>Ga0209933_1000011_pt1 | contig 925745 bp, 864 predicted proteins | sample ThiBiot_300_biof_FD_183944 | JGI IMG/M metagenome (GOLD analysis project Ga0209933, IMG submission 183944) | Wastewater bioreactor microbial communities from Cape Town, South Africa - Thiocy_cont_300_biof (SPAdes) | ecosystem: Engineered > Bioremediation > Thiocyanate > Unclassified | place...
GAATACGACCTCGGATACATCGACCTGGAAGAAAAGAGCTTGCAGCCCCTAGAGAATCCCTTTGAGGCACTCAAGGTGTAACCTATGTGTCCGGAACGTTGTGTTACCGATCTGTCCGGAACGTACATCAAAAAGGGTGGTGGGCGGTGAGGGACTCGAACCCCCGACAACCTCGGTGTAAACGAGACGCTCTACCAACTGAGCTAACCGCCCGTGCTTTGCTATTGTGCCGCAAAACTTCCTTTGCTTGCACGGGCAAAGAGGCTCAATTCTAGCCAGTCGGTAAAAAATCTAGGCAATTTTGCCGCAATAGGAACACGCTAAGCCGTCTCATTCGTTGGCATTGTGTGCCTGAACGTGTACACTGGACCCAACGCATGAAGCGAATGCTGATAACTCTATTACCATGGATGGTGATGGCGGGCTCGGCCAACGCGATTCAGTCGCGCTCGGCAGAAGTCGTTTTCACTCACTTCGGACCCATTCCCGAGAAAGGGATTCGGGTGGCCGACGAGTGCTATGTGCCGCTTGACTTTCTTGACAAAGTCGGCTGGAAGTATTCGGTCCACAACACCTCGGTTGTGATCGAAGGTGAAGGCAAAACGGCACGAGTCCCCCTCCGTGAATTTGATCTTGGCCGCGCCGTTCCATTGAGGATGGCCCTGGATCAGATTGGCGCCGATACGTTTTGGGAGCCCGATAACGACCGCCTTCAGGTTTGCTCCACGGTCACCAAGATCGTGGTTAAGGATGGGAACGTCCAGATCGAAACGGCCCTTCCCACCAAACCGCGAGTCTTTCGTTTGGCGGGGCCTAACCGATTTGTTGTGGATCTTCCGGGTACTCGCCTTTCACGGGACACGGTGCAGCAGCTCAACGCCACTTCGACTCGCGTCGCTCAAGTTGAACTGAACACCGTCCGGATTGCCTACGAACCCGGTTACCGCCCCAGTCTGCCGCTTATTCCCGGCATCGGCAAGTCGTTCAAATGGCAGCTTGATCCCGATGAGGATCAGGGGCCCATTGAGGTTCCGCCCACCGATCCGCCCGAAGATCCAGTCAAGACCGTTACAGCTCCGCCTACGGTTCCGGTTGAAACTGCAAAGCCTCCAACGGCGTTTGCCGGGCCGATGACCCTTGATTTGGAGAGTCCGAATCGAGCCCAAATGACGTTGAAGATCACCGGCACCCTTCCCAAACCGGCCACCTTCAGACGTCCGGAGCCTGATCTTCTGGAGATTGTCCTTCCCAACGCGCAAATCACTGCTCCGGATAGCGCTACTTTTAGCTCTGCCAGCGTGACAGATATTTCGACTCGAACAGAAGATGGAAATGGAATTCTGGCGCTAAGATTGGCGCGCCCGATGGGAGTGGAGTTAGTTGCCAATACTGGCTCTCTCACTATTTCACTCATTAAACCAAACGTTGGCAACGGAAAACTCGCGGGCAAGATCATCGTTGTCGATGCGGGCCACGGGGGACACGATAGTGGCGCGAAGGCGGTGGGGGGTGGCACGCTCGAAAAAACCCTCACTTTAAAAATTGCCAAGCAGCTCAGTCAGAAGTTAGCGGATGAAGGCGCGACGGTCATCATGACCCGCAAGACGGACGTGTTCATTGAACTGACCGAGCGAGCGGCGATTGCGAATCGGAACAAGGCCGACATCTTTATCTCGTGCCACATCAACTCAAGCAGTGCGAAGAGCAAGACCACGGGAACGATCACGTTCTATCACGGCCAAGATGCCATCGGGCAGGTTTTGGCCGACTGTATTCAGAGCGAGATTGCGAAAGTGAGCAAGCTGCGCTCAATAGGTACTTGGAGCGATAACCGCATCTATCAGAGTGGTTTCTCCGTCCTTAGAAATTCGAAGATGCCGTGTGTCCTCATTGAGTTCGGTTTTATTAATCAGAGCACGGACCTCAAGCGAATGGTTACTGAAGATTTTCAAAGCTCCGTGGCCGGAGCAATTGTAAAAGGATTAAAGGTTTATCTCGGCGATGGCAAGTAGACGAAAGAAGAAGTCCTCCAACGGTCCAATCATCGGACTACTCGCCGTGGCCGCCATCGGGCTTGCCGGACTCGCCGGATACGTCCGGTTTGGGGGTGCCGCCCAAGTGCCGGATGAGCAAAAGAGCCCGGCCCAAAGGCATGTGAAGCCCAAGTCGGACAAAGGTGAAATCAGAGAGTCAAAGGTAACGCTCATATCCCCGAGCCGAGAAGGTGACGACCTTAAGCTCCACAAGAGTGAAGGGACACTTCCTGAGGGAGAGAATGCGATGGTTTATTCGGTGAACCATTTCCTGAAGGAGTCGCAGATCGTGCCCGAGGACGCCAAGGTTGTTGGGGTCCAGGTGAAAGATCGAGTTGCCCTTATGGACGTAACACCCTCGTTCAACCAGACTTACGGAGCCTTCGACGAGCAAACCTTGATTCAAGGTATCTGCGCTTCCCTTGCTCAGTTTAAGGAAATCGACAAAGTACAGTTCTTCTGTGAAGGCAAAGTGGTCGAGACTCTTGGCAACGTAGATCTCACGGAGCCCATTTCGATTCGGGAGAACCAGGAGTCTTCGACTCCCCCCGCCAACTAATCGATAACGCAAATCCCATTGCAGCAAAGCTGACCAGGCACCAAAGAATCGACCAGACAAGGGCGGGAATATGCGTGGCTGCCTGCATGTTCCCGGCATCGCTCTGACGTACGCCAAATCCACTGATCTTCACCAAGAAGAAAAGCGATTGGACCGAATTGACGCATTGCTGAACCCCGACGAATTGAGCGACCCAGTGCCGCGTCTCGTCCTTCAAGTAAATCGCCATCGCGACTAGCGCGGCGATCCAGGCGATCGCGCTGGCGATTCCGAAAACGTCTTGTCGCACCCAAACGATCAGCGAATAGCCCATCACGACGGCTAATCCAATAAGGACACCCTTAGCCGCCCTTCCATTCTTGGCCAACACCATGATGAGAGCCCCCACGATCGAAGCTCCCACGTACCCGGCCGAACTGATGAGGAATTCAGAGCCCCCCGCCGTGTAGGTCTCGCCGTTGCCGTTGGCATGGACTTGGATATGGTCCACCATTCCGCCCGTTGCCACCGCGGTTAAGGCGTGGCAGGCCTCGTGAATGTGCGTGTTCAGATATTGGAGAGGTACCGTCACCCACCGCAGGAACGGCACAAACCACAGGACGATCGACACGACCGTGGCCGTGAGAATGGCGGTCTGATGCGCCTTAAGCGAGTTCTGGCGGTTCATCTCCATCCAATTGAACGCCAGATCGCCGCCGTTGGAAAGCTTCCCAGGTCTTAATCACCACAAAGGCGGCAAAGCAACCAACCATCCAGCCCCACAGAACTTGGGAGGGATAGTGAGCGCCAGTGTAGATTCGGCTAATTCCAGTGAGGAAGGCGACCAAGATCCAAGGACTTCCCCACCACTTGAAGTAGTAGGTCATGACAAACGCCACCGCGGCCATGTTTGCGCTGTGTGCCGATGCTGTGCCCATACTATCGGCCCAACCCACGCGAAGGTAGACGTGTTCAGGAATCTTTGAAAGAACCGTGGTGACGTGGTCACTTTTGAGCGCGCCTAGCTGCCCCTTGTCATCAACGGGAATGAAGGGAAAGTCCTGGAAGGGGCGATGCACCGGGAAGTTTGACTTCGCGATGTTGGTGATCGTATTCCCTATTCCGACGGCAATGAGGGTGAGAATGCCTGCTGTCCGACTTCGGACATTGGCGACCAAAAGACCGATGAGATAGATCCCGAGGGCAATCTTGATGTAGGAAATGTTAAGGGCAACGCTGAAGAATTTCAGAAAAGGGTTCCAGGAGTTGGACCAGCCGTTGATCCAATCTAAAAACCAATAGTCGAGCCCATTCACTGCTTGAGTCTACTTCTGTCCTGGGCAAACTTTTTATCTTCTGAGCAAGAGCATTCGTACAGCCATCGATGCATTGTCTATCAGCAACATTTGCTTGCCATCACGATCACAACTTCATGAGCGACTCACCATTGCCAGTTTGCTTAGATTAAAGAGTTCCTATTGCCTAGGTCGCACTTCAATACAGCTTTTGCGCAAAAACATTCTCCTTGCAATAATCAAGGACTTACTGTAAGGTAATGCAAGAACCGTTGCGTTCTGTATTTTTTTCTGAGGTTTGCCATGTTTAAAAAAGCATTTACTCTCATTGAACTTTTGGTCGTCATTGCCATCATCGCAATTCTTGCTGCTATCCTGTTTCCGGTTTTCGCTCAAGCTAAAGAGGCCGCTAAAAAGACGGCATGTCTTAGCAATGACAAGCAGATCGGAACGAGTCTTCAAATGTATCTGGCTGACTACGATGATACATGTCCAATCACTCGTGCGATTGATCCTGCTACTGGTCTCAACGTTGCGAGAAACGTTGTTTGGGAATCCTTGCCAACAATACCCACCGCATCGGCCGCTACCGTTACGCGGAGTATGTGGGCCAATGCAATGTATCCATACATAAAGAACTGGGACATCTGGAGTTGCCCGTCTGGAACGGATAACAACATTTTCGCGGAAACAGAATCGGCCCTTGGCACCGCCAGATTCAGTTACGTGATTAATGCATACCTGAATTCGTTCAGTTCGACAGGGATCAGTTTGCCCGCCGAAACGGTGGCTTTCTATGAAGCGTCGAAGAATCGAACCAGGAAGTATTTCTATTCATTCCCCCTGCCCTACCAGCTAACTACCGATCCGACTCCGTATCGGTGGGATCCCAATGCCAACACTCTGTCGGTGTTTACCATGGATATTACGAAGACTTGGTACAACCACTCGCAGGGCGGAAATGCGGTCTATGCAGATGGACACGCGAAGTTTAATCGAACTCCAGGTAAGAACTCCAACTGGATTCAAGTCGCTTCGGACGGAGTTCCCACTTGGTCGTCAGGTCTGAATCTGAAGTCTTGGTACGTTGGCGGATTCTGGCTTATGCCGCTCGGATTGGGAGATAAATAAATCCGCAGTGTCTAGTCTCGCTCAAGTATCGAAACAATCGAAAGATCAAGATGATTAGAGTCAAAACACTTCTGAATTGTGCCCTGGTAGTCTGCGTTCTTGCGGTGGCCGGGGGTTGTGGAAGCGGAGACAGTGGTGATTCCACCAAGGAATCAAACACTCCGCCCTCGACAAACACCCTCTCGCCCAAGGACGCCCCTCCGGCGACCGGTGGTGGAGCAAGCAACGCTGCGCCACAGATGCCGCCAAAGGGACCTGACGGGGGCCCGCTCTAGAAGCCAGCCCACCGACAAATCAAGCGCTCTCCAAGATCACTTGGGGAGCGCTTTTTGTTTTCGCCCAGGTTCCTTCTAGTCTCGGGAGAGGCTAACGCGGTATCGTATAGGGAGCTGCTAGAGCTTGTCGCCATGAGTCAACAAACCTTCATGCCTTCAACCGAGACCATCTTTGAAAAGGTGGGAGAAAACACCATGGTGGTCAATATGGGGCCTCAGCACCCATCGACCCACGGCGTTCTGCGCGTGATCTGCGAACTTGAGGGTGAAACCATCATCAAGTGCAAATCGGTCATTGGCTATTTGCACACGGGCATGGAGAAGGAAGCCGAGTACCAACAGTATCACAAGTGCGTCGTCATGACGGACCGCATGGACTACTTGAATGCGAATGGGAACAACCTCGCCCACGCATTGGCGGTTGAAAAGCTTCTGGGCTGCGAAATTCCGAAACGCGCTCAATATCTTCGCGTTATCCTGGCTGAGCTCTCGCGCATTGCATCCCACTGTGTTTGGTTGGGAACACACGCCTTAGACCTGGGAGCGATGACGCCGTTCTTCTACATCATGCAGCAGCGAGAGAACATCCTGGACATGTTTGAAATGTTCTCGGGAGTTCGCATGATGCCGTCTTGGATTGTCCCCGGTGGACTCCGAGGCGACATTCCCGCTGGCTTTGAGAAGAAGCTTTATCCGTTCCTTGAAGAATTCGGCAAGGAACTGGACGTGGTGGAGAATCTGCTGGTCGAGAATCCGATCTGGAAAGAGCGCACTTACGATGTTGGTGTCCTCACCGGCAAGGAAGCGCTTGAGTTGGGTTGTTCAGGACCGATTGCTCGTGCGAGCGGCGTCGCCTTTGACCTCCGCAAGAGCAATCCATACAGCAGCTACGAGGACTTCGATTTCCAGATCCCGGTCGGTTCACGCGGCGACGTTTATGACCGATTCTTGGTCCGCATCGCGGAAATGAAGGAATCGATCAAGATCATTCGACAGGCTATTGACGGATTGCCCGAAGGAGACTTCCGCACTTCTGATCGAAAGATTGCTCCTCCGCCAAGGCAAGAACTCGACACGTCGATGGAATCGCTGATCCATCACTTCAAGCTGTTCACGGAAGGCTTCCACCCGCCGGTAGGTGAGGCGTATGCCGCAGTTGAAGGCTCCAAGGGAGAGCTGGGCTTCTACATCATCTCCGATGGTTCCAACCGACCGTACCGTTGGCACGAGCGTCCCTCTTCCTTCATGAACTTGAAGGCACTCGAAGTGCTGGCTGTAGGTCGACTTATTGCCGACGTGATCGCGATTATCGGGTCGATTGACATCGTCTTGGGTGAGATCGACCGGTAAGGGGATTTTGCCTTCCTTCAACCTGACCGAGCCCAAACCCTCGGGTAACCTTTTGCATCGAAAACAATGAGTGAGTTAACCCAGATCGGCAGTATCAATGAGCGCCCCCGCATCCCGACCCGCGATGAGGTGGAGTTGAATTTCTCCGACAAGGCGATCACTGAGTTAGAGGCGCTGAAAACTCACTATCCGGAACTCAAAGCCTGCATTCTGCCCACCCTTTGGATTGCCCAACGAGAGTACGGTGGATTCCTGAGTGGCGAAGCGATTGCCGAAGTGGCCTACCGGCTTCAGCGCAGCTATGCTGAAGTGGAAGGCGTTGCGACTTTCTACTCGATGTACAACACCGCTCACAAGCCAGGCAAACACAAGATTGAGCTCTGCACCTGCCTTTCGTGTCATCTCTGCGGCACTTACCGACTTCGAGACTTTCTGAAGGAAAAACTCGGAATCGGACATGGCGAAACGACAGCCGATGGACTGTTTACCGTCGAAGAGGTCGAGTGCCTCGACGCCTGCGATCGAGCACCTGTCATTCAGGTGGGCGACACCTACCATGGTCCTGTGGACGAGGGCTACCTCAGCAAGCTTATCGATGACCTCCGCGCAAATCCCGAATCCACGGTTGTCAAGATGGCGGACGAGATGGTCAAGGTTCATATTCGGGCTTCCGAGCGCTAAGCCGTCTTCCCCTTACCGATCCGGGAGTTGAACTCGGTAGAATAAGAGGTAGTCATGGCCGAGCGAAAGCTACTCTTCGAACACACTCACGATCCTGCCTTCCGAACCCTTGATGGTTACAAGGCGACCGGCGGTTACCAGGCGTTGGAGAAAGCCATTAAGATGGATCGCCAAGCGGTCATCGACGAGGTCAAAGCTTCCGGACTCCGCGGACGAGGTGGCGCGGGCTTCCCCACTTGGATCAAGTGGAATGGTATCCCCAAGGACAAGAAAACCACTCACTACGTTCTGTGTAACGCGGATGAAGGTGAACCGGGGACGTTCAAAGATAAGCAGTTGATGGAGACATGTCCCTTTCTTTTAGTGGAAGGGATGACCATTGCTGGGCACGCAACCAACGCCGACCAAGGCTTTATCTATATTCGAGGCGAGTTCATCGATGCCGCACGCGCGCTTCGCTCGGCGATCGACGAAGCTTATGCGGCAGGACTTCTCGGTAAGAACATCATGGGAACGGGATGGAACTTCGATCTAGATATCCACCTCGGCGCCGGTTCGTACGAGTGCGGTGAAGAAAGCGCGCTTATGAGTTCTCTCATGGGCGAGCGAGGAATGCCTCGACTCAAATTCCCCCACGCTCCACTTCCAACCGTTGCCGGTCTTTGGGAACGCCCTACTCTGATTAATAATGTTGAGACTTACTGCTGTGCTCCCTTTATTATCAAGAATGGTGGAGAGTGGTACGCCTCCTTGGGCGCCTCGACCAAGAACTCTCGAGGCACGAAGATCTTCTCAGTTTCAGGTCACGTCAACAAACCAGGAAATTTTGAAATCGAGTTCGGCACTCCTTTGAAGGAGCTGCTTGAAATGGCGGGTGGCGTCAAAGGCGGGAAGCTGAAGGCTTGCGTTCCAGGAGGTTCTTCGGTACCGATCATCACCGCTGAAGATGTAGACCGAGCCATCATTGGCTACGAGGAAATGTCTGAGGTCAAGTCCATGGTCGGATCGGGCGGTTGTATGTTCCTCAACGAACACACCTGCATCGTGACCTTCATTTGGCGCACGGCTCTGTTTTATGCCAATGAAAGCTGTGGCAAATGCACGCCCTGTCGAGAGGGAACGCGGTGGATGCTCCAAATCTTGGACCGAATCCGACGCGGCAACGGCCAGAAGGGCGACATCGAACTCCTGAAGGATATCTGCTCGCAGATCGACGGGCGATCATTCTGCGGCCTTGGCGACGCGGCGGCTTGGCCCGTTGCAGCGGCGCTACGAGTATTCCCGCATGAGTTCGAGTACTTTATTGAAAATGGCAAAAGCATGGTGGAAAGTGAACCTACGCTCGCCATGGCTCCGTAACGAGAATCCAGGAGACGAATCTGTGACAGGTGCTTCCTAGATTGTTGACTCGCTCCTGCAAGTTCAATTTTGAAAGCATTGCAACAATTATCGGGTTTTTGACAAATTTCAAGCATCCGATTTTTTTTTGGAACAAATGGCCCATTTTTTGATGTCATAATGGTGTCAACTGCTTTATTTCTTGTATAGCCATTTTTGCCTCTTAAACAATAAGCAATCATCTGGCGCAGGAGTATTGCGGTTGTAATTTTTGGAGGTAGCCAACTCTCTTGAAACGAGCCTTTACTCTCATTGAGCTCCTTGTCGTTATCGCAATCATCGCGATCCTTGCCGCCATCCTCTTCCCCGTTTTTGCCCAAGCCAAAGCTGCTGCTAAGAGCACCGCTAACTTGAGCAATGTGAAGCAGGACAATCTCGCCAACATCATGTACGCTGGCGACTATGATGATACTTTTGCACCGTGTAACACCGGCGCTTACTTGACGGACGAGACCGTCAACGTCACTCGAGCCCAGCTGGTTCAGCCATATTCTAAGAACTGGCAGATTCAGCGATGCCCGCTCGATGGCAATTCAACTGATTCTATCCTTCAAGCGGGTGGAACGACTCAGTTGCAGAAGGAATATAACATGGGTCTCCGCAGCCACCGGGGTCTCAACTACTTCTACATCTGCCCTCTGATGGACATTAACGGTCAAGCCGTGTTCATGCCGAAGTCCGCAACTTCAATCACGCGACCGGCTCAAACCATCCTCACGGTCGATTCCGTCTGGGATAAGAACGGAACTGCTCCTAGTGGTGGCGGTAACTGGTTCGTACAGGCTCCCAGCTACTGGAACTCTGGAACCTCTTACTGGTTTGGAGCATGGGCATTCACTGACAACACGAGCTGGTTCCAGTTCGGTGGAGCTTACGACTACATTAAGGGCAAGGTAAGCATGTCCTTCGTTGATGGTCACGCAAAGTCTCTCCCGACAACCGCTCTGTGGGCAGGCGCCGATCCTTCCAACTCCAGCGTTGTCGACCAAGAGAAGTACCTCTGGGGAGGCCACTCCAACTAATGAAGCTTTGGGTTATCGCTCTGGCGGCTATCGCGGTCGCGGCGGTCGGTTGCAGTGGTGGAGACAACTATGACTCCAACTACAAGACCGAAGTTAACTTGACTCCTGAGCAAAAGAAGCAGGCTGAAGCGAACATGGCTGGTCAAGCAGCACCAGGTTCGGCACCTTCTTCTGGACCGCAAGCCTTGACGGTCCCAGGGAAGCACTAACGTTAGTTGAACGATGAAGCGGCCAGGCAAATTGCCTGGCCGCTTTTTTGTTGTATCCTCGAAGGGAGAAGCGGCTGTAGCTCAGTGGATAGAGCGCTTCCCTCCGGAGGAAGAAGTCGGGGGTTCGAGTCCCTTCAGCCGCGCCATTCTCAAGGTATTCATTTCATCGCCCGCCCCTTGTGTCAAAGCTCTCTCTTCCTTTGACAAGAAAACTTGTTGAGTAATGTCTCACTTCGAGGACGACCGAGGAACTCGGTCGAACGCGCCTTAAAAAACGATCATTCGCCTCTCTAACAACGTAGAAAACAAGTGAGTTTGATATGAGCGCCTTTGCCCGATTTCTCGCCCGCATTTCCTGGAAAGGAATGCTTTGGCTGATGCGACGACCGTGGATGAAATCGCTGCAGCGAGCTTCAACGAACCTATTCCCTCCTGGCCAAAAGAGAGAGAGGGCGAAACTCTCAATGGTGCGACAAAATAAGTTCGCACGAAAAGTGGGGCTTCCCATTCTCACCGTTGCCTACAATTTGCTTTTGGCGAGCGTCATCCTCACGACTAGCTACTTCGTGGTCTTGAACCTTTACGAATCGGGAGCTCTTTCAGCCACTGATTCAATGAAGCAATCTAACTAAGCCGCGAAACGACTCCAGTCGCCAAGATACAGAACTTCCTCTTCCAGGAGGACGCCGAATTTGTCGAAGACAACCTGGCGGGTATGGCACGCGAGCTTGCGGATCTCGAACGAGGTGGCGTTTCCCACATTCAGAATGAAGTTTGCGTGCCGGGCTCCTTGCATCGCTCCCCCCATCCGGAATCCCTTGAGCCCTGCGGCCTCGATTAAGAAGCCGGCCGGCACGACGCCGGCTTTTTTGAGAGTTTCGCTTAGACCATCCAGCGATTCTGCAAAGGCCCGGTCTGTCACATTTTTGAAGAAACTTCCGGCACTCGCTTGAGGTGGCTGCTTGGAAATTCGCTGTCGTTGGTATTCTCTCGCTTCATCGTATATCTGCTTTGGATTCCCCTTAGGAAGCTTCATCTCAACTCTAAGGACAGTGATCTGAGGGGGATTTGGCTGCCTCAAGACTGAGTCTCGATAAGAGAATTTTAGATATTCTGGCCCGACCCACTTACGCTCTCCGTCATGGACCAAATCCAGCCTCGTGATGAATTCGGACACGTTGCTTCGATAGGCACCTGCGTTGCTGGCCAACGCCCCACCTAACGTCCCGGGGATTCCAACGGCAAACTCGAGTCCTCTCAATCCGGCCTGTGCCGCTTTAAGAAAGAGTTCTTGAAATGCGCAACCAGTGTCTGCAAGCACCTCTCCAGTCTTGGCCACTGCAATTCTCGCCGCTTGATTTCGTAAAGTCAGTCCGGGCACTCCATCGTCTGAAGGCAACATATTGCTCCCGGCACCCAGAATCGTGACTTTTATGCCCGCGTGATGAGCCGCCGCTGATATCTCGGCAAGATCTCCTGAAGTGGCAACCGAGCCGAAGAACTCGGCAGCTCCCCCAGCTCTTAGCGTCGTAAATGAGGCAAGGTTCATTCCTCGACGAATTCCAAACCTTTCAATCAATGCTTCAAACACAGGGCTCCGAGACTACATTCAAGGGAGATTTGGGTTTGGATATGCTTGGCTCAATCAAATAGTTCGGCGTAAGACGCTCCGGTTCTACGATTACGCATCTATCGAGTATGGTGGCAAACCTTTCCGCGTGAGGATAGACCTCGGAAGTTAATCCTGGACCAAATCCCGTGAACGGGTCATCCGGCAATTCGCTCCGTCTCATCGCATCCTTTCCCGGATACCTGACGAAGTACTCGTTTCGTTTGCTCGGCATAACTACCAATTGATCAGCGTCAATCAAGTCGAAACTGGTGGCGCCGGTCACGAGCTTGCCCTGACACAACGCTAGCGTCTTTGCGATAGTAACGGCAACCTTCACACCCGTAAATGAACCCGGACCCAGATCACAGGCGAAGAGGCGGGCATCCTCAAGTTTGGCGCCGGACTCGTCCCATATCTCATCCAACATCCTAAAACAAGCGCCGCTGGCCCGCATCGGGGCAAGCACTTGCCTGCTAGCCATGACTTCGCCATCTTCAGAAAGCAGTGCAACGCTTGAGTACGGACTCGATGTCGAAAAAGCAACTATCACGGTGCTTGTTCGATGGTCATCGATTGTAAAAGTGATTCTACGGCCTTTCTCTCGGCCCCGATCTTGGCCGCATTCGTCGTTCGGTAAGCCACGACCACATAGAAATCACCGTTGGCGATGGTGGCATCGCAGGTATAGAGATCGCCTTGCGCGGTCGTTCCTACGCGCCAAACGGAAGCAGTCATCGCGCCAGCCTTATTCTTGGCCGGCACTGACTCGTCTCGCTTTGCCACCTTTTGGAAGTCGTTCAGGGTCTTGCTCGAAGCGACAAAGAGGGCTCTTTGTGGCGGGTCTGAATCCAGGGTTGAGGCCAACGCCACCTTTATCTGACTCGCGACTTCGGCATTTGTAAGCGCAATCGTTCCATCTTCGGCAACCTTTCCTTCCCAGCCTGTCGGAATCATGATATTGACTTTCCGCCCGGCGGCAGTTGCTTCAACAACCACGCTTGGCTTTACGAATTCAACTTTTTCATCCAGCGATTTGGGCTTGCTAATGGGAGGCAAAGATTGCTGAACAGGTTTATTGGGATCGGGTTTCTTCGTTGGATCTTCCGGTTTAAGCGGTGCGCCGGTTCTAAAAGTTTGCATTGTTTCTCGCCAAACAAACTCTGCTTTATCGAAGTCATCGGGCGATGCTTCCAACCGAAACATCAGCTTTTTGGGAGTTCGGCTGTACATGAGCCCGGTCAAAAGAATCTTGGGTCCGGACTTATCGGTATAGGAAACCTTGGTGAGTAGTAGGGGAACGCCAAGAATCTCTTCCTCCCACTGGCGGATGACTTCTCTACGCATCCGATCATTGATTCCCTTTTGAGAAAGCTGCCAAACATCCTTCTCAGCATCGAAGCCGACATTGTAAATTTCGAGATCTGCGGCGGTCGAAGAGCCGTCGATTGGAATTCGCACCTTGAAGTCGTGAGACTTCTTGATTGCAGTTACCTGCCAAGCCTTTGGATATGAAAGGGCCAGACCCACGTCCGGCAGTTCTAACGTTGCTTGGTTAGACCCACCTTCTCCTTGGAGACCCGTCAAAAGCATTACAGCGGAAAATAGCAGAGCAGTCTTCATAGCACCCTCAGGACTGGCAACTTTGCCGAGCCGTCTGAATTATGGACGATCATCTAAGGGTAGCAGGATCACAAACTTGGCCCCCTGCCCTTCGACCCCCGCCTCGAACACTTCACCGCCATGCGCGTCCACGATTCCTTTGACAATCGAAAGTCCCAATCCCATGCCTTTGACTCGGTTGCTAAAGAATGGTTGGAAAATGGTGGCTTTCTCCTTTTCGCTCACGCCGGGGCCCGAGTCCTCAATCTCAATCTGTACGTATTTCGGAATGTTTCCTCCGCGGGTTTCGAAGTGCACGTCCTTACTCACCGTACAGGTAGCGATGCGAAGTCGCCCCTCTTGCATATAGTTAAACGAGTTCTCGATCAACTCGCTAATTGCCCTGCGGAGCCTTTTCCCATCCAGGGGGGCTTTCGGCAAATCATTGTCTAGTTCCAGTTGCAAGTTCACCTTCGAACTTCGAGGAAACACCTCGTCAGCCGTCTCGCGAATCAGTTGGTTGACATCGGTCGGTTGCCGATTGATTTGAGTGGCGGTGAGAAAGTCTCTGAAGTCCTGAAGAATTTCTTCGACACGCGTCACGTTTGTGGCCAGACTCTTTTGAATCGAGCGTAGTTCATCGAGATTCGGCTCATGTCCAGCGAGGAGATGATAAAGCTCATTTACATCTCCTTTCAACGCAAAAACTCGATTTCCGATCATGTGGCTACTCTTGGCACTCAGTTCGCCCCAAGCGATCATTCTCTCCGAGTGAACCACCCTTTCCATATTCCGAATGTTCTCAAGTCCACTGGCAACTTGCTCCGCGATCGTCACCATAATCGAGAGATCGCTCTCTCCAAAGCTGTTGTCGAGAAACGGATTCTCGGTTTTACGGCGGAGGACGCGAATGGCGCCGATTGAGTGTTTCCGCGAGACAATAGGGACTGCCAAAAAGCTGGCAATTTGATCGCTTTCAAACTCAACGTACTTGCCTCTCCACCTTGGATCTAGCTGAGGATGGTGAAGCAATATTGGCATTCCGGTATCGCAAACCCATCCGGTAAATCCCTCTCCCCGACCGTAAGCAATCCGACCAACCTCACTTTTGAGGGCGCCGGACGATCCTCTCAAAACGAAAGTGTCGGTCTTGGGATCGTGAAGAAAGACGGAACACGCTTGAAATCGAAGGACCTCGGCGGTTACATGCATCAACCGATCAATGAGTGCTTCTTCGGTAAGTGAGTTATCCAGAGCGCTTCCGATTTCAACAAGCGCCTCTTCCCGATCATAGAGATCCTGTCGTTCCAAAACCATCCCCACCAAGCTCGAGAGAGCATCGCAGATGTTCTTCTCTCGCTCGCCGAAAGCATCGATGCGATCCGATTCGACGTTCAACACCGCCCGAATTCGCCTGCTGGAGTCTCGAACAGGCAAAGCAATCTCACTGATCGTCGTGCTGAATAGTTTCCGATACCGGGGGTCTAAGTCGACATTTCCCGTCCGAATGGCCTCTCCTGTCGCCGCAACCGACGCAATAATGCCTTCTCCCACCCGACTATCGATGTTCAATTTTCGATTTAGAGCTTTGTTTTCAAACTCCTCGCCTGTGCCGTGCCTGACAACGAGTAGCCCAAGCTCATCATCCATGATGGCGATCATCGCGTGGCGACTATAGGTCAAATCAAGAGCCGCGTTCGCTATGATGTCCAAACTTTTCGACGCATCTTTTTCGGCTGATATAGCGGTGAGGACCTGAGGCAGGCTACGGAATACGGGCATAGGGGCATTATGAAGCCCGGAGAGTCCAGTAAACTATCGACCAATGCTTGGCGACTGGATGGAGAGGGAGATTCGTGAACAGCCCTCCATACTCAACCGATCTGCGACAACTTACGAATCGAACCTCAAGTCATTCTTCGAGAATCGGAGCTTTGACATTGTTCTTTTGGCCGCCCGCGGCAGCTCTGATCATGCGGCTCAATTCGCGCGATACTTGATCGAAATTCACCTTGGTATTCCGGTTAGCCTAGCCGCACCCTCGGTGTTGACTCGCTATGGAACCCGAGTTCGGTACAAGAATGCGTTAGCCGTTGGGATTTCGCAGAGTGGTTCTGCGCCCGATGTGTCGGAAATGTTGGCCATGATGCGTGAGGAGGGACACGCGACTCTCGCAATCACCAATACCGAAGGTTCCAGGTTAACCAAGGAAGCTGAGTTCTCGATCATGCTAGGAGCCGGGAAGGAAAACTCGGTTGCGGCCACCAAGACTTATTCAGCTTCTCTCTTGGCCTTGTACCAACTGGTGAGAGTCTTAGGTGGTGAGTTGCCAGCCCCAGAAGGTCGGCTACCGAGCGACAACTGGGTCAATGAGGCTCTCAATGCGGCGCAAGGCTTTAGCGGACCGCTTCTTCGTTCAACGCCAACGTTCTCGTTGGCTCGCGGTTACTCCTTCTGTACGGCGCTCGAGACCGCCCTTAAACTGATGGAGTGTGCTCTCCTACCTTGCAAGGCTTATTCGACCGCCGACTTTGAGCACGGGCCAAAGGCGCTGGCGGGACACGGTAGTGCGGCTATTGTGTATGGAGAGGCAGCTCAGGGACTGGCGGACCAGGGCTGCCGCATCCTGCAAGCTCCAGCGTCTCAGGCGCCCGATGCCCTCAAGCCGATCTGGGACATCATTTTTGGACAGTGGTTGGCCCTTTGCGCGGCAAGGGCCCACGGCTTGAATCCAGACAAGCCGGATCATATTCAAAAGGTCACCGAGACCCTCTAGCCTTTCAATAACATTGCCATGTTGTCTGCAGCGAAAGGGTGACTGGGATCGAATTTGAGGAGCCGCTCGTAATTTCGAGCGGCTATTTCCTTTCGGCCCAGTTGATGCGCCACCAGAGCGAGGTTCTGCCAGAGGGACTCATGCAACATTGCAGGATGAGCGAATCCGCTTCGAAGGTAGTCGCCGGACTCTGACATATATTCCAAGTCAAGGAGGGCATCCAGAGCCGAACGTAGGTCTCCACGTCGTATGTACGTCTTTGCCGCGGCATAGGTCACTGAGGGTTCTCGCGAGCACCATCCTCTTGCAAGCTGCAAGATGTCACTTGTCCTCTGCGTCTTCAATTCTCTATCTGGCAATCTGTCCAAAACCAGCGTCAGAGGGCCCGTCACCATTGTCGTCGGAGGAACGTCTTGATCTCGTATCGCGAGGAGATCGTCGATAAGTTTCTGATTTTCACTGTCCGCAGAGGGATCGTTGAGTAAGTAGAGAATTCGAACTCGTTCGGACTCGTAATACTTGTTGCCTGGACGAATGCTCAACTCCTTTTCCACCAGCGCCAGATTGCGACGGTGCTTTGCGGGCAACGCATCTTCCATGTAACCGTCGTGTCCCAATCGGATTGCTGAATCGATGTATTGCTTGCCTTTAGAAGCACGTTCGAGGGTATCTCGTGAAAATTGTTCGTGAACCAACCCAACCATTCGCATTTCTGGACAAGTCCGCCAAAGGCGAACAGCTTGCGTTTCAGCGAATCGTCCATCCTTTGTGTAGTCTTCTCGAATAATGGTGGCGGCAAAGACATCTTCGCGACTCTCGAAAGACCGTAAGAGTTCCACCGACCCGGGCAACAGCCATTCGTCGGAATCCAAGCGAAATGTCCACTCATAGTTGACCAGTTCGTAGGCCCAATTCAACGCCATCGAAAAATCGTCTGGCCATTCTCGTTCGAAAACGGTAGCGCCCAATCCCCTAGCGATATCTTGAGTTCCGTCCGTCGAACCAGTGTCGATCAAAACCATTTCTTTCACAACACCGGCCACCGACCTCAGCGCTCGTTCAATTCTCGATGCATCGTTTCGCACGATCATCGCCAGAGAGATTCCAGGCTTCACAAATCCAAGTTACCAGGGAGGTCGCCTTGTTGGGGCTCCCAGTTGGCTGCATCGGGACGAACGACAAAGTGGCTCCCCACGGCTTCGTTGGGATCGATCATCCGAAGCTCACGAGGCGTATGATTGAGTTCTCGCTTGATAAGCTTGTTGAACTGTTGAAGATTCCCCACTCCAACTTCATGGGCAATCGCCTTGATCGGCATGGTGGTGTGAATCAACATGTGACGAGCCCGCAAGGCTCGCTGGCGTCGCACGTACGACTGGATCGTCATGTTGTGCTCGGTGCGAAAGAGACGAATGAGATGGTTGTGAGAAATGCCAACCGCGTCCGCAAGCTCAGCCACGGAGAAAGACTCCGCAAGTCGAATTCGGATTAGGTTCTCCGCTTTCTCCAGGGACGGGTGTGTACGACGATAGACTTCCAAAGGTTCAGCGGGACGCGCAATTCGCCAGAGACCATCGTAAACCCGAGCATTAAGTCGTTCCTGTTCTCTTCCAAGCCAGTGAGTCGCTTCGAGTAGATCGATATAGAGTCGCTCAAACCGATCGCCAAGCTGCTGCACGAGGGGAATCCTTTGAGTGAGATAGTCCCCATGTGGAGCGATATGAACGGACAGATGCACCGCCGGCCAATAGGGCCAGACATGTTCGAAGAGCGTATTGGGAGGGATAAGGCTCACCATTCCTGGCTCGACTATGTGTCGTTGCCCACCCAACACGAGTTCACCCTTGTATCGATAGAGATGGAGACACCAAAGGCCGTTCAGGCGGTATTGATGTGATTCTTCGTTATGCCTTCCAACCCCGATCGCAAAGACCATTGGCGGCATCCCCATCGGCAGTGACCAGACAAACGCCATACGGTGAATATAGACCACTTCCACCACTCAAGTGATGGATTTTTGAGAATATTCATTTGGACGCGGCGGCCCTGAGCTAAGACATGTTGTCTTCGGACAAGAAATGTTTATTTCGAGTCTGAATTTTCAACAACCTTCTTGAAGACGCTCTCGCCAGAGGAAAATAACGCGTTCGAATTTGAGGTGACCACATACAAGCTCCTACCGTCAACGCCCATCTTCAGGGTACGCATCTCTTCGGCATTATCGAGTGCGGCCGAATTTCCCATACTCGACAAGAACTCTTGTCGCTGAGAAGGGTTCATATTCCAACCACTTACGCCTGGCTTAGACTTACCGCGAATAACGTCTTGTGGCGCCATTCCTCCGACTTTTTCAATTTGGAGCCTCACCTGAGTTCTATCGAGGGCCCATTTTCCTTCGACAAGCACTCCCAGAAGTTCCATATTGTAGGACTTGTCTGGGAAGCACTCCAGCGTTACGGGGCCAGCCATTTCGTTGAACATTTCCATCATTTTGCGAACCTCTTCGGTTTCCTCATTCCCGAATGATCGCTCCAGTTGCCATTCGCCCACGATCTTCTTTTCCGAATCGGTAAGCCGTGCCATGGCTTGCTCGTCGTACTTTCCTTTCCCGCATCCCGCAAGCAGAACGACCAAAGACATGAGCGCCATAGACTTCATCCTAGGGCGATTGTATATCCAATTCATGCCTTGCTCACCTCGGTCCATTGCAGGGGTACCCTTCGCATTAGTGGAAGAATCTCAGAAATTAGATATCGGTGAATTTGAGGTGGTCCTCAAGCAAGTGGCTCTGCCGATGGGTCTTGTCGTTGATGCCATCACTCTCACCGGATCTCAAATTCACCTTGAGAACCATCCCTTTAGAATAGGGGCGCCTGAACCCGGGAAGATCACCATTCTGATTTGGCAAGATAACTTGGCCCAGTTTTTGACAACAAAAGCCCCCGGTGGACTCCGAGACTTTAGCGTTGAGCTCAAGGATGGAAAAATTCATGTCCAAGCGAGCATGAAAATGATCGTTGAGGTTCGAGCCTCGGCGATCTGCAACCTAAGAATTCACGAGAACCGTCAACTCTTTGTGGACTTGGAGACGGTGGATCTGATGGGGGTAGGAGCCAAGAATCTGGTTCAGAGTCAACTGGACAAGATAAACCCTGTGCTGGATACCAAAGACCTTCCCATTCAGTCCTCCCTCACCGGCTACGAGATTGCCGATGGCAAACTGACGCTTTTCGGAGATCTGTTTCCAGCGCTGAGATCGGAATAGCCAGAAACGCCTGGATTAAAGTTACAATATGCCAATTTTCGGAGGCCCTTATGCTTCGTCTCGTTAAGTTCATCGTCGTCTTTTCACTCATCCTCCCGTTCGCTGTTGCCCCCGCCCAAGGATTGGACTCGCTATTTCAAGATCCCAAACACCCCGCCAAAATTAAGCCCGGCGATCTGCCAGACAACATGAGGGCGGTAAAGATCACTTTGTCAAAAGGGGGTGGCGACATCTTTTCGATGATGATGTCTCCTTTTGCCCTTTTGGGAACCTTATTCGGTGGGATGAGTTCGGTGGCAGGCGGTGGCGAAGAAGGTGGAGACGATCAGGCCGCAATGCGCTTCTTCGAAATGATGTCCGTCAGTTGGACCAATGGCGAAACTGTACAAATGTGGAACCAGACCTACCTGGTGACCTATGCCGTCCAAATTGAATTAACCTCGATCGTCAAGAGTAAGACTCCTCCAGACATTTCGAAGATGGACCTGAGTTTGACTCTTGTCAACACTCAGGATATCGTCACCATCGTGCCGCGCCCGGATATCACCAAGGCCGATTGGCTAAAGCCTGGTCCCGCGGGAAACGGCGCCTCCGAGCGGGCTCTCGGAGCTGCTGAAAAAACAGCATCGCTGAGCAACCTTAAGCAACTCTCACTCGCGGCGATTATGTACAGTACCGACTACGATGATATCTTCCCTTACGTGCAAAGCACCAATGGGGCTTTTGAAGTGATGCAGCCTTACTTCAAGAACCGGGAGATCACCAAAGCAACCAATCCTGGGACACAGTACCGCCTCAACATGGCCATTGCCGGGGTGGAATCCACTAGCGTGGAAAATCCGTCCGCGATGCCGCTTTTTTTCGAATCGAGGGAGTGGCCCGATGGAACTCGGGGCGTCGCGTTTTGTGACGGTCATGCCAAGTTTGTCAGCCGAGATGAATGGGCGCAATTAGAGGCTTGGCTCACGGCAAAGCTACCGAAGGTCGGACGTCCTCTCCCAGCAACGCTGGGTGCGAACTGGAAGAGCGGCTAGGTATCATTTCATCTTCCCTCGGGCGAGTGGCGAAATTGGTAGACGCACTGGATTTAGGTTCCAGCGGGTAAAACCGTGAGAGTTCGAGTCTCTCCTCGCCCACCACTTCAGTAACGGTTCATTTGAGTCGCCAGACTTCGAATTTGCACCATCGAAAGCGTCAGAACCAACAGAAACAGTAGGTACGCCACGGCGCTGGCGTATCCTAGCTGATACATTCCAAAACCTTGCCGATACATATAAAGCACGACTGTTAGCGTCGAGTCAGCTGGCCCACCATTGGTGAGGATATAACTTTGTCCGAAGACCTGAGAGGAGGCGATGATGGACATGACGATGCAGAACATGAAGGCCGGTTTTATGCACGGCCATGTGATTCTCCTAAACTTCGCCCAGCTCGACGCACCATCGAGCGAAGACGCCTCAAGCAGTTCGGTCGGCACCGACTTTAACGCTGCTAGGTTGACCAACATATTTCCGCCGGCTCCCCACCAAATAGACATCAAAGCCAAGCTCGGCATCGCCCAATCCGGACTTCCTAACCACTGAACCTTCGTGCCCAAATAGTAGTTAAGCAGCCCGCTTTCCGACGAGTAAAGCCAGCGCCAAAGCACCGAGGTGACAGATATGGATAGAACTACGGGCAAATAAAAGCAGGCCTTATAGAGAGTTGTCCCTCGGTAATTCTGATTAAGACCAATGGCGAAGAGCAAAGATACAAGATTTCCCAAGGGAACGGTAAGCACCACAAAGTACGCAGTTTTCACGATAGAGAGATGAAAGAGATCGTCTTTGAGGGCGCGGCTGTAGTTGTCAAAGCCCACGAATGGTATCGACTTACCCAATATATGCCAGTTATGGAGACTGATCCAAAAACCGTATACCAGTGGTCCGACAATGAACACGCAGAAAAGGGTCAGATAGGGCAGCAGAAACAAAAACGCGGCGAGGTTCTGGTTTCGTTTCATTTGTTCTGTAGCCGGTTATCGATCCGTCTCGATGCGGTTGCTAAGGCGTGATCAATGGTATCGGAATTGTTGAGAATGGCCTCAAATGCAGAGTCGCCAAATGTTGCGATAAGGTTATAGTCGATGCTTTTCGGTTCGTAATGGACGTACTCAACCTGCTTTGCAAATTCACTTTGAACAGGAAGGGCTTGAAAGGCAGGCGACTGGACCACGGATTTTCTTGCAGGTACTTGGCCGCCTAGCGCCCAGATTATGCTGTTTGCGCTCAGGAACTGAATGAACTTCCATCCCGCTCGCCTGACCTTCGGATCGAGACTGGAAGGCATGGTGAGCATATGGGTTCCGGCCCAAACCGACTTCTCGGGGCCAAATTGAGGAACAGGCGCCCCCGCGAATCGAAGTCCCTCTTGAGATTCCAGTCCCTTCACCATATAGACACCTTCCAGCACCATCGCAACTTTGCCCGTCTGAAAACCTAGCCAAGCATCTTGTCCTTCCGGCTTTGGGCAAACGCCGGCTGTAATGATGTCCTTCATCCTCTGCATCGCTTCCTTTGCCCTAGGAGTGCTCAATCCGGATTGCTTCAGATCCGGGGTTAGTAGGTCGGCGCCAAACTGGTTAAGGAAGCAAAGAGAGTTGCTGTGTAGCCATGTAAAGGCGAATCCCCACTGATCAGGAGTTCCATCGTGGTCCTTGTCGATTGTGAGTTTCTTCGCATCCTCAATGAACTCCTTATATGTAGTGGGAGGACGCGTAATGCCCGCTTTTGCAAAGAGATCAAGATTGTAATAGAGCCCCAGAGGGTGAACGTCAAGTGGTATTGCCTGCACTTTTCCTTCCCAGTGGGCTGCTTCCCATGCCTTGGGCGCAAGGTCTTCAAATGGAAACCGAGAGTCCTTTATGAGATCGTCGAATGTATTGAGTACACCATGACTCGCAAATTCAGGAAATCGGTTCACATGAAGCACAAAGACCTGGGGAGCACCTCCGTAGGCCAGTCCAAGCGTTACTTTGTCGTAATACGTGCCCCAAGGAATGATCTGCATTCGCACCTTGATCTTGCCCTGGTTGTCAAGATTGAACTTCTTGACCAACTTTTCCATCTCGGCGCCATCTGGCCCGGAGAATCCGTTCCAGAAGTTGAGTTCAATCGCGCCGTTTGCTTCCATTTGCCGTTGGGAGTGGCATCCCCATCCCACCACGATCGCCACTAAACTCAGAAGGAAGTGTTGGATTCTCATATTGGAGTCCGGATTAGGTCGTCTTGCGGACCACGCTTGGACCATCAATCACTGGCCCTTGATCGGTCCAGAGAATTGGGTCTATCCGCATGAGGCGCGCCGTCCGTTCCTTATCCCAACCATGGTAAACCGCAAATTCGGTTTTGCCGTCGGCGGCTACTGTTATCGAGTTATGCCCCGGCCCGAGAACCTCCGACGACGTTGCGAGGGTCCTCGGTCGATCTATCGTTCCGTTTGCGTAGGGCCCCAAGGGATGTTCTGCGGTAACAAAATCGACTCCATAACTTTCGTTTTGCCAGTTTCCCCCACTGTAAAAGACGTAGACACGTCCATCGTGCCAAACGGCGGCAGGTCCCTCAAGGGTATGCCAGTCGTAAATTCCACCGTACATTGAACGCCCTTTCTCGAAGCGTTGCCAGTCGGCGGTCGCACGAGCTACTAAATGCGGGTTGCCTTCCAATCGGTCCGGCGCCAGCATACGATCGACGACCAAACAGGTCCCCGGACGTTCGCCTCCTAGTAGGTCCACCGCATAAAACATGTAGTCACAACCGTCGGTGTGACGATAGACATGCGCATCAATGGCGAAAGGCAAGATTTTAGCGCTGAGTTGCCCCTTGTCGAAGTATGGACCTTCAGGCGACTCTGACACCGCGACTCTCAAATGGTGGTGTTTATCTCCGCGACCAACGGAGTAATACATATAGAATCGACCGTGACGCTGCGTGATCTCGGGAGCCCAAAATGCGCCGTTCTCGTGACCTTCTGGCTTGTTTAGAGCGAACCCAAGCGGCGTCCATTCAACGAGATTGGTCGAGCGGAGGACACGGAATACCCGTTCCGACGCGGAATCAACTTGGCCACCGGTGCCCACCGCGTAATAGTCGGATCCAACTTTAAAAACGAAAGGATCGGCAAAATAATCTGTAAAGACCGGGTTTACATAGCTAATGCCCGATGGACTTCCTTCATTTGGAGTCAAAGTGCTGCTCATACGGTCTCCAATCGCCCACATCGCCGATAATTTGCCGATAACATCGCTAAAGTGTGATACTATAGCACAAAAGCTCTACAAAGACCATGAAGCGAATCGACTCTCACTACTTACATGTTTGCGATGGAACCAGCGCGGAAGTTTTTAAGGCTCTCGGTTCGGAAACGCGGTTGGAGATTCTGTCGATGTTGGTTGCGGGTGATCGGAACATCAACGAGATCTGTCTTCAGTTGAACCTATCTCAGCCCACCGTAAGCAAACATATTCAGATCCTAGAGCAAGTTGGCCTTATCGAGAGCGAGTACATGCCTGGAACTCAGGGCATGCAAAAGAGATGTCGCATTCGATATGGTCAGATGCTGGTCACCTTCGAAAGTCGGGGAGAAATGGAGGAGCGGGTGGAAGAGATTTCCATGCCCGTTGGCCTATATAGTTACGCCAATCCCTCTCCACAATGCGGACTGGCGAATCGCGACAAGATCATCGGTTTCCTGGATGTTCCCCAGTCCTTTCTGGACCCCGAACGCGCCAGCGCTGAAATCCTGTGGATGGCAGCTGGACAAGTGGAGTACATCTTCCCCAATACACTTCCAACCTCTGTCGAGATTCTTCGGATGGAATTCATCGCCGAAGCTTGTTCTGAGGCCCCGAACTACAACCACGATTGGCCATCTGACATCACGCTCTGGATCAACGACGTTGAAGTCGGAACCTGGACTTCTCCTGGCGACTTCGGCGCAAAACGCGGCGCTCTGAACCCTTCATGGTGGATTGATCACATGACCCAGTACGGAGCGTTGAAGATTTGGTCGATCGATCGCGAAGGCGCATCTCTTGACGGTAATCCCCTCTCTGAGGTGACCCTTGCCGACGCTGGAGTGAAACCGAATCAACCGATCCGATTGCGATTGGGAGTCAAGAAGGACGCCTCGCATCGTGGTGGATTCAATTTGTTTGGCAAGGGTTTTGGCAACTATGCGCAAGACCTCGTTCTACGCCTTCACTACGTAATGAACGCGAATGAGCCGGATCGAACCAATATGGGACGCTCGTTCACTCATGAATTTCAACCGACGGGGGATAACGCCTCCGGCTAGACATTTCAGCTTCTACGAAGAACTTATTACTCGAGGACGAGTCATGAACAATAATCAAAGAGCATTTACGTTAATCGAACTCTTGGTGGTAATCGCAATCATCGCGATTTTGGCCGCAATCCTGTTCCCTGTCTTCGCTCAGGCGAAGGCTGCAGCGAAGAAAGCCTCCGACCTCAGCAACATAAAGCAGCTAACCACGGCTTCCATCATGTACCTTGCCGACTACGACGACTTCTTCGTCGCCAATGGCGAAGGAATGGTTCCCACGAACGCTGGTAACTGGTCCACGATGCAGCCCTGGACCGGCCAGACCGACTTCTACGGTAACCAATGGGGCGCTGGTGCGGGCGGAAATCCGCCGAGCCAAGCTCCTCTCGGATTCATGGACCCTGGCGTTGTTCAGAACTGGGGCCGAGAAACATTCCCCTATATTAAGAGCATCGACATGATGGTGAGCCCATCCGCTCCCAACGACGCCGATCCCAAATGGGCTCCGGTTCCCAATAATTCAAGGGCGGGCAAAACCAGCTATATGTTTAATGGCTGTGTAAGTCGACTGCCGCAAACGGCTATCAGTAAGCCGGCCGATATCGTGGTTTTCCAGTCTCGGGCGACCACCGTCAAGGAAGCGATCGTTTCTCCCCGACGTTCTTATTTCACCGATGGCGCGAAGCACGCTAATGATGCCGATCTCTCGTGGGCAGGGTTTAACTTTGCCAAGGGTGGCAACTACGGATTTGCCGATGGACATGCCAAATTCCTCAAGAGAAAAGCCCTCAAATTCAAGCAGCTTGGCTTTTTCGAGTGGGTGTACATGGACAGTCGTGGCACGTGGATCAATCCCGACACCAATCCGACAATGGACTCCGATCCAGAACTCGGCCAAAACTATTGGGGATCGTGGGGTCAGTGCGATGCATCTCAGGTTCCCTAGAGGTATTCGATGAAAAGAGTATTCCGGTCAGTCAAAGAACTCTTCGCCGTGGCGGTGGCAACCATAACACTTCTTTTTCTTTGCGGGTGCTCCGTAGAAGAGAATCCCATTACTCCCGAAAAAATGCAGGAAATCAGAAAGCAAGAAGCGAACGAACGGGCTAACTTTAATCCGAGTACAAGCTCGCCTGGCCAGTCCTCTCGTTAGCCGATCGGGCCATGAAACTTAGACGACTGATTGGACAATTGCTCATGACTGGGGCGGCCATGCTTATGGTTGCCCCAGCCGTTTGGATGATCTCCACGGCTTTCAAACCTGAAAAAGAGGTTCTGAGCGCCCAGCCTCATTGGATCCCTCAGACCGTAACAACGGAAAACTTCGCGAAGCTCGCGGAGCGAGCCGAGGAGTTTCCAATCGGGCGGTGGTTTGCAAATTCGGTTGGCATTTCCCTATCTGTCACCGTTCTCACCCTATTGGTCACGAGCATGGCGGCGTACGCATTCTCTCGACTTAGATTCCCAGGGCGAGATGGGGCGTTTGTGGCGGTGGTCTCTACCATGATGATTCCCAGCCAAGTCTGTCTTATTCCCGTTTTCTTGATTGTTCAGAAGATGGGGCTGTTTAATACTTACCCTGGGTTGATTCTTCCCGCACTAGCCAGTCCTTTGGGAGTATTTCTCCTTCGACAATTCTTCATCACCATTCCCAAAGAGTTGGAGGAAGCAGCTGCTCTTGACGGCGCTTCCCTCTGGACGATTTATTCTCGCATTATCATTCCTCTCGCTCAGCCGGCATTAGCCACGCTTGCCATCTTCACCTTTTTGGCGTCTTGGAACGATTTTGTCTGGCCGCTCATTGTAACCAACGACGTTGAAATGCGAACCCTGCCGGTGGGGCTGAGCATCTTTCAAGGTCGATATACGGCGGAATATGGGATTACCATGGCCGCCGCAACTTTAAGTTCAATCCCGGCCATCATTGCGTTCTTGCTCTTCCAGAAGAGGATCACCCAAGGCATTGCTCTCACCGGCCTAAAAGGTTAGTTCTATGTTGTCTCTGTTCGCACTCGTCGTCATGAACCAATCCGTATCTCAATCCAGCTACACGAATCCGGTCTATGGTCATAACTTTCCCGACCCCTTTGTTTTGGAGTTCCAGGGGCTCTTTTATGCGTATGCCACCCACAACAGTGGGCGTGGTTTCCAGGCTATGACATCCAAGGACTTGATTCATTGGACGGTTGAAAAGCCCGTTGGTAAGCCTTCTTGGTCGAGCAACCAAATGTGGGCCCCCGAGGTGTACCAGAGAGGTGGTAAGTGGTATTTCTTCTTCTCTGCCCTCAATCCGGAAACGAACAAAAGAGATCTCGCGGTTTCGATTGGTGAAAGTCCCCTTGGTCCATTTAAGGACTTGGCCGTACTGGTCCCCGGCATTTCCGAAAATGAAGGCACAAGTCAAGATGGAGCTATCGATCCGAGTCTTTACGTCGAAAATGGCAAGACCTACTTGCTTTACATTCGCGAAGCCCGCCCGAGAGCGCTAAAAATTGTTGAGCTTGATCCTGGATTTTCCAAGGTGGTTGGTGAAGCAAAGGTTCTTCTCAAAACCGACAGACCCGATGAGCAAGGAATTCTAGACGCGCCGACATTAATCAAGAAAGATGGCGTCTATTGGCTACTCTATTCGTCGGGATGGTTTCAGTCGTTGAAAAAAGACGCCAACTACCGGGTCAGATGCGCTTCCTCGACATCCCTCCTTGGTCCATACAAGAAGCGAATAAAGCCGGTTATCGATTCCCGCCCCGAAGATGTTTATTCGCCCGGGCATCAGACGGTGTTTCGACTCAAGAGTGGAGAGTGGTGGATTGCTTACCACGGATGGGATGGGCAGGGAGATCCCATGTATGGACATAATCCAATGGGTCGAACCCTTCGCATCGATCGTCTGACGTGGGAAAAGGATGGACCGATTTCGAACGGTCCCACGACGAGTCCTCAGATCGGCCCAAAGTTGGACAAGTGATGTTTGCCCCCAACGCTATTGCGTCGGGGGCAAGAGAACTTACTTCTTTGCCGTTCGGCGTCGCCGTAGTAGCGCGAGTGCGCCTAACCCTAAGGCAGACAGGGTTGCTGGTTCAGGAACCGGAGCAGAGGTGATCGCCAGATCATCGATCATTCCTCGCGCTCCCGTGTACTCACCGTTAAGAGTTGCGTAGATATGGAGCGAATCGAATTCCGCGCCGCTAACGGCAAGAGTCGTCCAATTCACGTTATCGCGTCCGCCACCATCGGCAAGAGTATAGGAATCGCTGGCGACCACGCCGCCGTTTCTTAACGCATCGACTTGATAGACGACGTTGCCCCAGGGACCATTCTCATAAAAAGCGATGTCAAAACTCGCCGCATTTGCCAGGTCATCTAAGTCAAGGTAGACCGAAGCCAGAGCTCCAATACTCAGGTTGGGGCCAGAGACGTAATAGTCACCAAACGTCAGCGCATTCTCAGGACTCCCAAACGTGGGAAAATCGTCGTAGAGGTACGTCGCCTGTTCGACGGCAAGATGGGTTCCTAGATCGCCAGGATTGAACGTCCATCCGTCTGGGTTTACCCCCGAAACGTTATTAACATCTCGATAGGTAACTCCATCGTGATGGAATGTTGTGCCGTAAAAGTCTTCCGTCAAGTCCTCGTAGGTGTGAAGGATATCGGCATGTGCAGACGCGGCCATCGCTGTGATCGATACCAGGCCCGCAAACGCAAAGAATGTACGCATATGATCTCTCCAGATCCGAGATGAAAGTCGTTACCATAGGAGCCCATCTCGGAAAGACTCCCAGGCGCCGTTGTCAAGGCGAGGGTGGCGAAGGCAGTGGATGCCGAACCATTACCGAGGCGGGAATGGGTGGATAAGGCAATCGCACTCGATAAACTTCAAACTCGTTAGGATCGAATCCGATCTTGGCGAACGCTTCGTGAAGGAGGTCCGAATAGTTGGGAACGTCCGCCGTTCGGACGCGATGCAGTCCTGTTCCCAGGTGTTGTAGCTCTTCAGTCATGTCGAGACGATCTCGATCGTCTCGGCTCACGGGCGAAACCAGCTCGCTATAAACTCGTAGCTCCCGCATCACCGATGGGAAGATGGATTGGTGAACGATATGATCGCAGATCATCAACTCTGCGGGCGTACGGATTCCTGATCCAAAGTGGGCTATTTCACCCTCTTTCATGCCGTGGGTGGGTCCGACTTCATGCAATATCTCACCGGTGAATACAGTGTTTGCCCCGGTTAAACCAACCACCCCCGGTAAAAGTTCATCATGGAGGGTGTCACCTTCGAGCGTCCGCTCAACGGGCGGGAGTGGGCGAGAACAGTAGTCGGCAAGCAAGGGAACGCCAATTTCATCCACTTTGGGCGAGGAAAACAACGGTTCTCTTCCCGGCGTCGTCCATCTTCCGTCGCTTTGCTGAACTACGAGAGTGGCCAATGGCCAGCGAACCCCTGCCCTGGTTCGTACCAGTCCAATAAGGCCATGAATCCTTACAATACTGAACGTGTGCGCTTTGCTAGCGGGAAAGAGGATTGCTGAAGCGACCAGGCACTTGGCACGAGCTCCGAAAGTAAAACTATTCCCCGTGAATGCTTGTTTGCGCCACCGAAGAATCGAATCTTCGTTCGATCGACCCGAGCGGGCATCCACCAGCATTTCAAACATTTCGCGGTCTTCAGCGTGAGTTTCGATGACCGCGCGAAACCGATCAATTGCCGCCGAGAATCCATCTAATAATTCGCTTGGAGCGCCTTTATTGCCTGCGGCTTGCAGCCAGACTCCCAGGCCATGGTCGTTTGGAAGAAATCGATAGGCGGTTAAGGGCGGAGCATAGGCAACATTCCAAATCTGCCAACCCAACTTGGCATGAATTTCAAAGTGATCGGAGACGTCCTTCGCCCGAGGAGAACTCCCGCAAAGCGCCTCAATCATCGCCGCACATTCGCTCTGCAACTGACCCATTGCCGCCTCGATCTCTCCCGGAAAGCCGGAAGAGTCGGGCGAACTGGTTACGGCAAACGAAGAGATTTCCGGCACTGAATTGAATATACGATAGAAATTCCAAGTTTCTTGGAAAACATTTCAGAAATTCTTTCTGTTAACTCAGCGGCAACTTCTTACAAATCCTTTATGCCCTGCACAGTTCTCCTTCCCCTTTTCTTGCCTTGCCAGGAGTTCATTGAGAGAAGAGGTGAAAACTATGAGCGCAAAGGCCGCTGAAAAGATGAGCAAGCTAGCATCCAACGGCGTTCATGCCATTAAGTCCGTTGTGAAGCCAAAAAGCATACATGCTGAACACATGCGAAGCTACATGGCCAAAGGAGCGGCAATGGCATTGGTGTCGGGGGCATTAGCTCTTTTGGCGATCGTCTCGATGAAGAAGGCAAAGAAGTGTGTTGAAGATCATCGCCGCTGGGAGCACGAAGATCGGAAGTTGGATGAAGCTCTCAATGAGTCACTCGATGCGAGCGATGCCGTCGCAACCTACTAAGTCAAGATCAGGGCCGCCAAAAGGATTTGGCGGCCCCACCTGATTACACCGGAGTGCTGAGTTCCACCCGCTCAGCATGCTGACCAGCAACGCCAGTTAGCTCCGTTCCATCTTCTTGGAGCCAGTCCAGCATTTCTTGAATGCTTCCACGCGCAAGAGCGATGCACGTATCCGCGGCTCCATAGTAGAGATTAATCGTATCTCCATCCTCCTCCACGGTATATCCGCAAGGAAATACGACACCGCCGACGTCTCCGACCATTTCATATTGCTCTTCGGGACCAAACATCCAACTTTGGCCTCGTCTTAGGCAGATTTCAGGGTCGTCTAGATCGAAGAGAGCCAGTCCCAGCCGGTAAAGGGAGCCCGACGCATGGTGCCTTACTCCGTGATACATTACGAGCCATCCCCGATCCGTCTTAATTGGTGGGGGTGAAAGGCCAATTTTGTTTGCGTCCCACCATGCCCCTCGACGAGCAGGCAAAAGGAGTTTATGCTGCCCCCAGTTATAGAGATCTGGCGAATAGGAAATCCAGATGTGGCACCCCAGTTCAGCTACCGGGCGGTGAATTAGGACATAATTTCCATCGAACTTCTGTGGAAACAGCGCAGCATCTTTGTCTTCTGGCTGCATGACTAGACCCAGTCTCTTAAAGGACTTAAAGTTCTTTGTCGTGGCCAAGGCCACACCTGGTCCCGACTTACCGAAGGCAGTGTAAGCAATCACATACAGTTTCTCGTCCGGCAGGTAGGTTATTCGAGGATCTTCCAAACCCCAGAGTTCTTCTGGATGCTGTTCAGGCTCGGGCTTGAAGGTGGGTTCTGGATCGATCTCCCAACCGTCCACTCCATTACGTGATCGAGCCGCTGCTAGGTGGGAAATCCCCCTTCGATCTTCAACTCGACACAGCAAGAGCGTTGTGCCATCATCCAGTTTTGTGGCTCCCGCATTGAACACACTATGAACGGGATATGGCCAATCTCTGGCCGTCAAAATCGGATTCTTTTCGTGTCGGTGAAATAGCACTTTAAACGAAGCGTGCATTAACCCTCCTCCAGCTTAGCTGTTGTGTTTCTTGGCGGCGTTGTCGCCGAATTCATTTCCCAGCAAGAGGCCAGAAATGCGAGCGTCGACTCCGCGCCACAGTTACGATTTACTCTCCCTGGTTCCAATCCGTCGAAACATCTGCCTTCTTCCGAATCGGCCATGACAAGCTGTTCGGTGTTTTCTCCCATGAACCAGTCAAAGGCGCGATGAGCTTCGTCCCACCAGACAATATCGCCGGTGGCTCGCCAGGCGGAGACACAGGCGCTTACACTGGCCCAAACATCGACAGGTTGCTGATCGAACCATGCTCGAACTCCACCCTTGGTGTAAAAGCCCTTACAACCAATAGGGGCGAAGCAGCCGTCTTTCGCGGTTTGAACCTTCATCAGCCACCCTAAAGATTCCAGGCCCATTCGAAGCGCCTCTCGATTTGACAACACCTGACCTGAAAGAATTAATGCCTGTGAGAGCCGGGCGTTATCATAGGCCAGCGTCGGTTCAAACCACGGCCAGTCGCAAGTGCCGTTCTTAGTGTAGAGTTGCATCAGTCGACCGACAATCTGCTCCAACTTTTCTCGATACTCTGAGTTACTCTCCTGTTTGCAAAGATCTGCCAGCCCCATAGCGGCCCAAGACCATGCTCTCGGACTTTTTAGCCCCATAACAGTTGGAAGAAAGTCAGCAACGAGCGTTCTCGCGGCATCTGCCATCGAAGACTCGGGGCGTCTTCGGCAGATTTGACAAAGCGCATGAAAAGTCCGCCCCTGGCAGTCATCGGATCCTTCATCAATCCACTTGCGATCAAAACCCATGAAGTTTCGAAACCGCTTTCTTTCCGGATCGTACGCGTGCCAGACAAACTCGAAACACCGATCAAGAAGTGCAGTTGGCTCCTGAGTTAGGAGGAATTCAAGGGCCCTCGCACAGTCGTCCGTGCAATATCCTTCATGTCGATTGGGCCATTCATAGACGGCATGCTGAAAAACGCCAACATCATCGCTGATGGCACTGAGATGTCTCAGTGAAAGCTCACTGCCGGATTGGGTGGTGATATTCCGAAGATGCTCAGCGCCTTCATGGCGAGCTCGTTCAAATATCTTCAGATAGGCGGCCCCTGCGCATCCCCAAAGCATCGTTCTTCCATAGTCAAATGCTCTCTGCTGAATACGATATCGGATATCTGGATTTGCGACTAAACCGCTTACCGCTTCGGCCAAGGCCGCGGGCTCCCGGAATGGAACTAGCACACCCCGCCCCTCGCTGAGAATCTCCGATGCGTGCCAATACGGAGTAGACACCACGGCGCAACCTGCACCCACCGCGTAAGCAAGGGTCCCCGAGGTAATTTGCTCTGGTTTGAGATAGGGAGTGACGTATATATCGCAAGCATCTAACCATCCCTTTAGCTCCTCGTCGCTGACAAATTTGTTGACAAAGTAGACATTGTCTTCGATCCCCAATCTACGCACTTCTTCGTATAGCCGTTCACGGTAGGCTTCCCCTTCTCTCTGCCGGATATGGGGATGGGTTGCGCCGACGACCACGTATACGGCGTCCGGATGAACTGCGACCACGTCGGCCATCGCTTGTATCATATCGTGAACACCCTTGTCGTACGCCAAGAGGCCAAAGGTGAGAATCAGTGGCCGATCCCCGATGCCCATCTCGGCGCGAATACGCGCCCCAACACCCGCCGGAATGGCATGAATTCCATGCGGCACCACATCAATCCGGCGGGAACTAAGACCATAGACTTTTCCTAACATGTCAGCCCCCGTCTGACTCATCACAACCACCCTTTCGCTTAGTTGAATGAGTTCTTCGAAGACACGTCTCTGACAGTCGGTTGGCTCACGAAGTATCGTGTGAAGCGTGGTGACGATGGGCATCTTCACATTTCGAAGGAGTTCGAGAAGATACTCTCCGCATTCACCTCCATAGATACCGAATTCGTGCTGAACGCTTAACACCTCCATCCGCTCGGCGTTCAGCCAATCAGCAGCTTGTTGGTAGTCGGCTAGTTTCTCCGCCTCGATGGTCTTGCTAACCACGTCTGGGTACCTATATCCCGAGCGGTCGTTCATCGCAATCACATGAACTTCAGCATCTAGATGCTTTGCCAAGTCGGCGGTAAACGTTGCGATTCCGCATTGCCGCGGAATGTGATTGCCCAAGATAGCAATACGATGAGAAGTGTGTACGTCCATTAAGTCCTCAAAAGTGGTTGTCTAGCCCGGAGGGCTAGACAAGGTATTAGAAAGCGGGAATCGGGGGAGTGGATTCCGCATCCGGGCGAATGATGCTGATGTCTTGGTACTTTCCAAAGATGCCTAGCGCCGTATGCTCATCGACCGGACCACTCGGGACAGATATCCCTACGATGGCCGCTCCAGACTCGAACGTATCCGAATACTTTGCGGCAACCTCTTCTGAGATTCCCTGGTCTTTAAGAAATCCAGCGACTCCTCCGGCAATAGCTCCCGCCGCAGTCGTGCCAGCCGCTCCAGCGATTGCGGTAGCCAAAGCGCCCCCTCCAATCACCAGTCCAATTCCAGGAACCAATAAGGCAGCCAAGGCCGCCGCTGCACCAACGCCGAGACCAATTGCACTTCCTTTTGCGGCGCCACTCGCGGCATCGGCTCCCGTCGTCGTTGAAATTCCGTGCTCGGCCGAGTCCTTGACATCGTTCGCTGTCTCGATGTGACCGTCATACTGATCAATATATGGTTCGCGAATAATCAGGCTGACATCAACGGCCTGGGCGCCATGATCTAGAAGGGCTCCAACCGCGCTGTGCGCGCTCTCAACCGTTGGAAATACCGCGTAAACGTTTTGTCGCATTGATACCTCTCCTTCGTTTCCTGCTTAAAGAGCGGAAACGTTTTCCTTGCTTTCTGCAACGAAATTTGGGGAACTTGCGCCGAGACCTTTACGGCTTCTTACATTTTTTTTACCGATTCGTCGTCTTCTATTACGTCGGCGGATCCAGCAACTTTCGCCTATCCGTAGTGGAGGAGAATCATGAATCAAACCAAGAAGGAAACCTTAATGAGAGGCGCCAGCAATGTCTCATCGAGCTTGGGAGTAGGAAAATGGCTCGTGCCCGTGACGGCAGGACTGCTAACGTTTGTATTGAGAAGAAAAGTTGCAAAGAGTTCGCTACTGAAATCGCTGACCTCAGCTGCCCTTATCTCGATGGCTTTCCTTAAGTCGGAAGATCATTCAGCCTACCCATCTAGTCCAACCGCATAAATTGTGCGGCTACGGTTGGCCCGAACGGTAAAATCACTCTTGAAAGGAGATTTCTTGTTGGAAACAGAAACCCCCGGATTGCGTCCCACCATTCTAGTTATTGACGACGAGGCTGCCATTCGACGGCTTTTAAAGTCATGTCTCGATTCAGACGAGTTTAAGCTTATTGAGGCTTCGACTGCTGAAGAAGGAATAGATCAAATCGCCAAAAGGAATCCGGACCTGGTTCTCTTAGACCTAGGTCTGCCAGATGAAGACGGACGCCAGGTTATCGAAACGGTTAGAGGATGGTCGCAGGTTCCCATCATTATTTTGTCCGGACGCGGACAGGAAGAGATCAAGGTCAAATGCCTAGAGGCGGGAGCCGATGATTATGTGACGAAGCCCTTTGGTGTGGCCGAGTTGATGGCTCGAATCAAGGTTGCGCTCCGCCGAATACTTATGGCGCCGCCAGCCGGCGAGGATCCGATCTTCCACCATGGCCAAATCAAGTTGGACAGGGCGAACCGCAAAGTCTGGGTTCATGAGGAAGAGACCCATTTAACGCCCATCGAATATAAGTTGCTGTGCGTGCTGGTGCAATATGCCGGGAGAGTCGTCACTCACCGCCAGCTCCTTACCGAGGTGTGGGGCGCTGAATACACCGAAGATGCCCAGTACTTGCGGGTTTACATGGGCTATCTGCGCAGAAAACTTGAGCCAAACTCAGACAGCCAAAAGCTGATCGTGACAGAACCTCGAGTGGGTTACCGGTTGGCTGTTTAAGGGGATCTTTATAACTTTCTTATCGCGAGGCAAAGGCTCCTTATGCCTCGCACATCATTCTCTTCGTCAATCTATCTATAGGCGACTGCGGTCTGCCAGGAGGATCTGATGAAAGGGAAATCACCACGCTCAACGCAGAGTCTGCGGCGTTATGCTCAGGAATTGGGCTACGAGGCGCTCATAGCTACCGTAAGGAGAAACCTCAAACGCCGAGACGAAGCGTTCTCTCTCATGCGGTCCATCAATCAAGTGGTCAATATCCTGGATCGTCCTGAGACACACCTATCCACGGCTTTACGATTCAAATAGTTGTTGTCGAATATTCGACCCGTCAGTTGCCTTTGGAGGTGCTGTCTTGTTGCCATACGCCCTGGTCTTTCTGATGTTTGCAATGATCGCGGGCATCGCAGGATTCAGCGGATGGGCTGGTTCGCTCACGCCGATTGCAGAAACGATCTTTTTCGTATTTCTTGTCCTGTTCCTCGTGTCGCTGATCTTTAACGAAAGGAGACCCATCTAATGATCGATGACCTAAGAGATCGCCTTGACGACATCGCTTCTCACGGCGCAAGCGCAGATCCGAAGATCGAAGCTTTGCGACGAGAGTTAGATGAAGCCGACCATGTCTCGTTCGTGATGAAGCTTGCCTATCTGGAACCCTTTATGGACACCCTGGATGAGATGGATGCCCGATGTTGATGGCTAGATCGTGGGATATTCGGCCTGAGCAAGTTGTCTAACTGCCAAGACTAAATCGTCAGCCTCTATAGGCTTCGTCAAATGCATTTGGAAACCAGCATCCAATGCCGCTTTCCGATCTTCTTCGCTCGCAAAGGCAGTTAGGGCGGCGGCTGGTATCATCCCATTCTTATCGAGTGGCATCGCTCGAATACTGCGAATGAGTTGGTAACCATCTTCATCAGGCATTCCTATGTCACTGATCATTACGTCGGGTTGTGTCTCCCGAAGCATCTTTCGAGCAGCGGGAGCAGAATCGGCCGGAATGACGATGGCCCCGGCATCACTTAATATTCGCCCCATTAGGGTTCTTGAAGATAAATCGTCTTCAACAAGTAGCACACAAATATCGGCCAAGGGTCTTGACTCTTTCTTCAAAGGTTCTTCTTTCTCGATGGGTGCGAGACGAAATCGAGAACCGAAGCCCTCCGTGGTTGGCAACGAAATCGTGAACGCACTTCCCTTTCCTTTGCCCTCGCTCTCAACGGCAATGTTTCCTCCATGCAGAATGGCCAGTTGCTTTGCGATCGATAGCCCGAGTCCCAACCCACCATGGCGTCTCGACTTGCTTCCATCCGCCTGGCGAAAACGATCAAAGACGTGAGGAAGAAATTCCTGGTCAATACCTTCGCCAGAATCTACGACTCGAAGAATTGCGTCTTTGCCCTCGTGTTTGACTTGCACATTCACTTCCCCACCACGCGCAGTAAATTTGAGAGCGTTGGTTAACAGATTCCATACAACTTGCTGGAATCGACTGGGATCAACACGAACAATAATTGGATCTGCATCACCTTGTAAATGCAGTAAGACTCCCCTCGTTTCGGCCATCGGACGCACCATCTCTACGACCCCCTCTGCAAGATCAAAGAGTTCGGCATACTCCATTTCCAACTGGATCTTGCCGGTTGTAATGCGACTGATATCCAGGAGATCGTTGATGAGCTGTAATTGTAAGCGAGCGCTGCGATCAATCGCTTCGAGCCCGTCCTCCAAATCCGCTTCCTTAACGGGACGCCGTTTAAGCAGCTCCGTCCAACCAATCATTGTGGTTAAAGGAGTTCGTAGCTCGTGGGAAAGCGTGGCCACGAATTCATCCTTTATTCGATTTGCTTGCTCGGCTTCGCTTCGAGCTAGTCGCTCATTTGTTAAGACTTGCCTTAGGTTCTCATCGGCGGCCTTCGTAGCCGTGATGTCCGCACACGAGAATATGTATGTGTCCAATTCTCCGTTCGAGTATGAGAGCGGACTTCCATGAACCAAAAGCCATCGATACTCCCCGTCTGAACCAACCGTTCGGTACTCGACGTTGAAAGAGTCTCCCTTTTCAAAGGCATCTTGGTAAATCTCTCGAACCCGGTTCTCATCGTCAGGGTGGATATTCGCAAAGCACCCTTCCTGGAGAGCATCCTCCAGGTTCCGACTTCTGAAGTCGAGCCAGGGCTGGTTGAACCAACTAGGTTTGGCGGCTCGATCACAGATCCAAATCATGACCGGCGCCCGATCCGCCATTTGCCGGAATCTCTCTTCACTCTCGCGGAGCCGATCCTCAACGTCTTTTCTTTGAGTTATTTCGATAACGATGGCACCCACGGCGCGAACGTCTCCTCTCTTGTCAAGTACGGGATAGAAACCGGTCAGCCAGTGGCGTTTCTTCCCTGGATCGCCTCTCATCTCACCAGCAATCTCAACTTCTTTGACCGCTTGCCCCGTGGCAAAAACCTCGTCAATGTATCTCTCGATTGTTTGCGCCGTGCTCGGAACGATTTCTCGCAACGATTTACCAAAGTGTTCGGCAACAGGAACTCCATGAATATCAGCCAGTTGTTGGTTGATCCTCTCATAGCGATACTGCCGGTCAAAAAAAGCGAACCCGATGGGAGCATTGGCTAAAAGGGAGTCCAGAAACGATGAGATTTTCTCTTGCTCTGAAGCCATGCGCACGAGGTCTTCCTCGTAGGCAAGTCGGCCCGTGATGTCATGAAAATAAACAAAGAGACCGTCGGGACTCGCGAACATTCTCACTTCAAACCAACGTTCGAGCCTCAGGTCATGAAACTCTACATGGGAAACGGTGCCCAGTTGAAGAGCATTATTGAGGGGTGTTTCCAAAGCGACGTAGGTCCCTTCCGGCAACGCCTCGCTAAGGCTCTTTCCCACATCTGATTCATTCAAACCCCATGCTTCCGCTGCGGCCGTATTGAACTTCAGAACTTTGAACGATCCGTCAATGGCAAAGAAGGCGTCGGTGATGCTATCAAACAATGAATTAAGCCGATTGTTGGCCTGTCGTTCCTGCTCCGCGCTTTCGCCCGCCGCTCGTTCGCTGTTCCTTAACGCGCCGCAGATCAAACTGACGAAGGTGCAAATCGTGATGTAGCCAGCAACCTGAAGTCGAATTGCCTCTTGCTTCACCCCCTCCACCGGCATAGTTAAGAAAAGGACCGCCCCTGCTATCGTGGAGATGGCCATCGAGAGCAATCCTGGCCATAATCCACCGATGTAAGCCGAAAAGGTGACGGCGAGCGTCCCCAAAAAGAATGGGGCGCTGCCATCGAAAGTCTCACGAGCCGCGTAACGGATCGACAAGACCAAGATCGTCGAAATTACCGCGATGACGTAATGAGACCAGCGCGGTAATCGTAACTTGCCTTGCTCGATGAGTCGATTCAACGTTCTCTATTCAGCCCCATTGTTCATTCTTCTTCACTTGCGTTCAACCACTCACAATGGCGGCTCATACTCCGGCCTCACGTTCAATCGCCTTGACCGCCATCCGGGGAATCAAGTCAAAAAGCTGATCGCTTCGCGCAGACTCAGCCGCCTGTCCTGCTTGAGCCATTTCCATGACGGGCGTCTCGTTTATCATCTTGGCAAACGCGCTGAGTGCTTCGTATGTAGCAGACTTTGTCTGCGATGTAGCATAGTAGCGAATACAAGCCATTGTCGCACGATCGGCTTCGTCGTGAGCAATGTCAGTCCACTCGGACGCTACACCCACCAGTCCATTGAAAAATCCTTTTAGCTTCGATGGCTCGTGTCCGAGTCTGCCCAGTTGATATTGTAATGCCGCCAATTGAGTTTTTACCTGAAGACAATACTCATCGAACAGTTCTGTGCCCGCCGTAAGTAGATCTCGATTCAGGGGATGTTCGATCATTTGCAACGAAGAAACCTCGAGCGCATGCAAATCTTGAAGATATCGAACAAGTCTGTCCTGATTGCTTTCCATTAGTCTTTACCCTCCGAACTAATTCTATTGCGATACCTATAAGTTGAAACGTCGCAAGAATCGAACCGATTAATATAAGAAAACCATAAGAATTTCCGATATCCGTCGTTTTTACAAAAATCTTATGGAAATCGGCATAGAAATCTTCTTCTTCTAATGAGAAATGTTCGATTCTATCTCCATGCACTCGCCCAGAAGGCGAACTAAGTGAGGAGGAAGATATGAGGACAGTTACCGCGAATGAAGTGATGTTAATTGAACGGGGTCAGAAGGGCGATATGCACGCCGTAGACGAACTCCTTTCACTTTATCGAACGAAGGCATTCATGTACGCGTTGAGAATGACCAAGCACTCAGAAGAAGCGGCGGACGTAGTATCAGAAGCGTTCATCCGAGCTTACAAAGCTATTGGACGATTCCAACTCAATTCGTCCTTCGCCACATGGCTTTATCGAATCCTGAAGAACTGCTTTTTGGATATTCGCAAGAAGAAGCGTGTAAAGGTCGTGGCAAGTTTGGACGCTGCGATGGAATCAGAGGACGGCGACCTTTTCTGGCAGCCTATCGACGAGAGCGCGTCCCCCTATGAAGTTTCCGCAATGGATGAGCACTCTTCAAAGATCCAAACGGCCCTAACCAAATTACCAGCGTTCCAAAAGGAAATGCTTAACATGTACTATCGAGACCAGTTAACTTATGAGGAGATCGCGACAAAATTGGGGGCACCTGTCGGAACGATCAAGAGCAGACTCAACAGAGCTCGAATGAACTTCAAGAAAATTGTCAAGGAAGACAAAGATCTTTTGGCTTTGGTTCAAGGTTAATTAAAACGTAAAGAAAAGGGGACTTTGAAAGTCCCCTTTTCTTTACGTTTTCTTTTGCTTCTTCGTCTGTTCAGGTTTTGTTGGTGGATGTTCAATAACAAGATCCACATATTTCGACTCGGTGTCCTTATCGGTCGCAAACTCCTTCTGGCTTTTTGCCACTTTCGCCTTATCAAGATTTTTCTTGGTCGCCATGACTTGCCTCCATGTACTTACTCCTTATTTGGACTCCCTAAGCTCGCCCTCGGTTGCTTAATGTCCCCGAGGAAATAGTGTTCCTTCCACAAGGTCAAATGTAGTCCTGCCATCTTGCGTTCGGAAAACGCCCCAGCCACTTGGCACGCAGAAAAACGACTGTAACCCGTCTGATTGAGCTGCCGGAGACCCCACTTCTGCTCTCCGATCCAGTGCGTCATAGTTGAATCCACTCATGGCGATCAACAGTCCGTATGAAGCCAAGGCGCGGGCATAATGTGACCCACATTCCACCTCGTTGTAAGGATTTCTTCGTATTCCGTTGTAACGGGCACGGACCGCTCGGACAATTTGGAGTGCCTCGTCGACAAATCCTTCAAGTATCAAGTGAGTCGCGACCTGATACTCAATGCCTGTCCACACCTCATCCGAGTAAACGAAGGGATAGAATGGACGTCCCCCGTTTGGCCATGAACACAAGAGTAAGCCCGATTCGTCCTCCACTGCATAGACCCTTTGAAGGTTCTCATGCCCGCGCAAGGGGGACCGAAAATTGTATTGGAAAATGCTCTTGAGCGCCTTCCGAATGAGTTCAGAATCGACCAATCTACCAAGGCCCGCGATGGAGGTAGCAAGTTGACCAAACAACTGATCGGTCAAACAGCCTTTCCCGTGCTGATATTTCGGCGCGTCTCTACCCAAAAACTCTTCAAGTTGCTCGAAGAATTCTCCATTCCAAAGATGGCTCGTCACTTTCTCTTTCGCCATCTCAAGGAGATTATGGTAAACGCGGGATGAATGTTCGTCTCCCAGATAGGCAGCCATTTCTTCACCAGCCCGAAGCGCTCCCATATAGAAGAATTGGGTCAGTGGATTCGGCCCTTGAAAGTTGATGTCGTATGTATTGTGCATGTCGCCATCGACGAGACCATCTCGGTCCCGATCCCAGAGCACCCATGCATACTCCAGAGCCAGTTTTGCTTTGGGCCAAAGCTCTTTCATGGATTCGTCGTCGCCGGATAGTCTCCAGTCCCGGTAGAGTTGGATCACGCCTCCTAGCTGTCCATCGCTAGCCGCATGCCACAACGGAGCTTCTTGACCAACCGGAAGCATCACCCGGAAATTCATTGCACCACGCTTTCCTTCGGGTCCGCAGTTGAAACTGTTCTGGAAGTCAGTACGCCTCAAGCTCCACTGCATTTCAGGAAAGAGATACGCTTGGGTCAAGGCGTAGTTCCAAACGTGCGTGCAACTGCCGGGACAACAACCTTCCTGCGCCGAGCACCCCTCCCACGCCCAAAACGTTCCGTCCTCTAGTCGGGTTACCGTAGGACTATGTAAGATCGACGCAGTTGCACTGACCGACTCAATGACTTCAGAGGGCAAAGTGGAGTTGAAAAGGGCATCTTCAAATGCGAGCGTTCGACTACAGAGTTCGTCAAATCGATCGAAGAACTCGCTGGCAACATCCTGTGCTGACTGCCATTGTGTGGCATACCAAGGTTTCCAAGGGGGTGATTGAGGTTCATTGTTGCCTCCCCAGTATTTATGCGCGACTGGAAGAACCCAAGAGAACAGGAAAGGAATTTCTGCTTCTTCTCCAGGAGCCAAAGAAACCATCGCTCCCAGGCTTCCCGAGCAACGCGTCCCCTGTGTTGCCGCCTTCACCTCACCAAATTGTCCTGTCTCTCGGAATTCATTCCAAAAAGACTGGACGGCATCGAACCACTCGCTACGAATCCACTGAGGCAATACAGCGACATTCTCCCAAGAGGTTGAGAGTGCGGCAGTTCCATGCAAATGATGTTCTCTCCCATAGCGTGCATTTGTAAAGAGAATCCCTTGGCAAGACTCGGACTCAAAAAACTCATTAAGGGCTCGATGCTCGACACTTCCCGGCTCGGAATCCGTCGCTCCAATCGGATTCATCATGGACCAGGAGAGAGTCGCGTTTACGGGGTTACATGATCGATTTCGGATTCGATACACGAGACAAGCGACCGGAAAACTGGAGCTCCTGGTATCGAGTGGGATAAATGGGCTGAACGCCGCCAGTTCGATTTCAAGGGGGGATTCCGAAAGTTCAAAGCTGATGCGAGCCACGGGAAAAGTGCCCTTGAATTCGACACTTTCGCATCCTGGAAGCCCATCCATCTGTTCAAAGAATCGACCGTGTCCGTACGACCAGAACGATCGATTTTCTCCCATCCAATCCTTGACCCGCGGTCCCAAGAGTCTTCTTGCGAGGGGAGATTTCCCTTCTTCTTGAATCCATATTGCGGGAAATGTTGTCTCGAGGATGCTTCCCTTATTGGGACGGTTGAAGATTTCCCAATCACGTAGTCCTCCTCTCCCATCGAGACTGACACAGCCTGCCCCCAGCCCTCCAAGGGGAAATGCGATTTCTCTGAGATGTTCTTCTGTATACGTATAGGGCGCCTGATCGAATGAAACGTTGAAAAGCTGCATTAACGCCAAATTCTAGCATTAAGAATCATCCGGTTGTCCAAGGACCACAAATCGCCTAAACTGGCCATGATGTCGGACGATAACAAGTTCTCTCGTAGAAGCTTCTTGGCAGGCGCTTCGGGACTGGCGCTCACCGCGGCTGCTGGATTTAGATTTCGTGAGCCACTCATTCTCGGAACTGGATCTCATCGATACGAATGTGTCCACGACTGGCTAACTCCCCCCGCCGACATGAAGTTTGGCGACACCCATGGACTTGCGCAAGATTCTAAAGGACGGATCTACCTTTGCCACACGGTTCACAGCGACTCACCTTCCTCAAACACGGTGTGCGTTTATGACGAAAAAGGCAAATTCATCACTTCATGGGGAGACCGCTTCAAAGGCGGCGCTCACGGACTGGACATAAGAAAAGAAGGTAAGGACGAGTTTCTCTACCATTGCGACATCGCTCACCACCAGGTTGTAAAGACCAAACTGGACGGATCGGTCGTGTGGGAGATGGGAGCTCCTGCCGAATCTGAGAAGTATAAGGACGGCGCACCCTATACGCCCACCAACGTCGCCTTTGCTCCCAACGGTGATTTTTACGTGGGCGACGGCTACGGGTCACATTGGATTCACCAATACGATATCAAAGGCAACTACATTCGAACATTTGGCGGACAGGGATCTGCACCCGGGCAGGTTACTCAGCCTCATGGCCTTTGGTTGGACAATCGAGGAAAGGAGCCCATACTCGCGGTGGCCGACCGCGGGAATCGGCGTATTCAGTACTTCACACTCGACGGCAAACACATCAAGTTTGTTACCGATGGCATGAGACAGCCTTGTCATTTTTCCATTCGAAACGGTGAAATGCTGGTTCCCGACTTAGACAGCATCGTGACGATTCTGGATCAAGACAATAAGGTGGTCGCGCAACTTGGTGACGGCTTCCCCTCGAACTTACGCGATCATCCGAGAAGCGACTTTATCCCCGGAAAATTCATTCATCCCCACGATGCAATATTCCTCCGCAATGGGGACATTCTCGTTGCCGAGTGGGTCCCCATTGGAAGGGTTACTCTCCTCAAGAAAGTGCGTTAGTGCGCGTCCACGGGGGCAGCTGCCCCTTGTGGCTTGCGCAACGCCAAGATAGCGGGAGCCGTGCAGATTGTGACGATCGCGATCAGCATGAATCCGCTGTTATAAGCGATTGTGCTCGATTCGGTGAGCACCGACCGGTCGACAATCGAATAAGCGGCCTGCTTGGCTGCTTCCAAGTTGAATCCCTTGGCCATGAGACCGTGAGAAATAAGGTTGACCTTGTTCTCTAGCGCCGGATTTCCGGCGTATATGTGATCGACCAATCCAGTCCGACTCATAGCCATGCGATTGGTCACAAAACTTCCCAGGACCGCAATTCCAAACGATCCGCCAAGCTGTCGACAAAGATTGATCATGCCGGCGCCTTGCGCAATTTCTGGTCCCTTTAGACTTGAAAAAGCGGCCAAATTGATCGGAACGAAGAGCAAACCTAGTCCCAATCCGCGAAAGAGTAGGGCCGACTGAACGTTATCCGATCCTGCCGACGAGGGCAACTTTCCAAGAACCAACATGGAACCCAGGAACAAACTTAGCCCGGTGACGATGAGAGCGCGAGGATCGATTCGTTGAGTCGCGCCATTGAGCATCCGTCCACAGATAATCGCCGCTAAGCCGGTTGCGATGCCTCCCGGCAACAAGGTGAGACCCGTTTCGGTCGGCGTCAAGTGCATCACGCCCTGGGCAAACATTGGGTAAAGAAACACCCCACCATAAAGCCCAAACCCCAACACTAAGAACAAAACCAGTCCGGCGGAAAGATCGCGGTTCTTGAGAACCCTCAGGTTCACCACCGGCGAAACATTTTTTGGACGAAGTTCCCACCAAACAAAAAGCGGTAGCGTGATACAGGAAACAATGAAGGGGTAGACGATGTTGGCGCTATCGAACCAAGCCTTGGCGTTTCCTTCCTCAAGCACGTACTGAAGACATCCGAGACCAGCGCCCAAGAGGCCAATCCCCGTCCAGTCCACGGTTCCGACCTTCATGCTGTACGCTGAATCCTGAAGGAAGTTGAACACGAGGAAGAATGCAATGGCTCCGATTGGTAAGTTGATTAAGAAGTTCCAATGCCAACTGTAGTTATCTGTAATCCACCCACCGACCGTAGGGCCAAGGGTTGGCGCTACGATGATGCCGAGCACATAGATTGACTGAACGAGACCTTGCTGCTCCTTAGGAAAAATCTCGCGGATCGTGGCCTGGGCCGTAGACAGTAGGGCTGCTCCACCCGCTCCCTGAACGATTCTCCAAAAGATGAGCGCTCCCAGGGAACCCGAGGTGCCACAGAAGAATGAAGCGAGGATGAAGAGGAGAATAGAACCACCCAGATAGTTCTTTCGGCCAAAACGAGACGCCAACCAGGCAGTAAGAGGCAGAACGATGACGTTGCTTAAGATGTAGCCGGTCGAGACCCAGCCAATCTCTTCGGTCGTCGCACCAAGGTTCCCTGCCATTTGCGGCAGGGATACATTGACGATGGTCGTGTCCAGCACTTCCATCACGGCGGCCAAGATCAGCCCGACCAGAATCAACCAACGCGCCGGATTAAGCGGTTCAGATTCTTCGAGGACCTGTACCATGGCTTTACTTCACGCTCACGGTAACAAGAGCCGACATTCCAACATGCAATCGGCCAACCTTCTCCGGCTCATCGTCGAGCACGATCTTAACGGGGACTCGCTGGACAACTTTCACAAAGTTGCCGGTTGCGTTGTCTGGGGGAAGCAAGGCGAACGTGGCGCCGGTGGCCGCAGAGGAGCTGTCGATGTGCCCCTTGAATTCGACACCTGGGAAACCGTCGACTTCGATATCGACCGGCTCACCAGCCTTGATGTTCGCAATCTGAGTCTCCTTGAAGTTGGCGACCACGTAGACCGAGTCCTTGGGAACGATCGACATCAAGAGGCTGCCGGCTTGAACCGTGGCTCCGGTCTCGGCAATTTTCTTGCTCACCTTGCCATCGCAGGGAGCATAAATTTTGGTGTGTTCGAGATCCAATTCAGCGGTTCGTAATGCCCCTTTAGCCTGCTCGACCCGGGCAAGTGCCTGATCTCGGGCGGCTTCCTTCTGTTTCACCTGAATATCTGTCGTCTCAGTCAGTTGCTGCTCGCCGAGGGATTGCGTTCTCTTGGCATTTGCTGCACTTACACTCTGCTTCGCCGTCGCGATCTGAGCCGAGGCGAGATCGACGTTCGCATGGGCCGCTTCCGCCTTCTCCTGTGCGCTCTGGATCTTAATCCCAGCTTGGGACAGAGCATTCTGAGAAGTTCGCTGCTGGGCGATGGCTGACTTCAAATCAGCATTGCGCTGATTGACGGTTGCGCGAGCGACCTCCAGCATTTGCTTCGCAGAATCGAGATTCGCCGACGCCGTTCGATCGTTGGCGGTGGCCGTGTCGAGTTGCTGTTTGCTCATCGCCCCCTGTTGGACCAGATACTGGGCTCGATCAAGGTTCTGTTTGGCGAGATCCTTTTGAGCCTGGGCCGTTTTGACCGCTGCTTCGGCCGCCCCGATGGAAGCCTGACTTCCCTTCAGCGCGGCACGGGCGGAATCCACTGCGGCTTTGGCCCGCTCAACGCTGTCTTTTGCCGTCTTGAGGTCTGTTTTGGCATTTAACACATCACTATCGGCGCTTCGCGCAGAAGCTTTCGAACCCAATAATTGGGCGTTGGCGGCGAGGATAGAGGTCTGAGCTGTTCCAATTCCCGCATCTGCCTGGGCGACAGAGCCCGAAGATTGAAGTTTGCTTGCCTGGGCTGATGCTCGCGTATATTCCACATCGATTCCGGCCGCCTTGGCATCCGCCATTGCCGCTTCAAGATTTGCCTTTGCCTGCGTGACGGCCGCCTCAAATTTGTCATCGTCAATTGTCAGTAGGAGATCTCCCTGCTTCACCTCTTGGTTGTCCTTGACGAGAATCTTCTCGACGATTCCGCCGACTTGGGGGGAAATCTGGACAACGTCGCCGGACACCTGCGCATTATCGGTAGCCTCGTGGCTCTTCGACCACGCAATGTGCTTCGCTCCAAAAACAATAACCACCGCCAACACGGCCAGGCCAATGATCTTTCCCATCGGTCCTTTCTTTGGCTTAGTGGCTCCACTCGAATCTGCGGTCTCTACCGCTGCATTTGGTTTCATGAATTGATACCCTTCCTCATCACAATCGCCTGGACTAACAGGCTCACAAGGTTGTCCGCTCGCGTCATTACGGTTCCGTAATCCCCGAGTTGCTGGGGGCTCATGCTGTACGGAAGCAAAGCGTTGGTGGCAAGCACCATTGACCCTCCAACTACGTCGGGGTCACTGGCAATCATTTCGCCCTTTTCGATTCCATCTCGGATTACATCTGCGATCAGCGCCGCCTCGCGCCGATGGAAGTCTTCTCGCCGAACTCGACAAAGCTCTTTGAGCGTGCTCAACGCCTCGTCCATACTGCGTCGGTGACGTGTGAAGACTTCGAATCGAAGGTCGATTCTCTTGAGAAGCATTTCGTAGATCTTCTTGTCGGGAGAGATGTCCGACTTGGCGATCTGCTCAAGCTCTTCGTAGATATGGCTGTGGAGGGTGGCCAGCCAGGCCATGCCGATCTCCTCCTTACTCTTGAAGTAAAGATAGACCGTTCCCTTTCCGATTTTCGCTTCTTGGGCGATCTCTTCGATCGTCGTTTTGCGATAACCGTACTGTTCGAATAGGATCCCGGCAGCCTCCAAAATATGATTCTGTGTCTGCTCGGTGGCCCCGATTCCGTGTGTCTCGCTGACCATTGACTAAAATTATATTCTGGTCATTCAGTCAAATGCGAGAGGGTCCCGAGAAACGTTGGGACCATAAAATAGAAGAAGCCGCCTTCTTCAAAGACAGGCGGCTTCCGAACGAACATCGCCACTATCCCTAACTTCATCATTCGCATCGGGTTCGCGGGAAAACTCTCGAGTTGCTTTCCTGGCGGCGGTGTTCTTTTGGTTTGACGAGTTGTCAGTATAAACCGTTCCCGAAGTACGCTTTTCCAGTGGACGGATTGCCTACAACGAGCAGGGTTTCCAAAAGCGCGGCGCTTGGGTAGCCGAGTATGTGGTTCGTTTAGAGCGTCCCGTAACCTAGCGAACTGGCCTCCAGGTTGACCTCGCTTTGCAGTTTCTCGTAGTGACGTGACGCGTCCTCAAAGGTCATGGTGGGATTGCTCCACTTGATCCCCTTGGTGGCGAGCATGAGGTCGAAGAAGTGGACGTTTTTAGTCACGCCCGCCACTTGCTCACTGCCTGGCCCGAGGGCGGTGACCAGAACATGATCCGAGGTGTGATTTCCGCTCGTCCAGGTCACCTTGGTGTGATTACCAAGCATGGCGGCAAGCGTCATGCCCAGCGGAGCCAGGAATTGCGCAGACTTCAGCGGCGAATCATTCTTCTTGGCGGCAACAATTGCCTCTGCTTCTTCGCCGGAGAGTTTGATGCCCAGTCTTGCCTCCACCGCGTCCTGAACATTGCCTCGAGTGAAGGTATTGCCCAAATCCGCCTGCAGTGGTCCGTAGCTCGACTTCATTCCGCTGAGTAGCTTCAAGCCTCCGGTGCTCTCGATGTACTCTTTTCCGGCTCCATTCAGCGAAGGACCGCCAGTAGCGTGGTCGGCAGTGACGATCACCAACGTTTCGCCATCCTTCAGCGCAAAATCGACGACAACCTTGAGCGCTTCTTCAAAGGCCATTTGGTCGTACAGAAGCGCGGCCAAATCATTAGCATGACCTCCGTGGTCTACACGACCTCCTTCCAGTTGCAAGAGGAATCCCTTCGGTGAGTCTTTGAGCGCCTCTAGCGCCGCGGTGACCATCTCGGCAAGAGTTGGCACATCTCGCTTGATCTCCGGCGTGTTATTCCGATCGACGGTGTAAGGGATACTTCCATCACTGAAGAGTCCTAGGAGCTTCTTCCCTTTCTTCGCAAGTAACTCATCTCGGGATCTTGAGACGGCGAATCCTACTTTTGCAAATTCGGCAAACATATCCTTGCCGTCCTTTCGTTTTTCGGGGGCAAAGTGGCTGGTTCCACCGCCCAGAAGCACGTCCACGCCCGATTTCAAGTACTTCTCAGCGATCTCATCCTCCAGGCCACGGCTGATAGAACTGATGGCAAAGCCAGCCGGAGTGGCATCGGTGATTGCCGTGGTGGTAACCAATCCACAACGAACCCCCTGCTCATGCATGAGCGAGACCAGCGTGCGGAGTTCGGTGCCGTCGGGATAGATATTCAGCATCCCATTCCAGATATGTCTCCCTGATCCCCAAGAGGACGATGCCGCGGCAGAGTCCGTCACGAGGGAGTTGAGCGAAGAAGTCTCCTCTAGGCCGCTTGTAACATAGTCCTGATTCAAAAGGCTCGCCCAGTAGGAAGGATGACCGAGCACCATCTGCTGATATTGGTTCGCCATAGACATGGTCTGGATGGCCATGCCGTCGACGACACAGAAGATGATGTTCTTTGGGTTCTTGGCTCCTTTCTTTCGAGCACGTTCGAAAGATGGCTGTAATCCGCTTAGTCCAAGGGCCGAAGAAGCAAGTCCGGCAGCGCTAGCGCCAATCAAGGAACGTCGGGAGATCTTCATTCTCCGAGGCTACATTCGTATGATTAAGAACCCGCTAAGGTCGAGTTTGAGTCGCTAATCGCCCTGGCTTATAAGTGCTCTGAAACTTCTTAGGCGTGACTCCATGAGCCCGAACAAATGATCGTGTGAACTGAGCGGGATCATTAATCCCAACAAACTCCGCGACTTCCGAAACCGGAAATCCCATGAGCAAACGGTGCGCCGCCCATCGCATGCGCCGATGATTGATTTCTTGAGCGACCGTGGTTCCGGAGAGTTGCTGGAACCTTCTCCGCAGCGTACGAGACGAGATGCCTGCCGCTTGAGCAATCTCCTCCACGCTCAACCGCCGCCGAAGATTGCGGTCGATGTAAGCCATGACAAATGCCATCTCCCCTTTTACCTCTTCAATTTCTTCCGGATACTGGACCGTTGTGAGTTGACTCAGCATCTCAAGCACAAACAGTTTCAAAGCTTCCCTCGCGGCAAAGTTCCTGAAGCCTCCCGGTCCCGTAGCCACCAGAGGCAAGTAACTCTTGAGCGCTTCGTCTCCAGGCCCAACCACCCGATGCGATCGCCGGAAGGACTCAATCACATCGTCTTGAGGACCGGCCCGAGATGCTTCCACCCGACTCAGGGTCATCGTGACAAAAAAGAGCGCCAAATCCTTGGTGTCGTACGACGTAATTTCGTGAGTTACCCCGGGATCGGCAATGAAAACATCGCCTGGCTTGAGGTCATAAATGACGCCCCCATGGTGGTATCGTCCGGCGCCACTGGTGACGTAGCAGACCTCATAGTGACTATGGCGATGGGGCGAGTTGGTGAGTTGGACGTCGAAGTGGACATATCCGCCCGTTTCAATTTCAATTCGATTCGCACCTAGAACTTCGTTGACTACCATGTCCGAGTCCGAAAGGATCAAGATTCTGACCCTAATTGCCCTTGCCCCTTACCTATCCTCATTCTATCATGTCCGATAAAGCTATGGACGCTGTACAAACTGGATTTCAAATTCCGGTGGCTGACACTGAAGTTGGTCGCCAATTCGCCACTGATGGCTACTACCTTGCCAAAGGCGTTTTTAACGCGGAGGAAGTCGCCGAGCTTGAGCGAGATTTCGATCGAATCGTCTCCCAATTGATTGCAAGCGGAGAGAATATCAACGCCAAGTGGAGCGGCCCTGAAATGGACAAGGTCAGCGATCCGAATATGGTGGTGATTCACACTCACAACGTCCAGCAATATTCAGCTGTTTGGACTCGCGCGTTTCTCCATCCGAAATTCATCCAGGCGGCGACGGATATCCTGGGTCCAGACGTGATTCTTCATCACTCCAAGCTCTTCCAAAAGCCAAGTGAAGAGGGCGCCCCCTTCCCCATGCACCAAGACTGGAATTACTTTCCTTCTATCTTGGATACGATGATGGCGGGAATCATCCATGTCTCCGATGCGACTGATGAGATGGGATGTCTCCGCGTTTATCCCGGATCTCACAAGTACGGCCGAGTCGCCGAGACCTCTGGGAATACCGAGTCCGATTTACTTGCTCGCCATCCTCTTTCGGGGGCAACCCCACTGGAGGCTGAGGCAGGAGATGTTTTGTTCTTCCACTACTTCACGATCCATGGCTCTATGCCCAATTGCTCACCCAAGACAAGAAAGACGGTGCTGGCGCAACTTCATGCGGGTAATGATCGAATCGAGGACGGAATCGTTCATCCCAACGAACGTCTGACCTTGGCTGGCTGGAACCACTTCGCCACCAGATCTACCGCGAACACTCTGAAGTAAGTTTTTTTACGTTCTCGGCTGCCTGTTCGGGCGGCCGAGAACGTGATTCAATTCAATTCTACGACGACGATCTCTTCTGGGCCAATTCTAAGCTCGCTTCCCGCGAGCGCTGACCACTTGCCTCTGCCCGTTCGGCCGTACCCCAACTCTCGCGCTCCCCTTACTCCTGAAACCCGCATGACATGATCTGGGTCCCGATTGATTAAAAGCGCTCTGACCCCGTTTCCTCGTTTGACGGCATGAACAATCAACTCTGGTCGAGAAGAAGTGGTGGGCAAGAACTGATCTCCGGGCTTAGCAAACTGCCCGAACATGTATTGCCCCCAATAGGCGGGAAAGGGTGTATTGGCATCTGGCTGTTGAACGCCTCTTTCCGAGTGACCACTGGAGAGCATGCCCTGGTCATCAAAGATTCCATTGCGGTCCACGCTTAGTCCGTTGTGGAGATTCCACCAAACCACCGTTGAGGCTCCATTCGCAAACCATTGAGAATAGAAGTCGGCGGCGAAGAGGGCGCCCGCATGCCTCATATTGATCGTGCTTCCATCTCCTTCCGTCATCCAAAGTTGAATCTGATCCGCACGGTCCCCGCAATACTTTCTGACTGTCTCTTTGAGCGAACTCATAATCTTCGGAATTTGAGAGGTGCTCGCCAACACTTCCGAGGCCGACTTCCCCTCGCCATACCAGTGAATCACGACGAAATCGATATTCGCCCCGCAGGTCTTGAGAACATTAGAATTCCAGTCGGGATCAACTCCATCTGGCCAACCACCCGGCGTGCATAAGACGGCTCCCACCTTGATCGTTGGATCCTCGACCTTCATGGCCTTGATGAACGCATTGACGTTTTCTCCGTACGCCACCGGCCCCAGCTTCGGATTCTTGAGTCTATCTTCTGACTTTCCGGTATCGGGAGCATGAAGGTCTGCTTCCCATCCCTTGCCGTTGTAGAAACCGTTGCCGTAAACCTCATTGCCGATCTCCCAATACTTGACTCCGTACTTCTTGGTCTTATTGGCATACCGCACCCATTCGGCGGCTTCCCTGGGCTCGGCGCCTCCGGTTCCCTCCTCATTCGTTCCGTAGTTAACGGTGATAAGGGTGGTGCTTGCCGCCTTTTGACACATTCCCATGAAGCTGTCAAATTCAGTGTTGGGCTTGATCGTGCCCTGAATTCCCTTCGTCGTGGTTCCCGTCTTCCAATGGTAGATATCCGCGTAGGATCCACCGGGGTAACGAATGACTCGATATCCAACATCTTTCAGAAGCTTTGGGATCGCCTGATCGACCATGTGGGCATCCCACACCGCCACTCCAACACCAAGAGCATCGGGTTGCATGGTCGCCATCGGCTTCGTCGAATCGATCGTGACTTTGACGTCGATCGTTGTCTGCGATCCTGCGACAAGCAGGGCGCTCACAGCCAGTGTTGAAATCATGATAAGGTCACCTTCAATCGATCTTCCGAAACGGGTCCAACGGCAATCTCGGATCCTAGAACTTTCAAGCTCCAGGACGGAGCAGAGCATTTGACAATCAGGTCATTCCCGTTTCGGGTGATGGAATAGCTCGCTGTCCATTCGCCGGTTGGACTCGGAATGTTGCCTTCCGTCGTCACTCCATCGTCCAAGCTCCCAACCAGCAGCGTCACCCCGGATCGGTAGTCATAGTCAGGGCGAGAGTGGAGATTGCCCACGGGTATGACCGTGTTGGGCCGAACAAGAAGAGGCAGTGAGAAGAAGTCGAACGACTCCTTAAACCAACCTGGTCCCTGATAACTCCTCTCAGATTGAAGGTCGATCCAGGTTCCCTGGGGAACATAGAAACTGCAGTGGTCGGGAGAAAAGACAGGCGCGACCAGCAAGGAATCGCCTAAGAGATATTGGCGATCAATCGCTTCACAGCCCGGATCGGCCTCAAACTCGGCCACCATTGCTCGCATGACGGGCCATCCCTTTTGGTGAGCGATCACTGCCTGACCGTAGAGGTAGGGCATCAGTCGGCACTTGAGCCTGGTGAAGTGCCGCAACACATCGCAAGCTTCGTCATCGTAATACCAAGGAACCCGGTAGCTGGAACTTCCGTGGAGGCGACTGTGAGACGACATCAGGCCGAATGCAACCCAGCGCTTATAGAGATCGGCTGGTGGCAGGCCTTCAAATCCGCCAATATCGTGACTCCAAAAACCGAATCCACTTAGACCAAGGGAGAGGCCACCGCGCAGGCTTTCGGCCATTGATTCATACTTCGAGTCGCAATCGCCGCCCCAGTGAACCGGATACTGTTGACATCCGGCAGTCGCCGATCTAGCGAAGAGACATGCTTCTCCCTTACCCCTCTTCTGCTCCAAGACTTCAAAGACCGCCTGATTGTAGAGGTAAGGATAGTAGTTGTGCATGCCAACCGGATCGGCGCCGTTGTGATAAACCACATCCGTAGGGATTCTCTCACCAAAGTCGGTCTTGAAGCTATCGACGCCCATCTCAACCAACTCACCGAGCAGTCCTTGGTACCAAGCCTTGGCATCGGGATTGGTGAAGTCAACGATTCCCATTCCGGGTTGCCATTGATCGGTCTGCCACACTCCGCCATTCGCCTTTTTGAGCAAGTACCCTTTTTCCTTGGCCTCCGAAAAGAGACGAGAGCGTTGAGCGATGTAAGGATTGATCCAAACGCAAACCTTCAATCCCCGATCATGAAGCCGTTGGAGCATTCCTTTGGGATCGGGAAACACGCGCTCGTCCCATTGGAGATCGCACCAATGAAAATCCTTCATCCAAAAACAATCGAAGTGAAAGACATGGAGCGGCAGATCTCGATCCGCCATGCCCTGGATGAATTCGGTGACGGTGGCTTCGTCGTAGTTGGTGGTGAAAGAAGTGGTCAACCAGAGCCCAAAGGTCCATGCTGGAGGCAGAGCAGGTCGCCCCGTCAGCGCGGTGTACTTCTCCAATATCTCCTTTGGACTTGGCCCATAGATGACAAAGTAATCAAGCTTCTCACCGGGAACGCTGAACTGCACCCTCGACACCTTCTCAGAAGCAACCTCAAAGGAAACGTTCTCGGGGTGGTTGACGAAGACTCCATATCCCCGGTTGGTGAGATAAAAAGGGACGTTCTTATATGCCTGATCGCTCCCGGTTCCCCCGTCTCGATTCCAGATATCGATGACCTGGCCGTTCTTGACGAAGTTGGTAAATCGCTCTCCAAGGCCATAGACGCATTCCCCAACTTCCAGCGAAATCTGTCCGAGCATGTGCGGACCTTCGGGAGTTTGCGCATACGCCATTCCTCGCCATGGACTTTGAGTCAGAAGTTGACCATTCGCAGCAAAGTCGATTCTCCAATTCCCTTCTCTTGGGATTTCGAGTGAAAGAGCCCCACTTTCAAACACGACTTTGGAATCGTCGGTCTTAATCCGAGGCTGAACGGGGTCAGTGAAGAGTGGAAAGTGTGGTCCGCAATCTGGGCCACCTTCGAAGTGAGTTGTCTGGACTCGAATGACATCGGGCGCTGGAGATGTGATGTCGAGGGTGAGAATCGGCCCCTCCAACGTATCGCCACGGTGTCCAATGTGCCTGGTGGGCGCGATGAGGCGAAGTCGGCCCGGTGACTCCTCTACTTCGTAAATCTCTGCCGGATAGTGGGCCCGCACTCCCGGTTGCATCATCCAATTGCCATCGGAGAACTTCATTGGTCCCCTTGATCCTGCCTTGCTTCAAAATCAAATTGCAATTGAATAAACGGTTATTCACAATTAAGACGGATAAAAAATCCCCCGGCGGCGATGCTGGGGGTTGTAGGGGTTAGTGGAGGGTCTGAAATCAGGCCGCAGCGGCAAACGAGGAAGTCCACTGGGTAGCCGACGCAAGTCGATAACTTGTGGCAGCCTGAGTGGTCAGTGCGTTTACCGTCTGATTGCTTGAGGATGCACTTGCGCGCAGTGTATCCATCGCAGACTTAATCTCGGACTTTTGGTCGTCGGAAAGCGAGTCCATGTTTGACTTCATCGTCCCACGAATCTCATCCTCCGAGGCGCCGCTTTCCTTGAGCTGATCAATCTCATCCTGAAAAGACTGAAGCTGCTCGGCAAGGTCGGAATCGGTTGTAGAGAGTTGATCAATCAGGTCTTGAACACCTCCCGCTCCGCCGGGTCCCCCCGGACCGCCTGGCCCTCCAGGACCACCAGGTCCGCCGTGACCACCCGGCTTCCCGAAGACCGATCGGAGCTCCGACTTCTCGGTGTCCGAAAGTGATTCCATGTTCGACTTCATTGTCGCCCGGATATCGTCTTCCGAGGCCCCGCTCTCCTTCATTTGATCGATTTGGTTGTGGAAGTTCTCCATCTTCTCGGCAAGGGCCGAGTCGACTGATTGAAGCTTCGCTTTGGCTGCCTCCATATCCATTCCGCCACGTGGGGGCGGAGGAGGTGCGGATTGGCTAGCATTCGTACCGCTGGCGCCACTCATGGAAGATGAGAACTGTGCCAGGGCAGAAGCAGCCGTACTAGCCGACGATCCGTAAACGGACGACGAATAGTAAGAGCTGTTGATGCTGCTTAGTGTCACTCCTTGTACTCCTTGGCATAGGCCCTTGACGAGTCCATCCCGGTATTGATGCTTGGTACACCTACAGAGCGATCTATGAAAATGAGGGGATTTTCATATGACTTTCACACTCATGAAGAGTCAAACCGGCAGCCTAATGCAATTGCCTTGCACCTACTTCTTTCCAAATGGGGAAGACAGACGTGACCGCCATCGATTGGCGCTAGGAGGCTGCCTATGCGCCTAGTTCTTTTTGAAATCGCACCACATTCGCCTTATTCTTGCCCCAATCGAAACATTGGGTTGGAAGCGCACAGCGGCTTGAAACCTCGATTCCACCTTCTAATAAAAAGCGAATCGTCACCGTTTCGCCCCAAGTTGCCATGTTCATTTTCGTTTTGGCAACAATCTGATTCAGGCTCTGGCTCTCTATTGACCATCCCAAGGACTCAAGCACACTTGGCACTTTGGCCCTGAGATCGATGACCGAGCGATTCTTCGCCATCAACTCGGTATGAAAAGCCGGGAATCCGAACGCCATATTAGATAAAGATTACAACCAAAACGGGACCACAAGGGACTCAAGACAATATCCGTAGTGGATTGACAACTATTGGCGGCGGGCTTAGATTAAGCGAGGAAGGTGAGCAAATGACCAAGACGTCTATATCCGCTCTCGTCGTCGCCTTGATCTCCGTCGGTTGCGGAGGAGGAGGGGGCGGAACAAGCAACGATGGAAATCCCCAAATTGTCTTCGTCTCCAATCGGGACGGCAACAGCGAGATTTATGGGATGCAACTGAATGGATCTCAAGTAACCCGACTTACAAACAATTCCGCCAATGACAGTGACCCAGCAATCAGTCCAGACGGCACCAAGATAGCGTTCACAAGCAATCGGGATGGAGATAACGAGATCTATATCATGAATTCCGATGGCACCAATCCCACCCGCCTAACGAATTCACCGGGGAACGATTTCTATCCACGCTTTAGTCCTGACGGAACAAAACTGCTCTTCACAACTATTCGAGATGGCAACGGTGAGGTCTATGTTATGAATGTGGATGGGTCAAACCCGACAAACCTAACAAACAATGCCGCCCTCGATAGGTACGCCTCTTTTAGTCCGGATGGGACCAAGATTGTCTTCTACTCGGGGCGGGATGGGAACGACGAAATTTACCTAATGGACGCTGATGGTTCGAATCAAACCCGCCTTACCAACAATCCGGCATTCGATTCTTTACCTGGATTCAGCCCAGACGGCGCCAAGATCGTCTTCACCAGTGATCGAGACGGCAATTCTGAAATCTACATCATGGAAGCTGATGGTTCCAACCAAACCAACCTCACTAACAACGCGGCAATCGATCAAAGCGCCCACTTCGGAGCAAACGGAAAGATTGTTTTCACCTCGGATCGGGGTGCGACCTATCAAATATTCTTAATGAATTCAGATGGATCAGGCGTGACCAACGTTAGCAATAATGCTTTCGATGATTCTCAAGGATCACTGCGCTAGATAAAAGTGGTGGCCCTTCAAGGGCCACCTCTTCAGCTTAGAGCTCTGCCTGAAGTTTTTTGATCACTTCCGCCAGCGACATCGCGCCGAGGTCTCCCTCTTCGCGACTTCTGACGCCAACGGTTCCATTTTCAATATCTCGATCGCCAATAACGAGCATGTAAGGGACCTTCTGCATCTGATTCTCGCGAATCTTCTTGCCCAAGGTCTCGCGCCGATCATCAATGTGAAGTCGGAACTTGTTTCCGGCCCCTGCCGCTTCGAGAGCATCCGACGGGAAGTGCGGGAACTCTGGAGCAGCTTCAGGATGCTTGTGTCCAGGTCCTCGAAGAGCTTCCGCCACCTCATAGGCCGCCTGAATGTGGCGATCTGCGATCGGCAGGATGGCGACTTGTACCGGTGAGAGCCAGAACGGGAATGCCCCGGCGTACTGCTCGGTCAAAAGTCCAATCATTCGCTCCATCGAGCCAAAGGGCGCTCGGTGAATCATGATCGGTCGGTGAGGCTTGCTGTCCTCCCCGATGTACTCCAACTCAAACCGCTCAGGCAGGTTGTAGTCCACCTGGACCGTTCCCATTTGCCAATCTCGTCCCAACGCGTCCTTAATGATCAGGTCGAGCTTCGGACCGTAGAACGCGGCGTCTCCAGGGGACACAAAGTAGTCCATGTCCATCTGCTTACATGCCGCTTCGATGGCATCCGTCGCTGCCTTCCAGTTGTCATCGTGGCCGATGTACTTGGCGCTTGCCGGATCCTTCGTGCCCAAGCGAGCGCGGAAGTCCTTCAGGCCGAGCTTGTTCAGCACCACCTTCATCAGATCCACAACGCCGATGAACTCCTCAAGGAGTTGGTCGGGACGCACGAACAAGTGAGCGTCGTCCTGCGTAAACCCGCGGGCACGGAGGATACCGGTCACTTCTCCACTCTGCTCGTAACGGTGAACCGTTCCGAACTCTGCGTACCGAACTGGAAGATCTCGGTATGACCGCATCTGAGACTGATAGATCTCAATGTGGAACGGGCAGTTCATTGGTTTGAGGATGTAGGTTTCCTTCTCCTCATCCTCCATAAACGGGAATAGCTTATCCTTGAACGTGATGATGTGGCCAGACTTCTCATACAGCTTGATGCTGGCGATATGCGGGGTGATAACCGGCTCGTAACCTCGTTTCACCTGCTCGTCTCTCAGGAACTGGGTCATCGTCTCGCGCAAAGTCGCGCCCTTCGGCAGCCACAACGGCAGACCAGTGCCAACCCGCGGAGAGAACATGAACAGACCAAGTTCACGTCCTAAGATGCGGTGGTCGCGCTTCTTTGCCTCCTCCAGCATGGTGAGATAGTTCTGAAGCTCTTCTGGAGTCTCAAAGGCCGTCCCGTAGATTCGGGTCAACTGCTTGTTCTTGACATCGCCACGCCAATAGGCGCCCGCCAAGTTCATTAGCTTGAAATTCTTGATCTCCTTGGTCGTATCCACATGCGGGCCACGGCAAAGATCGAGGAACCGGTGAAGGGTGCCATCGCGGTCCGTTCGCTGTTGGTCATAGAAAGAGATCGTTTCACCCTCAGAAATGGCGTCCAGCAGTTGCAGTTTGTACTCAGCGACATCCGAGCCCATGCCAGGCACTTTCTCGTCCAAGATGAGATTCTTGGCTTCTTCTCGGGAGACCTCGATTCGATTGATTCGCTGATCGAGCTTGGCAAGCTCTTTCATCTTCTGCTCGATCTTTGGCAGATCCTCTTCTTTCAGGGGGGTCGGGAAATCGATATCGTAGTAGAAGCCGTTCTCAATGGGGGGGCCGATGGAAAGTTTGGCGCCAGGATAGAGTTCGGTAACCGCCTGGGCCATGAGGTGGGCGGCCGAGTGGCGGAGACGATACAGATAGGATTGTTCGTAGTTTTCGCTCATGCGTTTATCCCTCCCAGACAATGGGAATGAGTTGTCAGGAGAAAGTATATCGCACGAGACTTGAAGAGCCGGTTAAGGGGCGGGGCTTTTTGACTGGTCAGACCTGTCCACCTGTTCTTGTCCTGACGTTTGGGTTACGAACCGCCACAACACGGTCGCAACCAGTCCAATAAAGCCAAGAATCCCGGGCCAGATCGCCCTCAAGACCCAGTAGACCGCCTCCGGATCCGCGTCGTTAAGAGAAGGCCTCGTAGTGACTTCGACCACGGGCAGAAGGCGAAGGTAGCTCAACATCATCAAGAGCAAAAAACCAATCACGCATGCCCTAACGATCTTCATCTCTTCTATCTTTGTCCCTTTGAAGATAAGAACTTAACCCCGGAAGAGTTCACCATCCCACTGCATGTACCAATTCAAACACCTGGCAAATTCACTCCAAGTTGCTGAATCGCATTCGGCAATAATCTGATCCACCGACTGTTTGAGCTTCTCATAGCTGTATTTGTCAACCACCGCTCGGCGGCCAAGCATCACACACCCATCCTTAGCGATTTGCTCTTCGAGCTATTGCTGCGAAGTCAATTGAAACTGACAATTCTCTCCCTCGATCAAGACTTGAACATTGATTTGCCATGGAGAATTGGATTCAGGTTCCCATAACCGCAGATTGTCTACGTCCGCGCTGTGCAATACGTACTCCATATTCTTCACCAACGGGGGCAGACCAGTTAGAGTTCTTCTTGTCACTTTGCCCTCCGCATATAGCGACTAAGTTTTAGAGACTCTGATTGTAAAAAGATCCAAGGATACTTCTTTGTACTGTAAGAAATTGGAATATCATCTCGACGTGAGTAGGTTACGAAGATGACGTCATCTTTAGATAGGTCACTAAATGCTTTTCCAACAGCGGTTTGATGAGTTTGGATAATGTATCGCGACTTAGGTAAGGACTTGAGATCCTCAATGAGGCTCGGTGCATACTTTAAAAGACAGGCCCGTTCTTCATCGTTAAAGGATGGCAGACTCTGACCGGTGTCTATGAGCGGCACCACAGAACATAGACCATGGCTTCTTAAAACTGCGTAAACACCATAAATTACTTCAGTCTCAAACATTGCTCCCATATCGTTAGGTGGAGCCAACTGACCAACAATGCTCTTGGAGGCTGATCGCCCAAGAACGCTTGATTGCGGTGTTTGTTTGGTTTTGTGACAAGCGAAGCTACACGCCATGAGCATCAACAGACCGTATGAAAGCACAGTTCTCACTTTCCTTTCTTCCATCAACCATAAGTCCTTTCAAATGAACTGGAATTGTTCTGTGACCAAGCAGCTAAACTTGTTGCTACCTTGACAAGCAGATCGTTTTTGGGAGGCTTCTCGCGACCAGCTTCGTCAAACATATCTGAGCAATCTCGTCATCATCTTGAAAAGCGCTGTATCTTGACTTTAGCCAACCCAGACTGATTCTTCTATGCTCCTCTTTTCCAAGAGACGCCTATTACGAGGAGACCATCGACCAATTGACTCCATTAACCGCGATAGATAACTCCCTGGATCTGGATCGCCGTAAAATGGCTCAACTTTCGCCTGACGCCATCGCGGGTTTATTCCAGACATTATTAGCAATAGAGTAACGCTAACGGTATGGAAAAGTTCTCTTGAGTCCAACTAGTTTCCCATTCAAAAACCTCTATCATGTCATTGATTACCAAGTCATTTGAACTATGGCGAAGATATGGACAAACACAAATTTCCATTCATCCTGAATTCTTGGACTTCACACGGCTACGAACTCATCTTGATTGGGGCCAAAATGTAATGGGCCGCGTTTCTGTTTCAGTGGATTGTAAAAGGCGAGCTTCTCGCGACAGTCATAAGACCTTTCTTATTGTCTGCCAGAAAAACTAACCTAACACGCATTCCCTTTCTCGCTAGGCTATTCCTTTTTTGATCAAGATTCCAGTCAAAGTGCTTTTCCTCGCCTTGCCTAAAATCCCAACGATGTGGACGCGCCTTATAGTCTTTCGCAAAGACATCAACGGAATCAAGCCGATACTCATCCGATTCTTTTTGCCATTCTTGTAGGCCGACAAAACCTTTGATCATCTGTTTAGAGTTATTCTTAATAGAAAATTTTATGTGAGAATCAAATGAATAAGATTCACCTAATCTCTTAAATTCAAGGCTTCCACCTGAAGAAGTTGAAGGACCAACGAACAGACTCAGGAGCACAAGAAAATAAGATATCAAATGTGAGAACAAGTTCATAATTGTCATCTCCTTTTCACTTACGTTAATTTCCTGTCGTGTTTCCCCTGGTTGAAGTGCCTTCGTATTCCACCCTTACATCAATTGATTTGATTCCAGATCGTCGTGCATAGAGAAGGCGCTTTAGGAGCATATCGCCACCTGACCGCGATGACTCAATACTGACATGAGAATACCCTTTGCCCGAATCGTGAAGGTAAAAGTTCCCTCTTCCAAATATTTTTCCCCTTACACGCTCCAATCTTGCCCGCCATGTTCCCCAATTAGGGTATTCAGAATTGCTGTCGGAGTCCTTCGGCATATAGCTAATACCATTAGATGCAGCGAGATAATAGTCACCGTCAATCTGCACTTGATCTGCCGTTCTTGGCTTTTTCCCTAAGTCGATTCGATATCGCCCCGCAGGTATCGGTCCTCCAGAATTGTCAATTCCGGCATTTTCCGCATTTATGTTTGAATACCTCGTCTCCTGATCTCCGGACAGGCCAGAGGTGGCGGCAATAGTAAATATTGGACGTTGGGCACCACCGTATTTACCTCGATAATACGTTAGAGACTGCCCCCGGTAGAGAATCCAGTCCAATCCAGTAGCGTCTGTTTTAACCAGCGGGTTATTAGCGTAATACTGATATAGGTTGGATCCCGCCTCATGCCCGATGGGGTCTTGCGTGAGGAACCTGCCCAGCGCGGGCATGTAGTAACGAGCACCCAGAAGCTGCAACCCAGAGCGGTCGTCCGTGTAGTAGCCGTGCTTGCCGGCAAACCTAAACTCGCTCTTCGTACCACTACTCACGTTATATTCGACGCCATAAGCATCGTACTCCGTTCGAGAGTCCACACTTCCCGATGAAGTCATCGTCGTCACATTGGAACCAAGACCGTTCTCACGGTAATAGCGCTGCGTGGTCCCCGCCACCCAGCCAATCCCCGCAAGGAAGTAGTTCTTAATCGTGCCCGAACCGTCATAGACGAAGCGCGGTTGGTGCCGTTTTCCACCTTCTCCACCCGCTGACCGTCCCCGTTGTACTTAAACGTGTCGTTAGAACCCCCCGATGAGTAAGCGATCGTCTTCACCCGGTTCTCCGTGTCGTAGGTAAACGTCTTCGTCACCCCGCCGGAGGCTACGCTTCCCGCGTTCCTCGACTCCCAGGTAATGCTCGCTACACTGAGATCTCACATAAATAATTGAGGATCTACTCCTTGCTACACTAATTCTCCTTTCCTTTCTACACTAATTCTCCTTCGCGACCTTCGATATCCTGATTTCGAGTCAACATACCGATACTAACACTTGAAACATTAAAGGCAGCAAGTCAAATTCTCCTAGCCCATGTCAGGGAAACCAAAGCTACTCCGCTAATCAACCTTTCTTGCCTAAACGCCGTCTTTTTGTCTGATATCGTCGTCGTTCACCCTGTCTCCGTTTAATTCTGCCATCGTAATTTTCTCAATTCCGGCTTCTTCTGCGAGAGACTTCAACATTAAGTACAGCCTTTCCTTGGCTTCCTCCCAGGATAGATTAGCAAATTCATCTGCATGAGCATAATTCAAAAAGAACTCGTCTGCAAACACCACAACTTCAAAGATGTCATCAAAGTCTTTGACTGCCTTTCGGATATCCAAGTTTTCGTCTAGATGGAAATTGGAATAGAGAGAACCATATTTCCAGCCATCCATCGCCCGCCTTACAGCACTTTGAACTTCTACAATTACTTCCTTTCGCGTCATTTACCCTCCCAGGGCCAATGTCTGCCAATCCCCCCGCTCATTCTGCGGTGAATATGCGGGAGACTTCTTCCTCTAGCCCACTCTAATATTTTCTTAATATCTTTATATTGAGACGCATCTTTCGGTAAGCGGTGCCAATCAAATCTTCCGAGTTGCTTTCCGGCCTGATCCACTCGAGTCCAGGTAAAACCACCCGATGGGAGTTTTCTGCACACAATACCATCTACGCTAGATAGTTTTGCCCCAATTAGCATTTGAATGGACTCACTTGCGATATCCCAGGCTATTGTGGATTGTCGAAATCCTGGATCATGCTTGTGTGCTCCACCGTCCCACCCTTGAACATCCTTAAAGATATAATCACCGCCGACGGTCCCCATCTTAACCATGCCAATAGCGGTGTTCGAGCCTACGGTTCCTAGCGCTGCCATGGAGGTAGTAAGTCCTTTGCTCCAGTTTTCCCCTACAAACATCTGTCCAAACCAAGTGTCAAAGAAGTCTTTTCCATCTGGATCGACTTTGCTGAGGGGGTTGTTTCCACAGTAGGCATAGAGATTGAGTCCCGCCTCATGCCCGATGGGGTCTTGCGTGAGAAACCTCCCCAGCGCGGGCATGTAATATCTCGCGCCCAGAAGCTGCAACCCCGAGCGGTCGTCCGTGTAGTAGCCGTGCTTGCCGGCAAACCTAAACTGGCTCTTCGTACCACTACTCACGTTATATTCGACGCCATAAGCATCGTACTCCGTTCGGGAGTCAACGCTTCCCGATGAAGTCATCGTCGTCACGTTCGAGCCAAGACCGTTCTCACGGTAGTAACGCTGCGTGGTCCCCGCCACCCAGCCAATCCCTGGAAGGAAGTAGTTCGTAATCGTGCCCGAGCCGTTCGTCTCCGCGATCACCGTCGAACCGTCGTAGACGAAGCGCGTGGTGGTACCGTTTTCCACCTTCTCCACCCGCTGACCGTCCCCGTTGTACTTAAACGTGTCGCTAGAACCACCCGATGAGTAGGCGATCGTCTTCACCCGGCTCTCCGTGTCGTAGGTAAACGTCTTCGTCACCCCGCCGGAGGCTACGCTCCCCGGATTGCCGTCCAGCGAGTAGCTGGAGAACGTAAACCCATCGCCCGACAAAAGCTTGTCGTTGTCGTCCACCGTGTACGAAGAAGAAGAACCACCCCGCGTTACGCTCGTGCGGTTCCCGTTCTTGTCGTAGGCGTAAACGTTCGTGAAGTTGAAGCTCGAACCGCCCGTGCGCGTTTCCGTGCCAAGCCGGTCCGCCCAGTCGAAGGTGTGCGTCGTCAGCCAGTTGTTCCCTCCGATGATGTTGTCACGGTACGTCAAAACGTTCCCGTTGTCATCGTAGGTGTAGCTCAAACGCTGCTGCTCCGTACCCGAGGACGTTTGGTGAGAAATGTAATTCACCCGTCCCCGCGTATCGTAGTCGTAAACCGTCTTCGTCGAGTTCGCAAGCGTGCGGTACGCCATCGAATCGTTCGCGTTGTAAGAGAACGTCACCGGAGTCGCCGCGCCCACCGTCTGCGCCACCGAAGAAAGCCGCAGACCCGAGTCGAAGTTGTAGGTCCAGGTCATCGAACCCACATTCATCGTCTTCTTGCGTCCGCCGGTGTCGTACGTATACGTCACCGTCTTGTTGGGGATGGGCTGCGCCACCGTCAGGAGCTGCTTCGCCCCGTTGTAGGTGTACTGCGTCGTCCCGTTCCAATCCACATACTTGTCCCTTAGACCATCGGAGCGCCAGGTGTTGGTGGTGCTCGTAGCATCGGGCAAGCAGGTCACCGTCAGGCGGTTCTCCTTGTCGTACGTGTAATTCGTCAAACGGTTTTGTCCATCCCAGCGCTTGATGCGGTTGCCGTTGTTGTCGTAGTCAAACTTGCGCGTGGTGGTGTCCGGATACGTAATCTGCGTGAGCTGGCTGCGGGAATTGAAGGTGTACGTCGTCACCTTCCCCCGGCCGTTGGTCGCGCTCGTCTGGTTGGAGTCCAGATCGTAGCCATAGCCGGTCACGATGTTGTTCGCCGCCACCGAATCCACCGGCTGGGTCGTACTCGTCAGGCGGTTCATTGAGTCGTAAGCCATCGTCGAGGTGTGGCCGTTCGCATCCCGCACACTCACCACGTTGGAGTTGTTGTCGTAAGACTTCTCCGCGTAAGAACCCCCCGGGAACGTCGTGCGCAAGGGGCGGTTCCAGTTGTCGTACGTGAAGTTCGTCGTGCCCCCCGGAGCGAGCTCCGTCGAGCTCAGCTTGTTGTTGAGATCGTCAAACGTAAAGGTCGCGTTGTTCCCCGCTGGACTCGTCACCGTGCGCGCATTTCCGTAGGCGTCGAAGTTGGAATACTGCACCGGAGAATCCGTGCCCGCGTACTGGCTCGCCAGTTCTCCGCTCGCCGTGTACGTATACGTCGTCTTGAGCGCCACGCCCGAGGGTTTGCTGTAGCCGCCATCGAAAGGATCCGTCTTGGGATCCACCGTCACCGTCGCCAGATCCCAGCTCGGCGTGTAGTACGCATACGTCGTGCGGTTCGTGGTCGGGTCAATCTGCGTCACCAGCTTGTCCTGGTAGTACAGGTACCGCCAAAGCCAGCCCTCCCGGTCCGTCTTGGTCAGCATCAACCCGCGGTTGCCCGTGTCGTAGGTAAAGCTCGTCGTCCAGCCCCGCCGGTCCGTATGGCTCGCCAAAGTCGCGTCCGAGTAGTTCCAAACGTAGGTGTCGTGAGACACCAGCCCTCCATCCCAAGTCTCCTTGATGGGGCAGCTAAACCAGTCGTTGCCACCGTTGTTGTAGTAAACGTGCTTCCAGTTCCAACCACGGCGGTCGTTAATGGTGCAGGTCTTCGTCCATCCCGAGGCGGGACCGCTTGTGTAAGTCGACCATGCAAACCCCGTTCCCGTCGAATCGTAAGAGGTCGTCGGAGAACTCAAAGAGGGCGGATACGCCTTCGTCACCCCTTGGTAACCCGTGAACACGGTCCCATACGTATAGTGCCAGCGATACCCTTTGAGGTCGTAAACGTCGTCGATGTTGGAGTTGGACGTATAGTGGAATCCCACCTTCGGACGAGCCCCGCCCGTCGTCGGCGCCGGAAAGTCGATGTGGTCCAGGTAGAAGCTGCTGTAGTAGAAGTCCCAGGTGCGACTGCCACCCGGATAGTTGAGCGTGATCCCCGCCACCTGCTCGTTCCCCCAGCCTGAGGTGTAATACACCTGCACGTACCGAACGCCGCTCGCGTCCGTCACCCTGGTAGGGCGGTTGGCGCTGTCGTATTGGTAGTTGACCGTGTTGCCGTGGGTGTCGACGATCTGGGTTAGGCGGTAAACCACCTGGTCCACCAGTTCCTGGCGAAACTTGTAAACCGCCTTCGTCGACTGGTCCACCACGTCCCAGCCTTGGATCTTTCCGCCCGACATGTAGGGATAGAGGTCGGCCCGGGTGCCCGCCGTACGCGAGTAAGTAGGAACGCCCCCGCTGACCGAAGCCACCGTCCAGCTTGCCGTCGAGTTGCCGCCTTGGTACCACGTCACCGCCGAGGTTCCCGCCTGCATCGTCTGCGTCACGCTCGTCACAAACCCACGCCCTGCGCCGCCGTCCGTGTAAGCGAGCATCGCCGAAGAGTTTTGGTTGCTGCGATGGTAAATGGAAAAGCCGATGGAAGTCCCGGCCGGCCCCTCCAGACTAAAGAGCGGAACCGAGGTTTGCAAGACCCCCCAAGACGTGCTTACTTCTGAGAACGGACCCGCCGGCCATGAACGATTCCAACGCGTGTCGATATTGGTCGCGTCCGAAACCGCCTGACCTAAAACGCTGGAAACAAGAACCAAAGAACCCAGTAACCCAGTAAAATGCCCAACCATTTCCGCAACATGAAAGAACTATACGGTACCGAAGACAATATCTATATCGATTTTTTACACAATGTTAATTTCAACGTGTAACTAATGCGGTAAACCGAGAGACTCTTTTCGAAAGTCCTATTTCGAACCTTTGCTAAAGAATCCAAGTCAAAGACTCGAAACCAAATTTCTCCCTACGGATACATCGAATTGAAGAGCATCGCACTTGCCACCATCGTAGCGACCCTGGCCTCCTCAATGGCATTGGGACAGACGAACGCTGAGTCGGAGATCACCCAGACATTCGCCAACTTAAGAGGTCTCGATAAGGTCTATTTTCGCCTGAACGGCAACGAATACTTCGGGAAGTCGACCACGCCAATTGCCGTCGACGTTTTTTGGAGTCGTCCTCTTGCTTCAACCGCACAGGACATGAAATTGGAGATCGTCGAAAGCCGAGCCAACTTGCAATCTCGAAGAATCGTAGCGGACGGGAAGTATGTCTGGGGAGTAGATCCGATCAAGAACACCTACCAATCCTCCATTTATGGCAGCTACGCCACAACCACCCCGACCAACTATGTTCAAAACGGACTTCAGGCCATCAATCTTATGGCTTCAGGGCAAAGCGCATGGCTTAGCCGACTTTGTCTGGAGGTTTGGGCGGGAGATGACTCGCTATTTCGTCCTTGGATCCCTGCTTCGTCCAATCGTTCTGAGCGAACCGTGGAAGGGGTAGGAGATAGCTTTCCCGATCCACTCGTTTCATCGCGCATTTACGTTTCTTCAGACTCAACCAAATACTACGTGTACTGGCTGACACGTTCGGGAGTCGTTACCAAGTCTCTAACGTTTCAGACCGAATACAACCAGGACACTAACCAGTGGGATCTAAAGAAGATTTACCAGACTGAAACCACACGGATCGGTAGCGTAGATCGCACCGTTGACTGGACAATAGACGTTTACACGGGAGTTCTGCCTTCCAACGGCAATTTTGTTTTCGTTCCCCCGGCCAACGCGCGTCCCATTGCCAGCCCCCGCGCTACCGGCGGATAGTGACAGCTTGTACGTTTTCGCCCTGACCGTGGAAACGTACGATGTCTTTGTTCACGGATAGTGTTCGGACGGTTCCATCAATCTCCACCAAAGCCGATTTATTGCTACCTGGTTTCCCTACCACCCTCAAAGAGTCGCTTTCAAAATGGATTGCTGATCCCTTCGAAAGAAAAAGATGCGGATGGGCGCGGGCTTCAGTCCCGTTCGTCAGGGCCATCGACGATAGTTCGTCTTTAATCAAGTGAATAGCAAGGGGCAGGAAGCCCAATCCAACTTTGCTGTTCAAATTCGGGATTTCTTTTCCCCAGCAGATGGCCCCCGCGCCGTCTCCGCAGAGAATGACGCCTCTTTCATACGCTTGACGGATTTCTTCCTCGAGTCCAAATCGGTGAAGACTATCCATCAGGGCCTGCCCATCCCCATCCGCAAGATAAACAATCTCTGAACGCCGAATCTTTCGCGCGTAATCGTCCCCATCTTGAGTTCCCCTAAACACGCGGATAAAATCCGTTCTGCACCGAAGTTCGTCGCCAAACAGTGCGCCAAAAGAATCGCAAACTTCAGGGCTATCATGGCTAGCCGAAGCGATGCAAACGGCCCAGGGTCGCGTCTTTCCGCTGGCTTGAACGGCCAGCCTATCCAGAGCCAAGGCTTCTTCGCCAGACCACTGTCCTCCCGTGTTCATCGCTACGATTTGGCTGTAAATACCTTTCGGAGTACCCCCTCTCATTGAGCTAAGAAATCCTTTTCAATCATTGCGGTCCTGCCCTCACACGACTTCTCTCCGGATCGAGCTTGAACTGAATACGCATATGGCATCCAAAGGGTTACGACAATTTACCGGTGTAAGCGTTCGTCCGGGCCTAGACATATATCCACCGGCTGGTACCATTTGACGACATGGCGGAGACTGTCGAACCATCGTTACTTCAGCCCATCGCCAACAACCGCCAGGCAGCCCGAATCGTGTGGGCGCTAGCATGGCCAGCGGTCGCGCTCAATTCCCTTCAAGTCATCAACACGCTGCTTGATCGATTCTTTGTCGGACATCTTCCCCAGTCCTCGCTAACTGCTTTGGGGGGAGCGACTTCAGTGATGTTCCTCATGTTCTCGCTCGCCATGGCGCTCTCCACTGGAGCGACCGCGATTGTGGCAAGGGCCTACGGAGCGGATAATTACTCCGAGTTTCGCGCGGCTAGTCGGCAAGCCTTTGGGATGGCTTGGATGGGTGGAATCGTCGTATCTGGAATCACCATTTTTTTGAGTGGCATCTTGGCCAAAGCGATGCTCAAGCAAAGCGACGCTGAGTCGATTCACATCATGTCGCGATTCATTGTCGCCTATGGATTCGGATTGCCTGCGATCTTCGTCATTCAAACCTTGGCGGGCTCTTTGCGAGGTATCGGCGACACGAAGAGTCCGATGGTGATTTCAGGCATTCAGATTCTTCTCCACATCGTTCTTAATTTTCTCCTTATCTTCCCTTCTCACCAAATTGGCAATCTGGTCATTCCGGGCGCAAACCTCGGAGTGGTCGGCGCTGCTACGGCCCTCAGCTCAAGCGCCTGGGTTTCAGCCATCATCTATGTGATCTACAGCGGTCGGACTCCTCTCGGACAAGCTTCGATTTTGCTGCTTCCAAGTCTAGATTGGATGAAACGCATCTTGCGTGTGGCCGTCCCCGCCGCAACGATGGCCGTGTTGAGGGTTCTCTCGCTCAGCGTGTTTACATTTCTTCTGAACTACGTTCCCAATGGGAGTGTCGCCATCGCCGCTCTTCCCATTGCGTTTGGCATCGAGTCCATCATGTTCATGCCGTCATTTGGTCTTGCCGTTGCGGCTAGCGCCTTGGTAGGACAAAGTTTGGGAATGGAAGATCCAAATCGAGCTGAAAGATTGGGATGGACTGCCAGCCACCATGGAGCACTTGTTACGCTCTTTCTTTCGTTGCCAATCTTCGCCTTCGCTCCCCAAATCTGTTCGATTATCCTGCAGGATAAACCCGACCTCATTTTGGAAACAGTGAGGTTCCTTCGTCTGCTATGCCTAACGGAGGTGCTCTTCGCCTATGCCATGGTGATCGTTGGTGCCATGCAGGGCGCGGGGGACACGAAACGACCTCTCTGGATATCCGTGGCTTCGCTTTGGGGAATTCGCGTGCCACTAGCCTGGTTATTGGCGCTTGGTTTCGGTCTTGGGTCCTATGGGGCGTGGATTTCAATGTCGCTGACCCAAGGCATACAAGGGATCCTTTGTCTGATCGCGTTTAAGCAGGGGAAGTGGAAGACGGCTCAGGTTTGAGATATGCCGCCATATCCATCGCTCGACGTGAAGCTCTGACATCGTGAGACCGAATAATCTGTGCTCCGTTCTGTTGACCGATCACCTGGGCGACCAACGTTCCTTCGAGTCGATCTTCCGACGATAATGGACCGTTTTCATTGCCAAGTAATCTACCGATGAACGACTTGCGGCTCACGCCAAGCATGACCGGATATCCCTCCTTTCTCAAAACATCCAGGTTTCGAATGAGGTCAAGATTGTGTTCGGTGGTCTTGCCAAATCCGATACCCGGATCAAGCCAGATCCTTTCTCGCGAAACGCCACTTGCCAACAGAGTCTCGGCTTGTCTTAAGAGGTAATTCCTGACTTCTTGGACGACATCGACATATTTAGGTGAGTCCTGCATGGTTTGTGGTTCACCGAGCATGTGCATCACGCACGCATAGCTTCCAGTGTCCCTTGCGACTTTGATCATCTCAGGATTTCGAAATCCAGACACATCGTTGATCAAGATCGCCCCCGCAAGAATCGCCCTCCGCGCGACCGCCGGTTTCATCGTGTCGATCGAAATATTGACTCCATGCCGTGCAAGCTGCTCAACGACAGGAATCACCCTATCCAATTCCTCATCCACGGACACAGGCACCGCTCCCGGTCTAGTTGATTCGCCCCCGACATCCACCAAATCGGCCCCTTCTTTGATCATTCTCAGGCCCGCATCAACCGCTATTTTGGGCTCAAGATAAAGCCCTCCATCGCTGAAAGAATCCGGCGTGACGTTAAGTATTCCCATCAACGCCGGACGTCCTGCAGGAAAGCTAAATGATCTCAGAGAGTTTGAATCGCTCATGCAGACTCTTCACGCACCTGTTTGTTTCCGACTCAGGAATCAAAACACTCAGCGAATAATCGCTGTCGGTGGTTTGCAAGACAGGAATCTGCGCCTCATGGAGTGCCGAGAGCACATCAAAGAACACGCCTGGCTGTTGCATATAATCGTGACCGACTAAGCTCACCATTGTGCAACCTTCGGTTAACTCCGCCACCACAGTCTTCACTGTCCCCATAGGAGCCAATAGCCGTAATTGATTCTCGACGTCCTTTGATGGTTGAGCGCCCACCTGGAGCAAGTAGATTTGACCATCGACCGGAACAACCAATGAGTCGAGAATTCCAGCGAGCATCGCAAACTGTGATCTCGGCACGGCAAAGCCGGTTCCGCTTGGACTCAAATTCAACATAAACAGGTTGAGTCCGTACCTTGCCATCGTTTCGAAGATTCGACTCTCCAAAATACGACGATGCTCTCCCGTTGCATCCTTCAGGTCAAATTGAAGATAGACGAGCTTGCCAGTGTGGGTTACGCCCGTTACACGTCTACCTGGGAAACGGTCACGACGTACGATTTCGGTCCCTTGATCGTCAGAGAACGTGTTCTTAACCCAAAGCGGAATATCGAAGTTCATGGCGATCTCGGCCGCTCGGGGGTGAAGCACCTTTGCCCCAAGGTGAGCGATCTCTGCTACTTCATCGTAAGTCACATTGCGCAGGGTTGGCGCATTGGGAACGGAGTCTGGATCGGCGGTCTTGACTCCATCCACATCCGTAAAGATCTCCACCGCTTCAGCTTTGAGCGCAGCTCCAACCGCAGAGGCAGTGGTGTCGCTGCCGCCTCGGCCCAGTGTCGTCAGTTCGCCACCGGGAGCACCATCGCCAGGCACATAAACCCCTTGGAAGCCACAAACGACCGGAATACTTCCCTGCTCGACGGTTCGGAGCAAGCTTATTGGGTTAATTCCCACGATCCGGGCATTGCCATAAACTCCATCTGTCCGGATTCCAGCCTGGCCACCTCGGAAAGCCATCGCGTGATAGCCCAAGGTCTTTAGGGTGTGGGCGAAAATCACCGAACTAAGAATCTCGCCGCATGCCACCAACAGGTCAAGTTCACGTGCATCCGGCTCAACGGCCGGATCAATCTCCCTCAGCATGTTGATGAGTGTGTCAGTTGCGTACGGGGCTCCCTTTCGACCGATTGCGCTCACAACAACGACGGGCGAAAAGCCTTGTTCTTTGGCCGATATCACTTTGAGAGCGGATTGAACGCGAGCTTCATGCTTGGCGACGCTTGTACCGCCAAATTTCATTACCTTGATTCGCAAGTTACTCTCCGACATGGTTAGCCTCCTTCAATTGGGAAGCTAGAGTCTCGGCGAACTTCGACTCAACGACAATAAGCATGCGGTCGTGCATATCGCTGATGTGATCGACGATGGCGCCGCTGGCGATCGCCTGCTGAACGACGCTCGCCGTCAGCCCTTCTTCATCGCGCATATTCACCGCATGAACCAAGACTACGCAGCGGTCTTTTCGAATGGTGTAGTGAACGCCAATGTTCTCCAACGCCGCTTCAACGTCTCCTGAGTTTGCCTCTGCAATCAGGAAGGAGACTCCAGACGGAGTGAGTTTCATGAAGTCAACGCTAACCCCCGCTTCAGCGACCGCCTTCAGAACTTGCAGTCGGCTCTCCACAAGAGGATCCTTCAATCTTGAAACGTGAACCTGAGCGAATCCACCACGAACATCAATCTGACTAATGCCCCGTTGCTTCTCAAATGCGGTCTCCTTGACCGAGAGTTTTTGCTGCTGCGCCATCTACTCTGCCTTGCCTAAGAGGATTCCTTCAGCCTGAGACCAAATCTCTGGATCAAGTTGGAGTCCACTGCCTTTCACGTTCTCTTCGACCTGCTCCGGGCTGGTCGCGCCGATGATGACGGAACTGACCGCCGGCTGCCGTAGGCACCAGGCCAACGTAAACTGGGGCATGGTATATCCCAGTCCCTCAACGTAAGCCTTGAGGCTCTGAACACGAGAAAGAGTCTCGTCGCTCATAAGATTCTTCATGAACATGTTCGACTTTTCGTCGGCGGCTCGCGTGCCAGATGCGGGCATCTGTCCCGGGAAGTACTTACCCGTAAGCACACCCTGTGCAAGGGGCGAAAAAACCACGTTGCCAATCCCGTATTGTTCTGAAACAGGGAGTACGGCCGCTTCTATTCCACGGTGCAACATATTGTAGGCAGGCTGATTACTCGCCGGCGGATTGGCGTTCAGTTCCTTCGCGGTTAACACAGCCTCGGTAATCTTGTGAGCTGGCCATTCGCTGGTTCCCCAGTACAAGACCTTGCCTTGACGAATGAGATCATCAATGGCGCGCACGGTCTCATCGATCGGAGTATCCAAGTCAAGGCGATGGAACTGCATTAGGTCGATGTAATCAACCTGGAGCCGTTCAAGGGAATGATTTACCGACTCGACAATGTGTTTTCGACTCAAGCCACGATCATTTGGGCGATCGCTCATAGGGAAGAAGCACTTCGTCGCAATGACTAAGTCATCACGGCGGAAGGACTTAATCGCAATTGCAAGAGATTTTTCCGCCTCGCCCTGATTGTAAACGTCTGCGGTATCAAAGAAGTTGATGCCGAGATCAAAGGCGCGATTAACGATTTGCGTTGTGGCGCCGTCGTCTAGACTGCGCCCATGGGTCAGCCAGCCACCAAGGGCGACTTCGCTCACCTTGAGGCCATATCGCCCCAGTTTTCGATAGTTCATTCCAGGGGGTAGGTTACCCCCTGGAACCTAACCTAGGCCTTAAACAGGGACTTGCTGATCTTCCCGGTGAGCGGCGGATCGAAATGCGATCCGGCGTTGGCCGCAATCGCACCCATGATAACCACTGCAAGCACCGCCAAGCTCAGAAACGGTAGCAACACCATTCCAACGCAAGTGACGATGCAGATAATGGCGATCACCGTCGTCACAATCGCCAGCGACAAGCATTGCGCGGCATGATGGTAGACAAACGGCTTATCTTTCGAGATCAAAAGAAAGACGAGCGGAGCAATGAAGCTGGCAAACAAGCTCAATACCCAGCACAAAAGAGCATGCATCTTCTGATCGCTTGGGATTGAGGGATCAGGCGCACTTGACCAAGGCACCGGCCCTTTCCCGGCAGGCACATCACGAGGATATGCACTTGTCGCAGCGGGCGCAGGTTCTGGCGCCGGAGGAGTCGGAGGCGTTTCCGGTTCCGGAGTCGGAGTTGGCTCGTTCGAGGGGGGCGTGTTGTTTTCGTCCATTTCGCTACCTAACAGAGAAGGACGATTCGACAGTCAATATCGATTTTCCTTTTTCTTGCAGTTATTTGAATTTCAAGAGAATTGCCTGTGGACGCTGGGTATTTCCGAACACCTGCACGATCTCAAGTTCCCCGGCGGCCACTGCCTCAGGAATGAGCGCATTGAACTTTACTTCCCAGTTATTCATCCATTCTTCTCGTTTCTTCGCCGCAAACGGTTGCCCCCCCATGACTCCCAAAATCGTCTGGACGTCCTCATCAGATTTGACCAGTCTTCCTAAATTCATATAGACATGAGTGAAACCTAGCCTCCGCATTCCATCTGCATATGACCTTCCATCCTGCATCGAATCGTAAGTGATAAGAGTGCTGTGGCCCGGATTGGCCCAATAGTAGGGCACGTCCAGCATGTAGCCAAATACTTCGTCATAGAGCGCGGTCTTCGACTCTGGCCCCAGCTGATTGATGGCCTTGCTGGGTACATAGAAGCCCAATCTCCGAGTTAAATATTCCTCCTCGGTTACCTTTCCCAGAACGACTTGCATTTGGTCGGCAGACCTTTGGAGATGAAGCAATCCCAAGGAGTACGCTGCCTGGAGCCCAATAAGGGCCGTCACCACCAATCCCAAGATACGTCTTAGGCTCAGTTCGGCGGCAAGCAAGGCCAATGGAACCGCCAGGGTGATGATGTACCTGCTTTGTTGAGTTAGTACAAACCAGATCAAGAGACTAAGAAGCACGGACGCCATAGTTGACTTCTGAAAAATGCTCTTCAATCCACCGAAAAGAGCAAGAGTTAGCGTCGCCATGAGCGCCATTCCTACTGCACCAAGCGGATCTCCCAGGCCCATCGTTTGCCTTGGGTTGATGTATCGTCCCGGTTGATAAGCCAATCCTAGAACGCTGTGTCCTAGTCGGCCAGGTTCGATCTTTCCGGCTGGTGGCGCCTCTCTCCCCACGCCGAATCCATTCTGCTCGTTCGTGTAGGCATCGGCTCGCCTTTGATCCCAGTCCTTGCCGCCCAGTTTGCTGTAGAAAAAGGGGAACACGGGGTTTTCTTTCCAGAGCGCATTTTTTACATACCAGGGGGCGCCGATCAGAATGGCGAGCAGCCCCACCAAGAAGACCCACTTTATGTCTCGCTTCCAAATGACGGCACCGATAAGCATGACGATTCCGACCACGGCAATGGTCTGAAGCCCGGTGTATTTCGTGCCGGTGGCAAATCCGAGCATGATTCCACTCAATACAGCTAGTCGTCGATCTTGGTTCTCAAGCCACCAACAGGCCAAAACAATCCCAAGCCCTGCGTAGAGACCATGCGCTACATCAATGTAACCGGTTCCAGTTTCGAGCAGCACGACCGGTGCGGAGCAAAATGCGAGGGCGGCCCACCATCCCGCTCGTTGGCCATACCGCTGCCTCCCTAAACCAAAAAGAGTGATCGCTCCCAAACCGGTGAAGAACCAGTTAAAGGCTTTCGCGCCCGCAGCTCCGCCCCACTTGAGGCCAAGAATGTAGAGGCTATCGACCGTGAAGGGAAAATTGCTTTGGTGGATGAAATCGATAACGCTGATCTTTCCCGCTTGCAACCAAAGCTTTGGTACCGCCAAGTGGTAGGCAAGGGTGTCCCAATCGTTCGAGTCGCTGGGCGCCAACACCGCGAAAAGACACAGCAGCATCGCGAGTCCAATCACGACCGGAAAAATCAAATCTGATCCCTCGGGCTTTTTGAATTTCCACCTCGAGTCCTTTAGGAAATTCACGTCTGAAGCAAACGCGACTGCACCCGCTAAGAATACGCCGACAACAGCGATCATGAACTGACCGAAAAGTCCGCACAAAAAAGTGAAACTGCCCACTAGCGCCAAGCCGATAAGGCCAGATAGGCCAAAGTGGGCCGCAGGATCGAGACCTGCGAGGGTTTCCCGGAACAGTCGGCGACCGAGGAGGATGGCGGACAAAGTCGCCAAGAAGCTGATCAAGACGCCGAGCATGGCGGAAATTATACGCCCGGACGAGTAATATTCGAGCGTGCGGCGGTATTGGCGGATCTACCGAACTTTCTTCGTCTCGTCATTTGCCCGTGAGTTGGAATTCCGAGCCAACTTCTTCGCCAAAATCCTTCAAAGTATCGTTTGGATCGCGTTTTTCGTATTGATCCTTCTGGTAATTTACGGCAACACGGACTCGGTGGCCGGTTGGTCTCGCGCCGACTCGTTTATCCTTGCCGCAACTATATTCATCATGACGTCGATCTCGGCGGCATTCTTCATGTCGTTGATGGAAATTCCGCAGCAAGTTCGGCAAGGAACGTTGGACTTCGTGATCACGAAGCCAATCGACACTCAGTTTTGGATATCGACTCGCCGATTCAATTTCGATCAGATTGGTAATTTGCTTGCTGGAATCGCGCTCCTGATCTTTGGATTGGCTCAGACTCATATCACTCCTTCAGCTAACCAATGGCTGGCATATGTCCTGCTTGTTGCTGCGTCTCTTGCCATCTATTACTCTTTCTGCTTGATTTTGATGACGACGGGAGTTTGGCTGGTGAGAGTCGACAACCTTTGGGTTCTTACCGAATCGGCGACCCAGGTCGCCCGATTTCCCATGGACATTTATGAATTGGGCTTAAGACGCCTGCTGACGTTTGTCGTACCGCTGGGATTCATTGCAACCGTGCCATCGTCGCAACTTGTACGCCAGGTTCAGTGGAATATGGTCGCCATGGGTCTGACCTGGGCTCTGGTGGCCTTGCTCGCCTCTCGTTGGTTTTGGCGATTTGCGCTACGTCACTACACCAGCGCTAGTAGCTAGTTCCCCAAGCTCACTGGCTGTCCACTCGTCCCGGTTCCAAACGCGGTATTAAATGGGAACGCCTTCAATCGAAGCATGAAATTGATGGAGGTTCCGGAACGAAATCCAATTGGATTGTCGATAACCGTCAGAACAGCCTCGGCACAGTGTAGATCGTAAGTAAATTGGAAATGCCTCGCCTCGAACCGCTTCAGGTAGCCGTTATAGTTCAGCATGGCGCTTGTCCGGAGTCTGCCCCACTTGAATCCGTCGACAAATGCCTCTGCTGAACTCCAAACCTTGCGAACGCCATCGTATTTAGCGCCTACGCCTACAAAAGTCGCTCCGGGACGGTAAGCCAGGTCGACGCGAAGGTTATTCCAAACCCCTTGGAAAGTATCGTAAGTGGCAACGGATCGAAATGAGATATAGCTGGTCGGCATGTATTCCAATCGCGTGCCAATCGTCTGCCACGCCGTGCTCTTCTTTTCTAGCTGGAGCATGTCGTACCCAGTTTGGGCTCCCACCAAGAGGGTTCGATAAGGTCTGGTGCTCAAGTCGGCCGTGAGAAGGTTTGTCTTTCCAATCCTATCGATCGAAAGCGGGGAGAATCCATAGGGACGCAAATTGTTGTAGCGGATATTGAAACTAGTGTCGTATCCGAGGGAATAACTCGCTACCATCCCCAAGCCCAGAACGTATTGGGCGGTATCGTCGCTATAGATTCCTTGCTTAAATCGCCCGTTCACATCGAGCTTCAGACGTTTATTACTACGATCTGGACGACTGACGTTGAAATCGAAATTCGCACGCGTCACCCGATTCTTGTCGAGCGTGTTCGCAAATTCGCCAAGTGAAAGTTCGGCGTTGAACGGGAGAGGAAAGTTCCTTCCCCGCCCAAACAGCCTCCTGGAATCCGAAAGCAAGGAGATAACTGGGGTCCGATCCGAGCCGCTGAAGAAGCCTGAAGTGTCGCCGACGGGAATGGATCGTTGATAGTCGAATTGAGCCGTGGCTCGGTGAAGATCTTGCTCGGCCCGAAACTTCACATCGAGTTGAGAGCGTTCAGTAGAAAAAGAACCACTCGAACTTGCGCTCTTCGCGAACCCCAAGTCGAGAGTGGTCTTAAAATCGGAGGTCCACCGACGCAGATCGTTTACCGTGAATGTCTGAGACTCACTTGTGTACCCACCGGAGTTGTTGCTGTTGTAGAGGACTCCAAGTCGAGTACTCACGCCTCTCGCTTGCGGAATGAGGAAACCAATACGAGAAGATAGGATAGCGGAATCAGGAGTGCTGAGATAGTTATTTTGCTGATAATTTGTATCGACCGTTAGTGTGCCAAACCTGAAATCAGAGCGATGCCGTGACGTGATATTGAGAGTTTTGTCGCTCCCCAAGACGCTATAAATGGTTGCGATACCACGAGTATTGGGAGCATTGTAGCTATAGTCGAGCCCGAGTCCCGCCCCCTTCTTGGTGTAGTAGTCGACGTGGCTGTCGAGAAAATTGAAGTCCCCTTTGAGAGGTATTCCAAACTTGAATTTCGCGTAGTAACCTTCGTCAAAGGTCTGTCCTACTTCAGGCATGTAGCGATAGGTTCTTTCATCGAGTGGTATGGACAGATAGGGCAATTTGAAGATCGTCTTATTCAGCACCACCACGGACACTTTTCTAAAGATCGCCCTTCTGCCCGGACGAATCGTCGCCTTTGCCGCCTGCAAGTGATAATGAGGGTGCTCTAGATCGCATGAGGTAACGTCGCAAGCTTCTCCAAAAATCTCATTGCGCGTTCCATAGGTTTGTCCGCCGCGAACATAAAGGTTTCGTTGAATGTTGCCGCCAAGAAGACTCGGTCGCGCCTCAACGAAGGAATCTTTGGCCAAAAACGTTCCGTTACGAAGATTAACGGTGACCTCATCGCCTTTGACGAAGGCGTCCAATCCTAGGACCATCACATGCCCAATAGCCTTGAATATCTGAGTCTTGCTGTTTCCTTCAATCCGGTCGCCAAAAATCTCGTAGCCACGATAAGCGATCTCCGCGCCATTTGTAACAACAATCAGTGGTCCCTTAAGATCGGCATCGCCATGATTGACGACTAACTTGTTTGGGTTCTCCACCGTCCGGTCTGGCGAAGGGAGTTCGCCGGCACGTATCTTGGGATCGTTAACTTGCGGTTGCGTAGGCGAAATCTGCGGCGGCTTGGGAAGTAGCTCCTTGTCTTTGAGTTGTTTGACAACGCCCTGAAGTGCTCCCCCAATATTTTGTGCAGGAGCCGTTGCCGAAACAAAAACCAGAATGACGATACTGGTGTGACGCCTCACTCCAGCCTCCGGATGGCAAGCAAGCCAAGGCCCACAAAGAGCACATTCGGCAGCCAAGCGGCGACAAGAGGAGATGTCCAGCCATACCTACCGATCACCTCGGTGCAAATCACGTAGGCGTTGTAGTAAAGCAGGACTAGGATCATGCTCAGCAGAACTCCCATGAATGCGCCACTTCGGGCAAACCAAACGGCAAAAATCGGAGAAACAAGCGCGAAAACCATACAGGCCGCGGGTGCGGCAAAACGGTTGTGGTATTGAACCTCGTCGTATCGCGTATCCATCCCGGCCTTCTTGTTCCGCTCAATTGCCGCCTTGAGTTCTTCCACGGACTTCTCATCGGGGAGGTTCTGCCCAAAAAGGGAGGATATCTCAATGGGCTGGTGGATCGTCATGGGCTTCCCTGCCTTGGCGCTCGCTAATGTCTGATCTTGGATCACCCACACGAAGGTGTCGGTCAGGATCCAATTGCCCTTGTCATAGGAACCCTTCTTCGCCGTCGTAATTACCACTTGTTTCGGTTGAGCTCTTTCGAACAGCACGATGTCGCTGAGAATAAGATTTCCCGCACTCCCTCGCTGGACGCCACCAATATTCACATACCAGTTGTTGATCTTTAGGCCAATGTTCTGGTTGAAGGTTGGGAGTCCGGCGGCTTGAATTACTTCCGACTGAAGTTTATTAAATGCTTTCTCCGCATTGGGCATCACCTTTTCACCCAGTACGAAGTGTCCCACCGAAAGCAAAACGCCAAAAAGCGCAATGGGGGCGATAACCCGGAGAATCTTGGCTCCCGCAGAACGTATTGCCGTAAGTTCACTCTCCCGAACCAAGCGAGACATCGCTAGGGAGGCGCCTAATGAAGTGCCAACCGGAAGAGTCATGGTCGCCCAATAGGGGGTTTTATAAATGACCATCTGGAAGACGGCCGACATCGGGACGTTTTGCGGCGTGAAGGTCTTGAGAATATAGATGACTTGATTTGCCTGAAACATCAGGAGGACAGAAAGCGTCCCGATGAGAAATGGAACAAAGAGTTCCTTAAGCAAGTACCGATCTAGCTTTTTCAACTCGCCGTAGCTCCCGTATTCCTAAAGGCCAGGACAAGCACGGCGATCGAGAGCCCCATAAGGGCCACAATCACCACCAGAGCAGCGGCGGGCGGGAGAGTGGCGGCGGCAAATGGAATACCTACAAGACCCACAATAATGCCTACCCAAGCGGCGACCAATTTGCGGGCCAAAACGGGTCCCACCCACGCGCCCCGAGCGTGATCGAGCAAGAACTTTGAGCCGCACTTTTCGCAGAAAATCAAACCCGGGGCGTTTGGGTGACTACATTGCAGGCAACTCAAAGGTTGGAGTTGCCCCGGCTGCATCCGATAGTGCCGCCAACTTTTCAGAATTCGGTGCTCCTCCACGAACACCGACTCAGGCATTTGTTGGATTGCGTCTTCGGCAATGCTAAGGGCGTGGCCAGGCATGCCTTTGGAATAGATAAGCTTGGCGAGCTTGAACTTGGCAGCAGCATTACCGGGCTTTTGTCCAAGTATCTCATAGGCCCTCTCAATCGCATCCACATCCACTTGCGCCAAGGCCCGCCGGTTGAGCGCCCCTCGAACAAATGGAAATGCGATGAGAGTGATGACGACGGCGGTGAAGATCAGGGGAGCCATGAAAGGCTCCTTTGCAAGCAGCGCGGTCATCCCCAAACCGACTCCAACCAATATGCCCGCAAACGCGCTCAGGACATCGATATCTCCCTGAACCGCCCACTGGACAAGAGCCAAAACCCATATCCCGATGGGAACCCAAATCAGGCATCCAGCCATGAGGGAGCCTGGATGATTAAAGATTTGGTCACGAAGCAAGATCGTCACCCGATGGTAGGTTTTTCCGCTCTCCTGGGGCTGAACTGGGAGGCTTTGGGGACACTGCCACTGCCAACGACTGTCCACCATCTCCCGGGTCGTCGTCTGTTGGCTTTGATCGCCACGAGAATTTCGATTCAGTACCGTCTCTCAATCGAGCGATATTCGATCGGTGCTTAAAAATGATATAGACGGTCAGAAACCCATAGCCAACGGATACCCATGGAGACTGATTGAGGGCGAGGCACAGAGGGATGGTGCTGATGACGGCGATGATACTGGAAAGGCTAACGAATCGGAAAACCTGTAGAGTGACGATAAAGAGTGCAAAGGCGATGAGTGCAACGAGTGGTGTGGAGCCGATCGCCATGCCCAGGGCCGTTGAAACGCCTTTGCCACCCTTGAATTTCAAAAAGGGAGAAAAGGTATGGCCAATCACAGCGGCGAACCCCGCCGCCATCCAAAGTTCTTGACGTTCCGGGAAGAGGTTCCTTGCAACCAGCGCGGGAGCCAGCCCTTTCAATAGATCGAGCAGAAACACAAGAACGGCGCCGCGAGTGCCAATGGCTCGCTTTACATTAGTAGCACCAATGTTTCCGCTTCCAATCTCAAAGATGTTCTTTCCGTGAGCCCTGACAACCAGAACGCCCACCGGGACAGATCCTAAGAAATATGCCCCAATTAACAGTGCTACCAATTCCATCCCTTATGCTCGCAGACGTTCGATGATGCCCAGATAGATCGCTCTTATTGCGTCGATGATTTGATTGTGTCGCGACAAAAAGTGGTTTCCATCCTCAAGGTTCATACTTTCTGCTAGTCGATTGAGTTTGTCAGGATTCTCTGGAATAACATCTTTCTCAAACCCCAAGAGGGCCAGGCGCAATCGGAGTTCCAGAAGATATCGTCTCCAGTCCACTAATTGCTCTATCTCAACCGTATTAAGCTCCCCAGTTTGAGCTATAGCTCGAATACGGTCCTCCATATCCACAAACCCGTCGCCGTGTCGCTCGCCAGAGCGTCTCATTTCAACTAGGTGAACGAGCCACTCGATGTCGTTGAGCCCCCCCGAGCCGAGCTTGATGTCTCTCCGCTGATATTGTGGTCGCACCCGTTCAGTCTCGACGCGCTTCTTCATAGCGAGGAGTTCGGAGAGTCCATCGGGAGTCAGTGGCTGAGCATATGCGGCTTTATCCACCAATGATCTGGCAGCCTTGTTCCCCATTACGAGACGTGCTTGTCCCAAAGCGAACCTCTCCCACATTTCCATTCCGTCCAAGTCGTAGTGGCCAAAGGCCTCGTAAGAGCGGACCAACATTCCCTTCCCTCCGTCCGGACGGAGTCGGAGATCGACGCCAAACGGCATCCCCATGCGCTTTAGCTGAGAGAGTTGGCCCAGAAACTGCTGAGCTTGGGACTCGGCCGTTCTCTGCTTCTGGGTGTCTTCAACCAAGAACAGGAAGTCCGCATCCGAATCGAAGCCCATTTCTCTTGCTCCGTAGCTTCCCAACGCGATTACGTCAAATGAAACCTCTAGTCGTCGAGCTACATGTTCGACGACAGTATCGACCAAACGAGATACTTCGCAAAAGACTTCGTGGTAGGGAGAGAGAGTCCATCGCAACAGCAAAGTCGCTCTCCCGCGAGAGAAGGCATTTGCAACCGATTGCAGGGGAGTTCCAACCGTCAGCTGCCGTAAATTCTCCGCCACGTCAGCTTGCTCTTCAACCTCTCCACTAAGCACCATTTCAGTAAGGCTTACCGACTCCTTCAGATCGTGGATTAATCTCGGGGCGCAAAGAGCGATCTTTCGAACTCGTTCGATGCTATCGCGGTTTTCGGCAAGGCTCGAATAGAACGCCTCGGCGGCTGGCAACGAATCGAACCACTGCAACACACTTGGAGCAAGCGAGCCCAATTTGGCCGCCACCTTGGCGCGATTATCCTCTTGTAGTGGTTCTGGCTGGAGGATGGACTTGTACAAGGTCTGAATTGTACGCCGGTGAGCCTCCAGCTTGGCGCTTAACTCCCGCCATTTTGCGAGGGACATCAGTTTCGACAGACGCTCACGGCTTTGGGGGTCGGTCGGAATGCTGTGGGTTTGCTGATCGCCTACCAATTGACAGCGGTGCTCCAGTTGACGCAGGAAAGTATAACCTTCGCGCAATCCCGATGCCACGGCATGATCGAGGAGCGCATTCTCTTCCAGAACATGAAGTACTTCGATTGTTCCTTCTGTCTGCAGAGCCGGGACGCGGTGACCGTGCAACAACTGAAGAGCCTGGACCAAGAACTCAACGTCCCGAATACCGCCCGCGCCTCGTTTGAGATCCCCTCCATCAGCACGCTCCTCGATTCGAGACTTCATCGCCAACATCGCTTCCAACTCCGGCTCGCTTAAAGTTGGACGGAAACATCTCTCCTTTCTCATCGAGCGCCAGCGTTGAATCAATTCCGGCGGCCCTGCCATGGGACGTGTCCGGATAAGCGCTTGAACTTCCCACTGCTCGGCATACAGTCGGTAGTAAGTCTCGAAGGCCCGCATGCTCGCGACGAGCGGGCCAGCACTGCCGTATGGCCGAAGTCGTAAATCAATCCGGTAAAGGGAGCCACGCCCCATACGATCACTGAAAGCGCGCCCCAAAAGCTCACAGAACCTCGTTGCATGGATATCGAACTGTTCGCTGAGCCCATCAGGAATGGCGTAGGCAAGATCAATATCAGAGCTGTAGTTCAGCTCTCTTCCACCAAGCTTTCCAAATCCAACCACCATGACTGGACAATCGCCTGGAAGTTCCTTCTGAGACGCGTACTCTCGCCAAACCACGCCTACCGTCAAACGAATAATCGCTTCCGCCAAATCTGAAAGCGCTTCCCATACCGACTCCTCGGTCCACGTGCCAGCAAGGTCGTTGATGACAATTGGCAAAGTCCAGCGCTGCTTGAGAAACCGCAGTCGGTCAAGAGCGTGGCTATACGAAGTCGTGTTCTGCAACAAGGCTTCACCCTCGGCCATCACCCCGTCCAAAGTTGGGTGATGAGAAAGCTCATTGGGCTCCAGAACGATCGAAGCAAGCTCAGGATTCTGAATCAGAGAATCCGTAAGGGGCTGACTGGCTCCAAAAATCGTGGCCAAGTGCTTCGCCAAGGCAGGATAGACGACCAGTTGCTGTAGGTGTAGGGTCGGGCTTGATGTGGCAGCGAGCCACCTTTCTAAGTTCGTTAAGGCTAGGTCAGCGTTCGCGTTGTCCCCAAAGATTCTTTGAAATGATGACGGCAGAACCACTCCTGAAGATGCCTCCAACCGAGCCAGGGTTCTCTTAGCCGTCTCATCGTCGCGGAACAAGCTCACGAGAGCCGCCGCCCAACCGCACGCTTTGCAGACTTTTCCTTTGCCTTCAATCGATTCTTCGCCAATTCAGTTCGTCGCTTCTCAGGACCACCTTTGGCATGCCATGGGCACAGGTCTTGGACGACGCACTTTGTGCATTCCGGAAGTGGCGCCCGACACACGATCCGGCCCTGCTGGATAAGTAGCACGTGGAAGCGAAAGGCATCCTTTGGCGGCACAAGTTTGAGGAGGGCATCATGAGATTTGCTCTCACCAATCGACTCATCGATCAGCCCCAAACGCCAAGAAACTCGAAATATGTGTGTATCCACCGGGATCGCTCCCATACCGAAACTGAAACATAAGACAATGGATGCCGTCTTCGGCCCCACACCTGGCAACTGTACCAGCCAATCTCGAGCTCCGACCAGGGTCATTGACCTTAATGGTTCCAAAGTGTAATCCCCAAATTCAGACTTAATCCGTTTCAGAGACTCAACTATATTTTTGGACTTCTGATTGGCGAGTCCAGCGTGGCGAATCGTGTCAGCAATGCGGTCGGCTCCCGCATCGACGATGTCCTGCCAATCGGTAAATGTCTCCCGCAGCCGAGTGAAAGTCGGAAAGGAGTTCGCATCGCTCGTGTGTTGGCTCATGATGCAACTGACTAACTCCTCAATGGGATCGAATCGAGCGATCATCCGGGGACGGCCAAACTCATTTTCTAGTCTCGCCAGCAAAGATTCCACGTCGATCTTTGGCTTGCGGCTAGGCATAGAAGGATCTTACTCGTTTAAAGGTTTCTTCACGAGACGGAAGGAACCTAACTGCGAGAACCCATAATCAGTAAGGAATCCATGAAAAGTTTTGCTGTGATCATGGCCGGAGGCTCTGGGGAGAGATTCTGGCCGGTTTCCCGAAAGGATCGCCCCAAACAGCTTTTGAAGCTGACCCATCCCGATGAGACTCTGCTGGAAGAAGCCGTCAACCGGATAGCGCCCCTTATTTCCAGGGAAAGCGTCTACATCGCTACCAGCCTCCCCCTCCGAAAGGCAGTTCAAGAAGAGGGTCTCGTTCCAGAAAATCGAGTTCTTGCCGAGCCGGCGAGGCGAAATACCCTGGGCTGTCTTTCCTGGGCGGCCGCCAACTTACTCTCGGAAAACGAAGGCAACGACGGTGAGATCGTCATGGCCGTTCTGACTGCCGATCACAAGATTGGCCAACCCGATAGATTTCGCGAAACCGTTCAATTGGCGATGGATACGGCTGCACGCACCGGGGGGATTGTAACGATCGGAATCAAACCCACGAGGGCCGAGACAGGATACGGATATGTCGAACTTGGTTCGACAGTGCAGACAGGCTCCCTTACCGTTTTTCAAGTGAACCGGTTCAGGGAGAAGCCAGATACGGCAACCGCCGAACATTATGTTGCCTCTGGAAACTACCTCTGGAACAGCGGAATGTTCTTTTGGACACTGCGTGGGTTTATGAAGGAGATGAGTCACGCCAATCCTGAGGTCTATCAGACAATCCTTCAGATCGCCAATGGTCTGGCGGAGGGTGACCAGGAAGCGGCAATTCGCTCGTTTGAAAGCCTCCCTAACGAATCGATCGACTACGCACTCCTGGAAAAAGCGAGCCAGGTATATACCGTTGCAGGAGACTTTCCCTGGGACGACGTGGGGGCTTGGGATGCCCTACAGAGATCGATGCCGGGTGATTCTCAAGCAAATGTCGTTCAGGGCCAAGCCTTGATGGTGGACACCACTGGCGCAATCGTCTACAACGACACGGAGGATGTTCTTGTCACGGCGATAGGTCTTCAAGACATCGTTATCGCGGTTACAAATGGCGCAGTCATGGTTTGCCACAAAAATGACGCGCAGAGGGTCAAGGAGATTCTCCAGCGACTCCCGGCCGACTCACACTTGAGATAGCGAGATCCTTCCAATTAGTCCGAATTGGAAGGATCCAAGGAACTGGCTATTTAAGAAGTTTTTCGATCTGTGCGGCGAGCTCTTTCTCTTCTTTGGGCTCAAAGCCGCACTTGACCCAACGCACTGTGCCTTTCTTGTCAATTAAGAGCAAAGTTGGGATGCCTTGAATTTCAAGCTTTTTGGCAAGTGCCTCATTGTTGGGCGTGTCCTTAGTAAAAACATAGGTGAACGGTTTCGATTTCAAAAACTTCCCCGCCATTTGCTCCTTATTGCGATTTTCCAGAATATTCGCGCCAATGACCACGAGCCCCTTCCCGGCGTACTTCTTGTGCAGTTTCTCCATCGTCGGCATCGCACCTATACAAGGCCCGCACCATGTCGCCCAAAAATCCATGAGGATGACCTTTCCTTTCAGGCTGGACTTACTGTAGGGCTTGCCCTTGGTGCTTACCATTTTGAAGTCTGGCATAGGCTTATTTCGGAACTTGTAAACCGGAAATTCAACGTCCTGAGAAAACAGGGGAACGGACAGAAGCATCAGCGGGATGGTCAGGACTCGTTTCAGCATTTCACGTCTACGGTACTCCAACGAGCCACAGCGCGTTCCATCGGGTTGCTATAATCTCCCCGATGAAACGCTGGGGCACGGCCTTAATTGTTGCGGTGCTCTCCTGCATACCGGTCCTTCTTCGCCACGCCACAAGCCCTGCGCTTTTGGCGGATAGCGATACCGCGTTTCTCCTTAAAGTAATTCGTGAGAAGCGGGCCCCGATAAGCTGGTTTACCAGCGATTGGCCCCTCGGCAATCATTTCTATCGTCCGATCTCCACTCTCCCTTTTGAGCTAGACAACCGCCTCTATGGCGATAGCGCGGCAGGTTATGGTTGGACCAATTGCTTACTCTGCGTCGCGTGCATACTTCTAGTTGCGTGGCTATGGCGTGAAGTAACCGACAGCGTGGCACTGACCTGCGGTGGCACAGCCCTTTTCGCCCTGTGGCATTGGAATGGACTTGGCAGGATTTCTCCCTGGATTGCCTTGCTAGCCCAAGCATTTGTTGCGGTTAGTTTCTTTTGGAGACTTCTGAGACGCTATGTTCCTTCCCTAGCAGTTGGACGCCCCAAAGTCAATCTTTGGAGAGACATGGAATGGGGTCGTTGGTTACCTGCCTGTGGAGCGCTCTACTTTTTGTCGGGTGCTTTGGACGGAATCGTTGGTCTGCAATTTCGGATGATCGATTGGATTCCGGGGCGAACCGCTTCCGTCATGACGGTTTTTTGCCTGATATCTATGGCGGCCTACGCTAGATATGAACGGACCTCCGCGCGTTTCGATCCCGTCCGTCCGACGGCAACGGACGAACCGGCAACGAAGAGTTCCGTTCAGGACGCCGGGCCTTCGCGTGCTAACTGGGCTTGGCCCATTTTGGCCACCTTATCGGGAGCTCTGGCACTAGCAAGTTACGAGCAAGCGGTCATGCTGCCAACCGCTCTCTTGGGAATCGCCGTCTCGTTCCGCATCCGACGCTTCCGGGTGCGTTGGGGTTGGCAAGTTGGCTTTTGGAGTCTTTTGGTAGCGTATTGGCTCGTCCGACATGCCTATGTCCCGTCCGATGTTTCTGGGTACCAAGCCCAGCAATTCCGGTCAGGCCCGGGAGTCTACTTCTCGTTGCTGGCTTACCTGTTTCCCGCCGCCAGCTCCATTTACCTATTCTTCAAATCCCTTGATCTTGGCTGGACCCTACTGATTACCGATCGTTTATATGGCGCTGTGTGGTTCGCATACAGCAATCTGGCAAGCCTTCAGGCCGCGCTTAGACACTGGCAGCTGGCGCTTACCGGATTTGCGTTGTCTTTCTTCGCATACCTTCCCATGGCTTGGCTCAACCAGTTCGATCACTATCACTACTGGCCAATGGCACTCAGATCTCTCTATGTCTCTTGCCTGGCGTGGGGTGTTTGGGAGCTTTGCGTTATCGCGGTTTCGCCCCCAGCGCGACAAGCGCCTGAACGGCTTGCTCCCGCACCTGGTTCGCTTCCTCATCCGTAAAGTTTTCGCCGGGTTTTCGCAATTGCAGCGCCACACTCAAAGAGTGATTGCCATCGGCAATTCCCTTCCCTTCATAAACATCAAAAAGCCATTGTCTCTCAAGCACATCTCCACAAGCTGTTTTGATCGCCGATTCTAATGTGGCAAAGGGTATCGATTTGGGCGTTTCGAATGAGATGTCCCGACGAACGGCGGGGTTTCGGCTAATTTGCTTCAGTCGAACAGTACGAGACGAACTTTCGAAGAGCGTAGCGACATCCAGCGCAGCAACCAACGATTGGATGGGGAGTCCCAATTCCTCCGCAATGTCCGGATGCAATTGCCCCAACGTGCCGCACGCCTTGCCCGATTCAGAGAGGATTACGGCTTGACGGGTCGGGTGGAGCCGAGCGTCCGATTTGTTTGGCGACTCAAATCTTATTTCGACCGCGAGATTTTCAACGATTTCCACGACACTTTGCTTGAGTGAAAAGAAATCCGCCTCCGGGTTCTTTTCGCCCTGACGACTGGTGGGAAGTAAGGCACCCGAACTCCAGAGAGCAAGCTCTACGCGCTCGAGATACCCTTGATCCGACCGCGAAAATACATTCGCGAGTTCGAAAAGATGCAGATCCCTTCCTCCGTTTCGCTGTGCCGCATCTGCCAAGCAGGGCCAAAGCGAGTTCCTCAAATGGGCCATCTCCGGCGACGCTGGATTTCTTGGTCCAACTCTTTGCCCTCCCGCATCAAGGGGGTGAAGATCTCGCAAAGAGTGAGACCATATCTGGATGAAGCCAGCTCTTACCGCTGCCTCCCTTAGTCGATCTCGATCCAAATATTCGCCGATGACTCCACCAACAGGCGTATGGCCAATGGGCAACTCTTCTGGAATCCGCTCATAACCGTGAACCCGCCCAAGTTCCTCGACGAGGTCGATTTCCCGAACGATATCCGGTCGCCAAGAGGGAGGAACCACGCTCAAGGAACCGTCCCCTTGGTCCGTCACATCCATTCCCAATCGTTCAAGGTAGGACTTTGCCTGATCGACCGAAATCTCCATTCCCAGCAGAACAGACGACCGAGCCACCCTGAGAATCAACGGCTCGAACTGAACCCGACCAGGGTAGTGATCGACCACATTCGAAATCTGGACATTGGGTTGAGACTGAAGAAGCAGATCCGTAAACCGTTCAATCGCCCGCACCACGCCGTTTGGATCGACGCTCCGCTCAAATCGATAACTGGCTTCCGTGTTTAGGCCAAGCTGCTTTCGCGTCTTGCGGACATTAGTGTTCTTGAAGTTCGCCGATTCTAGAAGAAGACGAGTCGTGGCATCTGTCACCTCGGTGTCCAGCCCGCCCATGACTCCGGGAACGCCTACCGGTTTTTCAGCGTCACAGATCATCATCTGGCCGTCAAGCTCATGCTCCAGACCATTCAGGGTCGTCAGTCTTTCGCCCGATCCGGCATAACGAACAACGATCCTGTCCCCCGCTAGTTTGTCTCGGTCGAAGGCGTGTAGAGGCTGCCCAAGTTCCAACATGACGTAGTTGGTAATGTCGACCAGAATTGAGATTGGCCTAATCCCCGCTTGGGAAAGCCGGACTTGCATCCAATCGGGAGACTTTGCTGCTGCATCGACATGGTCGAAAGCGCGACATGCGAACCGATTGCAATCCTCGGACTCAATGGCTGCGATGTCTTCATCGATCGAAAGCGAAGGTACGCGCTGGAGATCTGGGGCAACGGCAAAGTCAATCCTTGCCTCCTCATAGAGGGCGGTGGACTTGGCCTCAGAATCCTTCGCAAGAACTTCCCTGGCCAAACCAAAGACGCTCAGTCCATCTCCCCGATTGCTGACGACTTTAATATCAAGGACGGAGTCACCGTCGACTTCTTCGATACCTTCCAGCTCAAAGCCAGCCATGGTAAGCAGATCACCTAACTGATCGGCATTCAGGTCCGTTTGGACGAAATCACGAAGCATCGAGATCGGAAATTTCATGCGGGGTTCTTCTTCTAAGGTTCTCAGTAAGTGGGTTCGGACGTGCCTAGGCCATCGCTCTGAACTGTTCCAGGAAACGCAGATCGTTCTCCAAGAACTGGCGGAGGTCGTCAACTCCATAGGCCATCATCGGAATTCGCTCAACGCCGAGGCCAAAGGCAAAGCCGCTGTAGCGCTCGGTGTCGATTCCATAATTCTCAAGAATATTGGGATGAATCAAGCCTGCACCTCCCAATTCCACCCACCGACCGTTGAAGAGCTTGGGGGTAGAAATGGCATAGTCCACTCCTGGCTCAACGAATGGAAAAAAGTCGGGACGGAATCGAATCTTCACGTCGTCGCCAAACATAGCTCTGGCGAAGGCTCCTAGAGTGCCCTTGAGGTGAGCCATTGAAATTCCCTCATCCACCATAAAGCAATCGACTTGGTGGAAGGTATGGGAATGCGTTCGATCCACGGCTTCGTTTCGGTATGTTCTCCCAACGGTAAATACCCGCAGCGGCGGACGAGAAGTTTCGAATGTTCGCCCTTGAAGGTCCGTACACTGAGTTCTCAGAACATACTGATCATCCACATAAAACGTGTCCTGCTCATCCATGGCCGGATGATCCGGTGGGTAATTGAGGGCATCGAAGTTGTAACGAAACTCTTCAAGTTCCGGTGACTCTTTGTAAACGAAGCCCATTCCGCCAAGAACTCGCTTGATCTTGTTGGTAGTCAGTTGAAGTACGTGCTCATATCCCACTCGCAAGGGTCTTCCCGGCATGGTGACATCGATTCGTTCCGCTTCAAATTGGGCAGATCTCTCACCTGACTTTAAGTCTGCCGATCGTTCCTCGATCATTGCTTGGAGACGCGCCTTCGCTTCGTTCACCTTTGCGCCAAACTTCGGCTTCTCCTCGGCGGGCAATTGACCTATTTGTCGGAGCAAGCCGGTGTAGAGCCCACTCTTTCCAAGAAACTTGATCTCAAGTTCGCGCAGTGTCGCGGTTGAATCCGCTGCCTGCACTTCGGAAGTGGCTTCACGTTCAAGCTGCTCGATTAGGTCCATGGAGGTCGAAGAGTTTACCGTGGCAATCACCCATCCAGAATCTGCGGTTAGTGCCGCAAGTATCTCAAATGGGTCCGGGCCATGTGAAATCTGCGGGGGTTTGTGGAATGAACAGGTTGGGTACAGGGTATGTCTGAAAAAGCAGCTGACGAGCCTAAGAAGAAAGGCAAACTTCCAGTCGTATTAATCCTCGCCATCGTCCTTGGCGCAGGTGGGTTCTTTGGCATGAAAATGCGTGGCGGTGACGCTAAGAAAGAAGAGCCAAAAATTGAGCTTGGTCCAATTGTCGAAATCAAAGATGAGTTTCTGACCAATATGGCGGATCGCACGAGCTACGTTCGCACAAAGATTTCGCTTCAGTTCCGCAAGGACTTCAAGGCCGAACACCTTGAAGAAGAGATGGCAGCCATTCAGGACGTCATCAACATGCAACTCCAGGCGACGAGCCCCAAGGACGTCTCAACCCCCGCGGGAATGAGGCATTTGAAAGAGTCCCTGGCGACTTCCATCAATAAACTGCTGAAGGAAAACGAACCCAAAGAAGAAAAAGACAAGGACAAAGAAAAAGACGAGGATTCTAAAAAGAAGAAAAAGAAGAAGTCGGAAGATGACGAAGACGGGGAAGTAGAAATCCCGGAGGGATGGGATTCTGCAGAAGGACCGGTTCTCAAAGTGCTCTTTGTCAGTTTTGCGACGCAGTGAATCCAAAATGAGCCTCCCACGGAAGGGAGGCTCATTCAATTCTTACCAAGCGTAATGTTCGGGCGCGGTCTTGAAACCCGGAAAGATTTCGTCGATCTTCTGCAGCGTCTCTGCTTCTAGTTTGATCTCAAGAGCCTTTAAGGAACCATCGAGCTGCTCTCGCGTTCGAGGTCCAATGATAGGTGCCGTGACAATCGGATTGTTAAGCAGCCAGGCTAACGCAACGTCCGCGGGTTTCTCGCCCACCTGACGACAAAGTTCTTCCCACATTTCAAGTTTTGGCCGATTCGCTTCTATCGACTTTTGAACATGTTCCGATGCTCTCCTTCCTTCCTCGATCTTCTGCAAAACTCCGCCCAAAAGACCGCCACCCAGGGGACTCCACGGAATAAGACCAAGACCGTATTTTTCGCAAGCCGGAATGACCTCCAACTCTACCGTCCGAGCGTTGAGATTGTAGAGCGACTGCTCGCAGACCAGCCCCATAAAACCACGCTTCGATGCAAGTTCGTTAGCCATGGCGATGTGCCACCCGGCAAAATTAGAAGACCCTACGTACAGAATTTTTCCCTGTTGAACCAAGATTTCACAGGCTTGCCATATCTCTTCAAACGGGGTATTTCGATCAATGTGGTGAAACTGGTAGAGATCGATATAATCGGTCTTCATCCTTCTCAGCGAATCGTCACAAGCCTTTCTGATGTGCAACGCAGAAAGTCGACCCGTATTGGGCCAATCGCCCATGTCCCCGTAGACTTTGGTTGCCAGAACGACCTTTTCACGACGATTCCCGCCCTGTTCAAACCAGCGCCCCAATATCTGCTCTGTGATACCTTCGCCTTTCTTCCAGCCGTACACGTCGGCAGTATCGAAGAAGTTGATTCCCAACTCCAATGCCCGATCCATGATGGCGAAACTATCGCCCTCCTCTGTATGCGGACCAAAATTCATTGTTCCCAAACAGAGTGGGCTCACCTTAAGGCCAGTGCGGCCGAGTCTTTTGTATTCCAAGTCAAATCCTCCCTTTGGTGATCTACGCCGATTCTGGCACTTCATCGGCGATAGGGCTCATGTCCACATTTGCTTTTCGTTTCGGATGGGTCAGCTTATAATCGGCCTTGTTGATGGAACCAATTCGCTACAAACCGGGGGAGGCCATTCGGTGGCTGGAGACCGCTGCAGATAGCTATCGAAAGACCGCGAAGTCGAAGGGAAAGGAAGCGGTCGATCTAAAGCGCGATCGAAGTGACTTCAAGAAGGTTGGACAGAATGTAGCCGACGCTGCCAGTGCGCTCTATGACTACGGTAAGGGCGCGTGGGCGGATATGCTGCACCGACAAGCCGAAGCCAGCGAGTTTGTTCTTCAGGAGCACCACTTCGACGTCGTGAATGGAACCGCAATTAAGACCGTGGCCTACGATCGCGTGGAACAGGTGACCATGAAGGGCGACACCTTTACCTTTAAGCTTGACAAGGGATCCATCACGATTAAACCCCACGCTTACATCGTTTCCGGGAGGGTTAAGGTTCCGGTGGGTTGGAGTCGAAACGGCATGGAAGTGCCATACGAACTACTCATCGAGGAGTTGTGCGCTCGGTCTAGGGTAAACCTCGAACACTTGTGAGTACTTGGTTGCAACCCGAACCCATCGACTGGTGGAATCATGTCGAAGACGCCGTAGCCGAAGACGTTGGCTTTGGAGATGTTAGTGCAAGCTGTTTTCCCGAAGACCTGCTTGTGGAATGGCAAATCGAAGCCCAGGCCGATGGCGTTCTTTCCGGCGCGGGTATCGCCGAGTATCTCCTCTCTCCTGCCCCCCAAGATCCGGAGCGATGCCGAGTCGAGGTCAGGAAAGTCGACGGAGAGGCGATCAGTCGTGGCGATATTCTGCTCGAAGGTCTAGCGGTTGCAAAACGGGCGTTGGTCGCCGAGCGAACGGCGTTGAATTACCTGATGCACTTGAGCGGGGTGGCGACCCTGACTTCTCAATTTGTGTCAAAGGTTGAAGGCACGGATGCTCGAATTGTCGATACTCGTAAGACGATTCCCGGATTGAGGACCCTTCAGAAGTATGCGGTTCGCTGCGGAGGGGGGCATAACCACCGAATGGGGTTGTTCGACGGCGCGATGGTAAAGGATAACCATATTGCGGCTATGGGGTCGATAACAGCGGCGGTAGATGCAATTCGACGTTACGCCTCACACATGACGAAGATCGAAGTCGAGTGCGAGTCCGTAGAACAAGTTGCAGAAGCAATTGGGGCCCGCGCAGATGTGATTCTTCTCGACAATATGGACCCATTTATGATGCGTGACGTCGTGAGGCAATTTAAGGGTCGCTGCCTCTTTGAAGCAAGTGGCGGTATCAATTTGGATACGGTCAGAGGAGTTGCCCAGACTGGCGTGGACATCATTTCCGTCGGCGCGTTAACGCACTCAGCGGTCGGCTTACCTCTCCACATGGAGTTCCGATGAAGTCTCCCCTCGACATGGGGATTTGGGTGTCCTTCGATGAAGTATCGTCCACGCAGACCGTAGCTGCCGAACATCTCTTGCGAGACGAACCCGTTGGAGTGATTTTTGCGCGACATCAGAATGCCGGGAAGGGGCGATTCAGCCGAGTATGGGTCAGCTCTGAGGGCGATTCACTCACGATGTCGCTCATCTTTCGAGACTATGTCAACCATCCGGCGCCCCATTTGATTGGAATGGGTGTTGCCACGGCAGCGGCGGCAGTCTTGCATTGTGAGTTACAGTGGCCGAACGATCTAGTTTTTGAGGGCAAGAAGGTGGGGGGAGTTCTGACCGAGCTTTTGCCGAACGAAAAGGGACAGTCCACGCCGGTGGTTGGCGTAGGAATCAATCTTAACCAAAAGCACTTTCCGCTGGAGATTGCTGATCGCGCAACAAGTCTTGCAATTTACAGTGGAGGGGTTTATGAGCCCGAAGCCATGGGCAGGGCAATCCTCGATCGATTGCCAAAACTACCCGAATTGCTCACATGGGCCGACCTAAAGCCTGTTTGGATGTTGTTTGACCACACTCCAGGTAAGTCCTATCGCATGGCCGATGGGAACGAGGGAGTTGCCTTAGGCGTTGGACCGGAAGGGGCCCTTATTTGTGCCGTAAACGGAGAATCTACATCGGTTATGGCAGCAGAGGCGATCTTTGGAGCCCAGTCGACGTCGTAACAAATAGCGCACAATAGAGGTAGGCCTTCGGGACCTAAGGAGAATTGGAAGAATGAATCTTGGCTCATCTGAGATGCTGATCGTGCTCGTCGTCGTCGTACTTCTCTTCGGCGGCAAGAAGATTCCTGAACTTATGCGAGGCGTGGGTAAGGGTATCGGAGAGCTCAAGAAGGGACTTGAAGAAGGAAAGCGCAGTCTGGACGACTCGCTAAGACAAGACTGATTGGAACCAAGTGAGGCAAGCTCACCATAGCTTGCCTCACTTTTTTGTTTTGATTGCATATAGCATAGACAATATTAAGTTTGTCGGCGCCTTTGTATAATGATCTCCGATGCAAGTAACTGTTTGGCGTGGCATTGCCGACGAGATCACACGTAGGATTGTCTCTGGTGAGCTTCCGCCCGGCACCAAGATTGAGTCAGAGTCCGAAATGGCTGAACGACTCGGAGTATCGCGCCATACCGTCCACAAGGCTATCCACGAATTACAGCGAGAAGGACTCGTTGTTCGGCAAAGACGGTGGGGCACCGTCGTCGCGGAACGTCCGCGGCTAAAGAAGCACAGAATCGGCTATGTCGTCGACTTTACGACGAATCAATTCCAAACGCAATTGCTCAGTCACATAGAGCTCGCGTTACGAGAGGGCGACCGGCTACTTGTGGCGACGTCTCGGAATGACCCGGTTTTAGAAGCCGAACACTTGCGCTCACTTCTGTCTGAAGTCGACGGACTCATCGTTTATCCAGCCGAAGGAGACGAAAACGCCGCCCTGTTCAAGGAAATTCAAGCCAAGGGATTCCCTGTTGTTCTCATCGACCGCGCTCCAAGAGGCTGTGAAGACATGGTTGTCCTGACCGACAACGTTCTTTCGTCCGAGCTAGCTGTGAAGTGTCTGTCAGAGAGGGGCTGTCATAGAATCGCCTTCTTTGGAAATAGCAATGACCGCGCCATGAGCAATCGAGAGCGTCGCGTTGGCTATGAACAAGCCGTTGAATCCATTGACCCGCGACTAGAACGCTGGATTCACATGAGCCTGGAAGACAATTCCGAATCCATGTATCAGGCTGTCAACGACGCATTGGTAACAATGCGACTCAAGTTCCCTGATCTCGATGGCGCATTCTGCACGCAGGACTGGTTGGCTCAGGCACTCATCGTTGCCTGCAATGCGGAAGGGCTGGAAGTTGGCGTCAACTTCAAAATCGCCACCTTTAACGACTTTGGCGAAGGATTCTTCCGCTATCCCCGACGGCTCATCCGGGTGCGACAGCAAGTTGATCGGATTAGCTTGACTGCCATGCAACGCCTTTATTCACTCTTCGATCAAATTCCCGTACCTGGTGGCCCTATTCGAATATCGGCAACTATTGCTCCCTTTGCCGATCGAGAATTCAGCGCCGCCTAATCCAACAGGCAAAGGCAATAACCTATCTTTCAATCAAACATTTACTTTTAATTTAATTGCTATAGTCTCATTTCTGTCATTCCTGCGTTATAATCCCTAGCGTATTCTTGCTAAGCATAGGGTTAAGTATGATTAACGCAACAAATAAGAAGAGTAAGGGGTTCACTCTTATTGAGCTCCTGGTCGTCATTGCAATCATCGCGATACTGGCGGCCATTCTCTTCCCCGTGTTTGCGCAGGCAAAGAACGCGGCAAAGAAGTCGGTTGATATGTCGAATATGAAGCAGTCCATGCTCGGACTCCTTATGTATGTCAGCGACTACGATGACGTGATGCCTGTTGGCGGCTGGGGTGGAGATGAGCCGGTGGTAGGTTGGAAATGGCATACATGGCGACTCAGTGTGATGCCATATATCAAGAGCAAAAACATTTTCGAGCCGCCAGGGTTTCGAATGGGCTCCCAGTCAGGCCCAGTGATGCTGGACTATCAGACGTGGTACGAGGATTACCGCCAAGGCATCTCCATGGGTATTGCAGGCATCCACAGTTGGGCTCATCCCGGCTACGCTCCGAACGGGCTGAACATGGGAACGATTCCGCGCGTAGCTGGCTTAGTCTCCCTTGTCACGTCGAGGTACCAATATGGCGACGTTGGAACTTGGACCATCTACAAAACCTGGCTCGGCACTCCTCAATATCCTGGCAAGGGCACCTATGTGGCCTACTCTCGTGTTGCGAACTGGGCATTTTTTGACGGTCACGGGAAATCCATCAACCCATGTTCGACCTTCGGAAAACTCCAATGGCTACCGGGACAAGAACCTGCCGAGGACTTTCTATGGGAATGGTGGTCCGGTCCCGATTCGAATGTTCTCCGATCTTGGCAGCAGGGCGCTACGCCTGGCTATCAGACGAGCGACTATGGATGCGTGGACATAGACGAGTACAGCAAGTAAGGATGCGCACAACCCATGGATAGGAAACTCATCACCATCGGCGTCGTCTGTCTGGTCGTGCTGTTGGCCGGAGCAGGAGTCTACTACTTCTGGCCAGACGGTAACCAAGGAGCAGTCAGCGCCTCGGAAGCAGACCTGATCAAAAAGTTGGAGGCTTCTAAAGGCGACACTACCAAACTATCTGACTCAGACCGTCAATTGCTCAACCAGCGATCTGAGCAGAGCGGCATGTCTACCCAACAAAGATATGGAGGTGGTGCTGGCGAGCGGCCAGATCCCTATAAGAACTTCACGCCACCAACCGGCAACTAACCCCAAACAACTTCATTCGAAGCGAGCCCCAGATGTTGGGATGATGGGACTTCGCAATCTAAAGGCCGCCGTATGGCGGCCTTATGTCTTTCCAACGAAGACGAATCAAAATAAAAAGAGCACAGTCTAACGACTGTGCTTCTTTGTAATTCTTGGAGCGGGCAACGCGATTCGAACGCGCGACCTATTCCTTGGCAAGGAATCGCTCTACCACTGAGCTATGCCCGCAACGGGTTAGAGTTATACCCGGTCTTCTCTTGAATATGAATACCCTTTGGGCAAACCGGGCATAATTTTCTTGTGTCTTCATTCTCAGATCGTCTCGTCGAACTCGCCCGCATTACGGAAAGGGCCGTAGACATCGCTCTTCAATCACGGCAGATCCTTCAAATTGAATTGAAGTCAGATCGATCAATCGTAACCAACGCCGATCGCGAGGTGGAGACATTCTTACGCAAAGAGCTTGCTGCCTCGTTTACAGGAACTGGATTCTGGGGGGAGGAGTTCGGACGGGGTGACGAAGGCCCCAATGGTCTTTGGCTTATAGATCCCATCGATGGCACCTCGAACTTCGCCTTCGGATCGCCTCTCTGGGGAGTGAGTATCTCGCTGGCGGTGGGAGACCGAATAGAGTTGGGGGCCATTGCGCTGCCAGACCTTCATGAGTTCTATTTGGCAGAGTTAGGTCAAGGTGCTGTCTGCAATCGGGAGCCGCTCTCGCGCATCCCGGCTGGCGAAATCAAGAGTCACGAACTGGTGAGTTATCACGACGGCATCCTCCGCCAATATCAGAATCAGTCGATTCCTGGCAAGATGCGTTGCACAGGCGCCTTTGTGATTGATGGCACCTTTACCGCTCAGCAAAGATTCCGTGGCATGATCGGAAAGAACGAGAGACTTTACGATGTAGCAGCCGCCGTCCTTATCTGTCAAGAGCTTGGCGCTGAGGTGCGCTATGCCGATGGGTCCACGTTAGATATCCCTAATCTAGTGCGTGGAACGCCGTTCAGAAAGCCATGGATCATCTTCCCGGAAGGATCAGGATTCCACCTGACTGATGCGAGCTAACTCGGTGCGCAGACGATCGCCAGAAACGATATCCGAGACATCCTGAGCATAGTGGCTCCATCGGGTCTTCCCTGTCTTATCCAGGCAGAATGCTCCTGAGAGCTGCATGGGATCACTCGTAGGTCTTGATTGCCGCGAACCAGCCAGCATTGCCTGCATGCCTCTCCTCACGGTCCTGAGGCTAAACACTTGAGACATCGTGGCTCTCGAAATCCCGAAAGACTCATAAAGACGACGGTCAGAGTCACAAATAAATCGATGAGGAGAACGCAGTTTTTCCTTGAAAGCCTTGGCCTCGGATGGGGGCTCCATGCAGACAAACACGAGGTTTAGGTCCGCATCTTTCCTAAGTTGAGAAACTTGATAGCGGCAGAAGACACATCCAAAATGACGCAGAAAAACAATCGCCAATGGGGCCCCTTCATACAATGAAGAAAGGGAGACACTGGCTCCATCGTCAAGCATAACCGTGAGTTCGGGCGCTTGCATTCGTATGTTCTACGCGCAGTTCGCCGAATTAGTCGATCAATTCTTGCAGATGCTTTGATCGAGAGGGATGCTTGAGCTTCTTGAGACTCTTCTGCTCAATCTGCCGAATTCGCTCCCGCGTCACCTGGAAACTCCGCGCGACCTCTTCAAGCGTGTGGGGCTGTCCGTCCAGCAAACCGAATCGCATGAGGATCACTTCTCTCTCGCGATCGGTTAGGGCATCCAGCACCTCGTCGATTCGGCGCCGAAGGACGGAACGCAATGCAGCTTCCGCCGGAGTTTCGGCCACGCCATCCACTATAAACTCGGCAAGAGTCGAATCCTCACTCTCTCCGATTGGGGTCTCCAAGGAAAGAGGCTCCGTAATTGCACGGAAAAAATCGTGAACTTTGTCTTCGCTGATTCCGAGTTCGTCAGCCAGTTCTTGGGGAGTTGGCTCTCGCCCAAAACGCTGTTGCAGTTGGTTGGCAACGCGCATCAAACGATTGACGGCCTCAAGGGTATGAACGGGAACGCGGATTGTTCTTCCCTGGTCACTTATGGCGCGAGAAATAGCTTGCCGAATCCACCAGGTAGCGTAAGTGCTAAATCTGAATCCTCTATCGGCATCAAACTTCTCCACCGCGCGGATGAGCCCCATATTTCCTTCCTGGATCAGGTCCTGCATCGAAAGACCGCGTCCTAAGAACTTCTTCGCAATGCTGACAACCAGGCGCAAATTGGATTCAATTAGAACCTGCTTGCAGTCGACACATCCGCCTTGCGCGGCTCGAGCCAAGACAAGTTCCTGTTCCGCCGTTAGAAGTGGAATCCTCCCAATTTTGCGGAGCCACATCTTCACCGAATCGTCGACGGAGTGTAGATCACTGTCGACGTAGGGAGAGGTGGAGGAGAGTTCAAGTTCGTGAGATTCTTCAGCTACAGGAGCATCGAACCCTCGAATCTTGCTGAGATTGGTCCGCGAGTGGCTAGCACTTGGCTCGCTTTCTCCGTGGACTTGATCGAGTAGGTTGGCTTGGACCATATTCCGTTATCTTTCAAGCGGACCCTTTTGGATATGCAAGCACATCCGGTTCACGCTAGCCTGCCCTCTCTAGCTGGCCAAAGGCATTTCAATATAGCAGACGTTTTATCGAACCCCAAAAGGCTTTTCAAAAAAACGATTGTTTCTGAATTATGGTTAATTTGAATCTCGCTCCCCTTTGAGTTTTCGCAATGTTTGTTCAATTTGCTTGAGACGATCCGAATCTGCGCCCTTCTTAATAAATTGCAATCTTCGCTTTTGCAATTCTTTCTCCAGCTTTCCAACTGAATCCTTTACAAATCTTTCATCAAGTTGACTAAATCGAGGGTCACTGACACATTGATCTACCAGGTCTTGCATCGGCTCCGAGAGCCTTGACAACCACACCGAAATTTCCCCTTCTGGGGGGTTATCTTCGAAAATCCTAGCATATTCACCAGAAAACGCTCGACCGACTTCGGAGAGGAATAATTCGGGCAAGCTCAGAGCTTCGTGAGCAATAACACGCAAGTGTCTTGTCGGCAAACACGCGATCAGAGTCGCCTCCGCCGGTTGGAGGGCCGAAACCGTGAACTGAATGGCCGGCACAGGACGATACTCCTCCTGCATCGATTGTTTCGTTGACCTACGTCGTGTCAACACCTGCTTTCGAATGGACTCTCGGAGATAAAGTTGATCTTCTACCCCTGAGTATTGGCTCACCACTCTTTCGATGTGACGTTCCATCTCCGCAATGTGGGAAGCTTGCGCGATGACATCGACGACGGCGGCCCAGAACGCCTGTCCTTTTTCCGCATGACTAGCGATGACTTGATCGAGTTTGAATTCGGTCGGTAAGGTTGCCCCTTTTACCGCATTCTCAATCGCGACGGGTCCCTGACTCCTCAAGAGGGTGTCCGGATCCTCGCCTGGCGGCATCAGGGCAACTCTGAGTTGCACTTTTTCGGGTCTTAAAACCTCTATAGCCCGCTCGGCTGCTTTTTGACCGGCTGCGTCGGCATCGTACAAAATGACGACTTCGTCGGACCATCGGGCTAGCAGCTTAGCGTGGTCCTCGCTTAACGCAGTTCCAAGGGACGCTACCGCTCCTTTGACGCCTGCTCTGTGACAGGCAATGACGTCCAGATAGCCTTCGCAGAGGACCGCCTGTCGTGGCTTCATTCTTGAGATGTGCCCAAGTGCTCGATTCAGGCCGTACAGCACCCGACTCTTGCGGTATACCGGCGTATCGCTTGAGTTGATGTACTTCGGAACTCCGTCTCCAAGCACCCGTCCTCCAAAGGCCACCAGGTCACCTCTTTCATCCCGAATGGGAAACATGAGACGTCCGCGAAACTTATCGTAGTAGCCCCCACTAGCATCTTCTTCAACTAAAAACAATGAACGGCATACTGAAAGAGCGTAAGCCTTCTTGCGGAGGTGTACGGCCAGCGCCTCACCTACATCGGGCGCATATCCAAGTTCCCATTCCGCAATAGTTGATTCATCGATTCCACGGCGAGTGAGGTAATCCTGAGCCGTTGAAGACTTAGAAAGCTGCTCACGAAAGAACTTCAATGCCTCTTCCATGATTTCAAGGTGGAGTGCTCGTTCCGATCGTTCTTGTGGATTGGGCCGATTTGTAAGTTCAACTCCTGCCTGAGCAGCAAGGAGTTGCAGGGCCTCCGCAAATGGAACGTTCTGGGTCTTCATTACCCAGTTGAAGATGTCCCCCGTTTCACCGCAGGACCAACATCGGTAGCGACCGACAACGGGATTAACCGTAAAAGAGGGCCTCTTGTCGTCGTGAAACGGACAGAGGCCCTGATAGTTCTTACCGGTTTTCTTCAGTTGGACGCGTTGACTGACGAGATCGACAATATTGATCCGCGCTCGGATTTCCTCGATTTCACCTGCCAACGCTATTTTCGACCTTAGGTCTTTCCAGCGGCAACAACAATCCCAGTTACAACCTGAGGCTTGTTCGCACCCAAGCGTGAAAGCTTGAAAGCGACCTTGTTCTTTACCAGGAAGCGAACGACAACATTATCACCGTTGATCTCGTAACCATCGGGAGCGCTGTACTTCTTAATCAGTTGAGCAAACGTGGACCCGAAGGTAACTCCACGAGCAGTCTTCACTTTGCCGTTCGAAAGGCCAATCGCTTCGATCTGGACCACTCGATTCGACTTGTCCAAAACGAAACCATATTTCGACCCGTTTCGGTTATAGACCCACCGAGTATACAAAATGCGACCGCTGTTGCCGCCGCCAGCAGCGCCGCCGCCAGGGCCACCCACACCGGGAGCAGCGCCAGACGGGCCAACCGGTCCTCCAGCTTCTCCACCACCGCGAGAAGGTCCACCTGGCATCGGAACTCCGCGTTGTCGCAGCAATTCGTTTCCAAATTGGAACGGGCTCAAGCTCTTGTCAACGTCACCAGGGGCCAAGGCGCCGCCCCCTCCTCCGGGACCGCGGCTAGGAGCGCCAGCGGGTCCACCAACCGGACCGCCGGGTCCACCACGGCCGGGTGCGCCACCAGCAGCGCCAGGGCCAATAGCTCCGCCACCGCCATTCACGGATTCCACCGAATCAGGTGTTCCGTAGATGCTCACTACTTTAAGTCCTGAGTCGTAAAGCTTAATGCCTAGCAGGCCAGTTTCTGCACCGCTCTTCTTCTGGGCCAAGGCTCCCTGCGCGACGCTGAGAGCAGCGACGACGCTAAGAGTTGTGCCAATCCATTTCTTATTCAAATTCGTTGGTCCTCCTGATTGCCGAACCGGTAACGATTCCTTTTCGTTTATTATGGACGCACGCTTTGGCCCAGAAGTCACAGGCATCTCCTTAAATTGATCGGAGGCTGGAACCAGGCTGCGGTATCCTGACTTACAGAAGGTTGTACGGAGAATCACATCTATGGCAGCAGGTTTAGCAGTTAGCACATCTGAGTTTGAAGACAAGGTCTTAAAGTCCGACGTCCCCGTCCTCGTTGACTTCTGGGCGGAGTGGTGCGGTCCTTGCAAGGCGATCGGTCCTTCCATCGAGCAGCTTTCCAGCGAGTTCGAGGGGCAGGCCAAGGTCTACAAAGTAGACGTGGACACCGAGCCAGACATCGCCACTCAGTATGGAGTCATGAGCATCCCGGCCGTATTCGTCTTCAAGGGCGGCAAGATTGTCGATCAGCAGATTGGCATGGCCCCCAAAGAGAAGTACGCCGACATGATCAAGAAAGCCCTTTAAGGCTTTCGACATATCGTCAAAGGCCCCGGAACATTCAGTTCCGGGGCCTTTGTTTTGTCCGGTGAGGTTTAATCAATCGACGTGGCCACCACTGTGCAGAACCCTCCCCCTCCTCCCACCAAGGCCAAACTTCCAAACGTAGCCAAAGCGGGCGGAATCATGATGTTCAGCTTGGCGCTTAGTCGAGTTCTTGGGCTCCTGAGAGACACGGTGATGGTCTCACAGTTTCAGGCGGGCCTCGCCACCGACGCTTACCGAATCGCCTTCTCCATTCCCGATCTGCTGTTTATGCTCATCGCTGGCGGAGGTTTAAGCTCGGCGTTCATTCCCGTGTTTAGCGAGTTCTTCCACACGGAACGGGAAGAAGAGGCTTGGGATCTTTTCAGTGTTGTCGTCTGCGTGAGTTCGGCCATTGTCCTTGGCCTCATTACCATCGCCTGGTTCGCCGCCCCATGGGTAGCTAGTTACATCTCAGAGGGAAAGACCCATCTCGTCAACGGAGTTGAAGTTCCCGTCGGTCCGGGATTCATTTCTGATGTCGTGATGATGAGCCGGATCATGCTCCCGGCGCAGTTCGCTTTCTTAATCGGTTCCATCCTGCTCGGCACCCTCTATGCCCGCCACCGATTTGCCGCGCCCGGATTAGCGCCGAACGTATACAACTTCGGCATTATCGGGGGAGCGATTGCCGGCCCTATTCTCGGAGTCGGGATCTTCGGCATGTCATGGGGTGCTTTGATCGGCGCCGTCGTTGGAAATCTCCTCATTCCTATCGCCGTCATGATCAAGTTGGGGAGCCGGTTCAAGGTCTCCTTCAATACAAGCATCGCAGGAGTCGATAAGTTCTTCAAGCTCCTTCTGCCGGTCATCCTTGGATTTTCATTGCCGAGCGTATGCGGATTGATCACGACGAAGTTTGCATCGATGTATGGAGAGGGCATCAACACCGTCCTCAACCTGTCCAACAACCTGATGCAGGCCCCGCTGGGCATCTTTGGCCATTCTCTTGCCTTGGCTGCCTTCCCTGTTCTCGCTCAGTTTTACGCTCAGGAGAGGATGGACCTGTATCGAGACCAAGTCTCGCGAACCCTGAGAACCACGATCTATCTCGCCTTTCCCGCGGCAGCCATCATGTTGTCCGCCGCTCCTCAGATCGTTCACGTGCTCTACGAATACGGGAAGCAGGCAAAGGAGGTTGAAACCAATCACGCGATTGCGGTCTGCCTCCAGGTCTTCTCCCTTGGCGTCGTCGCCTGGTGCGTCCAACCGGCTTTGATGCGTGGGTTCTTCTCTATCCATAAGACCTTCAAACCTATCATCCTGAGCACCGGAATGACCGCCCTGTTCATCATCCTTTGCTACGCCAACACGGTGCTGAATATTGGTTACATTGGACTCCCGGTAGCGACAAACATTGCCGCAATTCTCTTGGCGATAATCTTGTTCTTCGCCCTTGAGGGAGACGTAGGTCACCTCGATAGAAAGGGACTTCTCATAACTCTTGGTCGCACCGCGATTGCCTCGGCGGCAATGGGTGGATTCATCTTCGGCGTGTTCAAGGTCGTCTCCATTCACCACATGTCTCGGCTCATTGCCGTGCTGACATTCGGATTCGTTTTGGTCTTGGCTGCTTGGGTTTACTTTTACATCACCCGAGCCTTCAAGATGCCGGAGACGGAATACCTCTCCCGCGCGATGAATCGAGTGAACAAGAAACTCCGGCCGATTGCCGAGGTAGAAGCTCACTCAGAATAGCCGGGTACGCTGAACCCACTACTTCCCACTGACAACGAGGTCTAAAAATTCATATGGAAACAGCCGTCATTCTTGCCGGGGCCCGTACCCCCATCGGAGCATTCTCAGGAAGCCTTTCTAGCTTCACGGGTCCTCAACTTGGATCGATTGCCATCAAAGAGGCGCTCGTACGAGCAGGAGTGCAACCAACAGAAGTCGATGAAGTCCTGATGGGATCCGTCTTGACTGGAGGCGTAGGGCAAGCGCCAGCCCGACAAGCCTCCCTCGGCGCGGGTCTTCCAAACTCTGTGCCCTGCACCACCATCAATAAGGTCTGCGGAAGCGGGATGAAGACGGCCATGATGGCGGCTCAAGCCATTCGCCTGGGCGATGCCCAAATTGTGGTTGCCGGTGGAATGGAGTCAATGACCAACGCGCCCTATGCGCTAGAGAAAGCGCGTGCCGGTTACCGAATGGGGAACGGCACGCTCATCGACTTGATGATTCACGACGGTCTTTGGGATCCCTATCACAACGTCCACATGGGAAGTTGCGGAGACAAGACTGCCCGAGAGTTCAATGTCACCCGAGAGCAATTGGACGAGTTCGCCGCAGAAAGTTATCGACGGGCCGTCGAGGCGCAAGAGGGCCAGAAGTTCACCGACGAAATCGTGCCCGTTTCGGTACCTCAGCGAAAAGGCGACCCAGTCATCGTCTCTGAGGACGAGGAGCCCGGAAAAGGGAATCCGGCAAAGCTCCCTTCCCTGCGCGCGGCATTCGATAAGGATGGAGTCACAACAGCCGGAAATGCCAGTTCCATCAACGATGGCGGAGCGGCTCTGGTATTGACCTCACTTGCGGAAGCTGAGCGACGAGGATCTCAACCTCTGGGCAAGCTCGTGGGCTATGCCCAGCATGCCCAAGAGCCAGAGTGGTTCACCACGGCACCGGCATTCGCGATTCAGAAACTTCTGGACAAGCACGGCCTGTCCGTGAGCGATATCGACCTATTCGAAGTCAATGAGGCATTCGCCGTCGTCGCCATGGTGGTGGCAGAAAAAGTCGGAATCTCTCACGAGAAACTGAATGTGAATGGAGGCGCCGTCGCCCTCGGACATCCTATCGGTATGACGGGGTCTCGACTTATCCTGACGGCTCTGCACGAGTTGAGACGCCGAGGCGGAAAGTATGCGGTTTGCTCACCATGTATCGGTGGCGGCGAAGCCACGGCTGTCCTGCTGGAAGCTATGTAGATTCTTGCGCTTCTGACGGAGAACGAGGGTGTCTTTGGTTAGGAAGGCGCAACATTTGATCCCCCTACCCCGTCGTATTACCTGCAGATCCCCGTGGATTTGCAGGAAAGACCAGTAAAGGTATGGGGTCCAAGAAGTCTAAGTCGTTGAATGTTCTCTTCGTTTCGGTAGAGGTGTCGCCCTTTGCAAAAGTAGGTGGCCTTGCCGATGTCGCAGGTTCGCTACCCAAGGCGCTTGTGGAGCGGGGTCATCAGGTTACTATCATGATGCCCGCCTACAAGATGGTGCTGGACGATCCGCGCTGGAAGATTGAAACCATCGCAGAAAAGATTCCGGTATCCATGAATCCGTTTTGGACAGTAAATGCATGGGTAAAAGAGACTTGGCTCGAAAATGTTCGAGTCCTTCTCATCGGGGGCGATGAGTTCTTTCAGAAGTCCGTCTCGAACGACACCATCTACTATCCGGGCGTTGAGCAGTACCTCTTCTTCAGCCAGGCTCTGCTGGCCGTTTCGGATCGACTCGAGCTTGCCCCCCACGTCGTCCATCTCAACGACTGGCATACCGGGCTCATTCCCGCTTTGATGCGCGAGAAGGTGAAGGGACACTGGAATGAAGTCGGGACCGTCTTCACCATTCACAACCTTGCTTACCAAGGCGAATTTGGATTTGAGATCCTTGATGAACTCGAGCTGCCGCATCGACTCTACAACATGCACCAGCTCGAAACCTGGGGCCGAGTGAACTTCCTCAAGGCTGGTTGCGTGTTCTCGGATCAAGTCAACACCGTGAGCCCCAATTACGCGCAAGAAATCCAGACTCCGGCCTATGGATGCGCTCTGGACGGCCTGATGCGGCATCTTTGGGCTGAAGGACGACTGAGCGGAATCCTCAACGGAATTGATATCGATTTCTTCAATCCGTCCACTGATCCCGCGATCCCAACACATTTTTCATCCCAAGACTTGAGTGGTAAGCAAGCTTGCAAGGATGGACTAAGAAAGGAACTAGGGCTAGCCGATATTGATGCCCCCCTGTTTGGTGTTGTCAGTCGGTTGAGTTCTCAAAAGGGCCTGGACCACGTGGTGGCCATGGCCAATCGCTTCCCCAAGCTTCCTGCTCAGCTCATTGTCCAAGGTCTTGGCGATCCGTGGCTCGCTCAAGAGCTGACCAAACTGAGCAAGAAACATCCCGAGCACATTCGCTTTGTCCAAAAATTCGATGCCGATCTCGCGCAGCGTGTCTACGCAGGTTGTGATGGATTCCTCATGCCCAGCGCCTTTGAGCCCTGTGGTCTCGGGCAAATGATCGCCATGCGCTACGGAACGGTTCCAGTGGTTCGAAAAACGGGCGGGTTGGCCGACACCATTTTTGATGGCGAGAATGGGTTCGTTTTTGAGGAAGGCACTCCCGTTGAACTCTATGCCACGGTTCACCGAGCCGTCGACGCTTACCGTGATAAGACGCTCTGGAAAAAGCTCATGCTTGCTGGGATGGAGATCGATCTGACCTGGACCAAGAGCGCCATGGACTACGAAGGCGTTTACTATCGTGCCGTAGAGGCTCGCAAACTTGACCTTGCCGCTGCGGCTTCTTAGTCCTGATTGTCTAAATTGATTCTCGCGTTCCGTCGGAGGCCCTTGATGCCCGTCCGGCGGACCGCGCTTCCCTGCGTAAGTCCGTCCCAATCTTCTGAAGAAATCTCCACAAGATCACGCAGAGAGGGCCACTGGCGACGGTTCAAGAAATCTCGTTCGCGTGTCGTCATCGCTCGAAGCGGCTGAGACTCACGCACCGCATTGAAGGGACAGACTTCTTGGCAGACATCACACCCAAACGTCCACGTTCCCACCTCTCTCGATAGATCTGGCTCGATCTCTCCCGCATGCTCGATGGTCAAATAGCTAATACAGCGCCGGGCATCGACTTGCCAGCGACTGTCGCGCTGGACGATGGCCCCGGTTGGACAAGCATCTATGCATTTCCGGCAAGTGCCACAGCCACCCACCGCTGGCGCATCGGGTTGAAACTCGACCGAAGTTAGGAGGAGTCCGATAAAAAACCAACTTCCTCGTTGGGAATTGATGAGCATCGTATTCTTGCCAAACCAACCAAGTCCGGCCAGATTGGCGTAGTCGCGCTCAAAAATCGGGGCTGAATCAACGCAAGCTCGCGTCTCCGCCTCCGGGTGGTTCGCTTCGATCCACCCGGTTAGCCGCTTAAGCTTTCCACGGATGACCTTGTGGTAGTCGCGTCCAAGAGCATAGCGAGCAATCTTTGGGTGATCTGGACGGGTCTCGGGGTCCTGATTGTAGTTCAAGCCAACGGCAATGATCGAACGTGCCGAAGGAAGCAGATGAAGTGGATCCGATTTAAGAGGGAGCTGAGTCTCCAGATATCCCATCGATCCATGAGAGCCATGAGCCAGCCAAGCAACGTATTCCTCAAGATGCGGAGGCTTTCCTGGTTCGCAAACGCCAACAAGGTCGAAACCCAACTGCCGGGCTTGCTCCTTGAGGTGATCGGTTGGCTCCACCGATTCAGTTTAACCGGCAATTTTCGCCCAAAGCGCATGCCACTCGGGAAGGCTCAACTCCTGAGGTCGAGCAAGTTCTCCGAGGCCACTCCCGGTGATCCATTCTAAGGCTTGTTCCCTTGAACAGTGATAGCCTCCAACGAGGTTGTTGGCGAGCGTCTTTCGGGGTTGAGTAAACGCAAGTCGAACAAGCTTGAAATAGCCCTCTTCATCCTCGATCCCCGTAGGCTTGGGAACGAACTGAAGAACCGTAGAATCAACCTTTGGCGGGGGCAGAAATGCGCCTGCAGGGGCGCTAACGACTTTTTCGATGCTGAATTGGGATTGCAGGTAAACGCTCAGAGAGCCCCGTGCGCTGGTTCGAGCCGCAGCAAGGACGCGATCCGCGACCTCCTTCTGCATCATCAGAACGGCTTTTTCATAGGAACCGCGTACCTCGGCAATCCTCGTGAGGAGGGGGCCCGTGATGTAATAAGGCAGGTTTGAGACCAAACCGCGAGGCGAAGGCAGCTCTTCCAGAATTGCTTTAAGGTCAACTTTCAGAGCATCGGCTTTCCGAACATCGACCCCTGGGGCAGATTCGCCCAAGGCAGAGATCATTCGATCGTCAAGCTCAATGGCGATTGTCTTCTCCGCCATGTTGGCCAGGCGAGAAGTAATGACTCCGGGACCGGGGCCGATTTCCATCATTCCCCGATATGAAGAAAGACGCTCCTCGATCGCGTCTACGACTCGGGACGAACACAAAAAGTGTTGTCCGAGCCGCTTGTCGGCCTGGAGGCCGTGACGACCGAGGAACGCCTTAAGCGAGCCAGGATCTGTTAAATCAACCAAGTTTTTTGAGGATATGAACCCTCACTTTCTTGCGACCGAAGTCCATTGCGGTCTTTCGGCTTGCGTAACACAGGTCGATACGATTTCCCTTGATCGCGCTTCCGATATCAGATGCAATCGCAAAACCGTAGCCCTCGACGAACACCATTGTTCCCAGAGGAATCACTCGTGGGTCGACGGCGACGTGGCCATATCCAGCTTTCAGCCCCATCTTCGTCAGACCATTGGCGTACTTTCCACAGGAAAGTGGCCCCGGATCGTATGCCGTTGCTTCCATGGTTACGACTTTTGCTCGAGCATACGATCCACGACTCGTTGCAAAGCCTGCCTTCCCCATCAAGATAATCGTAGGGGTCGGCTCAATTCTTTCTTCCTTGATCAGCTTCTTGCCAACTGGTTTGCCGTCTTTACGGATAACCTCATAAGTTCTTCGGACTTCGCCGGGTTTGCCAATTTGGGCTTTCTGAATTCTTCCGGCGCCGACCAATCGGCTTAGCTGGTATTCAACGGTCGAAGGGATCTCTTTCGTCTCTACCTTCGTTTCGACCGCCTTATTTTCTTCTTGTCTCACACCCGCATAAGCTGCTATAGAGCTTGCGAGCGCTAGAACAAGCGCACTCACTATGTGTGAGCAGTTGCGCATTTGGAACCTCCTCTTGCCTGGCTGCAGACGATTGGTTGTACCTCAAATCCAGAATTCAGGTTTCAAACGGTAGGTCTCTTAAAGTACTTCACACTAATAGAGTGAATTCAAAACTTAAAGTTGCACATCATTTTTTTTTACAGTAATTTGGCTTACCGCACAAGGCTTCCCTTCCGTACTCGTCAGAATTGAATCGCCAGACGAGGAATAAGTGATTGCCTCTCCCTGGAACTCGAGTGCGGTTCTGATGGAGGCAGGTTTGGACCTCCACCACTCTCCATTGACCGGGTTTGCGTACTCATAGCCCTGAAGGTACGTTCGCAGAACCACGAATTTTCCATCGGGCGAGTAGTCGCCTCCCGTCAGAAGCTTCCCTTCCTTGATGAAAGAAGCGATTTCAACCGAGCCGACCTTCTTCCACGTGTACTTACCCGCACCCCGGACATTCTCCAATTGATAGATTCCAGAGGCGCCAGAGGAAGTTTTCGTCACGATCGTAAGGGCGCCCGTGGACGGATGAACCAAGAGCGTCTCGGCATTGTGAGGACCGTCTGGATAGCTCAGTTCCAAGATTTCAGGTTCAACGGTCATCTCTCCATCGAGGTTTTTGGGCTCCGCAAATCGATAGATGAGAATCGATTTGCGCTTCTCTGCGTTATCCCCGATGTCTCCAAGGTAAAGATGAGAATTAGTAGAAGCGATGTCTTCACAGTCGATTGCCTTCGTCCCAGAAAGGTTGATCGTGGCCAAAGTCTTGCCTGTCTTGTCGAACGCAAAGACTCGGGCAGAGTCACCACTATCATTGTGTGTGTAGTAGATTCCCGCCATTGTTCGACTGGGAGCGAGCCCAGAGCTTTCGTCGATTCGGGTGTCGGTGAGCTTGGCAAAAGGAGCAGGCGCTCCAAAGCTGCGTGGCCGAGCCGCCCGTGCAATTACTTGGGGCAAAGTACACCATCCAAGAACACCAAAAACGCATAAAGTTGCAAGGGAAGGCAGCAGTCTCACGACTGCAATTATACGGGCTGACTTCGCACTACCGGGACCGCCAGTTCAAGAGATTTTCATAGAAAAGATATTGATGTGCCCATCCGGCGACATCCCCAAACCGCTCTCGAAACGTCTGAGTGGCCTCCCTGTATCGCGAGGCAGTGACGGCCTTCCCTTTCCACTCGGGATGATAGAGCCTGGTAAATGCCTGCCAAATGTGGGTGTCTAGCGGCACTGCTTCAGACTTGTCCAAGGCGAAAAGGCAGATGCAGTCGGCAAGCTTCGGACCAATCCCCTTCACTTCCACGAGCGCAGCGTGTGCTTCTGCATAGGGCATTTCTATCAGAGATTGAATCCAGTTCGCTCCTCGTTCGAGCACCTGCATCGCGGCATGAGGAATGGTCGCTCCACGGTATCCAAAACCTGCCTCCCTTAGTTCAGCTTCTGGGATTTGAGCGATGCCGGAGACCGAAGGAAATTTATGCAGTAGGATGCCCTCAATCTCGCCAATCTCTTCCCCGTAACTGCCTAACTTCCAGCACATTGGCCCAATTCGGCTCAGATTGTTGTTTGCTGTGCACAAAAAGCAAAAGAAGGTTTCAACCGGATTGCTGGGTCGCATCACCCTCAAACCTCTGAGTTCCCCGAAATAGGGAGATAGTTCCGGCCCCTTCTCAAGAATTCGTCCCGCCACTTCGTCAGCGTCCCAGTCAAGGCGAAAGAAGCTTTCTACCTGCTCACGGCTGGCTGAGGTTTCGACCTCGAGCCTTGTTGCATCCGGCTGGCGGATGTGAAAGGCATGATCGCCTTCCACTCCAACCCAGCCACTGCCAATCTTTCGCCAACGGAAGACCTGGCCACTCTGAAGGCAAAAGTCCAGATCAAGATGCCCAGGCTTCAAATGGATGACGAACTGATTCAGAGCGAGCCCTCAGGAAGCATCGCCAAGAAATCTTCTTCGGTAAGAACGGCCACCCCAAGTTGCTCTGCCTTTGCCAACTTTGAACCGGCGCCCGGGCCTGCGACTACATAGGTAGTTGCCTTGCTCACGCTTCCCGCCGCTTTTCCACCCATCTTCATGACAAGTTCCTCCGCCGCCTCTCGCGCGAATCTCTCCAGCTTTCCAGTGAACACAAACGTCTGACCCGCAAATTGATCGCTCGTCGGGCCTTCCGGCTCGGTGGGGGTCACGCCGCATTTACGAAGATCCTCGACGAGGCCTTGATTGGCGGGGTCCTGTAGCCATTCTTCAACTTCTGCTGCGGTTCTTGGCCCAACGTCGGGAATGGCGATCAGGTCTTCATAGGTTGCGGCTAAGAGTCGATCCAAGGATCGAAATTCCTTTGCCAGGTCCTTCGCTCCGCGATCTCCAACAAAACGAATGCCCAGCCCAAACACGAAGCGATCCAGAGACTGGGTCTTGCTAGCCTCAATCGCTTCAAGCAGATTATCTACGCTCTGCTCTCCAAGCTTCTCTAACCCGATCAGCTCTTCCCGATAATCCTTGAGCCGATAAATGCTTGGTAGATCCGAGATAAAGTTAAGCTCCAGGAACCGATCGATGAGCTTTTCACCCAGGCCTTCGATGTCCATGGCGCCACGACTCACAAAGTGCCGAATCTTGGCCGAGATCTGAGCGGGGCAATGCTTGTTGGGGCATCGCAAAATGACTTCCCCAGGCTTTTGGAAGAGAGCCGTTCCGCACTCCGGGCACTCGGTAGGCGCCACCGGCACCGGCAGTTCTTCCGTCCGCTTATCGAGCACTGGACCAACCACCTCTGGAATGACATCGCCCGCGCGTTGCACAATGACGATATCGCCTGGACGGACATCCTTACGGCCGAGATCCTCATAGTTGTGGAGGGTGGCCCGAGTGACCGTTACTCCTCCCACAACCACCGGTTCAAGGTCGGCCACGGGAGTTACCGCCCCCGTTCGTCCCACTTGCGTGAAGATATTGTTCAGCTTCGTAAACGCCTGTTCAGCGGCAAATTTGTAGGCCGTAGCCCATCGCGGTCCCCGCGCGGTGAATCCCAGGGTCTCCTGGGTATCCAAAGAGTTCACCTTGATCACCGCGCCATCGATTCCGAACGGCAAGGAAGGTCGCAAGGTTTGAATCTGATCGACGTATTCGATGACCGCTTCAATCCCGTTCAGCACCCTCGCCTCTGGACGCGTCGCAAAGCCCAGCCCCCTTAGTCTAGAAAGGATCCCACTCTGGGAATCGGCAAATCGCCGAGTGTCCAACTCAACGGCGCCCACCCCATAGGTGTAAAAATTCAACTTCCTGGCTGCCGTAAGGCGGCTATCCAACTGTCGCAATCCGCCGGCCGCTGCGTTCCGTGGATTCGCAAAAAGTTGCTCACCCTTCTCCGCCTTCCCTCGATTGAGCTCCGCGAAGACTTCCTTGAACATCAGGACTTCGCCCCGAATTTCGATGCGGCCGGGCAAATCACCCCTAAGTCGCAGCGGAATCCCCCGCACCGTTCTGGCGTTATGCGTCACGTTTTCGCCGGTCGTTCCATCGCCTCGGGTGGTCGCAATCACCAAAACGCCATTCTCATAGGTGAGTGAAATGGATGCGCCGTCGAATTTGAGCTCAACGAAGTACTCGACCTCATCTTCTGACTCCAAGACTCGCTTGATTCGTTGGTCGAAGTCACGAAGCTCATCGTGTCCAAAAGCATTGTCCAGAGACAACATCGGGATCAAATGTCGATGCTGCTCAAATCCTTCAATGGGGGGCGTACCGACCCGCTGAGTGGGGGAGTCGGGAGTTCGAACCTCTGGATGCGCCTCTTCCAGATTCTTCAGTTCGCGAAACAGACGATCATATTCGCTGTCACTTATTTCAGGTTCGTTGAGCACGTAGTAGCGGTAGTCGTGGTGCTCAATTTGGCGGCGTAGTTCCGCGGCTTTGGCGACGGGATCCATCGATGGAAGGATACCGCTGGAAACTACTCTTCGAGACCGGTTTCGAGGATGCCGTCAGAGACAAGAATCGTCGACCCAAATCGGATAGAGAGCGCAATCGCGTCCGAGGGCCGAGAATCGATCTCCATCTCTTCTTTGTCGGTTCGGAAATAGAGCTTGGCATAGTAAGTGCCATTCCAAAGGTCGTCAATCACGACGCGCGTCAGAGTCGCCCCAAGCTTGTCGACGATGTTTCGAAGAAGATCGTGTGTCATCGGCCGATCGGGATGAGTCCCTTCCAAAGCCAAGCTGATCGCACTGGCTTCGTAGGGGCCGATCATGATCGGCAACCGCCGCTCGCCATCCGTTACCAGAACGAAGCGTGAAATATTGCCGTTGTTCTCGGCGGCGAATACGCCTTCAACCTGAACTTCTACCAGCTCGCCCATGCTGCCCGGCTCACGACGGGGGGTTCCTCCATCGTATGGGAAGAAGGCCGGCGGTTGGTCCAGGTTATCCGGTTTTTCCGGGCCGTCAAATTCCTCGGGCATGCCTTTACGATACCTTGAGAAAGGGCGATTGGGCGGAATTCTTGGTTCTCGCCACCGGATTACGGTGGCGAGAAAACGGATTCAAATAAGGCTTAAACCGTAGCCTTAACGCGCTGAATGATAGTCTCCAAGAACGAGGCGTTCGTGGGAGTACGCTTGAGAAGTTTGATGAGGTTGTCGGTAGCCTCGACACTGTCCTTTTCCTTTGCCATTAGGCGGCGAAGTTGGACCACGCCTTCCAGTTCCTCTTTCTTAAAGAGCAACTCTTCATGGCGAGTAGAACTGCGGCGAATGTCGATAGCGGGCCAAATACGGCGCTCGGCCAATTCTCGATCAAGCACGATTTCGCTGTTACCCGTACCCTTCAACTCTTCGAAGATGGCTTCATCCATCTTAGAACCGGTGTCGACAAGTACCGACGCGATGATCGTAAGCGATCCACCTTCCTCAATATTTCGTGCCGCGCCAAAGAATCGTCGCGGGCGATAAAGAGCGGAAGGATCCAAACCACCCGTCAGCGTTCGACCGCTGGGGTTGATGGTGAGGTTAGAAGCTCGCGAAAGACGAGTGAGCGAGTCGAGAACGATAACCACGTCTCGCCCGGTCTCAACCAGTCGCTTCGCTTGCTCAAGACAAAGCTCAGCAACTCGCATGTGGTTCTCGGCAGGCTCGTCGAAAGTTGACGAGATCACCTGACCACGCACCGCTCGACGCATGTCGGTAACTTCTTCTGGTCGCTCGTCTACGAGGAGCACCATCAAATAGACCTCAGGGTGATTAGAAGTGATCGCGTTGGCAATCGTCTTCATCATCGTGGTCTTACCGGCCTTGGGCGGCGAAACGATGAGGGCGCGCTGTCCCTTACCAATCGGAGAGATCAGGTCGACGATTCGGGCCGGAATGTTATCCGGCATCGTCTCCATGACCAACCTTTCGTCGGGATAGAGGGGCGTGAGTTCGTCGAACGTCTTTCGGCGCTGCATTTCTGGCGAACCAGTCGCAAATCCGTTAACGCTCTCAACTCGGAGCATCCCCTTGTACTTCTCACCTTCTTTCGGTAAGCGCACTTGGCCAAAAACCGTGTCGCCTCCGCGCAATCCGAATCGCTTAACCTGCGATTGGCTTACATAGACGTCTTCGGAGGAAGGTTGATAGTTGTCCTTTCGCAAGAAGCCCCAACCATCGTTGAGAACTTCAAGAATGCCTTTGGCGTAAATCGCTTCGAATTCGGCATTCTTCTTTTGCAAAAGCAGCTCGATGAGCTCATGTCGGAGGAGACTCTTAGGATCGAGCTTGGCTGCCTTGGCTGCCTTAAGCAGCTCGGCAGGCGTCATTTGATCGAAATGGTTGTAATCGATTTCGGGCAATGCCTCGAGATCGGACTGGAGGTCGGCCTTGGGTAGACCCTCGCGATTACGACCGCCGCTACGTCGGCGACCACCGCCGCCGCCGTCGGACTTTCTGGGACGAAACTGATGCGTCATTTGGCTCCTGAAGCAAGGTTCAGATAATTGGAGTTGCGGGTCTTAGACTGACTCGCGGGGAATTAACCTTCGTGGAGAATGGCGATGTACGGGAGGTTACGAAACCTTTCACCGTAATCTAATCCATATCCTACCACAAATTCGTTCGGAATCTCGAATCCAACGTATTCGACCTGGGTCTGATGTTTCCTTGCTTCCGGCTTTGAAAGCAACGCCACAACTTTTAGCGACTTGGGCCGACGCGTACCGAGTAACTCGCGCAGATGACTGAGCGTGGTACCGGTATCCACGATGTCTTCAACAATCAAGACGTTTAATCCTTCGATATTGACGTCAAGATCTTTGCGAATTTGTACCACACCCGTGCTAGATTTGCCAGACCCATAGCTACTTACCTGCACAAAGTCCACTGTAGTCTGAGAAGAAAGAAGCCTTCCCAGGTCGGAAATGAAGTGGAGCGAACCTTTGAGAACTCCTAACAGCAGAATCGGCTCGTCACCGTAGTCAGCTTCGATCTTCTGCGACAGCTCCTTTATTTTCTCCTGAATTTCCTCGGCCGAAATGAGGATGGAAAGAGATTCGTTGAGCTTTACGGGCATTGCCGAATTAGGTTACTCGTTCCAATCAGTTGGTTCCAAGAAGATCGGTCTACTGTGTAGGTCCGGTCGCACCAAACTGCTCCCTGATTCTGCCAAAATCAGCCCAGAAATGGATTCCCATACCGAGATGGGTCTTAACACCCGACTTGCCCACTTTGGCGAAGATGTGAAGTTAGAGGGCGCGATAGCTCCACCGATTTTTCAGACTTCCCTATTCGTCTTTGATACCTTTGACCAGTTTGAGTCGGGAATCGTGGGTAATCCGGAAGGACCACCCTATCACTACAGCCGTATTGGCAACCCCACAGTTGACCTTGCCGAACGAAAAATCGCCGACCTAGAGGGGACCGAGGAATGCAAGCTGATCGGCACCGGTATGGGGGCGATAACGGTCGCCATCATGAGTTGTGTTGAGTCCGGCGCGCATGTGGTTGCCGTGGATACCTGCTACGGACCAACCCGAACACTTTTGTCGGACTATCTTAAGCGCTTTGGAGTGAAGGTCACCTTCGTCAGCGGTCTTTCCGCGGATGAAGTAATTGAAGCGATCACCCCTGAAACGACGCTTATCTACTTGGAGTCTCCCAGCAGCATCATTTTTCGTCTACAAGACATCGAGGCGATCACTAAGGTAGCTCGTGAACGAGGCATCACGACCGCGATCGACAACACCTACTGCACCCCCGTATTTAGCAATCCCGTCCAGTTCGGGGTGGACATTGTTATTCATAGCGGAACGAAGTTCTTTGGCGGTCACAGCGATCTGACTGCGGGCGCCGTTTGTACAACCAAGGCGCGAATGGACCGTCTGGCCAAGGAAGAAGTCAATCTGCTCGGATCAATCCTCGCCCCATTTCCAGCTTGGCTCTTGATGCGCGGGCTTCGAACTTTGGGTATTCGGATGAAGCGACATCAAGAAACTGGCAACATCGTTGCCAGTTGGATGAATGAGCAATCGCAGGTAGAACGAGTTTTTCACGTAGGTCTTCCTAACTTCCCCCAGCGAGAATTGTTCGAAAAGCAGATGCGGGGTTCCACATCGCTATTCTCTTTCGAGCCCAAGACGCAGGATAAGGAAAGAATTATGCGCTTTGTGGAAGGGCTGGAGCTGTTTCAATTAGGCGTCTCTTGGGGCGGGTACGAGAGCCTTGTCGTTCCTATCTACGGAAAGCCTGACGATTGGCTGGAACCCCGGTGGGTAATCCGGCTCTTTTGCGGCTTGGAAGAACCCGAAGATTTGATTTCAGATCTTCGGCAATCTTTAGCAGCCTCTGGATTGTAGGCAACAACGAAAGAGCCGCGCACGTATAATCCTCAAACCTCCATGAAGCGCTATTTTCTCGCGGCTCTCTTCCTCCCCTGCTTCGCGCTCGCCGATGTTCACTACACTCTGGAACCGCTACCAGCGGCAAAAAGTCTTCGTGTAGCCGTTCAGCTTGAGGATGCGAAAGCCATCGAGTCCTTTCGTATCCCAGCTTGGACTCCGGGAATGTACGTGCTGATGAATTATCAAGACAAAATCAGCGACATTAAAGCGACGGATGCAGAAGGCAGGCCACTTCACATTGAACCCGTCGACAAGCGCAAGTGGGTCGTAACCAATCCGAGCAAGGGCCCGGTTACGTTCAGTTACCGTGTCCTGGGCGATGATGGAGGACTAGGTTTTTTCGGGGCTAACGTTCGAGATGACAAGGCCTTTGTCAATGGAGCATCCACTTTTATGTACGTGGACGGTCGGCTCACGGAACGATCAACTCTCCGACTAAAACTACCGGCCGGATGGGATGTAGCCACGGCGATGAGTTCACAGGGAACTGAATTCGTGGCGGAAGGGTACGACGAGTTCATCGACCACCCCATTCAACTCGGAAAATTCGTCCGTCGCAACTTTACCGTTGAAGGGATTCCCTTTGAGGCAATCTACGTTGCGCCGGATAACAAACCACGTTGCGACGTGGACCGTGAAACGGAACGTCTACGCAAACAAAGCATTCCAACGGTGCGAATGTTTGGTGGAGCGTCATTTAAGAAGTACCTCTACATCATCCACTTGGCGGTTGGCGATTTCTCTGGTGGCTTAGAGCACCGGGCCTGCAACGTACAAGCGGTACCAAATCTTAAACCGCTCAACCTGGATACCTTGGCGACTCATGAGTACTTTCACGCGTGGAATGTGAAGCAGATTCGCCCCGCCGTTCTCGGTCCATTCGACTACACGAAACAGGTTCGCACAGGAAATCTCTGGTTCGCAGAAGGCGTCACCGATTACTACGCGTATAAACACACTTATGCGAGCGGATTGTTCGATTCTGACTGGCTCTTGTCGTCTCTCGCCGCGCAGATTTCGGATTACGAAAGTGGGCAAACTCGGCTGACGAAGACAGTGGAAGACTCCAGTCGCGAAAACTGGGAAAATGGCGGCTTCGGGGTTGGCGATCTCAGCTACTACACGAAGGGACTCTTGATCGGCTGGATTTTCGACGCCGAAATTCGAAAGGCCACTGGAGGCAGGAAGTCTTTGGACGACGTGATGAGAACTCTCTATGCCAGGTGCATGCTGCCCAATCCAGGTTATGGAGAAGATGAGCTGATCGCCACGATCAATACCGTGGCCGGAACGGATCTGACAAGCCTGTACATGGATATGGTGCGGTCCACCAAGCCACTTCCCTACGATCGCCTTCAAGACATTGGGCTAATGGTGATCAAGCCCGGCGAGGTTATTCCCGGCAGTGGCAGCAAGAAAGCAAATCGCTATTCCGTCGTGCGGGATCCGGAGATTTCGCCGGAAACAGCGCAACGCTTGGCGGGTTGGCTAGCTCGCTAGGGCGTCCGGATAGCATCGAAGAGGATCGTTGCCGCCGCACCAAGCGCACAAGCCAGTGACGCGTGCAGAAAGAGCGGACTCACTATTCCCGTGACGGCAAACACCACCATTCCGTTTACGAGTGCCATCGGTTGGCGATTAAAACGAAGCGTCCTTCGAATCTGGTGGCTAAAAAAGCGATCGCCGGCGATATAAACCACGATGGCGAGGAGGGCGAAACCAATGAAGGTCGGCTTCGCGAAGAACGCAACATGCTCCGCGACATTTAATGCCTGAGAAGCTTGGTAGGTCGAATAAAGTCCTTGGGGGGCATATGCAAGGCCATGGGAGAGTGGCCCCTGGGCAGCGCCAATGAAGGCAGGGACCACCGCGAACATTGCCACACCCCTTGGTAAACAACAACTAAGCGATGCCGTGGCAAAAACAAGGACGGCGGTGACGTCCGGCATCCATAAGAAGAGCGTGGCAAGGGCCAGAATTGAAAGCGGAATCGCCATCAGGATCAGCTTCCAGTCAAACCGCCACGAGCGAATAAAGGCCACCGATCCCACGCCGTAGGCACACCAGACCCCAAAAGCCTCGGTGCTCACTCTTGAAATGTGAGGGCCGATCGAGTTTCCAAGAACACTCCAGGTGGGATCAACCAACGTAGCCGTAACGAGCCCCACGAGCATTTCACCCAACAGAGGATGGGGATGTGAGAGAAGCCGCTTCACTACAAGATTCGATCCCAGTGCGGCCATCGTCAAGATTGCAGATGCCAGAACCAACCAGCTGAGCCACTTCGAGACTTGACCCGTTGCGGCAAGTCGTCCGCCTAAAATGAGAATCGCCGGCCCCAATATGAGAAGGCGAATCAAGATAGCGGCAAGACGCCCACTTTCTTCACGGACAATACAGAAGACGGCGCAACCCGCCACGTAGATGGCGAACACGGCCACGAATACCAGAAAGATCGGCCCGGTGTAATGCCCGAACTCGAGCCATCGATTGGGTCCGCCCCACCGATTAATATCTGTCTGAATCCAAGAATGCCGCTCGGGTTCCCGCAAAAGATCGAGCGCCTCAGTTGCGGGAACAAGGCCCGGGATACGAGCCAGCGAAGAAACTGGGATGCCATCGGGCCATCCCTTTCCTTTCAGCCAAGCTCGAGTCCAGGTCGTGTCCCCCTTTCCCGGGAGCTCTACGATCAGAGCACGACCCCCAACGCGAGTGACAATGCCTGCGACGTCGTCCCAAGCGTGTTGACCGTCGACGGTCGTAACGAGAAGTCCGGGTGGGAAGGGTCCAGAGAAAGCCGCAAAAGGGATTTGCAAGGGCCGCGTTAGGGCTGCTTGCAAGGTATCCAAGCTGTACGCGCCCGACTTGTCGGAAACGGCGATAACTGGTGTTTCCCCTAAATAAGCTCGGGTAGCTTCAAAGTAGCCCCGGTCCCCTAGCGAACCGGAATTCTTGGAGTTAGGAAAGGTCTTTGTGGTCTCAAACGAGGCATCGAGTTCTTGGCTCCGCCAATTCATCCCACTAGGAACCGACATGAGCCGGTTAATCCCCGTTGAGTCCGATGCAGGGGGCCACAAAATCCATAGCGGATGAATGTAGTCTCCCGCTGGCACCTGAGGACCGGCATCTTTGGCATGTATGAAAACGAGAATGTCTGAGGCAGGAATGACGGCGGAAATAAGACACAGCAGAACGAGCGCGATCAGGCGCATTCAATCCTCTGGACGGCCTCCACGATGGCATCCGGTGTGACATTGCCAATCATCCGATCGGGCGCCTCTATGACTTGATGAGGGGGGCGGAACCAGCCCCATTTGCGCGCAGGAGTTGGGCCAAAAACGGTAATCGTAGGAGCGCCCACACCCGCGGCTAGGTGCATCACGCCTGTATCTCCGCCAATCACAAGCTTGAGATTAGCAAGAACGGCCATTGACTCTCTAAGGCTGGTTTTTCCAACGAGCGAGACGCCCGGCAACCCGAGCGCCTGAACCGCCGGTTCTTCCTCTGGACCACCGACAAAAACAAGTTTGTGGCCGCGATCAATCAGCCCCTGCCCGACTTCCCGGAGGACATGGGTCGGTATCTGCTTATACTCGTGCCGAGCGCCGGGTTGGATTCCAATGGAACCGCCTTCGAGAAGCTGTGATGCAATCACTTTCTCCTCGGGAGATATCCAAAGACTCGGGAGCCTCTCGTCAAGATCAAAAGAATGTCCGGTGGCCGAAAGAAGATCGAGATAGCACTCCGCCTCGTTCTTCTCCGATTCGTAAGGAACTCTTTCGTTGAGAAGAAAACCTCGCCCTTCGGTTGTATGTCCGACACGAGCCTTGATGCCGGCAAGTCTGACGAGAAGCGCAGATCGAAAGCTCCGATTGACGACAAAGGCAATATCGTAATGGCCTTGTCTGACTTGCATCGCGGCTTTCCACAATTGCGGTAGGCGACTCAGATCGCCGGGATCGTGAACGCGAATGCGAAAGTCTGGGTATCGCAAAATTGGCTCGACGATTGGCGACCCAAAGATATCCATTGCCTTTGAATGCTTGGCTACGCCTCGTACCAGCGGCGACGCCATCACTGTGTCGCCCAGATAACTCTTCATCACGATCAGTGCGCGGTTAAAGGACATTCAGGATCGCTTCCAATACCGTCTCGACTTTAATCTCAGCGACCAACTCGTCCTCGCCGGGTATGAGAACCGTCAAATTGGCGAAGGGGGGCGCCCAAAGTCTATGGATACCATGACGAAAAAGTCCGACCGTCGGGGTTCCGGCGGCGGCAGACAAATGAAGAATGCCATTGTCGATGGTTAAGACCGCTTGAGCGCCCTGGAGAGCACCTACCACTTGAGGCAACGTCAATCTTCCTCGAAGATCTTCTACGCCCACATCCAGAAGACGTTCTTCGTCCTCCGCACCCTTCCAGTGCTTTCCCTGTTCCCTGGGAGGGGCTCCCAGAAGCCCAATGGCTTTTCCACTATGGACCAGGGTTGACGCCACCTCAATCCACTTATCGATAGGCCAAAGCTTTTCTGGAAGACTCGCCGCCGTGGCCACTAAAACATCGGGGATCTCGCGTCCAGGATCGGAGCTTGGGACTCGATATCTTGGAATGGGCCCCTCCAAGTATGCGAGGCGGCAAAATATTTCCGATATAAAGCCCGTCTTGAGAAACGGGAATCGCGAGGGAGTGTCTTCGTTCAGCCAATTCTTGTCCATGGCTAATCGCCCCATCTCGTCGTTGGCATAAGGTAGGTCCCCTCGACTATCGGAATTGAAGCATGGCCCTACTACGTAAGTCTCGGGACCAGCCAAAACTGCGGCGAAGGCTCTGGCCACGGGTTGTTGTTCAAGATTAATAACCAGATCATGAGGGGCCGATTCGAGGGCTCGGACGCAAACTTCCCGAAAGTCGGCGCCGTGCAATATATGCCCTTCGTCAAAAAGATCCGACGCATCCTGAAGCTCCCGTGTGCGCGTTCCACCAAAGTAGGATAAGTGAGCGGCGGGAAATTTATGCCGTAGCATCTGCAATAAGGGAGTTGCCGCGACAAAGTTCCCCAGGGCATCGTTAGCGATCACCGCGATTCTGGGATTCGGTGAAAGCGCTTGGCCCTGGTATCTCCTCATGGGCGAAATTGTAGCCTAAGGCCGCGGTCGTTGGCCTTCCAGAAGGCTAATTCAACGTCATTTGCATGAAGATGAAGCTGTTCCTATCCGTCTTGGATTAAGGCAAATCCACATTGCAGAAAATTCAGTCCAGAAGACTTAAGACATCGATTCCGCCTTGGGTATAACCAAGCGAGTCCCATGCCGATCTATCTTGGGCTTGACTGTGGCGGGTCCTCTTCGCGGGCGATGGCTCTTGACCATCAAGGGCAAGTGATCCACCAAGGGCAAGCTGGTTCCGCAAATCTCGTCTCTACTCCCGAACGCCGGCTGCGTTCCAATCTACTTCAGGCAACCCGAGAGTGTCCCGGAGCAGATTTCATTTGTGGCTGTTTTGCAGGGTTACTGACCGAAGACGACCGCCATCGTGCTGAAGGTTATTTAAAGTCGCTCTTTCCCACGGCGCGTGTGCAGGCCGAACCCGACTACGCGGCCGCTTACTCCGCGAGCGAGGATGGCACGGACATATGCGTTATTGCGGGAACCGGCTCACTTGTTTGCTCACGCAAAGACGGCCAAATGAGGAAAAGCGGTGGCCGAGGGTATCTCCTTGGCGACGTAGGTTCAGCGTTTAGGATCGGACGTGAGGCCATGCTTCATTTTCTGGATCACTCCAGCGAAGATACAGGCACGCTTAAGGAAACCATCGCCCGTTTGTTTGGCGCCACGGAGGAGAGAGATGTACTCAGCCATCTCTACCAACTGCCCTCGCCTCAATCCACGTTGGCAAAGTTGGCGAAGACCGTTGGCATTGATGCGCGTGAAGGTCATTCATACGCCCTAAACATCATCCAAGTCCAAATGAATCTACTGACAGATGTTGTGGCGAATCATGCCGATACTTACTTTAGCGCGGTCAAAGATTTGAAAATCACTTTGGCGGGTGGGCTCTGGCAAAATGCACCCCAGTTCCGCGACGCTTTCACGCATCAGCTTGAGGAAAAGCTAGCGAAAACCAATTTGGAAGTTCACCGCATCGTTAAACCTCCCGTCTACGGGGCGGTGATGCTTGCAAAGGAATTGGCATATGTCAACTGAATCCAGAAATCCAAGATCGTACGGCCTCGACAAGATGTCGGCAAGAGAAATCGTGCGACTAATGAACGAGGAGGAAGCGATTGTTCTACGCGCCCTCCAGGCAGCCGAAGAGGCCATTGCCGTTACCATTGAGAAAGCCTCAGAGGCCTTTTGCCGAGGTGGACGAGTGATCTACATGGGATCCGGGACAAGTGGTCGGGTGGCAACGATGGATGCGGCTGAAATGCCGCCAACGTTTGGCGTTGATCCTGACCGATTTATTGCGCTTGTCTCCGGTGGCGCCATGGCCAGCGCCAAAGCCGTGGAGGATGCAGAGGACGATCCGCACCAAGCCGTCGTCGCGTTGAATGAACTACGCGTGGATACCCGGGACATCGTGATTGGCATCGCCGCTTCTGGTACGACTCCTTACGTTCTGGGAGGCATTCGTCACGCAAAGCAAAAGGGGATATGGACATGTGGGATCGCCAATAATAAGGGAGCGCCCCTTCTTGAAATGGCCGAGCATCCCATCCTGCTAGACACTGGCCCCGAGATTCTCACGGGTTCGACGAGATTGAAGGCGGGTACTGCGCAGAAGCTCGTATTGAACCGTATCAGCACCGGTGCCATGGTTCTCTCCGGCAAAATCATAGAGAACCTCATGGTAGATGTCAAAGCAAAGAACCAGAAGCTCAAAGAGCGTTGCGCGCGCATAGTAAAGGAACTTGCTCCTGTAACCTATGACGAAGCATTTTCTCTGCTTGAAAAGAACGATTGGAGCATTCGAAAGGTTCTAGACCTTGTAAAGGCTACTCCAGTTGCCAGCGGCTAACCACATAACAAAAAGCCCCTCGCCTATAAACGGCGAGGGGCTTTTTGTTTATTGCTACATACCCTGAACTCGAAGCATCCACAATTGCTTCTCAAGCCCATCGACGACCTGGTGAAGCAAATCGGCTGTGACCGTGTCTGTATCTTCGATTTTCGCCATTCGTTCGCGAATGTTGTGGCACACCGTGCTCATCCGATCGGTCATCAGATCGATGACTTCAGCGTCACGCAGGAACCCAAGGGGAATGTGCGTCAATTGAGCGTTATCTGTCACCTCATGAGCCTGACCGGATGGAGAAACCGCCAAAGTCGAAATTCGTTCAGCGACAGTATCTACATCCTCTTGAACGAGGGCCCAGATTTCGTCGAGATGCAAATGCACCGCCCGAAAGTTCGGACCCACGACATTCCAGTGCGCCTGCTTGATAATGAGCCCCAGTGCAATAAGGTCAAAAAGAGTTGGCTGAAGTTCCTCGACGATGGCAGAGGTCTTCTTCTCGTCAAAAATTTCACTCTTGTTTACGGTCTTCATATAATCTCCTCTAGATGCCGATATCGGCTTCACTTACTAATACGATAACAATGCCGTTAGCGAGCCATCACGTCATAGGGCGCGGTAGGACCATTTGAACTATATTCGCCTTGAGAGAAATCTCGATAAACGATGGCGAAGGTTAAAGGAAGCAGCGGTAACGTGAAAATCATGCCAATACCGCAGGCGATCGCGCCTAATCCCGCAACCAGCGAGGTTAGGAAATAGAGTCCGGTCGCCATCCATAGATCGCCCTTTAGCAGATTCCAACTCGTGCCGACGGCTTCTCCAACGCCACACTTGCGAGCAACGATAATCGGCTGGGTGAGCATGAGGAGTCCTCCAACGATAAACCCGGGCAGATAACAGAGGATTGAGCCGAACACAACGCCTAACGCGATAATGAGTGAAGCGACTGCATGGGTGATCATCGAAGAGTCCCAAGCAAAATAATCTTTCATCGCTATGGGCTCGCCACGAAGCTTCTTGAGGGCCATTCGATACATCCCCGCATAGCCAAGTCCCTGAGCGATATAGAGGGCGATCATCGCTCCAAAGATCAACACGTAAAAGATGAACATTTGCCCCAGAGTTGGCGTGCGAGACGCAACCAGTTGGATGATTGCCACCAGATAGAGAGGCAAAAACGCCACGACCGCAAACACCGATGTGATGAATCCGGCAAGCGCCCAAGTTCCCAAATCCTGCGTCAGTAGTTTCCAGGCTTCGCCGATCGCCTCGATACGAACTCTAGGCCTTTGCGGCACACGTGGATATTCAGCGAATTGTGGTGGAACTTCGGACATTTCGCTTATGATATCTTGCGGCCGATGATTCTCAGCCTCCGATAGTCGGCAATCCAAACTCCATCTTTATAAAGTTGCGGACGAAGGATGGATTCTGCCCGTTCTACTGCCCTCTCGAACTCTTCTTTAGGCACTGTCGTCTGGATTGCATCTCCAAACAAAGCAAACCAATCTCGAACTCCACTTTCCCCAAGCAATGGGGTGGGACGTTCGAAAAGCCAAGCGAGAGTCGGCTCGATACCTTCCGATTCGAGCATAGACGAGTATTCGCCAATCGACGGAAAGAACCATCTGTGCCCCACTTCGCCCAATCCCATTTCCTGGAAGGCTTGAAAGAGTCCTCCAACCAGAATGGACACGTTGCCCTTTCCTCCCATCTCAATGACAAATCTTCCTCCGGGTTTGAGCGCTCGCGCCATCGAGACGACTGCGCCTTTCGCGTTCGAGACCCAATGCAAAGCCGCATTGGAAAAGATGGCGTCGAATGGATCCGCAAACTCAAAGTGCGCCGCATCTGCTTGAACAAACTCGATTTCCGGATAGGTCGAGCGGGCCGTTTCTACCATGTTTTGACTGGAGTCGATCCCAATAACGGTAGCTCCCGACGCGCTGATCTGTTGCGTGAGGTGCCCTGTGCCACAACCAACGTCAAGAATCCTCTCTCCGGCCTGGGGTTTGAGGTCGTCGAGAAGAGCCTTTCCGTAGTCCGTTACAAAGTGAGCAGCTTGATCGTAGAGACTGGCATTCCAGTCGGAGGGGGGCATGAAACTAGGTTACCCGTCCGCCATAAGCGATGACTTTCGGTAAAGTTTGGCCACGTGAGAGATACCAGTAGTGCGACCGAATTTCCATAAGTCATCGGACTCTTGCGCGTTCATGTCATAAAATGGATTATTCTCCGCTCTCTTTCGCTTGGCTTAACGTGATCCTATGTCTGCCCCGACCCACTCTTTGAAATCAGCCGCCCTTCCGGCCATGCTGACCAAAATTGCAGGTTCAGCAGACCTGTTCCAATCGATTGACGACGAACTGGAGCTATGCCGCGCAGTCGTAGAATTTGCACGTAACGAACTCGGAGTCGAACGCGTATCCATTCATCGATTCTTCGAAGATGGAATGCTGCACGGTACGTATGGAACGACGGACCGAGGTCAGACGATCGAAGAAACTTCGGCATCCTATCCGGTCGGCGAGCTTTGGCTCAAACTCTATCTCCATAGCGATGGGTGCCCCAAATACTGGATCGATAGAGGCGCCGAGTTAAGCTACATTGAAAACGGCAAGGCGATTTCCAGTCGTGTGGGATGGATCGGTTCCACCCTAATCGGCCATCCGCCGATTCCGTATGGAGTCATGTTTCACGATTCGGCGTTGTCCGGCAATTCCCACGATCCCGTCATCCATGAAGCGCTGTCCACCCTCTGTGCCGTCATTGCCGAGATCTTCGAATCTCGAGGTATTCGTCGTCTGCAAATGCTTCGATTCTCGGACGAACTTGAGGATCCCGGCGAGCCAATAAAGCCGAGAGAATTTGCTAAGACATCGCCCCCGAACTCAGGATTGGCATTAGTTTGGATTGACGATCAACAGCGAATCATTGAGGCGAATTCCTTCGCTCGCGAATTGATTGGTAGTCAGGAGACTCGTCTGACCGGACTCCCCATTGATCAGGTTTTTTCACAATCTTCGCACCATTCCGAACTCCTCAATCTATGGAACGATCGTTCGCCGGAGTTAACTCGGCGGACGACGGTGTCCTACATGGAACACCAGTTGGACATGGACTGGCGAGTCATATCTAACGCTCCTCATACGTCCGGAGCAACCTGGCTCCTTGTCGGTTCCGATGTAACTCATCACATGGATAAAGTGATGGACCTCCATCGCCGACACATGCACACGTATGGTCAGTACGCCATTCGAGCCGAGGATGCTCGACTAGCCAAGCAGGGGCTTGAGACGGAAATCGAGCGCAGGTCTTTTGTCGAAGACATCTTGCGAGAAAGAAATTATGAACTTGAGCTTCTCGCCCACTCAATCGCCCACGATCTCCGCGCCCCTCTTCGAGCGATCAATGCCAATTCAACCTTCATCGCTGAAGAGTTTGGAATCCAGGAAGAATCGTTCTTTAGCTATCTGGAACGTATTCGGAGCAACACGCGCCGCATGAACGACCTGCTTGACGGTCTGGCCGCCGTGCTCCGCCTGGGAAGGGCCGCAGATCCTCCCCGGTTGATTGTCTTGAGCAGCATCTTTCAACAAATCCTGCTCGACTTGGGAGAGACCGATGCCCGACTGGTCCATGTGGATATCCCCAAAGAACTCCGTATTGAAGGCTTTGGTGCAGCCCTGTACGTACTCTTCCTCAATCTTATCTCCAATGGCTTGAAATTTAGCCGCGCGGGTACGCGCTCAGAAGTTTGGATCAAAGGCAGGTCGGAACACGAACAATGTGTGATTGAGGTGTCGGATAACGGGATCGGGATTGATGCCCACTACGTTGAGAAGATTTTCGAGCCATTCAATCGAGGCGTCACCGAAAAAGAATTTGAGGGCTCAGGCATTGGACTTACCATTGTCCAAAGAGCGATCGCACTCCACCGAGGGAAAATAAACGTGGTCTCCACACCGGGTGCGGGGACCACGTTTAAGATTGAACTGCCGATTCAGGCGCCAATTCGATATGCCGTAGCCGTAACCGACTAAGCATTCACCTGAATCATTTCGAATGCTTCAATGGTATCGCCTTCTGCAAAGCCTTCCCAGCCCTCGAAGGTGACACCGCACTCCATACCCATCGTAACTTCCCGTACATCATCTTTAAGGTGCTTCAAGGAAGCGACCTTTCCATCGTAAATGATGTCCTTACCCCGTCTAACCCTACAAAGCGCGTTTCGAATTACCTTGCCATCGGTGACATAGCATCCAGCGATAACGCCCTTTCGCCCGAATTGGAATCGGATACGGATATCGACCGATCCGAGGTACTGCTCTTCGAACTTGGGTTCGAGCATTCCCTTTACCGCGGCTTCAATATCTTCGATCAACTCATAGATGATCGTGTAGGTTCGGATTTCGACTTTATGCCGCTCCGCCTCCTGCTTTGCTTTGCCTTCCGGCTTTACATTAAAGCCAACCACAATGGCGTTCGCCGCACTGGCCAAGAGAATGTCAGATTCGGTTATAGAACCAACGCCGCTCAGAATGATCTTGGTTTCGACTTCCTCATTCTTGACCTTTTCGAGCATGCCTCTTACTGCTTCAACCGAACCCTGAACGTCTGCTTTGATAACCAGATTGAGTTCCTTTAGCTCTTCCGTGTCGAGTTTCTTGCGCAACTCACTCAGGGTCATACCGCGGCTGACGACGACAAGGTTTTTCGCCCGGTCGGCATCGACTCGCTTGGTGGCGACTTCACGTGCGCTTCGCTCATCAGGAGCCCACTCAACCTGATCGCCCGCCTGAGGTACTTCGCTCAAACCAAGGATTTCGACGGGAGTGCTCGGCCCGGCTTCCGCCAGTTTTTCACCCGTATAGTCGGTCATCGCCTTGATTCGACCGTAAGCCGTTCCCGCAACCACGGAATCGCCGATCTTAAGCGTTCCTTCTTGGACGAGAATCGTGGCAACTGGACCGCGGCCTTTTTCAAGCTTTGCCTCGATGACGGATCCCTGCAATTCACCTTTTGGATCTGCCTTCAACTCCATGACTTCTGCCTGGAGCAAGATGCCTTCCAGCAGGTCCTTGACGCCCTCACCGGTGTGAGCCGATACGGGCACACACATGGTTTGACCACCATAGGCTTCGGGAATGACTTCAAATTCCGTAAGCTGCTGCAGGACTCGATCAGGATTCGCGTCCGGTTTATCGATCTTGTTCACCGCAACGATCATCGGAACGTTGGCATTCTTGATGTGCTGAATCGCTTCGCGCGTTTGCGGCATGATGCCGTCATCGGCGGCAACCACCAAGATCGCAATGTCAGTGACCTGAGCTCCGCGAGCACGCATCGCAGTAAATGCTGCGTGACCAGGCGTATCCAGAAAAGTGATCTTTCCTTCGGGAAGCTCAACCTGATAGGCGCCGATATGTTGCGTAATTCCGCCATGCTCTTTCGAAGCAACGTTCGCCTTTCGGATGTAATCCAAGAGCGAGGTCTTTCCGTGGTCAACATGGCCCATGATGGTGACGACCGGGGGACGAAGTTGCGCCCCCCCTTTCTTGCCTGCCGAGGATCTATCCGTCGGACGGGGCTTGGGAGCGTCTGCCCATTGGATCGCGTAACCGTAGTTCTGAGCAACTTTCTCCGCTACGTCATCCTTTAGCGCCGTAGTGAGAGTAGCCATGACCTTCATCTTCATCATGAGGGTCTTCTGAATATCCGGCTGGGCAACGTCGAGCGCAACGGCTAGGTCCCGTGGAGTGCGTCCCGGCTGAAGGGTGATGGACTTCGAATCGGATTGATCGACGACCCCTTCCTTCACCAGATCAACGGTCTCGTCGTCCGCCTCGAAGTTGGAGCCATCATGCTCAAGTCCCAGGTCATGGAGGACGGTGTAAACCACACCGGGCACAACCTTGAATTCTTTTGCCAAATCTGCGATGGCGACGATCATATTTTTCTTCTTTACCTCAGTTTGCATACCAGTTCTTGCTTTAGTTCGGCCTTAGAGGCCTCATCAACAGAACATCTCAAAGCTCTCGCGAGACGTTCCTTCGTTAGGGCCGCGTCGATGCAGTCCTGGCTCGGACAGATATAGGCGGTTCGGCCCATCCAATGTCCTAAACACAAAACAACGCGCCCCCCGACCTGTCGGGAGACGCGAAGGAAAGAGTTTTGATCTCCCTTACGCTTACATCCGATACAGGTCCGTTGTGGCTGTGCCATCACAGGTCATGGTTTGAGCAACGAAGGCCCGATGGGCCTTCGAGTTCAAAACCGTTGTCACTTCTTCCCTTCCGCAGACGCCTGACTATCGCTGCGGATATCGATTTTCCAATCGGTCAGACGCGCGGCAAGCCGAACGTTTTGACCACCCTTGCCGATTGCGAGAGAAAGCTGCGTATCGGGGACAACCACATATGCGCTTCGCTCTTCCTCATTAAGTTTGATGCTGTTTACCTTCGCCGGACTCAATGCGTTCGTGATGTACGCATAGGGGTCGTCTGAGTAAGGAACAATGTCGATCTTCTCGTCGTAAAGTTCATCCACGATGGCCTGTACCCGAGCGCCTCGCGGGCCCACGCACGATCCGACTGCGTCTACTCGCTCATCGGTACTGACGACGGCCACTTTGCTGCGCTGACCGGGTTCTCGGGCAACACTCTTAATGACCACGATTCCCTGGGCAATCTCCGGGACTTCCAACTCAAACAATTTACGGAGAAGATTGGGGTGCGTTCGACTGACGATTACACGCAACCGCTTGGTGCTGTCATCAACACGTAATACGTACACCCGAAGCCGGTCATTCGGGCGGTAGGGCTCCGTTGGGACCTGCTCCCGCTTGGGCAACTCACACTCAATCTTATTGACCTGAATGTAAATACTCGATCCCTCGCGTCGGCTAACCGTCCCGGATACGACGTCACCCATCTTCTCGCTAAAGACGTCGTGAATCTGTTTCGTCTCCGCTTCCCGGAGCTTCTGGCTGAGCACCTGCTTAAAGACCGTGGCGGCAATACGACCAAATCGGTTGGGATCGACGTCCATCTCAACGAAATCGCCGATTTCAACGTCCGAACGCTTCTTCCGCGCATCCATGACGCTGATCTGATAGGCGGGTTCCGTTACGAACGCCACAACTTCCTTACCGACGGTTGCCGACCAACCCTTCATTGGGTCGAGCTTAACGTGGACTTCGACCTTGACGTCGTGGGGGACGTTAATAAAGTTCTTGTAAGAGGCCGCCAACGCCGCTTCGATTTGCTGAACCAGCTCCTCGACGGCGATGTCCCTTTCTTGGGCGATTTGCTTCAGCTGCTGCATGATATCCATCGCGGTCTTCTCCTCCAAAGGCGTACAAAAAAAGGCGGCTTAAAGCCACCTTTAGGCGCCTTTTTTCTATTGGTTTGAGTATAGCACAACGACTCGTTTAGATTCAGACTTACTGGGCCTGTGGTAAAAGACGATCGTGCCATCTACGTTTACCGTTTTCGTCCGAGGCATCGAGTTCTACGGGTTTCATGGCGTACCCGCTGAAGAGCGCGTCATTGGGCATCGCTATCGGGTCGATATTGAGATGAAGGTTGCAGGCGATGCCGATACCAGCGACCTCATTGAAGACACCGTGGACTATGGAGCTATTTCGGTTCTAATCGCTCGAATGGGACAAGAAGTGAAAGTGCTGACCGTGGAGAGATTGGCACGCATGATGGCGGAAAGACTTCTGGATGGCTATCCCACGATCCAAGACATCAATATTCGAATCGCAAAGCCGTTCCCTCCTGCTCCCGTAATCGCATTGGAAGCAGGAGTCGAATTGAGAGTCACGCGCTAGAGGCTGCGAAAGCCCTTGGGGATTCTAAGTCGCTCGAACGACTCGATGGCAAATCGGTCTGTCATGCCGGCGATGTAATCGATCGCGCCTTGGACACCCTCATAACCTTCTGGAAGTGCGCCCGGTTCAACGAAATGGCCGAACAGTTCCTTTACAATTTCTTGAGCGCGCCGCGTTTCCGGCAGCACAACCTGTTCATTGAAATAGACGTTTGAAAACATCCAGTCTTTCAGTTCGTTCATTCCGTCTAGCAGGCGTGGAGATAGCTCAATGGCCGGGCGGTCCAGGCTGTTTTTGACTACATCCAAGACCATCGTCTTGATTCGATCAGATTGGTTCTTTCCGAGCCAATCGAATTGAGATGGCAATCCGACGATAACCCCAGCCCGGATCGCATCGTCGATATCGTGGCTGAGATAAGCGATCCTGTCGCTCACTCTCACAACGGCCGCCTCCAAAGTTGAAGTTGGCATTCCGTCGCTTGCCGTAAGGTCCTTAGCGCCCTTACTGTGACCATCAATTCCTTTTCGGGTCTCTTCTGTCAGGTTGAGATCCTCTAGCACGTCCACAATTCTGAGTGATTGTTCGTAGTGTCTAAAGCGGGTAATGGTGGGGTGGCCGAGGGCGCGCACAGCATCGTCAAGAGCTTGTTCTCCGGCATGACCAAACGGAGTGTGTCCGACGTCGTGCCCAAGCGCGACGGCCTCGATAAGGTCCTCGTTGAGGCGAAGCGCGCGCCCGATGGTGCGGGCGATCTGGGACACTTCAAGCGTGTGCGTTAGCCGCGTCCGATAATGATCGCCCACGGGCGCGATAAAAACCTGAGTCTTATGCTTTAACCTTCGAAAGGCCTTGGAATGAAGAATCCGATCCCGATCTCGCTGAAAGCAGGTTCTCAAGGGATCTTGAGTCACTCTGCGCAGGCGACCAGCGCTCTCGGCAGCCTTGGCGGCATAGGAGGATAGCGAGGCTAATTCTCGTTGCTCGATTTGCTCTCGCACATTTTGGGTCAACGTCACGCAGTACAGACGGCTAGAATGGGAGCGACGATGCTCCAGTTGCCAACTGCCCAGGACCGCATTGTGATGACCGAAGAATTCCCCGGCTTTTCCGTGGAAGAGCTCTTCGCCCATTTTGTACAGCCCGACCTGCTCTGTCTTTGGTGGCCGAAGGAAGCAGAGGTCGATCCCCACGCAGGAGGTCGCTATCACCTGTTTTGGCCCTCTATGAGTTGGAGTCTGTTAGGCACGATTTATGAATTCGTGCCCGATGAAAGGGTTGGATTCACTTGGATTTGGGAAGGCGGTAAACCAGCGGACAATCCGCTCAAAGTCTTAATTGGATTTGGCAGATCGGAATCTGGCGCAAGAATCCTGTTGGAGCATGGCCAATTCGAACCAGAGGATGCCGAAGCTCGTGAGGGAATTATCGAAGGCTGGATTCACTTTGGAGCCAAATTGAAATCGCTTCGGACCTAACGTTTCTTCCAGAAGCGGTACTTCGCCAAGGTCCAGAAGGCTTCGGGGGCATCAGTCCAGCGTATCTTTTTCCCTGCCGCTTTCGTGCGAGGGATATAGCTGATAGGAACTTCCTGGATTTTCTCCCCAAGTCGGGCCGCTTTGGCCGTAACTTCGGGACAGAACTCAAATCGCCGGCACTCCAAATCCATGCTCTGAATGAGCTCCGTTCGGAAGGCTTTGTAGCAAGTCGCCTCATCGGTGACGGGCTGAAAGTAAAGGAGGCGGACGGACCACGCTAGCAATAGGTTGACCAATTTATTAGGCGCGGCCATACCCTTAGGCATTCCCTTTTGAAAACGGGTGCCATAGACAACGTTAGAACGGCCATCGAGGATGGGTTGAACTACCGAAGGAATTTCTTCGGGTAAGTATTCAAGATCAGCGTCTTGAATAATCGTTGCCTTGCCCGTCGCATACGGTAACGCTTTGCGAATTGCGTTGCCCTTGCCGGTCTTCGTTGGATTGGTCAGAACCAGAACCTTATCGCCAAACTCTTTCAGAATTGCGGGAGTTCGGTCCGTGCTCCCGTCGTCGACAACGATAACCTGAGTCACCAAAGGGACGGCAAGCAGTCGATCGACGACTTCGCCGATCGTGTCCTCTTCGTTCAGCGCCGGAACTATGACGGTTACATCCGGCTGGCCTTCAGGCATGCGGGTGATGATACTCAGGTGGTCGCTCTCAGTGGTATGAGGGTTTTGTTCTTTGGCTACGATGCCAAATGAGAAGCGCAACAAATGGGCCATCTAAAGCAACTCAACACCGATAAACCGGATTTGGTGCCATTAGGGTCGTTTGGGATTTTGGTTTTTCCCTTAGCCCGAAGAACTCCGCCTTGGAGTTGAAGACTCTGAACCCGAATCGCGCCAAAAAGATGCAGGTCTCGGTCGAGATCGACCACCGGATTCAGCGCCTTGAGCAAGACTTCCTGTGATGCCTCATCGGCTTCCTTTCCATCGAAGGTGATACGTACATTGGTGAGGACCAGTCGATTGCCATCTGGCGTCTCCAGACTTCCTTCGACCTTGAAATTCGTATTGAAAATCAGGAATTCTCCATAACCCTCGACAACCGCCCGGTTATCCTCCAAGCGAATGTTGAGTCGTTTTATCTCCCGGAACTTCCAAAGGACGAATTCTCTCAGCGCCTCCTGCTTGACTTCGACCTCGCCGGTCCCTTCCCCAGATCGCGTTAGGCGAATTCGGCCGTGCTTGGTTGCCAACCCAAAATCGAACCGGCAATCCGGAATCCTTGCCCGAAGTCGCTCGACCGCGAGATGGCCAAGAGTGAACCGCTGCAAATCAAGTTTGAGTTCATTCAATCTCCCTTTCTGAGAGCCTTCGGGATTCGTGAAGAAAGGCAAGCCATCTGTTTGAAAATCTGCGGCCGTAATAGTGGCTGACTTTAGTCGACCGTCCAGTATTGCGAAAGGATCGAATTTTGTCCGAACTTTTACCTGTTTCTTCTCGCCGATCAACTTCGCCGCAATGTCCTTCCCCGCGGCATTTTCGAACCTTCTGACCTCATTTCCGCCGATCCCGAACAACAATCCGGCGATTCCCAAAGCAATTAGGAACATCGGCCCGCCACAGTTTGTTGGTTCATAACGTAGTTCATACTTGAATCTGCGGCAAAATAAGCCGTTTTCTTTGGGGAGAATAGCCCATTCTGGCCTTCATTCCCGGAGCACCGAACGATGTCTGAATCAGTGATCGATCCTCTCGCGACGACCGTCGTAGAGTCTTACGACATGCTTCGCGCCGATAGTGGGCGCTTTCCCATAAGTGATTTCTCCGTCATTGAGTTATCTGGAGAAGATCGCAAAGGATGGCTGCAAGGCCAGGCGACCAACAATTTGCGGTCCTTGGATTTTGGCGCTTCTTCTTCCTTTTGTCTTTGCGAACCGACCGGTCAGATCCAAAGCGTTTGCAATATTTGGTCAATACAGGACCGTTTTCTCCTCACTCTCCCAACCAATAGTCTCTCGGCGTTTCTTAAGCGTGTGGAACAAATGGTGATCATGGAAGATGTGGCCGTGCGCGTGTTGGAAGATTTCGTTTTGTACAGCCTTCAGGGTCCAAGCGCTTCATCTCGACTATCCGCCTTCGCTCAACTCCCAAATCTTGATGCACATGAGACAGATTGGGATGGCGTTAAAGTTGCTCTTCTCCGGTCGAATCGAGCTGGACAGGGTGGCTGGGATGTGGTGGTTCCTCGGGATGCAGCCAAAGTCGCAAAGGCTATCGAAAACGAATTCGATTTGATCGAACCAGAAGCCGCTAATATCGCTCGACTCGAGGCAGGAATTCCAAAGTTTGGCGTTGACATCAATTCGAAGACGATGCCTCCCGAACTGGGTCAAGCGTTTGACGCCCAGCATGTCAGTTACAACAAGGGGTGCTACACCGGTCAGGAAGTCTTAATGCGAATCCACAGTCGAGGTCACACGAACAAGACTTGGATGGGGCTCATCAGTGATGAACCACTCGAAGTTGGAGCCTCCGTTAAGCACGCGCGACGAGCAGACGCAGGTGAGGTAACCAGTGCAGTTTTCTCCCCTACGCTTGGCTTCATTGGCGGAGCTATCCTTAGAAATGAGGCAGCGATGGATGGCGACTGGGTAACCGTTGAGACATCTCGCGGTCCGATTGAAGCGGAAGTTCGCGAGATGCCCCTATTACGGCTAGACTGAGCGCTTTTTTGCGCTCATAGCCATAAAGTGTCCCGCCAACAAGGCGATGATCAGGATGATACTGGCAATGCTGAGCACGCCTGCCGGCCATTTTCCGAGTTTGATGAACTTAGGCATAAACTGCCCAAGAACAAGGATGGCAATCACGAGAGAACCAATCCGCCCTGCCCGTGGGTTGGATCGTGTCCACCCCAAGCATGCAAATTGAAGAACGCCAATGAGCACTCCCGCAAGTGAGAAGTATTCCTTCGCCGAGATCGCCCCGTAGATTCCGAGAACGATACAAAGAACGGCGTAGATGACGATGAGTAGGTTAAGGCCTCGCATCGGCCTTGAGGGTACCCGCCTCTTTGCTCCTTGACCGTTCGCTGAGACCGTTGGCCCAAAAAGAAAAAAGGCCGTTCAGTCTCTCAACTGAACAGCCATGCCGGACCCACCCAAAAACTGGGCGGGACAGCGGCCCCTTCTTGTTAAAGCGTGTGAAGAGTGCCTTGAGGTTTTTTTAGGGATCCCATTCTCCATTCTTGCGAATTTCGAATGTTGAGCCTTCACGCTGTAAGTTCCCTACTCAATATGAGCGCATTTGAGTTCCCGAAAGTTCGAAGTTTTTCGAGTTAAGTCGAAAGTCCCGCACTTTTAACCAAAATCACCGGGATCGGGCCTCTTGTTGCAATGCAACAAGAGACGCAAAACTCAGATAAATTTTGGTTATGCACAGATTCCGCGCATGTTTGCGATCAACTGTACTCACCTTAAATAGGAAACCTAGTCGTTGCCAGATTCCTTTGGGAGGACGATTTCCTTCATCTAAAACGTTCGAACTTCTTCAAAAATTTCGCATGCCTAGGACCTGAGCGGGACTTTCGACGCTCTTGGAATAAGCGTTGCCGCGATCCAGGCAGCGAGACCCGCCATCACGTAGGGCGCAGCCCGGTTGATGTCGAACAGCCAACCACCCAAGATGGGCCCAAGAAGAAAGCCTACCGATCTGGCAGATTGCAGCATCCCAAAAAGTTCGCCTTGTCTGGACTCAGGAGTAATACCAGAACAATTTGTGTTTACGGTCACGCTTGCAACGGCCGCTCCCCCTGAATAAACGCAACTCACCACCAAAACCAACCCCAACGACGGTAAGAACGGAGTGAGTAACAATCCTATTCCTTGAAGGATGTATCCAGAACGTAGGAGCCAAATATCGCTTATTCGACGAGAGATCATCCCGTAGAACACTCCCTGTACCAAGAAGGCGACGAGAGATTCAGCGGCGAAGATCGCTCCAGATGCGCCTTGCGGCTTGGTGAACGTCATTCCCATCGCTTGGAGCGGAAAATCAAATTTAAGGGCCAGCAATCGGCCAAAAGTTCCCTCAAGACATGCCAGAGCAAACCATGCAACGGCGGCAATAGCAAATAGCTGCCGAAGCAGTGGAACTTCTCGAACGAGGCTGAAGTCAAGTAGCGATTGGCTTGCAGACGTTCCTCCTCCACCTTTCACGATTGACTCATCAGCGGGAAGACCGAAGAAAACTACCAAGACAGCAAGAATCGATGCGCTAGCGGCGGTCAAACCCATTAACTGGCTTCCGCCCCGCTCCACAAGGAGCCCACCAATAAATGGACCAGCAATCAACCCAACGGAGATCGCTCCACTGATTCTCCCGATGGCGGCGCCCCGTTCTTTTTCCTCCGCTCGATCCGCAAGATATGCCTGAGCCGCCACCACATTCGCTGCCGCAAATCCCGCCAAGATTCGGCTGAACAAGATTCCCCAAAGATTGGTGGAGACCGCATAAATCAACATCGATAAGGCGCTGAGCAACGTGCAAATAATGAAAACCGGCTTTCGACCGATCTTGTCGCTCACCAACCCCCACCGTGGAGACGCGAGTATTTGAACTCCAAAGAGGCTTGATAAAATCAACCCGATTACAGGCCCGGAGGCTCCAAGCTCTTGAGCGCGAAGTTGAACATCTGGGAACGCCATTCCAAATCCGACTAGGTCGAGGAAAATGGCGACAAGCAGGGGCGCTTCGTAAAGTTTCATGGAAGCGGAACCCCGATTGTATCCGCTCTTCATGACATGATCGAGCGAACAAGCCGACTGGCACTATTTCTTAAAAATGACGATCAGCATCCCCCGTGCCGGAAGAGCTTCAAGAGACATCTATTTTCGACGGATAATTTTTGAATCGCCTGTTCCCTATTTGAGGAACCGGTTACCCTCCATGTTGACCATCGTAACCATGTTTGCCCTTTGAATTCCGACATCAATTCGGGTGTGTGAATCCAAAATGATGACGGGAGTCTAGCGACGAAGGATTTGTGGATTCCTGGCCAATATGTCCTTGAGCGCTATTCTCGCTCGATTTAGGCGGCTCTTAACGGTTCCCACGGGCAAACTGAGGAGCGTGCCAATCTCTTCATAAGTCATCTGTTCTCCGTGATACAAGACGATCATGGTGCGTTGGATTTTTGTTAGCTGGCAGATCGCGCGACGAACTTGCAACGAGTGCTCCGCCCGCTCAGCCACATCATAGGGAGTCGAATGTGGGTCGATTACCTGATGGCGCACCTCCCCGTCGTCCGTTTCACGCGCTGCATCCAGACTCATTACCACCTTCAGCGACCGTCGTTTGCGCATGTCTAGAAAACAATTTCGCAGAATTCTGTACAGCCAGGTCGTAAACGCACTGTTGCTCCGAAATTGATTGATCGCTCGGTAAACCCGGATAAATCCCTCTGAAACCACATCTCGCGCTTCTTCGGCATGTTTGGTGAGTTTGAGGGCATATTGATAGGCCCGAGGTTGGTATCGTTTGACCAACAAGTCGAAGGCGATCCTATCGCCTTGCTGACATCTTTCGATAAGAAAGAGGTCACTAATCAATACCTGCTCCATGCTCTCCTCCTCGCAATACGCGGAATGCTTGCGTCTAAAGCTAAACGCAATCAACATCATCAGTGTGTGCTTCAATGCGGAGACATGCGCGTCCGTTGTTTTACGGACAAACAGAACCTAGGTGTTTTCCGTCTCGGGTAGATCGACTTTGTTTTTCTTGAGTTCGCCAATCGTAAAAAAGAAAGTCGTTCCTAATCCAGGACGTGATTCGACCCAGATTCGACCTTCATGGCGCTCAATAATTCGGCGGACATTTGCGAGACCAATTCCGGTGCCTGGATAATCCCCATCGCGATGCAATCGATGAAATGGTTCAAATATCTTTGTCGCATCCTGCATGTCGAAACCGATTCCGTTGTCTTTGATCGAGAAAATCGCTCCGCTTCGAGTCCGATTCTCCTTCACTTCGATGACCAGGTCTGAATCCATCTTCGAATACTTACAAGCATTCTCGAAGAGGTTGTGAATGGCCAGCTTCAACAACAAAGGGTCGGCCGTCACCACCATATTGGGTTGGATGTTGAAATCGATCGTCCGGCATGGCCACGGTTCCAGCCGAAGTTGATTCCCCACCTCATCCATCATTCCCGTGATATTGACCCATCTAGGTTTTAGGGCCGCGTTTCCGAGTCGCGCGTGATTCAAGAGATCGTCAACCAATTCCGACAAACGTCCAGCAGATCGACCAATACCATCCAGGAGTTCCTGGTCATCCGTGGACAGCTTTCCTCCTAGCTCCTCTGTAAGCAAGGTGCTAGATGCGACGATGTTTCGCATAGGAGCACGAAGGTCGTGCGAGATGGAGTAACAGAAATTGCTCAACTCCTCATTTGCTGCTCTCAGTTCGGAGGTCCTCTCTTCAACTCGAACTTCAAGTTCATCCTTGAATCGCACCAAATCCACCTGTCGCCGCTCGATCATTTTCCAAAGCCCAACAAGGATGAGACTGACCATGAAATAGAGCAAATAGGGCACGTACGGCAGGCTTTGATAGTTCCCAGTGGGCGTCTCGATTATCGGAGTCGTCGTATTGGGATTGGCCGCGTATGCGACGATTGCTCCAATGATGGACGTGATTGCGGCATAGATCCCGCCTCCATAGCTGGCGGCAAGCAATATTACGGGGACGAAGAGAAACAACTGAACCTGCACGGGTTCCTTGCCCAGAAAGATCCTTCCGAAAGCAAGCAGAGCAAGCATGCTCAGCCCAATCATGGCCCAGCGAAAGAAGACATGTCGTTGACTCGCCCACGAAAAAGCTCTCGTGGCGCCCTTGGTCAGAAACATGAGCTTTTCGTAGAAAACGTCTTCGAAGACGCTCCACTTTTCTTGAGCTTGCTGCTGGAATGCCTGAATAGCTTCCTTCTTGTCTTCCTTCAATCGTTCTCCTACGGTTGCGCTCATTTCATCATTCCCCTTCAGTTACGAATACATGACTGCTATGATCAATTTGACCGACCCTGTCGATCAGACTGCGCTTAATCATGCGCGGTCATTCGGAGCTCTCATTGAACAAGCCGCGTACCCCCATTATCCTTCTGGCCGTTTCCATCTTGGGTGTCGGCCATATGGCCCTCGCACAAGTTGCCAGCCCTCGAGACCCATCGCCTTTTCAAGCGGTGTCTGCGCGCTCTTTGCGAGCCAATCTGAAGTTTCTTTCTTCAGACGAGCTTAAAGGACGCGACACCCCTTCAGAGGGATTAGACATCGCCGCCGCGTGGATCGCCTCACAGTTTGAGCAATTTGGCCTTGAACCCGCCAATAAGGGCAGCTTCTACCAGTTGGCCACCTTCCGAGAAAAGCCAGTGCGCAATGTGGTGGGACTGCTCCGAGGAAGCGATCCAAAACTCCGCGATACCTACATTATCGTAAGCGCTCACTATGATCACCTAGGCGTCCGAGAAGGCGAGGGAGATGTCATCTTCAATGGCGCGAATGATGACGGAAGCGGCGTGGTCTCCATGCTCGAACTCGCGAAGTGCTTCTCCCAAATGAAGTCGCCCCCCAAGCGATCGATTCTCTTTATGGCTTTTTGGGGCGAAGAGAAGGGCCTTTTAGGATCCACCTACTACGGCAAGAATCCGCTCTTTCCCCTCAAGGGAACCGTAGGCCAAATTAATATCGAACAAGTGGGTCGTACCGACGATACCGATGGTCCTCAAATATCAAGATTTGCAGTTACGGGTTACGAATTCAGTGATTTAACCAAGTCAATCGAAGAGGGTGGCAAGGCAGCAGGAGTAAGCGTCGATAAGAGACCGCAGGGCGATATGTACTTTATGGCTAGCGACAACGCGGCCCTAGCTAGATTTGGAATTCCCGCTCACACCATTAGTGTCGCCTATGAATTCCCGGATTATCACCGCGTTGGAGATCACTGGGACAAGATCGATTACGACAACCTTGCCAAAATCACAAAGGCGATTGGTGTCTCGACAAACATCTTGGCGAATGCGGAAAAAGCGCCAAGGTGGAACCCGGATAACCCCAAAGTAAAACGCTATCTAGATGCCTGGAAGAAGTTGCAGGAAGGGGGCTAGACAAGCCCTCTTCGACTCTTGAATCCCCTCCATAGCCCCTAGGCGAACCGCTGCGCATGAGAACGACTAACCATTCAAATCCTATTGTGGCTGGCCATCGCATGGACCAGTTTTACTGCTAGCGCCAGTCGAACTACTTCCGTCAACCAAAATCATGCCCAGCCCCATATCCAACTCTTCAGAATATTAGTGACCTATCTTACTTAAACGAATACTCGACTGAGATCCGCCAAAGCAAATGTCGTACACTAAACTAAGTCCTTGAAACATTCGTTTAAACGCGGCTTTTCTCTTTGTGTCTCACCTTAACAGACATCAGTCTTCGCGGGGACCGCGTTGACGATCCAGCGGTATAGCTATACAAGGTCTCCGTTCAAAAATCGGCGCCATATGACGCGAGAGTTACAGTTGCCAAAAACTGGGAAAGTCTTAGGAAGAGCAGTGAACTCTTGCGCCAAGTTCCAGCACACGTCCAACGTCCAAGATACCGATGAGGGCGACTCTAAGATTTGATTCTGGGAGCTTCCGAGGCACAGATTCTCGCTAGTCGTTACTAACCCGTCTCCAAAAGTCCCCCCAACTTTTCATCGAGGATTTACCAACGTCTCGCCGCACAAACAAGGCGAAATGAGCGTCAATGTAATAGACAACGCAAAAAACTGTAATTTTTAAAATAAATTACAATATAATTAATTCAATATTTACATCAATATTGTTTTCAGGGTCGTCTAAGTTTCGTTGGCATTTCTTGACAACCTGTCGTACAATTCGTCGCAAGGGTGACGAACGATACTGGTCTTGGAATACCCCGTGACGAACTGCGGAGGTTGGACTTCTTAATCGGAGAAGGAACTGGTAAGGGTACGTTGTATCCTCCCGACCACGATCCTATTTTATTCTCCGGTCATCTCAACATTGCCCGTGAAGCCTGCGAAAGATTTGTGCGGATGGAATTCTATGGTGTTCTTCCCGATTACGGGATTGAATCGATTCATGCACTCATCACCTTCTGCAAAAAGATCAACGCCTACAGAATGTGGAACTTCGCCACTTCACAAGAAGACGCCCTGGTTATGACCGGTAATTTCGAGGGCGATTCTCTCGTTTTGGTAAGCGAACCGACCGAAATGATTTGGGGACTTCAACGCATGCGCTCACGCTTCACCCCGATCGACGAAGGCGGCATCCAGTACTTTGCTGAGCTTTGGACGATCGATGGTTATGTGCCTTATTGCGAAGTGAACTACTTCTTCCGGCCCGCAAACGTGTACTGAGAACGGTAGACTGGCGGGCATGAGATTCCTTCCTTGGATTCCCATCGTCGCAGCCTCTTTGGCTTTGATCGGCGGTACGGGCATCAATGCCTATGCCTCTCAACGCGCTAAGACTGGCTCAAGCACTAAGAAGAAAAAAATGGATGACTACACCCACAAAATCGCGGTGATGGAGACCAATCTTGGCACCATCAAGATTAAGTTCTTTCCGGACAAGGCGCCTGGCCATGTGAAGAACTTCATCGACTTGGCCAAGAAAGGCTTCTATGATGGCACGCGATTCCACCGCGTAATCCCAGGATTCATGATCCAAGGTGGAGATCCCAACAGCAAGGATGCCAAAAACCGAAACATGATGGGTACAGGCGGCCCTGGCTATCAGATCAAGGCCGAGTTCAACGACATCAAGCACGAACGTGGCATCCTCTCGATGGCTCGCTCCAGCGATCCAAACTCAGCCGGTAGTCAATTCTTCATCATGGTCGCAACCAGCACGCACCTGGATGGTCAGTATTCGGCTTTTGGCAAGGTGATCTCTGGCATGGAAGTGGTGGATAAGATCGTCAACCTACCCAAGGACAGCCGAGACAATCCCCTGGACTCAAATCCGGCCATCATTAAACACATCAAAATCGAAGACGAGAAGTAAATCCTCGTCCTCGAACCCTCAAGAGGCGCTCATCCACGGAGGATTGAGCGCCTCAATCTTTTTGTAAACGGGACAATTTTTCTCATGAGCGCCAGGTAGGTATCCAAGACTCAAGAGAAACTCCCCAACGATTTCGCCGCCCGTGAACTTGAAGGTTTTACCAAATAACTTCACCCACTCCTCCTTTGACAAAGGATGGTGAGCATCTAGCCACTGGGCAAAGCTACCGTGAGATTCTCGCAACTGCTGAATCACCTGGGCGTTATGAATAGCCGCATTCACTTTCAGGCGATTCCGGATGATGCCCGGGTCAGCCAATAAACGCTCACGATCAGCCTCCGTATATCCCGAAACGACATCAACGTCAAAGTTAGAGTAGGCCGCCCGAAACCCCTCTCGCTTTTTGAGGATTGTCTCCCAGGAAAGACCGGCTTGGTTGATTTCCAAAATCAACCGTTCAAACAGCTGACTCTCTTCCCTTTCTGGAAATCCATACTCCTGGTCATGGTAAGGACCATGGATGGGATTTCCCGATGCATATGAGCAATATGTAGACACAGGTCTATTATATCAAGACCTCGTGAGCGGCGCTATCCCCTGCCACAAATCCCGTAGCAAACGCAGATTGCAGGTTGTATCCGCCCACTGGCCCAGCCACATCCAATACCTCTCCGCACAAAAATAGCCCTTCAATTCGCTTTGATTTCATGGATTTAGGATCGACCTCATCCAGAGATATCCCGCCCGCCACGCATTCACCCTTCTCCAGAGGAACAGTACGAACCATGCCAAGCGGCCACCCCTTCAAGACTTCTACTAGTCGATTCTTGCCTCTCTGGCCAAAGTTAGGAACGGTTTGATCAAGCTTTTCCTGGGTCGCCTCAATTACTTCCTTGACCAGACTTTTGGGCACGAATTGCTCCACAAGAGACGCAACCTGTTTCTTTGGGTTGTCGGCGCACCAAGCCTTCACGACCTCACTAAGTCCTTCAAAAGATCGATCTGGCGCCAGGTCAACCTCTAAAGAAACGGCTCCGCTCTCCAAATGCTCCGTGACAATTCGACTAATGCCCAGGGCAGTTGGACCGGAGATACCACGATGCGTAAACAACAGATCTCCTCTCCATCGCGCAATCTCTTTCGTCCCTGCCCTGGCCTTCAGCAAGACGTCTCTGAGAGCAACGCCAGATCGTTCTGGGTCAGCATTCTCCATGTAGATCGGGGCCAAAGCCGCGCGCACTTTTGTGATCGTGTGCCCCACCGAACGAGCCCATACCCAGCCATCGCCGGTTGTACCACTGTTAGGATAGGAGCTGCCTCCCGTTGCAACGATGACGGTAGGCGCCCTTAGGTCGCCCATTGAAGTATGGATTCCATCCACTTTCCCATTTCTGACAATGAGCCCATTCACCGCGGTATCGAATCGGATGTCGACCCCAATATCGTGCAGATAGGAACGCAAGATGGCGACCACGTCCTTGGCCGTCTGGTGGACCGGAAATATCCTTCCATCTTCACGCGTATAGACCTCTAGTCCTCGGTCGGTCAACATTTCGACGATCTGCCGATTTGTAAAGCGATAGCAAGCTGGACGAATAAAGCGAGCTTCATTGGGCCGAAATGCGCGGAGCACATCCTCTAGTGGCCCGTCGTGAGTGATATTGCACTTCCCTCCACCTGAGATCAAGATCTTGGTGCCCAGCCGATTGGTCTTCTCCACCAAAATCGTTCGGGCGCCGATCGAAGCCGCTCGCCAAGCGGCGATAATCCCCGCCGCTCCCGCTCCTACAACCAAAACGTCCGCATCGCGATCCATTGGAACTATTGTGAACAAATCACTTGGCATTGAGAAAAAACATTTGCTATCCTAATGATATGGCTACCGAACAAGTTGGACTGCAGGCAGACTCACTGACCTCGCAGGCCGTGCTGATGAACGAACTCTTGGCGGCAGCTATGGAACCTGCGCTGAATGCCAACGGTCTCAAAGCAGGAACGTTCGATCTCCTAAGCACTATCCACGCGGCAGGTCCCAATGCGACTCAAGCGGACATCGCTCGGAGACTGGGAATCAAGCCCCCCTCTCTCACGGAGGCGCTCCAGGGTCTAAAAAGGTTTGTGGTCCAGATTCCCAGCGAAAAAGACAATCGAGTGAAGCACCTAAAGCTCACTCCCGACGGGAGAAAAGCCCTCACGGGATCTATTAAATCCGTCGACGCCATTTCCAGAGCCATCGTGGCGGGTATCGATAAAGATCAACTCGCCATCGCCATCGAGGTATTGCGAAAGGCCAATCGCCTGCTCGCCCAGACCGTTACATCCAAAGCGGAATAATGATGCGCAGATCGTTAGGAATTCGTAAAGAGTCACGGCTTTTTGGGGAATCCAACCGTCTGTTGGTTACAAGTCGGAGGTTGATGTCTTGATCCGGATTGTCGGGATTCAAAGGAATGAATGCCCAGATTTAGAGTTTGTACTCTTTCAGAATCAGGGAACGCTACGCGAAACATTGCGCGGCCACGTCGTGATGAGTGAAGAAGCCCTTGAGCAATGCGATATGATGACTTACTCCCATGTCTTTAAGGAGGACGAGCAAGTTCCTTCAGGCATGTATGTGATTCTCTATTCCGGCAAGGGCACGCCTCGGTGGGCTCGCACAAAAGACAATGCCCTGGTCTATTTCGCGTACATGGGACGCGGACGCTCGGTTTGGAACGACTGCATCGGTCCCATCCACCTTCTCGGTCGGCAACATTCCTTTGCCAATCGCCGAGAGATGGTTCTGGCGTCTTAGCGTTGATTGTGAGATTCGACGACTCGCAACGCGGCTTGAAGGCCGCCAGCGACTAGTTCCTCGCACGCATGAACGCTCGCACGGATGGCAGAATCGATGAGATCCTTTTCATCACGGTCGAACGAGCCCAACACATGATCGATTGTCGCTTCCTTATTCACTTTGCCAATGCCAATCTTGAGCCGAGGATAGTCTTGCGTCTTGAGGTGCTGGATGATGGACTTGTGACCATTGTGCCCTCCAGCGCTGCCCCCAAGCTTGATTCGCAATTTGCCTACCGGCAGGTCTAGATCATCGGCAATCACAAAGACATTCTCCGGCTTGAGTTGATATTCCTTGACCAAGGGAGCAACAGATTGGCCGCTCAAATTCATGTAAGTCAGAGGTTTCACAAGCAGGGCGACTGAATCATGGATTTTGCCGAGGCCAGTAATGGCACGATGCTTAGCTTTGCCCAATTTGATGCGGTGCGATTCACTAAGACGATCGATGACTTCAAAGCCAACGTTATGCCTTGTGCCCTTGTACTCTCCCCCTGGATTTCCCAAACCAACGAGTATCCATTCAGGAGCTAGTTCCGGTCCGCCTTTCTTCCAGAACATCAGGGAGCAGTCCCTTCCGCCGAGGGTTTGCTCGATTCCGAAGTTACTCCAGACAACGGTTGAAGCACGCCTTGGCTTAAGAGAACCAAGAGAACCACGCCTAACAAAACCCGATAGGCGACAAATGGAACGATGCCTCGCTTTTGAAGAAACTTCATGAGGAAGGCGATGCTGGCATAGCCCACCGCAAATGAAACGACGGTTGCCACCAAAGTGGGTACCAAAAGGTCTCCGGCAAAGTTGTGACGCTCTTTAAACGCTTCGTAGAGACCGGCAGCCGTCACCGCTGGAACAGAGAGAAGAAAGGAGAAGCGGGCGGCCGATCCACGGTCAAATCCACCGAACAGCGCCCCCGAGATAGTACTGCCGCTTCGACTCATGCCGGGGATGAACGCCAGCACCTGCCATAGACCTACCTTAACGCCGTCGGCAACCGTGACGTCTTTCGTCTTGCGAGTTTGCTTTCCAAGCTTCTCTGCCAAAAGCATGACGACACCCATTCCAATGAGTGCGAAGGCAATGAAGTAGAGGGACCGGAATGTTGTCTCGATCTTATTGTGGAGCGCTAGGCCGATGAGGATGATCGGAAGGGTGCCCCAAAAAACAGCCCAGCCCATCCGAGCCTCCGGCGTTCCTTTTCCCTCACCCGCAATGGACGCCGCCCAACCCTTGATCGCGGCTCCCAGGTCCTTCGCGAAATAGATCAGGACCGCGGCGACCGTACCCAACTGAATAACCGCCGTAAAGGCAGCCCCTGGATCTTGCCATCCCAATAGAGAAGGAACGATTCGAATATGCGCGTTCGACGAAATGGGCAGAAACTCGGTCAACCCTTGAACCAATCCATAAACGATTGCTTGAACTATTCCCACATCTTCACCTGGGGAGAATCGATGCCGAGGAAATTCAGCACCACGTAGCGAATTCGAGCGGAAGCAGCGCCATCGCCATATGGGCTTACTGCGTGGGCCATCTTATCGTAGGCCACTTGGCTCGACAACAACTTGCGACCTTCGTCGTATATTCGTTCCTCGTCGGTTCCAACCAACTTTGCGGTACCCGCCTTTACACCTTCTGGTCGCTCGGTAGTGTCACGCAAAACCAAGACGGGAATGCCAAATGCCGGCGCCTCTTCTTGGACGCCCCCTGAATCCGACAAGATAAGAGTGCTTCGTTTCATTAATGGAACAAACTCGGCATAGTCTGGCGGCTCGATCAATTTGATCCGTTCATGGCTGCCCAAAATCGAGGTGAGCAGTTCTCGAACTTGCGGGTTCTTGTGCATCGGCACGACAAGCAGGATGTCAGAAAATTCATCAACTAACTTGAGCGCGGCACGGGCGATGCGTTGTTGGGGTTCTCCCCAATTCTCTCGCCGATGAGTTGTCAGAAGGACGATCCGGCCCTCATGCTCGGGATACCATTCGCCCCCTTCTTTATGTCCCGTTGCCAAAACGGCGTCAATGCCGGTATTGCCCGTAACGAATATTTTCGCCGTGTCCTTGCCTTCTTTAATCAAATTCTCCGCGGCCCACTGAGTCGGCGGAAAGTGCAGGTCAGCAACCAGTCCAGCGGCACGACGATTGAACTCTTCTGGAAAGGGATTGTCGATGGTATCTGTCCGCAGTCCTGCCTCGATATGACCAAACGGGGTGCGGCGATAAAAACTGTTCAGCGCGGCCACGAACGTCGTAGTCGTATCGCCCTGAGCTAGGATCATTGAAGGCTTGAGACGCTCGATCAATGCGTCGAGCCCCTCTAAGGCTCTGGAAGTCACCTGGGAAAGCGTTTGACCGTGTTGCATGATGTCCAGGTCCTCGTCCGGTTGCAAGCCAAATGCTCCCAGGGCCTGGGCCAACATTTCTCGATGTTGGCCGGTAGAAACTAAGATCGTTTCAATCACGTCGGAGTACCGACGGAGCTCCAGTACAACGGGAGACACCTTGATCGCCTCGGGACGGGTTCCGACGACGCACAGCAGGCGGGGCTTAAGCATATTTTCGCAGGACAATGAAGATCAGGACGCCGCAGAGCGCGGCAGCCGCGAGATACAGTACCAGAACCGTTTGACGCTGAGTTAGGCCCCGTTTGAGGAGTTGATGGTGAAGATGGCGCTTATCCGCTTGAGTAATCGGAACACCGCTCATCTTTCGGCGAATCACCACCTGAATGGCATCAAAAATAGGAACTCCGAACACGAAAATCGGGATGATAAGCGACAGCGCCGCAGCGGTTTTGAGTGCGCCAACAATGCTCAGGCAGGCGAGGGTGAATCCCAAAATATAGGCGCCTCCCGTGCCCATGATGATCTTTGCCGGATTATAGTTGTGCCGAAGAAAACCAATGGCGGCTCCACCAACGGCTGCGGCCACAATTGCAACTCGCGGTTGGCCCTCGTAAACGGCAATGATCATCAGCGTCCCCGCCGAAATGGCAGCGATGCCAGAAGCTAGGCCGTCGACCCCGTCGATCGTGTCCATGGTTTTGGTAACCACAAAAATGTAGATGGCGGTCAAAGCGATCGCCAGCCCCGGGGCAAAAACCATGTATTCTGGCTGGATCGCAAAGGGAACCCCGATGCTCTTGATCTGGACTTGACCAATCGACCCGGCGATGAACTGAATCAGGACGCCCGCTCCCAAAAGGATCAAAAGTTGAATCTTCGCCGAATACTGGTAAAGATCATCCAATGCTCCCGCGATCACCAAAAACGCTCCCACGCCGATAATGCCGACAAGATAGAGCGGGTAGGCCACCGAATTCGGATAGGCAAACGGCAGCACCGCAAGCACCGCGATCGCAATTCCAAGGTAGATGGCAATTCCGCCCCAGCGCGGAAGAGGTTCCTTGTGAATTCGGCGATCATCGCGCTTGGGGTCGTCAACCGCCCCGTACTTAAACGCAAGGTTGCGAACCAAAGGCGTCAAGAACCAGGTCACCGCGAGGGCGATGATTCCGGTTAGCAGGGGATAGCGAAATCCCCCCCAAACTTTGGGCGTATTTTGGGCGACTGCGAGCAAGGGGTCGAACATTTACAGATCTACTTTTTCTAAGACGCCCTCGCGGTACCGAAAGACTTCCATCTTTGATTCTCTAAACAATTCCAGGCTGAAGTCGTCCGGATAATCTCCCTCATAGATGACCTTGACGATTCCGGCGTTGATGATCATCTTCGCGCAGTTATTGCACGGCTGGCATGTCACATAGATGGTCGCGCCCTCGCAAGGGATTCCAATCTTCGCTGCTTGTAACAACGCATTTTGCTCGGCATGCAGTGCCCGAATGCAGTGTCCCGCACGTAGACATCCTACCGGCCACTCATGTGTTGGGCCCAGTTCTGGGCAATGCTGGATTCCGCTTGGCGCGCCGTTATAGCCAGATGCCAACATGTGCTTATCCTTCACAATCACCGCTCCAACGGACCTCCGTGGACAGGTCGCGCGCGTCTTAACCAGATGCGCTATCTGCATAAAGTAAGCATCCCAGCTTGGTCGCTCCTGCATTTCGAATCAGATTATGACGTGAGCCGGGGCCAATAAGCCTGGCAACCTGTCTGGCGGCCCATGATCTGTTCACGGATTATTGGGCGGTAATCTGCGGAAATGCCAACGATGGCTTTTGATCGCTATTACCGATACGCTGACCTTACCGGTCTTCTAGAGGCATTCGCGCAAGAATATGCCGAATTCGTCGATCTCCAATCGATCGGAAAGTCTCACGAAGGACGCGACATATGGCTTGTGACCGTCACCGACAAATTGACGGGACCGGCGCTTGAAAAGCCCGCCTTTTGGGTTGATGGCAACATTCATGCAAGTGAACTCAGCGCAAGCACCGCTGCCCTATATTTGCTCAACAAATTGGTCACAGAGCAGATCGAGTTGCTCAAGACCCACACGTTTTACATTGTTCCGCGGCTGAATCCAGATGGAGCCGAATGGGCGATGGAGGATCCACCTCGTATCGTCAGATCGGGCACTCGTCCATATCCATTTGACGATGAAGACCTCTACGGTATTGAACGAAAGGACATCGATGGTGATGGCAGGATTCTTTGGATGCGGATTCCAGATGAGAACGGACCCTGGACCGTTTCCGAGCTAGAACCTCGTCTTTTGCGGAAGCGACGCCCGGGCGAGGTCGGAGGCAAGGATTGCTATCGGCTTCTCCCGGAGGGCGAGTTCCACAACTGGGATGGAATGACGCTCCGTAACCGTGGTGTGAAAGAAGGTCTGGATTTCAACCGAAATTTTCCTTCCGCTTGGCGGCTGGAGTATGAACAACCCGGTTCGGGTCCCTTCCCTACCAGCGAGCCGGAAATCCATGCGGCCGTAAGCGCCATTTGCCAGCGCCCGAATATTTGCGGCGCCGTCTGTTTTCATACCTTCAGCGGCGTACATCTGCGCCCACCAAGTCGAATGCCCGATGACGATATCCCGGCTGAAGATCTGTGGGCTTATAAGGCTATTGGCGACAAAGGATTCGAGATGACTGGCTATCCCGCCATCTCAAATTATCACGAATTCCGATATCACCCGAAGGAAGTAATAACCGGCGTTTTCGACGACTGGATGTACGAACACCGAGGCGTCTTTGCCTGGACAACCGAGATTTGGGCTCCCCAACGACAGGCCGGAATCACAAACTATAAATACATCGACTGGTTCCGAGAACATCCCCACGAAGATGACTTGAAGATGCTGATCTGGAGCGACGAAAAGTTGAACGGCGAGGGCTACATCGACTGGTATCCATACGAACACCCTCAACTCGGTCCAATTGAAATGGGAGGCTGGCACCGAGAATACGCCTTCAGGAATCCTCCGCCTCAGTATCTTGAAAGTGAGGTGGCTCCTCTGAGCGACTGGGTGGTTTGGCAGGCAAACCTTGCACCAAGAATCGTGATCAAAGAAACGAGGATTGAGCAGACCGGCAACGGCGCTCATCGGGTTCGCTTGATGGTGGAGAACGTAGGCTGGTTGCCCACATACGTTTCAAAAATCGGATTACAGCGGAAACTCTGCCGTGGAATAGTGGCTGAAATCGCCAGGCAGGGAGAGTCTACAGAATCGGCGGGCAGACACGAGCCAGACTGGCTGGCTGCCGGGGGATTGCGTCAAGATGCCGGACAACTAGAAGGTTGGAGCCACCTTGGAGACTCCGCATCGATGTCTTGGGGATCGTTGGGGAATGAAAACCGAACCGTCATCGAATGGGTTGTCTGCAAATCTGGCAAGTACCAGATCACACTTCGGCACGAGCGGGCTGGAGTCGTTCGCACGACGGTAGAGGTTTAGGGGATCGGTCCAAGCACCGATCCCCCTAAACTTTAGTTATTTCCGCCAATCTTGGGCGCCATGCTAGGAGGTTGGCTGGCGCCTTTCGCGCTTGCGCTTGCCTCCTTATCCATCCAAGGTGGCACTCCAGGGGTGTATTTGACTTGCCCTTGATCGAGGTCTCCTGAGGATCCGGCGAACTTGAAGATCACGAATCCCAGCACTACCACTAACGCGACGATAGCTGCGACCAAGACCGGAGGCTTTAGTTCGGACTTCATTGACGCTTGTCCCACATTCCAACTGGCCAGGGCCAGTTCACTGGATCGCTTGGCCAATTTGCTGGTGCCGTCGAACCCACCTGACTTCCTTGAGCCTTTAGCGTCTGTCCTTTCTGCATGAACTTGGCGTGTCCGTCGCAGAACGCATAGTTAGCGCCGTTCGTAAACATCTTTGCTCCACCGCCCACCATATTGAACTCGTCATAGTTGAAGAACACGTCTGTCGCCCAACCTACGCAGACTTGCGAATACCAGTTCGGGCGCGGGGCCATTAAGATCGTGGTGGCTGGACTGGGAACATTTGTTTGAGAGGCTCCGCCGTTAGACGCAGTCGGAGACATCTGCTCTTGTTGGTCCGATGCGCTCCATCCCCATCCGCTGGCCGGCCATGTATAGTTCATTGCATAGGTTCTGGGATGAGCTGATTTTGTGCTGTCGCAATACTCTTGCCCTGATGGCTCGGTGGCCCCTCGGCTCCAATTGTCTACGGGCGATTTCCAGAGATCGTTATTCTTGATATAGGGACTGATGACGTAAGCGAAGGGCTGCCACTGTCCCGGCGAACTCGTTCCATTGCCGAAGCCCCAGCAAAAGGCGTACGTGTCGTCGTAGTCTCCCCCGTACATAGTCTGTGCGAGGTTGAGCTGCTTCACGTTGGACAAGTCGGCCGACTTCTTCGCGGCCAGTTTGGCCTGCGCAAATACCGGGAAGAGGATCGCCGCCAAGATGGCGATGATGGCGATAACAACAAGAAGCTCGATCAGGGTGAAACCTGACGGTCGAGATGATTGGGATTTGTACTGCATCGTGTACTCCAGAAGTTCATTCTTCGGACGCGGGACCAATCGTGGTCCCAGGATGAAAACTCACGGGGATCAAGACTTGCTTGGTCTCCTCCACCGTTGCGCTTATGTAGGAATCGAGTAGGGCAACTGCCTGCTCCGCCAATACTTTCAGGTCGATTTGAACGGAAGAGGCTATGTGCCGAGTGGCGGCGGGCCAATGAAGGCCGTCATATCCCACTACTGAGAGCTGTTCGGGAACTCGTACACCCTTCCTCTCGCATGCCTCTAGCAGAGCGTAGGCCAAGCAATCTCTCCAACAGAAGACAGCCGTGGGTGGATGGGTTTGCCCCAAAATCTCATTCAGAACAGCGTCCGCCGGCCCCTCTCGGTTGAACACTTGGTCATTAGGGACATTGACCCCTCTTTCTTTGAGGAATTCTCTCAGAATGCTGGCGCGAAGGTCAGAGTCGAGAAAATCTGGCCCTCTCTCAACGACAATGGCCACTCTGCGATGTCCAAGCGCGACGAGGTTATCTGCCACCGACTTGAGCCCCGAGACGACGTCATCCTGAACGGACGGCAAGACGCCCTCTGGGTCCTGGGCGCCAATAATCACGACCGGCAAGTTGGATTTGCGTAACCAGGGAAGCAATGGATCATCGGCCCGCGGAGCAAAGAAAAGCAATCCATCGGCGCGACCGCCATTGATAAAACGGTAAAGATCCTCTGGCGATTTGGAGAAGTCGCAGTGAATCAGTACATCGCAGCCCAATCTTCCCGCGGCATGCTCAATGGCCGTGGAGAGACGATCCATATATAGGTCGTCGGAACTCCGATGGCGAAAGGCGTTGAAGAAAGAAATGACGCCCGTCTTTCCCTGCTGCAGCGAGTGGACCAGCAAATTTGGTGAATAGTCAAACTCTCTTGCCGCTTGCCGCACCCGCAAATCTGTTTCTTCAGAAATCCGGAGTTCCTGAGTCTTTCCGCGCAAGACCAGAGAGGCTGTCGTCGGCGAGACCCCTGCGCGTCTTGCAACTTCGGCAAGTGTTGCTCTCCCTTTCTTTTTCAACGATGAATTCGGCTCGCTCAAATACTTTAGCTCCCTTGCTCAAATACTTTAGCTCAATTCTATGACAAGTTAAAGGCAATGCCAAACACTATTTAAAAGACTGGGAAAAAATATGGAAAGTCAAAAAAACCCTTTGCAAACAACAGATCTGCTTCTATATTGTTGTGAGAAACGTTTCGCGAAACGTTTCTCAGCTACGGAAGTGGACGATGGCGTCAACGATCAAGGACATTGCAAAGAAGCTAAACATCTCGGTAAGTACCGTTAGCTATGCGCTGAATAACGGCCCCCGTCCCGTTCCCGAAGATGTTAAACGACGGGTCTTGGAAGCAGCTCAGGAACTCCAATATCGTCCGAACCGGCTCGCGCGATCCCTTATTACTCGACGTACTTTTACCATCGGCGTCGTTCCCAGCGAAGCCAGTGCAGATATTGTTTTGAGCCCCTACCTTCAAAACTCACTGAACGGAATTGTGAATGCCGCGGAAGAACTTCACTACGATGTGATGTTCTTCACTCGATACGATCAAATGCAGACGCAAGAAATGAGCGACGTGTTGCTCGACGGTCGAGTCGATGGCTTGATCTTTCTTGCCCCGCCCCAGCATGCCCCCGTCATCGACGTTATCGAGAAGCACGACATTCCTCATGTTGTCATCGCCGGGGAGGCCCGCCCAAACTCGATTCAGTACTCGGTAGACAACGAGAGTGGGGTTAAAGCAGTCCTGGAACACCTCTTCCAGTTGGGGCATCGGAAATTTGGTCACTTCTATGGTCGAATGCAGATGGAAGACGCCATTGAACGTCGCTACTTCTTTGAGCAGATGGTTCCTGCAATGGGCGGGCGATTCGAACCATCGTGGGTTCTTCCGGGTGACTTTACGATGCAGGGCGGAGAAAAGGCCATGCTGGAAATGCTCGCCAACAAAGAACAGCCCACCGCCATCTTTTGCGCCAACGATGAAATCGCGGTGGGTGCGATTCGCGGCGCGGTGAGTCAAGGTCTTAAAGTTCCTGATGACTATAGCGTCGCCGGATTTGACAACGTCCCGCTGAGCACCGTTTTCATCCCCCCAATTACCACGGTCAAACAACCAGTTGATAGCGTGGCCTCAATCGCTACTCGAGCGCTAATCGCAATGATCGACGGTGAAAAGCGATTTGAATCTAAGGTTTTCGAAACAGAACTCATTGTCAGAGATTCAACTTCTCGTCCAAAGGAGGACATCAAGTGAATAGACTCCGGAATGCATTTACCCTTATTGAACTTCTAGTCGTAATTGCGATCATCGCCATCTTGGCGGCGATCCTCTTCCCTGTATTCGCCCAAGCGAAAGTCGCGGCTAAAAACGCGGCCAGCCTCGCAAATTTGAAACAAAATACGCTAGGAATCATCCTGTACTCAGGGGACTATGACGACATCTTCCCCAAGCGTGGCACCATGAACGGCAACGGCTCTTCTTGGGCTACCGGCGCATGTAACGATTCCCAGTGGGGCTGCCCTTCTTGGGACAAGCTGATCTACACGTACACGAAGAACTACGGCATCATGGAGTCCGGTCTGGACCGCGCGGCCAAGGTTCCCTCGCCCCTCGGCGACATCAAGCGCTCCTACCGAGCCGCGAATAACGTCATCCGAGGCGTCGGTGGCAACTCGACTTGGGGTCCCGCCGAGTTCCCCGTACGTAGCATCTCCCAGACCGCCGTTCCGATGCCCGCCAACTCCATCATGTTGACGGAGCAGCGCAACGGCGCGGTCGTAGATCCGCCTTGGTGGATCTGGTCCTCGTTCTATGAGAACTGGGTCTGGTGGACGGGCTCCGCAAACACGCTCGCTTACGAAGACTCGAGCACTCCGGTCGGTAATGCCCAGAAGTATTACTCCGGCATCGACTTCACGTCGAATGCAGGAAAAGCCGGCTTCGCATACGTCGACGGCCACGTGAAGACCGCACCGCGCGGCTATATTTTCCCTGGCTACGAACGCAAGACCGACTACGCAGCGGCCGTCAATCCGACACTCCGCGGCGTCTGCCTCGACTACGAGGACTTCACGACCGGCACGCCTCGAGAGTGCCTTCTTCCCCAAAACTGACATCCAGGGGCTTGGCTTTATTGCCAAGCCCCTCCAAACCCGAGATGAAACGCGAAATACCCAAGCCCCTCGTTTACAGCGTCGTCGTGGTCGTCGTTGGCCTCGTCTGCTTCTTTGGCTTCCGAATGCTTTCGGGACCGCCCGAATTCCCGGCGGCCAAGCTGAAACTCGGTCCTGACGGAGCCGTCCCCTCCTATATGAAAGGCAAGCTCTCGCCGGAGATGGAAAAGATGGTCGAAGAGCAGACGAAGAAGTACGGAGCGACGGAAGGTGGGACCGGAAACCCTGGCAATCAACCCACCGCGCCTCCTGCCCCCGGTCAATAGACCCTCAATAATCATGCTCACCGCTATTGCTCTAGGCCTTCTTATGTCTCCTTCTACGACATCAGCCCCTGCCGGTAAGGTGGAAGTCGCTGGCGAACCCGGCGCTTGGAAACTTCTCCACAGCGGCAAACCCTACGTGATCCGCGGCGTGGGCGGCACGACTCGAATGGAGGACCTCGTCGCCTCTGGCGGCAACTCGATGCGCACCTGGGGAGCCGACAAGGCAGGCGAAGAGCTCGACGCCTGTCAGAAGCACAGCCTTACTCTAACCATCGGCGTATGGCTCGGCCATAAGTCTTACTTCGACTACAACGACGACGCCAAGGTCAAGCAGCAGCTTGAGTCTTCGAAAGCCGTCTTCCAGAAGCACAAAGACCATCCCGCCCTCCTCATGTGGGGCATCGGCAATGAGATGGAAGCCGAGGGGAACGACGTCCCCGCTGTCTGGATCGCCGTCGAACAGATCGCCAAAGCCGCCAAGCAGATCGATCCCAACCACCCGACGATGACGGTGGTCGCGGAGATCAGCCAGCAGAAGATCGACCACATTAAGAAATACGCTCCCAGCATCGATGTGCTCGGAGTGAACTCCTACGGCGGACTCCCCACCCTGCCCAAGCGCTTGAAAGAGTTTGGCTGGGACAAGCCGTTTGTAGTAACCGAGTACGGCCCCCTCGGGCCATGGGAGCGGCCTAAGACCCCTTGGGGCGCCGCTCTAGAACAAACGAGCACGGAGAAAGCCGCCTATTACGAGAAGAACTATCAAGACTCGATCGCTGGACAATCAGGATGGTGTCTTGGCTCCTATGCCTTCCTGTGGGGGGACAAGCAAGAAGAAACACCTACTTGGTTCGGAATGTTTCTCCCCTCCGGAGAGAGAACGGCGGCAATCGATGTCCTTACAAAGGCTTGGACTGGCCATTGGCCCAAGAACCGTGCTCCTTCCCTTTCCGAACTTAGCTTAGATATCGCTCAAAAGAATGTGCCAAAGGGCAGTCAAGCTACCGCTATCGTCAAAGCAACGGATCCGGACGGGGATCCTCTCACTTACCTCTGGGAGCTAAGACGCGAAGCCGAAAACAAAGCCTTTGCAGGTCAAGGCGAGCAACGTCCAGGGGTTATCAAGGGTGTCCTTGACAACTCGCACGGCACAAAAGTTGAGTTCAAAGTCCCCGATCAGCCCGGCGCCTATCGGGTCTACATTACCGTCAAGGACGGCAAAGGAAATGCGGCTACCGCCAACCTTCCTTTCCATGTCCAGGGCTAGGAGCTAACGCTCCTGCCCCGGATAGTGGGATCGATCCTCACTAAACTTTCCATCTCGATCCCATTCTAAGAAAACTCGGCTACCTGCAATCGTAAATCGATAGCCATCTTCTTCGTAAGAGAGCGTCGCCACTGCGTCTTTATCGGCTCCCTTCTTCAGAGCGATATCCCACATTTCCTTGGCGCTAACCTTCGGATCCTCAAGCGATTCCTTGATGCTCCCCATGGAAGGTGTCCCACGATCAACATCCATCCCTTCGTTGGTGTAGCTGTAGCTGCTTCGGGAGGCTCCACTAATTCTCTGAACGTGGCGCCGCTGGCCAGGCTCATAGACATTGACAGTCACCGTTTGGAGCCAAACATCTCCCGGAGATCTTCCCGCTCCAATCGGAGGGGCATTCTCCGGTTCTTTGTCCAAGGGCATTACAAACTCATAGGTGACATTGGGCGCCGGCTTGTATCGAGCGTTGAGGTCCATCGTCCCGTCTGACCGAACATAGCGGGCCTCGATGCTTTTGAGCTTAGCTCCAACGCCGATCTTCGACCGAATGTCACTAACCGATGCAAACGGTTCAAACCGAGCCGGGTCTCCTGAGAGCGGATACGTTTCCTCGCCCATCATACGAGCGCAAAAGTTGGAAAAGGCGGTGAAATAAATGATGAGGCCAACAAAGCCTACGACTAGGCTTGCGCAACCACAACCGCCGCAACCAAAGATCTTAACGGCTTTCTTCCCCGAAGAGTTCTGCATGAGCAAGAGAACTTACCGCATTTATCTTGCATATTCATCACCGATGGGTACAAGGTGTTGGCGGCCCTTTTTTAAGGGCCGCCAAAGATCTTAATAGCGGTAGTGATCGGCCTTGTAAGGACCTTCAACGGGAACGCCGATGTAGTCGGCTTGCTGCTGACTAAGAACCGTCAGTTCCGCATCCAGCTTCTGCAACTGTAGGCGAGCAACCTTTTCGTCCAGATGCTTCGGAAGCACGTAGACGCCAGGGGCATATTCGCCTTTCTTTGTCCAAAGCTCGATTTGCGCCATCACTTGGTTAGCAAATGACGAGCTCATGACATAAGAAGGATGTCCAGTCGCGCAGCCAAGATTAACGAGACGACCTTTAGCTAGAAGGATGATCCGCTTGCCGTCAGGGAAGATAATGTGATCGACCTGAGGCTTGATCTCCTCCCATTGGTATTGGGAAAGAGAGGCTACGTCGATCTCATTGTCAAAGTGGCCGATGTTGCAAACAATCGCGTTGTTCTTCATCCGGGCCATGTGGTCGTGCCCAATGACATGATAGTTTCCGGTGCAAGTTACGAAAATGTCTGCCTTGTCCGCGGCATAGTCAGTCGTGACGACCTTAAACCCTTCCATCGCCGCCTGAAGTGCGCAGATCGGATCGACTTCGGTGACCCAAACCTGTGCACTCAGTGCCCGGAGGGCTTGGGCGCTTCCCTTTCCAACGTCACCATAGCCGCACACAAGGGCGATCTTGCCCGCAACCATAACGTCCGTGGCTCGCTTGATTCCATCGACCAAAGACTCTCGACACCCATACAAATTGTCGAACTTCGATTTCGTCACGCTATCGTTGACGTTAAAAGCCGGGAACGGAAGATCGCCTTTCTTTTGCAATTCGTAGAGTCGATGAACCCCAGTTGTGGTCTCTTCACTTACTCCTTGAATGTTCGCCTTGATCTTGCTATAGAAGCTGGAATCCTCGGCAAGTTTACGTTTGATCGCATTGAAGAGACTAACTTCTTCTTCGCTCCCCGGGTTGTCCAAAACACTTGCGTCTTTCTCTGCCCTTGAACCGAGCAAGACCAAAAGTGTGGCGTCTCCACCATCATCCAAAATCATGTTGGGAGTCCCGCCGTCGCTCCATTCGAAGATTCGGTGAGTGAACTCCCAATACTCATCGAGGCTCTCACCTTTGAATGCAAAGACAGGGATCTTCTGATCGGCAATTGCCGCGGCCGCGTGATCCTGTGTGGAATAGATGTTGCACGAAGCCCACCGGACATCTGCGCCAAGTGCCGTTAAAGTCTCGATCAGCACCGCCGTTTGAATCGTCATGTGAAGCGAACCGGCGATTCGGGCTCCTTTCAGTGGCTGACTCGATGCAAATTCCTCTCGAATCGCCATCAAGCCGGGCATCTCAGTTTCAGCGATCTTGATCTCTTTGCGTCCCCACCCCGCAAGGGCCAAATCGGCAACGTGATAGTCGATAAAAGTTGGGCTCATTTCTGTTTGCATCCGCTTGCTCCTTACAATTTGCAGGCTGGGGAACCTTCAAAAAACAAAAAGCGCCCGCAACCCCTAATCGATTGCGAGCGCCGTTGTGTCTTAGCTGAGCCTGGTCTCAAAGAGATCGCAGCGCTCCTCAGCTAATAATCATTATGGCAGATTGAACCGCCTGCTAGAGAATACATCAAGAGTAGTTGCGATCACTCAAGAAGGAGCAATCGTAACCGAGAAGGAAGTGGCCAAACCAAAAGGCTGACCACTTCCTGTAACGCCTACTCTCGAGATGTCGGCATCGATTCTGGAGCCTTGACATCAGCATTAGACATACCTTTGTCCATGGGGCCACCAGACGGATTCGGAGACTTTGCGGCATCGTCCGTCACATCCGACGAACCTGATCCACAACCTGCAGCGAGAATTCCCACCACAGCAAAGAGAGCAACTAGAGACTTTAACTTCATCTTAGTTATTAAACTCGTTTGCAGGGTCGAATGCGCAGTGATAGGCAACGCCGCTGGAATAAGACCAACCGCGAGTCACGGTCGGGAACGTGACTACACCATTGCTATCCACGTCTTGAATCGGGTTGCGGTTGTTACAAGATGCAGGGAAGCCCGCCTTGTTCCCGCCTGCCATTCGAACCACCTTTGCAGATGTATCCGTGGCGACGTAGATATTTCCACCCGAAAAGAGCCCGTACTTATTGGCATACAGTCCCATTGTCGTGGCCCAACCGTTTGCTTGACCTGCCTGTGGCATTGAAGCGCCACCGTATCGGCACACTCCAGTCCCAGTACAAGCTAGTCGAGGATTGGTCTGTCCACGGCCGACCCAGTAGGTGTCACCCATACCTTGCCAGAGCATTGGAAGAACCGAAACGGCTGCAACCTCACTCGTGGTCAGATACTGAAGGACGCCGTTAAAGGTCAGATTACCGGCCTTAGGCTTGTTACCAGCCGCTGCATACCATCCGTCCCAAGGACTACCTGTAGTCTTGGAACCGTTGGCGCCCGGCGAGATGTAGAGATCGTTGTTCTTTGTGTACGGCGAGATCGAGTTGTGCCAAACCAGCTCGTCCTCGGCCTTGATGTTTTGTGATGCACTGTCAGGAGCCCATCCCGCAGGGTGAAGAGCTGGCCAGGTGCTCCAATAACGAACAATCGACGGATTATCCAATCTGGGCGTCGTGCCGCATGGAAACGCGTCGTCATAGTCGCCAGCATAGATGGTCATTGCTGTGCCAACTTGCTTGGACTGACTGAGCGCGGTGGTCTTCTTTGCGGCTTCTTTTGCCTGCGCGAAGACGGGAAAGAGAATAGCTGCCAAAATGGCGATGATTGCGATTACGACCAGCAACTCAATCAAAGTGAAAGCCAGTCGACTTTTAGTCGAATTCATACAACCTCCAAGTCGGACAGTCATGCAAGGGTTGTATGGCCAATCGAGATATAAGAATAAATATATATTTTTTTGAATGACGTCCGAACCGTCATGATACATGGTCTCTTCGCATCATGCAATGACCGACCGAAATAAATAGGACTGCCCCTTCAAATATTTACTTGGAGGTTAGGCGTCCCAGATGCTCAGGACCTACGGGCTGACGACAATCAGGTTAAAGAGAAGGCAAAAGCCCTCCCACAACCTTAAGCTTGCCCAGCTTACGTCGAGCCTGCTCAATCCGATGGCGCATCAGCTTGTGCGTCCTATGCAATCGGGATCGAATCGTCCCAACCGGCTTGTCCAGCATCTCGGCGATGTCTTTATATGGCACATGTTCAACGTCCGCCAGAATCACTAACGTTCTCTGCTCTGGGGAGAGAGAGTCCAGCGCCATCTGAAGATCTTCGCTCAAGGCGCCGCTAAGTAGCTCTTGCTCCGCAGTGGGCTTATCGTCCGCCATGTCGAAATAGAGGTTGTCCTCTGAAGCGTCTCGATGAAGAGGTGCATCGTATGAAACCGCCTTCACTCGCCGACGACGGCTTCGCAGGAGGTCGAGAAAGAGACGAGTCACGATTCTAAATATCCAATTCTCGAACGGCCGATCACCTTCATAGTCGCGGAAGCTCCGGTACGCCCTATAAAAGGCTTCCTGAGTAAGATCCTCCGCGTCTGTGCGATTCCCAGACAACCGGTAGGCCATGTTATAAACCTTCTTGTAGCTGTCTTCCAGGAGCGCATTGAAACGGGCTTCTTCGTGCGGTTCAAGTCGAAAAGTTGTTTCTGCCATTTACGTTGCGTCGAAGGGACGCGGTTCAAATCTGCCACATGAGCGTGACTACCTATTTGAACACTTCAAGCGCCCTTCTGGTTCCCTATTGGACGTGTATATCACCCGCCATCGTAGGTCCAAAGTGGCAAATTCATGCTATTTTCAGCATTTCTGGCCTAGGTCTCCACCTCGGCAGCAAGGGCACAAAGTCAAAACCGGTGCAGCTGTAAGCCCGAGGTCGCGGTACCGAAGAGATTCTGGAAGTGGCAAGGGGTCTCGCTTGCCATTCGCAAACGAGACCCCCGGGTTATTACTTCGTTTCTTGGTCGATGTTTTTCAGCACCAAGTCGGCCTGAAACTCCAACATCTTGAAGAAACCTTGGAAGAAGCTCGGTCGGACCTTGGCACTTCCTTCTTTCTTCTGCTTTGCTTCGCGATAAACTGAAGTATCAGACACTCGCGAAGGCTTTCGAGCCCAAACTCGGACGGTGTTAATCACTTGGGTGACCTCCAAAATGTCTGTCGCGCACATCCCGTGCGCGGGGCGGACAGTCTCTTTGTCGCGCGAAGGTCAACGTTGATCCTATGGCTAAATGATACCGAACGATTTGTTATGGTCCTGGGTATTTAACCGTTAGTTAATTGCTCATAACTCGGTCAGAGACTTCTTGCTCTATCCGGCGCAAAATTAGGCTTTAAGAACTCGAGTATGAGTCCTACTACCCATCCCTCTTAGAGTTGCGAATTCATCCTACGCAACTTTTTTGAGGGAGGACGGGAGCAGCTTTATGGTCAAGTAGTCATCGCTCGGACCAGAAACAACCGTGGCCCGCTCCATTACATTCTCGAGTTCCCTAACATTTCCGGGCCAAGAATATTGATGAAGTGCGTCTCTTACCTCATCGGACACAATCAGAGGAGCACGACCGTTCTCCCTTGCATACTTGGCGAGAAAGTGATTGGCCAGCGGAACGATATCCTCCAGGCGCTCTCTCAAGGCCGGAATATGAAGTTCGACGACTTGAAGTCGATACAGCAAATCGAGCCTGAAAATTCCTTCTTCCACTGCCTGTTTAAGATCTCGATTCGTCGCGGTTACGAGTCGAACATCAACCTTCGTGGGCTTGTTGGCCCCGAGTTTTTCGAACTCGCGTTCTTGAAGTACTCGAAGGAGCTTGACCTGAACGGACATCGGTATCTCGCCTATCTCGTCCAGAAAGAGCGTGCCTTGATGCGCCATCTCAAACCGGCCCATCTTGCTGCCAGTGGCCCCGGTGAACGCCCCTTTCTCATATCCGAAAAGTTCGCTCTCCAGCAGAGTTTCAGGCAAAGCGGCACAGCTTACGGCCACAAAGGACTGGTTGGCACGTTGAGACAGCGTATGGAGAGACTTGGATACAACCTCCTTCCCTACGCCGCTCTCGCCGGTAATCAAAACGGTGGCCCGGGAATCCGCTACCTGCTCCACCGTCTCAAAAACTTCTTTCATGGCCGGAGATTCGGCAATCCAGTTTTGATGGGTTGCAGCCTTTGCCTTCTTTAAGCCTTGTTTTGCTTTCGGAGCCGATTCCGACTCCATTGCCGAGGCCACAACTTTCTTAAGTTGGTCCAGGTCGAAAGGCTTTGTAACATACTCGAAAGCCCCATCTCGAATGGCTTGTACGGCCTGAGGAATGGTGCCGAATGCCGTCATGATAACGACCGGCACATCACTTTGTGATTTGACTTCACGTAGTAACTCGTATCCAGTCATGCCCGGCATCGTCACGTCGGTAAGGACGCAATCAGGTTGCCTCTCCCCGAAAATTTCGATCGCTTCTTGGCCGTTTTCAGCCACGCTGACATGAAACCCAACCTTCTCAAACGCAACTTGAAGAATGCGGCGTATGTTTGGTTCGTCATCGACAAGCAAAAGATGTTTCTTAACCATTAAGCAGCTCTTCTCACTCCAAAACTCACTTCAAATCGCGTCCCCTTTCCCGTGTTTGAATGCACGGTAATAGAAGCGCCGTGAGCATCAACGATCTTCTTGACCGTGCTCAATCCTAGTCCCGTCCCCTTAGCCTTCGTCGTGAAAAATGGCGTAAAGAGGCGAGCTACCTGGGTCTCCTCCATGCCGCATCCCGCGTCTTCAACCCAAAATCCAAGTGGAGAAGCACCAATTCTTACTTGCCCTCCCGCTTCCGAGGCCTCCAACGCATTCAACATAAGGTTCTGCAAGACCTGCTCCCAGCGGGGAGGGTCTCCATCAATAGTCGGCAGGTTGACGTCAATCTCAACGGAGAGAAGAACTCCCTTTGCCGAAAACTGGGGCTCCATCAGCTTTGCAACTCGAGAAATAAGCTCTCCAAAATTGATGGAACGTAGCCTGAGCTCAAGCGGCTTTGCAAAACTCAAGAATTCATTGCAAAGTTCGCTTAGCTTGATTGCCTCGTGCTCGATGATGCTGGCGAACTCTTCCGTCGATTCGGGAACTTGAACAATCATCTGTGCTGCACTCCGAATCCCAGTCAGCGGATTCCGGATCTCATGAGCGATTGCCGCTGTCATTTGTCCGATCTCCGCCAGTCGATTCAGGCGATCCATCTCACGCCGGTGTTGCTCCCTTTCCGTTGTTTCTTCCAGAACAACGGTGGCCATTCCACCTGGATGTGGGCTGAGAACGGCGTGCCAACTTCGCCCCGATTGCTCATCAACGAATTCGAGAGAGCTTCGATCAGAAATTCCTCTCCGATCAAACTCTTCTCTCAGCCTTTCCAACGGAAGATCGATCTCTTCCTTTGCTCGATCGTTGGCCTCAACGATGTCCCCTAAGGCATTTAAGAGAAAAGCGGCTAATCCAAGGCCCTCAAAGATGCCCCGAAACTTTGCTCGCTCAGACTCGGCTTGATCGATTGCCGCTCTTAAATTCGCCACCAACCGGGCATTTTCGATCGCTAAAGCCATATGGCTGGCCACGCTGCGTGCAAGCTTGAGATCGGCATGGGAAAAGCGCTCGAGTCCAACCTTCCGGGAAAGATTGAGTACCCCAACGCACCCGGCGCTCGAAGAAATTAGCGGGACAACCATCGAACTGACAAGCTTCTTTCCGCGAGTTTCTTCAGTACCAGAAACCTCATTGATTAAAACAGGAGCGCCGTCTTCTGCCGCGATACCCCCTATTCCCTCTCCGATGACAATCTGAGCCTGTTTTGGAATTGTTGAGGCACTGCCGCTAGTAGCCGCCAGATGAAGGATGTTTCGACATCCCTCTCGCAAGAACAGTGAAACCGTGGTTGCGCCAAACCACTCCGCGCTACGGTGCACGATGCCCTTCAGAAACTCATCCAAAGAGGCTTGCTCGAACTCCCTCGGAACTTCGAACAGACTTGCAATGAACTGAGTTTCCTTTCGACCAACTCTATGCGCCACATCAGAAATATCGGCAAATGCAATGCGACAACTGAGTTCAAATTTGAATCTTATGCGCCCAAACTCGGCGAGCAATCAACGGGACATGACTTTAATCCTCTAGTGAATTTGACGGCAACCACAGGCTAGGGTAATTCCTAAGCAAATTGATCGGCTCGCTTACCGACGCGTTCCACGGTCAAGGAAACGAATATTCCAATCAAACCGACCTGAGTTTTTTGAATCATTAGAATACTAATTCTGCTGGGGACGACAAAAACCAACGTCATTTAAGCGGAAAACAGAAATACTATCTATTCAAATAAAGCGAATTAGAAATCTTAATAATAGATGAACAATTCTACATAGTCTTTCACCTAACGAATTACCATATTTTTCTAAAGTTGCCTATCTTCAGAAACATTTTCAAAGGACATGAATTATCATTGCACTTGTATAGTGAGGCTAAAAGAGACTTTGCTGTGCCGATATTGACGCGCTTTTGAGAGTAGGAGAGCTAAAGCGTGAAGACGATAAGGTAGCGAAGCAAAGACTCGTTCTGGGACAACGAGATTTACATTGCCTGACAAGGATGTTGAATTGATAGAAAAACTGACACCGCGAGAGCTCCAAATATTGGAGCTTGCGTCAACAGGGCTAAGCGATAAAGAGATTTCAGCCCATCTCGGGATCCACTTTGGCACCGTCTCCACTTATTGGAACAGGATAAGAGCCAAGGTTGACGCACCAACGAGGGGCGCAATCATTGCTAAGATGGTTCGCTATCAAATGGCGCAAAGCGCCGGGTTAGACATCGTTTCTCACCTGGGCGAACTTTACGATGTAAAAGAGCACCTTACTCGAGTCGATGACTTGCTTTCGGTCATTCCCGATCCAATTATCCGTACCGACTTGGAACAAAATATCGTCTATTCCAATCCCGCATTCCGGGCAAGGCTGACACACGGCGATGAGCCCAAGGAAGCAGTTGAACTGGAGGAGGTTCTCCGTTCCGAGTTGAAAACTCATCTTCAGCGAATCATCGAGGATGGAGGCCCGAACTCATGTCATGCCGTCATCGCAATCGGCGATCGAACTCTGGCTTTTGAAGTGCGAAGCGTGCCAGAAGTAGGCATTGAGGGAAAAACAAAGAGCGTCCTAAGCCTTCTCCGCGAAGAATCATAGACGTCTGATCTGGAGCCGACGACAGGATTCGAACCCGCGACCCGCTGTTTACAAAACAGCCGCTCTACCACTGAGCTACGTCGGCCTTTTCCGGTCCCTATTTTGGCGCACCGGAACTCAACTTTGATAGCCTTACTAGGCCTTCTTTCGGCGTGTTCGCGTCTTAACCAGTTTCAGCGAGCCATCAGCAGTATAACCAAGCTTGAATCCGCTCGGAATTGCTTTGAGCGCGGCCTCAAGTTCAGCAGGCATCTCCACCGGTGAAGATCGGCGGCGTCCACGCCGTCGCTTTGGCGTCAAAGCCGCGTGGGCGTCAGAGGCGTCGGCGCTACTTGGCAGGGCGGTCAACTCCTTATTTTCGATCTTATACAGTTCGGAAGATGCAGGAAACGAGAGAAACAGGTATTCGCCGTTGCTCAGCATTCGCGCCTCAACGGGCACAGAATACTTTTTCACTCCAATCTTGATCGAAAGAATTCCAGACTTTGGTTGCGCCTTGAATTTTAGGGAGTTCTTTACACTTTGTACAGTTTTCATTTTCAGCACCGAATAACTTGATAACTATACACTAATACGATTCGCATCGTCAAAGAGCCTCAAATCAACTATCAAATTTGAATATTGTCGATCAGACGAGTTTTCCCGATTTTTGCCGCACAAATAAGGCTGGATGAATCCGCCAGGACGTCTAATGGTCTAAGCGTCGCGTTGTCGACGTAAGCAAAATAATCCACGATAAATCCAACCTCGGATAGCCGCCTGATTGCATTCTCGCAACAACTCGACGGTGTCATTCCCTCAATGATTTGGAGGCGTTGCTCTTTTAGCTGTTGATAGATAGTTGGTGCTACCGATCTCTCGTCAGCAGATAGATATCGATTGCGAGATGATAGAGCCAAACCATCTTTTTCTCGGACCGTAGGCTCAAATGAGAGCTTAATCTCCATATTGAGATCCTCCACCATCCTCTTAATAACCGCACACTGTTGAAAGTCTTTTTGTCCGAAATAGGCACGATTCGGACGCACAATATTGAAGAGTTTTGCAACTACCGTGGCGACCCCATTAAAGTGTCCGGGCCGCACGGCGCCTTCCCAGAGTTCGGTCACTTCTGGGACATGAATGCTCGTACCGAGTTCTCTCGGATAAATTTCATCAACCGTCGGGGCAAACAAAATGTCGGCGCCAACGCTCTCAACTAGTTCAGCATCTCGTCTTTCATCCCGAGGATATCGTTCAAAGTCCTCGTTGGGCCCAAACTGAGTTGGGTTAACGAACAAAGAAACGATCGTGATATCGCACTCTTCAACCGACCTTTGAACGAGGGCAAGATGGCCCTCGTGAAGGGCTCCCATGGTAGGCACAAATCCACGATTCTCGGATATGACCCCCCTTAGATCGGAAACCCTCCTAAGAATTTTCAAAAGCTATTTTCCTCGCTAGGGAAACTACCCCTCCGTACCTCACGAGCATAGGTTCGCATGCTTTCCAGAACGGCACTTTGACCGTCCATGTATCTCTTCGAGTGTCTAAAAGTCTCATCGGAGAATCCGAGCAAGTCGTGCATCACCTGCACTTGTCCGTCACATTCGGCCCCTGCCCCAATGCCGATGGTAGGAATGGAAACGCCATTCGTGATCTGGGCTGACAGTGCTTTTGGAATAAGTTCTAAAACAATGGAAAATACTCCAGCCTGCTCGATACTTTTTGCCGATTGAAGAATTGCTTCGCCCGAACTTCCCTTGCCTTGAACCTTAAACCCACCAAAGTTGTTAACCGATTGTGGAGTCATTCCTAAGTGACCCATAACTGGTATTCCCATCTTGGTGATGGCTCGGATTTCTTCAGAATATTCTCCTTCCAGCTTTACTGCTTCCGCACCCGCTTTTACTAATGCAGTTGCTGTTTCTACCGCCTGAGCAATAGAACCCCCGTACGAACCCAATGGCATATCTGCGACGAGCAAAGCCCTGGAAACTCCACGCCGGACCGCCCGAACATGATGCAAAATTTCATCAAGAGTTACGAAGACGGTGGTGGGATATCCTAGGACAACATTGCCCAGGGAGTCTCCAACAAGCACTACATCTGCGCCAGCTTCGTCCGCGATTCTTCCGAAGAATACATCGTATGCGGTAATGCAAACGATCTTTTCGCCCTTGGCCTTCAATGACCTGAGTCTAGGCGCTGTCACTTTTTCTGACATGGCGGCAGTTTACCGCCAGGTATTCAGAGGGCAGATTGGACCTCTTCCGCATGCCCGTCCGGTTTTACCTTTCTCCAAATCTTGGTTATGACACCCGAGCTATCGAGGAGAAACGTGGTGCGCTCAACTCCCATATACTTGCGGCCATACATCGACTTCTCAACCCAAATACCGCACTTCTCAGCAAGTTGATGGTCCACGTCCGCTAAAAGCGTAAAATTCAGACCGTACTTGTCCACAAACTTTCGATGAGATTTCGGGGCATCGGGACTGATACCGATCACCTGCGCGCCCTTGAAGTTGGGCAACATATCTCGGAATCCGCATGCTTCCGCTGTACAACCACTGGTGTCATCCTTGGGATAAAAGTAAACAATCAATCGATCCTTCAACAACTCACCCAAGGAATGCCTTTCGCCATCTTGATCGAGCAGTTCGAAATCAGGAAATTTATCGCCTTCGTTTAACATCTTATTTATCTACTACTCTTACTCCGTTGATGGCTCACAGTCGACAAACATGGCTTGCATTAAGTCCACCCGCAACACGACGCCGTAAAGTCGAAAATCTTGCACCACAGGAAGTATCGTTAGACCCGAACTAAGCATCAGATGGAATGCTTCGCCTATCTCCATATCGGGAGAGGCAGTTGTCGGATCCTTGCTTGAATGGACGTAAGCCGGTTCGTTCGCTATGCTCATCAAGTTATCGCGAGTCGATACCACACGACACAGATCGCCTTCAGTAACAACTCCTATCGGCGTAGTTTCTTCGTTGACAACTACCAGGGCTGGAAACTGATAAATGTCCATCTTGTCCACCGCGTCCCGAACGGTGCTGTCAAGAGTGAGGGTCGGAATGTGGGCGTGCAACACCTCACGAAGAATCATTCGCCGAGTTTACTTGGCAAACTTCTATAATCGTAGCCAATGAAGGTTGATGCGGGACTAATCGGCGGCACGGGAATTGGATCGATTCTCTCGAACGAGCCAGGAGTTGGGGTTCACATCCCCACACCAGAAGGATTGGTGCGCGGAAAGATTATTGAATTGGAAAGAAAGACCATCTTTCTCTTGAGCCGCCATTCCGCTGGGCACTCCGTTCCGCCCCATAAAGTGAATTATAAAGCGATGTCTCTCGCCCTGAAGTACCTCGGGGCACGGGCCTGTTTCGCCTCTGCCGCCGTCGGCTCCCTCAAAGAAAACTACCAGGTGGGACAATTGGTCGTCTGCTCCGACTTCCTGGATCTGACAGGTCGAAACCTCACCTTGTTTGACCACTCCGTAACCCATACGCCATTCCCCAAACCATTCGGGCCTGCCGCCCGACAATCTCTTCTGGCCGCGGCTAAGCAACTGGGAATAAACCTTCATACCGAAGGAGTCTATGTGGGTCTGAACGGTCCTCGTTTTGAGACGCCTCATGAAATTCAGATTCTGCAAAAGATGGGTGACCTCGTCGGAATGACCGCGTCCAGCGAAGCCGTTCTGATGAAGGAAGCAGGAATCGAATACGGACTCCTCGCGATCGTCACGAATATGGGAGAGGGCCTCGGAGGTGAAGTCGAACATGCGATCGTTGGTGAGGTTATGAGCCGAATTGGTCCTCGAGTCATTGAAATTTTCAAGCAAGCCATCCGCAACCTTTAGTCCTCAGTTAGAGTAAGTTGTCGGAGATGCACCCGCGCACCTTTGCCCTTCACCTAGCGATGACTCCCGGCGTGGGTGGAAAATCGGTAACTCGAATTCTGGTTCGAAACCGGCTCTTAGGGCGCGAACCAGAAGAATTTCTCCGTCTTTCGCCAGAGGCGCTGCGCGAAGAATATAGACTCACAGCAAAAGCATCCGAAGCCATTTCCCAGCAAGACCTCGAAGGGACACAGCGGCTAGAGGAGCGTCTAAATGCCCTGGGAGTAACTCTCGTAACGGCCGCCGACATTCACTATCCAGAACGCATCGAGATCATGGACCCAGAACCGCCTGGGCTGCTGTTCATCTATGGGAATACCAAACTCCTAGAAGCCAAAACATTTTGCGTCCTTTCCTCTCGCAAGTCTTTTCCTGCCGACCTAGACCAGATTGAACAGATTGCCGAGGAAGGAGTTCTTTCCGGCAAGATCCTTGTGACTGGCCACGATACCCCCGAATATCAAAGATCTGCCATTGTGCCGCTACGTTGGGGTTCGCCAAGAATCCTCTGTCTTGACCGCGGCCTCTTCAAGGTCCTCGGCGAAGATCTGAAAGACGAAGCATTTCGAGCGGCACGTCTCTGGCGGTACCAGTTCGATCCTCAGACGGACCTTGTAATCAGCCCATTTCGGCCAGAGGCAGACTTTGTCGGAGTCAACAACCAGTTGCGGGACCGGCTTGTCGCATGCCTTTCGACAGAGCTCAATTTCGTCCGAGTTGAAGAAGGCGGCAATATGGAGAAGTTGGCTCTCATGGCGCTCAGGGCTAGCCGCCGAGTCTCCGTAAGCGACCGCACGATCAACTATCGCCGCCTACGCGAGCTAGGCGCCGAGATTCTCGGACCCACAGTTTAGCGCCTCCGTTGCAGGATCGATCCAATTACAGCCATAATGTCTTTTGGCGCGGAGTGGTGTCCGAGTGGTCTAAGGAGCGGGCCTGGAAAGCTCGTACTCGTGATAAGCGGGTCGTGGGTTCGAATCCCACCCGCTCCGCCATCTTTCCTTTCCAAATGACCTCACCCTTGAGTTCAAATCCGTCAGAAGATTCGTGTCGCAGAGCGGTTCTTACGCGGATCTTGGATCACATTCGAGAAGATCGTCGAATCTTCCTCCCTTCATTCGATCCCTCAATCAGTCGCCCTTCAGATCAATTTGCCCTTCAGTCCGTTGGAATTGAACCTAACGATTTTGCCGGTGGCGTTGGCCCATACCGATATCAGTTCGAGGGAGAGGAAGATCTGCTTCATCTCATCGTCACCAAACAAGACGGAAGCCCCCTTACCGCCCAGGAAGGGCAAACGGTGGCCGGATATCTCCTAGCCGGAGTGCCGCCTGCATTGATCTGGCTGAAACCAGGTGCATTCACCCAGCACTTTTACATCGGCCACGACGAACTCCTCGACAACTTGCAGGTGTAACGCTACATCTCGCGACGATATTCGAGTGCGCTGATCAAGGTCGCCGAATCCGCATAATCCAATTCAGCCCCCACCGGCATCCCGTGCGCCAACCGAGAAACCTTAAGTCCAGCGGGCTTAATCAACTTGGCCAAATACAAGGCGGTGGCATCGCCTTCGATGGTGGGATTTGTCGCCAAAATGACCTCTTCGATCTGACCTTCTCCCAGTCGCCCCAACAACTCTCTGACTCTCAGTTGCTCTGGACCAATTCCGTCCATCGGGCTCATCAATCCATGCAACACGTGATATTGACCGCGATATTCATTGATGCGCTCAATCGCCGCAATATCTCGCGGCTCTGCCACAACACATAGGACATGCTGATCCCTACGAAGGTCGGCGCAAATCTCACAAATCTCATTTTCCGAGATGTTTTGACACTTGGCGCAAAACCTCAGCTTCAGCTTTGCGTTGCGGATGGAGTCTGCGAGTCGATTGGCATCCGCATCTGTTGTCTTGAGAAGATGATAGGCCAGCCTTTGGGCCGACTTCGGACCGACTCCCGGGAGCTTCTCTAGTTCGGCAATCAGCTCAGCGAGAGGACGTGCAAAAAGCATGTGAATCGTGAACGAGGGCACCCGCGAAATTGCGGAGCCCTCAAACTTCCAAAACTAGCCCAAGCCAGGAATGTTGGGCATAATCGACTGCACCTTCGCCTGACGGGCATCAGTTGCCGTTGTGAATCCATCGCGAACAGCGCTCACAATGAGATCCTCAAGCGCCTCGATGTCTTCTGGATCAACAACCGACTGATCGATCTTGAGTCCAAGGAGCATGCCTGTACCATCGAAGATCGCTTTCACCGGTCCCTTGTCGATGGCAATCCGCTCCTGAGCCAGTTCTTCTTCTAGCTGCTGGGCTCGTGCCATCGCATCCTGCGCTTGCTTCAGCATTCCGCCAAAGCCTTGTCCTCCGAAGTTCTTGGGTAGCTTCATCGTGTGTCCTGTTAATTTGCGCCAAAAATCTCGCGAACAGTATCCGCCAGTTTTTGACCTTCGAGTGCCAATTCTACCGCTTGCGGCTCAGCGGGAGCCGCCTTGGCTTTTCCCACGCCAAGTTCCACCTCCCAATCCTCGCCTAATTTCTGCTTAAATGCGTCCACGACTGCCGACTGCCGCTTAGGAACCTCGGCGACCCAAAGGTGATCGATCTGGCGACTAAACTCCAAATACACGCGCTTTCCTTCTACGCTGCCAATTTTGGCCTCCAAAAGGCGAGCAGACATGGTCTTGGACAGCTTGCTCAAATCAGCGAATATTTCCTGCCAAGCAACCAATACGCGATCAAAATCTGGATTACCGGTTGGAGCCTGAGATTCGACTACCGGAGACGCCTGCGATTCAGTCTGCCTCGGCTCATCTCTCCTTTGACCGTTTGTCTCCGTCGAATTCAGTTCCTTTGGCGCTGCAACGGGTACGACTACGGCCTGCTTAGGAGCGCTCTGGCCCTGCCCAGCGAGCGTCGGAGCCTTCCTGTCCGTCGCGATTCGAATGATCTCTGACTCCAGCCAAAGGCGCGGAAGCGAAATATCGCGAATAACCTTATGCGCTTCGGAGAGAGAACTGCGAAAGTTCAGAAGGACATCTCGTCCAATTCGGGCCGCCGTCTCATGAAGCATCGCCTCCTGAGTTGTATCGCCCGAGCCTCCGATATCCACACCATAGGCCACGCGGGTCAGATCTCCTAGCCGATGCAGCATCGATTCCAACACGGCTCGGGGATCCCGCCCCATTCTTGCAACCTCGTTGAGGGTCTCAATAATCTTGGGCACGTCGGCCTCCCGCATCGCCTGCAGAAGCCCATCGACGAGCTCTTCTGAAATCAAACCTAGCTGATCGTAAACATGTGCGACCGAAATGCTCCCGTCAGAAGTGACGATCGCTTGTTCCAAAAGAGTCAGAGCGTCTCGAAATCCGCCATCCGCCATCCGCGCAATCGCAGTTACCGCAGCTGGCTCAATCGTAACGCCCTCTTGCTTCGCCACGTAGCTGAGTCGAGTCACCAAATCCTGAATGCTGCCCCGGTGAAACTCAAACTTCTGACATCGCGATCGAATGGTCGGCGGAACCTTGTTGTATTCTGTGGTCGCAAGAATGAAAATGATATGAGGAGGTGGTTCCTCAATGGTCTTTAAGAGAGCATCAAAGGCTTTGCCCGATAAGTCGTGAACTTCGTCGATGATGAATATCTTGTATCGGGCCATCATCGGTCGGTACTCGACAACGTCTACAATGGCCTCGCGGATATTCTCCACGCCCGCTTCGCTCGCCGCGTCTAATTCCACCACATCCACGCAATTGCCTTCGGCAATCAGCTTACAGATTGGATCGTCGTCGCTGGGGTTGGGGGTCGGCCCATTTTCAGCGTTAAGTGCCTTCGCCAAGAGTCTGGCGGAGGACGTCTTACCCGTGCCGCGTGGCCCAGTAAACAAATAGGAATGAGCGATACGGCCCGACGAAATGGCGTTCTGGAGTGTTTTTACAACGTGGTCCTGCCCCACCAGATCGCCAAATGTCTGGCTTCGATACTTGCGGTACAGGGAAAGGTAAGCCATACCTGATTGCTTGGGAGCCGAATGCTCCCATGAGAGGGTATTAACCGGGAATGGTGCGTCGCACAGAGAACCGACTTACCGTTGCTGCCTTCCGGCCCTGGCGGGGTTCACCAGCCTGCTGCCGCGCAGTTCCCGGCCCCAACAGTTTAGCACCTAGCCATCCGTCTACGGTTCCCTAAAGCTGAAAAACCCACCGTTCTCCTAAAAGAACGGTGGGTTCTTGACGCAAGGCAGCTACTTCTTCGGTGCTTCGGCCGGAGCCTTCGCATCTCCTGTACCTGAAACTCTCAGATTCGGAATGTAAATCACATCATCCTTATCCTTCGAGTCCGTCGACTCAACATAATTGACGGTCTTAACAACGGGAGTCTTGTCTGACCACTCTCCCTTTCGTCGGATCTGTTCCTGAGTTAAAGAAAGAGTCGTGTACATGACCCGCTGAGGAATGTCCTTCAACGGAATCTGCTCAAACTCGATGGGGAACTTGTGATCGTCGAACTTAGCGGGCTTGAATTGAATCGTTTCTCTCACATCCGTTCGCAAGAAGTTCTTGTCCGTAAAGCCTTCGCCATTGAATCCAAATTTGTCTTGGATGTGAGGCGGAGCACTTCGCGGATTGTAGTAAAACTCAACCAAGTAGTTCTTTGCGATGAACGGATACATCGTTGGGTCCTTGCTCATATCGATCTTTCGGTTGAAATGTCGATTGCGTACGAATAATTGATCTTGCATGAAGGTCAAGTTTCGAGGGGGATCCAAATTCACGCTATCGGAAGAGTCCCAATCCAGCTCAGCCATTTTGGCCTGCGGGTAGTCCGCGTCTCGCAATACGATGCGGATACGGGTACCAACCGGCAAAACGTTCCAGGTGCCTTCTACACGCAAAACTCGATCGCTTAGGACTGTGACCTTTGCTGAGAATCCAACATCGAACGGAGGCTTGGTGTCATAAGCGCCATTGGCATACCAATTGTTCTTCTTCCCTTCCTCCGAATGTTGTGCGACCCAACCACGTTGAACCATTCGAACGAGCATCGTGTCAAGATTGTTCTCAATCGTGTCGTACTGTTGGCGATTGCCAAACTGCTGGTCATCTTTGAGCCTGCCCTTAGCCCGATCATAGAGGTCGTATAGGTAGTTCAAGCTTTCATCCGGACGCCCCGCCTTTTGGTAGGCCGACCATAGAAGGTTGCGCCGCGCGGGAAGAATGTCTTCTCGCTTCGCCGCCTCTTCAAACCACTTCACGGCTTGACCGTAGTCGTCGTCCACTTTGTGGTACCACATCCATCCGGTCTCAAAGAACATCTCGTAGGTGTTTGGATTCTGCCGAGCGCCTTCCTTGCCGAGAGCAAGGGCCGAAGGAATGTACCGTCGGTCGGATCGCTGCTCTTCGTCAGTGAAGTTATAACCGATGTGCCACATTCCCGTCGCGTAAACATCGATCTGCTTGGGATCGAGAATTGTGCATAACCGGATGATGGGCAGAACCGCGTCGTAATTTCCTTGATCGAAGAAGCTATCCGCTCGGACCCAGAGCATTCCTGCCAAGAACTCGCGGAATCCAAAAAGCGAGAGCGCAAGCTGGCTTGGATCGAGGTTGTTTGCCACGATCCCTCCAGGTGAATAGTTCTTTCTCCAGAATCCCAGAAGGTATCCCTGCGAAACGGCGAACTGGCCAACGAAGGCAAGCGCCAAAACGCCAAGCAGAGTTGTCTTGGTGTTTTTTCTCCTCATAGGTTTAGACCTCCCGTCGATCGAAAATCAAGATTCCTGCGATGATCAAGATGGTGATGTAGAGAAGACCGTATCCAGCGGTACCCAGATAGTAAGTAGTCTCATTCTGGATCGTAACCCCAGGATTGATGATCGGATTCTTCACATCGTAGTTCGAGAAATTTGGCAAGATCGATGTAACGAACTTGGCCATTCCACGAATGATCGGAGCCGAGCCCTGATTGTTCGCAAACGAGTCGTATAGCGGGTTCAGAAGCGACCCAACGCCCCACACGCCTGCCGAAAGGAAGAAGTTCACCAACGGAGTCACGAACGTTGAAAAGAAGATGGCGACGGCGGCAAGAAGACTAACTTCGATAAAGTAGAGAATTGCCTGGCGTAGCAGATCCAACATTCGCTCCATCGGAGGATGCTTGAAGAAGTAGAACAAGATCAGCATCACGCCGGCCATAAGGCCGATCATCAAGCCAAGCGCCAAAACTGCGCCCAGATACTTGCCTACAAGGAACTGCCAGCGCTGAACCGGCTTGCTCAAGATCGTATAAATGGTTCGACGCTCTATCTCGTTCGGGATCATGTAGACCGTAAGAACGATAGCAATCAAAACGCTCACGATTCGAAGCACGAATAACATACTTGAGATCGTCGTCGTTAAGTCTGATCGAGCCGACAGCACCGACAATGCGGGAACGATCGAGATCAGCAAGACGCCAATCATCAAGATGACCAACAGCACGCGTCGTCGAATCGCTTCGCCAACGGTGGTTGTAGAAATGGAAAGAATCGCGCCCATTAAGCGGCCTCCCCGCCAGATTTCTTTTCGGAAATGGTCTCGATGAACAAGTCTTCCAGGCGTCGGCGTCGTGGAACAACGCTGATGATCTGTCCTTTTGCGTCGCGAATTCCGTCTAAGAGACCGTTTACGTCGCCCTCTTCGGACATGTCCACGATCAAGCGACCATTGTGGAAGGACACTGTAGATTCGGGAGCTCGCACCGTATCGGCAAAGCCTTGATTAAGACCGTCGGCGATGACTTCGATGCGTCCGCCGCGAAGCAGATCTTCTAGCCTTCCCTGTCGTTCGATTTTGCCCTTATTGATGATAGCGACTCGATCGCAGATTCTCTCGACTTCGCTCAACTCGTGGCTGGAGATGAACACAGTTCTTCCCTCATCGCGGAACTGAAGAATAAGGTCTCGAATTTCCGTATGAGCGATGGGGTCCAATCCACCGGTCGGCTCGTCGAGGAACAGAAGCTTCGGGTCATTCAAAAGGCTTTGGGCCAAACCGATTCGCTGCTGCATACCCTTAGAGTATTGAGAAATCGTCTTAGTCGCGTCACCGGCGAGGTTCACTTTCTCTAGGAGACGCTGGAATTTGTCCTTGTCATTGATTCCAAACAATGCTCCGTAGAACTTTAGAATCTCCATTCCCGTCATATGCTCGTAGTAGTACGGCCGTTCTGGTAGATAGGAGATAACTCGGTGAACGTCCATATCTCCGATCTCGCGTCCGAGGACGTAGCCCTCGCCTGCGGATGGATAGATGATGCCAAGCAACATCTTAATGGTGGTCGTCTTGCCGGCGCCGTTCGGACCAAGGAAGCCGAAAATCTCGCCTTCCTCGACCTGAAGGTCAAGGTGGTCTACAACGTTAATTTTGCCTAAAGCGCGTGATTTATACGTCTTTGTCAGCTGTCGTGTTTCTATGGCGGCGCCCAATGGCAGCACACCTCCCTGGGGTGGTTCGGACGCCATTATACCTATGGGATATTAAACCCACGAAGGTGGCGTGGCGGACCTGATACCTCCAAACAGCAGGAGTCGTGCCGCTGGTTCCCTTTCTGAGAATTTCTTTTTGAGTTGACCGGGTAAACGAAGGGCTGCTATTGCGGCACGAAACGCAAAAGAACATCTAGCGTTAAGGCCTTAAAAGACGTATAACACTAGAAGCCAACAAGTTAGTGCTCTCGAACGATCGCGAGATCGAATGAAGAGGACGACATTGGTGGAAGCCTTGCGGGAAGGTGCTTTGCTCTCCTTTCAACCTTCCCGCGCTTTTTTAGCGCGTGGCTCCTTTGGCTGCCATAATGAATTCCCGAACCTTGCTCAGGTCCTTAAGTCCGGGCTCTGATTCCACTCCGCTACTGACATCGACTGCATAGGGACGCACTTGACGGACGGCATCGGCAACGTTTTCAGGAGTGAGCCCTCCCGCCAAGATCACCGGGACGGAAACTCTGTTTACCACTTCGGCTGCAAACGACCAGTCGATCGTCTTTCCAGTTCCGCCGAATTGATGAGCATCGAAAGCGTCCAGGAGAATTCCCTTCACTCCCTCGTGTTCACCTACCTTGCTGTTCACTGCGCCGACAAACGGATCAATCTCATCCATTTGGCCGATTCGGCAAGCTAGGACATAGGGCAGCGGGTTTGGCCAGGGATCTCCGTCCGCATACTGAATGACGTTGCATCCCGTATACCCACTCCAACCACTCTGGTAGTTTCCATAGACAGCAACGCATTGCGCATAAGGCGCCAATCGGTGCGGCACCGCCAACGCCTCCTCGTTTCCACCAATGTATCGGGGACTAGAGGGTTCAAAAACGAACCCCACAGCATCCGCGCCACACTCGAGAGCAAATTCAGCATCGCTTTGCCGAGTTAGCCCGCAAATTTTGACCCTTACCAACCCATCACCTCTCGGACCTTGGATGCGATGTTTGGACTCGCGCAAAAGGTCGTTCCAATTAAAACCGCCCGAGCACCAAATGAGGCAGCAGTTTGAATGTCAGCGTGTGTTTCCAACGCACTCTCGCTCACTAGCGTAACCCTCGCCGAGGAATTTTTCAATATCGGCATGAGTGTAGCGCTGGTACCCAGTGAAGTCTCGAAATTTCGTAGATCTCGATTGTTCACCCCAACAAATCCACATTCGAGCTCCAAGGCCATCTCCGCCTCCTCCTCGTTGTGGACTTCAAACAAAGTATCCATTCGCAACTCGGAAGCGAGCCCCATGAGGTCCGCTGCCTGCGATAGCTCAAGGCCAGCCGCGATCAACAAGATACTGTCCGCCCCCCAGGCGCGAGCTTGGTAAACCTGGTAAGCGTCATAAATAAAATCCTTTCGCAAGCAAGGGAGCCCCGTCGCCTCTTTGACTAGCTTGAGATTCTCCGGCGCCCCTTGGAAGTATTGCTCGTCGGTCAGGACGCTTAGACACTGAACTCCCGCCTCCAGATAGGCAAAACCCACCGAAACCGGATCAAAGTCTGGGCGAATGAGCCCCTTAGACGGACTTGCCTTCTTGACCTCCGCGATCAATGAAGGAGTTCGGACACTGCTTTCTAGCGCGGCACGAAACCCCAACGGCTCGGCTTGATCGTTTGCCAATGAGCGAATTTCCAAGGGCGATACCTGTGCCATTGCATTGGCTACCTCTTCGCGCTTGGTGGCAAAAATCTTTTCAAGTACGCTCACTTGGACGCCTCCACATAGGTCGCTAGCTTTGCCGTCGCCAGTCCTGATTTGATGACGCTCAAAGCAATGTCACGCGCCTGAACGAAGTCGTCCGCCAATCCTGCCAGCCAAATGGCCGCAGATGCGCTCGGCAAAACCGCCCTTGACCGGTCCGAATGAACATCGCTGATCGCTTCTCGAAGAATAGCTGCATTTTCGGCTGGACTTTCCCCAGGGGCCAGCGCTTCCGCAGAGATGCCCTGATTGCCAAAATCCCCCGGGGTGAGTCGGCGGGTGCGCACTTCTCCGTGCATTACAAATGCCGCTTTGGTGCCAACACAGGGAGAAATCTCATCAAGTCCATCCTCCCCATGGACAACCAATGCTCTTTCGGCGCCAAGCTTGGCGAGGGCTTCAGCCATCGGCTCGACCAGTTCAGAGCTATACACTCCAATCATCTGCCGCCGGGCACGCGCCGGATTCGCGAGCGGGCCTAACTGATTGAATACACTTCGGAAGCCAAGTTCCTTCCTCGCCTTTCCCACGTGTTTCATCCCTGGATGGTGCGCCGGAGCGAAAAGAAAAACGATCCCAGCCTGTTCAAAGATATCCCTCGACTTCTTCAAGTCTGCCGAAATGGGCGCGCCCAGGGCCTCCAGCACATCCGCACTGCCGCACTTACTGGTAACTGACCGATTTCCATGCTTAGCGATGCGAGCCCCAGCGCCTGCCGCGACAAAGGCGGCAGCCGTGGAGATATTAAAGGATGCGATTCCTCCGCCGGTGCCGCAGGTGTCGATCACATCGTCTCCAAGGTCCAACGAGATTGCTCGAGATCGAAGGGCTTCTGCGAAAGACGCCAATTCCGATGAATTCACCCCCTTTATTCTTAGGGCCGTGATGGCTCCCCCGATTTGCGCTTCGGTAGCTTCTCCGTCCAGGAGCCAACCCATCAGCGCCGTGGCCTCTTCAGACGTAAGTGAGCGCTGCTCCAGCAAGGGCTGGATTAAGTCGGGAAATGGCATCGCCAGATTTTACATCCTGACCTAGATTCGACTGAGACCGAAGCGTCGTCGCCCCCATACCATCGAACAAGTTCCTACGGGTATGATTTTCTACGATGCAGACCGAGCAGTTCTGGAGCACCTATGGGGGAATCCTGCTCCTGGTAGGGGTTGCCGCCGTCCTATGCGGGGCGATGGTTACGCTAAGTTGGGTTTTGGGCCCGAAAAAACTCACTCCATACAAGGCCTCGCCTTATGAATGTGGCGTTGCCCCCGTTGGTGACGCCAAAGAGCGGTTCCCAATCAAGTTCTATTTGGTCGCAATCGTTTTCATTCTCTTTGATATTGAAGTCGTGTTCCTTTGGCCCTGGATGACGGTCTTCAAGAACAGCACCGACCTTCAATTCATGATCACGAGTTTCACCTCTTTCGCTCTTTACATGCTGACCTTTATAGTGGGTTATGTCTACGTAATTCGAGTCGGGGCGATCGATTGGGATGAAACAACATCGCTTGAACCCGCTAAATTGGGATTGGAGCCTGTTGAAGGCGACTCCAATTCGCCAGAGGTGAGTTCTCTTCCTGCCGTCGGAGTAACCGCGTAAATGGGATATCCAGTGGTTGACGGCGAGAGACTTGAAGTCAAGAGAATTCGCGAAAAGATTGGTGATTCACTCCTAAAAGTAAAGGAGTATCGCGGCGAAACCTACGTGTGTGTAGCCCGTGATTGTATTGTCGAGGTCATTGAGTTTCTCAAGAGCGACTCTGACCTTCAATACGACTACTTTGTTGAGTGCGTGGGTGCCGATTACAGCACATGGGCTCACGAACGAGACCTCACCGAGCGGTTCGAGGTTATTTACAATATTTTTTCAACGAAGCACTCGGCCCGCCTATTCATTAAAGTTGGAGTCGATGATGGTCAGTCCATAAAGACGCTGAAAAACGTCTTCCTCGGAGCAGAGTATCCCGAGAAAGAAATTGCTGACCTGTACGGCATCCAATTCGACGGTAACGAATTCGACAAAGGCGAGCGCTTCCTTCTCCCCGACGACTGGATCGGTTTCCCCCTCCGAAAGGAATATCCTCTCGGAGGAGAGGACGTCCTCTTCGATCAAGGCGATCGAGGGCCTGCGGTCGAGGATATCAGCATGCCACACGCAGGAGAAAGCTTTGAAGGCAAAACCGGTAGCGAAGACGTCTCAGGACGATAATCGGTGTAGAAAGATCATTTAGTGATCGTCGCACCTTGCTGGTGTCCCAGTCATTTTTCGCGGATTTCTACACGTGTCTAGGCCCTAGATTATGAACCCCGCTTCGTGAAGATAGATTAACCAGAGCCCCATGAATATTTGATTGTCTGCGCTGGATACCGGTAGCCAGGTGACCAGTGGGACCGCGTCTTGCAACACCAGCGATGACGCAGAAAAAGTTTGACCGAGCGCGAGTAGGATTCCGAATTACGTACCACCAAACTGTCTCTCCGCAGATTCGCATTGCAGTCCCCGGCGTAGGGTGCTCCGCTATTGAGAGTTCGATCAGACGACATTATTTCTATAGTCGTCAAGGCCGATGGAGTCGCGGCCGTTGTCCAAGCGGAAAAATTAAGATCGCCTCGTCTCTCAAATAGACGAGCATTCGTCCCGGAATTCGTTACTTTCGCACAGGCACACAGGCAACGCAAGAGGTTGATATTGGTTTAGCCGTTCTGCAACAACCGGACCCATTTTGCCGAAACGAGCCTCCCGTTGTCGGTCGCTAGTTGAGAATTCAGTCCGGGTGTCTGTTCGGTTCCAATAAACCACCGCGTCAGATGGAAAGCCATCATCAACGGTTACGAAGACGGATCATGACTTTCACTTGGCGGGCATCTTTGTCAATTCCCCACGAGATTTGTTGGAAAACCAGGCCGTGCCGAACGTAAAGGGTCCGCAGGCTTTAAGTCCTCGAACGGATTCGACGCGAAACCGACCAGAAGGGGCGAAACCGAACTTCTTCAAGATGTATTTTCAAATTGACTGGTGTTTTTCCGTGGACACTGCGACGCGACAGCGAATCGGAGAACATCCCTTCATGGGTTAGAATACTTTATTGAGAATGGTCAGAATAAAGTGTCAGTCGGACCGGCAATTTTGACGGTTCCGTGGTTTTTTCAGGGAACTGTTGAACGATTCTGCAACAAATCACGTCAAATGTGTTACACCAACTGCGAGCGAATTATTTAGCCAAACCCAAACAACCCAGTTTCATTTATCGTGTACTTGCAGTTGTGAATTTGGAGGTTGCCAATTAATTGAAAAGGGCTTTTACGCTCATTGAACTACTCGTGGTCATTGCTATTATCGCTATCTTGGCCGCAATTCTCTTTCCCGTATTTGCACAAGCAAAGGCCGCTGCGAAAGCCGCTGCTAGCTTGAGCAATATCAAGCAGTCATCGTTGGCCTCGATAATGTATTCCGGGGACTATGACGACGTCTTTGTTCCTGGGGCCAGTTGGAACACGGGTTCTGATCCTATTTGCTATGGAGATGCTTGTGTTTCTACTTGGGTTTGGCTCGAACAACCCTACATGAAGAACGGCGATCTGTTCCAAGATCCGCTTGGTCCTTCAATTCCAAGCGAAGCTGGTGTATCAAAGGCTGTCTTGGCGTCCGTAGAAAGCCAATATGGCTTGAATGTAGATCACCTATCTCCTTGGGACGGCACGGCCACCCGACCCGTAAGTCAAACAGCGACGGCAAATCCAGCCGACACCGTACTTATGACGTCGAAATATGCCACCTCGGAGTGGGTGTATGGTGTAACCGATGGGGTTGCTTTCCAGTGGGATGCAAATACGGACAATGGTCCGCTGATTAACACGGTAGTCGGTTCACCAGAATGCTATACGATTGCCTCTGCATGCATTGACAATTGGGGCCTGAACAGTGCTTGGGCCGGGCTTGTCAAAACAGAGGTTGCCGGTATGAACACTGGCGGTGTCTCGGCCAGAAATGCTGACAATGTAATGGTGGCTTGGGTTGACGGCCATGCTTCTAAGAAGAAGCGAAGTCAACTCGCTGCAGGCACCAACTATACGTCAACGCTTGACGCGGGATCTTTGACTTATACCGACAAGTCAAAGTATGTTTGGGACATTGAGTGATGAGCAAAACTTTAGTAGCCTGCATCTTGCTCGTGTCAGCATTTATGGTTGGCTGTGGACAAAGCGACTCAAGTGCTGCCTCAACACCGACGAATAGTGGCTCCCCTTCCTCGGCCGCAGCCGCCAACGGAAAGCCTCAAGCTACGGCGTCAAAAATGTCACTTGGCCCGGGTGCCGGACAAGGTGACTCTCGAGTCGGCTCTCAATCCAACAGGTAATTAAGTTGAGGTGGAACGCGGATTCGCGTTTCACCTTCTCCTGCTCTATGCCTCATTTTTAAGATCCCAGAACTTTATTGTGATCTTTAACAGATTCTCAAGAATCTGTTAGTTTTGAAAGAGGCCCCCATAGTTTGGACCGTCACCACCGCGGCGGATGATTTTAGGAAAAATCCCTTCCATACAACCCTGGTTATTGCGCAGTCGGCGCAATGTATCGCTCTGAAACCGCTGAGTTTCCGCACTTCAACCGTGAAGAGACGACCAAAGAGTCCCTGTGCCTGAAACAGGGGCTCTTTGCTTTTCGAAGTTATTCAGGGTAGCTTTATCTTAGGTGTTGTCTTTGCGTTTGAACCTAGGTTCGGCTTTTCAAAGCCTTCGCGAGCAATGGCGTCGATCGGTTTTGAGCGCTCTGGGGATCATGGTTGGGAGCATGTCCATTGTCTTGCTCGTCAGCATTGCCACCGGTGTTCGAAGCGATATCACCGATCAGGTAAAGGACCTTGGCGTAAACGTCCTTGTAGTGGTGCCTGGGCGTATTGAGGACGGTACTTTTAATCCCAACTTCGGTGGCATGAGCTACCTTAGCGCATCCGATGCCTCTAAACTCGCCAAAGTCGAAGGTGTCCTACGTTCGGAACCGTTCTCCTTTCTAGGCGGGGGCATCCGCTACAAGGGCAAATCGGCTACTCCGTTTCTTGCCGCCGCAACTCCAGGGTGGTTTGCCATGCGTCCGTTGAAAATGCAGGAAGGTCGCCCCATTGAGGAAAACGATCGCTTCAATGATGTCGTCGTCCTTGGCTCCATTGCCAAGCAACAGTTGTTTGGTTCTGAACCAGCCCTCAACAAGATTGTAAGTATCAACAAGCGCAGCTACAAGGTCATTGGCGTAACCGAAGACAAAAAGCAGGAGCAGAGTCTTTTTTCATTCGGATCTCTTCAAAACCTCGTCTATGTTCCTTGGGATCGCTTGAAGCAAGTTCAGCCCGATTTGCAGGTGGACCGAATCATGGTCCAAATCAGACAGGATGTTGAGCCGCGAGCTTTGATCAGCCGCATGGACAAGATCCTACTTGAGCGGCTCGACAAGCAACAATTTCAGGTTCTGACGCAAGAGGACCTTTTGGGACTGGTCTACAAGTTGATGGGAATCCTCACCTGGTTGCTCACGGGACTAACTTCCATCGCACTTTTCGTCGGTGGCGTGGGAATCATGACGGTCATGCTCATGTCTGTAAACGAGCGGACAAAGGAAATTGGCATTCGAAAAACGGTCGGAGCAAGGCGGCGAGATGTGTTTGTTCAGTTCCTTGCAGAATCCATATTTCTCGCCAGCGTCGGTGGCGCAGTGGGGTTATTACTGAGCTATGGCGTCTGTCTCGCCCTTTACTATTGGACGCCTGTGAAGCCGATGATTACCGGCAGCATCGTTGTCCTCAGCTTTGCAGTTTGCCTACTTGTGGGCACTTTCTTTGGACTATTGCCTGCCATTCGAGCCGCTGCCAAAGACCCGGTTGCCGCAATGCGCAACGAATGAACATTCGTTCGTGGAAAATTCACCGCTTGTGGTTTCGAATTGCCCAAATGACGAGCGGATGGGCATGTATGAAACTGAAATGTTGAACCTTTAAGTAGCCCTGTTTTAACGGTCAACGATTTTGGACCGCAGGTGGTGACTTAATGAAAAGACACGCGGCTTTTACCTTGATTGAGCTCTTGGTCGTCATTGCGATCATAGCTATTCTTGCAGCGATTCTCTTCCCTGTTTTTGCGCAAGCGAAGATGGCGGCGAAGAAGACGAAGCAGCTCGCGCAGATTAAGCAAATTAATACGGCGAGTCAAATCTACATGGCGGACTATGATGATGCGATCGTGCCCGCTTACAACGGCATAGGCAATCCATTTCATCTGACTCTCTATCCCTACATGAAGAGCTATGACATTCTGATTTCTGGTGTGACGGCGCCTAATGCGGCGGCTACTGGGCAGAATAATGGGTGGGACTATATCTGGGCGATTGGCACGTTGCCAATGGCTCGCCTGTACAACCTTCCCTATTGGACAGTCGTGGACTATCCAATCTCACGCGCTCTTGGCGTTGTAGGTGCTCGGTACGATGGTGTGATGGGATGGGCGGTGCCTTCCCTTGATCCTCGGTGGGGTAACTACCCGGCGGATTCCGGTCAGGCGGCATTTCCTAGCAAGACTTATAGCCAAATCGACTCGCCGTCTGAGGCTGCGATCATGTTTGACTCTCAGGATCCGTTTGCCGGGCATGTGAACTGGAGTTCCGATGCCAGTCGGTCGATTGGTGTTTGTACTCCCGGCCCCTCTTATCATCCGGGTGGAACGATTATCGTTGGCGCGGTGCCTCGTTGGGGCGGTCCTCAGTCTTGTGCCGGGTGGCGTGAGGCGGGGGGTGGTGGTAGTGCTGCTATTCCTGACAACTTGGCGCGAAAGGTTCTGGAGGGGGTTGCCGTGGTTACGTTCGTGGATACGAGCACCAAGGCAATGCCATTGTCTCGGCTCTACAAGACGGAGCCATGTAAGACTGATCCTGGGGCTCGCTGTATGACCTATTTCCCGGTAAGTCAATGATGAGAAATTGGATTGTATTGGCGGGTTTGGCTTTGGTTATGGTTGGCTGTGGGGATTCTGGGCCGGAGGGGACGGCACAGGATAAGGCTAACTTGGACCGATTGAGCAAGGAGGGGATGTCTCCTCCGCCGGCGGGGGGTGGCTCGGCGCCAGCTCCCAAAGTAAATGAGAAGGGGGGGATTCCGGGGAATCCTCAGCCTTCGGGAGCAGTTCCTCCTCCTTAGATGGGTTAGAGGGTTGTGAAGGGCCGCCTTTCGAGGCGGCCTTTTTTTTTGATCGGTTGGATACCCTATGATCGACGGAATACCTATAGAGACAATTTTTTGACCGATTGTTCAAACTTTTGAACAATCGGTCAGTATAATGTGATCTGTGGCGGTTATCGAAAGAAAAGTGCAGCGGCCAGAGGCGACTCGAGGGCGAATATTGGAGGCGGCTCTTGAGTGTTTCGCTTTGAAGGGATTTGGAGCGACCTCGATCGGCGAGATTGCGGAGCGGGCAAAGGTTCGGAAGAGCTTGGTGCTTTATCACTTCGACTCCAAAGAAGTGTTGTGGCAGGCGGCGATCGCCGACATGGCCGAGCCGATGATGCAGATGATCGAGCGGTACCTTGGCGACCGGGAGCCTGCGCTTGACTTGGGCGGTTTGGTACGAGGGCGATTCGAGTTCTTGCTGACCCATCCCGAGGTTCCCCGAATTTTGACTTGGGTCGGGCTTGATCCAGAGAGTTTAGCCCCTCAGCGGATGCGGGAATTGGGGCCGAGGTTGGCCGTCAAGGTGCTCAATGACCTCGAGGGTCGGTGCGAAGATCCGCCGATCATGGCGGCAACCATTATGGGAGCAATGGACGCTTGGTTTCGATACCGCCCGATGTACGCCCACATTTCCCTTATTCCAGAGAGTTCAGACGCAAACGAGCGGTTTATTCAGGGACTGCTTCGGCTGATCGAAGGCGGCGGAAAGGAAGACAGACAATGAACAAGCGGATTATTCCCCTTATCGTCGTGGCGGGTTTGGTGGCGGCGGGGTTCGTCGTGGATCGGAATCGGGCGGCGGCGCGAAGCGTTCTCTCTGGGGTCTTCGAGAGTCAGCCGAGCCGACTCGCACCGAAGGTCTCGGGTCGAGTCGAGCAGATTCTCGTTAAGGAAGGCGATACCGTCAAGAAGGGGCAACCCTTGGTTCGGTTAGCGATGCCCGAGGTGCGTTATCAATCGGACGCCAATAAAGCCTTGGCGGAACAGGCGGAGGCGAAGCTTCGAGAGGCGGAGAACGGGAGTCGAGCCGAAGAGATCCAGCGGCAGCGGGCGGCGCTCTCCGAGGCGCAGGCAAACCTCGAAAAGCTTCTGAATGGCGCTCGACCGGAGGAGATCGGAGCGGCAAAGGCATCGGTCCGACAAGCGGAGGCGAAGCTTCGAGAACTGCAGAATGGTTCTCGACCGGAGGAGATCGCAAAGGCTCGTGCGGCGCTTCAGGCGGCGAAGGCGCAATTGGCGATCACTCAGCGCGGCCCTTCTGAGGAGGACAAGGCACGACTTGAACAGGACCTGAAGGCAGCCGATGCGGACCTGGCTTACACGGAGTTGACCCGGGATCGGAAGAAGCGGCTTTGGGAGCAAGGGGCGGTGGCGAAGATGGAGTTCGACGTGGCCGAGAACCAATACGAGAAGGCTCTCGCCAAGCATCGGCAAGCGGCTCTCTCTCTTGAAAGAGCGCGGAAGGGCTCCCCGGCGGAAGAAGTTCGAGCGGCTCAGGAAGGGGTTAAGCAAGCGGAGGCCCAGTTGGAGCTGACTCTCGCGGGGGCTCGTCGAGAGGAAATACAGGCAGCGGAGGCAGCGGTAGGAGCGGCAAGGGAGAACCTCAGGCTTCTCACGAACGGGTCTCGCTCCGAGGATATCGCGGCAGCGCGGGCCAAGGTGTCGCAGATGGAAGCGGCGCTACGGGAACTAGAGAACGGGACTCGACCGGAGCAGATTTCACAGGCGAAGGCAGCGGCGACCGCGGCCCAGGCGCAAGCCGAAGGGAGTCAAGCCTCGGCAGATGAGCGAACTATTTTCGCGCCCAAGGACGGACTGGTGGAGCGAGTGTTAGTGGCGGACGGGGATCTGGTCGGTCCCTCTGTCCCAGCGATTCAGATGTCGGCCCCCTCCGATCTTTGGCTCAGGGTTTACGTCCCCGAGAAGAACTTGACCTCGATTCGGGTTGGCGACGAGGCGGAGTTGGCGGTCGATGGGATCACTGAGCACTTGGTGGGCGTGGTCGAGAGCATCGCGACCCAGGGCGAGTTTACGCCGGCGAACTTGCAGACGCCGGAGGAGCGCGGCAAGCAGGTGTTTGCGGTTCGGATTCGGCTGAAGCAGCCGGATTCGCGGGTGAAGTCGGGGGTGGCGGTGACGGTGGTTGGTTTTCGGGGGACTGTTGTCAGCGAGCAGGGGGACTTTTTCAGGGGGCAGGGGGCCTTTATCGGGGGGCAGGGTACAGGGCACAGGGGGCAAATATCAGTTGTCGGGGGACAGGGGGGGCGTGATGGGGCCCGGCGCTCTGGAATAGCCTCAGGGCTAGGGTTGGCACAATGCGCTAGACAGTTTTATGCGCACCCTGAGGCATCAGTTCTAATAGCCAGGGGGCAGGGGACAGGGTACAGGGGGCAGATATCAGTCGTCGTGGGGCGCGATGGGTCCCGGCGCTCTGGAATAGCCTCAGGGCTGGGGTTGGCACAATGCGCTAGACAGTTTTATGCGCACCCTGAGGCATCAGTTCTTTTAGCCAGGGGCCGGGGGGCTGGGTACAGGGGGCAGATATCAGTTGTCGGGGGACAGGGGGGGCGTGATGGGGCCTGGCGCTCTGGGATAGCCTCAGGGCTGGGGTTGGCACAATGCGCTAGTCAGCTTTATGCGCACCCTGAGGCATCAGTTCTAGTGGTCGGGGGTCGGGGGGCTGGGGGCAATTATCAGTTTTCAGGGTTCAGGGGGCAGGGGGCAGCGTTATCATCTCCGTTCGCATGGGGCGAGGAGGGGGGTGGTGATGGGGCCCGGCGCTCTGGGATAGCCTCAGGGCTGGGGTTGGCACAATGCGCTAGACAGCTTTATGCGCACCCTGAGGCATCGGGGGAATTGAGACTTTGGGGGTTGAGTTGAGCGGGGGGGCCCTCACCCCTGCCCCTCTCCCAGGGGGCGAGGGGGGAGATGCGCGGGGCGAGGGGGGAAATGGCTCTGTTGCGATTGAGATGTCGGGATTGGGGCGGCGGTTTGGGGATTTTTGGGCGGTTAAGGATCTTTCTTTGACGGTCGAGAAGGGCACTATCTTTGGGTTTTTGGGGCCGAATGGGAGTGGGAAATCGACGGCGATCCGGATGCTATGCGGGTTGCTGGAACCCTCCGAAGGGTCGGCGACGGTGAACGGGTTCGATGTCGTCCGAGAGTCGGAGGCGGTCAAGCGGAGCATTGGCTACATGAGTCAGGCGTTTAGCTTGTACCGGGACCTTACCGTTCGAGAGAACTTGGACTTCTTCGGGGGAGTCTACGGGTTGCGCGGGGCGCGATTGCAAGAGCGCAAGGACAAGGTTATCGAGCTTACGGGGCTGGCTCCCTATGTGGACCGTCGCGCGGGTCAATTATCGGGAGGATGGAAGCAGCGGTTGGCGCTCTCAGCTTCCTTGATTCATGAGCCGGATCTGGTGTTCTTGGATGAGCCGACGGCGGGAATCGACCCGGTGGCACGGCGCGACCTTTGGGATCTGCTGTTTCAGTTGGCGGGCGAGGGAAAGACGCTGTTCGTCACTACGCACTATATGGATGAGGCGGAGCGGTGCAGCGACATTGCCTATATCTACCTTTCCAAGCTGATGGTTCGAGGGACGCCCGCGGAGTTGAAGGCGTTGCCCGAAGTTTCGCCGGCGGGGACTCGGCGGTGGGCGCTTTCGGTGGAGCCGCCCGCCCAGGGGTTGATGGCCCTGAAGGGGCATCCAGAGGTCATCGATGTGACGCTGGTGGAGTCGGAACTGCACTTGCTGGTTCCGGAATCGGCCAATCTTGCGAGCATTCGGGATGCGGTTTCGGGGTTGAAGGTTGGGGAGTTTCGGGCGATTGAGCCTTCCCTGGAAGACGTTTTCGTCACCTTGACCCGAGGGATGGCGAAGGTATGAACGGCTATTGGAGCGTCGTTCAGAAGGAAATCGTGCACCTCAAGCGCGATGCGACGACCTTGGTGATCGCCCTGCTCTTGCCCCTCATTCAGGTGATGTTATACGGCTATGCCATCGACTTCGATGTTCGGCACATTCCCGCGGTAGTAGTGGATCAGGATCGGAGCCGAGAGAGTCGGGATTACGTGACCCGGCTGCGGGCTACGGAATATCTGGATCCGGACGTGATGGCGGCGACCGAAGATGAGGCGGCGCACATGGTGCGCACGAATCAGGCGAAGGTAGCGGTAATTATTCCGCCCAATTTCTCTCGCGAAATGGCGGCGGGACGCGCTCCCCAGGTGGGGGTCTTGATCGATGGGTCGGACAGTCAAGTTGCGTCACGGGCTCGGCTGGCGTTTGCCCAGCCGCCTCGTCGCGGTTCGGGGCAAGTCGATGCCCGGATGAATGTGCTGTTCAACCCGAACATGCGCACGGCGACGTTTATGATCCCGGGGTTGATCGGGCTGCTGATGCAGATGATTACGGTCTCGCTGACGAGTTTCAGCTTGGTGCGGGAGCGCGAGCAGGGGACGTTGGAGCAGCTGATGGTCTCGCCGATTGGTCGGCTGGGGTTAATGCTTGGGAAGTTGACGCCCTATGCCGGGGTCGCGATGTTCGAGTTTGGATTGATTCTGACGTTTGGGTATTTCCTCTTCGACGTGCACGTGGTGGGGAGTCTGCTCGGGTTGATCGTGCTTTCGACGCCATTCATTTTGGCGAACCTGGCGCTGGGGCTTTTGATCTCGACGGCGGCGCAGAATCAGGCGCAGGCGTTGCAGTTTGCGATGTTGACGTTGATGCCGTCGGTGCTGATGTCAGGATTCATTTTTCCGCGGGAGACGATGCCGGGGACGATTTACATCATCTCGGAGGTCCTTCCCTTGACGCACTACTTGAACATCGTTCGGGGAGTGATCGTGCGGGGGGCGGCGTTTTGGGATCTGCTGCCGTCGGCGGGGATTTTGATGTTGATTGCATCTGCATTGATTTTTGTGAGTACGCGACGGTTTCGGAAGAGCCTGTCTTGATTTTTGATTTTTGATTTTTGGTTCTTGGTTCTTGGGTTGGGATTTGGGTATTGGGATGGGCGGGGGTGTTGGGGGGCGCGCGTACGACGGTGGGACCGTCGATTTTGGGGTTTGCGAGCGAATTCAACCGCAGAGCGGGATGTTGGCATCAGTCTTTCTGACGTGGGTGTGATCTGGTTCAGGGCGCTCTGTTTGGTCGTCGCGCGTACGACGGTAGGACCGTCGGCTACATTGCGCTCGGTGATCGGTTGCGCGTTGTGGACGCTGGGCGAGATGTAGGCGTCAGTCCTCCTGACGTGGGCGCGTTCTGGTTTTAGGGCGCTCGGTTTGGCCGCGCGCGTACGACGGTAGGACCGTCGGCTACATTGCGCTCGGTGATTGGTTGCGCGTTGTGGACGCTGGGCGAGATGTAGGCGTCAGTCCTTCTGACGTGGGTGTGTTCTGATTTCAGGGCGGGATGTGGGCGTCAGTCCTCCTGACGTGGGCGCGTTCTGGTTTTAGGGCGCTCTGGTTTGGGCCGAGCGCGTACGACGGTAGGACCGTCGCCTACATTGCGCTCAGTGGTTCGTAACGCGTGAATAATCGCAGAGCGAAATGTAGGCGTCAGTTCTGCTGACGTGGGTGTGTTCTGTTTCAGGGCGCTCTGGTTCAGATCGCGCTCGCGTCAGGGGGACTGACGGCTACATTGCGCTCGGTGATTGGTTGCGCGTTGTGGAGGCGGAGCGGGATGTAGGCGTCAGTCCTGCTGACGTGGGTGTGTTCTGTTTCAGGGCGCTCTGGTTGGGCCGCGCGCGTACGACGGTAGGACCGTCGGCTACATTGCGCTCGGTGATGGGTTGCGCGTTGTGGACACAGAGCGGGATGTGGGCGTCAGTTCTGCTGACGTGGGCCCGTTCTGTTTCAGAGCGCTCTGGTTGGCTGCGCGCGTACGACGGTAGGACCGTCGGCTACATTGCGCTCGGTGATGGGTTGCGCGTTGTGGACACAGAGCGGGATGTGGGCGTCAGTTCTGCTGACGTGGGCGCGATCTGGTTCAGAGCGCTCTGTTTGACCGCGCGCGTACGACGGTAGGACCGTCGGCTACATTGCGCTCGGTGATTGGTTGCGCGTTGTGGACACAGGGCGGGATGTGGGCGTCAGTTCTGCTGACGAGGGTGTGTTCTGGTTCAGGGCACTCTGGTTGGACCGCGCGCGTACGACGGTAGGGCCGTCGGCTACATTGCGCTCTGAGGTTATGGGGGTACGCCAGCGCCGGGGAGAATTCAGTTCCGCACACGATCTAGAACGCAACCGCACCCATATGCTTCTCGTCGGCGGGTGAGGGGCGGAATTGGGGGTGCTGGGAGCGAGGTTAGGCGTCTACAATCTTTGTATGTCGTTGGAGCCACGTCCGCTTGCCGAGGGTTTTTTGTTGGCGGGGCGGTTTGAGGTGGAGACGGTATTGGGGCGTGGGGGTTTTGGCATTGTTTATCGAGCCCAAGATCTTCAGCGGAACGACACGGTGGTGGTCAAGGAATTGGCGCCGAGCGGGGTCCGGCGGAATGGGGATGGGGTGGTGGAGTTGGATATGGCGTCCTCGCCTCGACTCCGACAGCAGTTCCTAGACGAAGCGCGGACGATGGCTCGGTTGAACTTGCAGGGCGTTTTGCCGATGCGGACGAGCTTTACGGAAAACGGGACGGCCTACTACGTCACGGACTACCTTCCCAATGCGGTTCCTCTGGAGCGGTTGCTCAAATCCGAGGGGCGGATGGATATGGCGGGGGCGCTGGATATTTTGTATCAGCTCATGGAGACCCTGGAGCAGGTTCATCAGCGGGGGATTCTGCACCGCGATATCAAGCCCAGCAACATCCTGGTCACGCCCGGCGGCGAGGCGACATTGATCGATTTTGGGGCGGCTCGGGAGTGGCACGCGGACGCCTCGGTGACTCATACAGTGCTTTTCACTCCGGCCTACGCGCCCTTGGAACAAATGGCAGAGCGCGCCCGACGAGGGCCAGCCACGGATATCTATTCCCTTTGCGCGACGGCGTACGAGATGCTGACGGGTCACAAGCCGACGCCGGCAACGGACCGGGCCAGCGGGGTTGGGCTCATCCCGATCGCGACCTTGCGACCCGATGTGGAATCGACGGTGGCGGATGCACTGGAAGCGGGCATGGCTCTGAAGTTGACCGATCGGCCCCAGAACATTGCCGCTTTGCGAACGCTGCTGAACAACGAACCCGAGGAAGAACCCCATGGTTCCAGTCTCTTGGAGATGGATGCAAAGATGGTTCGGCTTCAACGATTTAGCTTCGAACGACGTCAATGCCCGGCGTGCAAGGAGCTTCTGGAAGAACCTCGGCCCTTGCGCAAGGGGATTTGCCCGGTATGCCACGAAGGGACAATCAAGAAGCGCGAGATTCATCCGGGGCTATGTCCCGTTTGCCGTGTTCAGCCGATGAAAGAAATTCGGAATCTGGATCCGATGCACACCTGTCCCCGTTGCAAAACCGGTTGGCTGACGATCAAGAAGAAGGGTTTGCTCAGTAAAGAAATCATCGCCGACTGTCCCGACTGCGAGGCCCACTTCGAAGGAAACTCCCAGCAAGCCAACGGGCGGACATGGGTGGATTGGCTAGAAGAGAGCGAACGATCTGAATCGGTGAGATATTGCGATGGCTGCGGGGCGCAGATGGATCGGGAAGCGGACGGACGATATGCCCTGGTGGTGAGCGAACGAGCGCTCAAGCACACTCGACTGTATTTGGAGGAACGGGATTGCGTCGCGGTGGGCTTGGAGCCGGGATCGGGGAATGCCGAATGCATGCTCTGCGGGGCCGACTTTTACCTTTACGGCGACAACGTCACGCTGCTGAGTTCGAAGGACGATCCATTTGGGTTCGCAAAAGATCATCTTGGCCGGCTATTAACCTTGGAGGACAACCGATGGATGGGGGTTGGCAAACAGAGTCCCCATCCAGGCTTGATCTGCCATCACTGCCATACCGAGCTCGACCGGGACGGCGAATATTTACGGGTCGTGAGAACCCGGAACCGGGCCCTCGCACGCCATTTGGACCAGCCGATCAAATTAGCGGATCTGCATCGATTAGCCGAAGGATTGCCAACGATTAGCGAGGAAGCAGACTTCGGTCGACAACTCTTGGAAGAGGTATCGCACGCTTACGAGAAAGGAGATTTGGGGTTCGACGATGGCAACACGATCCTGTGGAGGGGCCCGGCCAGCCGAACGGATTCGGATGGGAATGGGAACCTTTCGATCACTCGCGAGGAGGTGCAGTTTGGGGGTGTTTTTCGAAAGTGGAAGATTCCGTTCGACGCGATTCTGGAGGCCTCTTCCGACGGCAGCACCGTTTGGTTAAGAGTCAGCGGCGAGGCGGAGCCAGTGGGTTTTGCGGTCTCGCCGATTGCACTGACAAGTCATCTGCAGTCAGGACGCTATACGGTGGAACTAGGCCCCAACGAATTAGCGGCCCGGATCACTTCGGAGCTTCGCCCCCGTTGTTAGTTCGAGGCTGAACTACGGTGCCGGAGGGGAACGGCGGGAAGCGCCAGCGTATCGCTGGGCACGGAGGTGACCTTGATGAGGCGATCCAAGATGACCTTGACGGAGCCTGCAAGGGGGAACGCGATGATCATGCCGGGCAGGCCAAAGAGGGCGGCGCCGGAGAGGATAACGAAGACGTTGATCACGCCGCTGAGTCCCACCGAGTTTCCGACCACTTGCGGATAGACCATTTGGTCAAAAACAAGTCCAATTCCAGCGAAGATAGCGGTGACGAGAATAGCGTAAGTCCAGGGCGAGCCCATGGAGAAGAGGAAATTGCCCGATACGCCACCAAGACCCAACATCAGGAACAGGACCGCGTAATTGATGATGTTGCCAAGGTAGGGGACGAGGTAGAGGCCACCGAACACAAAGGCCAGAAGGAAGGCATACGGGACGTTAAAGAACCACAGCACGATGGTGGCCATCACGATGTAGAGCAGGACCACGGTGGCCACGCCACGCAAGTAACGGAGGAAGACCTGTCCGATATCGCTCATGATAGCGATGGTGCTAGCCCGGATGGATGGAGGGATCCAGCGGGGTCCCCTTCTTCTGAGGTCCTCCATCTCAAGCAACATGAGGAAGACGATAAGGGGTACCAGCAGGAGCGTAAAGAGACCGGAAGCGAGGGTGCCCAAGATACCGAAGAAGGATCCGAACGCCTTTTGTGCGGAGGAGGCAATCTCACCCCGATGCTTGTCTATGTATTGCTCAGTGATGGCGCGGCGCGTGGAAGGCAATCCGGCGCGCTCCAGGAATGGGCGTGCCTGATTTAGCAAGACGTCGAACTGGTCTTGTTTCGTAAACTCCTGAGCCTGATTGACGGGGTTCCAGCGAAGGAAGAAGTTATCGGTTTTGTCCCCACCGGTTAAGCTCGTGGTGAACTCGTCCAGTTTGCCGCTGGCCATGGAAACTTGGCGGGCGATGGAAGGACCGGCAAACACGCCGATAAAGCCGAGCCCCAGGAAGAAGACGACGAATACCATCCCGACGGCGGCTCCGCGTGAATATCCCCGGAGACGGAGTTTGCGGACACTGGGCTCTAGCAGCGCCGAGATAATGAAAGAGATGACAAAGGGCAATAAAATGCCCCGGACCAGATAGAGGAAGACCAAGGCAACCACGACAATGGTGGCCCACAGCAAAATCCTCCAACCTACCATCCGGGGCGGGTGGCGTTAGACGCCTAGCTCTTCCGCGGCCGACTTGACCGTTCGCTTGGCGCGCTGTTCAGAAATCCACTCATCGGTCTTGCCCTTGAGCTCCTTAAACTTGTGAGCGAGCTCGTCTCGGGTTTCGGCTCCCGACTTCGGCGCAAACAGAAGGCCAGCGGCGGCACCGATGATGGCTCCTAAGCCTACACCTGCCAGCATGTAAAGCACCACATTGTTCTCGTTGTTATCGTTGCTCATCTAAATTCCTCCTCGGTACGAATCCATTATGCGCATCTTTTGCAGAATCCACCAGCTTGATGCGACCTTCGAGATACTTATTCCCGACGAATGGATTTCCTATCCTGTTCAAATAGGCGGGTTCTGACTCAAATTAACAGGGACAGAGACCTAGTTGAGGGACATTTCCCGGATTGACCGGATAGTACCGCCCGCCAGCACCGTTTGACCACGGTACGCCACCGCAATTTGACCAGGGGTCACCGCCCGGACCGGTTTGTCGAAAACTAGGTGAGGATCTTCGCCGCCGAAGAGGGTGGCGGATTGAGGGTCCATGTTGTAGCGAATCTTGGCCATCACTCGCTGCGGTTCTACGGTTGGTTCGACGGCACTCCAGAAGAGTCCGTCTAAGGGGACACGCTTGGTTTCCAGTTCCGGGGCCCTACCGACCACAACTCTATTCTCTTTTGGCTTCAGTTCCAAGACGTAAAGCGGGCTGGGAGAGGCGACGCCGAGACCGCGTCGCTGGCCGACGGTGAAATCGGCGATGCCTTCGTGCTCGCCGAGGGTCTTCCCTTCCCGGTTGACGATCTCGCCCTTGGCGAACATTTCTGGGCGGGTTCGACGGAGAAACTCTTGATAGCCGCCGGCTTCACTGACGAAGCAGATTTCTTGGCTATCCGGCTTATCCGCGACGGAGAGACCGAATTCTCGGGCCATTTCTCGGGTTTGGGCTTTGTCGGCGATTTCTCCCATGGGGAAATAGCTGGCAGCGAGTTGGTCTTGGTCAAGCATGTAGAGGACATAGCTTTGGTCTTTGCCCTCTCCGCGAGCCCGGAGGAGGCGGTGACGACCCGTGGCCTTGTCCTGGCGGATGCGGGCATAGTGACCGGTGACGAGGCGGTCGCAGCCGAGTTCGCGCATCTTCTTCATGAGGATGTCGAACTTGACGAATTTATTGCACTGGACGCAGGGGTTGGGAGTTCGGCCCTGGGCGTATTCGTCGACGAAATTGTCGATGACAGACTGGCGGAACTCGTCCTTGAAGTTCATGACGTAATGGGGGATTCCCAAAACGCGAGCGACTCGACGGGCGTCCTCGACCGCGCCGAGGCTACAGCAACCGGCGTGGCGGGGGTCTGTTTGGCTCTCCTGCCATATCTGCATGGTGAGGCCAATGACGTCGTAGCCGCGGCGCTTCAGGACGGCGGCGGCTACGGAGCTGTCTACGCCGCCGGACATGGCGACGAGGACGGTGGGCTTATTTCGAGGCAGGGGCGGTTCCTCCGCTCATGAGCTTGTTATAAGGCTCGGATTTGAGAAGATCGGGCACTTCATCAATAGATACGGATTTGGGCTTCTCTCCTTCCGCCATTAGGAAGAAAGTCGGCGTTTGATTGATTTTGAGCTCGTTCGCGAGGTTGATGTCGCCGACGACTCGGGCGAGGGCGGGGTCTTGGGCGTCCTCAAGTCTCTTCTTGGCCTTATCGGGATCCAATCCAACGGACTTGGCGATGGCCAGCACGGCGTCCTGAGATTGGAGTTCTTCCCCGCTGTGGGCATACATGGCGGTCAGGAAGTCCCAGAACTTCCCTTCTTCGCCGGCCATTTCTGCGATGGTGGCGGCAGGCATGGCCATTCGGTGGTCTTCTTTCATGAAGAGCGGGAAGTGGTGAAACACAACGCGGACTTTGCCGCCACTCTCGGTGACCAGCTTTTCGACTTTGGGGAATGCGCCTTTACAGCCGGGGCAGAGGAGGTCGGCGAATTCTACGATGGTAATGGGAGCGTCTTTTTGGCCGAGGATATGGCTCTTGTCGTCGATCAATTTGACTTCGCCTTCAACGATCTTGGTGATGGCGCCGGGATCGAGTTTGGCTCCGGTGTTGCGGAGGAACGAGGGGCCCATGCCGAGGGCGATGAGGGTGACCAGACCGCAGGCGGCGGCGACGATCATGTCCGTTCGGCCCCGCGTTTCGGATGATTCAACGGAGTCTTGGGGCAGGTCGGTTTGCATCAGCGCGGCGTAGGTGATGGTGGTAAGCACCATCGTAATGGCGGATGAAAGACACCAGATGCAAGTGGCTTTGATCTCGTACAGCGCGATGTAGGTGAGGTAGCCGCTGTAGATGGCTCCCAAACCCGACAAGACGAAACCGATGACGACCAGCGACTTGACGCCGATCATTCCTTTCAAACCTCTGATGATGGCGAGGGCAGCAAGGATGACGTATCCCACAAAGCCCAGGTAGGCAACGGGGATGCCGCCTTTTTGATGGTCTCCGATCAAATACGATGTTGGGTGCGTGGCGACGATATCGCAACCATGGGAAACACCGCACGGAAGCGCAATGTTTAGAACGTGGCTGAGGCTGAGGTAGCCCGCGATAAAGATGCCAATAAAGCCTAGTGCGATGAGGATGCGATTGAGGGCGACTGCGCTCACTGGGGAATTGTACCGTCCTGTAGGATATGCGTTCGGTCCGACAGGACCGTCAAATTCAATGCCAAAAGGTACACTGAAAGTTCCTTTTCCGGCTAACCATGTTAGCCGAGGCCGACTTTTCCATGTCCACCCTTCTCAGCCCCCAGAATCTAGCGATGGCTCAGCGGCCCCGCGCCAAGCGAGGGACTTACTTCGTCCAGACGTGGGGATGTCAGATGAACGAAGAGGATAGCGAGCAGATGGGCTTGTACCTGGAGCAGATTGGATTTGAGCGCGCCTCGTCCATGTTGGAGGCGCAGATCATTTTGCTCAACACGTGCTCGGTGCGGAAGAAGCCGGAGGACAAGGCGTTCTCGATGCTGGGCGAATTGGCGCCGTTGAAGCAGAGCAAGAAGGATTTGCTGATTGGGGTTTGCGGATGTATGGCGCAGCTTCGGGCAGATGAGATTCGGCGACGGGCTCCGCATGTGGACTTTGTGGTTGGAACCGGACAGGTGGCGACGATTCCGGGACTGGTCGAGGAGATTTTGCAGAAGCGGCGGTTCCAGAAGCGGTTGGAGTTGCCGGAGCGGAAGGGCGCGATTGTGGAGGAGATTCCGCAGCGCAACGTGGGGCGTGAGCCGAAGCTGAAGTCGTTTGTGCCGATTCAGTACGGGTGCGACAAGTTCTGCACGTTTTGCATCGTGCCGACGACTCGAGGGCGAGAGCGGAGTCGACCGACGGCGGACATTTTGGAAGAGGTCTCCGCGCTGGCGACGCAGGGGACGAAGGAAGTGACGCTGCTGGGGCAGACGGTGAACTCTTATGGCAAGAACATGCCGGAGGGGAAAGTGCCGTTTAGCGAATTGCTTTGGAAGTTGGGGGAGATCGAAGGGCTAGAGCGGATTCGGTATACGTCGCCCTATCCTCGCGACTTCAAGACAGACGTGATTGAGGCGATTCGGGATTGTCCGAAGGTGATGGAGCACTGCCACATGCCCTTGCAGGGCGGGGACGATGTGCTCTTGAAGCGGATGAAGCGGCTCTATACGGTTGAGGGGTTTTATAAGATCGTGGAGGAATTGCGGGCGGCGATTCCTCAGATTTCGATCACGACGGACATTATCGTTGGGTTCCCCGGGGAGACGGACGAGGAGTTTGAGGGGACTCTGGACGTGGTGCGGAACGTTCGGTTTGATGGGGCTTACATGTTTATCTACTCGCCTCGGCCCGGGACGCCGGCGGCGGAGATGGAGCAGGTGCCTCAGGCGGTGAAGAAGGAGCGGTTGGCGCGGTTGATTGAGTTGCAGAACTCGATTACTTGCGAGATCAATGCTTCTTTGGTCGGGCAGGAGTTTGAGGTTTTGGTCGAGGGGCCTTCGCCGAAGAATAAGGCGGTTTTGCAGGGATACTCGCGGGAATTTCGGATGATGCACTTCGGGGGAGATGTGGCGAAGGGGTTGATTGTTCGGGTGCGGGCCACGGAATCTCACCAGTGGGGATTGTTCGGCGAGCTTATTTCTTAACAAATCGACCCGGGTCTGGGTTGGTTTGACTGGTACGCTTTTGGACTCACCATGTCGTTGCTATCAGTTCCTATTGGCGCCAACGCCCCGGAAGTCTTCAATACGATTATCGAAATCCCTCGTGGGAGCACGAACAAGTATGAAGTCGATCAGACCACGGGCGTTTTGAAACTGGACCGAGTTCTATATTCTCCGCTGTTCTATCCGTTTGACTACGGTTACATTCCTCAGACGCACTACCTAGACGGGGACCCCTTGGATGTTTTGGTTTTGTTGAGCCATCCGACGGTGCCGGGGTGTGTGATCGAGGTGAGTGCGATCGGGGTTTTGGAGATGAGCGACGACAAGGGGCCGGACGAGAAGATTCTTTGCGTGGCGAAGAAGGATCCTCGGTATGGGTACCGGAAGTCGTTGGATGAGTTGAACAACCACACTTTGAGCGAGTTGCAGCACTTTTTCGAGGTTTATAAGCAGCTGGAAGAGAAGGACGTTGAGGTTAAGGGCTGGCACGGGCCGGAATTGGCGATTGAACTGATTCAGAAGTACCGGACGGATCTTTAGTCTAGGCCCTTTTGCATTTTTCGGTGGGGGATCGTGACTTCTTCGAACGGTTCCCCGACTACCTCGTAGCCTAGGCGAAGGTAGAAGTGGACGGCCGTATCTCGGGCGTTGAGGGTCATGACTTTGAAGCCTTTGGCCCGGGCGAATTCTTCTGAGTAGATCACCATGCGGGCACCGATGCCTTGACCTTGTCGGTCGGGGGTGACGGCGACTTGGCGCATTTTGATCGTGGTTTCGTCTTGGGGGCTGAGGACGAGGCAGCCGACCAGCTCTATTCCTTCCATCGCGGCGATGTGGAAATCGGCGGCTTCAGCGGTGATTTGGTCGGCGGTGAAGTCGAGGCCGAGAGGACGGCGGAGGATCTGGCGGCGCAATTCAAGCGCTACCAGATACTCACACGAATCGTGGCCGATCTCTCGGACTTCCATTACTTCTTAGACTTCGGTTTGGCCTTGGCCTTCGTCGCGGTCTTCTTTCGGGTGACCTTTTTGCGGGTGGAGGGGCCGGCGGCTCGTTTCTTGGCAAGGAGTTCGATGGCCTGCTCTTTGGTGAGGGTGGCGGGGTCTAAGTCCTTGGGGAGGGTGGCGTTGGTTTCGCCGTCGGTCACGTAGGGGCCGAAGCGGCCGCTCATGACTTTGACGGGACCGGCGGCGTCGGGCAGTTCACCGAATTCTTGGATGGGCGCGGCGGCTTGGCGAGCTTGGCGCTGGAATTTGGGCTGCTTGAGGACTTCGACGGCTTCTTCGACGGACATTTTGAGTCCGGTGCGCCAGTCTTCGACGTTTCGGATCTCGGCGCCGCTTTGGATGTAGGGGCCGTACTTGCCGAGCTTGAACTCGATGTTCTCCCCGGTCTCCGGGTGTTTGCCGATTTGGCGGGGGAGTTGGCAGAGATCGTTGAGATCTTCTTGGGAAAGGGCTCGCGGATCGGCGTTGAGGGGGAGGCTGACCCAGGTGGGTTTGACCTTTGCCTCGATCTCTTCGGGTGTTCGCTCGACTTCGAGGTAGTAGCTGCCGCGTTGCTTGAGCAGGAGGCGGCGGCCGGATCGGGGGTCGATGCCGATGGATTCGGCTTCAGGCGACTTTTGGTTATAGAGTTCGACCGCCTTTTCGATGGTGAGATCGGCGGGGGCGAGGTCCTCGGGGACGTTCGCGTACTTCTTGGTCTCGCCATCGCCCATTTGGAGGAACGCGTCTCCATCTTTGCCGTTGCGGACGTAGATGGGTTCGTTGGTCTCGGGGTGGGTCCCCACTAAGTAGAGCGGATAGGGGATTTGGCGTTTTCGCTCATCGACGATAACCTTGAGGCCGGGGCGATCTGGTTCGCCGAGGAAGAACTCTTTGAGGTATCCCTTCGCGCTGACCTTGCCCTCGGCGATCTCGTCCAGGGCGTCGTCCATGTTGCGGGTGAAGTCGAGTTCCATGAACTCGGAGAACCCGCTTTCGAGGACTTCGATGGTGAGGAACGCCTTGAAGGTTGGGATGAGCTGCTTGCCCGCCTTTCGGACATAGCCTCGGTCGACAATGACGGAAATGATCGAGGCGTAGGTGCTGGGGCGACCTATTCCCTGCTTTTCCAGTTCCTTGATGAGGGTGGCGTCCGTGAACCGGGCGGGGGGCTTGGTTTCGTGGCCCGCGGCGCCGAGGTTGACCAGTTGGACCTGGTCGCCTTCCTTCATGCGAGGTAGGCGGCGCTCTCCGGCTTCCTTCTCGGCATCCTCATCATCCAGTCCTTCGAGATAGACGCGACGATAGCCGTCGAAGAGGATTTGCTTTCCGGCGGCGCGGAAGATGGTGTTCTCAACGGCGATTTCGGCCTCAGTTCGAAGGACTTGGGCATTTTTCATCTGACAAGCGACAGTTCGCTTCCAGATAAGATCGTAAATCTTGAATTGGTCTTCGGTGAGCGCCTTGCGGATTTCGCTGGGCTTACGGAAGGCATCGGTCGGACGGATGGCTTCGTGAGCTTCCTGGGCGTTGCGGACCTTGCTGGTGTAGACGTTCGGCTTAGCAGGCAGACAGTCTGAGTAATCGTTCTGGATGAGTCCGCGGAGGTTTTCAAGCGCAGCAGAGGAAAGCGTAAGGCTGTCCGTTCTCATATAAGTGATCAAACCAATCTGCTCGCCGCCAATCTCGACGCCTTCATAGAGCGTCTGGGCGATGCGCATGGTTCGATCCGCGCTGAAACCAAACTTTCGGTTGGCATCCTGCTGGAGCGTCGTGGTCATGAAGGGCGCGTAAGGTCTTTCCTGCCCTTCGGTTTCCGAAAGTTTGGAAACTTGCCACGGTTTGGCGGTCTTGAGTTTTTCGGCCAGGCTCGACGCCTGCTCCTCGTTGAGAAGCATGACGGACTCGCCCTTCTTCTCTTTGAGTTGGCCGGTTGAGTCATCAAAGTCGCTTCCATTGGCAACGCGCTTGCCATCGATCGACCGAAGTTCGGCGTCAAATTCGATTCCGTCTTGGCTTAAGCGGGCTTTGAGGTCCCAGTAACTGGCGCTTCGGAAGTCTCGACGGAGCTTTTCTCGCTCGACAATCAGTTTGACGGCGGGACTTTGAACTCGACCAGCGCTCAGGTTCTTCATGACGCGAGACCAGAGCACGGGAGACAGGGTGTAGCCGTAAAGTCGGTCGAGGATTCGTCGGGCTTCTTGAGCTTCAACCAACCCTTCGTCAATCGTGCGAGGAGTGGCCAGCGCGGAGAGGATGGCGTCTTTCGTAATTTCGTGGAACGCGATGCGTTTTACTTGAACCGACTTTGCAGGCTTGAGGGTCTGCAGCAAGTGCCAAGAGATAGATTCGCCTTCGCGGTCTTCGTCTGTTGCGAGGATGAGTTCTTCTTTTCCTTTCAACGCCTGACGCAATCTTGAGACCTGTTGCGCCTTCTCCGGCGGCACCTCATAGATGGGTTCGAAGTCATTGTCAACATCGACGGAATAATCAGCCCACCACTTCTTTTTGAGTTCGGGATCAAGCCCGCGAGCATTCGGGTGAAGGTCTCGAATGTGCCCGACGCTCGCAAGCACCTCGTAATCGTTTCCGAGGTAACTCCCGATCGTTTTCGCCTTGGCAGGCGACTCGACAATGACCAGTTTCTTTGCCATACAACGTTTTCTTTTTGGTAACTACGCAAGATATTGCCGTGAATCACCCGGCTCTTCAGTGCGGCGGGTGCATCCTACCCGCAGATGCGCAAAGTTTGACAGGTGATCTTGGGATCGATTCAACCCGACGAATTGTTGATTCGTACGAATAGACGTCGAATTGAGGGAGCTTGATCCGACATAAGACCGTCTGAATACTTATGCTCCGCCCCGGGGCGGATAGACTGAAGGGGCCTTTCACATGAAACGATCGTTAATATTCATCCTGCTCTGCCTGACGGCGCTCGGTTTGGGGCAAGAAACTTATTTGGGCCTCTATCTCCAGGGAAACAAGCTGGGCTATTCGTCCTATCTGTCCACAAACGCCAAGCTTAACGGCAAATCGGTCAAGCGTAACGATTCCAATACGGTCATCAATGCGGCCCTACTTGGTTCTGCGATGACGATGCAAGTCAAGACAACGACTTGGGCAGACGCCAAGGGTCAACCAGTTCGAATGAGGTTTGTGACCACCAGTGGCGGTCGAACCCAAGTCGTAGACGCGGCCTTCTCCGGAAGCAGAATTCAGATCAACATCGACAACAACGGCACGAAGACCAAGAAGACCCTTACTATTCCCAAGGGCGCTTCAGTCGTTGACGATCCGCTGACTCCCATCATGCTGGATGGGGCGAGACCGGGGGCGAAGAAATCGTTCTACATCTTGGACCCCACAACGATTTCATTGATCAAGAACGATTTAGTGGTCCATGGCCAGGAGAAGGTAACCGTCAAGAAAAAGACGGTGACGGCGACCAAGGTTGAGGTTATCGACCCGCGGGCGAATACGACAATTTATGTGAGCAGCAAGGGCGATTTCATCAAGGCGATCGGACCGATGGGAATGGAGATCTACCCCGAGACGAAGGCGGAGGCCCTGGGTAAATCGACGGGATTCAGCCCTTCGCTCGACCTTGCCGTCGTTACAAGCATCGAGACCGATAAGCCTCTGGAAGACCCATCAAACCTCGGCTTCCTAAAGATCCGCATCTCGGGCAAAGACCTCAAAAGCCTTCCCAACGACGGATTCCAAACCGCGGCTGGAAGTGGCACCTCTTGGGTTCTGACCATTCATCCACCGAAGCTCTCCGACAGCGAAGGTCAATCGATTTCGGAAGCGGCTGCCAAGCAAGAGAAATGGACGAAACCATCGGATTACATTCCGAGCGACGCGCCTCAATTCAAGAAGCTGGCCGAGCAAATTGTGGCGGGAGAAACCAACGTTAAGAAGGCGGCACTTAAGATCAAGGACTACGTTCAAAAGTCGATGAGACCGAACGCGGGAATTGGTGTGCTGCGCAATGCGACCGAGATTCTCAAAACCAAAGAAGGAGTGTGCCGGGACTACGCGATTTTGACGGCTACGCTTTTGCGCGCCGCAGGCATTCCAACCAAGGTCGTAAGTGGCCTTGTGAACTGGGACGGAAGCTTTTACTATCACGCTTGGGTGGAGGCTTGGGATGGCGAGCGTTGGATTGGGCTTGATTCCACGACACCAGACCCGCAAATCTCTGCGGCCCACGTGAAACTAAACGATGGTAACGTAGAAGAAGCATTTACGTTTTTGCTCTTGGATGGCGTGAAGGTTGAAGTATTGGAGGCACGGCGCTGGTAAAGAACGAAGAACAACAAACTGAGTCACCAGCCGAAGTGGCCTCTTCCCTGGAAACGAACGGCGACCTCAAGCCATCTAAGTCGGGACGTGGACGGGCCGTTTGGAGACTCGTCGTCATCCTGATATTTACCGCAATTGGCGCGGTTCCCCTGGGTGCGCTTGCGCCGTCGATCATGCAGAAGATTTTCGACGTGATCGCTCCCCTTGTCAGGCGCGATGGAACGAGCCCCGAATCTTACGCAGGCGCTCATTCGTTTGCTTCGATTTTCCCCTTAGCGGTACTGGGAGGAATCGTAGGCGCCTGGGTCGGGTCGAAGGTCTTCGGCTGGATGGAACGCACCTCCGAACGCTGGGACAAGATGGCGGGGGGCGACAAGGTCACCCTATTTATCGGCATCTTTATGGGAGTCGTCGTCTCGCTCCCTTTTCTGGTGCTCTTTCAATCGATCGGCGTTTCGCTCACGTTTCTGCCGGTTTTGATCGTTGGTCTGACCGTTGGCTTCGTTTCCATTTCGATCTACGCCCTGCAATCGATGGACGAAATCCTTCCATGGTCCAAAAACAAGGGCAAGACGCGGCGAACCGGCATCAAGATTCTGGACACGAATGTGATCATCGATGGACGCATTTACGACGTTGCGCGGGCTGGCTTTTTAGAGGGTCAGGTTTATGTTCCCGGATTCGTTTTGGATGAGCTTCAGTACATTGCGGACGACCACAACGCGCTCAGACGCCAGCGTGGACGCAGGGGATTAGAAGTCTTGAAACACCTGCAAGCAGAGTTTCCGCTTGAGGTACGCACCGCCGACAAATACGCGCCAGACGCAACCGAGCCGGTGGATTCCCGACTCGTTCGTTTGGCAAAGGCGCTTGGGGCGGACATCGTCACGAACGACTTTAACCTCAACCGGGTGGCAGCCCTGCAAGACGTGAAGGTCTTAAACCTCAACGATCTGGCGCTTGCGCTCCGTCCCAACGTGCTACCTCAAGAATCCTTAACGCTGACGATTATCCGCGAGGGCAATCAACCTGGTCAGGGAATTGGGTACCTAGAAGACGGCACGATGGTGGTAGTGGAGAACGGACGCACTCACATTAGCGAGACGGTGGAGGTTATGGTGACTCAGGTCATTCAAACCGAACGCGGCAAGCTCATTTTTGGCGAAGTTCCGGTCGATCACACTCCACACGACTTTCAGATGAGAAAACCCCGGAAAACTCATTAATGGGAGTCACTGCGGTTATCCTGGCGGCGGGCCGAGGCGAGCGATTTGGGTCGGACAAGGTTCTAGCCCGTCTTGGGGGCAAGCCGGTCTGGCGTTGGTCCTTTGAAACCCTTTTGTCCCATCCGGCGGTGAGTTCAGTGGGCATCGTCGCTTCGGAAACGAATATCAACAGTATTCGACCTCTGGCTCCTGAGGCCGCCTTTGTGGTGACGGGAGGGGCAACTCGACAAGAGAGTTCTCGCATAGCTGCAGAAGCCGCCGCTGGCGATATCCTGCTCATTCACGATGCCGCCCGTCCCTTTGTCAGCCATGGTTTGATTGACGGCGTGTTGGCCGCGATCAATCAGGGATCGGCGGGAGCTCCGGCAGTGCGAGTCAGCGACACGATTCGTCATCTGGACGAGGCAGGGGCCACTCTTCTCGACCGCGAGAAATTGTTCGGTATGCAGACGCCTCAGGGGGCGCGACGGGCCGATCTCTTGACCGCTCATTCTCAGAATCAGGGCGACTTCACAGACGAACTAGGTTTGTTGGACTCAGCAGGATTTTCGGTCCAATTGACGCCAGGCGATCCTCAGAATTTTAAGATCACGACTTCCGACGATCTGGCCAAGGCACGAGGAATCGTCGGCTTTGTGGAGACGCGAACAGGTTTGGGTTACGACATTCACGCCTTCTCCCACGATGCTAACCGACCGATGATGCTCGGAGGCGTTCGATTCGAAGTAACGGGCTTGGAAGGTCACTCCGATGCCGATGTCCTCCTCCACGCGGCGACCGACGCGCTTTTGGGCGCGGCGAGCCTTGGGGACATTGGCGTTCACTTTCCGAATACCGATCCGCGTTGGAAGGGAGAGCCTTCCCTGACCTTCCTTCGCCATGCCGCATCCCTCGTGCGAGAGGCCGGTTGGGAAATCGTGAACTTGGATGTGGCGGTCATAGCCGAACAGCCCAAGATCATGAAGAAGTCGCTAGAAATTCGTCAAAACATGGCCGACGCTCTGGCGGTGGAAGTGGGACGGGTGAGCGTTAAGGCGACTACCAATGAGCGTTTGGGCTCGCTTGGTCGCGAAGAAGGAATCGCCGCTTTTGCAACGGCGACGATTCGAGAGCGTTAAATCTCGCCGGTCAGGGTGAGCAGCCCGACCCGACTGGCGCCTTTGTCCTTCAGCGCTTGGGCACAGTGCTCCGCGGTGAAGCCGCTCGTGGTTACGTCATCCACGAGCAAGATCGAACGGCCCGCCACTTGGTCAGAAGCCCGAAATGCGCCCAACAGGTTAATTTGACGCTTGGAGCGGTCTAGACCGACTTGGGGCCGCGTGCGGCGAGTTCGAAGAAGCAGCTCTGGATGCACTTTTTCGGCGGGTAGGGCCCGAGATAAGAGTTCGGATTGGTTGAATCCGCGAAGCGTTCTTCGAGTCCAATGAATTGGGACAGGAACGACGGCATCAACTTCGTCCAAGCCAAGTTCATCGTAGGCACCTTTCACAAAATCGGCGAGAGGACTTGCCAGCGAGGTCACTCGGCTGTATTTGAGCCGACGAACGGCTTGGGCGGCACGAAGTTCATGGTGAAAGATCGCCACGCGATAGTCGAGTGGAGTAGTCGCCAGATTGATGGAGCGATCCAGCCTTCGAAAGCCATCTCGGCAAGCATCACAGATACTGGGGCATCCCACGATGCCACAAAGGGCGCATTTGGAGGGAAACATCCAGTCCAGAGCCTTTGCGAGCATTTGAGAGAGGATAGCAAAAAAAGAATGCCCCGCCACCTTTCGGCGACGGGGCACTCAAATCGTTTACCTCAGGCGTCTCCTCGCGTATGGCCGAAAGTCGGCTCAAACGGAATCAGGCCAAGGCGCGTAGCGGCTCGGAAAGCCTGTACGCGGTTATTCACTTGCAACTTGTCATAAATATTGGCGAGATGAAAGTCCACCGTGCGCTTTGACACGTACAGAGCATCAGCCGCTTCCTTGCTGCTGTGTCCCTGTGCAATTAGACTTAAAACCTCAATTTCTCTTTTCGTCAGTCGAACTGCTCGCTGGGAGGAATCCGATCTCGACGTGGTTGGCATTGGCATTAACCCACCCCTCACTGTTTTTCTAACCGCCTGGTAAGTACTTTCCACAACCACCTGGCATTTTTGAGATGGACCCAACGATTTTCTAAAAAGTGAATCTCGCTTTGGCGTAAATACGGTCCCGCCATGCTCTCCCACAATTCGCGCCCGGCCTCCTTTAATTGCCCGAGCTTTAGTTCTTAGTCGACTTTCCGAAGACAAAGTTCGCAAGCAATATTACCTATGCCTCATTTCTCGACGGGTCTGAGGCTTCCAGTAATTTTGCCAGTCATTTCAAATTTTTACCTCTTACTCTGTCCAAATCCTCGCGCCATCGACAGGGCGGGTTGCCAGGAGTGCTCCCTCGATTCCCGACGTCTCACGGTAGGTTTTCGTTACGTAGGCTTCGAACTCGGCGAACTTTTCTTTCCTTACCAAGGCGACGCACGCCCCACCAAATCCGGCGCCGGTCATGCGCGCGCCGACGCAGCCGGGGGCTTGCCAGGCGGCTTCCGCCATCAGGTCTAACTCTCGACAGCTGACCTCGTAATCGTCGCGCAGGCTCTCGTGGCTGGCCCTCATGAGTTCCCCGATTTGGTCGTAGTCTGAGTTCTGAAGCGCGACGCGGAAGGCCTGGGATCTTTGATCCTCCGTGACGACATGGCGGGCTCGGCGGTAGACAACATCGGGCATTTCCGTCCTTTTGGATTCTAATTGATCCACCGTGGCGTCTCTGAGCGCCTTCACGCCAAGGATGCGAGCCGCCTCTTCGCATTGGCTGCGCCGTTCGTTGTAGGCGGAATCGGTGAGGGCCCGAGGCTTTTTGGTGTCACAGAGGACGATCAGGAGATCTTGGGGGACTTGCGCATAGGCGATTTCCAGGGAGCGAGTATCGAGAAACATCGCTGAACCTTCCTCACCCATGGCGCTGGCCATTTGGTCCATGATGCCGCAGTTCACGCCCACAAACAGGTTTTCACACTTTTGACCAAGGATCGCGAGCTTCTTATTGTCGTAACCGAGACTTTCCAGGTGGTTCCAGAGAACGCCGAAGACCAGCTCCATGGCAGCGCTGCTGCTAACTCCGCTCCCCATGGGCAGATTGCTGGATACGTAAGCCTCGATATTTGGCATGGGCTTGCCCGATTCCTCTCTCAATACCCAAGCCATACCCGCCGGATAGGCGGCCCATCCGCCAACTTCCCCGGGGTTGATGGCGCGGGCATCAAACGGGGATCCGTCTCCGATTTGAGCGGAAGTCACTTGGCTGGGACCTTCTACCATGCGGGCGGCGACGTGAATGCATCGGTCAATGGCGGCCGGAAAGACGAAACCGTCATTGTAGTCGGTGTGTTCGCCAATGAGGTTCACACGTCCGGGGGCAATGCTAAAGATAGTGGGTTGGCCCCCAAAGCGGTTGGCAAATGCCTCTCGAAGTTCAGCCTGAGTCATTCGAAACGTGATACCCGTTTTAGAGTCAATTCCAGTTAGAACCCGTGGGATTACCAGGTGGCGGAAATACTGTCCGTGGAACTACCTAGTCGGCACCGCGGGCGTTCACCGACCGCCCGAGCGTCCGCGAGCCCTTGTTCTCCCTTTTTCGGCGGTCTTCTCTTCGGGTTCCGTCGCGGGTAACCTCGCGAAATGCCAGACCCTATCGTCGCCAAGATTCAAGATTGGCTACGCTCCCACGAAGACGAGCTTCTTCAAGACACCCAAACAATGCTTCGCTTTGCCTCCGTTGAGGGAGAAGCGGCCCCCAATGCTCCCTATGGTCCTGAAAACCGTCAGGCATTAGACTTTGCGCTGGGCCTTTGCGAAAAGTGGGGATTGACTACCAAGGACCTAGAGGGCCATGCCGGATGGGGTGAATTTGGTCAGGGCGATCGATTGGTCGTTTCGCTTGGGCACTTGGACGTAGTTCCCGTGGGTCACGGATGGAAGCACGAGCCTTTTGGGGCGGAGATCGACGAGGGTTACATCTATTCGCGAGGATCGACGGACGACAAGGGGCCGACGATGGCTTCCCTTTACGCCATGCGAGCGATCAAGGAGGTTTGTCCGAATATTCCCGCACGGATGCGACAGGTCTTTGGGTGCGACGAGGAATCCGGCTTTAAGTGTGTGGAGCGGTACATGGAGACCGAAGAGCCGCCGACTTTGGGCGTGGCGCCGGACTCGGGCTGGCCCTGCTGTCACGCCGAGAAAGGGATTGCGGATTTCGTAGTTTCGACCCCTTTGCCAGCCGGTGAATTCGAGCTTTTGGAAGTCACGGGCGGACAGCGGCCGAACATCGTGATCGACGCGTGCTCGGCCCGGGTCAAGGTCGCAGCTTCCGCACGAAAGCACGTGGACGAGAAGTTGGGCGACGCCTGGGACGCGAATCTGTCCTTTGCATGGGATGGCGACGTGCTCAACATCAACGCCAAGGGCAAGGCTTGCCACGGATCGATCCCGTTTGGGGGCGACAATGCGGCGATTCGCGTTTTTCGGTTCCTGGCGGAGATTGCACCGCTGAGTTGTCAGTCCAATTACGAAGAGATCTTCTTGATGGGACACATCAGCGGCGTGGGATTGGGCATTCATGGTCGAGACGACGTGAGCAAGGACCTGACGTCCAACCTGGGGGTGGTGGAGACAAAGGATGGGAAGCTGGAGATGCTGTTTAACATTCGGTATCCGGTGACCTGGAAGGGCGAGGAGATGGCCGAGCGATGCCGGGAGTATCTGGCGGGCCTGCGGCACTCCTTTACGTTGGAAGTGGTTCGAGACAGTCCTTCGCTCTATTTCCCTCTAGAACACCCGCTGGTCAGCACCATTTGCGAAGTGGTGAAGGCCGAAACGGGTGAAGAGAGACCCCCGATCGTGATGGGAGGAGGTACCTACGCTCGGGCCATTCCGAACACGGTTTCCATTGGAACCGGATGGGAAGGCGACGGCAACGCACACGAGACTGACGAGCGACTAAAGGTGGATCACCTCTTTAAGATGAGCCGAATTTACGCGCATATTCTTTATCGACTTGCGATGTTATCGCAGTGAAACGGAACTGGATGCGTTTAGGAGACATTTCGGAGAACAGACGCCATGAACTCAATCGCGCTTCTTATCCCTGCCCTGGCCATGGCCGGAGCTTTCGCAGTTAAATCGGAGCCTAAGATGCCACCCGCCCATTCGATCTATGAATTCAAGATGAAGAACATCGACGGCAAAGAGATTTCTCTTGATAAGTTCAAGGGAAAGGTGCTGTTGGTGGTGAACGTGGCCAGCAAGTGCGGCCTGACGCCCCAGTACGAAGCCTTGGAAAAGACCTATGAGAAGTACAAGGACAAGGGGTTTGTAGTGCTGGGCTTTCCGGCCAACGAATTCAACGGTCAAGAGCCAGGGACGAACGAAGAGATCAAGCAGTTTTGTACGGGTAAGTACAACGTGAGCTTCCCGATGTTCTCCAAGATCGTGGTGAAGGGAGATGGAATCAATCCGCTGTACCAATGGTTGATTGGCTCCAGCGACCGTCCGAAGGACGACATCGAGTGGAACTTCGCCAAATTCCTGATCGGCAAGGATGGAAAGGTAGTCAAGAGGTTCGAGCCGAAGATGAAGCCGGACGATCCTGCGATCATCGCCGCCATCGAAGAGCAGCTTGCGCACAAATAAAACCTAAAACTTCACTTTAGATTTTCGGGCGGGGAGCCGATAGTTTTACTAGGAGCACCCTATGAGCCCGACCGCGCCTTCTCTTGACGTCCCAACGCTCGCCTGGACCGGCGAGCGTATGATCCCTAACCTTGCCGATCCGGCAACAGAGCTGTTTCACTGGCAGCGCTACCTGTATTTTCGACCTTGGTATCAAGGGCGGCGCGTGGTGGACGCGGCAAGTGGCGAGGGTTATGGCACCGACTACGCCGCGAGCTTTGCGACCGCGGCAACTGGGGTGGATATTGGGGCGGACGCCGTGGCGCACGCTCGGCGGAGGTACGACGAGCCGAAGTTTGTGCTGAAGGACGTATGCGCCTTCGATTATTCTGAGGCGGACTTGGTGGTCAGTTTTGAGACGATCGAGCATGTGCCCGATCCCGCCGCCTTTTTGGATGCGCTGAAGGCATGTCCGGGCAACATCGTTATTTCGACTCCGAACCGGAATACACACTCGCCGGGGAATCGGCTTGAGGACAAGCCATTCAATCAGTTTCACACGATCGAGTGGACTCCATTGGAGTTCGCGGATTTGATCCGGCAGCATTTTCCCGATCGACAGGTTCGGTTCCTTTCGCAAGAAGGGCGTTGGCCCGGGTTGATTCGGGAAGGGTTGGATGAGGACGCGATGTATACGATCGCGGTGATTGGCGACGGAGAGTTGCCGAAGTGGCCACGGTTGGGAATTGCCGTGCCGACTCGGCATGCATCGCTGGTGCGGGACTGCGTTCTGGGTTACACGAAGTTCTATCCCGGTGAGATCGAGTTCGCGGTGGTGGCCAATGGATGCGACGAGCAGAATTTGGCAGAATTGCGACAGTTCCAGTCGGAGCTTCCTTACATCGTTCATGTCTTGGAAGAGGAAAAGAATCTGGGGTACGGGCGGGGAGCTAATAAGGCTCTGGACTTCTTGTGGCAACAAGGGTGGTTCGACTTCTTTTGTGTGAGCAACGACGACGTGTTTCCGGCCGTCGATTGTCTGCCGCAGATGATTGCGGCCTACGACGAGTTGGTGAAGATGGGACACAAGCCGGGGATTTTGGGGCCGGTTACCAACGAGATCGCAGGAAATCAACGGGTTGAGATTGGGCCTTACACAAACTTGCCGGAGATGCAGGAGCGCGCTCGGGTTTGGCATAAGAGCCACCATTCCGGAGCGACACAGGCGGAGCAGATCCGTGGTCTATTTATGATGATCACGCCGGACTGTTTGAGCGATGTCGGCGGGTTCGATCCTCGGTTTGGGATTGGAAATTTTGAGGACGACGACTATAACTTGCGGGCGCTCTTTGCCGGGCATAGTTTGTGGATTGTGGATGGATCGTTCCTTCATCACATGGGATCTAGTACGTTCCGGGAGTTGGGGATCAATTACTCGATGAATATCGAGCGGAACCTGGCGTTGATTTTGGAGAAGTGGGACGTTACGGAGTTTGAGATGCTCTGGAGGCTTCCGTATGAGGGGCAGAAGTTGTTTATGCCTTTCTCGGCGGCGGCGGAGACGAGTGATGCGGTTATCAAGATTAATGGTGAGCCGGTGGATTTGGTGAATCAGGCGAGTCCGATGGAGTTTGCGGCCTATGTTATGAACGCCATCAAGGGCCGTCCTCGGAAAGATCGCGAGGCGATTATTGAGATTTTGAACGCGGCATAACGACAAGAAGCAATTGGCGGGCTTCCCTGGTGGGAGCCCGCCGTTTTTTTTAGCGGTTGACGGTCATGCGCATGTAGTCGTTCCGGAGCGTGAAGCTGCTGGATCGAGACATGGATACGCGGATGAAGGCGTCCCCGGTTGAGGTGAGGTATTGGCTGGGGCTGGAGGGGAGGGCGAAGGTGGAGGTGGCATCGGAGGTTCCGACGCTGGTTGTCCCCACATTTACCCACGCTCCTGTTGAGTTGTTCCAGGCAGAGATGGTGGCGGTGCCGGTGGCGGAGGCGTTCAGTTCGACGGTGACGTTGCCGGAGAGGATCGAGCCTGAGCCGAAGCCGGAGAAGACCGCATAGTAGTTGACGCTATTGGAAGCGCTGGCGACTTGGTAGCGGGAGTTATCGCTGGCCGACATGCTGGTGGCACTGCCGCCCGAGACGGTTCCACCGTAGATGCCGACGGCGTTCGGGGTTTGGGTCGCGAAGCTGGTTCCGTTGACATTGGAAGTTTGGTCGAAAATGTCGGTGATCGTCGACTTGATGTAGTAGATTCCGTTGGCCAGACTCGATGTGGTGAGATTGGCGGTTCGGATGTGGGGGGCGGTGTCGGTTGCGGAGGCGAGGGGGGAGCCGGTGTAACCGGAGTTGTTGAATACCTGAATGCTGTAACCAAACTGAGGCGCCTTGGTGGCGTCAGTGGTCCAGTTGACCGTGAGGTTCTTGGTCGTGTTGGAGTAGCTCGGGGTTACTGAGGCGAGTTGGCCGGTGGCGACAGTTGGTGAGCCGCCGGGGGCGGTGGTGTAGAGCGTTCCGGTTGCGCCTCCGCTGGGAATGGTGGATGAACCGGTTTCCATGAAATAGGCGTTGCCGCTGACGCCGGTGTTAGCGTTGGTCGATGGGCGATCGTAGTCGCCCTGGCTGAAGTAGCCCCAGGACGGACCGCTGTAGCGCTTCCAGCCGTCCTTTAGGTTCATGTGTCGGGTCGTTCCGGTGCTTTGTCCGCCGTAGTTTTCCAAAAAGGAGTTTGCGGCGTAGTTGAAGCGGATGTTGGCCATGGGGTAGTTGAACGTCAGGAGATGACGCCAGGTACCGGCGGTTTGATCTTTGACCCAGAGGCCGAAATAGGTGTGACTGTTGTAGTCCCACGCTCGGGTGACGAGGGTGTACCACTGGCCGAGGACCCATGGGTAGCCGTAGGTGAGGAAGTGCATCCCAGTTCCTTCTCCTCCGAACGGTTCGACATAACCGGTAGAGTCATGGTAGACGTCGGTGATGGCTTGACCATTCGACGGATCCCAGATGGAGTAGATGTAGTTCCGGCCATTGGGAGTATCTTGGATGCCGGTGTAACCGCCGGCTTCTCCGCCGTTGTTCCAGCCGAGCACCTCATAGTAGGTGGTGGGGCCGGTGGCGGATATCATGATGTCATTCATCATGATGTCGCCGGAACCGGCGTCGTTGTACCAAAGGTGTTGGGCCGATGCCAGGTGGCAGGCTCCGATGGTACCGAGGCAGAGCGCGAACTTGCTGGTGGCACTCACGCTAGGCAAACGCAGACTATTCATGCGAACTCTCCTTGCCCTGGCGGGCACTTGCCCGGCAGGTGCAGTACCAACGCTAGTTATTAGGACTAAACAACTACAAAAGGATTGAATAAAAGAATCTAAAATTTGGTGCGTGAGAGTTTGATGAAATTCGTTGAATCCTAAACGGGTTTGTGAACTTTCAGTCGAATTTAGCGTACAGACGATAAGCCAATTGGAATTCCCTTTATGAGCGCTCATTTCCCTCTGGATAACCTCAATGCCAACGGCGCTGCTTCCCCATCCTCAGCAGCGGTCGGATTAGAACAAGTCAACCTAGAAGTCACCAAACCCCAAGAGGAGGCGATGAGTTTGGCTCCGGGCGAGTTTGCGCTGAAGAATCAGGTTTTGCCTTTGCATTTGGAAGGCGAGACGCTGGTGGTGGCGATCGGTACGATTTCTTCCCTGCCTGCGGTGGACGACCTGGGCATTCTTACCAACCGTCCGGTGAAGGCGGTGCTGGGCGACAGCGCGATGATCAAGGAGCGAATCGAGGAGTATTTCCTCGAAAAGATCCTGGCGGGCATTCCAAGTGAAGAACAGGCAGGCTCGGTGGCCGAGTTCGACGACACAACCGACTTGGCCGACCTCACGAAGATGGCGGCGGAGACGGCGGTTGTCCAGATGGTCAACTTGATCTTTGCGCAGGCGGTTCGCGACAGCGCCAGCGACATCCACATTGAGCCTTATGAGAAAGATGTGAAGGTTCGGTACCGCATCGACGGCATGTTGAATGACATGATGAAGCCGCCGAAGCGGATGCATGCGGCGATTATCTCGCGACTGAAGATTTTGGGCGAGATGAACATTGCGGAGCGGCGACTTCCGCAGGATGGTCGTATCAAGATTACGATCGCCGGGCGACAGATCGACGTTCGCGTCTCGATTATTCCGACGGTTTACGGCGAGCGCGCGGTTATGCGTTTGTTGGACAAGGGCACGGCTTTGCTGGGGATGCAGGAGTTGGGAATGCCGGCGCCGACGTTGGAGAAGTTCCGAAAGCTGATTCACAACCCTTATGGGATTATCTTGGCGACGGGGCCGACGGGTTCGGGTAAGTCGACTTCGCTTTATGCTTCTCTTCAGGAGATTTGGTCGCCGACGACGAACATTTTGACGATTGAGGATCCGGTTGAGTATCAGGTTCCGGGTATCAGTCAGGTTCAGGTTCGTCCGAACATTGGGCTTTCCTTTGCTTCGGGACTTCGCTCGTTCCTGCGACAGGACCCGGACGTGATCATGGTGGGTGAAATCCGTGACCATGAGACTGCGGAGATTGCGATTCATGCTTCGCTTACGGGCCACTTGGTGTTCTCTACCCTTCACACGAACGACGCTCCGGGTGCGGTGACGCGATTGCTGGATATGGGTGTGGAGCCTTATTTGGCAGCTTCGTCGCTCATTGGGGTTATCGCTCAGCGATTGGTGCGGCGTGTTTGTCAGAACTGTATTGAGCCTTATGAGCCTTCTCGCGAGTCTTTGATTGCGATCGGGTTTACGGACGAAGAGATCGCTTCGCTTCCGGCGGGAACGTTTAAGCATGGTCGCGGGTGCGATAAGTGTCAGGGGACAGGGCATAAGGGGCGACAGGGGCTTTACGAGTTGTTCTTTATCGACGAAGAGATTCGTCGAATGACGATCGACCGGGCATCTTCCAACACGATGAAAACGCACGCGGTCAAGAATCAAGGCATGCGGACCCTTTTGATGGAAGGCAAACTGGCGGTTTTGGATGGCAAGACGACGGCTGAAGAAGTCATGCGCGTCTGCCAGCGGGAGGATTTCTCGTGATCCTCACGATTGCTTCATTTTCGCGGCTTAGGATTAGGTACGAGATCGCCCAATGACGACATTTGCGTACACCGCGCTTGACCCTGCGGGCAAGCGGAAGTCTGGCTTTATCGATGCTCCCAGCAAGGATGCAGCGATCGCTTCAGTCGCCTCGGGTGGACAGTTCGTTCTTGAGATCAAAGAATCGACAGGAGCGAAAAAGGAAGGGGCAGGTGCGACGGGGCGAAAGAAGGTCACCCGGGGCGACCTCGCGCTATTCACACGACGTATGTCCGACCTGGCGGCGGCGGGGCTCCCGCTGGATCGCGTGTTGCAGGTCGTTTCCGAGCAGTCAGAGAGCGAACAGTTGCAAAACGTCGCGCTGGAAGCTCTGGACCAGGTTCGCAAAGGTACGCCGGTGAGCGACGCCTTGGCGATGCATCCCAAGTTATTTCCGGACGTCTTTACTCAGACCCTTCGAGCCGGGGAATCCTCGGGCCAGTTCGCGGAAGTTGCGAGCCGATTGGCGGACTTTCAAGAGAACGAAGTAACTCGACGAAGCCAAGTTGTTTCGGCGATGATCTACCCGGGCGTACTGACGTTTACGGCGGTCAGCGTGGTGATCTTCTTGATCACGTTCGTTATGCCGCGCCTTTCCGGCGTATTTAAAGATCTCAAGACCGATCTTCCCATTACGACCAAGATGCTCTTGGCAGGTACGGATTTTGTGACGAACAACGGCTTGTTCATCGTTATCGGCATCGTGGGAACGATCATTCTCTACCGAGGATGGGTGGCGACGGAGGCGGGCGCGATGGCCCGAGACCGGTTCATGTTCCGCATGCCGATGGCAGGCCCGGTCATCCGCAAAGCGACGGTTTCACGCTTCGCACGAGTTTTGGGAACGTTGGTTTACGGTGGCGTCCCGATCCTTGAAGCCCTTCGACTTTCCGGTATGGCGAGTGGCAACCGGCTTTTCCGCGCCAACAGCGTGATCGTTGAACAAGAGGTGCGAGAGGGCCGACCGATCGCCGAGGCGATGCGAGACGCGGGTGATTTTCCGCCGGTTTTGATCCACATGGTGGCAATCGGCGAAGAGACGGGAGACCTTCCCAAGATGCTTGAGCGCGTCTCGGAGAGTCTAGACTTTGAAGTCGACAACGGGATGCGTCGGTTGACGGCCCTTGTCGAACCCTTGATCGTTCTCGTGATGGGAACGTTCGTAGGATTTGTCGTTTTGAGCGTGCTGCTGCCGATCTTCCAGGCACAGAGCGCGGTGAAGTAACTCTTGGCAACTCGATTTCAAATGAAGAACATTCAAACAGGCAGGGAGACATCTATGGCTCGATCCAAAGTTCGACGCGGCTTTACCCTCATCGAATTGGTCGTCGTTATCCTCATTTTGGCCATCTTGGCGGCGCTGATCGTGCCGCGCGTCGTTGGCCGAACGAGCGATGCGAAGCGCGCGAAGGCAGCGAGCGACATTTCCACGTTGCGCGGACTGGTCCAACAGTTCCATGTGGACTGCGACCGATTCCCCGACACGCTTCAGGATCTGCGAACCCGACCTAGCGACGGCGCATCCGGATGGCACGGTCCCTACACGGACAAAGAACTGCCTACCGACCCGTGGGGCAATGAGTACGCCTACGAGGTCAACAGCGATGGCAGCGACTACACGATCAAGTCCTATGGCGCGGACGGCGCCCCGGGCGGCGACGGCGACAACGCAGACATTGGCGACGAACTCACCGAGAATCAATAAGAACGCGTTTACGCTGATCGAACTCATGGTGGTCATCACGATGCTAGTTCTGTTCGCGGCTGCGATCATGCCGAACCTGGTGAATCAGAAGAGGAGCCGGGAGATTCGGCAGTTTTACGCAGCCGCTCGGAACCTGATGTCCGACGCACGCGAGCGCGCCCGAGCCGACGGAATGACTCGAAAAGCACGGTACGACGACAGCAGTCGCCGTCTCATCATCGAGCGCGTCAGCACCGACGCCAATAGCGACTCCTCCGACTCTGAAGAGCGCGGCTTGGACCTGCCCGAGGGGGTAACGGCCGATGCGTTTCGGGTGGAAAAGGACGACAGCACGTCTAGCGAGTGGTCGATCGGATTCTATGCGGATGGCAAGTCCGAGAGCGGAATGATTCAGTTCTCGTCCGAGGGCTCTTCTCAGACTCTTGAGATTTCCCGAACCGGCGGTGTACAGGTCGTTCAAGGGACGATGCCGGATATTTCCGACGATGAGTGGGATGCGGGAGGATACGAGCAGCGTGTCTAAGCGGTCCACCAAGTGCGGCGGCTTTACTTTGATCGAGGCGGTGGCATCCATCGCCTTGGTTGGCGTGGGGCTGGTGGCGGCCATGCAGGGGTTCTCCTCAATGAGTCGAACCGACTACGTTCTCCGCCAGAAGGAGATCGTCCAGCGTTTGGCGGTGGATAAGTACGACGAGCTGATCTCGACGGGGGGAATCGATACCGCCGACTTGAGTGGCGATTTTACCGATCGCAACATCAACGACTACGAATGGAGCGCGGAAGTCACGCCGAGCGGCGAAGAGAATCTTCAAATCGTCACGGTTACGGTCAAGAAATCCGGCTCCGACGGGGGTCCTGAAGCGGTAGTGGATGGTTTGATCTTCGAGCCTCCAATCTCGACCGGAGGAACTCAATGAGACTCCGTCGCGGTATTACGCTTATTGAGTTTCTGGTTGCCATTACCATTGTGGCGATCCTGATGGGCGCCATTAGCAGGGCCTTTATTGTGGGCCTGAACTACGAGAGTTCCGCAGCCCAGGCGCGGGAAAGGAATCTTGTTCGGGATCAGTTCGAGGAGAATCTGCGCGACCTGTTCCGAGCCGCGTACCTTTCTCAGAATCAAGCGGACACCACGACTTATTTCATTGGTTCCAACGGCGACGATTCGCTCATGAATTCCAGCAGTTCGAATTCGCTTACCTTCACGATTCAGGGGCAGCGTCTGGATGGAACGTTGCTGGCGAGTACGGACGACTTCGAGACGGTCAATCAGCGTTACGGACCGGCAGGAGGAATCACCGAGATCGAGCTTTCCACCACTCCTGTGGGAGACGCGGGTACCAATGAAGGACTCTTTATTCGACGGCAAACGCCGTCAGACAGCGAACCGACGCAGGGCGGTACCGAGCGAGTATTCGACGCCCAAGTGAACTCGATTTCTTTCGAGTTTTGGGACGGAACGACCTGGCAACCCACTTGGTCCACTCAAGTTGGGGCGGTCAAGCGATTGCCGGCAGCGATACGCGTCACTTACACTCTCACCGACGACGAGGAAGGGGTGGACCACATCTTTACGGTTCGTCTGCCGATGAGCGACGTAACCGCTAACGACCCGGCAGATCAGACAGGAACGGGAGGGACGCAATGAGGCGCAGCAAGCAATCTGGCAGTGTGTTCGTTTTGACCCTTACCGTGTTGGCCGGACTGGTGTCAGTCCTTGCATTGGCGGCGGCCAGTCAGCGGTCGGCCGCCATCGCCCAGTCGCACCGAATGGAAATTCGCCGGGCGAAGATTGCGGCAGAGGCTGGCATTCAGCGGGCGTTGGCTGAATTCCAGAACCTGACAACGACCTCTCCAACCACGCTTAGCGACGACTGGGCGGCTCTCGGACAAAACGGCAGCGAGGACTTCACTCTTGGTTCAGCCAATTTTCGGATGGAGATCGTCGATGCTGCCTCCCTCATTAACATCAACACTGCGACTCAAGAGCAGTTGGAGCTTCTTCCCTTGACGGGCGAACAAGTGGACTGCTTGCTGGACTGGAGAGAGGAAGGGGTCAGCCCGCGCTCCGACGGAGCAAAGGACGAATACTATAACCAGCTTGAAAAGCCATACAACACCAAGCTTGGAGCGTTTTCCTCCGTTGACGAGCTGCTTTTGGTGAAGGGATTTACGGCGGACACGCTCTATAACGTTCAAACGGACGTCGTCAACACCGCGCGTCCGGTTCGGACGACGAATGGAGACTCCCAACAATTGCCCTTGGAGCAATTGGTAACCGTCGACTCGACATCTCAGGCGGTCAACTCCAGTGGACAGGCGAAGCTAAACGTCAACACGGCTCAGGTGAACCAGATTGCTCAGCGTGCGAATTTGACGATCCCTGTCGCCACCCAAATCGTAAACAGTCGTCCGGGCGGAGGATACACAAATATTGGCGCCGTCTTGGCCGTACCGGGAATTACGATTCAGAACGCTCGCGACATTCTTAACAACCTCACGACCGGGGGCCAAAACCTCACTGGAAAACTCAATTTGAATACGGTGACCCAAGAAGTCTTGGACACCGTTCCAAACCTGCCGCCTGACGCGGCCAGCGCTATCATCACTCGCCAGAGCACGGGTTTCACCGATCTTGGCGATCTTCTCGACGTTCCCGGAATGAACAACCTTGCCCTTTTGCAACAAACGGCCGGATTCTTCGAAGTGAATTCGCAGTCGTTTCTCGTTCGCGTTCTAGGTGTGGCAGGAGCTACGAAAGTGGCTCTCCAGGCGACTCTGACAATCACTAACGGTCAGGCCAAACTTGTACGCATCGAACGACCGCCTTACGGCGACATTATCGGCGCTTGGGGATGGGATACCGATCCGACCAGTACAACCGCTTTGAAGGAGAATCAATGAGTTCATCACAGGTCTATTCCCGAGTTGTGGAATGGTCCCCGTCCGGAGTTACCGGATACGACGCCTCGGTCCGCCGCCTGGCGGTGGCCGAGAACCTCAGCGCCCTTGCGGCGAATTGGGGGGGCGGTCCGATCCTGGTGACTATTTCGCGGCGTTCAACTTTCGTTAAGGCGGTTCGGGTGCCCAACGCGGGCGCTTCCGAAGTTAATCTGATTCTTCAGACTCAAATGGCTTCGATGTTCCCGGTGCCGCTGCACGAACTTTCCTATAGTTTCCGACTTACCGACGATATCAATGCCGACGGCCGACTGGCGGTTGTGGCGGCGATGAGAGAGTCTGAGCTCAAGGGAATTCTGGCGGAGGCCCGAGACGCTGGATTCAAGGTTGAGAAGGTTATTCCAGCGGCTTTGGGTTCGGTGCTTTTGATCGAATCTCTTGGGGTGAAAGATGCGGCCGTCGTGCAATCCACTCACGAAGGGCTTGCGATCGACCTGCTAGAGGGAGGCGAACTCAAGTATTCACGCGTCGCACCCTTGCCAGACTCCCCCGGCGCCGCGGAAGCAGAAGTCGCCCGCAGCTTCGCCGCGGTTGGCATTCCAGCCTCCAGAGTCATCGCCGCCGGCGGGATTGAATATCCATCGGCGTCATCGGTAAGTCCTATGCCTTCCATCGAAGCGCTGGCGACGATGCCGGTGGACAAACTTGGAATCAACATCGAAACCCGAGAGGCGGTAGAAAGGCGAGAAAAGGCGGCGCAGTCCAAGCGATCTCGCTTGGCTGCCCTGCTCTGCGCGGCGGCGGTTCTGATGGCGGTCCTGGTTTTTGTGGAGCGAAGCGACAAGGCGGGCGAGCGACAAGCGAGCCAAGCCAAGTGGAACGGTCGTTTGACGAAGCTACGGAGCGAACGCAAGAAGCAAGAGACCAAATTGAACGGCGTCATCCAGCTTGCGGATTCGATCAAGCGAGCCTTCGAGCCTGCTCAGAAAGCATCCGACGTTATGACTCTGATCGCCAATCAATCTCCGAAGGGTCTGTGGCTAACGGGAATCACCTTTGAGCGCGGAAAGACAACGTTTGTTCGAGGAACCTCTAAGGACAGCGCCGGGGTCTCTGACTACCTTCAGGCTCTGACCACCGAGGAGAGGCTCCGGGACGTGAAGCTCGTCTTTGCGAACAATGGCGATATCGACAAGACACCGGTGGTTCAATTTTCTATCCAGGGATTTGCCGTGGGCAACTTACCGCTGGTTGACGCGAAGAAGAAAAAGGGGAGTCGCTAATGTTTAGCTTTAAAACCAAGGCGGACACCGGAGCAAGTGTCGCGATCATTGCGGCGCTGGTCATCATGGTCGCCACCATTGCCTACTCCCTTTTAATCCCGGCGCCGAGCACCGAAGGTGTGGCGAATGGCCCCCAGCGCTCGATTCGCGAGATTGAAGACCAAATCAAACAAGGCGATGAGCAGTTGACCGAAAAGACGACTTATGTTCAGAGCAAGATTTGGGATGTGCCGTTGGACGACATCGGCCCGAAAGCATTGCAATCGGTAACGAAATTTGCCCAAGAAGCGAAGATCAAGTTGGTGGCATTTCGTCCCCAGAAGCCGACGGATGTGAATGGGTTGACCCAACTTCCCTTCCTCATTTCCCTGGAAGGCGGCTATCCGGGCGTCATGCAGTTTTTGCGCAAATTGGAAGCGGGCAATGTGAAACTCGCGATCAATTCGGCTCAAATCGCCTCGAGCGACGCTAACAGCGACACGGTGACCGCGACGGTTGGCGCGGTGGCCTATACGATTCCTCCCTCCGTCTTGAAGACGGCAAGCAACCCTACAACAGAGAAGGTCCATGCAGAAAAAACGAACTAGTCCCGTTTTCTGGTTGGCGCTCATCGGATTAGGCGGAGCAGCCTATGTGCTGACCACACCCGAAGCGCCCGGCAAGAAGACCCCGACGACGCAATCCTCCCGGAAGAAGTCCGAGTCTCAGAGTCTGTTTACTGAAGCCGACTACAAAGCGAAATTCGATCCGCTGAACACACCGACGAAGAATGCGTTTATGCCTTTAGTCGTCAGAAGTGGTGGAGGTTCTGGAAACGCGGGAATTCCGAACGCGGTTCCGACCGACTTCACCGGCGGCGAAGGTGGTTGGACTTATACAGGAACGGCCTCGGTGGATGGACGCATCCAAGCGGTGGTCGAGAATCAGGGTACGGGTCAAGGAGATTTTCTCTCTGTGGGTCAGGCGTGGAAGAAGTCAAAGGTGGTTGCGGTGACCGACTCTTCCCTGGTCTTGGAGGGAGACTCAGGACAACAAGTGACGATCAAGATGCAAGAGAAGCTGAACACAGGTTCTCCGCTCATGGCGGAGGGATTTGCACCGGTGAATGTGCCGCCGGGGAGTCTGAACGGACCGATTGGCCCGATCAGCGTTCAGCCTGACCAGAACAATCAGAATGCCCAGGGCGGGCGAGGACGTGGACGGGGCCGCAACCGCGGAGGGAACGAAAACCCAGTCCAGACCGAAGGAGAACCGAATGCGAATTAAGACCCTTATCTGCGCGCTGATGTGCGTGGCTCCCCTGGCCGCCTTTGGTCAGAACCCGTTCGATATGGGCGGTGGCGGCTTTGGCGGTGGCGGAGATTCTGGGCCAGCTTGGAAAAGCTTCAAGCTCAATGCCAAGACCAAGGTTCGCCCGAACTTCCAGAACACCGGGATCGATACGATCATCTCCTGGTACAGCAAGACGACGGGAATTCCCATTATCAAGGATCCTTCCCTTACGGGTTCCTTTACGATTTCCAGTCCGAAGTCCATCTCGTTGAACGATGCGATGTCGATGCTGAACACCACCCTTGGACTCAAGAACTTTGAGATTAACAAGGACGGCAACATGCTGGTGATTAAGCAGAAGAACCAGCGCGGGTTTGGCCGTGGACAAGAGCAACCGAGCAACGGCTTTCCGGGTTTTGATCCGAGCAAGCTGCAGGAGATGTTTGGTTCGCAGAATCAGTTGAAGGTCTATACGATTCAGTATGCGAACGCCAGTCAGGTGGCCCGAGTGGTGAACGAAGTTTTCGCCAGCATGAGCAATCCTATGGATCAGATCATGCAAATGATGACGGGGCAGCAAAACCAATTCAATCAGGGCGGTCGGGGTGGTCGAGGTAACTTCGGCAACTTCGGCGGCCGTGGCGGATTTGGTGGACGAGGCGGCTTCGGCGGAAGTTCCGGTTCGCAGACGGTTCGCGCCTCCAGCGACGATTATTCCAACTCCGTAATCGTGAACGCTTCTTCCAAGGATCAGCAGCAAGTTGCCGATTTGATTCGACAGTTGGATAGGCAGACCGAACAGCCTCAGCAATCTAGGGTGTTCAAACTCAATTTCGCTTCCTCCGACGATTTGGCTTCGGTGGTTCAGAACATCCTTACGCAAAACGCTCCGCGCGGTAAAGGTGGCATTGGAACTCAGAACGTGCCGATCGAGCAGCGGTTCCAGCAGGCGATGCGGTTTGGCAATAGCCAAGCGGCGTTTGGGACCGTAGTTAGCGAACCGCGCACCAACTCGCTGGTTGTGACGGCCACCGACGAGAACTTGAAGGTTGCCGAGGACGTGATCAAGCAGTTGGATACCGAGGTCAAGGTTGAGAACACGACCTTCGTGTATCAGCTCGCGAACGCTCGCGCCGACGACATTGCGACTCTGATGCAGCAGGCGTTTGGCAATCGACAGGGTTCGGGAAGCACGACTCGAACGACGAATCAGGCGAATCGAAACTCGACGACGAACCGAAACAATAACAACAATCGGAACACCAACAACCGAAACAATGGCCGAACGTCTGAAGTTGTTGATTCGGATAACCAAGACCTGCAGTTGAACTTGAACTCCGATGGAGAATTCGACACCAATGTGATGGTGCAGCAGGGCGGCTTCTTTGGCGGCGGTCAGCAGCGACGGACGACCGGATCTTCCTCCAGTTCTACGGCTCAGACGGGCCGCGACGCAAATGGTCGACTGGTGAACGTTCGCGACTTGCAGGGTCAGATTACGGTCATTCCAGATAACAACACGAACAGCGTGATTGTGGTGGCGACGCCGGAGAACATGGAGTTGATTCGGCAGATTCTGGAACAGCTCGACAAGATTCCAGAGCAGGTGATGATCGAGACAATGATCATCGAAGCGACTCTTGATAGTTCGAGCCAGTTTGGCGTGGAGTGGAAGTACGCCCAATCCAATCCCTTGGGGAGCGGCACAGGCACCGGCACTTCCGAAGGCAACTTCGGGCTTCAGGGCACGAGCCCGTCGCTTCAGGGATTCCGTTACACGCTTACGGGAGGCGCTTTGAGCGGCTTCATCAACATGCTGAAGACGGATAAGAAGTTCCAGGTCTTGAGCACGCCGCGCATCTTCACTTCCAACAACGTGGAAGCGCAGATCAACATCAGCCAGAGCATTCCTTACGTTCTGAGCACTCGCGAAGACACGAACGGCAATTTGACGTTTAACTACGCGTTCCAAGATGTTGGAATTGTCTTGACGGTGACTCCGCGCATCACGAGCAATGGCTACGTGACGATGGACGTGAGCCAGACGGCGAACGACCTGCAGGAGTTCACGGACTTCAACGCACCGATCGTTAACCAGCGCCAAGCCGATACGACGGTGAGTGTGCGAGACGGGGAGACGATCATCCTGGGTGGCATCATCCGAAACTCGGTGACGAGCTCGGTCAAGAAGATTCCGTTGCTGGGTGACATTCCTCTGCTGGGCAACCTGTTCCGATCTACGGATAAGTCCAACACGAAGACGGAGCTTTTGGTCTTCCTGACCCCGCGTGTGGTTCGCGATCCGGATGAGGCACGACGGCTGAAGGAAGACGAGCTTAAGCGACTGAGCCAGCCGTCTCAGAAGACATTGGACAAGGAGTTCAAGCGCTACGATCCGGATTCGGATAAGAAGCACTCCAATCCTCCGCCCGACACGAAGGGCGCGGGAGCGGGTTCCGGCGGGAACTAAGGTGAAAGAAAGGTCGCTCTGAGGAGCGACCTTTCTTTTTTAGTAGGTGGGAACGGTGGGATCGACGGTTTTCGCCCAGCCATTGATTCCGGTGGCGAGGTTTCTCACTTGCTTGAAGCCTTGTCCCAAGAGATACGCCGCGACCTGGGCGCTACGGCCTCCGGAGCGGCATTGGATCACTAGATTGGCGTTAGGATCGAGTTCTTGGATTCGGTCGGCGATTTCTCCCATCGGGATGTGGATGGTGTTCGGGAGGGTCGAGATTTCTCTTTCGTGGGCCTCTCGCACGTCAACAACGATCGGAGGGTTGGGGCTCTCGAGCTCTTGTTTGAGTTCGAGGGGGGTTAGTTCAGGGACGGTTGGGTTCATTTCACAACTCTGTAGGTCAGAGTATGCCTTGCTTAGAAAGGATTCGTTTCGGTTCGGGCCACAACTGGGACAGTTGGGATTGCGCCGGAATTTAATCTCGGAGGTTTTAGCGGCGAGGGCATCGTAGAGGAGGAGGCGACCGATGAGGGGATCTCCGAGGTTGAGGATGAGCTTGATGACCTCCGTGGCCTGAAAGAGCGCCATCACTCCGGGGAGGACGCCGAAGACGCCGGCCTCTGCGCAGGAGGGGGCGTTCTTGGGACGGTTTGGGAAGAGGCAACGGTAGCAAGGGCCCTGGTTGGCGCCGAAGACCGATATCTGGCCCTGGAACTGGAAGATGGCGGCGTGAACGTTTGGCTTGCCGTGCTTGATGGCGAAATCGTTTACGAGGTAGCGGGCGGTGAAGTTGTCGGTTCCGTCGCAGACGATATCGGCGGACTGGATGAGGTCGGCGGCGTTTTCTTCGGTGAGCGCTTGGGTGTGGGTCGTGATTTTGGTGGGGGCTCTTTTTGAGAGCTCTCGGGCGGCGATTTCGACTTTGGGTTGGCGCAGGTCTTCGATCGCGTAGAGGATTTGGCGATGGAGGTTATTGAGGGAGACGTGGTCGGGATCGACGAGGATCAGTTCTCCGATGCCAGCAGCGGCAAGGTAGAGGGCCAGGGGGGCGCCGAGTCCGCCGACGCCGACGATGAGAACCCGGGCGGCCTTTAGGCGCTCTTGGCCCGCTTGACCGACCTGGGGGAGGATGATCTGGCGGGAATATCTTTGGAGGTCTTCCGGGGTGAGCATTTAGGAAACGGTGACGACGGCGGTTTGGCTCCTTCTTTCGCTGACGCGTTCGAGGAGGAGTTTATTTTCGGGCGAGGTGAGGCGGGGATCTCGTTCGACCAGGCGCATGGCGGCTTGGCGGGCTACTTCGAGGAGTTTGCCGTCTTGAACGAGGTCGGCGATTTTGAAATCGCGATTACCGCTTTGGGCGGTGCCAGCGAGTTCTCCGGGGCCGCGGATGCGGAGGTCGGCCTCGGCGATTTGGAAGCCGTCGGTGGTCTCGACCATGACTTGCATCCGTTCTTTGGCGTCTTCGCTTCGGGCATCGGCGATGAGGACGCAGAAGCTTTGATATTCCCCTCTTCCGACGCGGCCGCGAAGCTGGTGGAGTTGGGAGAGGCCGAAACGGTTGGCGTCTTCGATGACCATGACGCTGGCGTTGGGGACGTCTACACCGACTTCGATGACGGTGGTGCTGACGAGGACGTCTAGCTCTTGGCGGCGGAAGGAGTCCATGACTTCTTCTTTTTCCTTCGGCTTCATTTGGCCGTGGAGCAGGCCGACGCGGAGGTCGCTGAAGATGCCTTCGGTGAGGCGGTAGTGGAGGTCTTCGGCGGCTTGGGCGAGCATCTTTTCGCTTTCGCTGACCATGGGGCATACGAAATAGGCTTGCCTGCCCTCTTGGAGGAGCTTTTTGACTCCGGCGTAGACGCTATCTCGGTCGAGCGGGAGTTTGTGGTGGGTCTTGATGGGCTTGCGGCCAGGGGGGAGTTCATCGATGACGCTGAGATCGAGGTCTCCGTAGAGGGTCATGGTTAGCGTGCGGGGGATGGGGGTGGCGGTCATGACGAGAACGTCGGGATTTCCCATTCCCTTTTCGCGGAGAGCGGCGCGTTGGAGGACGCCGAAGCGGTGCTGCTCATCAATGACGACGAGGCCGAGGCGGTCGAACTTGACGCCTTCTTGGATAACGGCGTGGGTGCCGACGACGAGGTTGGCTTCCCCGCTTTCGGTCATTTGGAGGGCGCGTTTTCGGTCGCGGGAGTTTTGCTTGCCGATGAGAGCGGCGACTTCGATGCCGAGGGGTTCGAAGAGTCGCTTGATGTTGCTGTAGTGCTGCTCGGCGAGGATTTCCGTGGGGACCATGAGGGCGGCTTGGTAGCCGGAGCGGATGGCGGGGAGGATGGCGCAGGCGGCGACGGCGGTCTTACCCGAACCTACATCGCCTTGGACTAGGCGGTTCATGGGGTGGGGTTGGGACATGTCTGACCAGGTTTCTTGGATGACTCTTCGCTGGGCTCCCGTGAGTTCAAAGGGGAGCATGCGATGGATTTGATCCCAGAGGGGTTCGTCTTTGCGGAGTTCTTCTTGTTGTTCTTCGAAGAGATGGGTCAGTTTTTTGGATTTCTTGACGACGGCTTCTTTACCCGTGGATCGCGTCTCGGCGACGACGAGGGGGGCAGGGGGGGTTTTGCCTTTTAGGAGGTCCTTGATGGGGAAGGCGATTCCGAGTTCTTGTTGAGCATCGGCGCGTTTGAGGGCGAGGGCGGTTTGGAGGTAGAAGAACTCCTCGAAAACGAGGCGGCGGCGGGCTTCCAGGCGGTTTTCTTCTGATGTGGGCTCGTGGATCTCCCTAAGGCACCATTTGAGGTTGCGGAGTTTCTCTTCCTTTCTTACGGTTTCCGGCAGGGGGTCAACGACGAGGTCCAGGTAGTAGTCGACGGCATTGCGGACAGCTCTTCTGAGGGTCTTTTGCGGGACGCCTTCGGTGAGGGGGTAGACGGGGACGATGCGGGCGAAGTCTTCGGCGTCTTCCTCGTCTTCGATGAGTTCGAATTCGGGGGAGTTGATTTCGCAGCCGAAATCGGCTTCTTTAGCAAGGCCGTAGGCGAGGATCTCGCCTTCGTAGGACTCGAGCTTTCGGCGGATCCAGGGTTGGTTGAACCAGGTGAGGGCGACGCAGCCGGACTGGTCTTCGACGATGGCCTTGAGGATGACCATGCCGCCTCGGGTGGGGCGGGCGTTGACGTTGCGGATGGTTCCTCGGATGGTGACGTATTGGCCGGGGCGGATGGTGCGGATGAGGGGGATGTTTCGGCGATCCTCGTAGCGGCGGGGGAGGTGGTAGAGGACATCGCCTACGGTGCGCAGGCCCAATTTGGCAAGGCCGGGCGCCAAGCGTGGGCCTACCCCCTTGAGAAACTGCGCTTCTGTTAGCAGCGATCGCTCCGACATCGACTTAAGAATACTAGACGAACGTCAGTGCATTTTCGATTTTTGAGTTCGGATTTTTGAATATGGGGGCGATGGAACGATTTGTGGTTCCCGGTACTCTTATGGGATATGTCCGACGATGCCCGATTCGATGCCGACGACGCCAGACTGCGCGAGTTAGAACGTAAAGTTGATCGGGGCGAAGAGTTGACTGAGCAAGAGGAATCCGAGCTTGAGAAGATCGTTGCTCGATTCCACGATCATTCCGCAAATTCCCTCTCGGACATTCGCGCGGCGGGCACACAAAAGGCCGCCGACTTGACGGACGAGTTTGAGGAAAGGTTGAAGCAGATCGAATCGAAAGCGACGGGGGCGAGGGCCAGACAGAACACGGGCATCGCAAACCAGACGAAATCACGAGTTTCCGATGGGGAAAGTGCCCGCGGGTTGGGGATTGGCCTCTCGATTGCCTATACGATCATCGGACTGCCGCTGGTAGGGGTCGCAATCGGATGGTTTCTGGACAATCGCTTAGGTACAAAGATTTGGATTCAAGTGGGAGTCTTGGGAGGCTCGGTAGCGGGGCTCGCGATGGCGTTCTTGATGATCAACCGGAACAACGACAAAACTTGAAGAAATGGGCTACTTACACCACGATCTCAACCTTGATCGCGATCGCATTGGCGGCGGGTTTTGGGGGGAGATTGGGACTTCAGGGCATGCTTCTGGGTCTTTTCGGGACGTCGTTCAATTTTCTCGCAACTTGGCTGGTTTTAGGCCTTGCCGCACAGTCTGTGAAGCACGAAGACCAGGCGCCATGGGCCACCGCATTCACGGTTTGCGCCTTCATTTTGAAGTGGCCGCTGATCCTGGGATGCATGCATGTTTCAAAGACCTTGGGCGGGTGTGCTCCAGACTGTTTTTTGTATGGATTAGGTCTGGTATACTGCGCCGCAATAGGGTGGGCTTTGGCGCGGAGCTGAAGTCCATTTAGTTCTGTATGGGCGAATTATTCTCGACACCAATGACCAACCTCGTGGCCGCCGCCGAAGGGCATGAGGCCCACGCGGGATTGATCGGCGTTGCCTTTTATATTGGGCTGGTACTTCTTCTCATGTTCGGCATCTTGGCGGCAGCTAAGAAGGGCTTGAACTCGAAAGTTTTCAAGAATGCGTGGACCCAGCGCACGGAACAGCTTTATCTGTTCATCGAGAATATGGCGGTGGGCATCATTGGTGCGCACGGTCGCAAATACATTCCGATGCTGATCACCTTCTGGATGGTGATTTTCATTGGAAACATGGTCGCCCTCTTCTTCCCTTACGCCCCTACAGCGGACTTGAGCTTTAACTTGGGTATGGCCCTGGTCAGCATCATGTATGTTCAGTTCGAAGGCATTAAGGCGAATGGCTTCTTCGGGCACTTCGGCCACTTTGCCGGTCCGAAGCTGGGCGGAATTATGGCGCTGTTGATCACGCCGGTTATTTTCTGCATCGAAATCATCTCCGAGTTGATGAAGAACGTTTCGCTTAGTCTGCGACTCTTCGGAAACATCAATGGCGGCCACAAGGCAGTTGAGGCGATGAACGAGTTGGGACACACGGTTTACATTCCGGTCGGCGAGTTTCTGTTGCCGATCAAGCTTTTGACGGTAGTTGTTCAGGCGATGATCTTCACGCTTCTTACCTGCGTGTATCTGTCGCTAGTGACTCACCACGAGGAGCATCACGACGAGCACGCGCACGGTGAGGACCACCTGCACGAGGCTCACGCTGCCGCATAGAATCGATTTGTATCTGCAAACACCAAACGCAAACAACCTTAGGAGAACTACAAACAAAAATGGACGTACTTGGTCTTAGTCTCGCCGCGATGGGCGTCGCCATCGGTCTCGGTATCATCGGTTACGCTGGTCTTCAGGGCATGGCCCGACAGCCGGAAGCCATCAGCAAGCTCCAGACGGCGATGCTGATCGCGCTCGCGTTCGTCGAGCTCGTCTTCCTTCTGACGGTCTTCGTTGGCGCTCCGCAGCTCAAGACGGTTGCGAGTCCCGCCCCCGTTGCCGCTCCTGCCGGCGAAGCCCACTAGTCTAAACATCAATTTGGAGGCCGGAGCGATTCGGCCTCCCTTACCTAAACACCGGACAGAATGAGTCAACAAGAGAAGAATTCATCCATCCCGTATCCCGTGAAGCTTGTAGTCGGCGTGCTTCTGATGGTTGGCGGTACTTACCTGTCGCTGAACAGCGAGAAGTATCTCCCCTTTCAGAAGGGTTTGGCCGAGCAAGGTTTGCCGTTGGATCTCGGCATCACCGTCGCCGTCATCGGCGTCTTCCTCATGCTGTTCCCGGTTATTCAAATTTTCTATTTGAATCCGCTGTCAGATGCGATCAATGAACGCACCAGCGAGTTGGAGCACACCTTCACCGAGGCCGAAACGTTGCGGTCTGAGATGACGAAGATGCGCAACGACTACGAGCAGCGCCTGGCGGCTACCGAAGCGGAAGCCCGATCCCAGATTCAAGCTCAGATCAAGGAAGCCCAGGAGCTTCGTCAATCTTTGATGGCAGAGGCCACCGCAAAAGCGGATGAGATGGTCAAGCGCGCCGCTGAAGAGATCGAGAGCGAGAAGCAGAAAGTCCTCAGCCAGCTTCGCACCGAAGTCGTCACCCTTACCTTGGCGGCGAGCGAGAAGATCATCGGCGAGAATATGGACACGGACAAGAACCGCAAACTCATTGCCGAATTCATCGAAAAGGTCGAGGTGCCGAGCTAAATGGTCGACACCAAGGTCGCCCGCCGATACGCTACGGCTCTCTTTACGACGGCACAAAAGAACGACGTCGTTAAGAGCGTCGAGGACGACCTGTCCGCCATCGTCGGTCTTCTCAAGAACGACGCCAAGTTCAAGGACTTTTTGCTAAGTCCTCACGTTGGGCGTGAAGAGAAGATCAAAATCGCCGACAAGCTGTTTTCAGACCGAGTGACGGCGTTAACGATGCAGGCGCTTCGTCTTGTCTTGACCAAGCGACGCGAGAAGGAGATTGCGAACATCTATTCGGAGTTCGTCGCCCTTCGTCGTGAGCACGGCAGCATTGCTTTCGTCTCCGTTACAACCGCCGAGGTTCTGGAAGAGGATCAGAAGAAGGCCCTTCTCGCCAAGCTCGAAGAGAAGTTGAGCAAGAAGGTGGAAGCGGAATTTGACATTGATGGCCGCGTCATTGGCGGCATCAAGGTCACTTACGGCAACTTCGTCCTCGACGGCACGGTCCGCGGAAATCTTCGCCGACTCGGCGAAAAACTACGCCACGATATTTTGATTAGTTAGTTAGGAATCAAAGAGGAACCCACACCCAACCGAGAAATCCATGTCTAGCATTCGACCAGAAGAGATCACATCCATTCTCGAACAAGAGCTGCAGCGCTTCGAACGCTCGGCAGAAGTCGAGCACGTCGGTACCGTCATCCAGGTTGGCGACAGCATTGCCCGTGTTTACGGTTTGCCGGACTGCCAAATGGGCGAGTTGCTGGAGTTCCCGAACGGGGTTACCGGCCTTGCCCTAAACCTCGAAGAGGATTCAATTGGCGCGGTCTTGATGGGTGACGACACCCTCATCAAAGAAGGCGACCAGGTTCGGGAGACGGGACGCATCATTGAAATCCCGGTTGGCGAGCAACTGCTTGGCCGCGTCGTCAACGCGCTCGGTCAACCAATCGACAACAAGGGTTCTTTCTCAGGTGCGGAATACCGCCGACTCGAGACCGGCGCGCCGGGTGTTGTGGACCGACAACCGGTTACCGAGCCCCTCCAGACGGGTATCAAGGCGATCGACGCGATGATTCCGATTGGTCGCGGTCAGCGCGAATTGGTTATCGGCGACCGTCAGACTGGTAAGACCGCGATCTGCGTTGACACAATTATCAATCAGAAGAAGACTCACGAGCCTGGCGGCGGTGACCCTGTTTACTGCATCTACGTTGCCTGTGGCCAGAAGATGGCCAACGTTGCTCGCGTCGTTGAGACCCTTCGCGAGAACGGCGCCCTGGAATACACAACGATCGTGGTTGCATCTGCTTCGGACTCGAACGCGATGCAGTACCTCGCTCCGTTCGCAGGCGCCACGATTGGCGAGTTCTTCCGCGACAACGGCAAGCACGCGCTCGTTATCTACGACGACCTTTCCAAGCACGCCCAGGCTTACCGCGCGCTCTCGCTCCTTCTGCGACGGCCGCCAGGACGAGAAGCCTATCCGGGAGACGTTTTTTATCTTCACAGCCGCCTGCTGGAACGAGCTGCCAAGCTCTCCGAGGAGAAGGGCGGTGGATCTCTGACGGCATTGCCGATCATCGAGACCCAGTCGGGCGACGTTTCGGCGTACATTCCGACGAACGTTATCTCGATTACCGATGGTCAGATCTACCTTGAGCCGGACCTGTTCTTTGCGGGCGTTCGCCCGGCAATTAACGTTGGTATCTCGGTTAGCCGCGTTGGTGGTAACGCCCAGATCAAGGCAATGAAGCAAGTTGCCGGTAAGTTGAAGCTGGAAATGGCCAACTATCGAGACGTGGCGGCCTTCAGCCAGTTCGCTTCTGACCTCGACAAGGCCACGCAAATGCAGCTCATTCGCGGTCAGCGACTCACGGAGCTTCTGAAGCAAGATCTAACGACTCCGTACGCAGTAGAAGACCAAATCATCGCGATCTTCGCCGGTGGTTCTGGCGTTTTGGACGATCTGGCGAACGATCAAGTCAAGCCATTTGAGGCTGGCCTTTTGAAGTTTGTCCACGAGAAGTATCCGGACGTCGCCGAAGGCATTCGAACCAGCAAGGCGCTCTCCAAAGATGCAGAGGAAACGCTTTCCAAGGCAATCAAGGAATACGCCGGTACGTTCAGCAAGTAACAACCCTTTGAGTTTCCGGGACATTCCCGGAAACTCCACCTACACAAGAATCCGCATATAGATGGCAACCCTTAAGCAGATCCGTCAACGCATTAAGACCGCGAAGAACATCCAGCAGATCACCAAGGCGATGAAGCTGGTAGCGGCGGCGCGCCTAAAGAAGGCCACCGACCGCGTGCTTGAGTCTCGGCCCTACGCCGACAAGTTGAAGGAGTTCATGGGTTCCCTTTCCCAGGCGGGCGAGCTTCCCGTTCATCCGCTTATGGAAAAGCGCGAGACGATCAATAAAGCGATTTTGGTCGTCGTGACTTCTGAGCGCGGGTTGGCCGGTGGCTACAACACCTCGATCATTCGAAAGGCGGCGGACTTTATCAAGGCAGCCGGATTTGAAGTAGAGTTGGTCACGATCGGTAAGAAGGGACATCAGTTCTTCAGCAAGCGCGGATACAAGATTATTCACTCCATAACGATGCCCTCTGCAGGTGCATCGCTTGAAAACGCGATTGAAGCGACCCGAGTTACCCGCCAGGCCTTCGAGAGCGGCGAGGCGGATGCGATCTTCGTCTGCTACAGCAAATTCTATTCGGCGATCCGGCAGATCCCCCAATTGGTCCAGCTCTTACCCATCGAAGCTCCAGTCAAGGACGATGCCGATGGCATGGTTCCCGCGGAAGTCAGTTTTGAGCCGAACGCGGAAGCCGTTCTGAATGCGCTTCTTCCCCGCTACTTCCAGACCTTGGTTTGGCAGTCTCTTTTGGAAGGCACCGCATCAGAATTTGGCGCCCGAATGACGGCGATGACCAGCGCCACGGACAATGCGGGCAAGATGATTCAATCCTTGACACTCAAGGCAAACCGGGAGCGTCAGGCGGGCATTACCACCCAGATTCTGGAAGTTGTCGGCGGTGCGGAAGCTCTCAAGGGCTAACGCGTATCCCACTTGTGGGTTTCTCGCATCTCGAACGTGTTGAGAAAGGCGAGAAACTCATTCAGTTCTCCCTCGGCGGCCGTGATGGCCGCCGGTCCTCTTGATGAGATCGTGACCAGCAGGGTGGTATTTCCTTTTACACACATCGCGCCGACGATCGTGTGACCTGGCTGCACCTTCCGGTACATGCCAAAGTCGAAGTTCTGCGCCGGGTGTTTCTCAAGCTCATCAGTTTTCCATTCGGGCTGATTCCTTCGCGCGGTCCTTACCACATTGCGGATCGTGCCTTCTGTGTCTACATCCGGTTCTGGATTTGCCGATGCAACGATTTGGGTTGTCGAGCATCGAATGATCGCCTGGGTCTTCGGGTGCTGCGCGAGCAGCAGCGTGCTGGGATTATGGGGGAGGAGTTTCCATTCCTTGGGCACGGCATAGAGAATCTCGTAGTTGCGATAATCCTCATTTGCCCCGCGCGTTGCATACCGAACCGCCCCTGCGGCAATCACTCCGGCCAAACCCACCATGGCGACACGAACCCATGTGCCAGTCATGGCTTATCTTAAGGCAATTTCAATCTTCATGGGGTCGGAATGTAGAAATTGTCTGATCGAAAAAGAAGCTTTAGATACTTTATTCAACTCTATCTCTCTGAGCTCTTTTGCCTTTCAAAATCGTCGATGCCACTTACACGATTAACTATTTAAGTACTTCAAATAATGCACATAGTTGTATATAAAACTCATCCATGACACTTGACAGCGCTCCATTAATCGAGTAATTTATTATTTAGGTAACTTATTTACCGATCATTGACCACTGGAGGTTATATGAAGTATTTAGCATTGTCGGCTTTCGCCATTTCGTCACTCTTCGCCGGACAAGCTTCGGCCCAAATTTACGACAACGTAACTGGCGTCACTTCGGTCAGCTACTTTGGCCCTTCAACAAGTTCGCCGATTGATTACGACATCACTCTGATGGGAGACGACGCCGATTTTGTCATCGATCCGCTTGGACCTGCGTCCGCGTCTATCTCCAGCTTCGACGTGGTGGTAGTAGTTACCGCGGCGGGAACCTACGACCTGACCATGTCTAGCTACAACGGGAACTGTTTTGCGAATCTGGAAGGAGGCGCAACCGGTTCTCTCACGTTTACTCCCGCCGACGGTCCCTATCCGGCGGCGTTTGTTGTCAGTTCCACGCTGAGCACACCTGTAAGCAGCATGGGCCCGAACTCTCGGTTTATTGAGTTTCGGTCTTCTTCGACGAACATGACATTCGGCATTGCCGACCACGCTCCGACCGTTGGAGGCTCAGTGAATGGGTTCTTCATGGACGTCTTTCCGTCTCCACCCCCTCTGGACGGAATTTTGACGTGCGACGACTTCATTACGTTGAATGGGTTCACCAACGCCAACCTTGCCTTCGCCCTCTATGGAACCGCAGGCAACAAAGCGCATGTTCCCGCCAACCAGTGGCACGCGCAACGCCTGAACGTTCCCGTATTCGATCAATCGGGATTCGTTCGAAAGCCTAGCCGTAGGCCGATCGTCATTCGGCATCACTAATCGTTCAGGAGCAGACGACCCTCGGTACCGAGCCGGGGGTCAATCTTTATTTTGTGAGGAGGGTAGGGGTAGTCAAAAGACGGTCCAACTCCTCTTCCGAAGCACTGGCGAAGACGGCAGCTTGGGTTTCATATTCGGCCCGTTGGAGGCTCCGAAGCTCTCGACGAAGTTTGCCCTGTAAGTAGCGCAGCTTCTCTTCTCTGGTCTCAGGGATCAACTGGGGGACGGGAACGGGCTTGCCGTTAGCGTCCAGGGCTACCATGGTCACCTGCGCGGTGTTGGTGTGCCGTTTATCGCTCGTCAAGAGATTTTGGGCGTATATCTCGATGGTGACTTCGAGGCTAGTGCGTCCGACAAAACTGACTTGACCGATCATCGTAACCAGTTCGCCTACGTTGATGGGCTCGTGGAAATCGACTCGATCAAAGCTGGCGGTTACACAGACTCGCCCTGAGTGCTTAGAGGACGCGGCATACGCGCAGAGGTCAATCATGGCCAAGACGGCGCCACCGAAGACTTTGCCGAGAAAGTTGGCGTCATTTGGCTGCATGATCTGCGCGATTTCGACACGACTGGCGGAGGCTCGTTTGGAGTCTGACATTAGCTTCGTTGATAAACCCGGACGTAATCCACGAGGTATTTGAGCGGAAGAACCTTCTCATCCACGCCTTTTGATGCCCCCCAGGTACCGCCAAAGGCGAGGTTGAGGAGGAGGTAGCACTCTTTGTTAAAGCGCCAGCCCAGATGACGACCGTCGTTCTCGTAGGAGAAGTATTTCTCTCCGTCGTAGAAGAAGTCCAGTCGATTGGGAAGCCATTCCACGGCGTAGATGTGGAAGTCGTGGTAGGGACGACTGGCAACTTTTTTGCCGCCGATCGATTTATGTTCGCGGCGGACGCCGGTGGGGAAATGGACGGTGGCGAAGACGTTATCTGGCTGGAAGCCAACGTTTTCCATGATATCGATTTCGCCACAGAGGGGCCAGCCGAGTTTGGCGCGATCAACGCCCATCATCCAGATAGCCGGCCACGAGCCCAGACCCGTTGGAATTTTGGCGCGGACCTCGATTCGACCGTAAGTCCATCCCGCTTTGCCGAGGGTGTTGATGCTTCCGGAGGTAATAGGTTTTTCTTGGAAGTTGTCCTTCCGACACTCGATCACAAGGTTGCCATTTTCGACCCGGACATTTTCGGGGCGGTTATCTGTGTAGTACTGAAGCTCGTTGTTTCGGATGTATCCGACTTCGTAGCCCCACTTGGCGGGATCGGGTCGGCCATCTACATTGAACTCGTCTTGCCAAACCAGATTCCAGCCTTGGAGTGCGACGCCGGCAACCACGGCGAGGCCGATCATTACGCGGCCCCTACAATGGCGGCGAACTCCTTGGGATCGAGGCTGGCTCCGCCGACGAGTCCACCATCAATGTTGGGCTGGCTAAAAAGTTCGTGGGCATTGGAGGCCTTTACACTTCCGCCGTAAAGGACTCGAATGCCTTTGGCGTGGGAAGTTCCGATGATCTCTCCGATTACGATGCGGATCATGGCGCAGACCCTTTCGGCTTCGGCAGTTTCGCAGGTTTTGCCGGTGCCGATTGCCCAAACGGGCTCGTAAGCTACGACCAGGTCATCAAGCTCATCTGGGTCGAAACCGTCCAGCGCCTTTTCCAATTGGGTGGTGATGACGGCGTCGGTCATGTTGTTCTCGCGCTCGACTTGGGATTCCCCTACACAGAGGATGGGGACGATTCCCTGCTCTAGCAGCGCAGCGATTTTGAGGTTGACGGTGTGATCGGTCTCGGAGAAGTGGCTGACGGCGGTGTCGGCAATTTCCAGCTTGCCGAAGCGGCCCCGGGTTTCCGAGTGACCCACGATGCAGTAGGCACAGCCAGCGGCTTTGAGCATGGGGGCGCTGACTTTTCCGGTGAATGCACCTTTGGGCATCCAGAAGACATCCTGAGCGCCGACTTTGATGTGCGAGTCATGGAGCAGCTCGACGGTCTTGGGGATACAGAGATAGGACGGGCAGACGACCATGTCTACGGAATCTCGGTAGTCGATGGACTCGACGAGGGATTCGACGGTCGCGGCGGCCTCGGCCGCGGTCATGTTCATTTTCCAGTTTCCGGCTACGAGCTTTTTACGCATCAGCCTATTATGGCCACCGATCTTTCTTCGGTGCGAAGAGTTGGAGCAGTCCAATCTGTCGATAACCGAGATGGGGGTAGAGCTGGGCGCCAGCTTGACTGGCGAGGAGGACGCTCCATTTTGCGCCGAAGCTGTGGTCCTCGTTTAGCATGTGAGTCATGAGCGCGCGGGCGATGCCTTTTCGTCGATGATCCTCTTGAACGAACATGTTACTGACCCAGCGAATGCCAGGGCCGGAGTCTACGCTGCGAACCCAGGCGACTGGACGGCAGTCATCAAAGGCGGCATAGAGGCGAAGCTTGGCATCTCCTTGGTGGATGTCTTCGGGCAGGATGGCTCGGTGACCGGTGACACGGGCGATGGCGTCGGCGTCTTCTTGGCCGAGGACTCGTCGGAGAGAGTAGTTCGTTTGGGGAACGGCCTGGGCAGTGGGCTCAAGGATCATCATGGGTTCCCTTCTCAGTAGGCGGAAGCCGTGGGCTTTGTAGGCGTCTTTGATCTGGCCCTCTGGCTGATCCGGGTGGAGGAGGACACTGATGGCGAATTTCTTGGGTGCATAATCCCGGATGGCGGCGACGGCTTCTTCGGGAGCGATGCCGAGGATCACGATCTCTTCGACACGGTAGTCACCCGAATTTCGAGCGGCGTCACGCATCACGAGGAGCTTGCCCACCCTTGTCCATTCGTAAGGGTGGGTGAAGCTGCGGGTGTAGGTGAAGCCTTTTCCGAAGGCTTCGGTGGCCTCTTCCAAGGTCATGGAGGTTTAGATCTTGACGATGTTCGGTTCAACGACGATTTCTACTTTGCCTCGCACCGCGTTGGTGATAATGCAATAGCTGTCGGCTTTGTGAGCCATATCATGGGCTTTGGCGACCTGGTCTTCAGTGGCATCTGCGCTCAGAGCGATGGTCGGGTTGATCGTGATCTTGGTGTAAACGAAGCTGGCTCCGTTCTGAGTGACCTCTCCAACTGCGGAGACATCCAGGTTCGTAACTGGGAGCTTTTGGTTGGCGGCGATGATGCCGAACGTGATGCTGTAGCAGCTTGCCACGGCGGCAGCGAGGAGTTCTTCGGGGTTCGTGCCCTTGCCGGTTCCCTGGAATTCTGCGGGAACGCCAATGGGGTTGGAAACACCGGAACGATCCGCGGTGACGACGCCTTCGCCGTCACGACCGCCTGACCACTTCACTGTGACCGGATACTCGTGAGTATTTGCCATAGGTCTCATTCTACTGGGGCAAAGGGCGAAGGGTTATCAGTGGGAACCAAACAGTCCGTATACTTGTGGATTAGATCAGATGAAGTGGTTCCGCCGGGTTCTTTACGGCCTTTTTCTCATGGGTTGCCTTGCCGCTGGGGCAGGGGTGCGCCTGGGTTTGAACGTTGTTAAGAGCATTAGCGACGAGGGCATGAGCTTTACGGAAGCGATCCATGTCGTCACCAACCCACGAGACTCTTTTCCGGGCGTCAACAAGATGACCCTTTTGTTGGTGGGGCAGGACTACAACCACAACAATAAGGGCTTCATCTACACCAAAGCCTCTCGCGCGGATACGATCATGATGCTGAGCATGGACCTGGACAGCAAGCAGGTTCGAGCGTGCTCGGTACCGCGCGATACGTTTGTCACCGCGCGCGATGGGAAGTCTGGCAAGATCAACGCCACGTTCGCGCGCGGTGGGATTGAACTTTTGAAGGATACTTTGCACGATTTGTTTGGGGTGACGATCGACCATTATGTGATTGTCAAGCCAGACGCCGTGCGAGAGATCGTGGATGCGGTGGGCGGAGTTCAGGTCGAGACGATCGACGAGATGAACTACGACGACAACTGGGGGGGGCTTCACGTTCATCTTCCAGAGGGCTCTCAGCACATCGATGGCGCTCAGGCGGAGGGGTTCGTTCGGTTCCGCGAGGTGAACCGGTATCGGATGGACTCACGGGGGAACATGATTCCTTTGCGCGGTGTGAAGAGTTCTAAGGAAGAGGGCGACATTCGGCGGGCGGCCAGGCAACAGCAGTTGGTGGCGGCCCTGATGTCTTCGGCAAAGTCGACTTCCAATCTGCTTCGGGCCGATGAAATTATCGACACCGGCTTCAATCAGATCGAAACGGACTTGAAGCGCTCTCAATGTGTAGCCTTGGCCAATATTTTCAAGGAGGCCAAGGAAAGCATGGTTTCCGGGACGGTGCCGGGCGAAGATGGGAAGCGGGACGGGGTTTATTACTACACTCTGGACCAGGAACGGGCGCAGGCAACGGTGGATTGGCTGATCAAGGGTGACGACCACGCGATGCGGCGTCTGGTTCGCATTGAGATTCGGAACGGCTCCAAGATTCCGGGCGTGGCTCGGGCGGCGGCAAACATGCTGGACGCCGAAGGATACAACGCTTCGGCCCCGGGAAACGCTTCTTCTACCGACGTGACGACGATCGTGTATCGAAAAGCATCTTTTGAAGAAGCGGCGCGGGCGATTCAGCAGTTGCTGGGAGCGACTTCAATCGAGAAGGATGTCAAGGCCGGCGAATATGGGCCTGAGATCAAGATTGTGATTGGCTCAGACTTGGCGGAGAAACTGAAGGCCGCCAGTTCCACTTAGGATCTGACGGCCCTTTTGCTTATTTTTGAGAGCCGGCAAAGATGCCGAGGGCGACAAGGCCACCAAAGAAAATCACCCAAATCAGGATAAAGACGAGTACGAGAATGCAATTAACCATTCCGAGGATTCGGCCAGCCTGAACAATCCCGCGTTCGCTTGGATCTGCCCGCCCGCTATCGATTTCTCTCAAGGCGCTATTGCCCATGATCCAAGCGGGAATTCCCGCCAAGCAACCGAAACCCACCCACGAAAGGATGCCAAGCACTAAGATCAGAACACCGTTTGCCGACTTCATATCATGTTAACGGGCAGTTGTCTGCTTGCGTTCAGAATGCCCACCTCACGCTAAGCCTAACTTAATCCGCAAGGATTTTCAATTGAAGTTGGGTGATTGCATGGCCATATAATGAGGAAACCGATGAAAGCGGTGACTCTCGTCCTTATCGTTGCGGCAGTACAGGGGGCTCTTGCCCAGCCTTGCGTTCCTCCTAAAAATGCTCCGGTCGTGTCCTACCCATCGGGCACCATGTTGAGCAAAGTCGGGTCGTCGGATATGCCGATCACGACAAAGAGCGAGAAGGCTCGACGATTATGCCAGCAGGGGTTTGCGCTCATTCACGGCTTTTGGTTCTTCGAAGCAATCCGTAGTTTTCGGGATGCGGCGAAGGAAGATCCGACCTGCGCCATCGCCTGGGCAGGACTTAACGTTGCGCTGACTCAGCCCTGGAATCATCGGGACGAATATCGGGGGGAGGCAGAGTATGCGATTCAGAAAGCGATCTCGCATGTGAATTCAGCCTCGGAGATTGAGCAAACGTTTATTCGAGCGATTCGGTTGCGTTCTTTTGACGGAGACGACCGGGGGACGGTTTTTGAGCGTGAGATGCAAAAGTTGATCAACGAGCACCCGACCCTTGCGGAACCGCGACTGGTGTGGGCGGGTTTGCGGTGTCAGCTCTGCATGTCGGGTTACTGCGAGGAAGATGTCGTCCGAGGCGATCTGATCAAAGTTGCGGAACTGGTTGATCCTATTCTGAAACGCGACGGCAAAAACATGGGGGCACTGCACTATGCCATTCACGCTTATGAGCCTCGCAATCCGGATAAAGCGGTTGAATATGCCCTTCGGCTGGCGGCGCTGGATTCAGAGTCCCCCCACCTCGTCCATATGCCGGGGCACATCTTCTTTCGAGTTGGGCGCTACCAGGAGGCGTTGGAGGCTTTTCGGAAGTCTCAGCGAGTCGACGAGGCTTACGCGGAGAAACTAGGGGTTACGCCTGGGGACGCGGATTGGCAGTATGGGCACAACTTGGCCTTCATGACGGTGAATTTGATCGAAATGGGAAAGCTGAGGGAGGCGGCTGAAGTGGGCGCCAAGTCCGGTTCGCAGATGGCGGTTCTGGTTCGCCAGGGCAAGTGGGCGGACTTGGTTAAGTTTCCTTGGCCCAATGGACTCCATGAGAAGGTTCCTACGCTAGCCTCGGTTTACCGGGGCCGCCTGCTTTTGGAGCAAGGGGATATTGCCGGGGCGACCGCCAAGGTCGAATCGATCGAGAAATACCTTTCGGAAAGTAGAGACGTGACGGACGTTACAACCTATCGCGTGTTGAAAGCCGAAACGGAAGCTCTGGCCGGGGAGGCTCTGGCAGCGAAGGGCGAGTATTCCGCGGCAAGGCAGAGGCTCGAGGAATCCATTCGCACCTACCACAAAACGGCTTATTCAGAACCGCCCCACTTCTACCGCTTACCTCACGAGACTTTAGGTTTTGTGCTGATTCGGGCGGGGGAAAACGCCGAGGCGATCCGGGCTTTTCAATCTGGATTGAAGGAACGTCCTCTTAGTGGTTGGCTACTCTACGGGATAGCATTTGCCTATGAGAAGGCGGGGGACCGCGTTCAAGCGAAAAGAGCTTATGAGAAGGTTATCAAGGAGTGGCCCACAGCGGACGCAGATCTTCCGGAGATGATCCACGCCCGCGCTTATCTCGGCCAAGACTAGACGCCGGAGCCGTTTTCAACAAGCTTGATGAGCTTGCCCTTCTTGAAGTTCCAGACGGCGGCGCTGGAGCCCTCATAGTAGTTGGAACTGGTAACGATCTCCAGAACACCATCGCCATCGAGATCGGCCAATCCTCGCAATTGGTCGGCATCCGAGAGATAACCGCTCTTTGCGTCGTGATGCGCGATCACCTTGGTCACAACCTTTGAGCCGGAGACGTAGCGAACCAGGATCGACGTGTAGTCCGCCTTGTTCGGATTCTCACCCATGGTGGTGCCACGCATGTCTGCCTTCGGGGCGGCTTCGATCAGGATTTCTCGGGTTCCATCGCCATCAAGGTCCACACCGTAGACGGCGTTGATTCGCGGCTTGGAATTCTTGAGTCCTTTCGCCTGAAGATGCGCCTTTACAACGTCCACATAGGTCTTGGAAGTCGGCGAGTACTTGACGACTTTGGCGGCTTTAGCAGGAGTACCCGTCCAGAGCGCGGTACTGGCGGCTTTCTCAACATATTCGATATACCAACCGGGCGCAACCTCTTCGTCAAAACGCAGCTTGGGAAGGCTGATGGGAGCGCCGATGCCAGACATAGACAGCGGATAGTATTTGGCGGCGCCAGTTTTGCCAACCGGGTCATTTGGCTCAGCTTTAGCGGTATACCAGCGACCGTTTTCCAGGCGGCCAATGGCCAACATATCGACGACGACTACACCTTTCGCAGGGCCGAGAATCAAGCCCCCAAGAAGCAACGTTGCAAGCATGGCGCGAGATTACTCAAAGCCCGGGCGGGATCCAATCTCGACGTCATAAAGTGACGCTAAGGACTCAGCGGAAAGACTGCCGATAGATTCGAGACGATCTACCAATCCTGCAACATTCGCACCCACTGGTACGCTCAGTTCACCCAAGAGGTTGAACTTATGACGAAGAATGTCGGGAAGGTTAGCGGTGGTGTTTCTCGCATGTCCCGCCGGGTACATCACCAGTCCTGAGTCATACGCCTTCCCTTCCTTATCAGTGATGATGAGGGAGGTCGGGATGCCGTCGGGGTATTTAGCATCGTAGTCGGGACCGCCATGGGCGAACTCGATTCGGCTCATGAGGTCTCGGGTCAAGGGGTGGTAGATGGCAGAATCGGCGACTTGGTAGTCGTAGGGCGTAAGCATGAGGGATTTCCAAACCTCGTCGTGGGCTCCGCCGCCGGTGGGAAGCGAACCCCTTTCAATCGCCTTTCGAATGAGCGTCGCGACGATGTACGCCATGGAGTGATCGGCACTCTGTCGGGTCTTAGGGTCCTTCTTCATGGGGTTGCCAATGATGCCGAAAGCTGGTTCATAGGCGAGGATGACGATCTTTTCGATGGCGTCCTTTATCAACAGGCTCGGATTGGCGGCCAGGAGATCGATCACGCCTTGGAGCGCGCCAGCCGACTGATGCTCATAGAGCCCCAGCTTAAAGTGCATTCCCATGACGGCAAAGTCATCGCCCGAATGGGAGAGGACGAGTTCGAACGGCGAATCGCCCTGTTCCTTCCAGCGAGCGGCGCCTTCGGTGGTGGGTTCGAAGAAGCGGAAGATGGCTTCGGGATTTCGGAAGATGTCTCGGGGACCGACGAAGCCACGCATCGCTCGCTTCATACAGAGGATGGCGGCTTCGGTGGAGATGGCGGCACTGGCTCCCTTTGAGTCGCTCAGCTGTTTTCCGGCACGAATCGCGCGCCAAGGTATGTAGTGCGCGACGAACATGCCAATGGCGCTTTCGATTTGCTCAGCAGTGGCTCCCAGGAGTGCGCCATACGTCGCCGCCGAACCGATGGCTCCGTGCACGACGTGATCAAGCTTGTAGGTTTTGAGACTGAAGACTTCGGCCAGTCGACCGCGGATTTCGTCGAGCAGCACCATAGCCTTCAGAGCGGTGATGCCATCGTGTCCCCCCTGCTGACAGGCGGCGATGACGACAGGGTAGAAGTCGTTGTGGCCGAATTCACCGGCGGTGTGTCCCAGTTCGGGACGGTAGCCAAAGTTGGTACCGTTGCTGTCCCACTCTCGTACAGCGCTGGAGTTGGCGACCACGGCCTTCTCCGCTTTGACCCGTTCACTGGCTCCAAAAACAATAGCTCCGTCTGGATCGGGATATTCAAGAGCCTCTGCGCGCAAGATCGTCGGGGCGTTCGTGCCAAGAGCAAGTGCCGAAAGTCCACAAAGCACGGAATCGGTGTGAAACAGACGAACCCTCTCAAGCACTTTCTCGGATGGTCCGGGTCCGAGGGCGCCACTGAGAAAGTCGAGGGCGAATTGACCGATACCGAGGGCTTGATTGGCGTCTTTGCCAAGCTTAACGAAGGTGCTCATGAACTTTCCGATTCTAGCCGAAACAAGTTTCAGACGGTTTGAAGGAGCCCCTGGAAGATCTCAAAGAATCTCTCGGTGTCTTCCCTTCTTCCGATTGTCACTCGAATGAAGCGATCTAAGGGAGCAACCATCGGCTTTCTGATGAAAACGCCATGTTCCCGGAGTTTCATGAGGACGCCGGTCGCCCGAGGCTCTGATCCGAGGTCGGTGACGAGGAAGTTCGTCTCCGAGTCGAGCGAGTCAAATCCCGATTCGGCCATTTTGCCGGACAGCCAAGATCGAGTGGCGCGAGTCTGGGCGATTACGCTCTTTACGAACTCAGTATCTTGAAGTGCGGCAAGAGCGCCGGCTTGAGCCACCCCACTAACACCGAAGTGCATCCTGACCTTGTTAAGCGTAACCACATGATCAGAATGCGCTAACGCATAACCGACCCTCATCCCGGCCATACCGTGCGCTTTGCTAAAAGTTCGGAAACGCACAACTTGAGGATTTGTGGGATCGAAAGGGTCGCCGTTTGGGGCGAAGTCATAGTAAGCCTCATCGAGGAGGAGCAATACGCCCGCAGGGATCTGGTCGATGAAGTTTCGAATTGCTTCAACGCCCTGCCAAGTGCTCGAAGGGTTGTCAGGATTGGCAAGATAAAGCACCTTGGCCCTGGTTTCCTTCGTTTTGGCTAACAGAGCTTCCAAGTCGACTCGGTTGTCTCGATAAGTAACACGTTCCAATCGTCCTCCCACGCTATTGACGGCATATTCGAACGTGGGATAGGAGCCTAGCGTGGTCACAACGGGTTCCCCGGGAGCGATGAAACAACGAGCGAAGAGCATGAGTAGCTCATCTATTCCACTGGCAAGGACCACGTTTTGGATGCCTGCCTCGTGTTCTTCAGCGATCGCCATGCGGAGATCGAAAGCCTCGGGGTCACCATAGAAGTGTCCCCACTCAACCTTTTTTTTCATGGCGGCAATGGCCTTCGGGGATGCGCCAAATAGACTCTCATTGGCTCCGAGCCGGAGGTTGAGCTTACGACCGATTTGTCGTTCGATGGCCTCGGGGCCAACAAAGGGGGTTGTCGGCGGGATCAAGGCGACGATGGGGGTGGGTTCTGGTGACGTCAATTCTTTGCCTACTGGGGATGATAGGATATTTTCGAATCGGGTTCTGGCGCAATGGTCAGGAGTGGAATTCTGCTTCCCTCCTGTAAAGATTCGGTGTATGGTGCATTTCTGTGAGAAGAACCTCGGTCTGCCTTCTATTTGCCTTAACGATCTCAAGCTGCTTGGCGCAGTATCCCGGCGCGCAGAAAGCTCCGAGTTCATGGCGAAAGGGATTCGATTCGATCAAACAGGAAGATGCCCAATCGATTTTGAACTTCCTGGCGGGACCGACCTTTAATGGGCGCAACGCGTTTAACGGCGATTTCTTTGCGGCAGCGGGGTTTGTGGCCGACCAATTAAGAGCTATGGGTCTACAGCCAGGTGGAGACAAAGGATCCTTCCTCCAAAGGTTCGTTTTGCTGGAGTCCAGTATCGATCCAGCCGGAACCTCATTTAAGAGCGGAGATGGTTCCGTCAGTTACGCCTTTGGGAACGACTTCTCCATTCGGGGGGTCAGCGACACCCAAGCGGCAGTGAAGTTCGCGTTTATCAAGGCGTCCGAAAAAGCCGACTTGAGCCAAGTCAACTGGGATTTGGTAAAGGATCGATGGGTTGTCCTGTCGAGCGAAGCCGTTCGGAACCCAGCGATCACAGAGATCATGCTCCGTCGAAATCCCAAGGTGAAGTTCGATCAAATCATTCGTTCAAGTCCGTTCGGAAGGATGGGAGACGTGGGGCGCGCCTACTCCGTAAAAGACATGCCCGATCCGCGCACCGAAGCCTATAGCCAACCACGATTTTCCGCGGATGCGGTTAAGGCTATCGCGACGAAGTGCGGTGCAGCCAAGTTTTTAGCCGAAGGGAACGAAACTTCCATCGAGACAAGCGACGTTCCGTTTGAATTGGCGGTCAAAGTGACTTCTAAAGAGATTCCCTCCACGAACGTGGTTGGGGTTCTCCCGGGAAGCGATCCCAAGTTAAAGGACGAGTGCGTCCTCATCGGCTCTCACCTAGATCACCTGGGGCTTTCAAACGATGGCATTCGATTTGGCGCGGACGACAATGGCTCCGGATGCACCGCAAACCTTTTGGTCGCCAAAGCGATTTTGGGCAATCCGGTGCGTCCCAAACGTTCGGTTGTTTTCGCGTTTTGGACCTTGGAAGAGACGGGTACCTATGGTTCCTTTGCCTACTCTATGAAGCCAACCGTGCCGCTGGATAAGACGGTGGCCTATGTGAACATGGATATGGTGGGGCGGAACGAGGAATCCGGAGTGGATATCCCGGAGAACAACGAGCGTTCGGTTTATCCGGGAATCGTTCGACTGAATTCGCCCGAGTTCGAGAAGTTGCTTTTCGACACAAACAGGTTCGTGAATTTGCGCTTAAAGAACGACAAGGAGGACCGCACGGAGCGAAGCGATACTCGCAACTTTGTTTGGCGAGGCGTTCCGACCGTCAAAGTCTTCACGGGTGAGCATCGCGACTATCACCGAGCGGGCGACACCATCGACAAAGTCAACTTTAAGAAGTTGACGAGCGTGGCAAAGTGGGTTTATCTGACCGTTCAGGAGTTGGCCAGCGATCGAACGCGTCCCCAGTTCGTGAAGACAGATTGGAAGGAGTCCGCCGACGTTAGCTTTCAGGGCTACGCCAAGTTGCCGGACGGCGTCAAACTGCCACCCGGGGCGAAGTTGGTGGTGGATCTGATCGCGACGGCGGCGGGATCGAACGAGGTCAAACCACTGGCCAGTTCTACCGTGGAGGCAAAGGACGCGAGAATTCCTTATGAGATCACTTTGCCCCGCACTTCCCTGAATCCAGAACTGAACTATCAGTTGACATTCCGGGTGTTGGTTGGCAAGAAGGAGACGTTTGTGAACGACTCGGCCGTTACCGCATCCGGTAAGGGTTGGACACGGCCTCAGACGGTCTCTCTCAAGCCTGTCGTAGGTTCTAGCGACACGAAGTTGTAGATTCCTGCCGTCACAATGGGGATAGGAGACGTTATTAAAGTCAATGACCGTTCTGAAGGCGCTGGAGTCCAACCCCCTCTTGATGGCGATGCAGCCACAAGAACGTGAGAACCTTGCCGCTCAATCGCGATTCGCGGAAGCAGAGAGAGGGGAGGCGATTTGGCTCCACGGAGCAACGGTCGACTACTTCGGGCTGATCGTTCGGGGATTTATCAAGATGGTCCGAGGTAACGCCAATGGAAGCGATGCCACCATGGAGATTATGGGGCCTGGGCAGATCTTCGGGCTAATGGGGACGATCGACGGACAGGGGTGTCCGCTCTCCGCAGTAGCGGTGACTCGCGTTCAGTACGTGCGGGTGGCTAAGTCCGGCTTTATTCCCATGTACGAAGGCAACCACCGTTTGAAGGATGCTCTTTTAAAGCGCCTTCATCTTCGGTACAAGCAAAAAATGGATTTGATGGCGAAGATGTCCAGCGGAAAGGTGGAGGAGCGGATTGGGGCCATTCTCTTCATCTTGGCGGATTCCTACGGAACCGTTCACGATGGCAAGGTGCAACTTAAGATTCCTCTGACACGCCAGGAAATTTCCGAGATGGCGGGCACCACGACGGAATCTACGATTCGCGTCATGAGTCGATGGCAAAAAGAAGGGCTCATTTCCACGGACCGGCACGTCATCACCCTTGAAGACGTGCCAGCCCTGGAAACGATCGTCGCCGGATAGCGCCGGTTTATTTAGTTGTTGGTAACTGAGCCAGGCATGGCCTCTTGTTGAGCTCTGCCGGGCTGCGAGGGGTCAGTCGCGGCCTGAGTCTTAGGCGCATCGGTAGGTACGGTGGCGTCTGGCTCCGATGAGCCACAGCCGCATAATGCGACGAGAGCGAGAAGGAAGAGGGCAGTCCAACGCATGCTTACTTGAACTCCGCATCCAATCGGAAATAGCATGAAAGGCCGTTACAGACGAGCATGCTGACGGGAATTCCCCCGGCTACATAACGATTGAACGGATCATTGGTTGGGTTGCTGGCGTTATTCCAGGTCACTCCGTCTGTAACCGCAGCGACGTTTCGGAACTTGGCGGAAGAGTCTGCTCGCACGATGACCATTCCCTTTCCGTAGTACCACGCGGATGCGTTCGACACGTTGTAGTCCGTGCTGTTCACCCACATCCAGCCGCTGGCGGTCTGGGAACCCCATCGGCAAGGAACGGACGCCGCCGCGCACGAAGTGAATTGCGGGTTTGCGTAGGCAAAGCCCTTCGATTTCGACTTACCGTATCCCATCCACACCATTGGAAGAGCGGACACCTGAGCAACCTCACTTTGAGAAGCCATAGTCAAGAAGCCATTCATGGTGAAGGAGTTGTAGGCGACGGGTTTGGTCGCGGTGGAATAGTCGATGGCCTTGAGCGACGACTCCACACCGCCCTCGGCGGCCAGGATGCCGTAATTCTTCATGTACGGCTGGATGGAGTTTGCGTAGCAAAGCGAACGGTCCGCGTAGGCGGCAGCCGTTAGCCCTGGACGCCAGTCACTGGGGGTATCGATATATTCTCCTGTTCGCCAGGTATTGGTCGAGCTGTTTGGTGGGACGGCGATGGGGAAATAATCGTCGTAGTCACCTGCATACATCAGCATCGAGGTGCCCATCTGTTTGGCGTTGCTGATGGCGGTCGTCTTTTTAGCCGCTTCTTTGGCCTGAGCAAAGACGGGGAAAAGGATGGCAGCAAGGATCGCAATGATGGCGATGACGACGAGTAGCTCGATCAGCGTAAATGCGGATCGAATCTGCTTGTGATTCATAAGGACCTCCAAATCGCCAGATTTCGACACAAACACTCAATAGCAATATTATTTCTTTAATCTTATCTGGCAACTTGCGAATGATATCCTAAATTACAACTAATTGCAATAACTGTAATTTTGCGTGATTATGCACTTTTGAATCGCCAAGCGGCGATTCCGGCAAACAAGATGGAGAATCCGAGGAGCCACAAAGTGGGCACGAGGGCCGTAGACAGTCCCCCTCCTCGCCATAAGGCGGAATCCAGACCTTCCACTGCCCAACGGACCGGTACGGCCTTCGACACGGTCTGGATTGCTCCGGGCATCAGCCAAATGGGAAACCAAGCTCCACCGAGCATGGCCATCATGAGGACGGCAAGGATGGACAGGCCACGGCTCTGCTGTTCAGTTTTGCCCAAGGAGGCCACCAAAAGGCCGAACGTAGCGGTCATGAGGGCGGAGGCGGCGGCAACTATGCCGAGCGCGAGCCAACTTCCCTCCACCCTTATTCCCATTGCCACCATGCCGAATGCGAGCACGCAGGCAAGGATGAGAAGCGCGATAAGGGTTGAGCCGAGCCCCCGGCCCAGAAGAATCGTTGTGGCGGACGTTTGAGAGGCCCTGATGCGAGTCCAGAGTCCGATTCTCTTTTCTCTCAGGAGGGACATGGCAGCATCAATGGCAAAGAACAGGATGCCTTGAATACCTAGACCGGCGAAAACATGAGCCCGGCCGCTGGCGGCATCCGCATCGGAATCCTTTGCGGCGGTCATGGCCTTCGACTCGATTTTGAAAGGCTCGGACATTCCGCCCACACCGGGCCGTCCGGGCGAACCTCCAGAGGCGTCCAGATCGTTCCAGGCACTCAAGAAGCCTTCCCAGGCCGCCTTTCTTTTAGGATTGGTCGTGGATTGGATCGCCATTTCTAGGTTGTCCCGTGCGCTTTCGCCGGTCATGCCGGCCTGGGTGATCTTGCTCATGAGACTTTGCATTAGCGCGCCTTCGACCACTTGCCGATCCATAGATTTGCTGGGGTCGTAAAGGACTTCAAGTTTTGGAGGCTGGTTATTGAAGAGGGCTCTCTTGGCGGCATCACCGAAGCCTTTGGGAAAGATCACAGCGACACCAACATCGCCTTTCTTGACCTTTTCTTCTGCTTCTTCCCGTTTCACGATACGAGGATCGATGGCGTCGTTCTTCTTGATTTCGGCCAGGATCTCATCCATCAACGGCCCGGTGTCTTCCTCAACGATGAGGGTTTGGATCTTGGTCGGGGCGCTGCTTCCTCCACTGGGGACCATGACGAATCCGAAGAATGAGGCAATGGCGATGGGTACCGCAATGCTGATGAGCATGGCCTTGCGGTCGGCAAAGTAGACCTGAAGGTCTTTTCGGGCGATGGCGACAATCTTGGCGAGCATTAGTCCCTCAGGCTCCTTCCCGTTTGGTTGAGAAAAACCTCTTCCAAAGTGGCGCGGATGGTGTGGAAGTCCTCGAACGGGATTTGGTTTCGTTGGAGACAGGTAATGGCTCCCGTGATGGAGGTGGCGACATGCGTGGGGACAATTTGAAGACGATCGCCCATTTCAGCGACCTGGCCGATTTCAGCTCGGGCTAATGCTTCCTTTGCCTTGGTCGAGACTTCGGCATCCTGGAATCTAATGGTAAGTCGATAACGGGCGGGGAGGGTGGCGAGGAGATCGTCCAAGGTTCCTTCGGCGATGACTCGGCCATGATCGATGATGGCGATTCGGTCGCAGAGGCGCTCGGCTTCTTCCATGTAGTGAGTGGTGTAGATAAGGGTCTTGCCTTGTGACTTGAGCGCTTCGAGGATATCGAAAATTGCGTTTCGACTTTGAGGGTCAACTCCAACGGTGGGTTCATCGAAGATGATGAGATCGGGATCGTGGAGGAATGCGACGCCGATGTTTAGGCGGCGCTTCATGCCGCCAGAGAAATTCTTGATGGGTTCATTCGCACGGTCCTGGAGGCCCACCTGAGTGAGGACGGCTTGAATTCGGGATTTTAATTTTGAGCCATTCAGATCGTACAGAGCGCCAAAAAACGCGAGATTTTGCTGGGCGTTCAGGTCCTCGAAGATGGCGATTTCTTGGGGAACGTATCCGAGATTTCTTCGGGCGGCGGGGGTCGGTGGCTTGCCGTTAAACGCGATGGTCCCACCGTCAGGCTTTATTGCGCCGACGATAGCCGAGATGGTAGTGGACTTTCCGGCTCCATTAGGACCGAGAAGCCCGAAGCATGACCCCTTTTCTACTGAGAAGCTGACACCGTCCAGGGCCTTGATCCGGCCATACGACTTGGTCAACGCATTAAGTTCGACCATTACGCCAGAAGGGACGATATGAGTCTTGTTGGCGTTGCAAGAAACTATCTTTCGCCTTAATTCATTGAGGACTATGACGGGCGTCATAGAGCGTTGACGATTTCGCGGCAAAAATCTATTCGAAGATCGGTCTTCGTCGTTCTCTCCACCTCAACACGACGGGACCGATTCTTTATTTGGCCCACCTTCAGGGGCCGATGATTAGCCGGAAAGGAGGGCTACTTCTTCTTGGAGTCCAAACCCAGGAATCGACGAGCGGTGGTCAAGAGGCGTTTGACGACACTCGGGTGGGGCGGTTCGAGAATCAAGGCGCCTCGTCGAGTCAATTCTTGGATAACGCTGGCTACCGTCGTCCGGTCGCTTTTGGCACGAGCAACGGATAGTTTTACAAACAGGGTCATGGTCGCATTTGGAAACCGGCGATTCATGAGGTCCGATACCATTTGGGCCTGGTCGGTGCGCTTTCGGTAGAGCAAGCGATTTACCACGAACGAGTATGGGACAGGGGCACTTAGGGGAGATGTGACCAACCGATTGAGTAGATCTTCAATCCTTGCGTCCTCTCCTCGATCTATTTGGACCTCGATTTGGCGAGCCCGGAGCCAGCTTGAGGAGGGATGGGCTTCGAGGCCCTTCGCCAAAATTCTTTCGGTTTCATCCAAGTCGCCGGAATCCATGTAGACCTTGGCCTTGGCTGCCCACCACTCCTGGCTCGTTTCTCCTTCACGTTCCATCTGATCGAGGATGTCCAGAACGGCGTCATCTTCGATCTTGGAATCGATATAGGCGATGAGAGCGACTCGAGCGGCACGGCGTACCAGGGGGTCTTTTGAGTCGGCGAGTTTAAGTTGGATATCTCGGGCGGCGCGCCGGTCTCCCTTGCGCATCAGGCGGTTCGCAGCGGAGAGTTCGTTCAGCCGGTGGAGCATGGGGATCGCTTTGGATGCCCGGTCGGCGAATTCCTGGGCCAACTCCTTGTTACCTTCGTAGAGGTAGACAGCTTCCAGTTGAGAGAGAGCGACTTTGGCTCGGCTATTCAGCGAGATGGCGATTTCGGCAGCTTCTTTCGCTTCTGCCCATCGGCCGGTGTTCTTGTAGATGAGGGCGAGGCTCTCCCAGGCCGGGGCTAGGTCGTTTTCACCGGCGACCGCGAGCCTTCCCTCTCCTTCGGCCTTGCCATAGTCTTGGATGCGAAGGGCTTGGCGGCACCGAACTAAGTGAGTGGCGGGGTGATCCGGACAATGGCGATCCAGGGCAGCTAGGGCATTGGATTGGATTTCCGCATCGCCCAAGAGAATTCCGATGTGAGCGGCGGAGGAGAGGATCAGGGGATTTTCGGGGTAGGCGGCGAGGGCTCGGTGGGTCATCGCTTCGGCTTCTTCGTTTTGGCCGAGAGTGGCGAGGAGTCCGCCGAATTGGCGAAGGGCATCAAAATTATCGGGATCGATTTCCAGAGATTGGCGGTAGTGCTTGAGGGCTCTGTCGATTTGGCCATCGAAGGCCAGTACCATGGCCATATCAGCGTGGGTGGACGCATCCAGATCGGGAACGTGGGCTAGCGACTGAACGTCTTTGAGGGCGTTGGCAAGATCGCCGGACCAAAGGCGGCAAGTGGCGCGCATCGACCTAAGGCCGAGGTGCTCGGGGAATCTTTCGGCCGCTTCGTAGACTCTTTGACGAAGCGCAATTCCTTGCTCCACCTGCCTCTCCGTGCGGAGGCTGCGATATGTAACGTCAGAATCTTCCATCCCCAAATGGCCAACGTATCAGGAGCTAGTCAGGTTCCAATTGCGATGCCAGTTTCTTTGGCGCAACGGTCCGATAGGCTTCTCTGACGATGGATTGGATCATCTCCCAATCGACTTCGACGTCTAGGTAGACGCCCAGCCAACCGCGTACGCCGACGTAGGGGGGACGGAAGAAGCGGTGGGGGTCGGTGGCGATGCAGGCGGCTTGGGCTCCCTCGGGGGCGGCGCACCAGAAGGCGACTCGGCTGTCGTGATGATGGTCGGCGAACATGACGAACAGCTTCTTGCCCTGGACGAACCAGGCGGGCTCGCCATGACTGGGACGCTCTTGAACTTCTGGCAACGCGAGGCAGATTTCACGGAGTTTAGCGAGCCCTTCTGACATGGTTCTATCTTAACAGGGGATTGGAATAGACTCGCAAGATCGTCATGAGAGAGGTCGTTTCGGTGTTTCTTCGACTCGGGTTTACGGCCTTTGGCGGGCCGGCGGCGCATACGGCAATGATGCGACAGGAGTTGGTTGAGCGGCGGGCCTGGGTAACTGACGAAGAGTTTGTTGAGCTGATGGCGATGACGAATCTGATTCCGGGGCCGAACTCGACGGAATTGGCGATTCACTTGGGTTATCGCCGGGCGGGATGGGCGGGGCTTTGGGTCGCGGGGGCTTGCTTCATTTTGCCGGCGGCGTTCATCGTTGGGTTCCTCGCTTGGATCTATGTTCAGTTTGGGGCGTTGCCGGAGACGCAGGGGCTGCTGTATGGCATGAAACCGGTCGTGCTGGCGGTGGTGGGGCAAGCGCTTTTTGGGCTAGTAAAAGCGGTGCTGAAAGGGCCGGTTCCGATTTTGGTGGCGGTGGGAGCGGCGGGGCTCTCTTTGCTAGGGGTCTCTGAGTTGGCACTGGTTTTTGCGCCGGGGCTGGTTTGGGGTCTATGTTCGTCTCGGAATTGGAGAGTCTGGGCGCCCTTGGTGGTGGTTGGTTTGGCGGTGGGGGCGTTCTTTGGGCTGTCTTGGTGGTTGGAGGGTTCTGCGAAGGGGGTGGCGTATGGGTTGGCGCCGCTGTTCTTTGTGTTCTTGAAGGTCGGTTCGGTTTTATACGGGAGCGGATACGTGTTGCTGTCCTATTTGAACACGGATTTGGTGGTTCGGTTGGGGTGGCTGACCAAGGCGCAACTTTTGGATGCGGTGGCGGTGGGGCAATTTACGCCGGGACCGGTGTTTACGACCGCGACGTTTATCGGGTTTGTGTTGGGTGGCGTGCCGGGGGCGGTGGTGGCGACTTTGGGGATCTTTCTTCCCTCCTTCTTCTTCGTTTCGCTGAGCAGTCGGTGGTTAGAGAAAGCAAGGAAATCGGAGGCGATGCAGGGGTTCTTGAAGGGCGTGAATGCGGCGGCGCTGGGGTTGATGGGGGCGGTCTTGGTGAAACTGGGGCAGGACGCTTTGCGGGATTGGTTTACGGTGAGTTTGGCGTTGGTTTCGTTGGCGGTACTGGTTCGGTTCAAGGTCAATTCGGCGTGGCTGGTGGCGGCGGGGGCGGCCTTGGGGTTTCTTTCGACCCAGGTATAAAACGAGCATGCTTTCGAGCCGAGCCCGCTATGCCACTCGCGCCTTGCTCGAATTGAGCTACTCCTATCCCGGGGGGCCGGTGCTGATTCAGGACATTTCAGATCGGCAGAACATTCCGCTGAAGTACCTGCAGCAGATTCTTCTTGATTTGAAGCAAGCGGGGTTCTTGGTGAGCCGGAAGGGGCCGGGCGGTGGTTACTCTTTGGCGCGGGGACCGGAGTCGATTACGCTGGGGCAGGTGCTGACGGCGATGGATGGGACGGTGATCGACATGGGTTGCAGTCTGACGGCGAAGAATCCCGAGTGTGGGTGCCCGCATCCTTCTTCCTGCGCGATTCGGGAGGCGCTGGTGGAGATGTCCGCGGCCCTTTTGAAGATGATGGACGAGATTAGCTTTGCGGACCTTCGGGACAAGCAGCGGTTGGCGGATCAGGGTCGCACGAAGGTCTTGGACTACATCATTTAACTTCTCTCTGCGGTCAGGCTGTACGCGGGGAGGGGCATGTTTCCTTTGGGTTGGGAAATTTCTCTCAGGATCTCCAACTGGGTCAGGATCATTTGTTTGGCTCGCTCTGGGATGGCGAGGGTTTCTAACTCTTGCGCGGACTCCCGTAGGCACATTTGGATTTCCCAGTCGGCGTCTTGGAGGTCGGAAGTATCGGGGGTGGCTTCCTGGGTGATGGTCCAACCGGATTCCTCGAGGAGACGCTTCAGGTGTTCTTGGGGGATAGGGTTGCGAATGTTGGCTTGGCTCGACGCCTTGAATGCCTCTACTTGCCCCTGGATCAGGACGGCAAGGAGGTGTGCGGATTGCTCAACTTGAATTGGATTCAGGTTCCATTCAGCGAAGTACAAGTGTTTGGCCCAGGGTTTTAGGGCTTGGAACGTCCTTTGAAGCTGTTGGACCGACGCGAAGTACCAGGAGCAGTGGGCGAGGATAGCGGCGTCGAAGGCGTTCTCAGCGAACGAAGTTGAGGGGTCGAGGAGGTCACATTCGAAAATGAAGTCGATTCTCTCGCCGAGCGGAGTGGCTTTGATGAGGTCGGTGGCTTGTTGGAGAGTGAGGGGGGCGCCGTAATCGGGGGAGGCGATGTCGGTGGCGGTGATGTGCCCAGCGGGGCCGACGGACTCGGCGAGGATAGCGGTCATGTCGCCTTGACCACATCCGATTTCAAGAATCTTCATGCCGGGGGCGAGGGGCCAGGTTTGGGCGAGGCGCCGACGATAGTTGGATTGGATTCTTTGGATTTCGTCGTGGGGCATCGTCGTTTAGTTTAGACGGGCCGAGGGCGTGACCAGGGATTGGCGACAGGCGATTCGGATTGGGACCCTTCGCTCAGAGTAAGGGCTTAATAGTCTATTATTCTATAGAGTAAGTTTCAAAAAGTGAGTCGGAAGGTGGGACTGCGGACGAATGGGTTGATTGACCGCGTAGATTCTTAGTGGAGACATGTCGGACATTATTGAGAAGTCGTTGATTGAGGAGTTGAAGGCGGCGCGGGCGCAGTATGCGTTTGGGATTGACCTGCGAGCGTGGTCGGATCGGTTTGTGCCGCAGGCTCTTGCATTCCTGTTCCCCCACTTTGCTTCTAAAGATTTGAGTGTGGAGACCGCCCGGGGACGGGTGAGCGATTCTTTACAAGAGGCGTTGCGAGATATGCGAGCATGTTACGAGGGCGTCTCGGATGAGGTTCACGAGGGGTTCTTTGCGGCATTGCCAGAGGTTTATTCCCTGCTTCAGGAGGATGCGAAGGCGTTTTATGACAACGATCCGGCGTCCGAGTGCATCGATGAGATCATCCTGTCCTATCCGGGCTTTTATGCGGTTGCGACGCACCGTCTGGCGCATGTGCTGCATCAGTTGAAGACGCCCATCTTGCCTCGATTGATTAGTGAGCACGCGCACCGGCAGTCAGGCGTGGACATTCATCCGGGTGCGCAGATTGGACGCTCGTTCTTCTTGGATCACGGCACGGGGGTGGTCATTGGCGAGACTTCCGAGATCGGAGATCGGGTGAAGATTTACCAGGGTGTGACCTTGGGGGCGCACCACGTTCACAAGCGCCTTGCCGGGACGAAGCGGCACCCGACGATTGAGGACGATGTGGTGATTTACGCGCACGCGACGATCTTGGGTGGCGACACGCGGATTGGCGCGAATTCGGTGATCGGGGGTAACTGCTGGATTACCGAGAGTATCCCGCCGCGATCCATCGTCAGCCACCGAAACACGGTTCGGAGGTCTCAAGACCAGAGCACCTACGAACTCCTCGATTTTAACATTTAAACACGGAGCTAACAAGTGAAAAGCGAATCTGTACTGAATCTCATCGGCAATACCCCTCACCTGAGGATCAACCGACTCTTCGATCCTCGGGTGGAAGTGTGGGCCAAGTTGGAGCGCCAGAATCCGGGCGGAAGTATTAAGGACCGCATTGCGCTCTCGATGATCGAGGATGCAGAGGCGCGGGGCGTTTTGAAGCCAGGAAGCGTTTTGGTCGAGCCGACGTCGGGCAATACTGGCGTTGGGTTGGCGATGGTGGCCGCGGTCAAGGGCTACGAGTTGATCTTGGTGATGCCGGAATCGATGTCGGTGGAGCGTCGCAAGCTGATGTCCGCCTACGGGGCGAAGTTTGAATTGACGCCGCGCGAGCAGGGGATGAGCGGAGCAATCAATCGGGCGAACGAGTTAGCGGCCAGCTTGCCCAACGCCTGGATTCCGAGCCAGTTCGATAACGAAGCCAACATTGCGGCCCACAAGAAGACCACGGCGGAAGAGATCTTGCAGGACTTTCCGGAAGGTCTCGACTACATCATCACGGGCGTGGGGACCGGTGGGCACATCACGGGCGTCGCGGAGGTCTTGAAGGAGCGATGGCCGAATCTGAAGGTGTTTGCGGTGGAACCGGCGAAGTCTGCGGTCATCTCGGGCGGCGGGCCAAGTCCGCACCGACTGCAAGGAATCGGCGCGGGATTCGTGCCGAAGAACCTTCACACCGATGCGCTGGACGGGGTGATTACGGTGGAAGAGGCGGACGCCTTTGAGTTCGCGAGGCGAGCGGCGAAGGAAGAAGGGCTTTTGGTCGGGATCTCGTCGGGCGCGTCCCTGGCAGCGGTCCAGCAGAAGTTGCCGGAGATCGCCGATGGAAGTCGGATTTTGACGTTTAGCTACGACACCGGCGAACGGTATCTGTCGATCGACGACTTGTTCTAAAGAGAATGGGGCCAGATGGCCCCTTTCTTATTTCTTGGCAAAGCGGGCGATGACTTTGCCGTGGGAGAGCACTTCCAGCTTTCCATTCACGAATCGGTAGGCGTCGGCGGTTCGCAGAACCTCGATAAAGGCTCGCTCTTGCTTCATCAGGGGTTCGGGGCCGGCCATTTTGGTCATGGCGCCGGGTTGGAGTTCGAGATTGTTTCCGGTGACCTTGAACGTTCCCGAGAACTGATTGATGCCGGTGTTTCCGGTGAGTCGTCCATTCTGGGTGTCAAGTTTTAGATTTGGAGCGCCGTTACGTCCGGGCTCGGCGGGGTGGCCGTTGATTTCTTCGAGAGCCCATTCCACGTTGGTGATGTTGGTTTTGATCATGGAGACCTTGTTCAGGACCAGATTGGCTTTGTAAACCCCGTTGCTGATCACTGGGTTGGCGGTGGTGGTGGTGAACCACAGGACATCGGCAACGGAGATGCTTGCCCGGACCTGATAGCGGTGGTTTTTCTGAATGGCGCCGGGTGCGAAGGGGAGGCGATAACTGAACGGGGGCTGCTTGCCGCCGGTCATGAAGCGGTATTCGGCGATGAACTTCGACGGGGCATCGGCGAGACTTACGTCTTCCAGGCGAACCGTGACCACCGCGCTGCTGGGGAGGGCTACACGCTCTCGGTAAGAAATCGTTCCCGTGACCTCGGTCTTCTTGGGGGCCGTTTGGGCGCTCGCCACGGTGATAGCTCCGAGGGCGAGGATGGCGGCGATTGCTTTCGGGTTGTTCATGGTTATCGGACGCTCCTCTTGTCTTGACGGTCCATTTAGGCTCGACATTTGATTCTTGAGCCCCAGTTTGGTTCCTCAAGTTTAAGACGGGAATAAACCTCTTGGCGGCGAGATGGGTCTCCTTTATAGTGTGGACATGAGTATCGAAGGGGACTCGATTTCAACCCAGCCATTGGAATCTCTCGATGAATGGGAAGACGATCTACTGGAGCGGTATCCCACCGAGGAACACGTTTTTCGCGACTATCAGGCCGAAGTTCGGCCCACGGTCAAGGAGTTTTATCGCCTCAACCACACCTACCAGACGCACGAGTTTGTGAAGGCGAAAAAGGCCGAATACTGTTCGCTGAACAAGCGAACAATGAGCGTTTGGGAGGCGATGGAGTTTCTCAACACGTTGGTGGACGATAGCGACCCTGATACGGACGCCACGCAGATTGAGCATCTGATGCAGACCTCGGAGGCGATTAGGGCGGATGGGCATCCGCGCTGGTTCATCTTGACGGGCCTACTGCATGACTTGGGCAAGGTTCTCTGTCTGTTCGGCGAACCGCAGTGGGCGGTGGTGGGCGATACCTTCCCGACGGCCTGCAAGTATTCGGACAAGATCGTGTTCTCAGAGTTCTTTAAGGACAATCCCGATTCTCAGGTGACCGAATATCAGACTCCCCATGGGATCTATGAGCCGGGGATTGGGTTCGACAATGTCGATCTCTCCTTTGGGCACGACGAGTATCTGTATCACGTGGTGAAGGACTACATGCCTCAAGAAGCTCTCTACATGATCCGGTACCACTCGTTTTATCCGTGGCACCGGGAGGGCGAGTACGACCACTTGGCTTCGGACACCGATCGGGAGATGCTGAAGTGGGTGAAGGAGTTCAACAAGTACGACCTCTATTCCAAGGTGGATGAGAGGCCGAACGTTGAGAAGCTACGGCCCTACTATGAGGACCTGATCGGAGAGTTCTTCCCCGCTCAGATCCGTTGGTAGGGGTTTATGCGATCACCCGCACGGGGAGGGGGGAACGCCGTCGCGAACGATTGTAGGCGACGGCTTCCAATAACAGAAGCGCGGGGAGAAACAAGAGCGTCAAGACCACGGGCTTGCCATAGACGCGGGAATCGAAGAAGAAGATGCGGCCCGAACGGGCTTGTGCGATGGCGGCGAGGTAGAGATTGATCTCATCCCTGGCCCCCTGGATCGCCTTTTGAGTCGATGGCCCGCTTGCGGCCCATCTCTTTCTGGCCACATCAAAGCGATCTTCTTGTTGGAAGAACCAGAGAGGCTTGCTTGGGGTCACGAAAATCACAGAGCCAGGAACGATGTAGCTATTCACCACCGTTTGTTCCATCTGGCTAACGGTCGGCGACTTGCCACGGTTGAGCGACAAAATGTGATCATAGGCGCCCCGGAGATCCGCCGTGATTTCAAATTGAAAGGGGATCTGACCTGGATCTGCCGCCTGGCCGAATTTGTTTCTTCCCAGTTCGCAGAGATCTTCAATTCGATTCAGCGCAGTCAAATTGCTCCATAAGTTCTTCTCTTCTCGGTTGATGTGGAAGCGAGAGATCCCCTGCCATTGGTCAGGGACGGAGATCATCCAGGTGGACATCAGGAAGACCAGGCCGAAGGCGGTGACGAATCCAAGTTGCATCACTTCCTTGCGGTAAGAGCGATAGCCTGCCCGGCAGGCGCGGAAGAAGGTTACGAGGGCGAAAACGCCGAGGGTAGCGACAAAACCGTTTTCCCAGGTCTCACCAAAATGGTCGAAGAATCCTCGGAGGCTGAGCCACTCAAAGTTCCAGCACCAGATGGCGACAAGGGCGCTGCCGAAGATCACCCAAATGGGGGGTACGCCCCAGAATTTTGGATCCGAAGCGGCAAGGTGACTGAGGGCAACCTTTTCGGGATCGCCATAAGATTGGATGGCGGCAAGCATGCTGTCGTTCTCGTTCCAGCCGAACTCCTCGGCAAGCTCCCGAGCCGACTCTTTGAGGTGATCTTCCGTTTCAGAGAGGATCTCGTGGACCTTTCGCTGAGGGAGTTTGGGGTCCAGGCGGTTTCGGAGTTCGACGAGATACCAGTGGAGATACTCAGACATTTCCCTTCTCCGATTTTTTGATGGCGGGGATCAACAACGCTCCCACTCCTGACACAAACTTTTGCCATTGCAGGCGTTGGCGATCCAGTTCGGCAACCCCCTTAGGGGTGAGTTGATACACCTTGCGGGGAGCGGCGCCGGTATCGGTCTCCCAGTTCGCAGAAAGGAGATCGTCTCCCTCTAGCTTGTGGAGGTAGGGATAGATCTGCCCTTCCGACAGTCTCCCGGTACCACCGGTTTCCTTTAGCCGCTTCACGATCTGATAGCCGTGAAGAGGTCCGTCTTCCAGCGCAGCTAGGATGAGGGCGTTAATGTCGCTACGAAATGCCATGCAAACTCCTGAAGATCAATATATAACATTTTTCTATATATGGAAATGATTGGCATAAAAATGCCGCCCCATTTCTGGGACGGCTGGCGAGTTAGTTCTTTGAAGAACCGTTCGTCGTCGATTCGTTTCGGGTTTGCAGCATTTGGAGTAGCTGCATTCCCATCAGACCATTCAGTCCGCCGTCGGTGGAGTCTCCTCCGCTAACGATCAGATCAGGAATGATCTTGATCTTGCCTTTGGAGATCTCCTCGGTGATCTTGTAGCGAGTGAAGTTCTCTTCACCCATCGCCTTCACCTGAAGCTCGTAGGCTTCCGCCGTCGACTTACCGATGGCCATGATCTTCTCGGCTTCGGCGAGACCGGTCTTCGAGATGCGCTCGGCTTCGGCCACCGCGTTGAGCTTGGTGTACTCGGCTTGAGCGGCACCCTTTGCCTTGGTAGCTTCGGCTTCCGCGTTCGCTCGCATCTTGGTCGCTTCGGACTCGGCCTTGACCTGAAGTTTCAGACTCTCGGCATCACCCTCGGCCTTGCGGACGGTGGCATCGGCGGTGCGCTGAGAAATCTCGACGCTCTGCTGAGCCTTAACGATTTCTCGCTGCATATCGGCGATGGCGGTTTCTTTCTCCATGCCTTGGCGCTTCTCTTGCGCCATGCGCTGAGTCTCGTAGGTCTTCTCTTCCTCCTGGGCGATCTTTCGATCGGTCAGGGTCTTCATGAGCGCCTCGGGCGGGACGATATCGCCGATGAGCGTATCGACCGCGTTCACGTTGTACTCATCCAAGACCTCTCGGATATGATCCTTCGCCGCCATCTGGCGCTCCTTTCGAGTGGAAAGGAAGCTGATGACGTCGCTATCCTGCGCGCTGTTTCGGAAGTAGTTTCCGATGGTTGGCTCCAGCACCTGCGACACCAGGTTGGTCATGCTGCCGAAGCGAGCAATCACCTTGGGGGCCTCGGTGGCGGGGATATGGATGATCTGCGAGACGTCCAGGTTGAACGGGAATCCGTCCTTACTGCGGACCGTGATGGTGCAGAGGTTCTTGTCCAACGCATGGGCCTCGCTACGGGCGTTCGCCCAGTTCAGCACCAGGTTGGTCGTGGGGACCAGTTCCACCTTCATGGTGTAGGTGTTGATGGGGTACTTGCCCGGGCCAAGCGGCTCCATCCAGACACCTCGGAATCCCTTTTCCACGATATTGCCGTGGCGGAAACCTTCGCCGGTCAGGTCCTTGCCATCCTCTCCGATGTAGGAGATGACGACGCCGACATGGCCGATGGGCACGTCCGTCATGGGGATCTCTTCGATCTGGATGGCCCAGCGATTGATGAAGTAGCTACCCGCGAGCATGACCTGCGGTTGGAGACCTCGGTTGCCCCCGTTCGACAGGAATGCATCCACATCCTGAAAGTTGTTGTGGCTCTCGATGTAGTCACCGGCAATCTGCCCATGCTTGATGGGAAGACCGTCGAGCGCGGTCACGATGCCGACCATGTTCTCGCGAATGATCGTGATATCGGCCATCGCGATATTGAAGGCAAGCGTGTTGATTCGGTAGGTACCGGCGGTCAATAGTTGGGTCTGGCGACCCTTTTGGCCCCCTCGCTCCAGGAACAGTACGGCATCCTGGAAGTTATCGCACTCCACCTTGCGGCCCAAGATGTGGCCGGTCGGAAGCTCGTGTCCGTCATTGGACAAAACGAGTCCCACCTTGCCCTCGGGCACAACCGTGAACGGCTGCATGGTGACGGAGTACTGCCACGGCCACATCATCCAGTAGAGTCCGGGAGGAAGGGCGCGGGCCTGAATACCGGCTTCGCCTTTGGTTGCCAAAATGCGGCCATCCGGCAGCTCCTTATGAGCGCCGAAGAGCACGAATTTCTTGGTGACAAGGCCGATACGGTCCTCGGGCACGATTACCATGCCGAGGACAAGCCGAAGAAGCGGCTTGAAGAAAATGATGCAGAAGATGGGAAGAAGAACCCACCAGAAACGGACGATGTCCGTGTTTGTCATTTGTGCGTAAAGCATATAGATCGTGCCAGGAAGAGTCGCACGAAGCTTTCGCCAATCGATTTTTCGTGGGACTCTTTGGCATCCCACAGCAGTTACGGGGCGGCGATTTGGGGGTTGCGGTCCTAGGGCGAAATTGCGATTCGGATGGATTGCTCCAGTTCGTCGAGGTTCCCGCCATAGCCCACAAGGGAGGCTCGGACTCGGCTCTTCGCGTCGATCACGAAGGTGGTCGGCAAGCTCCCGGCATTGAAGAGGCGCGTATCAATTCCCTTGCCTCGGATGCCAGCGGGATCGATGGCGAACTGGAGGTTGGGATAGTGGTTTTGGGCTAGCCAACGCTGGAAGACCTTGGGGGTATCGCCGACGTCTACGGAGAGGAACCGGACGCCGAAGGTTTCGTACTTAGCGGCAAGGGCGTTCAGTTGGGGCAAGGATTGGAGGCATGGCCCGCACCAGGAGGCCCAGAAGTCCAAAACAAGCACCTGACTCCGGAAATCTTGGAGTCGGACGGGTTGGTTCTTGGGGTCGGTGACGGTGAAACCAGGGGCGGGTGAGCCGATGGGTAAAAGGGGCTTGCGTTGAAAGTCCTTTGCTTCGGCCAGGCGGTAACCCTCGGGCAGTTCGAAGGTGAAGTTCGCCTTCGGGATAGCGCGGTTGACTTTGATGTCCTTCAGTTCGAAGGTTGCGGTGCGGTTATCGGTTAACCACTCGACGAGGGTCCGCACTTCGATGCGTTGAGCATTGAAGGTATGCGTTTCCTTGACGACTTCTTCGCTGCCGACTTGGCGATATTGAATGACAACGGTGTTCTTGTTCCTCAGCTTGAGCGAGGTGAGCAGATCTTGATCTTGGAGGAGTTTGACCTTGTCCAGGAGCGACTCAGATTGTCCAAAGAGTCCATTGAGCGGGGCTAGCTCTTTGATGTCGATGTAACTTGGGGAGCTTGCGCGGTATTCCTTGCGATGGCCGTAGAGGAGCCAGGCTTGGTGGCCATCCGAGGCGAAGGTTCGCCAGTCGGGAATTCGCTCCCAGGATTTCTCGCCCGCCTTTCGGGTGGAGAGGGCGGAGCGGATGAGGGCGAAGTTGGGACGCAGGATCTTGACTTGGATCTCGTTTCGGATGATTTGAGAGCTTTGGCCGGAGACGGGAGCTTTTCGTTCCAGTGTTCTCGTCGCGGTTAGTTCAAGGGAGTTCAGGTTCTTTAGCCGAGTGGCAGCGACCTTCAGCAGTTCCAGCGCTCCCGCATCGATTTCGGGTTTGGCAACGACCAAGAGGAGGGCGGCGGACAGGCTCACGATTCGATAGACGTATCAGAAGCGAAATGGGTCAGCCAGCGAAAGGCGAGGGGGAGTTCGGCCATCCAGGGCTCCAGGGCGTGACCTCCGGCGAAGACGTGAAGATTGACCAGGTGGCCGTGTTGGTTGAGAGCTTCCGCACAGCGCTGGACGGAGTCCAGTTGAGAGATCTCTTGCCGGAGACCGGTGGGAGGGTGGGACACCCCGGCTTCGGTCTCTTGGTCACCGACGCTTATCCAGATGCGGTTGGCGGTCGCTGGCCCTTTGGGGATGTGCTTGGTGAGCCATTCATCGTTCCACCAGCAGGAAGGGGATTGGCAAAGCGCGGATAGGAAGACTTGGGGATGGCTGAGCGCGATGTGGCAGGCGGCGAGGGCGCTGAGGCTCAGTCCGCAAATCACTTTGTTCGGTTCCGGGCCGATTGCGTTTTGCAGGACGAACTGAGCGTAGTCGTCTCGGCAGAGAAAATCGTGCTGGCGAGCGGTGGCGTCTTGGTGGGAGATGAAGAGGCAATTGACGGGGGGAATGGTTCCGTCTTCTTGGAGTTGGACGAGGAGGGGAGCAACGTCTATGCGGTCGAGATAGAACTCGGCGTCTAGGAAGACGCAGAAGTGGTTTGGGTTTGGGAGGGGGCTGGTTAGCCGCCAGGCTTTGCGCTCGTAACCGCCAGCTTGATCGCGAATGGTGGCGAGTGAGGGCATGATCTCAGTATGACGCGGCCCTCCTTTGCGGGAGGGCCGCGCTGAGTTTGCCTATTTGCCGGGATAGGAGAGTTGCTGTCCCCCAGCGTTGCTAGGGAGTTGGGCATTCGCTTGCGAGACGGGGGCGGCGGCTTTGGGTTCCGATTGACCGCAGCCGAAGAGCGCCACGGCAAGCAACACAAGAGCAATCCACCTCATTGCTTGCCATCCCAGAGGTACTTGGAGGGGTCGGTGATGGTGGTGGCGAACATGGAGCGGACGCCGTCGTAGTTGGTACCTACCGCCATGGCTCCCGCCGATTTCTTGCTGGCATGGCCGTCTCCCCAGGCGATGAGCATGAGGCCACTTCCCCGCTGGCTGACCTCTCCGGTTTGGTATCCATTCGCCTTGTTGTTCACGATGGCGTAGTTGAAAAAGCTGTCCGGCCCCCAGCAGTCAGGCGCAAAGTGAATTTCGGCATCGCAGACGACGGGCCAGACGATTTGGGCGAGGAAGGGAGACTCGTCGCCAAAGTAATCGCTCCAGAAGCCCGGGATGGTGAGTTCATTGAGCGCGGTCTTAGCGGCGAAGAACACCGTTTCAGCCGGTCGAGCAATGGAGGTCATCGACTTGGGGACGGGATTGGCGGGAGGGATGGCGGGCATGGGAGCGTAGGCCCGGAAATTCAAGCCGTATTGGGTGTCGAAGAGCTTGTTCCAGGCGTTTGATGCGGGGAACGGGAACTTGAAGACACCGGCGCCGACTTGGGGATCGGAGAAGATGTCGATGCTCTTGACGTACGGCTGGATGATCATGCTCCAGGGCGCGTAGTCCTTGGGATTCAGACCGGTGATGCCGGTACCGGCGCCGTAGACGCCGGGCATGATGGCGACGTCGTCATAGTCGCCGGAATACATGATGGCGGCGAGGGCGGTTTGCTTGACGTTGCTGAGACTGGTGGCCTGTTTAGCGGCTTGCTTGGCCTGGGCGAAGACGGGGAAAAGGATGGCAGCGAGAATGGCAATGATGGCGATCACCACCAAGAGCTCAATGAGCGTGAACGCACGCCGGGCACCCTGATTTTGGGATGGATGACACATTGGATAAGACCTCGGATTGGGATAGAAAACATTAAAACAACGAGGGATTCTTAACGACAGGGTGGGTCAGAATGGGCTTGAAAAAACTACTACAAATTGGCTTGTTTTGTGGGAGTTTTTTGGAGTTGGTACGGAGTTGGGGATGGAAGAACGGGACCTCATGGTGTTTGCGCGGAACGTCCGGGCGTTTCGGGCTTTGCGGGGCTGGGGCGTTCGGGAGTTGTCCGAGCGGGCGGGCGTTTCGACGAAGACGATCTTGAAGATCGAGCGGGGCGAGGGGTGCACGATTCGGACGGAGCAGAAGATTGCGCTTGGGTTTGGGGCGTACGTTGGGCGGTTGTGGGATCCCGATTTATTGAGTGACGAGCGGGAACGGCTCATTCGGCGTGACGAGGGGCGGTGGTTCTTTGCGGCGGTGGAGGATGCGGAGCAGCATCTGCGGCGGCTGATTCAGGCTCAGCCTGAGTTGGCGGAAACGCGATTGCGGAGCGATCCGGATGAGATCCAGGACGAGGCGGAGCGGCATCGTTTGGGGCACGCGGGGCTCTCTCGGGGGTTCGTGAAGACGATGGGGGGCGGAATGTCGGCGGGTTACTTCCAGTACAACTTGGGTGAGTTTTTCAGTCGGGATGTGACGCCGCCGGATGCGTTTGGCTATACCTATGTTTGTCACCTTTTGCGGGGTGGGTTACGGATGTCGATTCGGGGTCGGGTATTTGAGATGGAGCAAGGGGACTCGGTGGTCTTTCAGGGGGACGATGAGTATTGGTTGGAGCCCTCTGTACCTGTTCCCGTGGGTGAGAAGCCCCCGATGGTTCACTTCGTTTGTCTTGGCGTTTTGAAGCTACCGAGTCGATAAGGGTTAAACTCGCGGGCATGTGTCTTTCGCGAGTGAGCTTGGCGTTGGGACTGTTGCTGCCGGTTTCGGCAATAGCGACGGAGAAGGTTCTGGTTCGATTCGATCCTTCGGCGAGTGAGTATGTGGTCTTAGATCCTGCGACGGGATGGAAGTTTGCGGGGAAGGCGCCGGGGCCGATTAGTCGGCATTCAAAGCGGACGGGTTCGGACGCGATTGGCAAGTACGAGGATCTGATTCTGGAGTGGCCGGGGCGGCGAGGGACGATTCGAGCGTACGAGGGATCGTCTTCTTTGAAGTTCTCTCTGGAGTACCTGACGGCAGCGGACAAGCCGGAGGCGTTTCCGCATTTCACGACGATGCCTTCGCGGATTTCGGTTTTCAGCTACCGAGAGGACGCCTTTGCACCTTACACCTTTGGACTTGCGGACAACGGAACTCCGGCGTTACTGTTTGATCGAAACAACCATGCGGCGGTGCTCTCACCCGCTTCGACGTTTATGGTCGCGAAGATGGTGGGGGACGGTAAAGACTCTATTGGCGTCAGTTTGAACACTCGGCTGGAGAGCGTTCCGAAAGGGCTCCGGCAAGACAGCTTGTTGGTGCTGGAGCAAGGGATTGGGAAGGCTTGGAAGCAGTGGGGCAGCGACTTGCGGAAGCTTTACAGCAAGAAGCCTTCGGGTCCCGATTCGGACGTGTTGATCGAGAAGTTTGGCTACTGGACGGACAACGGGGCGGACTACTACTACAACTACGATCCGGCGAAGGGTTATGCCAAGACGATTTTGGACCTGCTGCAATCCTATAAGGCAAACGGGGTGCCGGTCGGGTACTTGCAATTGGACAGTTGGTGGTACCGGAAGCTCTCGGATTCGATTTCAGGGGAGCGAGGACCGGAGCTGAAGAACTCGAAGTTCCCGGCGTTGGACTGGAATCGGTACGGCGGAATTTTGGAGTACAAGGCTTCTCCCGATCTGTTTCCGAATGGACTTCAGGCGTTTTCCAAGTCGGCGGGGATGCCGTTTGCGGTGCACAGCCGGTGGATTGACACGCAGAGTCCATTGAGGTCCAAGTACAAGGTGTCTGGAGTGGCGCCGGTGGATCCGAAGTATTGGAGTGAGACGGCGGCCTATCTGCGGGAGTCCGGCGTGACTTGCTTTGAGCAGGACTGGTTGGATCGCATTTACAACAACAGCCCCGAGTTCTTCACGAAGGTTGGGAAGGCAGAGCTGTTCATGGATGGGATGGCTCACTCCATGAAGAAAGAGGGATTGACGCTTCAGTACTGCATGGCGCTGCCGCGGAACATGATGCAGGGGGTGAAGTATTCGAACCTCACGACGATTCGGACCTCGCAAGATCGATTTGAGCCTCGAAAGTGGGCGGCGTTTTTGTTTACGACTCCGTTGGCTGAAGGGGTTGGGGCTCTGCCCTGGGCAGACGTTTTCAAGAGTTCGGAGATGGGCAATATGACGCTGGCGGCGCTCTCGGCTGGGCCGGTGGGGACGGGCGACGCGATTGGTCGCGAGGACAAGGCGAACATCTTGAAGGCAGCTCGGCCCGACGGAGTTTTGGTGAAGCCGGATGAGCCGATTGTGCCGACGGACGCCACCTATCAGAACGAGGCGGTGAAGAATGGGTTGCCGTTTGTGGCCTCGACGGTTACCCGTCATGGCGCGTTGGAGACTCGCTACTTGTTCGCGTTCCGGCGGTCTGACTCGTCGCTGAACTTCTCTGCTCAGGGTTCGGCGGTTCGAACGGCGCTGGTGAATTTGGTGACGGGCAAGTTTGTGAGCTATGTGGATTCAAAGGCACCGGTTGGGCTTTCACTGCCGCAGACGGGCTACGGGTACTTCATGTTGGCTCCGGTGACGAAGACGGGCGTGGCGCTCTTTGGCGACCTTGGGAAGATCGTGCCGACGGGCAAGCAGCGAATCGAATCGATGGTGGACTCGGGGGATGGATTGCGGGTTCGCATTCGGTTTGCGAAGGGTGAGGGACCGGTGACGCTGTCGGGAGTCTCGCGAGACAGCGTGAAGGTTCGGTCGCTTCGGGGTTCGGCCAAGTTGACGCCGGGGGCCACCTTTACCGTGGAAGTTCACGGCAAGGATGGCTTGGCGGAGTTGGTGCTGGACGGACGGCGTTAGTTTCTGGCGAGGTTCCAGCCATCAAGGACGAGCTTGGCCCGGTTGGGCTGAGCCGTCTCGATGGTGATCGTTCGGGATTCTCCGGGGAGCAACGAGATCCAGTTATCGGAATAGAAAGCCGGGCGGATGGGGCGGCTGGTCTTTTCGTCTTGGAGCTTTAGCTGGATGAGGAAGGCAATCTTCGAGCTTGGGTTCGTGAGCTTGGCCGTCCATACCGTTTTGCCCTTCGACTTCTTGCTGGAAGTCGACATTTCAACCTTCGCTGAAGCGAGGTTTTGCAGGGGCTCGAATCCGCCGTAAAGGGGACCGGACAGGGTTTTGGGGCCGGCATAGGCTTGGCTGGATCGCCAGTAGAACGTGTCGGAGATCGGCTTGCCTTCGGAATCCGTAACATCAAGCCGGATGAACTGGATCGGAGCGAAGGCTTCTGGGAAATCGAGTTTGAGGATATCGTTAGCGACGCCGTCTAGGGGGAGGTCGGTGGACACGGTCTTGTCAAAGCGGACTTGCGAATCGATGTCGAAGATTCGAGCCCGAACTTTTACCCCTTTAAATTCCCGTATGAACTCGTTGTTGACGCTGACGGTGTTTTTGATGAAATCGAACTGGGCGTGAATGGGTTCGAGGGCGTCTTGGGTGAAGTAGAGGGCGGCGGTGGGTTCGAGTGACCAATCCCACATTCTTCCCGCCACTTGCGGCACAGGGCTGTTGTGGTACCAGAAGAGGAAGCCGGAGGTGAATCGGTCGCCGTATTCGTAGCGGTTCTCGTTCCAGCACTCCCAGATGCCTCGGTAGCCGATGGCGCCGACGGCTTGAGCCTTTTTGGCGAACTCATCAATGGACGTTGACGGGCCGTACTGATCGACTGCGGTTTTGTAGTCGGTGGCGACGAGGTGGAAACCGCCTCCGTCGAGGTAGTTCCAGACATCCCTATTGACGGGCCAGAGATCTTTTTCCGGCATCATCTCGCGGAGACACTCGACGGTGGGCAAGATGGGGGTTCCGTACTCGGGGCAGAAGCCGTTGATGCGACTTCCCCGGGGACTGGCGGTGTCGTCGTAGTAGTACATCGGGTTGACGTACTTGTAGGGGCTGCCGTCGTGGATGCCGGAGACCTCGGATTGGATTTGATATCCAGTCGTTCCATCAAGTTGGTCGAGCAGATCCTTGATGGGGATGATGTCGTCTCGTTCGTTGGCGGAAACGTAGTAGCCGTTGCAGGCGTGGTTGCGGATGCGTTTTACGGTGTCGGCGACGTTGGCCCGGTAGAGAATCGGATCGGTGGGCTTGGTGGTGTTGCCGGTTTGCCAGAACTCGGTCCAGACGATGATTCCGAGTTCATCGCAGAGTTCATAGAAGTCATCCGACTCGGTGATGCCGCCACCCCATTGACGAAGGAAGTTCACACCGGACTGGGCGGTGTAGCGAAGTTCGGCTTCGGTTCGGGCGCGGGAGTTTCGAAGCATGGCCTCGGGGATCCAGTTACTCCCGCGTACGAAGAAGCGATGGCCGTTCACGTAGAACATTCGGCTCTTGTCGGGGGTGTTGAGATCAGAGCGGATCTCTCGGATGCCGAATTTGGTTTTGAGGCGGTCGCTGGTTTGTTTGCCGACTATGACCTCGGCCTTCAGGTCGTAGAGGTACTGCTCGCCCTTGTTCAGCGGCCACCAGAGGCGGGGTTTTTGGACTTCGATGGGTTCAAAGACGACTTCTTTCGTCTCGCGGGGGGCGAGGGTGACCTCTTGGGATCGCTTCGCCTTGGTCGCGGGAATTTCTACCTGGACTTGGGCGGTTTGGGGTTCGTCGGTGACGTTTTCCGCCTCGACGACTACGGCTTCTTCGGCGGAATTGGCAGAGGGGAGATCGATCTTGGATTTTACGAAGGGGTTCTTGAGCGCGACGGGGCCGGTGGCGACGAGTTTGACGTCTCGCCAGATACCGGTGTTGCGGTCGCGGATGCCGTCGGCGAAGGTGAAGTCCCAGCCGACGCTCATCAGCATGGTGACGTCTTTTCCGATCGTGCCGTCGCCGCCGTTGATGTTCTCGCCGGGGGCGCGGGGGCTATTGGATTTGGCACGAAGGCCGCCGGGGTTGTCAACGGGAAAGACCTTGATGGCGAGGGCGTTCTTCCCTTTCTTAGCCATGTAAGGAGTCGCGTCCAATCGGCCTCGGTTGAACATTCCGGCAAGATTGCCCAGGTGATGGCCGTTGAGCCAGACCTCGGCGCGGTAGTTGATGCCGTCGAACTGAAGCGTCAGGTGCTTGCCACGGAATGAGCGTGGGGTGTCGAATTCGGTTCGGAACCAGAAGGTGTAGAAATCGGGGCCGGTTTCGGCGAGGTCTGGAATGAGCTTGAGATCGGCGACGTTGTTGAGCCCGAAGTAGGGTTCAGGGAGGACTCGGTTCGCGACGAGGCTGGTGAGGACGGTGCCCGGGACGATGGCTCGAAGCCATTTTTCATCGTCGTAGTCGGCTTTGGAGACGGCTTCCCCGCTTCCGATTTGGTCCATTTGTTTCATGGTCCACGTCTGCTTTCCTCCATCGATCTCAGTTGAGCGAAGGGAAAGGACGTTATCCGGGAGTTGAGCAGGGACGATCGTGACAACAGCGGAGAGTAGGAGAGCGGAAACCATGAGACCTCGTGAGTCCCCTAGTATGCCCGCTCCTTTCTGTGGGTCGGGCAGAATAGATGGGGATGATCAGGAAGTCAGCTCTTGCGTTGGTGTTGGGTGGGATGGCCAGTTTGGCGATGGCACAAGAGCCGATGGCGGTTCGGCTTGCCCATGGCGAGTCGCTCAATGTGGTGGTTTACGGCACGAGTTTGACGGCGGGGGGCGCATGGTCTCAGCAGGTAGCGGACGCCCTGAAAGAGCGATACCTGGGGCACGCGATCTGGACGAACGCGGCGAAGAGCGGGATGAACTCCGATTGGGGGCTTGAGAACCTCAACGAGCGGGTTCTGCCGAAGAACCCCGACGTCGTGTTCATTGAGTTTGCGGTGAACGATTCGGTCGCTCGATTCAATCTGCCCGTGAGCCGGGCGCGGAAGAACCTGGAGACGATGATCGACCGGCTTCGGGTTCAAAACCCCAAGGTGGACATCATCCTTCAGATCACCAACCCGGTGATTGGTCGGCCCGCCGGCGATCCTGGGCATCGACCGCATCTAGACACCTACTTTGAGATGGTGCGGGAGATGGCGAAGCGGAAAGGAACACGGCTGATCGACCATGAAGCGGCTTGGCAGAGGGTTCTGAATCGGGGCGATGAAGCCTATAAGAAACTCGTGCCGGATGGCCTTCATCCTAGTCCAGCGGGCTATCGGCAGGTGGTTCGGGACACCGTCTTGGAGAGCCTGGGCACTTGGGAGGCGGACGCCATCGAGCAAGCCGATAAGGTGTTCGACATTGTGGTTTACGGAGGCACCTCGGCAGCGGTTACGGCGGCAGTACAGGCGAAGCGGATGGGTAAAAGCGTTCTCCTGATTTCCCCAGACGTTCACCTTGGCGGGCTGACCAGTGGCGGTTTAGGTTGGACCGATTCCGGGGATATTCGCACCATTGGGGGGCTTTCCAAGGAGTTCTATCACCGCATCTACGAGCACTATGGAAAGGAGGACAACTGGTATTGGCAGCCTAAGAACTCCTTCAAGAGCGCGGCCCAGGGGACCAAGGCGCGTGACGACAAGACGCAGACGATGTGGCTCTTTGAACCTCATGTGGCGGAGGGCATCTTCGACGCGATGATTGAGGAAGCCCGGATTCCGGTGGTTCACGGTCGGCTCGATCTGAATGATGGCGTTCTCAAGATGGGCAAGAAGATTGTGGGCATCCGTACGGAAGCGGGCCACAAGTACGTGGGGGTTACCTTCATCGATGCCACTTACGAAGGTGACCTGATGGCGAAGGCGGGGGTCAGCTATACCGTCGGTCGAGAGGCGAATGCCCAGTATGGCGAAACTCTGAACGGCGTTCAAACCGGCCACGCCTTGAAGAACCAAGTGCCTAAGGGGATCAGCGCTTTTCGGCGAGCGGGCGATCCCAAGAGCGGACTGCTGGCGGGAGTTGAGCCGTTCGATGCCTCGGAGGATGGATCGGCGGATGCTCGTATTCAGGCGTACTGCTACCGAATGTGTCTGACCAACTCTCCGAACAATCGGATCAAGGTTGAGAAACCGAAGGGATATCGGGAGTCAGACTACGAGATTCTAATCCGATCCATCGAAGCAGGTCAGACGGGGACCTTCTTCAAGCTAGACGCCATTCCCAACATGAAGACGGACTCGAACAATTCCGGCGGGCTCTCGACCGACTTTATTGGCCGGAACTATGACTATCCCGATGCGGGATACGCACAGCGAGAAGCGATTGCCAAAGCCCATGAAGACTGGCAAAAGGGGCTGCTGTGGACACTCCAGAATAGCCCGCGGGTTCCGGAGTCGATTCGGAAGAAGTACGCTGATTGGGGACTACCCAACGACGAGTTTGTGGACCACGGGGGCTGGCCGCATCAGCTTTATATTCGGGAGGCGCGGCGCATGTTGGGAGAAGTGGTAGCCACGGAAGGAAGTTTACGAGACAAGTCTCGCGAGGTGAATTCAGTCGGCATGGGCTCGTACAACATGGACTCTCATAACGTGCGGCGTATGGCTCGGGAAGACGGGACACTGATGAACGAGGGAGACGTGCAGCAGTCGGCAGGCGGCGCCTATCGAATTGACTACGGCTGCCTGTTGCCCCGGGAAACCGAGTGCCCCAATCTCATTGTTCCGGTCTGCGTCTCGGCAACGCATATCGCCTACGGGTCGATTCGAATGGAGCCGGTGTTTATGATTTTGGGCCAATCGGCAGGGACCGCAGCGGCGCTTTCGATGGACGACTACGTGCCCGTTCAGCGACTGGACTATCACAAGCTCCAGAAGCGGCTACGCAAGGATGGCCAGGTCTTAGACCTGGCCAAGTGATCTATTTCAACGCCTTTTGGAAGGAGTTGAGCGCGAGAGCGACCAGCACGACGAACAGGATAAGAGCGATGACAAACCCTTGCCAGACGGCCGGATGACTCCAATCGTAGAGGACTAGGGCCCGGACCCCTTCAATGATGTAAGTCACGGGGTTCTTCTCGGCGATAGCGGCAAAGACCGGCGGGAGCAGGTTCTTGGGCGCTTGCGAGGTGGTCAAGTAGAGCAGCGGGAACACCAACACGAACATCGACTGCACCAACCGTGCGTTTTGAGTTCGAAGGGCGAAAATCATGCTGACGCAACTCCAGGCCATGGCGAAGAGCATGAGGAGGGCGAAGATCGCGATGGTTCCCAGGATGCCCGTCTTGATGTGAACGCCGACCGCCAGCAGGAGGACGAGAACGATCAACCCTTGGAAGACGGCCTGGAAGGCGACCTCGGTCAGACGGCCCAAGATGATGGTGAGCCGACTGATGGGCATGATGATCAGCTTCTTGAAGTAGCCGCTGGAGATGTCTTGGACCAGTTCAATTCCCGCGTTCCCCGCGGAGAAGAAGATGGCGGTAAAGAGCGCGACGGGAGCGATGAAGTCTTTGTAACTGATGCCCTCGGGAAATCCTTCTACCTTGGAAAAGGCGCTTAAGGACGCCGAGTTGACGACGAAGAAGAACAGCGGAATAAAAAGCGACGGGATCAGCGCCAAGAGGGGCCGCCAGATCTGCTTGATGCTGCGGATGGAGAGGTAGTACCAGTCAGAGAAAAATGTGGTCACAGTCGATTACATCCTTGAGCGGGCATAGGGGTCGGCGGCTTTGAGGTTGACTTCCTCATCGCCAAGGTTGCTTCCGGTGGTCTTCAGGAAGACGTCTTCTAGGTTCTTCGCCTGGTGTTTGGTGACCAGTTCTTCCACGCTTCCCTGAGTTACGATCTGGCCCTTGTCCATGATCGCGATGTGATCGCAGAGCGCCTCCGCCTCATCCATAAAGTGGGTGGTGAGAAAGATGGTCATTCCCTTTTCGTTCAGGTCCCGTAAGTGGTTCCAAATGAGTTGGCGGGCGTGAGGGTCGAGGCCCTGGGTCGGTTCATCGAGGAAGAGGACCTTGGGTTCGTGGATAAGGGAAAGGGCAAGGTCGAATCGGCGGCGCATGCCTCCCGAATAGGTGGAGGTGTATCGGTCGGCGACTTTCTCCAGTTCTACCAGTTTCAGGAGCTTGGTGATTTGCTCCTCGATTCGCTCTTTGGGGAGGTGATAGAGGCGACCGTGGAGTTGGAGCATCTCTCGAGCGGTTGCGGTCTCGTCCAGACCGATCTCTTGCATTGCAAATCCGATCTTGGCGTAGATGTCCCTCGCGTGCTGATCCAGATGCTGTCCATCGATGATGATCTCGCCACTGGTGCGTTTCACCAGGTTGACCAGCATGTTCATGGTGGTGGTCTTCCCCGCTCCGTTCGGGCCCAGGAATCCGTAGAACTGGCCCTCCTTGACGTGGAACGAGACACCACGAACGGCTTCGACGTTTCCGGGATAGGTTTTGCGCAGGTCTTTAACTTCAATGATGTTGCCAGGCATGTTTCTCCTTGTACGGCATTGATCTTTTCTTAGTCGCACGGAGGCGGGGAAATTCGACAGGGATTGGGGAATCGTGATTCGCGATTGGTGATTGGCGATTCGTGATTGGTGGGAGTTGACCTTGTTTGGAGTGTAACGGAGACGATACGGGGAATCGGGTTCTTTGTTTAACGTTCGGTTAAGTGTCTTGCGACCCCCTTTTTGATCCTTCTATCATTATTTCGAAGATCCATATATCGTTAATCTAGTTAAGACTTAATTAAGACGGATTGAAGGACGAAAGGTTCTTAACAATTTGAACCTAACTGACTCGATTCAGTGACGATTTACGGGCATTCAAGGCAACTACGTCATGACAATGCGCACTCACCGAGCCTTTACGCTCATCGAACTCCTGGTCGTCATCGCCATCATCGCGATCTTGGCCGCGATTCTCTTCCCTGTTTTCGCCAAGGCCAAGATGGCGGCAAAGAAGACGGTGGATTTGAGCAACCTGAAGCAGCAGGCTTTGGCGCTCCAGATGTATCACGGCGATTGGGACGACATGATGGTACGAACCAGTACTGACGTGGATTCCGCATACTGGACGAGCCGAGGGTACGCACCGACCGCCAACTTCCGCGTCTACTGGATCGAGTGGGTTTATCCGTACGTGAAGAACGAAGACGTTTTCCGGTCCCCCGCCGACAACTCACCGGAGGACGTTCACGGCTTTTCTCCCGTTCACTACAACTCTTACATCACGAACTACGCAGCGATGGCGGCGCACGACTTTCAGCCGGTGAACTTCTCCGTCTTTGGAGATCCGGCGGGGTTGATCTTAAACACGAATCGTCGACACAGCTTCCCGGCGGGAGGATCGGTGACTCGCTATAAGGGCGCCAGCGGATTCTTGCCGGGGCAGCCATGTACGGTTGGCTTTGGCTCGCGAGTCTTCACGGGCACTCCGGGCGCGGGCACCTATGGCTTGATGACCGAAACCAAAGCCCGCAATGACCTCAAGACCCAGACGAGCGACAAAACTAACCTCTTAAACCGCGCGAATTGGGACTTGTTTGAAAACGGCGCTAATTACGCCTTTGCTGATGGCCACGCGAAATTTAGCTCACTCGGTCGGACCTTGGACAAGAGTCGACCGCTCTGGGGCGAGTACTTCTACTCTCCCAACATTCCCGGCGTAAGTGACTGCGACTGATCGGTCGCGGTCACCGAACTTGACCCATAACACTATTCCATTCTTGAGGAGAATCAGCATGAAAACGCGTCTTAGCGTCGCGGCGCTCATCGTCGTGTCCGCAGCTTCTGCATTGGCAGACCAGCCTCTCTATCGAATCACGATCGTTGAGCCCACGGCGGGCGATCTGGCAAGCTTTGCTTACAGCATCAACAACAACGGTCAGGTCGCCGGCATCTCGTACACGACGTCGAATGTCTCGATCACTCGCGGACGAGCGATGTACTACGACGGTGGTGTCAGCAGCCTCATCGGTGGCGGCATCTCGCGTTCGCAGGCCTACGACATTAATGCCGCTGGCCAGGTCGCGGTTCAGAGCATTGCCTCCGGAATTGCGGGCGCTTATCGCTACGATTCGAATACGAACACCGTGACAACGCTTGACGGTTCAGGCGCGGTCGCTCGCGGAATCGCTGGCAACGGCATGATGGTGGGAACATTTGGTTCCGACGACCACAAGCTACCGGTTTCCTGGGGTCCTGGTTCGGCGGCGATGTCGCTGATTAACACCGAGTCGGGCGTGCCTCAGGGTTACGTTTACGCGGCCAATGAGAACGGTCAGGTTCTTGGATTCGACGACTATCTCAACAACCCCGGCGGCGCTTTCAGCCCAACTCAAGATTCTTGGGTTTGGCAAAACGGGAACTATATCGATCTGAATCGCCCTTCCGGTCAATGGTCTCAGGCCTACGCCCTGAACGAATCCGGCCAAGCGGTTGGCGTTGTGACCGCGGATGGGACGTCCGAATATCAGGTTGCCCTTTGGGACTACAGTTCGGGAACGGCCAACTGCACGCTTCTTACGGACTTTGCCAACAAGTTCATGCCAACCGCGATCAACAACAGCGGCGCGATTGTGGGCAACGAAGGCTTCTGGCAGCGGTACGCGACCAACTTTACGGGTTCCAACGCTTTCCTCTACCAGGACGGAATGCAATACAACCTGAACACGCTCCTCGACCAGACCGACGCCATCACCGCCGGATTCACGATCACCGGTGCGATGGACATCAACGACAAGGGCCAGATCGTTGGCCTGGGCGTTGACGCTTCGGGCCGAAAGGTTGGCTACATTGCAACGCTCGCCCAGCCGGTTCCGGAGCCCGCATCGCTTCTGGCGATGGGTGGATTCCTGAGCGCGATGGCTCTGCGACGTCGCCGCCGATCCTAAAAGAGTCTTTTAACCGAGGACAAAACCAGGGGCCGCAAGGCCCCTTTCTTTTTGCGCAGGGCTCAGGCACAAAAAAAGGGGCCTTACGGCCCCTGATGTCACTTGGTCTTGGAGGACTAGTGGGTGTATTGAACGTTGGTCGAGGTGTTCTTCACCGTGAAGTAACCCACCGTACCGATCTCAATCTGGATGCTGGAAAGACTTGCCGGGGAAACGGCGCCGACCAGGCTCGTCGTGATCGTGTCATTTGAGAAGTAGACCTCGCTGCTGTCTACGTTGTAGACGTTTGAACCGGCATTCAACATGTCGGAGACGAGGGCGAGAGTGTCGTTCAGTCGGAAGAAGACGTCCGGCGTGGAGCCCGAGTGTCGCTCGACCGAGATTCGGGTCGTGGCGGCCACGGAGCCGGTGTAGTCGACCTGCTGAGTGGAAGCATTCGTGCCAAGAGCCTTGTTCTTCAAAGGAATGAAGACGGCATCCGAAACGGCATTGTCCCAGGGCTGAATCCAGCCGGTGGGCTTGGTGCTTTCGGTGTAGTCCAGTTGACCGTCGTGATCGACATCAAGCGCGGTTCCCTTGCTGACACCGTCCAATTCCTGAACGAGATCCTTGTTGACGTACTGGACGATGAAGAGGTTGGTGCCCTCGTTCTCCAGGGTGTTTCCGCCGAAGTAGGTGGAAACGGCGCTGCCCGAGCGAGTTGCACCCGTGTAGGTGTAGCCGAAGTTCGCGATGTTCGAATCGTCTTGCCATTGGAAAGCGAACTCATGGGTTCCGCTCGTTGTGTCCGCCGGGCTGAAGGTTCCAAGGTTGCCGCTGCCGTTCAGGTCTCGGATGACGCAGATGCCGTTGGCATCGGTGCTGTAGCCGTCTAGCGGGATGAGCATGTCCAAGGTTCCAATGTCGTTGGCGCCGGAGCTGCTGTGCTCGTTCTCGACAGCGGCGATGGCGTAGGTGTTCAGGCTCGTGTTTGCCGGACCGCGAACAACGATGTACTCGAGTCCCGAGTTATCGTCACCGCCGCCGGGGGGGTTCATGAAGATTTCGTAGAATTGGATGTTGCTGGGCAACGGAGTGGTCGGTCGAGTGAATGAGAGCGCTTTGGGCGCCGCGATGGCGGCGAGAGCTACTGCTGCGGTTAGCATGAGTGTTTTTCTCCTCACGGGCATCTGCCCGCAGCCCAATGTAAGCACACACATACAGTACTAAAGAAGCAAAGATTTTTCTCTTTTAAGGAACGATTAGGAGATTCTGTAGGCGGGATGGTGGCCGTTAATGCGCGAGTTCCGGTTTCAATGCGTGAGCGCCGCAATCTTTGGCAGGGCTGTTGGGGAGGACGGTGAAGTCGCCGTTCTTGGGGTCTCGTAATTTGGGATCTAGACCGATGAGTGGCTTTTGCTCTTCGGTGGGCGGGGTTGGCTGGCTGCGTTCGGGGCGATCCTCGCAGTACCAGAGGTTTTGGGAGAAGCGGAAGGATTGAGGGTTTGTATTTGGTCCGATATTGAATCCGCCCGCGGACCAATTTTGGGATTGGAAGACGATGAGGTTTTTCTCGAAGACCCCATTTCGGCAAGGAACGAAACCGGGGAGGGTGGTCTCCTGGAGAACTCGGACGACCCACTTCTGAGGATGATAGACGGTGTTGTAACGAACCCTCGCGCCATCCACACCGACAAACGCAAAGGGCGACGTGGCACCGGTGAAGGTGTTCCCTTCCACAAGGATGTCCTTCGCTTCGTATTTAGCAGCGGCAGGCATCTTTTGGAGGGGAGGGCGGAAGAAGGGGACGCCGGTGCTGCCGCCGATGTTGATGGCTCTTTCACCAGGGTTCTCAAATAGGGAATTCGTGATTTTGATTTGGGAGGTCCCGCCCTTGCACTGAACGCCACTGTCCCCGCCTTCACTAAAGGTTCCCTCTGTGATGACTCCACGATGGCATCCGACCATGTCGATGGCCGAGCCACCCCAACGCTCGATGGTGCAGTTCTCGACTCGGAAATCTTCGATTCCCGAGAGTTTGATACCGTCGTGATTGCCTTTGGGGAGGTTGGCGACGCGGATGTTCCTTAGGGTGATGTGGTGAGAGGGAGTCTCTATGGTTCCGCCGTCATCGACGTTCAAACCGTTGTCATTGGCGTCCTCGACCTGGATATTTTCGAGGGTGACGTACGTGACTTCGGAGAGTTGGATTGCGCTCCCTCCGCCTCTGAATTGGGGAGGATTTTCTGGGTTAGCAGCGCGGATGACAATCGGCTTTCCGGGGGCGCCGTGGAGGTTTTGGAGGTGGACTCCTCCTCGATACTGACCGGGTTCGAGGAGGATGATCGCGCCGGGTTTGGCGATTTGAGTGGCCTGCCTGAGTTCTTCGCTCGTCGACACTCTGGTCTGAGGAACGGCGAGGAGGGTGAAGAACAGGATCGGCGTCATTGCCCTCCTATTCTATGTCATGGCGTGGCCGAACTTGATTTGTCCGGCGTGAAGGAAGCAGGTCTTGTTGAAGAGATCGACATCGACGGGATTAGGGAGACGGACGTCCGAAAGGTCGGGACACGGCTTGGATTTTGGATCGTAGTGACGGTCGATTTGGGAGATGCAAACGATGGTGATTTCCCGATCTATCGCCGTCTGCTTGAGCGCTCTGACCTGGGTGGCGAGGTCCGGGTTTTGGCGTTTTTGATCGAGAAGCTGGAGATAGTCGATGACCACGAGGGTTCCCTTCGGTGCTTGGCCAAGCTCTTGCGCGATGTAGTCGGCGCAAATAGAGTCATTCGTGTCGATTTTCAGACTCGGCGGTCGTTTGAGGTTGAGCCCCTTGAGGTGGCTTAAGACTTCGCTCTCCGTGGATTCCAGAGTGAAGAAGTAGCTGTTCTCGGCTTGGACGGTGAGTTCCAGGCTCAGGAGAGTCTTACCTTGGCCGGGACGGGCGGCGAGGAGGACGAGGTCGCCTGGTTGGAGTTGCTCGTAGAGTCGTTGCGCGGGAGAGGGCAACTTGGCGAGGAGTAGGCTCCAGGACTGGAAACCTTCTTCGCGAGCGACTTGGTCCAAGGCTTGGTGAAGGGGAATCTGGGATTGGCGGGCCAAGAGTTTGGCGCGGCGCTTGAGTTGATAGACGGGTGCAGACAGAGTCATTTTCAAACCTCCTTCTTCGAGCAAGGCTCGCAGTCCCTCCTTGTGCGCGGCGCTCGAATCAGTCGGTTCGACGAATGTGGCACCCGGTGCGAATGACACTTCCCGTTTGGAGGGTGGAGGCGTGGGTGTCGCCTAGAAATTATGATAACCCAGGTTTCGTCCCTCGGCGGGGTCGCCGAGGGACTTTGGGGTTTAGAACAGTTCTCCCACCATTTCTTCGCTCTTGGCCCATAGGAGTTCGGCTCGGATGGGGTCGAGGGCGTAGGCTCGGGCGCCTTCGCTGACGGCGCTGATGCTCTGGTCGTCGGGGACGATTTGGCCGACGTGGCAGTTCTCGCAGTATTTTCCGCCAACCTCATCGGCATGAGCGACGACGGCGGCCCAGACGGAGGTTGCGGCTCCCTGGGGAACAGTCTTGAACTCGAACGGGTCTTTGCCCTGCTCGGCGAGTTCTTTGTTGAGGTTGTCGACGATATCGTTGATGCGGTTCGGCTCCAGGTGGCGGCCGAGTTCGGTCAAGATTCCGCCGGGGTGGACGGCGGTGGCGCGGATGCCGTTTGACTTGTGACGATTATCGAATCCCACCGCAAAGAGAATGTTCGCGGTCTTCGAACGTCCGTAGGCGATGAATGGGTCGTAAGGGGTGTGATCGAAATTCGGGTCTTCCAGGTCCACATCCGAGAATCTGTGACCGGATGAGGAGAGCATCACCACTCTGGATCCGGGTCGCAGCAACGATGCAATGCGATTGATGAAAACGAAATGGCCGAGGTGGTTGGTGCCGAATTGGGTCTCAAACCCATCGGAGGTTTTGCCGAGAGGGGTGGCCATGACGCCGGCGTTGGCGATGATGACGTCGAAGGGGCGGCCATCGGCGAGGAGTCGATCGGCGGCGGCGCGGACGCTGCTCAGGGAGGCAAGATCGAGTTCAATCAGTTCGATCTCTTCCCCATTGACCCGGCGGGCCTTGGCCAAGTCGCGGGCCGCGCCCACCACTTGAGCGCCGTGGGCAGCGAGGGAGCGTGCGGTCTCGACCCCCAGTCCGGCGGAGACGCCCGTTACCAGGATGCGCTTACCGCTCAGGTCTATGCCGTCGAGGACTTCGTCCGTGGTCGATTTCGCATCGAAAATCTTAATCATTTGTTTCTCCGGAGTCTCTTCGGTAAAATGGAGAGAACCTCCGGATAAATAATAAACGGAGAATGTCTCCGTTTTCAAGAGTCCTAGGTATGTCAGACCAAAAAATCCGAAAACCGCGCGCCGACGCGCTTCGAAATCGTGAGCACATCCTTGCGGTAGCGCAGGCGCTCTTTGCCGAAGAGGGCCCGAATGTGACGCTCGATGATGTGGTCCGCCGTTCTGGCCTCGGGGTCGGCACGCTTTACCGGCATTTCCCTACTCGGGACGCTTTGGTAGAAGCGCTTTATCTCTCCGAATTGGAGAAGTTGGTGGTCGCGGAGCAGGAGCTGGCCAAGACGCATCCCCCGGTCGAGGCGCTCCGCGCGTGGATGATCCTCTTTCTTGACCTGATCGCGACCAAGATCTCGATCAAGGAGGCGCTCAGCGCGATGGTTGGGGGGACGGATGCGCTTTACGCGAAGTCGGGAGAGATGCTACGAAGCACCATGACCTCGCTCACCGATCGGGCAGTGGCGGCGGGCGAGATTCGTTTGGAGTTTGAGCCGCTGGATTTGCTGCGGGCGATCAGTGGGGTCGCAATGGCGAGCCCGGATTCGAACTGGCACGAGAACGCTCGGCGGATGGTGGACGTTTTGATTGCGGGGATGCGAATCTAGTTCGTTTCCGTCGGATAATCAACCCATGACGCGAAGGATTCCTCTGGCGATCCGAATCGGCTTCTTGAGCCTCGCGACACTTTTCGTGTTGTGCTACGCAAGCAACATGCTCATTTTTGGACGTTTCTGATGTCCGGGTACGGACCAGAGCAACGTTTCGCCGATTTATCTCGCGAGCGTGTGTTAATTTCCACCAAGCTCAAGGGGGAAACACCAAGGTGAGGACGATATCAATTCATCACCAGAGCTGGCCTAAGAACACATTTGCCAGGCTTGATTGAGGCTATTTTCTGGCCTTTAAGGTCGAATACAACAGCACAATAAGATACTGAATAGTCTTTAGGGCTGCGATCAAAGAATGTCACCGCTAAACTATTCGACCTAAAAAACACTGCGTTAATCGGTTGGTTCCAATTTGGGATTTTCCAGGTCGACTGCCCCTCGAACGAAAGTGGGGCCCAAGTGCGATTCTGTGGTGAAAATAAACGCAATCCCCCTTGCAAGACAGCTCCGTACGCCCCATCATTGGAAAGAGCAACAGGCATTAGAGGAAAGCAGAGGTTGTAATTATATGATTTGCGATCTTGAAGTTCTTGGAGAGCGTTGTATTCGACTAGCCGCCCATACATCAGATGATATGCACGGTCATTTTTGCCGGGGTCAATTCCATCGGACAGAGCAAACGCATCAGGAGCGCCAGATTTGGCAACAAGCTTTCCCGAGGATGTTTCGACAGTGTATGCACTTGAAGTGTATTCGAAGGAGTATTTACCGTCTTCGGAACGCCTAAGTTTAGAGGTCGGTTTAAGTGAATAGATCACCCAGCTACCCCGCCACTGCAATGGAAGCGACCATTGTGTTCCGTCTTGTGTATCTAAGGGGTACCAGTTAACTTGGCGCGACGTGGTCTGATACAAAAAACTGCGTCCAGACTTTTTGAGAATTGCAAAGCTAACGCTTGAGTCTCCGCATCCATCCTGAAATTCAAATCCGCTTGGAGTATTGATATATAACGGTGCAGTTGGCTCTGTCTGTTGCATGCCCAAAAGAAAGGATATGGACATAATTAATGCAGTCATCGGTCGTTTCCTTTCCGCCGTGTATTGGGCGATCTTGCAGCCATTTCTGCCAGCGTAACAACACAGACGCAGAGTAGCCTCAATAGTATAAGCTAGGCATGCCGGTTCTGTTCTGGAGTTAGCTCCTTCTGGAATCTAGGCAAGCTAAGATGCCACCCCTTACGTGATCCTACGACGAGCTTGGCGTAAGCCTGCTTGAACTGCCCTCCAAATTCGAAAAGGCTAGTCTAAAGGGGAGAAGAGCCATTCAATAAATGCTACAAACAGCTGATGCAGGACTGATTCCCGGGATCTTGGGTGTTGGCTGCCCGCCATGGATTCGAACCACGATAAACAGATCCAGAGACTGTTGTCCTGCCATTAGACGAGCGGGCAGCGTTAGGGCTGGAATTATACCAGCCGGATTAAGAATATGTTCGGTGATTGCCGGGTCTAAGTTCAGCAGTGAACAATGAATCTGGGGCTTCCGTCCATGCCGTGCATGAGCGCTCTGACAGAGAGAGATCGCATTGCCCATTTGCTGCGGCGTTTTGGGCTGGGGGCCAGCGAGGCGGAGATGGATTTTTATGGCCGACTCGGATGGAAGGGGGCGATCGACGCGTTGGTCGATTATGAGAAAACACCGGTGAACTTCGACGTTCAGCCGGATCTCTTTGCCAACCCTCAGGGCGTCGTCAATATTCGAGTCATGCAGGGCTACTGGTACCTGCGGCTCTTGGCCACCCAGAGACCGCTGGAAGAAAAGATGACGATCTTCTGGCACAACCATTTCGCCACCAGTGCGGACAAGGTGGACAGTTCTTATGCGATGGACGCGCATATCGACACCTTGCGAAAGAATGCGACGGGCAAGTTTGGTGATCTCCTGATGGCGGTCAGCAAGGACCCGGCGATGCTTTACTGGCTGGACAATCAAGAGAACGTAGCGGGACGACCGAACGAGAACTTTGCTCGGGAGGTGATGGAACTCTTCACTCTGGGCATTGGCCACTACACTGAGAAGGACATTCAGGAAGCGGCGAGGGCGTTTACGGGTTGGACCTATGGGCCACCCCGGTTTGCGCGTCTGGCCAACCGCACCGCCCGGTCACCGCGAAGGTACGAGGAGTTCGTCTTAGTGAGGGACCGTCACGACTATGGCGAGAAGGAAGTTTTGGGCAAAGCGGGGCGTCTAGAGGGCGAGGACATTATCGACCTCTTATGTGCGCAAGCCCAGACCGCCAAGTTCATCGTTCACAAAATGTGGGAATGGTTTGCCTATGCCGATCCTGAACCCGCGCTGGTGGACAAGTTGGCAAAGAAGTTTGCGGAGAGCGATCTGGATATCAAAGCGCTGATTCGGGCGATCATGAATTCTGACGAATTCTATTCGGAGAAGGCTTACCGTCGAATCTTGAAGAATCCCATCGAATTCACGGTCTCCATTGCTCGACAGCTTGGCGCGGGAGCGACGGCCATGCAGCGATTGGAGGCAGGCAAAGCGAATCCGGTGGTGGGGCAAAACGGACTGAACGTGGCGTTGATCCGGGCGATGGCGCCTGCATTCTCCGCACGGCAATCCACAAAGTCAATGGGGATGGAGTTGATGTACCCACCCGACGTTTCCGGTTGGCGAACCGGCGCCTATTGGATTACCTCGGCGACGATGATTGAGCGCATTAAGTGGGCGGACGAGTTGTTTATGGGCGGAACCATTGGCCCCCGACCGGGCGAGCCATTGGCCGGAAATGGGGCTCAGCGGCGCGGCATGGGGATTGGCTATAACGCTTTTCAGCTTTTTGTACAAGATCCTTCACCAGCGGGGGCGGTGAAGAAATTGCAGTCGGTGTTCGACGGTCAATTCGATGCGAAATCGACGGCGACGATGGTCGAAGCGGCGAAGAAGGCGAGCGGGGGGCAAGTGACTCCTCGGAACGCAGGCGAGGTAGCGAGACTGGTGTGCCGAGTGATGTTTGCCTCACCTGAATTCCAGTTTAACTAACCGCAACCTGGTAAACACGGAGCGGGCGGGCAACCCGACCGGCGTCCGGATATACGCCGTGAGCTGCCCGCCCGCCTTCCGTAGAAAAGACGAACTGCGTTGTTCGCTTTACGTCGCGCTTAAGCGGCCCGAAGGATTGCTTGGCGCTGCCAAACCGGATACTGAATCTCCGGCAAATCGAGGCAAAACTCTTCTCGACCTTCAAGAACCTGCTGCAGCCTCGACGTCGTGTGCTTGGCGATTTCATCCTCGTCGCTCGCCAACGTTACGATCTTTTCGGCGCCATATTGGAACGCCAGGTCTTTCAGATCGGACAAAATTTTGGCCGACTCAATATCCAGGGACTTAGCCTTAGAATGGTCGATCAACAGATAGAAGCCGCTGGCGCCCAGCGACTCCAGAACTTCCTGGAGATCCTCCGAAAATGCTCGCATTTCCAGCGAGTCGACTCGCCCACCCAGGCTAGCTTCGACGATTGCGCGTTCCTCTTGAACTGATACTAAATACATTCACACATAGGGTTGTTAACTCCCTACCTCCACCCCTTTCTTTCCGCTTGGAAAAGGGTATTTGCCCGGTAATTACCGCAAGGCTTTTACAAACCGGCAGGGGTACCAGCCGGTCGAGGTACCGATAGAATAATTGCCAGCCTGGCAATTTTATTGAGTTAGAATCCAGCTAGTTCAGGCGCAATTTACGAGGACTTAGGTTCGAATTTGGCAACAAAAAAAGGCGCTCTCCTGTAAAGGAGAGCGCCTTTGCAAGGGGTGGCTTAGGAAGCGCGTCGGATCTCTTCTTCCGTCATCAGGATTGGGTCCAAGCCCCGTTCCAAGATTCCGGCGGGAACGAGGACGCGGCGAACGCCTTCGGCGGTGGGCACTTCGTACATGACGTCCATCATGAGCTGCTCGATGATGGCGCGCAGCGCACGAGCGCCAGTCTTTCGCTTGAGGGCTTCGCGGGCGATTTCCTTCATCGCTCCTGGCTCGACAATCAGCTCTACGTCATCCAATTCAAAGAACTTGGCGTACTGCTTGAGAATCGCGTTCTTCGGCTCGCAGAGGATGCTGACGAGGGCGTCTTCATCCAGCTGGTCGAGGGTAGCGAGTACAGGCAGTCGTCCGATGAACTCGGGGATCAGGCCGAACTTGAGCAAGTCTTCTGGCAAGAGGTGGCGAATGATGTTTTCATCGCGCTCCTGCTTAGACTGCGGGTTGGCTCGGAATCCAATGACATTCTCCTTCATGCGTCGGCGGATCATGTCTTCGATACCTTCGAAGGCGCCGCCGCAGATGAAGAGAACGTGGGACGTATCGATTTGCAGGTATTCCTGCTGCGGGTGCTTGCGTCCACCTTGCGGGGGAACGTTCGCAGTGGTTCCTTCCAGAATCTTGAGAAGGGCCTGCTGAACGCCTTCGCCGCTCACGTCGCGAGTAATCGAGGGGTTGTCGCTCTTTCGGGCGATCTTGTCGATTTCGTCGACGTAGATGATGCCGCGCTCACACGCACGCTTCGGATCTCGAGGATCGATCGCTTCGGCGGATTGCCAAAGCTTGAGGAGAATGTTCTCAACGTCCTCACCCACATAACCGGCTTCCGTCAGAGCGGTTGCGTCGGCAATGGCGAAGGGGACGTTGAGCATTCGGGCGAGCGTCTGGGCCAAAAGCGTCTTTCCGGAGCCGGTAGGACCGACCATGAGGATATTGCTCTTTTGCAGTTCGACGTCGTCCTCTTTGAAAGGTCGATCCTGAATGCGCTTGTAGTGGTTATATACCGCGACGGCCAAGGCTTTCTTGGCATGGGTCTGGCCAACTACATAGTTATCGAGGTGCCGGACGATTTCTGCCGGCTTTGGCACCTTCGTTGCCGCCGGAGAGGCCTGAGCTGCCGGAGGACGCACGAGGGCTTGAGCCGCACCTGCCGCGCCGTCCTTCTTCTCCGGATCGTTGTGCAAGATGTCGTTGCACAGGTCGATGCAGTCCGAACAGACTGCGCCGTGCAGGCCGACGATGAGCTTTTTAACTTGCTCCTTCGTCTTCCCGCACAAACAGCATTGATCTCGTCGTTCCAAGGATTTAGCCATTCACACTCCAGTGGTTCGCTGCCTTTATCGTACGCCAGGTTCGACCACTCGGTCGATGAGTCCGTACGAAGCAGATTCCTCGGATGACATCCAATGGTCTCGATCACAGTCCTTTCTCACTTTCTCTTCCGGCTGGCCGGTGTCATTGGCGAGAAGGCCCATGAGCGTGTCCATTAATTTGTTTGTCTCCGCCACCTGAACATTAATATCGGCGGCTGTTCCGCGAAACCCACTAGAAACCTGATGGATCATGACGCGAGCATGCTTTAATGCCGATCTTTTGCCCTTTGCACCGCCAGCGAGAAGGACCGCGCCCATGGAGGCAGCGATGCCGACGCAAGTGGTTGCAACATCCGGCTTGATAATTTGCATCGTGTCGTAGATCGCCAATCCCGCGTAGACAGAGCCTCCGGGAGAGTTGATGTACAGTTCGATGTCCTTATCGGGATCTTCTTTTTCCAAGAAAAGAAGCTGGGCGACGATCAGGTTGGCATAGTAATCGTCCACCTCGGTTCCAAGGTAAACAATGCGGTCTTTGAGAAGACGCGACCAAAGGTCGTAGCTTCTCTCTCCGCGCGACGTCTGCTCGATTACATAAGGTATGCCCACTAATTCCTCCTGCTGTGGCCCAGTTTTTTTGTTCTACCGCCGCGCGCGGGGGTTCAGACTATGCTGAACCCGCGAGTGCGACTTCCTTGATATCGGCATTCTGAAGCAAGAACTCCGATACTTTCCGAGAAATTCCTCGGTAATGCACTTCTTCTAACGCATTATTGTTCTTCAGCATTTCAAGCATCTGGGCCGGTTCGACGCCAAATTCGGATGCCATCGCGAAAAGCTCTCGATTGAGGTCTTCGTTGGTGATCTGCATCTTCTCCGTTTCAAAAACGGTGCGGATCATGAGGGCTCGGATAACGTGGGTCTTTGCCTTCTCCCGCCAAGCCTCGACAAGGCCATCCACCGTCATGCCGTTTTCGGCGGCATGCTGCTCCATAGTCTTGCCCTGTTCCTGAACTTCCTGCTGAGTTTCGTAGATACGTCGGTTGGCGAGTTGCTCCCACATATTGTCGGAGACTTCCACCTTGCTGCGCTCGTGAAGACGCTCCAAAAGTTGCTCGGTGAGCATTTCTCGAACCATGTCGTTCTTGGCGCGAAGGATGCCCTCTCGCAGTTTGCCCTTGAGATCGTCCAAGTTGTCGGTCTTGAGGCTCTGAGCAAACTCATCGTCCACGTCGGGGAGCTTTACGGCGCTAATGGAGTTGAGCGAGACAAGACACTTGTACGGCTTACCCGCCCAGTCCTTCTCCTGGAAGTTATCCGGGAAAGTGAGGTCCAGGTGCTTCATCTCCTCGACCTTCATGCCGCTCAGGGCTTGGTCGAGCTGCGGGAAGGTCTTGCCGACGACGGTCATGAAGTTTCGGCCTTCGCCCTCTTCCCCGTCGAGCTTGATGTTTACAACGGCAACGTCGCCTTCCTGGGCGCCTCGGTCGGTCACGGCGTCTCGGGTCTGGCGCTGCTTTCGAAGCTCTTCGATCTGGTACTCGATCTCTTCGTCGCTAACTTCAGCGGCGGGTCGCTCCACGGGAAGGCCCTTGTAGTCGCCGAGTTCGACGACGGGGGGAAGCGGAACCTTGGCGCTGAATTCGCAAACGCCCTCTTCCTGCTCAAGCTTGACCAACTCGACGGACGGAGAAGTTCCGGGGTCGGGAGTCAGGCTCTCTTGCTCGATGGCTTGCTTATACGCCTTACGGACAATGTTCTCCGCCGCTTCCTCATTCCACTGGCCCGGATCGACCATCTTTTCGATCATATGCTTCGGTACGTGGCCAGGGCGGAAGCCGGGGAGCTTGACGGACTTAGAAATCTGCTTGAGGGCTTTGTCGTAGCCTTCCTTCACCTGCTCCGCATCACAAACGACGGTCAACTTAACGGTACAGGGGTTCAAATCTTCGCGGGTTACTTGCATGACGGTGAATGGGCTTAGGCGCCCCGTTTTGATACGCAAAATTGTACCTACTTGTGGCAGGTCCTAAACGAGACGGCATCTAGAGTCGATACGAACCTGAGTTTCGGATTCCATCCTGCCACGCATTTGTGCCGGAAAGGTTCGACGGTGAGGCAAGGTAGAAAACGGGTTCACCCCCGCCACCTAGGCGGGAGTGAAATACTCTTCGAGTCGCAAGCAACTCGATTGGGTTGGGTCGGAGAAGACCTCAAGGGCCCGGATGAGAGCGGCGGCGGTGTCGATCGAGGTGACACACGGGATACCGGTCTCAATGCAACCGCGTCGAATTCGGGCCGCTTCGCTTTCGCTTGTCTCCGTCAGCGATGGCGTGTTCACCATCAGGCTCACCTTGTTCTCAAGAATGAGATCAAGGATGTTGGGCGATCCGGCTTGGATCTTGTTGACGGTGTGGCAAGGGATTCCGGCGTCGTGCAGGCACTTGGAGGTTCCTGGCGTGGCGGCAATCTTCCGACCGGCGGCGTGCAGACTCTTGGCGATCTCCAAGGCCGTTGCCTTGTCCTCATCCCTAACGGTGATCAGAACAAAGCCATCGCCTTTGAAGTGGATTCCGCTCGCGACCATCGCTTTGTAGAGAGCCGCTTCGTAGGTGCGGTCGATACCCAGAATCTCTCCGGTGGATTTCATTTCCGGCCCCAAGCTGGGTTCGACTCGGCCGAGCTTCTGGAAGCTGAACACCGGAGCTTTCACCGCGTAAAGCAGGGGCTTGGCCAGATTTGGAGCGCCTTCCACAAAAGCGGACTCGGGGATGATCGTTCCGGGAGCGTGAGACTTCACGGATTCAATGAGACCAAATTGTTCGGCCACTTCGGCAAGTCCACAAGGCTCACTCGCTCCCTTCTTCGGCAAAGGAACCAGTTCCCACAGCCCGCTGGCGTAGCCCAGGTCTCGCAGCTTTTCCCCCATCATGCAGCGAGTAGCCAGGTCAACCATCGGGATTCCCGTTACCTTGCTGAGGTAGGGCACGGTGCGCGAAGCCCGTGGATTGACTTCAAGGACGTAAGCGATCTCGTCTTGAATGACGAACTGAATGTTCATCAGACCCTTCACTCCGAGCGCCCTGGCGATTTTGCAGGCGCTGGTGACCATTTGCGCTTGAACATCTACGCTGAGCGAAACCGGAGGATAGACGGCCATCGAGTCGCCACTGTGAACGCCAGCGCGCTCGATATGCTCCATGATTCCGGGGACAAGAGTCTCTTCGCCATCGGAGATGACATCTACCTCCGCTTCTTTGCCAAGCAGATACTTGTCAACAAGAACCGGCTGGCCGGGATTGGCATCTTCAGCCTCCCCATAGAAACGGTGCAGATGCTCTTCTGAGAAGACGATCTCCATGGCACGTCCGCCGAGAACAAAACTTGGGCGGACGAGGACCGGATATCCGACTTCTTGGGCGACTTTCGCCGCTTCCTCTACGGACCGAACCGCTTTACCACGAGGGCGAGGGATATTGAGCGACTCCAGCAGTTCATCGAACTGCTTTCGATCTTCGGCCATCGCGATGGCCTCCGGCGAGGTGCCGAGAACTTGAATGTCGTTTTGCTTCAGTCCCTCAGCCAAGTTGATGGCGGTTTGGCCACCAAACTGGCAGACGACGCCGATGGGCTTTTCGTGAGAGATTACGTCGAGAACGTCTTCCAGCGTGACCGGCTCGAAGTAGAGTCCGTCGCCGGTATCGAAATCGGTAGAGACCGTTTCGGGGTTGTTGTTGACGATGATCGCGCGGTAACCGAGCTTCTCAAGGGCCCACACACAGTGAACACAGGAGTAGTCAAACTCGATTCCTTGGCCGATGCGGATCGGACCGGAGCCAAGGACGAGGACGGTGGGCTTCATTCCAAAATCTTATTCTGACACGTTCTCAGGTCTGGAACCGGAACTTCTGGCCCTCCATCTTCGAAAATTGCTCTCTTTGCGCCTTGTTGAGAAAGCCGAGGAGCTTTCCACTCACCTTTCGCGCTTCACCTCGAATTCGCCCCAAATCAGCCGATTTTCGAACTTTCGCGATTTCCTTTCGCCACCAGGCGGTGTATTTCATCGAAGTGTCAGAAATTTTTTTTCGAACTTCGTCATCGAGTTTCAGTGCGTCGGCAATTTCCGGACTTTGGAGAACGAATGGCCCTTCAAATTGAATCCACAATTCTGTTAATCGCTTCCACTGATCGTCGCTTAGGATGGGTTTGATGTTGGCGTCCAAACGCTCCAGGGGACCAAGCATTCCGGACGCGGACTCTGCGACGGGAACAGACCCAATCGCGTCCACTTCTCGCTGGCTTCGGGTTTGCTGTTCGGGAGTGAGTTGGAGTTCTCCTTTCACCTCGCCCCGCATCGCCACGGAAGCCTTCCCGTTTAGCATTCCCATTGGCATGGGGTTTTGTTGGGCCAGCAACGAGGCGGCAAGCAGGATAAGGATCGAGGTGAAAGAAATACGCATTTCAGTTTTTGGCGAAACTTAAGACGGAGTAGGAACTCCCCTGTTTCCTGATCGTGAAGACAAACTTTTCCTCCAGATTCAGCGTGATCTTTTCATTGGCGCCGTCCTTCTTAGAGGACCAACCTTCTAACATCTGGCGCTCAGTTCCATAGGCCTTCTTGAACGATTTTTCCAGCGTCGTTTGAGGGTTCTTCATGGCCTTGGCCATCCACGCATCGAGAGCGCGCATGGAGGGTTGTTCTTTTTGTTCGCTCACCAGAGTCGGGGTTCCCAAGCGGACGCTGTACGTGACCTTTCTGATAAAGAGCTTTTCAGGACTGGAAGTGAAATAGCTTAGAGGCACGTCAAGCGTGTGCAAAACGACTTCAGCGCCCGGTTGACTGAAGTGGGAGTTGGACTCATCTTCCAGCACCCACACGCCGTCGAACCTCTTGGTCGTGATGTATTTGCCCGCGCTCGGCTTAAGGAAGTAGACCCGATAGCCATAGCGAACGCCTGCATCTTGAATGCCCGGTGCATTCACCACGATTCCGCCATCGAATGTGCTGTTCGGTTGAGCATCGTATTGGTACATCCAATCGAAAGCCTTATCAACGGGAACGACTTTTCCACTTGAGAGTTCGAAGACGCGCATTCGGGATACCGCGCCCATTCTTACCGAAACGGCCACTCTGCCCCGGAAACGAGTTACTGCGCCCGAGAGGCTGGGGTAAGTGGTAGGGAAAATCTCCTCGGCGGCAATGGCTCGAGAGTATGGGCCGAGCATGTTCTCGATATCTTCCCCCGTCGAGCCGTTATTGGTGTCCTTTCTCAGTTTATCGATGAGAATGTCCATCGCCTTGATCACTCCAGCGTCTGGCTTGGCGGAAGCGACGTCGTCAGATCGGAGAGCAAAGGCGTCTCGAAACGCCTTCACATCCGCTTGGGCAGGCGACAAACACAAAGTAAGTGCAAGAGCGAGTGATGTCACAACGCGATTATGGACGCGCTATTTGCCAGTGCGTAACCCTTCGATGGGTCGGTGGTCCCTCAAAAAATCTCGTCAACCGGCACTTCGAGATGGATTCCAGCAGTAAAGTGAGTCGAAATGAATCTCTTCGCCGCCCTTACCCTGCCACTTTTGATAGCGGCTCCTCAAGATAAGGCAGATCTGAACAAGTTGCCTGAGTATGTTCAGACCAAGCACTCCATCCAACTCGGCTCGGGAAGTCTCTCCTATACGGCCACCGCCGGCACCCTTCCGATTCGGAATAACCAGGGTGAGGAAGAAATTCGGATGTTCTATGCGGGCTACACCAAGGAAAATGCCGGCGCCGACCGCCCCATCATATTTGCCTTTAACGGCGGTCCGGGTTCGGCTTCGCTCTGGCTCCACATGGGAGCATTGGGACCCAAGCGAGCGGCGTTGAATGGCGATGGCTCTCTACCAGCAGCCCCCTACAAGTTGGTCGACAATAAAGAGACCTGGTGCGAATGGGCAGACGTGGTGATGGTGGATGCTCCGGGTTGTGGTTACAGCCGTCTCACCAAGCCTGAATTCGGCAAGAAGTATTACAGTGTGCGCGGCGATGCCCAGGCGTTCTCCGAGTTCATTCGAATGTATCTCACGCGCAACAAGCGATGGTCCTCTCCGCTGTTCATCGCCGGAGAAAGCTATGGCGGGATGCGAGTGGGCATTCTCTCCAAGACATTGCTCGACAACGGCATTGGACTTGCCGGGGCGATCATCGTTTCGGGAACTCTTAACTTCGGCAACTTGGATGCGGGACGAGGAAACGACCTGCCTTACATCACCTACCTGCCCACCTACTGCGCGACCGCTTACTACCACAAGAAGCTCTCGCCGCGACTGATGAAAGACTTCAAGAAGTCCATGGCCGAAGCTGAAGCGTTTGCCAGTGGAGAATACGCCGCGGCGCTTACGAAAGGCGATGCGCTGACGGATGTCGAGAAGGACAAGGTGGCGGCGAAGGTGGCGGAGTATACCGGCGTTAGCAAGACGTTCGTGCTGCGAAGCCACCTGCGAATTAGCGACTATCGCTACTACAAGGAACTTCTGCGCGATGAAGGCAAGACGATTGGCCGTTTGGACTCCCGTTTGACTGGAACCGATGCCAACGAATCCGGTGAGGGGCCGGAAACCGATCCGAGTTCCGATGCGATCACTCCTCCCATCGTCTCTTCGCTCTACAACTATCTATCCACCGACTTGAACTACCAAACCGACGTGAAGTACTTCCCTTACAAGCCGGACGGCGGATGGGAGTTTGGCGGGGGCTATGCGGACACCAGCGAGGACTTTCGAGCTTGCTTGGCCGCGAATCCCCACATGAAAGTGATGATCTGTTGTGGCTACACAGACCTGGCGTGTCCGTACTACGCCATTCAATACACCATCAACCATATGGACCTGCCTAAGGCGGCGCGCTCGAATATCGAGTGGACGTACTACATGGCGGGACACATGATGTACATCGACACCGCTTCTCGGGAGAAGCTCCACTCTGACGTGGGAGCCTTCATCAAGCGCGCCAGCGCTAAGAACTAGCTGAGGTGGACCTCACTCGGGAGTTCATCCTCCGTGTCGGTTTCGCTTGGGAAATAGGTTCTCAAGAGATCGCCGGCACGGGAGATCCCGGCAAGAAATCCCGACTTGGGATCATCCTTCCGGATGCCTTCTAGGATGTCGTCCCGGATCGCCTCCCAATCTTGATCCGAGACCTTTCTCGCAATGGCACAGTCTCCAAGAACCACCACTCGTCGCTCAAGTTCTGCGACGTAGATCAAGACGCCTGTATCGGCTTTCGTATCGGTGATGTTGAGACGACGAAACGCCACCGAGGCGGCAGCTTCGACTTCGCTGTCGACTCTTTTTTTCGGAGCGAGAAGCAATCCAAAACGAGGGAACGCGCGACAGAATCCCAAGCCGAACAAGAACCCGGCAAGAAGAATAAGACAGGTCACAAATAGCCCCAGACGGACATAGGGCGCGGCCGTCCAATCGGCAAAGAGGATTCGCTGCCCCAGGACCCAGGAAGCGACAAAGGACAGCAGAGCTACGCCGAAAGCAAATGTTGCCTCCTGGCGTCCGTAATCCCCTGCTCGTCGACTGAGGGCGACTACCAGTTCACCGGTCGTTCCTTTCTCCGCCTCTTTAATAGCGGCGTCGATTTCCGGCTTCGCCATTGATATGGTCCGATACACTTTTACCATGAGCCGCTGGCCCCCCCTCCGCCACTAAATCCCCCGCTAGAACTATTCGAACTGCCCGAACCACTTGAACTTGAGTGATGCGAAGAACTCGAACTGCCGAAGTTACCGAACCCGTCGTCGTTAAAGAATCCAGACCGACGGCGACGATTTGATGAGAAAAGCCAGTCGTCGTCCTCGTCAAATCGGTTGATAGGATATGAAATCGAGGATCCATCAGCAAGCCTAGACAGGGTCACCACCAGAATCGCCAGAAAGACAAAGACTCCAAAGATAAAGACCATAGGTTGCATTCCGTATGCGTTCGGCGAAGTAGCGGATGAGGTGTCGAATTCGGAAGAAGGGTAATAGGTCTGGGACAAGCCAGGATGTGATTTGCGTGGAACAGAGTCAGGAGGAACGCTGACGGGAACTTGAGCGCTTGCCATCTGGACGAGCGCTTTCACACCGGCCATGACCCCTCTGGAATAATCTCCCTGCTTGAAGGCAGGGACAATCGTCGAGTTCATGATGGACTGGCACTGTTGATCGTAGCCATGCCGCCAACCCGCGCCTAAGGTAATTCTGGCTCGACGGTCGCCTTTTGAAACGAGAAGCAAAATCCCCTTGTTTGGAGATTTGCTGCCAATCTGCCAGTGATCGAAGAGTTGTCTTGCATATTCCTCAACCTCGTACCCATGAACGCTCTCAAGCGATGGAATCGTCACGACATAGATGGGCGCTTGATGGTTGCGGGCTGAGGATCCCGACACCTTGTTTACCGCCGAGAGGGTGGAAGAGGACAGAAGATGAGCCTTGTCCACCACGTATCCAGACTTCGGCTTGGTCAGCATGTGGGGGTCTTGCTGAGCCTGGGCCGTTACAATGAGAAGCACCCCCGTCAAGAGCGTTGCAGTCAGTGACTTCATAGTTTTGATAGGAAACCGAAAGAGCATACGTGAGTACCGAGCAAAGGGTTGAAGGCTTTTTACCAAGAGCCCGTGGCGCCTCCACTTGATCCGCCACTATCGGAACTTCCACCGCTATCCCACCCCCCTCCACTGCTCCAGGAGTTGTAGTTATCGCAGGAGTTATAGCTCGATCCCGATCTCCAGGAGGAACTGTATCTTGGGGGCGCAGTAAGCGTTCTGAGGAATCCTCCGGCCCAGCCATCCATGCCGTATCTCACCATGTTTGCCACAAATAGCAGGATCACGACTCCGGCAACTACGGAAACGGGAAGTAGCCACTCTGGCAGCGGGACGCGAGGAACTTGGTTCAAGCGGACCATGGAATCAATCGCCTGGACGCCCGCCATGATTCCGTCGTTATAGGCATCTCTCTTGAACTCAGGGATGATAAATCCGTCCATGATGGTCCGGCAATCTTTATCTCGCTTCCTCGAGACAAATCCTCCCAATTCGATTCTCGCCTTTCGGTCGTACCGAGAAATCAGAAGAAGAACCCCGCGATGGTAATCGGTGTCCCCGTATTGACCGATCCGCCATGCCCGATGAAGCTGTCGGGCGTAGGTCTCAATGTCATACGAACCGACTTCCGAAAGTGAATTCACGGTGACGACAAAGATCGGGGCGTGCGCCAAGCGATCTGAGTTGGCCGAGATCTGGTTGATTTTATCGATGGAGTCCCCGGACAAGAGATGCGCCTGATCCAAGACATAGCCCTCGTCCGGCCGAACCAGGAACCGAACGCCCGATTGTGCCGAGCCGACACGAGCCATGCAGATGGCAAGCAGAAAGAATAAAAACCGCCTCACGTCTTCCCTCCAGACTACTGTACGGAAGTGAATGCGAGGCGGTTGAGTTGACTAGTGAACGTTTGCGATCTGGTCGTCTTCTTGTTCGAACGTTCCGTAGTAGTACGGCGTCTGCGATTCGAACTCGCCGGCGCAGGTGTCAACCATCTTGAAGACCGGCATGACCTTTTGGCGCTCGATCTCTTCACTTGCCTGCTGGTTGTAAGCCAGATCTTCAGAACCGTCCAGCAGCAAACTTCTAATGGCCGGAGATGGAAATCCAATGAGGAACGCATCGGCAACCAGTGTCGCGAGATTTTCGCTCGTCCCCTTAGATTCCTTAGCTTTGAGCAAGCGTTGCTCAATAATCAACAGTCCCTGGATTTTTCGCAAGAACCATGGATCCACGCGGCTGAGTCGGTTGACTTCTTCAATCGAATAGCCACGACGGAGCCCCTCGGCGATGGCCCAAAGTCGCTCGTCGGTCGGTTTGCGAATGGCCTCTTTGAGAAGTTCATCGGGCATGGGTTCTCCCGGAAGGTGGCTCGGGCGGCTCGCCCGAGTTCCGGGGGAACCCATGTACGCCCAGCCTTGGAGCCCCGCTTTCTCTGGATTTTTGCGAATGTATTCAATCTGGTTGTTGTAGTCCGCTTCGTCTCGGATCAAGTGATCGTAGTATTCGCTCAGCCACACCTCGCCGGTTCCGCCCGTGATCTTGTTAATCTCTTTGCTTGTAAACGATTTCCACGAATGAAGAATCTCGGGCAAATTATGATCTCCGAGCGGCTCAACTACCACGTGGACGTGGTTGGGCATCACGCACCACGCGTGAAGATGATAACGTTCGCCATCAAAATGCTTGAGGTTTGCTTCGACCAATTCGGCAATCTTCGGGTCCTTAAGGACGCAACTTCCAGAGCCGGTATTCAGAAGAGATTCAAGCTTGTCGGTGAAGAGTTTTCTTGCCGTGTCTAGTAACGACGCAGATGTCGGCGCTGGAGATTCCATTGCCTTTTTCAGTTCCTCGCGCGCCTCTCGAATCTCCAGTTGCTTCTCAACGGGGAGGGCATCGGAAAGTCGATAGGTGACGGCGTAGACGGCTCCTTCCTGGGTCCAGTGAGGGAGAAAGGCGCCCTTTCTCTTTTGGATTTCCTTTTCGTCGTCAAGGAACGGCACGGACTCGGGCCCACGGGCGAGCCGCCCGTGCCACTGGCCCGAGCCTTGGAACTTGGCGTGGCGGAGGTCCTTTTGTTTGACTTCCAACCCTCGAATCGCCTTCATGAAGGCGGACTCGAAGGTTCGGTCGATGGCCATGACTTCGCCGGTGGCCTTCATCTGGGTGAAGAGCGAGCGATCACCGCTGGCGAACTTATCGAACGGCCAGCGAGGAATCTTGACGACGCAGTAGTCAAGCGCAGGTTCGAAGCAAGCTTTCGTGCTGCCGGTGACCTGGTTATCGATCTCGTCCAGAGTCTTGCCGACCGCGATCTTGGCTGCAACGCGGGCGATGGGATAGCCGGTGGCTTTGGAGGCAAGCGCGGAGGACCGGGAAACGCGCGGGTTGACTTCGATGATGTAGTAGTCGAAGCTGTCTGGGTTCAGCGACATCTGAACGTTACAGCCGCCCTCAATGCCCAGCGCATTGATGATCTTGACCGAGGCGGTGCGCATCATGTGGTACTCGATGTCGCTCAAGGTCTGGGAGGGGGCGATGACGATGGAGTCTCCGGTGTGGACGCCCATCGGATCGAAGTTCTCCATGTTGCAGACGGTGATACAGTTGCCTGCCTTGTCTCGCATGACTTCGTATTCGATTTCTTTCCAACCGAGGAGCGAGCGCTCGACCATGATCTGGCTCCGTAGCGAGAGTTTCAGACCCTTTTGACCGGTCTCCCAAAGTTCTTCTCGGGTGTTGGCGATGCCTCCGCCCGTACCGCCCAGGGTGTAGGCGGGTCGGATGATGCAAGGGTATGGCACCACGTCCAAAATCGCTTCTAGTTGCTCGGGCGATTCGATGATCCAGCTCTCCGGAACCGGCTCTTTGATCTCGCGCATGAGCGAACGGAACTGCTCGCGGTCTTCGGCCTTTCGAATCGCGGAAAGAGGAGTGCCCAGGAGCTTGACGTTGTACTTCTCCAGGATTCCCGCGTCGCTAAGCTGGGTGGCCAAATTCAGGCCAGTCTGTCCGCCAAGCGTAGGAAGGAGAGCGTCGGGCTTTTCTCGGTCGATGACGCGCTCACAGAAGTCGACGTTGAGGGGTTCGATGTAGAGAGCGTCGGCCACTCCCGGGTCGGTCATGATGGTGGCGGGGTTGGAGTTGATCAGGACAACTTCATGACCCTCTTCCTTGAGGCTCTTGCAGGCCTGAGTTCCCGCATAATCGAACTCCGCCGCTTGACCGATGACGATGGGACCGGAGCCGATAACAAGGACCTTCATTCCAAAGAGATATCCTACCCCGCACGTCGTCCGTTTCTAGGCCGAAAGATCAAAAATCAGATAAGATCCGTTGAGAAAACTCTCAATATCTCGACTATGGAATTAAATTCCCATAGCGTCAAAATCAAAGGAGTACTGGTCACTAACATGATTCAAACTAACGGGAGTAAATTCCTCAGTGGCTCTTCCCTTGGCCAATCTGTCCACTAGCTTAAGCCTAGAAAGCCGGGCTCCTGAATCGTCAAGATATATTTCGTATGTAGGTAATCCGCCCCTTTGTGCCAGACGAACAACCCCTAAGTTCTTCAAAACAATAAGCCCCTTCTTAATCCAGCTTCGCAACTTTTCATTAGGAACTCTTGGATATTTACTAACGGCTTTTTTAGCGATATCCTCTTCCGAAAACTGGATACTAATGTTGTTTCCCATCGCGATATCATCACGATGAGACTCGTCTAGCAATGAATTAATAATCGGCATTATCACCTCAATTATTGTATACACCGGAGGCGGAGTATCGTTCACAAATGGACATTCTCCAGATTCCAAAAGTGATTCTCGATCGCACTTTGGCGAAAATCCCCTTTTTTCGACGAACCAATGATTCAAATCAAACTCTGTTCCAGGCTCCCCAGCATTTATTTCTCCAAATTGACCATTTTGCCCTCCAAACTTTCTGTATGTAAATTTTATATACTCGCCGTTTACCGCTTGCCCCTCATAATGCGCTTCTGTTACAACAACAGAACCCGGCCCCAAATGGCTACAGTTTGCTATACTCTCGCAAGCTGCTTCGTCATTGGATCCGGCTACTATTAGCATCACATCGCCTTTTCGAGTAGGAACAAGACCGACCTTATCTTCTACCTCAGCAGAACAAAGTCGCTTATATGAAGATAGTTGGACGAGATCATTATCACTTTCACCATCGGGCCGCCACATCGTCTTAAACTCGCAGATCACGTGATAGCCGTTAGAGAATCCAAACATAAAGTCGGGGGTATACCCATTAACATTCGGAAACCGATTACGTTCAGTGACCTTAACTAAACTTGTATCTTTACTCCAAGTCTTACAAATGGCACCATCTAGTGACGAAACTATCTTATTCTTATAAGAATAATTATTGATATCTTGATCAATAATTCTCCTAAACTCCTCGACCTTTGCTTTAAAAGCTTCGGAAAGAATAACCTTTCGGCTCTTGGTTTTTGATTTCATCGGCCCACTGATCCTTCTCTTTCTTCAATTTCCGACACAATTGACCTAAATCTTTCAACAAATGCTGCAGGCAATCTTTCGTCAGAAATCATAACTAGATTTCCCAGTTCATCAATGGAAATATGGCAACTAACTCCCGAAACAAAATCAACTAAACATAAGGGATATCCACGTGCTTCATCAAGCACAGATACATAAGCCCCTTTTTCTCTTTGAAGATACTCACCCACACGCATCAAACCGACTCTCAAATTTTCGACCCGAAACGGAACACTTGTGCCAGAAAAATCTGACGTCACAACAGAGAACTCCTCTGTTGGTACATCTTGCAAGCTCGTTAAGAACCGATTCGCCAACTCTCCGACAAGAGTTAAAGGAGGATATTCGATTGACCACCTCTCAATAAGCAATCGGCATCGAGAGTCTGCCCTTACCCTTAGCACCTCTTCGTTCATCCCGCTCATAGCTCGAACCTTTATCCCCTCGAGCACCCTGTTTTCTCGATTAACTCTATCCAGCACCTCACCCAGATCCTGGACTCCATGCAGTTGAAGCTTCGAGTTATCGGCTTTTGATCTAGCCCTAAAATGAAGGACTTCAAGGCGACAATCAAATTTATCAGCTAGTTTGTCGAGTTGAACTGCAACCTCATCTGTGGGAACATACGGCTTGATTGCTAATGGATATAAAGCCCCCTCTAACCTCTCGACACTATGAAGATATGAATGCGAGTCAAGCTCGGCAACAAACGCCGCAATGGGCCATTCAACATTCATCAGAAGAAAACTTCCCCCCACCGACCTTCCCAAACGATTTGCTGTTGGCGGGATAGTAGTCACGGTGTTCAATCTTATCCCTCCCTCGATTTTGGAGCTCTGTAAAGAGTCAAAGAGCCTTTCTCTTCGCCTAATAATCTCATCTGGCGCAGCTCTCAGAATAATTGGAGAGATTCGAAGCTTGCGATCCCCTTGTGCAAAAACATGACCACCGGGTGTCGTTACTTCCAACAGGTCGCGAATGCTCATGTTCATAATAGTATACTTACGTCTACACATTCGACATAGAGAAAGATCGAAAGAATTTCCTCTACATGAAAACGATCCTCGTTCGCAGTCTCTGGCGTCTTTTGTAAGGTTGGCACAAGCGATGAGCCTAGTTCCAGACATGAACCGACGCCTGAAGCCCGACCTATCCATAGTTAGGACCTGAAACCCCCTCCCATCCGGTAACGTTCCTTTGTATACTTGCGCCAAGCGCAACGATAAGGAGAAAGCGAAAGATATGAGCCTCTGGGACAAGATCAAGGGCGAATTTATTGACATCATCCAGTGGACCGATGACACCCAAGACACGATGGTGTACCGGTTCGAGCGGTATGGCAACCAGATTAAGAACGGCGCACAGTTGACCGTTCGCGAATCTCAAGTGGCTGTGTTCGTGAATGAAGGCCAGATCGCCGACGTGTTCCAACCGGGCATGTACACGCTGAGCACGGAGAACATGCCGATTCTTTCCACCCTCAAGGGTTGGAAGTACGGCTTCAATTCCCCGTTCGTTGCCGAGGTTTACTTCGTCAACACCAAGCGATTCACCGACCTGAAGTGGGGCACCATGAACCCGATCATGATGCGCGATCAGGACTTCGGCATCGTGCGCGTCCGAGCTTTTGGCTCCTACACGATCTCGGTCAAGGACGCTTCCCTGTTCTTGAAGAACGTGGTCGGCACCGACGGCGAATTCACGAAGGACGAGATCGTTGGACAGATCCGCAACGTCATCGTTTCCAAGTTCAGCGATGTTCTGGGCAACGCCAAGATTCCGGTCTTGGACCTGGCTGGCAAGTACGGGGAGATGGGCAACTTCCTCGTCGAACAGGTTCAGCCTTCCGTAGACGAATACGGACTTCAGCTTCACCAAATGCTGATCGAGAACATCTCGCTTCCGCCGGAAGTCGAGGAGGCCATCGACAAGCGGTCCAGCATGGGCGCGGTGGGCAACCTGGACAACTACATGAAGTTCCAAGCGGCGCAAGGCATTGGCCAGGGCGGCGGCACCATGAGCGACATGATGGGCGCTGGCATGGGAATGGTCATGGCTCAAAACATGGCCAATCAGATGAACCAAGGCGGCGGTGGCGCAGCGGCAGCTCCCCCTCCCATTCCCCAGGAGTCTTCCTATCACGTTGCGGTCAATGGAGCCCAGACTGGCCCCTTCACCGTCAGCCAGCTCACACAGCAGGCGGCCAGCGGTCAGCTGACCCGCGAATCGCTGGTCTGGAAGCAAGGCATGGCGGCATGGACCACGGCCGGAGAGGTTCCTGAGCTAAGTTCCGTCTTTGGCTCTGTCCCACCACCCCTACCGCCGCAATAATGAGTGCTCCCGCCAATACCGTTGAGAAACGATTCCCGTGTGGACAGTGCGGAGCGAAGCTTGCCTTCGCTCCGGGCACCCACTCGCTAAAATGCGAGTACTGCGGATTCGTGAATGAGATTCCTCAATCGGAAGAAGAGATTGAGGAACTCGATTTTCATGCTTATCTTGAGATCGCCCGCCAGGAATCGGTGCCGGACCAGGAGCAGACGGTTAAGTGTTCTGCCTGTGCCGCCGAGTTCACCGCTCGTGGCGACGCGACCTCGGACACTTGCCCCTTCTGTGGATCGCACTCGATCATCACGGTAGCCGCCGAAGTTCGCATTCGGCCCAAATCGCTGCTGCCGTTCAAGTTCACCATGCAGATGGCGCGGGAGGCCTACGAGAAGTGGATCAACTCTCGGTGGCTGGCCCCCAATGCGCTCAAGAAGTTTGCCCGGGAGACCGGCGGGTTGCAGGGGATGTACATTCCCTACTGGACTTACGACTGCAACACCACCACTTGGTACAACGGCATGCGCGGCATCCACCGGTATCGCACGGAGTACTACACCGACTCCGACGGCAACCGACAGAGCCGAGAGGTTCGGGAAACCGACTGGTACCCCTGTTCCGGCACCGTTTTCGACCAGTTCGACGACGTGCTGGTGAACGCCACTGATGCGGTCCCCCCCCAACACGCGCAAGCATTGCGAAACTGGGACTTGCCGGATCTGGTTCCTTACGCGGACGAGTACTTGAGCGGCTTCCGCACCGTTCGATACAAGACCGGCCTTGAGGACGGGTTCGACGTGGCGAAGGGGATCATGGAGCCGACCATCGACCGCTCGATTCGTTACGATATCGGCGGCGATGAGCAGAGGATTCTCTCGAAGAAGACTCAGTACGATGCCATCACCTTCAAGCACATCTTGCTCCCTGTATGGCTTGGCGCTTACCGGTTCCAGGACAAGGTGTACTCGTTCCTCGTCAACGCTCGCACGGGCGAAGTCAAGGGCGATGCGCCGATCAGCGTTTGGAAGGTCCTCGGCCTTGTGTTACTGGGTCTGCTGATCATCGGCGGCATCTACTACTTCAGTTCGAAGAAGTAGTCTGGCGACTCGCGACTTGGAGTTGGCGATTCGATGACGGGGATCTGGGGGATGCAATTTGCATCCCCCATTTTCATGTTGCTTGTCGTATAATTCACCCGGCGCATCGGGCGCATCCGGGTCCGCGGAAAGGGTTTAACCTACCGAAAACAACTTGTTACGAAGCCACACCTTTGTGCGGCCCAACTGCGGACCTTGGGCGAACGCATGGAGGTCTGAATTGAATCAACAACTACCTGAGCGCCCCGACCTGGAACACCTGAAGGGTCAAGCCAAAGCGCTCCACAAGTCCCTCGAAACCGGCGACGCCAATGCCCTTGCGCGAATGCTTGACCTGCCCGGACAAGCGCCGTTTAAGTTGGCCGACGCCCAACTCGCGATCGCGCGTGAATACGGTTTTCCCAGTTGGGCGGCGCTCAAGCGTCATGTGGAAGGCTACGCCGACCGACGCACCGCCTTCTTCGCCGCTCTGCGTGCGGGGGATCGTGAGCGCACTCGCCAACTGATCGAAACCGACCGGTGGCTGATCGATGCCCGCGATCCCACTAGCTTTGGGGCGGCCCCCATTTACGTTGCCGCCAACCGGGGAGACAAGGCGCTGATCGACCTTCTGATTGACGCGGGAGTCGATATCGATGGCAGAAGCGACTGGTGGGCGGGCAGCTTTGGCGCTTTGGACAGCGCCAGCCCGGAGATTTCGGATTATCTGCTGAAACGCGGCGCAACGCTCACTCCTCACGCCGCCGCCCGATTGGGCATGGCGCCTGAGCTCAAGGAGATGATTCGGCGAGACCCTGAAGTCGTTCATCAACGAGGGGGTGATGGTCAATTCCCTTTGCACTTTGCCAAGACGCCTGAGATTGTGGATCTCTTGGTGGACGCGGGCGCAGACGTAGAGGCCCGAGACCTGGATCATAACTCCACCGCCGCCCAGTGGCGGGTGAAGGACACCCCCATCGTCCGCCGCCTCCTCGAGCGGGGAGCAAATCCAGATATTTACCTGGCGATTTCGTTGAACGATCTGGACATGGTCAAGCGATTCGTCGAGGAAGATCCCGAGGTGGTGAACCGGCAGATCGGCGATCCGGAGGACACGCAGGTAAAGCCCGCCGAGGGCGGCAACATCTACATTTACGTGATCGGGAACTTCCGCCCCTTCCAATTGGCTTGGAACCTCGGCCGGTTCAAGATCTTCGACTACCTATTCGAGCACGCCTCGGTCAAGAATCAGCTCCTTGCCGCTTGCTGGAAGGGGGACTCCGAGACCGCCAAGAAGCTGGCCAACGACCACCCCGAGATCGTGCCCAATCTCCCGGGCTCCGATATGGCGATGATCGCCCATGCGGCGTGGGATCGGCGGACTTCTTCGGTGAAACTCATGGCGGAGTTGGGTTTTGACGTGAACACCCAAGCGGGAGAGGCCGATTCGGCGCCGATCGATCGCGCGGGCTTTCACGGGTTCTATGACGTGATCGAAGTTCTACTGCCCTACCAGCCCCGGCTCGATATCAAAAACGCATTTGGCGGCACCCCCCTCGGGGCCACTCTGTATGGCTCCATTCACGGGTGGCGAAAGGATGGCAACTATCCGCGTTGCGTGGAACTCCTGCTGGAAGCGGGCGCCCCGCCGCCCAAGGAACCCGCCGGACCGCCGGAAGTGAGGGCGGTCTTGGCTAAGTTCGGAATCACCTAAAAGACGACAACTCCCCTCACGCTCCGCCCATTCAACATATCGTCATACGCTTCGTTCAGTTGGTCCAGCGAGTATCGATTGCTGACCAACCGATCCAGCGGCAAGCGATGGGTTTGGAAAAGGTGGGCGTAGAGGGGAAAGTCTCGACTCGTATTCGCCGTTCCGTAATAGGAACCCATCACCGTCTTTTCTTGCCGGACCAGGGTGGCGCCGGGGATGTTTGTCGCCGAACCCACCGCGCTCAAACCACTGAACACGACCGTGCCCCCTGGGCGGGCAAGTTCGACCGCCCATTCTTGAAGCTCGGGCTTTCCCACCGCTTCAAAGACATAGTCCGCGCCTCGTCCACCGGTGGCTTCCAAGATGGCGGCTTGCGCCTCGTTAGGATGGAGCGCTTTGTCCGCGCCGAGGCTCTTGGCCGCTTCCCGGCGGATCTCCAACGGGTCGATGGCGAAGATCGGATCGGCGCCGGTGAAGCGAGCGCCCATGATGGTGCTAAGACCAATGCCCCCCGCGCCAATCACCGCGACGCTTGAACCAGGTCGAACACGGGCGGTATTCAGAACGCTGCCTACGCCGGTGGTCACCGCGCAGCCGATAACGGCGGCGATCTCCGGCGAAAGGTCTTCCGGCATCTTCACACAGCATGGAGCGGGAACGACGCAACGCTCGGCAAAGCAAGCGAGGGCCGAGTAGTGATAGACGGGCTGGCCATCCATTGAGAGACGGGTTGTGCCGTCGAGCATCGTCCCCGCCCAGATCGGCCCAACGTAGGTATCGCACAGGCTGGGACGCTCGGCCAGGCAGTAAAAGCAATGACCACAGTTGGGCGCCCAGTTCAGTGCGACCAGGTCCCCCACTTCCAACCCGGCGACGCCCTCGCCTATCGCCTCGATATAGCCCGCCCCCTCATGACCCGGGACCAAGGGCATGGGGTGCTTGGTGTCTCCGGTGACCAAATGCCAATCACTGTGGCAGACTCCGACCGCCGCGACACGAACCAACACTTCCCCGGCTTGAGGCGGCTGCAAGTCCAGTTCACGAATATCGAACGGAGCCCCAACGTCAGAGAGAATCGCCGCGCGAATCTTCATGGACACAATCTACCGCTCGGTTTGCGATATCGATCAAGAAAATGCAGTAGAAAGAGGCGACGATCCTTGCAAACCCTTCACCTTGCCTCTGGTCAAGTCATCCATATGCGTCCGATTCGGACGGATGATGCGTGGCATTTGAACGAGGGTTTCCGAGCGCTCAGCAAGGAATCGATCTATAACCGCTTCCTCTTTGCGAAGAAGAACCTCACCGCGAACGAACTTGCCTATCTGACACATTGCGATCAGCGCAATCACTGTGCGTTTGTGCTCGCCGACGTCACACCTGGCGCAGAAAGACGAGGACTGGGTGTGGGGCGATGGATTCGCGACCCAGAGCAGCCCGATACGGCGGAAATTGGAGTGGTGGTTCTCGATGAGTTTCAGGGGCACGGCCTTGGAACCGCACTTATCTCTCGACTAGCCCAAGCGGCTCAGGAAGCAGGTATTCGTTACCTGCGGGCGGCATCTTTGGCCGAAAACCGGGCAGGCGAAGCAGTATTGAGCAAGGCCGGGATGATTCGAGAAAGCCGAGTCTCTGAAGGAGTACGAGAGTGGCTTATCGATCTCGGCGATTCCGCCATTTTCGAACGGTCTTAGAATCCGGGTAGCCGTTTAGACTTGTCAAGGGCTAAAACAAGAGTGCCCATGACTAGCGCACTTGTTCTCTTCCTTTCATGTACTGCAACGACATTCTCGCTAGACAAGAGCGTGTACCGGCCCGAAGAGACCATCCGGGCGACCTGGAGTGGATCGAGCGGTGGGCAAAAGGATTGGGTGGGATTCTATCCAACTCCGGGTAACGCGCCCATCCGTGGTAAGTCCAACGGCCCCGCAACACTTTGGAAGTACTGCGATGGCAAAGCCAATGGCAGCCTGACATTTGACAAGTCGGGCCTTCCCCCAGGCCAATACGTTGCTCATCTGCTGAAAGAGGATGGCTATGTCGATCTTGCACCACCGATTAAGTTCCGAATTCTTCCGCCCCCGGGGGCAAAGCCTCGATTTCTCGTTGGAGAGATTCACCTTCGGCACGCCGTCACGAGCCAGCCTTATCTAGCGCGGATTTCTGGATATGCCGTAAATGTCGATTCTTTTGCCAAGGTGACTGGACCCAGTTGGGTCAAGGTTTCAGCCGATGGTCTCATTTCGGGGACGCCGGGGTCTAAGGACTCGGGAGACGTTCGCTTAACGTTGTCCGCACGCATGGGTACGGAGAAGATTTTTGCCCAAGCTTCGTTTAATGTGCAGCCGAAAGGGAAGGAGAAAGTGAGTTCCCTCTCGGTTCTCAGCTACAACGTATGGGTTGGACTTGGTGGAGTGAAGGACGGTCTGCGAAAGGGCCTGGAGTCCATCGTCCAAGCTGATGTGGATATGGTTGGCATTGTGGAACCCGGTCAAACGCCACAGGTTCTGGGCGAAAAATTGGGATGGCATCACGATCCGGATGGTTTTATCAGCAAGTATCCGTTCACCAAGCTATCTTCCGGTAGCGGTTTTTCGCTTTACCGGGTAACGGTCGCGGAATCTCCTCGCAAGCAACTGATCGTGGGGGTCTGCCACTTTGACTATCAGCATTACGTTCCCTATCTGGCCCAAAAGAAGGGCACGACTACGGAAATGCTCATGGCCGAGGAGAATGCTTCCCAACGTCCGCGGCAATATCGAGAGTTTGTGGCCGCCGCGGCCCCGTATCTCAACAATACAGATCGTGAGCCGGTGGTGGTCATGGGCGACTTTAACACTGCCTCTCACTTGGATTGGACGGAAGCGAACCGGAAGAATCACGCTGGCCACGCCCTAGACTTTCCTGGCTCTATCCTATTCGAAAAGGCCGGGCTGATCGATACCTACCGAACCCTCCATCCCGACCCAGCTAAAGACCCCGGAGTAACTTGGTCTCCCATTTATGTCGGCGATGAGCCTCGTGATCGGATTGACTTTGTTTACAGCAAGGGCGAACGCTTTAAGCCGCGCGAATCGAAAGTTTATGTCACCAAGGTGGAAAGCACCGCTTCAAGCTGGCTTGCCACGGGCAATGGCGCAACCGAAGCGATTCGGAATAACACATGGCCCTCTGATCATGCGGCGGTCTTAACGCGTTTTCGCTGGCTTCCGTAGCATAGACGAATCCCTATCGTCGAAAACGTTGGCGGGACTTCCATGCTCTCCCCACCCGCGTGACGACGGCAACGAATTTCACCCTTCATGGCCGCCAGTTGTCCTGAAGACTTTGTGCTGGCGTTCGTCAGACTTCCGCGGCCCTTAGCCTTCAGACATTCTATAGGCCCCTGATTCGAGCCGTTGGATGAGAGAACGAGTCCAACTGGCGTTTGCCGCCAGTGACCCGCTCCAAAGTGAAAGCAGGTCCGAGGTGTGGGGGGCGTCTCTAACGTGAGCAAACTTAGGCGCCATCGCCTCCAGACCGTTTCGAGTCGTCATTGCCCGCCGATGCTGGTCCTTGAGAATTTCGATCACCCGGCGGCGCGGCAAACACTCCATGAAGGCAACACCTGTTCCAAGCTCCTCAAGGTCGAAACTTCCAAGAGCCGATTCGAGCAATTGAATGAACTCTGCCTCGCCCGCTTCCGTTAGCTCGTAGAGAGTACGTCCCGGCCCTTCTTCACTGGGCTCTCTTCCCACCTCGTTCAGCTTCTCTTCCTTCGTCAGCTGCTTAAGGGCGTGATAGATGGAGCCCGGCTTGACTCGGGTCCATGTCTCCACATGCCAGGCCACCAACTCTTGATGAACCGCGTATCCGTGCGTCCGCCCTTTGAGCCGCACCATGCCAAGAACCAGAAGTCTAACCACTGCCATATTGATCACTATTCAAACTTGACTACATATACCCAAACCTGGTAGATTCATCTATTCAAACTTGACTACTGAATCCAAACAATGACAAATCCAATCTATTTTGAAGTCCATGGCACAGGATCGCCCTTGCTCCTATCCTTCCCGCTGACCGCCTCTCCATGGCCTGGAGATCCAGATCTAAAAGTTCGAGACAGCTATCTGGAAAGACTGACGGACCGATTCCAAGTCGTCATCGCGGACTATCCAAAGCTTGGCCCCGAGATTGGAAAAGGGAGTGCCGTCCCGCCAGAGCAATTCACGGCTGAGCGAGCTTGCGCCGACCTTCTCTCTCTTGCCGATGCCGCTGGATTTGACCAATTCATCTTTTGGGGTTACTCCTTTGGCGCCGTCATGGGCTTGCAACTCGCCGCTCGCACGGATCGCCTCAGCGCGTTGATTTGCGGAGGATGGCCGCCCCTTGGCGCTCAGTACGCCGACATGCTCACGATCACCCGAAAGATGGCGGACACTCCCGACATCCCCGTCTCGGTAGACCAATACGTAACTTATTGCGAGAGCATTCAAGTTTGGAATGAAGTCTCGCCAAGTTGCCCCAAACTGGCCATTTATGGGGAGTTGGATGAGATGGACTATCCAGACGGAATCAGCTTGCGGATTGCGCCCACGATTCGAGAACACCGGGCTGAGTTAGAGGCTGATGGCTGGACGGTTAAAGAAATGACTGGACACCATCACGGCTTATTTCAAGATGCCTCGGCTATGGTGCCACCGGTGAGGGAGTGGTTAGACTCCCTCGTTAACTAGGCAAGAACCGCTTTATACTCGCCCATCTGCTCGACAAAGTCGGTGAAGTAAGGGCGGGAATCCCACGGGCCGGGGGCGGCTTCTGGGTGATATTGGATGGAGGCGGCCATGAGTTCCTTCACGCGAATCCCCTCCACCGTCTCGTCATTGAGGTTGAGCTGAGTAACTTCTGCGCCGGTCCCGTTCAGAGACGAGGGATCGACCGCGTAGCCGTGGTTCTGGGAAGTAATGGTGACCTTTCCGGTGATCAGGTCCTTCACCGGGTGGTTGGAACCTCGGTGACCGAATTTGAGCTTGTAAGTGCTTCCTCCGACCGCGTGGCAAAGGAGTTGATTGCCGAGGCAAATTCCGAACATCGGTCGCTTGCCCAAGAGTCCGCGCACGGTCTCGATAACGGGCTCCAGCCGCGAGGGATCGCCCGGTCCGGGGGAAAGCAAAATTCCGTCCGGTCGGTAGGACATGACTTCTTCGACCGAGCTGGTGGCGGGAAGAACGATGGAGCGGCAACCGGCGGCGGCAAAGCGACGAAGAATGTTGTACTTCAGACCGCAGTCCAAGACCACCAGGTTGTGCTTGTAGGGAGCTTCCGGCTCGTTGACGTTCTCGCGTCCGGCAATTCCCCAGGCGTAGGGAGCCTTGGTGGTGACGGTGTAGACAAAGTCCTGGTCGTCGTAGCCCGTCGCCTTCTCGATGGCTTCAAATCCCTGATCGGGATCATCGCAGACCGCGCCCATGGTGACACCGGCGCTTCGGATCTTCTTGGTGATGGCACGGGTGTCTAGGCCCTGAATCGCAACGGTTCCGCGCTCCTCTAGCAACTGGTGGACCGACTTGGTTGCTCGCCAGTTGGAGGGGACTTCGCAGGCTTCCCGAACGATGAGCCCGGTGGGTTGAATTCGATCCGATTCAAAATCGTCTTCGTTGATCCCATAGTTCCCGATGAGGGGATAGGTGAGAAGAACAATCTGTCCGGAGTACGAAGGGTCCGTGAGGATTTCTTGATAACCGGTCATGCCGGTGTTGAAAACGACCTCGCCGGTCGTCACGCCCGATGCGCCGAGCGCTTTGCCTTCGTAGATGGTGCCGTCGCTTAGAACTAAATACCGCTTCAAGGTTGATCGCGGTCCGTCGCGCGCCACGTTGCCGCGACCTTCAGACCTTTCAGATAATACCAGGAGTCCTGGCCCCGTCGGGACCCCTGGCAACGCAGTTTAGAGCTTCATCTTCTGGAATACAAAGTCTTCCGCTGGTTGCCCTTCGTCTTCGATCCGAGCATTGATCGTGCCATCCGACTTCTTGGTATAGATCACGCGCTGGGGAAAATCGTGTTTAAGATTTTCAAAAACGACCTTCTCCTTGGTCAGCTCCTTGATCGGGAACGCGGTGATATTGCCCGCCTTCTCTCTCTTCGGATTGACCTCTACGTAGAGCACCATCCCATCTTCGGTGTCTTCGATCCGAGAGATCTCCTTAAACGCGGACTTGCCGGGGACCAAGAGTCGGCTAAAGCCCATGAGGAGCCCGCCCGCGGGCGTGGACCAATGCTCTTCATAGGTCCCGCCCCACTTCTGGCAAGTCCAAGAGCCAGCCATCCAACTCAATTCGTCTACCTTCGCATCATGAGCGGTTGCTCCCATTGCCAACACCAACCCTATTAGTTTTGTTACCATCTGGCGCCTCTTTCTGATCGGTTCCCCATTATCTTCCGGGATCAACCCGTTTGGCAACGGCGGCAACCAGGGGATCGACCGATTTCCTTAACTCGGTGAGTTCGCTTCGGAATTCCTTGGGACACCGACCATCGAGGGCAAGCATCGCTTGAATCTTGACTCCTCTTCTCGGGTCGCTGAGTGCCTTTCCGATAAGGGCGAGCGCCTCGGGTGAGCCCGCCGCGCCAAGGATCTCGATTCCGATCCGTGCGGAACGCTCAGAGGGACTCTCGACCAACGGCTGCGCCGTCACGAGCGCACGGTCCGGGAACTGGCCTAAGAAGTCGATGGTTGCCTTGCGGTCGACCAGATCTTCGGACTGAGCAAAGGGCTCCAGCTTCTCATAGGCTCGGATGTCACCGATTTGAGCCAGCGACACCAGGGCTCCCGACTGAGTTTCCCCACTCAGAAGATTCAGGAGTTCTGGAACGCATTCCTTTGCTTGCAGGACGCCAGCCGTTCGGATCGCGACGGAGCGTAACACGGGCCGTTTCAAGGCCGGGAGAAGGCTGCCAGCCGCTTCCGCGATCCCCGCGTCCTGGCAGATCAGGATCGCATTGAGGGCGCGCTTGTCCTCCGGCGAGGCGATCTCCGTCACCACGTCTTTCTTTGCCAGCCCGCCCACCTCGCGCGCCACCCAAGCGATGGCCCTCAGCTGACCGGGAGTGGCGGTCGAGAGCTTCTTGGCAAGCATCCATTTGACCGCCGGCTCTCCGATGGCAATCAATTCGTCCAACGCTTTGCCCGCGACATCCGGGGCGCCGTTCGCCGCCCGCTCAAGCAGAGCTTCCATCTCCGCGTCACCCTGAATCGATTTGGAGCCCGGTTTGGGAGGCCCTGTTGGAGCGTTGGGATCTAGCGGAGGCGGCTTCGGGGCGTAAGAGATGGCGTCGTACGCAACCGACCACTTGGTCCCTGCTGTCGCCTGACCGTTGTCTAAGCCGTCCGCGTAGTCGTCCATCCCCGCCAAATCGCAAAAGACCGCCAACGAGCCCGACCCGCGAGCGGGGTTTCCGACGGCGGGGGGCCCCATGTACTGATCTTCGCCTGCCGCATCCAGGAAAATCGCCATGCCATTCGCGTTCGCCACTCCTGGTCGATCCCCTTGCCCGGCGTAAACATCCGCTCCCGACCGGTCAAGCAAGACCGCCGCCGAGGCGTCATGTCCAAAGGCGTGACCATTTCCTGCCCGCAACAGGTAGTTGTCGCCCCCGGCCAAGTCAAAGAGATAGGCTCCCGAATAGCGACTGGCGCAGGCTTGGGCCTCTCTGGAGGCCGTGTAAGAGTCCGCCCCCGATTGGTCAAACAGGGAACCGACCGAGAAATCCGAAGCGGCCGCCTGACAGCCAACTCCGCCGACGTAAACGTCGTCCCCCGCCAGCTCTGTGAGTAAACCCATCCCACCGGCAAGGTCAGATTCACCGCCTCCCCAACCTTGGGCCTTTGAATCAAACCACTCAGGATCAAGCGAACTTTGAATCAAACCGCCCGACCGATAGGTATCGCGTCCTGCCTTATCGATGAGCCAACCAACCCCCTGAGTGCGCCCGGCGCCCTGCCCCATGAATCCGAGCGAATAGTGATCGTCCCCCTTGGTGTCCAGGAGCATTCCGATCCCGAAGAATCCAAATCCCTGAGCAAGCGCCCCGCTTTCGTAGAGGTCGCTCCCATCGTCCTTCAGGAGCACCCCGACGCCAGCCAACCCACTGCCAAAGGCGAGGGAACGACTGCGGAAGGTGTCGTTCCCGCCCAGATCATAAGCCAGACCGATTCCTAAGACACTGGCCCCAATGGAGAGATCGGGTACATCGTAAACGTCGTCGCCCGCCACGTCGATCAAGAGCGAGGCGTAACCCACGCCCGCACCATAGCGACCCACGTAGCGATCGTTCCCACCAAAATCGATGCAGAGGGCGGCATCGGTGGAATCGTGAAGGTCGTTCCCCGTTCCTCCAATCTCCACCACGGTCCCGTTGATGCTCACCTTCAGAGGTTGATCGAGTTTGATTTGGGAAGCAAGATCACGCAGTCTTGGAAGTTCTTCCTGAACGTCTTGGGCAAGGAACTGCGCGCCATACCGAATCCATTTCAAATCGCACTTGGCCAGCAGCGCGAGAAGAGTGGCCCGAGACGGCATCGGCTGCTTGACGAATTCGAACTTGATGGAGGGTTGTCCGGTCGCCCAACGGGGAAGGCCCTCGATCAGGGTCCGGCGCTCCTCTGGGCTCAGATTCGCCGTGCCCTGCTTCACGCACTCGTTCGCATAGTGGAGGGAGACCAAAAGTCTTTTTAGGCTAGGGCGAAGCGCATCCGGTACCTCCTCGGGAAAGGAGATTTCGGGCGAGTTCTCCGCCTCAAATCCTTCGGGATCGCCAAAGATCTTGGTTCGCAGATGACCAAGCAACTGCGCGACGCTACGACTGCTGCTCGTTGCGTGCAGGGCCATCAGCGAATCTACTGCTTTGAGAGGTTGGCTTGCCGCCTCCTGGATCGCCGGGAATCGGAGTGGATCGGCGGGATATACCGGGTGGAGATCCAGATCTCGCAAGGTCATGTTGCCGATATACAGCGTATCCGTCAGCCCTTGGCGTTCCGCCGGTGTGAGTTGAGCATGACTCACCAGGGCCAATCCCCAGAGTCCAACGGCAACGGCGATCCGGCGCATAGATTCGAGTGTAGCCGCTAGGGGGCCATCACCTGGTCCACCCAGGTGGCTAAATCTCGTGTGGACAGACGCTCTTCCAACGCCCGCTCGTCGAACGGAATCACGTTGGCGCCTTGATCCTTGGTCTCGTAAGTCACGCCCAGTCCAGGTCTATCTGAACGAGGAGCGAGCAAGGTGAGCCGCGTGGGGGTGTCTACCGCGCTTTCGAGAAGCCCCTTCAGAAATCGTTCATCGAATTCATGGGTGAGCCATCCACGCTCATCAATTCTCTCGTCTCCGGCGAGCCTTTCGAAGGCATTGAAAACGATCAGAGTGGATTGTCCCTTCAGCGCCTGCGATCGGAGTTCCTCCAGTTTCACGTTTATCCCGGTTCCAAACAACCTTCGATCCCCGTGGCGATAGCCCACCAGACGGGTCAAGCCCGCCAACCGCAGAGAATCACTCAAGACCATAGCTGGCTCACCCCGGCGGAGCGCAAGGTTAGGCGCCTTCGTCCGCATCCCCTGCCCCCATGGCCAGAGCAAATTGATCGGCAATAGCCCCTCGTCTACACGCCGCTCGTTCATTTCGAGTTCGGCAAGGATATTCACCGAATCATCGATGAATTGCCTCAGCGGACGCTCATAGTCCCCCTCCGGGAGGCAAGCTCGATAGGGTTGACCATCGGCCTCGGTAGCCGTGGTCGTCCCGATATCTCCCATCCCTTCCCAGACCAACCCGTGGTCCACCCCTTCTCCTGCCACCACCGTCAAGCGAGGGGTATTCAGCCGTTTCGCCAAGGAAAGCACCAGATCGACTTGCTCAGGCGGGAGGGCCAAAGGGTGCTGCGAGATGACACCATCGGTAAGGGAAAGCACCGAGAGGTGATAGTGCGTGGAACGTTCGGGCGGATCCGCGCCGAGCGCCGAGACCGTGAGCGGCCCCTGGGCCATGCGGACTTGATCGGGCGCGATGCCCAGCAGCAGAGCCTCTGGCGTCTCCACCCGAGGCAACGGCGCCACTTTGGCCAGGGTTCCCAGTTCCGTGAGTTTGGCCAAGTTCGGCAAGTTCTGCCGAAGGACCGACTCACCCTCGTTCCCAACCAGCCAGCCGGGAACGATGATCGTAATCTTACGCACGACCTGAGATTATGGTCGCTTAGAACGCCTTGCCGCGAAGGGTTTTGGCGGGCAGTTTGCTCTCGTCGAACGTGGGCGCTTCAACTTCCAGGTCCGCGGCGATCGCCTTGACGGCCCCATCCAGGTTCGCCTTCGAGAGCCCCTCGAACGATTTGACATAGTCCCCGCGCTTCCCGACCACCACGAAATCAAACCCGTTTGCGACCGAGAACTTCTTGATCGCCGTTCCCTTCTCGTCCGGCAACACCCGGACGAACGATCCGAGATCGCTCGTCATCTTCACCGCGTTCTCTTCATCCGCCTTCGTCACCGCCAAAACGGAAACCTTGGTTCCATAAGCCTTTTGCAGCTCGTGGATGCCCTTCATCGCTTCCTTGGCATCCGCGCTGGCCTGATCGACAAAGAAGACCAGAACCGGTGTTCGGAGGGCGGCGAGTTGAATTTGGGAGGTCGCGGGACCGGACGTGTTGCCCGCATAGGCGACGGTGGGAGCCGAAGAGGAGCCGGTTGAGTCGGGAGTGACACCGGCGATGCTTGCTTCACGCTGTTCTTCGAAATACCTAAAGGTGAGGTTGTTCGCACCGTAGAACTGCCCCCGGAAACCTCGAACCCCGCCGCGACTACTCGTATGGCAATACACGCACTGCTTCCCTTCTTTTTGGGCGTAGGCGGGTCGGGCTTCAGCGACGTAAACACCTGAGCTGAGCACGATCAGGCCCAAGTACGCGGTAACGGCAAGCTTGTTCATCAATGGAATTGGACGCGCCAAGTCCCGCCACGTTCACACCTAAATGTGATTCCTTGGTCCTAGCCTCAAAACCCAGCCCCGCTAGATCCGTAAAATTGCATCAAAGGCATGCCTTACAATTTGATTGCCGTATTGATCGTTGTCCTAGTCGGTGGAGGAATATCCCTCTTCACTCGGGCGGCGGATATCAAGTTCCAGCGAGCGCTCAACCAGCGCCTGGAAGAGTGGGGACTTGCTCGTGGGTTGAAGATGCAGGATCATCCCGACCCCAATCCCATGTACAACGTGAACGTGGTCAGCGGCTACAAAGGCGAGGAACTCGCACCCTTTGCCGACAATCCGTTGGTAGCGGAGAACACCGCATTCAACATGCTCGTAGGTCAGATCGAGGGCCGACGGGTTCGCGCGTTTCAGATTCGTGAAACCAAGTACAAGGCGAGATCGCACTACTACCTGTATTACTCGTGCGTTGCGATTCAGATGACGACTTTGATCCCGGCGTTCTCGATCCAATCCGCCGATTCGGCCGTCGGAGGGCCACCCGAAACGGGCGACCCCCTTTTTGATCGCACCTTTGTGATCCGGGGCGAGCGCGGGAATCCAACTCAGGAGATGCTCACCGCCGAGGTCCGAGCCAACGCCCTGCGTGCCCCCGGGATTCGGTGGTTCAGCCAAGGCGGGTACCTCTTGGCGATCGTTGACGGGCTGCTGAGCAACGACGAGTTTGATCGGCTGTACCAGGAGGTCGATAGGATGACCGATCTCCTGGCAACCGCCCGAAGCCGTCCGGCTCAGTCTTCGATCAGTTTGAGCTGACCGCTGGCCACGCCCGCGAACTCACCCACATCAGGAGGATCGTCGAACGCGTGCTTCTTTTGCCCTTCGGGAACGGGGATCGGATAGTTTCCGCTAAAGCAGGCCAGACAGAAGTCATTCTCTGGCTTGCCCACCGCGTCTACGGCACCCCCAATAGAAAGGTAACCCAACGACGTTGCGCCGAGGTATTCGCAAAGTTCGGGAATGGACATCACCGCCGCCGCCAGTTCGCCCTTGCTCGCCATGTCGATGCCGTAGAAACAGGGGAACTTGATGGGAGGCGCCGTAATGCGGACATGGACTTCTTTTGCGCCCGCCTCGAACATCAGCTTGACGATCTGCTTGGTGGTCGTGCCTCGAACGATGGAGTCATCGACCAAGACGATACGCTGCCCTTTAAGATGCTCTTCCATCGGCGTAAGCTTCATTCGGACACCTAGTTCTCGAAGTCGTTGGTCGGGGGCGATGAAGGTGCGATGGATATAGCGACTCTTCATCATGCCTTCGCGATACGGAATCCCCGTCTCTTGGCTAAAGCCAAGGGCGGCCGGAATACCACTGTCCGGAACAGGTACGACGATATCGGCCTCAACCGGATGCTCCTTCGCCAGGTTAGCCCCCATGCGTTGGCGAACGCCGTAGAGCAGGCTGCCGTACATGTGACTGTCCGGGCGGGCAAAATAGATGAACTCGAACAAGCACATCGACTTCGTGGTGAGGGGAGCGCCGCGAGAAAATCGCATGCCGTTCTCGTCGATAATCACCATTTCGCCGGGGTCGAGTTCGCGTTGGGCAACGCCATTGACCGGGCCAAAGGCGCAGTCTTCGCTGGCCACCATGTATCCGTCTTCTCCGAGCGTGCCGGCGACGAGCGGGCGAATCCCAGAGGGATCGCGGAATCCGATCAGATACTTGGGGGTGAGGATCGTACACGAATAAGCGCCACGCACTCGTCGCATGACCTCGGCGACGGCGGCCTCCGGGCCGTCTTCCATCTTGTGAACAAGAATGCGGGCCAGAACTTCGCTGTCGCTGGTGGTGTCAAAAATTTCACCGCCCGCTTCCATCTCTTCGCGAAGTTCCTTTGCGTTGATCAGGTTGCCGTTATGGGCAACGGCAATATCTCCCACCAAGCTTTGGCAGTAGATGGGTTGGGCGTTTCGAAGAACGCTCGCGCCAGTGGTTGAATATCGAGTGTGGCCAACGGCGACATGCCCTTCCAGAGATTGCAGGCTCGCCTCGTCAAAGACCTGGCTCACCAAGCCCATGCCCTTGTGCATTCGGACCCGGGCGCCATCGCTTACGGCAATGCCTGCGGACTCCTGGCCACGGTGCTGTAACGCGAATAACCCGAAGAATGCAACGCGTGCCGCTTCTTGGCTAGGTGCGAATACACCAAGGACGCCACATTCTTCCTTCAGGCGATCATCGCCTTCGGTCCAATCCATAGTCGAAATTATAGCGGTTCCGCCCCCCTCTCTCGCCGGTTTCTTAGACTAGACCCAGGTTCGTGCAACTTGCTAACGAAAGTGAGGTTCAAGGGCACACCAAGGGAGGGACGAACTGCCCAAGCAAATCGCCTTTAATCTATTCAACGAGGCACGAATATGAAAAGCCACGAAACAGGGACATTGAGGAAAGGTGATCTTAGGTTAGCGGGATTTGCTCTCTACACCACGGGTGCCTTTTGCTTTGCCTTTATGGGCTTGCTTTCGGAAGCGAAGGCGGCTCCTTTGATTGCATTGGGCTTCCACCCCATCGTCCGGCTTTGTTCGTTCACCTCGGGCGGTCCCTCCACCCCCCTTGGAGGGCCGCCACCAAACAACCAGCTCGCTGACCACGAGCGGTGGCTAATAGGAGAGGCGTAAGCCTCTACCTCCCATTCCTTTGGGCCGCTTCGGCGGCCCACTTCTTCTTAGGAGAGCAGCACAAAAAAGAAGAGGCGATCCCATTGGATCGCCTCTTCTTACAAATTCGTGACGCGGCTTACAGGTTGTAGGAGGGCTTCTTCAACCAAGCCTTGGGAACCGGCTTCAGACCGCAAGCTACCGAATTGAACTCGGCAGACTTGATGACCGAGGTCGCGACCTTCAAGGTCACGGTACCATTCGGAGTCTTGAGACGCACAACCTGAAGGTTGGGCTGCTGAATGCGGTTCTTGTGAGGCGCCTTGTACTTCCAGCCCTGAGAGTGCTGGTTTCGAATGTGCTTCGCCGTGGTGTTACCCTTCTTGCCGCTGACCTGACAGATTTTCGCCATTACCGTTACTCCATCCCGACCTTGCGGGACGCGAATCGAAATAATACTCGGTCGAATCACCCTTTCGCAAGAGGTAGGTCCAAGGACGAACCCTGGACCCCATTCTTTTAGAGGCGCGGATCGACCGGATCGCTCTCCATCGCCAGGACGCCGAATGCACACTCGTGAATTCGCCGAAGCGGTTCCCGATCCACAAATCGACGGAGCCCCTCAAGGCCCAAGGCAAATTCTCGCGCCGCCATCCCTCGCTTCCGCATCAAGCCTCGTTTTCGTAGCCGTGCAAGGTTCTCCGGACGCGTGTATTCCGCGCCATAAATGATGCGAAGATATTCCCTTCCTCGGCACTTCACCGCCGGTTGGGTCAAACCACGGGGGCCTCTGGCAATGAAGTCGAGAGGCTTGATGACCATCCCTTCGCCACCCGATGCCGTCATCTCTTCCCACCACTGACAGGCTTCGGCAATGCTGGCGGGATCGGTCGTATCGACCCTTCGAGTCTTGGTCGTGAAGAGGATGCCGGTCGGGTCGGCTTGGCATAGTCTGGCGAGCGTCTCGATGTGCCACGGATGGGTTTGGTGATCATGAACCTTCCCTTCGGTCGCCATCAGGTGGAACGGCGCAATCTTGTAGTCCGACAGCTCCCGAACGCTCCAGCAATATTGTCGGTAGGCGTCTACAAACTGTCCCGCCATTTCTTTGCGCTCTTGGAGCTTTGTCAAGACATCCGAAAGCTCTTCCAACCCACGCGCGGATCCCTCTTTGAGTCGTGCTTCAACGAACTCCGTTGAAGCCATAGATGCACATCCGACCGCCGCGTACTGACGCCGCAAGAGTTCTTGTGCCTTGGCCGACCAGGGCATCAACTCACTATCGATGACTGCCCAATCCGTGGCAAGTTCCTCCCACAATCCCGACTGCTCAAACGCGTCGGCAAAGACTCCAATTAGCGCTTGCTCAGTTGGCTTATGATCGAAGAACCGGCGCCCCGTGCGGGTGTAGATAATGCCTCGGCCATCGCCCTTCACCCCAAACCGCCGCTCAGCAACGGACTCATCCCGGCACACCACCACCACTGCACGAGAGCCCATGTGCTTCTCTTGACACATCACCTGACCAATGCCTTCGTTTCGGTAGAACTGGAAGCCCTCTTCTGGATACTCAAGGAACCCTTCCTTGGTTGATGTCTCGCTGGGGGACATCGTCGGCGGGAGGTAGACCAGCCATTTCGGATTCGCCGCAAATCGGCTCATCGCCTCCAAAGCCGCGATAGAGTTCTCTTCACGAATCGTCACGTTGCCCTTCAGCGCGGTCTGTACGAACCGTCTCCCGGTGACTTCCGAGAGATCCAGAAGATCGTCGTATTCGTGTTGGGCGGCCAATGCGGGCTTTTCCAGGAACGGTCGCTTGGATTCGGCATAGGCCATCCTCGCCGGAACGGAAACTAATTCCATTTCTGGGTAACGCAGGGCCGTGAGCCGCCCACCAAAAACGCAGCCGGTGTCGATGTTGATCGTCCGGTTGAGCCATTCCGGTTCGGGAATGGGCGTGTGGCCATAAACCACTCTGGCTCTGCCCCTGTATTCTGAGGCCCAGTTGTAGCGAACTGGCAGTCCAAATTCGTCGATCTCGCCCGTCGTCTCTCCATAGAGGGCAAAGTCACGCGCTCGTCCAGAGGATCGGCCTTGCATCTCCTCCTTCATGCCCGCATGGGCGACCAGCAGTTTGCCGTCGTCCAGCCAGTAATGGCTCACCAGATTGCTCACGAAGCGCTTGACCTGCCCACGGAACTCGTCCGACTCGCCATCGAGTTGTTGCATCGTCTCCGCCAAGCCGTGGGTGAGTTTCACGTCTCGACCGTTCAGCTTTCGCGCAAGTTTGTCGTCATGGTTCCCCGGCACAATCAGCGCCTGCCCCGCCCCCACCATGGACATGACCAGTTTCAGGACCCGAGGCGAGTCTGGTCCCCGGTCAACGAGGTCGCCCAAGAAGATAGCCCGTCGCCCTTCTGGCGTTGTGACCTTGAACCAATTCATGGCTTCCCAATAGCGCGGAGACTGCCCCTCGGCCAATGGCTCGACGGCTTGCTCGTCCAACTGATAACCCAGGTTGGTCATCAATTCGAACAACTCATCGAAACAGCCGTGAATGTCTCCGACGATATCGAACGGGCCTTGCTCCGTTCGACGATCGGTCCACAGTCGCTCTCGTACGATCTCCGCCGCGTCGATCTCCTCGACTGTGCGCAGGACGTGCAGGTTTCGGATGCCCTCTTCGCGATCCATGGTACGTAGCGACCGCCGCATGTCCTTAGTGTGGTTTCTCACCACATGCTCACCGAATTGCCGATCCGGACGCAGCTTGTTTCGCTCCTGACAGATCCGCTCGTCGATGTTGAACACGATGGCGCTGGTCAAGGCGTGGTACTCGCCGGCAATGCGAATCAACGCCTTGCGAGCATGTGCCTGGACATTGGTGGCGTCGATGACCGTCAGTTTTCGATTCTTCAATCGAATCCGCAGCAGTTCATGCAGGATCTTGAACGCGTCGTCGGTGGCGTCCAGCGACGTCTCATCGTCGGAAACCCACCCACGGCAGGTATCGCTCGACAAGATCTCCGTCGGCAAGAAGTGCTTCCGGGCGAACGAGGACTTCCCGCAGCCCGATGCCCCAACCAACAGAATCATTCCGAAATCGGGGACCTTAAGCTCCACGAGTGAACACCCCCATTTGGCTCGGCGCGCCCTTCTCCGCGTCCTCTGGACCAATCGGCGCAAACCTCACGGTGTAACCGTGCTTTTCGGCCACACCATTCGCCCAGTCTTGAAACTGGGCACGGGTCCACTCGAAACGGTGGTCTCGGTGCCTCATGGCGCCCTCCGCCATTCCCTCAAAAAGCGCGTTGTACTCCTGGTTAGGCGTGGTGATCACCACGGTTCCCGGACGGGCAAACTCGAACACGGTTCGCTCAAACGAGGCCAGTCTGGGCTCATCCAAGTGCTCGATGACTTCCACCACCGCCGCCGCGTCGTAACCCGCCAATCTGTTGTCTCGGTACATCAAAGAACCGTGAATGAGTTTGATTCGCTTAAGCTGCTTACTCGGCAGACGGTCCAGCCGGAGCCATGATTTCGCCCTTTCCAACACACTGAACACCACGTCCACGCCCACGATCTCAGTGAACTGCTTGTCTTTGAGCAACAAGGTGAGCAGCTTTCCTTCCCCACACCCGAGATCGATGACCCGGTGCGCGCCGGAGGCCTTGAGGGCGGCAAACACCGTCGAGAGACGCTGCTCGTGAAGGCTGAGCTTTCGCTCAACCTTTTCTTCTTCGGCATTCTTCTCTTCAACCTGAGCGTCGGGATCTGGATCACCCTCCGCTTCGGAGAGATGCGCAAGAGCGAGGCGAGTCAGGTTACGTTGATGAGCCAAGTACCGCTTGGAGATCAACTCCTTTTCAGGGTGCGACTCAAGCCAGCCTTTGCCTCGGCGGAGCAGCTTCTGAACCTCGTCTTCGCCCACCCAATAGTGCTTGTTGTTATCCAGCACGGGAATTAGCACATAGAGGTGCGCCAAGACGTCCTTGATCAGCGCAGTGATTCGCAAGGTGACATCCAAGTAGTGACTAGCTCCCCAGTCAGGAAAGGTTTCGTCTAACTCGATGCCCTTGGCCTCGATCTCGTAGCCCAAGGGCTCGAAGAATCGCCGAAACAGCGACTCACCACCCCGACATGCTAACACGGGGATTCTAATCGCAAGAGGAATCGGCATCGCCGCAAGCTCTGGGCGCTCCTTACTCCTTCCTCCCATGGCGGTCGAGAAGAACTCTCCAATGGCGCTGCTCAGAAATGACGACGCCACATAGGGTCGGTCGTTGACATACTGCTCCAAGAGCCCGCCTTCTCCAGAAGGTCCAGATCGTCCCCGGACCAATTTGACCGGGTCCACCTCAATCATCAGTTCCGCGGTGCAACGTTCGGGACTCGCTTCTGGGAAAAACACTTTGGCTTCGCCAAAGGTCATTTCTGCGGTATGAATCCGATCCGGGTTCTTGTGGAGCAAATAACCCAGATCCGTCGCTGGCACATGCGTTGTACTGATTTCTAGGATCATGGTAAGTGTCGAATTATGACCGTCCGCCCAGATACCGATCTAGTGCTATTCCCGCCTTTAACGTTAACCTTGTCGAACTGAGCAGACAGGTACCCTCAACCCATGATCGCTCTTGCGCTGATGACCGTTCTCAGCTTCCCCATCCCCGCTCCCGCACCCAGTTTCGAAGTCATGACCTTCAACATCCGGTACGGCACCGCCAACGACGGAGATAACCGGTGGGAGGTGCGGCGTCCACGCACCCTTGAGGCCCTCAAAAAGCGCCACCCCGCCATCATCGGCTTACAAGAAGCTCTGAGTTTCCAGGTCGAACAAGTTCGCGATGCCCTTCCCGGATACCAAGCGGTTGGCGTGGGTCGAGAGGACGGCAAAGCCCAAGGCGAGTACTCGGCCATCGTTTACGATGCCAAACGATTTCGATTGCTTCGTTCCGATACGTTCTGGTACTCCGACACTCCAAATGTTCCCAACTCCACCAACTGGGGCAACCAGATCACCCGAATCTGCACGTGGGCTTACTTCCAGGATTTGAACACCAAGAAATACTTCTATCACTACAACACCCACCTGGACCATCAATCCCAGCCCAGCCGAGAAAAGAGCGCGGCCATGATCTTGGATCGGATCAAGACCCGCAGCACTCAAGACCCCGTGATCGTCACCGGCGATTTCAATGTGGGAGAAGACAATCCCGTTGCGACCATTCTCAAGCAAGGCGGACTTTTGGACTCCTTCCGAGTGCTCCATCCAGACGAGAAGACGGTAGGAACCTTCAATGGGTGGAAAGACCGAGGCGCGGACAAGATCGACTACGTTTGGGTCAATTCGGGATTTAAAGTCCTAAGCGCCGAGATATTGACCACGAAGGTGAAGGGATTCTGGATATCCGATCACCTTCCTGTCGTCGCCACCATCGAAGCTCAATAGCTTAGGCGTAGCTGGAGGCCGGTGCGGCATCGCCCCGCCGTGCCTTCCGCTCTGCGCCAACTTTGGCCTCATAGCCACTCTCTCGGAACGCAAGCAACGGTTCTGCCGCCATTCCCTTAAAGGAACGCCACTCGCGCAAGAGGGGCCGAACGTCTTCCTCAAAGCCTTCTCGAAGATAGTTCTCCGCATCCACGATGTTCATCGAAGCTTGGGCGGCGGCAAGTCCGTCCAAGTCCACCATCTGAGCCTTCAGGAACATCTCTTGTGCCGTCGTCACCGTCTGAATCATCGCCTCGATCTTTGGCTTGAGATTGTGCGATTGATCGACCATGTAAGCGATTCCAGAAGCGTCCAATCCATGTCGCTCCTCGGCAAGACGAATCGCTAAAAAGATCCGGAAGACCGCATAGGGATCGATGGAACCCGTCGTCAAATCGTCGTCGGCGTACTTCCGATCATTGAAGTGGAACCCGCCTAACATGCCTTCATCAAGGAGAAACGAAACGATGTGTTCGATATTGACGCCCTGGAAGTGATGCCCCGTATCGACGAGCACCTTGGCCTGCGGCCCAGCAAACTTGGAGAAGGCGTATGACATGCCCCAGTCGGCAATATCCGTGTGATAGAACGCCGGCTCGAAAGGCTTGTACTCCACCAACATCGTCATGTCATCCGGCATCCACGAGTGCCAACGCCGAAGTGCGTCCTGCATCAACCGCTTCCGGCTGATGAGGTCGTCTTGCCCGGGATAGTTCGTGCCATCGGCAAACCAAAGACTCAGAAGCCCCGAGCCCGTTGCCTTCCCGATTTCGATGCAACGCCGAACGTGCTCGTCGGCCGCCGCTCGGGCGTCGGGATTCGGGCTGCACACTGAACCAAACTTATAGGTTTGGTCCTGAAATAGGTTGGGATTGATGGAGCCGATCCGCACTCCCTGTGCCTCTGCCAGTTTCCCTACTTGCCCAGGGTCAGTTCCTTCTGCGAAGTCCCAGAGAACGTGAACGGCGACGCTTGGGCAGCATCCGGTGAATCGATGAACCGTGCCCGCATCCTGAAGCTTGTCTTCGATGGTAATTGCGGCCGCATCTTGGAAGAATTTTCCAAAGCGCGTGCCCGTATCGGCGTAGCCCCAACTCGGTGTTTCAACCTCAAATGCATTGAGTTTGCTTAATATTTGGTCGCGATCCTGCATCTAGTGGAAGCTTAGCAAACCACCAAATGTCCTAGACCCATCCCTCGAGTAAATTGTTAAAATTAACGTTCAATCAGCTTAAACTTCGGCCTCGACCCAGTTAAGCGTTTAAATTTGTCGTGAAATTTGCGTACAAATTGGGATTTTTGGTTGTCTTCGGTGCATTAGCCGTCTAAAATATCCCTGCAGCGCTAAAGGCGCGCAAACGAAAGAGACCTGCATTTGGGCGGCTCAGTCCCATCCCTTCCAAAGACACATACCTAAGCCGCCCGTCTTTTAACAAATCTGGTCCTAGTCCTTCTTGACACCTCTATTTCAACGGTGTAACATGTCGTCCTCAGCGTTGCTTGCTGACCGCGCCCGGCTTTTGAATTGGGCATCGCTGAAGAATCTTCGAAGTACTGACGAGTTCCCTCTTACAATAAGGGGTCGTAGCTCTACATCTCGTACGCGCCCTGATGGCTGGCAACCATACAGGCCCTGTCATGTCTCCCGGAGGGACACATGTCGATTCACGTAAAGGACGAGCCCGGTGACGCCTCGGCAGTTGTTGTAGCCGAGAGTACGCTCATCCAGCTTGAGGCCGACTTCGGTGAAGACGGTCAATTTGGCAAGAGAATCTTGGAAGTGACGCCCACCCATGTAAAGGTGGTCGAAACCAATGGGGCTGCCTCATTCCAGATCCCGATTGCCGAGATCAAAAGCGCTCGCAATGAGCCACTAGTAGGAGGAGGACGCTTGGAGGTCGTGACGACCACTGGCGAAATCGTCCCCATTATTTCCTATAGCCTCACGCTCGCCGCAAAGTTCAGCGAAGCGGCGCGAGGTGTTGAGCAGCTTGCCAAGGGCGAGCCTCTCATGATCAATCTTAAGCAAGAGTTATTGCGCTGTCCCAAGTGCAATCGGCTCCTGCCGGAAAAGGACGGCATCTGCCCGGCTTGTGTTAATCGCGGAAAGACTCTGCTCCGCGTGGCGCAGTTCATGCGCCCATACAAGAAGCAAGCGGTACTGCTCGGCACCCTTTCCTTGACCACCACTCTGCTCAATCTTGCCCCGCCGTATCTGCAGGGTCGAATCATCGGCGAAGTCTTCGAGAAGAGATCCAACTTGGGCATGCTCTATCAGTTCGTCTTGGGCTGGTTGGGCATCGCTCTCGTGGCGACCGTCGTCAACATCACGCGAGATCGAATGGTCGCGCGTTTGGCGGGTCACATTGCCGCGGATCTTCGCGCCGCGGTCTACCGGGCCGTGGAGTTCTTGCAGCTCACTTTCTTCGATAAGAAACAGGTGGGAGCCATTGCCAGCCGCGTCACCAGTGACACGGACCGCGTTTGGGGATTCTTGGTAGAGGGTGTTCCCTACTTCATGCTGAACGGGCTCATGCTCTTCGGCGTGGTGGGCTTCCTCATCTACATCAACCCGCTCATGGCGGGAGTGATCCTGCTACCCATCCCCATGGTTGTCGGAATCGGAGTTCGGTTCTGGAAGCCGATGTCCCAAATGTTCCACCGAGTGGGACAGAAATGGGCTCGATTCCATGTCCACCTCAACGAGTCGCTCCACGGCATCCGTGTCGTCAAAGCGTTCGCCAAGGAAGACACCGAATACGACAAGTTCCGTAACCGAAATCACGAACTCCGCGACGCGGGCAAGAACGCCGATGCGCGCTGGTTCACCATCTTCGGCGCGATGATCTTCTGCACCACCATGGGTACGTTGCTCTGTTGGGCGGTCGGCGGATACCTCGTCGTCAACGGCAAGCTCACGCTCAGTCAGTTCTGGATGATCCAGGCGTACCTGAGCTTGGTCTACGGCCCGCTTCAATGGTTCGCCGCCGTGAACAACTGGTTCAGCCGCGCCATGGCAGGCGCCGACCGAATCTTCGAGATCATGGACATGACTCCGGAATCCTATGGCGATCCCGGCAAGAAGGTCCAGATTGCGGGAGAGGTCCAGTTTGAGAACGTTCGGTTCGGATACGACAAATCGAATCCGGTCCTGAAGGGCATCGACTTCACCGCCGCGCCGGGAGAAATGATCGGTCTGGTCGGAAAATCCGGTGCCGGGAAATCGACCACGATTAACCTGATCTGCCGATTCTATGAACCGGACGCCGGAGCGATTCGAATCGATGGCCAAGACTACCGAGACATCTCGCTGCAAGACCTGCGAAACCAGATCGGAATCGTGCTCCAAGAGCCGTTCCTCTTCAATGGCACCATTGCGGAGAACATCGCTTACGGAAAGCCGGATGCCACCTTCGAGGAGATCATCGAGGCGGCGAAGGCCGCAAACGCTCACAGCTTCATCCTGGGAAAGGCGGATGGTTACGACACGATGGTCGGCGAAAAGGGCGGCAAGCTCTCGGGTGGAGAGCGCCAGCGCGTCTCCATCGCTCGCGCCATCCTGCACGACCCGAAGATCCTGATCTTGGACGAAGCTACCTCCTCGGTCGACGTGGAGACAGAACGCCAGATTCAGGAAGCGATTGGTCGCCTCATCAAGGGTCGAACCACGTTTGCGATCGCGCACCGACTCTCAACTCTTCGCAATGCGTCCCGATTGATCGTCCTCGAAAAGGGAGAGATCGCAGAGATCGGTACGCACGAAGAACTGATGGCCAAGGAAGGACACTTCTACAAGCTGGTGCAGTCTCAGACCGCGTTGAACGAGATTATCGGAATCGGGGCCGGAGCCTAACCATGGCCCAACTCAACTCTCCTACCTACTCTTCCCGTTGGGAAAACGGACTGCCCATCCTGGAAACTTCCAGGATGGTCCTCCGTGTGGCGGCAGACGATGAGTTGAGCAAGATCGTGGGTTACCTGCGCGCGAATCGCGACCACTTGCAGCCTTGGGAGCCGTACCGAGAGGACTCGTATTTCCACGATGCCTCTTGGATCGGCGCACCTGAGCGGGATCAGCAAGAAGCCCGCAGTCGAATCGCCTTTCGATTTCGACTCCTGCTTCGCCAAGGAACGGACGATTTTATCGGGACGATCAGTCTGCGAGACATCGCCTACCTTGCCTGCTGGAACGCCACCCTCGGCTACTCGCTCGACCATCGTTACCAGGGGTTGGGTCTCATGCGCGAAGCCGTCGCCTCGGTCATTGAGTTTGGATTCAACGACCTCAATCTCCGGCGAATCGAAGCGTGCTACATGCCCAATAACGTGCGGTCAGAGCGGCTCTTACAGTCTTTACACTTTGTCCGAGAAGGACTCTTGCGCAGTTCACTGGAGGTGAACGGGAAATGGGAGGATCACGTGATCTGCTCACGCATCAACCAGGATTGGAAACGGCCCTAGTAAGGCCAAATTGTCCAGAGGACGAAACCGCCATCGTTAGCCTGTTGAATCAGGTGAACGTGGTGAAATACAACGAATCTACGCTGGCCGAGCGCCGCGGACGGTATGCCCGCAAACGCCGGTTTGAGAGGGTAGCCGAACGCGAAGGACAAGTTGTCGGATGGATCGAACTGGTCGAGTCTGGCGCCCCGGGATGCGCCTACTTGCGACTCTCGGTGAACCCGGAAGCTCAAGGGCAACGCATCGGTGCGGCGCTTTATCAGGAGATGCTATCGAACGAGTTGTGGCAAGACTCCAACAAAATCTTTGTCTCAACTAGCGAAACGCATCCCACAGCCCGCCGATTCGCCGAGGACCGGGGATTTGTGGTCAGGAATCACATGTTCGAATCCACGCTGGCCCTCGCCGATTTTGACTTCGATCAATGGCAGGGGGCGATTCAAAGAGTCGAAGAGCAAGGGATTCGGTTGACGACGCTAGCCGAGCTCGGCGATACCGAAGAAAACCGCTACAAACTCTGGGAGATAGAAGCGGTCACCGACCGTGACATCCCTAACCTCGACGCCGATGAGATCCCCTCGTGGGAAGACACCCGAGATAGCCTCTTCACCGCGTCCTGGTTCGATCCTGCCGGAGAATTCGTCGCGCTCGACGGAGAGCGGTGGGTAGCCGTCAGTGGCATTGCCGAGATCTCACCCGGAGAGTATTACAACCAACACGCCGGGGTTTATCGCGAGTATCGGGGCCGAGGCATCGCCACCGCACTCAAGGCGCTCGCTCTTCGCTACGTAAAACAAAAGGGCGGAACCGTGATTCGGACCAACAACGACTCGGATAACGCGCCCATGCTGGGCATCAACGCCAAGTTCGGCTACCAGCCAAAACCAGGGCAATTTGACTTTGAATGGAGAAGACCCTCTTGAACGAAACCGCAATTCAACCCAAGGAGTTACAGATCTTCTATCACCCGAAAGATCGACTCCGAATGACCGTTCCGAACGATCGGTCCTATCCCACCGTCAAGCCTGCCTGGTCAGCGCCTCTCAGTCGGCCTGGCAAGTACTTGGCGCTTCTCAATGGCAAGGGAGAAGAAATCGCTACCATCGTCGATCCAAAGGAACTCCCGGATGACTCTCGAACCGCGGTCGAAGAGGAACTGCGTCGTCGGTATCTCACGGCGACCGTCCACCGCGTCACTCACGCAAAAGGCGAGTTTGGCTCGACCTATTGGCACGTGGTTACCGATCGTGGCGAGCGAGACTTTGTCACCCAAAGCCTCCAGGAAAATGCTCAATGGCTCGGTCCCACTCACCTCATGCTCATCGATGTCGATGGAAACCGTTTCGAGATTGTCGATACAAAGTCGCTCGACGAAAAGAGTCAGGCCTTTATCGAAGCTATGCTCTAACCAAGGTGTTGAGGACCAAAGAGGGGTCGAATCAAGATTTGATTCGACCCCGTATTTTTTCTAGAATCAGCCTAGGCTCAATAGCGGAATTTACTTGCTATGCTGCGCTTTGGCACGCTCTTATGCCTCTTTTTGGCCACCGTTGTCACGGTCCTTGCTACCGACTACCGCCTTGTGGTCGCCACTGACGACCATAACGTTCGCCAGGCTCCGGCATTGGTGCTTTATGGAGCGAACCTGCGGCTTTCGAAGGAGGATCGCATCACGTCGATCACCTTCTCGGCGGGCGAGGCGATCGACGCAAACTGTGTCGTCAGCCTTGATACGACCGGAGCGTCCACACAGGTCGCCCTCGGGCCGGACATTCAGGTGTATGGGGGCAAGGTTCTTGCCGCCGGGGCGAGGCCGACAAAGAAGGTTATTCCTGCCTCGATCACCGTCGATGTCCCTGCGGCTACTGGATCGGAAAAGGGAAAGTTGAGTTCGCTCGTACAGCCCATCATCCATCAGGTTTACAACCTTCCCTGGATGTACATCGGTATTGGCTTTGGCGTGATTCTGGCCGCAATGTTCCTGATGAATCGTCGCTCTCAGGCATTCACGACCAGCATGTCGAAAGAAGCCAAGAGTCTTTACCTAGAGACCGTCAAGAGCATCGTCGACCGGCTGGAGAAAATTGAGAATAGTCAACACAGCCTCGTGAAGAATCCTCCAGTGGTCCGCACGTTCCGTGCTCAAATTGAAGGCTTCGAAGCTCGTCTCACTCGCATGGAGAAGCAGGATAAGGAATCGGGCGAGACTTTGGCTAAAGCCGCCGCTGAAGTCCAGTTGGGTAGCGAACGCCAAGCGGCCCTGCTCTCGAAATTAGAATCAAACCGGACTGAGCTTGCCCAAGGGCATACCCTGTTGGCTCGCGATATTGAAGCCGTTAAGAGCCATCTCGATCAGTTTGCAAAAATGCAAATCGCCATTAAAGAGGATCTCGCTGCTTTGCCTTCGATTCAGGCGAAAGCCGACCAACTAGCGGAAAGGCTGGCAAAGATGGAGGCCCAGTTGGCCGAGGCGGAAGCTAGTGTGTCCCAAGCAGAGCAACAGGCTCGCGCTCAATCCGAGCATCTTCGAGCCGAAATCGCGGAACTGCGAAAGAGTCAACTTTCGTTGGAGTCCATGCCGTCTCAACTGGAAGCCGTCGGCACAAGCGTCTCCGCTATTCCCGCTGCCATTGAATCGGTACGCGCCTCATTGCCGAATCTGGATGCCGTTGAAGTCAAGCTAGACCGCCTGAGTTCTATCGAGGACAAGCTAGGCCATTTCGATGTCTTGGATTCTAAGCTAGACCGTCTTGAGTCGATTGAAGAAAGTCTGACTCCTTTGTCTGAGATCAAAACTAATCTGGAGGCAATGCCCGAGCGGATCGATGGGCTCACCGAGGAAATTGGACGCATCCACGAGAACATCCTGACCCAAATCAGCGGCCTAACGGGCTCAAGCGCCGAACGACATAGCGAGTTGGCGGAGTTGATTGCGGCGCACAGCTTTGCCCCACCAGCCGAACCCGAGGAAGTCGTCGAAAGTGATCCTCCTGTATTGGAAGTCATTGATGGGGAAAAGGACGGGGACGAGACCGTAGCCGTAGCGGAAGCGAAGATTGCACCGGAGAATGAGGCTCCTCAGTCCGACGACGAAGCCGAGAACGCCCAAGTCATTGAGGTCGAGCCCGAGGTGCCTGAATTCACGGAATACATCCACGATGAGATCAGCGCACCCGATGAAGACCAATCGGATTTACCCGAAGAAGTCCTTGAAGAAGCGGTTGCCGAATCCCAGGCGCCCGAGGTCGTGATACTTCCGACTGAACCCGATATCGAGCAGGAAGCCTCTACGGACCACGAACAAGAATCTCACTGGGAAGCTCCCGAGTCAGCTGAGACAGAGGATCTCGCGGCAGACGAGCCTTCAATCGAGCAACAGACCCTTGAGGATCTCGATGCGGTCGAGCCGGAACCGGAACCTGAAGGAGAAGCCACACTGGAGACGGAAGTCGAACCAGAACCGGAACCTGGAACGGTCCAAATTGTAGAAATTCCCGAATTTCACTTTGCGAACGAAGTCGCCCGGCTCTCCAATATTCCCGAACCGGTAGCCGAGGAAGAATCCAACTTCGTTCCTACCATGACTTTCCATCTCGATCCGCTTCCAGATCACTTGGAGACGTTCGAAGACGGTGAGGCAAATAGCACTCTGTCCGTCTTCCACGCCCCCAAAGACAGTAGCGCTGAGATCTCCGACGACGCCGTATCTGAGGTCCTTCAGGACCTGATCGCAAATCAGACCGAACCTGAGATATCCAAAGTTGACGATGTGGAAGAAGTGGATGCCGAACCCATTTCAATGGATGCGCAATCTTGGGAAGGGTTGGGAGCATCCTCGGCAAAGACTTGGAGCGTCCACAGTCCTCTTCCCCTCGACTTGGTTGCCTTTGAGAATGATCTCAAACCAATGACCCCGATCGGCACGGCGCCAATTGGGAACGAGATTGGGGCCGTCCTCTACGCGGGTGGACGAGTCATCTACACCTGTGGACCGACACTGCATGGCTTCTGGCCAGGTAAAGACGACCGTAGCTTTGGTCTGGACGAACCGATCGCGCTTGAGGCGTGGCGTCTGGCCACCCACGGCCAGAACCTCTTCATCGCTCAGAGAAATCGGGTTCGAATCGTCAATACGCACGGTTGGTACGCCATGGAGCAGTTCGCGGGCGAATATGTCGATCAACTGGTCACCCCGCATCAGTGGATCGGCGTAAAAGACGATGGGAACGCCCTGCTCGAGTTTAGGAACCATCGCGGACAGCTCCTGGGGGATCCCGTCCGTCTTGGGAGTCCGGTTGAGGGCCTCAAACTCTGCGGCGATGCGAAGCACGTGTTTGCTGGGCTATCAAACGGAAAGATTCTGGAAGTTTCTGAAAATGGACTGGATGAATATGCTTCGGGGCCCGAGGGATCACGTTTGTTGCATCTCTGCCTGCACCAGGGGCGCCCTCTCGCTTTGTTCGCTTTACAGCCCGGGGTCCTCTGCATTCACTTCGGCGGTGCGGAAAAGATGATTGAGCTCGAAGTCGAAACCATCGCCATTGATCCTGTCCTCATCGGGCACAAGCTATATATCGCCGACACAATCGGGGGGCGGCTTTTTACGATCAACCTCAAGAAGATGTCGGCCACTTCCGAGACGTGTTTCCAAGGCGTGACCGCGCTACGCCGATTTATAGGGATTCACCACGGTTCGCAGAGTTTATTGTTTGCCCTGACTTGCGACAACGGCAAACCGGTAGGACGTGTGGTGATGATTGATCCCAAGTCAGGCGAAGAGACAAAGGTCTGCGCAGCGGGCCAAGCTCGAGCCGACCTGATCGTAGCCGACTCGCACCTCGTCCTTGCCACGAGTTGCCAATACCAGAACGTCATCCGAGTGATGGAACCCTTTGCGCGACAAAGGATGGCCGCCTGAAAATGGTGGGGCCCCTCTCTCGCTGGGAATCGAGAGGAGGGGCCTGGGTGCTGGGAGAGGCAATGAAGGAGAAGAAAACTTAGAAGACGTTTTGCTGATTCACGTGCGTCCGAAACCTTCGGGCTTCTTTCACGAGAGAGCTAATGACCGGTAGAACGTCGCCGCCTTGAGCTCGTTCCTCAAGTTCGGAACAAACTTCTGCCAACCGGATGGCGCCTACCGCTTGGCTCCCACACTTCGCCGCCCTTGCATGGTAGCGAAGGTTACGGTACTCCCCGGACTCTACCGCTCGACGAATCGAGCGAATTCTGCTGGGAATCTCCGAGACAAACACGCGAAGTACTTGATCGGCAAACTGTCGATCTCCTCCCGATGTCGTCTCCAGTTGCGCCCGTTGGAAGACGGGTAGCTCCGACACGGTGGAGTGACTGTCATCGATCACCTTCAATTCCTCCTCCCGTGCTTCGTTCATGCTTTCGTTATCGGAGTTGATTTGAGCCTAATTAGACAGGGTGTAGGTAATGCGCCGATATGCGCAAGATTGGGCCCCGGCAGCCTACACAGTCTGGGACCAGGAAGCCCCCTTTTCAAAACCTGCCAAAATAGCTCCATGAGGTACCTGCCAACGATCCTCGCGGTGCTCTCCTTGGGTTTAACCTTAGGATGTGGCCCCTCTAAGACCGTCGAGCCCGCACCCCCTAAGCCAGCTGGCCCCTTTGCATCCGTCGTCGGAGACTGGACGGGAAAGAAGGATAACAAGAGCTACCAAATCACCATCGACGAAGTCGGCAAGTTCATTGCCACCGGAACCGTCAGCTTTACCGATGCGGGTCAAACGCGAACGGAGAGCCATACCGCCAAAGGAAAGGTGATCCTTGAGGGAGATAAACTCAAGCTCGTTGCGGAGGAATTCGATGGAGAAGCTCCGGACTCCGCCGTAGAAAAGCAACCCGAATCCTTAACCCTTTCCGCGGACGGCCAATCTTTGTCCGTCAAAAACGGCATTGTCCTAAGCCGAAGCTAACTGGGACGATCCAGTTGAACGACCCGGGTGTACTTATCGATCCAAGGACTCACCGGGTTGTTTCCGCTGGCCGGATAACCGCCCCATGGCTCCCGAACGTGCTCCAGACTTGGATCGCCATTTAACATTACGCGGGCGGCCCCGCTAAGCTGGGAAAGGATGTGAGCACCATCTAGTCGATGCGAACAAACGCCGACCGAAAGAGGGTATTTGTTCGTGGGCCACTTATCGGCAAATGCTTTAAAGTCCCCGCTTCGGATCCAAAGCGCGGGGGCGAAAACACCTTCCGTGACCAATCGAGAATCCCAATCCGGATCTTCCACCAAAGTTGGCGGAACCAGATTGCCTCGACTATTGCCGACTCTTCCCATCGCTCCCTTGCTCTCGCAAATGCGCTCCTCGGCGGCCTTGGCCTGTCCTTCACTGAAAAGGGGGCCCACCGGCTCGTCTCCAAAGCCAAACTTTGTCGATTGTGTGAACTGCCTGAGGTGATCCCGCACCTGAGGGTAAACATCTGGATGAATCACTGCGCCGTTAATCGAGGTACACGTCTGTCCCGAATACCGAATCGCGCCTTGCCAAAGCAAATTCGCCGCTTCCCTTGGCTCCCAATCTTTGTCTACATAGACCCAAGTGTTGCCGTCGCCATCGACCAATGTAGCGCATCCTTCTTCTAGACCGCGAGCCACCAGGTCGATTCCATGTCGAGAGCTACCCAGCAGGTGAATCAGGGGATGGATTGGGGAAGAAATCGCCATCCGAATAAAGTCCCGAGCATCGCAAAGCACAAGGCTATACAAGTCTGAACTAAGGCCGACTTCCTTTAAGGCTTCACCAAGCAAAACCGCCGATTGAGCCTCTGACGAAGGCGCACGAAGCACGATGCGGTTTCCGGTGGAAAGCGCCGATAGGAGACTCGTAAGACCGATAAGCAGAAAAGCGTTCTGGGGCAAAATCACGCTCACCGTCCCCCAAGGCGCTCGGTGCAATTCCATCACACGTCCGGGATAGGAAATCGGTTGGCACAGTGGGGATGTTGCATTGTCCCACGTCCGCAGGAGTTCAACCGCGCCATCGACCATTTCTCCGCAGTCGCCCCGGTTAAAGCCCGTGCCGATCCGCATCGCATCGGCAAATTCGACTCTACGCTGCTTCAATCGATCTGCGAGTGCTTCCGCAAACGCTTCTACATTACATTCCTCGCGCGGGTGCCGTTGTTGAAACAACGCATCCAACTCCTCCTCGGAGAGTCCCTTGAACGTTGTGACGGTAGTCCCTAGAGGAGAGACCGTGGATATAGGCTCCCCTTCGCCAGATGGCTGTCCCCAAATTAAGCTCGGTTTGTCGATTCTAAGTTCATTCATGGAAGGCTGACCAACAAGATCCCGGCGAGGATGACCGCAACGCCAACCCACTGGAATCGGTTCAGCCGTTCTTTGAGAAAGATCCATGCCATTACCACGGTCACCGCACTAAACAGGGAGGCTAACGCTGTTACGACCGCCGTATTCGCCTCCCTGTTCCCGAACAACCAGGCCACCCACGCTCCCGAATCCAGAAGCGCCGCCAATACTGCCAATCCCCAAACGTTTCGCTTGGTTGGCTGAACCTCTTCCTCAACACCCCGGCGCCTGGCCAGCCCCGCCATAAGAAAGGCGTAGGAAGAGGCCATGATCTTCAGGACGATCAAGGGATATACGTAACCAAGCGGTTTCTGAACGTAGAAGTCGATGATCCAAAACATCACGCCAAACGCGATGGCGCTGCCCACCGCTTGAGGGACTCCCTTGATGGAGACCGGCCCTTCCGAACCCGTTGAGCGACTTACGACGGCCACACCTGCCACCAGTAGCACCGTTCCTGCCAATGCCATTGCTGGCGGCTGGGGACCAAAGACAAGGGTCAGGAATGCTGTCACAATGGCAAAACTGGACGCAATAGGGGAGACCAGAGATAGAGTTCCGATCTCGAAGGCTTTGTAAGTCAAGACTAGACCGCCGACGTGAAAGACGCCCGCGGCAACGGCGATGGCCCAGATATTCGGGCCACCCTTGGAGTCGTGTGGAAATACTGGAATCAACACTAACCAAGAGAGCAAGCTGAATATTTGAATGTACAGCAAGCTTTTCGTGCTGCCCATATATCGTGCGAGAGTAGTGATGACAAAGTCCCCCACACCCCAGCAGATTGCCGCCGCTAATCCAAAAACGACTCCCATGTCGCCTAATAGGCTGGCATCTTATCCCGCCAGATACGCCGAAAAATCGTCAATTCCTCGCAAATATGTGTGAAAGAACAGCAAGAACATGGAATCAGCCCATTGAGAAGTATTCCTATGCCTCTCTGGATGGGTTCACATGGGTCGAGGGATTAAACGAAGTTACGCCTTCTGGAAGAAGTGCTCGCGACTGCAGAAGATTACGCTGGTCATGTCACTGGGATACATGGCTCTGTTCGTCTTTATGCTAACCGTGAGGCCCGGAAGCAAAGACTTCTATCACGGATTTCAGAATATTTACCAAATTCTCGCTCCGCTTTGGGCGAGCTTTGCCTGCTTCGTCTACGCTCGAAGTCCTAAGCACGAGACTAAATCGCAAAAGGCGGCTTGGTGGCTGATTGGACTTGGGTGTCTCTCGTTTACGGCGGGGCAAACCACTTGGACGGTGATCGAGACCTTCATGGGTCAAGAGGTGCCGTTCCCAGGTTGGCCCGATGTCGGTTATCTGGGTTCATATCCGTTCTTGCTCGTGGGCGTCTGTATGCTTCTATACAGCCAACACGTGGCCAGCCGGGCACGCCTCTTCCTGGATAGCACCATCACCGTTGCCAGTTTGGCAATCCTGATGTGGTACTTCCTGATTGAGAAGATGTGGGTGGGAAGCGACGATTCGCTCTTGAATAAGATCATTAGCGCCGCCTACCCCATCGGAGACTTTGCCGCCATCTTCATGGCCACGGTCATCCTGAAGGGCTGTGCACGATCCAGTTCCTTGCGACGTTCCATTGCCTTCATCGCAACGGGCTTAGCCATGATTTCTTTGGCCGACGGCAACTTTCAGTACATGAACCTCAAGGAGACCTACGAGACGGGTTCCTGGGCGGATTGGGGTTGGTCGTTTGGCTTCTTGGCGATTGGATTCGGCGCCATTACCGCACACTGGTGGCCCAAGTCAGACTCGGCTCATCAGCAGCGACATATCAACCAACGCCTGCGAAACGCGGCGAACATGGTTCGAGTGGTTGCTCCCTACATCTTGGTTATCGTCGCCCTCGGAATCGTCATCGTAGACGACTTCATCCGGGATCGACAGATTTCGACCTCGGTGTATACGGAAGCCATCATCGTCTTTACGCTCGTGATGCTACGTCAAGTCTTCATGCTCGCGGAGAACGTATCACTCTCCCGACAGATGTCGGCTCTCAATGAAAATCTTGAAAGCCTGGTCGAACAGCGAACGAGCCAGCTCACCGCCATTCAAAAGCTCACTCGAGCCGTCAACAATACGCTCAAATTCGAAGAAGTGCTGAGCGAGTCGCTTCGCCACTCCAAGATCGCCTTGAATGCCGGCGGCGTAGTGGTGTGGCTCAATGAAGAGGGCGAATCTGGACAACCGATGAAGGTCAAACTCCATACGGCCGAAGGACTCCCGGCAGATATTCCCTTCCGATTGCAACTGGAAGATATGCCTCTGCGACCAACCGTAGAGTCGCTTATCCTCAGATCTACCTCCGATGAGACCTGGAACTGCCTCCGTGCGCCCTTAACATGGCAACACCGGCAAATCGGCATGATCGGCGTGCTTCGAGAAAACAATACGTTCAGCCATGCGGATGAAGATCTGCTGGAAAGTATTGGACTCGAAATCGGTACCGCGCTCGAACATGCTCGCGAGCACTCGAACGCGTTGGCCGCCGCCGACCGAGATTCGGTCACCAACCTTCTGAATCACCGAGCCGTTCACCAGCGTCTTGAGCGGATGTTCAAGGCCGCCAAGCAAGAGGAACAATCGCTGGCGATCATGATGGTGGACCTCAATAACTTCAAACTGTTCAACGACACTTATGGACACGTCATCGGTGACCAAGTTCTCAAGACCGTTGCCAAGGTATTGACTGAAGAAGTTGGCGATGGCGCGCTGGCGGCCCGCTACGGTGGCGACGAATTCATCATCATCATCCCCGGAGCATCCGCAGAAAAAGCTCACGTCATGGCAACCGGAATCCGGACTCGTTTGCAAAGCGAAGGCTTCTGCCGATCCACCGACGAACGAACGATTCCGATTTCTCTCAGCTTCGGCATTGCGTGCTTCCCGGACGACGGGGAAAGCCGACACGAACTACTGACCATCGCGGACTCGAATCTATACTCCGCCAAGAACACGGACACCGGAATAGCCTGGACGAGTGATTCTCAGCGCGCAAATCGCGAGTTAAGAGCCGAGGCGTCCTTCGAAGTCCTGGACGCTCTGATTACCGCCGTCGACAACAAAGACCGCTACACGCGAAAGCACTCCGAAGATGTGACCGAGTACGCGCTTTGGACGGCCGAGGAACTCGGTTTGTCCGAGGAGACGATGCGAACCATTCGCATCGGCGGCCTCCTTCACGACGTTGGCAAGATCGGCGTACCAGACGATATCCTTCGCAAGCCAGGACGACTTACTCCGGAAGAATACGAGATCATGAAGCGCCACCCTCGATTGGGAGAGCTCATCGTCGGTGGAATCCCGGGAATGGAGTCGATTATTGATGCGGTTCGTTCTCACCATGAACGCTGGGACGGACAGGGTTATCCTGATCAACTTGCTGGGGAACAAATTCCCTTTATGGGGAGACTATTGGCAGTAGCCGACGCATTTAGCGCAATGACTACCGATAGACCCTATCGAAAAGGGATGGACTTCTCCGTAGCAATTGGAGAGATCCGAGCGGGAATGGGTACACAATTCGATCCGACCATGGCCGATGCATTTATTAACGCCTGTAATAAACGCGGTCTTCTGGCCGAAGTCACCGACATCCCGGTACGAAAAGCGGCCTAGGATTATTGTTGGATATGGCGCAAAACCGTGAGAAGTGCCTAAGGACGCTATTCCAATTTTTGGCGTCATGTACGATACTGAGGGCCAGTGAGCAATCAGGTCTTTGGAAACGACTGGGTCGAACGGTTTAAGGATCGCGCATCAGTAACGATAGCCGCTGGCATCACCTGCGCATTTCTCGGCGACGAGAGGAACCTTCGGGAATACCTCGTCGCCGATGAATTAGTAAAAGCCCTTCGAAATGAAGGACACATCGTCCATTTCTTATTGTTTGACGATGATATGGACCCTCTCAATTATCGACAATTGCGGGTCGCGGTTAACAAAGATCAATCGATCATCGATCAATTTGAGCCATTTTGCGGCAAGCCCATTAGCGATATCCGATCACCGTTCGATGATAAATTAACCTGGGCAAAACACTTCGAAAATCAGTTTCTTAATCGGCTATCTTCGCTTGATTGTCACCCCACGCTAATTCGCACTTCCAGTCTCTATTCACGTGGCATGTACACGCCATATGTGAGAGAAGTACTTTTAAACAAAGATACGATAATAAAATATCTGGAAGACACGTTCGCTGGCTATCATCCAGAAAAGCTCTACTGGCCGGTCTGCCCCACTTGCGGGTACATCGACTGCACGCATGTGGCGTCCGCGAATGAAACTGAGGTTCACATTGAATGCGAACGCTGCGGCAAGGCGAGCTGGATCGGCTACGACGAGTTGCGCGGAAAGCTCAACTGGAAGTTTGACTGTGCCGCTCGCTGGTCGATGTTCAATATCGACGTCGAACCGTTCACAAAGTCATATCTCGAACCCAAATCGGGCAGCTTCGTGGTCGCTCAAGGCATCTGCAAAACCTTTTTTGGTGGCGGCAAAGTCGAACCCCTGCACTTCGGCACGGTTTCCATGCCCAAGGAGCTTGGATGCCGAATCTTGCCGTCCCTTCCTGCGTCGACTCTCCGGAACATGTTCGTGAAGAACTACAAAGCGGACTTGGATATCAACGAAGAGCGTATCGTCGTGGAAGCCTCAAGGGCCGAAGTCCTGCCCGAATACAATTTCTTGAGCGTCATCAAACAGCTTCTCCCCGCATGGCTCTTGGACAGCACGGAATTAACTCCCGTCCAGCGGGAACTGCTTTCGAAAGGCATGCGCTTTTCTAAGGAGTTTCTCCATTCTGAGGTACGCCCCGTCCTTCCAAACGGTGAGAAACTTGAGAGCACTCCCATAGATGTTCTCCGAGCGATGCACAGCCTATTGCAACGAATAATCGTGCTCCGCGAGTCGTTCCCGAACAATTACGAAGCGTTCATCGCTCCCACGAAGGCGACTATAGACAAGTTGGGAGAGCAGCGCAAGCCGGTCATTACTCACCTCCGTCGGCTGGTCGGACAGGAACAAGGACTGCCCAACTCTCGCTTCCTCTTCTTGCTGCCCATCAGCTATCTCGAGAATTTGGAAAGCATGGTTAGCCTCTATTTGGCGGCTAAGGGCCGAAAGGAGACGTTTGCCGTCATCGATCCAAGCGCATTGGAAGTCCCGTTTAGCCTCGTCAATACCGAACGCATCGCGATGGACTACTAAGATCGGGAAGAATAGGGCATGACCCCCAAAGCCCGGGGATTTACCCTAATCGAACTCCTCGTGGTGATCGCGATCATCGCGATTCTGGCGGCGATTCTCTTCCCGGTCTTTAGCCAGGCAAAGGAGGCGGCCAAGAAGAGTGTTTGCTTAAGCAACCTCCGCCAAATCGGTATGGCGTTTGCGATGTACGGAAACGACTACGATGACCGCTTGCCCGATCGTCGAGACTTGAAGTCAAGCCTCCCAGGAGGGTTCCGACCTTGGACCACCTGGCCGCCCTCAGACCCTCGTGGGGGCTGGGCATCGGTCGTCCTCCAACCTTACACAAAGAACGATCAGATATGGGTCTGTCCCAGTTCACAAGGAATCTTTGCGAACGCGGTTCAAGTAAGACAGGCCACGTCCAGTCAACCAAACTCTGTCCAGACCACTTACTGGCTCTGGCGGTTTGACCACCTGGACGATCCGATACCCCTCGACAATCTTTGGGGAAAGTCGCCTGATCAGTCGGTTGAGGACCTTCGCGCCGCCAATAACGCTCAAGTCGGAATGCCCGAAGGCGTAGCAGACGTCGAGCTGGCAGTTGATCCTTACTTCCCAAGAACGATTCCCACTACGCCGGTCGAGCTACGGGGAAAGACCTCGCATTCAGGTGGCCGAAATCGGCTCTTCCTAGACACCCATGCAAAATGGTTGCGAGATGTTCGCACCAATTGAGCTAGGCTTTAGCCAAGGTTTAGGAGAACCGTTAAGATAGCACCCAATGCCGCGCGGAAATCGAGACAAGGCAAAGCAAAACTTGGTGGGTTACCTATTCATCAGCCCCTGGCTGATTGGGTTCATCGCCTTTACGTTTTGGCCCTTTATCCGTAGCATCTACCTTTCCTTTACCCGCTATAACATCGTGACCGAACCAAAGTGGGTGGGGTTGGCGAACTACAAGATGCTCCTGACCCAGGACGAACTTTTCTATAAGTCGGCATGGGTCACGATCAAATATGCAATCGTAGCCGTTCCCCTCGGAATCGTCGCCGGAGTTGCCTTGGCCTTGTTGCTGAATATCAACGTGAAGGGGATGTCGGTCTTCCGCACCATTTTTTACCTACCATCTATCGTTCCGACGGTCGCCACATCGGTTGTATTCATGTGGCTTCTGAACCCCAACATTGGACTCGTAAATCGCATCCTCGCCGTAGTCGGCGTTCAGGGCCCTGCTTGGCTCAGCACGTCCCCTTGGGCCTTTAACAGCCTGATCATGATGGCGCTGTGGGGTGTAGGTGGCAGCATGGTCATCTACTTGGCTGGTCTGAAGGACATCCCGGTTCATCTTTACGAGGCTGCGACTCTGGATGGAGCAAGCAGTGTCAAGAAGCTTCGCTATGTCACCCTTCCGATGATGACCCCGGTGATCTTCTTCAACCTGGTTATGGGAATCATCAGCGCCTTCCAGTACTTCACGCAAGCATTCGTGATGACCCCCAATGGGGGGCCCGAGGACAGCACCTATTTCTACTCGCTTTACCTCTACAACCGAGCTTGGAAGTATCTGGATATGGGCTATGCCAGCGCCATGGCGTGGATTCTCTTCCTCGTCGTCATCGTCCTGACGGGGTTGGTATTCCGAACTCAGAAGAAGTGGGTGCACTACGGTGGGTAAGCAGATCAAAAAGTGGTTCAGCATCGCGTTTGTAGCGATTGTTACCGTCGTGGTGTTCGCCACGAACCAATCCACGCCTCGCAGATACCCCGCCAGAATTCCGGTGCGTTTTTGGCACCGATGGCAAGGCGATTGGGAAAAGCAGGTCCAGAAGATCGTGGACGCTTTCAACGAGAGTCAGGACAAATACGAGGTCATTGCCCTCAGCACACCCGCGTCCGGGGCAGACTCTAAGTTCATCATGGGCGTCATCGGCGGCGATCCCCCCGACGTCATGTCAATGTGGAATGGCGCCATCCCTAACATGGCGGATAACGGCTTCTTGACCCCTCTGGAAACGCTCATGTCGCCAGAAGAAAAGAAGGCGTACTTTAACGACAGCTATCCGGTCATCAGAGATAGCGGCATGTATAAAGGAAGAGTGTACGGAATCACTATCGGTTCCGATCTTTACGCCCTCTATGTCAATGTCAAGCAATGTCGTGAAGCAGGCTTAGATCCCGACCATTTCCCCACTACGCTTGAAGAGTTGGAGCGCTGGGGCGACAAACTCAATCAATACGATAAGAACGGAAATCTCACGCGCCTCGGCTTTGTTCTAAGCAGTCTCGACTACATCGCCTACCTGTTCGGCGGCGGATTTTACGTCCATCCAGACGGCACCTACGATTTGAACACGCCGCAGAACCTCCGCGCTCTCCAACGCATCGTCGACGAGCGCAAGAAGCTGGGATTTGAAAAGGTACTGCGGTTTAACGCGGGTCTCAAGAACTCTGCGGGAGCCGCTGCTTGGCCCTTCATGACCGGCGATCTCTCAATCACCTTCGACGGCCAATGGCGTGTCGAAGAACTTCGCAAGTTCCGCCCCGATCTGGAATACCGCGTCTATCCGGTCCCGCCCCCCGCTCAAAATGGCAAACCCCTTGCCGGAACGATCAGCGGAAACTTCATGATCGTTCCCTCCTCCGCAAAACAGAAGGAAGGAGCATGGGAGTTCATCAAGTTCTGGTCCGGTCTGGACGATCCGAATCGAGCCGCAAAATTCTACAATCTCGGCGGCTGGCTGCCCTTATCTCCTGCTGTCACCAATTCGCCCAACTTCCAGGCATGGCTGAAAGAAAACCCCCAATTCAAGGCATTCCTCCAGATCCTCGCCAGTCCGAACTGCAAACCGATGCCCGCCATCGCAAATCTCCAATTTCTGAACGATCAAATCTCGCGCGCAGAAGACCAGGCGGTACGTGGAACCGTCACGCCGAAGCAAGCGCTCGAAGAGCTCGAAGCCAACTACAAGAAAGAACTCGACCGAAGGAGGGCGCTCGGCTATGACAACTGATGGCCCCAAGCTCAACCTCGGATCGAAGGTCGCCACCTACGTGGTGTTAACACTGCTCTGTCTTCCTGCGTTGCTCCCTTTGGTCTGGATGATTTCAACCTCGCTCAAGGGCGATACGCAGATCTATAACGCCACCGATCACGGACTTTCGCTCTCGACTCTGGTTCCGTCCCCACTGCACCCGGAGAACTACCCTGACGCATTAAATACCCTTCCCTTTTTGGTCTATCTGCGCAACACGTTGTTCCTATGCATCTGCACGGTCCTTGGCGCGGTGGTTTCCAGTGCCGTCGTCGCCTACGGATTCGCCAAGGTCAATTTCACGGGAAAGAACACACTGTTTATGCTGATGATCGCGACCATGGCCCTTCCCGGTCAGGTCACCATGATTCCGGTTTTTAGTCTTTACCGCTCGCTGGGTTGGTATGGCACCTATCTCCCCATCATTGTCCCGGCATTTACTGCGTCCGCTTACTACGTCTTCTTGATGACGCAGTTCTTCCGCACCATTCCAAACGAAATGTCGGAGGCGGCTCGAGTCGATGGCGCGGGAGAATGGACGATCTTCACCCGTCTCATCTTGCCGCTTTCCAAGCCCGCGCTAGCCACCTGCGCCCTGTTCCAGTTCATCGGAACCTGGAACGACTTTCTCGGTCCGTTGCTTTACATTAACGACCCCGCGAAGTACCCCTTGGCCTATGGACTTCAACAGTTCGTCACACTCTACGGCGGCAAACACGCTCAGCTTATGGCGGCGAGCACGATCTTTACGATACCCATCATCATCCTATTCTTCTTCGCTCAGAAAACGTTTATCCAGGGCATTTCCACCACCGGCGGCAAGTAACCTGCCCAATCAGGTTAACTTCCGCCCGTGGGAAAGAAGCATCGCCACGCCACCCCTTTTAAACCGGAGGAAGCCCTTGAAAGGGCCATTGCCCTGCATCAAGGCGGGCGACTCGCCGATGCCGAGGCTATCTACCGCATCTTGCCGAAGGACAATCCGACGGTCCTGCAACTCCTCGGCGTTCTCTGCTTTCAGACCAACCGTCGCGCAGAAGGCGCCGACTTGCTTCGGCAAGCCCTCTCCATCGACCCCAACCACGTCGAAGCTCTTTCAAATCTCGCGGTTGTGCAGACCGAGGATGGCGACTACACCAGCGCTCTGTTCACTCTCGAACGGGCAATCGCTCTTATGCCCAGCAATCCGGAGCTGCTCAACAAGAGGGGCTTCGTTCTCCAACAGCTTGAACGTCATGGCGAAGCCATGACAAGCTTTCGTCATGCCCTGGACCTAGCCCAAAACTTCCCGGACGCATGGTTCAACCTCGGCAACTCGTTACATGCTGAGCTAGACTTTGCTGGCGCCGCTCAGGCATTTCAGAGGGTCCTCACCTACCGTCCCAACGACCATGAAGCTCTCGGAAATTGGGGCAGCGCCCTCGTCGAAATGCGCAAACCTGCGGAAGCCGAGCAGGTCCTCAGACGCTCGATCGCCATTCGCCCCACCGCCAATGCTTACCACAGTCTGGCGTCTGCCCTGAGTGGTCTGGGACAAAGAGAAAGCGCCATTCGAGCCGCCAAGACCGCGGTCGATTTGAGTCCCAGAACTCCTGATCATCACCTCCTTCTGGGGATTCTCTATCGGAGCTTTCGCCAAAACGAAAACGCGATCGCATCCTTACAGAAAGCCTATGATCTGTCGCCTACCGACCGAACCACTATTGCCCTGGCTTCCTGCCTCCATCAGACGGGGCAGATCGATGCCGCGCTCACCCTCCTGGAGCAGGCGCCCTCTCCTGCCCGAAGATTCCTCCACGCGCTCCTCGTTCCGGTGATTCCGCAGTCGATCGAAGAGATGGAAACGCATCGACAGAGGGTCATACGAGAACTAGAATCGATTGCCGCCGAGCCCTTCCCCATTGCCGACCCCTACCGCGAGGTCGGTCAGACCAACTTCTACTGGGCCTACCATTCAGAAGGGGATCTGACCATGCAGCGCGCCGCCGTCGAGGCATACCAGCGGTCTTGTCCCGATCTCGCCTGGATCGCTCCCCATTGCTGTGAAGTGAAGGGGCGAAACGCCAAAACGAGAGTTGGCGTTTGCTCGGCGAACTTGAACCGTCACACCATTGGCAAACTTTTTCGGCGACTCATTATTGGGCTCCGGTCAGACGATATTGAAGTCGTTTTCTTCGATGCGTCCAGCCGTACAGATGATTGGACCAAAGAGGTGATCGATGGCGCCGATCGCTCTTACCTGCTCACTGGAGACCTCTTTGCCTCTCGCCAGCTAATCGCCGATCAGAAGCTCGACGTCCTTTTCTATCCCGATCTGGGAATGGACAAGCTCACGTATTACTTGGCGTTTAGCCGCCTCGCCCCAGTTCAAATGACGACGTGGGGTCATCCTTCTTCAACCGCGCTTCCTTACATGGACTACTTCCTTTCAAGCGACGACTTGGAGCGCGAACATTCCGAAGACGACTATTCGGAGAAGCTGGTGAAGTTCAAAAATCTGATGACTGTTTTCACGCGCCCCGAACTTCCAACGGCCACGCGAGCAGACTTGGGTTTGCCTGAGGACAAGCGGATTTATGTTTGTCCTCAGACGTCATTCAAGCTCCATCCCGACTTCGATCAAGTCTTCGCCAAGATTCTTCGCCAAGACCCCGAAGCTCAAATCGTTCTCATTCAGGGATTGGAAAGCCACTGGGATCGACTTCTTAAACAACGATTTCAATCCCTTATGCCCGAGGTGGCGCATCGAATCGTCTTTGTCGAAAAGCTCTCCACCGAGAACTTCATCGCCCTCAACTCCCTCGCCGACGCCGTCTTGGACACCTTCTACTTTGGCGGCGGCAATACGAGTCTGGAAGCCTTCTCCGCCGGAACCCCCATCGTAACCTGGCCCGGTCAATTGCTGCGTGGTCGAATCACCCTAGCCCAATATCGAATGATGGGGATCGATGATCTCATTGCCAGAGATCCAGATCACTTTGTCGAGCTCGCTTTGAGGTTGGCAAACGATCGAGATTGGCACGCCGAACTCTCCAAGAGAATCCTCCAGAACTGCCATGTGCTTTACGATAATCCTTCGCCCATCGAAGAATTGCGACGATTCGTTTTAAGCCACTGACCATTTACCTTTTAGCTTCCAGGTAACGTTCAGGCGATGCGGTTCGCCCTCTCTGCTTTCGCTGATGAAATCAGTCCCAATCTGGACACTCAGATCGCCACGCTGAAACGCCTGGATGTCACGGGGCTAGATCTTCGTAGCGTTGAAAACGTTAATGTCCTCAGCCTCACCGATGCTCAACTCGATGAGGTCGCGGAACAATGCGATGCCAACGGTCTTCACGTTCAAGCGATCGGTTCTCCCGTCAATAAAGTACGGTTCACCTCCGAAAACCGCCCCCAAGAGCTCGAAAAGCTCCGTAGAGCCATCCACGCCGCCAAGCGCACCAACACCGACAAAATCCGAATTTTTTCGCCTGAAGTTGATGAGTCTCAAGCGGAGTCGGCTTGGCCCGGAGTGAAAGAATGGATGCAGGAGCAAATTGAGGAGGCGGGTGAACACGGCATCGTCCTCTTGCACGAAAACGACGCCAAGTTTTATGGCGCCTATCCCGAAAACGCCCGGCGACTCTTTGGCGAGTTGGGATGCCCAAACTTCCGTGCCGCCTTTGACTTCGCAAATACCGTCCTTATCGGTTTTAGGGCCATGAATGACTGGTTCCCTTGGCTCCTCCCTCACCTCCATACTTTGCACATTAAGGACGCCATTGAGTCTGATCACAAGGTGGTACCTGCCGGTGAAGGGGACGGCCAGATGGTGGAAACTCTGCGTTGGCTTATCTCCCAAAACTGGAGTGGCCCCCTCACAATCGAACCGCATCTGGCCAGCGCTGGCAAGTTCGGCGGTTTCTCAGGCGACCAACTCTTTGAAGCGGCGGTTGTCGCGTTACGCGGCGTAGTGAAGGAAGTCGGAGCCGAAGCTTGAGCGTTCGGTTCGGAATAGTGGGTTGCGGCGCCATCTTCCCTGTCCACGCAACGGCCCTCCAGAACATCAATGGGGCCAAACTTCAAGCAGTCTTTGACCTCGGTCCCCGGACGACCCTCGAGGCCGCGGAAAAGTTCAATTGTCTCGCCGTCGAATCCTTAGATGACCTCTTCGCCGAATCCGACGTCGTCGTCATCTGCACTCCCAGCGGTAGCCATGCCGATATTGGCCTGGTCGCTGCCAGCCGTGGTAAGCACGTCATCGTCGAGAAACCGATCGACGTGACCTACCCAAAAGCCTGCGCCCTTGTCGAAACTTGCGAACGCGCGGGAGTCAAACTCGCCACCATCAGCCAACATCGATTCGCCGCCCCCGTCCAGCGACTTCGCGAGGCGGCGCAAGGTGGAGAACTCGGAACTCTCTTGGCCGGCGATGCCTATATCAAGTGGTATCGCACCCAAGCATATTACGATAGTGGAGACTGGCGAGGCACCCTCGTCATGGACGGCGGAGGCTGCCTGATGAACCAGGGGGTCCACATGATCGATATGATTCAGTGGATCATGGGTGGCGTCCATGCCGTTCAAGCCCAAACCCGAACGGCCGCGCATTCCATTGAAGTCGAAGACATTGCTCAAGCCCTGGTCGAGTACAAGAACGGCGCCATCGGCATTATCTATGGTTCCACTTCCTTCTATCCAGGAATGGCGGAGCGACTGGAAGTCCATGGAAGACACGGCACCGTCATTCTTGAAGGCGACCGCGTGAAGTTTTGGAAAGCTGATCCCATCGCGGCGGCCGAGGGTCTCTATGGCGGGGGGGTCATGATGCAACCGACTCCCAGTCAGCATGTTGCCGATTCTAATGAAGCAGCAATTATTGAATCATCGCAGGTAGATCCGTCATGCGTTTGGGGAGAGCAGCATCGGCTACAACTCGAGGACTTCGTACGTGCGGTGCAAGAAGACCGAGCCCCCTTCCTTACCGGCCGGGACTCCCTGGAACCGCTGAAGATCATTCTCGCGATTTACCAAAGCGCCCGGGAAGGCGGTCGCCGCGTGGAGATCGATTCGGTAGTCTAGTCTCAGCCCTCAAGTTTGCCTATGAAAAAGCTCATCTCCTACCTTCCTTTGGCTCTCACTCCCATCGCCCACGCCGACCCAAATGTCCCCGCTATCTTTGGCGATAACATGGTGCTCCAGCAAGCTGGTCGCGTACCTGTTTGGGGAAAGGCCGATCCCAATGAGAGAATCGATGTCGATATCGCAGGGCAGCACCGGTTGGTCTATGCCGGTCGCGATGGTTCCTGGCAGGTCGAGTTCCGAAACCTTCCTCTCGGTGGCCCATACGTCATGACGATTAAGGGGAAGAAGACGCTCACATTCCAGAACGTTCTCGTTGGCGATGTCTGGATCGCCAGCGGACAATCCAACATGGAGTGGACCTGGAATAGTTTTTCCGCCAATCGCCGCCATCCCGTTGGCAAGGCCGACTTCCCAGAAGTCCGCTTCTTCCAGGTTGAAAGAAAAGCCACCGGCATCCCCGAGACGGACCTCAAAGGAAAGTGGGTGGTGTGCGATGCCGAGACCATGAAGAGCTTCTCGTTGGTCTCGTTCTTCTTCGCTCGCCGCATCTTCGAAGAAACCCAAATTCCGCTGGGAGTCATAGGCACGTACTGGGGAGGCACTCCCGCCGAAGCCTGGACTCGACTTTCCACACTCGAGACCCTGGATGACTGCAAAGTCATGGTGGATCACTACCGCGCGATCAGTAGCGACTATGAGGGCACCATGGCCGAGTACCAGCAGAAGCTGGCCGAGTGGAACGAGAAAGCTTATTTTAAGGATTCCGGCAATGCGGGAGTCGAAAAAGGTTGGGCCGACGCCAATTTCAACGACTCCACATGGCCCACTGTCGCTTTACCCTCCGCTTGGGAATCCTCTGGCAAGAAAGACTTGGATATTGACGGGATCGTCTGGTTTCGCAAGGAGGTAAACATTCCCGCCGACTGGGCGGGACGAGACGTAACCCTCGAACTCGGGCCCATCGACGATGCCGATATCACCTACTGGAATGGAGTTGAAATCGGCCAGACACCCATCACCACTCCCAACAGTTGGCAAGTGCCGCGTATTTACCACGTTCCTGCAAGCGCGGTTAAAGCCGGTAAGGCGACGATTGCCGTGCGCGTCTATGACTGGATGGGAGGAGGAGGATTTGTCGGTGGTCCGATGAGACTTACCGTGAGCGACCTTTCAAACGGTCCGGTCAAGATCGATGGTCCTTGGAAGTACGGCATCGAATCCGCCCGCCCTTCGCTGGACCAGCGATTTTACAACACCCAACCCCAGCAACCTTATGGCCCAGGCAGCGCCATTGCCCCTAGCAATCTCTGGAATGGCATGGTGAATCCTCTGGTTCCTTACGCCATTAAGGGAGTGATCTGGTACCAGGGAGAGTCCAACGCAGATCGTGCCTATCAATACCGCTCACTGTTCCCCGGCATGATAAAGGACTGGCGCAACGCGTGGGGACGGGGTGACTTTCCTTTCTACTTCGTCCAACTTGCCAACTATATGGCCCGCAAAGTTGATCCAGCAGAGAGCAGCTGGGCTGAACTTCGCGAAGCCCAAGCGATGACGCTCCGCCTGAAGAACACCGGTATGGCCGTGGCCATCGACGTCGGTGAAGCCAATGACATTCATCCGCTCAACAAGGAAGCGGTGGGAGAGCGATTGGCCAAATGGGCGCTTGCCAAAGACTATGACAAAGATGTGGCGCCCTCGGGTCCGCTCTATAAGTCGATGACCGCAGAGGGCAGCCGAATTCGCATCAAGTTCGAGTATGCAGATACCGGACTCGCCAGCCTATCTGGACAGCCCTTGATCGGCTTTGCCATTGCCGGCGAGGACAGAAAGTTCACCTGGGCGCAAGCCAAGATCGAAGGAGATACGGTCGTGGTCTGGTCCCCTCAAGTCGCCAAACCGGTCGCGGTTCGCTACGCCTGGGCAGATAATCCTGCCTGTAATCTCATCAACAAATATGGACTCCCCGCCTCGCCCTTCCGCACCGACGCTTGGCCCGGGGTCACCGTAGATAAACGCTAGCGATAGGCTCCGATAAATCCTACCGGCGCCTCATGGTGCTCCCGCTCGGTCCAGCGAAAGCCGCTGGACCGGAGCGCCGTTCGAATCGAATCGGGATCCTTCCCGGTTCTTTGATGCCACTCCAGCAAGATGAGGTCGATTTTGCCCAGCAATTGGGTTTCTGCTAACCGGTCGATGATCTCGTACTCGGCCCCTTCCGCATCTATTTTCACCACGAGTTTGCGTCCAGCTAGCCGATCCATTGCCGCTCGGATCACCGGCGCGATGTCTTTAACCTGAACCTTCTCCATGCCTCCGGCACCCGCAGGAACGGGAACGAACAGTGAGTTGCTGGGTCTGTAGTCAGGATTTGACGGTATCTCAAACTCTCCGTCCTGATCGGAAAGTCCCCATTCTTGCAGCGTGATTCTTGGTGCCAATTCTGGATTCAACGCAACATTCCGGCGAGCGATTGCGGCCGTGCTAGGCATCAGTTCGAAGGACTCCACCTCGGCCTCGTACCTCTCGGCAAAGAAAAGTGTCGCCGCCCCAATATTCGCCCCCACATCCAGAACCAAGAATTTCCCAGGCTCCTCGAACGTGTAAAGTTTTTCAAGAAAGACCTCCGCAAAAACCCCGATGTCAACTTCGGAGAGCGCGATTCCTTGGATTCCCATGACGCGAATGAGAACCTCGTTTTCACGGACCTCGAACGAAGCCCCCGCTCGTAAGTGGAGTTCGATCGCTGTGCGGATCGCCTTAAGGATCGCAACCGCCCCCAAATTCGGCTCGGGGATTGGCGACCCAAGGCCGGGCACGATCAGTGCCCCCGCACCATCAACCGTACACCCCGGAATCCGAGTGAACCAATATCGCGAAAGTAGCTTGGCCCACTTCGGCCCTACGCTCCGAACAAAGTAGAGCCAGAGTGCGAATCGACGCAAACTTCGGAGCAAACTCATCGCTCCCATTCTGAACGAGCCTTCGCTCAATTAGCGAATGTTGAAGTACTTGGCTTCCGGATGGTGAACGATGATCGCACTTGTCGATTGCTCAGGAACCAACATAAACTCCTCGCTCAGTTCGATGCCTATATCTTGCGGTTGTAGCAATTCAAACAACTTTGCCTGATCTTCAAGGTTGGGGCACGCCGGGTATCCAAACGAATATCGGGCGCCGTGATACTTGGCGCTGAACAGCAAGCGCATCTCCTCGGGCTCCTGATCGGCAATGCCCATCTCTTGTCGGATCTGCTTGTGCCAGTACTCGGCCAGCGCCTCTGCCGTCTCTACACCCATTCCGTGAACGAAAAGATAGTCTTGATAATTCCCATCGGCGAAGAGCTTCTTTTCCACTTTGGAGACGTCTTCGCCCACCGTCACGATGTGAAATCCCACCGTGTCTCTTTTGTCTGCGTCTTTACTGCGGAAGAAATCGCTCAAGCAGAGTCTCTTGCCGTCACGCTGACGAGGGAACGTGAACCTTAGCCATTCGGTCCGCTCGTCGTCTCGATAAATGATGAGGTCGTTCCCCTCGGACGCACATGGGAAATATCCCCACTTCACTTTCGGCTTGAGCACGCTTGCCAGTTCTTTTTTGAGACGCTCAAAGATCGGCCCCGACTCGGCTTCCAACCACTCGGTGAACTCAACGTTCCCCATACCCTCGGGCCTTCGGAACTGCCACTGACCTCTTACCAAGGCGATGGGATTGATGTATTTGTAGACCTCGAAAATGTCGAACTTCTCAAAGCGCCGCGCCCCATAAAAAGGCAAGGCGGGCGAGGTCGCTACTGCCTCGACATCGGACTTTGTGCCATCGAAGACGTAGAGGTCTTGATCCACTTCCCCCACGCGATGACTGGATACTCGTTGGTATCCAGTTTCGCCTTCTTCAGCCTCTGCGGCGATGGGAAGCGGCGTATCTCCGGAGCCTCCGCACAGATCGCCCATCAACTTGAGCCCTTCAAAGGCATCCTGAGCGTAGAAGACGCGCCCTTTGTATTGGCTGCGCAGGTCCTCCTCGACGTAGCCACGCGTAAGCGCCGCTCCCCCCAAAATGACTGGAAAGCCGTGCAACCCTCGCTCGTTCATTTCAAGCAGGTTGTCACGCATGATCAGAGTGCTCTTCACCAAAAGCCCACTAAGTCCAATCACTTGAGTTTTGTTCTTCTTGGCCTCGTCCAAAATGGTGTTAATGGGCTGCTTGATTCCAATGTTAACGACCCGGTAGCCATTGTTGGACAAGATGATGTCCACCAAGTTTTTCCCAATGTCATGAACGTCGCCTGCCACCGTCGCGAGCAAAATCGAACCCTTCTCGCTCCCTTCTACTTTCTCCATCAGCGGCTCTAGCTGACGAACCGCTGCCTTCATAACCTCCGCGCTCTGCAAAACGAACGGGAGTTGCATCTTTCCCGCACCAAACAATTCGCCGACCGTTTTCATTCCGTCCAGCAAAATCTCGTTGATGATGTCCAGGGGCGAATACTGTTCCAACGCCTCGGCCACGTCGCGATCTAGGTTCTTCTTAATCCCATCGACGATGTGCTTCTTAAGTCTGTCCTCAATCGAGAGTCCCTCAAACGGATCGGCGCTCGATGAGGTCGCCTTGACGTTCTCGAAACGGGCCATGAATTCGATCAGAGGATCGTAGGTCACCGTTCGCTCAACCGTAGGCTCGGAAGGGGGCATGGCCTAAGAGAATACCTTCCCAGGTTCAAATGAACCTGAGAAGGAGCAGGGTGACGTAGTTTCTTAGGCTAAACCGCGCATTCGCAAAACGATCAAAACGGCCTACTCGTCCGCCCTAAACTCCAGCGGATCGAGTCCCATCAGTCCACGGCTCATTGTCCGAACCGGTTCAAACTCTGGGCACTCTTGACGGTAGGCACGAACGGCCGAATGAACTGCCAACGCCGTCGCTGTCACCACATTAAGTGAAGTGACCAATCCATACAGCGGAATCGCTACCGAGAGATCGCACTGCGCCTCCAGCGCTTCTGGAATACCATTCTGCTCCTCACCGATCACCAGCGCCAGAGGAAACTTCCAAGGGGCCGTTTCAATGTCGACGGAACGCTCGGAAAGGGTCAACGCCGCCAGGGTGTAGCCTTCCGCTTTCGCTTCCTTCAGAGCTTGTTCAACGGGAACCCACCGCCAAGGCTGCCAACCCTTGGTTCCCCGCTGCCCCGCAAAGTCGATCGCCCCGTCTTGCTCCTTTTGGAAGTCCACGCGCTCAAGCCGAAAGGCGTCCGCCACCCGGGTCATTCCTCCCTGATTAATAGCCTTACCCAGAGGCATGACGATCAAACGGATTGGAGCCTTTGGGATATCGCGATATTGCTCTCTAAGCCCAGGATCGTGAGCATCCTTGCCTCCTTCTCGCCACGATTCCTCTAACGCGGCATCCATACGCCGGTGGCGCTCTTTCCAATTGATGAGATGCACCCTGTTATTTTGCGCAACCCAGCAATTTTTCCGACCCGGATACTCAACCCTTAAACCGAATATCTGGTTAATCGCTTCTGTGTTGGAGGTCGTCTATGGAAGGACCAGAACCTCAGAAGAACTCTAAGGATAGGTGCAGGAATGGCACGTAAGCAGTTAAAAATTGTTCGTTTGTTGGAGCCCGAGTTGTGTCTCGAATGTCGCTTCGCTCAGACCGCCGACGTTGAGACGGAAGCGGGAACCCATCAGCGCATGATTTACTGCCGACGCCTCGACTGCGATAATTGGGATATCGTTAACGCCGAACCAGCCAAGAGCATGGAAGTAGACGATTGGGGCTTGGACGCCGCCTAAACGGGTCGGATTGAAAAGACATCCACATCAACCCCCCGGCTAAAACAGATGTGCTCCCAGGGCAGAGATGGGAGCCCCGATGCTTCCAGCATCGTTTCTTTACATCGAAGCGCTCTTGCCTCCCGTATCTCGTACGGCGGATGAGCAACGCGTCCGGTAAACAAGCGTCCTCCTCTCTCTGAGTAGAGCAAATAACGCTCCACCAAAAAGAACTCCAAAGATCCGGGCTGGGGCAGGACTAACAAATCCCCAATCTCTGTCTCAATCGAGTGCTTGGCTCCCGAACGACGCCGCACCGCTTCATAGGAGACAATTCCCGTTTCCGTGACTTTCATGTCCGAGCGGAAATACGGGAGATTGTAAAAACGTCTCGCGAACTGGACGGCCAAGCTATTGGCCGCATCCAAGCTGAAGAACCACACCCCCGGCTCCTTCCCGTCTCGGTGCACGTAGGTCCGAACGTTCGTCTCCGGAAAGGTGTGAGTTCCTGGCACCGCCGGCAACCACGGAAACCGAATCCCCGTCATCCAAAACGGCACCAAAGCCACCCAGGCTTTCCCATCAAACGTGTCCACCGTCAGACCAGGGGGAAGCTTGCTCTGAACAACCTCCGGCTCAACCGAATAGTGAAGGAACGTCAGGTCCCGCCACTTCTGAACCATTGCGCGGCGCCCTTCAGGACGCTCACGTAAGTCAAGTTGAAGCTGCGGACTTAGCACATCCGATTCTAGTTGGTACTTGCGCTCAAAAGCTCGCCGCTCGAAAGCGCGGAAGTCCATTCTGCGAAATCCCGCTTCGCGGCTTCCAGCTTCCGGGCTCGCTTCACGCCCTTGTCGCGTGTCGGCTCCTCTGGATCCGGGAATAGCCCCCAGTTCACGTTCATCGGCGCAAATTCCCGCTCCGTCTCATCTTGAAGGTGCCCAATCAAAGAGCCATACGCGCAGGCCCGTCCCGGAACGGCGAACTCGGTCCCTCGAATCCGAGCCAAAACACTCAGCCCCGCATAGATTCCCATCGCCGCCGATTCGACGTATCCTTCCACACCCGTCAACTGCCCCGCTACATAGAGCCCGGGCCGATCTCTTAGCTCAAGCGTCTCATGAAGCGCCTTCGGCGCCTCCAGATAGGTGTTTCGATGGATCACTCCGAACCGGACAAACTCCGCGTTCTCCATCCCCGGCACCATCCGGAAAATCCTCTTCTGCTCCCCCCACTTCAACCGGGTTTGACAGGCCACCAGCGAGTAAAGCGTCTTTTCCTTGTTCTCAGGCCGTAGTTGCAACGCCGCCCAGGGCCGTCGCCCGGTCCGGGGATCCGTTAGACCGACAGGCTTAAAGTTGCCGAACGCCAATGAACGCGCTCCTTTCTCCGCAATCGCCTCAATGGGCGTACAGCCCGCGAAGTACTTGATCTTCTCCAGGAATCGCTCTTCCAACGTCCCGCCCCCGACTGGCGCCTCTCCAAGTTGGTACCCCTCATCCACCGAGGTCTCCCCCCGAACTCCGCCCGCTTCAAACGCATGAATCGGAGCCCGCTCCGCCGAAACCAGAGCCTCAACAAACGCCTCGTAAGATTCCTTACCAAAGGGACAGTTCAAATAGTCGTCCCCTTCGCCCTTGTCGTAACGAGACTGCGCAAAGACGATCGAGCGATCCAGCGACGATGCCTCCACCGTCGGGCTCACCGCATCATAGAAGTACAAGTGCTTCCGCCCGGTGAGAGACGCCAACCAATCGCTCATCTCGGGCGAGGTCAACGGTCCCGTCGCCAAGATAACGATTTGACCAGCCGAAAGCAGTTCCTCGGCCAGCGCTGGGGTGAATTCCTCTCGCACGATCTCGATCAGTGGATTTTCTTCTAGCTTGCACGTAATCGCTTCCCCAAACGCCTCGCGATCAACCCCCAGCGCCTCGCCCGCCGGCACTTCATGCTCCAACGCCGTCTGCAAAACGATTGATCCCAGGGCCGCCATTTCGGTCTTCAACTGTCCGGCGGGAGAGGTGGGGAGCTTCGACTTGAGCGAGTTCGAACAAACCAGCTCGGCAAACCAGGAGGTTGTGTGGGCGGGTGTCATGCGCTGGGGACGCATCTCGTACAACCGAACCTTCTCCCCCCGAGATGCCAATGCCCACGCCGCTTCGACTCCGGCGAACCCGGCGCCGACAACTGTGATCATGCCCAAGATTATGACTCGGCTATCCTAATGCCTATGGACCCTGCTCAAGCCGAACAAATGGCCAAAAACTGGACCGAAGCCTGGAACAACCACGACCTCGACGCCATGATGGAACACTATGCCGAAGACGTCGTTTTCCACTCCCCGTTCGTCAAGAAGCTCAATGACGAGGAACAAGGCGTCGTAAGGGGCAAGCCCGCCCTCCGCGAATACCTCGCCCGAGGCATGGAAGCCTATCCCCACGTCCGCTTCCAACTCCACCGCACTGGAGTCGGCCTGGGAAGCATCGTTCTTAACTACATAAGTGTCAACGGAATGCTGGCCAACGAAGTCCACATCCTCGACGAAACCGGCAAAGCCAAAGAAGTTCGCTGCCACTACTCAGAAGTCGTCACCTAAATTAGTCCCAACGCCCTCGTCGCGCAGCGATCCTATCAACCCATGCTCCACCTACTGCCGCTTCTCTTCGCCCCCCAGACCGACTTCGCCACCTGGTTTAAAGGTTACGACGCCTGCTTCATCCTCCGCGAGACCGGCACGGGCAAGGAGACGATCTACAATGCCAAGCGCGTGAACCAAGCTTTCCCGCCCTGCTCCACATTCAAGATTCCCAACTCGCTGATTGGTCTTGAAACCGGCGTGGTGAAAGATGAGAACACCCTCTTCAAATGGGACGGAAAGGACAAGGGGCGAGAAGCTTGGAACCAGGATCACACCCTCGCGTCCGCCTTCGAGAACTCCGTGCTCTGGTACTACCAGCGCATCGCTCGATCGGTTGGCCCCAAGCGGATGCAGTTCTTTGTGGACCGACTTGGATATGGAAACCGCGATATCTCAGGCGGGATCGATAAGTTTTGGCTGATGTCATCGATGAAGATCACCGCGCGCCAACAAGTCGATCTGCTTCAAAGCATTTACGCAGGCAAAGTGCCTTTCAGCCAACGCTCTCAAACGATCTTGCGCAAGATCATGGTCATCGAAGACAAGCCTGGCCACTACACATTTAGCGGCAAAACCGGCTCCGGTAACGGACCAAACGGAATTGACCTTGGCTGGTTTGTTGGATCGATAAAGACCGGTGGGAAACGCTATGTCTTTGCCACCAACATCACCGGAAAAACCGCTTGGGGACCTGAAGCAAGAAGAATCACGAAAGAGATTCTTGCCGACCTCAATCTTCTCCGCTGAACTCAGGTTAATCACTAGCTGGAATGAGAAAAAACGTGTTCACACGTCTACCATTCCGTGATATGATTTCCCTGTGATGACCGCAAAGGAGTTACTTATCAATCAGCTTGAGGACGCCGGATACCAACTGGAGAAAGCGTATGAAGGCATCGACGAATCGACTCTCGACCACCGGATCACCAAGGATGCTATGACGCCCCGAGAAACCTTGGTCCACTTAAGCGAGGCCTACTACGCGGTAATCGAAGATGCCGCGGGACGCCAGCACGAGTGGGGCTCCTACGTCGCTCCCGATACCTCCTGGCCAGGTCTTTGGAAGATCGCTTCTGAACTGCGAAGCAAAGCGGTTGAGACCACGCTTTCAAGCCCGGATGGAGCCATGAAAGCTCACGCCTACATCATTGCCCATGACTACTATCACGTGGGACAAGTCTGCTTGGCAAGACTGGGATGCAATTCAGAATGGAACGCCTACGCGATCTATAAGGGCTAGTCCGAAAAGACGGCTTTCCACACGTCGGCGATGTGGCGGGGATGAGTCATGTGCGCTTGCGCATCCACTCCGCCATATCCCCAAACGTGAAAATTGCCTTGATCGAACCGGCTTAGCAACGGAAAATGCTCGTCTTGCGTCGCGGGCAAACTGCCTTTTTCCACCGGAACCAGAGAACCGCCTACGCGGGCAACCAACGCCGCCGCGCAGGCCGCCGAATTGGCATAAGCCTCCGTAGGCACCTGACTGAAGGTCACCACAAAATCCTTCTCGCCCCGAACGGCCGCCTCTGCGAAGGCGACGTAGGGATCGATCTGCGTCTTAAGCGGCGTATGATCCGCGTCCGAGGTGAAGCTGGCGTACATAGAATCCGCAAGCACCACCCGACGAATCAACCGAAAAGGATCGGGCTGCTGAAGCAGTTCCCGCACCGCGCCATACCCAGCGCTAAAACTCGTAACGTCAACCCGATTGATCGACGCTCCCAATTCTGCCGAGGCAACCGCCAGCAGTCTTGTCCAAGCCGCTGGATCTTCAAATGCGTTCCGGTAAACCGTTGAACCCTCCCCAACGTAGACCGCAATCAAAGGCTCCTTCAGTCCTCGCCTCAAGTGCTCATCGATGGCAAACCAAATGGCTCCATGAAAGTGAAGCGTGATCCCCGTATGGCTGACCGGTTTCCAAGCGTCTGGCACAAAAAGCACATATTTGTCATCGCCGTAGAGTTTGATTTGCTTCCCTGCCGGAGCCACCGCTGGAGGCATAATCGTCCGCTTGGTCATCGGCGGGGGTACGGGCAGACCCTGACTTTGAAACATTGCCATTCCCACCAGCAAACTCAGCATTTATTTCTTCAGAGCCAAAGTTAGACCGTCACCAATGGGAATCAGGGCAAGATCGATTCGCTCATCATGATGCAGATGTTCGTTTAGCTGGCGAATCGCCGTTGTCGATTCGTCGAGCTCCTCCTTGTCCGCAACTTTGCCGCTCCATAGAACGTTGTCGATAGCGATGACGCCGCCTTTCCTCACTAAGTTCAGGGCGGCTTCGTAGTAGCCCATATAGTTCGGCTTGTCGGCATCGATGAAGACGAAATCGAAGGAGCCAGCCTGCCCCTCCGCCACCAGATTGTCCAATGTTTCGAGACCAGGTCCCAACCTCAGTTCAATCTTATCGGAGACCCCCGCCCTCGACCAGCATTCCCGTGCCTTCGCGGTGAATTCTTCGCTTAGGTCACAAGCCACGATCTTGCCATCTTCAGGCAATGCCAAGGCGACGACGGTGGAGGAGTATCCGGTGAAGACACCCACTTCCAAACACCGCTTCGCGCCGATTGCCCGGACCAAGAACGCCATAAACTGGCCCTGGTCCGGACCGATTTGCATGCTGGCATTCTCCATCTTCGCCGTCTCTTCACGAAGCTCTCGAAGAACTTCGGGCTCGCGAAGCCACGTTGCTTCGATGTAGTCTCCCAGCGCATCGGGAACCAAAAATGAGCGACTCATGGGCGCGAGTTTAACTCTTCTTCGCGTTGCGCCGCCTGGTTTCCCATCCCTTCTTCGCCGCCGCGCTTCGCTTTGCCTTCCGTTCCTTTCGGCTCTCGCTGATGGATTCGTAGTCGTCTTTCTTCCCTCGACCGCTCCCACCAGCCTTCTTCCCGCCGCCCGTCGCCTTATTCACCGTTGCCCAAGCACGTCGCTCGGCTTCTTTCTCCGAAAGTCCACGGTCTTCGTAGCTCTCTTCGATGTGTTCAGCCTGTCGTTTCTGCTTGTCCGTGTACTTGCTCTTGTCGCCTCGTGGCATCGTGATTCACCTCACTGTTACTCGGACTCGCCTTCCTACGAAAACCGTTCCTTAGTCACCTCCACCCTTGAACTCCCGTTTAAATATCTCCTCAAACTCTCGTCGAAAGTTCGCCGGCCAGTCGTCGAACGACTTGATTGCCACGTCCTTCGCCGCGCCGCTGAAGGTCTCCGTGAAGCGGTGGGTGGGAAGTGCGTCGAGAATAAACTCGTAGTCCGTCCGCCGAAAGATCTGGAATCGGCCACGTCGCATCGAATCCAAACACTCATTCCAAGACTTGTAATATCCGCCAGTTGCGTATCCTTTCGCCGTCTGCTGCAGCGAATATCCCCGTCCATCACCCGAATAGCCGACGATGGTACGTCCATCCAGCAATTTCATCTGGTTTATCGGGTTCAAAGCGGCAATATCGGAAAGCTTCAATCTGAGCATTGCCCCTGCGGGCATTCCTCCCGGCGCAAACTCCGTGGCCTGCTGATAAAGATCGGGAATAGGCTCAGACGGGTTCGCCCGCAACCAAAGCGTTCCCTGAAGCAGCCAATCGTCCTCAAACTTTCTAATTCGGGCGGGAGTCTGACCCAACCGAATCGCGCCCCCTCGCCGAAGCTCTTGCCATTGGTTGGGAGTGAGCGCGCCGAGGGCGGCAAAACTATCGTGAGAATGCGATTCCTGCCCGCCCAGCGGCATCACTCCCGCGTCGGTCAAGGATTTGCGATAGAGCCGTTCGAGCGAACTGGACATCGCCGGAAAGCCCGCTTCGTAATGAAATCGGCACAAAGGTTCCAAATCGATCGCGCCTGCCTGCGCCGCCAATCTCAAGAATCGGCCCAGCGGGGCCCTTGGCAACCGATAAATTTGGCAAAACAATGGGCTTGTATTCGCGATCGTCAGCCATCCGTCTTTCGTCGAGATGCGGTGACCGGAGTTTTTTAACAAAGCTTCGAATCGCGAAAGGTTCAGCTTCCCATCTTCTGCCGCCAATCTTCCCGCCCGCTCGCTAGAGTCGCTTAGATAGGCCACATACGGCTTCCCTTCTCGATCCGCAAGGGCGTTGCAGCCATCGGTTGTTGCCAAGGAAAGGGGATCGATTTCGTCGGGGTGAAGCAAAATCTTCATCCCCGCATCGGAAGGACCTTCTTGCTTGTCCTTGACCTCGTGCTCGAACTGACTTACATCTGGCTCAAGGTTAGCGATTTCCAAAAATGCAACGCTTCCCGGGCTTAACTTCACCCACGCTGGCCGAACCTGAGCGCCTGCCTGACGCTCCGCCGAAAAACTGTCGTCACCCAACTGGTAGGTACTCGTGAACCCCCAGCTGCGCAATTTCCCCTTGCCAGAATAAATGGACGTGTTAAACGTCATGAACCGCCCCTGACGACGTGCGGTGAACAGCACTTTCCCCACCCCATCCGGGTTCGTGACGGAAGCGTAAATATCGTCGAGAAGTCCCGCTGCTATGCCTTCAGGTCGCTTCTGCGGCAAGAGTCCCGCCGCCTGCGACTCCGCCAATTCGAAATTATTGATCTGGGCGCCCGCTTCTTTTCCCAAAGGCAGTTGAGCTCGATTGGGTTCATTCGCAAACACCGTCATCCTTCCCTCTGGCAAAGACGCCAGGGTTCTCAAGGGAATGCCAAGCATCAGTTGCGTCGTCAGCGTGCTGGACGGCGCTGCCAACCGTGGACCGTCCAGGCTCATTCCTTTCGGCTTCTCCGCGATCCTATCTTCTAAGTCTTTGATTGCCTTGGTCAACTTCAGGGCCTGATCGTAAGGCGTTCCGATCTTCTCTAGCTCGCGTCGCTTCGGTTCAAAAAGCTTGTCCAGGTATTTCATTTGCGCCTGAATCCTTGACTCTTCGAGTTCCCGAGTTTTTTCTTCCGAACGGAATAGAATTTTTCCCTGGTCGGTAGTCCGCCATTCGCACTGCATTGCCTCGGCAAGCTTGTCCGCAAACTCATCTGCCGATACTTGCTTTGCCCGAGCGCAGATGATTTCGCTCGCCAACTTGTCTTCCGGCTTATAGACCTGACCTGAAATTCGACTCAACTTCCCTAGGGCATTCGCGACGGTCGTAGCTCGAACTTCGAAGTCGATTTTTTGAACCTGCAGGCCGGCTACGGCGCACAGCATGGCAAAAGTCGTCATCTTACAATTTGTAACCGGAAAGTCGCGGTTAAGATTCCGAAGGATAGCCACGTTCGGAGAGCACCCCTGTGTCAGATTCCGAAGTGATGGCTCTCTCGCCGGTGACGATGCAATCTCTCCGGCTTTCCCACTATCCATCAAGCCTAACTCGCTCGCTCGGTACAATCAATCCTATGTCCGAATCGCTCTTGCGCACGCCTCTTTACGACTGCCATGTCGAAGCCGGAGGCCGTATGGTTCCCTTTGCCGGATGGGAGATGCCTGTCCAGTACGCCAGCGTCATTGCCGAAGGGAAAGCCGTCCGAGAAGGCGCCGGAATGTTCGATGTGAGCCACATGGTCCGGCTCGCTCTCAAGGGCGAACGAGTGCTCGAATATCTTGAGCACATCACCGCCAACGATGTGAGCAAACTGACCGATGACACCGGACAATACTCTCTGCTTCCCAACGATCAGGGCGGCTGCGTGGACGACATCATCGTTTACCGGCTTGAACCGCACAAATATGCCATGGTCGTGAACGCCGCCAATCACGAGAAAGATCTGGCTTGGCTGCTCAAGCAGAACACCTATGATGTCGAAATCAAGGACGAAACCAAAGACACCGCAATGATCGCCGTGCAGGGCCCACGTGCCGTGCCCCTTCTGGCCGAGCACTCGGATAGCCACGATTCCCTGGTAAACGCTCCCGCTTTCGGCGTTGTTCAAGCCCAGATTGGAGGCATTGACTGCTTCTGTGCCCGATCTGGTTACACCGGAGAAGACGGCTACGAATTGATTTGCCACGCCGAGGAAGCCGCTGAGCTCTGGCAAGCCCTTCTGGGTATGGGAATCGCGCCCTGTGGACTGGCATCAAGAGACGCTCTGCGCGTGGAAGCTGGCTTGCCGCTCTACGGTCACGAATTAAACGAGGACCTCAGCCCCATGGCCGCCGGTCTCGGCTGGGTGATCTCCAAAACCAAATCGTTTATCGGCTCGGACCTCATCAACGAAGCACGGGCCAATGGCACCCCGCGCAAGCTTCAAGGCATAAAGCTCCAATCCAAACGCCTCATCACCCCGGAGATGAAGGTCTTTGTGGAGGGCAAGGAAGTTGGAGAGGTATCGAGCGGTGTTTACAGCCCGACTCTCGATTGCGGAATCGCCTTCGCCTTCATCGATAGCTCAATCGCCCTCAACACTCCCTGCGAAATTGAGGTTCGAGGAAAGATGGAGCCCGGAACCATCGTCAGCAAACGCTTCTATAAACGAGCCAAATAATCCCCGCACTCCTGCTGGGTTTTTAAGACCTCCTTGGGATTGGCGCCGGGAGGTCGCTACACTCACTCTCGCCTGTATGAATTGCCGACCCTTTCTTTGCCTCGCCTCGCTGCTTGCGGTCAATCTCGCCTCGGCGCAGTTTGTGGCCTACAAGTACCCCAAGGTCACCGGAAACCAGGCATACGGCGGCGCGTTGGGAATGGACTTCGACGTGATCGTGCCCATCAAGATCACTGCCCTCGGCATCTTCGATAGCGCTCAGGACGGCATCAAGAACAATATCGACTGCATCCTGTATAACCGCGATACAAAAGCCGCGGTTGCCAGCAAAGCCTTTTCACCATCGAACATGGGCATTGGCGATGGCTCCTCCAACTTTCTCGATCTGGCCACGCCTGTGTATCTTCCTGCCGGATTTCACGCCACCATCGTGGCCCAGGGCTACGGCATCCTCGAAAGGAACGGAAACTCTTTCAATCCTTCCAGCACTTACGCCACCAGCCTTGAAACGGGCGGCGGTCTGATTCAGTTTACGGGAAAGAGTCGCAACGGAGCCTTTGGCACGTTCCCCACCACCATCGACTTTAACGTGGCTCAATATGGCGCAGGGAATTTCAAGTTTGTTTCGGCTTTGCCCCCGGTCCCTGAGCCCACCACCCTCCTTGTCCTCACACCTGCTCTCTTCCTTATTCGCAAGCGACGACGAGCTTAGTCCGAGGCAATACGTTCCCCTTCCTGGCCCAGATTCGAACGCCCCCTAAAAAATACGGTCCTTTCCCCTCAAGATCCCTGCGTCGATGCCGATAAGACTGATGGGCCTAGTCAGGTCTGCGAATCCAAGGATCGGATTCGGCACACAGCGAAGGGATGCGCGGCGGAGAACCGACCGTGCGAATTCTAGATCAGCTTTTTTCACAACAACTGAATAACCTGCAAAACGCCATGGGGCGGACCACCGAGCGGCAAGCTATGCTGACCGGAAATCTCGCGAACGCGAACACCCCCGGCTACAAGCGAAAGGACATGGACTTTAACATCGTCCTGGATGCGGAACTGCATCCGTCCGACGTTCGAATGCAGGAAATGCGAGACCGGCAGGCTCAAATGCGCTCGGATCGCAGCAGTATCCGTCTCGACGGCAGCAACGTCGACATGGAACGAGAAGTCATGTCTCTGGCTGAAACCGAACTTCGCTACCAAGCCCTCACCGATATGACTGCGAGCTACTTCTCCGGTCTGAAGAATGTCATTCGGGAAGGTCGCTAAACCCTAGACGGGATCGAAAATCACCATGAACTTGAACTCCGCAATGCGAATTAGCTCCTCCGGTCTCGCCGCCGAGCGATATCGAATGGACACCATCTCGACCAACATTGCCAACGCGAATACCGTCAAGATGCCCGGCAAAGATGCTTGGCACCGACAGGATGTCATCCTCGCGGGCGACGAAGACGGCGTACGAATCGTCGGGACCACATCCAACCCTGACGAGTACATCGAAAAGCATGAACCAAACAATCCCTACGCGGATGAGAAAGGAATCGTCCGGTACTCGAACGTAGACCCGCTCTCTGAGATGGTCAACATGATGTCCGCTAGCCGGGCATATGAGGCCAATATCCAAGCTTTCAATTCAGCCAAAGGAATGGTAAAAGCCGCCCTCCAAATCGGCAAGGTTTAACACCTAACACCTAACACCTAACACCTAACACCTAACACCTAACGAACATGAACATCGGCGGCCTGAACAATATCCAGAACCCAGCCATTGAGAAGCTCGCTTCTCAGGGTGGCGGTAATGCGGGTAGTGCCAAGGCTGGCGGTGATGACTTCGCGCAGCAGTTGATGGACGTCTTAGAAGAAGTAAACGACAGCCAAATGAAGGCTAAACAAGTCGGAGAAGACTTCATGACGGGTCGACAAGGGGTCGATTATCACGACTTGATGATCGCTATGGAGCGCGCGAGTGTTTCGATGAATCTTACGATGCAAGTAAGAAACAAGCTTCTCGAAGCGTACCAAGAGATCAGCCGAATGCAGATTTAGTCTCGTCGTAGTAATTGGACCCCATGGACAGCATTGAATCGCCATGGGTGGATTGGTAATAAAACTCAAATCTTGGTGGGATACCGCAGATCGAAATCAGAAACTGATTTCCATCGGTGGCATCGCCCTCTTAACGCTTCTTCTCGCGGGCATCTTCGTCTTCGCGACGAAGCCAAAGATGGTCATCGCCTTCGCCGGGCTTTCGCCGGCCGATACCGGCATGGTCGTCGCCGAGATTCAAGGTATGGGAATTCCGGTGGATTACGATGCGGCCGGCAACATTTCCGCTCCTGCCGACAAATTGCCTCAAATTCGCGCCACGCTCGCCATGAACGGCAAGCTGCCTCGTCCTTCCAACCATATGACCAAGAAGGACCTGGGAAATATGCCCGTCATGTCTCCTCCCCGGGTCGAAGAAGAGCGCCTCCTCGCAATCACCGAAGGTGAACTCGCAGAGTCGATCGAGATGTTTACCGGCGTGGATTCCGCCCAGGTTCACGTCACGAAGGGGAACGATTCACCGCTTCTTGACCAACGGCACGAGTCCACCGCCAACGTAACGATCGCCGAGAAAGTGGGAATGGGCGTCACTCCCGACCAAGGACGCGCCATGGCCATGCTCGTGGCCAGTTCGGTTTCTGGACTCGATCCCAGCAAAGTCACGATCTTCAGCCGGGACGGCCGCGCCATTTGGGATGGTGAGGAAGTCAGCGGTTCCAATGGCCGCGCGGTAACCAAACTGGAAATGGAGAATCAGACCGGACGAGACATACGCGATGATCTCCAAGAGCAACTGAATCGAATTGTCGGAGCAGGCAACGCCCTCGCCACCGTCGACGTCACGCTGGATCTGGATAAGATTAGCAAGACGGAAAACATCACTACTCCCACGGAAGATCCCATCACCAAAGAAAGCGTGAAGGAAACGATGGAGGGTGGTGGCGCCTCAACTCCCGGTGGAGTCTCCGGGCTCAACGGTCAGACCGCCCCATCCACTCCCTCCAGCGCCGACTCAAGCGCTTACAAAGTCCAGCAAGAGCGGATTGAGCGCGGCGTGAGCAACATGGTAAAGACCACGGAACAAGCTCCCGGCGAAATCAAATCGATGGGAATCACGATCCTCGTCAACAGCGAGAAGGTGACCGAACAAGCCGACATCGACAAGATCCAGGAGTTGGCAAACGGCAAGCTTGGACCCCGAGTTGCCGACACCGCGAATTTCACTGCGAAAGTCATCGCCTACAAGTTCGACAACACCGCGCAAGTGGAAAGCGCCAAGGCTGATGCCGCCGCCAAGAGTTCCGCTCGAATGCAGCAGATCCTCTCGATGCTTCCCATCGCCGCCCTCGTCATCGTCGCCTTCCTGGTCATGAGATCCCTCGGAAAAATGGGCAAGACCGCAACAACTCAGCAACTGGTATTGGCCGGAGCCGGTGGACCATCTCTGCCCATGTCGATGAGCGCAACCGAGTTGGCAGCTCAATCGCTTTCAATCCCCCACGAAGCCGTTCAAAAAGCGCTCGAATCTGGAGTCGTCGACGATAACCTCGCCGCCGCTCTTGCCGAAGCTCAAAAGCATGTGGGTGCGGACGATGTCGACATCCCATCGATCGGCAACAAGATTAACGTACCTCTCGAACAGATTAAGAAAATGAGTCAAGACAGACCCGACGTCGTTGCAATGCTCCTCAAGAGCTGGCTTCTCGAGGAGGGCATCCGCCGATGAGAAAGCGTCAAGAAGAACTGAGCATGCGCCAGAAAGCCGCCGTCATGCTCATGGTACTCGGCCCTCAATCTGCTGGCAATGTGGTGCGCCACCTGGACGAAGATCAAATTGAAGTTCTCTCCTTAGAACTTGCCCGACTGGACAAGGTCACCCCGGAGCAACGCGAGCAGGTCATCAACGAATTCTATGAAGTCGCCATCGCCCAAGACTTCATCGCGGAGGGCGGTGTGGAACACGCCCGAAAGATGCTTGAGGAAGCCTTTGGCGAAGAGCGCGCCGATGAGGTCGTTAAACGAATCATCGCCGCAATGCAGGTCGTGCCCTTTGAATTCCTAAAGAAAGCCGATCCCAGCCAAGTCCTCAGCTTCATCCAGGATGAGCATCCCCAAACCATTGCGCTCATCTTGGCCTACATGCCCATTAACAATGCGGCTCTCATCATCTCGAAGCTTTCCAGCGAGCTTCGGGCGGACGTAGCTGGCCGCATCGCGATGATGGAGCAAACGCCACCCGAAGTCATCCGCCGAGTCGAGCAGGTGTTGGAAAAGAAAGTCTCCAGCCTGATCTCACAAGAGATGACTCAGGCGGGCGGCCCGAAGGCCCTGGTCGATCTCTTGAACCGTGTCGACCGATCCACTGAGCGTCTGATCATGGACTCTCTCAGCGAATCCAATCCGGAACTGGCCGATACCGTGAAGAACATGATGTTCGTCTTCGAGGACGTCGTTCATCTGGACGACCGCGCCATCCAAGCGATCATGAAGGAAGTCGACATGAAGGAACTCGCCACCGCGCTCAAGGGCACGGCTCAAGAGGTCCAAGAAAAGATCTTCAAGAACATGTCCGAACGCGCCGTTGCAATGCTCAAGGAAGACATGGAATTCATGGGACCGGTTCGATTGCGCGTTGTAGAAGAGTCGCAGCAAAAAGTCGTCGGCATCATCCGAAAGCTGGAAGAGACCGGAGAGGTTGTGATCGGTCGGTCGGGAGAGGAGGACATCCTTGTCTAACCCGTCCATCCTCAAGGCCGCCTCCGCGCCGAAAGTGCAAGCGTTTGCAACGATGCTTCCCACCGTGGTCCCTTCCGCTATTCAGGCGGCGGTCAGTCGAGAAGGTCGAGGTGGCCGTACCGCGAATCAATTGGAGCAACTCCGCCAGACCATCATGAACGAGGCGTACGACGAAGGCTATTCCCGAGGAGTAGAAGCCGGAACCGCGGAAGGCTACGATCAGGCATACGCAGACGCCTATGCAAAAGCTAAAGCCGAAGCCGACGAAATCTCCCGCGCAATGCTCGACCGCTTCGCCGCCGACCTCCAAGGCACCGTTCAGAGTGTCTTCGATGCGCTCGAAAACTGGACCCGTAGCGCGGAAACCGATCTCACCGCGATCGTCAGCCACATCGCCGAGCAAGTTCTCCAGACCGAGCTTGGCACAAGCCGGGAATCGATCCTCGCCATCGTCAAGCATGCCATCGCCGAGGCGACCCATTCTGAATTCGCCCGAATTAGAATCAATCCTCTCGACTCCGAGATCCTGAACGAAAACAAAGCTGCGATCATCGCCGCGGCTAAATCGATCCGAAAGCTCGAACTCGTGGAAGACGAAGCCATTGCGGGCGGTTGTGTGATCGAAACGGACGGCGGCATCATTGACGCCACCATCGAAGGCAAGCTGAATCAATTCCGAGAAGAACTGGGAGACGCCGCGTGACGACCGCCCCCGAATTCGCCTCCGTCAAAGCCGCTCTGGAACGAACCAACTGGATCAAAGTGACCGGTCGCGTCGCCGAGGTCGTAGGACTCGTTATCGAGTCCAACGGCCCCAATGCCCGGGTAGGTGACATCTGCCTGATCCACACCGAAAACGATGGCGTGGTTCAATCGGAAGTCGTGGGCTTTCGAGGTGATCGCGTCCTCCTAATGCCTCTCGGCGAACTCTCTGGCGTCCGAGCGGGATGCTTGGTTGAAGCCACTGGTCATTGCCTCCGCGTCCCCGTAGGCCCCGAACTCCTCGGTCGCGCCCTGGACGGCCTCGGCGAACCCATGGATGGTCTGGGACCGCTTCGGTGCAACAAACGCTATCCCGTCATCGCCCTTCCGCCCAATCCCCTTGAGCGCCAGATGATCACCCAGCCGTTGGCCACCGGCGTGCGCGCCATCGATGGCATGTTGACGCTTGGTCAAGGCCAGCGCATGGGCATCTTCGCCGGTTCTGGCGTCGGTAAGAGCACACTGCTCGGGATGATCGCTCGAAACTGCGAGGCCGACGTCAACGTCATCGCTCTCGTCGGAGAGCGCGGGCGAGAAGTTAAAGAATTCATCGAGCACGATTTGGGCGAGGAAGGACTCCGAAAGAGCGTCATCGTCTGCGCCACTTCAGAGCAGCCCGCCATGGTCCGCATAAAGGCCGCCCTCACCGCCACTGCCATCGCCGAATACTATCGCGATCAGGGCAAAAGCGTCCTCCTGATGATGGACTCCGTGACTCGATTCGCCATGGCCCAGCGAGAAGTCGGACTTGCTGTAGGCGAACCGCCCAGCACCAAGGGCTACACCCCCAGCGTTTTCGCCCTCCTTCCCAAACTGATGGAAAGAGCCGGCAACGGCGCTAAAGGCGCCATCACTGCCCTCTACACCGTCCTCGTCGACGGCGACGACACGAACGAACCGATCGCCGACGCCGCCCGATCCATCCTGGACGGACACGTCGTTCTCTCCCGTCGTCTGACCGGTCGAGGTCACTATCCGCCGATCGACGTGCTTCAAAGCCTGAGCCGAACCATGCCTTTTGTCGTGACCCCGGATCAGGTGCAACAGGCACGAGAGATCCGAGAGCTCATGGCCGCCTATTCGGATATTGAGGATCTGGTCAGCATTGGCGCTTACAAAGAAGGTTCCAAGCCCATTGCGGATCGCGCTCTGAAGAAGTGGGACCCCATCAATAAGTTTCTCCGCCAAGACAAAGCCGACGGTTCTCCGCTCGACACGACTCTCTCTGAAATGGAGGCACTAGTCCATGAAGAAGTTTAAGTTCCGACTCCAAAAGGTGATGGATTTCCGCGAAGCCATGGAATCCCTCGCGAAAGATGCTTACCTTGACGCCCGCGCCCAACGACTCGAAGCGGAAGCCGTCATCTCCTCCATCGAAAGCCGACGCTTGGAAATGCTTCGCGAACCTTGCACCACGATCGACGCACACCAAGCGATTGAAGGCATGATGGTGCGCCTGGACGACGAAGTTCGCGCGCAATACACCGTCATCTCGGTCCTTCAAGAGGAGGAGGCCCAAGCCCTCCAACACTGGCAGAACGCGAAGAAGGAGTACGAGGTACTCGTTAAACTCCACGAAAAGGCGATCGAGGAGTATCGGAAAGAAGAAGGATTGGAGGAACAGAAAGAACTCGACGAGTGGTCCGTGACCCGGAGGGCCGCATGACGCTCAGGCCCCTAGGTATGCAGGCCATGCAGGAAAAGTTGGCGGAGTTTCGGCGCAGTAATGGCCTTGAACCTGAATCTTTCGCCCCCGCGTTTCAACAGCAGATGAATGCGGCCAACGGACAGAGCGGACTTTCCGGTCAGATTTCTCCAGGCGGAACAAAGAATGAGTTCGCCCCATTTAATCCGTTTGGCTCCGGCGCTCAAGTGCAACCATCCATCGCACCCGCCCAACTCAAAGCGCTCATCGATAAAGCGGCAAACGACAACAATGTCGACCCTGCGCTCCTTGACGCCCTGGTTGCCGCAGAAAGCGACTACAATCCCAGCGCAATCTCCAGCAAACGAGCCGCCGGTCTGACCCAATTGATGCCCGACACGGCCCGAAGTCTGGGAGTCACCAACCCCTTAGACCCGGCACAGAGCCTCCAGGGCGGCGCCAAGTATCTCTCCATGATGATTACTCGATTCGACGGCGACTTGGAAAAGGCCCTTGCCGCTTACAATGCTGGCCCCGGCGCCGTTGAAAAGGCGGGAGGCGTACCGAACTACGAAGAAACCAAGAACTACGTGCGCCGAATTCTTGAGCGCTATCGAGGGGTTAGGCCGTGAAAAAGGCAATCATTTTCCTTCTTCCCTTAGTCCTTCTTGGCGTCGGCGGCTTCTTAGTCTTTACCGGAAAGGTGAAAATCCCGGGTGTTAATTTGGGTCCCAAGCAAAAGGCGAACGATCTCTATGCTGCGGATAAGGCAAACAGTCTTTACACCGCAGACAAGGACGGCAAAGCTCCCACCGGCGCTAAAGACGGCAAATCAACTGCCGTCGCCAAAAATGAACCGCCGAAGAAAGAAACCCCCAAGAAGGATGACAAGAAGACCCCTCCCAAAGTTGTGGTCGACGCCTTCGAAAACAAGCCCGAGGTCGGTCAAAAGAAGCTCGCAAAGCTCTGGAACGAAATGGAACCCACAACCCTTTCCGGTATCACCAAGGACTGGAACGAAAAGGACCTCGCAGGCATACTGGTGCGAATGGACACCGCAAAAGTAGCAGAATTTCTGAGTAGCCTCGATCCCAAACGCGCGTCTAAATTAAGTCGCGAACTCCAAAAACAAGCCTCAATCGTTCCGCGCGAGACGGGTTCGTAATTGCAAAAAGTTCGCTGAACACTTAATTTTCAAATTAATTTCGGTTTTTGGGCGCTGGAAAAGGGGACAATAATCGTATCTACTTGCGGGGTTAAAAACACGTGAACCGAAAAGTTATCTGCGCGCTCGACACGCACGACCTGGACGAAGCGATCCGTATGACCAAGCGGCTTTCGCCCTACGTTGGCGCTTTCAAGATCGGTCACGGGCTAACGCTGCCTCACGGTCTTGACGTCATCGATCGACTCCAAGATGCCGGCGCAAACCGGATCTTTCTCGACCTTAAGTTCCACGACATCCCAAACTCGGTTGCCCTCGCCGTAGGCGAAGCTGCACGACGAGGAGTCTGGATGATCACGCTTCACATCGCGGGAGGGCCTGCCATGCTTGCCGCCTCCGTCGCTGAAGCAAGAGCCTGGACAGAAGGCAACGGGCCACTCCTCGTTGGCGTCTCTGTTCTCACCTCTCTCGATCAGCACGTCCTCACCGATCACCTCGGCGTAAACCGGACGATCGAAGAACACATGGTCTATCTCTCCGAACTCGCCATGAACGTCGATCTTGATGGTGTGGTCTGCTCACCCCACGAGGTGAAGGCCATCCGAAAAGCCATCGGACAGCACGGCGTCATCGTTACGCCAGGCATCCGACTCCCCAATGCCGAACTTCACGATCAAAAACGAACCGGCGAAGCCAGCCAAGTCCTGATGGATGGCGCGAACTATCTCGTCATCGGTCGCACCCTTACTCAATGTGAAGATCCGGAGAAGGCTCTGGAATCGTTAGGACTCGAGAGTCTCGGATTGGCGTAGAATTCAAGTGAGGCAAGGCTCCTCACAGCCTGCCTCCACTAGCAGGACGGGTCTTCGGACTCGTCCTCTTGTTTTGTTTCATGGACGATGTAAAGGAAATGCACCGTGCGCTTCTCGCATGGTATGACGACGAAAAGCGCGACCTTCCTTGGCGACACACCCACGATCCTTATGCGATCTGGGTTAGCGAGATCATGCTCCAGCAAACGCAGGTCGCCACCGTGATTCCCTACTATCATCGCTGGCTCGCTCGCTTCCCCACCGTCCAAGCCCTCGCCGAAGCTGACGATCAAGATGTACTTGCCCAATGGCAAGGTCTCGGCTACTATCGCCGCTGTCGCCTCCTTCTCGAAGGCGCGCGCTTTGTCGCCGAGAAGAACGATTGGCCCCAGTCCGCCGAAGAATGGCGCAAAGTTCCCGGCGTCGGTCCCTACACCGCCGGAGCCATCACCTCGATCGCTTTCAATCAACCCACTCCCTTGGTCGATGGCAACGTAGAACGGGTGTTTTCCCGATTGACCGCTTGCCGCGATTCCGGTCCTCAGCTCAAAAAATCCGCCTGGACATGGGCAGAGGGCGTGACACCGCACAAACGCCCCGGCGATTGGAACCAGGCCCTCATGGAGCTTGGCGCCACGGTGTGCAAACCGGGAGCCCCCCTCTGCGGTGCGTGCCCCCTCATCAAGAAGTGCGAAGCCCATCGGCAAGGCGTTCAAAATGAGCTTCCCATCGGCGGCAAGAAAGAACAGGCCGTAGAACTTACCCACCTCTGCTGGGTTCCCATCCATAACGACCGTTTTGGTATTCGCCAAATCACCACTGGGGAGTGGTGGGCTGGCATGTGGGAGTTCCCACGCGTTACCAACTCTTGCCCCCAACCGCACTGGCTCCAGTCCGCCGAAATCCACGAGGTCGGGGTCATTAAGCACATGGTCACCAAGCATAAAATAAAGTTAGTTATTTCGTTAGCCTATCTAACTAATCAACTGCCCGAACTTCGGTGGCTTACACTGTCCGAACTGGAAAGCGTTGCTCTTCCAGCGCCCCAGAGAAAAGTACTTCGCCTCGCGTTGGCTCACATAAGGGCAGAGCAGCCTTTACTCTTTTGAAGCGGTTGAGCCCTTAAACAGACTCTTGAACTTCTGTCCCACGGTCTTAAGACCTCCGGCGCGGTCCTCATCTCGAAGCGTTGAGGGACGGATCGAATCGCCATATTCCCCGATGCTCGCCAGTTCCTTCGCCGCGGCAATGCACAACGCCGCCGTGTCGTTCGGATGCTCCCGTACTGACGTGATCACGTTTTCATACAGATCCGTCACCTGTGGGGTAACTGCTTCCGTCGAACAATAGGCCTGCACAAACTGTGAGCACGCCTCGATTGCCTTGGCGTCGTAGGTGCTCAGTATTCTCTCCAAGGTGCGCGGCATCAAGGGCTCGGTCATAATCCTGCGCCCAAATCCAGAAGTCCACATTTCAAGAACGTTGCTCTTGGTCACCAGTTCACCACACCCCGCTTCATCGCAGGGCACAACCGCACAACCAACCGCAATCGCTTCAAGAGCAACTTGTCCACGCGCAAACACCAAGTCATACTTGGAAACAATATCGGGGATTCGGTAAGACACCGTGTCCGAATGCTCCTCAAACACATCAAGATCGACGCCATGCCGTCGACAAGCCTCGCGGACAAATGGGATATGAGTGCCTTGGCGGTTTCCGTCGATCAGGACCGCGCGCTCTGGCTTTTCAGGGAGCGGTAAACGAGACGCGCACCGCTCGGGATCGAAGAACAGAGGCAAGACCACCACATCGTTCTCGTCCGCGCCCAAGTCGCGCGCCACCGGCTCTTGCCAGGCATAGTCGCAGACCACGTGCTGGCGAACGGAAGGCAGACGAGGTGGACTCTCTATCCAAGGCGCCCCCCCATGAAGGAACCAAACAAGTGGAGTTTGGGGAAACCGCAGGGACGTCAAAATGGCGTCATAGCGACGACTCGTTTGAATGACGTCGGGAGCAGATCCGACTTCGTCGATATGTGCCACCAAGCGAACACCGATACCTTCCAACTCGGGAAGGATCGCACCGGGATGAGACGAAAGAATGACGACCTCGTGCCCGTTTCGAATCAGTTCGATGCACAAATCTCGCGCGAAGAATTCGACACTGGCCCGTTCCGCTAGATCGCCATACGCAAACAGAACTTTCAGTTTCAAACGATTTACTTAGCCTGAGCCACGAACGCCACGACGCCCAAGGGCTCTGCTAAATAATTCTTGGTTATTGAATCCATATCTGCACCACATCCCCGTTAAAAATACTGGGATGAGGGTCGGTGCAGTGAAGAAGTGAGCGCGCGGGCGCCCGCGCGATCCGGCCCCGCCCCCCATCGCCGGTGTCATGAACCTTCTTTGGACCGTCAAAACGGTCTCTCGTTGCGGCTCAGTCCATAATTGTCCTTCCAAGGACACCCTTTAAACGGTCTGAAAATGCCATTTCGTTCGAATTAGTTAAAAACTAACTGAATTATGTTGATTTCAGACTACATGAAGCGACTTCTTCGCTGGAACAATTCTTGTCGTCAGACGTCGAAGACGGCCCTCGCCAAGCCTGACAATTAACTTTAAGTTTTTGAAGGGACAAGGCTAAAGAAACCCCGGTAATCACCGATACATGATACTGATGGCCCGGAAAGCGGATCGCAAGAACCGCCCCCGCAAGGTTATCAGGTAGGTCAAGAAGTTGTCCGAGATCCTGTCTCAATCCGAAATCGAAGCGCTACTCAACTCGCTCACTCCAGAAAGTGACGGTGGAGGCGGCGCTGGGTCCATGGCCGCCGCACCCCGCCCTGCGGCCTCCGCCCCCCTAGGCTCGTTTGCCCCCGCCACGCGCCCAGGATCGAAAGCCGCCGTCGCTTACGAAGTCTACGACTTCCGTCGCCCGGACAAATTTAGCAAGGACCAACTTCGAACCCTCCAGATGCTTCACGAAACCTTTGCGCGCCTGGCTGGTTCGGGACTCTCCGCTTACCTCCGCTCCCAAGTGAACATTGATCTGATCTCACTGGAGCAAGTCCCCTACGAAGAGTATCTGAGAAGCATTAACCAGTCAGTCTTCACCATCATGTCTCTGCCCCCGCTAACGGGACAAGCGGTATTGGAGATCGAATTCGGCCTCGTCTTTAGCATGATCGACCGAATGCTCGGCGGCCCCGGTAAAGGCATCGCCCGAAACGTTCTCACTGACATCGAACGCCCCCTAATCAAGCAGATTATCGAGCGAATGTTCCTGGCTCTTAAGAGTGCCTGGGAAGGCGTCGTCATCGTCAATCCCGGCATTGAAGGCATGGAAACGAGCTCCCAATTCGTTCAAATCGCCCCGCCCAACGATATCGTTGTCACCATCCTCTTCGAGGTTAAGATCGGAAATCAGCGGAGCGCTATGAGCCTCTGCATTCCTTATCTCGTCCTCAAACCCATTACTACCAAGCTCAGCGCCCAAAAGTGGTTCGCTGGCTCGAACCGACGCCACAGCGCCGCCAGCCGACGAATGCTCTCCTACCAGGTCAACAACTCGACCGTGGATTGCTCCGTACGCCTCGGCGGGACCCGCATCAACATTCGAGATTTCCTTGCCCTGCGCCCTGGCGACGTCGTTCGCTTGGATCAGAAGACCGAACAGGACCTTCGCCTCCTCGTGAGCCAAGTTCCCAAGTTCGTAGGCAAGCCCGCGCTTCAGGGTAAGAAGCTCGTCTTTTCCGTCACCGACGCCATCACCGAGTAGCACATATGTCGAACATTCCTGTCGAAGTCACCAACAAACTGGCGAGCAGCCAGAACCAGATCTGGCAGACCGCCTCCATGTCGGTCAGCGAGGCCTGCGGCCAGGCGATCAACTTCTCTTCTCCCCTCACTGTGGGCGCGAAGACAAGTGATCTCTACGCCGAATTCGGCGCACCGATGATGGTCGTCCAGTTCTCCTTCGCCAACATGCCGGAGAACTCCCAAGTCGTGCTGCTCCCGCAGGAGACGGTAACCGATCTCGCCAACCTGGTTCTTCCTGAGCCCGTTCAAGAGATCGATGAGAACCTGGTCGCCGAACTTCGAAACAGCCTCGAAGGCATCGTTCAAGGCATCTGCCTTGCCGTCGGCAATATCAAGAACGAAACCATCGTCGCCAGCGGCCTAAGCATCCGATTCCAGATTTTCAGCTTCCCACCAAACCTGCAAAAGTCAGAAGAGATTCTTCGGACTCAAATCGCCATGACCGGCGATGACCTGAACGGCACCGTCATCTGGCTCATGGATTCAGAGACCGCTCACTTCGTGACCGGCGTGACCATGGAAGAGCCAGACGCCATGCCTTTCCAACAGGTCAACGCTGCCTCCGGCGGATTTGGCGGAGCCCGCCCCGCTGGCCCCGAAGAGAACAACGGCCTCGACCTCCTGATGGATATCCCGCTGGAAATCAGCGTGGAACTCGGACGGGTCAAGATGCTCGTCAAAGATGTCGTCGAACTCGGCACCGGATCGATCGTCGAAATCGACAAGGCCGCTGGTGAACCTGTGGACGTCATGGTTAATGGCCGACTGGTTGCCCGGGGAGAAGTCGTCGTCATCGAAGATAACTTCGGCGTCCGACTCACTGAGATCCTCAATCCCCAAGAAAGACTGCAGAAACTGGGAGAGGTCGCCTAACGTGCGCGCGCACGCGTCTTTGACCATATTGTGCCTGGCCGGAGCCGCTCTGGCCGATGACGGCGTCCTAGGAACCAAGGGAGATGCCGTCACCACCCCCGCCGGTCAAGGCGGCCTGGGAGTGATGCCCATGCTCCAAATGGCTTTTGCCCTTGGTATCGTCATGCTCTTGCTCAAGTTCGTCCTCCCCAAAGTGATGGGCAAGATGAACAAGAAGCTGGTCACGGGTGTGAACAGCTCCTTGAAAATTGAAGAGTCCGCCACCTTTGCTGGAGGCACGCTCTACATCGTGCGCGCACGCAGCAAGACCCTGCTCCTCAGCGTTTCGACCCAAGGCGTGAATTGCCTGGCCGACGTTACCGAACCAGAAGTCAAAACCGAGCCCGATTTCGAAGACATGTTCAACATGGCCCCGGGCGAAGAGCTTCCCGAAGTAGACGAATCCCTTGATCCTGCGCCTGCTCCCGTTGCTGCCGCCAACAGTGCCGTCATCGAAACCGCCCTTGAGCGACTTTCCAGGCTGACCGGTTAATCCAAAATGAAGTTTCTTACCCAAGGTCGAAACCTGCGCGTCATCCTGATCCTCGCGCTCTGCCTCTTCGGCGTGGCCGCCTTTGCGCAACAAGCCGGTAATGCCACGCTGCCCATCCCAAACATCTCCGTGAACATGGGAGGCGCCGCGCCTAAAAAGGGTGAAGAGGTCAGCACGTCCCTGCAGATTCTCGCCCTCCTCACGATCCTGAGCCTTGCCCCGGCAATCATGATCCTCACGACCGCGTTCACGCGTATCGTGATCATCTTCAGTTTTGTCCGGCAGGCCATCGGCACGCCCACTATTCCGCCCAATCAGGTGGTTGTCGGACTTAGCCTCTTCTTGACCTTCTTTATCATGGGTCCAACCTATCAGAAGATCAATGATCGCGCGCTTCAACCGCTATTAACTCACCAGATCGATCAGAAACAAGCTATCGAACTCGCCCAAGAGCCAATTCGAGAGTTCATGCTCAAGAACACGTATGAGAAAGACCTGACGCTGTTCATGAACATGCGACACGAGACCGCGAAGTCAGCTAAGGATGTCAATCTCACCACGCTCATTCCCGCCTTTATCATCAGCGAACTGAAGACGGCTTTCATCATCGGCTTTTACATCTTCATCCCATTTCTCATCATCGACCTCATTGTCGCCAGCGCTCTCATGAGCATGGGCATGATGATGATGCCTCCCACTGTCGTCGCCCTTCCCGCCAAGCTCCTTGTCTTCGTCTTGGCTGATGGATGGGGGACCCTCGTCACCGCCATCATCCAGGGGTATCGCTAAATGAATCAGGGCAGCGTTCTCGATTTGGGCCGTCAGGGCGTAGAAGTCGCCCTCATGGTCTCGCTTCCCATCCTCGCCGTAACCCTCTTTTTGGGCCTCCTGGTCAGCGTGTTCCAAGCCGTCACCCAGGTCCAAGAAATGACGCTCACCTTCGTGCCCAAGCTCGTTGGAGTGGCCATCATCCTCGCCTTCATGGGCAACTGGATGCTAACCACTCTCGTCCAGTTCATGCACCTCTGCTTCGAAAGAGCCTCCATGCTCGGCGCTTAGACAATTTCGGCACCCTGCACCCTGACCCCTGACCACTGACCCCTGACCCCTGACCCCTGAAGACATGGACGCCACCCTCCTCTACTCATTCCTTTGCGTCTTCGTGCGGTGCTCGGCCATGTTCATTTCATCGCCCGTATTCTCGGCTCAAAACACGCCGATCATGGTGCGGATCTTCACGACTCTAGCCATCGCCGGAGCGCTCACCGCCGCACTTGGAACAAACATAGGTCCCCCTCCGGCGAACATGTATTTGTTCGTCATGGCCATTGCGCATGAGGTGCTTGCGGGTCTGCTGATTGGCACATTCATGAGCTTTGTTCTTCAGGCCGCCCAGATGGCGGGCACCCTCGTAGACACCCAGATGGGTCTCAGCATGAGCCAAGTGCTCAACCCCATCAACGGCGTTTCCAGCACGGTTATCTCCCAGTTTAAGTTCATGCTGGCCGTGGTTATTTTCCTCAGTGTGAATGGTCACCACCTGATGCTCAAAGCGTTCGCGGATAGCTACGGGTCGATGCCCGGCATGACCATGGAACACCTTCCGCAAATGAAGAACAACCTAGTCGGACTGATGGGGACGCTCAGTGTCCTCTCCCTTCAAATGGCCGCGCCGGTTCTCGGCGTGAGTCTGGTTGTCGATGCCGCTCTCGGTATCGTAAACAAGGCGGTTCCTCAAATGCAGGTGGTTGTCATCGGCCTCCCCGCCAAGATCGTAATCGGCCTCATCGCGCTCAGCGTTGGCCTCCCCGCTCTCGTTTCCGGCGTCAATTCCGGCGTGGGCGTCGCACTTGAAGGGTTGCTCCGCACCCTGAAGGGGATGTAAATGGCAGAAGGTGGTCAGGAAAGAACAGAGGAGGCAACACCTAAGCGTAAACGTGACGCCCGTCGGAAGGGCACGGTTGCCAAATCTGTAGACCTCACCGGCTCGCTCGCGCTCATGGCCGCCATCATGGTCATGCCTAGCGCCATAGGAACCATGGGCGGCGGATTCCTCGCGGGAATGCGATCGAGCCTGGAGCACCTTCCTCACGAACTGAGCTTCGGCACCATGGGCAACTTCGCTTGGCGAACGCTCCAGCCATCGCTCCCTGGTCTTGCCATCCTCGTTTTCACCATCATGGTCGTCGGGGTCGCCTCGAATTTCGCCCAAGTCGGGTTCGTGCTCAGTGGCGAGGCTCTCATGCCCAGCTTCGCCAAGATCAACCCGTTCGAAGGTTTCAAGCGACTGTTTTCCTCTCGAGCCCTCTTTGACGGCGCCAAAGCCGCTGTCAAGGCCGGACTCTTTGGATACATCGTCTGGTCGGCCATCTCCTCGAACTGGGGCAATCTCATGGGCCTGTCTTGGCTAACCCCCAAAATGGCAATGGTAACGGTGGGCCTCTTGCTCAAATCCATCGCGCTCAAAGTCGGCATTTGCTGGATCGTCCTTGCCGCGCTCGACTATTTCTTCCAGCGTAAACAGGTCGATAAGCAGCTCAAGATGACCAAAGAAGAACTGAAGCAAGAGATGAAGGACTCGGAAACGTCTCCCGAACTCAAGGCCGCTCAGCACCGCCGTCGTCGCCAGCTCAGCCGCGCCAGCATGCAACAGGCCATGAAAGCCGCCGACGTTGTCGTGACGAACCCGACCCACTACGCCGTCGCCATCGCCTACGATCCAGAAAAACACGCCGCTCCCGTCGTGGTGGCAAAGGGCGCCGATATTCTTGCCGCCAAGATTCGAGAACTCGCTTCTGAGAACAAGATTCCACTGGTTCCCAATCCTCCCCTCGCTCGCGCCCTCTACAAGAAGTGCGAGATCGGGGACGCCGTTCCCAAGGAACTCTTCCAACCGGTCGCCGAAGTCTTGGCCTACGTCTACAAGACCCTCAAGCGAATGCGGAAGATGAAAGCAGTAAAATAGCCGTCGTATGACGCAGACGGCGAGCGATGCGGAAGCCTGGAAACGCCTCGTGCTCCGCTCGATGCCCAAGCCCGCGTGGCTGAATCGAGACGCTCCGCACGCGGACGTCGTCCTCAGCACCCGGTCCCGACTGCTTCGCAACCTCCGCGAACATCGCTTCCCTCACATCGCCGACTCGGAAGAGCTCCAACTCATTCTCAAAACGGTCATCGGATCGGTGCGTGAATCGAACCTGGATTTCTCCATCCACCGCCACATCTCCAACGCCGAGCGCGAATACCTTGTCGGCTGCCGCCTCGCCTCCCCCGACTTCGAGTGGAGCAAACCCGGTCGGGCGCTCATGCTCAATGAACACCGCTCTCTCAGCGTCATGGTGAACGAGGAGGACCATCTCCGCATCCAAGCTCTCACCGCCGGATGGTCCGCCGAAACCGCCCAAGCCCTGTCTGGTGCTTGTGTTCGCCAACTGGGAGAGCACATGGAGTTCGCCTTCTCATCGGATTTCGGCTACCTCGCCGCCTCCCCCTACAACGCGGGCCGAGGTCAACGCCTCTCCGCCATGTGCCACCTCATCGGCCTCGCCCAGACCAAACGACTCCCTGCCGTCCTCCGCGCCCTCGCCCAACAAGGCATCGTCGCGAGGGGGCTCTTCGGCGAAAGCAGCCGGGCCGTCGGCGCGTTCGTCCAAGTCAGCATCGTCAGCGGCAGCAAAACCGAATTCACCGGAGCGTGCGAATACCTCATGCGCGAAGAGCGCCTCGCCCGCACCTCCCTTCCCCGCCCCACATTGATCCAAAAAACGCTTCAGGTCCGAGACTTCGCCATCTCCGCCCGCACGCTTTCCCTCGCCGATGCCCTCCGTGTCTTCGCCTGGACCCGCTGGGCCGCCCTCGCCGAAATCGAAGGCTTCGCCATGCACCCCCGAGAAGTCGACGCCCAACTCACCCACCTCGAACTCCACGCCAGCAACGACGACGAAAAAGCCGGCCGCCTAAGGGCCGACTACGTTCGGTCGATCCTCCAAACGTAATCAATAAACCCATTAGGAACCCTAATTACTAAAGAACAGGGAGCCTGCCTACTCCCGCATGTAGTCGTTCCGAAGCGCCCCATCGAACTGCCCCGAAAGCATGCAGCACCGGCTAAAAACGCCTCCCAGATCCGCAAGGACATGGGTCGCGCCGGCCAAGTTTCTCCGTAAGCACCTTCTCCCCTCGCACCACCCGAACGCCGCGTCCAACATTCGTCTCCGAGGGATAACCCTTGCGACGCTTTCGCGTCACCTCAAAAGCAGAAGCTATCGAGGTCGGCAAAGTGAAGAAGTTCGTATTCGTAAGAGTTTTCCATGGTCCAAGACCTCCAATAAGATCCCCAAACTCTACCCACCCCCTCGTCGCGAAGCGACCCTAATACCTATCACCTCGTCCCTAGTGCGAAGCACCCTAACACCTAACACCTAACACCTTTTTAAAAAACCAACTGTCAACTTCGCCGTCCCCCACCCGCTTAAACAAATGTGAGGGCCAGACGTGCGGGTTGAAACGTCGATTCCAGACCCTGCCAAGCCGGGGTTCTATCGAAGCGGTGGTTCATATTGCGCGGCGGTATTGCCGGACGTGGGCGATGAAATTCTGGACGGGGTTGAAAATGTCCGCCGTGTCGTTAAACGGATATTCAGAACCGATCCCGAAGACCGCTTTGACGTTCTTTTGGTCCTCTCTGACCGGTTCCCATTGCGGGGGTGGCCACAGGGACCTGGTTAGTCAAGGAAGGAGACATGACACGTATGGATTGGTGGATTCGTTTTATCTGGTCCGCGGGATTCCTCGCCGCGGTCGCCTGGGACTATCTCCGAGCATCGGACTGGCCCACTCGCCAATGGTGCGCGGGAAATCGCGTCGACAAAGCGCGCAAATACCAAGATTTCGCTCAAGTCGCTAGGTTATTGGCGTGGTCCGCATGGGTCTTCTCCGCCGCATTGGTTTGGAGTCATCCCGAGCCGTCCGCATGTCTCGCCTGTGCCGGGCTCCTGGGGGTGGTCGCTTCAGCGTTGCTGGAGCGTAAATTTCTAAGGGTTGGCCGCTAAACGCAACAACCTGTATACTTCCGAGACTCGTATTGAGGTGTCTTGGAATGGAGTTGGCTCTGTGGTCGCCTGACGACGTCATGCACAAGTACGGAGACTGGGCCGCGGTGGCCTACTTCTTGGGCATCGCCATCTTTGGCGGCCTCCTCCTGCTCTTGGTCATGGTGGTCCTCGGCCGCTCCACCCACCGCCGCCGGAGAAGGCGTCGAGAAGCCTGGGGCCGCAAACATGGCCTCGTTCTGATCGATCAGGACAAGAACTCTCGGGGGTTAATGAAGACCGAATCGGACGCCGGATCGCAGACCCTCTCCAACTACCCCTATGTCAGTCTCTTCCAATTTGCCGGCGCCTCCGCCATGCACATCTTGGAAGGAACCATCGACGATCTCCCCGCCCGAGTCTTCGAGTGGCACTACTTCACCGGCAGTGGCAAATACACCCAGGAACACCACTACACCACCATCGCCTTCGAATACGATGCCAACAAAGGCCACACTGCTTTCCGCCGCCGAGGCTTCCTCGACGGCCTCCCCAAGGACGATATCGTCACCGGCCACCCTGCGCTCGACAAGGCGTTCTACGTCTACGCCGACGCTTGGGGCCTCCTCCAAAACGAACTCCCCAACGACCTAGAAACTACCATCACCCAGGGCCTCACCCACGACTTCTCCCTCGCCGGCCCCCACCTCGTCCTCACCGCCAAAGGACGCCTCAAAGAGAAGAGGTACGACCAATTCCTCGCCGAAGCCCGCCAACTGGCAGCGTGGATCGCTACCAAGCGCTAATGAGCCATGCCGCCACCGCTCAGGGGAAGCGACATTTAGAGCGCACAAAACTCTCCACAATGCAAAGCCGTCGCCAAGCCAAGCAGAGCCACCGCAAGGCCCCCAATACGACCGCAGGTCGTTTAGCCGAAGGTTCCCTGCCTTCGCCGGGTGCCACCAACAACAGCGGTAGCCCAATGCAGAACAAACGCCATGCCTCCGCCGCTCGCGGTGGAGGCGATCCCACCGAGCGCTCCCGGATAGCCTCCACCTCAAGAGGCGGAGGCATAAAGCGGTAGCCCAACGCCATGCCTCCGCCGGTGAGGGGATGCCACATTTAGAGCGCACAAAAGTCGCCACAATGCAATGCCATCGCCAAGCCAAGCAGAGCCACCGCAAAGCCAAGTAGAGCCATTGCAGAACCTCCTAAACGAAATCCGCCCAATCCTCTTCCGTCACATAGGTGCTATCCAGAAACGGAAAATCGGCATCCTCGGTCCAGATCTCATCCGAAACCCAAAGGTCCTCGCACTCAATCTCCAGCACCCGACCACCCCCTTCCCAACGAAACCGCATCAAGAACCCATGGCCCGATGCCGTCAGCTCAGTCACCGCGAACTCCACCCAACTCCAGTTCGAATCCGTAAGTGCCAAAGAGACCCCTCGGTGAAGAAACTCCAGCCGATGCACCCGCTCAAAGTGCAACCCCTTCACCGCCGCCCCCTTCAAACTCTCCACTGCCATCTCCCGAGGCAGCACCGTCACCGTGACTGTTTTCAGCAGATTCCCAAAGGACACCTTGAGCATCAAAGCCTCCTCAAGATCCCCCATCTCCGCCCACAGCTTCTGAACCCTCTCCTCCATCTTCACACCGGTTTGACCGTTCAAAAACAGCATTCGTTCGCGTCGTTGCGCCTCAAACTCTCGGTGCAAGGTGAAACGTCTAGATAGACAGCCCCTCCGCTTCGTCCCACCTACCAGCTTCCCACTCATGGGCACTTGACCAACGGTATTCCGCCGGATTCTCCACATATCCCGCCCTTCTCGGATTCTCGTGGACGTACTTAACCTTCTGCCAAAAGAACGCTGGAGTCTCGATGACTAAACCGCGAAAAGACCGCTGCCAAAACGTATTTCGGTTGAGCCCGGTCTGCTCAGAAAACGCGTCCCGCTCGTCTTGGGTGAGCAAGGGTTTGATCCTTGCCGAAGATCGCGGCTTGAACCCTGCCATGAACTTCCTCTGGTCCAACTTCTCTGGCAAATTCAGAACCATATGAAGGTGGTGAGGCATCACCACGTAAGCATGGAGTCTCGAACCAGTCCGGCGACACTCGCCTTTAATCACCGAAACCAACGCATCCCGAGGTTCTTCCCGAGCAAAGGCATGCACAAAATCAAGCACGGTGGCGGTGATAAACACACACTCCCCACCCCCGCCCCTATTCACCCAATGCCGCTGCCGAACCACTTCAAGATTATGTACTTATGTATCACGAAACAAGAACCCCGATGCCTCAGGATGAAGCCGAAGGCGAAATCCAGCCCTTAGAGCGCAAAGCTCGGAGGCTAAACAGAGCGTTTCAACAAAGCCGAATATCCCAAACCTAGATGCCTCAGGGTGACGCCAAAAACAAAGCCATCGACCAAAGAGCGCAAAGCCCTGAGGCTAAAACAGAGCGTATCAGCAAAGCCGAATAACCCAAACCTAGATGCCTCAGGGTGACGCCAATAACAAAGCCTTTGACCAAAGAGCGCCAAGCCCTGAGGCTAAAACAGAGCGTTTCACCAAAGCCGAATGACTCAAGCCGAGATGCCTCAGGGTGACGCCAATAACAAAGCCATCGACCAAAGAGCGCAAAGCCCTGAGGCTAAAACAGAGTGCATGAGCAAAGCCTAATATCCCCAGCCTAGATGCCTCAGGGTGACGCCAATAACAAAGCCATCGACCAAAGAGCGCAAAGCCCTGAGGCTAAAACAGAGTGCATGAGCAAAGCCTAATATCCCCAGCCGAGATGCCTCAGCGTGATGCCAATAACAAAGCCTTCGACTGTAGAGCGCAAAGCCCTGAGGCTAAAACAGAGCGTTTCAGCAAAGCCGAATAACCCAAACCCAGATGCCTCAGGGTGACACCAATAACAAAGCCATCGATCATAGAGCGCAAAGCCCTGAGGCTAAATCAGAGCGCCCAGAAATAGCCTCAGGGCTAATCCTCAAAAGGACCGAGACCTCATACCCACTTCACCCTGAGGCATCCGCGCCAACTAATACCAATTGCAGCCCATCACAGTCCGGAGGATAGCGTGTAAAAGCGGGATGCACTTGTATGCCGTTTTGATCTTGACTGAACAAAATCGGCCCAATATGACCATGTATTCAATGTGATCCTGAGGCCGTAGAAATAACCACCACTTATCGGTAAATCTAGCATCGAACTCAATCGCACAAATAGTTGTTATTTACTGCACAATCCCGATTGAATCACATCATGCAAGCGACATTTCTGGCGAATTTAAATCATTAATAAAACATGTATTTTTCAACAGTCCCTTTATCTCATCAATAGATTCTGATATTTCTGGCAGGATGCCCACTGCGCGCCATCCTCGTTTATACATCACGGCTTGAATATTCTCTTCGCCATTTGGATCTTCCGCTAAAATTGCGTCAAAAATATCCCTCAATTCTATTCCACCTTGGGCGACTAGGAGTATTTCTTCAAAATCCGCAACCGAAAATACGATAAGACGCGGAAACAGTATTGTATCCCTGCCACGTTCGCCAAACACTTTCACTAGTTCTTGACGATATAACGGCTCAAGTGTGGATTGAACTTTCCAGAAGGAAAGGACGTTGTCAAGTCCGATCAATACTCCATAGTTTCTTTTCACACTTGACGATTTAGTCGCTGTTTCGATATGAGAATAAACAATTTGTACTAATTCGGGCGTTAGCCTATCGAAATAGGTTTTGATAGAAGCTTGGCTTCCTGAAAACCGCTCAGATTCTTTCTGGATCGCAGTCGTCACCTCAAAAACTGTGCTCCAGTGACTCGCACTGATTTTAAAATCGGCATGTTTACTTTTTCCTTTTTGCTTATTGTCAAAAAGACCCTCGCATTTCGATAATATTAAATTATTCCTTTGGCAATGCCCTTCAATCAGTGTTCCTATATATTTTTCTATAGCCGCACCCATCGAACGGCACAATGCTTGCTGGCGGTCTGGCGAAAGTGATCTATTAATGCGATAGTACAATTGGTGACCCAGTTGTTCAAGAATTAGTTGCCTATCAATTAAAAAATATTCATCCTCAAACTGGCATATTGGAGAATTACGAAATGCTCCTAAATCATATGCAAAAGTCGTCGATTGCTCGGCGAGAATTGACAAGTCAAAGTCCGACAGTTCCTTTGAGATGCAAGCAAGCACTTTACTTAGACGACTTTTCTCCCATTCAAATTTAGCAAAAAACTCGTCCCTCTTAAAGGCTGGCTGTTTCTTACCAAAATCATTTAGTTGGATATTTGTGTTCGCTATATGAATACAAAAGCAGACCAGAAATACATCCGCAATTGTGGTTTCGAAGCATCTGAAAAATGCCGCATCGATTTCTTGGTAGCTGTTTCTTGGATGAGCCTCATATATTTCTGGTAAATATCGAATCAATATCCAATAGAATCTACCTACGTATGCAAGAGGGTCATGTGAGTGTTCAAGCGCGAAGGAATTTATAAGCGCTCGCAATACTCGGCTTTCTGAAGTCAATAAGTTCACTGGTTCACTCCATCTATCTCCGGATGGATCTAGTAAGTAGTCGTTAAGCTTCAGAAGGGCCTCGCCAAACTCCAGACGAACATTTGCTTCTTCTAGCGTCACTCCTCTATCACGAGGACAAACCAGCATAATTAGTTTAATTGCAGCAAGAAGTTGAGTTCGGGTAAAGATTATTTCGCGAAATTTTGGATCACCCGATCTTCTTTCCTTCACGAATTGATCAATTTGAATTCTTACCTCTTGGTTCAAAAGGTCACCAGCGAACCTTAATTGATATTCGTCGCCCGCCCCTAAGCGTTGCATAGAAAATGCCATTCGCGTTAGAACGCGAATGGCATTTGTAGCTTTCAACTTTGAAAGCACACTCACTATGTCTGCAAAAGGTGCTTTCTGCCCAAACAGGGCTGCCCAACTTATGATTAATGCAGGATTGCTCATCCTATTTAACTACACCCGCTCGTCTCCCCGCACGTGTCGCACTTCAGACAGACCCCGTTGCGAACCATCGTAAACGACCCGCAGTTCGTACAAGGATCACCCTCGTAGCCCTTCAGCCGAGCCTGCCGAATCTTCTCCGCCAACTCAACCGTGGGCCCCGCCACCGGCCGAACCGCCGTGGCCGTCGCCGACTTCGGCGCCGCGACCTTGGGCGCAACCCCGAGCACGATCGCCGAGCCCTTGCCCGCCTTCGCCTTCTGCTCTTGCTCCAGGGTGTACGTCGGAGAGCCCACCGCGCTGGAATTACCATCGAACGGCAAGGTCGCCTGGGCGGCGGCCTTGACGTAGCCTTCGCTGGCGTGGTCCTCGTAGGCGGCGCCGGGAACGTGGCCCTTGTAGTCGCCCTGCTCTTCTTCGTCTTCGTATTCCGGCGTCTGGATCGGCTTGCCCACCGAGTCGCCCCGAAGGTCTTCTGGCTTCACCTGCACCAGATCCGTGCGGCCCAGGTAGCTCAGAGCCAACTCGCGGAAGATGTAGTCGATGATCGAGGTCGCCATCTTGATGTTCTCGTGGCCCTGGACCGAACCGCTCGGCTCGAACCGCGTGAACACGTACGCTTCCACAAACTCTTCCAGCGGCACGCCGTACTGCAAGCCCAGCGAGATCGCAATCGAGAAGCAGTTCATCAAGGACCGGAACGCGGCCCCTTCCTTGTGCATGTCGATGAAGATCTCACCCAGCTGTCCATCCTCGAACTCGCCGGTGCGGATGTAAACCTTGTGACCGCCCACGCGGGCCTTCTGCGTGTAGCCCTTGCGTCGAGCAGGCATCGTGCGTCGCTTCGCGATGTACCGATACACCAGCTTCGCCGCCGCCTCTTCGATCGCCGCCGCCTGGGAAACTTCCAGCGGAAGCTCTTCCGTCACCGAGAACTCTTCCTCGATCGAAGCCTCCAGAATCGCCGCCGCCGCATCGTCCGCGCTGGCGTTCAACGGCTGGCTCAGCTTGGAACCGTCTCGATAGAGCGCGTTCGCCTTCAAGCCCAGCGTCCAAGACAGCCAATACGCGTCCGCCACTTCCTTCACCGTCGCGTGGGAAGGCAGGTTGATCGTCTTGCTGATCGCACCGGAGAGGAATGGCTGGGCCGCCGCCATCATCCGAATGTGGCCGCCCGCCAAGATATAGCGCTGGCCCTTCTTGCCGCACTTGTTCGCACAGTCGAAAACCGGCAGGTGCTCCGCCTTCAGATGCGGCGCGCCCTCAATGGTCATGGTGCCGCAAACATACTCGTTCGCCGCCTCGATCTCCGCCTTCGTGAACCCAAGCGCGCCCAGCATGTCGAACGACCAGTCGTTCAACTGCTCGTCCGTAAAACCAAGCACGTTACGGCAGAAATCGTCACCCAGCGAGTACCGGTTGAACGCAAACTTCAGCTCAAACGCGTTCTCCAGCCCGGACTCGATGCTGGCCAAAGCCTCTGGCGTAAAGCCGCGCTCCGCCAAGGTGTCGTGATTGATCGCCGGTGCGCCCTTCAGCGTCTTGTAACCCACCGTGTATCGAACGATGTCGTCGATCTGCTGACCGGTGTAACCGAGCTTGTCCAGAGCGGGCGGAATGGACTGGTTAATGATCTTGAAGTAACCGCCACCGGAGAGCTTCTTGAACTTCACCAGCGCGAAGTCCGGCTCAATTCCCGTCGTGTCGCAGTCCATGATCAGACCGATCGTTCCCGTCGGGGCAATAACTGTGACCTGTGCGTTGCGGAAGCCGTGCTGCTCGCCCAGTTCCAACGCCTTGTCCCAAGACCGTCGCGCCGAAGCCAGCATGTCCTGCGGGCACTCGTCCGGATCGATTCCGACCGGCAACACACTCAATCCCTCGTACTGGTCGCCCGAAGCGTTGTAAGCCGCGCGGCGGTGGTTGCGAATGACGCGCAGCATATGCTCAGCGTTCGGCTGATAGCGCGGGAACGGCCCCTGCTCCTTCGCCATCTCCGCGCTCGTCGCGTAGCTCTCGCCCCCCAAAATGGCGGTAAGCGCGCCGGAGATCGCGAAGCCCTGCGGGCTGTCGTATGGAATGCCCATCTGCATCAGCAGCGCGCCCAGATTGGCGTAACCCAGACCCAACGTGCGGAAGTCGTAACTCAGCTGAGCAATCTCGCGTGACGGGAACTGCGCCATCAAGACGCTGATTTCCAATACCATCGTCCACAGCCGAATCGCGTGCTCATAACCCTTCAGGTCAAAGACGCCGGTATCCAGGTTGTAGAACTTGGTCAGGTTAATCGAGGCCAGGTTGCAGGCTGTATCGTCCAAGAACATGTACTCGGAGCAAGGGTTGCTGGCGTTAATGCGGCCATCCGCTGGGCAGGTGTGCCACTCGTTGATCGTGGTGTCGTACTGCAAACCCGGGTCGGCGCTCTGCCAAGCCGCTTCGCAAATGTCGTCCCAAAGCTCGCGAGCCTTGATCGACTTGACCACCTTCCCGTCGGTTCGGGAAGTCATGTTCCACTCCAAATCTTTCTCAACGGCGTGGAAGAACTCGTTCGGCACGCGGACCGAGTTGTTGGAGTTCTGACCGGAAACCGTAATGTACGCCTCCGACTCATAGCCAGTATCGAAGACCGGGAAGTAAAGCTCCTTCGCCCCGTTCTCCGCCAGTTGAATGGCGCGCTGAATGTAGTTCAACGGAATCGAAGCCGCCTTCGCCTCGGCAATCGCCAGGGTCAGCTTCTTGTTGCTGCGGGGGTTGCAGGCCGGGGTGCTCACCGCGCCGCCTTCCGGATTCCAGCAAGCATCGATGATCTGGTTCAGGTGCTTCTGGTTCAGCACAGAACCAGTCACCAGCGCCGCCACCTTCTGCTCTTCCTTCACCTTCCAGGTGATGAAGTCCTGAATGTCCGGGTGGTCCATGTCCAGACACACCATCTTTGCCGCACGCCGAGTGGTGCCGCCGGACTTGATCGCGCCCGCGCTTCGGTCCCCCACCCGCAGGAAACTCATCAACCCGCTCGAGCGTCCGCCGCCCGAGAGCTTCTCGTTCTCGCCGCGAATCTTCGAGAAGTTCGTGCCCACCCCGGAGCCGTACTTAAAGATGCGCGCCTCGCGGGTCCACAGATCCATGATGCCGCCCTCATTCACCAGGTCGTCCTTAACGCTGAGAATGAAGCAGGCGTGGGGCTGAGGTCGCTCGTAGGCGTTTTTCGATCGCGTCAGTTCGTTGGTCTTCGGATCTACATAGTAGTGACCCTGCGGCACTCCCTCGATTCCGTACGCGTAGTGCAGGCCGGTGTTGAACCATTGAGGGCTGTTCGGAGCGGCAATCTGCAGAGCCAGCATGTGGCAGAGCTCGTCGTAAAAAGCCTGGGCGTCTTCGGCCGTCTCAAAGTAGCCGTTCTCTTCGCCCCAATGTCGCCAGCATCCCGCCAACCGATGGAAGACCTCGCGAGAGTCCGTCTCACAATCCGCGTCCGGCTTGGTCCACTGCGTCAAGTGCCGTTTGGACTTGTCCCCCTTCGAGAGCCCCGCCTTGCGGAAATACTTCTGAGCCAAGATGTCCGTGGCCACCTGAGACCAGTGCGCGGGCACCATGACGTTCTCCATGTTAAACACGGTTGACCCGTCAGGATTTCGGATCGTGCTGGTTCGCGGTTCAAACGGAATCCCCTCATAAGGACTCTGACCGGACTTGGTGAAATAGCGGCTGACATTCATAACTAAAGATCTCCTCCGTGAGAAATCTGGAAACTGGCGCCGGGCGCAAGGCGTGGGGCGCTGGGGGCAAGATGACTAAGCGTGCCGAGGCGATAAATGGAGACTGTCTCCCGGACAATTCCCTTATTCTTTGTTCGCCTTCGGTAGTTGATGAGTGAGTTCAGCATCTTCTGGCCACTTTCGATGCGCTTGAGCATCTGGTCGGCCTGCTGAGGAACGATGAGGGACCTCTGAACCGCTTGGCGAATCCAGAAAGCCGATTCCCGGGCGGAGCCACGGGCAAATTCAAAGAAGTGGAGGGCTTCAGCGTCGGAGTACCGCCCATCTCCTCCTACGAGATTGGCGCCAACGGAATCGATGGCGCGAACAAATTGTTTTCCGAGAATGTCCTGCGCAAGCGCTGGCCATGCCAACGTCAAATCCCAGGCTTCTTTAGCGAGGTCGTTAAAAACCCTAAATAGGTCAGTTTCTTCCATGGGTTGATGGCTCATAGAGCGCTCTCCCCAACACCCAACGCCTGACGCCCAACGCCAGGATCCTGAACCATGGTTTCAATAACTTGCTTGAAATCCCCGACCGTTTCGAACTCCTTGTACACGCTAGCAAAGCGCACATAAGCAACGGAGTCGATGGCGAAAAGCTGTTGAAGAACCCGGTCGCCAATACATTGCGAGGTGACCTCATCCTCATATTCTTGAAAAAGGTCGCGCTCGATTCTTTCTACGGTCTCGCGAAGGATATCCACGCCGACGCCCCGCTTGCGGCAAGCGATCAACATCGAGTTCAAGCACTTGTCTCGGGAGAACTCCTCCCGGGTGCCATCTCTTTTTACGACAAAAAGTCGCGGCCTTTCCGGCTCTTCAAACGTCGTGAATCTTCGGCTGCAGGCTACGCATTCGCGTCTTCGGCGAATCGCCTCCCCTTCGCGGGCCGGTCTCGAATCGAGAACTTTTTGCTCTTCGAAACCGCAGTAGGGACATTTCATCTTCTTAACAGCCTTGCCACAAGATGTTGTGGCTCAGACATTGTACAACCACAACCCCTTGTGATAACAACCATTTTTTGCGCACATTTTATCAACAAGTTAGGCACCGGCAAATTTTCCGGGTTTGGGGACAATTCAGACTGAGCGGTGGAAAACTTCGCTAGCCCAGGACCTTACGCATTTTCAGGCACGGGAGGACCACGCCGTTCGGCAAAATCAGGTCCGCTTTTTCCACATCTAGGAAGCCGAGGCGGCGGTAAAACGGCACGCCAGGCAAAGTAGCCATCAGTTCCAAAGAAAGAAATCCACATTCTCGAGCCGCACGCTCGCAAGCCTCATAAATCAGCTTCCCGAACCCGAGCCGAGCGAAATCAGGGTGGACGAACATCGCCCGGATCCGTGCGGAATCCACCGCCGGGTCCAGTTTTCCACCCGGTAAATCTTCCTGGTCGGTGGTGCCGGTAAACAGCTTCTGAAGTCGACTCCACCCTCCACAAGCCACCAACTTCCCTTCTGCTTCCACCACAAAGTAGGTGCCGTCCACAATCACGTCTGGATCAGGAACCGCAATGAACTGCTCCGCCGCCTCCGCCTGAACCTCGTCATAAAACCCCTCGCTCAGCGTCCGAATGGACGCCTTCATCAACGGTTCGAGAGGCGCAAGGTCGTCAAGGGTAGCGAGGCGAAGGAGCGGAGACACAATTCACGAAAGATACTCCGTCAAGCCGAAAGAGGTGCCCCCGCCCGCAGTAACAAGAGGGCAGGGGCTACATCGTCAAGATGAGGCGCGCTTGCGTCGACGCAAAACGGCCAGCGCCCCCAAGGAAAGCGCAACCATCGAAGCGGGCTCTGGCACGGGATTCGGGTCAATTCCCGTGTGGGCATAAATGATGCGGCTCTGCTCCGCCGTCAAAGTCGCATACCAGTTGGAATTCCCGTAAGCCTCGAACTGTCCGCCGGTCAGAACGCCTAGTGCGACTCCTGCACTGGTCACCAGAGCGCTACCACTATCCCCAGGCGCCCCAAATCCTTCCATATTCGTCACATCGGGCGAAGTAGGGGAATCGAAAATGTCATGAATCTCGCCGCTAGGATACAGCCCGGCGATCTTTGTCTCCATGCCCCGCCGCTGATCGTCATAGACCCACCCCCCGGGCGGTTGGGTCCCCGCTCTTCCGCTCCCACCATATCCGGCCGAACGCACGAAAGTGCCTCCCGTGATCGGATCCATGTTGAGGGTTGGCGCAAAGACATTGAGAGTCCACCCGGAGATCTTCGCTACCGAAATATCTACCCCGGCAAGTCCAAACGCATCCGTAACGGCAAAGGAATCCCCGTTTGCAAAAGCAAAGGTGCCGGTGTCTCCTGTGTCGATGACATGTTTGGCCGTCAAGAGCCAAGCCGAGCCGTTTCCATAACCAATAAACGTCCCGGTGCCAAACCCACCCCCCACCCAGAGCTGGCCGACTCCTAAGAATTGAGACTCTGCGCCAAAGGCCAGCATCTGAGCATCGGTGCGGTCATGGCGGTAGACGATCGCTTGCGTGGCGACGCAAACGATAAGAAACGCAGACCCGGCGAAAGAACGAAGCAACGAACGATTCATCTCTCCTCCCAACTGGCGCCCAAAAAGGGTGACCATCAGGTCATTATAAGATAGGTCAGAACGTACTAGTTAATTGGTTACGACTAAATGGCGAACGCATGCTTTGTCAGATCTTCAAGTGAGACAAACTCTAGGGAGAACTCGTGGGTGGCCTCCAGAATGACGGGCGGCGCATAACCCGCTTCCAGCGCCTCCTGCCATCGGAGAGCGCAAATGCACCACTGGTCTCCTGGTTTGAGTCCAGTAAATTCCAACTCGGGCCGGGGAGTCGTCAAATCGTTCCCCGCGCCTTTAGAAAAAGCCAAAAACTCAAGATTGACGATGACGCAAATGGTATGAACCCCATGATCTTCTGGACCCGTATCGCAGCAGCCAGTCCGGTAAAACCCTGTCAGGGGGACGGAGGAGCAAGAGATCAATTCCCCTCCTAATACATTGCGCGCCATCGTAGGCAATTTTACCGGGTCAAGTTTAGACGAATACTTAAACAAATCAACTAATTGGCAATTTTTGCTGAATTTTGATATGTACAAGGCTGCCCAAGGATTCGTTTAGGATTGCTCCCTATTTACTAAATAAGAATTTTCATGGAATTGTTTAAAGAGCTAATCAACAAGAAGGTCCTCGTATTCACCGGTGCCGGCATATCGGTTGCCAGCGGAGTTGCACCTTTTCGCGGAAAAGATGGACTATACGAGGGTCTCAATCCTTACGATCTCGCCACCGCCGAAGCGTTCTTTCGCCAACCGGTAACCGTTTGGAACTGGTACCTCATGCGAATCCACAATGCCAAAAACGCCAGACCCAACTCCGCCCACTTCGCCCTTGCAGAAATGGAAACAAGGGCTCAACGGTTCAGCCTCGTCACGTCAAATGTGGACGAACTTCACGAGCAAGCCGGCTCCCGCAGGGTCTTCCACCTTCACGGTCGCATCCACCAACGCCGATGCGTTGATTGCCATTCCACCGAAGAGGTGCTCCCAGCGGACCTCCCCGAATCCGTAGACGAAGAGAGCCTCTTTCGCTGCGGCTGCGGCGGTCTCCAACGCCCAAACGTCGTCTGGTTCGGCGAGTACCCCTGGGCGGAAGCCATCGAAGTCGTCCAAAGTGAACTCTCCCACGCGGATCTCGTCCTCGAAGTCGGAAGCAGCGGAGTCGTCTCCTACGGATTCGCCGAAACCGCCGCCAACCTCGGCATTCCCGTCCTCCGCATCAACCCCGATCCCGAACAAGCCCCCGGAATTACCTGCTGGTCCGCGCCCGCCGAAACCGCCCTTCCCCAACTCATCTCCTAAAACGCCCTTATTCCTCCATGACTCCTGTTTCAGCAAAGTACAAAAAAGCCCACTACATGGAGCAAGTCGCTTCCATCTGCACAACTTTGGTGTGCAAAATAGACATGGACCATGGACCGAGCTATCCCCAAGCCCTGCCGCCTAACCCTCACCCTGGGCTGGCTTGCGGCGCTCTCGCTAGGGTTCGTTAGCCAATGCTGCCCCTGCATCCAGGGCGGTCCCAACCTCGCCTGTTGGCTTGTAGGTTCGACCATCGTCGTCATGTTCGCCCTCGTCGCTGGGCTTGAGCGAGCCTACGCCTCCGCCTTCCTCGCCATCTGTGTCGCTATTGCTGGGATCGGTTGGGGCGGCGCCACCGGGCTCCTCGCCTGGGATTTTCGAGTCCACCTCCCCATTAACTGGAAGATCGTCGCCTGCTACAGCGCTGTCGGGCTCGTCTACTCGGCTCAGGCCATCCGCTTCTACTGCGTCTCCCGAAACGGAGACCCTTCCGAGAAGTTCGTCGATGAGATGAAGACAAACATGTCTGAAATCTCGACTGAAAAACGGATCCAGCTTCTGGTCAGCGAAAGAAGCAAAACGGTTGAAGAGTTTGACCGGCTGAAGTTCAGAGCCACCATTTCCATCGTCACCGGTCTCCTCGCCGCCGCCCTCGCCGCCTTCACTCTCGCCCAATGACACTCCCCAAGTTGTTCGCTGAAGAGGACGAACCCCATCTTCCGCCCGAGAAGGGAGTGATCGTGGTGCTGGGGGTAGCGAGTTTGTTTTTGGGGCTCTTTGCCCCTCTGATGAGAAGCTTGACCGAGGGGCAGGTTCCGGGTTCCTACCTCATTTATGCCGCCGTGTTCCTCCTCGTTCTCGCGCTCCTCGCTTCGAGAGGTCGCCAAAATGCCCTCGGAGTCCTGGCCCTCACCAATCTCCTCGGTCTCGCCCTTGGCTTCGGCCTTACCTTTGGCGTCATCGCCCTTGGATCTGGATCGACGACCGCCTGGCTCGTCTCGGCGAAGTGGCTATTGGGAAGCATCGGCCTGGGCTATTTACTCAAACGCTCCCTAAAACAGGCCTTCACCCCCATCGACTATTCTCACCTCGCTCCCGACTTGGAAGCGTTCAACTCGCTTCCTGAGCAGGAGAGGCCCGCATACGTTCGCGGGCAACTATCGGCCATCGAGGCCGAGATCGAGAGTTTGACCCAACAGCAAGAACGTTCATGGAGAAGGATTCGGATTTTGCTCCCCCTCGCCGTCCTCCTCCTCATTCTCTCGTTTATCTACCGGTAACAATGATGGTAGCTAAACTTCGATCGACTTGGCAGGCATTAGGCAGAGCAATTTGGCTCATCACCTACCTCGTGCGAAGCGCCCTGTTACCTATCACCTAACACCTCCGCCCAGCGCCCCCTAACCAATGCCCAAACTCATCGGAATCGACGGCTGCCCCGGCGGCTGGTTCGCCATCACCCTAAACACCGAAACTCGCGACCTCAACGCCGAGATCGTCCACAACCTCACCGACTTTATCGTCCGAACCAGTCCACAGATTGTCGCCATCGACATCCCCATCGGTCTCACCGATTCCGGCCCAAGGAAATGCGACGTCCAAGCCCGAAAGCTCCTGCAAACCCGCAGTTCGTGTGTCTTCTCCGCTCCCATCCGCCCCGCTCTGAGCGCCCGAACTCGCAATGACGCCGATTCCATCAGCCGCGCTATCCAAGGCAAAGGCGTCGCCGCCCAAGCCTTCGGTATCTACCGAAAGGTCGAAGAAGTCGATATCCTCCTTCAAACTCACCCACACCTGAGGAGTTCGATCTTCGAAATCCATCCCGAACTCTCCTTCCGTGCTTGGAACAATCACCAAACAATCCTCCATCCCAAGAAATCCCTCTCCGGTCATCAAGCCCGGCTGTCTCTGGTAGATCAAGTCTACGGCTCAAATCCCTTTTTCGAGTACCGAAGGACTCATTTCAAGAAACAATTAGCCGATGACGACATTCTCGATGCCTTCGCCGCTCTCTGGAGCGCCGAGCGCATCTTCAAGAACATCCACGACTGCTGCCCCAACCCTCCCGAACAAGATTCCACCGGTCTCCCCATGACCATCAACTTCTAACAAAGTGGCCGCCCCCAACAAAGGGAGGACGGCCAAGGAGAGGCGGCGGATAGGCCGCTATTTGCTCTTGGAGAATGTTGAAACCGGTTTCGGATCCACTCCACCCGACGGAATCACCACCGGCTCTTTGCTCCACTTCATCACTACTCACTTAGTTCCCGTCGAACTTAGCAGATCCAATCCTTCCACTAATTCAGACATGTCTTTCGAGCTCAAGGAATTCCGACCGAACCAAACGTTGCCGTCCTGATCAAATGAATCGAACGCCCCAAGGAGTCAAATCTAGCTTGACTTAAGTACTTGTCGCAGCCAGTAAACGGTAGCCAACTCCGCGCCATACTCCAGCGCTACGTCTCGCGCTCGATCGATCTGCCGCGAGTCTTTTCGCAGATATTTGGGCACATCCTTAAGAACCTGCCGGTATGCCTGCTCGTATCCCTGAATGAACCGATCTCGATCCTCGGATTCCATGGGAAACACCGTCTGAGTAGCCACTCCCACATCCCCAATGCGCACAACTCGGACCGCGACGCTTTGTCCAACCAACGCCCCCGATATCCCCTCAACCCGAAACAGTTCGCCCCTGTTCAAGATATCGCGCAGCACGGCCACATCGCCTTCCAATACCTCGACCACTTCAAAGAGCCCCACGCGAGATCTCTTCGCCGCCAAAAGCGACTCTACGGTGCTGGAATCAAGATCGGGATGCGATTCCAAATAGATGTCCACAATCGATTTCCCGGCCTCGTCTTTCAAAGTTAAAAAGTCTTCGAAACAAGCCCAAAGAGCTCGCTCCATCAGTTCGGGACGGACCGACTCGGAAACCTCGTTCAAACTCTTGCCAGTCAATTGATCCAGCAGGCTAAAGAATTTGACCACCCAGTTCGCATACTCCTGAACCCACTCGCCACCCTCAATCCACACTCGCAAGTTGGCCAGTGCCGAATCCAGTCGGTCGAGAATATGAGTGTCAGACATAGTCACTAATGGTATCTCCTAACGCTCCGTTAACCCGGGACGCCCAAACTCCCGACACGATAAGTACAACGACTCGGACAAAAATTTTTCCACAAAATACAATTCTTTTCCACATTGCTCTCGCCATTTCAAAATCCCGTAGTAGAGTATTGATGTGCTCCGAAAGGAACACCATTGAGGCTCCGAGCGAAAGCGAAGATGTCCTCGCTACGGAACTCCGAAAGGTTTGTTCCGCAAGGTCTTAATTGACCTTACAAATAAGGGGGCTGTGAGCGTCAAGTTCGCGGCCCTCCTTGCTTTGCTTAGGACCCCGCTGCGCCAAGTCCGGTACCCTACATCTATGCTAGGCAGTCTGAGCCCTGAAGCCCAAGACTGGGTAGAGGCAGGTTTTATCCTTGCCGCCTTCTGGATCCCCGCCGCTCTCTTCCGAATCTTCTGGAAGCAAATTCTCGGGCCATGGATCAATAAGTCCAGCAATCCGAAAATTGCCCTTTTGATCCGCCCGGTGCGCGCCATGGTCAGTTGGGGACTCATCCTCGGAGGCCTTAATCTTGCCTATCAAAGCCTCGAATTCGCGCTCAAGCGTCCCACCCTCAGCGAATGGGTCACACGTGGCATTACCATTGCGTGGGTCGTCCTTGCCATCTACTTCACCACCCGCCTCGTTGCCGGAGCCTTCCAATACCAGGCCCAGAAAGCGAACGCCGATGGAGAGTATCGTAACCGAACCACCACCAGCCAGAAGCTTGCCACCGGCGCCATCATTGTCTTCGGAGCCCTCTTTATCCTTCGCATCGGGGGTATTGATATCAGCCCGTTGTTGGCAGGTGGCGCCGTGGGAGGCGTCATCATTGGTCTCGCCCTCCAAGACAGCCTCAGTAATGTCTTCGCCGGTCTGTTCCTCAACATGGACCGACCCATCAAGGTGGGCGACCTCCTGAAGCTCGATCAAGACCGAGAGGGATTTGTGGAAGAAGTGGGCTGGCGCTACACCAAAGTCCGCCTCTGGAACGATAGCCTCCTCATGATCCCAAACAATAAGTTTGGCCAGAGCACCTTCATTAATTTCAATCGCCCCGATACTGCTCTCAACACCCACGTCGAATGCGGCATCGCCTACGATTCAGATTTGGATCACGTTGAGCGGGTCGCCATCGCCGCCGCCAAAGCTGCCCAAGACGCTGCCAACGACCGAGAAACTGAGTTCGAACCCTACGTTCGATGGCGCTCCTTCGGAGACTCCGCGATCGTCTTCCGAGTATTCATGCGAGTCGATGAGGCCACTGCTCAATACCGGGCCAACCACTACTGCATCAAAGAAATGCATCGGCGATTCAAAGCGGAAGGCATCGATATTCCGTTTCCCATTCGCACGCTCATCCACACGAACTCATCCAATTCCGACTCCGAAAAACCCCAGTAAATCCAATGGTGTAAGGTCCGCTAGTAAAAATATTTGGATCGTCATCTAAAAAATGACTAACAAAACCGGTAAACCCTGGCGATACTTTTAGGGAGGGTAACTCGTAATAACGAGTGCGTCTAAGGGGGTTAGACATGCTAAGAGTTTCCGAAACTCGTTGTCCAAGATGTGGTCGCGCCACACGAGAAGAACGAGCTCACTATCGATGTGAGCAATGCGGCATTGTCGAAGGTTGTTGCGAGGGTCTGCACGACCCAATCGCAAAATCATGCGCCGTCGTCGAGCTCGACAGCGTCGAAAGATTCATAGCTTGGAGTGAGGAATCAAGAGGAACTATCCCGCAATAGCGCCGACAGTCTGGCTATAATTCGGTCGATGATCAAGGTTGGGATCCTCGGCGCGGGTGGCATGGGCAATGTCCACGCCCGCCACTATCGCAAGATGTCCGATGTCGAGATTTACTTCTTCGACCCGTTAACCGACAAAAGCGAAGCGTTTGCCAAGCAATGGCACGCCACCCCCCTCGGTTCGCCTGAAGAGGTGATTCAGAGGTGTGACGTCGTTGATGTATGCCTCCCGACCGATATGCACCTGGAAGCCGGGCTCAAGGCCATCGCCGCCGGCCGCGCCGTCTTCATGGAGAAACCCATGGCCAAGACGGTCGAGGAATGCGCAACTCTCATCGAAGCCGCAACGAAGGCAAATGTGCCCCTAAGTGTGGGTCAAGTCGTCCGGTTCTTCGCCGAATTCAAAACCGGGAATCGGCTCGTCAAAAATGGCGCCGTCGGGACTCCTGCCGCCGCTCGCACCCGACGCGGGGGACTCGCCCCCCTCGGCAGCCGAGGTTGGTTCCAAGATCACGCCCGCTCCGGAGGTGTGCTCCTTGATCTCGCCGTTCACGACTTCGATTGGCTCCGCTGGACTCTTGGCGAGGTCAAGCACCTCTACTCTCGGTCCATCGGCATCCAAACCGGCTCCGGTCCTGACTACGCGCTCACCACGCTGACCTTCGAAAGTGGCTGCGTCGCCCACGTGGAAGCCACATGGATGGACCCCAACGGCTACCGAACCACCTTCGAGGTCGCCGGAAACAAGGGCCTCATCCAGCATGACTCCCGAACCAACGCCGCCCTCAAAACAACCTTCGACGGCAAGACGGTCACGGACAACGCCCTCGCCCCCCAAGACGACCCCTATTTCCTTCAACTTTCCGCCTTTCTCACCGCGGTAAAGAATGGTACAGATCCGGTTGTCAGTGGTTACGACGGCGCCATGGCGGTTAGCATCGCCCTCGCCGCCGTTGAGAGCGCCAAAACCGGCAACGTCGTCACCCCCGCCCGTATCTAATGCCTGATCTACTCGATAACCCACTCGGAACAACCCTCGAAGAGTCGATGCTCGGCGGATTCGGAGGATTTCCGGATCGGCTTTATCTTATCGGCGTCGGGGGAGATAAGTACGCCGCTAACAACGCATCGCTCCCGGACGGCCAATCGATCGACGGTCTTGCCACCTTTCCCGATCCCGATGAAGCCACGACTTACATGAGTCTCCTCGCCGGACTGAGTGGAGAAGTCGTCTCAAAGACGTTCGAGGAGGCACGCGAAATCACTCTCAGCAAACCACGCCTCTCTTGTATGTTCCTTTTCCGGGACGCCCGAATCGTCGATATCCACTGGGTCCGTTAAGAACTCCAGAAACGCATTTCCTGAACGAGCGTCTTAAAATCCATGAGGCCACTCGCCGTACTCGCTCTTGCCGCAACCATCTTCTCGGCCGCATTCGCCCAAGGCGCGAAACCAACCGTTCGGCGTCAACCCGTTCAACTGAAGGTTCGACATGCCGACCCGTGGGCCATCAAAGCGATGCTGGAAGGACAAAAGATCATTTCTCCTGAAATCTCTACGATCCTCGCCCTCATGGGTATGCCTCCCCAAACCACCCAAGGAACCCAGGGCCTGTTCGACGATGGCAAATTCCTGGTGAACCCAAACGATAACTCGCTCTGGTTCATCCCGAATAACTAACTCCACTAGTCCCAGGCCATTCAAGCGGAAGCCTGGGACTTTGTTGCGTCTCCAGGTCTCAATTTCGCCCTAACCCACCAGCCAGGTGGTATCCTCAAGAGCCTTGAGCACGCGAACGATGGATAAGTCGCAGGCATTCTTACAGTGCGCAAACTGCAAGAAAATCCTGTTCTCAATCGAGTTCGAACAGAACCTTCGGGTTTGCCCCCACTGTGGTCACCACCACCGGCTTCCCGCCAAGCTTCGAATCGATCTCACTTTCGATGAAGGCAGCTTCCAAGAGCTAGACACCGATCTCCGATCGATTGACCCCCTCAGCTTCCCCGAATATGAGGAAAAGCGAAAGGGCGCCGAAGCTAAAACCGGAACGTTTGACTCCATCATCTCCGGCTCTGCCCGAATCGATGATAATCCGGTAAGCATTGCCGTCGCCGACTTCACCTTCATGGGTGGATCGATGGGCTCCGTGGCTGGAGAGAAAATCACTCGCACGCTAGAAAGGGCTGCCGAGCATGGCATGCCAGCTATCGTCTTCTGCGCCTCTGGTGGAGCGCGAATGCAGGAGGGCCTCCTCTCGCTCATGCAGATGGCCAAGACCACCGCCGCCGCCGCCCGATGCGCCGAGGTCGGCGTACCCTACATCGCCGTCTTCACGGATCCCACAATGGCGGGCGTGCTCGCCAGCTACGCTTCCATCGCCGACATCATTATCGCCGAGCCCAAAGCGCTCGTCGGCTTCGCAGGGGCGCGCGTAGCCAAACAGGCCGGCGTCAGCAAGGTCCCGGACGATTTCCAAACCGCCGAATTCGTCTTCAAACACGGAATGCTTGACCGTATCGTCCCCCGAAAAGAAATGCGCTCCACCCTCTCCACGCTCGTGAAAACCCTGGGCGGCAATCTCCGAACGGAACTGATCAAGGAGGATGTCCCCCATGGCTAAGAACTTCGACGAATGGAATCGACCGCTCAAAGAGCTCGAAGACGGCATCGATAAGTTAAAGGACTTCGCGAAAAAGGAAACCAATCCCGCGAAAAAAACCGATCTTGAATCCAAAATCGATGAACTCGAAAAGCGCCGAGACAACTACATCGAGGTCATGTTCCAACGCCTCGGTCCCTGGGAAAAGGTGCTCGTCGCCCGCGCACCCAAGCGCCCCTACACCCTTGACTACATCAGCGCCATCTTCACGGATTTTGTAGAACTCCAAGGAGACCGAAGAGGATTTACGGACAACGCTATCATCGGCGGCCCCGCCATGCTAGATGGCAAACCGGTCATGGTCGTTGGCCACCAAAAAGGTCGAAATATTCAAGAACGTCAGTTCCGAAACTTCGGCATGGCGAAGCCGGAGGGCTATCGGAAAGCCATTCGACTCTTCGACATGGCCGAGCGATTCCGGATGCCCGTGATCTCCTTTGTCGATACCCCCGCCGCAGATCCCGGCGTGGAAAGTGAATCCCGAGGAATCAGCGAAGCCATCGCCGCCGGGATGTTCAAGATGTTCGAACTCACGGTTCCCACCGTCGCCATCGTCATCGGCGAAGGCGGGAGTGGTGGCGCGATCGGAATCGCCGCATCCAACCGCGTGCTCATGTTGGAACACTCGGTCTATTCAGTTATCCCCCCGGAGGGCTGTGCCGCGATTCTTTGGCGGATGCCGGAACGAGGCGCCGATGCCGCTACCGCGCTTAAACTCACCGCCGAACATGCCCTGCAATTAGGCATCATCGACGAAATCGTAAAGGAACCCAAAGGCGGCGCTCATCGCGATCCTCTGGAGGCCTCCCAAATCGTTAAGTCCGCTATCACACGCCACCTGGCAGAACTCACCCCTCTCGCTCCCGGCGAGATCAAGAACGAACGGTACGAAAAGTTCCGAAAAATGGGAATCTTCGAGGTCGCCTAACCTGTTGGCACAAGCTTGGCGGACAACCCGCCAAGCTCGTGCCATGGATCGCTAGTAGATCTCAAACGCAAGGTCGTCGATCTTCTGATTGCAAGGATCGATCAGCGGCTGGAAGATGTTGCCCAGGCTGTCCATCTGCAAGGCGGGACATTTTACGAACTGCTGGTGGGAAGACCACCAGAAGTCCACGGCTCCAGGCTTATAGCTGTCCTTATCGCTCTCTGAAATTTGAAGCCAGTAGTGACCTGGCCCCAGCGTCAGCGGATTGAAAATGGGAACGTTGCTGTAAAACTTCCAGACTCGATTCCCCTTACAGTCCTCCCCCGCCAGCTCCGCCTGATAAGGCTTGACGCAATCCGACCAAATAATGCTGGTCCATGCGGGCTGACAATTGCCGTTCTCTTTATAGATGGCAATGTAATAGGGACGAGAGAGTTGTTCTTTCGTGGTCACCACCCCCCACCAGTTGATGTTGGTAACCGGGAGTTCAAAGTCCAGCGTGAAATCGTCTGCCGCAACGAGTCGGTAAGGTACCGGCTTATCGCATGAGTAAACGATCGATGCCCAAGGTGGCAGTTTGGGTGTCCAATCCTGGATGTACCCCTTTCCAAGTGAAATGGCGCTAATCGCCATAGCGGCAAAAAGAGTTAGCTTCTTCATTAGCCTCTCCTTCATAGATATTGCACCAAGCACAATTGCCCAGTACTAAATAACAGTATATATAATTAATTTATGCAATAACATGCTAATAATAGTTAAATCTCTGTACTAACAAAAGCGAGCGATCATGACAAACCAAATCGGGTCCGGAAGTCCGGACCCGATTTGGTTTGAGATCGAGAGCGTTACTCTTTCGCCCCGTCGTTGATCCACTGCTTCAGAGTCGCTAATTTATCGGTCGGCACCGCGCCGTTCGGCGGCATTTTCGGTGCTCGCTGCCCCGTAATGACCTGAATCAAAATACTCTCGTCGGCATTTCCGGGATTTACGGCGGGGCCGCTCCGTCCGCCTTTCATCACATTCGCGTAGCTGGAAAGACTTAAACCGCCCTTCGGCCCGCCCATGTGACAACCACAACTGGCCTGAAGAATGGGCCTAACGCTGGCGAAGGTCAAACCTGCCGCCTTTTCCATTTTCTTCGCTCCAGCCGGCAAGGTGAATGCCGTACTGCTTGCCATCAAGGGCTCTTTGCCAACCTCGATCTCAGAGGCCAAAACCACATTGGTTACCTTTTGCCCTCCGCTCTCTGACTCGAACGTCACCCCTCGAGCAAATCCCAGTTTATTGTCGATGTAGAGCGTCACAAGCCGGTCCTTTCGGGCGGTGGTAAGTTCCTTGACTGCCGCCCCTTTCACATTGCGGCTGGCGCCCGTCTTGGCGTCGGTGATTGGCTTGGTGAATTGGGCATCCACCATCGCAGACCAAGCCCAAATGACGTCGTCGCCAAATACGGCCTTCAGAGATTCCGGCGTTTGATCCGTTTCCGTATAGGAATTCGACTTCCGATCTACCTCGGAAATTGTCGTTCCATTGGCAATCACAATCTTCGCCGGCGTCTCCCATCGGACCAAGCCTGGCTTCGAAATGACCAGCTTCTCATCCTGTATTTCCGATCCCAAGCGGTTCACCGTAAAGGCGATTGAAATGGACGGGGCTTTTTGAAGCGCATCGGTGTGGCTCTTAAGCAACGAGTTGTCAACGTCTCGCGTCACGGCCACTGCAACCACTGCCGACAGAGAGGCAGCCGAGAAAAAGAACCACTTAGAAGTCATAGCGATAAATTACTAGGTTTCGAATCTGGTGTAAAGGGTTCGTTTACAGGTTCTGGAATCCAGCCGAATCTTTTTCCCAAAAGGAAAACGATGCAACTGGATAGCAGCCCGGCGCACAAACCCGCCAGCACGTCCGTCGGCCAATGGACTCCACGATAAATTCTGCTGATCCCGACCAATACGGCCCACAGTAGCCCGTACCTACCAATCCACGCTCGATCCGTTTTCCAGGTCAGGAAAAAAAGCATGAAGGCAATCGCGAAGGATGTCGACGTGTGCCCGCTGGGAAAGCTTGCGGTAAAAATATGCTCTTGCGGAACCGCGTAGTCTAAGACACTCGGCCGATCCCGATCCGCAATCAAGCGCTTAACCCCTTGGGCAAAGAAAAGCCCTGAAACGGCCACGGTAACGATCAGGGGCGTTACCATAAAGGCAGGACGCGACCAACATGAAAGAACCGCCTTTCCCAGGGACATTCGCCTAAGCTCATGTCTAAGCTCGATGACCAAAGGCACAATCAAGATAAGCGCAATCTGGACCCACCCCAAACCGGTTGAGGTTATCACCCAGAACACCGGATCCAGCCAATCCCGATGAAGGTCGTGATGGATCGCCCGGAATAGCGTTTGATCGAATTCCCAGAGCGGATTCACCGTTTCAGTCTACTTGGGTTGACCGAATTGAAACCGAGAGGGCGCTCCCACGTTGCCGCGGACACGCCCCCCAAAAGAACCTACTTGCGGTTCAGCATCAGATAGTCGAGGCCGAACATATTGCTCGGAATCGCCTCCTTGCGATGCCCCTTGCAAGTCACTTCCAAGATGACCTCTCCGGCAGGCAAGTCGGCCGTAGCCAGCGTTAGTTTCTTCCAACTCACGCCATCGCCGAAGAAATCAAATGTCTTCGGTGCGCTCAACTCTTTCCCACTCGTAGTCGTGAAGCGGATGGAGTGAATGCCGTAGTCTCTTGCATGACAGAGATGCCCCACGATTTCGTATCGACCCGCCGCCTTGACCGGCACGTGAATCTTGAGCGTGTCGCCCTCATTTGCCTCAACCCACCAAAGCTGCTTCCCAGCTGAAAGTTCGAAGAATCCTTCCTGCTGAGACGTCTTACCGCCCGTGATTTCGTGCTTCAATCCCTCGACTTCAATCGCACCTTTCACCGGTTGCGGAGGTTTCATTTCCAGCAATTCGAGTTCGCGACTTCCGTAAGGCTTCTCCACTGTTTTCGCGCCTGGTTTGGCATACCAGTAGCTCATTCGGGCAAACCGAGCGTCTACCGTATCCCAGTGCCACATCTCCATGTCAAACCGAAGGGACTTCTCAAAAGAAATCGGATCGAAGGTCTGCCAGCGATGGACGCTGATGTGCCCAAACGTGCCCGGACCATCGCAGTGCGCCTGTCCGTGGTAGGGCCGATCGAACAGGAGGTAGGACGACCATGCGTAACCGAAATAGTCTTCACTCCCGGTTCCAAAGGTGCTCGGGAAGCTTTCACCGTCCACATACACCTTCTCGTCTCCTTCACCCCACCACTTGGGGCTCGGATTGGTCACGTGAAGATGCGTTCCAACCCACAACCCTTCTCCCGTGGTATTCAAAAACTCCATGTCCTTGAAAGGCCGAGTGGAGGAAATGTCGATATTCCAGTGTGCGCGGAAATAGTAAGTGTTCTCGTCGAACGCTCGCTTGTCCCACGCCAAGTTCACCGTCATCGGCACGCTGATGCCTTTCGGCGGCTGAATGGAAATGTCCATCCGCTTCTTGAAAGGCATCGGGAAGTAGCTCGTTAGCGTCCCGTCCTTTGTCACCGTCATCGGATAACTGTGATAGGGAGTGGGCCCGGGCACAGTGGCAAAGAAGTCTCCTAGCGGTGCCTTGATACACACTTCGCCATCGCACGTGATGGTGAGGATGGAGTTTCTCAGAACGTTATGCGGCTGATACGCGTCGTCCCAGTCCATCGCTCGAATGTTCTGTACCAAGGGAAATGGAATCTTGACTTCGAACTTCCGAACAACACCGCCGTTAGAGGCGGTCAGCGTCTTCTTAAGCGGCTGCCCCGTCACACCTCGCTTGACGACGGCTGAATCGCGCTCGCTAGCGGTCACCAGGGGTGAGTCCGCCAATCGTGCGCCAGTGGCCCTCATGGTTGCGGTGAGTGAAGGCAGCGAACCAGGTTCGAATGTCTCAACTTGGGTGCCCGACTCGTAGGTTCGGTAGCCCACCTCGTAATACATGTGTTTGGCCCCATCGCCCCCGGAATCGTCCGCGGTGATCTTGAGGCTCTTGGCATACGGGAAAGGAAAGTAAAGATTGGTTCCGTTGGCCGCCGTGGATTTATCGTAGGAAAACGGATACGTGAACGGAGGCATCTTGCCGTTCAGCAAGTCTGCGGTCACCGCCTGAAATCGGGGTGTTGTCTCTCCGTCGAAATAGAAGCGCAAAACGCCCGCTGGATTGGCGGACCAAAGTCGGACGACGGCGCCCGGCCCCTTAAGATCTGCCATCACATATTCTTTTCGGCCATCTCGGTTTTCTATGCGCAGATAATTTCCGGCATCGCCGTTCGCAAACCACGTTTTGGGGTCGGCGGGCGTCGTTGCCGCTCGGTCGTAACTGCTGGCCTGCGTCATTTTAAAGTAAGGCTTGGGGCGATGGGTTAACCAATCCAAATCCGTCATTTGCTTCAAAAGCCCGGAAGTGGTTATAGTCTGTCCCACGGCCAGCCCACCAAAAGCAAGGCAGGTCAGAGTCAAACAGGTTCTACGAATCAAATTCTTTCCCTCCAAAGGTAGCAAAGTTGCTTTAACCTTGGCCAGTATTATCCCCAATGACGACAATGAAAGCGCCGGCAAACAAACACTGGCTGCAATTACTCCAGCGATATCAAGGCTTGGTCGGTCTCCTTCTTCTCCTTGCGGTCGCTCTATTCCTAGACCGAGAACACTTCTACACCGGCGGAAATTTTTCAAATGTTTTGAATCAGCTCGCCGTGCCGGGGATTCTTGCGGTTGGAATGACTTTTGTGATTCTTACGGGCGGGATCGACCTCAGCGTCGGATCCCTCCTCGGTCTCTTGAACTGCATCGCTGCCACCTGGCTGGTGAGCGGCGCGGGCGTCGGTCCCACCATACTCTACACCCTCTTCATCGGAACCCTCGTGGGAGCAATCCTTGGATTCCTGGTGGGTGTCACCAAACTACAGCCGTTTGTAGTCACCCTTGCTGGCATGGTAAGTCTTCGCGGTTTGGCCTACGTCTACACCAACAACGGAACCGTAAGCGGATTGGGTAAATCCCTCGAATTCCTGATTAAGCCCGTCGCCGGAATCCCGCTCAGCGCCTGGATCATGTTGACCATCACGGCCATCGCCGCCGTCCTGCTTTGGGGCACGGTTTTCGGGCGGAACGTCTATGCGGTGGGCGGCAATGAAGACGCTGCCCGCTATGCCGGTCTCCCGATCGCCAAGGTTCGTATCGGCGCATATGCCGCCAATGGTCTTTGCGTTGCCCTCGCCGCCCTCATCTATACGGCGCGAAACATGAACGGTGATCCCAGTGCCGGAACGGCTTACGAGTTGGACGCCATTACCGCCGTTGTCGTCGGTGGCTGTTCCCTCCTCGGAGGCTACGGCGGAGTCCTTGGCACGTTTATCGGGGCTCTTTTTATTGTCTGTTTGAATGTATTGCTTATACTTAAGGGCGTTAACACTTACGTTGGAATGGGTTGGAAAGGCATAATAATCCTCGTTGCGGTGTATTTGCAAAACTTAGGCAGGAGATCATAAACGCATGAAATTCTTTATCGGGCTAATGGCGGCCCTTCTCATTGTCGGATGTTCAGGAGGAGATAGCGGCTCAACCGGATCCGACAACGCCAATGGTGGCGCGGGCAAGAGCGCGTCGTCCGATGGCGCCAAGCCTCTCGTCGTTTTCTCGCAGGCAAACTCTCAAGATCCTTGGCGAAAAGTCTTTGATGCCGAAACCAAGGCAGCGGCCGAGAAACTCAGCGATGTGATGCAGTACGACTCCCAAGACGCCGGGGGCGATCCTGCCAAGCAAAACAATATCATCGACACCTTCGTCGTGCGAAAACCCAAGGTGCTCCTCGTTTCTCCCACAGAAACCTCAGTGCAGGGTTCCATCGAGAAGGCCTTTGATGAAGGAATCTCCGTCATTCTCCTCGACCGCGGAATCGACAGCGAGAAGTACACCACCCTGATCGGAGGCGACAATACCGAGATCGGACGCGAAGCCGCCGAATATGTCGCCAAACGCCTGAACGGCAAAGGCACGGTCCTCATGATCCAAGGCATTGCCCAAGCCACCCCCACCAAAGATCGCAAGGGCGGCTTCTTGGAAGTCATGAAGAAGTACCCCGACATCAAGATTATCGAGGGAGACGACTGCGGTTACCAACGCCAAAAAGCCCGCAGCTACATGGAGACCTTCCTCCTCAAGGGTGAAAAGATCGATTGCGTCTACGCCCACAACGACGAAATGGCCATCGGAGCCCGCCTCGCCTGGGATGCCAGCAACCCGTCCGGCCCCGCCCCCATCTTCGTCGGCATCGACGGCTGCCAACAAGAAGTCGTGGACATGATCAAGGAAGGCAAACTCGACGCCACCTTCAAATACCCAACCCCCGGCGCCAAGGGAATCGAGATCGCCGCCGAGATCATCAAAGGCAACCCGCCCAAAGACAAAAAGATCGTCCTCCCCACCGAGATCGTCACCAAAGAAACTGCCGACGCCTACACCAAAGCCAACCCCAATCTCGCCAAATAAATCCAAAAGACGCTCGTGGCCCAAAACCACGAGCGTCCCATTTCCAACCAAACCACCGGAGTACCGCCAACTCGCCTCAAGCATGTATTCCGACGGTCCTACCGTCGTACGCGCGCGGCCCAAACAGAGCGCTCTAAACCAGCACACACCCACGTCAGCAGAACTGACGCCTACATCCCGCCCTGTGTCCACAACGCGCAACCCATCACCGAGCGCAATGTAGCCGACGGTCCTACCGTCGTACGCGCGCTGCCCAAACAGAACGCCCTGAACCAGAACACACCCACGTCAGAAAGACTGACGCCCACATCCCGCCCTGTGTCTACAACGCGCAACCCATCACCGAGGGCAATGTAGCCGACGGTCCTCCCGTCGTACGCGCCATGCCCAAACAGAGCGCTCTGAAAACAGAACGCGCCCACGTCAGCAGAACTGACGCCCACATCTCGCCCGGTGCCCACAACGCGCAATCAAACACCGAGCGCAATGTAGCCGAGGTCCTACCGTCGTACGCGCGCTGCCCAAACCAGAGCGCTCTGAAACAGAACACGCCCACGTCAGAAGGACTGACGCCTACATCTCGCTCCGCCTCCACAACGCGCAATCAATCACCGAGCGCAATGTAGCCGAGGTCCTACCGTCGTACGCGCGCGGCCCAAACAGAGCGCTCTGAACCAGAACACACTCAAATCTCCGGTCGAGTCCGACGCACTCGCAAATCGAGCGCACCCGGTTAAGTAACCCCCAAAGGCAAAATGCCCACACCCGCAGCCCCTCCCCCAGGTCTTCCGTAAAACCCGAAAAAGGTGATCAAACCCCTCAAGCAAATCCTTCTCGCGGTCGTCGGCCTAACCCTGCTCAATTTCGGAATTCAAGGGCTGTACAAAGGCTACATCTTTTATCGATATGGAATCGGCGGTATCGCCACCGTCGTTGATCAACCCGAGGAGATCCGAAGGGGTGAACCCCACGTCATCACCTTTCGCTATGACACCGAATCAGGCCCCAAAACAAGCATAGATGTCACGCGCCAATTCACAGATCGAGGCTCCTACATCCAGATTGTCCGCGTCCCTGAAGAGCAATTTCCTGCTGTCACATTCGATGGCTCCCTCAACAACGCATTCCTAGCCTTCATGGTCGCCTTTGCCGGAGCTGGGATGACAGGATCTGGGCTGGTCCAACTTTTAAAGAAGCCTACGACTTCGAACTCAAAAGCGAAGCCGCCCCTTCGTCCAACCACCACTGACAATTCGCCGCCTGCCGAGTCACCATCTGCGAAGGAAGCGCCTCAAAATCCTCCGGCCCCTCCAACACACGCTTGACCATCTCGGCCTTAGATTCCCCGGCCGCCATAAAGATCGTCTCGCCCGCCTCGCAAAGAGGCGCTGGCGTCAACGTCACGCGCTCGGAACAGACCACCGGCGCTTCCGAAGCGACGCACCAAACGCCATCCGAAACGACCGGCTGCAACCTGGGAAAGATCGATGCCGTGTGCCCGTCGTCTCCCATCCCGAGCAGAACCAAATCAAACTGAGTCACCCGAGATCGGACTAACTCATCATAGGCGGCCGCCGCAACGTCCACACCCCCCTCCCGATACATCGGAAAGAAGGTGAACTTTGCGCCAAATGCTTCGCGCATCATCCGCTCGTTACTGCGCTCATCGGTCGGCGGCACATACCGCTCATCGACCATGTAGATCTCCAACTTAGACCGCTCCAAGTCCGATCCCGCCATGATCTCAAATGCCCGCTTCGGAGTAGACCCTCCCGAGAGGGCCACCCGAAACACGGATTCTGACTTCTCCGCCCGAGCCAAGAGGTGATGCGCAAACGCCTCACTCAAAGCCTCTTTGTCGGAGAAGACCTTAATCAACGACATTTAGTGAGTATCCACCGGCATCGAATGCCAGCTTCGACCATCGCGAGCGATTAGCGCCTCACCCGCCTCTGGTCCCCACGTACCCGCCGGGTAGTTCGGGAAGTCCGCCGAAGGAGTGTTCGTCCACGCCTGCAGGATCGGATCGATCAACGACCAAGCCACATGCTCCTGGTCCGCGCGCATGAACAAGGTCGAATCCCCCTGCATCACATCATAAAGCAACGTCTCATATGCTTCCGGCGGCTCCACGTGAAACGCCTCGTCGTAATAGAAGTCCATATTGACCGTCTGCAAGCGCATCCCCTTGCCCGGCTGCTTCGCCTGGAACCGAAGGACAATCCCTTCCTTCGGCTGAATGTTGATGATTAACCGATTAGGCTCCCAATGATCCCCCGCCGTTCCCGGGAAGATCTGGTGCGGCACCGGCTTGAACTCAATGCTCACCTGCGATACCTTGTGGGGCAACCGTTTACCCGTCCTCAAATAGAACGGCACGTCCTGCCATCGCCAATTATCGACATAGAGCTTCAAGGCCGCGTAAGTTTCCGTTGAAGATTGAGGATCAACCCCTTCTTCTTGTCGATAAGCCTTCGCCACCTCGCCACAGCTATATCCCGCGCCATACTGACCACGAACCGCATACTTATACAATTCGCCGTGCGGAATTGATCGCACCGCGCGCAATACGTCCACCTTTTTGTTCCGAACTTCATCGGCTTCAAAGGACACCGGCGGCTCCATCGCAATCATGCACATCACTTGAAGCAAGTGGTTCTGAATCATGTCCCGCAACGCGCCCGCCGTCTCATAAAACGCCCCGCGCTTCTCGACGCCTACATCCTCGGCGACCGTAATCTGGACATGGTCGATGTAACGTCGATCCCAAATCGGCTCAAACAGTGCGTTCCCGAACCGGAATGCCAACAGGTTCTGAACCGTTTCCTTGCCCAAATAGTGGTCAATTCGATAAACCTGGCACTCTTCAAACGCCTCCATCACCTGCTTGTTCAGGTCCTCGGCGCTTTCCAAATCTCGTCCAAACGGCTTCTCGATAACCACGCGGTCATGCTGGCGATTCTTCGAAAGTCCAGCCCCATCCAGCCCCTTCACCGCCTGGCTGATCAGCCCTGGCGGAATAGAAAGGTAGTAGATGCGGTTGATATTTCGCCCCAATTCCTTCTCATCGTCGGCAACCACTTTGGAGACAGCCTTATAAAGCGCCGGATCTTCGAGGTTCCCAAACAGGAATTGCATCCGATCGCTAAAGGTCTTCCACTCTTCCTCGTCCGGCTTTCCACGACGAGAAAACTTGTCCACGCCCTCTCGCATGTCCGCCACCCAAGAGTCCCGATCCCCGCGTCGCCCGACGCCGATGATGCGAAAAGACTCCGGCAGCATCTTCTCGTGATAGAGATTAAAGAGTGCAGGAATGAGCTTGCGCTTCGCGAGGTCGCCGTTGGCCCCAAAAATGGTGATGAGTACAGGTTCGGGTCGTCCGTTCATTGATCTCCCCAGTGCGTATGGAAGGAACCGGGCTTGTCTATTCGTTCATACGTGTGCGCGCCAAAGTAGTCTCGAAGTCCCTGGATAAAGTTCGCCGGCAATCGACCCGTTCGGTATCCATCGAAGTAAGCCAAGCTCGCGCCTAAACAAGGAGCCGGAATCCCCTTCGCAATCATCTTCCCAACCACCGCCCGCAGCGGGTAGCCAAGTTCCAGAATCAATTCCCGGAACGATGGCGCCAAAAGCACACTCTTCCCTTCCGGCTTCTCCTTCACCGCCCGATACAGCGGGTCCAGCATCTTGGATCGGATAATGCAGCCTGCTCGCCAAACCTTGGTCGATTGAGCGATGTCGATATCCATCTCGTGCTCCGCGCTCGCCGCATCCAGAAGAGAAATCCCCTGCGCGTAAGTCAGTAGCATCGCCAAGTGAAGCGCCTCACCCAGTTCGCTAACATCCTGCGGCGAACTTGCCGACGAGGCATTGGGCGTGAAGTTGTTGGGCGAGAAATACCCCTCCGCCTCCACGCGCTCTTCCTTCATGCCGGAGAGTTCACGCGCCGAAACCGCCGCGTCGATCGTCGGAATCGGAATGCCAAGATCGAAGGCGTCCTGAGAGGTCCACTTACCCGTCCCCTTCTGCTTCGCCTTGTCCAAAATCATGTCCACCAACTCATTGCCGGTGTCCGGATCTTGCACCCGCAGCACATCCATGCTGATTGCCGTCAGGTAACCGCCAAACGGACCGTTGTTCCACTTCTCAAACTCGTCTGCCATCGCCGCATTGGTCATTCCCAACCCGCGATGCATGTAATCGTAAGCCTCGGCCAGCATCTGCATGATCCCGTACTCGATGCCGTTGTGGACCATCTTCACGTAGTGGCCCGCGCCGCCCTTGCCCAGCAAGCCCACACAAGGCTCGCCGTCAAACTTCGCCGCCACCGCTTCCAAAATCGGCTGCACGCGCTGGTAACTCGCCTCCGTGCCGCCCGCCATCATGCTCGGCCCACGTCGAGCGCCATTTTCGCCGCCCGAAACGCCAACCCCGATAAACCCGAGCCCTTTCTCGGAAAGCGTCTTGCTCCGCCGCTCGGTATCTGTGTAGTGAGAGTTTCCACCCTCGATAAAAAAGTCGCCCGGCTCCATGTAGGGACTCAACTCGGCAATGACCGAGTCCACAGGATCACCAGCCGGCACCAAAATCATCACGATTCTCGGCTTCTCTAGCTGAGCGATGAACGACTCCGGCCCGCAAACCGCCGAGAGTTTCCGCCCCTCCGCTAAATCAGAAAAAGCCTTTGCCTTCTCCTCGCTTGTCGCGAGTCCAAGCACCGAGAACCCGTGGTCGGCCACGTTGAGCGCCAAATTTCGCCCCATCGTTCCAAGCCCGACCATGCCGAATTGATAGGTATCCGCCATTGCTCCTAGAGAGTACTAGAACGCTTCCGGGCCGGACCGGGCCTAAATCAAAAAGCCTCCGGAGAAATCTCTCCAGAGGCCGTGTCAAACAAGAATCAACCGATTCGCTTAGATGCCTCTCGTTTCACGATAGGATCTGTGCTGTTGGAGATCTTCTCAAACTCACTGACCGACTCCCGACCGCGGCCCACCTTAGCCAACAATGAGGCATAGTAGAATCGCGCAACGTCGGATTTAGGCGAGACCTTCAACGCCAGTCCGAAGGATTCCAGAGCATTCTCGTTCTGCCCCGTCAGCGTTTGCTTAATCCCCGCCGCCAATAGCGCGGCCGCTCGAATATCTCCGGCCTGGACCAATCCGGTCGTTGATGGGAAGCCATCACCTACCGACTCCCGGCCGTGCTCAATTGCCCGCAAGTAGGCGTTTCGGGCCTCTTCCTTTTTGCCGGCCGAAAGAGCTACTTCTCCATAGAAGGCGAGGGTAATCGGATCAGTCGCCGGAAGATCTTGCTTCTTCTCATCGGTGATCAAGCGAAGTTGATCCAGGGCCTCTGACCGCAAGTTCTTCCGAACAAGGATCTTGGTGAGTTTGAATCGAACATAGTACATGTCGATTTGCTCAAGAGCCTGTCGGTAGTATTTTTCGGCATCGTTTAGTTCGCCTTTCTCATCTGCGATATCCCCTAGCTTAATCAAACGATCCATCTCAGCGGCCCGAATGCCACTTGAAGGAAGAATTCGAGGGCCCATGGCCCCCACTCCTGACTGAGCTGATGCGATAGCTACACCGAAGAAGAGAATCGATACTGGAATCAAGCTGTATTTCATCGTCAAGTTTGCCACCCGAGCACTTTGGAGCATCAGGACAATCTGTCCATAGTCACATCATGCTCGACTTACCAGTACTACAGACTAACCAGCATTTCGATCGTTACGCGGCATTTCCCAATTTCAATCCGCCAATCCCATCACCGACTTCCAAGGGTTAAAATCCCCAAATGCTGTTGGACCTCCGAACGAACCGCCTAACCAACCCCCTTGGCATCCCCGTTCATCCGCCCACCCTGTCCTGGCGACTCGAATCCGGCCAACAGATCGCCTACCAAGTCCAAGTCGCCACCTCACCTGACCTCCTCGCCCAAAACCAGCCCGACCTCTGGGATTCCCAACGCACCGAGTCCTCCGAGTCCGTCTGGGTGACCTACCAGGGCGTCCCCCTCCAAGAACGACAAACCGCCTTCTGGCGAGTCCGCGCCTGGACCACCGATTCCGAATCCGACTGGAGCGAGCCCGCTAACTTCGAAACCGCTCTCGAATCCTGGCAAGCCCAGTGGATCGGCGGAACCCTCGCCGGGGGTCCCCGCACTGCCGCCCCCTGCCCCGCCTTCAAGAAAGAGTTTCAAACAAAAAAACCCATCGCCCGCGCTCGCCTCTACGCCACCGCCCTCGGCATCTACCAAGCCACCCTCAACGGCCAAAAAGTCGGCGACCACGAACTCGCCCCCGGCTGGACCGAATACAAAAAGCGCGTCCGCTTCCAGACCTTCGATGTCACCGACCAACTGAAGGACGCCAATCACCTCGAATTCACCCTCGCCGATGGCTGGTACTCCGGCCACATCGCCTGGCGGGGCCGGGAACTCTACGGAGACCGCCCCAAACTCCTCGCCCAACTCGAAATCGAGTACGCCGACGGCCAAACCGAGATCATCTCAACCGACGAAACCTGGCTCCACGCCTACGGCCCCAATCTCGAATCCGACATCCTCATGGGCCAAGCCGAAGACGCCCGCCAAAGTTACGACCACTGGCAACCCGTCCTCACCTTTGAAGAGACCGTCCAAGTCGTCCCCAGCCAAGAGCCTCCGGTCCGCATCACCCAAGAAATCATCCCCATCGAAATCAAAGAAATCCCCCAGTGGCCCGCCTCCCGCTGGCTCTTCGACCTCGGCCAAAACATGGTCGGCCGAATCCGCCTCAAACTCACCGGCCAGCCCGGCCAAACCATCACCCTCCGCTACGTGGAAGTCCTCGACAAAAACGGCAAGATCTACACGGAGAACCTACGCAGCGCCAAACAAACTGACTACTACACTTGCAAGGGTGGCGAAGAAATCTGGGAGCCCGTCTTCACCTTCCACGGCTTCCGCTATGTCGAAATCGGCGGCCTCAACACCCCACCCACCGAAGAAACCCTCACCGGTCTCGTCCTCCACTCGGACATCGCCAAAACCGGCGAATTCGAGTGCTCAGATCCCCTCATCAACCAACTCCAGCAAAACATCGACTGGGGCCAACGCGGCAATTTCGTCGATGTTCCCACCGACTGCCCCCAGCGAGACGAACGCCTCGGCTGGACCGGAGATGCCCAAGTCTTCGTCCGCACCGCCGCCTACAACCGTGACGTCAACCTCTTCTTCCGGAAGTACGTCCAAGACATGGAAGACGCCCAATTCGAATCCGGCGCCATCCCCTGCGTCGCCCCCTCCAACAACATCATCGACCACGAAGGCGGCCCCGCCTGGGCAGATGCTTTCCTCATCTGCCCGTGGGAGATCTACCAAACCTACGGCGACCAAGAGATCCTCTCCCGCCACTATCCCGCCTTCCAGCGCTACTTCCAATTCCTCGAAAACACCAGCCGAGACAACCGCCGCTGCTACCCGGATTACGAAGGCTTCAAGGGCTTCGGCGACTGGCTAAGCCACGAAGCAAACACCCCCATTGAGATCATCGGTACCGCCTTCTTTGCTCACGCCGCCGACCTCATGTCCCGCATCGCCGGAGTCCTTGGCCACTCCGCCGATCAGGCCAACTATCAGGCCCGCTACCAAGAGATCCGCCAAACTTTCCAGGATCACTTCATCACCCCGGATGGCCTCGTCGCCAGCGGCACCCAAACCGCCTACGTCCTCGCCCTCCACTTCGGCCTCGTCCGAGACGGCCAAGCCCCCATCGCCGTCCAAGAGCTCGTCCTGGATATTGAGCGAAGAGGCGACCGCCTCTCCACCGGCTTCGTCGGCACCCCCTACCTCTGCCACGTCCTCACCGCCGGTGGCCGAACAGATGTCGCCTATCGCCTCCTCAACCAAAAACGCTGGCCCTCCTGGCTCTACCCCGTCACCAAAGGCGCCACCACCATCTGGGAACGCTGGGACGGCTGGACCGAAGAAAACGGCTTCCAAGATCCCGGCATGAACTCGTTCAATCACTACGCCTACGGGGCCATCGGCGACTGGATGTACCGCACCATCCTCGGCATCGACCTCATCGAGCCCGGCTACAAAAAATTCCGCCTCGCTCCCCAACCCGGCGGCGGCCTCACCCAAGCCCAAGGCTCCTTAGAAACCCCGTACGGACGCATCGAAAGCGCCTGGAAAAGAGAAGGCGAAACCACCCACTACACCTTCACCATCCCCCCCAACACCACCGCCGAAATCACCCTCCCAAATTGCCCAACGGAGAATAGGAATAGCGGAACTTGGATGATTCAGCAATGAGTCAGAATCAGCCCAAGAACCGACAGTATTTTTATCCTTCTTAAATAAATATCAACAGAAAGGTACGGACTGGTGTAGCATCAACTAAGCACTTCTAGACTTTTCAGGGTCGGCCTGACCCGTCGAACATTGGCAATGATCTCTCGCTAAAGAGCACTAGTTAAGAGAAAAAATGATGATCGCGGCTGTTATCTCACTCACCCTTGCTTCAAGTCACTTCACGAAGTTCAACAGTGACAAAGCGACATTCGTAGGAATCGTCTCACCGATTTCAGAGTCCACCGTAGTATCTAGAAAGCTTGTTGGAGGTGACTCCAAGAGGGATTCAGATTTTGAATCCGTGAGCTTCAATGTGTTGGGAAATAACTCCTGGACAAATCTGCCCACGATCAACGTTCTGACCAAGCATTCTTCAGGAAGGGCTTCCCAGAATGCTTCTATCTGCTTTGAGCGTCGCAAATACCTTCTACTCGGAACCAAGGGAAACGTCCAATTTGCCCCTGATGAATTCACTCCCGAATTGGTCGTCCCCACCGATGCGTCTGAACTAGCCCCAGGTAACACCCCTTCTGAGGTTTTCAGAAACACCCGATTAAGTTCGATGGCAATCATGGGCGACGCCGCTGGCCAAGACGCTGCCTACTTCGTATTGGCCTTGAATCGCCGCCAAATCTCACCTGAGCTGCTCAAGCAAAAACTAAGTCAAGATTCGCGTCGGCCAGCTGATATCGCCAGCCTGGTGGGAGTTACGGCCCTCGAAAGATATCTTGATCTCCCTAACTCAAGCCAACACCTATTCCAGGCGTTACAAAAATGGGTCGCGAGTTTACAAGTGCTTCCCGAAGGAGTTGAAACCGCTCTCCAACGAGTCATTTTCGAAGAATCAAAAGTTACCGCCGATCAAGTAGCGGCCCTCGCGGAGCAAGCAAAGGGGGTGAGTAAGAAACTCTTGATCCTCAAGAGAAGCCCACTTCCATTGACCACCGTGTCGGGGGTTCAAACTTACCAGCGATTGCTTTCAACTCCCAATAAGTCGATGACAAGTTTTATCCTAAGTCGGTTAGCGCAAATGACTCATCGAAGCGACTTAGAAGTGCCGCCTGTTTCCGGCATAGAAGTTCCCCAAGAGTGGCAAACATTAATAAAGAAATGGCAATCTTTTGAGCCAGAACAAATCCTGGCGATGATTCGAAGTTAACTTCCTGTCGGCGATGGCTAGCTTGCCCTCGGCATGCTAGCCGTCGTTAAATGCCTGCCAACTTGAGATCTGCCTCCACCCCTAAAGGTATCAATCTGCTGCATTCAAGCAGCCCAAGCGAGCTTTAGCTAGGCCATCGCCCTCTCCTTCCCAATCGCGAATTCCCTAAATCCATATCCGAACTCCTAGTTCGCGATATATTGCATCTACCATGCCGTTACTTGTCGCCCTCGCCCTCCTCGCCTTCCCACCCCAAACCTCCTACCGAGACAAGATCGGCGTCGGGCTGGAAGGCATCGGCAGCCGAGGGCTCGAGTTCGTGGACGTCATGAAGACCACCCGACCGCTGGAAAAGCCCTCCGGCGGCCCCGCCAAAATCGACGCCAACGGCTGGCCCTTAGAAGACTTCAAACTCGTCGCCTTTGACATGCGACCCGTCATGGCCTGGGCGCCCCCCATGGATGACCCCGAGGGCTATCAAATGGACGTCAGCGGAAGCTACTCACTTAGCTTCAAGGGCAAAGCCGACCTCACCATCGCCGGTGATTCCCCCGATTTCAAAATCGCCAACAAGAAGTACGACCCCGCCCAAAACCTCACTACCGCCGACCTCATCTGCCCGAAGGGTAAGGCGCTCATGGTCGTCACCTTCCAAAACACGGGCGGCGCGGTCAAGGATATCCATCTCCTCCGCCCGGGTTACTCCCGAGCGTCCAAGCAGGTCTTCACCACTCCGTTCCTCAAAGCCATTCAGCCCTTCCCCGTCCTCCGCTTCATGGACTGGCTCGACTCCAACGGAACCAATCCCTTCTACGGAGACGCCAAGAACACCACCGAGTGGAGCGACCGACACCTCCCCACCGATGCCACCTACACCCGTCAGGGCCGTAAGTTCGGAGTGCCCTGGGAAACCATCATCGCCCTCGCCAACGAGGCGAAGAAAGACGTCTGGATCAACATCCCCGTCGCCGCCTCGGATGACTACATCAAGAACCTCGCCGCCCTCATGAAGCGGGATCTCAATCCCCAATCCGCCATCTACCTCGAATACAACAACGAGGTCTGGAACTGGGGATTCCTCCAATCCACCTACAATCGCATGGCCGCTGAGGCCGAAGTCAAAGCGGGCAACTCCAACCTCAATAACGATGGCGAGAAGAACTGGGATGTCTGGCGCCGCCGCCGCCACGCCCGCCGATCCCTCGAGATCGGCCAGATCTTCCTCAACGCCTTCGGCAAAGACTCCTTCGGAAAGCGCATTCGCCCCGTCATGGCCTGGTGGGTCATCGCCCCCGACCAGTACAAGGACATGCTCGAATGGGTCAAGCGAACCTACGGCGCTCCCAACAAGTACTTCGTCGCTATCGCCGGAGCTCCTTATTTCAACACCCACGAAGCGCCCAAAACCGCCAGCCCCGACCAACTCCTCGCCACCCTCCGCCGTGCCACCGACGCCTGGGTCCCCGGCCGAAAAACCCTCATCGACCTCGCCAAATCCTACGGACTCAAGTGCTACGCCTACGAAGGCGGCCCCGACTCCGGCGGCGGAGATCCCACCAACGTCGCCAACCGAATCCGCGCCCACCGCGACCCGAGAATGAAAGAACTCGTCTACCGAGACCTCAAAACCAACTGGTTCGACCTCGGCGGAGACCTCTTCATGTACTTCACCCTCACCAGCGCCTCGTCCCGCTACGGCATGTGGGGCCTCTCCGAAGACATCACCCAAACCAACACCCCCAAATGGCAAGCCATCCACCAACTCATGGGCAAATAAACGTGGCTTGACCGGTGTGGCTTGACCGTCCCGGTCAAGGTTTCCACGGGCGTCCCGCCCGTGGAGCCCACCCTTTGGCGCGTTGAGGTTCAAACAAATCCAAGCGCACTCAGCACCTCGCACTCAGATTGTTGCCCGGCAGCCGTCGGGCAATAACCTCCCGACGCCCCACTTCCCCCAAGTGTCGTCAATAGAAACACGATGCCGAACAAAACCGAACCTTCCCTCGCCGGAACCAGCAGCGAAACTCACCCCGGAGTTCCAGGTCTCCGAAAAGCCGTCAACGACCCCGATCAACTCAAAAACCCGGGCGAGAAAACCGGCCTTCCCAACGAAGTAGACCCACTCCTCAAGAAATCAGAGCAGCCCCTAGAGGGCCCTGACCGAACCGCCCTTACCGAGTTCTATTCCGACGAGGTCCTCGAAGACGACCCAACCCTCGCCGACCGAACCGAGCAAACAGACCCGCCGGAAGAAGAAAAACTAACCATCCATGATCGCAAGGACCGAGACGTCGGGCCAAACGACTAACCCTCGCTGGCTCTAAACGGCAAGCGAGTTCCCCCTCTCCTCGCCCCCAGTCGAGAGAGGGGGGTGACAGCTACTCCACCGGCGGCAAGCTCTCCGGATCGACCTTGAACACCCGAACTTGCACCCAGCGAACCATGTCGTCCACCACGGTATGCATGATCGGAATGTCCAAGAGGGACAAGACCGTCCCCACAATCAATCCTCCGATGATCACCGTCCCCAGCGGTTGGTAGGCGTCCAATCCCGACTTCGGCACAAATGCCACTTGCGCCATCACAAAGATCGTGATCAGCGCCGTCATCAAGATCGGCCGGAGCCGCTGCGGACTCGCCGTGGCCACCGCCTCATTCCGGGGAACGCCCGCCTTTCGATACTGGAGGATCAAGTCGATCATCAGGATCGCCGTCACAATGTCCATGCCGCTCAGAACGATCACTCCCAACAACGAGACCGTAGAGAACGCCTGATGCATGATCCAGAGCATGAAAAAGACTCCGCTCAGTTCCAAAGGCAGGCTGAACATCATCTGGAGCGGTTGAAGGAACCCACCAAACTGCGCCACAAGGATCAAGTACATCAGCACCAGAGCCACCGCCAACCCGGAAAGCATCACACGGAAACTGTCCATCATCTGAGTCATGTCCCCGCGCGCTTCCAAGCCATACCCCGGGGGCCAGTTCAGATCGGCCAGGGCCCTCATCTGAACGTCCATCGTCACGTCCATACTCGGCCGTCCTCCCTTTCGGTAGTAGCCGTTAAAGCTCACCACTCGCCTCAATTGGTCGTGTTCAATGGCGCTGGGAGCCATCCGTTTTTCTAATCGGACCAACTCCAAAAGCGGGATCTGCTCTCCGTCTTTCCCAGTGAGAAACATCCCCTGGAGGTTCGAAAGGTCCTCGCGTTGAGACTCCTCGTACCGGACCAGAATCGTCGTCGGACGCTTGTTGGGTGTTCGGTAGAACTCCATCGGAAACCCTCCTCGCAAGGCGTAATACGCCTGCTCAGAGATCGCCGCGGGCGAAAGCCCATGGGCCGCCGCCTTGTCCTCATCCACCACCACCGTATAGGATGGCTTGGTCATTTCCCAACTCAAAAACGGCTGGGCTAAGTCTGATTTCCCGGTCGCCGGATTCAGGGCCTTGGTCTTGGCGATATTGAACACCTCATGCCCCAACTTGTCGATGAGGGTGAGGTTCTTTCCGTAAATCAGCAGAGCCACCGGTGCCAAGGAGGTCGCCATCACGTCCGAACCCATCTCCTTGATCTGGATCCGTCGAATCCCCGGAATCTCCTTCATCGCCCGGTCGTAGATCTTGTCGGCCAAGGTCCATATATCCGGTCGCCCAGAATCCTTGTCGGTCAAAGACAACATGCCAGAAACGCCGCTCACCTGACTCATTTGATATCCCGTGAAGTAGGCGCCTCCGGTGGTCATCCCCGGACCTCCTTCCGCGCCAAGCTCTAAGCTCGCGTCGCGAATCCATCCCTGACGCCCTCCTTCTTCGATCAGGATCTGTTCCAACTGCTTCGTCGCCTTCTCCGTCTTTGCGAAAGAAGTTCCCGGTTGCATCTCCATCTGAAGACTTGCCTGCCCAACGTCGCCCAAAGGCATCATCTCTGATCCAATGAAGTAGTAAAGGGAAAAGCCGACGATCACCGTAATCCCAATACGAACGAAGTTCGCAAACCGGTGGTGAAGCAGCCAGCGAATCAGCCGCTCGTACCCTCTCTCCAGCGCCTCGAGCTTTCGCTCGAAAGGCGCCAAAAACAACCGGCTAAACCACGTCTTGGGGCGTGACTCGGGCAACGTCATAAACCGAGAGCAGAGCACCGCCGTCAAGGTCATCGAAACGATGAAGCTAAAGATGAGCCCGAAGATAATCGGCCACCCCAGCCCCACGAACATTAGCTGAGTCAGACCTCCGCTCAGCATCAGCGGAATCAACGCCACGATCAGAACGATGGTTGCCGCCAAGACGGACCGCCTGACCTCCGTGATCCCATCGATCGTCGCCTGACGACGGTCTTTCCCCATCCTCAGATGCCGCTCGACCGCGTGAATGTCGATAATCGCGTCATCCACCAGCCGTCCAATGGCGATCAAGAGCCCAATCAACGTGCTGGAGTTCAGACTCATCCCCAAGGGAGCCATCGCCAAAAGTGACATCGCCAGGGAAACCGGGATCGCCGTGAGCGCAATGAGCGTTCCCCGCCACTCCCCCAAAAAGAACAGCACGCAAACTCCAGTCAGAATCACCGCCGCAATCAGCTCGTGCCGCATGTTGTCGAACAAAACATCCACAAAGCCTGCGTTGTTATAGGCGACTCGCAAGTGAATCCCTGGAAACTCTTTCTCCAGTTCTTTCGCCAGCTTCATCACAGCGTCAATAGTCACCGGCGAACTTGCATCGGGATTCTGAAGAACGTTGACCAAGATCGCCTTGTCCACCGTCTCCCCGTGAAGGTGGTGGTAGGCGGATCGGGGCTCGATGACCGTGTCCTTCACCGTTGCCACATCCTGAATGCGGACAATCTTATTGCCGATCGTCTTCACCGGATAACGGCCCACCTGAGCCGCGGAGGAAGCCAAAGAATCAACCCGCAAGATCGGTTCTTCCGTCTCGTTGGTCAGCAAACCCGCCGACTTCGCCACGTTGTACTGATCCAGCATGTTCCGCACGTCAAGAATGGAAAGCCCGAAGGTCTTCAGCTTCTCTCGGTCCACGTTCACCTGCATCTGCCGCCGATACCCGCCAAAGGAAGACACCGTATAGATGTTTCGATGAGCTGTCTTGAACCGATTGATCAGTTCGTTATCCGCCAAATCGCGAAGTCGCGAAAGCGTCCAGCCCTTGTCCTGATCGCCGGTCAAACTCATGGAGAGCACCGGAAGGTTGAGAGGATCCACTCGGAGAATCCATGAGGGTTTCAGATTGCTCCCCGTCGTGGGCAGGTCCGCCTGAACCACGCTAAGCAGACTCTGCACGTCCACCTGGGCCTTCTGCATATCCGTCCCAAACGGATACTCCAAGACCACCATGCTAAACCCGTCCTGACTGATGGACCGGATGTAGCGCACCTGCGGCACATTCACCATGCGCTGCTCGATGGGGGACGAGAAATAAGTCTCCATCTCCTCTGCGCTCAGCCCCGGAGACTCCGTCACAATCCCTAACATCGGGCTCTCCACATACGGCATAAACCGACGCGGCATATAAGAGCTGATCGCCAGATATCCCAAAAGGAGCATCGCCAGGAAGAACGAGATCACCACGTACGGGTGATCGACCGACCACCGAACGATATTGAATCCCTCCTTGCCTTCCGAATCAGTGTTCTCCCCGCTCATGAGGACTTCTCATCCTTCACAAGATCCATCCCGCACTTTGGACATTTGCCCGGCTTATCGGAGTGAACTTCTGGGTGCATGGGACACGTGTAGTCCACCTTGGGAGTCGTCTTGTGGCTCGAGGCCGGAACTCTCTTCTTTTCGTGTGCCGCCATCTCTGGCATCGCACTCATATCGCTTATCGAGGCAGGCTCTGCATCTGGCTTGCTCGTTTCTTCCACCCGCACCGGAGTTCCTTCAATCAGGTCGTCCAGCCCTTTCCAAATGACCTGGTCGCCTTCGTGCAGCCCGCTCTTGATCTCGGTCCGGCTAGCGCCTTGCCGCCCCGTTTCAACCGGTTGTCGGTGGGCAAACAGGCTCCCGCCTTTCTGCCTCTGCGTCAAATCCATTCCGCACTTGGGACACTTTCCTGGCCCCGGCAAGCTGATCTCAGGGTGCATCGTACAGGTCCAATCGGACTCGCCGGTTCCCGTCTTCTGCCTTACGACCCAAACGAAACTGCCGCTGTCATCCAACTGGACTGCTTTGCTTCGGACAGAGAGCGCCGACTCTCCTCCACCGATGGTCATTCGAACGAACATTCCGGCCTTCAGGTGACCATCTTCGTTGTTCACAATTGACTCCACCCGAAAGGTGCGAGCCGCGGGGTCAACCCTGGGAAAGACGCTCGTGATCTTTGCCTTCCCCCTTTTCGCCCCACTTGAGATCTCGACCAAATTTCCATCCTGAACGGAGTTCGCCAAGCTTTCTGGAACATCGGCCTGCACGCGAACTCTATTGACCGTGGTCAGTCTCAAAACCACCTGACCGGCCATCACCGGGGTTCCAGGGCTGACCACTCGCTCCGAGACAATGCCTCGCCCCAACGCTCGGAGTTCTCGGTAATCTGCAAACGCGGAGGCGCTTGCAACCTCCGCCTTCGCCGCTTGCGCTTCAAACTTGCGTGCGCTTGCATCGGCGTGAGCCTGAGCAATGCCTTCCTCCGCTTGCCCCTGCTCTGCCTTCGCCCCTTCGATCGCCGCATCCGCTTCTGACACCATTTGCTTGGCCGAAGTGAAGCGCTTTTCTGCAATGAGGACCGCCTGCTCCGCGCTGGCTCGCTCCGATTGCGCTCCTCTCACCCTCGCTTGTGCCGCATCCCGATCCCGCTCTGCGCTCTGCGATTCATCCTGCGAAACTGCCCCTTGCTTATACAGAGCCATCTTTCTGGCCGCATTCTTTTCCGCGTAGCTGAGTAGAGCTTCCTGTTCTCGAATGGCCGATTCCTTCGTCGCGACCTCTTCTCTTGCCCTTCTCAATTCAAGGGCGGCCGCGTCTGCATCGGTTCGCGCACGGTCACGCGCAAGGGTTGCTTCCCGAACGGTTGCCTGCGCCTTACTTAAAATGTTTCGGTGATGAGCAATCTCCCGGTCTGCCGAAAGAACTTCTGCCTCCTTCGCTCCAGACATTGCCGACATCTTTTCTCGCTCCGCCGCATATTCGGGCGCATCGAGAAGGGCCAGGACCTGTCCTGCCGAAACCTTGTCGCCCGGATAAACCAAGACTTTGCTCACCCGCCCCGGTACACGGGCGACAACGTCTTCGTCGGAGAACGCCTCGACCGTGGCCGGAAGCGTTGTTCCCCCTCCCAGAGTTCCTGGTTGGGCGAGATCGATAGAGACCGGCTGAGTCCCTACTGGCGCCCTCATCGCCGTCATGTCCATTCCCTGCGCCTCGATGACGGTAACCGCCCCCGGGGCTCTCTTATGAGTAACGATCCAGTTCACCGCTACCAAGCTGCCAACAAGAAGGAGCAGCGTAAGCCAGTGTTTTCGAATGTGATTGAATGCTTGAGACAAAAGAAAACCTCGCGATTCGTCTTGGCTCGATGATCGCATCGAGGTGCGATCGAACGGGCAAATGCCGAATTAAGCGAGGCTGGGTGGGGCGCGTAGAGAGGGCTCACGCCGATCGGGTTCGCGAATCCGGGGCAGCACCAAATGAGGTCGCAAGACCAAAACGGGCTCCCATCGCGCCGTCGGCGCTTCTAAGGGGGCAAATAAGAGCCCCGGTAAATCGGGCAAGGATGTGGTGGTCGGGCTAGCCGGCGGAGGCGTCTGCCCCTTGGTGAGAAAACATCCCTTGCGAGCCTTCGCGGCGGGACACTGACTGCACAGGGGAGCTGCGTGCTTGGAACACACGTCCGATTCCAAAACGCCCTGCACCCCAACCTGACCGGTGCAAAGGCACACCGTCACCACCGTCGGTACTTGACCGAAGACGACACCAAGCAGAGTCAACGCCAACAGGAGCCGCGAAACCACGTCCACCTAAATAATACTCCGCCCCCCAAAAACGCATTTCACCCCCGGTGCAATGCTCCGAAATCGTCGGAACAATCTACAAGTACGACCGCCCCTGCCCACTGTCCCCTGATCCCTGCCCCCTGTCCCCTGATCCCTGCCCCCTGATCCCTGCCCCCTGATCAAGCGCTCAGCGCTTCATCCCGAATATCCAGCAACTCCTTCATCAACCCATGCAAATCCGGCTGACGATTGACTTTGCCGAACGAATCGTGCAGATCGCCATAAAGCGCGAACAGCCGCGCGTAAACCGAGACCGCCGAGGGATTGGGGGTGTAAACAATCTCCTTCACGCCCGCCATCGCGTGAATCGCTTCCAAAACGGAGCCATGCGCGCCCCCGGCGACGCTCGCCATGATCGCCGATCCCAAGGCGCAAGTCTGCGCCGAGCGGCTGATCTTGATCGGTCGGTTACAAACGTCGGCGTAGATCTGCATCGCCAACGCGCTCTTCTCCGCGATGCCGCCACAGCACACGATCTCGTCGATTTTAACGCCGTATTCCTCGATCCGGCGGATAATCGTCAACGCTCCATACGCGGTCGCCTCGATCAACGTCCGATAGATTTCCGCTGCCGTCGTGTAAAGCGTTTGACCAACCAACAGCCCGGTGAGTCGCGGATCGACCAGGATCGTCCGGTTCCCATTGTTCCAGTCCAGCGCCAAGAGTCCACTCTCGCCCGGCTTGAGCTTCAACGCCTCTCGCGTCAGTTCCTCATGAGAGGATCCCGGTGCCAGCTTCGAGGCACACCAGTTGAACAGATCGCCCACCGCGCTCTGCCCCGCCTCAATCCCAAGCATCCCCGGAATCACGCTTCCATCGACAATGCCGCAGACTCCCGGAATATCCGGCGTCGAACTATCTCCGACCATGATGTCGCAAGTGCTCGTCCCCATGATCTTGACCAGGGTCCCTGGCTTTACGCTGCTGCCGACCGCCCCCAAGTGAGCGTCCATCGCCCCCACGGAGACCACCACCGATTCCGGCAATCCTAGCGAGGCTGCTCGCTCCGCCGAGAGACGACCTGCGGGCTGGTCCGCCGTCTCCGCATGGTCGTAAAGCCGACCGCGAAGCGCCGCCAACCGAGGATCGAGCGTCTCCAGAAACTCTTCGGAAGGCAAACCGCCCCATTGGGCGCTGTACATTCCCTTGTGCCCCGCTGCACAGACGCCTCGAGACATCGTCCGAGGGTTAATGTTTCCCGTCAACCATGCCGGAATCAGATCCTGTAGCTCGCACCATGAATGCGCCGCCTCGAATACGTCCGGCGCCACTCGTGCGCACCTCAAAATCTTCGACCAGAACCATTCCGAAGAGTAAGTTCCACCAATCTTGCTCAGGTACGGATACCCCTGCGCCTTTTCCGTAATCTCCGCCGCCTCGGCATAGGAGGTGTGATCCTTCCACAGCCAGCACTGTGCATGCGGATTCTCGCAATAAGCCGGGTCCATCCCCAGCGGCAATCCATCTGCCCGCAACGGCAAAGGACTCGACCCCGTCGTGTCCACGCCAATGCCCACGATCTGGTCCACCGAGAAGCCGCTTTCCGTCTTCGCCGCCTCTGCCAAGACCTCCCGAATCGTCGCCGTCGCCCCCGCAAAGTAGTCGCCCGGATGCTGCCGCGCCAAATTCGGATCCTTCGGGTCAAGAATCACGCCCTGCTCCCCGCTCGGATAGTTGAAAACACTCGTCGCAACCTCGCGACCGTCCGCACAGTCCACAAGCAGAGCGCGCACGCTATTCGTGCCGTAGTCGAAACCAATGGAATATTGTTTCATTAGCTGGTTCAGTTTATTCGAGGTTCAACCCTCGCTTCCACTCCCCATTTAATTCAATTTCTTAAATAAATCAAACGGAGACCTCTAAATCTACCTCTATGGGTATCCCTTCTTCATAGGTATCCAATCGATCAAAAAACAAAGTAATCTGAACCCCATGTTTTCCAGCGCAGGGAGGCGCCAAATTCCATGAAGGAACCCCTCATCTCCGCTCGCCAAATCAAAATGTCCTTTGGCGGCGTCGAGGTACTCCATGGAGTCGACCTCAATCTCTACCCCGGTGAAGTCCACGCCATCACCGGCGAAAACGGCGCCGGGAAATCCACCCTCGCCAAGATCATCGCCGGCGTCCACCGCCCCACCGCCGGGGAGCTGGTCCTCAACGGCCAACCAACTCGCCTTGCCAATCCCAAAGACGCCGCCGCCAAAGGCATCTCCCTCATCCACCAAGAACCCCTCACCTTCCCCGACCTCACCGTCGCCGAGAACATCTACGCCGGAAATCACCCCCGAACCAAAGCCCGCCTCGTAGATTGGAAGACCCTCCGAGAAGAAGCCGCCACCACCATGGCCAACCTCGGCCTCCGCCTCTCCCCAGATGCTCCCGTCAAGGGCTTGTCCGTCGCCGATCAGCAAATGATCGAAGTCGCCTCCGCCCTCACCCACAACGCCCAAGTCCTCATCCTCGACGAAACCACCGCCTCCCTAACTCCTAAGGAAGTCGAAGAACTATTCGAAATCGTCCGGAGGCTCAAAGCCGAAGGCCGCGCCCTTGCATTCGTCAGCCATAAGCTAGAAGAAGTCTTCGAGATCTGCGACCGCATCACCGTCCTTCGCGACGGAAGCAAAGTCGCCGAACTCACCACCCAAGATTCCTCCCCCGCCGAAGTCATCCGCCACATGGTCGGAAGGGACATCGAAGCCACCGCCGTCACCCGCCACCACAAAGACCAAGCCCCGAGACTTTCCATCCAAAACCTTTCGGTCCCCGGCCGAGTTCACAATGTCAGTTTTGACGTCAAACCCGGAGAAGTCGTCGCTCTCGCCGGACTCGTGGGTGCCGGAAGAACCGACATCGCCCACGCCCTCGTCGGTGCTACCAAAATGTCGTCGGGAACCGTTCAAATCGATGGTGCGACGGTCGAAATAAAGACGCCGCTGGACGCCCAAAAGAAGGGCCTCGCCCTCGTCCCCGAAGATCGCCAACACCACGGCCTCCTCCTCCCCCTCTCCATCGCCGAAAACGCCACCCTCCCCATCCTCGAGAACCTCTTCAAGTTCTGGGTCAAGGGTTCCGAACAGGTCAGCATTTCAAAAGAGTGGATTGATCGCCTCCGTGTCGCGTGCGTCGGTCCAATGCAGCCCGTAGGAAGCCTAAGCGGTGGCAATCAACAAAAAGTCGTCCTCGCCAAAGCCGTTCTCACCAAACCAAAGGTTCTCATCGTCGATGAACCCACCCGAGGTGTCGATGTCGGCGCCAAATCAGAAGTTCACCGCCTTATCCGAGAACTCGCCTCCGAGGGTCTCGCCGTCCTCATGATCTCATCCGACCTTCCCGAAGTCTTAGCCGTCTCCGACCGAATTCTCGTCATGCGGGCTGGCAAACTAGTGGCCGAATACGAACGAGATCAAGCCACCCAAGAATCCATCATGTTTGATGCCGCCGGAGAAGCCGCCCATGCTAGCTAAGGTCGCCAAAAGCCGGGAGATGCGAACTCTCATCTTGGTGATTCTAGTCTTCGCCATCGCCGCTTTCAAAGAGCCCCGACTCCTGTCCGCCTCATCCATCAGCAGCATCCTACTTTGGATTCCCCTCCTCACCGTCATGGCGGTCGGTCAGATGCTTGTGATCGTCACCCGAGGAATCGACGTATCGGTAGGCTCGATGCTTGGTCTCTCGGGAATGCTCACGGGAATGCTGTTCCGTGCCCATCCCGACCTCAACCTCGCCCTTGGCGCAGGAGCAAGTCTGGGAATCGGCGCCGTTCTTGGTTTAATCAACGGCGGACTCATCGCCTGGGCGAAGATTCCGCCGATCATCACCACCCTCGGCACCCTCAGCGTCTACCGCGGTCTAACCTTCATCGTCAGCGGCGGTCACCAAATCGATTCCAACAACATCCCGTCCGCCCTTACCGAGTGGTCCCTCCGCGGCCCGGTAACGATCGGTGGTGTCACCCTCCCCTGGCTCCTCGTTTTCGCCCTCCTCGCCGTGGGTCTAGGCTATTTCCTGACGAACAAGACCGTTCTCGGAAGAAACCTCTACGCCATCGGAAGCCGCCCCGAAGCCGCCCATCTGCGAGGAGTCCCCGTCGGAAAGTCCGTATTCGCCTGCTACGTCATCTGCGGAGCCCTCGCCGGCTTCGCCGGACTGCTTTATGCCTCCCGCTATGGCTTCGTGAACCCCGCAACCGCCGGGTCGGGCATGGAACTCACCGTCATCGCCGCCACCGTGATCGGTGGATGTGATGTCAAAGGCGGGTCAGGCAGCGTAGGTGGAGTACTGCTAGGTTGCATCTTGCTCGGCGTCGTGAATGTGGCGCTCGCCGTTCTTGGGGTCGCTGCCGATTGGCAAGTCCTCGTCTACGGATCGGTCATCCTCATCGCCTTGGGGCTGGACGCCTTTGCGAGCCGACGCCAAGCCAAGGAGGTGGCAGCATGAGAAAGATCCTTACCCGGCCAGAATTCGTGCCCGCCGTCCTCCTCATCCTCGCCTTCATCGCAGGAACCATTCAATCTCCCTACTTCCTGGATGTCAGGTATCTCCTTGACAGCACCGGACCTTATGCAGAAACGGGTCTCCTCGTTATAGGCCTCACTTTCGTGATCATCAGCGGCAACATAGACCTCTCCGTTGCCTCTAATCTCGCATTTGTCGCCTGCGCAACCGCCAAACTTGCTCAAATTGGCCTTCCCATGCCAGCCGCCGCGACAATTGGGGTGCTCATCGGAGGTCTTCTCGGAGCATTCAATGGGGCGTTAGTTGCCTACGCAAAACTGCCCTCCTTTCTTGTCACCCTAGGCACGCTCGCCCTGTTTCGTGGAATGGCGCAAGCGCTAATGGGCTCGGCATCGGTTCAAGTTCCGAGTTCATTTGTGGGCGCCGACCGCCTTGATCTTCCGCTACTAGGCGTGCCACTACCTTTCGGCATCATGATCGTCTTTGTCGTCGTTCTTGGTTTGACCCTCCATCGCACCATCTTCGGACGATGGACTTTCGCCGTTGGCACAAACGAGGAGGCCGCATTCTTCGCCTCGGTCCCCACTCCTGCCGTTAAGTTCCGGATTTTTGTGCTGGCCGGGTTATTGGCCGGTCTTGCCGGGGTCCTTATCGACTCGAGGCTCGGAGTGGCCCGATTTGATCACGCCAGAGGACTGGAACTAGAGGCAATCACCGCCGTTGTCCTTGGAGGCGTAAGCATCACCGGAGGTCGAGGCTCAATGATCGGATCGCTTCTGGCCCTTCTTCTGATCGCCGTCTTGAAGACCCAGATGATCCTTGCGAACATCACAAGCGAAGTTCAATTGACGGTAACCGGCACTCTTCTCATCGTAGCGGTGGCAATCACCGGAGTCGCCACTCGACTGTCTGCTCCACGAAAAGCTTAGCGCCAGATAAAGGAATCTGGACTCATTCGTCGAAAAGGTAAATCACATGCGTAATTCACTGCTCATTCTCTCGTTGGCCGCAATGGCCCTCGTCGGATGCCAGCGCTCCACCGACGGGGCGTCTTCGGGATCGACCACGAGTTCTGGCGGTCAACTCAAGATCGTTTACATCCCCAAGAACTCCGGAAATCCCTACTTCAATGAAGTCGTCCGAGGATTTGAGGAAGCGGCGAAGGCAGCCGGTGCAGATTTCACCACTACTGCGCCCGCTACGGCAGAAGCAACGTCTCAAATTGATCTCATCAAGGCCCAGATTCAGAGGAGAGTGGATGTGATTGCTATCTCTGCGAACAGCCCCGACGCATTGAATGTGGTTCTGGATGAAGCCAAAGCGGCGGGAATCGCAGTCATCACAGTTGATTCAGACCTCGTCGGTAACGAGTCTCACCGGGATGCCGCCGTCGTCCCGACCGACTTCACCAAGGTGGGAGAGAGCCAAATCGAGTTGCTTGGATCGCAGATTAACTACGAAGGAGAAATCGCAATCTTAAGTGCGACCAGAGACGCCCCCAACCAAAACTCATGGATTGAGGGAATGAACGAGACGCTCAAGCAACCGAAATACGCAAAGATGAAGCTGGTTGAAACCGTTTACGGCGATGACGAGCCCCAAAAGAGCACGACCGAATTTGAAGCTCTCTTGGCAAAGCATCCAACCCTTAGAGGCGTTGTCTCTCCCACCAGCGTCGGTCTTGCCGCCGCTGCTCAAGCTCTCGCAACGGCAGAAGCCTATCCGGGCGGCGCAAAAGCAAATGGCCCTGGCCTGATGCTGACAGGACTGAGCACGCCAAACCAACTCAAGAAGTTTGTTCAAGACGGAGTCGTCAAGGGTTTCCAACTGTGGAGTCCCTATGATATGGGCGTCTTAGCCTGCAATCTTGGGATTGCAATCAAAAAAGGCGAGGTGACTCCGAAAGAAGGCGCTGAATTCGAGGATCCAAAGCTTGGGAAAGTCGCTTTTGGCAAGAACAATGTTTTGAGTGCCGGTCCGCTGGTCACTTTCGACAAGTCCAACATCGACAAATACAATTTCTAGTTTCCCACGGTTTCGGGTCATCCCAGGCAAATTGGGATGACCCGATTCGTCAAAAAAGTGGCCCGAACGGTCCTTGATTTCAGGCAGTACAGGACCTATCATGTCCGAGGGCTCTCCGACGATGGGTGAGCTTTCGCGACAACGATGAGACCGCTAAGTTCCTGCCTACTAATTACAAGCTGCGCATTCCTCGGGTATTCCGTACTCGCAACCGGCGGCCAAGCAAGTCCTAAAAAGACAGCTTCCCCGAAGTCCGAAAAGCGCAAGAAGATCGAATTCAATCGAGATGTCAGGCCAATTTTGGCTGAGCACTGCTTCACCTGCCACGGAGCGGACAAGGAGGCGAACAAGCGAACAGGCAATATGCGCCTCGATTCCTTTGAAGGAGCCACTGCGGACCGCGGTGGTTACCGGGCTATCGTCCCTGGTGATCCAGAAAAGTCTATATTGCTCTCTCGCGTCACCGCTGACATCCCGGAGATGCGCATGCCTCCGGTGGACTCAGATGCAAAACCGCTGACCACGGAAGAAAAAGCGATCCTGAAACAGTGGATAGCCGAAGGTGCGGGCTATGAAAAGCACTGGGCATTTATCCCGCCGAACATGCCAGAGATTCCGAAGGTCTCCAATCCTGCTTGGGTCAAGAATGATATCGATCGATTCATCATGGCGGGCTTGGATGCGGCAAAGCTAAAGCCGGCTCCTCAAGCTGATCGCGTCACCCAGATTCGTCGAGTGACTTTAACACTCACCGGACTGCCGCCTACTCCGGCCGAAGTGAATGCATTCTTGGCCGACACTCGCCCGGACGCCTATGATCGAGTCGTCGATCGCTTGCTGGCAAGTCCTCGCTATGGCGAGAACCAAGCTCGGTTTTGGTTGGACGCAGTGCGATATGCCGACACTCATGGACTGCACATTGATAACGAGCGAGCGGTTTATCCCTACCGTGACTGGGTCATTCGTGCTTACAACGAAGATCTCCCCTTTGATAAGTTTGCCCTCTGGCAGTTGGCTGGCGACATGTTGCCTAAACCGACGATTGAGCAACTGATCGCTACCGGCTACATCCGCATGAATCCCACCACGAATGAAGGTGGAGTCATTGAAGCAGAGTTCTTGGCGAAGAACACAATGGATCGGGTGGACACAACCGCCACAGTTTTCCTTGGCGTAACCATGGGCTGCGCCAAGTGTCACGATCACAAATACGATCCGATCTCGGCGAAGGAGTACTACGGAATGTACGCCTTCTTTAACAGCACGGTTGATACTCCTCTAGACGGCAATGCCCGCCTCCATGCTCCCGTCATGAAAGCGCCAACGCCTGAGCAGGAAGAACGTCTGAACGCATTCGACAAACTCATTAAAGGACTTGAAGACTCGGTTTCGATACCCGCAGCAAAGCAATGGTTCTTAGCCAATGCACCGCTTCAGCCCAAGGTTGGCGATTGGCAAGTCGCTGGTCCTTTTGCGGCAAAGGACTTTGAATCGGCGTTCACGACGGACTTCGGCCCCGAGGCATCCAAACCGGACACCAAGTGGCGGGCCTTTAAGGTCGAACTAGACAAGGTCGTGCCCGGGGTCGTTGGGGAAGAAAATGCTTCTGGTTATCTCAAGACCACTCTCATCGCTGAGAAGGCTCAGAAACTAACGCTCAGGCTCGGCAGCGACGATGGCATTCGGGTATGGGTGAATGGAGCCTTGGTCCACGACAACAAGATCGCCCGTGGAGCACTCCCGGACTCTGACCTTGTCAAGATCAAACTCAATCCTGGCGCCAACTCACTCCTGATTAAGATCGTGAACGGAGGCGGCGAAGATGGTGTGTTTGTTGGGCTCGGTGACGCAAACGTTCGCAGACTTTCAAGGGCCCGAGAGCTTGTGAGCCAAGCGACTTTAACTTCTCAGCAATCGCGAGAAGTCGCAGCGAGCTATTTGGCACTCGGACCTTCAACAGCGGCCTCCGAGCAATATAAGAAGGCGACGATTGAGCGAAAGGCACTGGACGATCAAATTCCTTACACTTACATCGCCCAAGAAATGCCTAAGCCGAGGGTGGCACACTTACTCAAGCGCGGAGAGTACAACCTCTTGGGCGATGTCACGCCTAGAATGGTGCCAAAGGCGTTTGGATCGATGTCCACCAAGTTGCCGAAGAATCGCCTCGGCCTGGCTGAGTGGATTACTGATCCCAAGAATCCGCTTGTCGCGAGAGTGTTTGTCAATCGAGTCTGGCAGCAGCACTTTGGAACGGGCATTGTGAAGTCCAGTGAAGACTTTGGGAATCGTGGGGACTGGCCCTCGAATCCTGAGCTTTTGGATTACCTAGCGGTGAAGTTTGTAAAGGACGGGTGGAGTTTGAAGAAGCTGCACCGAATGATCGTGACTAGCGCGACCTTTAGGCAATCTGCAGTTGCGGATAAAGCGAAAGTGGCTAAAGATCCGGAGAACAAGCTGCTGTCTAGGGCGCCTCGATTCCGGTTGGATGCGGAGGTTATTCGGGATACTTCCCTCTTTGTTTCTGGTCTCCTGGTGGAACGTCCTGGTGGGCATGGGGATAAGCCTTATCAACCCTCTGGGCTTTGGGAGGCGATCGCCTATCCGAGTAGTGACACCGCGAAGTACATGCAGGATCATGGTGATGCGCTCTATCGGCGAAGCGTTTACCTCTTCTGGAAGCGAACGAGTCCGCCACCGACGATGCTGCTGTTTGATGCGCCCATGCGAGAAGCTTGCGTGGTACGGCGCTCGGCGACTAATACACCGACTCAGGCATTGGCAACGATGAACGAGACGGGGTTCTTCGAGGCGGCGCGTATGTATGCGCAGCGAGTTCTGCAGACAAAGCGGGATGATGCTTCTCGGTTGGACTATGCCTTCCGGCTGGTCCTTGGTCGCAGGCCGACCAAAGAGGAGCAGGGCGTGGTGATGAAGCTTTTGAACTCGGAAAGAGAAGTCTATCGCGCTCGGCCCGGCGACGCTTTGAAGGCTTTGAAAGTTGGCGAGTCTCCTCGCGATGAGAGCCTTGATCCGGCTGAGCATGCGGCTTGGATGATTATTTGCAACATGATTTTGAACACCGATGAGTCGCTGACTCAGCACTAGAAACTATGGATCCTCGACGCGAACACGAACTTCTTTACACTCGGCGACAGCTTTTTGGAAAGGCGGCGCTTGGGGTGGGTACGGCGGCTTTGGCAAGCATTTTGAATGTTGAGGCGCTGGCTTCTCCTCAGCAGCCGAACGCTCACGGCGGATTGCCGGGGATGCCGAATTTTGCGCCCAAGGCCAAGCGGGTGATCTATCTGACGATGAACGGGGGGCCGAGTCAGATCGATATGTGGGACTACAAGGCCAAGTTGCCAGACCACTTTGATCAGGATCTGCCGAACGACATTCGGATGGGACAAAGAATCACCACGATGACAAGTGGCCAGGCTCGGTTCCCGGTGGCGCCTTCTAAGTACAAGTTCGACAAGTACGACAACAACGAGGATGGGGTTTGGGTGAGTGAACTGCTTCCCTACACTTCCAAGGTGGTGAAAGATCTTTGTGTCATCAAGTCGATGTATACGGAGGCGATTAACCATGATCCGGCGGTGACGTTTATTCAGACGGGGAGCCAGTTGCCGGGGCGGCCGAGTATTGGGGCTTGGGTCAGTTATGGGCTGGGCACCATGAACCAGGATCTGCCGACTTACATCGTGCTTCACTCCTCATGGAGTTCTAAGGCGGATGCTCAGGCGGTGTTTACTCGACTTTGGGGGGCGGGGTTCTTGCCGGGCGAGCATCAGGGGGTGGCGCTGCGGAGTAAGGGGGATCCGGTGCTTTATCTGGACAATCCGGATGGGGTGGACGCGATGTCTCGGCGGCGGATGCTGGACAGTTTGGCGAAGCTGAACAATATGCAGCTGAACCACTTTGGCGATCCTGAGATTGCGGCGCGGATCTCGCAGTATGAGATGGCTTACCGGTTGCAGACGAGTGTGCCGGACTTGATGGACCTTTCTAAGGAGTCGGACGAGACGTTTGAGCTTTATGGAGAGGAGGCTCGGAAGCCGGGGACGTTTTCGGCGAACTGTTTGTTGGCTCGGCGGATGGCGGAGCGGGGGGTTCGGTTTATTCAGATCTTCCACCGGGGTTGGGATCAGCATGGCAACTTGGGGGGAGATTTGCCGTTGCAGTGTAAGGACATCGACCAGGCTTGTGCGGCCTTGGTGATGGACTTGAAGCGGCGGGGGATGCTGGATGACACCTTGATTGTTTGGGGGGGTGAGTTTGGGCGGACGGTTTATTGTCAGGGGCCGTTGACCAAGGAGAACTATGGTCGGGACCACCATCCTCGGTGCTTCACTATGTGGATGGCGGGGGGTGGCGTGAAGCCGGGGATTGTTTATGGCAACACGGACGACTTTAGCTACAACATCGTGGACAAGGATGGGCAGGTTTTGAATCCGACTCCGGACTCATTTACTCCGGGGGCGGTGCATGTTCATGATTTGAACGCGACGATCCTGCATCAGCTTGGGGTGGACCATACGAAACTGACCTATCGGTATGCGGGTCGGGACTTCCGGTTGACGGACGTTCATGGGTTCGTGGTGAAAGACCTTTTGGCTTGATCGATTGGATACCCTATGATCGAAGGGATACCTATGGAGGGGGGTTTTACGGGGCGTAAAACGCCCCTCCAAAGGTGTTAGGTGATAGGTATTAGGTGTTAGGGGGAACGGGTTATTTGTCGGTGATGGTCATGTGTTTTACGTGGGCGTCTAGGAAGAGGACGGAGACTCGGTCTCCGTGGTAGGTGGTGAAGTTCCAAGCTCCGGTGGTCATGTCTCCGCATTGCCGGGTACGGGGGCGCTTTTTGAGTTCCGAGACGCGCCACGGGCGAGACGCCCGTGGAAACCATGACCGGGACGGTCATGCCACGTTTGGCCCTTGATCAGCCTCATGGATGAGGCAGGCAGTATCGAGGCGCTTTTTCAAGTAGGCAAGTCAACTTGGATTGCCAGCTTTGGGGCTTCCCGTCGGAGGTTGGAGGGACTATAATCATGGTTAGTGCCAGTGGGTCCGGAAGATAGAGCGAGGGAGAGGATCGATGCGATGCTTGAGCTTGCGGGGTGGGTGGTGCAGGACCACGATAAGCTTAATCTTGCGGCGGGGCCGGGGATCGCGGTACGCGAGTTTCCTCTGAAGCGCGGACACGGCAAGGTTGATTACCTGCTTTATGTGAACAAACGCGCGGTGGGCGTCATCGAGGCGAAGAAGGAGGGAGAGCCCTTGACCGGGGTGGAGGTTCAGGCCGAACGGTATAGCCGTGGCCTGCCGGACAACCTGCCCTTTCATCGAAAGCCCCTTCCCTACATCTATCTTTCGACGGGAATTGAGACGAAGTTTACGAACACGACCGATCCCGATCCCAAGAGTCGAGATCTGTTTACCTTTCACCAGCCCAAGACACTGGGCGAGCCGTTTGAATTGGTTCCGGGGGTGGTGCGAGAGCGGGTCAGCGCGTACGACGCCAGCAATACTCTCCACAGGCTAAAGAACATGCCCCGGCTGGATGCCAAGGGTATGCGGGAGTGCCAGGTTCAGGCGATTCAGAATCTGGAGCAATCCTTAGGGGAAGACCGACGGCGGGCGCTGATCCAGATGCAGACGGGGAGTGGGAAGACGTATACGGCAGTCGCCCAAGCGTACCGGCTGATTAAGTATGGCGGGGCGAGGCGGATTCTGTTCTTGGTGGACCGGGGCAACCTGGGACGTCAGACGCTGGCGGAGTTTCAGAAGTACAAGACCCCGGATGGAAACCGGAATTTCACCGACCTCTACAACGTGCAGTACCTGCAGCACAACAAGATCGATCCGGTCTGCAAGGTGGTCATTACCACGATCCAGAGGCTCTACAGCATTCTCAAAGGCGAAGCCGAGAGTTCATACGACGAAGAAGAGTCGGCAGCGAGCGCCTTTGCGCGGTTTCGAAAAGAACCGTTGCCGGTGGTTTACAACCCTCAGATTCCTATCGAGACATTTGACTTCGTATTTACCGACGAATGCCACCGGAGCATCTACAACCTTTGGCGACAGGTTCTGGAATATTTCGACGCTCATCTGGTTGGACTTACGGCGACCCCCAGCAAGCAGACTTTGGGATTTTTTGAACAGAACCTGGTGATGGAGTACGGACACGCGCAGGCGGTGGCGGACCAGGTGAACGTAGACTTTGACGTTTACCGAATTCAGACCAAGATCAGCTCCGAAGGGGGGCTGGCGGAGGCAGGGACCATCGTCGACAAGCGCGATCGGCGGACGCGAAAGCTCCGATGGGAGGAGCTTGACGAGGATTTGGAGTACGCGCCGAATGAACTCGATCGCGCGGTGGTGGCGGTTGATCAGATTCGAACGGTGATCAAGACGTTCAAAGAGAAGTTTCTGCCTGAGGTCTTTCCAGAGCGCACGTGGGTTCCCAAGACCTTGATCTTTGCGAAAGACGACAGTCACGCGGAGGATATCGTTCGTATTGTGCGCGAGGTCTTTGGGAAGGGGAATGAGTTCTGCGAGAAGATCACCTACCGAAGCTCGACGGCCCGGATTGTGGACCCCGAGACTCAAGAAGTAACTTACAAGAATACGAACATCAAGGCGGAGAACCTGCTGTCCTCTTTCCAGAACTCGCCAATGCCTCGCATCGCGGTGACGGTGGATATGATTGCGACGGGCACCGACATCAAGCCGTTGGAGGTGGTGTTCTTCATGCGGGATGTCAAGAGCAGCAACTACTTCGAGCAGATGAAGGGGCGCGGTTGCCGGACGATTTCTCCCACCGATTTTCGCAACGTGACCCCCGATGCCAAGAACAAAACACGTTACGTGATTGTGGACGCGGTAGGGGTTACGGAGCATATCAAGTCCGACTCACCTCCGCTCGAACGCCAGCCGAGCGTTCCGCTCAAGGTGGTTCTGCAAGCAGTGGGGGCGGGAAGCACAGAGCCGGAAGTGGTGAGCACACTGGCGAGTCGGCTCTCTCGGCTTAGCAATATCATTGGCGACGGACAACTTAAGCAGATCGAACAGCTTGGCGGGGCGCCGCTGCACACCCTGATTCACCAGTTGGTGGCCAGTTTAGATCCAGATCAAGTGGAATTGGAGGCGGCAGCAACCCACCGGGATGTGGAGACGGTGGGGTTGGAACGACGCGAAGCGGCTCTGGAACCCTTCCTGAACCCAGAACTCCGAAACGTGATTCTGCTCGCTCAGCAGGATGCGGAACAGACCATCGACACCACGAGCAAAGACGAAGTTCTGTACGCAGGGGTGAGCGCCGAAGCGACCGAGAAGGCGCGAACGACGATTCAGAGTTTCCGGCAGTATTTGGACGAGAACAAAGACGAGATTTCGGCGATTCAACTTCTGTATAGCCGACGCAAGGGACTAGCGCCGACGTTTCGGCAACTCAAGGAACTGGCCACCGCGATCGAGACGCCGCCCCGAAGTTGGACGCCGGAACGGCTTTGGCAAGCCTATGAAATCTTGGAGGCATCGCGGGTGAAGGGACATACGCGAGGTATGGTTACCGACCTGGTTTCACTCATTCGGTTCGCGCTGGAGCATGAAACGGTTTTGGCGCCGTTTGCAGAGACGGTAGACGACCGGTTCCAGCGGTGGTTGAGCGAACAGGGGAGCGCTCGGTTCTCTACCGAGCAGGTGGAATGGCTAACGATGATCAAGGATCACATCGCGGCGAGTTTATCGATCGACGCGGAGGCGTTTGACTATAAGCCGTTTCAGCAAAAAGGCGGATTGGGGAAGGCGTTTTTAGTGTTTGGTGAGGAGTTTTCAGGCTTGTTGAAGGAATTGAATGAGGTTTTGGCTGCGTGAGCGGTAGAGCAGCAACCACCGATATTAGACCGGGAAATGGTGCTCTTTCGGTTGGAATACCTTCCAAGACGGCACCAGTAGGATGGCGCTGGGTTTTTCTCAACAGCGTCGCCACAATGATGTCAGGACATACGCCTAGCAGAAGACATCCAGAATATTGGGGCGGCGACATTCCATGGATGAATGTATCTGATGCCCGTGCCCATGATGGACGGGTAATTTACGAAACCAGCGAAACTACAAACCCTCTAGGGATTTCAAATTCCGCAGCAGTTGTCCTTCCCCCCTGGACTGTCTGTTTAAGTAGGACAGGTTCCATCGGATATGCCGTTATATTAGGCAGCGAGATGGCTACCAGCCAAGGATTTGTGAACTGGATCTGCTCACCGCTTCTTCGCCCGAGATTTCTGCAATGTATATTCCAATCCGAAAAGAGATTTTTGCATAGTATCTCCGAGGGTGTAGCTCACACCACTATTTATTTCCCAGAAGCAAAAGCATTCTGTGTTTGCATTCCAGATGTTGAAACTCAGGACGAAATCGTTTCGTTTTTGGATGCCCAGATATCTCGTCTAGATATTGCTGTTTCCGCACTCAAGCGAGCCCAGGCTAATCTTAAGCGTTACCGGGCTTCGGTGCTCAAGGCGGCTTGTGAGGGGCGGTTGGTGCCTACGGAGTATGAATTGGCGACCCGCTGTTTACAAAACAGCCGCTCCGAAGATGCGGGCGGTTCAGGCCCTCAACCCTCACTCCCGATGGATTCCTTTGAGACCGGGGAGCAACTGCTTCAGCGTATTTTAGAAGAGCGGCGAAAGGCTTGGGCGGGCAGGGGTAAATATTTCGAGCCAGTAACACCTGCCTTCGCTGGTGTTGACTTACCCACGGGCTGGGCTTGTGTTTCAATTGCCCAGGTTATCACTGCTCCACCGTGCAACGGGATTTCGCAAAAAGGGAAAGACTATCCTCCTGGCATAAGGGCACTTCGTCTAAGTGCATTCTTGGAAAATGGTTTTGATTATTCCGACGTTCGATATCTCTCATTTGATTCAGGTCTACCAAAAGACGTTTGGATTAAGGAAGGTGACTTCTTTGTATCGCGCGGGAATGGCAGTTTACACCTTGTAGGGCGTGGTACCACGGCACAGGCACCATTGGAACCCACAATTTATCCGGACACCATGATTCGCCTGCGTTTTTCTAGCGACCTAAGTGTAAGTAATTGGATTGCCACAATTTGGCCCTCTAAATTTATCCGAAGGCAAATTGAAGACCGTGTAAAGACAACAGCGGGAATCTATAAAATAGCCCAACCGCAGTTAACAAGTATTGTGGTTCCGCTTCCGCCACTTAAAGAACAGTGTCGAATCGTTACAGAATTAGAGCGCAGAATGTCTCTTGTAAAGCAAATGGAATCGCTAATCGCAACAAACCTCACGCGAGCAAATCATCTTCGCCAAGCCATCCTCCAAAAAGCCTTTGGAGGCGCCAGCTAGATGCCCCAAGACAACGTACGCAATCGCACCTTTCAAGAGATCTTCGAGGGCGATGTCCGCTACGAAATTCCGTTCTTTCAGCGCGGCTATGCCTGGGAGAAGAAGCAGTGGGACCAACTCTTCGAGGACATTTCCGAGGAAATCCTGCCCGACCTAAACGATGGTTCTTCAGTTGAGGAGGCGGAGCACTTCTTTGGGCCGATCGTGGTGCTCGAAAAGGCATTCTCCGAGGGAGAAGGGCGGCACTTTGTGGTCATCGACGGGCAGCAACGCATCACCACCGTCTACCTGCTGTTGGCTCATATCATGCAGCGGTTAGAACGTCTGCAACATAAAGCGGGAGATGCGCTGGGGTTCGCGTTGCAATTGAGAACGCTCCTGACCAACACGCAGACCTCCGACGACGACTACCAACGCCTGAAACTTCTCTCCACCAAGGGCGACCGGCTCCCGACGTATCGGGCGGTCTTTGGTTCAGAACATAACCCGGTTTCTCCGCACTATCTGACGGACGTTCAGATCTATCGACCGGGCCACAACCAGGTGGATGAATTCACGACGTACGTCGAAAGGAAGTTCAAACACCAGTTCAACGACGTCCCTTCGCTTTGGCAACTGGCGACCGTGCTCCTGAAAAGCTTGAAGGTTGTCTGGATTCCCCTAGATGACCGGAAGGACGACCCCCAGGCGATTTTCGAGAGTTTGAACGATAAAGGGATGCCGCTCTCGGCCAGTGAGCTTATCTGTAGCCACCTTTTCCGCCCCTTACAGGGAGTCAGCGACTTTGAGCAGCTACACAACATGCACTGGTTACAGGCGATAAGGCTCTTTCCCAAGCGAGAGCAGTTTGAGGAATATCTGCGCAACCTCTTCTCGATTGGCGAGAAAAAGATGGTGGGCAAGCACCGAAAGATCTATGTTTACTTCAAGAACAAGTACCGGCACCTGAACGCGACTTCCGCACGGCACCGGCTGAGCGAGATTCATGAGTGCGCGAAGCTGTATGGGTACGTGGTGAATCCGGAAGAAAAGATGCACCCCGACCCGGCGATTCGCAAGGTGTTGGGAGCGATCTCCCACACGCGAATGGACAGTTGCACCCCGTTCGTTTTGGGTTTGCTCCGAACCCACGCGCAAGGGAGCCTGCAAACCGCGCAGGCGCTTGCTTTGCTCAACGAGTTGTTGACCTTGCTGGTTCGGCGCAAGATGACCGAGCAACCGACGACGATGTACGATACGATGTTCCCCCGGCTGTTTGGCTTGGTTGCCAACGAGCCGGACCCGGTGAAGGCCTTGCAGGAACAGTTCCGACGCAATGGGGTGTGGGTGTCTGACCAGGAATTTGAGGAGGCGCTAGTCCACCGAACGCTCTACCGAAGCCGCGACCTGGCCTTTACCCGGATGGTGCTGGCGGAGATTGACCGGAAACTGCAAACTCATGGACAGTTCCCGGACTATTCGACAACCAACACCATTGAGCACATTATTCCTCAGTCCCTAGACGATCACTGGCAAGCCTATTTAGGAGACGACGTTAACGACCAGCGCCTGGATACTTACGTGAACAGCATCGGAAATCTCTGCCTTTTAAGCGCCCCGGCGAATAGCCATGCGGGACAGAATCCTTTTGTGTCAAAAATTGAAAGCTACTCGGACGTTACAGCCCTCGTGAGAGAGTTGAAGGCTCACGACTCCACTTGGAATCTCGAAGCGGTTCGAGAACGCTCTCGCCGATTGGCAGCGACGGCGCTGATCACTTGGTCGTGGACGATATGAGTTCACCTCAAGTTTTGGTTCAAAAGCTGTGGAACTACTGCAACGTTCTGCGGGACGATGGTCTTTCTTACGGCGACTATGTTGAACAGCTAACCTACCTGCTGTTTCTGAAAATGGCGCACGAGAAGTCTTTGGCTCCCTATAACGTGCCCAGCGCCATTCCCGCCGAATACTCTTGGCCCGCCCTGGTCAAACTAGCCGGAGACGATTTAGAGAATCAGTACCGGCACACCCTGGAGGCATTGGCCAAGCAGGGCGGGCTTTTGGGTTTGATTTTCCGGAAGGCCCAAAACAAGATTCAGGACCCGGCGAAACTTCAACGACTAATCGTTGACCTGATCGACAAAGAGAATTGGACGGCGATGGCCTCCGACGTCAAAGGAGACGCCTACGAAGGGCTCTTGGAAAAGAACGCGGCGGACGTGAAGGGGGGCGCCGGTCAATACTTTACGCCTCGCCCCTTGATTCAGGCGATTGTGGAATGCATGGACCCGAAGATTGGGGACACGATTTGTGATCCGGCTTGCGGTACGGGCGGATTCCTGTTAGCCGCGCACGACCACATTGCCGAAGACAAGGGATTAGACCTGGACCAACTGCGGCAACTTAAAACGAAGACGGTTTATGGCGTGGAGTTGGTAGACGGCGTGAGCCGTCTGTGCGCGATGAACCTGATGCTTCATGGCGTGGGGGGAGACGCGGATGGAAACCTGCCGCTTACGAGCCGAGACGCCTTGATGGACAAGCACGGGGAGTACTCCATGGTGCTCACCAATCCTCCGTTTGGCCGCAAGAGCAGCGTCACGATCGTGGGGGCGGATGGCGATACTCAGAAAGAAAGTTTGACCCTAGAACGAAGCGATTTTTGGGCGACGACGAGTAACAAACAACTTAATTTCGTCCAGCATGTGTTTACGATCCTCGAGCAGCACGGACGGGCGGCAGTCGTGGTCCCGGACAATGTCCTGTTTGAAGGCGGGGCGGGAGAGACGGTTCGCCGTCGATTGATGGCTCAAGCAGATCTACACACGGTCTTGCGGCTCCCGACCGGGATCTTTTACGCGCAGGGGGTCAAGGCGAATGTGATCTTCTTTGACCGAAAGCCGGCCAGCGAAACACCGTGGACCCGAGAGGTTTGGTATTACGATTTCCGCACCAACAAGGACTTCACCCTCAAGACTCGAACGCTCAAACGAGAGGATCTGGATGAGTTTGTGGAGGCGTTCAAGCCCGGGAAACGGCACGAACGGAGAGCGACTTGGTCAGAGGAAAATCCGCAGGGACGATGGCGGGCCTATTCCTATGAGGAGATCGTCTCACGAGACAAGGCGAATTTAGACCTGATGTGGCTGCGCGACGAGAGTTTGGAGGATGGGGCCAACCTGCCGGAGCCAGACGTGATCGCGGCGGAGATCATGGAAGACCTGCAAGCCGCCTTGGAGCAATTTGCCTTGATTGCAGGGGATTTGGGCGAGAAGTAGGCGCCTTCGTGGTTGGTCTGGAATGTAGCACAAGATCGGACAGTGAGGTAATATTGTTGTCGCTTCTAGGCATGCCGATGTAGCTCAGTGGTAGAGCAGCTGTTTCGTAAACAGCAGGTCGCAGGTTCGAGTCCCGTCATCGGCTCCAGGAATTTTCGAGCGCTCAGTACGTTGTGCTGGGTGCTTTTTTGTTGGTCTTTTTTTGTGGTTAGCGCCTTGTAATTGTTCGCGCTCACGCCGGGGGACCGGCGCCTACACCTGCCGGTGGCCGGGGGCGGCTTTGCCACTGGTGTTAGGGCGCTTGGCGCAAGGTGTTAGGGTCGCTTCACGACGAGGGCGTTGGGTGGGCGTCACGGGCGGGACGTCTGTGGAAACCATGACCGAGACGGTCATGTCACGTTATATTCCTCTTCGGTTCTTCTTGGGGCGGTTGCGCTCTTTGATTCTTCGCGCTCAGCGCGGGACCCCTCCCGCGGCTACACCTGCCGGTGGCTGGGGGCGGCTATGCCGCAGGTGTTAGGTATTAGGGCGCTTCGCGCTAGGTGTTAGGGGCGCTTCGCGACGAGGGCGTTGGGTGGGGGCTTGCTCAGGCGAAGGCACGGAACCTTCGGATACAAACCCTGCGGGTTTTGGTTTTTCAGAGCGCTCGAATTCCGGCTATTTTTTGTCGGTTTCTAGTTCTTGGACGACTTGTTCGGGGTTGGTTTCTTGTTCTAGGGTTTTTAGTTCGGGGTCGGTTTGGGGGTCTATGCCTAGTTTTTGGGCGATGGGGTCTAGGAGGCGGAGGAGGCGGGTGACTTCGTATTCGGTGAGAAGGTTGATTTGGAGGTCGAGTTCGGCGCGTTTGTCGCTTTCAGCCTGCATATGGTTTTGGGAGATGAGGACGAAGATGGAGAGGAAGATGGCCTCTAGGGAGACGATGGTGGTGAGGAGGCCGTAGGGGAAAGGGTCGAAGGGTTTGAGGCCGAAGAGGTGGGCGTTGGCGAGGATCCAGAACGTAAAGAGAATGGCGTGGAAGGTGACGAAGGGCATGCTGCCGGACATGGCGGTGACGGCGTCGGCGAACTTTTGGGAGGCGGGGCGAGCCTGACGCTTGGCCTTTTGATGTTCGCGGAGGGTCTCGATATTTTTGTGGATAATCTCGGCGACGTCTGGGTTGACGGCGCCGCGGGTTTCGATGAGTTCTTGAAAGCCGGTTTTTTGCTTGTCTCGATCTTTCGCCATGGCTAATATTCATTAACGACGACGATGGAAACTGCGCCGAAGAGAATCATGGTTTACGGGGTGACGGGGTCTGGGAAGACGACCTTGGCCCGGATGATAGGAGAAGCGACGGGGCTGCCGTGGCACAGCGTGGACGACCTGACCTGGGAGGCGGATTGGACGCCGGCGAGCGAGGAGGTTCAGCGGGAGCGGATCTCGGCGATCTGCGAGCAGGAGGCTTGGGTGCTGGATACGGCGTATCGGAAATGGCTGGACATTCCGCTGGCGCGGGTGGATTTGATCGTGGGATTGGACTACCCGCGCTGGTTCTCTTTATGGCGGCTGTTTCGGCGAACGGTGGCTCGGGTGGTGGACAAGCGGCCGATTTGTAACGGGAACGTGGAGAATCTGCGGCAAATGCTGTCCCGCGATTCGATCTTGGTATGGCATTTTCGTTCTTACAAGAAGAAGCGGGCGACGATCGAGCAGTTTGAGCGCGAGCAAGGGCGGTACCAGGTGATTCGGCTACGTTCTCAACGTGAAACGGACACTTGGCTACGGTCTCTTTAACACTTTTTTGCGCTTAGACCCGCACTTTTCTCGTCATTCATGCCAATAAGTGGTGTATCCGTCCAAGTTTGGGCGAGTCTGGCACGAAGGTAATGTAGAGTAAAGCTGTGCCGTTTGGGGGAGTGGCGAGATTAGAGAACATCGATGTCGAGACGCAGCCATCCGCGTGAAAAAACTTCATCCCAGGTCCATCAGCGAGCGGCGGTACAGATGAGTACGGCGACGCCTTCCTACGAGTCGTTTAGCAACCGGGCGTTGCTGGATTCCCTTCCCTACTTAGCTTGGGTGTTTTCTCCTTCGGGGCAGATGGTGGAAGCCGGTGGGCGGTTGCACGACTTTTTAGGTCGATCAGTTTGTTCTTGGACGGATTTTTTGCATCCGGAGGACCGGGAAGGGGCAGCACAGGCTTTGGCGTTTGCGGCTCGCGCGGGCCAGGCGTTGCGGATCGATCTGCGGTTACGGAATCGGGCAGGTGGATTTGAGTGGCACGAGGTCCGGGCCCAGGCGATGGAGGGTGGGGGGAGGTGGCTGGCCTGCGCGACGGAAACTCACGAAACACATTCGTTACGAGAGGCGCTTCGTCATAGCGAGCAGCGGTTCGCGGATATCTATTCGACCTCGCCTCATGGGATTTTTCTTCAGGATTGGTCGGCGGTCATGGCCTCGATACGGGCCCTGATGGCACAGGGCGTTTGCGATTTGGATCGGCATTTTGAGGAGAATCCGCAAGCGGTGACCGAGTTGTTTTCGCGGTTTGCGATCTTGGACGCCAATGAGCGGACGGCGTGTATGTTAGGCGCGAGTTCGAAGGAAGAGTTATTCGCCTCCCTTCCCACGGTGCTGGCGCCAGAGGACGTCCGGCGGAAGTTTTTGGCGGCGATCTTAGCGGCGGCGCGGGGGGAGAGGGTCTTTCAGGGTGAGACCCAACTGAACCGAGTGGACGGCGAGCCGATTCACGTTCTGTTCTCCATGACGCTGCCGGGATTGGATCCAGAGACGGGGTTTGTGGTTTGCAACGTGGCGGACATTACCGAGCGGAAGCATTCTCAGGCGTTGTTCGATGTGATGAGTCGCCATGCCAAGGTGGGCGGGTGGCAATTTGACGCACGAACCGGGAAAGGATCTTGGACGGACGAGGTGGCGCGGATTCACGACCTTGATCCCTCGGACGAGTCTACGGTGGAAATGGGCCTCAGCTTCTATCAAGGCGAGCATCTCGAGAAGATTTCGAAGGCGGTTCAGTTGGCGGTGGAGGAGGGTCTTCCCTACGATCTTGAGGTGGAGATGACCACGGCGACCGGTCAGAAGAAGTGGGTTCGAACCCAGGGGATTCCGGTGATGCAGAACGGCCAGGTGGTGAGCGTGGGAGGGGCGATCCAGGACATTACGGCGCAGAAAGAGGCCGAGCTCTTGCTTCAACAGCTTAATACGAACTTGGAGCAGCAGGTCTCTGATCGGACGGCAGAATCCGAAGCGGCGCGTCGGCATATGCAGCAGATATTGGACAGCATTCCGCTGATGGTGAGTTACTGGGACGCCGACCTGCGGAATCGGTTTGCCAACCGGGCGCATTTGCAGTGGTTTGGCGTGGAAGATGGGTCGCTAGAAGGGCGGGCGATGTCTGAGTTGGTGCCGGAGGAAAGGTTGGCCAAGTCTCGCCATTTGATCGATTCGGCACTGGCGGGAGAGGCGCAGATTTTTCAACGCGTGGTGCTCCGACCAGATGGGCAGTCTCGCCATTGTCAGGTTTATCACATTCCCGATGTTCATGAAGGGGAGGTGCGGGGTTTCTATTCGATCGTTCATGACATCACGGATTTGAAACAGACGGAGGCGGCTCTGCAGGCGGCCAACCATGAGCTAGAAGCCTTTACTTACGCGGTGGCGCATGACCTGCGGGCTCCTTTGCGCGCAATGAGCGGGTTCAGCTTGGCTTTGGAAGAGGACTTGGACGATCGATTGGACTCCGAGACTCGACGCTATCTGCGTGAGATATCCAAGGCGAGCGTCAAGATGGGTGAGTTGATCGACGGTCTGTTGACTTTATCTCGGAGTACGCAGGGGGCGGTGAAGCGGGAACTGGTGGATGTCTCCGCGCTGGCGCTGGAGATACGGGATGAAGTGGTCCGGGGCAACGATGAGAGGGGCGTGAACTGGGAGATTCAGAGCGGGATGTCTGCGGTGGGTGACGCGCGCATGATCGCGACCGTTTTGCGCAATCTCATGGGGAACGCTTGGAAATATACGAGTCACATGGAAGGCGCGAGGATTCGGGTGTATAGCGAGAAGCTCGGGGACACTTGCCACTTTGTGGTGGCAGACAATGGCGCGGGGTTCGACATGGCGCATACGGATCGGCTTTTCAAGCCATTTCAGCGCTTGCATCGGCAGGATGAGTTTGTGGGGATTGGGATTGGATTGGCGACGGTGGAACGGATCGTTCGGCGGCATGGGGGCCAACTCATCGCACATGGAGAGCCGGGAAAAGGGGCTCAGTTTTCGTTTACTTTGGAGGCAGGGGATTAAGGGATGAATCAGACGATTCTGTTAGTCGAGGACAATGAGCAAGACGAGATGCTGATCTTGCGTGCATTGAGAAAAGTCAATTTGGCCAACCAGGTGGATGTGGTTCGGGACGGGCAGCAGGCCTTGGATTATCTCTTCCAGGAGGGTGAGTTTGCGGATCGGAAGAATCAGGATTTGCCGACGGTGGTGCTGCTGGATATCAGTTTGCCAAGAATCTCGGGCCTGGAGGTGTTGCGGCGATTGCGGGCAAATCCCAAGACTCAACTCTTACCGGTGGCGATTTTGACTTCGTCCGATGACGACCAGGATCGATTGACGAGTTATCTGGATGGGGCGAACAGTTTTGTAAGAAAGCCCTTGGCGTTTGGAGAATTTGTTGAGACCGTGGCCCGACTAGGAATCTACTGGGTCATGACGAATGAACCTCCGCCCTTGGCCCAGGCAACCCGGAGTTAGGGACGTTCCGAGCGACCGGTTTTTTCCGTAATGAGGACTTCATAGACGATGTCTACTTGAGGACCGCCTTCAGGTTCTCGAGGAGTCACATCTCGGGGGCTACGTCCGCCACCGGTTTCTTCGACAAGCGGCGCCAGGTGGTCGATCAGTGCGCCCATGGCCGCATTGGCTTCGGCGCCTTTGAGCTCTTTGTATGTTCCCCAAACGATGACACTTGTCCAATCGGCGATGCCTTTGATCTCGTCGGTTTCGATGCAGACTTCGGGGTTGGCGCGCATCATGTCAACTTTCATGCCAGCTTTGGTTTGACCGATCAGGCGATTCTCGGCCGTTACGACGAAGCTGATGGGCACGACGTAGGTGCGTCCATCGGCATGGACCCCCAGGCGACCGAAGCGTTGTTGTGAAAGGAAGCGATCGATCTCGGCTGAGGTTAGGATTGAGGTCATTTGCGTTCTTAATTTTAGTTCGACTTTCCGGTTTTAGGGACGCGTCCGCGTTGAAAAGCGGTCAGCGCGGGGGATGGCATGGGGTTGGTGATCTCTGGATAGGCTTTGGCGAGGTCTAGGATGTTCACCGCCAATGGCATGTAGCCGCGTTCCATGTTTGCGCCGATAGCATAAGACTCCCTCTTTAGGGTGGCGATGAATGCTTCGGGATCGATGAGATCTTGGACGCTATCCCGAATGAAGTGAATCAAGAGTTGCGTGAAGAAGGAACGTCGGTGGGTGAAGTCAACGACGACGTCGGCATTCTGCATCGTCGGCTTGACGAAGATCTGGTAGCTGGGGCGGACGAATCTTTGATAACGATCGACGACTTGTTCGATGGTAGCGTTTCTCTCTCGGGTGTCACGGAGGATTCGGCCAAGGAGGCGTTCGTCTGTGGCGACATCTAGGAAACAGGTGAGGTCGCAGAGGCTGACAAGGGGTTCGGCGAGAACAAAGAGTCCTTCTAGGATTACGACTCGATTTGGGGTGATTGTAATACCTTGCGGGAGTCTCAGCATCGTTGTGAAGTCGTAGGCGGGGGTGACTACGGACTTGCCTTGCTTGAGTTCATTGACTTCCCGAATCATGCGGTCGAAGTCGAGATGAGACGGATGATCGAAATTGATTTGATCAGGAGGGCCCTCGTGCTCGGTTAGAAAGTATTGGTCCATGCTGAGTACAGACACGTAGCCGTCTCCAGCTTCCTCAGCGATTTGGCGAGCAAGGTGGGTCTTTCCACAACCTGATCCTCCGGCGATGCCGATGATGAGTGGTCGGGTCATGAAAAGTAGTTTGTAGAGGGCGGTTGGTGAAACGCAAGGGCTCCGTTGACCTTACGTTTCTTGTTATCGTCGACCGCCGTCAGGGGCGTGGTCCGTTTCTTTCATCTTGGCAATTTGGTCCCTGGTCAAATTGCTCGCGTCGGGCAGTTTGACATCGGGCTCCGGAGGCTTGGTGAATTGCCAAAAGAGTAGGCCAACCGCGACGACGGCGAGCGCCACTACACCAAGGATAAGAGGTTTCGGAAGATCGCTTTTCATTGAGTATGGCTCGGCCCCCTAGTAGCCTGTAGACCACCATCTGCCCCAGAAACGAGTGAGGTCGGTGTCGTTGTCGTCGGCGGTGTCGTAGTTTCCGTCAGGACCGTAGAAGTTGGTTATTTCACATGTGGCGGAGTCTCCGAAGGTGGCGTTTGCCTTTGTCCACTTCTTGTAGTTGTATTTACGCGCGTGCGAGTCGGCAAAGGAGGCGATGAGTCCTTCTCCGTGGTACTTGACGGCTTCTTTCGCGATGGGATTGTATTGACCTTCTCCCCAGTTGTTGGCCGTCTGCGTGATGGCAGGACAAGCTGACCTTTGGGCATCGAACCAATGCTGAGATAGCTGCAACGAGGAATGCTGCACTTCTGTAAAAGCGAAGGCGATTCGCTCGTTCATGTATTCCAGACTGGTCATGGATCGCTGGTGCCAACCGGTGGTTGTGGCGAATCCATATCGATTGATGGCCATGTGGGTCTGCCATCCCCAGTTGATGTTGGGACTGGACGTCCATGGCTGGGGCCCGATGGCGACGGTGATGGGACGTGAAGGGTCGAACACGAGTTGCGTGTTTTTCATGTACGGCTGGATGAGAATCGGCCACGCATACCACGGGTCGTTCGTCTCCCAGAGGATGATCATGTCGTCGTAATCTGCGGTGTAGATATTGAGCGCAGTTGCGGTTTGTTTGAGGTTAGACAAGGCGGCGGAGTCTTTGGCGGCTCGCTTCGCCTGGGCAAACACGGGGAACAGGATGGCGGCAAGGATCGCAATGATCGCGATGACCACCAACAACTCGATGAGCGTAAAAGCATGTTTTCGCATCGGTCGTACTTCTCCTTTGAAAGAACCTGGACTTAGGAATCCTTACTAAGTCCTATCTCCAGAGTAACACGAATTTTTGCGGGTGTTAGGGGAGGTTTTTTCGGGTGGGTTAGGCGTTGGGCGTTGAGCCTTGGGAATCAGGTGATCGTTTCGCGTTGGTGATTGTCCTGGCTGGAGACGCAACGGAGGCGAGATGATTCGTTTATGCGTTTCGATTGGCCTTTCGGGAACTTGGCTAGTTTTGGCTGGCATGAAGGATCTGAAGCGATCAGCTTCCAAGCAACCCGCGATGTCTCGACCCGACTAGATCATCATCCTCGAGACGACATCTCCGAGCGATGACATCAGGATTAGTTTGGATGGTCGTTTTCCCTAACCGACACGTTCCCTTCCCCTCATATTCGACTCAACCAGATTTTCCTGTGGCGATGTCAGAGTCAGGTTTGTGGATGAGCGAGGGAAGCCGGTTCTTTCGGAGAACGACTTCTTTGTCGATTGATCGTCGCTTCTGGAAGGGCAGGCAGTTTCTCGAAGCCAACCTATCTCTCTGGCTCCACATGGAGTCTTGTGATACGCCGCGACCTATCTGTTTCGGAAGACGTTTGCCATCGCCGAGACCAGCCTTCCGGTGCGGGTGCACGATGAGACAGACCATCTCCTTCACCGGACTTCGGACCGAATCCGAGTCTGGCCCAAATAGACGTTTTCAATCTCACTTTCCGGGGACGAATCGGCAGTTAGCCTGTGTAGAGACCGGGAATTTGTTTCGAGTGGATTTCGTAGGTTCCGGCGGGGACGGCGAAGAGGTGGAGGGTTTCAGAGAGTTCTTCGTTTGCCATGGACCCAGCCAAATCAGCGAGGGCAATGACGCCTACCGGCTCGCCCTTTTGCCCGATGGCGACGAGGCGGCGGATACGGTGGAGACGCATGAGAATGGCGGCGTCTTCGGCCTCAAGATCGCAGGAGACCGTTCGAGCAGGAGCAGTCATCACGTTCACCACCCGAGATTCATCGGGGTTCATTCCGTGACCTATGCCTTTAGTGACGATGTCTCGACCAGTCACGACGCCCACCACCGAGCCATCTTGGACCACGGGCAAAAATCCTCTGCCGCTTTCTTCCATGACCCGAATCGCATCCGACAACGTTACATCTGGTTCAATGCTCAAGACCGGCTGGTTCATAATCTGCGCTAATTTCATTTCGGATCTCGCTCTCTACCCAGTTTCCCTTGTATTTCTACGTGCGAAAAGACGCCAATTTTGCGTCCTAGTTTTCGCTGACACCGACTTTCATCCAGTGCAAACGGAGGGCTGTTCCGATGACGGCGAAAAGGATGACGTTTTAACCACGACAGCCATCACTTATCCTCACCTACTAACCTATTAAGCGCGAGCCAAGAAACCAACTGAGTTTGGCTGGATCGCTTTGATTTGGGAGGATTCTCGATGAGAAACTTGGAGAAAACACTTGTCGTTAGTTTGGCGTTTGCTTCTGTTTCCATAGTTCACGCTCAGACGGTTTGGGTCAATGGAGCCGCCGAAGGAGCGTTTAATGCTCAAGCGTTCACATCTAGTGCGTCAGGAGACGACATTCGTTCAATCTTTGGATTGGGATATAAGCGGGCAACTTTCTCCGGGGACACAACCGATGGATTTATCGCCTTTGGCGGAAACGATCAAGATGCTTTCGTCTCCGGTCCCCCGAACAATTTTAACAACTGGGGTTCGTTTACGTTATTGAGCAATCCTCAGAGCTACACCGGCAACACGTTTACTCTAAAGGTGGACTTCACCTCGCCAGCCATGAACGGCGGGACCCTTGCGGCGAGTATCACGGGGCAGGTTTCTAGCATCCCGGACGGCGGCGTGACGATCGATTTCGACAATAACTACCAGTATTTCCAGTTCAATAATGGATCTGTGGATGGGTGGCTATGGTTTAGAGTGAACGACCTTTCCGTTCATCATGGCCAGACGGAAGCCGTTTCAGGCGACGTTCATGTCACACCTGAGCCAGCCTCATGTCTTGCCCTAGCTCCCGGCCTCATAGGGCTCTGGCGGCGACGGAGAACTCGCACGAAGTAGTTGGCGATCGACCCTGTCGATAAGGGGGCCGCTTGTTTGAGAGCAAGCGGCCCCCTTATTGGCGCTAGGCTTCTATTCGTCAGTTATTGCTGGCAGGGGTGAGGCGGCAGGTCGTGGAGATGGAGGAGACCTTTGAGGCGGTGGTGAAGGCCATGGGGGATTGGAGAATTGGGGCCTTGTACTTCTTGACGGTGTGATCAAATCCGATTGAGGTGGCGACTCGACGATTGAGGTCGGGGATGACACCGAAGTAGAGGGGAGTGTCTCCGTTGGGGTCCAGGGTGTCGGCAAAGGTGGGATCTACGGGGACCCAGCCAGCGTTGGGGACGTAGAATTCAGCCCAGACATGCCATTCGTTCTGGCCCTCAAGGAATCCGGTGATGGGGCGAGCGGGGATACCGGCCTGTCGGCAGGATGCGACGAAGACAGAGGCAAAGAATCCGCAATCGCCGTTTCCGTAGCGGAGAGCCGAGGCGGCGCTCGGTTGTCGGCCTGGGTTATCCACGTAGGTCAGGCGGGCGACAGTGGCTTGGAAGAGCGCCTGGGCGGCATCGTAGACCGTCATCGTCTTGTCGAATTTCTTCGGCAGGGTGGATGCGACCAAGTTCTTCACGTTCTTGTCACCCGACTCAATGAGAGCCTCGGATTTGGTGTAGGGCTTGACGTCGCTCGGAATCTTCTTGAGGTCGCTAAAGGACGCGGCTCGAAGTCGATTTGCATTAATTCGGACGGCGGAAGAGGTGGCCCAGAAGTCAAGACCGGACTGATCAGGATTGCTCTGTTGGTAGACGTTATTCGAGATCGCGTAACTGGGCAGCGAATAGGCGACGTTTACTTGTTGAAAGCCAAAAGATTCGGGGCGAGGGACGAGCCAAGTGACGGAGGGTTTAGATCCGGCCCGGAAGGTAAGGTTCGACCGGAAGGATGCCTGCCAGGACATGGGATCGTAATACTCAATGGCGGAGTCGGCACTGCGAGGAGTGACGGTCACCGTAGTGGTGGCGTCTCCGATGGAGACCTGGACCGGGAACGAGCCATCAAAGAGGGGTGTGATCGGTCCGTAAGTTGCGCGATAGGCGCCATACCCAACCGCGAAGGAGGCACTGGCCAAGCGGAGCCAAGGGGCAGAGACGACCATGGCGCCAGCTGTGGACCGGTCGGTTCGATAGTTGACAGTCATCCAAAACGGTTGCCCGAGGGACGGGGTGATGGCATTGCCAGCCTGGTCCGTGGGGAACGCCGATTCGACATGATAGACGCTTCCGTGTGCCGAGGCGCCGAGGGCGAGTCCGATGAGGATGATTGATTTCCGCATGTCTAGCCTGTTTAGCAAGACGGATGCCAGACGGCATTGGAGCCCTTAACTCAAATATAATTAGGGTAAGGAGAATTACAAGCAATGTCGCAGGATAACTTTCCGATTCGCAAGGTTGACCATATTCGCCACTACGTGGGCAACGCTCGCCAATCGGCTTACTACTATCAGCACGTCTTTGGATTCAGCGTTACGGGTTTCCATGGCTTAGAGACCGGTCAGAAGCATGAGGTCGACTATCTGTTAGAGCAGAACGACGTCAAGTTGCTGTTCACGGCGCCCATTCGCCCCGGGCATCCGATGGCGGACAAGATTGCCCAGCACGGCGACTTCGTTCAGGACATCGCCTTTGAAGTGGACGATGTGGACTGGGCATACAACGAGGCGGTCCGCCGAGGAGCACAACCAGCCCACGAGCCGTACTCGCTGAGCGACGATAACGGTTATGTAAGGATCGCTTCGATCCACACGTATGGGGACACGCTCCATACGTTTATTAATCGCGATAACTTCAAGGGACACTTCCTGCCTCACTTCCAGACTCGGAACGATCCCGGCGATCCGATTGGGATTATGGAGATCGATCACTGCGTCGGCAACGTTGAACTGGGCCGCATGAATCAGTGGGTGAACTGGTACGAAGAAGTCCTGGGCTTTCACAATCTCATCAGCTTCGACGACAAAGATATTTCGACGGAATACACGGCGCTCATGTCCAAGGTGATGTCCAATGGAAACGGCCGCGTGAAGTTCCCGATTAACGAGCCAGCCGAAGGCAAAAAGAAGAGTCAAATCGACGAATATCTGGAGTTCTTTGGCGGAGCCGGCGTTCAACATGTGGCTTTGCGCACCGACGATATTGTGCATACGGTTTCGCGGCTTCAGGCACGGGGCGTAGAGTTCTTGAGTGTGCCGAAGACCTATTACGAAATGTTGCCGGACCGCGTCGGCGAGATCGATGAGAGCATCGACGAGCTCGCCGAGTTGGGCATTTTGGTCGACCGAGACGACGAGGGATATCTTCTCCAGATCTTCACAAAGCCAACCACCGACCGACCGACCTTGTTCTACGAAATCATCCACCGCAAAGGCGCGAAGAGCTTCGGCAAGGGCAATTTCAAGGCGTTGTTCGAGTCGATTGAGCGCGAGCAGGCGATTCGCGGAACGCTCTAGGCGTTCACTTCAAAACGGCCCGAGGACCCGTCCTTGGGCCGTTTTTTGGTTTTCCAGGCCCCTTCTCGGATACTAGGAGTGTGGAAGGGTTACGTAAGGCGTGGCGGTCGCTGCGAGTTCAGGAGGATTTTTTCGGATCCCAGTGGGTCGGAACGATCATTCTTGCGATCTTTGAGTTCGCAATCGTAGCCTGTATCTTGGCCGATTGCATCGTTACTCGTAACAGCACGGCTCTTTCGTGGATTATTCCCAACGCTATTGTCATGCACCTTGTAGGTCTCTATGATCGGCGGCGCTGGGCTCTTCTTGTCAGCGCGCTTTTTGGTATCGGGGGGTTGGCAGCGACGTTGCTAGCGTTCTACACCGCGATGCAATTCACTCGGGGAGAAGCCATTTCGGTACTCGTTGCCCTTGTGATGCTCGCCATTCCCGGTTCGGTCTGCTATTACGCCGCTAAGATTGGGTTTCGGACTCTGGGCCGGATGCGGGGCGAATGGCGGCAAAAGAGTCTTGAGTTGCAAGATGCGGTGGTTTTGGATCCCCTCTCCACTTCGGTTAGCGCGCGGGGCGGAGTTTCATCCTTGTGAAGAGTATCTGGAAGCACCCGAGACGCTTTGGACGGTTTGCACATCCAACTTCGTGAGGTCCATGGACCTTAGATAACGCGTGAAACTTTCTCAATCAGACTCGAATTGGGTAGTCGAATCGTGACGAAATTCCTTACTGGTTCGTATACAATTTCCGGTCGCTGACACCTTCGCGCTTGCTGAGATCAGTCTCGCTTCCCTCCTTGCCCTGTCTTTAGCCATTCTCAAGGTTGACGTGATTTTGGGCCATCATTCTGTCGAACTCTCCAGTTCTTGACGGCCCTTCGATCCTCAGCTATTCCCGCTGGGCAATGGCTACCGGGAGCTACCTCTTGGAATTGGGCAAGATTTCCTTGCGGGCGCTTAGTGCTCCCCTACCAGCGCTACGTTCAAAGCACAACAGAGCCGATCCATCCGAAGGATAGATCGACTCCGATATTGGTTAAACCGAGCTTCGTCGTCCGAAGATGAGCGATAGAGCGGCTAAGATGAGGAAGCCTACGAAGAGAATCTGAGCGATTCCCGTTGCGGCTCCGGCAATACCGCCGAACCCGAAGATAGCGGCGATAATTGCGATGACAAAAAATACTAGCGCGTAGTGAAGCATCTGGTTACCTCCTGCTTGTTAATGCTTAAGCGTTTCTTTCAATCCGTCGGCCCATTGATCAATTTGCCGTTCGGCCTCGTCTCGTGCCATGCCATATCTTTCTTGGAGTTTTCCGGCAAGTTGATCTTTCTTTCCGTCAAGCATTTGCAAGTCATCATCGGTTAGATCGCCCCACTTTTCCTTGACTTTGCCCTTCATCTGAAGCCAGTTTCCTTGTACGGTATCCCAGTTCATTTTTCCTCCTTGTTCGGCGAGACTGAAAAGTTTCGCCTTATGAACACATTGACTACGAGGCTCGCAAAGGGGGTTCCTTAAATTGGACTTACGAAGTCGATTCTTATCGCTTTCTTATCAAACGGGGCATCCGACCTACGGATAGACTTATATATCAGTCCCAGTCAATATTCGGGACGTCGGGTTCTCTCTCGCCTTCACCCAAGTCTTCATATTCTCGGCAGATACGGTCATAGGCGTAAGAAACGGTGGCCTGAAGGTCTGTGCCCTCGAACTCCTTGAAGATTCGACCGATATCCACCAGCCATTCTTCGTGGAGGGCGAGGGTGGCAACGAAGTTGACAGCGGCCCCTCTCACATCAAAATTGACTTGATCATTCTTCATGACCTCGACGAGTTTGTCTCGCAGTCGCTGAGTCCAGCGGGGTTCTTCTAGGAAATAAGGAACGATGTCGTCTTCGGGATATCGGAAGAGGAGAGTGATGTAATCGCGGTACATCACTTGATTGAGTCCGTCCACATCGTCCAGCACGAAGAGTAGGCGCTCGATGAGTCGCTCAGGTCGGCCGAAGAAGTCCTTCACGGGCTGAGCGGCGAGAAGGAACGGCCCGGTATTTCCGAAACTCTCTTGGGCGTACCATCGATTGAGACAAACCCAAGCCTCCGTACGGACCTCTGGGCTGTAAGGGCCGAGGGTGGTTTGAATCATGAATCGATGGAGATCCACGTCACCGTTCGCCTTTAGTTGAGCTTCGGCAAAGCGCAAGAGTTCACAGGCGGATTGATCGTCGGCTTGGTGAAGGCGCTGAGGAACAAAATCGGGGGGAAGTTTGCCACTTTGGGCGACGTCCTCCATACCGAACTGACTCATGGTGAATCGTCCTTCATGGATCAAGTAGTCACACACTTCCGTGAGAGTACGACCATCCAAGTTTGGGGACTGGAGGATGGCTTGATAGATGGATGTATCTCCCTGGGCAAGTTGGGCAATCCGCAGGGCGTCCTCGGCTCGACCATCTTTTGCAAGAATGAAAGCGGCGGTCCGGCGGGTAGCGTGGTCCGGGTCTTCCTCAAGAATCCGCATCAATTGCTTTTGGAGATGCTTGGCGGGCGGACGCTTCTTGTTTTGGTTGATGGCGCGAAGGATCTCCAGACGATCCTCCGGGTTTGCCTCCTCAATCGCTGAAGACAGAGCGGAGAGCTGGCCGAGGTTCGCGAGCCTTAAGGCCGCTACGACTCGCATCGCAGGATCTCTTTTGAGGGCGGCCTCTAACCTGGGTACATCACCGATGGCAAGGGCGGCGGTAAAGGCGGTGTCCGGATCTCGGTCATCGAGGAGATCGGTGGCAGATTCGACTTGATCTCCGAGGAGAGCGCGGCGAGCGCGGGCGAGTCTTTCGAGTTTCTCGGGACATTCTTGCAAAGCCTTTATCAGGTCCCACCGGCTCTCAGGAAGTTCTCGGGTGAAGAGCAGTCGCCAGTGAGAGAGGATCACGGCCGCCTCGGCACGGAGGTTGGGGTCTTGGGAGTGGAAGGCTTCCCGAGCATCCGAAATGGCGCGATCGTCCCCCAAGAGGACGCATACGAGCGCGGCGAGGAGTCTGGATTTAGGGATCGGACTTCTCTCTCGGACGGCGTTCGCAACGGTCAGATCATTTCCTACGGGAGTCGGTGGCGTTGAGTATCGGGCAAGTTCCCCTTCTGTCCAAGGGAGTTGGCCGATCATCTCTTCCTCTACCTCTTCCGCCCAATGTTGAAAGTGTAGGTGGCGTTGAAGCGCGATGACTTCATCGACATGACGCGCAAGAAGAGCGGCGTGCCGTTGATAGATGTTGGTGAAGTTGGCGACCTGCTCGGGATCGATTTCTTTCAATTTGGAAGGAACGCTGAAACGATCCATACCCGCGTCTTTGAGCATACGGGCGGCGCCGTAGAGTTCATCGGCGACGGTTTCCGCTCCGCAATGGCGGCAAAACTTCCCTTCCGGCGTCCCTTTTGCGCACCAAAAGCAGCGAAGGTCGCGCCGAACAACCTTGCCGCAATGGACGCAGAGGTCTCCCGCTTTCCAGTCTGGAGGTTGCGGGAGACTACATTCTTCGCAGACGGCGCGCATCGCTTAGCGCAGTCGCCGGACGCGACCCCAGAGATCTTCTTTCTCGGCTTCCGACATGGCAGCGAGCCGCGAAGGGATTTGATCCTTTGCAATGCCTTCTCGTTTGAGGTGGATTGCCAGATCGAGCTCGCCCATGGGGACGAACTGCGCGCCACAGTTTCGACAGAACCGGCCGGGGCCGCTGGCGCCGCACCAATAGCAGGACAGGATGGGCTCGGCCTGCTTGCCACAGGAGATACAGAGGTCGCCGCTTTCGTAGTCTTTGGGCTGCTTGGTTCCGCAGTGAATGCAGTAAACGGCATCTGGGGATTCCACGACAACCTTGGCAGTTCCGTTAGTGGGGCTGCCAAGGGAGTGGCCGAGGGCCCATTCGAGGACGGTTTGGGCGGTTCCTTCCTCCAAGTCGGGGATCAGCCCGCGGAGGGTGGCCACATCACCCACGGTTTTGAAGTCGTCTCGCGAGTTGATGCCGACATTTGAAAAGGCTGCAATTTGGTCATCCGATAGACCCTTTGATTTCAAGATATTCGTCTCAAGAACTGTAAAAGCTTCCGCCATTGAATTTCCTCTACCCATTAAATGTAAACAGTAAGTCTTACAGTTACCTTTTTGTGGCGATAAGACGCGCGGGGATAGGTCGATTGCGGGGGAGTTGTATGCTGTAGGGCTCCAATGCGTTTCACCGTATTTTTATTGGGAATTGCCCTTGGAGTTGCTCCGGGGATAGCGAAGGGCGAGACGGCAATAGAGGCGTTGGCGCGCCGGGTGCTCAAAGAGCGAGCAAGAGACTTTCGATTCGAGACTCTGACCGCGGGGGACAAAGACAGTTTCGAGATTGAAGCGGTGGGAGACAAGATCGTCATTCGCGGCAACACTCCTGTCTCGCAGGCATCGGGACTGTTCGAGTACCTCAAAGACTTTGGACTTTGCGACGTGAGTTGGACGGGTTCCCAAGTAGCTTTGCCGAAGGTGTTGCCCAAACCCGCTTCCCTGGTGCGACGGGCCACGCTTTTCGACCAGCGGTACTACCTAAACTTTTGCACCTTTAATTACACGATGTCCTTTTGGGATTGGCGGCGGTGGGAAAAGGAACTGGATTGGATGGCGCTCAACGGGGTGAATCTGGCGCTGGCGGGGCAGATAGGTCAAGAGGCAGTCTGGCAGCGGACGATGACGCGGCTGGGGCAAACGGATGAGGAGATTCGGCAATTCTTACCCGGTCCCTGCTTTGGCGCTTGGTGGATGATGGGAAATCTGCAAGGGTGGGGTGGGCCGACTCCGGCATGGTGGATTTCTCGCCAAGTGGAACTTGAGAAGAAGATTCTCAAGCGAATGCGGGAACTTGGGATTGAGCCGGTCATGGCGGCGTTTTATGGAAATGTTCCCTCGACGTTGAAGGGTCACTATCCCGAGTCACAGTTCGTCTCGACGGGCAAGTGGTTTGGGTACGAGCGGCCCGATATGATCTTGCCGAACGATCCGCTGTTTGCGAAGGTCGCGGCGACGTTTTACGAAGAGCAGAGAAACCTTTTTGGGGATGCAAAGTACTTCGCGGGAGACCCTTTCCACGAAGGCGGCGTGGCGAAGGTGGATCTGAAGGCAACGGGTGGGGCGATTGAGCGAGCGATGCAAGAGGCTCGGGCGGGAGCCACTTGGGTGCTTCAAGCCTGGGGCAACAACCCTCACGACGAAATGCTGGCGGGCACTACCCCCAATCGAACGCTCATTTTGGACCTGCGAGGTGAGGCCGGCGGGCAGTATGAGAAGCGGAACGCATTCGGCGGTCGGCCCTGGCTGCTTTGTACGATCAGCGGATACGGGGGGAAGAACCACTTTAGTGGCTGGATGCCGGAGAACGCGCAGGGTTCATTTCGGGCGCTCTCCGCGCCGGGCATGAGGGGGATCGGCGCGATGATGGAAGGGACCGAGGTGAACACAGCGGTCTTCCAGATGTTGTTCGATTTGGTCTGGCGAGATAGGGCGCCGGACATCGAGGATTGGTGCGCAAACTATGCGCGGCGGCGGTACGGACGTGAATGTCCCGAAGCGGAAGAGGCTTGGCGGATTTTTGCTCGGACCGTTTACTCACTTCCAAAAGCGACGGGAGCGCAGGGGCAACCGGAGTCGGTTCTCTGCGCACGGCCGGCCCTGGACATTCGTTCGACTTCGACTTGGGGGACAACACGGCGAAGCTACGATGTCGCAGAATTCCTGACCGGGTGGGCGAAGTTGGTCGAGGCGGCGCGCACGTTGGGTGGATCGCAGGCGTTTCGATACGACTTGGTGGATGTGACTCGGCAGGCGCTCTCCGACATTGCCCAAGTTCAACATTGGCGGATGGCGGCAGCGTTTAGGAAAAGAGGTACGGCGGGGTTCGAGCGGGAATCGACGAAGTTTTTGCAGATATTGGACGACATGGACAAGCTGCTTTCGACGCGGACGGAGTTCATGTTGGGAACTTGGCTCTCCAGTGCGCGGGCCTTGGGCAAGACGAAAGAGGATCGGGATTGGCTGGAATGGAACGCGCGGACCCAGATCACGGTGTGGGCGCGGGGTGGGGACTCGGCGGACCTTCGAGACTATGCCAACAAGGAGTGGTCTGGGCTGTTGAGAAGTTTCTATCGACCCCGGTGGGCACGGTGGATTGAGGATCGTAAGAAGGAACTGGGGGGAGAGACTCCCGCCGAAATCGACTGGTTTGCCTGGGAGATTCCTTGGACAAAAGGTCACGAACTTTATCCCACCACCCCCCAGGGCGACTCGGTGGCGGAAGCAAGGCGGATCTTTCGGATTTACGGCAAGTCGAAAGTTAGTTGACTTTGGGCCAGTACGGCAATTATGCTGGGTTCAGCATGTTTGTCAGTCGCGTCGACGGGGACGATTTTGAGATCGTTCGAGCAAATCCGCAGGTGATTTTGACCACGCCTACGGGCTCGATGGTGGTTGGCACATTGCAGTTGCTGACCAAGGGAGGGCCGTTTGAAATTCCGCTTTCCAGCCGACTTGTGAGCGGCAATGGGTGGAGCGGAATGATTGTCGAATATCCGGATATCGCGCTCCCAGGACAGATCTCTTCCTTTGTATGGATTCACCCGAAGCGGGTGACGGCGGGGATGCGACGCGAATGTTTGGAAGTGGTTCGCACGGCGGATGGCTCGTTAACCGTGAACGTGCCGGATAAGTTCAAGATTATGTGGGAAACGACCGGGGGGCCTGCGGACAAAGGGTATTCGCTGAAACCGACATTGGTTTTGACGGAGGTCACCGAATCGAAGTTCTTAGCCGCAACGCCGGGGAGTTTGCCGAGCCGGGAAGACGAGGGCAGCGTGGCTCGGATGTTCGGGGGAACAGGGATCGACGAATATGGCGTCGTGGTGGATATCGATGAGGATACGAAGAAGGGATATGCGGTTCCTCTGAGCCGGGTGGTGACGCCACAAATCTTAAGCCTCTTGGGGTTGAAATGAAGGGATTGACAATAGTTGCCTTGGGGCTGATGGGGGCGGCATGGGCTCAGGAGGGGAGCCCGCGAACAGAAGTGGAAGAGGCGCGGCTGGCTCTCACCAATGTTCTGATCCAAGAGGTCAAAAGCGGGCGGCAAGCGACGTTTTCCCTGAAGTGGGACTACCTTCCGGAATCCAAGGGGCTGAAAGATCAGTTTCTTAATGTCTTTACCTTCGACGGCAAGGGCAAACTGGGTTGGGAGCATGAGTATTCGCTGCCTAATGAGGCTTTGCGCGATCCTGAGCGACTGGAGAAGTGGTTTGCGGGGTTGAAGGATCGCGAAACGTTGGCACTGGCGCTCTCGGGTGGGACTTTGCGGAACCCGGCTTCCCTTGCGGATGCGATTCAGTCGGGGATGGGTTTTTGGGATAAGAGTCTGTTTACGGGACTGGGTTTCGCGGAGACCGGGAACGGGAACGCGACGGTGCCGTGGGCGAACTATATCTCTGCAAAGCGCGACTTCTTTTCAATGCGGGCGCTGTTGGCGGACTCAAAGGGCGCGGGAGCGGTGGTGGAATTCACGCCACAGCCGCGAGGCGAAAATCCCCTTTTGCTCAGTAACGGGTTGGTCTGGAAAATTCGGGTGTTCCCTCTTCCGACGACGACCGGCTCGCCCCTTTACCGTTTCTCCGTTTCTATTCAGTCCAAGACGATTTCCAAGCTATTTCATGGCACCGAGCAGACGCCCGGATCCGATAAACCGAGGATTGCGGTCACGGTGGGATTACTGAAAGAAGACGAGGAGCCAGTTACGAAGCGAAAGATCTACCGGATGGCCAAAGTCAGCTTAGCAAAGGACGGGACCGAGATTGCGACGGGGACGCCTCCGGGGGCGAACAAGCTACAGGAAGTCGAGTCGACGCTTTCCCCCAGCGTGGGGGCAACGGCTTTGGACGTCTTTGCGGACGCTTCTAGCAGGGGGTTGCTGGGTCCGCTCATCTCTAACAACTCTGAAGCCAAGCTCTTTACGGGAGGGTTGATTGGGCAGGGGAAGCCGGTGACGGTGTATGGAATGAATTACATCTTTACCGACCGAACGGACGGGAACTTAGGATTTGCCTATGCGTTTGTTCCCAAGTCCAACAGCGGACTCTATCTTGGGCCTTCCCTTTCTATCGGACCATTTATTTTTTCGGTGGGCGCCCAACTCATTAACACCAAGGACGACACGCTCTCTGCGACGCTGGGAGGAACGATCTCGATCGACTTGGCGAAGGTGTTCGATAAGCCGATGAAAGCTACCGCGATCAATCCTAAGTTGGTTCAGGATGGATCGGAGATCTGGGCGGATACGGATGCGTTGTTTGCCAATCGGATGTTGGTGTTGTGTCGGGTTCAGGGGGCGGATGTGCCTTTGATGGTTACGCAAGTGCGTGATGCAAGTGGCGCGACTGTCAAGAACGGAGGCACCTGGGAAGTGATGCCAAACAGTCTTCAGCGCCTTGTTCTCCCTCGCGGTTACTTTACTGTGACGGCGCCGGTGGGGTTTGAGATGGTCCGACAGGCGATGGTCTCTGAAGAACCTTTGGGGACGATTCCGGACGATGTGGAGTACAAGGATCGACTGACGCTGACCACGGTGCGAGAGCGGGCGGAAGCGCTCAATATCGTGGTGCGACCCAAATCTTCCTAGACGGAATTTCTGCAAATTGTTAACATTTAGTTAGCTCCGATCAACCCCTCCTGGGAGTTGTCCGTAAGCTTGTTTGGAGGGATCAATATGACGCCTCAACAACAATCGCTCTTCGATAGCATCGTTTCGTTCGACATCGATGGCGGACCGGTCGCTTTTCCCTTTGCGCGTCGATTGGCGCGAGAAAACAACTGGTCGAGCGCCTATACCGAGCGCGCACTTCGGGAGTACCGGCGGTTTCTCTTCTTGGCGGCGGAGGCGGGGCATCCGGTGACGCCCTCTGAGCAGGTCGATGAAGTGTGGCATTTGCACATGCTGTACACGGATTCGTATTGGAATCGCCTTTGCAAAGAGGTTTTGCCCAAGCCGCTCCACCATGGTCCGACGAAGGGCGGGAAGTCGGAGAGCGACAAGTTTACGGATTGGTATGCGAAGACGTTGGACAGTTACCGACGGTTCTTTGGCGAAGAGCCTCCGGTCGATATCTGGCCGGTTTCAGAAGATCGCTTTGCACCGAAAGACATTCGGAAGATCGACATGGCGGATCATTGGGTGATTCGGAAGCCCCGTTGGGGCTGGCGGCACTCGTTGGGCGTGGCGGGGTTGACGGCGGCGCTCTTGGTCGGATGCGGCGCCTCCGCCAGTAGCTCAAGACCTCTTTTCGTACCGATTCTGGTGGTGGCGATATTTGCCTTCGTGATCGTTGTGATCGTCAGCGCGGTCCGCAAGGGTCCGCGCCAAGGTTGTTCGACTTCATGCAGCACGACGACAAGTTGTTCCAGCACATGGGGCGATGGACATTCTCATAGCCATGGTCACAGCCATGGAAGCGATCATGGCGGCGATGGACATGGGCACTCAGGCTGCGGCAGCCATGGGGACGGAGGCAATGGCTGCGGTAGCGATGGGGGTTCAGGATGCGGCAGCAGTTGTGGCAGTAGCTGCGGGGGCGGGGGCGATTAAGCCCCTATGGAAATTTGATATCCATCCGCTGAAATTGGGCATCGAATCGAGCGGTTCCTCCCAGAGCTTCGATCAAATCCTTGACATAAACAAACTCGATTGGCTCCTGCGAAAAACCTGATTTCATCATTTTAAAGCCTCTTTTTAGATTCACCATCTTGCCGTTCCCGAAGACAATGGCTCCGAGCCTGACATCAAAGGAACCGCCCCAACGTTTCGAGATGGGATTCTTCCAGGGCGTGTATCGGTCTTCATCGTCGGTCACCGCTCCGAAGAAGTAACCAATGTTCTCTACGTGGATCATCGGATCGGAGGGCATTCCTTCCATGGGCTTGGCGTAAAGTCCGCGTCCCATTTGCGATACCGGTTTTCCATTGATGGTGAAGTACCAGAATCCGGGAAGCATGTTGATGGCCAGCTCTTCCTTCGGTTCGTAATTGTGAAGGACGGCGCTGGCTCGATGACCGTTGGCATAGGTCCAAGCAAGCTTGCGATCTCCCAGGCTGATTTCGGGGCGGCTGAGGCCGGTCATGCGTTTCCAATCGACTTCGATCACACATTTCCCGATGGCGCCTTTCCAGGTGGCGCCAGTGGTGAGGGTGTAAGCGAGCATTCGCTCTCCGGCGGTATTACCCGCGTAGCCGGCTATGTAGTGAACCCTAACCTTTCGCGAGGCATTTCTGGCGAACGAAACGGTCTTCAACCAGACGGCCTTCGTGTTTGCTTCGCTGGATTGGTCGGTGGGAAGGTCTTTTCTGGTGACTCGCGTGGGCTGGCCATCCACCCAAGACTTGAATGCCTGAATGGCCTTTCCATTTTCGTTTTCCGTCTCTTCTGGGAAGGCCATGGTTACTTTGGTGGCGGGGCCGTGATTGCGGAATGTAAACACGACGTCCACAACGGCGTTCGTCGGGCCCATGTCAATGGAGATCACTTCATCCGCCATTTCGATGGCAGGGTGAGATTTTCCGAAGACGCCCGCAGCGCCGCTTGACAGCCACCAACCGTCATCGGCACAGGCGACCGAGGCGAGGGCAAGCGAAACGATTAATAGTGAACAACGCAATCTCATCGAAAATCTCCAGAGAACTCACTAGGTATTCAATTGGAAGTTTGATACGAAGGACGGTATGGATGCATCTGACACTTCCAACAAAGTTGTGTTTAGTTAAAGAATTCTTCGGTTTTATTCAGTTTTCAAGCACTTTGGCGTATATTAGGTGTCCCCTCCGGTAAGGGCGCTGGTTGGGATGCCGCTAAGGCGCGGATTCGGAATGAGTTCGCGCTATGTACTGGGTAAATAAAGGTTCTCGTCAGATTCTGGAAGCCGACGCTTGTGGCATTGGTTTCGTAGCTAGCCGTAAGGGCGTTGCCGACCGGGAGGTCGTAGCACAGGGACTAGAACTTTGCAAACGTTTCGATCACCGTGGAGCGCCAGGACATGGCGCCGGTGTGCAGGTTGATATTCCTTGGCCCCTGCTTCTGGATCGATTCCCGGAACACGTTAAAGACATCGCTCAGCGAGACGTGGCCCTCGGCATGTTCTTCCTTCCCTTTGACGCGGCCCTTCGGCGCAAGTGCGTTGAGCAAGTAGAAGAGTTAGCGGCCTTGGCGGGCGTTCAGATTTTACAGTGGGCGAACGTACCGGTTAATGCGGGCGCGCTCGATCCCTACGCTTCCGCGATTCGCACGATGCCTATCGTCCGACAAGCACTCTTGAAGCGGCCGGATGGGATGAGCGAGGAAGCGTGGTTCTCCTGTCGCTACCTGCTCCGCTTGGCGATTGACGATTCTTTGGGGGCCATTGCGGGGGACGACTTCTCGGTGGTCAGCCTTTCTAACCGAACCGTTGTTTATAAGGGCCTCTTTGAGCTTTCTCGCATTGCCGAGTTTTATCCCGACCTTCAGGACGAGCACTTTGCGTCCCGGTTCCTTCTCTTCCACAGCCGCTACTGTACGAACACGACGACGGCTTGGAGGCGAGCTCAGCCCTTCTGGGCATTGGCGCACAACGGCGAGATCAATACGATCCGGGGCAACGTCGCGTGGTTTGAGGCGATTGGACGCGACCTGCTTCGGTCGCTGACGGAGAAGTACCCGAACCTGGCTCCGCTGGCGGCGAAGGTGCAGTCGGTCGTCTGTTCGGGCGGATCGGACACGGCGAATTTGGACGACATGCTGATCGCGCTGTTGGCGGGCGGCATGAGCGTGACGCAGTCTCTCTTGGCCCTTCTTCCGGAGTCTCAGTCGATCATCGATCCCAATTCGCAGTTGGCGGACTTCTACCGAGCGATGGGGGTTTACCTTGGCGCATGCGACGGTCCGGCGGCGCTGGTGGCCTGTGACGGAGACGACGCGGTCGCTCACCTTGATCGTAACGGATTGCGCCCGCTTTGGTTTGCGGCGACCAAGGACTACGCCTTGGCGGCCAGCGAGATGACGGGGACTTTTCCCGACGGAGACTTTGAGATTCAGCGGTTGCTTGGTCCGGGGGAGACGGTGCGAGTGAAGTTGGCGAACGGCACGGTCTTGCTGAATGAAGACGTTCAGCAAGAATTGGCGAGAGAGAATTTTCCCGCGCTTGGCGACCGTGTTATTTTGGGAGAAGAAGCGGTTGAGGGCGGCGAAACACCGGGCGATTTGACGCGTGTGCAGGCTGGATTTGGCATGACGAAGGAGGACGTTGACGTTCTGCTGACGCCTCTCATGGAGACGGGCAAGCCCGCTGTGGGCTCGATGGGAGACGACACTTCTCCTGCGGCAATGCTCGACCGACTTCCCCGACGAATTGAGGATCACTTTGCTCTCCGGTTCGCGCAGGAGACGAGTCCGCCAATCGACCCGATCCGCGACTCTTGGGTGTTCGATCTTTCGGTGACATTGGGTGACCGGTCGGGCCTGTTTGCCAAGACCAAGCGGTCCGCCTATACGTTTTCAAACCGAATATTGAACACGCGCGAGGTCGCTTGGTTGAAGGATCGAAGCGATTCGGCGCTGATCGACTTAACATTCGACGCGAAAGCCGATTTTCAAGGAACAGAATCTCGGCTGCTGCAGGTCGTAGATGAAGGCATCGAACTGGCTTCCACCAGAACCGTGCTGGTTTTGTCCGACAGGGCAATTGGAGAGGAGAGGGCGCCGCTTCCCGCATTACGGGCGGTGAGTCGCTTGCATCAGGCGCTGGTGCGACTGGGGATCCGACATAAGGTTGGAATCGTCGTCGATACCGGCGCCTGGGACATTCATCAGGTTGCTCTTTTGGTAGCGATGGGCGCCGACGCCGTTTGTCCTTGGCTTGGCTGTCTCTCCGCCGGGGAATCCGAAGCGAAGTACCTGAAGGGTCTGCGATCCGGGTTTACCGAAGTGATGTCGATGATGGGGGTTACTCCCTCGTCGGCTTATTCGGGAGCGGCCCTGGTCGAGTCGATTGGTCTCGATTCGAAGTTCGTTCAGGAAGAGTTCCCCGGCGTTCCGAGTCATCTGGGAGGCATTGGACCGGAGATTCTCAATCAGGAATGGTTCTCGTTTTGGCAGACAGCCTTCGGAGAATCCGAAGCGGGGAGCGAAGCCGAAGTTGCGCTGGTTGGCGCCGTGGCAGGAGCCGCCAAGCAGACGGCGGCGACGGGGACGGCGGTGGCCCTGGTGGACGCGGGCGAATTCCGACACTCCAAGGAGGGTCGAGCCCATGCGAACAATGCAGAAATCGTTCGGCTCCTGCATAGCGCGAGTGGATACACCAAGAAGATTCACCAATCTCAGCCGGGAACGTATGACGCTTACAAGGACTACTCCTCGCTGGTTTCCGACCGAAATCCGATCACGATTTTGGACCTGTTGAAGGTTAAGAAGGGCAAGTCGATTCCGATTGAAGAAGTGGAATCGGAAGAGGCGATCGCGTGGAGATTTATGGCTCCCGGGATGAGCGAAGGCGCGCTCTCTGAGCCAGCCCACCGAACGATTGCCCAGGCGATGAACGTGCTCAATCGCTACTGCCGCATGAAGCTGCGAGAGAACGACGCGATGCGGCTGATTGGGATGGGGCCATTCGCGAATTCCGGTGAAGGCGGCTTCGACAAGGAACGCATCGGGCGTAAGGATGGCAATACCAGCGTTCAGTACGCCGGTGGCCGATTTACGATCACGCCGATGACGGCGGCCAGAGCGCGAGAGGCGGAGGTGAAGTTTGCCCAGGGTGCGAAGCCTGGAAAGGGTGGTCAGCTGCCAGGCAAGAAGGTGAGCCCTGAAGTCGCCCGTCGACGCGGCTGCGAACCCGGCTACGAATTGGTTTCCCCACCCATCAACCATAACCTCTACTCCATCGAGGACGTGAAGCTGATGTTGGAAAGCTGGCGACACCTTAACCCCGAAGTGAATTGCGCTCTGAAGTACGTAGCCACTCACGGGGTGGAGATGGTGGCGATCGGTGGCGTCCATGCGGGCGCAAATCGACTTCACTTGAGCGACGGGTGCGGCGGCACCGGCGCGGCAAAGCGCGTCGACCAAAAGCACGCGGGAATTCCGGTAGCGGCGGTCTTGCCGACGGTGCAGGACATGCTGCTGGAGGAAGGGGTTCGACACCGAATCGAACTGAGCGTGGATGGCGGCGTTCAGAACGGTGAGCAAGCGTTTAAGCTGTTCCTCCTCGGGGCCGACCGAGTTGGCTTTGGCACTTCCCTGCTGATCGCGATTGGGTGTTCGATGCTCCGCAAATGTCACCTGGCAGGTCCAGATCCGGCGGATCCGACGGGCAAGCGACGATTGGGCTGTACGCCGGGTGTAGCCACTCAAGATCCACTGCATGTGGCCCGGTTTAGCGGCAAGAGTAAGCACATTTGCCGCTATTTGCTTTTTGTGGCGCGCGAGATTCGCGAGATGATGGCCGAGCATGGAATTCGACGGCTGGACGACGTGATCGGTCGCCGCGACTTGCTAGAGCGGCGCAAGGGGCTGGAGGGCAAGGCGGCAAAGATCGACTTGAGCAAGATCCTCAATGCCCCCCACGACAGCATTCCGAAGCGAGACTACAAGGGCCAGACGGCCTCCCACATGCCTCATCTTCGCGAGCAGGAGCGCGGCATCGCCAAGCGGGCGATTGCGGGCGATCCTTCGATTCTTTGCGAGCACCTGACCAACGAGGATCGATGCGTTGGCGTTGGAGCGGCGGGCGAGATCGCGCGGCGATTTGGCGATGGCGGACTCCGAGACGGCTCGATCAACTTCGATAATAAGGGCGCGGCAGGTCACTTCTACGCGGCGTATTCCGTTCACGGGATGCACTTCCGACTGCGGGGAGTGGCGGCGGACTCTTGCTTTACCGCCAGTTATGGCGGGACGCTGGTCATCGTGCCACCGAACGGGGATGGCAGTTTGACGATCGTCGGCAACGCGTTCGGATATGGGGCTCGCGGTGGCCGAGCGTTCATCGCGGGACGAGGCGGGAACCGGTTTGGTATCTGCTTGCGAAAGAACGCGGAAGGCGGCGGTCCCTCGATTGTCGTGGAGGGCGTGGCGGCGAACGCATTCCAGTACATGACCGGGGGCGTGGCCCTCGTGCTGGGAACGGTCGGGACGAACCTTGGCTCGGGCATGACAGGTGGGCGAGTCTATCTGCTGGATTGCGACGAATCCAAGCTTAACAAGGACTACGTCAAGGCGAGCGAACTCAACGATTCCGAGACGGCGGAGGTCCGAGAGATGTTGCGAGAGCACCTGGCCCACTCCAGCAGTAAGGTCGCCGAGGCGCTGCTGGAGAAGTTCGATCCGAGCCGGTACCGCGTGGTGCGGACTTGCGTGGCGTCGGAGTTGGGGTAGGTATTAGGTATTAGGTGTTAGGTGTTAGGGTGGGAGGTTAGAGGTCTTCGAAGGTTTGTACTTCGTAGACTCTGACCTTTGCGGGCTCCTGGGAGAGGGCGGGGGTGAGGGCTTTGAACTTGAGGAAGTGCTCGGTGTTGAAGTGGGCTTCTAGGTGGGGGCGCGATTCCCATTCTTCGAAGAAGAGATATTGACCGGGCTGATTGGGGTTCTGGTGGACGGCGTAGCGGAGGCAGCCGGGCTCTTGGTTCGTGAGGCGGACCATGTCCGCGGCGGCGGCTTCGAAAGCGGCGGTATCGCCGGGGTTGATTAGAAAAGTCGCAGAAACCAGAGTCATCGGCTGACTCTACCGAACTCCGATTCGTATATGGAACTTGATTCGGCATAATCCGTTACGCAAATAGGCCGCATTCTTACGACCATGACCCGAAAATTGATCGTTAGCTCGTTCGTCGTTGCCGGAATCTCTACGGCTGTCTTCTGCTCTCCGCGCTCCTCTGAGGGTGAACCGGCGGCTCATCCCTCGACGGCGGTGGGTCAGCGAGGGGAAGGGGTTCCCGATTTCTGGATTCGCCCGGGTTTCAAGGTGAGCCTGGTGGCCGAGTTGCGGAACGCCCGATTTATGGAGTTCGACGACAAGGGGACTCTGTACGTGAGCCAGCCTGACCTGGGAACCATTAGCACCTTTAAGAACCAGGGCGGCAAGTACACCAAGATTGGCGAATTCACGACGGGACACCGGACCGTCCATGGCATGCACTTCTATAACGGTTGGCTATGGTTTACGGAATCGGGAGCGATTTTCAAGGGTCGCGACACGAACGGCGACGGTAAAGCCGATGAGACGGTGACGGTTCTGGATAACTTGCCCAAGGGCGGTCACTGGTGGCGACCGATCTTTGTGACGCCGAACGGCTTCTTTACGAGCATCGGCGATAGCGGCAATATCAACGACGAGACGAATACCGACCGTCAGAAAGTTTGGTTCTACAGCCTGGATGGCAAGACCCGTAAGCTGTGGGCAAGCGGTTTGAGAAATACCGAGAAGTACCGCTACCGCCCGGGAACGACGGAGCTTTATGGCGCGGATCACGGAAGTGACTGGTTCGGCAAGCCGATTGGCGATGCCAACGGTAAGCAGCCGGTAACCGACCTGAACCCGCCGTGCGAGTTCAATCTTTATGTGGAGGGCGGGTTCTATGGCCACCCGTTCATCACGGGTAACAAGGTGCCGCGCATCGAGTTTCAGAACCGACCCGACATCATCGATCTGGCGGACAAGACGATCGTCCCGGCTTGGAGCTTTGGCGGGCATTACGCGCCGAACGGATTTTGCTTCATGAGCAAGAATGGCCTTGGCACAGACCTCGTGGGCGACGCCTTGGTGGCGCATCACGGCTCTTGGAACAGCCTCAAGAAGGTGGGCTACCAAGTGGAGCGGGTGTGCTTTGACAAGGTGACCGGAAAGCCCTATGGCAGCCAAATGCTCGTGGGGACGCTCAGCAAGAGCGGAGACGTCCTTGGAAGGCCGGTGGACTGTGTGGAAGCCCCCGATGGATCGGTCTTCTTTAGCGACGATCACGGTGGAAAGATCTATCGCATTTCCAAGGCAGGTTCGTAATGAAGTGGCTGGTTCTGGTCGTCCCGAGCGTAGTCGCGGTCATTGCCGCCCAGAATCAGCCTCAAAAGCCTCTGCCCAAGTACGACTCGCCGATGTTGTACTTCGAGGACCACTGTCAACGGTGCCACGGGGAGAACGGGGCAAACTACAGCCCGGAACTCGGAAAAGGTAAGGACGACGCTTGGCTCTTGCAGGAGATCACCGATATGGCCGAGGGTCCGGGGCAGAGTCCGCTCGAAAAGGACGCCCTCTTGGCTCAGGCCGCATTCCATCGCTCTCTCATCGCCAAAGAGCCGTTTCTGTTCATTACCGGTTACGCCAAAGGTGTGTTGAGCGGGGAGACGCTTCCAGGAGCAAAGGTGACGGCGATGGTCGGGAAAAAAACGTTTCCGGCAAAAGTTAAAGAAAAGACCTGGACGGTAGTGCTCCCGGCCACCACAGCGGTGAGGTCTATTTCCGTGCAGGCGAAACTTAACGACAAGCTCACCAAGCTCTCCTTGGATAAGGGCTGGTACTCCCATTCCCAGACCTTGTCCAAGAAGTAGCTAGAGACCCAAAGCCCGACGAATGGCGGCATCTAGCTGCCATTCGCCATTTTGTCCATTCCAGTTCAGTTCGCCTTCCCACTTGAACACAATGGCACCCTTTGCGTTTACGAGGAATACCGTGGGCCAGTAATGCAAGCCCCAACGATTCCAATTCGCCCCCTCGTTATCGATCAGTACTGGCCATCCGATCTTTTCTTTGGCGATGGCCTTTTGGACGTTTTCGACATTCTTTTCGAAACTTAGCTCCGGGGTGTGGACGCCGACAAAATCCAGGCCCTGGCCCTTATAACGGTCGAAAAGACGGTTGTAAATGGGGAGGTTGGCTTGGCAGTTGCTGCAGGCGAACGTCCAGAAGTGAACAAGCGTGACCTTGCCGGAAGTCTGTGGGCTGGGCGCTTTGCGGCTTGAGCTTAGGTTGAACCACTGATTACCGGAAAGGACGGGGGCCTTTTTCGCATTTGATTGTGCCTGCCATGCGACCGTTGAGACGACGCTGGCGGTGAGGAGGAGGAAGCCAAGGGACCATTTCACAGGTTAGGAAATGCTCTCAATCGAATCCTTGTTCCCACTGATTGTGGGGGCCGAAGCCCCCACGTTTTTTTTACTTCTTGTCGATGGCTTCTCGGAGTGGGTGTCCCACGCAGCCCGTGGGATATTCGATACCCAGGATTTGGCTGATGGTGGGGGCAATGTCGGTGACGCCGACAGTTCGGGAGTACCAGCCCTTGGTGATACCGGGGCCGCGGAGGACGACGGGGACGTGGCTATCGTATTGCCACGGGGTGCCGTGGCCGGTGCCGGTACCGCCGCCGTTGTACCAACCCGGGTTATCGATGAGAAGCAAGTTGCCGCAGATCTTCGGGTGGAAGCCGTTATAGACCATGGGGGTCCAGAGCCATTGCGGGAGTCGGCCAGCCATGATGTCGGTTCGAGTGAACGCGTAGTACTGGCTCTCCATCTTGATGACGGCATCAGCAGCGGTCTTTTCGACCTCGGCGATGTCGAGCTTCTTCTGGGTAACGAGTTCTTCGTTGAGATACAGATTCGGTTCGCCTGACCAGAGCACCCAATCTCCCGCACCGTACTTGGCAGTGAGGGCAGCGTTGATGGTGGTCTTGGGGTTCTCGCCGGTGGCGGGGCCACGCTTGACGCCGGTCTTGTAGACGTTAGCAGACTCCTCGGGGATGGGGACGACGCCGTGGTCGCCGGTGAGGGCGATGAGGACATTGTCGATGCCACCGGGGACCTGTTTGTTGAGGTAGTTGAAGAGGTCGCTCAGGAGTCGGTCGGTGCGGATGCTGATGTCCATCACCTCGGGGCTATTCGGACCGTAGGCATGGCCGACATAGTCGTTGGTGGCGAGGTTAATGGCGATGACGTCTGGGATCTCATCTTGGCCGAGCTGCTCGTTGGCAATCGCTTTCTTGGCGGTGTCGAAGAGATAGTCCTGGCCCTGACCGCTTCGGGTGAAGTTGCCGATGCTGTTAGTGGCATGGCTGAAGGCTTTTCCGTTCGCGGGAGCCTTTTCCGCGGGGGCTCGGCGAGCGGGCCAGTATTCCTTATCGGCCAGGAGAGGCTCCCAAGCCTTGTCTTTCGCCTTGGCGATAACGTCTTGGCGGTTGATGTCTTCCACCCACTTGGGAAGCTGCTTGTTGGGGAAATAGAAGGAGCTGCTGACCCACTTTCCGTTGCCGCCATCCAGCCAGATGACGGTATCGGCGGCGTGGCCGGCCATGAGGATGGCGGCTCGGTCCTTGAAGGAAACGCCGACGACCTTTGCTTTGCCGTTGGTGGCCATCTTGAGTTCATCGCCAACGGTGGTGGAGAGCATGTTCTTGGGGCTCATGGGACCGCTTTTGCCGCCGACAGTCTCGACGCTGGGGTCATCGGTGCAGTACATTTCCTTGCCCGATTTCCGGTCGTACCAGTCGTTTCCGACGATGCCGTTGCTAATAGGATCGGAACCACTCAGGATGCTGGCGTGGCCAGGACCGGTGGCGGTTGGGATGTGGGTGTGGTGGGCGTCTACGTAGTAGGCTCCGGTGTCTTTTAGCCACTCGAAGCCGCCGATGCCCTTGTTGGACTTGGCAGGTAGGAACCAGGGCTCGAAGCGGCGCATGAGGTCCGCGCGAAATTGGTCGATACTGATGACGACGACGAGACGCGGTTTTGCCGGTGCGGCCTGGGCGACCGCGGCGGAGGCGAGAGCGACCGCGAGCGCAATTCGGGAAAGACGCATAGGGTTTCAGGCTACCCGTCGTGTTAACGGGTTAACAAAACCTAAACAATCAAAAGAAAAAGGGTCCCAGCCGAAGCTAGAACCCTTTTGGAAATTTGGGTGCGGGAGTAGGATTTGAACCTACGACCTCCGGGTTATGAGCCCGACGAGCTACCAGACTGCTCCATCCCGCGGTGCAGTTGAATATGATACTGCTCGAACTGATTGAATGTCAAGGACCTACTGAATTTAGTGATCTTGTTCTTGGGTCGGAAGCGACTTTCGGGCGGCGCGGGCTTCTTTTAGGGCGGCGATGATCTTGAGACCGGTTGAGACGGCGGCGATGATGGGGGCGTACTTCTCGAACACTCGAGTGGTGGTGCTGGCCAATGCGGAAGCGGAACCGGCTACTCCCTCTGCCTTTGAGCCGATGCTCTGAACGGTGTGATGAAGCGTGGTCGTGAGACCGTCGACCTTGACGGTGACGCCTTCTACCTTGTCGATCAGGCTTTCGACCTTTGGCTTGAGCTCTTGTACGGTCTTGCCCAATTTGAAGAGCATGACCGCCATCGCGATAAACAACAGCGTATTCATCGCGAAGAAGATCGTTGAAAAGACAATCCAATAAGTCGGCATTCCGTTCATGAAGTCACCCTAAACTCAATTTCCCTCGTTTCGTCTGGCAATAATACCGGCGAAAACTCTACCTGGCCGTTTACGGGGTCCACGTGTTGATTTTCGGTTTCGATTCGAGTTCCCCACATCCCTCTGACGACGATGGTCGAATTCATGCCCTTGGCGGCAGGATTGTGGATGGTGACGCGCACCCAGCGTTTGCGGGAATCAAACTTAACTTCTTTGATCATTCCGAAGGAGGCTTCGACCTCCAACCCTATCTGACGGACAACCACTCGGCGGCCCACGCCATCCCAGGGGCGGACGCTGAAGACATCTTTGCCTTGGTCGTTGGACATCTCAAAGTGACATCCGAACGTGATGACGCCCGCGTTCCGGGTGGGCAAAACGTAGCTCGCGATATTCGTTAGGTAGGCGAATAAACTAATTCCCAGATCTCCCGTCAAAGAGCTCATTCCGAATTGCTTGGAGGCGGCATCTGGACAGAATCCCATAGAACCGGCGCCATCTGAGCGGACGAGAGCCCAGGGGGCGAGGAGCCCACCGAAGGCGAGTCGCAGATAGCTGTCCGGCAGCGTGGTGTAGTCTCGGTCCAGCAGGTCGAAGAACATGAGGGAGTTGGCGGCGGTGGTGGAGCCCAGGCACATTTCACCTTTGTCAGCCATGGCGGGGTGTGGGACTTCAATTTCATCCAGCCATCGTTTGTCGCTGGCGTACCACCACCAGCTTGGGCTGAGGGATCGAGCGGCGTAGGCGAGGCGAAGCGATTCTTCCCGGCGATTGCCAAGCCCGGCCGCGTCTTCCGAGGCGGCAAAAACCTCTCTAAAGCTTCGAGTGGACCATGGGGAATCGCCGTAATAGGGGAAGGTTTCGGCATCGAGCCAATTGGTCAGAGGCTCTGGATCGAGTTCAACGCCGTCGGCTTCCATCCTTCGCATGGCATCGGTTAGGAGCAGGACCTCCCGATAGCCAGTTCTTTCGACATTGGTGGCCCGATGCAGCGATTCCCACGTCATCTTGGCCAAGCCGCGGTAGTTCTTGTCGGGGGTTAGCCCGAGATCAACGAGGCGAGCAAGCGACAGGAAGAGGTTCATGGCCAGGGCATAGACCTGGGGGCGGCCAAAGTTCATCGCTACGGATTTGTCGTCGGCGAAGGTGCTTCCGATGTGACCGTCAGCCGGGTTTTGGAGATCGTCCAGGAGGAAGTCTTCGACAAATCGCTCCAGAGTCAGGATCTCGTTCGATTCTGGATAGAGGGTGTTCTTTTCGGCCAGGAACAGGGCATCGGCCAGAGAACTCTCGACGCCGAACGCGCCGAGGAATTCATCGGGGGCGGTGATTCGTTCGTTGGAGTGGATATCCGTGGGGAGAATGGCGTGATGGAGGTTGGAGTTAGGATCCTCGTGAATCTGGTGCTCTACAATCCATTTGGCCCTTGCCCGGATGAGTTTGTCGATCGGCTCAGTAAAGAGGAGGTGGGCGCTGGACTCTCTGCCTTTCGTGTCCTCGAATGAGAGCATCAGAGCACCGGGCTTATCTGGTTTGACAAAACAGAATCCGCCTTCTTCGTCCGAATCGGTTTCGAGCTCGGACTCCCCATCGGTGAAGAAGCGAGTGGGAGTGGCTCCGGCAACTTCGACTGCGATCCCGACGTCGGCGGGCACGACAGCGCCAGGCAAAAGGCGAACGGCGGGTTGGCCGCAAGCGGCGAGAATGGGATTGACGCTATCGAACCGGTCTCTCTCGGTCGGGACGAAGCAAGTCTGGTAGGTTCGGGACTCTCCTGGCTCAAGGATTAGCGTGCTGTGATCGTTGAACCAGGTTGGCCACTCTTCCCTTTCGATGGCGGCACGACTGTGGATATAAACGACGGGAATACCGTCCCAGCGGAAGGGGGTGTTCAGCGATGCGCGGACGTGATTGAAGAACTCCCATTTCGTGTCCGCGCCCGGGAAGATGAGGAGGCCAGGGGCTTCTGCGTTGAGACGTTGGGCAAAGAGGTAGCTGGCAGCCCCTCCGATGTACTTGTGGATATGAACGCGATCTTTGTACATCTCCGCCGCCCCAGAGTCGTTAGCGGCGAATCCCTCAAGCAAGTTGTTCATGGCGAAGGGAAATCCCAGTTCGCCGATCTCAACGGTGGTGCGTCCGTTGTTGGTCAGGGTGAGGTCCCAGCAGATTTGGGGCACGATGCCGGGCTTTTCGCTGAACCGCCCGACGGCTTCGATTTCTTCTAGGAACGAGAACTCATATTCGAAAGTGACCTTACTGGGGTCTTCGTCATCCTCAACCTGGTGGGCGCGGGCGTTTCGGCTGACGATCCATGGATCGTCAGGGTGGGTTCGAGCCCCGAGGAGGATGGTTCCGGGGAAATAGTCTTCGGCAATTTCATCCCCGATATTGATCGGGGAGAGCACGAACTGAAACTCCTCATTTTCGTCGGGAAGGTTTGGATTGGCAACCCACATTTGTCCGATGCGCCCGCCAGGGCCAAATTCCATCGAAATCAGAGTGCCGGTCAGTTCGGGGCGATCAATGCCGAAATCATCCATGTGGAGGGCGTAGATTACCCACGGTTTGGAGTGGGTGGGGTGAGGTTAAGATCCTACGGTCTCGTAGCCCTCGGGAAGCGATCGGAACTCGGAGGGGACGAGGCCCAGATATTCCCGAACGGATTCTCTGAGGCCCTGGGTGGTGCCAAAACCACTCTGTGCGGCTACGATATCCACCGCTTTATCGCTCGATACGAGCAGGCCGACGGCCATTTCGGTTCGGCAACGATCCACGTACTCGTGGAAACCGTAGCTGACGAGTTGCTTAAAGACACGCGAGAAGTGGAACGGCGAATAGCTGGCCATATCCGAGGCCTCCTTCAGGGACCAGGAGCGAGCGGGGTTTTGGCGCACCGCTTCGGTCAGTCGCTGGATGGGTTCGGGGAGGTCTGCGGGGAGTGGCGAGAGCTGCATTTCATCTCCGCCCACCATGATGCGCCCGACTGCCTCATAGATGAACGACATAAAGAGGGGCTCGGCGAGTTCGCTTTGCTGCTTTCGCGCTTCTTCAAAGCGGCGCAGGGGCTCCGAAAAGTTCGGGTCAATGGGTTTGCAGCCTACGAATCGGTATTGGCCCTTAGACTGACGGACCGGGCCTGTATTTTGGATCCACTGATCGAGAGCCGGGAGCATGGCGGCATTCCATGACAGCATTTGAAGTTTGTGGTCTCCGCGGGCAACCAGGGAGTTCAAGCGAATGGGGCCACGAACATAGAAGACGCTACGGGGAGGCACGATGATGACTCGGCTCTGGTTAACGGAGCGAGCGATGATGGCCCCCTCATAGTTAATGCCCAGAACGTGTGTGCCCGCAGGCAAGCCGATCGTCCCTGACGTAGATCGTGAAACCGAGATTCCTATGGACTCTAGTTTTAGTTGTCCTAGTCCCGGGTTATCAGATCTTTTTACGGCAGGTTGACCGCAATCGAAATTCAAATCGAAGGCGGAGTCGTTGGCCGGGGATCGCAATGTGCACTCCTTCTTTGCTGTCATCGAGTGTACAACACCGCGCAATTGACCGCCAGGGGTAATTCGCCAGATGGCCCCCTTTAGGGGATAGGATCAGGTATCAATTGCGTGTGTCCAACGGATTTAATGTAGCGGTTGTCGGAGCCACCGGCGCCGTCGGTAACGAGTTTCTCAGACTGTTCGAAGAGCGTAATTTCCCGATTCGAAACTTGAAACTTTTGGCGAGCGCCAGATCGGTTGGTAAACAGATGCAATTCCGTGGGGAAACGCTGACCATCGAGGAAGCGACCAAGGAATCTTTCGACGGAATAGATTTTGCATTTTTTAGTGCAGGCGCCTCTCGTTCTCGCGAATTGGCCCCGGCGGCGGTGGAAGCGGGAGCGGTGGTGATCGATAACTCCAGCGCTTTCCGGATGGATCCGGCGGTGCCGTTGGTGGTCCCTGAGGTTAATCCTTTTGCCCTCACGCCAAACACGCGATTGGTGGCGGTGCCTAACTGCACGGCGATCATTTTGCTCGTGGCCGTGAACCCGTTACAAGCGCTGGGCAAGATCGACCGGTTGATTGTGAGTACCTACCAGAGCGCAAGCGGTGGTGGCGCGAAGGTCATGGATGAGCTGATTTACGAGACCGAACAGGCGGTGAGCGCACTCCGAGGCGTTCCGGGAGACGGATCCGGTCGAGAGAAGGTTCTCCCCCATCCTTACGCCTTCAACCTCTTTAGTCATAACACTCCCATTAACGAACACGGCTATAACGACGAAGAGTGGAAAGTTATCCAGGAATCGCGAAAGATCCTGGACCAGCCGGAGCTAAGGGTAAATGTCACTTGCGTACGCGTCCCGGTCATTCGAGCTCACAGCGAATCGGTGACGATCGAATTCGCGGGCGAGGCTCCCAGTGAGGCTCAGATTCGGGAAGTCTTAGCTAAAGCTCCGGGAGTTCAATTGGTGGATGACCGAGAGGCGAACGCCTTCCCGATGCCGATTACCGCGAGTGGTCAAGGCGACGTCTTAGTCGGTCGCATTCGGAAGGATCTGTCTCATCCGAACGCCATTTCGATGTTCATTGCGGGGGATCAGCTCTTAAAGGGAGCGGCGTTGAACGCGGTGCAGATCGCCGAACTCATTCTGAATACTGGACAACCTATCGACTCGTTTGCTTAAAGGAAGAGTCCCTCGCCGCGCGGGGGACGAGATCCTCATCCCCTGCAACGAGGGTCGGAGAGTCTTTGGACGACTTCGTAGCTGTAGTTGAACACGGCTTCGGTGAGGGGGTTCCAGAGGTGGTAGAGGTTGGGTAGTTCTTCGATCGTGACCATCTTCATTCCTTTGGACTCTTCGGCCATCTCGATCTCGCCTACTTTGGCGACTTTGGCGGCGTAGCAGTCGGCCCAGCGAACTTCCCTTCTTTCGCTGATGTGGTAGCAGCCGATGTACTGGACGCAATCCAGGTGGACGCCCGCTTCCTCAATGGACTCTCGCCGCGCAGCTTCCATGGAGTTCTCATCGGGTTCCACTCGGCCGCTAGGAATGCACCATCCTCGATCTTCGATATCACAAATCACCACGCGGTCGCCCGCCCAGGCAAACACCAGAACCGCAAAGGTCCGAAGGGGCGCCTTAAATGGGGCGGGGAAAAACTGAAGCCGTTGGCGACCAAACGACCCCGTGGGAAATCTTTTCACTGTCGAATAACAACCTTTCCGATAATATCGTCCACCTTGACGGGTCCGAAGCGCCGACTGTCTTCGGACACTTCTCGATTGTCTCCAAGAACGTAGACGTGACCCAGGGGAACTTTATATTCTCCGTCTCTAAAATCTACGTTATCCGGGACGTTGTACCAATCAACGATTTCTCCCGCCATCTTATAGACGCGCTTAATGATATAGCCAGTCGGTCCATCATCCTTAATCACCACCACGTCTTTGTCGCGGATGGGGCCGACGAGCCAATAGGCTCGACTTGTCAGCACGCGCTGGCCATTGGTGAGCGTCGGCAACATCGATTCACCCGAGACGACAACTGTGGTGAAGGTTAGATGGAAGTAGATGGCGAATGCCAGCAACACGAGTAAGGTGCCGCCAAATCCGGTGATCGCTCGCTTCCTGCTCTTCCTCATCGGGATTCATTTTAGCGGGTTCTGGCGGGTTTCGGTCCGCTATACTCATAAGGCGGTCTTCCCCCTGCGCCTATGGAAAGCATCCTTCACTCGCTCTCAAATCATGTTTCCGAGGCCTTCTTGGTCCTGGCAATTCTCTTCGTCGTCTTCGCGGTATGGACGATCAACCTGTCCAGAAAGGTACGCCGTATGAATCTGCGATGGAAGGAGTTGATGGACGGCGCGAGCGGAGATAATTTAGAGCGAATGCTCTATGACCATCTGCGTGAGCGGATGCAGGTTCAGGCTCGGATGGACGGGCTGGGAGAGCAGATTCAGGTGCTGGAAGACAAAATGCTGGGAACCAAGCGACACCTTGGACTCGTCCGATACGATGCGTTTGAGGATGTCGGCGGCTCCCAGAGCTTCGCGATGGCGCTCTACGACGATCGGGGAGATGGAGCCTTAATCACCAGTTTAATTGGACGCGCCGACTGTCGCGTTTACTGCAAGCCTTTGGTGGGCGGTCGTTCCGAGCGAAACCTTTCTCAGGAAGAGCAGCGAGCGATTCAGGATGCAGTGAAACCCGGACCCAAGTCCATCGTCTCGCACTAACACATCACGATGAGCGAAGCCTATCTCGACGACGAACTCCTCATCCGCCGCGCTCAAGGTGGAGATCGATCCGCCTTCGACGCGCTGATCTCCAAGCACAGTGCGCGAGCCTACCAATATGCGTTTCGATTGACGAGGAATCCGGAAGAAGCATCCGATGTGGTCGCCGAGGGCTTTGTTCGCGTCTTTAACGCTCTCCATAACTTCAAGGGTCAAAGCGCCTTTACAACCTGGCTGTACCGAATCATGACGAACTGCTTCTTGGACATTCGCAAGAAGGAAAAAAATCGGTCCGCTCTCAGTATCGAGTCTGCGCTGGTAACCAACGAAGGGGACGTAGAGCTTCAGGTGGAAGATACTGGCGCCTCGCCGCATGAACTGACAGAGAAGGGTGAGCGCGAGCGACGATTTGAAAAGGCGGTGGCTCGACTACCGGAATATCAGCGAGCGATGATCATGATGTATCACGCCGAGATGATGTCTTACGAGGAAATAGCTGCGGCTTTAGACCTACCCATTGGGACTGTCAAGAGCCGTTTGAACCGGGCTCGACTGACGTTGCGGGAAATGCTGCAAAAAGATGAGGAACTTTTCCGAATCTAGCCAAGTCACACTTTCTAGATTCGAGAAGGTCCAGGATGGGGAGCCGGCTCTCGAAACTTACAAATGAGATGATTCCCTCCCGTTGGGAGGTGTGAAGGATGAATAACGACAAAGCAAGAGAGTATTTCTCGGCATATGCAGAAGGAACCCTGGAGCCAGGGCTCGCGCAGTCATTTGAGGCCAAGCTGAAGGCCGATGGCACGCTTAAGGCCGAATACGAACAGTTTCAATCCACTCTGGAAGAACTGAACTCCCTGCGGTTCGAAGAGATTGAAGTTCCGTTCGATTTGAACGACCGAATTTCAGCAGCGATCGATAAGAGCATTTACGACAAGAAGCGAGCGGCGAGTCCGGGTTGGACTACTTGGTTGCGCAATCTGGCATTTGGCGGATTGGCGGCGGCCGCTATCTTTGGCGCGTATTTCACCGTAAAGATGGCCAACGGATCTACTTCGATGGCATCGGTGGGAACGATCGCATCGAGCAGCGAGCAGATTCAGTACAGCCCGACCGACCAGGGCATCGAGATGAAGTACAGGCCGAGCGAAAGTCACAAGGTTACGATCCGTGGCGGCAGCGATGGCGACGAATCCGTTCAAGTGGGTCGCAACGGTTGGGTTAACGAGTTAACTAACGCTCAACCCAGTGCGGCAATCTTTAAAGTTCAGATTCAGGGCGACACGCCTGAGTCAATCGTGGTGGTGCCGGGGACCCAACGAAGCAAGGTAGTGACCGGTCAAGGCTCGATCGTCGATCTGGCGAAAGCGGTTGCCAATCGATACCACGTCCCGGTGATTTTGAAGGTCGCGAATCCAGAAACGGAAGTTTCTTGGAACTTCGGCAACGGCGACGCTCCTTCTGAGGCTGCGAAGTCTCTTTCGGGTCTGGCGTTTAGCGCCGACATGCGAGAGACCGGGGTGCTTTCGATCAGCGATAATTAGAGAAAGCTAAGCGAACCGATCACTAATTGGAGGATAAGATCTTTGCGATCTTATCCTCCAATTCTTTTGTGATAGTCAACGCACGCACAGCATCGTTGTTAAGATCGCTAAACATCAGGGTTTCCGTGACGGGCGTGGCGGCCTCACCAGCCGGATTGGACTTAGCCAACGCGGGTTGCTCAAAGAAGCTCCGCGATGGCACCATCTTTTCCGCCATCCTGATCGCCTCTTCGGTGTTCTCGTGCAGTCGAACCGCGGTCGTGTAGACCATCTTGGCTTGATGAGCGATCCTGTTCAGCGGCTCGGTTCCTCGGCAGATCTTCTTTAAGGATTTTCTCAGGACCGACTTTTGCTCAGAATCCAGATAAGGAACCATGTCGTCTAGTCGGTTCAGCGCCATGTGCTGCATCATCGAACATCGATAGACCATGAGGAAGTTGGAGTACTTCAAGGTTTCCGCAACGTGAACCGCCATTAAGAGGTCGTTTGTTGCCTGGCGGAAGTCTCCGTTTCCTACCTCACCATCGGCTTGACGCATGAGGCCGCGTTCTACGGCGACCATGGAGTTAAAAATCTGGGACTTGACCCCGCCCACGATCATGTCATCGTAGGACACCGGCACCAAAGGCTTTAATTCACCTTCGCCAGCACCTTTTATCCAGCGACGTGCGATCCTTCTCAATTCATCGGGACTGGTGACCCGATCGTTCTGCACTTGTTCGTCGGTGTCTCGAACGACATCGAGATAGGAGTTAATCCTTAGCTGATCTCCCCCCGTTTGTGGCCATTCAAAGGGATCTACATAGGTGCGGCTATGTAGGCCGATCCCGGCGAGGGCTAAAACTGGAGCTACTACCAGAAAACTGTAGAGAAGCTTTTTGGCTTCCATGGTAAAGGCAATTTTCGGCACGAAATATGCACTTCCCAAGGGCTTTGCACCGTTCTTGCACCTAGTGCTTTTGCTGGCTTTGGTCGCAGAAGAATCGAAGGCATATGGGACTATCCGCCTAACGATTGAGACGGACCATGGTTCCCCAGCAAAACCATCATAGAATGAATGTGGGAGAGGTGAAGACAAGAAAAATTAGATGAAAACCGGAAAGATCCTCTGCTGGGAGGGACATCTCATCCAGCGAGCGTCGCGAGGCGAGTCGGTCGCCTTCGAACTCATATCGGATCTCTACCGACCCATTCTTCTGAACCTCGCAATGCGCATTTTGCGCAACGCAGATGATGCAAATGATGCAGTACAGGAAAGCTTGGTTAAGGCATATCGAGCGATTAGGGACTTTGACCCGAATCGTCCGATTAAGCCGTGGCTCTGCCGGATCTGCACTAACGTTTGTATCGATATGGTGCGAAGCCGAAAGTACGAGGGCGATTCGATCGATCAGCATGAATATATGCTGTGCGACGAGTCGAGCAGCTTAGAAGACCAAGCGGGCGCGAACATGGCGCGCACTCAGGTGATCGAAGCGATATCCCGACTGCCCGAGAAGTATAGAAAGATCATCTTTCTGCGTCACTTCCGGCATATGGATATCAACGAGATTGCCATTGAGCTTCAAAAACCCGAAGGCACGATCAAAAGTTGGCTCTTTCGAGCCAGAGGCTTACTCAAGCAAGATTTGACGATGGCAACAGGGTAGATAGAAAGTCGCTTTTAGAGGTTGCGTCAACGGACCGAAAGGTCCCCGAGACTCCGGGTTCTCCCACCGGAGTTTCTTTCGTTTATGAGGCACCCTGTCTTTCATTTGGAAACCTAACTTCTTTCAGACCCAGTGCAAAAAGGCTTTGATAGGTAGAATTCTGGGCAATGGCCGTCTCCGAAGCCAACGTCCTGGAGGCGCTGCGAAGCGTCATCGACCCAGATCTCCGTCGCGATATCGTTACTCTGGGATTCGTCAAGAATGTTCAGATTGAGGGGGATCATGTCTCCTTTATCGTCGAGCTTACGACCCCCGCATGCCCCGTTAAGGATCAACTCAAACAAGAGTGCGAGGAACGGGTGTCGGCCTTGGAGGGCGTCTCTTCGGTCTCCGTAGAGATGACGGCTCAAGTTCGTCAGAGGCAAACTGCGCCTCAGGACTTGATTCCTGGCGTTAAGCACTGCATCGCCATTGCAAGTGGCAAGGGCGGCGTTGGAAAGAGCACGGTAACCGTAAATTTAGCAGTGGCTCTGGCCCAGACTGGCGCACGGGTTGGTTTGATGGACGCGGATGTTTATGGCCCGTCGATCCCCCTGATGTTAGGCGCAGAGTCCGAAAGGCCCTACACTCAGGGCAACAAGATCATCCCGATCGAACGCTACGGTCTCCGCACAATGTCGTTAGGTTCCCTACTGGAAGAGGGACAGGCGGTCTTGTGGCGCGGACCTATGGTAGCGGGAACGGTTAAGCAACTCTTGGAAGACGTGGACTGGGGCGAGTTGGATTATCTCTTGGTGGACTTGCCGCCGGGAACGGGAGACGCTCCCATGAGTTTGGCCCAGTTGGCGCCTTTAACCGGAGTCGTTATTGTAACCACACCTCACCATGTGGCAGCGAATATCGCAGGGAAAAGTGTGCATCTGTTCCGACGCTTGAACGCGCCGATTATTGGGGTCGTGGAGAACATGGCGGGATTCGTTTGCCCGAACTGCGGCGAAGTTTCTCGTATCTTCTCAGGGATGACGGGAGAGGAACTTTCCCAGCAATTGAAGGTTCCCTATCTTGGCTCGGTGCCTCTCGATCCTTCGGTGAGCGATGCAGGAGACAAGGGAGTGCCGGCGATCATTTCGGCACCGCACCGACCTCAAGCCGAGTCATTCAAAGAGATTGCGGGCAAGTTGGCGCAACAGGCGTCTATTTTCTCGATGACCCGGCGGGACTTGACTCAGTTATCCGACGGCTCCGAACGGCCGAAGTTTTCAGCGGTTGATTAGCGGAAAAGAAGTGGGATCGTTCAACCACGTCTTCAATGGGGCGTGCTCGTTGGCGTCCAGGATTTTGTAGACGTAATCGTCGGCGCGAACCCAGCGTAACACCTGGTGAGGAACCGCCAAGCGTTCTTCATCGGAGAGCTGCGGGGGCCAGTCCTCGATTTGATAGACCTCTCGGGGGTAAAAGACGTCATCTGAAATGAGGCTCATCACCGGGATGGTGGGATTGATGTCCCGTAAAAGATCATCTACGGCTTGCTCGATCAGGGACGCTCGTCCGAGTTCTGCGAATCCTTGGCGACGGTTTTCTTTCAGATATTTCCGGGCGCAATTCTCACCGATTTGGACAACCACGAGGTCCACGCCTTCGAGAGCCTCTTTATAGTCGGTAGTTGATTTGAGGAGGTGAGTGGACTTGGCGGAGAAAAAGCAGACTCGTCCCAATCGATCAAAGAGATCGAGTCTCTCTTCGTCGGCGTCGTACAGGGTTATCTCCATGGGTCGCTCACCAAAATAGGTGGCGAGGGCGGCCAGGACCGGCACCGTACACCTGATGGAACCGGCTCCCAAGATGGCAAGATGGATTGCGCTCATTCCTTGTATTACTGCGTCCCGATCAATTCGGCTTACAACTCCAGAATGCGGGCGGCGGATTCCATGTCCTTATCTCCGCGACCGCTCATGTTCACTAAGACGCGTGTTCCCTGAGGGAAAAGTTCTCTGTTCGTGAGGGCGGCGAAGGCATGGGACGATTCGAAGGCAGGGATGAGGCCCTCCATTTCGGCAAGCATTCGGAAGGCCTTGAGCGCTTCCTCGTCCGTGGCAGCAGTGTATATGGCGCGGCCGATGTCTTTGAGGTAGCTGTGCTCCGCACCGACACCTGGATAGTCCAAACCGGCGGATACTGAGTGGGTGCCGAGAACCTGACCACTCTCGTCTTGCATCAAATAGCTGTAGGAGCCGTGAAGGACGCCGGGAGAGCCAACGGTGAGGGGAGCGGCGTGCTGACCCGTCTCCAGTCCATGCCCGCCAGCTTCGACACCGACCAATCTGACTTCAGAATCGTCTAGGAAACCGGCGAAGAACCCGATGGCATTAGAACCTCCGCCTACGCATGCGACGCCGACTTCGGGAAGTCGACCATACCGGTCGAGATATTGCTGTCGCGCCTCGTCGCCAATGATACGTTGGAATTCCCGGACCATATAGGGATAGGGATGGGGGCCAGCCGCGGTACCGATGATGTAGTGGGTATCGGCGACGTTGGTGACCCAGTCACGCATCGCCTCATTGAGCGCGTCTTTGAGGGTTTTGGTGCCGCTGGAAACGGGATGGACTTTGGCGCCCAAGAGTTTCATTCGGAAGACATTCAACTCTTGGCGAGCGCAGTCTTCTTCACCCATATAGACTTCGCACTTGAGTCCAAAGAGAGCGCAAACGGTGGCGGTGGCGACACCGTGCTGACCAGCGCCGGTCTCCGCGATGATTCTTTTCTTGCCCATTCTGAGGGCGAGGAGGGCTTGACCAAGGGCGTTATTGATCTTATGAGCGCCGGTGTGATTGAGGTCTTCCCTTTTGATGACCACGTGCAGGCCCAGATGGTCGCTGAGGCGGCGGGCTTCGGTGATGGGAGTGGGACGCCCTACGAATTCGGCAAGGTATCGATTGAACTCGTCTTTGAACGCGGAGTCCGCCCATGCTCGGTCGAACTCTTCCGATAATTGTTCGAGGGCAGGCATTAAGGTTTCAGGCACAAAGCGACCGCCATAGTCGCCAAAGCGCCCTTTAGCATCGGGACGAGTAAGCATGGATTCTTTATTCTACGCTTTGAATTCGGCTGAGTTCTGGGTACCGGCTTCGAGGATCTTTGACCGGACGGCCATGACGGTTCCGCCAGCAACCATCACAGGGAGCAGAAGTACGTTCACCACGGGAAGCAACGTTAGAGCGCCGGCCAGGAGTTGGAAGCCGAACCAGCCCTTCATGCGCGTGGCAACCGGCCACTGTTGGCCGACCGTGCGGTTGTAGCGAATAAAGGTGGGCGAAGTGTAATCCAGGACACCTAGCCAACCGGCAATTAGAACGGGACCGACAATGGGTATGAGCCAACCGCAAAAGAGCGAGGCGAAAGTCATGGCGATGGCAAACGCACCTCGGGATAAAGAATCTGAGACGACGCGGGATGTTTTCAGAGAACTCTGAGGCGCCGGGCGTCCCGTCAGTTTTTCCTCCACTTTTTGAGAGAGATCATCCCAAAGGAACGAGCTTGTGAACGACGTTATGGTGATGAAAACAAATCCTGCGGCGAAGATCCAAAAGAGAATGTAGATCAGGTTGGCAAACAGCGCCCCGGTTTGAGTTTGAAAGCGCTCGTTGATCCAGCCCAAGAGCCAGGGAACCAGCAGGGCGTAGCCGAGGACCATGATTCCAAGTAGGATGGCCAGCGACCAAATCCAAGGGATCAGGATGTATCGCCAATTTCTCCGATCCCCAAAAACAATTCTCGCCCCTTCCGCAAGGTGACCCATGCAAAAGAGACGAGAACTGAGTTTTTTTGGTCGCACTTGGTGGGTAGGGATTCCTACCGAACCAGTCTTTTCTTGGCTAAGCCACTCGCTTACGCGAGTCGAAAAGAACCGGGGAGGGAGAACCTCCCCGTCGAATCGTTTTGTTTAGAGACCGCCGTTAGCCGTGTCTTTCCACCAGTCAGAGTCGTGAGACTGGAAGCTGGGGTTGGTGCCCATGACTTCAGGAGCATAGGTACCGGTAACAGGGGTATCGACCGGCCAAACCTTGATGTACTGGCTGAGGTCAGCGGCGGCGCAGGCGTCGCCGGTGGTGTGACCACCCTCCATCGCCCACTGCTCCTTCGCACCGTCGATCTGCTTCAGGTTAGCAAGGATCGTCTGGCGTCGGCTGTTCGAGCGAGCCTTGATGAAGTTAGGTACAGCGATTGCCATCAAGATGCCAATGATCAGGACGACGATCATGATTTCGACGAGGGTAAAGCCTTTTGTCTTTCGAATTCGGTTCATGCGTTTGGTTCTCCTCCGCCTCCCACGGCGGATGCGGTCTTAACTGATTGATCAGTTCCATACAAATCGGACAGCCAAGCCCGCATCCTTACGGGGAATTGCAGCAACTTTTCGGCGAGAACATGATTTGATCGCGAATTTAGCTTGGAAGAACGCAAGAAAAAGGAGGCGTCCCGGGGGATGCCTCCTTTGAAGGAGCGTGGTCAGGTTCTTCGGTGGGTCGAAGTCACTAAAGACCCGTTGCGTCGCCTGCCCACTGATATTGATCTTTGCCCTGGAAAGACGGGTTGGTCCCGACAGTATTCGGGAGGTAGGTGCCGGTAACCGGAGTGTTATCGGGGTAAGTCTTTATGTAGTCCGGGGTCAGGTCGGTGGACGCAACCGCATCTCCCGATGTCTTCCCTTTTTCCATAGCCCAGCGCTCTTTGGCGCCATCGATCTGTCGCAAATTCGATATGACGGTTTTCTGGCGACTTCCCGATCTGGCCTTGATGAACTGGGGAACGGCGATGGCCATCAAGATTCCGATGATCAAGACGACGATCATGATCTCCACCAGCGTAAAACCTGTTCTCTTTCTGGTTCCGTACATAGTTGCTTTGTGCCCCTTGCGCCGCGCGCAGTTCTTTTTGATTTCGTTCCACACGCGCCCTCGCGCTACCTCCGCCTAATTGCTAGATCGTGGCGAACGAGTTTTTTGGCCAGCTCCCCATGGCTTTCTCATATGAAAACGGCGCGGATCCCAGTTAAGCGATCCGCGCCGTATCTTGATTTTGTTTAGAGACCGCCGTTAGCCGTGTCTTTCCACCAGTCAGAGTCGTGAGACTGGAAGCTGGGGTTGGTGCCCATGACTTCAGGAGCATAGGTACCGGTAACAGGGGTATCGACCGGCCAAACCTTGATGTACTGGCTGAGGTCAGCGGCGGCGCAGGCGTCGCCGGTGGTGTGACCACCCTCCATCGCCCACTGCTCCTTCGCACCGTCGATCTGCTTCAAGTTAGCAAGAATCGTCTGGCGTCGGCTGTTCGAGCGAGCCTTGATGAAGTTAGGTACAGCGATTGCCATCAAGATGCCAATGATCAGGACGACGATCATGATTTCGACAAGGGTAAAACCCTTCGTCTTTCGAATTCGGTTCATGCGTTTGGTTCTCCTCCAAGTGCGTACGGGCTTTCCCGTTCACAATTGGGTTTCCACAGCCGAGCCGTTGGCTTCACAGGTAATTTTACTTGTCCTTAGTATCTTGAATCTGTCTTCGACAGCGGGTTGGGTTCCAACGTGACTTCTGGGCGGACAAACTCATTCGCTCTATGCAAGAATAGGCAAAATGTCAGAAATTTCCGTTATCGCGCGTCTTCGGGTTATGGCGACTGACTTACAGCTCAAGGCGTATCGGGACGAAGTCGTCTCTTTGGAGCCGAACAAGCGGGGCTTGCTGGGCGCCTCGACTTGGCGCTCTTTGGAGCCGGATGGCGGTGTGATGACCATCATGCGATATGTGGATAGCGCAGTGGCAGAAGAAGCTCTGGAGGCCTTGGTGTCTTCCAATGCGGGCCCCATGGTGGCCTCTCTTTCGATCGATCCGCCCGACGTGATTTTGATGGCGCCCAAGAGTAACAAGGGCAAGACGTTTGAGGAAATTCCCGTGGGTTCACTTCTTTCTTTGGCAGTTCGGGTTTCCGATCCGGGGCAGCAGGAAGAGTTGGAACTGGACACAGACGAGGTTCTGAGCGAGCTCTCTTACATTCCCGGCTATTTGGGCTCCTATTGGGGAAACAACGTTACATTGAACGAAGAGATCCTCAGTCTCGTGACCTGGGCCAATATGGACGCGCTGGAAAGTTCGATCCCCACCAGTCACAAGGTCAAGATTCAGCGCTGGCAAAAGGCGTTCTGACGACATTTGAGTCTAGGAGGGCGTACACTGGGCGTAGGCCCAAGAAAACCTTGCGCCTTCAGGAGGCGTCCAAAGAACTATGAGACCGATGCGAGCCGTACCCCTAGCACTGGCTTTCGCTTTGGCGGGAGCGAGCGCGACGACCGTTCAGGCGGACGCGTTCAAGCCGAGTAAGGCGGACCAGGTGAAGCTGGGTAAGAGGGCGGCAGAGGATCTGCGCAAGCAGGACAAGACGAAGATATTGCCAAGTACCGACGAGCGCGTGAAGGTGCTCCGCAAAGTGGCCAGCTGCTTGCTCTCGGTTATCGACGACGGGAAAGACCCTTGGGAATACTCGTTCGACGTTATCGATAGCAAAGAGGTGAACGCATTCGCCCTTCCTGGTGGACCGACCTTCTTCTTCACTGGTCTTCTGGACAAGCTTTCGACCGAAGACCAGCTTGCCGGTGTTTTGGCGCACGAGTTGACTCACGTGCGGCGTGAGCACTGGGCCTATGCGTATGCGGATAACCAGAAACGGGCGCTCGGCATCAATCTGCTTCTGATCTTTACAAAGGCAAGCAGCACGGTTGGCAACATCGCTTCAATTGGAAATGACCTTCTCTTCAATCTTCCCTTCTCGCGTAAGCATGAGAAGGAGGCAGATGAGCAGGGTTTGGACATGATGGTGAAGGCGGGCTACAACCCGACAGGAATGAAGCAGGTTTTTGAGATGCTTTCCAAGGTTTCGGGGGGCAGCAAACCGCCGGAATGGCTAAGCGATCACCCTGATGACAAGAACCGAATCAAGAACATGCAGGAACGCATCGACAATATGCATAAGACGTTCCCTCCGCAGAAGCCCCTTCCTTGGGCGAAGTAAGAAAAAAGGCGGCCCGGAGGCCGCCTTTTCTATGTCTGATCGGCCTTTCATGGCGTAGAACATAACCGTATGCCCAAGCTCCCTGGTGAACGTATTGTTGGCGTCGAGACCGAATTTGGATGTTTAGTATCCGATCACGATCTTGGAACCCCTGACGAGATCGTGGAGCACATCAAGGACTACATCTTTTATGAGATGCGCTTGGGGCTGATCGACCTCCACGCTCGCGATGATGTTTTCGAACCAGCGGCATCTGGCGGATTTCTGATGAATGGGGCGCGCCTTTACATTGACGCGGTGGGCTCTCACCTGGAGTACGCGACGGCAGAGTGCCGGAGTTTGAAGGACTTGGTGGCCAATGATCGAGCGGGGCAACGGCAGATTGTTAGGGCGATCAAGGAGCTAGGATTTCAGGACGAGGTTAGCGTCTACAACAACTCGGTGGACCACTTTGGTGGACACACCTTTGGGTGTCATGAGAACTACCTGGTTCGAGCCGATGACGAGTTTTTGAGTTCGACAGTCCATCTGTTCTATCCGTTCTTGGTAACGCGGCAGATCTTTGCCGGGGTGGGAAGAGTTGGAGGGCACATTCTGACGGGCGGTTCCCAACCCAACTATCAACAGGTGATGGACAACCCCATCGACTACATTTGGGTTTCCCACGTCTATGGGGTCTCGCCGGATGATTCGGTGCAGTTCCAGTTGAGCCAACGGGCTGATCACATCATCAAGACCATCGCGAGTCGCGTTCGCTTTAATCGAGCCTTGATCAATCCTAAGTGGGAGCACTATTACTCGCACGATGGCATGACGCGCCTTCACCTTCTCTTTGGCGAAGGGAATCAGAACGAGTATGCGTACACCTTGAAGATTGGGACGACGCTCTTGGTGCTTCGACTCTTAGAGGACAACTTGGTGCCGGAGCGACTGCAACTTGCCCAGCCTCTATTGGCGTTACGACAGGTTAGCCGAGACATGACGTTCCGTTGGCTGGTGACACTTGTGGATGGGACGACGCTTTCGGCGATTGATTTGCAGCGCGAGTATTTGAAGCTGGCTCAGCGATATAAAGGAGGCGACGAGCAGACCGATTGGATCTTGCGGGAATGGGAGTCGACCCTTGACGGTCTAGAAAAGGATCCCATGGTAATGGGAGATCGGCTGGACTGGGTGGCGAAGAAGAAGGTTGTGGAACAGTACATCTCCGAAGAAGGCTTGGACTGGTCGGACGACGCGCTTCACTCGGTCGACCTGGAATATCACAACATCGATCCCGAGAAGTCACTGTTTTACGCCCTCCAGGAAATGGGGGAGACGCAAAGGACGCTTGAAGATATGGATGTGGTTACGGCGATGACCGATCCGCCTCAAAACACTCGCGCTAAGGGTAGGTCCATGCAGGTGGAGAAGCTCTTGAAGAAACGCAATCCGGCCTTCTACCTTTTTGATTGGAATGGGGTGGCGACGGATCGGCACCACTTTATCGAGATGCCGGATCCGTTCGAGACTTATGAGAATCCTTCTGACCAGTGGCAGATTCCCATCCGTTAGCGCCTCTTAGCTTTCGACCTCGGCATGGTGATCACGATCCTCTCTTCAGGACCGATGAATCGCCACTTTCCGCCGAGAGCTTGGATGACGTCCCGGAGATAGACAAAGGTGTGAGATTCACCGTTCCGATACGTTTTTTCGATTGCCGGACGACAGAGTCTCAGTCTTTTGCCCTTTCCGGTCACTAAGATGCGCTCGCCATCTAGCGAAAGCTCGCGACCGAACTTTGCCGCTTCGGGACTGGCCATGTCGTGGCATTGGTCGGTGTATTCGCCGAAGAACTGGCCGAGGTTTTCTACGGCGATTTGGATGTCCTTCGGCTTCCCTTCCAATGCGACGCCGCTATCGGTCGTCGTTGCGCCGAGGTTTTGCGGTCGCTTCCTTCCATTTAGAGTGAAGTTCCAAAAGCCGGAAATCATCGAGAGATCGAGATCGTAAGTTGGCTCGATGTTATAGAGTGTGATGGTGGCACGGCGATAGCCAGGGAATCTCCAGTTGGCCGCAGGGACCGCCTTCCCCTCCGTGGAGACAAAGTCCATGGCTGGCTTACTTAGATCGTTCAGTTCACGCCAATCCACGTCAATTCGGCATTGGCCAATCTTCCCCCGCCAAGTTGCGCCTGAGGTGAGGATGTAGGAGTTCAACACCCAGCCATTGCCGGCGAATCCGTTATCGGCTTCATATTCAACGATCACCGTACGAGATTGACCTCTCGCAAACGAAACCTCCTTCAACCAGACCGCTCTGAGCTGCATGTCGTTCGCTGGCTTCAAGGTCTTTTTGGCGATGGGAACGGGAAATCCGTCGACACTGGAAGTCATGTGCGAAATGACCGAGGGGGAGGGGCCCTCGTCGTTGACGTTATTGACCGTCGTCTCGTCGGGAAAGGCCATGGTTAACTTGGTGGCAGGGCCATGATTTTTGAACCAGAAGGTTGCCTTCACATGGATTGAGGCGTCCTTCACGGCGATCTGGACATGCTCGCGGTCCATGGAGACCCATGGATTCTTGGAGAAGTTACCAGCACCACCCACTGACATCCAGTTGGCGTCGTCGGCCATGGAGACCGCGCAAAAACAAAGGAGAAGAGAAGCTGCTATTGAGCGCACGCTGAGATGACGCGCATGCCCCGAACCTCGCTTCGTCCATTTGGGACCAATTCACTAGAAAGACTAGGAATTAGCCATAGCAAGCTGAATTAAGTCCCGAGATGGTTTGAACGTCACGTCCTCCCGCACCGTTTCGAGCACTTCGACCGGTACTTGGCTCTGGCCCTCTAGCAGGGCGCCGATGACGTCTTCAACCAATTGTTCTGGAGTGGAAGCTCCCGACGAGATGCCGACGACCGGGTAATCGGTCTTCCAGTGCGGCTCAATCTCCTCGGGCGACATAAGCAGGTGAGCTTCGCAGCCGAGCGACTCGGCGACTTCTCGGAGTCGGTTGGAATTTGAGGAAGTGGTTGAGCCGACGACGAGAACCAGATCGCAGAGTTTGGCCATCTCTCGGATGGCGCCTTGGCGGTTGGTGGTGGCGTAGCAGATATCTTCCTTCGGCGGCTTGTGGAGGTGAGGGAATCGGCGTTCTAGAACGGCCATGGTGGCTCGGACTTCTTCCACACTGAGGGTGGTTTGAGTGAGAACTGCGAGTTTGTCGTAGTGCGGTATCTCCAAGGCTTCGGCGTCCTCGGGGGTCTCGACGAGAACCATTCGATCTGGGGCTTCACCCATCGTGCCTTCGGCCTCTACGTGCCCCTCATGGCCGATGTAGATCATGAAGTAATCCTTCAGGGCGAAGTGCTTGGCCTCGTTGTGAACCTTGGTTACCAGCGGGCAGGTGGCATCGATGATGGTGAGGTTTCTCTCGCGAGACTCTTGTCGAACGGCGGGAGATACACCGTGGGCGGAATAGACGACGACCGAGCCATTGGGGATATCGGCGATGTCCTCAACAAAGATGACGCCTCGCTCCTCGAACGACCGGACGACCCACTCGTTGTGTACGATGGCGTGACGGACGTAAATGGGAGCACCGTGAATTTTGAGCGCCAAATCGACCACTTCAATGGCGTAGGCAACTCCGGCACAGAACCCTCGCGGGGCAGCGAGAATGATCTTGTTCACGGTTTATTTTACTTCCCCTCTCTTCGTAAGCGGTGGGCCAAGTAAGCTCTGGTGGATGGACCACGAGGCGCTGAACCGAATGCTGGAGGCGCGGGTGAAAGACATGGCCGCGCGACGCCTGCCCCGCAACCAAGCCGAACACACCGAACGCCTGACGAGTCAGCGCGATGGGTTGGCAAAAGCCCTCGGGCTCTTTCCGGCTCCTCCTCGAACGGAGCTTCATGCCGCCGTTACCGGCACGCTGGATCGAGATGGGTACCGAATCGAGAAGGTTCGATACGAGTCACGCCCCGGGGTCTTGGTTACGGCTCACCTGTACCTTCCAGAGGGAGAGGGTCCGTTTCCGTTGATCTTGAGTCCGCACGGGCACTTTGAATTCAAGAAGTCCACCCCGGTCGTCCAGGCGCGAGGCATTGGGTTGGCTTGCCTAGGTTTTGCTTGCTTGATCGTCGACTCTCCTGGTGTGAGTTGGGACGACAACGAGCAGAACGAGCGAAAGGCGATGGGCTCCCACAACGATCCCTGGTTAGGAATGGGGGCGCCGGTGGCGGGGCAATACGTGTGGGATCTGGTGCGAGGGCTGGACTACTGCGAATCCCGCTCGGACTTGGACACGAAGCGAGTGGGAATTACGGGCGCCAGCGGCGGTGGGCAAGCAGCGATGCTGGCGTTTGCGTTCGATGAGCGAATCTCGGCGGCGGTTCCGGTTTGCCAGTGCGTGAGTTTTGAAACGAATGCCCGCTACGGGTGCTTTTGCAATCACGTCCCAGGGATTTTGGGAATAGGCGACCGGGCCGACGTTTTGGCAATGCGGGCACCGGCTCCGGTGATGCTGGTGGGGGCAAGCGACGATCCAGAGTTTCCGGCCGAGGGACACCAGAAGACTCTGGAAAAACTCAAGGGCATCTATCGGCTTCACAAGGCAGAGTCAAACGTTCGGTTGGAGTTGGTGGAGGGCAAGCACGATTACAACCGCCGGATGCGTGAGGCGATGTACGCATTCTTTGCCCAGCACCTCTTGGGCCAGCCTGCCCGCGGACACTTGGCCGAACCTCGGCCCTTGACGGATGGCGTCAACAACCCGTACGAGGCCGGTACCGAGCCAGCGACGTTACCTGATCTGATCGTGACCGATCCTTCCGAGCGATCGACTATCACGTTCCGTAATTTGCTTGAGCGAGGGCTAGAGGAACCCTATCCAGACGACTTTGAGGCGGACCAGCGTCTCGCTCCCTGGGGCAAATATGGTCCGCTGACGCTGAGTGTGGATTCGACGGAGATCTTGCTCACCGAGCGAAAGGATGCAGAAGGAACGAACGTCATCGTGCTTCAGCCAGAGTTGTTGGAGCTTCGATTTGCGTTGCTAAGCGGGATGAGCCTAGCGGAATGTTTGGCCCAAATCCTTCACCTGCATTTACCGGGTAAGCCGGAGGGCTGGGAAGCGAACGCCTTGGGCGCCGACGCGATCAGTTCCATGATCGCATCAGTGAAGACCCTGATGAAAGGCACGGAGCAACCGGCGGTGGCGGTGGTTCGGGCTGAAGGCGAGTTTGCGAGTTTGGTCGCGGCGCATTTGAAGAAGCTGCGCCCCGCTTTAGAGCTTGAAGCGTCCTTCGAACCCGGCAGTTGGAAGGACCTGTACGCGACGGGGATGGACTATCTGGTGCAACCCGGCGCCCGATACTTGAAGTGGCCCTTCTAGACTTTGAGATTTAGCAGGGCCACGACGTATCCGACACGTTGCGGAGCGGTGGGCTCTGGGAGAAGGGTCACTCGACAGGAAGCGATATCTTTTTCGAGACCGATGCCGCCTTCGAACTCCACCTTCTCCATATCGTGAAAGGCGCTATGGAATGCTTTGCTCCAACGGTCGAAGGGATGAAGAACCGATTCAAGCTCATCGCCAGCTTGACCGATGAAGGGCTGCATTTTCGGAGAATTCGCTTCGATGACGGACATTTGGCGATCAAAGCGGATGAAGGAGACGCCGGAGCCTTCGAGGACCGTCTCATAGAGTCGCCGGAGGTGGGTTGCCGATTGCTCTAGCGCCTTGCTACGACTGATGTCGGTCAGGATGGCGGCGTGGCCCTGGAGGTCTCCGTCAAGGTCAGTGATGGGGGCAACGTCTACGTAGGCCCAGAGATCGACGCCGTCTTTTCTTTTGAAGCGAAAGGTAAAGCGGGTTCGACTGCCGCTGATGGGTCCGGTGGCGATGAGATCGCGCATGAGTTGGCGCGCTTCGTTATCGAGAAAGAACGCTTCGTCATTGCTTGTGATCTCCTCAACCGTGGAGGCAAACATATCGGCAAGGCTTTGGTTGGCGAAGATGGTGCGGTGCTGGGTGTCTACGATCCAGACGCCCTGCGAGGAGTTTTCGAGGAGGCGGCGGAAGTTCGCTTCGCTCTGTTCAAGCGAGCGTTGGGCCTTGACGCGTTCGGTGACGTCAATGCCAATAGACCAGCTTGCCCAACCTTCAATAGGGGCTTCTTGGGCTCGGGAGGACCAGGCGAGGACTTTCTTGGTTCCGTCAGCGCAGGTGACTTCGATCTCTTCGTCACGGTAGTCGCCCTGTTGCTCGCGGATGTAGTTGAGCACTTCCGCGCGGTATTCATCGTCGGGAATACCGCGCTCGTAAGCGGACCCGTCATAGAACATCTCGGCGGTGTAGCCAGTGACGCGCTCGCACTCTTCGTTGACGAGCATGACATTTCGATTCTCGTCAAACGCGTTGAACATGACGGGCATGTTCTCGACGAACATTCTCAGGCGCTGCTCGCTGGCAGCGACGGCGTCAAAAGCGGTGTGGACCGCCTTGGCCAAGACTTCGGTTCGGCTGGCGGCGCCAAGTTTGGCGCGCATGCGATCCCAATAGGTCCGGACGGTCTTTTGTCCGATCTCCAAACGGAGCGCGATCTCCTTGTCGGTCAGTCCTTCCCCGGCTAGGAACAGGACCTCCTTTTCACGCTCCGACAGCCCGACTTCTAAGTCAGGTTGATTCATTGTCTCCCCCTAAACAATCTATCTTTGTATTTCTAAATTCACCCATGGATCGCGTGAAAGACCGCGTCATGGAATTTGGGTCGGAACCCGATGATCTTCGTATTCTCACTGCTCGGGTGCACCCGGTTCGTCAGCAGAATTGCGAAGGTATCGTTCTCCGGGTCTCCCCAGACACACGTTCCGGTGTATCCGGTGTGTCCGAAGCTTTTGTTAGAGAACAGATGGCCTGAGCTTGACCCTTCACTCTTGGTATCCCACCCAAGGCCACGGCTACTTTCTTCAGTTTGACGCTTGGTGAACATTTCTACGGTGTCAGATTTGATTATGCCGTCACCTTTTTTGAGCATCATCGACATAAACTTGCACAGATCACCGACGGTTGAAAAGAGTCCAGCATGGCCGGCGACGCCCCCCAAGAGCATCGCGTTCGGGTCATGAACTTCTCCACGAACCCAGCTTGTGCCGTCTGGTTCCTTTTCCAATTGTCGCACTTCCTCTGTATCCGTTCCGCGCAGTTTGCGCAGCTTTGCGCGCCACGGCTCCACGGCTTCCACGGGGGCGGCGCGCTCTCGCATTTGTATCACTGGGTTGTAAGTCGTGGAAGACATGCCCAAAGGTTGGAAGACCTTTTCATTTAGGAAGGCGGTGAAGGTGCGTCCAGAGATGGTTTCGATCAGCTTTCCGAAGGTGATCATGCCGAGATCGCTATAAACCATCTTCGTTCCGGTTGGGTAAGCGAGCTTGTCCGCGTAGATTGCGGCGATACATTCTTCGGGCGTGGTGAGCGTGAGCTGGTAACCGTGAAATGCCGCCAGTCCTGAGTCGTGAAGAAGCAAGTTTCGGAGGGTAATCTTTCCTTTATCGTTCTGAGCGAAGTCGGGAATGATCTCGGCGACCGGTTGATCAAAGTGCAACTTTCCTTGGTCAAACAGGATCATTGCTCCGGTGGTGGTGCCAACAACTTTAGAGACGGAAGCAAGGTCCCATAGACCATCTACCGTGGTTGCTTGGGAGTCTGGGCAATAGGTGTGACGCCCCTTGGCGTTCTGGTGAATGACTTTGCCCTTATGACCAACTGCATAGGCCGCGCCAGGAAAGATCCCATCCTTGATCCCCTGCTCGACGAGAGTGTCGACGGCTTTAAAATCCATAGCAGCGGTTTTACCTCCCTCGATTCCATTCGAGTGTAGGTAAAACCGCCGATTGTCAGGCTATTCGACGGTGGCCTTAATCTTTTTGTGGGTTTCGTCAAGCGGAATGAAGAGGAGCATGAGCATTCCAGGGATGGTCATGAAGATGACACTTATGAAGAATTTATGGTATCCAAAGTTACTCTGAACGATGCCGCTGACGATACCAGCCACGGCGATACAGAGCGCACCCATCCCGGTTCCGATGGCGTAGTGGGTGGTTTTGAAGTGGCCTCGTTGGGCAACCCACATGAGATAGACCATGTATCCGGCGAAGCCGAATCCGTAGCCGAATTGGTCCACGAAGTCGATGACGTAGAGCGACCACATGGGAGGTCTCACCCCGGCGGAGGCCCAGACGTAGAGGAGGTTGGGGACGTGCATGGCGAAGGCAAGGGGCCAGAAGGCGCGGCGGAGGCCCAGCTTCGACACGACGTAGCCTCCCGCCAGTCCGCCGACGACGATACCGATCACGCCCGCGACACCCTTAATGAGTCCCAGTTGATCATTGGCAATGGCGAGTCCACCCTTGTCGATGGCGTCCTTCAAGAAGAGTGGGGACATCTTGGAGACCATCGCTTCTCCAAACCGGTAGAACAGGATGAACCCGAGGATGGCCGGGAAGCCGTCTTGGCGGACGTAAGAGATCATGGCATCGGCCATTTGCGTTCCTCGGATGAGGCGCTTGGTGAGGTTCAAGGCGACGGCGATGACGATGGCACAGACCACGAGTTGAACCAGTTCGGCTTGGAAGGCAGTGAGTCCGGTTTCGAAGCCAACAAACTTCCCTTCCCCTCGGAGCATCCACCCTTGGAGCCCTTCCATCTTGTCACCCGTCGGGATCGTTCCATCTTTGAAACTCCAGATGGCGTGGGCGGTGAGGCGAACGATGGAATTGAGGAAGAAGTAGCCGCCCATGCCGAGGGCGATGAGCACGAAGGTGCGGTGGAGGTTTCGACGGCTCTCGCCAGGTTCTTGGACGGCCGATTCGTCCTCGGCGGGGCGCGGAAGGGTCACTCGGTTGGCAAGGTGCCCCAAGAGATAAATCCCGGCGGCGGCGGCGAGCACGATGGTCCAGGCGAGGACGGGGTTCATGCCCTGGACGCCTTCTTGGGCACTCACGGAGGCCGCAGTTACCGCTGGCATTTCGGAGGGAGATCCTTGGCTGGTAGTCACCATGAGTTGACCGGTTTCTTGGTCTCCGGTGACGGTCTTGGTCATCACCTTTCCGTCCGTGGTCACCGAGATTCCATAGACTCCGTTAGGGGTCTTGATTTCGGGCTGGAGGACACCTCCTCCCTGGTCGGTGATGCAACCGTCCTTGGCAGTGAGGTGGACTTCCTTTGACAGCGAGAGCGCACCGTCTTTCTTCAGCACGAACGAGCCGGTCTGCGTGGTGACCGGAAGTGAGGGCACGCGGGTCATGAGACCGACGAAGAGGAGGAGGATTCCCGTACAGAAGAGACGCCCGAGTCGGTAGCAGGTGCTTTGGATGCCGACGAATTTCGCCTGAAGGTCTTTCGACATCGAAATGATGTAGAAGCCATCGGTGGCGATATTGCAGAGGGCCGAGGTGATCGCGGTGGTGGCCAAGATGACGAGCGTGATCTCGAACGCATACGGCACCGCCAAGGCGAACGCGGTGGCGGCCAGGCCGATGGCGATCAGAAACTGGCCACCGAGAATCCACTTCCGCTTGGTGGAGTTGAGGTCAACGAGCGGCCCCAAAAGCAACTGCATGGACCAAGGCAGCGAGATTAGCGAAGTCCAGCGGGTAATGGGTTCGTTGGCAATTCCGAGGTCCTTGTAGAAAACCGTGGCGACCTCTTGGACGATCGTCACCGGGATCGCCTGCATGAAATAGAGCAGGGGCACAAAGAGCCAGGGATTGAACTTGGGGGATTCGGGAGACTGCTGGGCGGCAGGTTCGGTCGTCATCGTCAGGCTAGGATCATATCACGTTGAGCCGATCCCGGTAATTGGGCGAGATTCGGTTTTCAGACGTTGGGTTCCACGTCGTTCTTGCCAATGGAGTCTATAGGTGACGACGCAATGAAGACTCGGTGGACTCTTTCTTTGGCTGCGCTTGCATTGATCGCAGGCATTTTCCCGGCGTTTGCTCAGCAAAACGCCCATGCTCCGGTGAAAAGCGCAGAGCGGCAAAAGACAGACAAGAAGATTGATGCGGCGGCAGCAACTCCGTTCGTAACCAAGCATCAGGCTGACATTCTCAAGGGACTTGAGGATAAGGCAGAGGCTCGGAATCAGGATATGAAGCTCGCAGATTCTGAGAATCCGGGTTCAGCGGCTCCAGTTCAGGGAGAAGGAGAGGCTAAACCCGCCGATCCGAATGCACCCGTTGAAGATCCTGTCAAAGTTCCACAGAAGGAAGAGCCTAAACCCGAGCCTGAGAAGCCTGCCTACCGTCTGATGGGCACGGTTTGTGGTAAGGGGGATGACCTTGCGATTTTTGACAAGGGCGGCGAATGGCCTGCCATGTTGAAGGAAGGCGACCAGCTTGACGAGGCGACCCGCGTGGTGAAGATCGACCGGGGGCACGTTTTGCTTGAGCGCACCGTGGTTGTGACAAAAGAAAAGGCCCAGCAAGAGACCAAGGAGAACTACGAACTCTACGCCTGGTAGACCGGGATGAGTCTGAGCGCCCCCGGGATTTCCTGGGGGCGCTCTTTTTGTTAGAAGGGTTTACTTCTCTTCTTTGAACTCGGCGTCGATGACTTCATCGCCACCCTTGTCCGCGCCAACTCCCGCAGTGGGTTGTTCGCTGGCGTCGGCGGCCTCGCTGGCGGCCTTGTAGAGGACCTCTGCGATGGCATGGCTTTCGGTTTCGAGCGCGGAGAACGCGGCATCGATATCTTCCTTGCTGTCGCCTTGGAGCGCCTTGCGGAGTTCCTCGACCTTCTCGGTCGCGGACTGTCGCTGAGACTCCTCGATCTTGTCGCCAGCCTCTCGCAGCGTCTTCTCGGTGGAGTAGATGAGCTGCTCGGACTTGTTCTTGACCTCGATGAGTTCTTGAGCCTGTCGGTCGGACTCAGCGTTCATCTCGGCCTCTTGGACCATGCGCTCGATCTCATCCTTGTTCAGGTTGCCCGAACCGGTGATGGTGATCGACTGCTTGGCGCCGGTGCCCTTCTCTTGAGCGGTGACGTTCAAGATGCCGTTGGCGTCGATGTCGAAGGTCACTTCGATCTGCGGAACGCGAGCCGGAGCCGGCGGGATTCCCGCGAGGTGGAAGCGGCCGAGCGACTTGTTGTCTCGCGCCATCGGTCGCTCACCCTGCAGGATGTGGATTTCCACTTCCGGCTGGTTGTCGGCGGCGGTGGTGTAGACGCGGCTCTTCTTGGTCGGGATGGTGGTGTTGCGGTCGATGAGCTTGTCAAAGATGCCGCCCTGAGTCTCCACGCCCATGCTGAGCGGGGTGACGTCGAGGAGGACGATGTTCTTGACTTCGCCGCCGAGAACGCCCGCCTGGATGGCGGCTCCGATCGCGACGACTTCATCCGGGTTGACCGAGCGGTTGGGCTCCTTGCCGGTGAGCTTCTTGACGAGGTCTTGAACCTGCGGCATTCGAGAGGAACCACCGACGAGGATGATCTCATCGATATCGCCCGCCTTCATCTTGGCGTCGTCCAGCGCGGTCTGGAACGGCTTCTTGACACGCTCCATCAGGTCCGCGGTCAGCTCTTCAAACTTGGCGCGGGTGAGGTTGTAGTCCATGTGCTGCGGCACGTTGTCAACCGACGTGATGTACGGCAGGTTGATCTGCGTGCTGAGCTGGCTGGAGAGCTCGATCTTGGCGCGCTCGGCGGCTTCTCGAAGTCGCTGCACGGCGGCCTTGTCCTTGCTCAGGTCTACGCCCTGATCCTTCTTGAATTCGGCGATGAGCCATTCCACGATTTTGTTGTCGAAGTCGTCGCCGCCCAGGTGGCTGTCACCAGCGGTGGACTTGACTTCGAAAACGCCTTCCCCGACGTCGAGGATGGAGACGTCGAACGTACCGCCACCCAGGTCGAAGACGAGGATGGTTTCGTTGGCCTTCTTATCGAGGCCATAGGCGAGCGACGCAGCGGTGGGCTCGTTGATGATTCGGAGAACCTTCAGACCGGCGATCTCGCCTGCGTCCTTGGTGGCCTTTCGCTGACTATCATTGAAGTAAGCGGGGACCGTGATGACGGCCTGGTCCACGGTTTCACCCAGGTAAGCCTCGGCGTCGGCCTTGAGCTTCTGGAGGATCATGGCGCTGACCTCTTCCGGGGTCATGTCCTTGTCAAGCGCGGGAACGTGAGCTACGGCTTGGCCATTCTTGCCAGTCTTTACTTTGTAGCTGATGCGCCCGGCCTCGTCCTTGACTTCGCCCAAGGTGTGGCCCATGAATCGCTTGATCGAACTGATGGTGTTCTCGGGGTTGACGACAGCTTGCCGCTTGGCGGTGACGCCGACGAGTCGCTCCCCATTTTGCTTAAATCCTACGATGCTAGGCGTTGTTCGCCCGCCCTCGGCATTTGCGATGACGACCGGTTCTCCGGCCTCCATCACGGCGACGACCGAGTTCGTCGTTCCAAGGTCAATTCCTACTGTCTTTCCCATTTGTTAAACTCTTTGCTCAAATCACTTGAGTGCCTGAGACTCAATACTGTAGTTAACGTTTATTGTACCAAATGGGTTCCAGAAATTTAGGACCTGGCCGGGCAATTAGGCCGGAGCGCCAGCGACCCAGAGAAATTCATATTCCTCGGGGTCCTCGGCGAGTTCGTGGTTCACGGGAGAATCGAGGATCTCTTGCCAGCGCTGTTCAAGCTCGTCGTCGTCCCGAACAATGCGATCGAAGCTCTCGTTGTAGAAGGGGGGCCAGCGTTCGCCGGATTTTTTAACAATCGCCTTTCCGGTTTTCGTTTTGGCCCTCTCTACGATCTCCGCCAGTTCGTAGGGTTCTCCACTGGGAGCCTCGTTTACGGAGAAGATAAGGTTGGTCTCCCCCGGTAGAACGCAGACGATCACGAGGTTCCATTTTTTCCCTTCTGGCTTGAGCAAGGCTCGCAGGAGCAGTTGCCGTTCGGACTCGTCAAGGTCTCGTCGGTGGCGGAAGGTGACTAAGTAGTTCACATCGTCGGCTCGCCAGTGCGGAAGTCGTCCGCGCCAGATCGAGAAGTTGTTCCACCGCATTCCGAGAAAGATGATAGACGCTTCCTTGGGCTAAGTGCCTAGAGGCGGGGATTATCGAAATAGAATGGCAAATGCGATGTTGATTTCGGCCCTTATTGTTGGCAGTTTGATGGGATCAGGCTCGGGCAAAGCCCCGACGTGGTTGGACTTGAAGGTGGCGGGATACGCCTTGAAGTTCGATGATCAGAATCCGATGATCGGGGTTCACGATGCGAAGTCCGGCTTTTACTTGGTTCGCGGCGTGGAGTGCGATGGCGCGCATCTGCGAGTGACGCTGACCCGAGACCGGAAGATCGTCTCCGATGAGGGTTACCGAATCCCTGGATACAAACCGGTCGACGGGATTGAGCGGTACCTGACACTCAAAGAGAAACCGCTTTCGACCTTGAGCACCGGCAAGGGCATCAAGATTGGAGACTCTCCGCAACGCGTTCGTACGTTGCTCGGGGCAGCGACCAAAACGCAGAAGACGGGGAGTCGGAAGCAGTTTGACGAGATGACCTACTTTTGGCGGGACGTCAAGAACGGCGAGGGGTGGGAGTGGACGAACACCTACACCTTCAAAGGCGGCAAGTTGATCGAGATTTCCTTCAACCGCGAAGCCGTTCCTGGTTGTTAGGCGATCCCTTCTTTCGCTCGTAGGGCCTTGATGACGTCTGGACCGCCAGAGAACTTCTTGGCGAGCGGGCTCTTGGGTTCGATGACGCGCCAGAACGGGGCCACTTCAGAGTCAGGGGCGCCCTCTTGCATCCTCTCGTAGGACTCCTCGGCGACGATTCGAACAAAGATGCCAGTGGTGAGTGGGCAGGTGGCGTCGGCGCCGTTCTCCTGTGCAAGGCTCTCTCTGATCTGGGCGATGGTGCGGGTTTGCCCTTTGGGGATATCGGCGATGAGTTGCTGGACGATGAGGGGCGTGGCGATATAGAGACGTGTCCCGGCGGGCAAGCCCATCATGGGTTTGTCCAGCGTTTCCACTTTCGCCAGACTCTTTGAATGGAGCTTTTCCGACCAGGATTTCGGCATCTTAACTCAGCGCGTCGTCTCCGCGTTCTCCCGTTCGAATGCGAACGGCTTCGAGGACTTCGCTGACGAAGATCTTTCCGTCGCCAATTTCACCGGTTTGGGTGGCACCGATGATGGTTTCGAGGGCGGTATCCAGATCGTCGTCCTTCACTACGACGTCGACTTTGAGTTTCGGGAGCAAGTTGACGGCGTAGGTGCTACCCCGGTATTTGTCGGTGCGCCCGAGTTGGCGGCCGTAGCCTCTTACTTGCTCACAACTCAGACCATGAATACCGGCGTCTTCTAACGCTTGCTTGACGTCGTCGAGTTTGTTGACTCGGATGTAGGCTTCGATTCTTTTCATTTTTGGTTTTTGAATTTTGATTTTAGATTGGATTCTTACCCATTGTTTGTTGAGCACCCAGAATCAGCTGCTTTGCCAAAGACAGGCTATTGTTTATTCCCTCTCCCCTCTAGTCTCGGACAGTCTTCGGTGCAGCGACTTTCTTGAGGCAACACATATAGCGACAATCTCATTAAATTCACGGTGCAGAGGCGCAAAATCGTCACTTCTGTCATTCAAAACCTCCGCAAGAAGTTCTAACCAATATTGGGACTCATCAGCTTCCTCGACCACCAAACCAAGTTTGGCTAACATCTCAGGACCGGATCTGGCGCGGCAGGCAGCCCGATAGTTAGCTCCCACTGAGGTTGCGCTTCTTACAAGTTGGCGCCCCAGAACCTGAACGGTGGAATCGGAAGGAAGATCTTGCACGACCTGAATCGATTTGATTGCGAGTTGTTTTGTTCTTTCTTTAAGTTGATCCTCGTTCATGGATTGGCATTCCGTCTTACTTAGTTTCGCACGGAACTTTATGGAGCCATCCCAGTTCTTAACATTCCGCTAAAGGGTTTGCTACCTATGTTAAGTCCTAAACCGCTTTGCGGTACGTCCTTAGTACGGGTGAATAATCGCGCGTTTTTGATCACGACTTTGCTTTGCTATGGTGGGGCGGCTTTGGTGGCTCTTTTGGCGGTCTTGGGGTTTGTGGGACTGGCGGGGGATCCGGGGCTTAGTTGGGCTTTGATCTTGGCGGGGCTGTTGTTAGCCGGGGCGGGGGTAAATGCTCAGACGGCGATGCGGGCCCAGGCCGAAGCAGCGAAGCGGGCGCTCAGTGACGCAGATTTGGCGCGGACTCAGCTTGAGAGACAGCGGACGGCGGTGGATGCGCTGGGGGACGGGCTGGATGTGGCGATCTTTATCTGCGATGGGCGCGCGGGGATTCGGTATGCCAACCGTCGCGCGATGGAGTTGTTTCGCATTGAGAACGCGGTCGGGCGATCCATTTTGGCGATTACGTTGAGCTACGACCTCGAGCAACTCGTGCTGGAAACGTTCCGGTTGAAGGAGGCCAAGCATTCGGAGCTGAACTTTTCGTATCCGGTCGAGCGCGTGGGATTGGCAAAAGCTTGGCCGAGCGACGAGGATTCCGAACACGTCTATTTGAGCATCTACGAGATCACCGATCTACGGCGACTTGAGCGGGTGCGGCAAGACTTTGTATCCAACGTTTCCCATGAGTTAAGAACGCCGCTCACAATTATTCGAACCATGGCGGAGACTTTGCTGGACGACGATCCGCCCGATCCCGAGCTTTCCAAGAAATATCTGCCCAAGGTGATCTCGGAAGTAGATCGACTCTCGACTATCTCTAACGATCTGCTGATCCTGAGTGCAGCGGAATCTAATCCCGTGCGCAAACACAATTGCGATATTGCGGAGACCTTCCGATCCGTCCTGGATCAGTTGACCAAGAAGGCTTCCGACAAGGGCCTCGACTTGATCTACCAGGGCCCGAAGCAATTCTTTATCGAGGCGAATACGGCACAGATGACTCAGGTGGCAATCAATCTGATTGACAATGCCATCAATTACACCCCGCAAGGTTCCGTGAAGGTCAACTTGAAAGATGAAGGAACTTTGGTGGAGATCGACGTGATCGATACCGGTCTTGGGATTTCCAGCGAGCACCTTCCTCGCATTTTCGAACGGTTCTATCGGATCGACAAAGCTCGTTCACGCGCAACCGGGGGCACGGGTTTGGGGCTTTCTATCGTGAAACACATTGTGGAATCGCACGGTGGGAAGGTTTCCGTGGAGTCCACTCTCAATAAGGGCTCGACCTTCGTTGTGAAGCTTCCGGTTGGAAACGTGGTCGAGCCCGAATCTGATTCTGGAATGCCCTAGGGCCGTTCCAGAATCAGCGAGTCGCCGGTGATGCCCGTGTGGGAGACCGGTGTAATGGCCACGGCGACGGGTCCGGTTGTGGTAACCGCCGTGGCGGGAGTGACGGATTGAAGTTGCCAAGTCTTGCCATCGAACACGGAAACGGCATAGAACTGGGCGTCCTTCGAGGCTTTCCATTGCACGGTCCAACCGTTGTCCACTGCCGTCTTTACGAGCGAAGGCTTGCCTGGCTTCTTGTCACCAAGCCAAGGCGAAGCGGGAATCAGGGCGAGGTCTTTGTATGGCCCTTTCTCTAGGGCCGTGGCAACGCCGTTAAAGTCTCCCATAAACGCCTTCATGCTGAAGTGGACATTTCCAGTCGCGCCGGGAGTATCTCGAGTGATTTCAACTTGATCAACCACTTCCTGAGCGGGCCAGTTGCCCTCGCTGGGACTGGTTCGCCCCGTGAAGTTACCGGGCCAAAGGTGTCTCTTGGCGGTGTTCTCCTTCACCCACCAGTTCAGAAGGGTGGGATAAGCCTGGGCAGTTTGCTTGATGGGCCAGTAGAGTTGGGGTGTGAAGTAGTCGCACCAGCCTTTTTGGTACCACTTGAGCGCATCGGCATACAGATCGGCGTATTGGTCGACTCCGGCTTTAATGCCTTCGGGATAGCCCGGTCGATAGATTCCGAAGGGACTGATCCCGAACTTCACCCAACGTTTGGTTTGCTTGATCTCTTTGTAGAGCGCCTCAATGAACGAGTCGACATTGTGGCGTCGCCAGTCACCTCGGGAGGTGGAAGAACCCTTGCGAGAGAGGCGGCTGAAACTGGGCTCATCAGGAAATTCCATTAGCTTTCCATCCGGCCCCTTCTCTTTATAAGGATAAAAGTAGTCGTCGATATGCACACCGTCGACGTCGTATCGCTTGACTACGTCGAGCATCACATCGAGGGAACGCTTTTGAACGGCAGGCTCACCTGGATCCATCCAGAGATACTTGCCGTAAGACTTCACCACAGATGGATTGGTCCTACTAATGTGATTTGCCGCGACAGGTCCCTTTTGGGCGGGGTGTAAGGCACGGTAAGGGTTGAACCAGCAATGGAGTTCAATGCCTCGCTTATGGGCTTCTTCTACGGCAAATTGAAGGGGATCCCAGTATGGCTTCGGCGCCTGGCCCTGGGCTCCGGTCAGATATTCCGACCACGGCTCCAATTTGGAATCGTAGAGGGCGTCCGCGCTGGGGCGGACTTGGAAGATCACGGCGTTCAGATTCATTTCTTTCGCCTTATCCAAGATCTTGAGCAACTCGGACTTTGCCTGAGCGGTGGGAATGCCGCGCTTACTGGGCCAGTCGATGTTATCGACGGTGGCGACCCAAACGGCACGGAACTCTCTCTTGAATGTAGGTAGCGGGGGGAGATCTGATTGCACGACGTTCATTCCGCTTGCACAACTGAGGGCAAGCACGGCTATGGTCAAGCTCATATCCCTTTCATTGTGCCACGCAAAAAGTGGCATTTTCGGTAATGCGGAAACTGTGGCGAACAGTTTGCTGGTTTGAAGTCACTAGAATGTTAGCCATGCGTCGCACTGCCCTTTTCTCGCTCCTTCTGATCTTGGCGGGCTGCGGATCGCACTCCTCTTCGCCGGTCACATCGACCCCGGCTTTAGCGCCCGCCGATCCTTGGACGATGACCAGTCATGACACTAAGGCGGAGACCCCGGCTCTCCTTTGGAACGGTCAAATTGGGTTGCGCATTGGAGCGGATGGTACGGGAGCGGGCTCGATGTTCCTCATCGACGCCTACGAGGCAGCGGGTGAGGAGAAGATCTTGCCCCAGCCCAATTTGCTTGCGGCCACCTGGAAAGCGGGGACGGCGAAGACGACGCTTTCTCCGGTGGGAGCGACCGACTACTCCCAGGTATTGGATATGAAGACGGGAGTCCTCACCACGTCTTGGTCTCAGCAGGTAGACAGCAAGGGGGTGAAGGTCAAAGTTGAGAGTCTGGTGCATGCGACGATGCGAGTCGTGGCCCAACGGTGGACCATCAACTCGGACGGGTTCATAGAGTTGGCTTACGACTGCCCCGCACCTGCCCAAACCACGATCGACAATTCGAGCAGCAAGATGTTTCTGGCCGACTGGTATTTGCCAGGTCAGCGCAAGGTCTCGGAACACGATTCGCTTGTGGGTGATGCTCATGTGGCGGCCGCCAAAGGAGCCCTGCCTTGGATGGCCAGCAATGGAATCTTTGTTTCGGCGGCAGCGGACAAAGGCAAACCTTTGACCTTCACTCGAACTCTCTTCGTAGGTCGGGAATTGAGTTCAAAAAGCGCCATCTCCCTCGGGGAGGTTAAATCTGACGAATTCAAAGCACGGATTGTTAAATCCGAACCTTTTGGGTCGGTTCTAGAGGATCACCTGAAGCAGTTTGCCGCCGAATGGAAAACGGACATTGAGATCGATGGTCCGGTGGAGGATCAGCAGGCGATTCGATCATTTGTCTATTACTTGCGCGGCGCCATAAGCCCTTATGGGGAAATGTCCGTCAGTCCGATGGGGCTCAGCAGCGACATCTACTTTGGGCACGTCTTTTGGGACGCCGACATATGGGTCTTTCCCGCGCTGGCGCTCACCGACCCCGAGCGGGCAGCAGCGATTTCCAGGTACCGCCTGGATCGGGGGAACCAGGCAAGCGCAAATTTTCAAGGTTGGGTATCTGCCGAACGACCAACGGCCAGTGGAAAAATGGGGCCGGTTACACTTGACGGGCTTCTGACTGGTGAGAAGTATCCATGGGAGTCCAGCGTCTCTGGAAAGGAAACGGTCCCCGGTCCGAGCCAGTTCGAAGAGCATATCTCTGGCTCGGTAGTCTTTTCCTTGAAGCAGTCGGAGGCCCTGGGACTCATTTCAAAGTCTCCCGTCTTTCAGGTGGGCAGTTACTACGCAACCCGAGCGGTGGCCGACGCAAATGGCCTTCGGGAAATAAGAGCGACGGTGTCTCCAGACGAGCATCATACGGGCGACAACGATCTCTACACGAACCTGCTGGCTATGTGGTCTATCAATGAGGGCAAATGGCCGGAAAAACCGACATTCAAACTCCCCAAAGACGACCAGACCTTTCTCACCTACGACAACGACCGTCTGAAGAGCTATAAACAAGCCGCGGCGGTGCTGAGCATCTATCCGCTTCAGTACCCGCCTGCGGAGGCACAGGCGAAAACGATGATGGATCGGTTTGCGGACAAAGTGATCAAAAATGGTCCGGCGATGACCGACTCGGTTCATGCATTGATCTGGGCCCGATTGAGTGAGGCCGAAAAAGCATATGCAACTTGGCACGAGAGTTGGAAACCGTTTATGCGAGAGCCTTTTCTGCTGTTCAGCGAGAAGCGAAGTTCCAGTCGCACCTATTTCACCACCGGGGCGGGCGGGTGCCTCCAAACCGTCCTCTATGGATTCGCGGGTATTCGGATCGATACCAGGAAAGCCCCGGGCGCGAAGTGGTCAACTCCATTGAAGGCGGGATATGTGTTGAGCGTTGCTCCGCATCTGCCATCCGATTGGAAGAAACTGACCCTGCGCGGGATTCACATTCTCGGGAGGAGTTACACGTTTCAGATAGCAGGAAGCGAAGTCAACGTAAATCAGGACAAATAAAGAACCACCAAGGGTGTTTTTTTCGTTTACACTACTAAGGAGGATTTGCCCTGACAGGGTGAAATCGCTTCTCGGAGCATCCTGGTTGACACTTAAACCAAACCTCCCGAACACCGAGAATCGCGAATTGCTCGCGACTTCTCGACAATGCTCCGACCCCCATGACGCTCCGCATGCCGACGTCATGAATCCACTTACAAGGAGAACAGGCTCATGCCCAATGTTGTTTTCACGATAGATTGCGAAGGTGCACATCACGATCGTTGCTACACGCCTGATTACATTAAGGTTTTCGAGGCGGAATTTGTACCGGCGACGTGGCTTGTACACGTTTCTCTCAAGGACCCCAGCGCGAATACGAATTTGTACTATCACGAGTTCGTGCACAAGATTCCCAGTTGGCATGAAATGGGAATGAAGGTGAATTTTGAGAACGAGCGCGGTTACGTGGAGGATCCGAAAGAGCGCGCCAACATCATCTGGCTCGCAAAAGACACCCTGAAATCACACATGATCAAAGTGACTGCGTTCCGAGCAGGCGCCTTTGCACTCTTACCCAGCGATATTCCCTACCTCGAAGAGATTGGGATTGTGGTGGACAGTTCGGTGATTCCCGATGCCGATTACAAGATGTTTGTCGATTGGCATGGGGCACCCCATGAGCCTTACCACAGCGACAAAAGCGATCTGAAGAAGGAGGGTAACAATCGCGTTCTGCACATTCCCGTAGCAACCCATAACGGTCAACACGGCTATTTGGACTCCGGTTTCGCAAGTCTAGAGCCACTTTTTGAGGCGAACAAAGATTGTGGAGTGATTTGTCTGGGGCTACGCGACTATCACGACTCGGTCGAGGACCTGCAAAAAACGATTCGGTACTTCCGCGACCGGGGTGCGCATTTTACGACCCTGACGCAAGCCGCCAGTGAGCATTACGAGCATCATGAAGCTCTGGCGGGAGTTCGGTAGTTCTCCTTGTCATCCCCGGCTCTTCCGGTCGGGGATGACCTTAACGAAGTAAACTAGCCCCGATGGCCACCGCGCACGCTCGAGGTACATCCGCCTTGCGGGTCTACCTGGAGATGATCAAGTTCGAACACTCCATCTTCGCCCTTCCCTTCGCGATGATCGGCATGATGTGGGGCTCACTTACCCTCCACGGATCGGCTTGGCCGGGTGTCGAGAAGTTTCTACTTATCGTAGTGGCGATGGTGAGTTGCCGAAGTGCGGCGATGGCTTGGAATCGAATCGCCGATCGGGAAATTGACGCTCGAAATCCGCGAACCAAGATGCGCGCGATTCCAGCCGGCTTGCTGACCCTTCGCCAGTCTTCTATATTCTTTTACGGAAGCTGCCTCATCTTCTTTTTGGCGGCGTTTCTTCTGAATCCTCTGGCCTTCTATCTCAGCCCGATCGCCCTCGGGACGACTTTGTTTTACTCGGTGACGAAGCGGTTTACGCCTCTTTGTCATTTTGTGCTAGGTCTTTCACTGGGAATTGCCCCGGCGGCGGCGTGGATTGGAGCTACGGGAACCCTTCACTGGGCGATCGTCCCGATCACGTTTGGAGTTCTGTTTTGGACAGCGGGCTTCGATCTGATCTACGCCCTGCAGGACGAGGACTTCGACCGAGAGAATGGGCTGAGGTCAATGCCGGAGACGATTGGCAAGGTTGGGGCACTGCGATTGAGCCGAGTTTGCCATTTGTTAGCGGTTGGGCTCTTGGCATTGGGTGGCTACCTTGTTCACGCGGGTCCCGTTTACTACGGAGGAGTCGCCTTTGCCGCTGCACTTTTGATCTACGAACAGAGCCTGGTGAAGCCCGACGACTTGAGTCGCGTGAACCTAGCGTTCTTCACGCTCAATGGATTTGTATCGATCGGGGTGTTTGTTTTCGCTTTGATCGACATTCTGATTCGCTGATTGGTCATCCTTGAGGGATGTTTGCGGCTCTTCTCGCGCTTGCGGCGCCAGCTATCTCCGTCGATAACATCTCCGATGGGACGGAAATTCGTTATCCTCTCGTTCTTCTCAAAGGTTCGGCCTCGGGCTCGACCATTAAGGTCAACGGATTGGAATTTCCAGTCGTCGATGGAAAGTATCGCGCGCTAGTCGAACTAAAGCCGGGGAAAAACGATGTCAAACTCCTTGCCGGATCCTCGGTGGGCGCGATCAAGTTGGCTTATAAACCAGCCACGACCAAGTACCGTGTCGAACCGATTTGGTTAGTTTCCAAAGATGGCGACGGTTCGTACTACACCACTTTTCCCGGTCGCGATCAGAAAAAGTTTGAGAAGTTCGACCTTGCTTTGAAGATGATGCAGTCCTTTTCCGCCGAGGCGATGAACGATGCAGGTTATGGCCGCAAGACCTTTTCATTGGATTTTGACGGCAAAGGTATGGTCAAAGTGAGGCAGGTCCGGCTTCCCAAGACAACGGCTGAGCTTCATGCGATGGAAGACGGGCAGATTTGGTCGCTGGCTTACGATACGATCAAGACCCAGCTACCGGAAGCGACGACCAAGTGGGCGGCATTGCTCTCGGCCACTTCATTCGATCCTGCGACGAAGAAGAACCTTTCGCACTTCGCTTTGGGCGGTGGCGCTTTGGCTTGTTTCGGAGCAGGGAGCATGGACTACTGGCCCGCCACATTAGGTGAATTGCCGAAGGTCTGGGCCGACGGGACCGTGATCGAGTCAGGTTCACGGTTTGAGGACAGCGCGGGGCGGAGTACCGTTTGGGCCAACGTTTCGACGGCTTACGGCGCGTTTTTGCACGAATTGGGGCACACGTTCGGATTGCCCCATACTGCTGATCGATACGGCATTATGTCGCGTGGGTTCGACTTCTTTAATCGGCGGTTCGTCATCGTCGAACCGCCTAGCAAGCACCATGCCGAGCCGATGCAATTTGGGCCGACTGAGATGGCATATTGGGATCCTCACTTTGCGGCTCGGTTGAATTGGAGCAAGTGGTTTCAGCCTGATCGAACGGACACCAAGGATACGCCCGGGCCTAGAATACGGGTCGATGGCGACAAGGTTATCTTTACGGCATCGCAGGGAATTCGAGTGATTGGCGCGGAGAGCGATAGCCTGCCCGCAGTTTGGCGGCAATTTATGGAAAAGGATGCGCCCAAGCAAGCCTCTTGGTCCCTTAATTGGTTGCGAAATAGAATCGGAGGCAAGGGCAACTATCGAATCACGGTTGTGGACGGCGACGGCAATCAGGCAACCTATGAGGACAAGCGTGGTTAGGCGGAAACCTTCGACTTTCTTGCGCATAACTTGCACAAATCCGCCATTCGACCTATTCTCGGAAACTCTGACCTGGGAGTAAACGTCTCGATAATTGACGCATATCCTCCTTCCCTCTGGTAGAAGACTTCCCCTCTTCTCCAGAACCACCACAAAGGGCCCCTTCCCTCAGGGGCCCTTTCCTTTTTTTAGGCCATCAGCCCCTGGAGATCTGCGGCTTCTTCGAACCGCAATCGCACGACGTAGCGATCGCCTTTACGCGTCGTGTCCAGGACCCAGGCATAGATGGCTTCGGCCATTCCGGCTATTTCGAGCTTGACTCGATCACCGGGGGTTCGAGCGGCTTGCGACCTTATCCGGGCGCCACAAGCCGAGATATCGATGAGGCCGACCCGATCCCCATCGAGCTTGGTTTGGAGGTGTCCGACTTCGCCTATCCGGAGAGCATCTCGTCGGTCCTCCAATCGCCAAGTTTTGGGTACAGCCGCCACGAGGATGGAAGGACGCTCATGTCGGGCCTTCAGAAAGGTCTGAAAGATCATGACGCCCCCCGCCATTACCGTTTCGACGATCATTGGCTCCCCTACTTTGAGAGGGACGTAGTTGTCCCGCTGGAGAGGGGGCGTAAAGGTCCATCCTTCAGGGGTTACGCCCACGAAATGCGAGCGGTACGCGGCTCCCGAAGTGACGATTCTCAATACGGCATTGATCTCCGGTACGGGTGGTTTCTTTCGAGTAAAGAGTTTCATGAGTCCGAAGCCGCCAAGGGTCGATCCGGCGAAAAGGCCCGCCGTTCTTAGGATGAAATCACTCTGTTCCGACACTTTTTGCTGTACCTCCAATCTCTTCCTTGAAGGCAGATTGCGCGTTAGCATAATGCTTTAGCGCTTCACCAAGGTTGATCTGAGCTTCGGCGAGGGCATCCTCGTCGTTCGTGGCGATGAAGCCACTCAGATCAGTCAGGGATTGGATAAGCAAGTTAAGGGCCAGAATCCGTCTTTCATGAGAAGACTGGTGAATTCTTGGGGCTTGAACGTTCGAGACCATCGCAAGGCAAGCATTGACGACTGCCTTTAGATCATCGGCTATTTGTTTGACTTCTGGATCAGTTCTTCGCACTCTTGCGCGCTGATGAAGCGTTCTTAAATCGTTTCCAAGTACGGTGACCTTACGGTCCAAAACCTCAACGACGTCGGTGTACCTGGCGGCGGCGTCTTGGGGCGCGGTTGCCAAGCCCAGTTCGGTCGCTTTGGCGAGATCGGCAAGGACGGCGTCTTTTTGACCGAGGAGCGCATTGCAGAGGGCATGACGGAACCATGCATCTGCGGTGGGTTTGTCTTTAATGAGGGCATCGAGATGCTCCAGAGCCTGCTGTGGTCGCCCTTTAGCCAAGTTCACCTCCGCGAGAAGCATTCGGGTCTCGCGACTATTGGGGTCGCGTGCAACAGCCTCGTTGAGATCTGCCATAGCCTCGTCCTCTCGACCCGCCTGCATCCAAGCGCGGGCAGCCATGGCGCGCAGTTCGACTTTGTCAGGCAGTAGTTCGGCGGCACGGCGCGCTTCCTTGGCAGCCAGTTCCGGTTCGCCGACCAGAAGTAACGTTCGGACAAGAGCCATTCGTCGCTCTAGATCTTGGGGAGCGACATCGACCGCGTCGCGAAGAATCAGTACAGCTTGTATTCCCTGTCCCGACTTAATCAAAACGTCAAGGTCCTGGAGAAGTTGCTTGTTGTCGACTTGAGGCGCTTTGATCGTCGTGGCTTCTGAGGGGACATCCGGCTGTAGCCCAGGCGAGGCATTGGGGGTATTGATGCGAGGGCTAAAGGTCTGTCCTTTCAGCGGGCCGGTCTTGAGAAATTCGGTCCAGGTTCGAATGAGGGACGCGGCACAGTCGTCCAGCATCAATCCATCGGGGCCATTGATGGCGATCATCCGGTCTTCAAGTTTCGTCGTTTCGGGCTTAAAGACTTTGGTGACGTTTCCCTTTTTGTCCTTGGTGACAGTCGGCTTTATATCTTGGTCCGACTTCAAGACTTCAGTGGCCTTCTCCGGGTCCTTCCAAACGAGTTTGCCGTTCTTGAATAACTGAATGCGCCCCAGAACATTGCCGCCGCGCTGGTAGGTCCGAATGAAGATGACGTATTCGAGTTTGAGTTTTTTGGCCACGTCCGATGCGGCCGCAATGCTTGGGACTTCGCTCGGCTTTTTTACAATGCCTTCATTGATGGCGGCACGAAAAATGGGATCGGCATTGCTCCAGGCCACGGGGGCGAGAATTCCCTCCTTTTCAAACTGCCCGGCCAGCATGTTTGTGACGGCGATGTTGGGATCGCCCAGTTCATCATTGGGCACCATCTCCTGAACGATGAGGACGCCGGAAAGCGCGTTGGCCGCCGAAGCAATGGCGGCGGCGACCAAAACGGGAAGGACTCTTCGCAGTCGCAATTAACCGCCCAGAACCTTGATTGCCTGTCGGCAACTATCGAGTTTGCTTTGCAGGGAAGCCTTGTCTCCACCAGCAGCAAGGGCCTGTTCGATGGCGTTGGCGGCGCGCTGATAGGCCATGATGGCATCGCTATTTCGGCCGAGGTTCTCATAGCAACGACCAAGACTTTGGTTGATCGTTGCGGGGTCTCCACCTTCTCGAAGCGCCCTTTCATAGGTGCTCGCGGCGGCGGCGTAGTTCTTCGTTTGGTACTGGCTACGCGCGGCCTGCATCAAGGCTTCGCGTCCGTTTGGCGAAACCGACCCACTGTTTCGGGAAGGCTTGCTGCCGCCTCGAGCGACCGAGATTTCAATGATGCCGGGATCGTCTTTGGGTTCGCTGGCTGACTTTACTGGGTCACCGGATTTGCCGTTGCCTAATGGGGTGGGCGCGGGGTCGTTTCCTCCATCGGGTTCCGTCGTATTCTCTTTGGGCGGATTTGGATTGGTGGCTGGACCACCAATGTTCCCCTCCGGTTTGAGAATGATAGGGGTATTTCCGCCATAGACGGCGCCTTCATTTGGCCCCGGAAGTCGATTGTCATTTCTTCCCCACTCGGGGAGATTGATATCTCTTCGAGGGGTCGTATTTCCTGGGGAGTTTTGATTCGTTATCGCTGGAGGCACCGTTGGGTCCTGCTGGACATTATTCGGTTGCGATGGGACCTGGTTTTGGGGCGTCTGAGGCTGATTTTGGGTCGCTCCCAGGATATCGCCGTACCGCATCGCCTCATTGGCGGAACCAGAACTGGACGCAACAAGCTGGGGAGCTTGAGGTTTGCTCATGGCCTTGGCAGCGATAGCGCCACCCGCGATGACCAGAACGGACGCGGCTACGGCGGCGACGATGGGAACGCGTCGATCCGTGCGGGGAACTTCCAGCTTATCGGCAACCATCAGATTTCGAAGATCGTTGACCTTGATCTTGTCCAACATTGAGTCTGGATTGAGAGCGACGACCCTTTCGAAGCACTCAAGCGCTTCGGCAATCTGGCCCTTTCGCTCGTGGCACATGCCCTTGAGAGACACCGCGGCGGCCGACGATGGGTTATTGTTGACCGCGGTTTCGGCGACCATCATCGCTTCGTCGGTTCGCCCATCGGCAAACAGTTTGTTACCATCGGCGATCATGGCGGTCAGCTTTTCGGTTGCTTCCGCAATATCTTCTTGTGCGAGTGAGCCGCCGCACTTCTTGCAAAAAGTGCTATCGAGGCTGTTCAGTGTGTTGCACTGCTTACAGGAAACCATAGTTGCTCCCAGGGCCGAGTCCTTCCCTAATCCTGACATTCTACCAAAGGCTCAAGAATTGAGCCAGAGGGGATCACGTCACTCGACCCTGTGAAAGGTAGACGGGTCAAGTCGCAAAAGTTACTCGAATCTTCTTCCCCCTTATACCCACCTTAAATCCGAAACTAGGTAAAATCGAGTTTATCTCGCACGAGTGTGGTTGCGCGGCCAGGTCCCCATGTGGGTTGTCAGCGCAAAAATCTAACCCGCTCGGAGGCAAACCTGGAGGTTTATTATGGTCCAGCTCAGCATGAAAGAGCTGCTGGAGGCCGGTGTTCACTTCGGCCACCAAACTCGTCGTTGGAATCCGAAGATGAAGCGATTCATCTATGGCGCGCGCAACGGCATCTACATCATCGATCTTCACCAGACGATCAAGCTTTTCGAAGACGCTCTTAACTACATCAAGAAGATCGTCGAAGATGGCGGAACGATTCTGTTCGTCGGCACCAAGAAGCAGGCTCAGGCCGCCGTTAAGGAAGCCGCACAGAAGTCGGGTCAGTATTGGGTTAGCGAGCGATGGCTCGGCGGCACCCTTACCAACTGGAAGACGATTTCCCTTCGAATTAACCGACTGAAGGAACTCGACCGAATGGAAGCCGACGGCTACTTCGAGCGACTGACCAAGAAAGAAGGTTTGAAGCGACGCGAAGAGCGAGACGAGCTGAACCGGTTCCTGGAAGGCATCCGCAACATGAACCAGCTCCCGGCTTGTATGTTCGTCGTGGACCTCAACAAGGAATCGATCGCCGTGGCCGAAGCTCGAAAGCTTGGTATTCCGATCGTCGCCATCGTTGACACCAACTGCGACCCGGATCTGGTCGACGTGGTCATTCCGGGCAACGACGACGCGATCCGCGCGATCAAGCTGGTCACGACCAAGGTCTGCGAGACGATCCTTGAGGCTCGCCCGCTGGACGAAGCGCTGACGGAAGGCACGATCATGGATAACGCCGACTTGGATGAAGACGCACAGGGTGGCGTACAGTTTGGTGCCGTTGAAGAAGAGCTTCTCCGCGCCTTCGGCGAAGACGAAGAAGTCACCGTCTAATTCAGAAGTCTGAAAGCGCCCAGTCTCTACTTTAACCGGGCGCTAACAATCCTACGTCAAATAGGATTTCACAAGGAAAGGTTTAAAAGAAAAATGGCAGGTTATACAGCAGCCGACGTTAAGCGACTCCGAGAGGAGACGGACGCCCCGATGATGGAGTGCAAAGCCGCTCTTGAAGAGGCAGGCGGCGATTACGAGCGAGCTAAGGAAATCCTTCGCGAGAAGGGCAAGGCCGCTGCAGGCAAGAAGGCGGGCCGCGCAACCAGCGCTGGTGTTGTCGCATTCGCGACTTCGCCGGATGGCAAGACCCTTGCGGGCGCGGTGGTTGAGTCGGAGACCGACTTCGTTTCCAACAACGAAGAGTTCGTCCGAATGGCTCAGGAAGTCGCCGACTACGTTCTGGCGAATGGCGCTCCTGAGGGTAACCCGATGGACGATCCGAAGTTCAAGGAACTGGCCGACAACATCATCGCCAAGTTCCGCGAGAACGTTCAGATCACCAAGGCCGTTCTGATCAAGAGCGATTCCCCGATCGTATCCTACGTTCACCACAACAAGACCGTAGGAACTGCGATCACCTCTGAGGGTGATAATGCCGGTACCGAGGCCGTCCGAAAGGTCGCCGTCCATGCCGCCGCGTTCCCGCCGGAAGTGGTTTCGAAGGATCAACTCTCTCAAGAGAAGCTGGAATCCGAGCTTGAGCTTGAGACCAAGCGCGCGATTGAAGAGGGCAAGGATGAAAAGATTGCTCGAAACATCGCTCAGGGCCGCGTCAACAAGGAATTCGTGAAGAAGGTCGTTCTTTTGGAGCAGCCTTTCTACATCGATCCGAGCAAGACCGTAGCCCAGTACTTGGCGGAAGAGGCCAAGGGCGCGAAGATCACCGGATTCGTCTTCCTGGCCGTCGGTCAGTAAGCGTCAACTCTCGCCCCGCCGAGCGCAATTGCACTCGGCGGGGTTTTTTGTTTGTGAGTTGGCGAGAGATCGTTTAAAGTATGCGGTGATGTTTGCCGTCGGTCTCGCCCTTTGGGTTCTCCAAACCCCTTCAAATCTCGGCCCCATGGAGGACATTTCCAAGGATCTGTCCCCTCTGCTGTCGATTCCGAAAGAGGTCCAACTGGTTGGCGTGGGGGAAGCGACTCACGGGAGCCGGGAAATCTTTCAAATGAAAGACCGAATCTTTCGCTTTCTTGTCGAGAAGCGGGGCTTTACGGTCCTCTTGATGGAGTCCAGTTTGCCCGCAACGATTCCGATGGACGAGTACGTGACTCAGGGCAAGGGGAAGGTCGAGGATGTGGTCAAGGGTCAAGGATTCTGGACCTGGTCGACGGAGGAGCTACGTGATCTTCTGGTTTGGATGCGGCAGTACAACCTTGATCCGAAGCATACGCGGAAGTTGAGGGTGGTGGGGGTGGACTGCCAAAACGAAATGGCGATTTTTAGTCACCTGGTTGAAGCGTTCAAAGAGGCGGGGTTGAAGGAGTATCCCCCATTGAACGATCCAACGTGGAAGTTCACCTATCTCCGCAAGTTGGAGGAAGCAGGACCGTCCGGTCGACTCTATAGTCGTCAACCTCTGATCGATTTGATGTCAAAGACGATTGATGAAGCGGCACCCAAGCTGAGCCGAGAACGGCTGGCGATGGCCCGGCAGGTTGGGAACAGCTATGCGCAGTTTTGGAGCATCATCGAGCCCGAATACCTCCGCGAAGACCGAGACAACCTGATGGTCGCTCTCAAAGGAGATTCAGAGAGTCTTTCGAAGGCTCTCCAAGGAGCGATGGAAATCAAGGACTTGTCCGCAGAAAGTCGAAGCGTGATCAAGGCGTTGATGGCCCTCCAAGGCTCGGGAAAGCCCACTTTCTCTTCGAAGGACTTGCGGGTGACCGCCAAGGAACTTGAGTCCAAGGGGGGAGAACACGCGCTGGCCGTGTCCCTTCTCCAATTGTTCGCGATCAATCTTGAACTGTCCACCTTGCCGAAGATCCCCCGAGAGCCGGCGATGGCGGCGAATACCAGGTGGGCTCTTAAGACTTACTTACCCGGACAGAAGGCGATGATTTGGGCACACAATAGCCACATTGGGACGACGTATGATTCAGGAAAGCCGCTCATGCTGGGGGCGTATCTGAAGGAAGATTGGGGAAGCAAGTACTTCCCCATCGGCATCGCTTTCGGCTCGGGTGGCTTTAACGCCGTAGGGAGTCAAGGAACTATCGAGTCCTTTGAAGTTGGTCCACCCAAGGAAGGATCTTTTGATTTGGCCCTTTCTCAAGCTGGCAAGGAAGTCGGATTCTTGAACTTCGACAAGGCGAATGAAGAAACGAAGCGATGGCTCAGTCTAAGTCACCCTTGGCGAAATATTGGATCAAGTTATTACCCAACACAAGCGGAAAGATTTTACGAACCGCTCAAGCCGAGAGAGCTGTTTCGGGGCCTTGTTTTCTTGAACAAGGTCACGCCCTCTCGGCTTCTGAAGTAAGGGTCAGTCGCAGCGCCAATACCAAGTGTCGTCGTACGCGGCGCCGGACCCGGTGGCTTCGCCCGACATGTGGCCCAGGGGGTCTACCTTGGTTTTGTCGAACTGGCCTGCGGAGACGACTCGCTTGGCATGCGAGTCTGAGTAGATCACCGCGCCGCCCTGGGAATCCCAGTGTTGGAAATAGCCGCAGTCGTAGCCATAGCGGGTGCAGTCGGGGTCGTTCTTCTTCTCAAAGAACTGCATCATCTCGAGCCGAATGATGCGGGTATTGGCGGGGTCTTCGCTCTGGGTGTCGGTAACCGTCCACGAAGTGGTGTACAGGCTGTTGTTGCCGCTGGACTCTCCGGCGGCGACAGTGAACATGCACTTATCGAATCGATAGGACGTGCCATAGGCTGCCCAATAGCTGTTCTTGGTTACCCCGGCGAGGCCGGGATCGGAAGCCAGATAGGGACCACCGTTATCAAGCGGGCTCTTGAAGATCTCCTTGTTCTTGGAATAGGGGAGGAGGAGGACCTCAGTGCCCTTGTGGTTTGTTAGGCCCGCGTAGGCAGGATTTCCGCCGGGATCTTGGGTGTTGTACGCGTAGAAGATGGGCGCGGTGTCATCGTAGTCCCCCATGTACATCTTCTGGCAGGTGCCGATCTGCTTGGCGTTGCTGAGGCAGGCGGTCTGCTTGGCAGCTTGCTTGGCTTGAGCGAAGACCGGGAAGAGGATGGCGGCGAGAATCGCGATGATCGCGATGACGACGAGGAGCTCGATGAGCGTAAATGCAGCGCGGCGATTGCTGGATTGCTGGATTGCTGGATTGCTGGATTGCATGGATGCCTCCGATTTGATATGTGAGCGCCACCAATCGCGATTGCGAAGGGGGCTCCTGCATCGGAGGCCGGCTTCCACAATCCCTACACCGGTACTAACCGGATCAGGTTCAAGGGGTCTTTCGATATCTCAATCGAAACTCTCAGCCATGCGGCTCCCCCTGCGGGCGGTTCTCTGGTCTTTATTATGACTTAGCGGAAGCGAGCGGCGTGGGCCGGGTTAGTGGCAGGGTCTTTGAAGGGCCTCGGTGGGCTGAAGGTGATGGGCAATTGCGCGCCTTCTTTCTGAAGGTCCTGGTCTAGCCTTTTGGCTAAATATCTCACTCGGTTAGGTTCTTGAACGGCGAGGTCGGTTCGTTCGTAGGGGTCTTTCTCCAGGTTGTAGAGTTCCTGCGAGTTGTAGTCCCACCACCGGACTAATTTCCACTTCCCTTCCCGATAGACGCTATACGGGCTAATGACGCCGCCAGCCCAATAGTGGGGGTAGTGCCAGACCATTGGGGCTCGTTTGATCTTTCGGTTGGCAAAGGCGGATTTGATGTCGATGCCATCTAGACCCTGAGGAACTCGTGCGCCCGCCAAATGGGCCAGGGTTGGAAAGAAGTCGGTGGAAACGATGGGTTGATCGGAAACGGAACCAGGCTTAGTGATGCCGGGGATCTTGACGATCAAGGGCACTCGAATTCCGCCTTCGTAGGGAAAGCCTTTTTGGGCACGGAGAGGAGCGTTGCTGGTGCTGTTGGCGAAGTGAGTGGCGCCGCCGTTGTCAGAAGTGAAGATCACGATGGTGTCGTTCTCCAGGCCAAGCCGCTTGATCTCGGTATTGATACGTCCCACGCCATCGTCTACCGACTTCACCATCGCCGCATAGATGGGGCTCTTTTGGCCGCCGTCGGGCATGGCGTCCTGGAAGGCGTCAATGTCCACTTGCTTGCCCATGATGGGGGCATGAACCGCATAGTGGGCCAAGTAGAGGAAAAATGGTTTTGCTTTCTCCGCGTCGATAAACTTGATGGCTTCGTCGGTCAGTCGATCGGTTAGGTACTCGCCCTCGGCGCCGCCGGATTCGGCGAGGCCGGGAACCCGGTGGTCGTTCCCTTCTTTGCCGTAGGGCCAGAAGTAGGAGGCGGGATGACCCATGTGCCCTCCAGCGATGTTAATGTCAAAACCGTGCGCCTTCGGCCCCATTTTGTCGGCATCGTCTCCACCCAGGTGCCATTTTCCGATGGCCGCGGTGACGTAGCCTTTTTCCCGCAAGACTTGAGGGAGGGTCGTCTCGGACATTGGGAGACTCATTTGCCACTTGGGAATCTTGTGAACGGCGTCTTTCGGAGCCCCTTCGCCTTCAATCCAGTCGGTGATGTGTAACCGCTGGGGGTTTTTGCCGGTCATGATGGCGGCGCGGGTGGGGGAGCAGACGGCGCAAGAGGCGTAGCCGTTCGTCAAGCGAGCGCTTTCCTTTGCCAGGGCGTCGATGTTTGGAGTGCGATAGAACTTGCTTCCATTCGCGCCGATGTCTTTCCAGCCCATGTCATCGATCAGGATAAAGACGATGTTGGGGGGTCGCTTGGCGGGAATTCCCAATACGGCGGCGGCGACGATGGAAACAAGCATGTTTCCTACCGTAGCTAAAGGCTCTAAAACAAAAATAGCCCGGCAAAGACTTGCCGGGCTATTTTTCTGGCTCTAGCGCGCTTAGGCGTAGGCGAGTTCGACGATCTTAGCAGCGGCGGCCTGAACGGTCGCGGCCGGGATGACTCGGCTGCCTTCCAGGATCTTTCGACCTTCCTCGGCGGCGGTGCCTTCGATTCGGGCGACGACGGGGATCTTGACGTCGAGTTCATCGAACGCCTGAAGAACGCCCTTGGCCACTTCGTCGCATCGAGTGATACCACCGAAGATGTTGATGAACAGGCCCTTGACGTTCTGGTCCATCATGACCAGTTCCACGCAAGCCTTTACGCGCTCGGCTTGGGCTCCGCCTCCTACGTCGAGGAAGTTAGCAGGCTTTCCGCCAGCGGCGTTGATCTCGTCGAGCGACTGCATGACAAGGCCCGCGCCGTTGCCCATGATTCCGACTTCTCCGCCGAGATTGACGTAGGCGATGCCGCGCTTGACGGCTTCGGCCTCGATCGGGTGCTCAGCGCTGTCGCTGGTGGTGCCCGCGTATTCCTTGTGTCGGAAGAGCGCGTTGTCATCGATGGAAACTTTGGCGTCGGCAGCGATCAAGCGACCTTCCGGCGTCAGTGCGCAGGGGTTGATCTCGATCATGTCGGCGTCGGACTCGATGTACGCCTTCACGAGCTGCTTGATCATGGAAACCATTTGGCTGTGGGCTTCCTTGGGAAGGTTGGCGTCCTTGACCGCCTTTCGGAGTTCAAAATCGCAGAGGCCCCAAGCCGGATCCACGTTGAGCTTCACGATGGCGTCCGGATTCTTCTCGGCGACTTCTTCAATTTCCATTCCGCCTTCGACGCTGAGCATCACCAGGAGTTTTTGGGTGGCTCGGTCCAGAAGGACGGCGACATAGAATTCTTTAGCGATATCGACGGTCTCGGCAATCAAGACCTTGTCGACGATCATTCCCTGGGGGTTCTGGTTGCTGACCAGGCGCTTGCCGATCAGGTCCTTGGCGAAGTTCGCGGCATCGGCGGCGGTTTCGAACAGCTTAACGCCACCGGCCTTACCGCGGCCACCCATGAGGACTTGGGCTTTGACCACGACCTTTCCGCCGAGCTTTTCGGCGATCGCGCGCGCCTCTGCCGGATCGCTGGTTACGTCGCCCTGGGGAACGGGCACACCGTACTTAGAAAGGAGCTCTTTGGACTGGTATTCGTGAAGCTTCATACGAGTCCAAAGAATACCCCTTTTGCGGAAACGTCCCGGACTAGAAGCGCACGCCTTTGATTCGGCAACGCACCTTGTATACGGAGGACTGGGCGGTGACGTAGAGCGTCTTGGCGTCATCCTCACCCCAGGCGCAGTTGGTGGGGGTTTCCGGTACCGGGATCACGCCGAGCGCTTCGCCTTTCGGCGTGAATACATGAATCCCGCCCCCGGCGGCGACGTAAAGGTTGCCTTCGACATCGACTCGCATCCCGTCTGGATAACCCTCGATATCTTTGGCAAACACACGACCGTTGGCGAATCCGCCATCGGGAGCGACGTCGAAGACCCGGACGTGGTGACGCTCGGTATCCGCGACGTAGCAGAGCTTTTCGTCGGGCGAGAACACAATGCCGTTGGGGGTCTGGAAGTCTTTGCCCAGGCAAGACAGTTTTCCGTCCTTCGCAAGGCGAAAGACGCCTTTGAAAGCGAGTTCCGCTTTTCCGCCGCCCAGGCCGTAGGCCGGATCGGTGAAGTAAAGATCGCCGTTCTTACGAAACGCGAGGTCGTTCGGGCTATTAAACTTTTTGCCTTCGAACAGGTCCGCGACGACATGAATATGGCCGTTGGCATCCGTTTTGGTCACGACGCGCGCGCCATGACCCGCCGTGTAAAGAAATCCGTCTGGACCGATGGTGTTTCCGTTGGCGTTGCCCGAAGGCTCTCGGTAGACCGTCGCCTTGTCACCCTTCATCTCCAGAAGCTGGTTCCCGTTGATATCGCTGAAGATCAACGTTCCTTTGTGAGTCCAAGCGGGGCCTTCGGTGAACTTGTAGCCGGTAAGGACTCGTTCAACCTTGGCTTCAGGAGCGAGAATTTGGTCCAATCCGGAGGAAAGCGGCAGTGCCATCGTCGCGAAAAGCATTGCTCCAGTGTAAAGGAACAACTTCATAAATACCACCGCTTGTTCACTCTTTTGGACGCCTAAACCTCATGGGTGACCGGCATCTTCTGGGCGACTTCTGGACTGGAGCATCTTGCAATTTCCCTTTGACTTCTTTCTGAATATCGAAACGCCAATGGCGGTGATGTAGGGTCCCAGGGGCAGAGGCCGAAGAGGGCGTAGGGGGCTTGCTCCACCAACCGACTCTCCAACCAAAGTGAAGCATCTGGCCCCAGCGCATGAGTCAGCCTCAATGGAACCGCTTGAGTCGGAGTGAATTGAGGATGACGGAGACGCTGGAGAAGGCCATGGCGCCGGCGGCGAGCATGGGGCTCATGATGCCGAAGGCGGCGAGCGGGATCATGACCACGTTATAGACAAACGCCCAGAAAAGGTTCTGGCGGATGGTGGCAAGGGTTTTTCTCGCAAGGTTGATCGCAGTGGGGACGCCACGAAGGTCCGACCGCAGCAGGGTCACCCCGGCGGTTTCCATGGCGACATCCGTTCCGGTGCCCATGGCAATACCGAGATCGGCTTGAGCCAGGGCGGGGGCATCGTTCACGCCATCTCCCACCATCGCCGCCGGTGATTGCTCCTGGTAGCGGCGAACGATGTTTGCCTTATCGGCGGGAAGGACCTGGGCCTCGACTTGGTCGATGCCGACGCTCCTAGCAACCGCTTCGGCGGTGCGTTGATTGTCGCCGGTAACCATCACCGGGCGGATCTCCAGTTCTTTCAGCAATTGGATGGCTTCGGCACTATGTTCTCCGACGACATCGGAAACGGCGAGGATGGCCATTGCGCCATCTTCACGGTAGACGCCAAAGACCGTCTTCCCTTCGGCTTCCAGGTTGGCCATTGGCTCGGAGAGTTGCTGAGCGGATTCAGGCAGATAGCGAAGGCGGCCGATCTTGATGAGGCGGTCTGCGACCGTTCCCTTCACGCCAAGACCACGCTCGGATTCAAAGGCGGTGACCGGGGGAACTTGCAGATTTCGTTCGCCAGCGCCCTTGACGACCGCTTGGCCGATGGGGTGTTCGCTTTGAGACTCTACGGCAGCGGAGACGGCGAGGGCTTCTTCTTCTGACCAGTCGCCGAACACTTTGACGTCGGTCAGCCTTGGCTTTCCTTCCGTCAGGGTTCCGGTCTTATCGAGTAAGACGGTCTTGACGGCTCCGGCACGTTCGAGCGCCTCGCCGTTCTTCACCAGGATTCCGAGTTCAGCCCCGCGACCGGTACTGACCATGAGGGCGGTGGGGGTGGCGAGTCCTAGCGCGCAAGGGCAGGCGATGACGAGGACGGCGACGGCGGGCATCAGGGCCTGATCCCAGGAGTTCCCAAGCACAAAGTAGACGATAGCAGTGACCAGTGCGATTGCGATAACCACGGGGACAAAGACGGATGAGACCTTGTCGGCAAGGCTCTGCATGGGCGCCTTGGAACCCTGCGCATGACTGACCATCTTAGCAATCTGGGCAAGCGTTGTTTCCGATCCGACGCGTTCGGCTCGGAAGATGAGCGAGCCGCGATCATTGACGGTTCCACCGGTGACCGAATCTCCAGCCTGTTTGGAGACGGGAATAGGTTCGCCAGTGATCATGGACTCGTCCACAAAGGACTCGCCCTCAGTGACGCTTCCGTCTACGGCGATTCTTTCACCCGGTCGAACTCGGATTTGGTCTCCAACTTTGATTTGGTCAACGGAGACTTCAATATCCTTCCCGTCAACAACCTTGGTCGCCTTCTTGGGGGAGAGGTCCATGAGTTTGCGGATCGCGTCGGACATTCGCGACTTGGCTTTGGCTTCCAGGTATCGGCCAAACAGGATGAGCGTCACGATGACGGCGCCCGTCTCGAAGTAAATATGCTCGCTTTGCAGGTGCGAGTTACCCCGGTTGGCGAACAGCGAATAGGTGCTGTAGAGCCAGGCGGCTCCCGCGCCCATGGCGACAAGGGTGTCCATGGTTGCACTGAAGTGCCGCGCGGCCTTGGCGGCAACGACGAAGAACTGTCGTCCCGATCCAAAGATGATGGGGGTGGCCAGCACGAAGAGCATCCAGTTCGCCCACTCCGGGCGTGGGTGCCAAGCCATCGAGAGTACGAAGACTGGCAGCGTCAGGATGGCGGCGATCCAAAGGTTGATCTGGATCTTCCTCATCTCTGAGGCGGACTCTTGTCGCAGGTGCTCGGCGTGTTCGCTCGGGGTGTGGTGAGCGTGAACGTCGGCCTCGATCGGCCTGGCTTCATAACCCGCGTCGGTGACCGCCTTGACGAGGAGGTTCGCATCGATGGGGGCTTCGTGGGTGACCGTCGCCTCGTGGGTGGCAAAGTTCACGTTTGCGCTGGCGACCCCAGGGGTCTTCGTGAGCGCCTTTTCAACCCTCCTCACGCAGGATGCACAAGTCATTCCCTGGATCTGGAGTTGAGTTTCGTGTTCGGCGGGATGGTGGTCGTGGGGTGCGGTGGCCATTTATGCCTCCTTGGCTTCGTAGCCCTCCTCTTCCACCGCGTGAATCAGCGTTTCGATGTTGGTGTCTTCGCTGTGCTCAACGACGGCGGATTCTCCTTCTAGGGAGACCTGAACGCTTTGAACGTCCGGGAGGGCGGCAAGGGCTTCGGTTACGTGCTTGACGCAGTTTTGGCAGGTCATGCCGGTTACAGTCAGTTTGGTTGTCATTTTCAAAATACTCCTATGGGTATCTCATCGCATCAAGCGCCCAAGAACCTCGTCTAGTTCGTCCAGGAGTTCGTCTTTCGACATCGCTTCCGCCTTCGCGTGGCCCTTACCTTGGCCATGATCCACGATGCAGTGCTTGATGTGCGACGAAGCGACGGCGGCGGATATTTGCTCGACAGCGGACTTAACGGCCGTTAACTGAGTCAAGATATCGCAGCAGTATTCTCCTTCATCGACCATGCGCCGGATCCCTCGGATCTGTCCCTCTACCCGAGCCAGCCGCCGATCGATGTTTTTGGTGTCTTGTGCGCTCACACCTTCTTATACCCCATGGGGTATCAATTCGTTCCAGGTGATGACGATTCGCCCTCCGGAGGGACCGGAGGGCCTAGGTCGATCTACATCTTCTCGGGGCGAACCCGGAGGAAGATGCCAAATGAGACGGGGTTCTTTCCGTAGTAGTCGTTCAAGCTGGACGGGAAAGAGTAGAGGGCGAGATAGGCGCCGACACCGTATTCGAAACCGCCGGAACGGGCAAAGTTTTTCACTCCGCCAAGGGTGAACTTGTTGATCTTGTAGATTCCTTCGGGGACATCTACCAATTCATCCTTGTCCACATGCTCGAAACGAGCAAAGAGGCTTCCGCCGGCGTTTGCATAAGTGCCTTCTAGTGAGAAGGCATCCGAGTTCTCGCCATGCTTGATGTTTCTGGCCCAGACCGCACCGAGCGAGAGATCGCCACGCTGATGAAGGGCGCTCAGGACGATTCGGTGAACATCGACGCCGGGTTCAAGCGATTCGGGATCATTGAGGAATCCGTAGGAGGCGCTAAGCGACCAGTTCCGAGTTGGGTTGAAAGTGATTCTTCCGGAGGCGGAATCGAGTTTGATTGGATCGATGTCGTAGCGGTTTTCATCGGGCTCTCGTCCGGTGAAGAGGGACGCATCGATCTTCCAGGTTTCGCCGATGTTGACTCCGGCGGTCACGACGCCTGAACTGATATGAGTGCCGTCATTCCAGTGGTGGTTGATCGGAGCCTCGGGCATCTCCCATGAACTTGGGCGATGTTGGAAAGCGCTGGTTCCGAGGGCGGGCTCTCCGACCGGGGCGAGGTAGAGGAATCCGCGAACGTTCTCCGATAGGGGTTTGGAGTAGGTTGCGGCGAGTTCCATGATGAGATCGTGCGGATGCTGCCGATCCTTTAGGGGTTCGCCAAAGGCGGTCTCTCCCGTTTGGAAGAGATTGGGATAGCCCTTCTTACCATCGGCAAAGGGATCGAGCGAGCCCATGAATCGGAAGGCGAGGGTGTCTTCACCGATCTCCTTTTGAGCCATGAACATCAGCATGGAATTGGAGAACCACTGACTTTCACCGCGCTTGCCGCCGGAGTCGGCAAAGTTGACGGTGCCGAGGCCCATGAAGTTGACGTCGTAGCCGCCGAACACGCCGAGGTTCTTCATGTACATGGGGGAGTTTGCCGGGAGCCAAGTGGTGCCGCTTCCCTCTTGGGACATGTCGGTTCCAATCGCGCCTTTCATGTTCATGTCCATGGACATCACGGCGACTTTATTTGGGTCCACACCTGGGATACGTCCATGGCCGGCGTGCTGACCATCTAGGCATTGGGCGCAGATACCGTCCTTCTTCTCGCCGTCTTTCTTCTTGAGGTCTTCGTTGAGGTTAACGGCGCATCCGCAGTATTGCTCCAGGGCACACTCATCGCACCCGCCCTTTCCAACGCAGCAATTGAATCGCTTTTCGGTGACGAGAACCTTCTTTGAGGACAGGATCAGCTCGCGGTACTTCTTGAGGTGAGGATTGGATTCGTCCTGCTTGACGTCGGCCATCGATTGGTGCTGACTGGGCAAGACGGGGATCGCTTCTGCATTGGCGATGCCCACTTCCTTCAGATTCATGCCCCCCTTGCCGTTGAGCCATGCGCCTTTGCACTCGCCGCAAACGCCTTTGCCTTGGGCAAGGTTTGCGCCGCAGGAGCATGAACCGTTTTGGACGGCGCACATGTTACAGCCGTCGACTCGGCTCCCGGTGGGAGCTTTCATACAGCAGGAGTATTTCCCTGCTTTATCGAGATCCGACTTGTAGGCTTCCAGTTCCTTTGAGGCAGCGAGGAGTTGTTTGGCCGCTTTACTGGGGAATTTGAATTTGGTGATAGGGTGAGCCGAGGCGAGGGCTGCGAACAGCAATGCCATCAGCATTAGGATAGGGATTCGTTTCAAATCGATTCCTTGCGCTTCTCCGCGCAGTGTCCGCAGCCGCAGTCGGGACGATCTAGGCCGATTCCGGCCTTCCGCGCCAATCTCCAAACCAGGAGAATTGCGCTGATAGAGATGACCCCAACCACGACGGCGACTTCCATTACTTCACGTCCAAGGTGAACTTAAAGGTCATGATCTTGCCGTCCCGCTGGAACTGCGCAAAGGCTCGATATTTGCCGGCTTTGGGGATACGCGCGTTAAACGCGACCTTCCCTTGAGCAAGGAGATCATCGGTGGCCTTTCCGCTGGCGGGGTGGCTATGGACGGTGGACATGCCGTCTTGGCTAAAGATCATGAGGTGACCATGGGCGCCAAGGTATTGCTCTAGCTGAGTCACCGGCTGGCCCGTGGTCGCGTCCTTGAGGTCGAAGACCAATTGAGACATGCGTCCAATTTGGATATCTCCACCCAATGTGGCGGTGATGGTTCCATCAGTGACCGGGCCCTTGTTTGCGGTCCAATTGACCTTCCAAGTCGGCTTCTCTCCCGAGACCTTGAGCTTGTTCATCAAGATCATGGAGCCTTTGCCGACCGGAGCAACATCGCCGTAGACAAGGTATTCGCCTTCCGCCGGAAAGGCGACATTGATCACCCAGGTTCCGTCTGGCTCCATCACGGGATGCTCGTGCAGGAACCATTCGAAGTCCTTGCTGGCAATGAGAAGATGGAAGTACTTCTCGTGCGCGATATCGAAGGCTTTTACGGTCTCTCCCGATTTAGAGTCCTTGATCTGGAGTTTGAGGGGGAATGGCTGGCCCACTTTCGCCGTTGAACCGTTGTTCAGGTCCAGACGGTACGGGAGGACCCGCTTACCGCCCTTGGTCGCTCGTTCATCTTTGACGTTCAGGTCAAACTTCGCGAGAAACTCTTGGCCCCCGGGAGGGGTGATTTTCAGGTCGACTTGATACTTCCCGCCATGGGGGAAGAAGAAGGTGACTCCGTAGTCACCCGGAACTCCTTCCGTGTGGATCGGTGGTTTTGCCTCCGGCATTCCGGGCATTTCCGGCATGGTGGTGGTGGCCTTGACCGCAGCGTTTGGGACTCCGGCCATGCCGAGAATCTCGTCGTTCATGGTCGAGTCCATCAGGCGGAATTCGATATCGATTTCCTCTTGGGCAAAGACGCCTTCTTCCGGTACTCGGAATTCAACGACGTATTTGCCCGCCTTGACCGTGGGATTGTCTTGCGCCCAACTCGCCGTCCCCGAAAGGGCGAGTAGGGCGCCCAAGGTGAGCGCCCAGGTACGCATTTACTTGGTTCCTGCCGGCTTGCAGGCAGAGTTAGCTTGTCCGCACTTGCACACGCTGCACTTCTCGGCCATCTCGCCCGCCTTCACCGTCATCTTTCGACCACAGTGCTTGCAGTTGAACGCCATGTCGGCCATTTTCTCGGAGGTCTGCATGACGACCTTAGGAGCATGGACGGCCTTGGCGGCGTTTGGCGCGTACTTGGCAGGGTTCTCGGAGAAGGGCTTCTCACAACCGCCGCAGCAGAAGAAATAGCGAACGCCCTTGTAGTCTCCGTACCCGGAAGCGGCGGCGTAGTCCTTCACCGCTTCTTTCGAGACGGGGCAGAAGAGAGCCTCTTTCGCAGGAGTGACTACAAACTTCTTAGGATTCGCGTCGAAGGTCTTCTTGGAGGATTCGGAGGCGAAGTAGTAGCGAAGGCCGCCAAAGTCAGAACTAGCCTTGGCGTTTTTGGATTCGATTCGCAGGCCGGTTGTGGGATCAAAGAGGAAGGTTCCAACTACATGGCCCTCTTTAGCCTGGGTCTTGAGGTACTTCTCCGGCTCGGCTTGGAACTTGGCGCCACATCCGGCGCAACAGGTGGTGTACTCGGCTCCCTTATAGGTGAGCTTTTCGCCCCCCTCGCCGTGAAGAGGATTTCCCATTACGGGGCAAGACATAGGGGTCGCCTGACCCACGACGAGCATTGCAATTGCGGTTAAAAACATTGATGATTCCTGTGAAATGGCCGGGCATCGAAGCTTGTTCGATGCAAGGGCGAGATAACCGACGCCGACAGGACAAGTCCTGCCCTCTGGAGGGTCGGCGAATCAGATCACAGGAGGCGCCCGAGGAGAATCGGGCGTACGTTCAATGCCGGGCGGGCCGTGAATTTCGGGCCACCGAATTTGCGTAACGGCTGGCTCGGTATGGCAGACCGGAACCTCAAGTGGCGCGACCAAAATGATCGCGAAGTCAAGTCGGAACTCGGGAGCCGCCGCTTGGATACCGTTTGTATGGGGCTGCTTCATCGCTTCGATGCAACAGCATTCGTTGGGCTTGGGCGCCTGCTTGACGATAGTCGCCTTGGGATGGCAACAGGAATCCGCTTCTGGCGCAGGTTGGACAACGGGCGTCTTTGTGCCAACCGGTGTCATGAAGCAATCCTTCATCGGCAGGCCGAGATAACAGCGGATCGAACCGGCGGAAGCAACGGAGGCCGCCACCATGACGAGCATGGCGAGAGTCAATTTAGCCGCGATGGATGCAAGGACTCTGAGCTTCACCGTTGGATACCAAAACGATTATAGGTCCGTTTAAGTGCCAGTTGGGAGGACCTTTTTGCTCACTCGACTCGAAATTCAGCGAGTTGACCGGGATTTAGGCCACCCATCAAAGCCGAATCGTTCGTTGGCTCGGCGGCGCGTGTCGTGTAGCCATCGATAGCTTCTTCAAGCGTCAAATTCTCCGAAGAATCAAATGCCTCTGGCCGTTGGTGAGCCATCTTCACGCCATCCCGAGGGTCCCCGGCAACGATAGGGCGGTCCGAACTTAGACTTAACGGAATTCCCGCGTCTTTCACCGAGCGGAATCGTTCAAGTTTTGAGGCTCTTACTGGACCAAGCTGCCGAAGGTAGCTGTGACCGAAGCGCATCAGGAATTCCGGTTGCATCGTGCAGAAACATCCAAGTTTGCCGAGCCTTTCGATTTGGGCGTCGCTCAACAACATGGCGTGCTCGATCCGGTGTTTTCGGGGATCTGGCAAACTTTCAAAGGCATCCATCACCAAATCGGTTGAGTAGTCGCCTATGGAGTGAATCGCAATGGAGAATCCCGCTTGATCGGCAATTCGCACCATTTCTTTCAGTCGTTCAGGCGAATAGATCAATTGCCCGCTGGTGAATTTCCCCTCGGGAGCGTGTTGAGAAGCATCTCGAGCGTGGTGGCTGATGGCGTGTCCAGCGGGCTCGGCGCCGGAGTAATGACCGTAAATAGCGGCGGTAGCGGATCCGATCGCTCCATCGGCGAAGATTTTGATGCCCGCAATCCGACAATCGATCTTGTCACCATATGATTCAATGGCCGATTGAACCTCGGGGGAGCGCCAATTTCCATCCTTTCGAAATACTTCACCCCACTGGAGATAAAGGCGCGTTCTAATTCGGCAGCCTCGTTGCGCAGCGAGATCGTAGGCTCTTAATTCCTTCAGAAGATCGAAGCGTCCGGTCATCATGTCGCTGGCGCCAGATATCCCCAGGCTCGCCATGTGATTTCCGGCGGTTAGAATGGCATCGACCATTTCATCCAGGCTCGGCATCGAGGCTTTGTGGGTGACCAGTTCATGAGCGCTTTCCAGAAGTACGCCAGAAAGCCGACTGCTAGAATCGCGATCAAACGTTCCTCCAGCGGGATTTTCAACATCCTCCGGTATCCCAGCGGCTTGGAGGGCGGCCGAGTTTGCCACACTGGCGTGGCCGTTCACATGGCGAAGCAGGATGGGGACGCTTGGACTCACCTGGTCTAACTCAAATCGAGTGAGATGTCGCCCCCCTTCATAACGGGTTTGGTCGTAGTGGACGGCCAATAGCCATTTGCCGGGCGTAGTTTCGGCGAGGCGATCTCGGACCGCGTCAAGGACGTCTTGATGAGTCTGGCAAGCGCCTAGGTGGAGTTTCTGGAGGTCAAGCCCAGTAGGAAGGATATGGCAGTGGTTATCAATAAAAGCTGGGTAGAGGGTTTTTCCGCTAAGATCGACGACCTCGGCGTGCGGAGCCTCTCCATGTCCCCGCCAAATGACGCGATCACCTTCCACGAGCATCGACTGTCGCTCGCCGGTTCGCCACCAGATAAAATCTCTGTAGAGTTTGATCACGACTCGGTTTTTTCTATTTCGGCGACTACACGTTCGGCGCTTTCTAACGCACCTTCGATGAATCCGATCCAGGTTGCCGTGTGTTCTCCAGCGAAGTGAATCCGCGATTCAGGGGTCGATGCGTATTCCATGTGCTCCAGAACGTATCCCGGCGCTAGGTGGGAGAATGCTCCCAGGGCGTAACGGTCGGAGATCCAGTCATGCCACCACCCCCTCGCAAAATGTTCGGAAGCTTGCGGGCAAATCTGAGTAAGTTCATAAAGGCCGGCCTTGACCGGATCACCTAATTTGATCCAGTCGGCGGCCTGTTCACCGCAAACATAAGCGGTGAGAATGGGAGCCTCTCCTAGAGAGCCATCCCACGTTTGCTGAAGAGGGCCATCGCAATGCATGGAACCACCCCAGCCTTCCTCATGCCACCAGTCCTTGTCGAACTGCCAACAGATTTTGATGGCCCGGCTCATGCCGCAGGCTTCAATGGCGCACCTCTTGGTGACGTCGAGCGCAGGCTCAAATACGACTCGTTCTAGGGCGGGCGGGGGAAGGGTGAGGACGACGTGATCGACTCTTTCTTTCGAGCGCTCGAAATGGAGCCAGACCCCAGAATCGTCTTGGGACACTTTTTGAAGGACCGCTCCAAAATAGGGAGCAACGGTAATGGAACCGAGCATCTTTTCGCAAAGGCTTCGGAATCCTCCCGGCACGCGGTAAGCGCTCATAACATCGCCATCACGTTCCAAGTAATGCATGTATCCGGTTAGCCAGCCGAGGAGACCAATACGATCAGGGTCATCTCCTTCGTCGCTTCGATAGTTGGATGTCACCCACCACAGCCCTGCGTCGCTCTGTGTGTGCTCACGAAGGAAGTCACCAAGGGTTCGGCGGTCCAGATCGCCGTGGTTTTTGTTTAGCCACGCGGGGTTGACGAGATCCCGGCAGAGTTCGCGAGCCGCAGCCTCCACTCGCAGGTCGTCTTCCAGGGCGTCGTTCCAAAGTTCGTCTTCAGTGGTGGTTTTGCCTCGAAAAACGACCCGGCGCGGCCAAGTGGGCCTTCCTTCTGGCTCCATTCCGAACTCTTTGAGGAGATCGATGATGCGAAAGTGATCGGAATCGATCCACTCTCCGCCCGCTTCATAAAGCGCGCCCTCGCCTTCGTCACTGGTGTGGAGACGACCGCCAGGTCGTCCGCGAGCCTCGAAGAGTTTGACGTCAAAGCCCTTGCGGGCCAGCAACATGGCAGTCCTCAGACCGGCGATTCCCAGTCCTACGACACCGACCGTCAAGATTTACTCCCAGGATGACGATCTCTGGCTCGGACCGCAAAATCAATGACCAGCAAGACGAACACCACCACGCCGAGGGCCACAATCATTGGCATCGGGAGGTTCTGACGAACGGCTAGGATTGCCCCTCCGAGGACTGCGCACGCCGCACTCAGCCAATGCGCACCCGAGCCGCGCGACTTTCTGCGTAAGAGATTGACGGCGGCCAGCACGAAGCAGAGAATAGCCGATGAGAGGAGAAAAATATTGAACTCGTCCTGGGTCAAGAGGCGCTCCCGGTAAGAATGTCGGCCCGTCGGCGCTCGGCAGCTTGCTTTAGTTCAGGTCGAACCGAATCCAGAAGGCCGGTCCAAAATTCGTCGTCGTCAAAGGTCTCTCTGAATGGCTCTAGCATCGCGTCGAGCCCATTCGGCAGATTTCTTGACGGAGCTTCAATGGCGGCCTGAATCTCGGCCAGGTTGCGAACTCCGACGAGTACTGGATGATCCTTCGCAAGGTCGGCGATGGCAGCCTGCGCCAGGGTGAGGCCATAAAAAGACTGGGTCAGATTACGAAGACGCCAGAGGTCAGGAATCTGGACGAAAGGTAGACCGTAACCCCAATTCAGCGGTTGAGAAGTAATCACGCCCACTCGGCGTTCGGCGGCCATGGGCTGAAGCGTTCGGTAGGATTCGTCGCTGTAGTGGTTTCGCGGCGTGAGGATAACTTCGAATGCGTCATGAAACTGCCAGAGCCCCAGCGTGGTTAATGGCGCTCCCTCTGAGCTTAGGCCGACAAAACCGATGTGACCGTCTTGTTTTGCGCTTTCCATTGCTTCCAACGCACCCTGAATTTGAAACTCTTGAAGCGGCTTTCTTACCCGAAGGAAGTAGAAGTCGATATTCTCTCGGCCGATCGCACTGAGTGTTTGAATCAAATGAGCTTGAACGAGGTCGCAGGCGTGGTTTTGATCGGATGCACGTTCAATGTCGAGAGTTCCCTTGGCCATAAGGCACGCGTCGGTCCCTCGCATTTGCCCGCCGAAGAGTCCCGGATTCCCGGAGATATCAATGACCGTATTGGCGGCGATGGCGGCTTCGACCAACTCCTTGGGCCAGGTTTCCGACCATGAATCGTAAGGCGTGGATAAGCTCAGCCATACATGCGGAAACGCTCGGTTCGTCCGGCCAAGTAGATCGCTCGCCACAGCGTCAGGGTACCCGTTTTGCCTTCTTGGGCCCGTTTGTCCCGAACACGCTTAGACTAGATTTCGCACAAATTCGGCAAGGCATGCAGCGGTCGGTCTCATAGAGGGCACTCCCGCTTGTTGGAGTTTTTGATTGGAAAGCACACTGAATTTGGGACGCTTGGCGGGGGTGGGCCAGTCTTGGGTTCTAATTGGTTCCATTTCTATGGACTTATCCATACCCTTATATTCGCGATAGACCTCGATCGCGAGGTGGGCGAATGCGTACCAACTCATTTGATCGGGTCCGGTGGCGTGATAGATACCGGGAAAGATGTCCTTTTCAATTGAGAGACGAATGGACTTCGCCAGGTCGATGGTACAAGTCGGGCTACCTACCTGGTCCGCCACTACGCGCAGGTTTTTTCCTGCCAACCAAGCGTTAATGAGGGTCCGGGGGAAGCTCTTTCCCTGAGCGCCATACAGCCAAGCCGTTCTGAAGACGAGGGACATGGGATTTGCCGCGATTACCGCTTCCTCGCCCTCTCTTTTGGTGCGACCGTAGACGCTTTGGGGATGGGTGGGCGCATCTTCTGAGTACGGTTCGGTCGCCTCACCATCAAACACGAAGTCCGTGCTGATGTGAGCGAAATTGATGCTGGACATCGCACAGACACGGGCCAAATAGCCAGGCGCAAGGGCATTTAGCTCGGTGGCCGGTTGGACCTCTTCTTCCGCTTTGTCAACCGCCGTGTAGGCGGCGCAATTGATAGCCCAGTCCAGTCCAGACATATCGGCCATCTGCGCAACCGAACCAGGATCTACGATATCTAGCTCTTTCGAGGTAGGCGTTAGAACTTCATGTCCGGAGGCTTTCAGCTCCTGAACCAAATCCGTACCGAGCATTCCCGAAGCACCAAGCACGAGGACCTTCATGGCTTTCAATCAGGAAGCGAATACATGAAGTATGGATTGTTATCCAGATCCCAGAAGAGCGCCGAGCGCGGGCCGCCCGATTCTCCGAAAACGTTGCTCACGCGCACGCCGTTCGATTTCAACCGCTCTACCTCGTAATCAAGGTCTTCGGCCCGAAAAACTGTGCGAGGACGAAGGTCGTCAGCATGTTCGGGAAACTCCTTTTGGTAGTTCGCCACGGTCATCAGGCCGATATAGTCGTCCTCGCTTACTTCGATCAGGGCGAAGCCCCAATCTTCTTTGAATTTCAGTTTGAAGCCGAGCTTTTGCTCATAGAAGGCGATGGCCGCGTCCAGATTCTGGACGTAATAGACCGCGTCTTCTCGCTTCAATTTCATCCGACAACCTCTTTGATAATGGCGTCGGTGTATTGATCGGTTGTTGCAGTTCCTCCGAGGTCCCCGGTGACGGTCTTGCCTTCTCCGCATACTTTGAGGATGGCGGCGGCGATTCGATCCGCCTTGTCGTATTCACCCAGGTGGCGCAGCATCATCACCGCGCTGGAAAGAAGCGCGGTTGGGTTCGCGATTCCCATTCCCGCAATGTCGGGAGCCGAGCCGTGCACGGCTTCGAATACCGCACCATGCTCTCCGATATTGGCGCCAGGGGCAAGACCGAGTCCACCGACGAGGCCAGCGCACAGGTCGCTCACGATGTCCCCATAGAGGTTCTCCGTGACCATGACGTCGAACTGCTCCGGCTTGGTCACCAACTGCATACAGCAGTTATCGACGATGATGTCGTCGGCTTGGATATCGGGATACTTGACGGCGGCTTTGCGGAACTCTTCCAGGAAGAGACCGTCGGCAAGCTTCATGATGTTGGCCTTGTGAATAGCGGTCACGCGCTTTCGGCCTTGCTTACGTGCCATGTCGAAGGCGAACTCGCAGAGGCGTTTACAGCCGGGACGGGTGATGACCTTAATGGCCTGGGCCATGTCCGGGTGGGGCATGAACTCGATTCCCGCATAGAGGTCTTCCGTGTTCTCCCGAACGATGATGACATCGATGTTCGTATTCGCGAAATGGCCCTTGACGCCGGGCAGGGTTTTGGCGGGTCGGACGTTAGCGTAGAGGTCCAATGCCTTGCGGAGGGCGACGTTCGCACTGACATGGCCACCGCCAATGGGGGTCGTGGTGGGACCTTTCAGAGCAATGCCAATCTCTCGAATCGCTTCGATCGTGGACTCAGGCATGGCCGGCAGGCCTTTTTCGATGGCGCCCAAACCGCCCTCCAGATAGACCCACTCCGCCTCGAATCCGGTGGCGTCCAAGACTCTGAGAACGGCGGCGGTGATCTCGGGTCCGATACCATCGCCAGGGATTAGGGCAATTTTTCGCTTACTCATCTATTAGTAATGTTGGCTTTTTATTGTCATCCTTGGAAAGACCTAAAGATATGAAACGCCGATGAAAGACATCCGTCGTAGAATGCAATCATGACCACACGCAAGCATTTATTCTCTTTCCTAGCGCTTGCCGCTTGTATGGGTCTCGCGCTCACCACTGCATTAGGCGACGACCCACCAGGTAAGAAAGGCGGGGGAGGATCCGGTGGCGGCCAGCGAGGAGGCGGCGGTTCCGGCGGTGGCGGCAATAGCGGAGGAGGTTCCTCTGGTGGCGGCCAACGCGGAGGCGGCGGTGGTCCCGATGTCCAGCGCGGCGACCCTCCTAAGCGTGGCGGCGGAGGCAACGAAGGCGGACGAGGTGGCTCCTCTTCCGGCGGAGGTTCCCGTGGTGGAGGCTCCTCGTCCGGCGGCAGTTCATCCGGCGGCGGATCTCGCGGAGGCGGTGGCGGAAGCACCACGAATGGCGGACCGACGTGGCCCGACCGACGTGGTGGAGGAGGAGGCGACGTTACGGTTACCCGTAGCGGTGGCAGCACCATCTACACTCCCGCCAGCCGGGGTGACGGAGATAGCGGTCTCCGCAAGCAAGGCAACGGACGTAGTGGCACGACGCGTTACGGCACCAACAGCAATCGAGATAGAAACGGCGGCCCGGTTGTGATCGGTCGCGCGCCCGTCGACATCGTTCGCGGAACGCTTGGAAATCAAGTACGTCGTGCGGACGAGATTCGGGTTGGCGGCAGCAAGATTCGATTTGGCTATACCCACTACGACTCCCGATGGTGCGACGACTACTTCTACTACCCGTATTACGCGTTTGACCCCTATGCCCGGGCCAGCGTGTGTTCGCCGTGGTATTTCTATCCCCAGCTTCCTCCCTACTACTCGGCTACCCGCTGCTACGTGGGCACCTATGTATGGAGCCCGTTTGTAGGAATCTCCTATACGTGGAGCGCGCCCAGCCGCAGCTATTGGGGAGATCGACGGTACAGCGACCTCGACTATGCGATCGACGATATCGTTCATGCGTTTGAGGACAACGATCGTCGAGCGGTAAGCCGTCTGGTCCCACGAAATGGTCGCGTTGCGATCATCATCGAAGATCGATACGCTTATAGCATGAATGCAGACGACTTCTATGACACGTTCATGGATGCCGTTTACAACACTCGAACACGCGATTACCGGATCATGGACATCAAGACAAGTCGAGACGGAGCCGCCGTCTGGGCTCGTCATGACTACGAAGATCCGTGGGGACGCCGAACCTCGGTTTATCACTACTTCCGACTTGAGCAAGAAGGCCGGGATTGGGTGATTCGAGAGTTCGGAACGAACGAAACTCGCTGGTAATCGTTCCTTGATAGCCCGGCGGAGTTAACTCGCCGGGCTTTTCTTTATTTGACGGGCAGCAAGCGGAAGGTAAGACAGCTTGGCCGTTTTGCGTCTTGGTAGATCACCTGCTTGGCCACCTTCATCTTGGTCGCACTGAAAAGGGGTTCTCCAGTGTTCAAGTTACGGGCGGTCCCAGGGAACATATCCGACGTAATGGCCACTGTGACGCGGTGCCCCTTCTTGAAGAGGTGAGCAGTGTCCCAAAGGTTAATCGTTGCCTTATACGTCTTGCCAGGAGTGATCAATCGGGGTTTGTCGAGCCCTTGAAGGTATCGGACGTCCAGTTTTCCAGGCAAGCAGACGATGCGGGTGTCTCCCTTTTCGTCTTCATCGAGGAGAAGGGCATAAAAGTCGGTCGAGACGACGTTGGTTGAGAAATACAACTCCACTGAAATCGGCCCACCCAGAGCCATGTCCGACTTGAGGGGGGCCGAGCGATAGACCAACTGCTTGCCGTTCGATTTGCCGATCGGAGCTTTTGTGGTGGATTGGGCCATAAGGTTGCCCTTCAGTTGCGGTGGAATTTGAACGGCGGCGGGATCGTAGGTATATCGCGCCTGCTTGCCATTCTTGACCGGTTTTTCGGTCAATGATTTGGCGTCTTGGAAATAGAGTCGCTTCACGGGAGAAGACTTGAGTGGCCAGTCGCTCAGGTTTAGCCACTTGTTTGCTCCGGTCAGAAAGGCCTGGACGTGCGGAATTTTGTCAAACCCGACCGGTTTGCCTTTGAGCCACGTATCAAACCAGCGAAGATAGACGGAATCGAGTTCTAACACGGACTTCGGACCGTAATCAACATCGCCAAATTGGGTTGAGGTGTTAAAGGCATGGGGCCAGGGACCATAAATCAACCACTGATTCGTTCGACCGGCGGCGCGCATGGTGGCCCAGTTGGTTTTGGTGCCAATGCCGTCTCCATCCCACCAACCACTAATGTGCAGAGCAGGGATCGTAACTTTCGGCATATCGGAAATGGTGTCGTAGCCCTTGGCCCATTTAGCCATTCCTTCCCGTTTGAGCCAGTTGTCCCAGAAAGGTACATTCTCACCAAAAATGACATCGTCTAGTTTGGAGAGCGGGAGGGTTTTGAGCTTATCCCCATTGGGCAGCGGTTGGGTTGCTCTCTCCAGGTGCGTTTGCTTATCTCGAACGATGTTGGTCCACCAGAGATTGGGAAGAAGGGTGAAGACGCCGTTTTCGTAAGGAATATTCCGCATGGCGTCGGGCGGCGACACTTGAGGGATGATGCATTTGAGTGCCGCGGGCCGTTCCACCGCGGCCGCCCACTGGACGTAGCCTCCGTAGCTGGCGCCGATCATCCCGACTTTTCCGTTCGACCAGGGCTGCTTTGCCATCCAGTCGATGGTGTCCTTTCCATCCTTCCGCTCAGGGACGAATGGATCCCAGGCGCCGCCGCTGTCTTGGCGACCTCGGCAGTCCTGCACCATATACACATAACCTCGTTTAGCCCACCAATTTGCACCTAACATCTGCCCTGCCCGGCCATAGGGGGTCCGGACCAGGATGGCAGGATACTTGCCGTCCTCCGCAGGCATCGCGATATCGCAAACGAGTTCGACGCCATCTCGCATCTTGACCTTTTGAGCGGTCAATGTCTTGACCTCGTGCGTGGGTTGACTCAGTTCCTTGTATTTGGCGACCGGATCCTCGAAAGCGTCTTCATATCCCTTTGGGATGAACAGGGCCTTTTGTATGGCCACGTTCTCGCCCTTGATCTCGCCTTGAGGGTCAGCCACGAATTCGATATCAATTCCGGAAAGATTAAGTACGAAGGGGCGAAGAGTGACTTCTTTGCCCTCGACCTTGATCTTGCGTGGGCTCTTGGGCGTGACCGTGGCATCGATGGGAACTCCACCGTTATCGACGACAGATACTTTGATCGGACGAGTGCCCTGAACGCTGGTATCGAGATTGGCGAGGATGGACGAGGCGATGCCGGGATGGTAGTTGGAGTAAAGCGATGGTTGCAGCGATATTGTCGCTTCGGGTTGGTCCTTTCCATTCACCGAGACCATCAATTTCCCCGATTTGAAAGACATGGAGACCTTTGTTCCTCGAGCCTCCTGGATGAGGGTGAATTCGGTGAGCTTATTGTCGACGAACTTGCCCGACAACTTGCTGTCGATCGTCACACCGCTTACGCTGATGTTGGTAACAGAGGTGAAAGAGCCGTCGGCTTTGCGCTCATAAGTGTTTTGGCCAATCTTCGCGCCACCTTGAGAAAGATCGAAGGTGACGGGGTCGGCAAACACCGTTGTCGCCAAGATTGTCAAAAGCCAAAGAAACGCAAGACGCTTTCGCATGCGACTAGCATACAAACTCAGAATCGAATCCGTTAGAGGGCTCGGGTCGTTACGCCTATGGGAGGCTGATAGCTGGCGGGAGGAACGATGCTAGGTCGCCCAGTGCCGGGCATCACTTGGTCGTCCGGGAAATAGGTTAGCCCCTCTCGAATCGCCTGATTCATCTGCTTCAAGCGGCCGGTGTTTCGATAGGCAAGCGTTAGCCATCGGTATGCGCTCAAGAACGCCTGCTTCTCATTCTCGCTCAGCGCATCAAATCTCCTCTGACCGTTCTCAACCGCCTTTTGGAAGAAGCCGATCGACTTATCGAAGTCACGGTGGCGAGTGATTTCGAGCATTCCAAAGGTGGTGGGGATATCCACGCAGTCGGGATTGCGCTTGTAGCCTTCTCTGAGGAATTCCATCGCCATTTGGTTGGCCTTTTCCGTTCGATCCATAGCGATTACCATGGCGCCGTTAGTCCAGGCTTCGACGAAATTGGGGTCCAACCAGGTCATGAGCCGAAACAGAGGAAGGCACTGTCTGGGATCGTTTTGCTTAAACCTTTGAACCGCATTCCAGGCGTTGACAGAGCGGTCGACATCGCCAAAGATTCCCCGGAAGTCCTTTGCGGGAGGCGGAATCACGGTAGTGCCGTGGTCGCGACCATCGTTAAAGCCGTTTTCGGCGGCTTCCTTTTGGGTCATCCGACGCATTTTGATTCCATTTGCCAGATAGACCTCGGTATATGCCCACAACCATCCCGATGCGCTGGTTTGGATTTGGCTCCCCAAAGACGAGTCGCCTGCATCCGAGCGCTCGCGACGAATCGGCGGATTCACCTTCGGCGTCACTTCGTCGGTGCTCCACCCAATGGCCGCCATTAAACTGACGGCGGCAAATGGCGCGTACCAAATCTTCACAGCGCTCTCCGGTTAAACCGGGTCCAGGCAATGGTAACCAAACCCGAGCCGTAAATGACGAGATAGACCAGGAGAAACGCCATTACCCACATGGGAACAGGGTCCCATCCGACATTGGCGGCGCGCCCTCCCATGTCGAACAACGTGAATTGAGGCAAGATCGCGTTGATGAATTTGAACACGAACTGCATACCGGGGCTCGCCACCTCGTAGGCGGAAGTCATCGCTCGAATCAAGATCGAAGACCCGAATGTAAAAACAAAAGCAGTCGTGGCGGCGGCGGAAGGGGTCATGTAGACGCTGAGCATGACGCCAAAGGCGCACATCAGCGCGAGCCCCATCATCTTGGCCACCATGTATTGCACCATGATCGCCTCGAACCTAACGTGGAAGCTCAGCAAAGCGACCGAGGTGAGGGACGCGAGCAAGAAAAAGGCGAGCCAGGTAACGGCGATGGCCCCCGCCAATTTACCGATCAAGAGATCTAACCGACTGATCGGTCGTGCAAGGAGCGGATACAACGTTCTTTGTTTGATTTCTTCCGGCAGTAATCGGGTGGACGTCATGACGGCGACGATCGTCGAAAATGCGCCAAGTACGGTTACCGCCAGGTCCTTCACGAAAACCTGCATTCCGTCTACGCCAAAGAAGCCTAGAGCACCGGAGCCAATGAGGATAAGGAAGCCCAAAATGGCCACCACCCAAAGGTCTTTTCTGCGAATGGATTCCAAAACAACGCCACGGGCCAGAGCTTTGTATGTTTTTACTCGGGCAAACATCTACGCAGCCCTCTCGATGGTGTTGATGAAATAGTCTTCCAGCGATCCCTCTTGCGATACGATATCAACCAGTTCCCCGCCCGCAGCTTGAACGCGGGCAACGGCCTGCATGAGGGCATCTTTGGTTTGGAATCGAGCGCGGTGAATTTCGCCCTGAGCGTCTAAGTCTTGGGTGAGATCGTGCAAGGGTGCTTGACCTCGGAACGCGATGGAATAGTTTCGCAATTCGTCTTTCAGTGGCGCCATCAGTCGTTCTTCGACCATTTTTCCTTGATTGATCAGCAGAATTCGGTCGCAAAGCATATCGACCTCAGACAGCTCGTGGCTTGAAAAAAACAGCGTTGCTCCCGCATTCTTGCGCTCAAGAAGGAGGTGTCGAAGTTCCTTGCGTCCGACTGGATCGAGTCCGCTGGTGACTTCGTCGAGAATCAACAAATCTGGGTCTCCCAAGAGCGATTGAGCGATCCCTACCCGCTGCAACATCCCCTTGCTTAGACTCTTATTGAGCTTCTTCTTGGCGTCTTTGAGACCGACGACCTCTAGCAAGTGGTGCGTTTCTTCTTTGAGTTTTTTTCCTCCCAAACCCTGTAATTCGCCATAGAGCATGAGGGTCTCAACGGGGTTGAGATAAGGGTAGTACATCGCCACTTCCGGCAGGTAGCCGATTCGGCTTTTGGCGGCGAGGGTTCCGGCTGAAATACCAAAGATCTCGCATCGCCCTGAATTAGGCGCTACGAAGCCCATGAGGGCTTTTAGTGTGCTGCTCTTACCCGCTCCATTTGGGCCAAGAAAGCCTACGACCTCGCCAGGCGCAACCTGAAAGCTAAGGCCTTTAACGGCTTCTATCCATCGACCCTTTTTGGAGCGATAGCGGACCTGCAGGTCCTCCACAAGAATTGCGTCGCTCATACCCGGTGTTTTTATCGGCAGTTGGTAGGCAGACCTTTAGCCCGTTTGGCAGACAGCGATCCCGCGAAAATGCCAGGACGTTTTTTGTGATGGGCGCAGTTGACAAGATACCGTGCATGGGTATAGTAGATTTTGCTTTTATACCCTCCCAGGGTAAGGCACATTCCCGAAGGACGAAATCATGAACGGATTATTCAATCGATGGAGCCGCCACGCTGCGCTTGCGGTCGGGCTCTTCGCCATCGCTTCCGTCGCCCACGCTGATGTATTTGGGCGACTCAAGATCGTGGTGAAGAACGCGGACGACGAAAAGCCGGTTGCGGGGGCCAAGGTCGTACTGCACGACTCGGCAAGCGTTAAGGCCGATATCACCCTCACCTCGGATGCAAATGGCATCGTCAACACCGGTCCCCTGGAGGCGCGAGCCTGGAAGGTGACGGTCACGATGGATGCTTTCGACAAAGATGAGCGCGACTTTACGGTCGTGGCCGACACCACCAGCGACATCGAAGTCCTTCTGGAGCCGCAAAACGAAAAGGTTATCAAGATCAAAGGCGATAAGATCTTGATCAAAGTTACCGATCCCTCGACCGGAGTCCGCCGAGACCAGGACTTCGTCAAGCGCTTCCCCGCGACCGCCGGAAACCCGCAAAGCCTGTCTAAGTTCTTGCGATCCAACCCCGGACTGGCGGAAGACTCGAACGGCCAGGTCCATCCTCGCGGCGAGCACTCTTCGACGACCATCTATATCAACGGTTTTCAGCTTCCCGGCGCGTTTCAGGGAAGAGCCGGACAGGTCTTAGCTCCTGGAGCTATTGAGAGCCTCGATCTTTTGACCGGTGGCTATGCCCCTGAGTACGGCAGCGAGACGGCAGCGATTTTGAATGTAAAGCTCAAGAGTGGGCCGATGGCGCCGTTTGCCAGCTACGACGTCCAAGGTGGCGGGTATGGGACCTTCTATGGTGGTCTCACCTTTGGCGGACAGACGGGAGAGGCGCTCGGCGCGCCCGACGCCAACGGACGCTCGGCTCGACGGCTGCGCTACCTTTTTGATTTCAGCGCCCGCCGGACCGACAACCAGTTGGAGCCGCCACAGCCGGACGATCAGATGGCCCATAACCAAGGCCGATCTTTCACCGGGTTTTCTAATCTGGAATACGAAGCAACCTCCCAAGACACCTTTGGGCTCATGTTGAGCACCAACCCTGCGAAGACTCAGGTGGCCAACCGAACTGGTTTGCCGAGCAGATACGCGGCCTATGGGCAGGGCTACGGTTATGGAGGCACGCTCTCAAAGGAAGAGGCAGATCTTTTAGGAATTGTCTCTCAACAAGACGCGGGGCAGGACATTGAGCAGGAAGACCGGAACTCGATGGGAGTCCTGAGTTGGCGGCGCAATCTTGGTCCCAACACCAGTTCTTTCCTCTCCTTTGGCGTCGTCCACTCCGGCCTCGACATTACGAACAACAACCCAGATGTGGATCTGAACGACCTTCCGGAGAACAGCTCCATCGAGTTCAATCCGACGATCATTCGAAACGCTCACAACTCTGAGATCCAGGGGTCGGTTAGCCACTCGATCAATGGCCACAACCTCAAGTTTGGGTTCGTTTATGACAACCAAACCGGCAACGAGAGTTACCAACTGATTCCTGCCAGCCAAGCAGCCCTCGATGCCCTGATGGAGCTCGACCCGCGATTGGTCCCTGACGGCGACACGCCAGCCACCCTGAAAATGAAGCGAGAGGGCTACTACTTCGCCAGCTACATTCAGGACACTTGGAAGGCAACGCCCAAGCTCACGGTGAACTACGGCCTTCGGTTCGATACTTTCAAACAGGATCAAAACGCCAAGGCGACCGATGGATCGAACGAGGACTCTAGCGTCAACGAGAGCCAACTCTCTCCGCGATTGAACATGGCGTATGCGCTGACTCCCAAGACGGTCGTTCGGGCTTCCTACAACCGGTTGTTCATTCAGCCCCCATTGGCTCAGGGCTCGTTCCTGGGATCTCAGATCAAGCCCGAGCGATTGCATCAGTTCGACTTCAGCGTCGAGCACCAGATCGGGTCTCGACAGACCCTGAAAGCGGCCGCCTACTACAAGGACATCGAAGATCAGATCGATACCGGTCTTTTGGTTGAAGGCACTCAGATCGGTGCTTACACGTCGGTCTCACTGGGCAAAGGTCAGGTTCGCGGTTTAGAGTTCACCTACGAGCTCGCGCCGAAGAACAATCGCGGGTTCAGCGCTTATGCAACGTGGGCGAACGCCTTAGCCAAGCCGAGTGGTACGACGAACACCGGGGAGGAAGTGGACGATGCTTACAACGACCACGATCAACTCAATACGATCTCTGGTGGACTCAACTACACCTTTGACAACGATTGGACGACCGGTCTGAGCGTTTACTACGGCAGCGGATTCGCATCCAGCGTTTTGGACGAAGACTCGGGCAAGCGATCTTCGCGAACTCAGGTCAACTTCCGGGTTGCAAAGGCGAACCTCTTTGGCAATGTGGGCCTCTCTCTCGAAGTCGAGAATCTCTTCGATCAACGCGCTCTGATGAACTTCCAGTCAGCGTTCAGCGGCACCCGCTTCCAGCAGGGCCGAAGAATTCTGCTTTCCCTGAATGGCAAGTTCTAGGAACCAAACCGGCCCCTTTTTGCGCTATAACAAGAAGGGGCCAAGGTGCCCTACCCCCGTATGGATAGTATCAAGCATTATTTTCAAGCCGGTGGCTGGGTGATGTGGCCGCTTTTGGCCCTCTCCCTCGCCTCCATCGCGGTCATCATTGAACGCGCCCTTTCCTACCGAACCTTGGCTCACGTCGCCCCCCGGCTCCTCACTCAAGTTTCTCAACTGGTTGATCAGGGACGATTCGAAGAGGCTCACAAGATGTGCATTGGGCAGCCCGGCCCGGTGGCCGCCTGTCTTGCGACGGTGATTCAGCATCGACAAATGCCGGTGGAGGATATCGAGCGAAACGTGCAGGAAGTGGGTGAGGACTACTTCATTAAGTTGGAGAAGTACCTGCCGCTGCTGGACACGACCACCACGATCTCTCCCCTCTTGGGACTGCTCGGAACCTTGTTCGGCATGATCGGAACCTTCCAGGCGATCGCTGCGGCCAAGAACTCGGGCGCGAACGATTCGATTCTTTCCGGCGTCGGCGAAGCGCTCTATGCCACCGCGACGGGTCTGACCATCGCCGTCGTTTGTTTTGTCGCCTACAACTACTTCAACGCCCGGCAACGGCGCGCCACCGCGGAGATGGAACAGTCGGCCACCAAGCTGATTAATCTTCTGCGAGCTCAGTCTCCTCGAAAGGAAACGGTAGGGGTCGCCTAGCCATGACGTTTAAGCGGCGACGAGAGCTTAAGAAGACGAAGATCGAGATCATCCCGATGATCGACACGATGTTCTTTCTCCTCGTGTTCTTCATGCTCTCTTCCCTGGCCCTCACCAAGATGATGGGCCTGCCCGTGAATCTGCCCAAGGCCAGCACGGCGCCGAAGCAGAACGCCACCGACCTCACGGTGACGATCGACAAGGATCAGAAAGTCTTTCTCAACAAGAACGAAGTGAGCCTGACCGACCTGGCGCCCCAACTTCTGGCGAAAGCGGGTGGGCCGGACGCAAAGCTAGATGAAGTCTCGGTGGTGATCAATGCCGATTTGGCCGTTCCTCATGGGTTGGTGGTGAAATGTATCGATGAAGCCCGCAGCGTTGGCGTGAGCCACTTTGCGATTGCCACCACTCCCGACGCGGCGGTGCAGTAAGGATGAAAGAGAACTTCTCCCGAAACTTTGGGTTGGCGGCGATAGGATCGATCGCCGTGAACGGGGGGCTGTTCTTCTTGATGTCCCTGGGCGCGAGCCAGATTGCAAAGACGCCCGATTATCACACCGTCGAGGTTCGCCGGGTCGAGATCGACAACTCGGGGAAGAAGGTCGAGAAGATCGTCAAACCCAAAGAAATCGAGCAGAAGATCAAGAAGCTGGTGGAGGAGAAGAAGATCGTCCCTCCCAAGCCAAAGGAACCCGAAAAGAAAGAGACGGTTCCACCCCCTCAGCATTCGAAACCCCAACCCAAAACCGAGGCAACACCACCACCGCCCCAGGGAGCGCACAACAAAGTCATTACCGCTCCTCCGACCAACGACGGACAAAAGCCGAATCCCCACGACTTTACGGCTTTGGGCGGTGGTAACGCGGATGTTGGGAAGCCCACCACCGGGCAAAACTCCCGCGATGCGAAGGTGAATCCGCCTGATCCCCCTAAACAAGATCCGCCGAAGCAAGAACCTCCCAAGCAGGAGCCTCCGAAACAGGACCCGCCCAAGCAAGATCCTCCCAAGAACGATCCGCCAGTAGAGCCACCGGCGAAACCTCCGGCAGATCCTCCCAAACCGAAGGGGCCTTCCAAGGATGCAGAGCCCATGAAGCAGGTCTTGCCCGAGATTCCGGACAGCCTGAAGAACCAGGACTTTAAATCGTTCGTTCGCGTGGTGGTGGAGATTGATGCGGATGGCTCGTTTGAGGTCACCCTTCGCACCAGTTCTGGGAATCAGGAAGTGGATAGGCGAGTCTTGGATGCTCTGAAGAAATGGAAATGGAAAGCGGCACTCAAGGATGGCGAACCGGTGAAATCAACCCAACGGTTCAAGTTCGAATTCGAGGTTGGCTAAAAAGGACCGCACCCTTTTGGGAATTGGTGCGGTCTAACTCTTTGTGAAGTTCAAGAGCAGTTCCGAGCTCAAGCGTACGAAGATCGAGATCATTCCGATGATCGACACGATGTTCTTCCTCCTCGTGTTCTTCATGCTCTCTTCCCTGGCCCTCACGAAGATGATGGGGCTGCCTGTCAATCTGCCGCCGGCGGGGAGCGCCCCCAGCCAGGATTCGAACAAGCTCACGCTGACCATCGACAAAGATCAACGAATCTTTTTGAACAAGGACGAAACGGGATTTGCGAGCTTGGCGAATCAACTTAATAGCCAGGTGGCGGCAACGGGTCAGAAGCTAGAAGACGTCTCGATCATCATCAATGCGGACACCGCCGTCTCTCACGGCTATGTCGTGAAGTGCATCGATGAGGCGCGAAATGCCGGGATCACCCACTTCGCGATTGCGACACAGCCCTAACTCTTTGGGTACCGGTAGTGCCCAACGATCTTCCAGGTGGTCAGGACATCTTCCTCTTTGCACTGGCTGATGTTGTGAATGACATAGGGCTCGCCCTTGGCGTTAAGCCGATCTGAGACGATTCCGGTGTGATCTAGCCCGTTGTCCAGCTTCCAATACACGATATCGCCCGGCTTCCACTGGCTCAAGGTCTGCGACTTGACCGTGGTGGTGAGGGTCTTTCCGTAGGTTTTGAAGAACCAGATTTGATTTGGGCATCGGCGGTGATCAATGTTTGAATCGGGACGTTTCTCTCGACGAGGATAGGTTTTGAACCGCGTCTTCATGTCCTCATGGATGAGCTTTTGAAGGTCAAACCCGGCGCGGCGAAGCGAGCGAATCACCACATCCGTGCAGACGCCTTGATCTCGAGGAAGATCGCCGTTGGGGTAGCCGATCTTGAAATAACCCACGGTATACATCGCGCCTTCCCGGGCCTGAATCTTGGCGCCCGCCAAGATTTTTTCCGCCGCGCCAACCGGGGCTAACGGAGGCGCGGCGAGAAGCGCGAACATACAAATCGACGCAAACATTGAATTCACGGTACTTTACCAACGTTTCTATTCGTATGTAGGTTCATGAGATTTCGTGTCTTATCGCTTTCGTTGCTCGCCGTAGTGGCATCCGGCGCGCATGCCGCCGACAAAGATGTTGAGGCCATCTTAAAGACCCTCCGCGAGAATTACCAGAAGGTGAAGACCGCCCGACTCGAAGTAACCTCGGTGATTGCCGACCCAGAGTCCGGGAGCGACATCTCGTTGAACTCCGTCATGAGCTACAAGGGACCTGGCTCGGTTCGAATCGTGGCGAAGGGTCCAACAATGCCTGGCAGCTACTTGCTCTACGTGACCGATAGCAAGCAGGCGCTCGTTCGAACTCCCGATGGGAAGTCAAGCACCAAGAAGTTCGATGCCGACGAAGTAGCCGTGCCGCTCAATCTAGAATCCCTCTGCTTCTGGGACTATAAGCGCCAACTTTCGACGGCGGCGGGCATGAATATGCACGACAGCAAGCTCCGCCTTCTCAAGAAGGAGACTTGGAAAGACAAGGACTACATGGTGCTGGAAGAGAAGGCAGAGCGCAGCAAAGTCTTCGTGCGCTATTTCATCGACCCGGCGACCAAGTACATCGTTCGAACGGTGGTTTACAACTTGGAAGACACCACCGAGATTCTTCAGGATCACAAGGTGACCAAGTTCGAGCTGAATCCCAAGCTGGACGCCAACCTATTCAAGCTCAAAGCCTGAGCCAAGCTTAACCCCTCATCGCCTGAAGCTCTTCCAGCTTCAGGCTATTTTCTTCCCAAGCCGACATGATGCCCGCTAAATGCTCTTGGGCTTGGGCGTGTTCCTTGGTCAGAGATAGGATATCGGCGGTGGGATCGACATTCGCCAGTTTTTCCTCAATCAACTTAATGTCTTCCTCTGCCGAGGCGACGTCGTCTTCCAAACTTGCGATCAGTCGCTCGACCCGCTGAATCTCTTTGCTGAGTTCACGAGGCGTCATCGCCGGTTTTTCCGGTTCTTCCTGAACGGGGGTTTTCGACTTCTGCTTTGGGGCGGACTCTGCCGGTTTCTTGCCGGACCGATACTCGTCGTAGGAGCCCGGATAGCCGATGGGACCGGACTTTTTGACGTCCAGGATGTGGTCGGTTACTTGCCCCAGAAGCCAGCGGTCGTGACTGATGAGCACCAGGGTTCCCTTGTACTCTTTCAGAATCTCGGCGAGGGCTTCTCGGGAAGCCATGTCGAGGTGGTTGGTGGGCTCGTCCAGGACCAAGAGGTTGGGATTGAGGTTGGTCAGACGGGCAAGGGCAAGTTTGTTCTTTTCGCCACCGCTGAAGGTCTTGATCGGGCGGTAAACATCGTCGCCATGGAAGAGGAACCGGCCCAGCAAGTTTCGGGCGTCGGCGGGAAGCATGTCGCACTCATAGACCATGAAGTCTAGCGGGGACAGTTCCACGTCAATGTCGCTGACGTCTTGGCTGAAATAGCCCGCGACGACATTGGAGCCCAGACGCGCTCGGCCCTCCTTTGCTTCCAGGAGTCCCAGTACGACTTTGATCAGGGTGGATTTTCCGGCTCCATTTTCGCCGACGACGCCCCACCGCTCGCCATTGCGAACGGTCCAGTTCAAACCGTGGAAGAGATCGGCATCCGGGAAGCCGATGCCCAGCTTTTCACACTCGATCACCAGATCGCCCGAGCGTTTGGAATCGCCAAATCCTCCCTTAATGCCCTTGTCCGACTTCGGCGCATCCACTTTGCCCTCGATCAGACGATTCATCATCTTGAGTCGCCCGCGGGCCTGGGCCGTGCGCTGGGAGTTCATGAAGCGCCGGACATATTCGTCAAGCTTGGCGATTTCTTGATCTTGTCGGCGGGCGACTTCCGCCAGTCGAGCATCTTCTTCGGCGCGAAGCTGGAGGAATTTAGGAAACGGCCCTGGGTAAGTCTTGACCGATCCGCCCTTCATCTCGATGACGCGCTCGGCAGTGCTGTCCAAGAAGGCGCGGTCGTGAGAAACAAGTAATACCGCCCCGTGATAACCCCGAATCCAACCTTCCAGCCATTCGGTGGCTTGGAGGTCCATGTGGTTGGTAGGTTCGTCGAGGATCAGGAGATCTGGCTCTTCAAGAAGAAGCTTCGCCACCGCCAGGCGCGTCTTTTCTCCGCCGCTCAGTTTGGAGGTCTTTTTGTTGAATTCGTCCTCGGTGAACCCCATCTTCTGAAGAACCACTTTGACGTCGCTCTCGACGGAATAGCCCTCGGCTTCTAGAAAGTGTTCGTGGAGGACGGCGTACTCTTCTAGGTCCTCTTCGGTTGCGCCATCTTCAAGTCGGGCTTCGATCTCTTCCAAGCGTTTCTTGAGTTCGATCTGGTGAGCGATGGCGCTTTGCGCTTCCTCAAGCACGGTGAGATCGCCGGTGATCGCGGCTTCTTGCCTTAGGTAGCCAATTCGAGCGCCTCGGGCGAGAGCGACGGAACCGGTATCGGGCTCGTATTGCCCCGTCAGGATCTTGAGGAGCGTGGTCTTCCCCGTGCCGTTACGACCCACGAGCGCGACCTTTTCGCGGGAATCGATTCGGAAGGTGACACCGGTGAGAATATCGTCCGGTCCGAACGCCTTGGTGACGTTGGCGACGTTGAGCAGCACAATCCAAGATTCTACTTGGCGAAGAGGCTTTCGTGCGGGACCGGAACCAAGTTCCAGAGACGTTCCGTTGTAGTGATTGACCGTCCGTTAAGAGCCCCCACCATGTTGCATCGCACTCGATTCATTCTGCTCTCCGGCCTTGTTCTCTGCCTTGCCCCGGTCGCTCTCTCTCGCCAACACCCCTCTCTCGCGCAAAGAGAGGAAGGGTTTGAAAAGCGAGCGGAGAAAGAGATCTATCGCTCTCCCGGCGAACTCAAGGCCCAAGACGAGGCGGAGCTGCGGCAGGGAATGAAGTATCTGAAGCTCATCAAGGGTGATCCGACCTCCAAGGAGATTGCGCTTACGTTTGACGATGGGCCGCATCAACACTGGACCAAGCAGCTTCTCAACCTCCTTCGCGCGAATCACGTTCGGGCGACTTTCTTTGTCGTTGGAAAGATGGCGGAGCGGTATCCGAATCTGATTCGGCAAGAATTGGCGGATGGTCACCAACTGGCTAATCACACCTACCACCACGTGAATCTGACCAACATTCCTGCCAACGAGGTGGCTTCGGAATATCGAATGTGCGATGAGGCCATCCATCGCATCACGGGACGGCACATGAGCTATTGCCGACCTCCGGGTGGGCAATATGACCACGACGTGATTCAGACCACCGAGAAGTTGGGACTGACCACCGTTCTATGGACGGAAGACCCGGGCGACTATGCCAAGCCCGGCGATGGAGTGATTCAAAAGCGCTTAATGCACTGCGGTCATAACGGCGCGATCATCTTGCTTCATGACGGAATCCAACAGACGTTGGACGTGTTGCCGGGCATGATTAAGGCGCTTCGCCAGAAGGGGTATCGATTCGTGACGATCGACCAGATGCATCACGAGTTGGCCACGAAGCTGGCACAAATGTCGCGCTCGTCGGAAAGTGGCCGACGAGCGCGGTAATCGAGCTTAGTCTCGCTCGATGGGGAAAACGCTCGCGTCGAAGACGTTCTCGTTCATCTTGACCTTGAGCAGAGCGTTGGCGGTGGGTTCCTTGTCCAGGGAGATCTGCGCGATAGCCGATTTTGCACCACCGAGCACGATGTTCTCCATCTCCTGAACGTTGACTCCCTCGTCCTTGAGGACGCTGAGAACGTGGGCGAGGACGCCGACTCGGTCCAAGTGCCGAACGACCAGCAGATGCGTAGCGTTGTCGGCGCGCTTGACGTTGACCACGTTCGGCACGACGCCGGTGTTCTTGTACTCTCTAACGATGCGAACCGCCTCTGCCGCGACCGCCTCTTGGGCTTGATCGGTGCTGGCGCCGATGTGGTGAGTGCAGTAGACGTTGGCATTGTCCTTCAGCGGGCCATCGTACTCGCCTTCGCCGCCGGTGGGTTCGTTCTCGAAGACGTCGAGACCGGCGAGAATTCCCTTCTCTTCAATGGCCTTGAGGAGGGCGGATTGATCGACGACTTCGCCTCGACTGGTATTGACGAACATCGCGCCCTTCTTCATCGCGCTGAAGAACGACTCGCCGAGCATTCCCTTCGTCGCGGCATTGAGGCTGACGTGGATCGAGACGACGTCGCTCATCGCGGCCAGTTCTTCTAGGGTGCCCGCTCGGCCGATGCCGAGGGCGGCGGCGATGTCGGGGGTCATCCAGCGCGAGAAGGCGACGACATTCATGCCGAAGGCCTTGGCGCGGGGGATCATTTCCTGGCTGATCTTGCCCATACCGATAAGACCGAGAGTGCGACCATACACGCCCTTTGCCTTGGAGTATTTCTTCTTGTTCCACTTGCCGGCGCGGAGTTCGATGACGTTGTCCGCGATGTGGCGGTCCAAGGCGAGGATCAGGCCAAAAGCGAGTTCAGCTACGGCCTGGGAGTTCTTACCCGGGCAGTTGGTGACCAAGATGCCGCGATCACTAGCGGCGGCGACGTCGATGGTGTTGTAGCCCGCACCCGCGCGAATGATGACGCCCAGCTTGGAGCCATCCATCATGGGCTCCGTCACCTTCGTGGAACGAACGACGAGGACATCGGCCTGAGTCTCCTTGAGGGCATCGGAAAGAGAGCTATCGGCGAGGTCAGGACTGTAAACGACCTCCACTCCCAAACCCGTGAGGCCGTCCAGGCCACTTTGCTCAAACTTATCCGCCACCAAAACTTTCATGACCCTGAAGTTTATCTTAGCGGAGAGGGAGAAGCAGGGGACTTAGCCGTTCCCTAACGAAAGGATGCTGCCCTCGCCATTGAGGGCAGTCCGTCATCAGGCGTTAGATTTATGTTCTGGCACGAACTCGTCAGGCGAGCCGATACCTTCAACTTCGACACGATCGGAATCGATCTTGCCGTACTTTTCCTCCAGGTCTTTCTTGTTCCCGAGGATCACGCCGTCTTCCGGCACGCGCTGGGGAGTGATCGTGGTGCCGGGCTCCACAATCGCGCCATAGAACTGGGGTTCCTTTGGCTGCTCCGTAGTGAACGATCCCTCCTGACCGCCCTTCAATCCAGCAACGAACATGACTTGGCGAACGGCTACTTCTCCATCGTTCTTCCACGTGGGAAGCGCGACGAGGTAGGTTTCGCCATCTTTGGGGTTCTTCCACTCCTCAACCTTCACCGACGTCACCTTGACGGCAGACGCGGCGGCGGCGTGAACAGGGTCACAGCCGTAGAGGAAGATAGGTAGGAAGAGAGCGAGTCCGAGCAGGACCGCTTTGAGCTTGTTCATAACAAACCTCCTGTGGATATCCGACCGGCTCTTGTTCCGACCGAACAGTGCATCTTAATGGCAGAAGGACACCGGAGAGGGTCTTAATTTTCTAAGACCTTCTAGGACCCGCGCAACGCGCAGATGCGCGTGGTATCCTATCCTTCCGCGCCGGGGTGGCGGAATGGTAGACGCGGTGGTCTCAAACACCACTTGGGTTAAACCAGTGCGGGTTCGAGTCCCGCCCCCGGCACCACTTATTCGTCGGTCTCTTCTTGACCGCCAAGCGCTTCCAGCGCTCCTCGCAGATCGTCCATGGCGACGTCGATCTTCTGCCCTACCGGTTCCAGTGGGCTCTCTTGATCGTCCGAAGGCGCCAACCCATCCACAATGCCTCGAGCATCGTTCAGGGAATGGAGCGAGTCATTGATGAGGTCGCAAAGCTTCTTTCGCCGGGCCTCGTAGGTAGGCATATCGGCGGTGACTCTTTCGAGCGTAGGGGCGTCGTCATCTTCTTCGGCCAAGGTGCCGCCCGCGTCGTTGATGGCGTCTTCCAGGTCGGCCAACGCCTCCTTGATTTCCTGACTCGTTGCCTTGGTTTTATGAGCCTCGTTCAGGGCCGATTCGATTGAGTCCAAGCCCGCGCCCAGTTGAAAAATGCCGCTTCGCAGTTGCTCGTGCAAGGTCTCTTGCGGAGTCTTTTGCTCTTCAACGGGAGACTTTGTGCCATCCGAGACCGTCGATTCCGGTGGTTTGGAACTACAGCCGCCCAGCGCGATCAAAACCAACAGCCAGGGGGTCAGCGTTCTCTTCATGCTTGCGCAATGTACCTCGTATTCCGCGTAGAATCGAACCATGTCCCTAGCGGTTACTGCGTTCATGTTGGGCTGGATACAGGGTGAGGTGAACCCACTCCGATTACCCATCGGAACCAAAGGCGAAATTGAAGTTTCATTGGGCTCGATCTATTCGACCCGGACGGGCAAAACGGTGACCGTCGATGACATCGCAAAGGCTGCCGACGGCAAGCGGTTTGTCTTTTTGGGTGAGAATCATGCGACCAAAGAGCATCAGCAACTGGAAGCCGATATGGTGGCGGCACTTGAGGCTCGGGGGCGGAAAGTCATCGTTGGGCTCGAAATGTACACCCGTCCTAAACAGGATTGGCTGGACCAGTGGAGCGCCGGGTCCCTCTCCGAAGAAGAGTTCTTGGAGAAAAGCGAGTGGAAGACTCAGTGGGGCTTTTCCTACGATTTCTATCGACCGTTGTTTGAGGTGGCGAAGTCCAAGCAAATCCCGATGGTGGCTCTCAATGTTCCTCGCGATTGGGTTCGACGAGTGGGTCAGAGGGGATTTGCCGGTCTGACCAACGAGCAGAAGCTCCAGCTGCCCGCCGACCTCTTTTTGGGCAACGCGGATCACAAGAAGGTCTTTGAGGGCCTGATGGGCGGGCACCCGATGACGGGGACTCAAGGGAACAACATCTACGCCGCCCAGGTGCTATGGGATGAAGGGATGGCGGACACCGCCATCAAGTGGCTGGATCGCATTCCCAAGGACGACAAAACCGTTTTTGTGGTGGTTGCGGGGGTGGGGCACGTCATGTACGGGCAAGGCATCAACTACCGCATCAAACGGCGCACGGGGCAATCGGGAATTACGGTCGCCATGGGACAGGCAGCGGGTCAATCTTCGGTCGCCAAGGGAATTGGCGATTTCGTCTATTTGACCGAGGCTAAGAAGTAGTGGAGAGACGGGCCTATGGGAAAACGGGGATGCAAACGAGCGTTCTCGGATTCGGCGGATCGGAAATCGGTTTTATGGAGACCGATCAAAGCACGGTGGAGACACTCCTCAATCGTGCGCTTGACGCTGGCTTAAGCGTCATTGACACCGCCGAATGCTACATGGACTCCGAGATAAAGATCGGGAAAGCGGTAAGTGGCCGAAGAGACGACTTCTATCTCTTTACCAAGTGCGGACACGCTTCGCATTCAGGAGTGGATCTTCCGGACTGGCACAAGGACATCGTCGGGCGTTCCATCGAGAACAGTCTACGGAAGCTCCAGACGGATCGGGTGGACTTGGTTCACCTTCACTCCTGTTCCCTAGAAGTTCTTCAGCAGGGCGATGTGGTGAGTGAATTGGTGAAGGCTAAGGAGGCGGGCAAGACGCGATTTATTGGCTATAGCGGTGATGGCGCCGCCGCCCGATACGCCCTTGAACTTGGAGTATTTGATTCCCTCCAGACTTCGGTAAACATCGCCGATCAGCAGTCGATCGATCTCCTCCTTCCTTACTGCGTCCAGCACGGGATAGGAGTCATTGCCAAGCGGCCGGTCGCTAACATTGCGTGGCACAACGGTGACAATCCTCCTAGTCGATCGTACGGCAACGCCTATTGGGATCGACTCCAAAAGCTGAAGCTCGATATTCTGAAGGGCTCACTCTCCGAGACTGCCGGGAAGGCGTTACGATTCACACTGTCCCAGCCTGGGGTCTGCACGATGATCGTTGGGACGACGAATCCTGACCGCTGGTCACAGAATGCGGCGGTGGTGGCCCAGGGATCGCTCCCGCTGGAAGAGATTGACGCCATTCGGGCCCGCTGGAAAGAAGTCAGCGAGCCCGATTGGGTTGGACTTACTTAGTCGGGTTATTTGTCAGGAAAGGACTCGTGGAGCTTGACCGGCTCCTCCGAGTTCTTTCTCACTTTCAAGTTCAACATCTCCACCAAGACCGCGAACGCCATGGCGAAGTAGGTGTATCCCTTGGGAATATGGGCGCCGGTTGATTCAGCGACGAGGTTGACGCCGATCAAGATCAGGAAGGAGAGAGCCAGGATCTTCACCGTGGGGTGCCGCTCCACAAACTTGGAAATGACCCCGGAGAAGACGAGCATGAATCCGACCGCGATCACGACAGCCATGATCATGACGCCAATTTGGTCGGCCATTCCGACGGCAGTGATGACCGAGTCGAGGGAGAAGACGACGTCCAGGACCATGATCTGAGCCAGGACTGCGGCTAAAGACGGCATCGTCTTAGCTTCGCCATGTCCTTCCTCACCTTCAAGCTTGGCGTGAATCTCCTTCACCGACTTCCAGATCAGGAAGAGACCGCCGATGCCCAAAATGATGTCTCGCCAAGAGAAGTTTTGCCCGTCGGCCGGGAGGAACGGGATCGGTAAAGTGAAGACGGTGGCGGTGGCGCTCTTCACCCAGTTGATGGAGAGCAAGAGGAGGATGCGCGAGACCAACGCCAAGAGCAACCCGAGTTGGCGCGCCTTGCCTTGTTCTTCCGGTTTGAGCTTGCCGGAGAGGATGGAGATAAAGACGATATTGTCGATTCCCAAGACGATCTCAAGAACCGTTAACGTCAAAAGAGCGACCCACGCGCTCGGGTCGCTCAGCCAGCTAAATAAGTCCATTTAAGGGAGTAGGACGTATCGCCAAGTACAACGGTTGCAGGTGCTTTCGGAATTCTTATTCTCTTGGCCGCGTCAGAATGGAGATATGGCCGACTACCCGCCAAAACTTCAATCGCTTCTTGACGATCTCTCGTTTTTCACCGACCGCGCGGAGCGCATCGATGCATTGATTTCCATCGGTCAAAAGTTCGTAAATCGGGGACCGGATGAGCTTGAGCGCAATGCGGTGACCCGGGTGCCAGGATGCGAATCCGAAGTCTATATCTCCTCGACGCCAGAGGGACGCGGCAAGAAGTTTCTCTTTGGAGTCGACAATCCGCAGGGGATCTCGGCGATGGCGTTAGCGCAGATTCTGGACGAATCGCTCTCCGGCGAGCCTGCCGACGAGGTGGCCCAGGTTTCCGAAGATGTCGTGTACGAAATCTTCGGAAGAGAGCTTTCAATGGGAAAGAGCCTCGGCTTGACCAACATGGTGCGGATGGTCAAAGCCGAAGCGGTTAAGAAGGGCGACTAGCGCTCGATCGGAACGCCGACGAGATTTCCCCATTCGGTCCAGGAGCCATCGTAGTTTCGAACGTTGGCATAGCCCAGGAGGTACTTGAGGGCGAACCAGGTATGGGAGGAGCGCTCTCCGATGCGACAGTAGACGATGACGTCGTCGGCAGCGGTGAGATTGGCTTCCCATTCGTACAGGGTTCGCAGGTCATCGGCGGTTTTGAATTCGCCGGTCTCGGGATTGATTGCCTTCGCCCAAGGCATGCTTCGCGCACCAGGGATATGTCCCCCACGCAGAGCGCCCTCGTTGGGATAAGCCTCCATGTGAAGTCTCGCTCCGGAGAACTCTTCCGGTGAGCGAACGTCGATGAACTTTCCGTTCTTCTGCAGATGTGCTAAGACATCTTCGCGGAATGCACGCTCCGAATGGTCATCGCGCTCGTGCGCTTGATAGGTCGTGGCCGGATACTCGACACTCTCTCGAACGAGAGGCTTCCCCTCCTTTTGCCACTTCAACCTTCCTCCATCCATGATTTTCGTGTTCTCGTGGCCGAAGAGTTGAAACACCCAAAGTGCATAAGCCGCCCACCAGTTGTTCTTATCGCCATAAAAAACGACCGTCGTATCGGGAGTCATTCCAATCCGCGAACAGAGCGCTTCAAACGCTTCTTTCTGGAGGTAGTCGCGTCGCACGGGATCATTGAGGTCGCGCGTCCAGTCCACCTCCACCGCGCCGGGAATATGTCCACTGGCAAACAAAAGCGGATCTTCGTTCGACTCAATGAGGCGTATGTTCGGATCGTTCAAGTGCTCCACGACCCAGTCAGTGCTGACGAGGGCTTCAGGACGGGCGTAGCCCCGACTTTTGATTTCCGAGAGCGTTTCGGGCATAGCTTAGTTTACGGTACGCGAAATGCCAGACATCTTAGGTCGATCTGAATTCCTAACGACGTTCGTTGCGGGCTACGACTCTCGCCACGAACAGAACGAGAATCGCCAGTACAAGCAAAACGATCGATAGCGCCACCGCTTGAGACAAGTCTCCTTCGAATCCGGCATAGATGGCCAACGGAATGGTCTGGGTCCGCCCCACGAAGTTCCCAGCGAACATCAACGTTGCGCCAAATTCGCCCAGCGACCTTGCCCACGCTAAGAGGGTTCCCGCTAGCAGCGCACTTCGACATTGCGGCAGGATAACCGACCAGGCGATCCGCAGCGATCCTGCACCGTCGAGAGAGGCGGCGGAGATTTCCTCGGATGCGACAGCACGAATGCCCTCCGCCGCGCTCCGGACAAAATAGGGCAGCGAGACGAACACTTGGGCAATGACGACAGCGGTCGTGGTGAAAGTGATTTGTACGCCAAGAGAGTATAGGGGCCCACCGATCCATCCCATGCGGCCAAAGGCGGCCAGCAGGGCGATGCCAGCGGCGGCCGGAGGAAGGACGATGGGAAGATCGGCAATCGCGTCGATTAGCGGTGAAAGCCGCGATTTCCAGCGAGCCGAAAAATAGGCGAGAGGAAGACCAAGGATCACCACGACCACCAGGGAGAGAATCGTGGTGCGTGAGCTCAAGAGGATCGCTTTTAGGGTCTCCGGCTGCGCGAGAGAATGCCTGAGTTCCTCAGCCGTGGTATGTCCTGCCAAAGCGGCAAGTGGTACGAGGATGAAAAGCAAAGCAGGGAGCCCTGCCAATCCCCAAAGCCAGCTTTCTCGGCGTCTCACTTAGGCGAACTAAAACCGTACTTGGCCAAAACCGCTTGCCCGTCTTTGCTCATGACCAGCGAAGCAAATCGATTGGCGAGTTCTCGGTTTGGACTGTCTTTAATCGGGGCTAAATAGTAAAGAGCCTTAACGTTGAATTCCTTTGGAATCACATAGCCGACCGCACTACGAACCTGGCGAGCGTCCGTCTCGTAAACGATCCCCGCATCTACCTCTCCAAGATCTACTCGCGTTGCCACCGCGGTAACGTTCGACTCGAACGAGACGACGCGTTGGCGAACCTGATCTGCCCAAGTCGGACCATACTTCTTCCCCGCTTTTTTGAGCATTTCAACCGTGTAGGCGCCCACCGGCACTCTCTCGCCAGCAAGACATAATCTCACTCCCGGTTGCGTCAAGTCGGCCAAAACTTTGATTCGATTCTTCGCTGAGTTCGCGACAAGTAAGCAAAGGCTGTTCCCGGCGAACGCCTTTACGTCTCGCCCACCAGTTCTCTTGGCCTTGATAACGACATCCATCTGAGCCCGATCGGCGCTGAGAAAAAGATCGCCGGGAGCACCGAGGCTCAATTGACTGGCTAGCTGTTGCGACCCTGCGTAGCTTATTTCTACCGCCACTTCGGGATGACTTTTCTCAAACGCGGTTTCAATCTCGGTCAGCGGCTTCTTGAGCGAAGCGGCGGCGAGCACCGTCAGACTCGTCTCCCTCGCCAGGGAGCCGTTCCCGTAAAGGAGGACACATGCAAGCGCGCACAACATGTACGCATCTTAGCGGAAAAATTACGCTTCTGCCGCGTGGCTCTTCTGCTCTTTGCGCTGGTACATGGCGATATCCGCCTTGGTTACGAGCGTTCTCAAGTCGGCAATATCTCCCGTGATCTCGGCGGTTCCAATCGAAAGGGTGGCATTGAATCCACGCTCCGCCATCCCTCGACCAAAGGCTTCTTGGATTCGCGCCGTTATCCTCTCCGCTTCGGACTCGCCGGTATCGGCCAAGATCAGTACAAATTCATCGCCGCCCAGTCGAGCCACGATATCTGACTCTCGAGTGTTGACCTCCAATGTCCTTGCGAGAAAACGCAGAGTCTCATCGCCCGCCTTGTGGCCATAATCGTCGTTGATTTTTTTGAATCGGTCGCAATCGATCACCACAACCGTCAGGTCACGTTTTTCACCGGCGGCGCGACCGACCAGGCGATGCCCCTCAAGCTCAAGGCCGCGTCGATTGTACAGACCCGTCAATGGGTCTTGATGCGCCATCCGCTCGCTCTTTTGAAGCGTATCTTCAACTTGAGCGACCAGAAGCATCACCACCCCAAAAACGCCAAACCAGATCAGCCCACTGAAGACGCCTTGAACGTTGTTGCCCGCCTTTTGATCGAGGAAGACATTCGCAATGCTCGCAAGGCCGACTGAAACCAAACCCACCGACCGCCTTCCCAACCGAGTGGCAATCCAGATCGGAAAGATATACAGAGCGCGAAGAGCCGGGAACGTGGGAAAGAACGTGTTTGCGGCGGCGAGCATGACAAGGCAGGCCGTGCTGAGGGCAAGCCCGCAAGCCATGGGATTCTCTTCATGCCAATGCCTTAATCCACGTTCGATGCGATTCATTTTTATAAGTTCAGTAATTGATGCGTCAACAATTCGACGTGACACGGTTAAATCCGGTTCGGGATTTGATTCGTAAGACTCATGTCCCTGCGGCGAAAACGACAAGAGTTCGAGCGTAGTAATATGTAGATAGATGTCTATCGTCGCGTACGAGAACGATTTGCGCCTTTCCGGCGACTTTGAACCGAAAGGAGATCAGGGCACTGCTATCGCCGGTTTGGTCGATGGACTGGAGTCGGGCTACCGTTATCAGACCTTGCTCGGCGCTACCGGTACGGGTAAGACTTTTACGATGGCCTCGGTCATCGAGCGCACTCAACGACCGGCGCTGATCTTGGCCCATAACAAGACATTGGCCGCGCAGTTGTGCCAAGAGTTCCGCGCTTTCTTTCCCGAGAACTCCGTTCAGTACTTCATCAGTTACTACGACTATTACCAACCAGAAGCGTACGTTCCCGGCCAGGATCTGTACATCGAGAAGGACTCAAGCGTCAATGACGAAATCGAACGTCTGCGCCACGCCGCTACCCACGCGCTTTTGGAGCGACGCGATGTGGTGATCGTCGCTTCAGTTTCCTGCATCTACGGCCTTGGATCGCCAACCGAGTATGCCGAGGCAGTCGTAACCTTCGAATCGGGCAAAACCTTCGATTTAGACGAAGCTCTGCAGAAGTTGATTCAGATGCAGTTCACCCGGAACAACACCGTGCTGGAGCGAGGGACCTTTCGGGTGCGTGGCGACACCTTGGAAATTCAGCCCAAAGACGAAGAAGTTGTGACGCGCATTGAGTTCTTTGGCGATACGGTGGAGCGAATTCGGCTCTTCGACCCACTGACCCAAGAAGTCTTGGATGAGCCCACCAAGATCAGCGTCTTCCCCGCCACTCACTACGTTACGCCCCTCGAGCGCATGGATGATGTGATTGAGCAGATCCGGGCGGAGATGGAAGCCCAGACCGCGCTCTTCGTTTCGCAAGGCAAGCTCTTGGAGGCTCAGCGCTTGCGACAACGCACCGAGTTTGACCTTGAGATGATGAAAGAGGTCGGATACTGCAACGGCATCGAAAACTATTCGAGATACTTCGATGGTCGCCACCCCGGCACCGCGCCTTACACGTTGCTGGACTTCTTACCGAGCGATGCCATCGTCTTTGTCGACGAGAGCCACGTGACCTTGCCGCAGGTAAGAGCAATGTTCAATGGCGACCGGCAGCGCAAGTCGGTATTGGTCGATTACGGGTTCCGACTTCCCTCCGCGTTGGATAACCGGCCGTTGAAGTTCGACGAGTTCTTAGAGCGCGTTCCGCAAGTGGTCTTCGTGAGCGCCACACCGGGACCGTTTGAGAACGAGGTTCAGAACCAAGTCGTCGAGCAGATCATTCGTCCGACTTACATCGTTGATCCTGAAATCGATATCCGTCCGACCAAGGGCCAGATCGATGACTTGATCAACGAAATCCAGAAGCGAGTGGAGTTGGGCCAGAGAACCTTGGTCACGACCTTGACCAAGAAGATGGCCGAAGACCTCACCGGCTACCTCCAGGATCTCAACGTCAAGGTTCAGTACATTCACTCGAACGTTCACTCTCTGGACCGTCCAGAAATCCTTCGGGATTTGCGGCTGGGCGTCTATGACGTTGTGGTCGGGGTCAACCTCCTGCGAGAAGGCTTGGACCTTCCTGAGGTCACGCTCGTTGCGATTCTCGATGCGGACAAGGAAGGATTCCTTCGCTCCGAGACCTCGATGGTGCAGACCATTGGTCGTGCTGCCCGAAACGTGAATGGTCGCGTCATCATGTATGCGGACACGATCACGGGCTCCATGCAGCGCGCGATCGACGAAACCAACCGCCGCCGTCAGATTCAGCTCCGATACAACGAGGAACACGGGACCGCGCCGCAGACGGTCATGAAGCAGGTTCGAGAGACCGTTCGATCCAACGATGCGGTGGCCGAAGTGATGGCCCAATACAATTCGGAAACCTTGGACAAGATTGGCAAGGATGGAAATCCGATTCGGATCGAAGACATTCCCGTGCTGGTCGCTTCTCTAGAGAAGGACATGAAGGATCTGGCCAAGTCGATGGAATTCGAAAAAGCAGCCCAGGTGCGCGATGAAATCCAGGCACTACGCAAGTTGCTTGGCACCAGCGATGGCCGACTGGGACAGGATAAACGCCGCCTCAAGCGAACTCGAAGATAAACAAAATGGCCCCGCTCAAAGCGGGTCCATTTCTTTACTTACCGACCGTTCTTTTTGAACGGCTTAGGACCGAACTCTTTCGGTCCAGACTTGGGACCGCTCGGCTTGCTGCCAAACGGAGGCTTCGCTCCGTAGGGCTTCGGCTTTCCGCCGCCGAACGGGGGTTGAGGCTTATTGGAGTGAATAGGGCGAGGGCCGTCGTCGCGACGCTCTTCCCATCGCGGCCGCTCGTCTCGGTTCTCGCGAGGTTGATAGGGTCGGTCATCGCGATTGAATCGGTCGTTCGGTTTGAACGGGCGATCTCCGGGGTTAAACGGCCGATCTTCTCGGTTGAATGGTCGCCCGCCGGGTCGCTCATCGCGCCCATAGGGTCGATCGCCTCCACGGAACGGCTTATCCTCACGATTGAAAGGTCGATTCTCGCGATTGAAGGGGCGGTCATCTCGATTGAAAGGACGTCCACCTGGTCGCTCATCACGGTTATAGGGCCTATCTTCACGTTGGAACGGTCGATCTTCGCGATTAAAGGGGCGGCCACTTGGTCGCTCGTCTCGTTTGAACGGGCGCGAGCCTCGGTCGAAATCACGACCTTGCGGCTTGAAAGGAGGACGTCCTGGCTGCGGGGCAGGGCGATCACCGGAGGGTCGTCTCTCTGGGCGCTCTTCCCGGTTGTTCCCTTGGGGTCGGTCATCGCGACCTCGGTCTTGCCACGGCCTTGATTCTCGGTTCTCGAACGGTCGAGGCGCCTGAGGACGACGGCCTTCGAAAGATCGCGGCTCGGAATCTCGTCGAGGCTTTCGCTCAGGTCGTGGTCCAGCTTGGGGCTTGGGGCGAGAATTGTGCTTCGGCACGTGATGAACCGGAAGCGTTCCGGTCATCACCGGAATCTCTCGTCCAAGCAGCCTCTCGATTTGCCGAACATCCTTGTACTGGTCTGGTAACGCGAATGTGACGGCTCTTCCCGAACTTCCGGCACGGCCAGTGCGACCTATGCGGTGAATATAGTCTTCAATCTGATCAGGCAGATCGTAATTGATGACCAGTTCGATGTCTTTGACGTCGATTCCACGGGCCGCGATATCGGTTGCCACCAGCACACGATATTCGCCGCTCTTGAATCCTTGAAGCGCGGTTCGGCGTTGAGCCAACGTGCGATCTGAATGCAATTCGGCAGCCGTGTGGCCCATGGCGCGCACCGTTCGGGCGACCTTTCGAGCACCGTGGCGGGTTCGCGAGAAAACGAGAATAGTGCCTTGGTTGGCATCAAGGAGGTTGCCCAAGAACTCGTTCTTCTGATCCTTTTCGATCACGTGAAGCTCTTGGTCGATCAGTTCGGCTGGCGTGCCCTGGCGAGCGATTTCCACTCGGATCGGATTGACCAGGTAGCTATTCGCCACGTCGGTCACTTCCGGGGCCATCGTTGCCGAAAACAGCATCGTCTGTCGGTCCTTGGGAGTTTGATCCAGGATTCGACGAACGATGGGGGCAAAGCCCATATCGAACATTCGGTCCGCTTCATCTAGCACGACCATCGAAACGAACTTCAACGTCGCGGTACGTTGATTCAGATGGTCCATCAGTCGTCCAGGAGTCGCGACGATGATGTTTGGGCGTCTTCTGAGCTCGGCGATCTGCTTATTCATGGGCGCGCCACCGATGAGGATGGCGGTCTTCAGGCCGAATGCATGACCAACCTTACGAAGTTCCTCGTCTATTTGGATGGCGAGCTCTCTCGTTGGAGCAAGGACAAGTCCAGTTCCATCGATGTCTAAAAGCTTTTGCAGCATCGGGAGACCGAACGCGAGAGTCTTTCCGGTTCCGGTCTGGGCGATGCCAATGATGTCTTGCCCTTCCAGGGCATGAGGGATCGACTCCGCCTGAATAGGAGTCGGTGTTTGGAAGCCAAGCTTGCTCAATTGTTTAAGAATTCGTTCGTCAAGCTTCAGGCAGGCGAAATCGTTTGTTGTTTCAGGTGAGGGGAGCATAAAATTAGCCCGCCATTGCGGGCCCTGCAGGATTATAGACGCCGGTTAAGAAACATTCGTGCCGAAGGTCACGAAAACTGCAAGAGTCCCGGAGATAGACTAGGCCCATGGACCAACGGCGGTTGCTTGCCACTCTGACTTGTCTATTTGCGCTTGCCGCTATGAATTCGGCTCAAGTTCGCGTGGGTTCGGCCACCGTCATCGCGATTTCGCCCACGGCGACCGCCGCGGAGAATCGAGCCGCTAAAGACTTGGCGACAACGCTTTCCGATATAACCGGAGTTGACATTAGAGTGCGCAACGACCTTGATCGTCTCCCCGAGAATTCGATTGCAGTGGGTTCTGGTCCATGGCTCCCGAGCGACTTATCTTCGGTCACATTTGGCGAAGAGGAGTTCCTTCAAAGAACAATCGGCAATAGACTCTACGTTCTTGGAGGACGTCCGAGGGGTGTTCTGTATGGGGTTTACCGTCTCCTCCAGGAACGGTGCGGCGTTCGCTGGTGGACTCCGTGGGCAACACTCATTCCTAAGAATCGTCGACTTGTCATCCCAAAGATCAACCAGCGCGAAAAGCCAGCTTTTGAGTCCCGCGATCCGTTCTGGTTCCATGCCTTCGATGCCCAATGGGCGGCCCATAACTTTTCTAACGGCCAGTCAACCCGACTCGACGAAAGCTATGGCGGCAAACTCCGATACCGAGGATTCGTCCACACCTTTTACGAACTGGTTACCCCAAGCCTCTTTGGCGAACATCCGGAGTGGTTCAGTCTCATTAACGGTAAGCGGACAACCCAGTACGCACAGCTTTGCACGACCAATCCTGAGCTTCGCGATTACGTAGTGGCAAGGGTCAGAGACTGGCTTAAAGAGAATCCGAACGTGAATATTGTGTCAGTCTCTCAGAACGATTGGTACAACCCTTGTCAATGCGAGCGATGCCAAGCGCTGGCCAAAGCGGAAGGATCGGAGTCCGCCCCGGTGTTGGCCCTGGCAAACTATGTGGCGGAGCGAATTGAAAAGGACTATCCCAAGGTCGCCATCGACACCCTTGCTTATCAGTACACCCGGAAGGCGCCCAAAACTCTGAAGCCACGACCCAACGTCATCGTGCGGCTCTGCAGTATTGAGTGCAACTTTGCCAAAGCCTTGACCGATCCCTCGAATGCTTCCTTTGCCACCGACAATCGGGATTGGAGCCGGCTAACCGACCGCCTCTACATTTGGGACTACACCACTAATTTCCCCCACTATGTTCAGCCTTTCCCCAATTACTTCGTGCTCGGGGACAATCTGCGGTTCTTTCAGGCCAATGGAGTGAAAGGAGTATTTGAGCAAGGCGCCTATCAATCCTTTGGCTCCGAGATGGCCGAATTGCGAGCCTGGGTTTTGGCTCAGCTTCTTTGGAATCCACAGCAAGACGAAATGAAGCTCGTCGATGAATTTCTCAAAGGCTATTACGGATCGGCTTCAAAGCCGATCCGGCAATATCTGGATATGATGGCTCGGGAAGCCGCCAAAGAAAACATGACCATTTGGTCGGATACTGGATCGGCATGCCTTTCCTATCCCGTTATGAAAAAGGCGGAGGAGCTTTGGCAATCGGCTGAGGCATTGGTAAGGGACCAACCCGACCTACTTTGGAGAGTTAGGGTGGGGCATCTTCCCATACGATTTGTATGGTTGAGCCGCTGGCAGGAGTTCCGGCGTGCCGCACTGAGGGCCAAGGATCATTGGCCGATGCCGGTTTCTCGACGTCAAGTCTCGGACCAATGGTTTGCCGTTGCTACAGGTCCCGGCCCCCAAGGCTGGTCCCCGATGACTCACCTCAGCGAAAGCGGCTTGACGCCCCAAGCATTTGTCGCCCAGTTTGCCGTGGACCCCACCGATCCGGTGATATTCGAACTGCCCAAGCGTCCCAAGACGACTTCCCTGCCTAAGGACATCCAAGTTCCTCCCGGCGCTCAAACCATCATCGTTCAGGACAATCTCGCGCGACTCTGGAGGGAGGGTGAAGGCGCCGAACTTCGTCCAGATCCCCTCGCTTCGGATGGAATTGCTTGTTGGATGCCCGGGACTCACCACGAGTGGGCATTTCAGATTCCATTCGCATCCTTGCCGAAAGAAGTGCAAACCGGCGCATGGCGGGTCTACATCTGCGCTCGAACCGAGACGGCTGGCGATATTGCCCAAGCATTCACCGCCGGAATTTGGGATAGCAAAGCTCGAAAGCCACTTTCCGCCACGGTCAGTGGCGGTTCACAACCGAATTACAAGTCCTTCGATCTGGGAGTGATCGATTCGAACTCCGACTCGATGGTGTGGGCCGCCCCCGTTGACAACAAGACGATTCGATCGATTTGGATCGATCGCCTTATCTTTGTCAAGGAACCTCGCGGCTAACGTCCCATGGTTTGCGTCCATTTAGTCAGATGAGAGTCGTCGAGAAGCCAGGCTATACCCTTTGCCTCTCCTGTCTGCAAAGCGATGGCACTTTCTGTGACATCAGCGACGAGCAGGCGGCAGAAGCGCTTCACGACGAGAAGAGGCTGATTTGGCTTAATGTTGTGGTCAAGGACGTAGAAGCGGCCAGAGACCTGCTTCAAAACCAGATGGGGTTCCATGAATTGGCCGTGGAAGACTCGCTCAGCGACAACGAGCGGCCCGCGCTTCAAGAATTCGACAGCCATCTTTTTGTGGCTGGTTCAAAGGTCATGACCACAAAGGGTGAACGGGAAAGCTACACCGAGATCGGTCTCTTTCTTTGCAAGAACGGCCTCGTCACGGTGGTTCGAGAACCTATTCCTCTTCTGGATGAATGGTTTAGAAGGTTCGAAAAGCACCCCCATCCCTTCGATGAAGCCGCTCCGTTTCTCATGCACTCGATCTTGGATCATATTGTTGACGAGTACTTCGTCGCAATCGATGTGCTTGAGGACGAGGTGGACGGGCTTGCTGATGAGATCTACCAAGGCGACACAAGTCGAATCAGCGATATCCTAATCCTCAAGAAACGGCTGATGGAAATGCGGAGGCACATTACTCCGACCCGCGACATTCTCAACGGGCTTCTCCGACACAATTCTGGCCTAGTACCCCCGGCAACCAAGCTCTATTTCCAAGACATTTACGATCACACCCTGCGTATTGCTGAGATCGCGGACGTCAACCGCGATACGCTCACTTCGCTCCTGGACGTTCATTTATCCACGGTCAGCAACAATCTAAACAACGTGATGAAGAAGATGACCGTGATCTCGACGGTCCTCATGAGCGCTGCCCTCATTGCCGGCGTTTACGGCATGAACTTTAAGGAAATGCCGGAATTAAATTGGTGGTGGGGTTACCCCTTTGCCATCATCCTTATGGTTGTTTCGGGTCTAGGCATCCTGTGGCTCTTCCGTTGGAAGAAATGGATTTAGGGGGTTGGCCCAACCCCATGGCCGGGCCAACGCGACTCGTCTAGCGAAGGAGTTCTGCCAAGGGTCCTTTTGGATCGAGTCCTTCAAGGTCGCTGTAGGGAACTTTAAGCGAATAGGTCGTTGAGTATTTGTCGGCTAATGGCAGACCATCTGACGTTCTTCCTGCCGCCTTCATGCCTTCTTTCTGGTAATGCACCATGAGATGGTCGCTTGCCAGTGAAAACTGGATATGGCGATCGATCATATTGTCAGGCATCGTACTATCCTTCGTGTATTGTCGCGGAAAGATGTCCTTTAGACGCTCATAGACGACCTTACTGACCTGATAATCTCCATCGACTCCGGGCTTGAACAAATCGTTGATCGTTAGTTTCTTGGCTTTTCCGGCCACGATCCCGTAGGTTCCCGCTCGCTGATACTGCACCGGATGAAGGTAGTCAGGGCACATTTCGTAGACCCAGTAGTAACTGATGAGATTCTTTCGCGCGACTGTAACTTCGGCCCGGCGAGTCAGGCTAAAGCCGTACTTGACATCGTACTTGGCAACGCGCTCTTTGGCTGCCTTTAGAAAGCCATCGTATTCTTTGGTCAAATTTTCGGCATCGGCATTGGCCAGGGCGGCGACTTTTCCGTTGTCCGTGAACAGAGGAATCTTTACGTCCAACTTCCAGTAACCTGGCTTTTGGTCCGCATACGTCTTGATAGCGACCGCTATTTCCTGTGTTTGAGCGGCGGCCGTAACCTGCCAGGGAATGACCATGAGCGATGTAATAGCGATTAGCCCGATGGCGATAGCGCGCAAGCGCGGATTACTTGACGGTTTCTTCTTGATCATGATGAGCCTCTTCCTCAAGGTGTGGAATTGCGCTGTAGCACCCATTGCCATGGAAGGGTCTCGGGCGTCGGATGCCGACGCCAATCGCATCAAAAGCCTGCCGTAGTCCGCGCGAGAGGCTCCCGAGACCTCAAGCGCAAGGGCATCGCAGGCAGCTTCCCGTTCCGTATCCCACTCTCGATTGGCAATCCAGACAGTAGGAAGGAAAAAGAAGATCAGGTTGGCGAACCAGGGCACCCATGCGGCAAGCGTATCACGGCGCTTGACATGGGCCAATTCATGGGCGATCAGCATATCAACCTCCCTTCGGTCGCCCAAAGTTGCGATGTCCCGGGGCATGAGGACGATAGGTTTCCAAAATCCCACGAGCATGGGCGATTGGGCCGTCGCTGCGATTCTCGCACGGGGGGCTCGTCTCAAACCGAGTGCGAGAGACATTTGAAGAACGGTCTGAAGGATCCAGGGGTCTTCGACGGCATGAGATTGGCGAACCATTTGTCGAAACTCAACAAAGTGACGCGCATATCGAATGACGAGGACGAGGATTCCAAGCATCCACAGGGCAACCAGGATTGAGGGCAACCAGTTCGACGACCTCATTTCCGGCGCCGAAACGACCAGCGACTGAACGGCCTGAGTTGACTCAGACAATCTCGTGACCGGGGCCGCCATTCCTCCGGTCGGACCAAACCCTGACGAAACGCTCTCCTCGGGGAGTAACGGGATTCCGATGTTGGGCAGCGGAATGAAACAAACCAGGAGCTTCAGCGAGACGAGCCACCAGAGCGTTGCCCTTGCTGACGCCGGAAGTTTTGGAAATAGCCGACAGACTAACCACACTCCCAACGCCAGCAGGGTGCCTTGCCAGCACGCTTGCCACAACGCGCTAGTCGGCATCTTCTCGCTCCAGTTCATTGAGCAGAGCACGCAATTGCTCGGCCTCCTCTGCTTTTATCGATTTGGATTGCACCAGATAAGCCACGAACGGAACCGGGGAGCCTCCGAGCGTCCTTTCGACAAAGTCCGCAATCATTCCCTGAATGACCTCTGACTTCGCTTGGGCCGGCCGGTACTTGGCGGGCGGATTCTCGTCTTCACGAAGTAAGAATCCTTTCTTACGGAGGCGTTCCAACATGGTAAGGACGGTCGTTCTCGCCAAGCCTTTGGACTGGCCAAACTCCGCGACTGCATCCCGCGCCGTGACGGGCGCCCTATCCGTAACAAACCGCAAGAGTTCCAACTCTTGCTCACCTAGCCGTGTCTTTTCTTCTTTTCCCATGGCAATTTGTCTACAGCAGTAGTCACTCTATCACAAGTTGTCTAATGCTGTAGACAAATTTTACAAGGAAATTTGAAATTTGTGTCATTCGGGAGATCTGTTTGCGTAGATCCCCCGAATTGATTTAGTACGCCTTAGCGAAAACGACTCGCCGCTTGCTAGGCTTGCCCGAGTACACACAGACGCCGGGCTGAGCGTCTTCAGATCGAAGTGGTTCGAGCGGAATGCACCGAATGGTCGCCTTCGTCTTTTCGGCAATGGCGTCCTCTGTTTCTTGAGTGCCATCCCAGTGGGCGACAACAAAACCGCCGCCCCCTTCCCCCTCGAACGCCTTTGCAAACTCCTCCCAAGTATCGACTCGGTGGGTATTTGCCTCGCGGAATGCAAGGGCACGGTCGTAGAGGGCCTGTTGAATTTCCGGAAGAAGATCGGCAATCTTAGCCGCGGTGGTCTCATCCAGCGTCAACGTTTGTTTGTCGCCCGTGTCTCGCCGAGCGACGACCACGGCCCCCGCTTCCAGGTCTCGTGGTCCGATCTCCACGCGCACACAGACGCCACGCATCTCCCAATGGTTGTATTTAAAGCCCGGGCTTTCTTTCTCGCGCTTATCGATATGGACGCGAATCGGTAAACCGCCGTAGGACATCTCTCTCAACTGCTGGGCAAGGGTATCGCTTGCTCCGTGAGTCTTCGTCCGAGTCTCTTCATCGCGGCCCATCGGAACAATAACCACCTGAATCGGCGCGAGTCGAGGTGGCGCAACGAGGCCCTTGTCGTCGCTATGGGCCATGATCAGAGTTCCGACCAAACGTGTCGAAACGCCCCAAGACGTTGCGTAGACATGCTCCAGCTTTCCTTCTGCGGACTGATAGGTCACATCGAAGGCCTTAGCAAAGTTTTGACCTAAGTGGTGAGATGTACCGGCTTGGATCGAGCGAACGTCTTGAGTCAAGGCTTCCATCGTGTAAGTGTGGTCCGCTCCCGGGAATTTCTCTCCCTCCGACTTGACACCCTTGATCACCGGCACCGCCATCCACTCTTCTACAAAGCGACCGTAGCACTGATGTAAAATCGTCAGCGCTTCCTGTTCGGCCTCATCGTACGTGGCGTGGGCGGTGTGTCCTTCTTGCCAAAGGAACTCAGCCGTACGTAGGAAAAGGCGCGTTCGCATCTCCCATCGCACGACGTTCGCCCACTGGTTCACCAACAGGGGAAGGTCGCGGTAGCTTTGGATCCACTTCTTGTACGTGTTCCAGATGATCGTCTCGCTGGTCGGGCGGACGATGAGCGGCTCTTCCAGTTCAGCCGCCGGATCTGGGATCAATCCGGGGCCATCTGGATTTGCCTTCAGGCGGTGGTGAGTAACAACCGCGCATTCTTTGGCAAATCCGTCCACGTGCTCAGCTTCTTTCTCGAAGAACGACTTGGGGATAAACAACGGGAAGTAGGCGTTTACGTGGCCGGTGGCCTTAAAGAGTCCATCGAGCGCGCCCTGCATCAGTTCCCACATGGCGTACCCATGAGGCTTGATGACCATGCAGCCGCGAACGGCGGAATAGTCGGCCAAGTCGGCCTTGATGACCAATTCGTTGTACCAGTCGGCGTAATTCTCGCCGCGAGGTGTTATCCCAAAGTCTTTACTCACAAGAGGGGATTTTGACAGATCGCCTCTCTAACATCCTAGACGAAGTCCCGGGGATGCGATTCTATCCGTAAATCAGGCCCAAACATTGGACATTTTGATGCACTTACCGCAATCTTTCCTGGTCAATATGTACTTTTGAAAATAGGGACCGATCAACTATTTCAAGGATGTCCTCCACTAGCATCCCCCGAACCGTTCCCCCGGTTCAAAATCGTCCGGGTCGAGTTGATCCAGCCGCCTCTCTAGATTCAATTTCGACCCCGGACAACATAGGAGTTGGGTATGAGTTCCATGAATAGCGCCAAAGCATTCGCCGACCAGCCAACGGCTCGGATGTTACGTGTATCAGACACTATCGAATATTACGGGCGGATCGTAGATTCCAACGAAGGTTCCGCTACGATTCTCGCCGAGGGTTTGGACACACCTGAGCTCGACGACCTCTTTGTGGTGAGCTACGAAAAACAAGGTCGATGGCAAGCATTCATTGGCAAGGTCTTCATGGATTCTGGTCTCGTCGAGACGACCGACGGTCTCATCCTTCGGAGCGTAGTGCTCCACCCTGCCGCCCGAGTGCAAACCGCGCTCTAGATTTCTTCTGAACCTCCGAGACAGGAGATGGCTCTATGGCTACCGAAGAAGGTGGTCAGCCATTGAATGATTTCGAGAGAGCCCAAAGTATAGCCGCAGGAAACGAATTCGCCATTCGCGAATTTGTTTCCGAACACTACCCGTCCGTCCTGCGATTCGCCACGCACCTAACTCGGAACGTGGAAGACGCAGAGGACCTTACGCAACAAGCGTTCATCAAAGCCCGCGCCTCGATCGCCGGCTTTCGCGGCCAGTCGACTCTCCGAACATGGCTTCACCGGTTTGTCTTTCACGAATACACCCACTGGAGACGTCGCCAACGACCGAGCCTAAGGCTTACCGAACGGGCGGTCAAGGAAGAGGGCTTCCAAACCTGCGAAGACGGTTTGGTCTTGCTCAATGCCTTGCATAAAGTTCCGCCTAAGCTCCGAGAGGCCTTTCTCCTCTTTGAGGTCCAGCAACTCAGTCTGGAAGAAACGGCCCAGGTCCTGCGTATTCCCAAAGGCACCGTGAAGTCACGTCTTCATCATGCCCGAACCCATCTTCGACAAATCCTAGAGTCCGCTGAGGAGAACTTCGTCCATGGAGAAAAAGCCATTGAATGCCGCTGATCGACGGATCGACCGCATGGTCTCCGAACTACGCGAAACGGCGGTTCAAGATACGCCGGAGTCGCTCATACAAGCCTTAACGAAGAGTCAGAATCCCGCCGTAAAAATCCGCACTCCCCTTTTGCGCTACGGACTGGTTACTGCCGGGCTGATTGCCGCCGCCGTCGCCGTCTGGCCCCGCGAGTCTTCCGCCGCGATCCTGGATCGCGTACTTCAAGCTGCCAACGATAACCTCTTTCGGCACGAAATCGCTTACACGCAGGCCAAGGACGGCTCATTTCAGGTCCTCATGGAGAGGTATGTCCAAGGCAAAAAGTGGAGGGTCAAGATTCCTTCATCCCACATGGATGTTGTGAGTTGGCCGGGTGGACAGCTCACCTATTTCACCGACCGAGGCTATGCCATCGTAGAAGGGGCCGAAGACTACATTGGAACGGACAAACCCAAAGATTCCAGCCCAAGTATCAAGCGCTTACTCGCGGGACACACCAATCCTCACATTGATATTCAAAGAAACATTCTTTGGGAAGGCAAGAAGGTCGATCAATATCGAATCTCATCCAACGGAAAGGATGCCCTGGGCCAAACTCTTCATTCGGATGTCACCCTTTATGCCGAGTCAGGCTCAGATCGTCCACTCTACGAGCAGGCTAAAACGGACGGGTTTCCTCAGAATGCCTATCGCTGGAGATACCCGAAGCCCGATTCGAAGATCTTCGACTTTTCCCTGCCCAAAGGGATTCCCCTCTATGATCTACCTCAGCAGCGACGCGTGCTCAAGGACGTTGTCCGCAATGCAACGCAGAAAACGACGGTGAATGGCATCCCCATTACGCTTCGAGCGGTCATCGTAGACCACCGTAATGGAGTCATGGCTATCACTACCGGTGGCGAAGGCAGAATCGAGCGCGATCCTCAATGTTTGCAGATCGAAGGCCTAACTCCCGGCCGGCCCTACGGCGCTCCTATCATGGATGGAGGATTCTGGAATGACAAGTTCGTTTTCCGGGCACCCACCTGGGAAGGCATGAAATTGGTAGGGGAATACGCCGACTTTGGCAAAGATATCCAGATTCCAGAAAAATTCTTACTCAGGGTGCCGATCTGGATTGTGGATGACGCTTTGCCCTGCGACAAAGGCACGGAAAAGGGCCGTCGCTTTATTGGCTATGCCTCGTTCGAAGTTGAGCATCCGATCCGGACCTCCTATGTCAATCAACTGGTCTGCCCCGTCAATCTGAACATCTTCAGCGATGTCCGTCGGCCCGACCAACCTACCAAAGCGGCCCCCGGTAAAGACGATCGTTAGCCAAACTTCAGCATCAACGCTTCGACAACCGGCAGCATCCAATCCGCTTGCCGGTTCTTTCTTACTTCCATCCATAGGGCGTGGTTCGTCGGCCACCAGGTCGCCTCAAGCGTTCCTTTTTGCTTGGGAATCGTCAGATGCCAGTGCATCGATTCTGGATATTTTTCCAACGATCCCCGGTGAATCCTCAACCCCAACTCCCGGCAAGCCTCTTCAAACCGCTCGATTACGTCGTTGCTACCGGGCGGGATCAGGTCGATTCGCGTCATTCGTTCAAGCTTAGCAGGTACAACCAGAAGCTATGAGCATCCTGGCCGCGTGTCTCGCAACCGTCATCATGGCTGATTCCGGCGATCCCACCACCCCTCAAAAGCTTCCCACTCCGTCTCCGGACGCCGTACTTCATGTGCCGCCGCCCGCCAGCCGGTTTAGCCTTCAATCCCCCCTTCCCAGCCTTAATGGAGTGATGATGGATTGGGTTGGCAATAGCTACGGTCTCGCCCAGCAAACCGCGCGAAGTCAGGGCCTCCAGGCCAGGATTCTCTGGATCGACGCGACCGCTAATATCGATAAGGTCAATACCTCAGAAAAGGTCGCCACCTTGGTCAAGATGATCCGCCTGTCGGGATTCAACACGGTCGTCTTCGACATCAAGCCGATCAGCGGTCAGACGATGTATCCCAGCAAAATCGCTCCCCGGCTAGCCGAGTGGAAGGGTAAGGTCCTCCCTGCCGACTTCGATCCGCTAGCCGCCATGGTCTCCGAGTGCAAAAATGCGGGACTTTTCTTGGCGGTTTCGCTCAACGCGTTTAGCGAGGGTCACCGAGACTTCAAGGTCGGCCCAGGTTACGCCAAGACCGATTGGCAGACCACCCTTTACGAACCTCTCATCTCGGCGTACTCGATCTACAACGACAACTATCCCGTCAACCCCATCTTTAACCCGAATTCCGTGGGTGCAGATCAGATAAGTGCGTACAACGATCGCAATGCGATGCCGGATCAAGGCACGCCCGACATGTATGCGGTGGCGCTCGATCGGTTTGGAACCGTAACCGCCAGCTACCAAGCGTCGAACGTTCCTGCCGCCCGGGTGCCGGTCCAAGGCAGCGTCCTCATCGGAAAAGGAGGGGCAGGAACATTCCTCAAGAACCAAGCACCCATCAATTCGAAGCTCAGGTTCAGTTCCGTTCCGAAGTTTGTAAAGATCAGCGAGCGACCCGATCAGCAAGTTCCGCTGATGGTCAATCCCAACAACCCCGAAGTCCAAGACTATGAAGAGAGTCTGATGAAAGAGGTCTTGACCAATTACGATGTGGACGGAGTGATCTACGACGATCGCCTTCGCTATGCCGGTATCAACGCCGACTTTAGCCCGATCACCCAACAGCAATTCGAAAAGTACGTTGGAAGAAGGATTACTTGGCCCGACGATGTCTTTAAGTTCACCATTAGTCCTGCGCTGAATCGAGGCGTTATTCCCGGCCCCTATTACGAGGCGTGGATGACATTCCGAGCCCAAACCCTGCGGAACTACATGCTTCGCATTCGCAAGGCTGTCAAGGCGACTCGCCCCCGAACGCAATTTGGGCTTTACGCTGGGTCTTGGTATGGCGAGTATCCCCGCCTGGGAAGCAACTGGGGCTCGCCAGACTTGGAAGCAGGTTTCTGGTTCCTAACCCCCGAGTACGCCCAAACCGGCCTCGCCCCCCTTTGCGATTTCTTCATCGCCGGATGCTACTACCCCACCTCGACCATCTACGATGCGCTGAGCCAAGGCGTCCCCATTGGTAACAGCGTCGAAGGAGCCGCACAGATGGCGAACCGCATCGTCAGAGATCAATCTTGGACTTATGCCGGAATCGCCCTCAGCCAGTTCAAGGGGAATCCGGACGGACTCCGTGCGGCACTCCAGGGCGCCTGCGGGGCGAGCCAGGGCGTGATGGTCTTCGACCTCTCGCACGATATCGAGCCGATGTGGCAGGTGTTTGCCCAGGCCTTTGCCAACGACCCCCGAACGCCTCCCCACGCAAGTGTTTCCTACCTTGCCGAAGTCCGACGCAAGCGAGCCCAGGTAGATAAGCTGGGCCACAAGGAACCGCCGGTGATCATCAACGCGGGCAGCAGCGGAATCGGTCAGTAGCTTTGACATGCACATCACTTCCGCCCAGAATCATTGGAACATTACTGTCGAAAAGGTTGGCCACACCGCCTTTTCAGTCGGAAATGGCATATCATCCTAAACATATCCCTATCCAGAATTGGCTCTATGGGATCCAGAAGGTGAGGAAGGATGGGCACCTTACTTTTTATTCGGCACTAGCTACACAGCAGTAGTTGGAAGTGGAACATATACAAAAAAGCTAGTGGATCACAAGTATGGGACGGTGGTCTAATTGATAAGTACGACGAGGGAGGATTGGTTGAGCGCGACGTAACCTCCATGCAGCATTTAGCCGACAATTCAGCTCTAAGAGCAGGAGTCAAGTTTTACGATATCGCTGGAAACTTGCTCGCGCAGTATTAGGACTTACATAATGAGAAACAAAATCATTATATTGATAATGGCTATCGGTTCCTCAACCGTTAGCCACTCAACCATTAAGATAGATTCCCTGAAGACAATCGATATAGACTCCTGCCTATCTGTTGAATTGAGACATAAATTAGAGCCAATATTCAGAAACTCAATTAACAAAGAGACTTGGACTCTCCTAAATGAAGCGATTAGGAAGGATGTCAATAATGTCGACCTTCGCATTGTAAGAAGTCTTCTGGCTTCAGCAGGAGGAGCTTCACAAAGTTTCCAGAGTTATCTCTCGAAAAATCCTCCTAGAGGGAGTTCAATAGGAAGCAAATTCGACTATGGTTGCGCGGCATTGTTCGACATACAAACCTCTAAACCATTAACTCCGGGCATGGCCTCCGACTTAGATCTTGACAAAGAGACGTTTGTTTCCGAAGCGTCAAAGGGAGTATTACTCCCGATTAGTGTCGGCATTTCAACACCTCTGCTCAACGTGGTGATGGCAGACTTCTGCCTTCGGTGGGGCAATGGTGCTTTGGCCAGAAAGCTACTTCGAAAAAGTCAGACTGAATTGCCTAACCTTTGGCAACTTGAACTGCTTAACGCCCAATCGATGTTGCTGGGAACACTCAAGCGACCAAAAACCGTTACCCCGGGAATTGCGGCTTGGGATCCGGCAACGAAGAGGTACATCATTGACGAAAATCGAATAAAGAATCCGCAGAAAGCGCTAGATATCCTAAGAGGTATTCAAAGGAATGGCCATCATATTCCCTGCATGAGTCTGATCCAAGCTCAAGCTTATCGGTTCATGAGCATGAATGATAAAGCGCTTGCCTCATTACGGGATTACAGTCAGAAACCTGATAGCGGCATGCTAGGCTCGATTCGACTTGAGCATGTCAAAACCATGATGAAGAGTCTCTCAAAGTCAACTCACTAAGCGTAGTGAAGCTTGCTGTCCTGTAAGACAGTGAATCGACTCAGCCTTTTGAAAGCCCAATCACTCCTAAGGCTGAGTTTCATCGGTGGCGCCGATTCGGTTAAAGAGCATGAGCCTCGATCCAATGAGGCCCTGGATTGATTCGGTAACAATTTTTGAATAAAGAACTGATTTGTTATAATTGCCGATCATTTGAAGAAGGTACGGCCCGGTAGCATTCAGACTCCCTTATCGGGCTTCGACAGGAATGCCCCCGTGGGCTCCCACCGCAAAGACGTAGTCGTCCTTACTGAGCTTCTTGGCCGTGTAGGTTTCATACGGCCCCACATCCACTGATCCCGTCCAAACTGGCGAAGTCGTCTCACGCCAATAGACCGTGTAGATCACCCCGGGCTGCCCTTTCCAATTCACCGTCGTGTCGTGGCCCTGGGTTCGATCGATTCGCACTCGGGTGGGGGGTTCCTCCGCATCGGCCATCGCTCCCATCGCGATCAAGTTCACCTTCGCCGCATTGGCGGCGTACTTGAAGTCCACGGATTGAGGCAGATCGTCGCCGGTGTGCTGCCGGGTGTATTCCTCGTACACTTCGGTAAATCGGACCGCCGAGTAGCCCGCCTGCATAAACGGCGTGTGGTCACCGCCACGTCCAAAGCGATCATTGCGAAACACGAGCTTCACGCCAAAGGTGCCTCGGCTGAGAAACTCAATCAATCGGGCGAGTTCACGCGAAGACTGAGTGCGTTCGGCTTCGCCGGGCTCAGCGGAATCGGCGCTAAAGACGCGCACATGCTTATCGTCCTTCTGCCCGTTCTTATTCGCGCTGTTCCCCACCATATCGTTGCTGAACACGCCATCGATCTTCCAGCCTTCCTTGACCGCACGTTCGGCCAACGCCTTCGAGCCATAAAGCCCTTGCTCTTCCCCGCTGAACGCCACGAAGACCAACGTGTTCTTCCACTTCCGCTGACTCATGACCCGGGCGAGTTCCAAGGCGAGAGCGGTTCCGCTGGCGTCGTCATTTGCCCCCGGCGCTCGGGCCCTCAGCCCGTTTTCACGATCCACCATGTTGATCGTATCGAAGTGCCCACCCACAAGGATTCGCCGATCCGTCTGCCCCTTCAAGGTTGCGACGACCTGAACGACTTCCTTCTCCTCCGGCACCCGCGCCATCTTCGGAAGTCGATACTTCATGATCTCGACCTCCAGCCCCGGAATCTGGCGGTATTGCCCGGCGATCCATTCCGCCGCTTCGGTGCAAGTGGGATTGTTGGTATTTCGGTCGTTCCAACTGGCTAACTTCTCGACCGTCGCCTGCATCCGCTTGGGGTCGATTTGTTTGGCTAAGTCAACGGGAGTCAGGACGGTTTGGGTAGCAACGGTCATGGCGATAAGCGGAAGCATATCACTAGCCTACAAGAACCGGCCCGGATTGGGAACCTTGAGATTAAACGGGCAACCGGCCCACATGGACGCCTTGGTCAGTTGCGTCCAAAATCCAGTAACGAGCCTCCAGTCCCGCTTCGGCGAACGATTCCTTCATCGCCCGTCCAATTCGGTCATAGTTCTGCCGCGCAAACGCGATGATTCCTGGGCCTGCACCGCTCAGGCTCACGCATAGCGCCCCGGCTTCCTTCGCGGCCACGCGGGCCGCTGTGGCGCCAGGAATGTCTTTGATTCGATAAGGCTCGTGAATTCGGTCATTCATCGCTCGACTCAGCAGTTCATCATCTCCGCCTCGTAGAGCTTCGGCCACCAACATCGCCCGACCGATGTTGTAGATGGCTTCTTCCTTGCTGTATTCATTCGGCAAGGCAGCGCGGGCTTGGCTGGTGAGATAGAGAAAGTCCGGCACGCAGACCACGGTCTTCATCGGCACGTGAGGGACTCGCTGGGTAATGACCGATCCATTTTCAGGAACGACGATCACAAACCCTCCAAGGAGCGCCGGAGCCACGTTGTCGCCATGCCCTTCAATCGCTACGGCCCGCTCCAAAACCTTGGCGCGGTCGATGGCGGCGGGATCGCTATGGTTTCGCTCGGCAATGAAGGAATGGGCGAAGAGAACCCCGGCCAAGACTGCGGTGGAACTCGACCCCAGTCCGCTGGCACAGGGGATGGTGTTGTGGCAGACGATGCGGACGTTGCGAGTCTTAGCGATCCCGTTCAGTGAGAGCTCGCTCAGCATCGTTTCGACGATCAGGTTCGACCGGTCGCTCGGAAGCTTGGAAGCGCCCTCGCCGTGGGATTCGACAACGATCTCACCGCCAAAGTCGCCAAGGTGGAGTTCAAAGGTATTCCACAAGTCCAGGGCCAAGCCCATACAGTCATAGCCGGGTCCCAGGTTCGCCGTTGTTGCCGGTATTCGCACTCGAATCATCGCATCACATCCCTATCGATTTCAGGAGCACGTCCACATCCGCCGGAATCGTTTCCGGCGCGGGAATGCCTCGTACCGCCGAGTCTGGATCCTTCAATCCGTGCCCTGTCAGTACACAAACAATCTTGCGGCCCTCATAGGCCGTGCGATCTTCGTTGATGCGCTTGATCAAGCCGGCGACTCCCGCCGCCGAGGAAGGCTCACAGAAAACGCCCTCTTCTGTGGCTAAACGTCGGTAAGCGGCGAATATTTCTTCATCGGTTACCGCTAAGATGTTCCCGTTCGACTCCTGCAAAGCCGCCTCTGCCTGCTTCCACCGGGCAGGGTTGCCGATGCGGATGGCCGTCGCCATCGTCTCTGGCTGGTCCACCACATGCCCCAGGACAATGGGCGCCGCTCCCGCTGCTTGAGCGCCAAGGAGCCGAGGGCGATCTCCGCCCGACTCGGTGAATCCCAACCAATACGCGCTGATGTTTCCCGCGTTGCCAACCGGCAAACACAACCAATCCGGAACCGAGCCAAGCTGCTCCGTCACTTCCCAGGCCGCTGTCTTTTGCCCTTCCAGTCGGGCGGGATTGACCGAGTTCACCAGGGCGATGGGCGCCTTGTCGGACGCCTCGCGAACCATTCGCAATCCATCGTCAAACGAGCCGGAGATCGCGATAACCCGCGCTCCGTAGGCGAGGGCACCCGCAAGCTTGCCCAGGGCAATCTTTCCGTCCGGAATAAGCACCACGCACTGCATCCCTGCTCGTGACGCATACGCCGCTGCGGAAGCCGCTGTATTGCCTGTCGAGGCACAAATGACGGTCTCCGCCCCTTCGGCGGCAGCTTGCGTGATCGCAGTGGTCATTCCCCGGTCCTTAAAAGATCCGGTCGGATTCAGTCCTTCGTATTTGAGAAAGAGGTCCACGCCCAAAGAAGCGCCGAGGCGAGGGGCGGGGATGAGAGGGGTATTCCCTTCAAAAAGCGTGACGGGCGGTACCGCCTTGGATATGTTCATGCGATCGCCAAAAGCCGCGATCAATCCCCTCCAGACCATGCAATATTATGACTGGGATGAAGTTAACGACGCATGAAGGCAAGGGTCCCTCGGTCTTACTGCTTTTCTAGTTCGACGTCGTAGACCCCCATCGGCACATCGGGGTACGGGTCCAGCCAATCGATCTTCACTACCCTCAACGTGCTCTGAGACTCTAAGGGCTCAAACGGACGAACCATCTCCAAAGCCTGTTTTTCGGTCTCGGCCAAAACGGCGAACACCGTCGTGTACGCTTCTATCTTTCCCGTGGTTGGGTGAGAGCGTCGGCCTTCAATCGTCAGCACACCCTTTCTCGCCGATGCCGAGGGCTTCCCATCGACCTCTCGCAACAGCCACCTTGCCGCCTCGTCCGTCTTCAGAATCTGCAAAGCCTCGTGCGCTAATCGCCTCACTGACTCACTTGGTCTGCCTAGCAGATGATAGGCGTAAGCTCGAGTGGAGACGATCCTTGACCGACTATCGGCATCGGTTTCCTCGTTGATATGAAGCGAAGCCTGATCACATTCTTGGAGCGCTTCCTCAGCTCGATCCACTCGGGCAAGCCAATAGGCGCGTGAAGCACGCACCAAAGCTTGATTGAACGCTGAATCCTGCCAGTTGAAACGCTCCAAATAAAGGAGCGCCATCTCAGGATTTCCGTTGCGGCCGTGAACCACCGCAAGGTTGTATTCAAATTCGCCCTCAGGAGCGTCGAGGAACATTCCCCGGTTGAGGCACTCGATCGCCTTTTCATAATTCCCCAGGTCCGAATAGTAGTGCCCCAGATACGACCAGAAGAGATAGACCGATGGCGCCGCTGCTGCCCCGGCCTCCAGAGCGGCAATCGCCTCATCGGTTCGACCGAGACCCCAGTAGGCACGCCCCTCAATTTCAAATGCCGACGTATTACGCTTCTTGTGGATGCGCCGCGCAATCCTCAGCGCGCGCTCGAACTGCCGGTTTTCCAGCGCCTTGTATCCCGCTTCCTGCAGTTGGTTGAGCTTTGGAAACAACATGGAGATGATCAGGTTGCCCTGATGGCAAGCTATTCGTCGCCGAGCCAGCCGGTGTCTTCATATTGCTCGCCCTTCCCAAAGAGCGAATCGACATCGGCCAAACCAACCAAGACCTCTCGCGGGCGTGGTCCGTCTCGTTGCCCCACAATTCCCCGCTCTTCCATCGTGTCGAGCAGTCGTGAAGCCCGTTGGAAGCCAATGGAGAACCGACGCTGGAGCATCGAGGTCGAGGCTTGACCACGTTCCACCACAAATCGCACCGCCTCTTCCCAGAACGGATCGGCGTCTTCGTTGCCGAAGTCGCCCGATTCCTTTTTCGGATCGTGGGCTGTCTCGGCGGTGGGGTCGATGGTAAAGGTCGGCTGCTCTTGCTCGCGCCAGAACTTACAGACCTCGTCGATCTCTTTCTCACTGACATAGCAGCCCTGAACACGCAGAGGCTTGGAGGCATCGATGGGCATAAACAGCATGTCGCCCTTACCGATGAGGTCTTCCGCGCCTTTCTGGTCGAGGATCGTTCGAGAGTCGATTTGTGAGGAGACGGCGAAAGCGATTCGCGAAGGAATGTTTGCCTTGATCGTTCCGGTAATAACGTCGACCGAAGGTCGCTGAGTAGCGATGACCAAGTGGATACCCACGGCACGGGCGAGCTGGGCCAACCGAACGATGGATGTCTCCACCTCCGCCGCCGCCTGAATCATCAGGTCCGCCAACTCGTCGATGATGACCACGATGTAGGGCAACCGGTCTTGGAAGGTCGCTTGCTCATTCCAACCGGCAATGTTTCGCACGCCCTTCTCGCTCAGCATGTCGTACCGCCGGTCCATTTCTCGCCAGACGGCGCGAAGCACACCCGGAGCTTCCTTAACGTCCTTGATCACCGGGCACATGAGGTGCGGGATGCGGTCGAAAAGCGTCAATTCCACGCGCTTCGGGTCAATCATGACCAAGCGCAGATCCTTCGGGGTATTGCGCACCAAGAGCGAGGTGATCAAGGTCGCCAGACCAATCGACTTACCCGAGTTGGTCGCGCCGCAGATCAGCAGGTGCGGCATTTTGGTCAGGTCCGCATACTTGTTAGTGCCACTCACGTCCTGGCCCAGGGCAACCACCAGTCGCGACGGGTTGTCCATAAACTCCTTGGTCTCCACCAGTTCACGGATCGTCACCGGGGTCGTGACCGCGTTGGGAACCTCGACGCCGATGGCAGACTTGCCGGGGATGGGCGCCTCAACACGAACGTGCGATGCCGCCAGATTCATGGCGATGTTGTCCGCCAAGGAGGTGATCCGCGCCACGCGAATGCCGGGGCCAAGTTGGATTTCGTACCGGGTAACCGTTGGACCGGTGGCAACTTCAACCACGTTGGCGTCAATGCCGAACTGCTCCAGCGTTCCTTCCAGAGTCTCGATGTTGCGCTGCATCTCCTGCTGGCTGCGCTTGGTCTTCACCGGCACCTCAGCCAAGAGGTTCAGCGGAGGAAGTTGATACCCTTCCTTTTGGGTCGTCGTCGAAAGCGTGAGATTCTCGGAGGGTGCCTGAGTCTGGTTGTTGTCACGGAAGACCGGCATCTTTCGAAGCTTCTCTTGCTTCGCGGGCTCAGCAACCGCCGCCGCGGCCGCCGGAGCGTCATCGGGTTCATCGGCAATCACCGGTCGTTTCGCTCCAACCTGCGAGGCTTGATAGTCCGATTCCATCTGGACCAGGGCCTTCTTGGCAATCTTGGTCTCACGGCTTCCCGATCCCCGGGTGATCGTCTTGTTCTTGACGTTCACTGCCTGCGTCTTCGCGGACTCGAGCATGGTGCGAATCGGCGTATCTACGCAGAGGATCAAGCCGACCATACCGAGTGCGCCCAATCCTACTAACATCGCTTGGCCGAGGAGAGCGTGGAACATCCAGCCCACAAACGCGCCGACGTAGCCACCCGAAATGGAGATCGCTGAAGGATCAAAGTAGTCGGTTCCGACCGGTCGGGCAAGGACTCCGACGATGGCCAGAAAAATGAGCGTCAGCCCCCAGGTCAAATGGGAGAGGCCGAGCGCCTTCTTGCCGGAGATATAGCCCGCCCCCAGAACGATGAGGAAGAAGGGCATCGTCCAGGCGGCTTTGCCGAAGATGACCTTGAAGAACCCACTGAGGGCAGCTCCAAGCACACCGTTGTCGGCAATCAAAAGTGAGATCAGCGTGATGATGCCCAGCGTGATCAACAGCACGCCTGCAATATCGCCTCGACGGTGCGAGGCCTCAACCACCGCTTTACGCTTGCCCGCCACGGGCGTCCGCGTAGAAACCTTCATCCTTGTTGTTCCTTCCTCAGCTGCCGATCCTTGGCAACCTCGACCTAGTATATAGGATTCAACGCTAGAACACTGCGTTTGGTCCTTTTTAGGCCAACAAATAGCAATTCGCTATTCGTTGGCCCATTTGTTTATCAACCACCACGCCGCTTGATCGTGCGGCACAAACTTGGGATGGCACAGGTACTCAAACGCGGGCAGGTACCCCAGCGCCCCGTCACCATAGTCGCGAATTCGCCGAATCACTCGGTCCACATGTTCACGGGCGATCTTACAACGCTCGATGTCCGCCAGCGATCCCCCCACGTTGAGGTTCGTTGCGGTAGCGATCTTTTCGAGTTGATCGAATATCTGACGGCAGGGGGTCAAGCTGGCGACCGCCACCCCTGGCAAGCCTTGAGCATAGGCTTGACGAGCCTGATCGACGTAGCGAACGAATTGGATAGCGAGCTTCCCAAACTCCGCCACTCCTCGCGTGGAAGAATCTTCTCCCATCGCCAAGGCATGATCCAAGATGGCCAACGCCTTGTCTCCTACTTCACCGGTCAGTTCTTCCTGATGGTGCATCCAGCAAAGGAAAGGATTGGCATTCAAGAGCAATCGAACCTTGATCGAAGACCGAATCCCGCCAAACGCGAACGTTCCCCCCGCCGATTGGAGTTCACACCCCATCAACCGCGCCCACTCGCCGTAAGCCTCCGATTCCTTCTGGTATTCGGCGAGGAAGGCAGGAGCGTCGGTTAGTTCTTTGTATTCGACCTGCGCTACAGAAGCCTTCGGCTTGCCCTCCAATCCAAGAGTTAGTTTCCAAGTCGGTCCATTGACAAACTCCACTTGGAACGCAAAAGGTTCTCGATAGGTACCTGCCAACCGACCATGATAAACGGGCAGTTTGCCAATCATGTCGATGTTGGAGAGCGCCTTAAATCGGTTCAAAACGCCCGATTCCTGCTCCATTGGAAGGCTTCCACCAGGTTTGCCGTCATTCTGGATAAAAATCTGATCCTCTTGAACAAAGAGGACGATCTCTTCGGCCCCTCCCTTCAGCGCGTTTATCAAGATCGAGTCACATATGGCAAATGCGACTGATATGTCGTTGACGTTAGGCTCGGGGTCCTGAAGGGTTGGCAAGTAAGTGATAGGCGACTTTTTGCCAGACGCCGCAACCTTCTCTGTCCCCTGTTCCCTGCCCCCTGCGCCCTGTTCCGCCTCTTGCGATAGCAACCCACCGCAAGCGCGTATCGCGGGGATCAGCGTCTCGTAGTTGCCGAACAGCCCACACTCCCAGGTCGTCACACAAACGCCATAGGCGTCCAATTCGTGAGCGGCGGAGAGACAATCGCGAACGTTTTGCTCGCTTTGCGGGAGATGGCACCAGGTGGCGTTGTAGGTATGGATGGCCGGGCAGGTCACGACCTCAAATCCCTTCTGGGCAAAACCTCTGCTCGTTTCGATTGGGTTCTTGAAGTACTGCCAATCGAAGATCAAGGTCTCCTTGGGCATCAGGTCCAACGCTTGGGGATGCTCCAAATACATGTCGCCCCAAACCGCCGGACGCCGCCCTGCCGCCACGACTCGCTGAGCGAGGGGGCCAAAGTGATCTCCGTAGAGACGCGCCTTCCCATCAACACCCTCGGTCTGCTCAAACTCCGCCACTTTCGCCTTGGATCGAGCGCCCGCGCCAAGTTGCTGCGTCTCGTCACCGCCGATATGGATGATCTCCGAGTTGAAGATATTCAGGGTGTCATCGACCAAGGTGTGGGCCAATGCAACGAACTCGGAATTCGTCGGGTCAGCTTGCATTCCCTTAAACAGTTCCTCTCGGTACCGCTTACCATGCTCGGTGTAGAGCATTCCCTCGAAGTGCCCAAGAAGATTGATGAAGGGAATGATCTGCAGGTCTTTGTATTCCTGCTGCAAGATGTCGATCGACTCGGGGGTGACGCATCCCTTGCCATGCGACCATGGGGTCGATGGATAGGCGAACCGGTGCTCGAAGTACAACCCAATCGCGTTGAACCCACTCTCATGGGTCAAATCGCAAAAGCGTCGAAGGTCGCCGAGCGTCGGAGACTGCTCGCGCGCAATGTCATACATCCACATCCGGAGGCGCATAGCGCAAGAGTCTATCCGACGATAACCGTTTACCGAGGCACGATTTGAGCGTCAATGATCGCGCGAAGGACACGATCAGAGCTGAGGCCCTCGACTTCGGCTTCCGGCCGCAGCAACACGCGGTGCCGAAGCACCGGTAGCGCGAGTTCCTTCACATCGTCGGGAATCACGTAGTCTCGCCCCCGGAGCGCAGCCACCGCCTTCGAACAGTTCAGCAACGCGATGCCCGCACGAGGCGAGCCTCCGACCATGACATCGTTCGAGTTTCGGGTCGCCTTCACCATGTCGTAGATGTAGCTGAACACCTTGTCCTCGACGGTGACTCGGGCCACCTCTTCTTGCATCTCCCGCAGGGAATCCGCAGTGATGACGGGTTCGATTCCAAACTCCTCCAACTTCTGAGGCCGGAAGCCCGCGTGATGCCGCTTTAAAACATCTATCTCCGCGTCGGGGGCGGGGTAGTCCACGATGACCTTCAGGAGGAAGCGGTCTTGCTGAGCTTCGGGTAGCGGATAAGTGCCCTCGAAGTCGATGGGGTTCTGCGTCGCAAAGACGATGAAGGGGGGAGGAAGCGGATAGCGGGTGCCATCGATGGTCGCATGCCGCTCTTCCATTGCTTCCAAGAGGGATGCCTGAGTCTTCGGAGGCGTTCGGTTGATTTCGTCGGCTAACAGCACATTCACAAAAATCGGACCGGTTCGGACCTTAAAGTCGGAAGTCTTCGGATCGAAGATGGTGGTGCCAATCACGTCGCTCGGCATCAGGTCTGGGGTGAACTGAACGCGACCGTACTCCAGGCTTAACGTGCGCGATAAGGAGCGAACCAAAAGGGTCTTGGCGACTCCCGGCACGCCTTCCAACAGCACGTGTCCATTGGCCAAGATTGCCACCAGAACTTGCTCCATGACCTTTTCCTGTCCGGCAATCGCCTTGCCTACCTGTTGCTTGATTGCGCCCGCCAACGACTCAACGCCCATGGTTGGCAAGGATACACGGTTCGGTGGCCTTTGACCAAGGTCCTTGCCGCAACATTCGTAAATCCTCTCTTTCGGCAAGTAAAATCGAGTCTAAGAAATCAACTGGAGGCGACGATGCCAAGATACGTACAACTGGGAGAGCTCCCGAAAAAACACCACATTCAATTTAGAAAGCCAGATGGCTCTCTCTACGCCGAACAGTTGTTCAGCACCCGTGGCTTTAGCGGGCCAATGTCGACCCTCTACCACCACAACCTTCCAACGGAAGTGTCTTCTTGGGAAGATCGTGGGAGCGTCAAACCAGTCTATTTGGACGATGAACCTCTCCGTCATCGCCATCTAAAAACCGCCCGCATGAAGCCATCGGGAGATGCGATCTCCGGTCGAATTCCCCTCATGGGCAACCAGGACCTGGAGTGGCATCAGCTGTGGGTGGACGAGCAGATGGAGCACTTCTACAAGAACGCCGATGGCGACGAGTGCCTCTTCATCCACGATGGCGAAGGCCACATGGACTCCCTCTTTGGCACCGTCCATTTTAAGAAGGGCGATTACCTCGTCATCCCTCGCGGAACCATCTACAAGCTCCACTTCAACTCGTTACCGGTCCGTATGCTCGCCATCATCAGCTACGGTCCCATTGAGATTCCCCGCCGCTATCGCAACGAATACGGCCAGCTTCTGGAACATGCTCCCTTTAAGGAAAGGGACATCCGTGTCCCGAGCGAACTTCCGGTCCACTCAGAGCGCACCCCCACCCAAGTGATGATTCGCGCCCGTGGCCGGCATACGCTTTACACTCATCCGTATCACCCGCTGGATGTTGTCGGTTGGGATGGTTACGTGTTCCCCTACGCGTTCAACATCAACGACTTCCAACCCATCACCGGCGCCATTCACATGCCGCCGCCCATCCACCAGACCTTCGCCGGGCACAACTTCGTCATCTGCAGTTTCTGCCCGAGAATGCTGGACTATCACCCAGAAGCCATCGCGGTGCCGTACAACCACTCCAACGTCGATTCCGACGAGGTGTTGTACTACTGCAACGATAAATTCGGTTCGCGAAAGGGCATCGAGGAAGGTTCCATCACCGTCCATCCCCTCGGCATCCCCCACGGCCCGCAGCCTGGGGCGGTAGAGGCATCGCTCGGCGCCAAACGAACCGAAGAACTCGCTGTGATGGTGGACACTTTCCACCCCTTCAAGCTCACGCAAAACGCCCTGAATATCGAAGATGAGGACTACTGGAAGAGTTGGAGCCCCAAGACCAGCTAACCCGAGAAGTCAATCACCCTCTTGTTCATGAGGGTGATTGACTCAAACTAAGCAATGGTTGCCACCGAGTGCGGCGGCAACTCCAACACCCATCCGTTGCCATCAGGGGTGAGGCCAACTTCGCGAAGAACCACCCGGTCAGGGGAGTCTGGGCCATTTTCATCGGATGCCCGATCCGAGGCAAGAAGCTTGGCCGATCCTTCTACGGGAATTCGAACGGTGGCCCCCTCATGCAGATGTCGATTCATGACCGTGACCGCCTTCCTTGAATCTTTGGTGGTTGCGGTTGCTGTCACGGCAGGAGAGCCGTCTGGCAGGCTCAGGCCGCCCTCCACCAACACCCGTACCGCTTGACCGCCCAAATGGGGCTCATGCATGGCAAAGGCGTGGTAGGTAGGTGTCAACCACATCGCATCTCCTTCCGTCCGAATCGGCGCTTGGAGCACATTCACGATCTGAGCAATGTTCGCCATCGAAAGAGAATCCGCCTGCCGGTGGAAGCCTTCGAAGGCAGCGCATGCCGCAAGTGCATCTCGCAAGGTGCAAGCCTGTTCGTAGTTATTGAGGTCTCCCCCCACCGCGTCCTCGCCCCATTGCCGGACCTCGGGATGCCATACACCCCACTCGTCGAGGGCGATCCCGATCTTCTTCTTGTCTCCCACCGCGTCCTGAATGATCGCACGGGTCTCCTTGACGAAATCCTCCGTCTCGTCCGCTTCCCGCAAGAGCTTGTAGTACTGCTCGTCGGAGAACGCTGTCCCCGACCCTCCGGTCACCCAATAGCGGTGGATCGAGAAGTGGTCCACCAGAAACGCATGGTGGCGGAGCTTGTCCATCAGCCGCTCGTTCCACTCCTTGTTGTGTCCGCACGTCACTAACTCAGCGTTTGGATCAACGTGTTGAAGCATCGTCGCATACCGTCGATACTCCAGGCCGTAAGAGTCTGCGTCGTAATGTCCCCCGCAACCCCAGTTCTCGTTACCCACTCCCCACAGCTTCACACCGTACGGTTCCGCATGACCATTGCTCGTCCGTTCTTTCACCAGTTCGGTCTGGACGGACGCGTTGCAGTACTCCAACCAGTCGCACATCTCCTGGACCGAGCCGCTCCCCATGTTTCCGGCGAGATAGGCTTCCGCACCGATCTGCTTGCAGTAGTCGAGAAACTCATGGGTGCCCAGCCCGTTGTCGTCTTCCACCTGGAGACCGCAGGACATTCCCAACCGCACCGGTCGAGACGGCCCAATCCCATCGCGCCAATGGTAGTGATCCGCATAGCACCCACCTGGCCAGCGCAGAAGCGGGGTCGGCATCGCCTTCAGGGCGTTCAGTACGTCGAGACGAAAACCGTTCCAGTTGGGAATGGGGGAACCGCGCCCAACCCAAATCCCATCGTAACAACAACGCCCCAGGTGTTCGGCAAAGTGGCCGTACAACCGGGGCGAGACGGTTCCGAAAACTTCATCGGTCAGAACGGTAAGGGCGGCAAATTCCGGCATGACAAATCATCGCCAGATTGCCGCCCGTTCGTCAAGCGTACCGGCGGCGAGGCCAAACAATCCTTGACCAAACCAGGCTCGCTAGCCACGCCACCGCATTCATGTAGGCCAACACAAGGAAACACGAAACCGACAGCCAGAACTGACGAGGCGCTGCCCGCACCGCGGTCAGCAACATTCCTCCGTTTTGTGCCTCTTGGACGAGCGCCGTTTCCTTCTTCTCTAGGGCGAGGGCTCCTTGAACGTGAGCAATATAACGATCGACATCCTTCCAATCCCTTGCCGTCTTTGACCACCCGCCCCCGTTATCCCTGACCGTTTCGTGCTGAATAAACCAAGGTGTTCGAGGGACCATGAGCATTCTTGGGCCATCCAAATTGAATCCAGAAACGGACTCGGGATTTTGATACCAGCCAGGGGCGCCGAAGTATACGGGAACCTCCCTTTCCCTCCCCGCGAAAATTCTCTTCCCTTCTTGTAACCGACTTAGTTTTGTCTCTAGGACATGTATACGCTGCGGAGTCTGACTCACAAATTCAGCCACGTCGCCCTTATTTAATTCGATAAAACTCCCCCCTTGCCCGGGGACCGCCACCGAGGTGATCGAGACGACGACCAGCGCGGCCAAACAGAACCCCGCGCAAGCAAGAGCAAGCGGACCGATTAAAAGCCTCCGGGCTCTCAAGCAAGCGACTAGGAAGGCCACCGACAACCATTCATAAGACATCGGAATCCAGTTACTGACCCAAGGTGGCGGCGAGTAAGGCCCGACGTGGCGATTGATAGTAAAGGCCCAAACGAACCCGAGTGCCCACGTGATGCTTGCGACGATCAGCGGCCACCGAGCCGCCCGCCACAGAGGCGCCGGTTGATTTCGAGCCTGCAAGATTCGAAAGGCATACCGCTTGGCCGAACCAAAGCGCTGGATTGCCAACTCTTCAGCATCGAGTTGCCGCTCAGCGCCAAAGCTTGATCCCAATTCATTTAAATGCTCCTCGGACTCGACGAGAATTTCTTGAAGATCAACCGTGGGGATTCGCCCCTTCAGACGCCTTCGCAGTTCGTCAATATAGCAACTAATTCGCATGGCCTTCCCCCGCCGTCTGCTTCGGCGCCGCGAGAATCGCGCCAACCCCGGTGGCAAACTCCTCCCAGCTCTTTCGATACCGTTCGAGCTCCTTCATTCCCCCCTCCGTCAATTTGTAGACCTTTCTCGGCGGCTTATTTTCCTGCTCTTGCCACTCCGCTACCACGAACCCACGTTCCTCTAGTCGATGCAGGGTCGGATAAAGTTGATTCTCCCCTGCTTTGAGCGCGCCAACGCTCTTGTGCTCAATCGCCCGAGCGATTGCATAACCATGCATCTCACCTTCTCTCAGGCACCCAAGGATGAGCGCATCCAAACTGCTCTTGAATTTCATGCGTACCTCTATTTCGATTATACATCATTTTTTGATGTAACCTCGAAATGGAGACGAAGAAGAATTTCATGAAAGATTTAGTGGAACTTTAGGAAATCACCGAACGAATTCTTGGTCTCAAACCGACATATAGGCATAGCTGACCTGAAAGAGGCAAAGACCTTACTATTCGAGATACAAGCGATCAAGAAGAAAGAATTAGGCAGCAATAACGACCAAGAGCTATTTATGAAGGGTCCCGAACGGGGCCCTATTTTTTTTCAAAAGTTAACTTGATTTCGGTTAAATTTGAATAAACGCCTTCAGCTCGATGGCGATTGCTTTCATTCAATTTCAAGAATATCGCGAATGAACATTCATCGTGGTTTCGAAATAGTCTCGATGATTAACGCTTTATTAAAGTGAGACCATTAATTCTTCCTTTACCGGTTAAGCCACCTTGTGTCACGAAGGGATGGCGCGCCTTCTCATGGTTCACAGCTTAAGAATCGGCCGAGGACTCGGCAATGGCGCCTCGTCACCGACTTGCGCCCCTCACCTTAAACTTCCCCATTTGACCCCGCCCAAAACGACACGGCAATCGGATTCTTCCTACATGTGGCCTGTAGCCTATTTGCCAATCACGCGGACTGAAGCCGATGACGTGACGTAGAATCGAGGCGAGGAGAAGGAATCGGATGAACATACTTTCGGCAATCTGCGTAGTTGGGGCGCTTGGGTTGATCACCAGCGCGGTGCAAGCTTCGATCGTCACCAAGAAAGTGGAGTACAAGCAAGGTGACGCCATCCTAGAGGGCTACCTTGCTTACGACGATTCGAAATCCGGATTACGGCCGGGCGTCATGATCGTTCACGACTGGAATGGACTCGATGGCTATGAAGAGTCTCGCGCACGCCAGCTCGCCGAACTGGGCTACATTGCATTCTCCGTCGACATCTATGGCAAAGGAATCAGACCCAGCAACAATCAAGAGTCGGGGGCACAGGCCGGCAAGTATCGGGGGGATATTCCCCTTTTCCGGGCGCGCCTTCAGGCTGGGCTCGACGAACTCAAGAAACAAAAGGATGTCGATCCCAAGAAGGTCGCCGCCATTGGGTACTGCTTCGGCGGAGGGGGAGTGCTGGAACTGGCTCGTAGCGGGGCCGACGTGGCCGGCGTGGTGAGCTTTCACGGTTCCTACCCCACCCCTCTACCCGCCAAGCCGGGAGACATAAGAGGCAAGGTGATGGTGGTACATGCGGCCCAAGATCCGTCGACATCGCGCGAGGTCTTCGACAAGTTTTTGGATGAAATGAGAGATGCCAAGGTTGACTATCAGATCGTCCTCTACAACTTGAACGTCCATCCATTCACCGTTGTCGGCGGCCCAAGCTATGACGCTGATGCTGACCGTCGCTCATGGGCAGCCATGTTGGCATTCTTCCACGAAATATTCGGCCGGTAAAAGAAGGTTGCCCCGCTCACTCCACATGCGAGCGGGGCTCTAGAATGGGTCCTACGAGGGTTGGCTGAGAGTCTGGTCTTTCAGGTAATCCCTTCGATACTTCACGGCCTCAATGATCTGCCGCTCGTATTTAGCGAAATCTGCGAATGACTTGACCGAGTGAGTCAAAGCCGTTTTCTGAAGGACCGGAATCAAGACATCGATCTTGCCCGTGTTGACCTTCCGATCCATCAATGTTGCCATTCCCGCCTCACTCTTGATAAAGTCGGTGACCTTTCCGGTGAATGAAACTCCGGCGAGTCCAATGTTGATGGTGTCGTTGGCCGGATAGTATTGGTTTTTGGCAATCCGAATTTGAGCAGCATTGAAAAGCGAACTCTTTTGCCCGGCTCGTTGAAAGACGGCGATGAGACGCTTGTCTTTAATGATTTGCTTATTCGCATCGCCCCCCTGGACTTCGGCCCCCGTTTGCCAATCCAGACAAGATAAAACGCCAAGCGGAGTGACATCGATCCCGTATTTTCGGAAATCTCTTTGGAATTCGTCCGGATTCGTTTGCTTATAGTTCAATAGCAATTGCCCCAACGACCCTGCGCCATCCTTGAGCGTGGCGAACTGGATAAAACCGACAGAAACATAACCCGTATCGTAGGTGTTGACCGAGTCAAACCCTCCTTCCAAAATCGAGACTGCCTTCATGACCCTAGCCTCGCTCGGGCTAACTCCTGCCATCTGAATCAACTTGTCGAGGTCCTTTTCCGGCATCGTCCGAACCGCCTTCCCCGCCGACAGCACTCCCTCATCGAATCGGTAGTACGGATACTTCGCCCGCCTCATGCAGTTGTCCTGATAGGAAATCTCCGCGTCTTCAAATTTGATACGGTATTCCATCGGCACCACCGCTTCGGCAAAGATGGGAGGAGGACCAGGGGGTGGATTGATGGTTTGGTTCAGCCCAACCGTCGAAGTCCAAGATTGCTGAACGAATGCCAGCATGTCGGCAGGCATCGGTCCAGGAATCTGGGGCCTATCGACCGGAACGGAGGTATCTGCGACCGTCGGCGGGTTGCCCACAACAATGGCATTCGCTCCAGCCGCCACCTGGCCAGCTACCCAGCGATCGTAATTCACCTTGGCGTCTATCCAGGCATCCCAAACCTTATCGCGCTCCTCATGGCCTTCGGAGTCCGAAGTGGGTTTCATGGAGACCCCACGCGCGCGGTTGAAATTCCAAAGCCAAGTGGAACCTTCCACCGTCAGCCGAACCTGCCAAAGACCCTTTGCTCGAAAGTCCGTTGGCGGAACGATCCGATACCGTTGAGGATCGGACCAATAGGTCATCGTGACGCGCTTATCGTCGTCGCTAAACAGTTGCGGTTGTTGAACCGCCGTGATTATTGCCCCGCAGGCCAGCATTGGAATCAGCATCTTGCGCACCCTGAGCGCCAATCCTTGGCGCAACTTCTAGAACTTTACAAGAACTTTCCCCGTAAATCCACCTTTACTCCCTCAAAGGAAAGGAGAAGTCGATGTATTGCGTTAAATTCGCAATGAATTTGACCACCGACTAAAACAAAATCGCAAACCAAGGTCACTATAAATGCATGAACTTGTCGCGGCTTTTGGTATTGAGTCTCGTGGCAACGGGATTTGTGGTGAGTTGCGAATCCTCAAAAGACGTGCGTGCGCAACCAAGACCCATCGTTAACCCTGATGTACAAGCTCAGCTCACACCGGCAAAACCTTGGACCCCACCCAAGTCAAATTTTCCGCCGGAATTTGTCGAGAACACCCAGTTTCTCCTGGCTCACGGGCTGGGAGATCCTCGGGGCGGCAAGTTCGTCTCAGCGAAAGTCATCATCGCAAGTTCATGGGACGGCGGCGGTGAAGCCGAAATATTGGGGTGGCTCATTCCCAAAGAAGGTGGGAATCCCGAACGGCTCATTGGCACCGACGGCCTCGTCTATCGCCCCCTCCAAGTCATCGGCCCTGCAGATGTCAAAGATGCGCTTGTCGACAAACCGCCGACTTCTCAAGAGTACTCACACCGAGATCTTTCGATACGCGAAGGAAAGCTCTCCCTCTTGCCCTGCTTGCTTTTGGTGGCAGGAGAAACGTCGTTGGTGGAAAAGTCCGGAGACCTCAAAGCTCCCTTTGAAGCGCTTGCCAACTTGTATCTCGTCAACAAATTTCATCAAGCCGTTTCAGCGCACATGCGCGGAGACGATCAACTTGCGTTGGACCAGGCAACAGATCTGCAATTGAATCGACAGGCCTTCATCGATGAGCAAAGGAAGCAGGGCAAGGCCATTCCTGGCCAGGTTCAAAGCGGAGATGCCTTTCAGTTCCTCGCTCCGATCGATGATTTAGTGGCCGACTCCAAGCGACGGTTGATGGAGGGGACGCCCAAGCCGATTGACTTCTCAAGCCTTAAATCGCTCCCGCAGCAAAAGCGCATTCAAGAACTCATTACGGCATTGGACCAAGTCAGTGCCCGGCAATGGGGACAACCAGGCGGCGTGAGCCTTTATATGGACCCGATCGTCAAAGCTCTGGTCGAAGAGGGCGACGAGGCCGTCCAGCCACTCATCGATACAATCGAGAATGATCGCCGTCTGACCCGCAGCGTTTCGTTTGGCCGAGACTTCTTTCCGTCAAGACACTTAATCACCGTCAGAGAAGCCGCCTACTCGACCTTCCTTACCATCAGCCAATCCTTCGATTATTTCGGGCAAAGACCCATTGATGTTCCCGCCATTAGAGCCTATTGGAAGGAGCGCGGGAAGTTTTCTCCCGCAAAGCGATGGGTAATGACTCTGACCGACGACCAAGCGACACCTCAAAAATGGGTCGATGCCGCGAGAGAACTGACCTCTCCCGAAGGAATGGTCAGAGTCGGAATGACCACATTGGTGGGGACCGAAAAGCAATCGAGCCCAATGAAAGGCGAATCATTGAGAACCGGCCAAAGCCCCTCTATTTCAGAACTTTTGGCCAAGCGCACAGCTGATTCCATTGCTCCCGCATCTCCTGGAGATATTCCCCAGCAATTTCAACTCCAATACGGGCTTGAGCTCGCCCTCAGTCTCTATAAATGGGATCGCCCCTCGTCGTTGGATTCCCTTCGACTTGCAACGAATGCCCTCATGCAGGCGGCTTCTCATAGAAATGGCGAGCACCTTGTGCTTGCCTATCCCAGGTTACTGGGCGAAGCCATGGAGGGGCGCGTTTCTCTGGGCGACCAGGGCGCTCTGAAGCAGTACAAAGACTGGCTCAGCAGCGTGCACGTACGAGGGATCGGATTCGATGCGGACCGACTGTTCTTGCCTTTCGTGAATCGGCCCATCGATCCCGAAGTTCAGCGATTGGCAAACGACTTGTTTCTGTCTCCCAATTCAGCTTGGAATCTCAATCAACCTTGGAAGAAAGGCGAGGGCCAACCGCCGATCGATGCCCTAACCCTGAGCCCGGCCCTCGTCCTCAATGCCGTCCGAAACACGGTTCTGGAAAGGCTCAGCGATAGCTCGATCGTTGGAACGGCTTCCATTGAAAAGAACCTTGTACGGATCCAGACCAACACCATTTCTTACTCGCAGTCGTACGGCCTCAACGGTGAATCGGACCCGCAGATGCCAAAGGTAGGAACTCAAATACCGATAAGATTCGGTGATCGCGTGGCTGATTCGCTGAGCAAACTCGAAGGAGCACCTGCGTTCAAGCCTTACTGGCCCCAAGCATCCCGGGACAAAGCCATTGCCAGGATTCGAAAATTCGTTGAATCTCATGCAAAGAACGTGAGAGACCTTCTCCCCTGGCCAAACTCTTGGGAAGATCATCCCAAGAGGCCTGGTTCTCCTTAGAGGACCAGGCGACTCTGGTTTACATCCTTGGCCACCTTGGCCAAGGACTCTTGAACTTCCTTCCGAGTGAAGTGGACCTTCTTCGTCGCAACTTCCGGAGCTTCGAAGAGAATCTCTTCGAGAAGCCGTTCCATCACCGTATGCAGCCGTCGCGCGCCGATGTTCTCCGTCTTGGCGTTTACATCGGCCGCAATCTTGGCGATCTCGTCCAGCGCGTCGTCTGAGAAACTCAATTCGACGCCCTCGGTTGCTAACAGCTTCACATATTGCTTGGTCAGAGCATTCTTCGGCTCCAAAAGAATCTTCCGGAAATCCGTCTCGGTGAGCGCTTCCAATTCAACTCGAATGGGAAGCCTTCCTTGTAACTCGGGGATTAAATCGCTCGGCTTCGCCATGTGAAAGGCGCCTGCCGCGACAAACAAGATGTGATCGGTCCGCACGGGACCGAACTTACTGGCCACTGTCGACCCCTCGATAATGGGCAACAGATCTCGCTGAACGCCCTCGCGAGACACATCTGGCCCGCTCCCGCCCGAACTCTTACTCGCCACCTTGTCGATCTCGTCCAAGAAGATGATGCCGGTCTGCTCCGCGCGATTGACTGCATCTCGCCGAATGGCAGTCTGATCGACAAGTTTCTTCGCTTCTTCTCCGATCAAAATTTCCATCGCCTCCGAGGTGGAAACGCGTCGTGAGGTTCGCTTGCTCCCAAAGGCCCCGCCGAGTTGGTTGCCATCGATCCCCATCTCCTCCATTCCCTGCGGCGTAAACACCTGAACAAATGGATTGGAGGACTCTTCAGTTTCGACTTCCACGCTTTTCGAACCTAGGGTTCCTGCAAGCAGTTCTTCCCGAATCTTGCTCCTACGTTCCTGAGTCTTCCGTTCTTCCGCCTCGTAGTCGTACGGTTCTTCTTCCTCAACCTCTTCGCCGGACTGGCCAAACGAATCGAAGACTTGGCTGAACAAGGGATGACCGGGAATGTGGGGAGCATGTCGATACCGAGTCGGTTCTTCCTCGTCGATGAGTTCAACCAAACGATCCACCGCGCGCGCCTCGGCTTCCGGCCAAACCGCTTCCATTCGCTCCTTCTCAACAAGGCGAACCGCCGCTGCTACCAGATCGCGAACCATCGACTCAACATCGCGCCCTACATAGCCAACCTCTGTAAACTTGGTCGCCTCGACTTTCACAAATGGAGCGCGTGCCATCTGCGCCAACCGTCGTGCGATTTCGGTCTTTCCAACACCGGTTGGCCCGATCATCAGGATGTTCTTGGGGAGCACATCGTCTCGTTCCGCCTCCGGTAGTTGCTGTCGCCGATACCGGTTGCGGAGCGCCACCGCCACCGCTCGTTTTGCGGCATTCTGCCCCACGATGTATTTGTCGAGTTCGGCGACGATCTGCCGCGGAGTTAGGTCCTCAATTGGAAGCGTCATATCTTGCCTTGACGATACCTAGCCCTGCTTGGCTCGTGTCGTAAGGATTTGGGACTTCGCCTCATTCACGCGACCAGCGGCTTCCTCGGCCTCGTCTTGCCGCGTATCCCAACCGAAAGTAAATCGCAACCCTTCCTTCGATTCCTCCGGGCTGTAGCCACAAGCTATCAGAACATGGCTCGGTTCAATCGATCCCGAAGAACACGCCGCCCCGCTGCTCGCGCTCACCCCCATTCGGTCGAGAAGAATCAACATCGTTTCGGCATCGATTCCAGGACAGCGTAAGTGAAGGTGACCAGCAAGTGTCTCTCTCCGATCTGGCGCCGATAGCACGACCCCGTTGAGATCGAGACATTCCAAAAATCGATCCCTAGCCTCGGCCTTTCCGGATATTTTGTCCTTTGCTCGAAGCCGCACCGCCTCGGCAAAACCCACAATTCCCGCCGTGTTCTCTGTCCCCCCACGCATCTCCCGCTCCTGACCGCCTCCCGATACCAAAGGCTTCAGCTTGACTCCAGCGCGAATGTATATGGCCCCCGTTCCCTTGGGACCGTTCACCTTATGAGCGGAGATCGTCAAGACATCTGCGTCCAGATCCGCAACCTTCCATTGCGACCCACCCACGGGATTGAGAAATGTCTGAACGGCATCGCAGTGGTAAAGCGCTCCCCACCGGTGGGCCAAATCCGCGACCTCGCGTGCAGGTTGAATCGTGCCAAGTTCGTTATTCGCATGCATTGAACTGACAAGAAGAACATCGTCACCTAGCGAGTCTTCCAGCGAATCGAGATCTACTCTTCCAATCCGATCTACCCCCGCCAAATCGACTCGATATCCGAGCCGCTCTAAGGTCTCACGAGTATGAAGAACGCAATGATGCTCAGCCGCCCCCAAAATCACTCGGGTACGACGTGGGTCGGAGTTATTCAGGGACACCCCTAAAATCGCCATATTCGCCGCCTCAGTACCGCCGCTGGTAAACAAAACCTCCGCGAAGAGACTCCCCAAGGCGCTGCTTACCACTTCTCGCGCCTCGTCGATGGCGTCTTTTGCCCGACGCCCTTCGGCGTGCAAGCTAGACGGGTTTCCGTATTCCTGAGACAACCATGGGCGCATCGCATCGAACGCTGCAGGTAGGAGCGGGGTCGTGGCGGCGTGATCCAGGTAGATGCGAGACATGCTCTAAGACAGTTTACGGAAGACGCTCTTGGGCAAGAAGGTCGCGACCCATCGGAGGTAGGTCTTCCAACGCGTAGGCGCCATCTTCAATGAAGCCGAATAGGCGCGGCGCGCCTCGGCAGGCTTCCCCGCCCATGCCCTCTCCGTGCCAAGACACGCTAAGTTGTGAGCGAACGCCCGATAGAGATCCGGTTCGGACTGGGTCCTCGCTGCAAAGTCAGATTGCCACGTGCAAATCCACTCGCGAATCCGCGCGTCGTCTTCGTTGATCTTCTCCTTTTGGTGACTGGCGTTGGCATCGTGAACGCGGTAGAAGGTCAGGTCTTCGGGAACATGCCCAACATGAAATTCTCGAGCCACCCGGAGCCACATTTGCCAGTCTCCAGAACCAAAAAAACTTGGCTCGAACGGTCCGCACCTCTCAAAGCAAGTTCTCCGCACCAGCGCCGAGCTAGTGATGATTCGGTTGTGATAAATCAACAGGGCCAACACGTCTCCGGTGGGGGTGGAAGGGTAGCTGAAACCGAGCGGTTTTGGGTCTGCCAATCGCTCGTCGTTTGCCCCGATGAACCAGCCTCCGGTGTGAACCAAGCCAATCTTGGGATGTTCGTCCAGCATCGCGACCTGCCGCTCCAACTTGGTCGGCGCCCACAGGTCGTCGTCGTTCAGGATGGCAATGTACTCCCCCCGCGCCTCCTGAAGCCCCACGTTAAGCGTGGCATAGGTTCCAAGATTCTCTTGATTGAAAACACAACGGAGCATGCCTTCGGCCTCGCGCTCCTTAAGCCACTCCCGCGAGCCATCCTTTGAGCCGTCGTCCAAGGCAACAATCTCGTAGTCGGTGTACGTCTGTGCCAAGATCGCGTCCACCGCCCTTTGAAGGTAAGGGAGGTGGTTGTAGCAGGTTAGAAGGATGGAGACGCGAGGCATGGTCTCGACCTACGGCAAAGTGACTTTAACCGACCAGTCCTTGATGTCGAGATCGGGGTCCGAAACGTCGCCCGTCGGCTCCTCGATAAACTCTGGATTGTCGGTACGCGTATACGTATAGTTCCGATCGAGAGGAATCGTCAGAAATTTGTTGATTCCACTTGGCGTGCGAGTGTCGCCTAAACCGTCGTAGTACTTGCCTCCACTATCGCCACCGGTAGGAACTCGATCCATCGTGAGAAAATTGATTTGAAGCGCCTTCATACTCGCGACTTCCCCGGAAGGCGCAATCTGACTTAAATCAAGCTCAAAATCTAGAGTGCTGCCCCCGTCGGTCACATCCACGTAGTTGATGGGATCTGCTTCTTGCACCCAGTTGGTCAAATAAGGCTCATCCTGAGGAACTTGGTCGTCGGGGATCGGGTTGGTAAACCGAAACATCTGATAGGGCTGCGCTTGGAAAGAATCCCAGCGCATGAACACATTGGCCCTTCCCGCGACAAATCCATTCCCCCACGGCGAGGCAATAACCGGAATCGGCCCACGCTCCTGATCGAAAGGAGGGTTGGACTTCGCCCACCGAATCGCCACAATGTAGACGTAATTGGGCTTAATCTGCCCCGCGACCGTCATGGTGATGTGAATCCGTGTATTGGCGCCGACTCCATTAGCGGGAGTCTTTGCGCACCCTGCAACCATCAGCCCGGACAACGCCAGTGCCCAAAGAGACTTCAAATAACACCTTCGGTGTAGTAAAGAATTCGATGACAGGATTCGCATGTCACTACTTTGTCGTCCAAACAAGCTTGCAGGGTTCGCTCCGGTAACAAAGTTCCACACGCCCCACACTGGCTCCGTTTGATCACCTCGGCCATTCCTACGCCGTCTAGCTTCTTCCGAATCGCCTCATATTTAGCCAGGAGATTTGCGTCCACTTCCTTGGCCGCCGCGGGACGCTCTGCCATCCGTTGCTTGAAGCTCGACTCCAGCTGATTTTTGAGGGCTACCGCTTTCTTCTGGTGCTCGGCCAACTCCGCCCTCTTGGCTTCGAGAGCCTTCTCGATTTTCTCCGCCTCCGCCTTCGCAGGTGGGACTAACTCCCACAGTTCCAGAATACGCTCGTCGTGACTGCCACGGTTCTTGCGCAGACTCTCAAGCTCTTTTTCGTAGTTTTCGACTTCGCGAGGGTTGACTACTTTGCCACTGTAGAGTTCCTTGTCGATCTTGGCGATCTTGTCGTCGGCGGACTTCTGCTGCAGTTCCAAATCCTGCAGTTCAGCGCTCAGGGTCTTCGCTCGTCCTCCCTTGTCCTCCAGAGTCTTCTTTAACGCTTCAATCTCAGCAAGAATCTTCTTGCCGGGATCGAGACTGGCAGCGCGGGCACGAATTTCGTAGATAGCGACGTCGATCAGGTGAAGCTTCCAGAGACGTCGTAGTTCAGCCGAAGCCATGGTTTGATTATGGCCCGATGAAGAGAGAAGGAATCGCGAGAAGTTCTGGCGAATGATCTGCTCCAAAGGAGTGGCAAGATGGGAAGCGTCTTCTCAAACTTAATATTGGATGTGGAGGACCTCGACCGTTCGTTGGCCTTCTATCAATCGTTATTGGATCTTCCCGTTCGCTGCCGTCAGTCGGTCGATGGTCATCATCTGGCCTATCTCACCACCGGCCAAACCGAAATCCTCTTGCTGCAACAGCCTCGGCATGAACAAGATCCGGGAATGGAACGTTCACGCGGACTCGTCATCAAATTCCGCGTCAAAGACCTCCCTACCGTCGCCAAAACCCTCAAGGGCAAAAAGGTCCCGGTTCTTCAGGAATTGGACATGGCGGCCGTTGGCGAACGCACATTCCTCGTCGCCGATCCTGATGGCTACGCCGTCCTACTCAGCGAACCGGTTGAGACTCTTCACTAGCTCGCATCATCTCGGCCAAGTCGGGTGTAACCGCCTCCATGACCCGATGGCGGTCGGCAGATTGTTTGTTTTGACTCAATTTGTACTTTGCATCCATCCCCTCGATCCTCATCTTGAACCCGACTACTCCTTGAGCGTGATGCGCCAAAAATTCGGACTTTAAATCCTCCGGGTGCATTTCCTCGATTTCGGGATCGTAGGCAAGTGTCAGTCTTCTGAGTAAATGGATCAGTTCGTCACCGTCCAGTTTCTCCGTGCGCCCATGTAAGTGAACGGCCGTGTAGTTCCAAGTCGCCACGCTCGGGTGAATTTCATAGTTGGCCGTAGAAACAAAATCGTGAGGGCCCGTAAATACTGCGGTCGATAGGCAACCGAACGATTCCCAATGAGGATTAGCAAGCGCAACATGGCCAAAAAGAAACTCTTGGTCCTCGGAGAGGAGCATCGGCAGGTGGGTGATGGCCGGAAGCTCCGGTCCACTGGTTACCAGCAATCCGAAGCTGTTCTGCCGAACGAGCCGAAAAGCCTCATCGCGGTCTTTCACTCGAAAGTGCCGGGGGACGTACATGGTTCTACTTTGTCGTCTTTCCGTCCACCATCGCCCGTACAGCTGGACCCATTCGACAGGCGATCAAACGTTCCCGAAAGTCATTAAATGGGCAAACCGAGCGAATTCCTAGCACCTGAACGACCGATACAGCCGTCTCCCAATTATGAGGATTCACCTTTCCGTCCAAACACTTAGAGTCCTCGGAGTTCCAACGGTTACAGTCTCGACAATACATAAGACACTCGGAGAAGCGATACAATGACCGGGCCAATGCTCTTGCTTTGTCTGTCATTTTATCAGAAAAAGGTAGACACGCCAAACCTACGCCTGTTCCAGGACAGCTTCGTGGTGCGCCTGGGAGCCCAAAAGGCCGATGTTCCCATCCAGCTTCCTCGCGAGAAGCCCGCCCTCTCGGTGAGCTTCCGTAAGAACCAAACTTACGCCGTCTGGGATGATCGCGGACTCACCATCCGAATTGGCAAGACCGCCAAAAGCACCCGTCTGGAAGAAATCGCCGTCACTCCAAAGATATTCACCGCCGATGAAATTCGAGAGACCGCAGGGCTCATCAAAGCCAAGAAGCGCTCAAAGAAAGCCGCCTCGCTATCTGGCGCTCGAAGAATAGGAACCACCGTCTACTTCCTCCTCCGGTGGGAGGACTCAGCGGGAAAGCCGTGGATGGAGTCCCTTGTTTCCGTAGATCTTGCCAAGCCCACCTTTCATCCAACACTCCTCGCCCGACTTCCCGGGCTAAGCCTCGCGGACAAACCCATCGACGATAAGCTCATATTGTTAGGAAACCAAATGAGTATCGTGGCGAGACAAAAGAACGATTGGGGGCTTGCGACCTACGAGATCGGGAGCAAGCAGTTTGAATTCAAAGAGATTGGAACCGGCCTGGAATCTTATACGGAGTTATCCAACCGACTCGGTGCATTTGTAGAAAAGACCGTCTACAACACCCACGTAGGGGGCAGAGTGGACCTCGTTTCGCTTACGAGGCGAAACCTCATCGAAGCAAAGGGGACCATGCGTTTCGTGGACAATCAGCAACCCCTCTTCGCCCTCATCAACCATGGTGACGACACGATCATTCGAAACGTGGATACCGGTGCAGAAACCACTCTTCTGAGCTCCGTTGCCATGAGGAGGACCAACCTCGGTTTGGTTGTCTGGTCACCTTTCAAAGCGCCTAAACGCGCCTGGTTGTACGAAACTTCCAGGTGGACGCCTCTGGCCACCTGGACACCTTCAGAACCTTAGGCCGCCTGTCTGCGTCGCTCGCCTTCGCCTACGGGCTTCATGACCAACGACTTCATCAGTTCGATTCCGTTTCGTCCGTCCGTCGGGGCCGTAACTTGACCTATCTCCACGGAAACTGGACCATTGACGGCAAAGCGACCCATCATCCAGCTCGAAGCCTTATCGATCAACCGCTGTCGAACCACATTGGCGTTGTGACCGGTGGAAGGCAGAATCACCGCAAATCCGGTCATTCCCATTCGGGCCACCACATCCAGTCGTCGGACGTTGCTCTTCAAAAACTCGGAAGCATCCGCCAAGAAGTCTGTAACCGATGCCTCTCCGTAAAACTGACGCATCGTGTCTAGCCCCTTGAAATTAACCGCCACGACCGACGTCGTCATGTCGCTCGCGGAAGCTCGATGAAGTTCTTCCTCGAGTCGAGTTCGGAAGTAGCCCTCCGTGTAAGCGCCTGTCGTCGCGTCGATCACGTCGTAATCGATGACTTCAGCCTGACGTCGCAGCAGCCGATCCTTCTCCTCTTCCGCCGACAAGATCTTACGCAGCTTAGCCAACGACTGTCGAAGGATGTGCGAAACGTAGTTGCACGAAATACCAAGCTTGTTCGCGATCTCGGTCTGATTCATCGCGTCAAAGTGGAAGTGGAGCAACACCTCGCGCTCCAAATCCCGCAGCTGTCGCATGGCATGTTCGAGCACGACTCGATCTTCAACACTCAGTTGCTCGGGGCAAAATGCCGCAGCGTCCAGCTTCTCGCTTTCGGTCGAACCATCGTCCTCGCCCTGGGCAGCGGAGTCCAAAGAGGCCACCCGCAGCATTTCCTGGGTTTGAAAAACTTCCTGAACGGCGGTTTCGCTCACACCCAATTCGTCGGCGACTTCGCGGTTCGAAGGCATTCGCCCCAGCGACTGTTGAAGCACGCCCGACGTCCGGTTCACCTTGTGCCGCAGTTCTTGCAGCCAAGCTGGGTGGCGGATCGTCTGCGAACGATCTCGCAGATAGTGCTTGATCTCACCAGCCACCAGATAGGTGGCGTAAGTGTTAAACCGTACGCCCGCATCCGGGTCAAATTTAGACAGGGCATTCAGCAGGCCAATGAACCCAACTTGGACCAGATCCTCAAAAGGCTCGATACCGCTGAACCGGCGGGCGATTCGCTCCACCAAATTCGCATATTGAACCATGATCAGGTCTTTTAGGTCCGGCTTCGGGTCCTTCAAATATCGAAGAACTAAGCCTTCTGCGTCCTGATGCAATCCTAAAGATTCAGACATTCCTCACTCCGTGATATCCAAATGCCGGTCATCCCTTCCGGCTACCCTTATCCATCCTTGAACTCGGGTCTTTCTAAGACAAATTTCAGCTTGTCGGATTGCTAGGTTTTGCGAATTTGAATCTACGCAAGGCCCGCAATCCGACCCAAATTTTCGTTTACTTCACGCTGTTGACCAGTTTGAAGATCGGTGTCATGATCGAAATCGCGATGAATCCGACGACGACGCCCAAGAAGATGATCAGCAACGGCTCGATCATTGAGGTCAATCCTTTAACCGTCGCTTCCACTTCTTGATCGTAAAAGTCGCCAATCTTCACAAGCATCTCCGAGAGTCGTCCTGACTCTTCGCCAATGTCGATCATCGTGGTGACCATGTTCGGGAACAAACCCGATTGAAAGAAGGGTTGCGAAAGCTTCTGACCTTCGCGAATGCTCGTTCGAGTCTGCTCGATTGCATTCGTAAGAACTGCGTTGCCCAACGTCTCGCCTACGATTTCCAGGCTACGCAGCATCGGAACACCCGAATTAATGAGGGTACCGAACGTTCGCGAGAAGCGAGCGATGCTCATCTTGAGCGACAACTCTCCCACGATCGGAATCTTCAACTTGAGATAGTCAAGCTGATATCGGCCCTTGGGCGTCTTGCCCCAGCTCTTAATTCCGAAGATGACTCCACCAAGGAACAGGAGGATCATCCACCAGTGTCCCTGCATAAAGTCGCCGATCTTAAAGAGCGCGGCCGTAACGGGAGGCATCTCCACATCCATCCCGTTGAAAATCTCTTTGAACTTGGGCAGAACGAAGCTGAAGAGCACAAAGAGCATCAACTGCGAAAAGATCAAGACCAAGATCGGGTACATCATCGCGCCCTTGATCTTTCCTTTGATCTCCGCTTCGTACTCCAAAAAGCCTGCCAAGCGGTCCAAAATCTTGTCCAAAATGCCACCGATTTCGGCGGCTCGTATCATGTTGACGTAGAGCTTGTTGAACACGTGCGGATGCTTCATCATCGCCTCGTTCAACGTCATACCGCTCTTGACGTCTTGGGTCACGGCAACCACCGCTTCCCGCATCGCCGGATCCTTCATCTGCGTGCCCAGAATGTCTAGACAGCGCAGGATGGGAATACCCGCATCGATCATCGTTGCGAACTGTCGCGAAAAGACCACGACGCTCTTCGGTTTGAGTTTCTTGCGGCCAAACGTAGCCCCCGTCTTGGCGGCTTTGTTGGTTCGCTTGATCTCGGTGCAATGCAGCGATTGGTCGCGAAGTTTCGCTAAAACCAATTGCTCGTTGTCCGCATCCATCGTGGATCGAACTGTGCGCCCCGAGGGGTCTATGGCTGTGTATGCAAACAGCGGCATCGAATGAATCCTCCGTGTTGGCGCGACATCCATAATCGCGCTTCCGACAAGAAGATTCTCGGTTTGCCCCTTCCATATTCCAATGAAGATTTACAGGTCTTTTCTGAAATATTTTTCGTCGAATCTACAATGCTCAAGCATCACTTTAGGTTTGCCGGGAAAACATAAAGTGGCCTGTCAGAGTTAGCCGCCAAACACATTATTTGTCCCACTTTGCGCGCTTGATCTGAACATGCTATTGTGTCGGCATGATTCTCGTCGCCAGTCTTCTCCTTTTCCAATCGGCCTATCATCCCACAGGACCCAAGGTCGTTTTCGAGATGGCCAGCGGCGGTTCTTTTGTGATCACCACTGACCCCAAGACCTCGCCAAACACCGTGGCGCACATCCTCAAACTCGTCAAATCGGGGTTCTATGATCGCCAGCGTGTTCACCGAGTCGAAAGCTGGGTGACTCAATGGAGCGCTCCTGCATCCAAAATGGAACCTCTTGACATCAAGAACGCGGAAGGCAAACTCGAACTGAATCCCAAAGTCGGAGATGGAGGATCGGGCAGGAACATCGAGAGGTTTGAAGAGGCGCCAAATGTTGACTTTGTTCGCGGCATGGTCGGAATTGCATCCGAAGGACTCCAACTTCCCGGCGATTCTCAACTCTTTGTCCTGAAACAAGACGCTCTGCGACTCTACCGTAGTTATGCCGTCGTAGGAATGGTCACCAAAGGCATGGATGTGATCGGAAAAATTCAGCGCGGAGATCGAATCACGCGCGCATTTGTCGTTTCCAAATAATCGAGTGAAGAAAATATACGCTTCCTGGGTCTAGGAAATAAGTCGAAACATGAATGACGCCTTCCGCCCCAAATCGATCGTCGCCTCCCGCGCCCTGTCGCGTGAGGTCGACTTTGTCGAAGACTTCCTGAATCGGTATCGTGATACCGCTTTCCGAATCGCGATGCGAATTATGGGAAGCGTTGACGCCGCCGAGGACGTGGCGCAAGAAGCCCTCATCCGTGCCTTTAAGAGTTGGGATCGCATGGCCCAGGCCGATAGCCAGGTGGCGTGGGTGAAGCGTATCGTTGTGAGATGCGCCCTGACCGCTTTGGAACGCCAAGATCGGTTCTCACCCATCCATGATGTGGAGGCTCCTACTCCGAGCCACCAGGAAACCATTCTCGTTCAATCCGTCCTCGCTACGCTGCCCCCTGACCAACGAGTGATTCTTAGTCTCATCGTGGGTGAAGGATGGAGCTATAAAGAGTTGGCGGAGAACTTGGATATTCCCATGGGAACCGTCGCCTCGCGTGTCCACGCCGCCAAGTCTGCGTTTCGAAAAGCTTGGGAGGAACTGCAATGAACCGAGACCCCATGGATGCGCTAGAGAGCTACTTCGCCCTTCAATCGGTCGAATCTGACCGAACGTTTGGCGAGCAGGTCCATCGGGCGCTTTCAGAAGAGTGCCAAGACGTGGATCTAACCCCTGTCGTGGCCGGAGTCAGAAAGGCGCTCCCTGCAGCTGCCGCCATTATTTTTGGCGTGATCAGCCCCAGCGTATCTCGGCAAGAGGTTCAAAGCACCGCTCGAAGCATTGAAAAGGCACGTCTTGAGGGTCCGTCTTCAGTTCCGACCGAACTGGAGAACCCGTGGCAAGACTCAATTTAAGACTCACCTGCTCGCTCGCGTCGATCCTTATCATCCTTGTCCTTTGGCTCTGGCCGGGGACGCATACCCAGTCTGTTCGTCAATTCTGGACGCTGTCCGGCGAATATCAGCGACGCGTTGGATATAGCGAAAAGCCTGAGCCAAATATCTCAGGTCTAATCTCAGACGCCCGCCTTGCTGAGCTACTCGCAAACCGCTATCAAATCCCGCTCGAGACTCGAGCCATGGAGATCTCGGGCTTCGCTGCCACGCGGAGAGATCCCGCACTCTGGGCGCATGTTATTCGACAGACCTCCACCCGTACTGTCCCAGATAAGCCAGAAGGGGCGGAGACAACGATGGCCCACCCAACCGCATCGCAGGGTCGGCTTGAGATTCGCCCCGTTGAGCCGGTGAATACCGACGAGATCCGTAAACAGGCGCTTGCCCAAATAGAATTGAACGCCGCCGAGCAGGGAGCAGCCCTTGATCCCAAGAACGCCTTTTTCAGCCTCGCCAAGTGCACTGCGCTCTGCAAGCTGGAACGATGGGATGAGATCACCCCGGTTCTCATCCAAGCACAGTCTCAGACCAAATACGACGACTATGTGTTCGATGAAATCAAGCGCCGAGTCGAGACGATTCATACAAGACTGGATGTCCTCCTCCCCGCCGATCTTGGCCGTGAATCCGCCTCCATCTTCTTTCCACACCTGGCAAACTTCAAATCTCTTATCAGAATCCTGCCTCAGCTCCCCACCGAAGTGGCTCGCTTCCAAGCCGGTCTGGGACTCGCCCATGCAGGCAAGCTCATGGAAGGCTACCAAGACAATATGATCACTCGGCTGGTAGGAACGGCCTTGATCACCGGTAGTGTGGCCAGCCTCGTCGGCGAGAAACCGCGGAAGGAGGACTTCCCCAAGCAAATCGCATTCGTCATTCAGAAAGCGAATTCGCTGCAGGTCTCTGGCTGGAGATCCTTCGAACCATATCAAAGGCCGAACTACCAACCTCCACAGGTCCCGAAAGAGTTTGAATCCGCGATACCTGACGAACCAATGCTTGGAGTTCACTCGCTCTTCGTTCTCGCGCTCATTGGCATCCTGGGAGCCAGTCTCTGGCTGGGATCACAAATCGATCCCTCCAGTCGAAACCTGGTGAACGTCTGCGGCATCCTCATCGGCATCCAATTTCTCGCCTCGTTCAGTGTCGAGCGCAAAGCCTCTATGGCGCTCATCCTGGCCGCCTCTAGCCTGTTCTTCCTGGCATTTCTTCTGTTCAGACTCCCTGGCCGCACCAAATCCGCTTGGTTCGCCCTCACCCTCGGCGCACTCTGTGCCGTTATCCCGATTCTCTTCGGAGTGACCAGCGGCCTACCAAGCGTTTTCGTCCTTTTCTGGGTCCCGCCTTATCTGATCGCCAAGTGGATCAAACCATCGATTCCAAAGTGGTCGATACAAGTTCTCTGCGTAGCCTTCTTGGCGGTGACCTTCTGGTTCATTTACCAAGGGCTCTCTAGAAGACCCATGAACTTCTGGGAGAACCTTCCCCAAACAAGCTCAACCCTCGCCGCGCTTCTCTCCGCTTGGGTTCCTCTCTTCCTCGCTTATCTGATGTCTCTCGCCAAACAAAGCCTTACTGACGCCATGAAGCAGCTCCAGGCGTCCATTCCTGCCTTCGCACTCATTGCCGCCATCGGATACGGGCTCGGGGTGCGAGAAGCCATTCGTCAAGATCGACTCTGGGCTCAAGTAATCGGAATCGACTCCAGCCCACGCGTAGAGCGCCTCCTCAGAGACGCCCTCGCTCGTCCGGCGAACCAGGACTAAAAACAGAAAGGGCCCCGTCTCTTTTTAGAGATGAGGCCCTCAATTCTTGATTGATGGCTAACGGATCAAGCGAGCAGCCTTCAATCGATTGATAGCTCGCTCGACTTCCACCACCGCATCGTCCGTGGTCATGGAAGACTCTTCGCCACGCAAGGCGCGCTTGGAGCTCTCCAGCATCGTTTCCGCGTGAGCCACGTCGATCTCGGTTGCTCGTTGCGCCTCGTCGGCCAAAACCGTGACCTTGGCCGCCGTCACTTCGACGAACCCACCACCCGTATAAACATAGTGCCGGTTGTTCGTCATATCGACAAACTCCATGATGCCCGGTCGGAGCGCTGCGATCAACGGCTCGTGCCCCGCCATGATGCCGAAGTAACCTTCTTGGCCCGGTGCGACGACGGCAGTAACCGTCTCCTCAACCACTGACCGATCCGGGGCTACAACCGATAGATGAAATTCTCTTGGCATCGCTTTTTGAGTGAATCGTAGTCGTGAATAGTAAGAGGGATTGCCGACCTACCATTCACGTCTGACAGACTTCTTAGGCGCCCACCGCCTGGAGCTTCTTCGCCTTCTCGCGGACGTCGTCCAGACCGCCGCAGTAAAGGAATGCCTGCTCTGGAACTTCGTCGAGATTACCGTCGACCAATTCCTTAAATGCGGAGACCGTCTCATCGACCGAGACGTATCGACCAGGATTACCGGTGAACTGCTCGGCAACGAAGTTCGGTTGCGAAAGGAATCGCTCGATCTTTCGAGCGCGGCTGACCAGCAGTTTGTCATCGTCCGAAAGCTCGTCGATACCCAGAATTGCGATGATGTCCTGCAGTTCCTTGTATCGCTGAAGCGTTTGCTGAACTCGGCGAGCAACATCATAGTGCTCCTGACCCACAATACGAGGGTCGAGGTTCTTCGACGTCGAAGCCAACGGGTCGACCGCCGGGTACAGACCCTTCGAAGCAATCGATCGCTCAAGGTAAACGTAAGCGTCAAGGTGAGCGAAGGTCGTGGCCGGCGCCGGGTCAGTGGGGTCGTCCGCAGGAACGTAAACCGCCTGAACTGAGGTAACCGAGCCCTTGTTCGTCGAAGTAATTCGCTCCTGAAGGAAGCCCATTTCCGTAGCCAGCGTTGGCTGGTATCCCACCGCGCTCGGCATTCGTCCCAGAAGCGCCGATACCTCAGAACCTGCCTGAACGAATCGGAAAATGTTGTCAACGAAGATCAAAACGTCGCTTCCGACTTCGTCGCGGAAGTACTCCGCCATCGTAAGTGCGGTCAAGGCGACTCGGAGACGGGCTCCGGGTGGCTCGTTCATCTGACCGAACACCATGGCCGTCTTGTCGAGAACCGACTTCTCAACGCCGTCCTTATCAGTGAACTTGGCGTGCTGCATTTCCAGCCAAAGGTCATTTCCTTCGCGAGTTCGCTCACCCACACCAGCAAACATCGATACGCCCGAAGCTTCAACCGCGATGTTTCGGATGAGCTCCTGGATCAAAACCGTCTTGCCCAGACCGGCACCACCAAACAAACCGATCTTTCCACCCTTGTTGAAGGGAATCATCAGGTCGATAACTTTAAGACCTGTCTGAAGAAGCTCAACCTTCGTGGATTGATCTTCGAAAGCCGGTGGCTGTCGGTGGATAGGAAGCCGCTGATTGCTTGCCGGAATTGCTCCACCGTTATCGATGGGTTCGCCGAGAAGGTTAAAGACTCGCCCCAGCGTGACATCGCCAACTGGAACGGAAATCGGAGCGCCCGAGTCGACGACTTCCATGCCGCGCACCAAACCATCGGTGGTGCTCAACGCAATCGTTCGAACGGTATCGTCGCCTAGGTGCTGCGCGACTTCGCAGGTGAGGTCGATGCCGCGTGCCGCGTCCTTGATGGTGACAGCGTTGTAGATCGCGGGCAGCGAGTCGGTTGCGAATCGGCAGTCCACAACGGGACCCATAACTTGGATGACTTTGCCGGTGCCAGGCATGCTAAATGATTTCCTCCGAGGCGGTTCGAAAATGTTTCGGCAAGTCTGGCTTGCCCTTAGGCGCCGATTATACCCCTGCCATCCGCTGTCAGAACTACCCCGCTGAAACCACGTATTTGCCGCTAGGACTCTTTACCTTGTCACCCGCATGCGCCGTCTTCGAACCGCCCAACGCACGATAAATACAAGCGTAGTAATTCCACCAACCAAAAGCGCGAGGACCGTCCCAACCATAAGGGCCATTTGCGTCCGACCCAACATAAATATGTTGGGAGACCTTATGTCGGAGTAGGCATACTCCTCGTAGCCATCCCAGAAGGTCTCATCGGTATCGGGGTGCATTCCGTCGGTTAATTTCATCGCCATGAAACTCTGTCGATGAGCCTGTCCGGCGTCGGCATCTCTTCGCAGCCTCTTGAACTCCTGTTCGTTAAAGAATGTCTGCTGGACCTCGGGCCGGAAGCCGGGGTACTCGGTGGCATAACCATCTTCGAAATGCCCTAGAAGCGTCACCTTGCCCTCGCCTTCGAGCTCTTTTGCTCGCAGCGATGCAAAGTGCGCGAGTTGGCCGTCTCGGCGTCGAGAGAGAAAGTCCCTCAAGGCATAAAACACATCCACGCTTTCCCAGGCGTTACCCAATTTCACCAAGCCCAAAAAGCCAGTCACCGCCTTCTGCGTGCTCATCTTCTGGCTACCCGGCCTCGGATCTTGGATTCGACGGACTACCCACTCTCCCAAGGGCTGAACCGTCTGCCCGGTCTTGACCGCACGAATCCATTTAAGGGTCTCTAGCTGGTATATCTCCCTGCCAAAGTGGGCGTCCGCATTCATCTCGATCGCCTCTTCGATATGCCGAATTGCCGAGTCGAGTTGCTGAATCGTTTCCACGCTTCCCCCCTTAGCCAGCCAACCATGAGCTTCGAACGTTCCAAGATTGGCGTAGTAGCGATACCAACCGGTTTGTTTCCCGGAAGAACCTGGCCCCATCGCCTTCTTCTTACGGGCCATCCACAAGATCGCCCCATCATGATCGCCGAGCCTGTCCGAAGCAACCGCGGCATCGTCGTAGAGATCGAACCTTGAAGCATCCTTTGCCAGTTCCTTGGCCACTCGCTCCAATCGCATTCGATAGTACAAAGCCGAGTTCCGATCAAACCGACCCAGAATCACTTCGATCTCACTGATCTTGCCCTTGGACTCCTCCGCCGCCGTGTCCATATCCCACATGCACGCGCCAGCTAGAGCGGTCAACCCCAGGGCAGTTAGAAGGAGAACGCGCCGCATAAGTACTTTCTATGACGGAATCCTTAAGTCGGTAGGTTTTGAGATTTCAAATAAACATCACAAGCCTCGAATTCAGCTGACGCCTGAAGACCCCAATGCAACCGCCTTGAACTTACGCGCGTGTATAATACGGCGTACTCGAACGCGCGGGACGACGACATCTCTTATGAAGCGATTTTTTAACTGGCTCAAGGCGCTCTTCAACCGAACGATGGACAAGGTCGAGGACCCTGAAATCATGCTCGATCAGGCCCGTCGAGACATGCAGCAGGCCCTCGTTGCCAACCGAGAAAAGGCTGTCCAAGCCATCACTCAAAAGAACCGACTGCAGGGCATGCTCGAAGAGGCGAATAAGAAGTCGACGACCCTCGAATCGAATGCTGTTGTCGCCCTCAAGCAAGGCAACCGTGAACTCGCTCAATCCTTCATGCGCGAGAAGATGACGAACGACGCCGTCATCGTCCAACTACAGGAAAGCTACAACAAAGCCGCCGCCGTTGTGGACTCGGTTAAGGTGGCCATCAAGCGCCAAGAAGAAGAAGTTCGCAAGAAGACCGCCGAAGCCCTTGCCCTCAAAGCGCAGTGGAAGCAAGCCCAAATTCAGAACTCCATTACCAAGGCTCTAGATGGTCTGACGTTTGAGAACGAATTCGAGTCCTTCGGCGCCGCCAGCGAACGCATCAAGATGATGCAGAGCGAAGCCGATGCAAGACAAGAAATGCACTCCGATTCGATCCAAGGCAAGCTCATGACCATGCAAGACAAAGCCATGGATTACGAAGCCGAAGCCGAGTTGGAAAAGCTAGAGCAGCGCCTCGGTATGAAACAGGCCCCGGTTGCCGCTGAAGAATCTCAGACCGTCAGCGTCTCCGCCGGAAACGGTCAACCCGTATCCCCTGCCGAAGAGCAAAAACTTCAGTCGGAAGCCGATAAACAGCTTGAAGAGCTCGAAAAGCGACTCCAAGGCGGAAGCTAAACTCCAAGACAAAAGGCGGGAGATCCATGCAGGGTCTCCCGCTTTTTTTGTTTGATTTCATTCAACCAGGCAAACTCTTTGTCAAGAAGAGGTTAGGACGATCTAGCCTTATCTCAGACCAACGATGAGAAGTAGCCGCCGAGAATTCCTCGCCACTTCCGCCGCCTGCGCCGCCGGGCTCCTCGTGACGCCTGCACTGGGGCAATCTTCAAAACCGAAGAAGAACGCCCTCCGAATCTGCTTCTTCACCGACGCCCATCTCCCGGGGCCGAACACCCATCCAGACCGCCTGCCGAACGATCGCCTCCATCACCAGGAACGAGTTCAACACGCCTTCGACAAAGCCAACTCATTTCAGCCCCACGCGTTCGTGTTCGGAGGAGATAACGTCTTTGCCCTCGACCAAGACAACACCCCTGAAAATGCGCACGCGCAATGCGATAACTGGAAGAAAGTCGTCGACAAGAACGTCCGAGTCTCCCACCACAGCGTCATTGGAAACCACGACATTTGGACATCCGCGCCCGACGATAACCGCGCCCTCGCCCGGGAAACTTTCCAAATGCCTGCCAACTACTACACGTGGAAAATGAGCGACTGGAAGTTCGTCATGCTGGATGTATTCACCAAGCAGGGAGGCATCGATGACCAGCAGTGGGCATGGTTAGAACAAGAGCTCTCCAAACCGGAAGACAAGGAACCCGTCTGCATTGTCAGCCACGCCCCGCTCATGGGCCTAACGATCACCGTGGATGGTGGGGGCGTCGGAGGTCGAGACTTCCGCTCCTTTTTCTATCGATTCCCCCAAGTCAAACTCGCCCTAAGCGGCCACAACCACATGGTGGATTTCTGCCGTATAGACCGAGTCACCTACATCTGCGGCGGGGCTGTATCCGCCGGTTGGTGGGAAGGCGATTACCAGCACTTCGCCCCGGTCTTCCTGATCGTAGACCTCTTCCCAGACGGAAAGTTTGAGAGCCACGAGGTCTACTGGGAACTAACCAACCCCCATCCTCACAACGCCCAACTTTTCCCCCCAGAAAAGCACCTAGACCAAGACCACCGCCCCAAAACCGAACCCTAATGCCTTTAGGCCCCGGCGGGCTTAATCCTTAGCGTTTGGATCACCGGATCCACAACCTGCAAGATCGAGTTAGCGTCGTTTTCGGTGATAAACGAGACCGTATAAACGTCGTCGCCATTGCAAAGGATATAGACGACTTTCGTGACCACGCCGCCATCGCGCAAAGTCGATTTGGAATCGAATCGAGCCGCCTTACCGATTGGAAGATCGACCATCGTCGGCCCTTTCTCGTCGATCAAATCTTCTTTGGCCGCCTCTGCCGCCGCTTCCAATGTCATCGGCCCTTTCTTCTCGCGTTTCACGGTGTAACGAGTTCGCTCTTCTCCGGGAATGGGCTTGGAAGAATCGATGCAGGAAATGACGATGCCTTTTTTCTCAAGCTCCGCCGCCACCTCGGCATCGTTCTTCTGTTGTTCTTGTTCCAGTTGGGCCAGAGCCTCTTGGGTCATCCCTTCGGTGCCCATTCCACTCGTTGCAAACTCCATCATGTTCATGGAGTTCGCTCCGCCTCGTTTCCAGCCGGGGGCAATCCCCAGAGAAACCGTCTTGTCGCTGCTCTCCGCCAGATCCCAACCCTGGCCCAGTTGGGCCGGCGCGGCACTCTTAACTGTGGGAACTGGCCCTTTACTACAGGCCACGACGACAAGCGAGATGATCGATAGAGCGAATACTTTCTTCACAAGAACTCCCAATCCGGATGCGTAAGATCATACGCAAACGAACCTATGTTGGGTGCGAAGAATGAAGAAATCTTAAGCTTTGGGCTCAGTTTGATTGGCCCTGGCGGCCTCAGCTCGATCTCGCTGCCTCATCATTTCGAGTCGCATAAAGATGCCTCCCGCAATGATAAAGAGGATCAAGAGGATCGTAGCCCCAATCGTGAGCGCGATGCCCGTTGGCGACTTGACGACGTAATCCCAACTGCGTTCCATCTCATTCCGAGTTTACTGCGGAACTTGGCCGTATCATGGGTACAGGAATTGAAGATGGAAGTTAAAGGCCTGCACACCCTGCTCTGCGAAGTCTCCGATATGGATCGCTCCATCGCTTTTTATCGAGACATTCTAGGCTTAACCGTAACTTACCAAAGCTCGCACTGGTCGAGCATTCAACTGGGAACAACCCGGCTCGGACTGCACCCAGCCTTTGAAAGAACCTCTGAAATTCGTGGCGGCGGCTGGATATGCGGACTGGAGACGGACGACATTCTCTCTCTTCGCCAAGCCCTCATCGAAGCCCAGGTAAGCGTGGGAGACTTTCATGACACTCCGGCCGGCGCCATCATGGACTTCCACGATCCCGATGGAAATCGGCTCCAAGCGATCCAACCCGGCAAGTCCAAAGCCGAACTCCAAGCCTAATATCCCGGTACCCTATTTCCGTGATCGAAGCCCAAAGTTGGACCATCCCCGACGAAGCCGCCATGCGGCTTCTTGGCGCTCAAATGGCAAGCGAGTTTAAACAGGGCGACGTTATTTACCTTCACGGCAATCTTGGAGCAGGCAAGACGACTTTCGCCCGCGGACTCCTCGCTGGACTCGGTTGGATGGGTGAAGTCCGTAGCCCTACGTTCAACCTCCTCCAGGACTATCCCACGCATCCTCCCGTCCTTCACGCCGACCTCTACCGAGTCGCGTCCTGGGAAGGCATTGGTGTTGAAGACTATCTTGATTCCCATCTTTGCCTGATCGAGTGGCCGGAAAGAATGGAAGGGCTTCTGACTGACGAAGAGGTCTTCCACCTTCGCATCGAATTCGATGCCGAAGATCCTTCTGCTCGCCAAGTCACCCTAACCCCTCCACAGTCCTGCTAAACTCAACGACATGCCGCTTCGAGTCGGAATCGTCACCGCCGCCCACCTCCATGTCTGGAGCTATATCCACGGATTCCGAAAGCACCCCGAAACGGAATTAGTCGGCGTTTGGGATCATGACGAAGCTCGAGGAAAGGAATTCGCCGCGAAGACCGAACTCCCGTTCGTCGATGACCTCGACGCACTCCTCAACCAAGTGGACGCCGTTGCTATCGTCAGCGAGAACAAGCGCCACGCCGAATTAACTGCCAAGGCCGCCGCCAAGGGTAAGCACGTCCTCTGCGAAAAACCGCTCGTGACGAACGAAGACGAAGCGAAGATCATGATGGAAGCCGTCGAAAGGTCCGGCATCAAGCTCATGACCGCTTTCCCCTGCCGGTATTCCCCCGCCTTCCAACGCCTTATTGACCGCGTCAAGGCCGGAGAAATCGGAAAAATCAGGGCCATCTGCGCCACCAACCGCGGTCGATGCCCCTTCGGCTGGTTTGTCGAACCCGAGAAGTCCGGGGGCGGAGCCATGATCGACCACGTCGTTCACGTTACCGACCTCCTTCGAGTTCTCCTCCAAGAAGAGCCAGCCCGTGTTCAAGCCCAAATTGGCAATAACGTATACGGCAACGAATGGGACGACACCGCCATGGTCACTATCGAGTTCCCCAGCGGCATCTTCGCCACACTCGACTCGAGTTGGTCCCGCCCCGCCACTTACAAGACCTGGGGAGACGTAACCATGAATGTTGTCGGCGAGAACGGAGTCATCGAGCTCGATATGTTCGGCCCGGCCGTTGATGTCTATTCGTTGGAAGGAACCACGCATACAAACGCCGGATACGGAAGCGATCTAGATGCCATGCTCGTCGAAGACTTCATACGGTGCGTAATTGACGACACCCCCAGCCCAATCGATCTCCACGCTGGTCTTCAGGCAGCTCGCGTCGCCATCGCTGGATACCAAAGCGTAAGGGCCGCTCAACCGGTCGCAATCTAAAAGGCTCTTCGCCACCTATACGGCTCGCCTTGATCCGAGGGGAGCCCCACGAACAACACGTTTCGGACGCCATCGGTCTGGAGCCGCCAAGGTTCAGGCAATTCTGCCACTGCCCGACCATCGCGAGAAAAGAATTCGAAATCGAATTCTAGTGTGTTCCCATATCGACGCCATTGGCCCTTCGCGGCATAGGTCGTCTGCCCTCGGCACTCAAAGTCGAAATACCCGGTCGGGAGCACCTTGATCCTACAGTCGTTGCCCCCTTCCAGCGGCAAGGCGCCCAGCCATTGCCCACTCACATCGATCATCTGTCCCTGTGCGGCGTTGCAGGCTCCGTACAATACAAGCGAGACGAACCCTGCTAACAGACACCCGATTCCCACCGTAGGCCAGAATCGAATCATGAGCAAAACAATACCAGTAGCCCACGACTTCATTTGTGGTTGGTGCTACGTCGGTCTCTTCCAAGCAGAACGGCTCAAGCAAGAATTTGGTATCGAAATCGATTGGCTCGCCTTTGAGCTCTATCCCAATGAAATGGAGTGGCTTGATACCCCTGCCCGCCCGGAGCCCGCAAATCGTCCTCGGACCTTAACCCGCTTTGAGTTGCTGCTCGCCTGCGAAGAGATGGAACTGCCAAAAGTCGAGCGTCCGCGAAAGATGCGATCCCACCTCGCCCATCTCGCTGCCGAATATGCAAAAGCGAATGGGAAGGGTTGGGAGTTCGTCAAAGAACTCTATCTCGCCCTTTGGCAACGTGGAGAATACATTAATGAAATCGAATTCCTAACGCGCACCGGCGAACAGTTCGGTTTAGATCCCACCGCCATGAGAAAGTCCATCGAGTCGGAAGAGTTCGACGACAAAATCACCAAGTTCGACGCCCCCGCCTTTACGGTCGGAGTCTACAATGTTCCAACGTTTTACATCGGCAATGAAAGATACGCCGAGCAACCCTATCGAACGCTTCAAAGAGCGATCGCGGAGACCCAAGTTCCAACTTGACCATCTACCAAGACCTAACCTTCCCGTCCGCTCCCCAAGATCGGCCCTACACCTTTATTAACATGGTGTCGACCATTGACGGCAAGACCGTCAGCGGGGATCGAAACGATAATGTCGTTGACCTGGGCTCAAAGGTCGACCATGAACTCATGGATCGTATCGAGTCCGCAAGCCAAGCCATTCTCATTGGCGCCCAGACGCTCAGATCTACCAGCCCGCGTTGGAACCCGAAAGCCCCCGTACGTATCGCCGTCACCAAGAGTGGCGACGTCCCCTTTGACGCTGCCTTCTTCGCCGCTCCAGAAGCTCAGCCCTATATCGCCTGTCCCCAGCAATCCTCTTGCTACCCTCCCGAGCCCATCGCAAGAATTATCGCCGGTAAGGATGCGGTTGATCCAAGGTGGCTTTCCAACTACCTCAGAAATGAATTGGGAGTCGAGTCGCTTCACATCCTTGGGGGAAGCGAAATCAATGCTCTCTTTTTGTCCCATGACCTCGTGGACGAACTCTTCCTGACCCTCGCCCCCAAAATCAAACTCGGAAGAGGATTGCCCACGTACGCCGGGGGCGACCCGCTGCCCAAAGAGCACCTTCAAAACTACGAACTCGTAGAGCACCATGCCGTACAAGATGAGGTCTTCCTCCGATACCGTCGAAGGTGGTCCTCTTAATGGAAGCAACCCCGGCCGCCCCCAAGCAAAAGTCCAGCCGGCGAGCCATCTTGCGTCCGATGGCCGCCACCACTTACCTCCTCCGAAACTCCGGGAAGACCATTCCTCTCATCGGCGTCATCACGCTCGCCGTGCTTCTGGTTTGCGGCATCGTCTCTCTGATCAACTCAATTCCTTTTTCCATTCGCACCATCTATCGCTACACCCAGCAAACCCTGGCGATCACCCCCCGGGGGGATGCTTCCCAGACTCCCAAATTGATGGAGCGTATCAAGGAAGGAAGTCCTGTCCCCATCGAGCGGATGGTGACAGCCCGCGCGGCTGGCTCCCAGGTCATGAGCATCGTGGGCAAGTGGCCCTTTGCCGTTCTCGGTCTCAAGCAGGAAGACATGAAGTTCTGGCTTGATCGCCAGAATGTCCGGTCGATCGATGGACGTCTGCCACAAGCGGGCAAGGCAGAGGCATTAATTAGCGCTCCTGTCGCCAGAAACCTCAATCTCAAGCTCGGTTCAGATCTCCTCGGTCCGGATCAAAATGAGAGCTACTCACCGTATCCCGTGAAAGTAGTTGGCATCGCCAATTGCGATAACTGGCTCATGCTCACCAGCTACGAGTACATCAAGGCCAATCACTTTCCCGATGTTGACGCCGTCCTCGCCTTTGCTCATAACCTCAAGGATCAGGAAAAGCTAGACAAGTGGGCGGGCAATGCATTTAAAGGTGAACGCGCTCAAATATTCGCCTACTACCAGCTAGAGAAGCAAACGAACGAAATGTTCAATATTCTCTATAAAATCCTAAATGTAGTCATCGGCACCCTGGTGCTCGTGATTACCTTTATGATGGGCATGCTCATCAACATCTACCAGACGCAAAGACTGGTCGAATTCGGACTCCTTCAAGCCTTGGGTTACACCAAACGCCAACTCTTGGGTCGCGTCCTCAGAGAGACTGTGTCCGTCGTCATTTTTGGGTGGTTCTTTGGCGTCGTCGCCGCCTACTTTCTGCTTCGGCTGACGAAGGCAGTCCTCATGGACCCTAAAGCGTTTGCGCTCAACATTTTTGATCCTACTGCCTTCGTCTACACCATTCCTATCCCGGTATCTATTCTGATTGTCGCCACTCTGACGGTGATCCTGAAATTCCGACGCTTCGATCCTGTGAGCATCGTCGAGAGGAGGCTCGCGTGATCAGGTCCGTTGGAGCAAGCCTTGAGTACAGCGATCACGGACGTCAAGTGTTCGCTTGCCGCCAGGTCGACCTCACGATCCGAACGAATGAGTTCCTCGGCATCCTTGGCCCCTCCGGTTCCGGGAAATCGTCCCTCCTCTATCTCCTCAGCGGGCTCAAAATCCCCACGGGAGGCGATGTCTTCTTCGAAGATCAGAGCCTCAAGACCCTGCCGGAAGACCAGCGCTCACGTCTCCGACTTCACAATTTCGGCTTTGTCTTCCAGCAGCCTTACCTTCTCGGCTACCTGACGGCGCTAGAGAACGTAATGGTGGCCCTGCCCGATCAAAGCCTGCGTGAAGAAGCGAGGGATCTTTTGGAGAAGCTAGGACTCGGCACAAAGACCCATCGCCTTCCCCACGAACTGAGCGGTGGTGAAAGACAGCGAGTTTGCGTGGCTCGCGCCCTCCTCGGGCGCCCCAAAGTCATCTTCGCCGATGAGCCAACCGCTGCCCTCGATCACACCAACGGAGCCCAGGTGGTGAATCTGTTGAACCAGAACCGAGGCGAAGGTTCCCTCGTTATGGTCACCCATGACCCAACCATGCTCGAACAGGCCGACCGAATTGTCCATCTGAACGATGGCGTCCTCATCGAAGACTAAATTTCCGAGGACGACCTACCAACATGAAGGAAACCAGGCAAACATTCTAGTCGTAGTCAATAAGACCCGTAAGGCTATCGGTGGAAAACATTGACTTGCATATGGGGGTCTGGTATTATGCGCCTTGCGTCACGGGATGACCGTGAGGCGGCTTAGGTAGTGACTGTCTACCTTAGGAGAGATCCTGTCTCGGCAGATCGATGGAAAGAGTAATAAACGCTGGTCGAAACATGCATAAAACGCAGTGCTCCTACTGCGATCTTCCCACACAAATGACTGTCGAGCAAAAGATCGTCGGGTTTCTCGCGCAAGAGCAATCTTGTGTCTGCGCACGGTATTTCAAGTGAGGTCTATGTGATTGGCAAACACCTTCATCCTTGTTAGCTCGGCCCTATCCCTTTCGGCTCTGGGCGCCGCTATCGCTGTCCCTGCTTCTGGCAGATTCTCCTGGCTTAAGCGCCTTCTGGGCGTAAAGGCCGAAGATCAAGTTTCCAAAGCCGCCGCCGCGCCGGTTGTTACCCGCGACGAAGGCTGGACGCTGATCAAATGCGACGATCCGGAGTCATTCGGCGTTTGGCTCAACCGAGACGAAAGGGGCCTCCCCTTCGGCCTCGAAGAAGAGCCGTCGCTGGGCTCACATCTACTCATCGAGCTATTCGGATGCGACCAGAAGTCGCTCGAACTCGAAAAGACGGTGGCCAGTGCTATGCACCAGGCCGCTGTGGATAGCGAAGCCACCATCGTGGCCGAGTCCTTCCACGAGTTCAAGCCCTATGGCGTTTCGGGTGCGGTCATTATTCAGGAATCGCACTACACCATTCACACATGGCCCGAGCACGGTTACGCAGCTGTAGACCTGTTCTACTGCGGCGGCGCCGTTGCGGTTCACAAGGCAGTTGACGCTCTCAAAGAGCGATTCCAACCGGAACGAATCAAGTTCCTCGTCGTTCGACGAGGGCTCCAAAGCGAAGTCGAGCGCTAAACACCGCGCTCACCGTCCGCAAAACCCTGGGGTTCCCGACGACGCTCCAGGGTTTTGTCGTTTGTGGACTTCCCCACTCGCCAGATTCTTAACAGTGTAAATAACGTTCCCTTAACTCTATTGCAACAATCCCTTAATAGCTCTTTTCTACAATTCCTCCGTTCTTGGAGGAACAACCATGAGATCTCATCGAGCATTCACCCTTATCGAGCTCCTCGTCGTTATCGCGATCATTGCCATCCTCGCCGCCATTCTCTTCCCGGTCTTTGCCCAGGCTAAAGCTGCCGCCAAGAAATCGGCTGCGCTCTCCTCGGTCAAGCAAATTGGCACCGGATGGCAGATGTACGCCGCAGACTATGACGACATGGCTGTTTGCGTAAGCAGCGGCGGCCCCGGCAACAGCGCGTACCGAACCGACTTCTGGGTCGTCATGCAGCCCTACGTCAAGAATGTTGACCTCTTCTTCAGTTCTGAGCGAACCGAAACAGGATGCTACTATCACAACGAGCCCGAGCGAACGGGCACTCCCTACGGTTTGGCCATCTATAACTTAAATCCAAAGGGCCGTTGTTTGGGCTACGGTTACAACTGGGGACCGCAAATCTACGCCGGCGGTGGCGTGCTTGACAAGGAGCAGAGTTTCCCAGGTGGAGGCTCCTATCAGCCGGGCCGATCACTGACCTCGTTCTCCGAACCAGCTAATCTCTTTGTCTTCGGAGACACGTACGATACACCGCGCCCCACGATCGGTATGTACCCCAACTCCGCTGGTGGCAAGGCATGGATTCTCGATACTTTCCCGGTGACCGCTTCGACTCGTCAAAGCAGCTTCCGATGGGGCGGCCGCTTTAACATGAGCTATGCCGACGGTCATGCAAAGAACGTACAGTATCGAGGCGGACTCACGACCGGCGTCGGTTACGTATACGTTCCTGCGGCAGAAAAGGACCGAACGGCTTATTGTGCAAATCCATCTGAGATGCTCGATGGAAGCAAGTTTGGCCTCGGTTCGATCGCTTGCCAAGACTTTGTCAATATTCCTTTCACCACCACCACCACGTGGTCGCCCAGCTAATGAAACTCGCTCTTGCGTTTTGTCTCGTCGGCTTGGGAGTTGGCCTCGTCGGCTGCGGAGAGCCTCAGGGTCCGGACCTTAGCAAGGTCCAGGCCCAGCCCGCCGCCGATCTCGAAAAGGGCAAGAACGCCAAAACCATAGAAGAGTGGGCATCGGCAAATCCAAATAATGGAGCTCCCGGAAGCGGAGAGGGCTCCAGCAAATAGTCCGAGCCTAACTATTTTGGGGCCTGGTAAAAGGCCCCAAAATCATTGATTGCATTTAACAGTTCCTTGACATATGATGGGTTGAATAAGCCCCGATTGTTAAGGAACAGCAATGATGCGTACTCATAAAGGCTTCACACTTATCGAACTCCTCGTCGTCATCGCGATCATCGCGATCCTCGCTGCCATTCTCTTCCCCGTCTTTGCTCAAGCCAAAGCCGCCGCCAAGAAGACCGCCGCTCTCAGCAACTGTAAGCAGTTCGGCGTCGCTTTCATCATGTACAACGGCGACTACGATGACACCTTTCTCACTCAGAACAACTCCGACGATCTGAATGACAAAGGTGAATTTCAGTATCTACTCCAGCCCTACATCAAGAACCGAGAAATCGTCTACGATCCCGCCCGAACGCGAACTGGCTGCGATACCTCCATCGACCCCAAGGGACGCTGCGTAGGCTTTGCTCCCAACTTCGGAATCTACTCCTACCAGAACGGCACAGGACTCTTCCATCAGCGAGAAGCAGATCCACGCCCCGGCGGCGATTCCATTTGGCGCGGTCGAAACATGAGTGAGTTTGCTCACCCTTCTGATACCGTAATGCTCGGCGCCACCAACGACACCAACATGTACACCCTGGCGTTCTATTTCCAAACCGGAGATGGAACTGGTGCCGGAGCATTGCGCCACGGCGGTCAATATCCCTTCACTTATGTTGACGGCCATGCGCGAACGATCAAGATGGAGCGATATTCCTTCTTTGCCGATGGCGACGCGTTTGACATCATGCCCGCCAACGGAAACGATATCAAGAAGTATTGCTACGATGTCGACGCCGTGCAGGAGCGCACCAGTGGCTACGGTTATCCGAACCCCTGCGGCGTAGTGGCGAATATGATCGCTCAAAACCGCGTTAAACTTCCCTAAACAATCCGTCGGGTGGGTTAAGGATCGCTTCGCAAGACCCACCCGACTCCCTGGACATGCCATAATCTGCCTCGCCGGACGGGGTCCGGTCTGTTTACGAAAATGTCCAGCGAAGCCACCGGAATGTTCATCAATGAGACTCATACTTCTGCCGCGATTTGGCAATATCGCGTAGAGAAGATGATTCTCGAAGGCAAGACCAAATATCAGACCTACCAGATTGCCGACGTCCCACGCTTTGGTCGAAGCCTCTTCTTGGACTACAACATCCAGACGTCCATCATGGACGAGTACGTCTTCCACGAGTGCATGAGCCAGCCGGCCATGACCCTCCACCCCAACCCCAAGAAGGTCTGTGTCTGCGGCGGCGGTGAAGGGGCAACGCTTCGAGAAGCGCTCAAACACAACACCGTCGAAGATGCCGTCATGGTTGACATCGACGAAGAACTCGTGGACATGGTCAAGGTCCACATGCCGGAATGGCACCAAGGCGCTTTCGAAGATCCCCGAACGACCCTGCTGCACACCGATGCTCGCCAATGGCTCGTGGATCACAAAGGCTACGGCTTCGACGTGATTCTTAGCGACCTTCCCAACCCCCATGAAGACGGCCCCGGTCAGTTCCTGTTTACCAAGGAGTATTTCCAAATCGCCGCCGATGCCATGAGCGAAGACGGAGTCTTCGCTATGCAGGCCGGCAGTGCAAACGAGAACTACCCCGAGTGCATGGTCAGCTGTATCGAAACGCTGGAGAGCATGAAGGAGACATTCCCCTATGTAGCTGGCTACTTCGGAATCGTCACCACCTTCTTCCAGCCTTGGGGGTTTGTTCTTGCCAGCAAGAAATACGACCCGCTTGCCCTGGCTCAAGAAGAAATCGCCAAGCGATTCGCAGAGCGTGGCGTCCAAACCCGCTACTACACGCCTCGATTCCACCAGGCGATTTTTACGCTTCCCGACTATTTGCTGGAGGCCAAGAAGAACACCGCTCGCGTTTTGACCGACAAGGAACCGTTTGTGTGGACGGCCTAAAGGCGTGATTCCTTGCGTTTCTTAGGTTAAAAGGAACTACTGGCACGGTCTATGCCGTCCAAAAAGTGCAAAACTGTATTTCAGTGATGCGTCTAGCCTCAGCAATGGGACTCGGCGACAAAGCTAGGAGACCTTATAAACAATGATGTTTCGAAGACTCTACTGGGTCGTGGAAGAGGTAGCTCAGACCGGGCATTCCCAGGTCACGGGCGTTTACACCTCGATTCAGGATCTCGTCAAGCACGGACTCGCAGGCGTCGACGCTGGGAACGAGATTCGTCTCACCCTTACCAAACTCGACTCAAGCAAGCCTCCGCTCGGTTGCTGGGCTTCGCCCCGCTTTGAGAATATCGAAGAGGACATGAAGCAATACATCCTCACCGACGAATTCACAGAAGAGCAATGCAAAATGCTCAGTGAACGTCTGCACCAGATGTACAAAGTCAGCGTCTAAACTTGAACCGAATTCTAGCCCCCGAGAGATGATCTCTCGGGGGCTTTTTGTTGCCTTTGAACTTCACAAAAACGAAAAAGCCCCCGAGCATTTGCTCGGGAGCTTTTTCGTGGATGACTACTTCGTCGCTGGAGCGCCGGTATCGGGCGTTGCCGCCGGATTCGACCCCGGGTTCTTGGCCGTAAGCGAATCGTACAGCTTCTTCCACGGTCCTTCCAGGTACTTGACCTTAACTTCGATCTTGCTGCCCTTCAGCTTATCCGCCAAGCGCTTGTTCACATCGTTCGACTTCATGCCCTTGTTGAGCAAGAGGTCTCGTCGAATCATTTCGCGAACGTAGTCGTCGATGTTGATCATCTTGGACTTAACCTTTCGCTCCACGTAGAACTTCACCCAGTGGTTGGAGGGCTTATCGAACTGCCAGTCGGTCGTCCCAAACTCGTTGGTCTTCGCAATCAACGCCTTCAACGCCGGTGGGAATCGGTCCACCACCGTCTCTGGGAATCGAAAGTCGTTCGACTTTCCATCGCGCTGAACGCTATAGTGCTGCGCAACGGTCTTAAAGAACTGGCCTTCCTTCAATTCTTTGTCCGCCAGATCCTTCTTCTTCGGATCGTCTACCTCAATCATAAGGAGGGCGGCTTGTTCTGGCTCTCGGAATCGATCCGGGTTCTCTTTGATGAATTGATCGACTTCTTCCTTCGATACGTTAACGCCTTTGCTCCAAAGGTTCATCGTTGCCATCTGAAGCCCTAACATGTCGCGAATATCTTCCGTCGAAAGACCCGCGTCCGAAAGGTCTTGAACGTACTTGGGCTTGCGGCTCTGCTGGAACTTAATTTCTGCTTCGATCTGATCCTTCGTCGGATAGACTCCCTCGTCCTTGGCCACATGTCGCGCAATGACTTCGTTGATACAGTCGCGAAGAGCTTGCACACCCAGTCGATAGCTTGGATCGATGGACACTTCGGTGAGCTGCCGCATAATCTGACCGCTTGCCGGATCGACGTTAAGTCGGGAAGGATCGACCAGAGCCACCACAGAATTCTTCATTTCAAGCTTCTTATGGTAGGTGCTCATCGGAATGCTCTCGCCATCGACGACGGCTAATACGTCGTCGGAACCGCGGCTGCATCCCGTGACGGCCAGTGCCGCCAAGCCAAGTCCAAATAGGGATTTTCTAATCAAATTGTCTCCTTAATTGCCGTAAAGAGAGGATACCGTAGCCAAAAGTAGGTTCCTCGATTCTTTAAGAACAACGGAGACTCAAGAATCGTGCCAGACTAGGCCGTTAAATCCAGCCCATGCTCTGGTTCGTCATCCACGGTGAGGTGGACTTCTTGAAGAGGCGTCGCGTCCTCTTCCTCGTTGGTATGGAGTTCCAACACATCGCTCCGCTCACGCTCGTGCTCGTGCTGCTGGTGCTGGCCCTCCTTCCGCATCTGGACGTTTGCCCCCAGGTGCGGCTGTAATGCAGCAGGTGTGACGGGATGGATTCGATCGACTTCGCCCATCGCCCCAAAAGGCGTCCTTTATCGTGCCGGGACCGCCCCCTCCTGCTTCATGAAATTGCGTAGACGAGTCATCGCCTGAGTATGAAGTTGGTAAACGCGCGACTCAGAAACGCCAAGCACGCGACCAATCTCCTTAAAAGTCAAACCCTCAAAGTAATACAGCGCAACGACCAAGCGCTCGCGATCTGGAAGCTTGTCGACGCCCGACGCCAGAATTCGGCGAATTTCTTTGCCTTCAACCTCGCCACTAGGACTGGAATTCTCATCGACCAAGATGTCGACAAAGGAAATCTGATCGTCGCTGTCTCCGGTACCCAAAATATCGTCTAGAGAGTAGATGTTCGTGCGTCCCATGCGGACCATCAACTCGCTGACTTCGGCGGTCGATATCCCCATGAACTCGGCCACTTCCGTTTCATTGGCCGGACGCCCCATTCGGGTCTCTAATGCTGACATCGCTTTGTCCAAAGCCTTGAGCTTTTCGCGAATAGAACGAGGCACCCAGTCCTCATCCCGCAGCATTTCCAAGATAGCGCCGCGAATCAACGCGATCGCATAGGTCTCAAACTTAACGTCTCGGCTTGGATCGAATTGATCGACGCTCTTGATCAATCCAATGACGCCTGCGCCTACGAGATCTTCTCGATCGAGGCCGCCAGGCAAACTGGTGACAAGCCTTCCCGCTGTGATCTTAACGAGATATGAATAGTGATTTATCAACTCAACGCGCGCGGTTGGATGTCCTTCTACTTTGAACTCTCTCCACGCTCGGTTCAATTGCTCTGGTGACAGCGGCATTAGATTTCCTTCTGAGCCCTTCCCTCGATTTAATTAGGCCGCCGGTTGATGTTCGTCCAAAGCCTGCTCGGATTCTTCGCTTTCGCTTTCCTCTCGACTGCTTTGGCCCACAACCGTAAGAACTACGTGCCACACTTGACCACCTATCCATCCCAGTAAAAATGCCAGCAACGCTCGCGTCACACTGGTGACAGGGTCAACGTGCGCAAGCACACCTCCCGCCAGTGCAACCATTGCAGCAATTCCACCGACGACAAATGGCATACAGCCCGTAATCCTCCTAGCCCTTAGGCCCACCCTATATGGTGGTCGAAATAATGAAAGTTCTTAGACAATCTTCGTGTTTTTTGCGAGGTTTTTGAGCGTGTAAACCTAAAACAGTGTGCGAAAGTCACTAATTTTGCCCCGCCCGCTGCTCTCGCGACTAAAATTCAATCCTGAGCCCGTCATAAGCCAGTGCCACTCCCGCTGGCAATTCCGCGCTCGTTTTGTAATGGTCATAGTCGTGACTAAGGTGCGTAAAATAGGCCTGCTTAGGTCGAAGTTCCTGCACCACTTCCAAGGCGCGGGCGAAATGAAAATGGTTGGGGTGTGGCTCATAGCGGACAGCGTCCAGCACCAAAGTCTCCAGGCCCTGAAGCTTGCCCCATGCCGACGAAGGGATCTCGCTGACGTCCGTCACGTAGGCAAAGTCGTTTACCCTCAATGAAGTCACCGGAATCTTTCCGTGCCGGACCTCCATGAACTGAATGCGCATGCCTCCTATTTCCATCTCATCCGGGACATCCGCTAAATGGAAACGCGGCACTTCCACCCCGGGAGGAAACTCCATAAACGCATAGGGAAAAATGCGCTTGATGTCCGCCTGGTACTGCTCATAGGCATAAACCGGCATCGGACGACGCGTCCGAATGCAAATGGACCGCAAGTCGTCCATCCCCATCACGTGATCGGCGTGGGTATGCGTGATAAGCACGCCATCAATTTCGTAAAGGCCCTCGCGCGTCATTTGCAGCCGAAGTTCTGGGGCACAATCGACAAGGAAATTGGCGCCATCCCCCAACAAGATGATCGAAGCCCGCGTTCGATGATTCTTGGGTTCCGCCAAATACTCCGGTGGATACTTCACCCCCAGCATCGGCACCCCGTTACTGGTGCCCGAGCCAAGGACCACCGCCGTCGGCATTAAATCTCGCCGGCCCTTTGCAATACTTCGCGAGCGACCAACGCGCTGGGGATCTCAGCGTACTGGGCCAACCGCTCCAGACACCTGGCAAAATTACGCTCGCCCAGGTCGTCGAAGCTTGTCTGCCCCTTCCGAGCTTCCGCAATCAGCTCGACTCCCTCTTCGAAGAATCGAGCCCGATTCTGAGGCAGGGACTTGTTTGATACCGCCGCATACTTACGACTCAGTTGATCGTAAATCTGATCCCAACTGGACCGAGCCTGTAACTCCGCCCGGAGCTTCTCCATCGACTGCTGATTGAGTCGCTGCTTTTCTGCATCGCGACGCTTCTCTAGGTCCCAGTCGGCAAGAGTCGTACCCTCGATAACGCGAAGCGTCATTGGCCCGTCGAAGTAGGGCGCGATCGTCTGCTCGATCAATCGCTTGGTAGACGCAAGCTTTAAGTGACCGGCAAGCTCGCTGTCTTCATGGGGCAACCCCAGCACGAACATGCCGTTTTCGACAAGCAAAGGTTTGCAAGTGTTGAGGGCCGTCCAAATACCCACACCCGTCACCCCCTGCTTGATTACAGGAAGCGACTTAGCCCAGATCTCAGCGACGTCCGCCATGCTACGCGATTATAGACTCCCTCAAAGCCATATTTCTCCCCAAGTTAAGAACCAACCCAATTTCTCCCAAAAACCTAAAACCAGTTATCGGACGCCCATCACCTCGGTCAACGGCCGAAAATCCTCATGCGGCTCTAAAACCCGCTCATGAAGATCACCATCGATCCACTCGATGTGATGCGCCACCGAGCCAGGGAGAGAAGCAAGGATACGATAGGTATCGTCCTTTACCCAAATCGCGCAGCCATCGTCCAAGCCAATTCCTGCCCCCAATTCTCCCTTCATCATTTCGCGAAACTCACTCAAGCGAAACTCCTCGTTCTTGGTATGAGGGCAAAGGACCAGATCGACGAACCCCAAGGCATCCAACCGTGCCGTATTAACCCCCTCAACCCCTTCGTGAATCGGCCAATCGCTATTTCCCACTCGAAACCAGCAAATTGAGCCCGCGCTCAGGCCCCCAGCCGGTTTGCCTTGATTCAGATGATCGCGAAGTAGCCTATCCACCCCAAGTTCCTTCCAAGTCGCAATCATCCGCTTCGTATTCCCTCCGCCAACGTAGATCGCGTCCGCCGCCAAAATCTTCTGAGGATCGTCGCCTGAATAAAGACAGAGCGAATCCACCTCGCATCCCAAACCCTCGTAGGCCCGAGAAAAGTCCCTTACATAATCTGGATCGTCCCCGCTAGCCGTTGGCACAAAGAGAACTCGCGGCCGCTCTTTCCCCGCCAGACCGATCAAAACGCGGTCAATTTCTGCCGTTTCGCCGAGGGAAACGCTCCCACCCCCAATCGCAACAATGTCCATAGGTGCAGGACTGTTTACCCCTCGTTCACCCGAGATAGAAACCTAAACCCGCGGAACGGGCGTAAATGAGCCCAACCAACGGCCCTTAACCTGAACGTTTCCTACCATTCCCTCCCCAACTTGAGAAAGAAGTTCGTAGGAGCATTCGAACTCTTCATCCAACCCATTAGGCATCTTCAGCCGAACGTAATAGCGCATGCGAGGCAGATCCCAGTCGTAGTCGTTAAACAGCATCTCCCCCGTTTCATTGATCCCAAATCTGGCTACGACATAGCAGTTCTCCAAATTGACGACCGCAGCGTTCGTTGCCGCGCGATTAACCGAGTGTCCTGAGGCCACCCCAATTCCCGCCATCACCACGCCGGCAACCACCAAAATCGGCCCCAGCGCCATTAGAATCATGCCTCCGCTGCCACTAACCCTCATTCCAATGACGATCGCAAACATAAAGACCAGAACCCCAACAATGATGGCCCCGACCCCTAACATCAACAGCGTCGCGATTTGCCCTTCCTTACGCGCGTTCATGACAATTGCCATGATGACGTAATTTCAGCGCCGACAAGTTTCCAAATAATAAGAAAAAGGGACAACCACCGGCTGTCCCTTTTCACCTAATACCGCCAAACCCCTAAGTGAGGGAGCGCGAGGTGGTGGGCACACCCGGCAAAATAACGTCGGCCACTGCGTAAGACCTTCGAATGTCCTGCAGACAAACCTTGGCGCGATGCCCGATGAAGTCGGCCCCATCAATCAATTCGATGTAATAGCCGCCATCCGTCCATCCCACAATCTTCGTCGCATTCTCGAATGCAGACCGTCGGACGTTGCACTCCAATACCTGGGCGCGTCGGAAACCCATATACTCGCGATCAAACTCTTCGATGGTCCCCGAGGTGATCTCGTATTCCTCGTACTCCATGTCGAAATTCGCCCGAATGTAGACGCCGCGACGCATCTCGTGCTCGAGTTCCTCTACGTTCTCGCCATCCAAGCCAATAAGCGCCTCGACGACCGAAGGATGACACTCCACCAAGAACGCATTCCCCGGGTCGCCAATCTTGCGCCACATATCTCGCTCAATCCAGAGGCTAACCGTCTCCTTGGAAGAAATACGTCCCACGCCTTCGCACATCGGGCAGATCTCGGTGATCTCCTGCGTAACGGACTCACCCGTTCGCTTTCTCGTAATCTCAACCAGGCCCAGCGAAGAGATTCGTCCAACTCGTGTCCGAGCGCGGTCGCGAGCCAGTCCATCCGAGAAGTGAGTCAAAACCTTTTTCTTGTCCTCGGCCGACTCCATGTCGATAAAGTCCACGACGATAATGCCGCCCATGTCTCGAAGCCGAAGCTGACGGAGCGCTTCGTCAGCCGCTTCTAGGTTCGATTTCAGAATCGTTTCGTTGAGCGACGTCGTCCCCACGTGCTTACCGGTATTGACGTCGATGGCCGTCAAAGCTTCCATCTCGTCGATAACCAACGAACCGCCCGACTTAAGCGGCACCTTATGTTGCAGCAATCGATCGAGTTCTTTCTCGATCCCAAAGTGGTCGAAGATCGGAACGTCTTGATCGTAAAGGTAGATCTTCTCGCGCATCGCGGGCGCCACCATGCCCGCCATCAAGTGAACTTTTTCGTACTCATCCGGATCGTCGATCACCATGCGGTTGATCTCCTCACCAAACATATCGCGCACGGTTCGGAATAGGAGCGTCTGATCTTTGTGAACACAGGCAGGCGCCCGCAACCGCTTTGCCGTCTTCATCACGTCGGCCCACAATCCCTGAATGTAGGTGATATCGGCTCGAAGTTCCCCTTCCGTGCGGCCCTCGCACTCCGTTCGCAGAATCAAGCCAAACCCATCCGGAACGATCTTGTCGCCCAACTTGCGAAGTCGCTCCCGCTCAGACCGATCCTCGATCTTGCGGCTCACTCCAACATTATTTGCTTCCGGCAAGAGCACTACGTAGCGACCAGGAAGCGCAATTCGAGTCGAGACGCGAGCGCCTTTCGTTCCCCGGGGGCCCTTAGTGACCTGAACCATCACCTGCTGCCCCGACTTCAATAGATCCTTGATCTTTCGGCGCCGCAATTCACTACGTTTCAAAGAGGCTGGACTGTTGTCCCCAATCCCCTCGTCCGGAATAATGTCCGCAACGTAGAGAAACGCATTGCGCTCAAGTCCAATGTCCACAAAGGCAGCATCCATACCTGGAAGCACGTTCTGCACAATGCCTTTAAAAATGGAACCGACGACCCGCTCTTCCCGCTCAACGCGGTACTCCATAAGCTGACCATCTTCCAACATCGCGATTCGAGTTTCGCGGTTGGACACGTTGACGATGATTTCGACGTTGCGAGCTCCGTTCGCCGCGCTCGGGGCGGTTTTTCGAACGGATCGACGAGAAGTAGGTCGCCGACCTCTGCCTTGGTTTGATGCCATTAGGTTCTAAATTCGTTGATGTTGCCTGGCCCCAGGCCAGTGAATTCGATTAAAGTCGCTCACTTCAGATCTCCGCGAGACAGGTCAAAAAAAGATCCGCTCCGATCTGGCGAACGCCGCTCGCAGTTTACCAAAACTATGCCTCAAAGTAATGCCACGCGTCCCGGAAGACAATAACTCGTCGAAAATGGGCAAAAAGCTTAACGATCGATCTCCTCCACTAAGAAGAGCAACGTCGGCGAGTGAGCCGAAAGGTGCCGATGCCGGGTCGCTTGCCCTCCCGGAAGCGCAATCCCGTCTCCTTGCGAATAAACCACCTCCGCACCATCCACTCTCAAGCGCAATTCCCCTTCTAGCACCATTCCCCAATGCCCTCGTAAGCACCACTCCGGCTCTACAAATCCGTCGGTGAACTCCAAAAGGCGTAACGTCTTCCCGCCAATCTCAACCCGCTTCCCGCGAGCCCCTGTCCCGATCGACTCCCATTCCATTGCCGAAAAACAAACCCGAACATCCACCCCCAAATCCTACCAATCTAAACCGGACTATCTAATTCACTAGACATCCCTCTGTCATACAAAACATGTCCTCTAAAATCGCCTCTTTGCATTTTTATTTCGTTAATCCACTCTAAAGCCGGTTCACGAAGGGAAACTCGCCTGAAATGTGGGGCCATTCATCCCTTCCTAGCCGCATGACATCGGGCACAACTTGGAGCCCATGATTTGAAGGAGGAAGCGTTGGATGACGCGTCACTCGGTTAAATACATCTTCGTGATGCTGGGAGTGCTGGTAGCGGGTCAGGTATTGGCCCAGGATCTAATTCCACCTCCCGCCGACCCCGATCACTATTTTGCCGGGCACATGGCCGATAACGAATTCATTGTCGATCAAACCAGTAGCCCAGAAAACACGTTCGACCCCACAACCAAAACGGGCCACATGATCAATGTGAACCGGAACAACCCCTACAAGATCTTCTGGATTCACCTCATCCTGAATCGTCAGAACTCCAGCTTCAACCCAGAAGACATGACGAATCCATGGGTCACTGCCGACGCAGGCCCTAACTACACAACCGAGGATGGGGAACGAGCCTTTCAGAGCTCGGGTTCGAGTCAGCAGTTCCTTGAACTTTGGAAGATCATTATCATTCGACCCAATCCCTCCTGGGAAGATTGGTCGTGCGCCCCGATCTTTGCGGGATCGACCGCACCCCCTTCTCTCATGGCGCTAGAAATCAAAACCAAATGCGTGCCGGAGCCTGCCTCCTTGCTCGCCCTCGGGCTGGGTGCTGCTGGCGTATTCGCCCGCCGTCGCAAGACGCGAGCGTAATAACTGGAGGGCGACGCCTATCGTGTCAGTCGTCGTCCTCTAACTTTCCTTCCATGTCGGCCTCGAAATACTCTTCCATTTCGTCCGACATGTCCTCATCCATCGCCTTTCCCATTTCACGCACCATCTCGCGCATCGCCGAAGGGCTGTCTGGCTCTCCCATCAAATCGAGTTGATCCGCCATGGCGTCTACTCGATCGTCTTCGTTCCGATAGCGTGCAAAACGGCTGACCAGTCGCTTGGTCTTAGAACTGCCGCAGTTCGGGCATCGCTCGTCGTCTGGTTCGGACACCATCCCAATCAATGCGCTGAACTTCTTGTTACAATCTTCGCACCTGAATTCAAAAACAGGCATAACGAGATCATATCCTCCATGGCAGCCTCAAGACCTCAACTGAATAAGCCGCTCGGCGCAATTGTCGTCGTTTGTGGATCGATGTTCGCCGGAAAATCCGAAGAACTCATCCGTCGCGCTCGAAGAGCCCTGTACGCCAAGAAAAAGGTTCAGGTCTTCAAACCCCAGATCGATAACCGATACGATGAATCGATGGTGGTTACCCATATGGGCGTAAAACATGAAGCGCTGCCGGTAAAAAATGTCGCCGACCTGAGTGCAAAAATCGAGCGAAACACTCAAATCGTTCTCATTGAGGAAGTTCAGTTCTTTGACGACTCCATCGTCGATCTTGCCGTTGAGTTAGCGGATAAAGGCAAGGAAGTCATTTGCGCGGGGCTGGATCAAGACTTCCGTCGAGAACCTTTTGGCCCCATGCCTCGCCTCCTCGCCGTTGCCGATGAAGTCGTAAAACTTCGGGCGATCTGCATGAATTGTGGCGCTCCCGCCAGCCATACCTATCGACAGATCGATGGCAAGCCAGCCCATCGAGACGATCCCATCATTCTCATCGGCGCCACGGAAAGCTATGAAGCTCGCTGTCGAAACTGCTTCAAACTTCGCGGAAATCCTCCCAAGAAAAAGAAGACCTAGCTTTTCTTTTTGACCATCGAAAGTGTGGCCTTTGCGGGCGGCGCTCCTTCCCCCGCGGAGAAGTTCTCGACCTTTGCCTCCACGGAGACGATGGAGTTGTCTTCCGTAGCCAACAAAAATGTCCCCTTGGCCCTGACAGGATTTGAACCCGATTTCTGGGCATAGCTATAGTCCACCCGAAGTACGTCGCGCCCGTCCTTCTTGGCGGCGGCAACCAGGGTGTAGGTGGCGGAAGCCGCCGGTAGCTCCAGCCCCTTCCGAGCCGGAATTTCCTTGGTCCAGTTCTGATACATGCGAACGGGCTTGTCCGGTGGCACGAAGTCGGAGACCTGTCCGAGCAGTTCGCTGGTCGCATCTTCTACGTCCTCGCTAGCGTCCAGGGGTTCGCCTCTTCGGTTGTATCTCTGGACGTCTTCTGCCTCTTCCTCCACTTTTTCTTCTTGACCGTCGAAACTCGTTACCCCGTTCTTAAATTGAGTTCCAAGTTCATAGTCCCCATTGGGGGAAACGCTCTTCACCTTCAGTTCAACCTCGGATCGGAATTCGAAGGGCTTGCCGCCAATGTCCGCTTTGATCTTCAAATCGTATCGAAGCTCTTGCCCCGAATGAGGGTGCCAGATCAGATCGTAAGACTGAACGGTGAGCAGAAACAGACAAGTCAAAACGGCTTTCATGAATTGACTCTCATCATAAATCAAAGTGGCCGCCGGAATCGATCCCGGCGGCCACGTCCAAACGAATGTTCGATCCTTATTGTCGAGTCATCACGAACTTGGCGTTGACCGGACCGGCGTTGGGAATCGGTACGTTCTTCCAATCTCCTTGGAACTTAACCGTTGTCGCATCCTTAGCGCTCAACCAAATGTTGCCATCGATCGACGCTGCCATGTCCCCACCGTCAGACTCCTTGGCCGAAACCAGGATCTTCAAGCAATCGTAGTCGCCGATCTTTTCCATCGCTATCACCTTATAGGTAGCCTTCCCGGCCACGGCGCCCGTCTTATCGTCCTTCTTAAACTCGTAGGTCCAGTCGTCGCCGACCTTAACGGGTTTGGACGGGAGAATTACCGCCTGAAGGTTTGCCATGCGATAGATCTCGCTGCCAACTTGATCGGCCTTGATCTCTACCAGTTCGCCGTTTGCCTTGTAAACGAAGGTTTGAGATTGGAGGTCGGCTGGCATTTCTTGTCCGCCAACAGAAATCTTGCCCTCGCTTTGCGTGGACTCCACGGTGTAGTTGCCATTGGGCTCGACCTTGGTGACCTTTTCCGTAACAAGCCCCTCGAAGGTGGCATCTTGGTCCATCACCACAAGGTCAGCACGAAGCTTCAGCTTGATCGTTTCTCCGACTTTTGCATCGCGCTTCAGAGTCACCGCATCTTGAACGGCGAGTGCGGCAACCGAAAGGGCCGCGACAAAGAGGCCAACGGTGGCCTTATTGAATCTTTTATTCATTTGGTAAACCTCGACTCCACGGAATTGTACTAGCCCAGTATTAAGACAGAAACTCCCGGGGCCTTATGACCTTGTACTGATTTTGGAGAGACTCCGTTGCGGCCATCAGTCAAACTGTCGTTAGCGTCGCCGCAAATTCATCGCCCATGTCCCCAAAAGTCGTTACGTTTGATTGTGCCCAGACCCTCCTCGAAGTCGACTGGTCGATCCGGCGATACATTGCGGACTGCGCGGAGGAAATTTCGCTGGAAATTCCCCTGGAAGGCCCCGCGCTCTACGAATCGATGTACGCGGAGCGCCTTGCCGAATACGTCGCCGTCAACATGACCCGCGACCACGAAGCCTGTGACCGTTGGTGGCTAAAGCTCGGTGAAGACTGGCTCACATCGATGGGCCTCGCACCAGAGAGAGCCTCCGACCTGAAGTCTGCGTCTGAGCGCATCGGTTTTGGCCCCGAATCCAGACTCTTTAAGATCTATGACGATGTAGCGCCCACCCTCCAACACCTTCAGGAAGAGGGGATCAGAATTGGCGTCCTCTCCAACTGGGATTACTCGCTGCACAAGTCGCTCAAGGGCGCCGGAATATACGAAGACTTCGAGATTGTTGTGGCGTCTCTCGAGTACGGCGTCGAAAAACCCGATCCCCGATTGTTTCAAGTAGTCATCGATCACTTTCAAGTTGCGCCAGAAGAAATCCTTCATATCGGAGACAACCCCATTGACGATCTGGAAGGCGCCTTGGCCGTTGGCATGAGAGCCGCGCTCATTGATCGTTCGGTCTTACTTCCTAGCGAACCGGTGATCAATGATTTGCGCCAAATCGCCGAGGTGCTTTCGTGGAACTCCTGACCGACTACGATTATCACCTTCCTGAAGAGCTCATCGCTCAATCCCCTCTTGAAAATCGATCCAACTCAAAGCTCCTGTACTTACATAAATCGAATGGAAAGATCGAAGACAGAGCCTTCGGGGATGTCATCGAGATACTCCGCCCCGGCGATCTCCTGGTTTTGAATAACACCCGTGTCACTGCGCTTCGACTCCTCGGACGCAAACCCACGGGTGGGGCTGTAGAAGCTCTCTTGCTCAAAGAAATTGCCCCCGCCACCTTTGAAGCCATGCTAAAGCCCGGCAAGAGACTCAAACCTGGCGCCCGAATTGAATTTGCCGAGGATCTTGCCGCCACCGTTATGGAAGACCTGAATGAGCCACTCAAGCGAATAAAATTCGATGAGACCGTCAACCTCCATGAGCGCCTCCATTCGTTTGGCAAAGTTCCCCTTCCGCCTTATATTCATACAAACTTGCAGAACCCCGAGCGCTACCAGACCGTTTACGCGACATCGGGCGGAAGCGCCGCCGCTCCAACTGCCGGACTTCACTTCACGGAAGAAATATTTAAGCGCCTAACTCAAAAAGGTATCGATATCGCTCACGTAACTCTCGACGTTAGTCTTGATACTTTTCGCCCTGTTGTCGCGAATATTCTGGACGAACACAAAATGCACGGCGAGACATGTGCCGTTTCGCCGTCCACAGCGGATAAGATTAATAAAGCATCGGGAAGAATCGTAGCGGTGGGAACCACCACCGTAAGGACGCTTGAGTCCTTTGCGATCGGAGATCGAAGAGTTGAGTCAGGCTCCAAGAGCACGTCCATCTTCATCCGCCCCGGTTATGGTTTCCGTGTCGTGGATGGCATGTTTACGAATTTTCACATGCCTAAAACCACGATGTTGATGATGATTAGTGCCCTTGCGGGTCGTGAAAAGATCTTTGAGGCGTATGAGCATGCGATCCGGTATCGTTACCGGTTTCTCAGCTTTGGCGACTCAATGTTGATTTTATAGAGTCAAGTTATGCCAATACTGCGTCTTTGATGGCGGGCACGGACGAAACAGAATGAGTACAATGCCCTCGGGCAATAGAGGTTGACCGTAATTGAGAACGAACGATTTTGATCCCCTGGCATACATCGAAAGTGGCTTCTTAGACAACAAAGAGACTCCGGAAAAAGACGGCTCAGTGAAGGTCGCCGTCCCAACGATCAAGGAGTATCTAGGCATCGATTCCTCGGAGCCTGCTCCGGGCGAAGACGCCGGAAAGCCCAAATTCCGAAAGACAGTCATGAGCGCACCCCGTCCTCGACGAGCGCGCAAAATGCCCACCGAGCGATCGATTGATCCTCAACTCCAAGTGGTCTGGGAGGCGCTGCCGAAGAACATTGAGTTCCTCTGTAGCTTCTATGACGACTCCGTTACCGCCAACTACTACCGAGGCGAGTTCAAAGAGTCGCGCCAAGACCTTATCCGACGACTGCTGGATCCCGAGTTGACGCTGGAAGAAACCAGTCGCCTCCTCGGCGTCTGCCCCGCAACCGTTCGTCGCTACACCAACCGAAAGTGGCTGACCCACCACCGAACCCCCGGCGGTCAGCGACGGTTCCGGTTGAGCGACATCGTTAAGTTTGTTGAAACTCACGGTCGATTCCCCGAGGGCCAGTAAGGCCTTCGTCGTCTCTCCTTCTGAAAAAGGAGAGACGATTTGCACTTTCTCGGTCAAGGTGCGTCACGCCCCTTCGTTTGGCACGTATGAATCCAAAGGAGGAGGGGATGGAGATGGCCGCAAGTAACCGTAATCAAGGTCGACTGCGCATTGCCATCTTCTCGGATAGCGCCCTTCCCGTCCTGAACGGCGTGAGCATTTCCATCGATTCGCTCATCACCGAGTTACGAAATCGAGGACATTCCGTCCACCTCTTCACGGCCCGCCATCCCAAAGTCTCGGAAATAGAGCCCCATACTTACCGCTTCCGGGCAATCGAAACTCCATGGACCAAGGACTATCCCCTCGCGTTCCCCCCTTTCTATCGCATGCTGCGAAAGTTCCGTCGGCATGAATTTGACGTTATCCACACCCACACGCCGTTCACCCTTGGTTTCGTCGGACTCAGATGGGCAGAATCGCACGGCATCCCCATCGTCGCGACGTACCACACTCTCTATGACCGGTATGTGCATTACATCCCGTTCATCCCCCGCCGCTATCTCCGATTCAAGCTGGCCAAGCACACCAACTTCTATTACAACAAGGTCAGCCACGTCATTACCCCCAGTGAGGCTTCCCTTAAGTGGCTCCGCCGTCACTCTGTGACCACGCCTGTCACCGTCATTCCCACCGCCGCCCTGCCCAAGCAGTTCTTCGATCGAAGCGAAATCCGACTCAAACTCGGTATCCCATCGGATCATAAGATCCTGCTCTACGTCGGACGTCTTGCCAAAGAAAAGAACATGTCCACGCTTCTGGAGATGGCTGCCATTGCGTTTCAATCCGATCCTAGCCTCCGCCTTTGGCTGGTGGGAGACGGCCCCTACCGAACCGAGTGCGTTCGCATGACTCGAGAGCTCGGTATTGGAGATCGTGTCAAATTCGTTGGCTTCATCCCCCGCGCCGAGGTGGACCGCTACTATGCCGCTGCCGATCTCTTCGTATTCGCCTCCATTACCGAAACCCAAGGTTTAGTTGTCCAAGAGGCTATGAACTACGGCCTTCCCGCCGTGGCCGTCACCGGAGGCGGCGCCAGCGAGGGAATCGTGGAAGGCGAAAACGGATTCATCGTCCGAAACGATGCCGCTGCTTTTGCCGAGGAGGTCCTACACGTGCTAGGTCAGGAAAATCTCCATGCGCGCCTCTCCGATGGCGCGGTAAAGTCCGTCAGGCGACAAGGAACGGATGCCATGTGCGATCGCGTAGTCGAAGTCTATCGTCAAGCCATCCATCCCAATTCCGCCGATGGAGCCAAGCCTCTTGAACGAGTCAAGTAAGAAATATGCCCTTCAGATATTCCTGATCGTCCTGGTGATCCTTCAGGTCCTTCGAATCGCCATCGGGTTGACCGCCTTTCCCTTGGCCCTCGTTCCGGCGCTCACGATTGCCACTACCATCGTCTTCGTGGCTACCCCCATCTTCGCCGTTTTCTACGGCGCCGCCTACCCATGGACTCCCAAGGTTGCCACCCTTTTTATCGCCATCGGCGTCCCCGTTCAACTGGGTCTCACATTGCTGGCCAAAACCGCATTGCTGGGGTTCCCCGCCTTGCTCGCCATGTCCGCGGCCCAGGTCGCGCTCTTTTGTTGGTGCGTGGGTCTAGGTGCGCTGTTAGCCACCCTCCTCAAGGATCGAAATCTCCTCATCCCCATCACCATTTTTCTCGCCGTCTTTGACGCCTTCCTCATCTTCGCCCCCGTCGGCTTCACGCGGATCATCATGGAAAAGGCTCCCCAAGTCCTGCCATCAGTGGGCGCTTCAATCCCGAAGATTCAGACCACCGTCACTGCCGCCCCCGTCGGCCAATTTGCCACCATTGGTCCCGCAGACTTCGTCTTCATGGGCATGTTCTTCATCGCCCTCTTCCGGTTTGGCATGGAGACGCGAAAGACCCTGATGGTGCTCGTCCCCACCGTCCTCGCTTACCTTGTGCTGAGCGCCTTCTTCGGAAGCATCCCTTTACTCCCACCGATCGCTCTTACCGTCCTCATCGTAAATTTCAAGCTGTTCAAGCTCACCAAGGACGAATGGGTATCCACGGCCGTCGTCGCCGCATTGAGCATTGCCGGCCTAATCTACGGAATCACGCGCCCACAGCCGGTGGAAGTGATCCGAGAAGGGCAAGCTGGGCCTTCGAGCCCGGCGCCCGGCCAAGAAACTCCAAAATCGGCAGACTCGCCTTCGCCAACTTCGTCCGGTCAATCCCCGTCTCCAGCCCCTGTCGTTCCATAAAGTAGACCAGATCGTCGGTTGCCAAATTCCCCGCTGCTCCCGGAGCATAGGGACATCCTCCCAATCCCGCCGCGCTGCTGTCAAAGGCCGTAACTCCTAGTTCCAGCGCCGCTGCCACGTTGGCGATCGCCGTCCCATAAGTGTCGTGGAAGTGATACACCACTCGCTCAGGCGCGATTGATCCCAGAGCCATCTTGGTCAGTGTCGTGACCTCGTTCGGGGAAGCCACCCCAATCGTGTCCCCCAAGCTGATTTCATCGACTCCCAAGCGCAAGAGCTTCTCGGCGACGTCCATAACGCGCTCTGGAGCAATCTTGCCCGCGTAGGGGCACTCAAACGCTGTACTCACATAGCCTCGAATAAATCCATGGGGACGTGCCTGCCGGAAAACTTTCGCCACCTCGCCGAAGACTTCCAAAGATTCATCAACCGTCATATTGATGTTCTTCTGTGTAAACGCGTCGGAAGCAGCCGTAAACAAGGCGATCCGCTCGACCCCCACCGAAATCGCCCGCTCGAGCCCCTTCATATTTGGCACCAAGGCAGAATAGATCCCTCCCGCCGGTAATTCCGGCCAAAGTTCGGCGGCATCGCCAAGCTGAGGTACCCATTTCGGCGAAACAAAGCTCGTCGCTTCAATTTCATTCAATCCGGCATTCAGGAGAGCCTGAATAATGGCGATCTTGACGCTCGTGGGAATGGCAACCGCCTCGTTTTGAAGCCCGTCTCGAGGACCGACCTCCACAATCCGGATCTTCATCGCGTCCGCTTCTCAAGCACTTGAATCGTGCCCGTGATGTACTCGGATTTTTTCGGCAGGGCGGCAAAAAGAAACTCGAATCCGTCCTCGGTGGTATTGAACGTGTGATAGGATTCCATATCCTTGGAAAGACCCTCGCTCCACACGCGCTCCATATCGTTACGCACCATCTGCATATTCCCGCCGATGTAATTCATCTGCACCCGCAGCCCGATCAACTTATCGAGAACGAAACTTCGTTCCTTCCGGATCAACCGCAAGTACGGCATCTCATCCAACGCCAGAACCCAATCCTCTTCCCACGCATCCTGCTCGCGCCCAACAATCGGCATGAACACACGCGTCCACTGCTGCATCACGAGCAGAAAATCGGATCCCCGTACATGCTTACTCAATAGACCGTTCCTTCACCGGCTCGACGAGCACCATGACCAAGCCCTCGTCCACCTGTTCACCTTTAGAGACGGTTAACTTGGCGATTCTGCCGTCAAAAGGCGCAACAAACGTCTGTTGCGTCTTCATCGCCTCCAAAACCAACATCTTCTCCCCATGCTTCACGTCGTCGCCCTCACCAACATGAACGTCGACCACTTGACCCGGCATAGGACTTCTGATCTCACCTGATTGCGCCGCGCCCAACGTCTCTCGCGCCGCCTTGAACGGTTCCACCAAATACTGCCGCCCACGATAGGAAACGTAGGTGATATCTCCCTTGCGAACGGCCAAAGCCGAATGAGTCCCGTCTGCCCCAGAAACCATCAAGTAATCGTTAACTCTCCTAACGATCGCGTCCGACGACTTCAATTCGGCTTCACTGCCGTTAACGATGTACTTCATGAAAGAACTGGCGTTGCTAACTTCTTTTCCTTGTAGGTTCGAGCGGCGGCAATGAATTCCTCAAATAGGCGTCGAGTCTTCGTGTCGCCCAACGTCCGCTCAGGATGCCATTGAACTCCCACCAACCAGGGCCGCTCAGTGCTCTCCAATGCCTCCACCGTGCCATCCTCGCCCCTGGCTACTATCCGAAGACCCGCACCCAAGTCTTTCACCGCCTGATGATGGTAACTTTTTCCGTCGATGGAGGCGTCCCCAACCATCGCTTCAAGCTTAGAATCGCCGTCCAAAGTGTAGGTTTGCATCGTCCCCCCACTATGACTCTCATGCCCCACCACGTCCGGCAAATGTTGAATTAAAGTTCCACCCTGAACCACATTCAGAAACTGGCAACCGTAACAGATTCCGAAAACCGGCAGGTCCGCATCCACCGCTCGAAAAAGCCGCTCCTCACCGTCAAACCTCGCCGGATCCTGCAATTCCGCCTTCGGATGGTTAGGCTCGCCAAATCGCGCCGCGTCGATATCGTCCCCACCCGGAATCAACCAACCATCGATGAGTTCTGCCACCACGGCCATATCTGCGGTTGGAGGAATCAAAATCGGAACCCCGCCTGCCTCGGCCACCGCCCGCGCATAGTTCCAATTCAAAGTCAATTTCCCCCCGCTCCGAATATCTTCGGGGGCCTGTTTGCAATCGACGGAGATACCAATGACCGGCTTCATGGAAGTTAGGAGGCGCTAAGTGAGACTAGGGCCTGCTCTCATTATGTACGACGCCCCCAAAATCCAACAATCATTAGTGACCCTAACAATCTAAATCTGAATACCTAAGACTTGCTTGGCCGAACGGTTTGCCAAGACTCTCACCGCCTGGGGCAAACACTCGAATGTCGCCGGCGTCCTCATGCCTGTCTCCCCATCCACCGTAATTCTCATCAGCGGAGTCGTCGAGAGCTTAACTTGGGTCGCCGTGAACTCCTCAACCTCCGGCATATCCACGTGATGCCCGCCCCACAATCGCAAACCATATCGCAATAAAGTCGCTCGATCCACGCTATTCACCGAGTAGCCCGCCAACTTCCCACTGGTGATCTCAGCCTCAGGAGTGACCGGAAACGGCCCTGCATGAAATCGTCCACTGCCTACCACAACCTGGATCGACTCAGACTCTCGAACTTCCCCTCCAAATTCCAAGCGAGTATGAAATGGCTTTGCCTTGATAACCGCTTTGAAAACCGCGACCAAATAGGCCGCCCGGCCGAACCGCTTCTTCGCGTCGTTGTCTAAACCTTCCGCAATTCGAGTTGTCAAACCCACCGTCGCCACATTGACGAAGTGCTGTCCATTGACCAGACCCAAATCGATGTCTTGCTCAAAGCCATCGATCAGCACCTGACAAGCCTCGTCCACATCCGCTTTAATCCCCAAATCCCTTGCCAGGGAATTCCCCGTCCCCAACGGCAGGACTCCAAGCACAGAATCCGTGTCGACGAATTTCCCCGCGACCGAGCTGAACGTTCCGTCTCCACCTCCCACGCAAACTAAAGGAATTCCTTTCCGGATCGCCACATCCACCTGTCCACCAACGGTCTGGGGTTTCTTGGCGAGATGCGTCAAAGCAAGTTCAAACCCTTCGTCTAGGAGCTTTTGCCGAACCAAAGGAAACCATTCACGACCCCGCCGAGACTTCCCGTTGACGATGAGGGCCGCGACACGCGGAGATGACATGCTAAATCAGACGCAACAGCCACCCAAAACGACCAAAAATAAAAAGAGGAGTAGGACCACCCACTCCCCCTTCCAATTAACCATCCTCGCCAACAATCATAGATCCATGTCCGAACTATGGCCCGGGAACAGTTTCGCCGTCGGATCCAAGTAAGTCTTGGCAAAACAAACCGCCGTCGCCGCCTCGCCAACGCCCGTGGCGATCAGCTTGAGCTTGCCGTCGAACGAACAAACGTCGCCCACCGCAAACACGCCCGGCAAGTTGGTCTCGTAGCGATCGTTCACAACGATCTGATTCTTGACGATCTCAAAACCCCAATCCTTTAGGGGACCTAACGAAGACTTAAACCCGATATTCACAATCAAGTGATCGCATTCCAGGTGCTCAGTCTCCTTCGTCTGGGTGTTCTCCACCGTAACCCCGGTGAGGCTGCCGTTTCCGTGAAGTTCCTTCACCGCGTACCACAGCTTCATTTCCACTCGACTCTCTTTGACCTTTTCCACGCTGTCTTCGTGCGCTCGGAAAACGTCTCGTCGGTGAATCAGCATCATATGATCCGCTGTGTCCATGAGGTTAAGACACCAGTCAAAGGCGCTGTCTCCACCACCCACGATCGCCAGCCGCTTACCCTTGAAAACCGACTTGTCGCGGACTCCGTAGTGAATGCCCGCTCCCACCATCTCATCTTCGCGCTCGACGCCAAGTTTCGTCGGCTGAAAAGCGCCGGCTCCAGCCGAAACGATCACCGTCTTGGTGGGCAACCTCTTGCCACTCGCCGTGGTAATCACATACCCGTTCTCGGTTTGCTCAATCGACTGAGCCGTCTCTTCCAGAACGAGTTCCGGCTCAAATTGGGTGCCCTGCTCAATCAAATCCCGAGCCAGGTCTTTCGCCAACACCTTGGGAAAGCCCGGCATGTCAAAAACGTATTTCTCAGGATAGAGAGCCGTTAGCTGTCCCCCTAGTTCTGGAAGGGAGTCGATAATGCGAACGGACATGCCGCGCAGCCCGGCATAGAAGGAGGCGAACAGACCACAAGGTCCGCCCCCAATAATCGTGACGTCTACCGTATTCATGCTCATCTCTGATCCCACTGCCTCGTAGGGCGCTCCACGATGAGCGTGATATGTTGTACCCGGTTAGCCGACGAACTTGTAGCCAACACCCCGGACCGTCAATAGACGGGTCGGATTGGTCGCATCAGGTTCAATTCGAGTGCGTAGCCACCGGACGTGAACGTCAACCGTACGGGCCGAAACAAAGGCATCGCGTCCCCAAACGCGATCCAAAAGGGCCTCTCGTGAGAAGACTTGTCCGGCGTTCCGCGCCAAGAAATAAAGCAGAGCAAATTCCTTCGGCGAAAGGTTCAGCGCCTTTCCATCCAGCCAAGCCTCATGGCTTCGCGGATCGATGCGGATGTTGCCTCGCTCAATGACTTCCTTGACCGGCTCCCCCGTCGCGCGGCGCAAAATCGCCTTCACGCGTGCCGAGAGCTCGCTCAGGTTAAAGGGTTTGACCACGTAGTCGTCGGCCCCCAATTCCAGCCCCTTAATGCGGTCCGCCTCATCGGCCTTCGCGGAGATGAAAATGATCGGCGTCTGGCTGTCGCGCCGGACGGCCCGGCAGAAATCGTAGCCGCTTCGCTGGGGAAGCATAATGTCCAGAATCACCAGGTCCGGCTTAATCCGTCGGAACAGGCGCATTCCTTCCTCCGCCGAATCGGCGGTGAAGGTCGAGAACCCCTCTTTTCGAAACTTCGTCTCGACCGTCTCTAAAATCGTGGGTTCATCATCGACGATCAGCAGTTTCATCGAGGTGGTTTCCCCTTCCCTTCTTAATTGTTGAGCCAACGCCATGTCTAATTCCTAGTCGAAAATCCACGGCTGGCGAACCATCCCTACTTCGAAAACCGCATGCGGACTTCTCGACTAGTTGAAGTTCTATCTGATAAAGGTTAAGAGATTGTAAACCTTAGCCTTAATACAATTAACTTACGTGGCAAGCCCGTCAAAAGGCTCAACTAGGACCCAGTGGCAATGATTTCGACGTTCGCGCGCGGCACTAGAACCTCGCCCTCTCCCTCAATCTTCGCCTTCAAAACACGAACCTCAGTGCCCGATTCAACCACCATCAACTGCGCCGGCAACTCGGTGACCGTTCCCAGCTTTCCGAAGTAAGGCTCGCGAATAACTCGAATTGGAGTGCCGACCGTTAACTCAAACGCCTGCTTCGCAACCGTCCCTTCGACCACATCGGCGGCCAGCGGGCAGATGATCTCCGGTCGAATAACGCCCGCACGAATTTGCGTCGCCCCGTTGATGCTCGCCATCTTGCCTTCCAAGGTCTTCAACAGCTCAAACGTCCGCGCCGCCATCGCCAAGAAGCCAAAGCCTTCCGTGACCAACACCGTCAGCGAGATGTTCTCTTGTCCGGTAATCGCAACGCCGATGTCGTAGCCCAGGAACTGCGTCAGGTCGCTATCTTTCAGGCCGCCTGCCACCAATCCCTTTACGCCAACCTTCGTCGCCTTCACCAGCGCGTCGTAAGTCAGCCCCGCGCCGCCAATCAAAATCTTGCCCGCGTCGCTGTCCTGGATGTGAGAAGCGTCCAAGACCTCGGTCGGAGCCGCAACTGCCACCCGAATCGTGCCATTGCGCTCGCCACCAACTCCAAAAATGCCCTGGACCATCGCGCATCGTGTCTCCACGATCGCGCCTTCTTCCGCCATCACATCGGCCACGTGCCCCTGGATGTAAGCGGAAATCTCAACGGGAATGGACGGCTCACGAACCAACGCGTTGCCCGTGACCTCAGAAATCGATTCAATGGTGCCGGTGTAATCGGAGATAGCCGTCGGCGCTTTGAAAATGCCAAGGAGCTTTTTGCCCTCTGCAACCACCTCATCCTTCTGAACCGCGTCGCCGACCTTAATCTTGGTCATCGACAACACGTCTTTGGGCTCCACGCCCAACTTCTCCGCCAACTTCAGCGTTTGGAGCGGTCCCGGAAGCATGGCACGAGCAACAACCTGATCCGGCGTTACCGCGTCTCCAACCTTGACCAAAACTTCGCCCTTAATAGGCAGTCGGCGAACCCGTCGCACAGTAATGTCGCCGCTGACGGTGAGCCCGGGTGTATATGCGCTAGCCAATCCTTATATCCTTCCTTCCTGAAGCCGGCCCGAGGGCCAAGCGCAGAGTTTACCGAACCGCTCCCGAAAAGAACCATGACAAACAAGAACCCCTCGTCCCAACCGGAAACGAGGGGTCACCGTCAACTACTTGGCCGCCAGTGGAGACGTCCAAGCCCGAACCTCCACCGAAGCCCCGAACTTCACGCCCGGATGCGCCTTCGCCACCGAAACCGCTTCCGCCATATCCTTGGCATCGATGAAGAGCAAAGCCGTCGGCGCTGCCTCTTCAGCCTCGCCCACCACTTCCCGCTCAGAATCTAAAATGCGCGGATCCAGTTGTCGGCCCGCCGCCATCTCCTTCTGGGCCCAAGCCGTCACGAGTTTCCCCCGCTCCGCAAGGTCGGCCTCCGAAATCTGTCCCGGGCGCTGACGAAAGATAAGAACGTACTGATTCATGTGTCTCCTCTGGTTCGGCAATGCTGAAGCGACCTGCCGAGCCGCCGCCAACACGGTGAGGACTGCCAAAAGCGTCAGCCCAAGAACGCGAGTCTTTGTTCCGAAAACCATGACTTCAATGTGAAGCCGCGCCCGCTGCCAAGGCTTGTAAGAATTCGGCGAACTACCAGCGATGCGCCGATTGGAAGTAACTTTCTGCCGGTTCCCCGGCGAATGCCTTGAAGGCGTGGGCAAAATGCGCCTGGTCATAAAACCCCGCCTCCTGAGCCAAATCCCCCAGATTCTTTCCCCGGTCGTGCTGATCGATCACGTACTGCATCCGCACCAAAGAAGCAAAGTGCTTGGGACTGGTCCCCACCGCCTGCCGGAACCGCCGCTCCAATGCGCTCTGACTCAACCCAATCTCCCGCGCCAATTCCCGAACCCGCAACTGCCCTCGTGCCGCCTGAATCTTCTCCACCGCTAACGCCGCTTCCCCATCCTGATCCCAACCCGCCAGCCGCGAAGCCAAAAACCCTTCCATCGCCCGGATCCTTCCCCCAACGCCATCTGCCTCCGAAAGCCGGTCTTCCAACTCCCGACCGATGACCGCCCCAAAGACCGAATCGAACCCCACCAACGATCCCCGAAGCTCATGCAAAGGAAGCCCAAACACCGCCGCCGCGCCTAACTCCGTGAATTGAGTAATGAAAAGCCCTCCCGGAGAGTGCACCACCTTCCGCGCCGTTTCCCGAATCCCCGAGATCGCCAGCCGAGGCATCGCCAAAACCACCCCGCTCTCCCCCATCCACCCCTGGCCCCGGTACCGAAACGCCACCGTCAGCCGAGTGTCGGGCAGCAAAGAATTGGAAAACTCAACCTCCGTCGAGATATCCAAATACTGCTTCACCACCCCCCGCAACCCCTCAGAAGGAATCCCCCGCCCAAACTCCATAACCCTTCCTTACCGAATCTCCGCCCAAATCCTCTCTCGCCTCTTGTCCCTTGTCCCTTGTCCCTCGTCCCTCGTCCCTAGCGAAGCGAGTCCCTGCACGACGTGCGAAGTCCCTGCGGCAAAGCCGCGAAGTCCCTTCCAACCCTTGCAATTCCCCTAACTTCCGGCTATCTTAATCTCACTGATCGGATCGTCGATGCCGCCGACACGATTTCTCCTTTCCGGCAATGCATTGGCGTAACTCCCCTTCCGGTTTTGATGAAGCGTTCGATTCCGCGTCTTCCCCTCGAAGACACTACAACGCCATCGTCGACTGCCTCGGAGCCATGAATCCCCGCGAGCTCAAACGCCGCGAAATGCTCCAAGACATCTCCCTCAGGAATCAAGGAATCACCTTCAACGTTTACGGCGCCAAAGACGGCGAAGAGCGGGTCTTTCCCTTCGACTTCGTCCCCCGAATCATCACCGCCGAGGAGTGGAAAGAACTCGAACGGGGTCTGATCCAGCGGGTCACCGCCATCAACCTTTTCCTCCAGGATGTCTACACCGACCAAAAGGTGCTCCATCAGGGCATCGTCCCCTGGGAACTCATCCTCTCCCGAAAGGAATATCGCCGAGAACTCAGAAACGTCGTTCCCCCGCGCCAGATCTACACCCACATCGTCGGGACCGACATCATCCGTGACGGCGACGGCACATTCCGCGTGCTCGAAGACAACTGCCGCTGTCCCAGCGGCGTCAGCTACGTCGTCGAGAACCGAAACATCCTCCAGCGCACCTTCCCGGAACTCTTTAGCCAATACGCCGTCCGCCCCGTTCGCAACTACCCGGAGATGCTGCTCAAAACCTTGGGCCATGCCGCTCCCGGTTGGGGCAAAGACGGCATGCCCGTCGTCCTCACCCCGGGCCGCTACAACTCTGCCTACTTCGAGCACTCCTTCCTCGCTCGAGAAATGGGCATTCCCCTCGTCGAGGGCTCCGACCTCGTGGTCGAGAAGAACCAAGTCTTTGTCAAAACCATCGAAGGCAAGCAACGAGTGGGCGTCATCTATCGAAGACTCGATGACGACTACCTCGATCCACTCACCTTCGACCGCCACAGCATCCTCGGCGTCCCTGGCCTCATTAACGCTTATCGCTCGGGCAATGTCGCACTGGCGAATGCACCCGGGGCCGGGGTCGCCGATGACAAGGCGGTCTATGCGTACATCCCCGAGATCATTCGCTTTTATCTGGACGAAGAGCCCCTCCTCCAGCAAGTCACCACCTTCACCGGCTTCAAGCAGGATGACTACGAGTACATGATCGAAAACCTCGATAAGCTCGTCGTCAAAACCACCGGCGGAGCCGGAGGCTATGACATGCTCATGGGACCGATGGCGACCAAGCAAGAAATTGCCGCTTACGCCCGCAAGGTCAAGGCAAACCCCTCCAGCTTCATTGCTCAACCGCTGATCGAGCTCTCGTCTCACCCCACTTATATCGACCGCTCTTACCAGCCTCGCCGCGTAGACCTTCGCCCCTTCATCCTCTTCGGAGAACAGATCCGCATCCTCCCCGGCGGACTCACTCGCGTTGCCCTTCGCGAGGGCAGCTACGTCGTCAACTCATCCCAAGGCGGCGGAAGCAAAGACACATGGGTCCTGGAGGATCGCCCGGCATGATGCTCACGCGAGTCGCCAACTCGCTCTACTGGATGGGTCGATACATTGAGCGCGCGGAAAACACCACCCGCCTCCTCAACGTCGCCAATGAGTTCTCCCTCGAACTCGAAAATCTCGACGAACGCCGGGCTCGCGCCGAGTGGAACTGCGTCTCCGCCGGTCTCCCGACTCCCGTACCCATCGGGGACGAATCCAAGCCGATTCCTGAACTGACCCTCGACTACTTCAACTCGTACCTGCTAGATGAGTCGAATCCCGTTTCCGTCATCAGTTCTCTCGCCCGCGCTCGGGAGAACGCCCGTTCTATCGGCGAAACCCTAACCCGAGAGGTTCAATACAACCTCAACGAGGCGTACAGCCAACTTGCCGCCCACCGGAAAAAAGGCGTCCAATCCGCCCTGCGCGCCAGCGATATCGCCGCCGCAACCCACCGTGCCATCCTCACCATGCTCGGCGCCATCGAGCACACCCTCACCCGCGACCAAGGGTGGAACTACCTCAAAGTAGGCGAGGCGATGGAACGCACCCAGCGCACCCTCTTCGTCCTAAAGGCCAAGCTCCCCGACCTCCAGTCCATGGATGACGCCTGTGACCCTGCGCTCTTCTTCGCCTCCTGGACCAGCCTTCTGCGCTCCCTGGCCTCGTTGGAGAACTATCGCCAACGCTTTGGCACCCGATTCGAGCCGGATAACGTCCTCCGGTTCATGCTTTTCGATCCCGGCACCCCCCGGGCGGTGAACTGTGGCGTAAGAAGAATGACCCTCTATCTCAATGGCCTGCCATCGACTGCCCACGGTCTGAAGGAAGCCACTAAGGTCCTCGGCAGGCTCTATTCCAAGCTCGCCTACGAAGATAACGAGATCATGGGAACCGGAGCCCTGACCGCATTCCTGGATGAAGCCCTCACCGTTTTGACCGCCGCCAACGAATACATCTCCGCCCCCACCAAGCCGTTCTAACCATGCTCCTTGATATCGAACACCGAATCCAGTTCTCCTACGATGACTACATCAGCGAGTCGTGGATTGAACTCATCATGGAGCCCCGAATGACGGAGCGGCAAACCGTTAGTTCCTTCTATCTCGCCGTCGGCCCCCCCTCGCAGGTCTTCCGCTATCGAGACTGGCTCGGAAATGTCGTCCACCACTTCGGCATCGCCGAATATCACGACAAGATCGAAGTCGTGGCGAGGTCCGTGGTCGAAACCGAGCCTGCGGGCATCGCGCTCGAAAACGTTCGGGATTTCATCGATCCCAACGAGGAACTCGGCCCCGTCCGAGACTTTCTCGCCTTTGGTGGCCCCATCCAAAAGTCAAAGGCCCTCCTCAAGTTCGCCAAGCTCCTCCCAGACCTCTCCGCGCTGCCCATCGGCCGAAAGGTGCAAGCCGTCGGAGATCTCCTCGGCAAGGAACTGACCTACCAACCCAACGTCACCACCTACCGCTCCACCGCCGATGAGGCCATCGAGAAAAGGGCGGGCGTCTGCCAAGACTTCGCCCAAGTCTGCCTCGGAATTCTCCGGCTCCTGGGTATCCCCTGCCGCTACGTCAGCGGCTATCTCCACATCACGCGCGATGATCACGAAGTCTCCGAAAGCCACGCCTGGATTGAGATCTACTCTCCGTCTCATGGCTGGGTAGGTTTCGATCCCACTCACAATTGCGTTCCCAATGAAAACTACGTCGTCGTGGCCGTGGGCCGCCACTACGATGACGTCCCGCCCAACCGAGGCATCTACCGAGGCAACGCGGGCGAAACCCTCGTCGCCGAAGTCCGAACCCGCCCCACCCCCAAATCCATCGTCGCCCTCCGAGAAGAAATCGGCCAAATCGGCCTCCCCGTCTACGCCGAAGCCCCCACCAAATCCCCTCACCTAGCCCAAATCCAAATCCAAGATCAATCGGACCAACAACAACAGCAGCAACAATTACTCTAAACGTGCTGCGAAACCGGCCAACAACTCAAGGAACAAGAAATAGCAAGAAGAAAAGAAGCGGAGAGGAAGTGGCACGGGCGGCCCGCCCGTGTTCCTCTCCGCACATCCCAACCCAAAAAAAACGTTCTCCCAACCCTTCTCCAAAATCAAAACTCACAAGAGGCAAAGGAGAAGCAGAGGAAGTGGCACAGCCAGCCCGCGTTCCTCTCCGCCGGGCATCTTAAACTTGGCCCCCAGAAAACCCGAACTGTATGGTCCTCTACTTCTTCCAAATCGGAACATCCGCCTTCACCCGGTCGATCAAAAACCGGCAGCACTCGAACGCCTCCGCCCGATGCGCGCAAGCGGCCACACAGACCACCGCGACTTCTCCCGGAATCAACCGCCCGGTGCGATGAGAAACCGCCACATGGGCATCCCAGCGACTGGCCGCTTCCTCGGCGATCTTCTCCATCTGTTTGACCGCCATCTCAACGTAGGCTTCGTATTCAAGGAACTCCGTGGTCTCATCGCCGGTGACCGAGCGAACCTCGCCGCAGAACACCACCACGCCCCCCTTCAGCGGAGATTCGCAGCGACGGCGAAGCGACTCCGGCTCAAGCGGCGTATCCAGAAGTTCGACGTAGGTCATGCCCGAATTATGAGGGCAATTCTAATTTAGTGGGAGCTTTCGGCGATCCCGCCTTTATCGAATGTCGCCAGCCGACCAATGATCCCCGCGCTCGCTTCATTCATCCCTTGGAGATCCACTTCTACACCCCGCTTCTGGAACCGTGCCACCGCCTTATCGATCGCCGCCACCGCCGAGTGATCCCACACGTGAGAATGCGTCAGATCCAAAACCACTCGTTCCACCTTTTCCTGATAGTTCAGAGCATCGAGGAATCCTCCGACCGACACGAAAAACAAAGCGCCGTGGACATGGTAAGTTCTGACCCCGTCCACCAACTCGCTCTGGATCTGCACCAACTTCGCCAACTTCCGCACGAAGAGGAACGCGCTCAAAAGCACGCCCACCAGCACGCCCTTGGCCAGGTCGTGAGTTTGAATCACCGTGATCACCGTCGCCGCCATCACCACCGATTCGCCCAGCGGCAGATTTCGAACGTTCCGCAAGCTCGCCCACTCAAAGGTGCCGAAGCTCACCATGAACATCACCGCCACCAGGGCCGCCATAGGAATTTGTCGAACCCACTGTCCCAACACCAAGATAAAGAAAAGAAGCAAGACGCCCGCCGCAAACGTCGAGAGCCGCCCCCGCCCGCCCGACTTCACATTGATAACCGTCTGGCCGATCATCGCGCATCCCGCCATGCCGCCGAAGAACGCCGCGACAATGTTCGCGATCCCTTGTCCTCGCATCTCTCGGTTTTTGTCGCTGTGGGTGTCCGTCATGTCGTCCACCAAATTCGCCGTCAACAGAGATTCCACCAATCCCACCAAAGCGAGCGAAATGGAATAGGGGAGGAGGATCGAAAACGTCTCTGCCGTCAACGGCACGTTCGGAATCGCGACCTTCGGAAATGCGGTGGGCAACGCGCCCATATCGCCAACCCTTCTCACGTCGATCTTAAAGATGATCGCCACCGCCGTCATCGTCGCAATCGCCACCAACGGCGAAGGAATGATCTTGGTGATCTTCGGAAGTCCGTAGATAATCGCTAGCGAGGCCGCCACCATCAAGTACATCGCCGGTCCTGCTCCCTCAAACTGAGGAAGCTGGGCCATGAAGATCAGAATCGCCAGCGCATTCACGAACCCCGTCATCACTGGCCGAGGCACAAATCGCATCAGCCGTCCTAGCTTCAAAAGCCCGAGCACGATCTGGATCGCCCCTGCCAAGATTCCCGCCGCAAACAGATATTGAATCCCGTGGTCCTTCACCAGCGAAACCATCAAAAGCGCCATCGCGCCCGTCGCCGCCGAAATCATCGCCGGACGACCACCGACAAACGAGATCACGACCGCAATCACGAACGAAGCGTAAAGCCCTAACTTCGGATCGACGCCCGCGATAAGGGAAAAGGCAATGGCTTCAGGAATCAGCGCAAGCGCCACAACCGTGCCCGAAAGCAGGTCGCCACGCACATTGCCGAACCACTCCTGTCGGAGGTTAGCTTTAGTGGACATAGGTTCTGAGGAATTCAGCCTTGGAAACCGCGCCAAATTGCACGACTTCAAAAGGGAGTGAACGTCTCAACTCGATTCCAGTCCCGACGGTGGGTGGATCTTAAAAACACGAGTTGAGGAAGGGGCTCACATAAGAAAATCGGGCTCCCAAAGAGACACCGATGCCAGATTATGGCACACCAACCCTCTCCGCCCTCTCCCGAGGGTCCTAACCCATGCCACCGCAACGCCCAAAACCCCGTAGACTAAGTCCTCAAATCGACCATGATCACGCCCGAACAATCCGCCGCCATTCTCGCCCAGATCGAAGCTTCCGCCAACACCGGCGCCGCGCTCCGTAAGGAGGCGATGGAATTGCTCGACACCCTGCCCGAATACAACTGGTCGGGAATCTATCGCCTTGAGGGCGACGAGCTACAACTCGACGAATACGTCGGCGCCGCCACCGATCACACCCGAATTAAAGTCGGCGTAGGCGTCTGCGGAACCGCCGTCGCCGAAAACGCCAACCAGCTCATCGAAGACGTCCGAAACCTCTCCAACTACCTCTCCTGCTCCATCCAAACCCGCAGCGAAATCGTAGTCCTCATCCGAAAAGAAGACCAAATCCTCGGCCAAATCGATATCGACGGCCACACCGTAGGCGCCTTCGATAAGTCCGACGAACAATTCCTAGAGTCCCTAGCCACCCACCTAGCCGCCCGCTGGTAACGTCGCCGCCGAATCAACAATCAAAATTCGAAAATCTAAATTCGCGTTACCCCCCACTCACCGGAGGAATCACCGCCAACTCATCACCCTCCTTGATCGCAAAGGAAGGCTCCACAAATTCCTGGTTGACCGCCAGTCGGCAGGCCGAAGTGTCGATCCCCATCGAATAAAGGCGTTCCAACAACGCCTCCGCCGTCGGCGAGCTATCCACCACGACGGAATCCCCGTGTTCTTCCCGGAGATACGCAAAGAGCTTGACCTCGAAAGTCATACGTATAAGTCTACGTCCAGTAAACTCTTCATGAGTGGAGAGATTCGATGTCGTTGTAGTGGGAGCCGGTCACGCCGGTATTGAAGCGGCCCTTTCGTCCGCCCGCATGGGCCTGAAAACCGCCTGCGTCACCATGCGCCTCGATCGTATCGGTCACCTGCCCTGCAACTGCTCCATTGGGGGCCCCGCTAAGGGCCACATGGCCCGCGAAGTCGACGCCCTCGGGGGACAGATGGGCGTCACCACCGACTACGCCCTCACCCATATCCGAAGAGTAGGAACCAGCAAAGGCCCCGCCGTCCAAACCGTCCGCGCCCACGTTTGCAAAGACCTCTACCCCGAGCTCATGCAACAAACCATGCGCTCCCAACCCAACCTCACCCTCATCGAGGCCATGGTCACCCACATCGAGACCGCCAACGGAAAGGTAACCGGCGTTTACCTTTCCTCCCCTAACACCTATCACCTAACACCTAACACCTTCATCCCCTGCACATCCGTCATCCTCACCACCGGCACCTTTCTCAATGGCCTGTGCCACGAGGGAAAGAAGAAGACTAGCGCCGCGCGTCACGGTGACCAACCGTCCATCTCGCTCAGCGACTGGCTCCTGGACCTCGGCGTAAACCTCCGTAGATTCAAAACTGGCACCACCCCACGAATCCGCAAGTCCAGCATCGATTTCACTAAGGCCCCCGCGCTGGACAGTGAGCCGGACGCCGGTCCCTTCAGCTTTCTCCACGACCAAACCTTCGCCCGTGCCGAACTCCTGCCCTGCTGGCAAACCAGAACCACCGCCGAAACCCACCAAATCATCGGCGACAATCTCCAAGAGAGCGCCATGTATTCCGGCCAAATCGAAGGGGTTGGACCTCGATATTGCCCAAGTATCGAGGATAAAGTTGTTCGTTTCTCAGGGAAGGACAGTCACCCGGTATTCCTTGAGCAAGAAACGTGGAACGGTGAAGAAATCTATGTTCAAGGCGTAAGCACCAGCCTCTCCGCCGAAGTCCAGATCGCCCTCCTTCGCACCATCCCCGGCCTCGAAAACGTGGACATGATGCGCCCCGGCTACGCCGTGGAGTACGACATGGCCGATCCCCTTCAACTCACGCCTCACCTGATGAGCAAGCTAGTCGATGGCCTATTCCTCGCCGGTCAACTCAACGGCACCAGTGGATACGAAGAAGCCGCTGGCCAAGGCATTGTCGCCGGAATCAACGCCGCCCGATTTGCCCAAAACGAATCCCCGATCGACTTCCCCCGCCACACCAGCTTCATCGGTGTCATGGTGGACGACCTTGTCACCAAGGGCGTGGAAGATCCCTATCGCATGCTCACCGCCCGTGCCGAACATCGCTTGATGCTCCGTCACGACAACGCCGACCAACGCCTTACCACCCTCGGCCGAGAGATTGGGCTCGTCGACGATTTAAGATGGGCAAGATTCTGCGATAAACAGGAACAAATCGCACGAGGATTCGCATCTCTCGAAAACACCTATGTCAACGAGAGTCACAACGAAAAGCTAGCGCAGATCGGCCAAGACGCCGTCCGACAGAAGGCTTCCTTCTTCGACCTGATGAAACGACCATCCGTGGACCTCGCCAAACTCGAAGAGATTGCCCAAATCACCAACCAAACCCTTTGGCTCCCCGCCGATTCAAAGGCCCGAGAACAGTTGGAGTTAAACGCGATGTACGACGGCTATCTCAAGCAGCAAACACGCCAGGCGGATCGAGCGAAGAAACTCGATGAAATGAAAATCCCATCCCATTTCGAATATCAGACACTAAAGGGAATAAGCTATGAAAGCCTAGAAAAACTTGGACGCATCAAACCAACAACCGTCGGCCAAGCCAGCCGGATCCCCGGTGTCCGCCCCAGCGATATCGCCCTGCTCATCGGCTTCCTAAAAGCCTCAAAATCCTTGGCCGGAAAGAGAAATGACGCGTGACGTTCCCCCCATGCGCCCCTGCCCAAACGCGTTAGCCGCCCTTGGCGTCCCGGCAAAGAAGTGGCTAACCCGAATCGATCTCTATCATCAATTGAAAGCCGCCCAAACTTATCTGGAGACGGCTCCGCTAGAGGAAAGTAGCATTTGTCAGGCGGCTATGGAAGCTGGTCTTTCCCTCCACCATTTCATACGTAACTTCCACGAGCTCTTTGGAGTGACTCCCCACCAGTTTCTCGGAAAGCGAAGGATCGAGGTCGCGAAACAGAAACTGAAAGAGAGCGATCTCACCGTAACGGAGATCGCTCTCGAAGTGGGATTCAAGGACTTGAGCGCATTTGGAAGAGAGTTTAAGAGCGAAACCACTCAGACCCCTCGCCAGTACCGCAAGTCTTCCCGAGCCTAGCGTTTCGCCGCTCGTCGCCGTCGGATCAACGCCATCGCGCCAAGCCCCAAAGCAGCCATGGACGCGGGCTCAGGTACCGGTTGCTCAACCGAAATTCCACCTCGAATCGAGAGCCCATCGTAAATGGCTCCATCATTGGCATCGAAGCCCCGATTGAACAGAGCCGTATTGGAAAGTTCGTTCAGCCCCGGCAGCATCTTCCACTCGCCAACGTAGTTATTGTTCAGATAAACGCCTGCCCAGTCCGTTTCATAGTTAAGGTCCATCCGGTAGTGGTTCCAAACTCCTCGGGCTACCGCAATATTCGTTTGAACTGTTCCGATCCACGCGTTACGAACGGTCAGCTTGTTTGATGCGTTGACGCCCAATGTGAATCGCTCGTTGCTGGTGCCCCACATCGCGCTCATGCCCCACATTTCGCTCTTTACTAAACCGTCTAAAAGGTTCATATCCCATTCAATCGTTACAATGGGATGGGCCGGGTCTGTGATCCAACCACTATGGGTCAGATAAGCGCCATAGGTCGCCGCGTCCGAACCGGAGCGAACCAACTTCACCGCCTGCGTCCCTTCCTTAACCGGATCGTTGACAATAACGCCCACGTTTGCTCCAGAAATGGAGTCCCAACCGTTGGTCCCTGTCAGGGTGTTGCCAAGTCCATAGGAAGGGCCTTCAAATCCTGTCGAAAGGGATTGAGCGCCCGCAAAGCAAGCCGCCGCCAAAATCGTCGATGTAAATGCAAATTTCATTGCTCACTCCTTATCTAACCAAACCGCCCTTCGTTGAGCGCGGTAGACAAGTGATACCGGGCCATCTTTAGCCCAACAAGACACTTAGGCCCACTCCCTGGGCCTACCCAAAAAATGGGGACCTTCGCGGTCCAAAGTTGGGTCGAGATGCCAATTTTGGTATCCGAACGTGCACCTTCGGACCACGTGATCGATACGAGCTAAGCCACCTTCGTGCGACGTTGCACCCGGGCCGGGCCCTCGCATTTTAGCGGAGCGGATTGCGGTGCCGGAACCACATGTTTCGTGACTTGCACGTTGTCCAGATAGACCCGTCGCTAAAAAGAGCGCCACACCCCGTCGCAGTAGCTTCCACACCGAAGATCGCCGTCGAGTTGATCGAGATTGCACCGATCAAGGAAACTGACCGCAACACCGCGCCCAAAAATCACTTTCCAACCATGCAAACAAAGCGAAATGTAGCCGACGGTCCTACCGTCGTACGCGCGCGGCAAAACAGGGCGCTCTGAAACAGAACACGCTCACGTCAGGGGGACTGACGCCTACATCCCGCCCGGTGTCCACAACGCGCAACCAATCGCCGAGCGCAATGTAGCCGACGGTCCTACCGTCGTACGCGCGATGACCAAACAGAGCGCCCTGAAACAGATCGCGCCTACGTCAGCAGAACTGACGCCCACATCCCGCCCTGTGATTATTCAAGCGTTACGAACTACAGAGCGTAATGTAGCCGACGGTCCTACCGTCGTACGCGCGATGGCTAAACAGAGCGCCCTGAAACAGAACACGCCCACGTCAGGAGGACTGACGCCTACACTGCGCTCGGTGTCTGAAATCGCTCGGCAAAAAATGTAGGCGACGGTCCTACCGTCGTACGCGCGCGGCTAAACAGAGCGCCCTGAAACAGAACATGCCCACGTCAGAGGGACTGACGCCTACATCCCGCCCTGTGTCCCCAACGCGCAACCAATCATCGAGCGCAATGTAGCCGACGGTCCTACCGTCGTACGCGCGATGACCAAACAGAGCGCCCTGAAACAGATCGCGCCTACGTCAGCAGAACTGACGCCCACATCCCGCCCTGTGTCCACAACGGGCAACCAATCACCGAGCGCAATGTAGCCGACGGTCCTACCGTCGTACGCGCGATGACCAAACAGAGCGCCCTGAAACAGATCGCGCCTACGTCAGGGGGACTGACGCCCACATCCCGCCCTGTATTTACAACGCGCAACCAATCACCGAGCGCAATGTAGCCGACGGTCCTACCGTCGTACGCGCGATGGCTAAACGGAGCGCTCTGAACCAGAACACGCCCACGTCAGGAGGACTGACGCCTACACTGCGCTCGGTGTCTGAAATCGCTCGGCAAAAAATGTAGGCGACGGTCCTACCGTCGTACGCGCTTCGGTTTAACAGAGCGCTCTGAAACAGATCGCGCTCACGTCAGGAGGAACTGACGCCTGCATCTCTTTCGGAGATTATTCGCGCGTTACGAACCACAGAGTGAAATGTAGCCGACGGTCCTACCGTCGTACGTGCGCTGCCCAACCAGAGCGCCCTGAAACAGAACACACCCACGTCAGAAAGACTGACGCCTACATCGCGCTCGGTGATTATTCGCGCGTTACGAACCACAGAGTGAAATGTAGCCGACGGTCCTACCGTCGTACGCGCGCTGCCCAAACAGAGCGCCCTGAAACAGAACACACCCACGTCAGAAAGACTGACGCCTACATCGCGCTCGGTGATTATTCGCGCGTTACGAACTACAGAGCGCAATGTAGCCGACGGTCCTACCGTCGTACGTGCGCTGCCCAACCAGAGCGCCCTGAACCAAAAACTCGCTCCAAGAGAACGCGCCAATCAAGAAGCAAAAAAGCAATTTCCGCAGAGTTTGGCGACGTCGCTGCCCTCTAAACTAAACACCGCAACCGCAAGGAGATAACAAATGGCCTACAAAGTCTGTCACATCGAGTGGCTGGTCACTGACTTAAATCAAGCTCAGAAGTTCTATGGCACGCTTTTTGATTGGGAGTTTAAAGCGTTTGGTGAAGAGATGATCGTCTTCGGGACCGGAAGCGAACACATCGGAGGTTTCATGAAAGCCGATGAAGTCGTTCCGGGAAATTCACCCTCCGTCTGGCTGGAATGCGCAAGCATCGACGAGGTCATGGCCAAAGTCGAACCTGCTGGCGGTCAGATTTCGGTTCCGAAGGCGCCGCTCCCCGGGGTCGGATTTTCCGCCGCCATAAAAGATCCCGAAGGCAATCCCATCGGTTTGGTGGAATTCGCCCGCTAGGAGAACCATCCCTCGCCGCCAAACGAGTAGGATGACGGTCAGGGATGGTCTTAGGATTAATCGCATGGGTTTCGACCCAAGTTTTGGTAGTAGATGGAGTCGCGCTCGCCGCGCTGACTTCGAACGGTTGGGAGTCGATTGAGGACGTAAAGCCCTTACCCACCCTCAATATTCGAGAAGTGGGCGTCGGGCGACTAAAAGACCGTCGTCTCGAAACATCCTTTGTTCAAGGAACGGATGGTGAATGTCAGATATCCTCCAACCCCACCCACGGTGTCTTCTTTTCAGGCGTACCGCTCGTCACCTCTAAGGTCTCCTACGCTCTGGATAATCGTCAGTCCATCCTGCGGCAAGTCGTCGCCGAAGCCGGAACGAGACTCGGTCTCCCAACCCGCGGCTACCTGACCAACGTATGGCAAACGAATCTCAATAACTCAACGGATCGAGAAGAATTGGTGGAAGCCGTATCACGCCCGCAAGTTCTAAAAGGCGATGCGGCGTTGGGAGATTGGTCGGCAGTGATCCTGCGCTGGACACAGAACGGCAAACCCTGCACCGCCGTCCTGAATTGGTCTCAAGCTGCCGCTACCACGCCGCTCCAACGGTGCCAAGTAAGGGCCGTCGCCGATTTTGATGGCGACGGCAAAATGGAGATCGTCACGACCTCGGAAAGCAAAACCGCTTGGTGTGCCACGCTCTGGTCATTCGCTAACGGCAAACCCTATCCAATTGCCGACATCACCCGAGCCCAAACCCCCTAAAGCCCGCAATCAAGCAATCAAGCAATCAAGCAATCAAGCAATCAAGCAATGGAAAGGATACTGCTGATCGTCTCAACCTTTCCTCGAATCGCGTTCAAGAACTCCGCCGCTCCCACACCGTTCATGATGCGGTGGTCAAAGGTGAGCGCCAGATTCGCGTAGCGGCAGAGCTTGAACTCGTCGATCCCTTGATCGATCCCATTGTAAGCCTCTCCCAAGAAGAGAGTCGCAACGGCTGGGGGGACAACCACCGGCACGGCGTCGCGTAGGCCAAAGCTCTGCATGTTCGTAAGGGAAATCGTGACTCCTTCGTGAGCCTGATCCTGGCCACTTCGCGCAAGCTCGATCTGATCCCGCATCTTCTGAGCAAACTCGGGCCACGTCATGGTGTCGGCCTGGTCAACCACGGCCAACACAAGCTCGTCGCCGGGCAGTCCCACCGCAATCCCAAGCGAGACATGCTCATACGTCCGTAGCGTATCGTCGGTCACTAGAGTCGATCGAAACGCGGGGTAGTCCTTCAACACCTGGGCGACTGCATAGGCGAACATCGTGAAAGCAGATGGTTGAAAATCGCTGGCGCTTGCCTTGACCTGTGCGCGCATCCTCTCGATCGCGCCCCACTTGGCGGCGACCGACATCGTTCCCGGCACAACAAGTTGGCTGCCCCGAACCATGCGTGAGGCAAGCAGCCTCTGCTTCTGCGGAACGGCGGCCTCGCGATAGGTGCCCCCACGGGATTCGCCTTTCTTGGTCGCCGCTGAGGTCGCGCCCGACAAGTAGGCGTCAATATCGCTTGGCATCAACTTCCCGGAAGCCGAGGGAACATTGGCAAGGTCCTCATCGCTGAGCCCCTTTTCCTTGGCATAAGCACGAGTACGCGGTGGAATCGCTGCGTTGCGAGTCTCCGTGCGCTCGTTTGTCCCGGTGGTGAGAGCCTCTTCAGCCGCGGTTGGCGCCGGACCATGCCCGCCCGCTCCTATTTCGGTCACGCCTTCGGCGACTTCCATCTTCGCGACCGCGCCTCCAATCGGAAGGATCGTATCGACTTCGGCAAGCCATTCGGCGAGAACTCCCTCGTAAGGAGACTCTACGTCCATGACGGCCTTGTCCGTCTCCATTTGGTAGATCGGTTCGTCACGCTTCACGTGGTCGCCAGGCTGCTTGAGCACTCCGACCAAACGCGCTTCTTGAAGGCCTTCGCCAATTTGAGGAATATGAACGGAAACTAGTGGCATGTTGGGGTGGTAAACGCTCCTTTGCGAAACTCAAGGTGAGTTTGACACAAGAAAAAGGGCGGCTTGGTTAACCAAGCCGCCCTTTGCATTTCTTAGCTCAAAGGCTACTTACTTCTTGGCCGACTTGCGTCGTCGAAGAAGAGCAGCTGCGCCGAGGGCGAGGGTCGCCATCGTCGCGGGCTCCGGAACGGCTCGAGCGCCACCAATGAAGACGCCGAGGTCGTTATAGTCCTTATCGATTACGTTGTTCAGGGAATCTTCCCAAGAAACAACGACGCCGGTTGCGTAGCCACTCGGAACCGGAAGCGCGTTGATCGTCGCAGCGTGGTCCTTAACCGTGGGGTTGCTGTCCGGATTTCGGAAGGTCTGGGAGTAGAAAATCGTGCCTGCGCCATCGCCTGCGTAGAACGCCAGACCGAACGTGGTGTTGATGTTGATCGGAGCGCTCGTCGTAACGAGGTCGGTGCTACCGTTGTCGTCGAGGTCGCCAAGAACCCAAGTGATGTCGCTTGCGTTGATGACGGCGTCGCCGATGTTCGTGTAGTAACCCAGTCGATGCTTGTTGGCGAATCCGGCATTCTGCCACTTGATCTGCCAAATGGCGTCGCTCTGTGTCAAACCGTAGGTCTCGAAGTCAACCTGATCGCCGTAGTCGGGAATCGAAGTACCGACGCTGGAACCCGTGAATCCCTTAGCAATCAGCAGGCTCTGAACGTCGAGTCCGCCGCCGTCAGACGAAGTCTGAAGCTTCGCCGGGTCGATGAGAATCGCGTTAGCGGCTCCGATGACGCCAAGTGCGCTCCCCAAAGCCAAAGAACGAATCAAAATATTAGATGCACCCATTTTTTTTACTGCCTCTCAAATAAACTAGCCCCGAAATGTCGGGACAACTCACTTTGACAACGCTTGCATCTTACTTTCATGAAGCGGGCCACCGGAACCGCAATTGAGCCAAATCCCAAAAAAGCAAGTAATTTTACTAGCTAACTTTTGATAGGGAACGGCCTATAAAGGTTAGCTTTCCTGGAAGAATTACCGGGGAAATTCCATGAGTCCCGGATTGAATTGGCCCTTCGGGTACAATTTCTGACCGCGTCGTTAAGCTTCCCTCTAGCGACGAATCCAACCAGTTGTAAGAGAAAAGTCATGGCAAAGAAGATCACGGGAAACATCAAGCTTAACATTCCCGCCGGAAAAGGAACCCCCGCTCCCCCTGTCGGCCCTGCCCTCGGTCAGGCCGGCATCAACATGATGGAGTTCCTCAAGAAGTTTAACGAAATGACCGCCCCGCAGATGGGATTCGTTCTGCCGGTCGAAATCACCGTTTACGAGGATCGATCCTACGCGTTCGTCGTCAAGCAACCGCTGACGAGCGACCTCATCAAGCGAGCCGCCGGAATCGAAAAGGGTGCTTCGAACCCTAAAACCGACAAGGCTGGCACGCTGACGAAGGATAAACTCCGAGACGTCGCAAAGCAGAAGATGAAGGACCTCAACACCGAGGACGAAGAAATGGCGATGCGAATTGTCGCCGGTGCCGCTCGTTCCATGGGCGTCCGCGTCGAAGGCTAAGTCTTCGATCGAAACGACGAGAAGTCTCCGTGTTGTCGCACGGAGACTTTTTTGTTAATTTCTCGCCTAGTTCCAAGGTCCCATTGGCTATCCTCAAACCCAAGGAACAATCCGCAAAATTATAGATATAAAGAAACCGTCGCTCTTTTCGGAGGTCTAACCTTCCGAATAGTAAACATAGATCGGTCACTAATTTCGAATGAAGGTCTTCGCGCTCTCCCTACTGGTAATGCTGATGACGTTCGCTTTTGCGGACGATCCTGAGCATGGCGCTTTCCTCCCCGCCCAGGCGGCGGCCGACGTGCTGAAAGACTATGCGGGGGCAGATGGCGCATTCTTGGGCGCAGGACTCATTAAGAAAACCTATGTCGCTGACGATCTTTCTACCCTTCTTCAGTATCCAACCGATGAATTGGTTATCGTCAAGCTCAACGGCGCGCAGATCAAACAGGCTCTCGAACGATCCTTGTCCCTCTATCCCGAAGCGAACTCAAGCTTCCTTCAACTTTCCGGGTTCGACGTCGTTTTTGCTAAAGTAAGCAACAACGGCCAACACATCGTCCAAGTAAAGTGTAACGGTTCCGATTTGGATGAGTCTAAGAACTACCAGATCGCGATGCCGTCCTCGCTCGGACGAGGCGGCCTGGGATACTTCAAAATATGGGACAAGGCCAAGATCACCAAAACGTTCTCCGGAGTCACCGTGGAAACCGTCCTCAAAGGAAAACGCTACGTAGAAACCTCGCCACGCTGGGTTGCCTCGGGCTCCTAGCCAGCTTCGTCTACGCCCACCAGATATCGCGACCCACCCAAACCGTGGCCGCCGATTGGAAGTTCGATAAGTCCCTCGCTTGGAAGCACCTCACCAAGCAATGCTCGTTTGGCCCACGCAACCCAGGAAGTAAGGGCTACAACGAGTGTAAGAAGTATCTGACCGATGAGGTCAAGAAGTACTGCGACGATGTCAAAACCGTCGACTTCAAGCACATCTGGAGCGTCACGAATCGCTACGTCGAGATGACCAATATCATCGGCGAACAAAACTGGAAACGTGCCAAAACCCGCATCCTCCTCATCGCCCACTGGGATACCCGCCCAACCTCGGACATGGACCCCGACGATGATAAGACTGGCCTGCCCATCATCGGCGCAAACGATGGCGCCAGCGGCGTCGCCGTTCTCCTAGAACTCATGCGGGTCATGAAAGATCGCCTACCAAAGGATATCGGCGTCCAATACCTCCTGACCGATGGCGAGGATCTCGGTCCCGACTTGTCCGAGATGTTCCTGGGTGCCGTAAACTATTCGAAAAATCTGCCCGATCCCAAGCCCAACTACGGCATCCTGCTCGACATGATTGGCGACAAGGACCTTCGAGTCCCGATGGAGCCCAACAGCCTGAGATTTGCCGGCCCGTTGGTCAAAGCCTTTTACCAGAACGCGGGAAAGATTGGTCTCAGCGATACCTTCCCCCTCGTCTATGGTCCAACCATTGAAGACGATCACATCTGTATCAATGAGGCAGGAATCCCAACCATCGACTTGATCGACTTTGACTATGCTCCCTGGCATACCCAAGCGGATACGGTCGACAAATGCTCCGCCGAGTCGCTCCATAAAATTGGTATCGCTCTTGAATCCTGGCTGCTCGTTAGGCCCGCATTCAAGATTTCTAAGTGAATCCTGCGTAGTATAGGGAGACATGATCACGCCCTACGATTGGCAGGAAGGCATCGGCAACCGCGCTCAATACATTGAAGGAAAACTTAAGCTCGGTTCGCCGGTGCTGGCCGTCTCGATCGAAGCGGGCATCGTTGCCTTCACCATGCGACGCCAAACCCGCAAGATCTTCGAAGTTTATGACCGTCTTCTCTTTTCGGCGGTCGGTCAACAGTCGGACGTGGAAGCCATCCGGTCCGCCGCCGTCGAATTTGCCCACCAAGAAGGCTACAACCGAAGCGAACAAGACGTCACGATTCAACGGGTCGTCACCGCGCTCAGCGCATCAGTGAAAAAGGCCTTCTCGGATTTCTCCACGGCCCCCCTCGTCGCCCGTTCACTCTTCGCGGAAGTTGCCGAACACCCCGATAAAGATCTGTTCTACGATCTGGACTACGATGGCGACTACTCGATATCCAACCGATTTGGACTGGCCATCGGTAATCGAGAACTAACCGAGACTGTTTCAGCCGAAATCGAAAAAATCCCGCTGGAATCCACTCCCGAAGAAGCGGTGCAAAACCTCAAATCGATCTGGCGACAGGCGATCTCAACGGAAGACGAGCCACTGGACGACCTGATCAAAGACCTGGTGCCCGAAGCGATGCTCCTAGAGCGCTCCAACGCCCGAGAAGACCGCTTCCGTCTATTGACCGTCTCGTAAAGGGTCGCTGATCGCCAATTCCCGAAGGGTCTTCGCCGTCACTTCGGGAAGGGTGTCGTTAATATAGGCGCCCGCCCCCGCTTCGCTTCCAGCAAGATACTTCAGTTTGTTCGCCGTTCGGTACGGTGGATAGAACTCCACGTGGAACCAGTTGAACTCGTACCCGTGGGTCGTCGGCTCCTGGTGGATGGACATGATGTACGGCAGAGAGAACCCGAATAGTTGATCGTACTTGCGAGTTACGATGAGAAGCATCTCCGCCAGATCGTCCAACTGCTTCGGTCCCATCTGCCCCATCGAACGCAGGTGTTGCTTGGAGGTCACCCAAACCTCATAGGGATAGCGGGCAAAGAACGGGATGACGGCAATGAACGTATCGTTCTCTGCCACCACTCGCTCGCCATGCGCCGTCTCTGTTGCCAACCAATCCTGCATCAGCGGCCGCCCATGGGCCTCGAAATGCTTACGCTCCGCATCCAATTCGGTCTTCAGAATCGGGGGAATGAAAGGATAGGCATAAATCTGACCGTGGGGGTGACTCAAGGTCACGCCAATCTCCTTCCCCTTGTTCTCAAACATGAAGACGTACTCCACCTCGGAACGAGACGCCAGGTCCTCATAACGATCCTTCCAAACTCGAGTGAGTTTCCTCACTTGACTCAACGGCATTGTCGCAAACGTCGAGTCGTGCTTGTCGGAATAGCAAACCACCTCGCAAACGCCGACGCTCGGCCGAACCGGCATCAAAGGCGTCCCTTCCACATCCGGGTGGAACGGCTTCTCTCTCAAAGAAGGAAACTTGTTCTCAAAGACGACGATGTCATAGGCCTCAAACGGAATCTCCGTCGGAAACCCTCCAGGCTTGGTCGGGCAAAGCGGACAATAGTCGGCGGGCGGATGAAAGGTTCGATCTTGACGGTGCGTGGCGGTAATGACCCACTGATCGAGAAAAGGGTGATAACGGAGTTCAGACATCGACTCCCTTCAGTTTAGACGTTTCGCCTGACTCCGGCGCAAAACCATCCCCCGTTAGCCTTAACAATCCATTGATTGACTCTTAACCTAACCCTGGCAGCCCCCGGAACTCTTCCGCGGAGGGTTTGTCGCGTCGTCGCGATCAAGGGCCCCAAACAACTCTATCTCGGCCAAGACCTCCTCGCATTCGACACAAAAAAGAATCGTGTGGACATCGGTCTGCGTTGACGATGATCTCGGCTACGTGTACCACTTGGATGAAACCGTGCTCAGAGATTTTTCGCCGCCCCCACGCCTACCTCCAACTCTCGATGTTCAACACTCAGGCTTCCAGGGCGATCACGAAGGCATCGCCATCTCTACCACCCGCAATGGTCATGGAACCCTCGTATACACGGACCAAATCGAAGGCGACTCCGTCTTCGATCGCATCTCCAATCGCCCCTTGGCTCGTTGAAAGGAAGGATTGACGAAACCGACGGCATCGAAATCTGCTCCAATGGCCCCGCTTCCCTACGGCGCTTTCATCCCAAAGAACAGCCAAGCCGAGAAACTTCGCAATTTTCGACGCCAGAGACATATTTGAACCGCAAAAGTAGGTCCTCCGGGACACATTCCCTGATTCCAGCGCTTGCGTTGAAATAGAATGGCAAGTATGAAACGCGTCTTCGTTCTGTTACTTTTACTTGCTGTGAGCCTGGTTTCCGCTCAATCCTGGCAAACCGTTTCCTCGGTGGATGGCAAATTCTCGGTCCAAATGCCGAACAAGCCTCAAACACAGACTCAAAACCAATCCGAGCAAGGCATTACTGTCAAAACCACACTCTACGTTGCGGGAAGCAACGGAACCAACTACGTCCTATCGGTGTCGGTCCTCCCTTCCAAGCAAGACGCAACCCTTGTGAAAAACATGATGGACGGAATCAAATCCGGCTTCGTCCGCCAAACCAGCGCCACCGTCAAGAGTGACAAGCCCTACACCGTCAATGGCTATGCCGGTCGCCTCATTACCTTCACCGTTCCCAGCGGCGCCTCTGGCAGCCTTTGGATGTGCAACAAAGTCGGACGCGTCTACACACTCACCGTCGCCAAAGCTTCGGGCGACTACACCGCCGAGCAAAAGAAGTTCCACTCCTCCTTCAAGATCAAAGGCTAATCACCCTAAACAGCAATAAAAAAGGCGGCTTGTTGGCCGCCTTTTTTATTCCCCTAACCCCTAACACCTGGACCCGGGTCCCAGTGCCTCCGGGACTCCCGCCCCGGTCAGACCTTCAGCCGAATCGAAATGATCTCAAACGGCTTGTAGTCGAACTGCACCGCGCCGTCGACCACTTCGAGCTGACTCAGCACGTTCTCTTCCAGATCGCAAAGCGCCGCGCCCTTGATCGGTACCGCGCAAGACAGTTCCGCCCGACCGCGTGCGTTGTGGCACTCGTACAGTCGAACGATCAGATCGCTGTCGTCCTCCGCCTTCTTCACCGCTTCGATCACGATGTTGCGATCGTCGCAATCCACCAGCGTCGGTAAGGTGCCATTCTCACCGCTCTTGGGCGAGAGAAACGCGTGTCGAACCGGTGCGTTAAGCGCATAGGCCGCATGAACGACGCCCGCATAGTTGTAGGGCCCGTAGTGCGGCATCAGCACGTAGCTGAACCGATGGCGGCCCATATCGCACTCGGGGTCCGGAGCCTTCGGCGCACGGAGCAGCGAAATGCGCATCACGTTACCATGCACGTCGTGTCCGTACTTGGAATCGTTCAAGAGCGCCACGCCTTGGTCGCCCTCGCTCAGGTCCACCCACTTCTGGGCGCAAACCTCGAATCGGGCCATGTCCCAGCTTGTGTTGTAGTGCGTCGGTCGCTCCACGTTGCCGAACTGAATCTCGTAAGTGGCTCGCGCCGCGTTCACGTTGACCGGGAACGCCACTTTTAGCATCTTGTCCTCTTCGTGCCAGTCGATCTCGGTATCGAATCGAATGCCCGGCGTTGGCCCCAAACTGATGCGCTGACGGATCGTCGAATTCCCGAACCGCTTGACCACTTCGGCCGCTACGCGGACGGGACCGCGCTCCACGATCTCGAACGACTCGCTCTTGACCAGATCCTGCATCGTCTCGTAGGAGAACACGTCCACGTCCCAAGCGCTCCAGAACAGAGGCTTGTCCTCCATCAACTGGAACATGTTCGCCAGCTTGCCCGGCTCGATAAATTCCGAACCGTCCTCAAGGCTCTCGATGCTCGTGATGTTGCCGTTCGCGTCGAACTTAACCGACCATTCGTGGTTCTCGATGCGCCGCGCCGAGGTCTTGAGCCGAGTTCGAGGCTTCGGCGAGCCGTCGCCCAGGTCGCCCACCGTAACCGTTCCCAGCGCCGTGTGCGGGGTCGGGAAGATCAGCTTTCGCTCGCCGAACTCCTCCACCAACTGAACCGGCAACGTCTCTTCGCTGGTTTCCAGCGAAGTCGGAGCCTCTTCTTCTGTCCACGGGATCTCGCCTTGGGTCGGAATCTGCGCATTCTGGAACAACGCCACCGGCTTCTTCATGCCCGCTGTGTCCAGTCGCGAACCGATCTTGGAAAGGCTGGAACTCACAATCTTATTGCCCATCTCCAGAATCTTCGCGTAGTCCGCGTCGGAGTCTCGATAGACTTCGTTCACCGAGGAGCCCGGAATGATGTCGTGGAACTGGTTCAAAAGAACAAGCTTCCAAGCCTCTTCGATCTCGTCCGCGGGGTAATCCTTAGGGAAGCCCGGGCTGAAGCAGGACAGCAACTCGGCGTCGCGCATCAGGAATTCGCTGACTCGGTTCCCCTTCTTATTGGCCGCTTGGCTGGTGTAAGTTCCGCGGTGCAGTTCGAGGTAGAGCTCGCCCACCCAAACCGCCAAGTCCTTCGATCGAGACTTCGCCTCTCGGAAGAAGTCGATCGCGCGTTTGCCGCCCAACATCTCAGGGTAGTTCGGCGCCAATCGGCCACGTCGGATGAACTCCAGGTGCCGCTCGGTTGGGCCGCCTCCGCCGTCACCGTGACCAAACACGTAGAGCGACTGATCCGCTCGCGCATGGTCCTTGTAGTTCTTGACCGAGTAGATCACTTCCTTCGGCTCGCCACTCGCGTTATACGTGTCGGCGGGCGGGAAGTGAGACCAGATCTTGGTTCCATCGATTCCCTGCCACCAGAACGTGTGGTGGGGGAACTTGTTGAACTGGTTCCACGAGATCTTCTGGGTCAAGAAGTAGCGGATATTGAACTTGTTGAGGATCTGGGGAAGCGCGGCCGAGTAGCCGAACACGTCCGGCAGCCACATGTCGTGGGTCTCGTAACCCAGTTTCTCCCGGAAGTAGCGGCGACCGTACAGGAACTGCCGCACCATCGATTCCGCTCCGGTGAGGTTACAGTCCGCCTCGACCCACATGGAACCAACCGGCTCCCACTGCCCACGCTTGATCGCTTCCTTCACGCGCTCGAACAGCTTCGGATATTCCTTCTCCAACCACTCGTACTGAGAGGCCTGGGAGTGTACGAAGACATACTCGGGATATCGTTCCAAAAGACCAAGCTGGGTGGCCGTCGTGTGGGCCATCTTCTTCTTGGTAATGTCCAGCGGCCAAAGCCAAGCTGTGTCGAGGTGAGCATGTCCTACCGGATAGAGGGTGTGCTTGATATCCCCGCTCAAACTGCCCATCGCGTCTCGAAGAATCTTACGGCAACGGCCAATCGTCTCGCGGTTCGATGCCGAGAACACGTTGGCAACTTCGTTCAACGCGCGAAGTAAGGTGGTGTACGAGGGATTTTCCTTCTCAATCGTATCCACCAGGCTGATGCAGAACGCCACGTCGTAGTAAAGGTCCTTGATCTCCCGGTCAACCACCACGATCTCCGCCTTCTTCACCTTCTCGACCAATGCCTCGCGCTTAGGCTCTCGTCCGTGGACCTTCACCTGCGGATTGCTGGTGTAAACCTGAACGTAAACTTCAAGTTGCTTTTCCTTGCCCGTCTTGCTCGAAGGGAACATGCTCCCATCCAGCCATCCCATATCGGTGTGAGCCCAGTCGATGCCGCACCAGGGAGAGTTGTCCTTCCAAACGGTTCGCTCGCCACCAATCTCCGCGACGATCGCGATCTCGCTATCCTGCATCGAGGTCGGTACCGGACCGGTGAGACGGAACCAAAACGTCGTGTAAGCCGGGCCATATTCAAAACCAGGTTGCACCTCGCGCCAGGTTCCTTTCTTGGCTTCGTTTTGCGTCGCGACCGGTTCTTCGTTGATCTCGATCTTCAGGGGGGCGGTTTCGCCGTGGATCCGGGGCTCTAACTCGGTGGTCAGAAATTGGCCGATACGGCGACGGGTGAGGTCAGGGTGCTTAAGCATGAGATTCCTTAGACAGCCGCGAAGTTTACACTCGATTTATCGATAGATGGGACTGGTAAACGGGTCGTTCCCGGTCCCCATTGCCCAATCTCGTCCATTTTTTGGTGCACAATCCAATCGCATCAAGGTACTATAGAAATAGATGTTACTAAAGAACCTCACCGAAGATTGGCGGCTCGTGCTTGCGGCGCTCTATCTTCCGGGTTCTCCCCATGGCCTCGCCCTCTCCAAAAAACTGTGGCCTGCCGTCTTGGGCTCTCTCCGCACGGCTGCCGCCTCCATCGTGGAGGCTGAATCCACTCTTCGCGCCAAGGGGCACTTTGCTGAGGCAGCGGTTCTCACCCATCCTCAAGCCCTCGCCTACGCCAAAGCCGCACTCGCCGAGGGTCGCGTTCTGACGGCCCTGGACGAGGGATATCCAGAGCGGTGGCGCACCGTTCTCGGCGCTTCTGCCCCTCCCGTCGTTTGGTGTCACGGCGTTCTCCCATCCGCAATTTCATGGTTCGGCATGGTAGGCAGCCGCTCGATCCCGGCGGATATCCATCGCTTCTGCGCCGCCACTGCCCGCCAAGTGGTGGCCCAAGGCTACGGCGTTGTTTCCGGCGGCGCCAGCGGCTGCGATGCCACCTCTGCTCAGGCCGCCCAGTCTCCCGTCCTGGTCATTCTGCCCTACGGGCTCAATCTCTTGGATTCGCGAGAGCCATATGCCTTCTTGAGCGTCTGCCCGCCGGATGAGCCTTTCTCCACCGCCCGCGCCATGGAGAGAAACCTTCTCATCTACGCCGCCGGGGCCTTCGCCTTTGTGGGCCATTCCCGCTATCGAGAAGGAGGAACCTGGAATGGGGCCACCCACGCCCTTCGTCGTCGGGTAACCCGCCTCATTGTCCGCCAAGACCGCCATGATCCCGCTCATCGTGCGCTCGCCGCCCTCGGCGCGTTAGAACTTGCCCATCCCGAAGATCTCCCTGCCCTCCTCCGTCGTCCTTCCGTTCAGCCAGATCTTTTCGGCTCAGATCCCATCGCCGTCGAAAACGTCATTCATATTGCCCCTCAGGAGCGCGCGGGCTAAACCCATCCCAAACCTCGTAAAAAACTGCCCCAAGGACAGGCTCTCAATGCCGGTACACTTTCTCCCCGGTGAAAGCGATCGCGAAAGTTCACCCCGCTCCCGGGGTCGAGATCATTGAGGCCCCCGAACCTTCCGTTCTGCCGGGCTACGTCAAAATTAAGTTGGAGGCCGCGTCCGTCTGCGGAACCGACCTCCACATCTACAGTTGGGACGCTTGGTCCGCCTCCCGCATCAAGACGCCCCGGATCATTGGCCATGAGTTCTGCGGAACCATCGTCGAAGTCGGCGAAGGCGTCACTGACCGGGAAGTCGGCCAATTCGTATCCAGCGAATCCCACATCGTCTGTGGTCGCTGCCGACAGTGTCAAAACGGCCAGGGGCATGTCTGTGTAAACACCCAAATTCTCGGCGTGGATATCGATGGCGGGTTTGCCAAATACGTTGTCATCCCCAAGGACAACGCACGCCCCACCGATCGAACGGTCCCCGTAAAGATTGCCGCGTTCCAAGACGCCCTCGGCAACGCCGTGCATACCGCCATGGCGGGTCCGGTCAAGGATCAAAACATCCTCATCACCGGCATGGGCCCCATCGGCCTCTTTGCCGTCACCGTCTGTAAAGCCCTCGGCGCCGCCAAGGTGGTGGCCACCGAAGTCAGCCCCTTCCGCATTGATCTCGCCCGCCAGGTCGGCGTCGATGTCGTCCTCAACCCATCTCAGGTTGATGTCGCCAAAGAGCTCGATGTCCTCGTCCCCGGCGGATTCGATGGCACCCTGGAAATGTCCGGCCATCCGTCCTCCCTCGGACTCGCCATCGAGCACACTCGCCCCGGCGGACGCCTCTCCCTCCTCGGCGTGTACGGCCAAAACACCCAATCCATCGATATCAACGCCCTCATCTTCAAGGGCATCGATCTCCAGGGCATCGTCGGCCGTAAACTCTGGCAAACCTGGGATGATATGGCCGCCCTCTTGGCGACCGGCAAACTCAACCTCGATCCGGTGATCACCCACCAAATGCACTACACCGAATTTCAACGCGCCATGGAACTCATGAAGGCCGGAGAGGCGGGCAAAGTCGTCTTCACCTTCGAGGACTAATCTCATTTCCACAGGGCCAGGGATTCTGCCGGAGACGGCGGTACACTCTGGCCAATGAAAATCGCTGTTCTTCCCCTCATGCCCAGTCAGGGCACACCGGCGTACCTAGGCCGACAGTTCTCCGCCTTTCTCGGCGATCAGATCCGAGCCGCCACGGATGCCGATGTGAACAGCGTTACCTATCTCACCCAGGTCCAAGAAGAGGATGGCCCTCGCGTCGGCTTTATCAATTTCGCCGATATGGTCCTCGACCAGGAACAGGTTCAACAGATATTTGAACAGTCCGCCGTTGATCTGATTGTCGAAGGCGCGATCGCCTCGACCGACACCGGATTCGACGTCACCGTCCGATTCCACCGAAACGGCGAATCGACTCCTCGCCGTACCGAAGAATTCAAAGTTGCTCGCGACGAAGTCTTCAGCCTCCTTCATCGACTCATCAAACTCATCGCGGATGAAGCCAATCTCTCACTTCCCGAGCGCCTTGCCGGCGAAGAGATGCCCTACGGCACCGACAACGCTGAGGCCTTCCTCAAGTTCATGGAAGGATACGACGGGCTCGTTTACGTGCAACAGGCCGAAGGACACGTTGTCAGCGAATTTTCACCCCAGCCCGCCTTCGAAGCCCTCATCGCCGCCCTTGAACTTGATCCCGATTTTCTTGGCCCCTATGAGGTCCTTTGCGAGTTTGCCCGAATGTGCGCCCACTTCCGCATCGGCAACTTCGAGATCGTCAACAACGCCCTCCAAAAGGCGATCGAGATGGAACCCGATGAGTTTCGGGCCTACTTCGCCCTCGCCGAGCTCTTGGCAGGCGGTCAGCAGTTCGGTCCCGCCTCGGATAATTACGAAAAGGCGCTTGCCGCGCGCGAGCGAAAGCACAAGGCGCTGGCCGAAGAGGGCGATCTCGACGAAAGCTACAACGTCGACATGGCCGCTCTCCATGTCCGACTAGGTCTCGCCCAGTTCCAAGCCCAACTCCCCGTCAACGCCGAGCGAAACTTCCGCCGCGCCCTTGAGTTCGAAGGGGATGACAAGCAGAGCCTGGATTACCTCGCCATGGTGCTTCAGCAAACGGGACGAGAGCACGAGATTCCGCCGCTCTGGAAGGAAGTTCTCGATCAAAACCCGCAGAACGCGGAAGCTCACGTCAAGTACGCCGTGAGCCTTGCCCAAGTCGGGAAGCAAGAGGAAAGCGTCAAGGCGTTCGAGAATGCCCTTGAGACGGTCGAGGAGAACGTCGTCGTCAAGCGATTCTATGCGCCGCTTCTCGCCCAAATGGATGAGCTGGACCGAGCCATGGACTTCTTCGAAGACGCCCTCGATGCCAATCCTACCGATACCGAACTCCTCCTTCAATACGCCCAGACCTTGCAACGCGCGGGCCGAGATTTCGAAATCCCGAAGGTCCTTCGAGACGTCCTGAACACCAATCCGGATCCCAACACCCGCGCTCAAACGCTTGCTTGGCTCATCGAACTCGAACAGCCCAAACGTGCCGAATCGGTCGAAAACGCCCAAAAGCGAATGTCGGAAGAGGACTTCGAGGGCGCCGTCCGCGAGCTTCGACCCCTCCGAAACTGGCTCGCCGATTACTGGAAGATGTGGGCCCTGCTTAGCGCCGCTTACAACAAGCTCAACCAGTTTGAGGATGCCGAGGACGCCGCTCGCCGACTTCTCGAACTCTTCCCCGGCTGCGAACCCGCCTATGGCGAACTGAATGCCGCCCTCGCCGGTCTCGGCCGGACGGACGAGGCGTACAACATCATGCGCTACGCCGCCATGAACATGCCCCAATCCCTCGGCGTCCACCTAAATCTGGCCCTCGCCGCCAAGCGCGCCGGCCACGAAGACGAGGCCCGAAGCATCGCTCGTCAAATCCGAGAAGCGGTCGGAAAGAACGAAGAAATCGAGCCCGTACTCGCGGAAATCGAGAGATAACCTCGGTTTTCCTTGGGACGCCTGTGATGATGACGATCATAGGCGTCCTTTTCTCTATAATCTATAAACGCACTTATGGGTTCAAAGTCCGCCTCACCCAAGCCGACCAGAAACGCCCCCCTCTGGATCAAAGCATTCGTTGCGATGCACGTCGTAACGATTACGATGTGGACTCTGCCGCTCCCTAAAAAACCTTACCGCGAAGGAACGATCGGCTTCGGCGTAAAGACATCGAGCCCCGGCGAATTTGTTCACTCTTTCAGCAATACCGTCACCGAAGGCATCCTCTATTTCAACTGGAAATACATCAAATCTTCTCCTCTGATGTACTACGCGGGAACCGTCGGCTTCTGGCAGTACTGGGACATGTTTGCCCCCAACCCCGCCAGCACCGATCTCTATCTGACCGCCGAAGTCACCTTCAAGAACGGGCAAGTCAAACCTTTCAAATTTCCCCGTGTATACGATTTCTCGATTCCCGAGAAGTACGCTAAAGAGAGATATCGCAAGTTCTTCGAGAATGCGAACGGGGCCGACGAACGATTTGCCAGCCCTTACGTAGCCCAACGTATCGCCCTGGAAAGCTTCACTGATCCCGCAAACCCGCCGGTCACGGTGACGCTCACCCGAAATTTCTATCAAATCCAACCTCCCGGTCAACCGCAACCAACCGAGTACAGCCATTTCACGTACTACACCTACCAGGTGGACGAACAAAAACTGCGCAGGGACGCGGGAATCGAGCAATGAGCCAGGAACCGCAAAAGGGACTGCGGGCGGCCATCGGCCATCTTGATCGCTATTGGTTTGGGAAGGGCTCGCCAACCGCGATGGGAGTCATCCGGATCCTTGTCGGGGGCCTTGCCTTCGCCAATTTCTTGATGCTCCTCACGGATTTCGATGCCTGGTTTACCGAACGCGGTTACGTCCCCCAGGCGCTTGCCGTCCGCAAGATGCCGCTGATGCCGTCCACGATCAGCGTCTTCGGCCATGATTTTAGCGTTCTGAACCCAGTCCCCCGGATCAGTTTGTTGGATGGCGTGACCGATACTCGCATCACCGCCCTCGTCTTTGGAATAACGATCCTAGCCGCGTTCTTTACCATGCTCGGACTTTGGACGCGGATCAGTACGATTCTGCTCGCCATTGGCATCGTCAGTATCCACCACCGAAACGGATTCATCATTCACGGAGGCGATGGCGTCCTTCGGGTCATGTCCATTTACCTCGCCATGGCCCCATGCGGTCTTGCCTGCTCGTTGGACCGAGTTATTGGCCTGTGGAAGGGCAAGATCAAGGGACCACCGCTTAACGTCTCGCTTTGGCCCCAGCGGCTCATGGCGTACAACGTCGCGCTCGTCTACTTCACCACCTTCTGGCACAAAATGGGGGGCTCCTTGTGGCGCAACGGAACGGCGACTTGGTACCCGGCTCGATTGCACGAGTTTGACCGCTTTCCCGTGCCGCCATTCCTGAATGACGTGCCCATGATCTACCTCACCACCTATGGCACGCTCGCCGTGGAATTGGCGCTCGGCACCCTCGTCTTCTATCGTCCGCTTCGCAAATGGGTCCTTCTCTGTGGCTTGCTCATGCACGGCTTCATCGAGTACAGCATGAACATCCCCCTTTTCTCGTTCCTGATGTGCAGCACCTACATCGCCTTCTATGAAGGCGAGGAAGTTAACCGCTGGGCGAAACGACTTGGAGAGAGACTCCGGCGATACCGCTGCAAAGTCTTTTCGCCTGCCCGTACCCCCTTACGGCCAGGTCCGGCGGCGGCCCTGGAATCGTTAGATCCTTTTGGATTGGTCGAATACTCCATGGGCAAGACGGATGGCTGGGAAGCGAAAGACCATGACGACAAACCAATTTCGGCGGTTCGAGCGTCCTGGACGCGGTCTCTAGGCGCCTGGCCGCTAGCTTGGATTCCGGGACTGTGGGCCAGGGTCTTGAACAAAGCAACGTCGTCGGCAGAGAACGCAAAAGACGCCCGCCGCAAGCCGGAGGTGGCTGCCTCGTGAGACCATGGTCATTCGGTAAACCGAAAACCCCCGGCTTTGGGATTCAGCGGTCGTTCTATCTCACTATCCTCTCGTCTCGACCGGTCTGGCCGCCCATATTGACCGTGATCAACCCTAAAGGAGAGGGAGGCGCCGTCACCGGATTTGGCGCGCCCCTCGCGGATGCCGCATCCAAGGATGCGCTCGGCGCCCCCATGGAACGCGGAGCCTACGTGATCGCGTCGAAGGATCGCAAGACGGTTCTGGAAATGCTGGTCATGAGCAAAGAGGAAGCCGGGTTTGATCCCGAGCCGTTCCTAAGAAGCCAACTGGCTCAGGAGCTCGATCGCGAACTTCTCAACCGAATCCGTGCCACTTGGCTCATCGCCCAGCTCACCTTCAAGTCCCATGATCCCATGGTCTATCCAGCCGTGGATTTCCTTCTGGAGTTCTCCACCCGACTTGCCGACCTTACCGATGGCGTAGTCGCCGATCCCATCTCTCGGCGCTATCTTCTCCCCCCGCAGGTCCGCCAACCGATCCGCGCCGATGAAAAAATCGATGCTCGCGATGTGGTCGGAATATCGCATCGGGCCAAACCCGATGGCATCCACCTTTTCACCCTGGGCATGCAGAAATTCGCCATGCCGGAGTTCGAACTGTCCGGCCTCGAAATCACCGATCTTGGGCTAGGAGAGGCTCTCCTCCTCAGCCTCTGTCAGACATCTCTCATGGGCCGGAAGTCCGATAGCGGAGATCGCGTCGGCGCCGCTGGCTTCGAATTTGAAATTCGGGAGGGTGGATTCGATCGAGGACTGTGGGAAGGCATTCCCGTCTTTGAACTATTGCCCCCGCCGACCAAAACAGCGGGAGAATGCCTTCGGGCGTGGCAAGCCGCGCTTAAGAACGCTTGAGCGTCATATTCATCGAAAGCCAGTACAGGCCAAGCTGCCTCACCGCTTCGATAAATTCGTCGAAATCGACAGGCTTTCGGACATAGGAGTTCGCTCCGTATCGATAACAGTCTAAAATATCACGTTCTTCGTCTGAAGAAGTTAAAACGACGATCGGAAGACGCTGAGTGGCAGCCTCGCTCCGAATCCGCTGCAAAACCTCCAAGCCACTGATTTTGGGTAGCTTGAGGTCCATTAGAATAAGGTCTGGCAATTTGGCGTTTGAACCGTACAGAAAATCGAGAGCCTCCGCCCCGTCCCGCGCAACCCGAATAATATTCGGAATCTCGCTCTGGCGCATCGCGCGTAGCGTCAATTGCTCGTCGTCGGCGTTGTCCTCGATCAACAGGATAGTTTTAGGCTCCAATGCCAACTTAGTAGGTTCCTCAAATAGCAAGGTCGACATGTCCAAATTGCGAACGTCCTGTCGCCGCCCGATAAAGGCATCGGCATCCAAGAACATCGAACATTATAGGGTTGTTCGTCGAACTCAATGGTTGGATCAATTGCGCATCTCGCAACAAACTAACCTACGTTCAAAATAAAGATCGGTTCACGCGGACAAGACGTAGTACCGATCAGGCACTCATTTTATATCAGAATTAGTTAAAGGTTAATACATGGAAAGCGTATATCCATTTTTGTCCCAAGTCGCGTGTCCCACGGACCTGCACAAGTTCTCCGACAAGGAGTTGGCAGAAGTTGCCAAAGAGGTGCGACAGGCAATCCTGGATCACGTCAGCAAGACCGGCGGGCACTTCAGCTCCAATCTGGGCACCGTAGAGCTGACCGTCGCCATGTACGCCGCCTATAACATCCCGCCAGACAAGGTCGTTTGGGATACCGGTCACCAAGCCTATCCCCACAAAATGCTCACCGGGAGACTCGACCGTTTCGACACCTTGCGCAAACACAAAGGACTTAGCGGCTTCCTCAAACGAGACGAACACGAATTGGACGTCTTCGGCGCCGGTCATGCCGGAACCGCCGTCTCTGCCGCCCTCGGATTCGCCGTTGCCCGAGATCGCCTGGGGACCGATGAGAAAGTCGTCGCCGTCACCGGAGACGCCGCCATCGCGTCGGGAATGTCCTGGGAAGCCCTCAATCATGCCGGAGAACTCGGCACCGACCTCTGCGTCGTCCTCAACGACAACCGCATGTCCATCGCCCCGAACGTCGGCGCGTTGACGAATTACCTCGCCACCCTCCGATCTCGCACCTGGCTGCAAAACGCCGCTCACCGTGCCAAGAACGTGATCGAGAAAATGCCAGAACCGATCACCAAGGTCGCCGCCGGTCTTCGGCACGGGATCACTCACTACCTCGCTCCCGAAAGCACCGGCACCATCTTCGAAGAGATCGGCTGGGAATACATTGGCCCCGTAGACGGACACGACCTCCCCATCCTCTTGGAAGTCTTCCGAAACGTCCGTGAGCTCAAAGGCCCCACGTTCGTTCATGCGATCACCGTCAAAGGGAAGGGATACGACGTAGCCGAGGAAGATTCCCGCAAGTGGCATGCCGCCGTCCCCTTCGACCTTGACGCGGGCGACATGGTGAAAGCCGCCGGCCCGGTGACCTTCACTCAGGCCTTTGGCGATGCCGCCGTCGAGTGCGCCGAGAACGATCCGAAAGTCGTCGCCATCACTGCCGCTATGCCCGACGGCACCGGACTCGCCAAGTTCAGTAAGGAATTCCCCGATCGCTACTACGATGTCGGCATCGCCGAGCAGCACGCGGTCACCTTTGCCGCCGGTCTCGCCGCCGGAGGCATCAAACCCTTCTGTGCGATCTATTCGACATTCCTTCAGCGAGGCTTCGACCAAGTCCTCCACGACGTCTGTATCCAAAAGCTGCCCGTCCGCTTCTTCATGGACCGCGCCGGACTCGTCGGCGACGATGGCCCCACCCACCACGGCGCCTTCGATATTTCCATGCTCTCCTTCATCCCGAACATCGTCCTCCTCGCTCCCCGGGACACCACCGAGTTGAGAGAGATGACGCGCTGGATGAAGGACTTCGACGCCCTCCCTTCCGCCGTCCGATACCCCCGCGGAGCAAGCGACGATCGACTCCCCGAGGGTCGCACCCCCATCGAACTCGGCAAGGCCGAAGTCCTCTCGGAAGGCGATGACCTCACCATTGCCGCCGTCGGCTCCATGACCAGTGTCGCCTGGGAGGCCGCCAAGCGCCTAGAAGAAGAAGGCATCCGCACCTGCGTAATCAACGCCCGATTCCTCAAGCCCATCGATGCCGAAACCATCCTCTCCCGAGCCCAAAAGTCCGGCAAACTCATCACCATCGAAGAAAACGCCCAAACCGGAGGATTCGGCGAAGCCGTCCGCGCCGCCATCCACGAGGCCAATCTCGATGGAAAGATCGAACACAAACTAAGGGCCCTCCCCGATCACTTCATCGAACACGGAGCCCAACCCATCATCCGCAACGAATGCGGCCTAAGCGCCGACTCACTGGTCGAAGACGCCCACAAGCTTTTGGCTGAGAAGAAAGGCGTTCAACGAAGGTAGCTACTAACCTTCAAGATGCGGTATCGATAGCCTCTCATGTCATTTATAGACATATCGAGAGGATATCGAGAGAGCTTAACATACGCCAATTTATAGCAAGAGTTGTTTGGTTCTTCTTGTCGAAAACCTGTGCAAATTGCGCAATTATGAAATTGTTAAATTTTAATGAACGATTCTCGTGCCGATCGTAGTCTTCCACTTGTCATTAGGGCTCGCGTATCTGATCTACACGTCTAATTGTCTGCGGGCTCCTAGTAATTTTGTTGCAGGCTATATGAATAGTCTGCCGATTGTTTGTGCCAATTTCGTTTGGAATAATTATAATGAAGAACCGATTCCAGAGTGCATTCACTCTTATCGAACTCCTCGTCGTTATCGCAATCATCGCGATTCTTGCAGCGATCCTCTTCCCCGTTTTCGCCCAAGCAAAAGCAGCAGCCAAAGACAGCGCGAACCTTAGCAATGTGAAGCAAACGGGTCTCGCATTCTTACAATACAGCGCTGACTATGACGACACCTTTCCTCTCGTAGTAATAGTAGGTGCTGGTTACCAAATTCCTTGGCAAGACTCAATTCAGCCTTACACAAAGAATCGAGATATTCTGGTTAATGCAAAGGGCCCCACTCCTGCCAAAGATGCCAACTATCAGATAAAGACTTGGCAATTCATGGGAGGCGTTCCACGATTCGGCATCACCGCCGGTTCCGCAACCGCCGGATATTGGGAAACCACTTCCGCTAACTTCCTAACCAACGGAAGAATCGGTCGATTCGACGGCATCCTCGGTGCAGGCGTCGACGGCGGTTCCTATGGTTCGATCACCTTGGCTGCCCCGTCGGCTGGTCAGACCCAGATCGAGAACATTTCCGACGTTGTGATGGTCGCTGAAGGAGGTCTTTACGACTTCGGTATGGCTGTTTGGGCAAGTGGCTCTGCACCCGGATTTGTCTGCGGAACCGTCAATCCAAGCCCATATGGGACAGGTGGCGTTCTTATGGGCTCTCCGTTTGCACAGAAGACTCCTACGGGATCCTGGCAAGGATACAAGTGCTCGGGAATTTCCAGTGGCAAAACGACTTATGTTGCTACCGACGGCTCTGCTAAGACCGCCGATCTCCGTGGCAGGATCTGGGAGACGGTCCAGGCTTCAGACGGCAATTACTATGTAAAGCGCTTCTATACGGGGTCCACTCAGTAAGTGAAAAAGTCTCAAATCCTACTCGTCCTCGTGGCTATGGTTGCCACCATCGTTGTAATGGGATGTGGTGCGCCAAGTGACGTATCCAATTCCAAGCCAGAAGATGTTGGCAATGCGGCTGCTCCGGCCGCTGCCCCCGGCGCCTCGGCTCCGGCTGCTGCTCCCGGTCAGTAAATCTGTTCTTTCAGAAAACGCCCAGAATCTCACGATTCTGGGCGTTTTCATTTACAATGAACCTCACGCACCCTTCAAAGCGTCTGGCGATTGTGGTGTAAGTTAATTGAATTAGCCAGGACAGAATCTCTCCAAACGATCCTGGGAGGCTTTCGTTGGCAAAATCCAAATCTGGTTTCACGCTCATTGAGCTCTTGGTAGTCATCGCGATCATCGCAATCCTGGCCGCCATCCTCTTCCCCGTCTTTGCGCAGGCAAAAGCCGCCGCCAAAGCCGCGGCCACCATCAGCAACATCAAACAGCAGAGTCTTGCCCACATCATGTACTCCGGCGACTATGACGACCTCGTTTGCCCTGCCCAAACCCAAAGCGCTCAACCCGGTTCATACGACCTCGGAGGAGGGCTTGTCTTCACCCCCTGGACCAAGCTCATCTATCCCTACATGAAGAACACCGAAATATTCGGAGATCCCCTCGGTCCAAATTTCGGCGCCGTCGCCGGCCTAACGATCGAAGATGTGAGATATCTCTTCCCTCGCTTCGGCTTGAACTGGAATGGACTCAACACCGCCACCTCCACCGGTCTCGCCGGAGTCAGCATGACCGCCGCCGCGAATCCCGCCGATACCGTCATGCTTACGACACGCTATGGAGTCAATGGCGATACGGCCTCCTACGAAATCGTAACCTACGTCCCGTCCAGTGGCCCCACCTATGACGTCTTCGGGGGGCTCCTTTCCTTCCCCCCTGCCGGAATTCAAGTTCCCGCCAATTGGGGAAAGGGCGGCGACTTCGATGACCCCGCATTCGGCCTCAATCCCGTCACCGGCCGCTACACCGCCGGAATCGCCCTCCGACATGCCGATAACATCATCGTCGCCTGGGTAGATGGCCACGCCAACAAGAAAAAGCCCGGACAACTCGGAGCGGGAACCGGCTTCCGGTTTGACAAGTCGGGCGCAAATACCTCCGCTGTCGGAGACATCGCCGTCCCCACCACCGACCCCGGACTTTCTCAATACCTATGGGATCTTCAATGAGGCGATTCTTCGTATTACTTGTGGTTTACGTCGTGGCCGGATGCTCGGCTCCTCCACAACCGCCTCTGGCCCCTCGGGAAGTCACCGCCTCCCCCTCCACGGGCCAAGGGGTGAACACGCAGGTCAGAAAGATCGGTCAAATCAAGAAGAATTAGGAATCGCAAGGATTCATATAAATATCCTTAGCTGAACCTAAATTCTTCGCAAAAGACAGCATCTATTTCCCCGAAATTCGTCGCTCAGAGAATATTCGGGGTCATAATGCCAAAGTGCGACATATTAACCGATTCACACTCATCGCGGCCGCTCTTGCGGGCAGCATCGTCGCTGCCAATGCCGCGGGCATCGGTCCGGGTTCGCCCGCACCTGCCCTAGACGTCAAGACTTGGTACAAGGGAACTCCCGTTAAGGAGTTCGCGAAGGACAAGATCTACGTGGTCGAGTTCTGGGCAACATGGTGCGGTCCCTGTAAGGTCAGCATCCCTCACCTCACGGAGCTTGCTCACAAGAACAAAGACGTAACCTTCATCGGCGTCAGCATTTGGGAAGACGATAACGGCACCAACGTTAAGCAATTCGTCGACCAGATGGGAGACAAGATGGACTACAACGTCGGCTACTCGGGAAACAAGACCGGAATGGCCGTCACTTGGATGCAAGCCGCCAGCCAAAATGGCATCCCCAGCGCATTCATTGTCAAGAATGGCCAAATCCAGTGGGTGGGTCACCCCATGACCATGGAGAAGCCCCTTGAAGAGATCAAGGCGGGCAGCTTTGACCTCAAAGCTTACAAGGCCGATTTCGACAAGAAGGCCGAAGAAACTCGACAGCAGATGGCCGCTCGCACTGAAATCGTCGCGATCAATAAACTGATCGACGACGGCAAGTTCGGTGATGCTTCCAAGAAGCTCGATGAAGTCCAGTCGAAGTATCCGGCCGTGGCGCCCCAGTTGAGAGGCATCCGCTTCAGCCTGCTCGCCAAAACGGATCCCACCGCATGGCAGAACGAGGCCAAGAAGATTGCCGCGTCAAACGACACCTCTCCTCTCTGGCAATTCGCGATGGATCAAACCGTCAAGAAGACCGGCGGAGATATGGCTAATGGCGCCATCGCCATGGACCTGGCCCTCAACGCCGCCAAAGAAGACGACCTCGTGGTCTTCTACTATGCAGCCACGTTCTTCTCAAAGGCGGAGGACTACAAGAAGGCCCTCGCCGCCGCCGATAAGGCGCTGGCCGCTCTTCCGAAGTCCGAATATAAGGACAACGCCCAGTTGAAGGCTCAAATCGAAAAGATGCGAACCGACCTCGCTGCCAAAGCGAACAACTAACCCAAGCACCAATACCTCCTGGGATCGAACCCAGGAGGTCCCTCCCAGGTAAAATAACGACCATGTCGACCTGGAAAGAGGGAGATCGCGTCCGCATCAAAACGCGTCCGGTCACCGAAGAAGACCGAAAGACCAACCGCTACTTCGACCATATGGCGGGCCTTGTCGGCACCGTTCAAAACATCTACAGCGAGACGGAAATCGCCGTCAAAATCGATGAAGGCTGCATGAGTCCCGTGACCGCGGAAGTCCAAGCCGAAGCCACCCGCCGCATGCGGGAAAAATTCATCGGCAGCGTCTCGGAAGAGCAACGCAAGCAGCTCACTAAAGAAGAGTTGGAGTTCAACGCCCACTACGTCCAACTCGTCGTCAGTGCCGACCTGGAGCCTGAATCCTAATGGCCGCATCCGAATTCTCGTTCGACATCGTTTCCCGCGTCAACCAGATGGAAGTCAAAAACGCCATCGATCAAGCGCAAAAGGAACTGTCCAACCGATACGATCTCAAGGGAACGAAGTGCGAAATCCTTTCCGAAAAGGACGACATCACCGTCATCGGCGATGACGAATTTCGACTCCAGCAAGTGCAAGACATCGTCTTCTCCAAACTCATCAAACGCGGAATCGATCCTCGTCAAGTCGAGTGGGCCAAACCAGAACCCGGCGCCGGTGTCTCCATGAAGTGCAAACTCACCTTCAAAGCGGGCATCCCTCAAGATCAGGCGAAGGCGCTCACCAAGCAGATTCGAGACAAGGGCCTCAAGGTCAACGCCCAAATTCAGGGCGAAGAAGTCCGAGTCAGCTCCAAGAGTAAAGATGACCTCCAAAAGGCCATCACCTTTGTCAAGGGACTCGACCTACCCTATCCCGTCGACTTCGTCAACTACCGATAAGCTCTCGGGCGTTTGCCATCGCGGTCTCCGTGATCTCCTCGCCCGCGAGCATCCTCGCGATCTCCGAAATCCGCTGATCCCGATCAAGCCCCACAACCTGGGTCACCACGCGGCCATCCACTTCGCCCTTCTCAATTCGGAAGTGAGAGGCCGCCGCCGCCGCGATCTGCGGCAAGTGGCTAATCACCACCACCTGATAGTGCTCGGCTAATTCGGCCAGCTTTCGCGAGACCACCGCCGCCGCGCGACCCCCAAGGCCCGTATCGACTTCGTCAAAGATCAACGTCGGCACGCCCGCCTTGCCCGCCAGCGCCGTCTTCACCGCCAGCATCATGCGAGAGATTTCGCCGCCACTCGCTATCTTGCTGAGGGGCCTGGCCGGCTCACCCGCGTTGGCGCTAAAGAAGAACTCAACGATCTCCGCGCCTGTGGCATCGGGCGGCTTGACTCGAAAATTAACTTCGAAAACTGCCCGCTCCAACGCCAAATCTCGCAGTTGTGCTTCAACCAGATCGGCAAATTCGGCTGCCTTCTCATGCCGGAGGGCGGCAAGTTCTGCGCAAAGCATCGCCAGCGCATCCTCAGACTCCTCCACCTGAATCATCAAGTCCTGCTCACTGGCCTCGGCATCGTCGAGCAAGTCAAGCTCCGTCTTGCATTTCTCCAGAAAGGTCAAGATCGCTGATTCATCGTCGCCATATTTGCGCCGTAGCCGATGCAAGGAATCGATCCGCGTCGCGATCTCGTCCAACCGGTTCGGATCGGACTCCAGAGTGTCCGCGTAGCCACGGAGCGCATGAATGCCTTCCTGCATGCTCACCAAGGCATCGCGCAAAGGCTTGACGACCGGCTCCAAGGAGCTATCGAGGCGCACCGCGTCTTCCAAAGAGCGAACGGCGCCCCCAAGCTTCTCGTCCGCGGATCCTTCTTGGTCCTGCAAGACCGCTAATGAACCAAAGGAAGCCGCCGCCAACTTCTCGACATTCCGCAAGCGAGCCAAGAGAACCTCGAGATCGTCGAGCTCGCCAACCTTGGGCGAGACCGCCTCGATCTCATTAATCTGGAAACGAAGCAGATCCAGCTTGTGCTCTCGGTCGCGCTGCCCCTGCCGAATTGCGGCCAGCTTATGTCGCAAAAGCTCGGTATTGTGATGAGTCGTGGAAACCTTGTTCAGCAGGTCATAGGCAGGCGCGCCAATCCAAGCGTCCAAGTATCCGACGTGCGTTTCAGGGTCCAGCAGACTCTGGTGGTCATGCTGTCCGTGTAAGTCCACCAGGAACTGACCAAGCTGCTTAAGCTGCCCCACCGGCGTCAGCTTCCCGCCAATCCTGCACTGCGACCGACCTTCGGCAAAAACCTCTCGATGAATATAAAGCGTCGTATCATCGAGGGGAATGCCTAAGTCTTGGCATACACGCACCAGCCCAGGACGATTGGAGAGGTCGAAAACGACCGAAACCGATGCTTTGGGGGCCCCCGCCCGAACAAGCTCCGCGTCGGCCCGCTCTCCCAACACAAGCTCAATCGCGTCGATCAGCAGTGACTTACCCGCTCCGGTCTCACCCGTTAGAACTGTATATCCCGGTCCAAGCGCCAGTTGAGCCTTCTCGATAATGGCGATATTTTCTACGGTAAGTTCAACGATCATTGCCCTGGGATGCCCTCTAATAAAGACGAAACGCCCGCCAGAATAGCGGCTCCGTAAACCCCGTTTTCCATCTCTACCCTGATATAAAACCCGTAAGGGAGCCGTGTTTGGTACAGAAACGGGACTATACAAACGAAAAGCCCGCCGCGCCTCATGACAAGGCGCGACGGGCTTTCAGAAATCGAAATCAGTCCTTATAACCTGGCAGGCGTCGACCCTTGTAGTAACCCTCGGGGCTGGCCATGTTCCGGAGCTTGAACGGCTCGCCGCCCACTTGCTTATTTTGCTCGATCTCGGGCAAAACGGCCTTGTAGTTGGTTCGGCGCAGAGCGGTTCGCTGGTGGCTAAATCGTCGTTTTGGATTAGGCATTTCAGTTCTTCCTTACTTCTTCTCTCGGTGCAGCGTGTGCTTGCGCAGGTTCGGGTTGTACTTCATCAATTCCAAGCGATCCGTAGTGTTTCGCTTGTTCTTGGTCGTGGTGTAATAATTCTTTCCGTCTTCCGTACACACGATCCGGATAATCTCACGGGCTTCCGATTTCTTTGCCATTGCGGTCCTCTGCTGGAGGACGAAGAAAAGAGGTGCCGTCCAGACAGCCTTGATATTATGCACGAACCATTCGTGCCATTTCAACCCAAGGTCGTGAGACCTACTTGGTATAATCTCTCCCACGCCCGCCCGGGTGGTGAAATGGTAGACACAGGGGACTTAAAATCCCTTGCTCGAAAGAGCGTGCGGGTTCGAGTCCCGCCCTGGGCACCACTTCATTCTCCACTTTGAGTCGCGGTAGGCGTAGTTCCACCCGTTTCACTCGGTCTCGGACCAGACCCACCTCCATGAGACTGAGGAGGCGCCGTCGTCTCTCCATCGACCGAGGTCGTTTCCGGCAGCTCCTTGAATGTCGGATCATCCACCGGAGCCGCCTCTGGCGCTATCTCGTGGAGGTATCCATTGTCCGTCGTCTCCTTCGTAAGCACGGTGCGCACATGCAGCTCGATAGGATCGCGACTGAGTCCTTTTAGCGTCGCCTCTAATGACTTGGTTTGGTCAGGTGTCACGGAATTAGGGGCTCGGACTACGGCCACTATGATCTGCAAGTCAGTCTCGGGAACAAAGCGCAATTCCACCAAGTAAGTCCCGCTAATCGGTCTCAGCCCCGCCTCCAGTTTGTCCTTGACGCTCTGCTCAAATCGCTCACGGGCGAGAGTGCTCGCCAGATTGATCCCCAGTACCACTGAGAGAACAAGCAAGATCCCCACGCTCGTAGCCAAACGACCGATGTATTTTGAATCGCCAATCGGCCGCCTCGTGATTCGGTGAAATCCATGCGCATACATCACGGCAGAAGAGGCGCACTGAATCGCAACCAAATTGGTGAGGAAGAGCAAAAAGCCGCCCGAGGCCAGTCCCATTTGCCCCCGCGCTAAGCAAATTCCGCAAGTTGTCAGGGGTGGCACCAAAGCGGTTGAGATCGCAACGCCTACCAATCCCACGCTTACCTTCGGCGAGACCACGGCGTAGGCACCCGCCGCGCCACCAGCAAGGGCAATAATCAGATCAAGCAGATTCGGCTTGGTCCGAGCAAGGATTTCCGCCGTCAGCGGCATATCTGCGTGAATCATCCCGATAAAGTAGGAAATGACCAAAACCAAGATCACTCCCGCTATCTCGGACCCCAGCGCCCATCGGAGCAGCCGAGTGTTCCCATCGACCAGAGCCAATGCTAACCCCGTGATCGGCCCCAAGAGCATCGCGATAATCATCGCTCCAATCACCACCGCCGTACTGTTGGCCAGCAGGCCGTAACCCGCCACGATGGTGGCGAGCGAGTTCATCACGATGTATGAAACGGTGAGTCGAGAACTCTCGGCGATCTGTCGACGAACCTCACTCCGAGCATCTCGCTCTTCCTCCGGTTCTTCATGTTCCTTGTCCCTAACAAGCCCAGCATCCAAGCCCGAACCCATGATCCCGGATTATAACGCCCCGCCCCTCAAAACACCCAAACATGCCTAAAACCTTTCTGTTCTCCTCTCTCTGATCCCTTGATCCTCTTCCATTTCCGCCAATAATAGGAAAAGCCTATGAGCAGCCGCACCCTCATCACCGGATTCGGACCCTTTCGAGACGTCAAAGAAAACCCTTCCGCCGAACTGGCCGGACTCTTCAACCGGGATCATGCGGTCCTGGAAGTTAGCTACAAGTACGTCTATGAGTTTTGGGACGCCCTGGAAAAGGAAGGGGGATACGACACAATCATTTGCCTCGGCCTATCGGCCAAAGCGCGAAGGATGAGACTCGAACTCTTTGCACGAAACAACGTGGGTACCACGCCTGACGTTCGAGGGGAAACCTGGTCGACGGACTTTATCGTATCGGAGGGCCCTCCCTGTCTCGGCGCCACCCTTATGCCCCCCGACCTTATCTTTGCCGCTTCGGAACTGCTGGATAACAAGGTTTTGGAACTCAGCACCAATCCTGGCGATTACCTCTGCAATTTCTTGTACTACTTACTGCTTGCCGGCCATCCCGGTCAAGTAGGCTTCGTCCACGTCCCACCCTTTGAGGTCGTCTCCATCGAAAAACAATACGAGACCCTCGCCAGACTCATCGTCTCCACCGAAGCCCTAAGCTCCTAACGCCCAACGCCCAACGCCCAACGCCCACGTCGCGAAGCGACCCTAACACCTAACACCTCGTCCCTGGTCCCTGGTCCCTAGTCCCTGCCGCGAAGCGGCGAAGTCCCTGCACGAAGTGCGAAGTCCCTGCGGCGAAGCCGCCAAGCGGCGCCTCAAAGATACTTCTTCGCGTTCTCAATCGAGCGCCGAACCGCGGTCAGGGGATCCTCATCCCCTTCATATTCCACGCTCAACCAACCATCAAACCCTGCGTCCTTGAGTTCCTTGATGCAGCGCTCGAGATCCACAGAACCCTCTCCGACGGCAGTACCAATAACTTTCTCGCCCTGAATGGTCGTATAGGCGAATCCGCCATATCCTTCAGGCTCCGGCTTGAAGTCCTTGAAATGAACCATATAGGCGAACTTCGCCACCTCGGCGATCGCCTCGTGGCTCTCTTGATGGACGATAAGGAAATTGCCAGTATCGGGATTTGCCCCTAGCGCGTCGTTCCCCGCCATCTTCCGAACGTCCTCGATGAGTCCACGCACCTGCTCGCCACGACCGGCAAGAGTTCCGTGGTTCTCAAGCGCTAGGCGCTTGCCTTTGGCGCTGGCATATTTGGAAGCTTCCGCCAACCCTTCAACGATCCAAGTACGTGCTTGATCGAAGGTAATCCCTTCTGCAACGTCTCCGGCAAAGACTCGAACGACATCGGATTGGTAAAGGACCGCTTCATCGACGCCGAACTTGATCCGATCGAGCTGAGCGCGACGCTCCTCCTCAGTCGGTTTCGCGAAGTTCTGGGAGACCGAAAAAATCGGGCAAGGAAGTCCGGTCTCTCGCAACGCTTGTAGCGCCGCCGCACGGTCCGCCACTACGTCTCGATAAAAAAAGTCAAGCAACTCGACGCCATCTGCGCCACTACGCTTGGCTTCATGAATAAATCCAGGAATGTCGAGCCGTCCGTCTTTAAATGCGCGGACATAACTCCACATACTCACGCCGATCTTCAAAACAAAATCCTCCTTGAAACACAGGAACGCCCCTGTAGGCCTGAAAAGATTGAGATCCAGTTACTTTGACTACCGAGTGCCGAACAACTGCATCAACGGCGAGAAGAAAATCGCCGCGCCAAAAATTCCAACCATGCAAATCACGCAAGCACTTTTCAGGCCATTGTTCATCGCAGAGTTTCGAACATACTCGCCTTCTTCGTCGACAACGAACATCGAGCGCAAAATACCCAAGTAGTAATACACGCTGATGATGGAATTCACCGCCAGGACGAAGGCCAATGGCGCCAGATCGGCTGCCATCGCATCTTTAAAGATCAGTAGCTTTCCAATAAACCCGGAGGTCGGCGGAATACCGATCAGAGAGGCCATGAACACGATCAGAGAGCCTGCCGCCAGGGGCGCACGGTGCCAAAGCCCCTGCACGTCTCCAAACTTGGTCCCTTCTTTACCGGCTCGAGCGGAAAGCGTGATAACTGCAAACGCCCCGATTGTCATCAGTGCGTAGCTCAACAAGTAGTAGCTAACGGTGTCTGAGCCAATCTTCATCGGCTCTCGAACGTGAGCAAGGATGCCCACCAAAATATAACCGGCGTGAGCGATCGAGGAATAACCCAACACGCGCTTCACGTCCTTTTGTCCAAGGGCGATCAAGTTGCCAACCGTCATCGTCAGGATGGCGATCCAAAACATCGCTGGCATCCAATACTGCTGCATCATTCCCATGGCATCCAGAACGCGCCACAAAGCCGCGATGGCTCCAATTTTGGACCCCGCCGCCATGAATGCCGTAACGTTGGTGGGCGCGCCCTGATAGACGTCGGGAGTCCACATATGGAAGGGAACGAGCGAACTCTTGAAACCAAGGCCGATGAGAACCAATCCTAAGCCAAACAAGAGCAACATATGGCTGCCCGAATTGCCCACTGCCCATGACTGGCGGATCGTATCCAGATGGATAGAACCGGAGCCGCCGTAGAGGAATGCGATGCCGTAAAGAAGAAATCCGCTGGCGAATGCTCCCAGCAAGAGATACTTCAGCGCCGACTCTTCGGACTTGTTCTCGCTTCTGCTCATTCCCGCCAAGACATAGAGCGAGATCGAGAGAACTTCGAGCCCAAGGAAGATCATCAGCAGATTCTGGGTCGCGACCATGACCATCGCTCCTACTGCCGACCAACAGAGAATTGGATAGAACTCGCCAAACGGAATTCGCTTCTCGCGGAGATAGCCCTCACTAAAGAGGACCGAAAGAAAGGCCGAAATCACAACCAATAGCTGCATGGTTAGCGAAAATCGATCTCGCGTCACCATGCCGGAAAGGGTCTCGCCAATCCGATAGCTGTCCATATCGAATTGGACCAAGATCGCGATGGCGGCAACCGCTAAACCAGCCAAAGTGAAGCCAACTATCAAATTGTTGTTCTTCTTCGGTCGCGCCATTTCGATGCAAAGCGCGATGATGCCCACCATCGCCACCAGTACCACCGGGGCGATCATGGACCAATCTATTGGCAGAATAACGGGCTTATACATGGCTTTCTTCGGTTCGAATACTCGATTCGAGCATTCGCGTCAAACAGGCGGTTCCCGGCTCTAACTGAATGTCGGACTCGGGATCGGTACTAACCAACGCGCCTTGGCGCATCGAGCGAACTTCGCTGACTGGAATCTTGGATTCGTCATAGTCCCAACCAAAGGCGTGGGCCGGAAGGTCACTCACAAAATCGAGATATACATCGTCTTCTCCGACGACGAAAATCATATTGAAAAGGGCATCCTGAACGCCGCTCAGCAACTCGCGGTCGCGTTCCAAGTAGAAGCCTCCATATTGCATCGGCGTGCAATGCCGCCCCCGGGCGCCATAGATCCGGTAGATAATTCCGTCGGCTCCCACTTCAAAGGCTTGATTGATATCTCTCTGCACTTCGTCGCAGAGGTCGCCCAATATCCGATTCCCTTGCTTCGGATCTTCCTTTAATTCCGTATTAAGATCGATCTCCCTTTGAAGTGCCAGCCCAAATGGGTTAGTAATTTCCACGAGGCTTAATTCTTCGGAACTGCCATCGATATGCTCGGGCAACGTTTCATGGTTGAAAAATCGAATATCCGAGGTCTCATCCCAATGAGGCCAATTGAAGACAGGCTTCCGATCCGGCTCGTCGCCGCGCGCCGTGACGAGAACGCGTTCTCGCGAGGTCATTCGTGTTCGCCCTCTTGCGGACGCTCCTGCGCACGCAATGTAGCCGTGGAACCCATTGCCCCTGCTTCCGGAACCTGAAACTCGCTCACAATCGGATAGTGCAGCTTTGCCGGAACGAGGATTTGACCGTTCGCAACAAGGTTCTGGTCCGCGTCGATCTCTTGAGTGGAATCTGCCCAACTCGGTCGCTGAGATTCCGGATTGACCGCCATCATCCTCGCCGCCCCCAAGCTAGCCTCCATCGGCTTCAAGAACGTATTCGGATAGAAACCGCCCCAGAAGATGAAGATCAGGAGAAGGCCGCACATCGCCATTTCACCCGGTTTGATGTCCTTCAACCGCTGATTTTCGGGGTTTTCATTCTTGCCGTAGAACACTTGCTGGAACATGTATAGCAAGTAGACCGCCGCCAGAACAACGCCAAACCCTGCCACCACGGCGTACCAAATATTCAGACCAAAGGCGCCTGCATAAGCCGATTCGAAGGCTCCCAGCATCGCCATGAACTCGCCAATAAATCCATTCGTACCGGGCAAACCCACGCTCGACAACATCACGATTAGGAAGATCGTCGAATAAATCGGCATCTGAGCCTTCAACCCACCAAAGTTCTTGAACATGCGCGTATGTCGCCGTTCATAGACCAGGCCGATCAAAAGGAACAAAGCGCCGGTGCTAATACCATGGTTAAGTTGCTGCATCGATCCCCCCAAGAGCCCCGTGTGGGTCAAAGAGAAGATCCCCAATAGCACGAAACCCATGTGAGAAACCGAGGAATAAGCCACCAACTTCTTCCAGTCCGGTTGAACCGCGGCCACAATCGCTCCGTAGATAATCCCAATCACCGCGAGCGCCATGATGATCGGCACCTGTTTCGCGATCGTATCCGGGAAAAGCGGCAAGCAGAACCTCAAGAATCCATAGGTCCCCATCTTCAGCAAGACGCCCGCCAAGATAACGGAACCGGCGGTAGGCGCTTCAACGTGAGCGTCGGGCAACCATGTGTGGAACGGAAATGCCGGACACTTCACCAAAAACGCCACTGCAAACGACCAGAAGATCCAAGGCTGAAGGTACATCGCCTTCGCCCACAGACTCCCATTCGCTACTGCATGCTGAATATCGATGATGCTAAAGCTCAGCTGCCCATTCGCCGTTCCCGCGTACAGATTGGCCAAGGTGATAATGCCAATCAACATGAAGATCGAGCCCGCAAAGGTGTAGATGAAGAACTTCAGACCCGCATAGGTCCTTCGCTCACCACCCCAAATGCTGATCAGTAGCCACATCGGCACCAACGAAGCCTCGAAGAACGTGTAGAACAGAATCATGTCCAGCGACACAAACACGCCCAACATCGCCGTCTCAAGGATCAGCAAACAAATAAAGTAAAGCTTGACCCGCTTATCGACATAGAAACTGAACCAGGTCGCGATGATGCTCAAGAACGTGGTGAGCAAGATCAACCAATAGCTAATCCCGTCGACCCCTATCTGGTAGTTGATCCCCAGGCTCTTAATCCAGGGCATAAACTCCACTAACTGGAAGTGAAACGTATCCCCGTTAAACTTGGTAATCAGTGCCAAAGAAGCAACAAAGGTGAGAATCGAAACCGCAAGCGCGACTCGCTTGTGAGTCAACTCCTGCTCCCGAGGAATCAGCATCATCACAATCGCCCCGAGAAGAGGCAAGAAGGTGATGAGCGAGAGTAATCCCAACCCAGTTGGCTCCACGGCTAGTTACCCCCCTGGGATCGCGTCACCGCCGGTCCACCCACCGGACCGCCCGGAGGCATCACTTTATATCCAGTTACCGACTTCCCGCCATCTCGACTGATGGCATAGCCAAGCGCGCCCAGAAGCAACACAACGCCTACTAGCATGACCAATGCATACATCCTTACAAAACCCGTCTGAAGCGAGCCAATAATCTTGCCCAGCGCCCCCGCGAACCAGCCAGAGCCATTCACCGGTCCATCCACCAGCTTTGCGTCCGCGCCTTTCCAAAGAGCAAGCCCTAAGTCGTCGCCTCCCTGCACCGCCGCGTTCACCATCAGCGCGTCATATCCAAACTGATCGCGAGCCAACTTGCGGAAGGGATTCCACTTACTCTCGTCCCAACCTTCTTTCGCCGACAATCCCTTGATATAGAAAATCGCGCCAATCAAGATGCCGCCCAACGCCGCAATCAACGAGTAACCCATCAAACTCAACCCGCCCGGCAGGTGATGAGGATGTTCCTCCAGTTTGAGCAACGTCGTGCCTTCTGGATAAAGCCAGTGCTCCAGCAATCCGTTATTCGCCAGAACAAAGCCCCCCACCGCCGAAAGAATCGCCAAAACCACCAACGGGAACCACATACTCGGCGGAACCTCATGAGGCTTGTGCGTCTCATCCAAGTCATGGTGATGCTCATGCTCATGAGGCATCGCCGCCAGTTCTTCATCGGTGTAGAAAAACCCGTGCTTATCCGGCCCGTGGTCGTGCCCTTCGTGATGCGCATGCCCATGATCGTGCCCGTGGTCATCGTGAGCATGATCGTCATGGTGCGCCGCCGCCGGAATCAACCGCCATCTCTCCTGGTTTCCAAAGAACGTCAAGAGCGTCATGCGGGTCATATAGAACGCCGTCAGCAACGCGGCGAACAGCGCCACCATACCGGCGTAGTAACCAAGATTCACCCCGTCAATCGACGCGTGATCGTTGGCCAAGGCATAACCCAAAATCGCTTCCTTGGAATAGAAGCCCGCCAAGAACGGAAACCCTGCAATAGCCAGGTAACCGATAAACATCGTCCAGCAGGTAATCGGCAGGTACTTCGCCAATTTCCCGTAGTTCCGCATGTCCTGGTTGTGCGCCATCGCGTGAATGACCGCACCCGAACCAAGGAACAACAGCGCCTTAAAGAACGCGTGCGTAGTCACGTGGAACATGCCCACCCAATACGCTCCCGCACCGCAGGCCACAAACATAAAGCCCAGCTGCGAGACCGTCGAGTAAGCCAAAACCTTCTTGATATCCGTCTGCCCAAACGCGATCAACGCCGCAAACAGCGCCGTAAACGCGCCAACGCAAGCAATCACCGCACTCGCCACCGGGCTCATCTCAAAGATGAAGTGCAGTCGGTTCAGCATGAACACGCCCGAGGTAACCATCGTCGCCGCGTGAATCAAAGCCGAAACCGGCGTCGGACCCGCCATGGCGTCCGGCAACCAGAGATAAAGCGGGAACTGAGCCGACTTACCGCAGGCGCCTACAAACAGCAAGAGCGCAATCGCCGTCGTCACTCCCGGCATCCCTTTCAACAGGGTCACCACGTTTGGCAGGATCACGTCGTAGCTCAGGAACCGGTTATCCGCTCCCGCTCCCAACTTGTCGGCGTTCGCCGCCATCACCACGAACAGCAAGAACATGCCCAGGGTCAAACCCCAGTCACCAATTCGGTTCACGATGAAAGCCTTGTTCGCCGCCTTCGAGTTGTTGACGTCCTTGTACCAAAAGCCGATCAGCAGATAAGAGCACAAGCCCACGCCTTCCCAGCCAATGAACATCAGCGCCAGGTTGTTCCCCAGCACCAAGATCAACATCGCCGCAATAAACAGGTTCAGGTAAGTGAAGAACCGCGTGTAGTCCTTTTCTTCACTCATGTACCCCGTCGCGTAAAGGTGAATGAGAGATCCGATTCCCGTGATGATCAACGTCATCATCATCGAAAGCGGGTCGATCGCCGCCTCGAACGGAATATTCAGCCCCGCAATCTTAATCCAGTCGAAGGCGTGAACCACCACATAGCGCTGGTCGGGCGCCGCCTGCGCCAATTGCATCGTCAAGTAAACGCCAATCGCAAACGAGACCGCGATAGGCAGAACCGCCAAGGCCCCCGCCACGCGCTTCCCGCCCCCGTTGCCCACGATGCGCTTGCCGAGCAAGGACTGAACCAGGAAGCCCAAGATAGGCATCCCGATTACCAACCAGATCAATCCAAAGTTTCCCGTCATCCTAACTCTTATCCGCGGAGCAGATTCATCTCATCGATGTCGATATCCTGTCGAAGCCGGAAGATCGCCATGATGATGCCAAGCCCAACGGCAACCTCCGCCGCCGCCACTGCCATCACAAAAATCACCATCATCTGGCCAGACATCGCCGCGTCAGCTAAAGGCGCCTTGCCAGGAATCGTCATCGTCGGCAAGAACTTCGCAAAGGCCAAGAAGGTCAAATTCACCGCGTTCAGCATCAATTCGATGCACATGAAGATCACGATTGGGTTACGACGAATCACAACCCCCACGACCCCAACACTGAATAGAAAGAGCCCAAGCGTCAGATACGCGATTAAAGGAACACCCTGCATCCTACTTCTGCCCTCCCTCAGGCTGCCGGAATCGCAAAGCGAACGCCGCGATCGCGATCAACAACAAAATCGGAATCAGCTTCATCGTCGCCCCTAAATTCTCCTCTTCGCCAGCAAGATCGAACCAACGATGCCGACCATCAACAAGATGCTCGCGATCTCAAACGGATACAAATAGCCAGAAAACAGCGAGTATCCCACCGCCTGAGGAGAACCAAATCCTTCCGGAGCCCGAGGCTCTTGAACGCCAACCAACGGCGCCAAGACCTGCGCCCCAATCATTCCCGCCAGCGCCAAACCCATCGCTCCGCCCACGATCATCTTGGGATCGCGCTGCTGAATCAAGGACTTCATCGGACCCAAATTCAAAAGCATGATCACAAACAAGAACAAAACCATGATCGCACCGGTGTAAACCACTATTTGGAGGATCCCCAACATCTCGGCGTTCAACGTGAAATACAAGAACGCCAACATGAAGAAGCAAACCACCAAACAAAGGGCGGAACGAACCGCGTTGTTGAGAACAACCACGCCTAGAGCCGCCAAGGCCGCCACTCCGCCAATCGTGGCAAAGATCGCGAGATTAGGAGTTAACCACTCGGGAAGGTTCATGAGTTATTCAGAAGCTCCATCGTAAAACTGCTTAAGATGCCGCCACTCCCTCTTTGGAAGGATCGACCAATGTCACCGAACGAGATTCCAGCACCGGCTCTCCGGACATCTTATTGAGAACCCGCCAGATCGAATAAACGAACACACCCGCAACGACCCAAAGGCCAACTCCCGCAATAGCGCCCATCATCTGATTGCTGGCGTTCTCCGCCACGATTCGCGAAACCAAAATCCAAGCGCCAACCACGATGAAGTTAACCGTTGCCAGCGGAAGCAAGGACTTCCAACCCAAAGACATAAGCTGGTCGTAGCGCAGGCGAGGGAGCGTAGCGCGAAGCCAAATGTAAACCGAGATCATGAAGGTGATCTTGCCCATGAACCACAGCGGCGCTAACCAGTAGTTCAACTTGCCCATGATGTCGGCCAAACCAGAGAAAACCGGAATCGTTGAGTGCTGAGCCACCCAGTCCCAATTGATCGGAAGCGCGTTCCACCCACCCAAAAATACCGTGGCCAAAACACCAGAGAAGATGAACATCGCCGCGTACTCTCCCATGAAGAACACCGCGAACTTCATTGAGGAATACTCCGTGTGATAACCGGCGATCAATTCGTTCTCTGCTTCCGGCAGGTCAAAGGGAGCACGGTTAGTCTCCGCAACCATACAGATCAAGAACACGACCATCGCCACAAAGCCGAAAGGCGTGAACACGTACCAGTTCTGAAGGAACGGCGCCAGCCCCCACAAAGGCTTCTCCTGCTCGTGAACCATGTCGGTCATTCGAAGGGAGCCGGTGGCCAAGACGATGCAGGCCAACGACATACTCATCGCCAACTCATAGCTGATCAGCTGGGCCGAAGCACGCAAACCACCCATCAACGAATACTTGTTGTTGCCTGAGTAACCCGCCAAGACGACTCCGTACACGCCCAAGGAAGAGATCGCGAGCATGTAAAGAACGCCAACATTCGCGTTTGAAATCGGAGTGAGCGAAGGATAAGGCCCCCAAGGCAAAGTCGCTCCTAGAGCAAATGCTGGAAAGAGCGCAATGCCCGGCGCGATGAAATAAATCACCTTATCGACCGCGGAAGGCGTGATGTCCTCTTTAAAGAAAAGCTTTACTCCGTCGGCAATTGGCTGCAGAAGCCCAAAGATGGAAGTTTTCTTGCCTCGCAAAAATGGAGGCACGAACTTACTCGTCTTGGACCACGTGATGGTAGCCACACGGTTCGGACCAATACGGTCCTGCATCCAACTCAAAAGCCGCCGTTCCCACCAAATTAACCCGGGAACGAGGGCTAGAATCGGGACGACCAGGAGCAAAACTCGAATGAGCGCCTGGATCGCGGGATGGAGATGGGAAAACCAATCGGCCATGGATTCGGTTCACAATTTACCAGCCTCAGCCGATTTTTCGCTCTCACCCAAACCTGTTTTAGACGTAACCAACGCCAACTCCGCTCCAATTCGGGAAAAAAGACCTCAAAATGCGCGAGAAGTCCTCAATTGTGCTAACCCGTTGAAAATACGGGCGTCTTGGATTACACTCACCGGTGACGCCCACATAGGAGGGCTACCAAGGAAGGTCAAGATGAATAAGATTCTTGCTACATTCGTAACGACCGTCGCAGTCGGATCGGCTGCGTTCGCGACCGGCAGCAAGCCTGCCCAAGGCAACATGCTCGCCAACGGAAAGTGGTCCATCCGAGTGTTCTACGGCTTCAACAGCGGGGACATTAAGGACGACGCCGACGTTGACGGCATCTTCGGCGGCGGCGTCGAATACACCCTCCCGAACATGGGCTCTGGGGAATTCGGCGGAAAGTTCCACCTCGGAGCGGAGTACAACACCTCTACCGAAGGAACCGGCAATCTCAAGATGGATAACTGGGGCATCTACGGCGGTCTCACGTTCCCCATCGGCCAAAACACCGTCAACGGTCTTGAGCTTCTCGGCAATGTTGGCTACTACAACACCAAGCTCCACGCAAGCGGCGCTTCTGATGACAAGTGGGGCTTCGGTTTCGATGCCGGCGTCCGCTACAACTTCGGAAAGGCTTCCGCGGAGCTCTTCTACCGAATGCGACCCGAAGTCAATAGCGTTAGCAATAGCGCCATCGTCATCGGTGTCAACTTCCCCCTCGGCAACTAATTTAACACTTAGAAGCGAAAGAAAAAGACCTCTAGGCTAACCCCCAGAGGTCTTTTTCATCTCATCTGCAAAGAGCATGAGCCGAGGGCTCCATGTCTGCCCCCGGAATCGCTAAATCGCCGTCACCCCAAACAAGCGCAGACCCGCATAATCGCTCCGGTTTTCCATTCGAATCCCTGTCACCGCCACGTCCTTCTTACCCAGCGGAATCCGAACTAAGCACACCCCCTTAGCCCGCTCCCCGCGCAAGACCGCGCGAGAATCGCCCGGAGTACGAATGTCGATCCCATACCGCAAATCGCGAGACACCGTTTGACCGTCCGAAGTCGTTACTAAGACGCGGGCCACCACTTCTCCTTCGTCTGCCTTTGCCAGTGTGTCAACTGCCAAATCCACTTCTTGAGCCCGAAAATGAGTATTGATCGATACTGAAGACCGAAGCGGTGCCTCCTCCTCCATGTTAGACCCCAACCCCACCGACTCGTTCATTAAGACCTTAAGCGGCCCAACCTCACGCACTCCGTCCAACTTCTCCCCGAACTGCAAAGAGAGTCCACCCTCGCCGCGGACAGATTGCTTCCTCTCATACATCAGCGACCGAAATACCTCCGTTGGGTCGTAGCCAAGTTTCTCGGGCAGTTCCTCCCGACCGCTCGTCGCATAGTCTCCTGCCAAGACCATCGCGCTGAACTGCTCCGGCGCCGCCAGCATCCCTTCTTCACTACTCTCATAGCCTGCCCAAGTCGTTTGCAGGGTTCCAAATCCGTGGGCAGCCGCCGCCAAATTGAAGCCGTAGATATTCTCCGGCCGGAACCAGGCCGAGGCCACCGGCTGAAAGCCCTCACGCTCCCACAGCATCAAAGAAGACATGAACGGAGAGGGCTTGGGCTCCGCCTTATAATGCCAGTCCGCCACAAACGCCCCCTTGGGAATGACTGCCCGCCGCGCCGCCGCTTCCTCCGCGTTATCGCCCAGCGCCGCATCCACCGCTTCGCCGGGGGCCAACCCCTTGTCGCCCCACAGCATCATCTGCACTCCGTGCCGCTTCGCAATCTCGCCCAGCATCGGCACCTGAATCTTCCAAAGCTCCGTCACCAGCTTCGGATCATGCGGGAAGCCCAACATATCCACCTCGTCGAGTCCAAAGTGGATCGTCTTCGCTTTCGTCACCGAGATCACTTCGTCCCACAGCTTGTTGAACAGCTCCTTCACCCTGGGCTTGCGCGGGTCCACCGCATAGGGAACGTCCGGGTTGAAAACAATGTCCTGGTTCGCCTTCCCCGCAAACAGCCACTCCGCGTGGCCAAAGCTCTGAACCAAAGGAATTGGCTCAACCCCCACGCTCCGGTACCAATCGCAAAGCGCCGCCAGATCGGCCCGCTTCATCGTGATCCCGCCCCGAACGTTGGGCAGGCATTCCCACGCCGTCCGCTCGCACTGCAAAACCACCTTGTTAAATCCCATCGGCAGCAGCACGTTCGTCCAGAGCTTCTTGTGGAACGCCAATGCCTTCGGCCCCACAAATAGATGAACCCCGCGCCACGCCGTCGCCGGAATCTCTTCCAGCGTCCCCGTCGGTAAAACCAGCTTCCCATTCGCCACAAAGGCCAAGAGCGCCACTCGGCGCGCCACCCGCTCAACCGGCGTCATCGGCCCCAGCGCCACCTTGATCGCCGTCGAACTGATCGAAAGCCGATAGCTGTCCACCGGCGCGTCCTCCTGCCGCGTTACTAAGATCTTTAAAGGTCCCACTGCCACCGGCGTCTCATCGAACCGCCGCGCCAACCCCGCTAGCGCTTCCTTTCGAAACGCTGCCGCATCTCCTGCCCCGGAAGCCAACCCCACCAGTACCGGCTTCGTAAAGTCCAACGTGCTCGCCGTGGGTTTCGGAACCAGCGGCATCCTAGGTCCCCCCGCCGCCACCGCTCCCTTCAACGTCCGCGTGACCGAGCTCAACTCAAGATCCTGGGCGGGTGAAATCGGTTTCGGCGAAAGATCCAGTTCGAATCCCACCTTCGCCGTCGCCCCCGGCTGAATCTCAATCCCCATGGCCCCGAGCCACAGGTAATCCCGACCCTCCGCAAAGTCCTGGCTATACCCCCGGGCGTCGAACAACGCCAACTTGGTGTCCAAGCCCCGGATCCCCATCTTCCCAACCGGCGCCTCAAACTCAAAAGAAGAGGCATCGCCCCCATACCGCCGCTCCGCCATGTCCGACTTGGACCGATACACCCCCGGCGCTAACGACCGAACCTTCGCCCCCTCCACCTTCAAGGAGCCCTTCTCAAACGCCGGCGCCCAAATCAGCCCCGCCGTAAGTTCCACATTCGCCTGCTTCTCCCCCTTCCAAGTGAACTCGTAGCTGCAAACCAACCGAGTCCCCTCCCGATGAAAAACCCCCGATCCAAGGGCCCGACCATCGGCCCCCACAAATCGCATCCGAACCGTGTCCGCATCGGGCCGCTCGATGGTCTGAGTGGTGTAAGTGGAAGAGTAGTACCCCTTCGTCCAGCCCGGCTCATAAAACTGAAACATCGACTTCCGAACCACCGGAACCCCATTCATCGAAACCGAAAGCCCCGCCCCCGACTGGTAGTCAAAAGAAATTCCCGAGGCCCCCACTGCCCCCGAAACCAACCATCCCAACCATCCTGCCAGCACCATCCCAAGAGCTTACACTCCATCCGTAGCATGGTCGTCTCGACGGTGGCTCCCCTTGCGCACTCAGTACCAAGCATTGCCGCACGCAAACACCCAGCCCCCGGCAGGGGTAGTCGCGGTAGGCGTCCCGCCCGTGAAACCTTTCCGCACTCACGCCTTCTCCAATCGCCTATTCGTCTCCCGGCGCAAGCCGGGAGACGAATCTCCAAAATCTCCTCCCTTTGAAGGGAGGCCGGGAGGGATGATCGCAAACAGAGCGCCCTGGTTCCAGATCACAACGCCAATGACACGACTCAAGCCCATTCCGACCCGCGATCCCGACGGAGCGCACTCAGTACTTCGCACTCACGCACTCAAAAATCCGGGCCGCGGGAGGGGTCCCGCGCTGAGCGCAACCGCCCAAAGAGTGCCTTCACCAAAAACCGCAATCCCTCACCCACCGACGCGAAGCGTGTAGCCGGGACCAAACCGTCACGCAGTTCCTTTTCGCATTTCGCACTCCCAGAGCAAGAGAATCCCAACGGGATTCCGTAGGCGAGCGAAGGGTTGGAGGCGCAAAGCGACTCCTACCCTGGTAATCCAGGAATGCGCATACCCAACCCCAACGGGGTTGCGTCTTACACGCCTCGGCAAAAGCCAAACAATCTACTCGGCGGCCAATTCTAAACTGCCCCGATCCGACCACCCCAAAACCTCGCCCACCTCTCGCTTCCCCTCTCGCCCCGGGGGTGAGGGGCACGCTACCGACACCTCAAAAAAGCCTCCCGAATATCTCCAACCACCTCCCATCCATCCCCCAACGCCCCCATAAAATCCCTCTTCTGTCCCTCGTCGCCAAAGAAGAGCCGCGGCCAAGGGCTATCGAGGGTGGCAAGCTCCGAAACAATCAAAGCCGCCCATCCCGATTGAAAAGCTTCCCGACCAACCGAGACCACATGAGAATCAGGTGATCGACACTCATCCAACCCGAAAGTATCCTCGGCCAAGCCTCCGGGCCTCGGAATTTCCCTTTGTGTGGCCTTCGCAAAGAGCGCTCCTTGGAGAAACGGACCATCAGCAAAACGTTCAACTCCGTACCCATGTAAATCGTGAATGGATCGCCACACCTCTGGCGGCGTCCCAAGTAAGGACAACGCGAGTGGCCAGCCCACCGCCTCAAGGAAACGGGAGGTGACCCAAAATCCTTCGCGACTCCAAAATTTCTTCCCTTCCGCCGTCCAATCGCCTCCCGGATCAAACCCGATCAGAGTCAAGCAGAAAACATCCTCAATCTTGCGGTCAACCACAAAGCGCAGCATTTCTACACGTCCTGGGAAATCAACTTCCCACCCCTCGAATGATAATCGCGAACCTCCCCCAATCCGAGCCCCAAACAATCCCCTTCCAACCCACCAAATCCGGCGATAACCCGTTCAATATCACTCAGGACCTCCTATCTGCCACCAAACCATGCCCCATTCCTAGTCCCTCGTCTAGTCCCCTGTCCCTTGTCCCTTGTCCCTTGTCCCCTGCCCCCTGCCCCCTGTCCCCTGTCCCCTGCCCCCTGTCCCTAAAAGGGACAGTAACCCGCCTCCCCCTCAACCGTCCGACTCCCGTCGGAGGCATTCTATGAAGCATCGATTCGGACTCAGCGTGCTGGCTTGCACCTCAATCGTCGCCATCGCCGCTTTCTCCCTTGCCGGGGGACGTGTCGCCAAAACCACCGTCCACGGAATCGGATGGTTCAATTCGTTTGAGGACGCCAAGCAAGAAGCCAAGCGCACCGGGAAACCCATCCTGTTCCTCAGCATGTTCGGCAAGCTCGACGAACCCATGCCTTGCGCCAACGCGCGCACCCTCCGAGCCACGCTTTTCAAAGACCCCGAATTCAAAAAACTGGTGACCGACGAGGTTATTCCGGCCTGGGAGATGGTCCGCGCCGTCCCCCACATCACCATCGACTTCGGCGACGGCAAGAAGATCACCCGCACCGCCCGTGGCAACGCCTGCATGTACCTCTGCAATCCTGACGGCAAAGTCGTCGACGCCTACCCCGGCATCTATACCGCCAAAGACTTCATTCCGATGGTCGAAGAATCCGTCAAAGACTTGACCAAGGCAAATGCTGACGACGTCATCGCCTGGCACGGCAAACGAGGCAACTTCGTCCGAGCCGTCCCCTCAACCCTCAGCAAAATGGCCGTCGAGAGCCCGACCCTCAATGTCATGGGCGCCCGCCCGTCTGCCACCATCACCCCGCCAAAGGCCACGGGTGATCCAAGGCGGGATCTCTTCCTCCGCGCCGCGCGTGGCGTCAGCGACATGAGCCTCAACCCCATGTCTCCCGACCAAATCGCCGAGTTCGCAACGGGCGAACCCATTGCCGGACGATCCCCTGCCGATGTTGGCCAACTCATTCTCAAAGCCGACTCCCAGCAAAACGTAAATCGAATGCGCGCGGTCATCCACCTCTGGCTCGCCAGCGAAAAGACGCTTCTCACGCCCGCCGAGGCAAGGGATACCGTCCTGGAAACAATCCTGAAAATCCCCTACAAAGACCCATATTTCGGTCTGAAAGAGATCGAAGTTCCCGGAACCCCCAACTAGCTTGGGCCTTCGGTCCGATTGGGCTTGGCCCCCCGCCCAATCGGACTTACACTGATCGGCATGTCGTCGGATCAGACCTCGATTCAGCGCTTCCTCCAAAACCGCGCCACGCAAATCATCGTTACCTCCCAACTGCGGACCGGTAACGCATGGCAAATCGCCATCGGCATCGCATGTACGTTGATTGGTGCGGGCTTGCTGATCGCAGGACTGATTTCGGGTGTATTCGGCTTGAAGGTTGGCTCGATCGGTCCGCTCGTCGCTGGCGTGATCAATCTCGGCATAGGCATCGCTTTTCGACGGAGAAGTACGCCTGATCAAATTGAAGTCAAGCTTACGCCAGAGGCAAGGGGATTCCTTCAAGACCTCATGCGTCAAACCAATACCCAGTGGGGCTGTGGCACAAGCTGGGGAAGCCACCGAGCGTGGCAGCAAAGCAACTCGCCGCTCAAAACCTTTGCTGGTGAAAACTCGATCTTTCATCAGTTGGGCAAACACTGGGGCTTCATCCCCAAAACTCCCAAAGACGTCCTTCCGAAGCCTGTCCACGACATGCTGGATATCGCTTGCTTCCACTACAACCGCGTGTATGGCATTCTCGAATCTGGCAAAACCGATAGCGGCATCACCAAGGTAGCCAATACTGCCCGCGCCGGCGCCGATGAAGCGCTCTTTACCGTCCTGCACCACGCCGCCACCATGCACCGCTATCCCGAAACCACCGCATCCGCATCTCGCGATTGCGATGAAAAGATTCGCGCCCTGAAAGAAATGGCTGACGGCCTCGAAAAGATCAAGGTCCGCCCAACCTCCATCTCAGACCGCCTGGGCTATACCTCCGCCATGGACAGCGCCCTCGAAGAAATCCGCCTCGAGCAACTCGCAAGAGAAGAACTCCGCACCCATCGTTCGGACGATGAACAACACCTTCGAGACCGACTTTAACGATTCATTAAAAGGATGCCTCTATGGGTATCCCTTTGATCAAGGGGTATCCAATAGAAGCTTCGTTGAAGGCTGCGTCATAAAGAACGCCTGAGACTCGAAAACCGGCTCACTAGCCTTTTTCTTGACCTTGTGATAGTCCCCATTGGCGTCCAACCGCCAAGCCTTCACATTGTCCCGAAGACAGTTGTCCAAAATGTGCTCCCGAAGATGCCGCCGAAGGTCTTCCTGCTCAACCGGAACCAGCACCTCAATCCGACGATCCAAGTTCCGCCGCATCAAGTCCGCCGACCCGATCAACACATCAGGCTCCCCTCCGTTGTGGAAGTAGTAAATCCGACTGTGCTCTAGGAACCGCCCAACAATAGAGATGACCCGAATATTCTCACTCATCCCCACCACCCCCGGCCGCAGACAACAAACGCCCCGAACAATCAGATCCACCGGAACCCCCGCATTGCTCGCCTCATACAAGGCATCCACAACCTCCGGGTCTACCAGGGCATTGAGCTTAAACATAATCCGCCCCTGCCCCTTCTTCTTATGAATCTCAATCTCCCGCTCAATCCGAGAAAGAATCCCTTCCCGAAGATTGATCGGCGCCACCAGCAACTTCCGGTACTCAGTCTGCTTACTGAACCCCGTCAGATAATTGAACAACTCAGAGATGTCCTGAGTAATCGCCGGATCCTTGGTAAAGAGACCAAGATCGGTGTACAGCCGAGACGTGACCGGGTTATAGTTGCCGGTTCCAATGTGGGCATAACTCCGTATCCCCGCCCCTTCCCGCCTGACGATCAAACATAGCTTGCAGTGAGTCTTCATCTCCGCAAAGCCATAGGTAACATGTACCCCCGCCCGCTCCAACGTCCGCGCCCAAACCAAGTTGTTGCTCTCGTCAAACCGAGCCTTCAACTCCACCATCGCTGCAACCTGTTTGTCGTTCTCCGCCGCATCTAACAAGCTCTCCACAATCGGAGATTCACTGCCGACTCGATACAGGGTCTGCTTAATCCCAATAACATTCGAATCATGAGCCGCTGAGGCAACAAACCCTTCAACCGTTCGAAATGAATCGTACGGATGGTGAACCAAGATATCTCGACTGGCAATGGTCTCAAACAACTCTTCAGAGTTCGAAAGCTTCTCCGAGAGGTAGGCGGGAAAAGGATGAAATCGGAGAGCCGGACGGTCGATGCGGGAGAGCTGCCAAAAGACATCCATCCCAATCAACCCATCCACCACAAACACATCCTCATCGTCCAGCTTGAGGATGTTCATCAGCAGCTTGCGGATCCGCTTCGGCATCGTACTCGCGACTTCGACCAAAACTGGATCGCCAAATCGTCTGAGCTTAAGCGTCTCCTCAATCGTCGAGATCAAATCCGCGGCTTCTAGCTGCCGAATCTCAATATCCGCGTCTCGAATGACGCGAAAGATATGTGAAGCCACAACCTTGACCCCAGGAAACAGATACTTAAGGTTCTCCGCGATGATCTCCTCAAGCAAAACATATTCATGCTTCCGCCCCGGCAGCCGGACCGCGCGAGGGACGATGCTTGGGACCTTGACGCGAGCCAGTCTCAATTCCGTCGTTGCATCGCTTAACTCGATCACAAGATTCAGCGATCGATTGGAGATAAAGGGCACCGAGGGTGCGGGGTGCAGGATTAGGGGCGTGCAGAGCGGGAAAATCTCCTTCGTGAAGAACGCTTCAAGCTCTTTCTTCTGCTTGGCGTTCAACTCTGCATAGTGCCGAATCACAATCCCGCTTTTCGCCAATTGCGGTCGGAGGGTCTTCTCAAACACATCGCTCGCTCTCTGCCGAAGTGGCTGAGCCATGCGCGAGATCATTCCCAACTGTTCGTTGGGAGTCAGGCCATCGGGAGACTGCTCAAGAATTCCGCTTTCGAATTGCTCGATGAGCCCCGACACACGAACCATGTAGAACTCGTCAAGATTGGACTCGAAAATCGCCAGAAACTTGAGGCGCTCGAGAAGCGGATTGTGTTCGTTAATCGCCTCTTCCAACACGCGACGGTTGAACAGCAACCAACTAAGTTCGCGGTTGATATAGCGAGCGTAATCAGGCGGATTGGTGGGTTGAGGGGCCTTCACGGCTGTTGTCCCTTAATCTTGCCCTTCGCCATCTCCAAGATCGCGCCTTCCCGGACGCCGAACTCGCTGACGAATATCTCCCCCAATCCAAACTTATCCATCAATGCGTGATACACCATTGCGCCAGGAAGAAGGGTGGCGGCTCGCTTCGGCTTAACATTAAAGCGCTCGATAATCCTCTCTGTCGAAAGCCGCTCCGTTGCCCATATCAAATATTCGATCTCCTGGATAAAAATCCTCTTGTCACCATCCGGATGCAACGCTCTCCAAAGCCCGCGAGCCACTCCACCGCTGGCCAGCCCCTTGGGTTCAGCCACTTGCTTGACTTCACAATCTCGCAGAACCGAAGCAATGTAGTCTTGAGCACGTTTTTTCGCATCGGCATTGACGGGATTTTCAAGCCCAGACTCAGCGATCACTCGCCCGGTGCCCAGTCTTAGCGAAGTCTCTTCAATAATGGAATTCTTGTCGACCAGCGCAATCTGCGCACTACCGCCGCCGACTTCGAACATCAGGTCAGGCTCGATTTCTCTCGTATCCAGACGGACGCCGTAGAAGCTAAATTCAGCTTCTCGCTGAGGCGGAATGATATCGACGCTAACTCCCGTCTCCTGCTTGATTCGCTTGAGCACATCTTTGTGATTCTTCGCAGAACGCATAGCCTCGGTAGCAAAGACGTACAAGGCGTTCGCTTTTTTTCCACCGGCGACTTTTCGAAACTCTTTAACGGCACCGACCAACTGATCGATGTATTCCTTTGGGATTGTTCCCGCTTTCGCCACAACTTCTCCGAGGGGGATCCACTCGTTCATGTTGTCGATGCGCATTACGATGTCGCCGTCGGTAGCGCCAACCAATAAATGAGCGGTATTGCTCCCGATGTCGGCGGCTGCGAGAATCTTGGCCATTAGTTGATTGTAGATTGGTTGGCTCTAGTTCAACCGTCACGGAGTCAATTGCGAGGATTGACGGCTCTAAAATAAAGCATGAATCTTGACGATGCGATGGAGTTTGCAGCTAAAGCTCATCGGGGCCAGGTCCGAGATGGCGAGGCTCCTCTTCCCTACATCACCCACCCAGTCGAAGTCCTGATCAATCTTCGGTATGTCGGCGGGATTGAGAACCCAGACATGCAAACAGCGGCGCTCCTCCATGATGTGGTGGAGGAGTCTGGCACTACGTTTGAAGAGATTGAGAAACAGTTTGGGCCGCGAGTGCGGGATCTTGTGAAGGAACTTACACGAGAAGAGCCCACATCCGAACAGACAGCGGGGATGAGCAAAGACGAGATTTGGGAACTCCGTTCAGGGATGTTGCTGGGAGAGATATCGCAGATGAGTCCAACCGCGCAAACGATCAAATTGGCCGATCGCTTCTCGAACTTACGAGAAGCCCACCAAGTGAAATCGGGAAAGAAGTTAAAGCGTTACGCCAAGCAATCTGAGAAGATTCTGGAAATCATTCCCAAGGCGACTAACCCTGGCCTTTGGATGGCAATCAGACAGCTACTTGATGGCTAGTTGCCACAAAATCCGGCTCGATCTAATCGGCCATAAGGCCCATTGGTTAAGAAATGAAGAAGGCGAGTCGGCATGTTTTGAATCTAAATTAGTGTTATTTCATCTAGTTTTTAGAGGTTAGTACCGGAATCGACCGAAAACAATGCTAGGATGATAGACGTGGAGATGAACACGCCACCGGATAACCTTCGAACGGTCCAACGACCGCGGTTGTCGGTTGTTGGTCTCGTTCTTCTCGTCGTGCTAAGCATTATTCTCGGCCTACCGTAGCCGGGACAGGGTGCTAAGCACAGCAAGCCTTCCCGGACTCGAAAATCCGGGAAGGCTTTTTTGTTTGTAAAAACGAAAGGGCGCCGACAATGCAGTCGGAACCTGGCAGCTCCAAAGACGGGGCATAGCTACAGGAGGACTTAACGACGTGCGTTCAGGCGCAAAGATAGTAATGGAAGCTCTCGTCCGTGAGGGCATCGACACGATCTTCGGATATCCCGGAGGCGTTGTCCTGCCGCTTTACGACGAAATGCTGAATTGGCCCCAGGTGAAACACGTCCTGGTGCGACATGAACAATGTGCGGCCCACATGGCCGACGGCTATGCCCGAGCAACCAACAACGTGGGAGTTTGCCTTGCCACGAGTGGTCCCGGCGCGACGAATTTGGTGACTGGAATTGCCAACGCAATGATGGATTCGATTCCGATGGTCGCGATTACCGGCAACGTGAACACGTGGGCCATCGGAAAGGATGCGTTCCAAGAGACCGACATCCAAGGCATCACGATTCCAATCACGAAGCACAACTACCTCGTGACCAACGTTGACGACTTGCCCGGCGTATTGGCAGAAGCCTTCTATCTGGCGAACACCGGTCGTAAAGGTCCTGTGCTTGTCGACATTCCCAAGGATGTCTTTACAGCTATGACAGACAAGCCGTTCCCGGAAACGGTGACTCGGCGAGGCTACGAAATCCCCGGCGCTCCTGCCCAGGAACAGGTTGATGAAGTTGCCCGATTGATTGCGGAGGCTAATAAGCCAGTGATCATCGCGGGACAGGGCGTTCTCGCTTCTGGCTCAATGGACTTGCTTCGTGAGCTTGCTGAGAAGGCGCATATCCCCGTCATCAACTCGCTGTTGGGTCTGGGCAGTTTCCCGCGCAACCATGAATTGTCCCTTGGAATGATGGGAATGCATGGCGAAGCCACCGGCACGCTGGCGGTTCAAGACGCTGACCTCGTGATGGGAGTTGGCATTCGCTTTGATGACCGACTGACCGGCGATACCAATACCTTTGCAAAGAACGCCAAGATCGTTCACTTCGACTTGGACCCAAGCGAAGTCGGAAAGACGGTCACTCCGGTTGCATGGGTGATTGGCGATCTTAAATTGGGACTGGAAATGCTGGTCCCCATGGTTGAGCCCAAGCGACATGACGAGTGGGTAGCTCAGGTCAAGGGTTGGCAAGAGGCCTATCCGCTGGTGGTTCCGGAAGGCAAGTTCCTCTCCCGAACTGTCTTGCGCGCTCTGAATGAGCACACTAAGGGGCAAGCCATTGTTTCAACCGACGTCGGACAGCACCAAATGTGGACGGCTCAGTTCTACAAGGTCATGAAGCCGTATCACTTCATCTCTAGTGGTGGTCTCGGAACTATGGGCTTTGGATTCCCTTCCGCAATGGGCGCCAAGTTCGCTAAACCGGACTCTGAAGTTTGGTGCGTGGTGGGCGACGGCGGCTTCCAGATGACTCTGCAAGAACTCCAGACCGCAGTTGAATATGGCGTGAAGGTCAATATCTGTTTGCTGAACAATGGCTACCTGGGCATGGTTCGGCAGTGGCAGGAGTTGTTCTTCGACAACCGCTACAGCAGCGTCCAAATGGGTTCTCCAGACTATGGCAAGCTTGCGGACGCCTATGGAGTGAAGTTCTTCCGTTGCACGCGAGTTGAGGATCTCGATGAGACTCTCCGGCAGGCGCGCGAATTCGATGGACCCACCCTTTGCGAATTCGTCGTTGAAATGGAAGAGAACGTCTATCCGATGGTTCCGGCTGGAAAGGACAACAGCACGGTCATCATGGATCCCGATCTGCCTAAGCAACCGGCAGGAGCAACCAAGTGAGCCAGCAACACACCATCACCGCGCTCGTTCAGAACGAGGCGGGAACCATCAACCGATTGGTCTCGATGTTTCGTCGACGCGGTGTTTCTTTGGCTTCGTTCAATGCGGGGGATTGCGAGCAGGAAGGATATTCTCGACTCACACTCCTCGTCGACGGCGATGAATCCATGCTTCATCAAACGCTAAAGCAACTTGTGAAGCTCATCGATGTTGTAGAAGTTGAAGACTTGGCAGCGGATCACGGAATTCAGCGTGAGCTAGCGTTGATCCGAGTCGATCCAAATTCAAGCGAAGTCGAACACGTCAAGAATCTGGCCTCCGAGTTTGAAGCCAAGATTCCGAAGGAAACGGCGACGAGCGTCTTTGTTGAATTCACGGGGAATCCGAAAGACATCGAGAAGCTAATTGGGGCGCTAAAGCCGTACAATGTTGCGGAAGTTGTCCGAACGGGCCTAGTCGCGATGCGAACGGATTCGGTCTAGCCTTACGATGGGTTTGAATGTGGCTGGCGCACTCGTTACGGACTCAACCGTATACGGAAAAGCGGTTTCAAAGGAAAAACGAGTGCAGCCAGACCTCCTTGACGTTAGCGTTTCGCTCATCTGTGCGTCCCAGAGTATGGGAGGCACCGAACAGATCGTTCGGCTGCTCGCAGCAGGGCTTCATGAGAGGCGCGCAAACGTCAATCTTGTGACGATATCGTCATCCAACGCTCAGTGGCTATCCACAAGCGGAGTGGATGCAAAGCCTGAGCCTCTTCTTGAAAGCGGCGCGGGTATTCGAAAGCAGATCCTAGGATTAAGAAACACATTCAGGCCCCTTCGCAAGTCAGTCGTAAATATTCACTATCCGACATGCGACATCTACCGGAGTCATATCTTGGCACTAAGGCTCGCGGGATGTCGGCGCATCATTGTGTCGCTACATCACCCGAATCTGGAATTCGGTCATCGGACCGCTATGAACAGAAAGATTCTTGGTCTTTGCGAGCGCATCGTGGTTACCACTCGGGCAAATCGAGATTTTGTTGCTTCGAACGGAATTGCTTCCGACGACAAGATAACTATCGTGGCGCCCGGAGTACCTGATCAAACTCAACTCGATCAAAACGTTGCCCGAGAGAAACTAGACCTTCCCAAAGGAAAGTTTATCGTAGGAGTTTTGTGCCGTCTGGAACCGGAGAAGAGAGTGAGAGAGGTAGTCGAAGCCTGCCGCATTGCAAATGCCGGTGGAGACGAGGTCTTCCTTGTTATCGCAGGCCAAGGAACTCGATACGACTTTATTCGTGAACTGGCGACCAAGGCACTGGGCGATAAATTTAAGATGGTGGGCTGGGTTGAGGACGCCAACGTCTTCTACTCGGCCATTGACGCATACGTGATGCTTTCGGAGTTGGAGGGATTTGGTCTTGCCTATGCAGAAGCCGCGTTGCACGGGGTTCCGAGTATCGGTTGCCGCACAGGGGGTACACCCGATGCGATTGAGCACGGAGTTACCGGTTTTCTTGTAGACGTTGAAAATCCCAATTCTGCCGCCGGAGACTATCTTCGCTCTTGGATGAATTCAAGAGAGACGTTGAGGAAGATGGGCGACGCAGCCCGAACACGAGCTTTGGAACACTTTACAGCAAGTTCGCTGCTCAGCGGATACATGCAGCTTTACGACAAAAAACATAACAAATAACCGCCAGAAACAAAGAGGTTTGAGGCGAAGGAACAGCAATTAGAAATGGCAAAAATTTATTACGAGAAGGACGTCAATCCCGAACTCATCAAATCTCTCAAAGTAGTCATCATCGGCTATGGCAGTCAGGGACACGCCCACGCGCTGAATCTGCGCGATAGCGGAATCGACGTTCGAGTGGCACTTCACCCGGACAGTAAGTCGATTGAAAAAGCCAAGGAAGCAGGTCTGGAGGTCATGACTGTGCCCGAAGCAACCAAGTGGGCGGATGTCATGATGTTCTGCACCCCGGACGTTCCGATGAAAGGCATCTATGAAGAGGGAGTTGCGCCAAACCTGAGAGCCGGGCAAACCCTTCTCTTTGCTCATGGTTTCAACATTCACTACAAGCTGATTACCCCTCCCACCGATATCAATGTGGCAATGGTCGCACCCAAGGGTCCGGGACATCGGCTTCGCGCGGAGTTTGTGGGCGGAAACGGGATGCCCTGCTTGGTAGCCGTTCATCAAGACGCTACGGGCGATGCGAAAGATATTGCTCTGAGCTACGGTTGGGGAATAGGTGGCGCCAAGGCTGGAATCCTTGAGACGACGTTCAAGGAAGAGACCGAAACCGACCTGTTTGGCGAACAAGCCGTTCTTTGTGGTGGAATCTCCGCATTGATCAAAGCCGGTTTTGAGACACTTGTTGAGGCTGGGTATCAACCAGAAGCAGCCTACTTTGAGTGCCTGCACGAGACCAAGCTGATCGTGGATCTTCTTTACGAAGGCGGTTTGAACTACATGCGCTACTCCATCAGCGATACTGCCGAGTGGGGCGACTACACGGCAGGGCCACGAGTTATCAACGATCAGAGCAAGAAGGCGATGCGAGAGCTTCTCACCGAGATTCAAGACGGCACCTTTGCCAAGACTTGGATTGAGGAGAACGAGAATGGTCGTCCCCGCATGAACAAGTATCGCGAAGAGGAATCCCAGCACCCGGTTGAGAAGGTCGGTAAGGAACTCCGAGCGATGATGCCATTCATTAAGGCTAAGTAGCCTTACGATGGCAGAGCCCCTCGTACACTTTCAGGACGCGACGGTCATCCGAAATGGCCGGACCGCTCTCTCCGGCATCAATCTTAAAATCGATGCCGGAGAGTCGGTCGCGATCCTGGGCCCAAATGGGAGCGGCAAGTCCTCCATGGTCAAGGTCATGGCGGGCGACTTGCGAGTGTATGCGGGAAAGGGCGAAGTGACCATTCGGGGACTTCGCCGCTGGAATCTCTTTGAACTCCGATCGATATTAGGAATCGTTTCCAACGATCTTCAAACAGATTGTAAGGGCTCGACCAAGGGCTTGGATTTGGTTCTCTCGGGCTACTTCGGCTCCTATGGATCCATTCCTCTTGAAAAAGTCACGCAGGAAATGGTGGAGCATTCCAAGTCCTGCCTTGATATGGTCGAGGCAGGATATCTAGCGGATCGGAGTTTCGAAGAGATGTCCAGTGGCGAGATGCGAAGAGTGATGATTGCTCGAGCGCTTGTTCATGAGCCCCAAGCGCTTCTTCTGGACGAACCTACCACCAGTCTTGATATGCGAGCGTCGCATGAATTCCTAGAAACCGTTAGTTCCCTTGCCAGACGAGGGACGGCCGTGATTCTAGTGACGCACTACTTGGAGGACATCGTCCCCGAGATTGGCAGGGTCGTGTTGCTCAAAAACGGGAAAGTCTTCTGCGATGGTCGGCGAGACGAGGTGCTTTCAGAGAAGAATATATCGGAGCTTTTCGATATGCCCGTGAAATTGACAGGAAGCAATCGAGTCCACGCCACGATCTCTATAGGCGAGGGTGAGGATTGAAAAGCCGCCCTTTGCTTCTGGCAAAACTCTCGATGGTCAACTTGGCCATGCTCCTTACGGTGTTTCTTTGCGGCACATGGGTCGCTGAAAGAACCAGTCTGACCACGCTCATCGGCTACACGCCTCAAGCGCAGTGGCTACTCCCTTCTGCCCTCCTGATCCTCGTCTGTGGGTTTAAGAAGCAGAGGCGACTCCTCGCATTGAACATTCTGGGATTTCTGGTGCTTGGTTGGCTCCTTCTGGGCTTTACCGTTCCAACAGGAAGGGCCCGCGAAAACAGTCGGGCGTTTAGTCTGATGACTTACAACATTCACCATGGAGACGGGGGCTGGGATGAGATCCAAAACCTCATCAAGAAACGAAAACCAACGGTTTTCTGCCTTCAGGAAGCTAATGCAGTGGGCAGGTACGGTTGGCCGGTAACGGAGGTCTCTGGCTACCATTTGGTGCGAGCCGGGGGCCTGGTCATTGGCTCACGCTTGGCGATTCTGGACTCCAGAGTTGTCTCCCTTGCTCCTGGTACCGCCGACGCGTTGGAAGCGACCTTAGCCAATGGAATCACAGTCGTCACCGTTCAACTCAAATCGTTTGCCGTGGAAAGGGTTGCCAAAAAGAACCTTGGCAGCGTCCCCGGTCACTTGAATAACATTGCGCTTATCCACTCTCGACAAGCGGCCCGATTGGTCGAGAGCTATCAGCACAATCCAAACGTCGTGATTTGCGGTGACTTCAATGGACCTCCTCGAGGCAGCGTCTATCGAAGTCTTACAAAGTCATTCAACGATCTCTTTGCTCAATCTGGCTGGGGGCCTGGGTACACCTATCCCAGTTCGCTTCCCCTTCTGCGCATCGACTACGCATTCTCTTCGGGGTTGGCTCCCGTCAGCGCCGAAGTCATCGACTCGCAGCTCTCCGACCACCGACCGGTGATCTTTGAGCTCCAACCACGTTAATCATCATGTTCGATCCAAAACACAAATCAAGAGTCATCTCGGAAGGGGCCGATAAAACCGCCAACCGAGCCATGCTGAGAGCCATGGGCCTGGGGGACCAGGACATGCTTCAGCCTTGGGTGGGCGTTGCCACGGTATGGAGTGAGGCAACCCCCTGCAACGTCAATCTCGATGTCCAGGGCCTGGCAGTGGCAGAAGAGATTAAGAAGCACGGCGCGACCCCTCGACGCTTCAACACCATTTCCGTTAGCGACGGAATTGGTATGGGCCACGAAGGCATGAAGGCATCTCTGATCTCGCGCGAGGTTATTGCAGATTCGGTCGAGCTTATGATGCGCGCCCACTGCTACGACGGGCTGGTGGGAATTGCCGGTTGCGACAAGAGCCTTCCTGGAATGTTGATTGCCATGGCACGCTTGAATGTCCCGAGTGTCTTCCTTTATGGAGGCACGATCATGCCGGGCAAGTACAAAGGCAAGGACGTGACGATTCAGGACGCTTTCGAGGCGGCCGGCGCATACGCGGCGGGAACGATCACCGCCGAGGAATTGCACGACATCGAGTGCGCGGTTTGTCCGGGCGCAGGCGCCTGCGGTGGGCAGTACACGGCCAACACGATGGCCTGTGTGGCCGAGGCGCTTGGAATGGCAGTCTCGGGCTCCAGCGGTCCTCCTGCCGAATCTGAGGACCGAAATGGTTACCTCAAGCAAGTTGGGGAGACAATCGTCAATGCGCTCAAGAGTGGCATCTTGCCGCGAGACATTCTGACCAAAGAAGCGTTTGAGAACGCGATCGCGGTTGGCGCAGCTACGGGAGGATCGACCAACGTCGCGCTCCATATTCCAGCGATTGCGAATGAACTTGGAATCGAAATCACCCTAGATGACGTCCAACGAATTTCTGAGCGGACGCCTACGCTGGCTGACCTTCGACCCGGCGGACGATTCGTTATGCTCGACCTCTACAATGTCGGTGGCGTTCCTACGGTTCTGAAAGCGATGCTGGATGCCGGCTGCCTGCATGGCGACTGCATGACGGTCAATGGCAAGACTCTCGCCGAAAACTTAAAAGATGTGGTGATTCCGGCTGGTCAAGAGGTGGTTCGGACCAAAGACAACCCGGTCTCGCCAACCGGGGGCCTGGCAATCGTTCGAGGGAATCTGGCCACCGAGGGTGGCGTGATCAAAACGGCCGGCGTTAAGAAGCTGGCTCACACCGGTCCGGTACGCGTTTTTGATTGCGAAGACGACGCCATGGCTGCGGTTCAGCGACAAGAGATCAAGCGAGGCGACGTGGTGGCGATTCGTTACGAAGGCCCTAAGGGTGGCCCTGGCATGCGTGAGATGCTCGGCGTGACGGCGGCGATTGTAGGCCAGGGATTGGGCTACGATGTTGCGCTCCTGACCGATGGCCGCTTCTCTGGTGCAACTCGAGGTTTGATGGTCGGGCACGTTTGTCCAGAGGCGATGGATGGTGGCGCGATCGCTCTGCTTCAGGATGGCGACATTGTAACTGTGGACGCTGAGAAGGGCGTTCTGAGCGTCGATCTGAGCGAGGCTGAGTTGGAAGCTCGACGAGCGGCTTGGAAGCCGATTGAACCGCGGTACACGACCGGCGCGCTAGCGAAGTACGCAAGGTCGGTAGGTCCGGCCAGCAAGGGCGCGGTTACTCGATAAGGACCAGTCATCCACAAGCTACGGCACGTGGATGACTCTCACCTTGTCTTCGGCGAGGTATGGACGGAGCCTCTCGGCAAGTTTGGGCAGGTTGTGACTGGGCACCATCGGATAGAGATGGTGCTCCAAATGATAGGCGAGAGGTAGGAAGAGCTTTGGCAGAATACGTCCTCTGACCGTCCATGCATGGGTGATTTGGTCATCTTCGAAGTGCTTGTGCGGCAAGTGAACGGCAAACACCGGATAGAACCAACTGGCTATTCCCACCATGAGGACGTAGATCAGCACGGAATGGGTGAGTGGCCACACCAGCCACCCCAACACCAAGGCCAGGAAGGGTAACAAGGCTTCCGCAATAAGCCATCGCCTTTGAATGGGCATTCGTGCCGCCTTGTTCCAAGACCATAACCACAACTTGGGCAAGAACGTCGGTCCGCCAAGCAAGACCTTCCAGATGGGCTCATGGGCAGCTCTTCCCTCTAAGTCTTCGTGGCCTGGAAACACCTTGTGGTGGAAGAGATGGGTCATGCGGTAGGCGTGACCGCTTTCGAGAATCGGCACCGCAAGAAAGAACAGGAGCCACTCCGTCATTCGACGACTCAGTCCCAGGCTTCCATGCAGGACGTCGTGCGTAGAGGTACTGGTGGCTGAAAACACCAGGACCAGGCTCAATCCCGCCAGCCAATAGCTGTTTAGATGAAGAGTTATTAAGCAAATAAGACCCCAGAAGGTGGGCATCACCACCGGTTGCCATCGTTGCCAGACATTCGTCTCCAGCAGATCGGCTCCGAGTTGATCAATCTTCGGCAGGTTTGAATTGCTCATACTCCCAAGTTTCAATAATAACTGAAATCATTGAAATACACAGAGACTTGGGCCTTTATTCGAGAAGATGTTTCAAAAGATAGTTGGATTGTCTAGAAACGAACGCGTGGTCTGCACGCGCTCTAATTCGTCCCACCTGCGCTGGCTAACTCCTTCTTCATCCAGCCAATAGGTCTGTGCATCCGGATAAGCAAGGAGGATCGGCGAATGGGTGGCGATGATGAACTGGCACCCGCTCTTGATAAGCCAGTGGATTTCCTTCATCGGACCAGAAGACGAGCCGGGATAGGGCCGCTTCGGGTTCATCCAAGATGAAGGGGCTTTTGTCGTGAAAGCGGTTTTGCACGAGGGCGAGGAGGGCCTCTCCGTGGGATACCTGGTGCAGGGATTTGCCGCCATAGCTAGCGTAGATTCTCGAGCTTTCTTTGGCGTGTTCGTCGATTTACCGTTGCCCATCCGAAAGCTCGGTGGCAACGAAGAGCTTTATTGGGGCGGCAAACTGACGAGGCGGCGGAGTTCGTTCACTTCTTGGACGCCCAAAAGCCGACACTCCCCTGGGCGCATGCCCTTGAGGCGCAGCGGGCCGATCCGAATCCGCTTTAAACTTTTGACGGGAAAGCCCACTAACTCACACATCAGACGAATCTGCCTTTTTCGCCCTTCATGGATCGTAATTCGCAACCCTGTCGTGTTGCTTCGCTCTTCGGCGTGTATGACTTCTATCTTGGCGGGCGCGGTCCGGCGGCCCTCGATAAAGACGCCACGACGCAAATCGTTCAGCGCTTTGTCCGTTGGAATTCCTTCGACGATGGCCTGGTATTCCTTCTCGATGCCAAAACTTGGATGCGCCAGCCGGTGGGCGAGGTCTCCATCGTTGGTACAGAGGAGGAGCCCCTCGGTATCCATGTCAAGACGACCAACGGGTTTCAGTTGGACTCCATAGTCGGGAAGAAATCGAACGATGGTGGGGCGCTTCTGGGGATCGTAGAGGGTGGTGACAACTCCGGTGGGTTTGTTCAGCAGGACGGTGTAGACCTTGGCTGGAGCGACCGGGATTCCATCAACTCGAACATCGTCGGTATCGGTGACCTTGACGCCCATTTCAACGACGAACTCGCCGTTGACGGTAACTCTTCCCTCCACAATGAGTTGCTCAGCCGCCCGTCGGCTGCAGAGGCCGGCGTGGGCGATGTAGACATGCAGACGCACCGCCTCATCTTTGGCAGGAGCGTTAGTCTTTCTTTCAGAAGTACGAGGAGCGCGAGGCATAGAATCGGGAGCGCTTGTTTTTGACTCGAAGCACGATGACTCCGGCCAGAAGGGCACCCCCAAGGATACCGAAACCGGCCTTAGTGGTCGTAGTCCCTGATGAGGCTGCCACGTAGGCAACGTCTGCGCCGGCGAGAAGTGGTGACTTCACCTCCCATCCAGTGCCGTCCGTCAACGTCACGGTTCCAATCTCTTGCCCAGAGGTTATGGGAGCCGTAAGATTGGGGACGTAATCCGTCTTGATAGCGACTGGTGGCTCAGTGCCCTTCCTCGCGATATGAAAGACCTCGTTCTTGATCTTAGCGGGAATTTCTTTTAGCGAGCCGCTTGCGATAGGCGCTTTCGCAATCGTGTCACCCTTCTTGGCATACAGCGTGCGGTCGTAGTTCTTGAACGCCCAGTTGAGCATGTTTTGGTGATCGACCTGCCAGTCCTCGCTCTTGAGGACGACGGTGATCACTCGGTAGCCATTTCGAGTGGCCGAGCCGACGTAGCAACGTCCGGCAGGGATGGTCCAACCCGTCTTGATCCCGTCTGCGGTTGCATCCTTTGCCAACCACTTGTTGTGGTTCGTCAACAAAAGATCTTTGGAATCGCTGCTTCGCTCAATCGTCACCTTCTGCGTTTTCACGACAGCCCGGAATTGGTCATATTTCATGGCTTGGCGGGCGATTGTCGCCAAGTCTCGAGCGGAAATGGTGTGCTTGGGGTCGTTGAGTCCGTTGGGATTATTGAAATTGGTATGGGTGCAGCCGAGTTCTTTCGCCCGATCGTTCATCAGCTTGGCGAAGGCCTGAACAGAACCGCTAATGTGCTCGGCGACCGCCACGCATCCGTCGTTTGCACTCCGCAACATCAGCGCGTAAAGCATGTCCTTTACGGAGATCTTTTCACCTGGCTTGAGATGTAGGCTGGCCTCTTTGACCTCTTCGATGTTCTTGGGAGCAACAATGACGTCGGTAGGTAGGCAACGCTCGATCAGGAGCATGGCCGTCATGATTTTGGTGGTGCTAGCGGGGTACCGGGGAGTATCGGCGTCTTTTTCCCAAAGCACCTTCCCACTATCCGCGTCGATGATGATCGCGCTTTTTGCGGACACATCGAATGCGGAGGCGCCGGCCGCAAGGGCGGTGGCGGCGAGGATCAGTAGATTCCGAATCGTCGTCATTTCAACCGGTCTAAGGGATCATACCGCCGTTGTCGGAGATGCGCAACCCAAACCCCGGAATAAATACGGGCTAATCGTCGAATAGAGTCTTTGCCACTATATCGGCAGCGTCATCTCGCTCGGGATCGATCTCGGGGAGATCTTTCAAATCGTTGATCTTGAATTGGTGAAGAAACTCCTGTGTCGTTCCGTACAAGACGGGACGCCCCGGAACGGGTTTCCGGCCAACCTCGGCGATGAGCTTTCGCTCGACAAGCGAGCGGACACTGTAGTCGCTTTGAACGCCTCTGACTTGTTCCAATTCGCTCAGCGTGATGGGCTGCTGGTACGCGACGATGGCCAGGACTTCCATCAAGCTCTTGGATAGCCGATGTCGCTGGGGTTTCAAGAATGCGGCGATGACGGCGGCAAATTCTGGTTTGGTGGCGAGTTGGTAGCCGCCAGCCAGTTTGGTCAGTCGCAAACTTCCCCGCTCTTCCAGGCGTGCTTCCAGAACTTCTAGCCCCTGCTCAACCTGACCTTCCGTCACCTGCATGGCCCCAGCTAACGATTTGATGGTAGCAGGCTGGTCGGCGACAAAGAGTAGCGCTTCCAGAGTGTCAACGATCTGAGACATCGGTTACTCCGCCGTCGCCGGAACGGGAGTACTGTTTCGAGAGGCTCGGGCAAAGACGACATCTTCGCCTTCAACTCGCACCGCGGCCTGCCCCAACCGAATGAGTTCGAGAAGTGCCAAGAACCAGTAGACCGCTTCATAACGCGTAAACGGTTCTTCGATCATGTCCTCAAGATGCCGCCAATCCTCCGACAACGTTTGAAGAACGATTCGCATCTGCTCCGAGAGTGACTTTCTCGGCTTGCCGAGTGGCTTGATGGACTCGGGCTTAGCTCGGCGAAGCAGCTTTTCGAGCGCCTTCGCCAAGTCGCCGGGCGAAACATTGTCAAGGCTAACCGGCAGTTCGTACGGATCTGGCCCGGCTTCTACCGATCGGAAGAAAATCTGAGATCGCTCTTCGTGCCAGATTCTCAGCGACTCAATCGCCGTCTCGTATTCGTGAGCGGTGGGCGTGGGCAGTTCAAGCGGCTCGTCCAGTTCAGGTTCAGGATCGGGAACAGGCAAGAGCATCCAGGCCTTTCGCTCAATCAGATAGGCGAGAGCAGTTAAGGCGGCGGCGGCTTCGTCGAGGTCCGCTTCATCCAGGTTCACAAGGTAGAAGAAGTAAGCCTCGCAGATGGGAAAGAGCGGCACATCAAGCAGATGGACCTTGTGGTCACGCACACACTGAAACAGCATCGCAAGCGAACCATCAAAGGTCGGTGTGGTGACGTGGATTGGCGGAGGCGCGATGACGCCCAGCGAGGAGATGCTATTGCGCTCAGCTAGCTGTTGGCGGGGAGCCATGTTCTCGGTAAAGACGAATCCCGACCCTCGGGTGATTCAAAGATCTTGGTCAAGCGATCAAATCTGAAGAGATTTGGAGGTGCCGGGCGGATTCGAACCGCCGAATAACGGTTTTGCAGACCGTCCCCTTAGGCCACTTGGGCACGGCACCTCATTCGAAGCGTTATGGTACCCGAGGGCAGCCTGCGGTCCCAAGGAGTTTTTTGTTAGGATTGGAGGCGCCGAGCGGAATCGAACCGCTGAATGAGGGTTTTGCAGACCCTTCCCTTAGCCACTTGGGTACGGCGCCCAAAGTGTGGTGTTTATTCGCGGCCTGCGGCTCGGGAATAAACGCCCTCAAATTGGCGGACCATTTCGCCAACGGTGAACTTCTGTTCCACGATCTTGCGGCCATTGGCGCCCATTTGTTCACGAACGTCGTCATTGGCAAGCAGGTAGCTCACCGCTTCTGCAATTTCGTCAGGGCGAAGGTCAACGAGGATGCCGGTTTGTCCATGTCGAACAACCTCAGGGAGTCCGCCGACTCGCGTCGCAACTACGGCCTTACTCCGGGCCATGGCTTCCAGCGCGGCGATTCCAAATGTCTCGATGTGCGACGGCATCGTGCTCATGGTCATCGAATCAAGCAATCGGGGAACATCGTGGCGGATTCCAGTAAGGGTTACACGATCTTCGATGCCAGCGCTTCGAATGGCATCGTCGAACTCTTCTGCAAAGGGCTCTTCGACTTTGCCGACAAACATGATGTGGGCCTCTGGGTGGTCCTTGCGAACGAGCTTCATCGCCTCCACCATTTCAAGGTGTCCCTTTTCTTTGCAGACCCTGCCTACGAGACCGATGAGTCGTCGGGAATGGGGGATCTTGAACTCATCCTTGACAGCAGCCGGATCAGAAAGCGCAAAGTCTACGAAGTCGGTCCCGTTGTAGACAGTATCGACATACCGGTCCGGAACACCTTTTCCGTGGAGCATGCCACGGACAAAGTTCGAAACGGCAACCAGACGATTGGTGCCTCGCGCCAGGCGCTTGTAAATCTGATCGTTGTTCGCGATATGGACGCTGGTAACGACCGGAGTCCTTGAGAGCAAGCTGGCCGCATGACCGATGTAGGCAGCACGGGTTAGGTGCGTGTGGATTACGTCGATCTTGTGCTTTCGCGACTGATGGATCAGGTACAGCATGGTGCGATACCAGCCCGTACCCTTCATCATAGAGATCTTTGAAGGGATTTCCGAGTCTTCCAGAACGGTCGGAAGCCAACCCTTTGAAGGGCAAACCACTTTTACGAAGTGCCCCTTCTCTTGAAGCTTGCGGGAGAGGTGGACCACATGCTTCTCCGCGCCAGACGTTGCAGAACTCGAAATTACCTGCAAAATCCTAAGCTGCGACGGAGTTACCAATTCAACCTCACGCTTCCTGCGTTATTCAAAAGTCTACCAGACACCAACCATAACGGACGGTTCGCCCTAGGCTATTCGTTTCACCGCAAGACGATGTGCCCTCTATAACTCGTATAACATATCTATACAGAATGATTAAAGGTTCCGCTGAAAATGAAGACGACGAACAGCGGCAAGAACAAGAAGACGGTTTACAGGTAGAAACGAATAAGTTAAAGCGAGTCTTTCGCCACCGAGATTTTCGCCTCCTGTGGACGGGGGCGTTTTTTTCGTTCATTGGCAGCTGGATCCAAAATATCGCTGAGGGCTACCTGGTCTATCAGCTCACTAAAAGTGAGTACCTGCTCGGCCTCGTTTCCTTCTTCGGAATGCTCCCCGTCACCCTATTTGGCCTCTTTGCGGGAAGCTTAACCGATACTCTTAACAAACGTGTTCTCCTCGTCATCACACAATCAGTGTTTGCACTGAGCGCCTGCTTTCTGGCGGCGGCTACTTACTTTGGATTTGTCCAATATTGGCACATTGTAGTTGTAGCTCTAATTGTTGGAACGATGGGGGCTCTGGACATGCCTACCCGGCAATCCATCATCAGCCGAGTCGTTCCCAAAGAAGATCTACCGGTCGCCATTCCCATCAACGCGCTTACCTTCAATATGGCGCGCCTAGTTGGTCCCGCCGTGGGCGGTGTTTTGCTGGCTCTCTTTGGGCCGGCGGTGTGTTATTTTGTCAACGGCTTGAGCTTCTTCGCATTGATCTTCGCGGGGCTGGCAATCCGAGCCGACCTCAAGGCTACGGCCCGTGAGCCACAGCCTCTTAAGGATCTGATCTTTGAAGGCTTTCTTTATACAATCCGAGAACTTAGGCTACGGACTATTTTTGTCCTGGAGGCTAGCGTGGCGATCTTTGGGCTCTTCTATCTCTCCCAAATCCCGGCCATCGCTGACAAGCTGTTTCATCTTCCCAAAACTGGGCTTTGGGTCTCCTATCTCTCGGTCGGGATAGGATCCGTATCGGCACTTGTGACCGTTACGACACTTGCTGAAAAGCCGGTAAAGGCAACCTTGCTTCGCCTGGCGATTTCGATCATTGCGTTATCCCTCCTTTCACTCTCCTTCACGCAAAATGTCGTGCTGGGATATGTCGTATTTGCATGCCTCGGATTTGCGTCAGTGATGGTGTTCAACACGTGCAACACTCTTTTTCAACTCCTATCCCCCGAGCGACTCAGAGGACGAGTGTTGTCCATGCACGTTTGGGCGGTCTCCGGTTTGGGACCTTTTGGAGTGTGGGGCTTTGGCTTCTTTGCCGAGAAATATGGTCTGCGAACCGCTTTTCAGTTAGCGGGAGGAATTCTCGTTCTAGCAGCGGCATTTGCTTGGGCTTATCGCAAGGGCCTTGCAGGAGTGAGATAGGGGAGGGCACTCTGCCCTCCCGGTAGGTTGCTAGTTATTCTCTAGCTTGCACTTCTTAGCCATAAGCACCGTCCCGTCCCAATGCCCTTCCACCTCAGCCAACCGACCCGAGAGTTCAGTGAGAGCTCCAAAGAACTGCTCAGCGGTAATGGAGTTGCCTCCAGTCTGCCCCCGATAGCTGGTGTCCTCGGTCACATGAACCTGAATTACCGTACCAGGAGCCACGTTTAGTCCGGAAAACTCCGTAGCGACAACATTAAACGTCCCCGCACCGAAGTTCGGAAGGGAAGTGGCTCCGGTGATTTCCGCATTGTCTTCATGTCCACCGCCGCCTTGGCCGTCCTCCTTTTCTATCTTCACTTTGGTCGCACTCAGCGTATTTGTTCCCGCGTCGTACTGCCCCTCGACTTCAACATAGCCTCCTTCTGTCAAGGCGACAAAGAACTCTTCCTCACTCACAATGGCTCCCGAATGAATTCGGAACGTGGCGCCCGACGTTGTTACGTGAACGGGATCGCCTGCTGGAACAAAATCGTCCGCCTCAATAATGGACAGGTCAAAATTTCCAGATCCGGAGTCGATGGCGCTTGCGGTTCCGAAGGCTTCATCGTGGGACCCAGGCGCCGCATTGCCGGTAATCTTCACGCGTTCGGCGTTCAATCGAGTTGTTGTTGGGTCGAATGCGCCCCTCACTACGACATGCTGGCCATTGGCCAGAACCGGGTTCCCGGTTCCACCTGAACGGTGAATTTGGGTATCGAGCGAACATTGGACAACAATGCTTCGGCCTTCTTTCGTTAGTTTAAATGACTGATTGGGCGCGACCCCAGACAGATCACTAACCGAACCCGGATAGTTCGATCTCTCATGCCGTGATTCGTCGTTCAGAGAATTGTCATCGAAGATTGAGCCGATGGATGCGGTGACTTCTGTTCCATTATCGGTCCAATTTGAGAGATCAAAGTCGATGACGAGATCGTCGGTTCCGCTCCCAAAAGTGCGGGCAGAGAAACTGCTTGTCAGGGTCTTCTGACCCGAACTTGCCCCGGCAAAGATCCGGTTGAGACCTGTCGTTGCGCCAGTGGGATAGAGAACCAAGTTCTCGTCCAAAGTTACGTTGATTGAATTGTATTGGCCACTCAACCCGTCGTCCATCGAGATGAACTGAAATCGACGGCCAGTTCCATCTCGAAGGGTTTTCAGGTCCACTACTTCCCCACTAGAACTTGTGAAGACAACGGAGTTTCCACCTCCAACCTTGCCAACCGAGATCGCCTTGATGGTTACCCACACATGGTCATAACCGTTATTCAGATCATCGGTGATGTAAATTGCTGCGCTGCTGGAGGATGTACTTCCACCTCCCCCACCTCCGCATCCAGCAAATGCCAAGGCAGCTACAACCAAGTAGGCAATTCTAAGTAAACACTTCATCATTCAATTCCCCAATTTGCCTGACCGCCTTCGAGAGGCTGGCCATGGTCCGCGCGTAGGCGCTTAACTGGTTAAATACTGCGTGTTTCGCTCGATTGTTCGCCTAATCGTCTTTGAAAAACGCCCAGCATCTCTCGCAGGCGATTGGTAAACTCCCACTATGCCGCGTCGCGACGTCGATGAATGGCTGTGGCAAGTTGGGAACGAGCTACAGCGGTTGAGTGAAGAAATGGTCCGAACCCGACCCGCGATGGCGAGCGGCAAGGGCTGGGAACCTCGGGTTGACGTACTGGAAGATGCCAGCCGAATCCTCGTGAAAGCCGAGATCGCCGGTGTACGTGGCGAAGACATTAGCCTGCTCTACATTCCCGAGCGACACAGTCTTTTGATCCGTGGACAGCGCAACGACGACCGAGACACCGTAGTAGATAGGACTGGCTTTTACCAGTTGGAGATTTACTACGGAGAGTTTCAACGCGAGGTCCGGCTACCCGATATCCCGGTCATTGTTGACCAAATGCGTGCGCAGTATCGAAATGGATTTCTGCTCGTCATGTTGCCCAAGCAAGAACGGGTTGTCGTCACAAAAACGATTACCATCAAGAAGTCTTAATGTCTGAAGTCAAATTACCTATCGAAGACGAAGAATGGATGGACGGGGAAGAAAGCGAACCCCAGATCCAAGACGAAGGCGATCCTGAGCATCGTCCAGACGTCCCTTCCGAACTTAGTATTCTTCCCCTTCGCGACAGCGTGATCTACCCCATGCTGATCGCTCCGCTCAGCGTGGCCCGAGAATCTTCGGTTCAATTAATCGATGAGAGCATTGTCGGAAACAACCGAATCATCGGCGTGATCGCCCAGCGTCGGCCAGGCGACGAAGCGCCAGGATTCGACGATGTTTACGAATATGGTTGCGCGGTAATCATCCGGACCTTGGTCAAAATGCCGGACGCCGTCCGATTGATCGTTCAGGGCGTTCAGCGTTTCAAAATCGTCGAGCGACTACAGGAAACTTCCTACCTTCGCGCGCGAATCGAAGTTATCGACGAACCGGTTGTTCCGGAGGAACGCGCCGAAGAATTCGAAGCGCTTCGACGATCCGTGTCCGCGCTCTTTGAACAGGCAATACGACTGTCGCCCCAGCTTCCTGACGAACTTCGTACGCTCACTCAAGCAGTTCAAGAGACGAATGTGATGTGTGACCTTGTCGCCGCTCATATGACGCTGAGCCTCGAAGACAAGCAAAGGGTTCTCGAAACTATTGACCTTCAAGAACGACTGCGCGCGCTCCTTGAGATGCTCGGCAAAGAGGTACGCGTCCTGGAACTCAGCAGCAAGGTTCAGAGCGAAGTTAACACCGAGCTAAGTAAATCTCAACGCGATTATTATCTTCGAGAGCAACTTAAGGCCATTCAACGCGAGTTAGGCGAATCAGACGAACGCGGCGAAGAACTCGACGAACTCCGCGACAAGATCGATGCCGCCAATATTCCCCAAGAAGCGCTGAAAGAAGTAAATCGAGAATACGATCGTTTGCGAAGGATGTCTCCGGGCGCGCCCGAGTACACCGTAGCTCGGACCTACATCGATTGGATGATCGCGCTGCCCTGGACAAATTCATCGGAAGATAATCTTGACCTTCAAGAGGTCAAGGCCGTCCTGGATAGAGATCACTCCGGGCTGGACAAGATCAAAGAGCGGATTATTGAGTTCTTGGCCGTGCGCAAGGTGAAGAAAGACGGTAAGGTTCGGCAGCCCATTCTCTGCTTCGCTGGCCCTCCCGGCGTGGGCAAGACCTCGCTGGGTCGATCAATAGCTCACGCCATGGGAAGAAAATTCATCCGCATTTCCCTCGGTGGTATGCGAGACGAAGCGGAGATCAGGGGTCATCGCCGTACGTATATCGGCGCGCTTCCTGGTCAGATTATCCAGGGTATTCGACGAGCGGAAACCAATAATCCCGTCTTCATGCTCGACGAGATTGATAAGCTTGGAAATGACTTTCGCGGCGATCCTTCTTCGGCCCTTCTCGAAGTCCTTGACCCGGAGCAGAATGCCACTTTCCGCGACCACTACATAGACGCTCACTTCGACTTGAGCAAGGTGTTCTTTGTGACGACGGCGAACCGCCTCGACACGATTCCAGCGCCCCTTCGAGATCGAATGGAAATAATTGAATTAGGTGGCTATACCGAGGAAGAGAAGTTCGATATCGCGACCGCGCACCTGATTCCAAAGCAGGTTGAAGAGCACGGACTGCGTCCCAGCCAAATCCAGTTCAAAGACGAATCCGTTCAAAGGCTTATTCGGTTCTACACTCGCGAAGCCGGTGTAAGAAACCTTGAGCGCGAAATTGGAAGCGTTGTGAGAAAGGCAACGCGACTTTTTGCCGAAGGTCGTACCTCAAAGGTCACCGTCAATCAGAAATTCTTGGAGTCGGCCCTGGGCGCGCCAAGATATCTGCAAGAAGAAGTGCTTGAACGCGAATTGACGCCGGGCACGGCCATTGGTCTTGCCTGGACTCCGGTTGGGGGGGATGTCCTATTTATTGAGACAGCCAAGATGCCCGGCACCAAGGGACTAATCGTCACCGGTCAGTTGGGCGACGTCATGAAGGAAAGCGTGACGGCGGCTCTAAGCTACATTCGCTCCCATGCAGAAAAGCTAAAGATTCCGGCCGATTTTTACGACAAATCCGAGATTCATGTGCACGTGCCTGCCGGCGCCGTTCCGAAGGACGGACCAAGCGCAGGCATCACCATGCTGACTGCGTTAGCTTCTCTTCTCACGGGAAGGAAAATTAAGTCTCGCCTGGCAATGACGGGAGAAGTGACCCTCAGTGGGCAAGTGTTGCCCGTGGGCGGAATTAAGGAGAAGGTCTTGGCCGCGCACCGAGCCGGAGTTGAAACGCTCATCCTGCCTCAGCAAAATCAAAAGGACTACTTGGAAGACGTTCCGGCGGAAATTCGGGAAAAACTTCAGGCTCACTTCGTCAAGAATGCCGATCAGGTTCTGAAGTTGGCGCTCGAGAAACTCGCCAAGTGACGAAATGGCCCTTGAAACGCCGCTAGGAGGACGTTTTCTAAAAGAGGGCCGGATCCTCTTCTTTGGCCCGCCGCCCTGGTACCTGCAATTGATGTGGGGCACTTTGGCGGTGGGTGGCGCTTCCATTCTTTGGGGAACAATCTCCGTAGCGCGCGGGACAGGAGATCCGGTCTATTTTGGCTGGGTGGGCTTGATGCTTCTCTTTGCCGGATGCTGGGCGTTCGGCTCGCTTCAGAGGATCACCTTTGATATGCGAACGAAAACGTATCGACGGTGGCACGGTCCGGGATTCCTACCTCGACTTTACACGGGGTCTCTGGAAAATCTCCATTCGATGACTCTCATGGCTGAGCAACGGATGATGCCTAATGGCCGGTATGTCACATACCGCCTCGTGCTGCACTGGAAGAATCCGCGGGAGCCTTTGATGGTAGTTCAACAAGTCACGGCGCCACTGCCCGCTGGCGCGCCTTTAAACGCATCCGTACAAGGAATTGGGGCGGCGGGATGGGAGTATGCCAAGGCACTGGGGATTGGTTGGCAGGACATTTCTCACACCCACCAACCATGCCCCGTCTCCGTTTTTGCCTAAGTTCCAAGATGGCCGAGCACATGCTTGGCGATTTCGAAGTAAATGATCAAGCCTGTGGCATCGACAAAGGTCGAGATGAACGGTGCGCTCATGACGGCCGGGTCCAAACCAAAGCGCTTGGCGGTGATGGGAAGGAGACTGCCAACGCTGGTCGACCAAATGATAATGGCGGGCAGAGCCGCCCCCACGACCAAACTCAGATCCAGCGGAGCTCCCCAACCTAAGATCGGAACATTTACGAATGCCCGTAAGAAGCCAACGACGCCCAAGATAGTGCCCGAAATGAGCGCAGTCGCGATCTCTCGGCGCGTGACTCTCCACCAGTCAGTTGGCCGCACCTCACCTAGGGCGAGGGCACGCGTGATCGTGGTGGTGACCTGCGAACCACTGTTTCCTCCCGCACCGATGAGAAGGGGGATGAAGAAAGCCAAGGGATTCATATGGAGGTCGTCTCCGCCCTGGCCATAGTAACGAAGCACATTTCCGGTGAGGCTCTCCGCAACAAAGAGGCCGAGCAGCCACGGGACACGTCGTTTCACCAACTGCCATACACTTAAGGAGAGATAGGCCTCGGCGTCGCCCGAAACGGCGCCCATCTTGAGGACGTCTTCCGTGTCCTCTTCTCGGATAACGGTTTGCGCGTCATCACCCGTGAAGAGGCCCACCATCCTTCCGCGCCTATCCAGAACGGGCAAGGCATAGAAGCCGTAGCGAGCCATGCGGCGGGCAGCTTCTTCTGCCAGTTCAAATGCTTCGCATGTGACTGGCTCCTGATTCATGAGCTCGCCAGCCTTCTGGTCCGGAAGCGCTCGAATCGCTCGACGCAAGCTAAATACACCCAGCAGGTGACTGTGCTGATCGAGCACATAGATATCGTTGACCGTCTCGTACTTCTCTTCCGAAGATAGGCGGATGTCCTTCAGGACTTCGGCCATGGTCGTGTCGGGACTGACTTCGAAGAACTGCTCGGTCATGATTCGACCAACAGCGTCTTCGGGATACTCCATCAATCGACGGATTTCGAGAGCGTCTTCGGCGGGAATGATCTCAAGGAGGGCATCGAAACGCTCGGGACCTAGTTCTTCTCGAAGGTCCAACGCGTCGTCCATCGGAAGGATGTCCAAGTAGTGGGCCAGAGTCGTATCGGGAAGTTCCCGAATATAGGCGCGCGCTGTTTCCGTTGGCAGTTCAACGAGGATGTATCCGGCTTGCTCTGCGTCCAATGACTTGAGGACGACGAGGCCCTCGTCCAGGTCCAAACGTACAAGCGCATCGGCCAGATCTTCCGGTCGTTCGTCCGAGAGCTGTTCGCGAATCAGCGCTCCGTTTTGTGAGCGCGAAAGCGACTCTAGCTGCTCGATGAATGTTTGATCATCGCTTCGCATGGCGGCAGTCTCCTTAGTGTTTCTAGGGCGCATCTTGCAGGGACCCTAGAGCCTTGCGCCGCCGCACGTCATGTGAGACGGCCCCTTAACGTTTGGGAATGTCCATCTTGTGTAGGTGGGATAGTTTCACGGGCAAGTCAACGCCGGGGAAACCACCCCTATTGTGATGGTCGGCGTCAAAGAATGTCAACAGCGGTCGTTTTTTGTCCCAAATTTGATTCAACTGCGGGAAAACCTGGCTCGAATCGAGCGATTTTCTGAACGGATTCGCATAAATCGCCGTTTTTCATTGAAAATCGTGCGTTATCTCGTTCAACGGTATCATCAACAGTGCATGTACGAGGCCTTTGTCGATCACCTCAACCAGTCTCAACTCATCCCAACCGGCGCTCGTGTTCTTGTGGGTTATAGCGGCGGGGCAGATTCGACCTGTCTGGTTCACCTCATGCATCGTGCCGGGTTAGATTTCGTCGCCGGTCATTTACACCACGGTCAACGCGAGGAGGCCGATAAAGAGCTGGCTCTCTGCGAAGCCTTTTGTCGAGATATCGACGTTCCTTTCGCCTCGGGTCGTGCCGACGTTCCTCGGATCGCGGCGGATCTCAAAATCGGATTAGAAGAGGCCGGTCGGCATGCTAGATACTCTTTCTTCAATCAGGTGTCATTTGGCCTGCACTGCAATCTCATCGCAACCGCCCACACGCGTACCGACAACGTTGAGACGACCATTCTCCATCTGGCGAGGGGTACTGGGATGAGCGGCTTGGCAGGCATTTCCTCCAAACGAGACAACATCGTTCGCCCGATTCTTCCGTTCAGTCGCGAGGAAACACGTGCATATTGCGATGAGCATGGCCTTTGGTATCACGATGATCCTGCCAACGAAGACTTTGCCTTCTCGCGCGCTCGGGTTCGGCATCGCATCCTTCCCGAGCTTCGATCGATCAATCCTGGTGTCGAACAGGCCATCGCAAGACTTTCCGAGATAATCGACGAAGAAGATCGATTTCTCAATGGCATGGCAGCTGCCGCGCTCGAACAAAGCGAACTTGACACCAACGGGGCTCTGAGTTTCTTGACCGAGGATTGCGAAGCTTCCTTTGACCGAAGTCGACTCGCTTCGTTGCCTCCGGTCCTTTTCCGCAGAGCCGTTCGGCTTGCCGTTCAGGCGTTGGGAGCCGGTTTGTCTCGCGAACAGACTCTCCTTGTTGAATCTGGCGTTATCTCGACAGAAAAAGGATCGCTAACGGCTGAAGGTGGCGAGGTGGTCGTCGAATGGAACCCGCAATCGATCACGGTTCGACAACTCCAGCCAACTGAACCCTTTCGATATTCACTCACCCTTCCTGGCGAAACCATCAGTGAGGAATTCGGATGGCAATTTACCGCTTTCGATGGAAGTGCCGAGGGAACGATCCAGAGGAGAAACTCTCTGGAAGTTTGTCTTCCCGCAGCAGCGGTTAAGGGATCTCTCTACTTCCGATCCGCCGTCCAAGGAGATACGATGCGGCCTCTTGGATTCGACGGCAGTCGTAAGCTTTCCGACCTATTTGGTGAAGCAAAGCTATCAGCCGCCGCGCGAGTACGATTGCCAATCGTATGTGACATGATAGGGCCTATCTGGGCCCCAGGAATTTGCTTGGACCAAAGAATGAAGCTAACTGGACTTGAGGAACGTGCGATTATTTTGAGGTTCGGTCAGGTTCGACAGGACCCAAGCCATAATATGGAAACGGGCGTGCGCGCGTGAACGTACCCTAAAGGACAGGGTCAGCAATGATCCGTCGGTGACAATTTGAGTAAAGCAGCAAGAACATTTCTCGCCTTGGTTGTAACGGTCGTTGTATTGATCGGCGCCATGCAGTTGTTCTCGGATCCTCGAGCGCTGTTGGGTCCGAGTGAACAGCCTGTCATGCTAAGCATGTCAGAGGTTATAGCGGACGCCCGCGAAGCAAAACTTGGCGACAGCACATGGTCGCAGGATGTGATTCGAGGAACGATCAAGGAGAACGGAAAGAAGTACGAGGCCAGGGTCGTTGATTCCGATGCACAGGCCGCACAAACGATTTGGGATGCTTTTGCCTCGCGTGGCATCAAGCTGGAAAAAGAGAAGCCGCCCGCAATCAATAACATCCTGAGCATTCTGTCGGTTATTGCGTTTCCGTTGATGATCGGTTTGATGATCTGGTTCTTGGTGTTGCGACCGGCTCAGATGGGCGGTAACCAAGCCCTGAACTTTGGACGTAGCAAAGCCAAGCGAGTCGGTGAGTCTGGACCTAAGATTACGTTTGACGATGTCGCAGGCATTGATGAAGCCAAACAAGAACTCTTCGAGATCGTTGATTTCTTGAAGAACACCAAGAAATATGCCGCTCTGGGGGCGAAGATTCCCAAAGGCATCCTGCTTACCGGCCCTCCCGGCGTAGGTAAGACCCACCTCGCTCGTGCGATTGCAGGTGAAGCTGGCGTCCCATTCTTCCACATTAGCGGTTCTGACTTCGTCGAAATGTTTGTGGGCGTCGGCGCGGCGCGCGTGCGCGATCTCTTTGAGACGGCAAAGGCGCATCGTCCTTCTTTGATCTTCATCGATGAAATCGATGCCGTCGGTCGTCAGCGAGGCGCAGGTCTCGGCGGCGGACACGATGAGCGAGAACAGACGTTGAACCAGATGCTCGTTGAGATGGACGGTTTCGACCCGAATTCCGGCGTCATCATGATCGCCGCGACCAACCGGCCCGACGTATTGGACCCAGCCCTGCTGCGTCCCGGTCGCTTCGACCGCCAGATCGTCGTCGATTCGCCCGATCAGCCTGGCCGACTCTCCATCTTGAAGATTCATGCCAAGGGCAAGCCCTTTGAGTCCAACATCAACATGGAGACGCTGGCGAAACGAACCCCTGGGTTCACGGGCGCCGACTTGGCGAATATGCTCAACGAGGGAGCGCTTCTTGCCGCTCGACGCGGACACGCAAAGATTCAGCAGGAAGACCTCGATGAAGCCCTTGATCGCGTGATTGCGGGTCCGCAGCGAAAAAGCCGCATCATGGATGGCAAAGAACGCGAAGTGATTGCCTATCACGAAGCCGGACACGCAGTCATTGGTGAGCTTTTGGAGAATTGCGATCCCGTCCACAAGGTCACGATTTTGCCTCGCGGTATGTCGCTTGGTTCCACTTGGCACGTACCTGAAGCTGATAAGTTCTTGGTGAGCCGCGAAGAGCTTGAGGACGACATCACCGCCCTCTTAGGAGGTCGCGTGGCCGAGGAATCGGTCTATAGCAAAGTCTGGACGGGTGCTTCGAACGACCTTGAGCGGGTCACCCGAATTGCAAGAGCGATGGTATGCGAATACGGTATGAGCGAGAAGCTCGGCACGCTGGCCCTTGGTCGACGCAGCCACAATCCGTTTCTGGGTCGCGACTATCACGATGAGCGTAACTACTCCGAAGACGTCGCCAAGATGATCGATGAGGAAGTGCGCGAGATCGTGGACCGATGTCACCGGCGAGCCACGGATATCTTGTTGGAGCATCGTCATCAATTGGATGCGGTTGTCCATGCGCTTCTTGAACGAGAGACGCTCACTCGAGAAGAGTTCCTTGCCGTCATGGAAGGAAAACCTTTGCCCGAAGTAGTGGAGAATCCGCCCAACGATGGGGGACACGCAGCCGACGATAAGGAGTCGGAAAAGTCTCGCAAACCTAACGTTGCTCCTCGATTCGAGCCAGCTTAAACGGTCTACGGATGTTGAATTGCCAGAACGTGTGATATACTCACCGCTCTGGCAATGATGCCAATTTGGTCTCCATGAACGAAGAAGAGATCTATCAAAAAGGATTCACCTATCGCTGCAACGGTCAATACCCCGAGGCGATGGCGGAATTTCAAAAGGTTCTCGCCCTGAATCCGAATCACGTCAATGCACGCCTCCAGATCGGGCTCGTGCACGGCTTCTTGGGCGATTTTGATGCCTCTCTCGCCGCCCTCCAGTCGCTCAGTACACAGCACCCCAATAATTTGGATGTTCGATACGAACTGGCGATGACGCAGATGATGTTGGGCATGTTTGAAGAAGGCTGCGCCAACATCCGCTACGTGCTGGCAATGGACCCAACGCACGAGAAGGCGCTTCAACAGGCCGCCTACTGTTAACTAGCGTTTGACTTCGGCGTAGGCTGCCTTGGCTCCAGGAGGAACATATCCCTCAGAAAGGTAGAGTCTATATCCTTGAATGAACTGGGCATCGGCCTGAGATTGCTTACCTAGGCGAGCATAGGCATGCCCTAATACATAAACCGCTAATGAGTTCTGAGGACAAATTCTGATTGCTTCACTCAGATACTTTGCTGAGGCCCTCAATCCAGCGTTTGTTTTGGGAGTTCCCAGAAATCCGCCGGGAGACCGTTCACCCCGATAAAAGTAGAACTGGGAGCGAAGAAAACTGCGATCCAAAGTTCTAATGGCCCGTGGCTTTGACTCATCGGTCGATTCGGCGGCAAGGTACGTCGTAATCTCAGATTGCGAGTTGTATCGAGGACGGGCAAAACGGTACCTCTGCGCCTCTACGACAAAGAGACCTTGGTGACGCATGAAGGGTGCGGGATCAGACGCATCGACCAAAAGATCATGCCCGTTGGAAAGCTTCAAGACGCTTACGGCATGCCCGTTATTGCTCTCACTTCCCTTCTCATTCTTCCAGACCATATACACGCCAGCATCGATGCCCATCGACTGGGCTAGGCCCGCGATGAGAACAGATTGGAGAAAACACTGCCTTTCTCCATACCTAACCGTGTTCGTAAATTCAAAGCCTCTATCAAGGCTAAATTTTGGGATTACCGTCTTGACCAAACGGTGCAACCAAACTCCCAGCCTTCGTTCCTCTGCAGTGCGTTTATTCAAGTCCTTGATGGAAGCGAGGAGCGTTCTTTGTCTGGCAAGTTCCTTGGCAAGAGTCGCTAAGCTGTGGGGATCAAGTTTTTTGTGAACCGAGGAATATGCTTTGTCCATCCAGGTGTAAAAAGGAGTGAGACTTTCACCCCTCGTCTCTCTTACGGAATCAGTCACGAATTGGGTGAACGATTGACCGTGATAGGGGTATGCCTCGTCCCCGTCTTTTCTTGGAGATATCTCGACATGGCGCTGCCCTCCTGCCGCGAACCCGTTATGCGGTGAGCAACCGCCCAGAACGAGCGACAAAGCGATGAGAGGCGAAATGTTCATGATCCAATGACTTCAACGCCCTCAGATCGCCTAGAGTTCGTCTCAGTCAGCCCACTCTTGGCTAACTTCAACTTGTATGCCGATCGTGGCAATCACGGAAGCCACTTCTTGGCATGTTTCCTGGCTCGCACGATGCACCACAGACTTGCCAAGATGATCGATTTCCCAGGTCTCGATGTAGGCTTCTTCCGCATTGCAATGGGTTGCGATCATGAGGATCAGGATGACTTCGTCGTAGGTATTGGTTTCGTTGTTGTAAACGGTAACCATCCAACCTTCACCGTGAGACGAATCTTGAACTTGTTCGTCCGGCCGCTCAATGATGCTTGGCAGTGAGTCTGCTATTCGGGCCACTCTAAACTCACCTCCGTCTTCACGCCGATTTGGCTAATTATTGCGGCGACAGATTCACACTCATCATGCCCGGCAAAATGAACTGAAGCTTTGCCGAACGTGTGAGCTTCCCACATTTCGATGTAGGCCTCCTGAATATCGCAGGCCGTCGCCTCCATGATCACGTTGACGACCTCGTCCGCCGAATTGTGATCGTTATTGAAAATAACGACCATCCAACGGCTACCTCCGGTGTCCGTATCTTGTATTTGAGGCTCTAGTGTGGTCTGACTCATAACTGACCAACCAATCAATGGTGGGAATACATAGTTTACTAGAGTGTGGACTCGACGAACTCGGAATTAATAAATAGATAAGTTTTTGAAGTTTTTTTACACTTCAGTCTTCCAAAGTGAAACCTGGTGGGCCAGAATGTCGGTCTTCATTCCTCCAGCCGGTACGCTATAGGCGATGTCCGTTCGCGTTCGTTTCGCACCTAGTCCAACCGGCCTGCTCCATGTTGGGGCGCTTCGCACTGTGCTTTTCGACTACCTCTTCGCACAGCATAACGGGGGTCAGAACATTCTGCGAATCGAAGACACTGACCGAACTCGATATAACGCCGACAGCGAGAAGGAATTTGTCGATACGTTGGCTTGGGTAGGAATTGAATTCGATGAAGGGCCGCATATCGGTGGTCCCCACGGTCCCTACCGCCAAAGCGAGAGAAAAGAGGCGGGCATCTATTCTCACTGGATCGAAAGGTTAATTGAGCTGGGGCATGCCTACATGGCCTTCGACACCCCAGAAGAGTTAAACGAAATGCGCGAGTATCAGCAGATCAACAAGATGCCCACCGGATACTTCGGTGGCGATTGGAGGGACGCTGACCCGAGTAAGGCTGCGGCGGCAATCGCCGAAGGTAAACCCTATGTTATTCGGCAGCGAATACCGCGAGACCGGACGGTGGTGGTCGAAGACGCCATAAGGGGCCGGGTGGAATTCGACACGAACACACTGCCAGACCCCGTTTTGATTAAGGGCGACGGGATGCCTACGTACCACTTTGCCGCCATGGTCGACGATCACCTCATGGAGATCACACATGTGCTACGAGGCGAAGAGTGGATCGCAACCTCTCCCATCCACTGGTTGTTGTTTGAAATGTTCGGATGGGATCGTCCGGTGTTCGTCCACTGCCCCGTCATCGTAGGGACAGACGGAAAGAAACTGTCCAAGCGACATGGTGCAACGAGAGTTTTGGACTACGCCGCGCAAGGATACGACAAAGAAGCGCTGAAGAACTTTATTGCCCTGATAGGCTGGTCGCCGGGCGACGACCGCGAGGTCATGTCTCAACAGGAACTCATCGCCGCATTCGATCTCAAGGGGCTTCAAGCTTCGCCTGGAAGATTCGACATTGAAAAACTCCGCTGGTTGAATGGGCATCGCATTCGACAAATGTCGACGGAGGAATTGCTGGACACAATCCTCGAGTATGTGAAGGCTCCGTATACGATGGAGTATTGGATGAATTTTGTGGACGAGAATCCAATGCCGAACAAGAAGCCCACTGACGGGCCGGAGGTCTGGAGGCGTTTAGTTCGACTTAAGGAAAAGGCTGAAACCAATCGCAGCTACGTCCTTGAGGCAGTCAGGCTCGAGCAGGAGCGGGTCCAAACCCTCGCAGATTTTGGCGAAGCATGTGAGTTCTTCCTGGTCGATGAGGTTTTCTTTGATGAGAAGGCAGTCGAAAAGTGGTTCGGACAAGAACATGTAGGAAAACTCCTTCGCTTCCTGCTTGAGCGGGTCAGTGAAGCTCAGACTGCTTCAGTTGAATGGTGCGAATCTCTTATTCGACAATTTGCTTCGGATCACGGATTTGACAAGCTTGGCCCCGTTGTCCATCCCACACGGGTGGCCTTAACCGGAAAGACGGTTGGCCCCGGCCTCTTTGAACTCATGAACGTTTTGGGACCGAGCCGCATGAAGGCCCGCCTAGAACGAGCTCTCGCAATGCTCAAATGATTCGCATTATCGACTGCCGAACCGAAGATCCTCTTAAATACCTGAACGCTCGGGGTGTACGCCATGACGAGGCGGTCATGCAAGTAGTGGCTTCAATTATCGAAGATGTGCGGACAAGAGGTGATGAGGCCCTTCTTGAGAGCGCAAAGAGATTTGACGCCCCCGATATCAAGAATCTTGTAGCGTCTCAAGAGGAAATCGATCGGGCCATGCCTTTGGTTGAGCAAACGTTTGCCATCGATCACGCCATCGAACGCGTGAAGTCATTTCACGAGAATCAATTAGGCTTCCTAATATCTGGATGGCAGGAAGAAGAGTACCAGTCGGCGGCAGAACGAAAAATCGAGGGGCAACCTCGACATCATGTCTCTAATCATCGGTGGACTTGGAATAGCGCGGGCATAAAGGGCGAGTGGCTAGGACAACGGTTATGTCCACTTAGCACCGCTGGCGTCTATGTTCCGGGTGGCAATGCAAACTACCCCAGTTCGGTGGTCATGAATGTGATTCCGGCTCAAGTGGCTGGGGTCAATCGGATTACGGTAACCACCCCGGCACGGCAAGATGGAACCCTTGCGCCGGCTGTGCTGTATGCCGCTCGTTACTGTGGAGTAGCCCAGATAGTGAAAGTGGGAGGAGCTGCCGCCATCGCCGCTCTTGCTCTGGGGACGGAAAGCGTTCAACGAGTGGACAAAGTAGTGGGTCCCGGTAACCGATATGTCAACGAAGCAAAGCGACAACTTTGGGGCGTGGTCGGGCTGGACGGATATGCAGGTCCTAGCGAAGTCGCGGTGCTGGTAGATGAAACTTCAAATGCAACTTTTGCTGCAGCAGATTTCCTCACCCAAATTGAGCACGCTTCCGACAATGCTGGATTCTTGGTCTCTACCGACGAGTCCAAGGCCAAGGAGGTGTTGGATGAGATCGAAAGACAATTGCATGGCGCCGCGCGAGAAAACACCATGCGAGAGGCCATGGCGCATGAAAGCGCCGTGCTGTTGGCACGAGATCTAAATGAGGCATGCGATCTCATCAACGCCATCGCGCCGGAGCACTTGAGTATCGCAACTAAGGATCCAGAGGCCACCGCATCGAAGATTCGCAACGCTGGCTGCATCCTGATGGGAGAATGGACCCCCGAGAGCGCAGGCGACTACTGCGCAGGACCGTCCCACACCCTTCCTACCGCTACCGCCGCAAGATTTGGATCACCGGTGAATGTTCAGGATTTTCTCAAATTCCAGAGCATGCTTCGATTTGACCGAACTTCCCTGGAAGAACTCACTCCGACCATCGAAGCATTTGGACTCATGGAGGGGTTTCCCGAACATGCAAAAGGCGCCTCTGTGAGACGCCTTAGCGAAAAAGGAAACTAAACTTTGCATTAGCGGCTCGTTCCCAACGACGACGAACTCACCGCTAATGGTGGCAACTAGAAATGATTCGAGGAGCGTGAAGGCTCTTTCGAAATCCCCAAAACCTCAAGAAGAGGCGATATAAACTTACATCAGATTTGGCATTTCTGGAAGATATTTTTGAGAATTTTTCCCTAGATGGGAACTTATCGTAATGCAATTGCTGTAGCGAGCGCAAAAATGCCAAGGGCCGCCAAAAGTGAGCAAAAACTCACTCTCGACGGCCCTTGCTTTTTGTGATTTAGTTACCAGGCGACCCAGGCTGGAATTTTCCAGATTTGGGTGCCCCGCCACCGGCCACGGGAGCAGGCAAATTCGGATTGGGGGCGGCTCCGCCCTTATCTGAATTCATCATCACCTCATTGCCAGCCGATTTCGTTTGATCAGGCCCTCCCCCGCTGCAGCCAATTGCCAAAATCAGCAAGGGGAGTGCGGCCAGAATCGGGCGAGTGAGTTTCATTTCAGGTCCCAGAGGAACGCATCGTTGTCTGTGATAACCGCGGTGGTTACGTTACAGCCCTTCGAAAGATCTCCGATGCGAAGACCCTTTGCGTGTCCATCTACGAAGTTGGAGTTAATGACCGTGCGGCCAGTAAAGAATGGAAATGCGTAGCCAAACTGCGTCGGGGAGTTCGGGTTATTGGGATCCCATTTGATTCCATTCGACGTAGAGAGCGCATAGAACGAATAAGTGGTAGGAACGGCATAGGACGCTCCACCGACTTCGATGTAGCAAGGAGCATTGACGGCCCAGTTGCCTCCGCCTTTAGGTGCTCCGCCCGATCGATCCCAAATACTGGTAACGGAGAACAACGTGGCCGCCGGCGAACCAACGGTTGTCGAACTCTGTGGATTGGGTTGTCCGTTCGGGACGCCACCAGACCCATAAACGGGAAGGCTCAGGTACATGAAGTTGTAGCCGTAGTTGCTTCTCCAGCCATAGCAAAGCCCTTTGTCCGTGGCCGTACAAGGACCCGAGTCATCTGGCATCAACCCATACACAGATTCTCCCGAGCTATCACCGGGAGACCGGTGGATTTGCCAGTTCTTCGAATAGGGTTGAAGGAGATACGGATAGGTCGTACATGCCGTCGTGCCGTAGATCGCGCTGCCCCAATCGCAGCCATTTACAGGGACCATGTAATCGTCATAGTCGGCTTGATACTGTAGTTCAGAAAGAATGACCTGCTTAGAATTGCTAAGACAACTGGTTTTCTTCGCGGCTTCTTTTGCTTGAGCAAATACAGGAAAAAGGATAGCGGCCAAGATTGCAATAATGGCGATAACGACGAGGAGCTCAATAAGCGTAAATGCACGCTTCATCTAGTCAACACCTCTATTAAAGATTAAAGATAGATTATCAATCTTTCTAGGATCTAACAATCGCAATTGCAGAAAATGCGTATAAAAATTTTTTTGTGCAATTATGAACAACTTTTGGCGACTGGTAACCTGGTGACAGCAAAATGCAATTAAGCGTAGGATTTGTTGGTCTTGGAGTTATGGGAGCGCCGATGGCGGTCCATCTGTTGCGATCAGGATGCGAAGTTAACGTTTGGAATCGGACCAAATCCAAGGCGGTAGCCGTGGCAAACGAAGGATGCAAGGTCTGTAAAGAATTGCCTGAACTAGGAGCAAGATCATCGATCGTATTTCTCTGCGTCAACCGCTCCGAGGATGTTTGGCAGTGCCTCGAAAAACTGACGGCCGCTTCTTCCCCAGGGACACTCTTCGTCGATCACTCGACGATTTCTCCCGCCGCCGCTTCGGCCTTTCACGAGACTCTCTCGAGCCAAGGCTTTCGGTTCATCGATGCTCCCATTACGGGGGGTAGCGTTGGCGCAAAGAACGGGACCCTCACCGTCTTCTGTGGAGGGAGCATCGATGACATTTCTGAGGTGACTCCACTGATCAGTTGCTATGCCAAAAAAGTCGCCAGGGTTGGGGGACCTGGCATGGGTCAGATGGCAAAAATGGCGAATCAGATCGCCGTGGGTGGGGCGCTCTTGGCGCTTTGCGAATCCCTTAGCTTCGCCCAAAAGGCCGGACTTGACCCTGCGCAAATCCGGGAATTAGTCGGCGGCGGAGCGGGTGGAAGCTGGGCCTTCGAGAACTACGGTCCTATGATTTTGGATAAGAATTGGGCACCTGGATTCAGCGTGAAGAATCAGCGCAAAGATTTCGGATATTGTTTTGAGGCCGCAGAGCTCGTGAATGCCGCAATCCCGGGTACACAACTCGTCGATCAATTGTTATCCTTGCTTGAAAAAGAGGGACACGGCGAATGGACAACGGCGGCTCTCTATGAAGTCATGCTAAGGATGGGCTCAAAGGGTTGAATTACGCGGTCGAAATGACCGGCATATCGAAGAGATTCGGAGCGGTTCAAGCTCTTGATTCTGTCGATCTTCACGTCAAGGCTGGCGCCATTCATGCTTTGGTCGGCGAGAATGGGGCAGGCAAGACGACGCTCATGAAGATCCTGTATGGCGCGCTTCACCCTGACAGCGGCCAACTATCGGTAAAAGGTTCATCCACCGAGTTTAGAAGTTCGGCGCAAGCGATTGCCGCAGGAGTCGGAATGGTGAGCCAACACTATGGGATCATTCCCGAGCTCAGTTGTCTTCAGAACTTGATGTTGGGCGCGGAAGACGGCCCAATTATTCGTTCGGAAGAGGCCCGCCAAAGAGCAGAGGAGTTGGCAAGGTCGATGGGTTTTCGTTTCGACTGGAATGCCGATGCGAGTTTGCTCAGTCCCGCTGCCGCCCAAAAGCTAGAGATCCTGAAGCTCCTTTGGCGAAAGGCTGAAATCATGATCTTGGACGAACCCACCGCGATGCTCTCACCTGCAGACGGAGACGCCTTGTTTCATAGTCTCCGAAAACTGACGGAAGATGGAGCCACAGTCATATTGGTTACCCATCGACTGCCCGAAGTCTTCGATCACTGTTCTCAAGTGACCGTATTGAGAGGTGGGAAACGAGTCGCGGAAAAGGCGGTTTTCGAGACCTCAAAGAATGAGTTGGCGGAACTCATTGTCGGCAAGGCCCTTGAATCAAACGAAGTAAGAAATCCTGAATTGGGATCGACTCGCCTTCAAATCACACGTCTTCAGGTTTTCAATGATCGGGGCGCAGAAGCACTCAAGAGTATCAATCTGGAAGTCAAGTCTGGCGAAATCGTGGGCATTGCCGGTGTTGATGGAAGCGGACAAAGAGAACTGGTGCAATCTTTGGTGGGGACGCGTCCCATCTCGCAAGGCACAATCACCTTCGACGATCTCCCCATTTCATCAGAATCTCCCGCCATGAGAATCGCCGCAGGATTAAGGTTGATTCCTGAGGATCGACACGAGGATGGAGTGATTGAGGAATGGTCCCTTGAGGAAAATGCAGCCCTGGGACTTCAACGCCTGTTTCCATTTTCCAAAAAGGGAAAGATCGATATCAGGCGACGGGCAGAGGAAGCGGCAAAGATCGCTCAAAGATTTTCGACTAAGCACGGCGGGCTGGCGCAACCAATGTCGAGTCTGAGTGGTGGGAATCAACAGCGATTCGTCGCCGCGCGGGCTCTAGATATCGAGCCAAAACTGATCGTCGCCTTCCAGCCGGCCCGCGGATTAGATCTGGCCGCAACGGCTGAGGTCTATCGAGGGATACGGGACGCCTGTAGCGCAGGGGCCTGCGCTCTGGTCGTAAGCTTCGATTTGGATGAGCTCCTTGAAAACTGTGATCGGGTCGTGGCCATGAATCGCGGTGAAGTTTTCGAACCGCCCCCGAACAAGGAATTAGATCGAGATGCCATCGGGCGTCTAATGGTGGGAGCGCAGTGAAGCGAAATATAGGCATCGCTATCCTTGCCCTCTGCGGAATTTGCCTTATTGTCTTCGCGATGATGGCAGCAGGAGCGAAGCCGATGGAGGCGTTCCAGGGACTAATTAAGGGAAGCTTGGGAAGTCCAGCAGCTATTGCGGGAACACTCCGTGAAACCACACCGCTCCTCATTGCGGGAATCGCGGTCTTCTTTGCGTTGAGAGCCGGACTATTCAATATTGGCGTCGAAGGTCAACTTACGGTCGGCGCCTGCGCGTGCGCCTTTGTCGTACTCAAGATTCCTGGTCCTTTCGGCATCGTCTTGGGGACGATTGCAGGCATGGTTGCCGGAGGGCTATGGGCGATGCCCGCAGGCTTGATCAAAGCCTATCGGGGAGGGCATGAGGTCATTACGACAATCATGCTGAACAATGTTGCTGGCCTCTTCACCCTTGCTCTGGTTTCGGGTCCGATGAAAGACCCAACTCAAGAGGGAACGACCACCGCCAACATTGCCGAATCATCTCATCTTCCAGCTGTCTATGATCAGAACTCGCTCACGATCAGCCTCGCTTTGGTCTTCGGTCTTGTTGGGGCCATCTATCTTGCGGGCTGGTTCAAACGCACGGTTGCCGGATATGAGGTCAGGGCCGTAGGTGCGAATCCGACCGCCGCGGCGGTGGCAGGGATTTCCGCGAAAAACGTCATCGTCCGGGCCATGACGACCTCGGGAATGATTGCCGGCTTTGCCGGTGCGATGCAGGTGCTAGCATTCGAGCATCGCTTTTATGGTGGTTTTTCTCCAGGATATGGATTTGACGCCTTGGGTGTCGCTTTGCTTGCGGGACAGTCCGCATTTGGTTTGATTCCGTCATCACTTCTCTTTGGAATTCTCGCCAAGGGTGGGACCGCCATCCAGATTTACGGAGTTCCTAAGGGAATCACCACCGTTATACTTGGCGTTCTCATCGTCGTTGCTGCGGCGATACGATATCGAAAGGCAAAGGCGGTGGAATCGTGATCGTCCTTACCATCCTGATCAGCACCATTACGCTCTCCGCGCCGCTCATCTTGGCGGCACTTGGGGGCTACACCAGCGAAAGAAGCGGGATCATCAACATTGGCTTAGAGGGAAAAATGCTGATGGCCGCCTGTGTCACTTCTCTCGCAGCCGCCGCGTTCAATAACGCCGTCATGGGCGCGTTGTGCGGCATTGGATCGGCAACGTTGTTAAGCCTGTTGCACTGGCTCCTCACTCAGAAATTTTCTCTCGATCACATCATCAGCGGGATGGCGATCAATGCGATCGCCATGGGAGGCACCAACTTCTTGGATCGAGCCTTTACGGATACCGAGCGTACAAGTGGCGTGCCCGTATTGCCTTCGCTTACCTTAAAGCTTGGAAGCGGGGCGACGTTTCCCATTTCTATCTATCTGATCTTGGCCTTTCTCCTACCAGGCCTCTTGGCGCTTTACATCCGAAGGTCTCGTGCAGGACTGAGGCTCCTCGCCGTCGGAAACGACCCCGATAAATCTCGTTTGATGGGTGTTCGGCCCCTCAGGGTTCGTCTCGTGGCGGCCCTGGCAACCGGCCTGTTTACGGGACTGGCGGGAGCCATGATCTTGTCGAATGTCGGAAGATTCACCAACGAGATGACGGCGGGTCGAGGATACATCGCGCTTGCAGCATTAATTCTTGGGGGATGGCGACCTCTTCAGGCAATGTTGGCATGCATCACGTTTGGACTGTTTGAAGCTATTCAAATTCAACTCCAGGGCACAAATGTGCTGGGCGCCAAAATTCCTTCAGAGGCTTGGTCTGCCCTTCCCTATTTGGTAACCGTTATCGCACTCGCGGGATTCATTGGCAAGAGCCGAGCCCCACTTGGATTGGGTAAGCCCTAGAGGTAGTATTTCATCACAGATGGTCGTCGGAATTGCATTCATCGCTCTGTCACAAGTCAAGCCCAGCGGCGCCGCGGCGGCTTTTTTTGCGAATGCAGAGACCAAAAAAATCGTTTCGGCTGCGCGCGCGGCCTATTCAAAGATGAAGACCGCTCGCTTCACGATTACCGCGGGCAAAGACATCAAACGCTATAGCTTTGCCACCGGTAAGATGTCTAGCGCCCAAGGTGGGTTGCAATGGACCTTCTCTAGTCGACGCCTGACGGTGATGAAGGATAACAAACTCTATCGAGGAGTTGTCAGTGCGCCAAATGTGAATGGTTGGCTGATCCGGGCTGGCTCGCCGCCTGAGCGGTTGCCAATCGAGCTTCTGAATGGAAGAAATCCCATCGATATTCTCTTGGCGCCAGGAAGCAGAGTACGTAAAGTCGGAACAATGAATCTTGGGAACGTCAACACCGACCTTGTTGAAATTAAGTCCCCGGGCCTACGGGTCAGTCTGGGCATACGGTCGGACAATCACTTGATTGTAGACATCAGCGCCGAAAATACGGACAAGAGGGGAAACGTCCTCTTTCGGTCATCGCGCTCGGTCAGTTGGACAAGCGTCAATAAACCTCTTCCTAGTTCGGCATTCACTTTGGGGACCGGAAAGGCTCCCTTGCCTCTTAAGACTCTCAGATAGAAAAGCCCCCTCAATCTTGGCTGGGATCAAGAGGGCTGACTTTAGCGATAGCTCTTACTTCGTGCCCGATGCTGCTTTATTAAGTTGCTGGACCGCCGATGCCCAGGCTGGATCAACTTTGCCCGGCATGATCTCCTGAGGAGTTTTCACCTCGACATCGGGAACGATTCCATTGTGCTCCAGGCGAATCCCCTTTGCCGAAACATAGTCGTTGATGGGGTACTGGACTTGGAATCCTCGGACAACTGGAACCATAACCGAAACCAGAACTGCTCCCGCGGATTTCGTACCGATCACTGGCGCGCCTAAAAGCTCTTTGAGCGCCTCGGCCGTGATCTCGGATGCTGAACCGGAGGCCCCATTGACGAGCACGGCGACTTTGCCCTTGAAAACCGGAACGTTTCGGTTGGCCGATGGACGGATCTTGCTGGTTTCACCAAATTCGGCAATCGCCTTCAAGTCGCTGGCATCTCCGCCCTTCTCCTTCACGTACTGGTCGACCAGTCTCTTGGAAACGAAGGTTCCAACAGGAGTATCGCTTGGGACAAGAAGACCAAGGAAGTGGATCATATTCATGACCGCACCGCCACCGTTATTCCGTAAATCGACGATGAGGTTTTTTGCCTTCGAGGCTTCCTTCATCAGGTTCTCGACGTTAGCACGATCGTAGCTAAGATCAAAGGTGTAAATGTTGATGGCCGCGGTGTCTTTATCGACCCACTTCAACTCCTCCGGACGAACGGTGGAGAACTTTCGCCGAGTTATCGTGTAGTCCTTGAACTTACCGTCTGTTTTCTTGACCGTCACCGTGACCTGCTCGCCTTCATCGCCTCGCAAGTCGGCAGGATCTTTGATTTGCTTGCCGTTGGCCTTGACCAAGACGTCTCCTGCAACGATGCCAGCTTCATCCGCAGGCGCCTTCGGAACGGCCCTTACGACGAGCAGGCCCTCAGGATCCGGCTGAATGTTGACGCCAATTCCAACGGTACTGCGATTGATTCTGGCTTGGACGTCGATGGGCTTCATCAACACGATGTGACTGAATCCAAACTGCTGGAGGGCGGTATTGACAGCGATCGCAAAATCATCCTCGGATTCCGCCTTGTCGATATTCGCCTTCTGCTCTTCAAGGAGGGTATTGACTTTATTGAAGTCAACTCCGGGCACGTAAGCGTTTTTGGTGATGAGATCGGTCATTCGCTCAAGCACTTCTTTCTTCGCCGCAGAATCCATCTTCGGCTTTTCTTGGGCCAGAGAGGAACTTGCGACGAGGGTGAATGCCAGGGCCGTTGCGAGAAGGTTGGATAGGGCTTTCATGGCTGTGTCTAGGTGTCACTACGCTAAATACGCGGCGTAACGATCCCTCAAGAGATAAAATCGGCAGGTGGACCCGCTTTCTCTCCTCCTCCGCGACGACAAGTGGTTTTTAGGAGGCGGAAAAGGCGCTCTTTACGCACCCGCATTTCCGAGACACCTCGAAGCACCCGGATTCTGGGACGAGTCGTTCTTTGCCGACATAAGGTTGACGCGTATTTTTACGGTTCTGTTCAATTCAACCGACGGCAAATGCGTCAAGTTCCGCGGCCAGGTTGAAAGTTGGAGACCTGACCGGCTTGTCCTGATCCATAGGTCGTCTATCGCGACGGTTCGAGAAACTCGCTGTGTGACCGAGTCGAACGCTTGGGTATCGGTTTTTGAACTGTTAGAAGGCGCAGAAGACCTGAATGCCTTTGTCTGGTCCTTACAAAACCTCGAACCAGCCGGTAACGGATCGCCGTGGCAATCGGTCCAGTCGGTCAAGGTTGAGTCGGAATGCATAAGTTGGCGGTGGCTAACTTCTTGGCCGGTTGAACTTGAACCGGATCGAACCGGAATTGAGGATGAGCGTACGCAGGCTCAAAGCGGACGAATGCTTCCCCCACTCCCCCTGTCGATCAAGCTTGGCGCATCTGGTCAGCGTCTTGGCTATACCGTGAATTTGGCGCAAAGGCATGACGATTCTCCCGCCTGGGAAACTTCCGTTCTTCCCCAAAAGCTGAAAGGAGGGAGGCTGCCAGGTGACTTCAAGTTTGAAGTCGGCACCGCGCCATCGGAAGGTTTGCTTCATATGCTTCAGCACTTCCGGTTGACCAAAGATCAGCCTCTGATTGTTGCCTGCGCGGTTGGATTGAACGACTTGTCCGCCACAGAGGGTCTTCGTTGCGGTCTTGCATCGGATGTGGTTGCACAGTCGGAACGCTCTTGGGTCGATTACTTCAATTCGGTGCCTCAATTCGAATCAAGTAATGCGCACCTAACCAACGCTTACTGGTATCGCTGGTACGGACTTCGACTCAATACGGTCGATCTGGATGGGCTTCCCATTGCCGGGACGAATCAGACGTTCGAACCCTTCATAACCGAGGGAATCGGATTTTTTCGAAATTTTGTGACCTACTCCGCCCAAGCACATCTTCGCGAGGTTGCCTGGATGCACTCTCCTCGATTGGGATTGGGGATTGTCAGCAATCTGCTCAAGTGCCAGAAGGCGGACGGTATGACGCCTGGGCACAACTATTCATGCCGCCCCTCTCGCGACTTTTATCACGCAGATTTCGCCACCGGAGCAGCGCTCTTGATGGACATCCACGGGGTTCGATTGGATAGACGATTCTTTACCAATTATTTGGACTTCCTAGTCAGGAAGCGAGGCTATCGATTCCCAGCGCCATCGCCTGGCCAACGCGTTTCTCCTCTTTTGATCTTGATCTTCGATCAGAACGAAACAGGTCAAGAGTACATGTCTCGATACCAGTTTGTGAGCGAGAACGCCGATAAGTGGGGTTCTTTCCAAGTTGCCGGGGTCGAATCTACGCTGTACGCCGAGAGGTTGACCAGCTTTCTCCTCAACCTGTCTCCCACTGCAGAAGAGTCTTCCGTGTTACACAGACTTTATGAAGAGCTTGTTTGCGGACTCGCCGAAGTCTCATTCGATCGCGGTACGAATTGGTTTTCTGACGTAAAGTTGGATGGGGCGAGATCTCCCGCGCGACCCTCCACTGGACTCTATCCTCTATTGGGTCCGGCTCACCTGCTGTGGCACAATTACAGAGTCGATTTGGGAGCCGTTTTCGATCGATGGCTGGTCAATGCGGAGGAGTTTTGGCTCAGGGCATTTCCCGCCACGGCGAAGTCCGATCCACTCTTCGACGGGGACGGCGAGTGGAAAGGCAAACGTCTGAACTGCTCGTGGAGTGGACGCAGTTGGCCGATGGCGAATTCGCATCTGGTAGATGCCGCGGCCCAGTGGGCAAGGGTACTGACAAGAGACAGGGAAGAAATGACCGAGAATCAGTCGATGGCTGCTCGGATAAGGGCCGGAAAGGCCCTGATGAAGACAATCTCTCTCATGTTTCATGGCGATGACCCTAACCGACCCAACTCATATGAGCATTACGATCCCGAGAGCGGAGTTCCCAGTCTTTATCGTGGTTACGACGATTACATGCATTCATGGATCGTTGACCTCATTCTCAGACACGCAGTTGGGATCAATCCAGGTTCGGAGACTCTTGACCCGTTACCCTTAGGAGTCGACTGGATTGAATGTCGAGAGATTCCATGCAAGCAAGGTCGACGGCACGTGCGAATCGAAAGGGACGTCGTGGTGAGAGACGAATACACGAGTTGCCCTTAGGGGGCGACAACTTTCCTGCTCTTGGCCCATCATAAGGCGTGCCCTTCATCCGCAAGCACTGGCCTGTTATCTTTCTCTTTTTGATCCCGTTGATTCCCTTGTGGAGGGCAATCTTCTTGGGAGAGTCTATCGGCCCGTTCGACCAGATTCGTCAGATGGCTCCGTGGTACGGCCCGAAGCCATCGCAACCATGGGATGTCTTGCAAGCAGACGGAGTGCTCCAGTTCTACGGATGGCGTGATCTCGTATTCCAATCATGGGCTCATGGCACGATCCCTTTTTGGAATCCGTTCGAGTTATGCGGCACACCCTTGCTAGCCAACTCTCAATCAGCCCCCCTATATCCCGGGCACATCCTCATGGGCTTACTCCACATCCCTACGAGCATCGCAGTTTCCTTGCTCGCCTGGTTTCATTTGTTTGTTGCAGGATGGGGAGTCGCAAAGCTATCGGAGCGGTTGGGAGCTAGCAAAACGGGCGGAGCCGTTGGCGGCTCCTCGTTCGCGCTTTCTGCTTTTATGCTGGGATGGACTGGACTCTCAAGCGTTATCACCACCGTTTGTTGGATTCCTTGGGTGCTATTGGGCATCGCATGCTTATTCCAAGGTGATCCATCCCGACGGGCCAAGGTTCGCGGCGTGGTACTGCTTGCCGTTGCAACGGCCCTTATGACCTTGGCCGGACACCTTCAGTTTGTCGCCTACGGCTATATGGCTGCCATCGCCTTTTTAGTCTGGTTCATGGGCCAGAAGAGCATTCCTAGTCGAGCCAAATCCCTTGGCTTCGCCATTTTGGCGATGGGATTGGGAGCGGCTATCGCCGCCCCCCAGCTACTGCCCGTACTTAAATTTGGCGAGTTCTCTCACAGAAAAGGCGCCCCTACCGAGGAGGGATATCAAGCGTACGTGGCGAGCGCCATCAAGCCATTTGAACTCGCCAATACAGGATACGCGATGGCCCTTGGTAACCCTCGAACGACCGCCGACGGTGATATAGGGGTTTCCACGTATTGGCCCGCTGTTGCCAAGCAGGGCGGAAACTTCACGGAATCGGCCGTTGCTTTGGGCCCGTTGATCCTGAGCCTGCTTTTCATGGCCCCATGGAAGAAAAAGGGACGACTGATGGGTGGTGTCGCTCTGGTTGGAAGTCTGGCCCTTTTGCTAGCTCTGGGCACCCTCGTTAACATCCTGCTTTACAACTACCTGCCCGGCTGGTCGTCCACAGGTTCGCCGGGGCGCGTTATCGGACTCTTCGTCATGTCGGCATGTGTGTTGGGAGGCATTGCCTTCTCAAACTTAGGGCCCCTGCCCGAGAAAGGAAGCGCTCGCTATATTCCCTTACTCTTGCCCGCCATACTCACGATTGGACTCATTAGCTTAGGCTCGCTGGCACAACCCCCCGAGCAACTGGCGGAAGCCGTGGGCGTCCTTCGATCACAGGCAATCCGCAATGCGGCCCCCGGCCTTCTGGCATCCGTGCTATTTGCAACCGCCGGCCTCCTCGTTACTCTTCATCCAGTCAAGGCGTACACGCGCATAATTCAACTATTGGCGCCGGTCGGCGTTGCATTGGCTTCGGGCTCATTAACGATCGTTCCAACTGGGCTTCCCCTGGCTTCGGTCGAAACTTCACATTCCAATGGGTCAGCCGCCTACGAGCGCTTTGCATTCGTGAATCAAGGCTGGGACCTCTTGGTGGCGGCGCCTGGAATGTTCCCGCCCAATACCGCCCTATCAAGCAGATTGCATGATGTTGCCGGTTATGATTCGCTTCTTCACCGAGATACCAAGGCCCTGCTGGATGACATCAATGGCCAAGATTCGGCTCCGCCAGCGAACGGCAACATGATGTTTATCAAACCAACTTTCGATGCGCAAAAACTCGCAGGCGCGGGGGTAACCGAAGTTTGGTCGCGAAAGCCACTGGAACAGATGGATGAGCCCTATGTCTATTCGGAAAATTGGGTTAAGTACAAACTCAGCGGTCCTGGTCGCGCCGACGTCGCCGGAAAACCAGCAGAGATCGAAAAAGAATCGGGTGGCTATCTTCAGATTTTGGCCGAGGGTCCCGGCGTTCTGACAATTCGAGAGCGCAACATGCCGGGCTGGCACGCCATGACCGAGGGGAGAGAATTGGAGATCAAGGGCGACCCTTGGATCGAGGTCGAGTTGCCTCCCGGAAAGCATTCTGTCGATTTGGCCTATATTGCTCCGGGATTCAAAACGGGCTTGTCACTCGCCATACCAGCATTCATCCTTCTAGGACTAATGATTCTCTTCATGCGAAGAGAATCTGGACAATCCGGGACATAGCTGGGCCCAAATTCCTCAAGTTCCCCCAAGTTCACGGAGTTTCTGTACAATGCTTTACGTTCCAGGGAAGCACCGTGGCAGATTGGTATTACATTGGACATTACGGACAACTCGGCCCACTTAGTCGAGAGCAACTCGATGAGTTGATCGATGGTGGAGTCATTTCACGCGAGACCTACATTTGGTCGACTGGAATGACGGAATGGCTGCCTGCAGAACGCGTAACCGAACTTAGATCGGTGTTCGCGACCAGCCAGCCCTATGCCACTCCACCACCTCCGCCAGCAATGCCTCGAATCCCTCATTCTCAAAACTCCCCGATTCGCCCGCCGATGGCCGATCCGCATTTTGGAGGCAGTGCCTACCAAAACGCTTATCCTGGGCTTCGAAGCGACCGGAATCGCACATTAGCCGGCATCTTGCAACTCATCTTGCCGGGAGTTGGAAGGATTTACTTAGGCTACGCCGCTTTTGGCGTCCTTCAGCTTATTTTCACCCTCTGCGGTGGGCTAGGCTACCTATGGTCCATTATCGATGGGATCATTATTCTCACCGGTGGCGTCAAACTGGACGGCTACGGACGTCAACTTGCCGAATAGTGAGAATTGAGGATTCGGCGACAAATCTCAAACGTCAGTAGAATAGATAGCGATGCGGTCGTTCTTGATCCTTCTTTCCATAGTTGTGCTGAGCGCTTTTGCGGGCGGTCAAACCTATTCTCCCCGACCTGGTGAGACGGTCATTAAGATCATCATCGAGGGTCGAGGCAATATTTTTATCAAGTTGCACACCAAAGAGGCACCTAAAACCACCTCTCACATTCTCGACCTCGTCAGCGAAAAATTCTATGACGGGCAAAAGGTGTTTCGCGCCGAGAAAACTCCACGTCCCTACGCGATCCAGCTTGGAGATCCGATCACCAAGACTAAGGACGTCAATGACGAGGCCGTTGGCAAAGGCGGCAGCGGAAAGAGTGTGCCCTACGAGGACAGCGGGTTCCCGAATGAAGAGGGAGCCGTCGGGCTCGCCGCGATCCAAGGCGATAAGAATTCCGGAGACAGTCAGTTTTATATCTTGATGAGTCCGGCTCGATTCTTGGACGGGGGCTATACCGTATTTGGCAAGGTTGTGGCGGGTATGGATGTTGTCAAACGCGTCGAGCGCGGAGACAAGGTGGTCTCAATTACCGTCGTTCACTAGACACCTCGGCAGAGTTGCCCACAGAGCTCGATAGTGTCATACTCTGAGTTCTGTGGAGCGCGCTATCGATTCTCAAAACGACGTACCGCGTACTCCGTCTCCCTGGCCCAGCATTCTCAGGGCAGTAGTCTTGCGACTGTTCTATGGCATCCTCAGCCTCATATTCATCTCGTTTGTTGTCTTTATTGCGGATGAACTAGCGCCAGGCGATGCCGCCAACGTTTTGGCCGGCGATAAAGCAACAGCGGCACAGTTAGAGTCTCTTCGCCACCAAATGGGTCTGGACCGACCGTGGCCGATCCGATACGTAGAGTTCCTCGGCAATGCGGCCAAATTCGATTTCGGCAAGAGCTATTTTGGAACAAAGCGTCCTGTGGGCGAGTTGTTGGCCGAGAAACTGCCGCTCACCGCATTGATCGCCCTCTGCGCGATTGTTGTGGCGTCCGCGGTTGGCATTGGTTTAGGCACCATCGCCGGGATCTATCGGACCCGCCCTCCCGATACGGCCATTCTCCTTGCCTCCACATTAGGCGTCACCATTCCAACCTTCGTGCTGGCGCCCATCATGGTTTACTATTTCTCGACCGTTAAGGACGTGTTGCCTGCGACGTGGGACCCTAACCCCACTGCGCCGATTTGGATGTATCTCTTAATGCCGGTGCTCATCCTTGCCGCCCGCCCTGCTGCCTTGCTTACGCGCTTGACGCGCGCCAGCATGATTGAGACGCTCCAGCAGGAGTTCATCCGCACTGCAATCGCAAAAGGAGTTCCTTTCCGACAACTCATTTTCCGGCACGCTTTACGGAATGCCATCCTGCCCGTGATAACCGTAATCGGAACGAGCTTTGGATTTCTACTCACTGGCTCGTTCGTCTTGGAAACGGTTTTCACCATTCCTGGGATCGGCCAAGATGGTATTGAAGCGATCCTGCAGGGCGATATGCCTCGTGTACAGGGCATTGTGATGGTCACGGGGGCGATGTTTGTGATCCTCAACTTGATCGTGGACATCTTAATGCCGTTACTGGATCCACGAATCAGGGAGGCCCAAGTTTGAAGAAAAGGAAGAATTGGCTCCTGTGGATTGGCGCTGCCTACCTTGTATCGCTTCTCATCTTTTCGTTCTTGGTACCGCCGCTGCGGACTGCTCAGCTTAGCCCTGCGGGATCGACATCGTTTGATGCAGTAACGATTGGTACGGCAAAACCGTTTCTCTCCGGCGGCGAGTATCCGCTGGGAACAGACGAGCAAGGTCGAGATGTCCTGGCCCGACTTGCCCAGGGAGGACGTACCTCGCTTATCATTGGGCTCACAGTACAGGCAATCGCCATTACTCTTGGTCTACTTGTGGGCGCAATCGGCGTTTACGCTCCGAAATGGATCCGCGAGCCGGTGATGAGATTCACCGATGCCATGTTCGCGTTTCCAGACATATTATTGGGGATCTTACTCATCGGTGCGTTCTCAAGTGCCGCAGTAGCCAATCCACTTCTCAAGAAGATCGTTGACCAGGGAACACTGCCCGTTATCGCGGCGCTTTCGGCGACCGCATGGCCCTCCGTGGCTCGCCTGGTCCGCAGCCAGATCGCCAGCTTAAAGGACCGAGAATACGTGATGGCAGCTCGTGCCAGCGGAGCGTCCACTTTTTACATCGTGACTCGCCACGTCCTCCCACAGATTTGGGGACTTCTGCTTGCAGTGAGCATGGTCGACCTGGCTGGAACGATTTTGGCCGAGGCGACGCTCAGTTTCCTCGGCATCGGAATTCGTCCGCCCAATCCTAGTTGGGGCGGCATGATCAATGCGGCACGCCAAAACATGCAGGCGCATCCAGAGATGCTCATTGCTCCTTGCGTCGCACTAAGCCTTACAATCTTTGCGCTGAACTTTGTGGGCGATGGTCTTCGTGCCGCTTTCGATCCCAAGAGCCGGTAATCCTAGGATTTACCAAGGATTACATCGATTGCCTTTTGTAGCTGAGGGTCCTTCTTGGGATCTCCAAACACTACGACCGCATCTTCATCGAAGGTGACGTTGTATTGCGGATGGAGACCTCCGCTTACATATAGGCCATCTTCATCCACCTTTCGTCCAATATCTTCTGCACTTGGGAGAAAGTATTTGGCGATCGTGATCTTCGCACTGGCCCCGTCAATCAGTTCTTTAACTTCTTGAACCGAAGACTTACCGTAGGAATGCGTTCCAACAAGGGTGACCTTTCGGTAATCTCGAAGCGCGCCCGCGAAGATTTCCGCGGCGCTGGCAGAGTCTTCATCGATGAGTACCACCACCGGGTAAGGCCAATCCCGGACAAAACCGTGGGGGGTCACAGCGCTCGAACGCTTCCCGTCGCGATCTTTCATCGTAACGACCACCTTGCCCTCAACAAATCTGGAGACCATTTCAACGGCGGTTTCTAAGAGACCACCAGGGTTACCGCGTAGGTCGATGACCAATCCTTTCAGGGGTTTATTGGAGAGCTTATCGATCGCTCGATCAAATTGTTCAGCGGTTGGTTCGGCGAAGCTGGTTACCGTGACGTGACCGATCTGGCTATCTGCAAGGTAATTTCCCGTCACCGTCGGCGTGATGATTTTTGCCCGTCTGACGTTAAAATTGGTCGCTTTGTTATCCCCGGCTTTGATCACTCCCAAACGAACGTTGGTCCCTTCTTTTCCGCGAATTTTGGAGACCATCAAGTCAACGTCCTTACCTACGTAGCTCACGCCATCGATGCTCGTGATCACATCGTTCATTTGGAGGCCCGCCTTATCGGCGGGACCGTCTTCAAAAACAACGGCGATTTTTGCTCCCAGGGGGTCTGTGCCTAATCGGGCGCCGATGCCAACAAAATTGGCTCGGGTCTCAAGCGCGAAATCCTCGGCAACCTTCGGGACCAGAAACATTGTATGAGGATCGCCGAGAGATGCCATCAGGCCTTCCATGCCGGCGTACTTCAATTCAAGGGTCTTGACGGGGCGAACGAAGTTATTGGAAATCCGGTTAAAAGCTTGTTTAAACAGCTGTTCTGGAGTCAGCGCCGCCTTTGCCGGGCCACCAAACGCCAGTGCCACGGCCCTCCCCGAAGGCGCCTGACCCTGTTGAATGTCTCGCCAAAAGAAACCGAACGCCCAAAGCACGACCAGCAACCCAAAAAATCCCAATGCCTTTAAGAATTTCACTTAGCCGTCACCTTGTATTCAGCCGTCGCCAATGTATATCCAGATCCGTCGGGAAGCGAATTATCTTCCACAACGATTCGATGTCCGCTCATTTCCGATCCCGACAGCTTGGCTATCTTAGAAGAGGAAAGAGCTAAGGCAAAAATCTCGGCGAGCCCTCGGGTGCTCTCATCCACCAAAAGAACGACTTTGGGCGGATTGGCGTTCCCACTCTCCGTCTTGAAAGGGATGGATGTCTTCGCCGTCTTAAGGGAGCCATAGACGCCACTGGGAGCTAACGCTTCGAGACATTGCTTCATCGAGCCGAAGTCTCCGACCGCGTTATTTTTTAGATCGATCACGATTGATGACTTTCCTTGAATGGCTTTCTTCAGCAAATTCGGAGCTTCGCTGTTAAAGGCAAGCCGCAGCGCCGGATCCTCTGGATTAGGCGTAGAGAACGCTGAAGCTTCCTTTTTGATTTCAGTGGTTCGAGCAACATCGCCGCGTCGCCAAACTATCTTGAGAGTTCCTGAAGTTCCCATGACCAGTTTGTCTTTCGCTTTGAGCGGCAAAAGCGTTTTCTTAGTTCGTTGTCTCAGTTCGACGCGTTCTTTGACAAGATCTTCCAACTTGGCTTTGCCTTGCTGGACTGCTTTTTCAAGCTTTCGAAATGAGATCACGGTAGCGGCGTTTGGCACCCAGTGGTCATCTATGTATTCGACCCAGTCTCCAACTTGGACTCCGGCTCGGTCGGCTGGACTGCCTGGAACGACGGTTACCACTGTCAGTTTGGGAATTCTCATGCCACCCAACAAAGCTTCGTCCGTATCCACTGGGTGCGCAGAACCTTTCGCTTGGACAGAAGGCTCATCGCTGTACTCCAACTCTACATAAACGCCTATCCCCTCGTACTTACCCGCCTTAGCGTTTTTGTAGACTCGATACTCGTCCTTGTCCATATACAAGCTGTCGGGGTCTCCTAAACTCGCCACCATGCCACGAATCGCGCCAAGAGCGAGCTTTTGTTCGTCGGTGATCGGTTCGACATACCTCTGCTTCAAGAGCTGGCTGATCTCGTAGAAATAGTCACCTTCGGGAACTTCCCGGCTATCCGTCGATGCAACGAGTCCGCTCAGAGGGGCCGGGTCGGCTGAAATGCCCCCGACGTCGACACGATCGCGCATCGAAATTCCGAGCAAAATCGAGGCAGCCGCACAGAGGACCGCTCCTCCGGCGAAAAGACTCTTGGTAGTTGTGTTCATTTTCTACTGGCGTCCATACATGGACAAAAGGGCGTCCCACCCACCTAGGGTCAGAGTGGGTCCTGAATTAAGATACGACGAGCCTTGTCCGATTCGTTCGCACGCAAACCTATTGCTGGCCAAGGGACTTAGTCACCAAGTTCCTTCGCCCTCTCGACAACCTTGGGATCGATGCTCGCTTTGAGCGAAGCGACGCATGTCGGCGGGAGTGCGATATTTTTGGCTTTTGCCAGGTCGAGGAGTGCCATTTGAACAATGGGAAACTTGTCTTCTAAAGTATTGGCGATCTCGTCTTGCCTTACATCCCCCAACTTTGCAAAAGCCAGCAATGCAGCAGCACGAACGCGAGGGGACAAATCAGTCACCGCCACTTGGAGCGCTTTGCGGTGCGTCTCGCTGGGCTTTGCCGCAAGGACCTCCAAGACGGCTAGTTTCGCTCCAACACTTTCGTCGCGAACTCCTTTATAGCCTTCTTCCGCGCTCTTTGGATCACCGCTAAAGATGAGCCGAAGATTGCTTGCGGCCCTTACCTCGTCACTTGGATCATTCACGGCGGACCACATCAGACGCTTGACTACAACGGGATTTTTGACATCGGCAAGACGAACAACTTCCAGACGGATCATCGGATCGATCTCTTGAAGGAACGTCATGAGAATGATTGGCGCTTCGTTTCCTGGAATTGTTGAGATCGCCTGGGCTCCTGCGAGGCGCGTCCATTTGCTCTTGCCGGCGAAAAGCCGACTTACGGCTCCCGCTAACTTGGCGTCATCCATGCGCCCGACTTCAAGAGCGGCAATCGCCTTCACCCGCTCGAACGGACTGGCATTTACCAGACGCAGGACCTCCGCCTTGGCTGTAGGTGTATTAAGCTTGATGAGTTGACGTATCGACGCCTCTGCGACTCGGGCGTTGACACTATGAGAAAGCTCGATGAGCGCCGTTTCGTCGGCTGCATTGAAAGGAGTCTCACGGTCAGTTAACCCGTTAATCTTCACGAAGTCCGACGAATCCTTGAGCAAGGCGCTGGCAGAGGCGCTTTTTGATGCCTTTGCTCTCAGTTCCACGTCGGAGGATTCCATCGAAGGGACACCCGCGGAAGGCGGCGGAGTGGCCGCCGTAAGACCGCTGGTGGTGAAATCATCAAACAGCCAATCCACCGTCGAGACCTCGACTTTCTCTTGTGACTGAGCCACTTTTCCCGGGGTCAGCCACATTCGTTCGATGTTCGTCAGCCCCGTCTTGCCTAGATCGATCACGATCTGATGCCACTGACCATCCGGCGTGAAGGCTACATCTCTTCCAAGGGCCACCTCCACCTGCTTGGCGCCATCGCTGAAAACGATCGACATGGCGTCGCGACTGGTGGTCTTTGCCCAAAAACCAAAGAATGGAGTTTGAGATACCGTTATCTGTGCAACCGGCAGGGCTAACCCCCCGAAGCGTGCTACGGACTTCTCCGAATATTTCAGGACCGATCCGCGGTCTGTGTCAGAAACAATCGACACGGTTACATTCGACGAAACGGGGGCGAGTCGATAAGGTTCGGCTCCCCCATCGATGGAAAAGTCGGATTGTGTCGTTGGACGCTTAAACAATGAAGAGAGTTGATCGAACGACAGGTCCTCAGGATTGGTGAGAGCCGCCCACTCTTGAGGCTGTACCCAATTCCGAAGCGATGGGACTCCCTGAATTAATGAAGACGCAGGCTCTCCTACCGATCGTCCGGCCGGAAGTCCAACTTGCTGCCGGCGATGCAACAGATCTGGAATGAGTTCACGGACGACCGCAAGATCGATTCCGGTTGAAGCTTTCTCGCTGCTTCCGGTCCAAAGCGAGAACAACGGGAGAGATGTGCACACAGTTCCATTCTCTGTGATGGAGACTGGCGTTGCCCCCAGACCCGGGTGGACAATGAAAACGGACTGATAGGGACCGCGAAAGACTTTGTCCTCTGCCTCATATGTGCCCCCATTGATCCGAGGCTTGACATAGAAGTCCATAAATGACTTTCCAAACGTCCCATCCTCGGCGTAGATCGGATCCGAATCCACGGTTACATCCAGCGAGAGGTTAGCCGCGCCTTGCGTGTCGGCTCTGAAGTAACCTGGAATGCGGGCAAGGCTTGCCAAAGTAGAATCGACCAATGTTGAATCGAGTCGGCTGCGGCTTTGTCGAAGCAAGCCATCGCTGCCTTTGGTCAGCACGTCGACATCGGTAAGGATAATGACCTTGACCTTCCAGGTTGGGGCGTCCTTTCCGGGAGTTGGATAATCCAGGGTGCGAGATCCAATGGGAGCCCAATCCCCTTCGGACAAGAAGATGCCGGGCCACTCGCGGCCGTTTGAAGCATAGACAAACCCATCCCAGTTCTTAATCTCGTCAGAAAACTGGCGAATGGGGGCGGAAGGGTAGTCGACCCTCACCACTCGATTGGCGAGGGCCATGTTTCCAAAGCCTTGCTGGCTGGGACCGCCCGTTTGGGATTGAATTAACGAAATTGCCAAGAGGGCGGTTAAAGAACTCATTTCACTCCAAAATCTCAAACATTCGAATATCGTCGGGGCTCACAGCGTGCCCATCCCCGCGACTAAACTGCAGCGCTTCTTTCGGTTGGACGACCGAGAGGTCTTCCGGTAACTTTCCGATCAGGTCCAATACCACCGCTTTGATCTTTTCTGAATTGGACTTAAAGACCTCAAGAACATCCGTTGCATTCACCGCTTCGGCGCCGGCATGAACGCCGCTGTCGTAGTCGGTAATTAACGAAATATTCACGACACCCATTCCCAATTCCCGGCATAGATAGGCCTCGGGATATTGGGTCATGTTGATCACTTCCCAACCCGCGTCATGGAACCATTTGCTCTCCGCCTTTGTGCTGAAGCGAGGACCCTGGATAACCACAACGGTGCCGCTCTCATGACAGACGATGCCATGCTCACGAATAGTCTCAATCGTCAGCCTTCGGAGAAGGGGATCATAGGTTTCGGCAGGCGAAATATGGGTAACGATGGGACCATCGTAAAAGGTGTCCTTTCGTCCGCTCGTTCGATCTACAAACTGGTCGCACACCACGAAGTGTCCGGGTTCAACGTGCTTTTGCAAGGAGCCTGCCGCACAGGGACTAATAATCGCCTTCACCCCTAAAGACCGCATCGCCCAGACGTTTGCCCGGAAGTTGATCATGTGCGGGGGAAGAGTGTGATGCCGTCCGTGTCGAGGCAAGAAGGCTACTTTTCTGCCCTTAACCGTTGCCAAAAACAGAGAATCGCTTGGAGCGCCATACGGCGTATCAACCTTAACCTCCCTTACATCTTCGAGGAGGCTATAAAAACCCGATCCACCAAATACTCCAATCTCTGCTTTTGACATTACTTAGTCTTCTCCTGAGCCATGTTAACGAGCGCGATATGAGTCTGCTTGATGTCTTTATCAACTCTGGAACCGCGCCGAATGACGATATCTTGCTCGAGTCCCCGAACGCTGCCAGTGGCAATCGCCTTGATCGACTTGAGTCGAGCATCTTGCATCAACGGATCCGGTTTGCCGGCCGTGATAATCATGTCCGGATTGAGCTGAACCAGCCGCTCGGCGTCAATTGGGACAAATCTGTCCGAATCTGGGCCAACGGCTTTGCCGCCGGCGATGTTTACGACATCTGCCGCAAAACTCTTCACTCCCGCGATCATGTGCTGTCCATTGGCGCCTGGCATGATGATCGCAACGGTGGGGGGATTCGGGAACGGCTGAGACTTTGCCGTTCCAATTTCGTTATAGATCTTGTCGACATAGCCGGAGATTTCGCTTTCCGTTCCCAGGAGCGCCCCCAGTTGGCTCAGCTCCTTTGTGAAACCCTCAACCGTATCTGACTTAAACTCAAAGGTGTCTATCCCCAAGGCATCGATTTGCTGGAGGTCTTGAGCGTTATAGATTGAACTATCCAGCACGATTAGGCCTGGGTTGGCAGCCTTGATTTTTTCGTAGTCCGGCTTAACCTGAGCAACGACCGGAACGGATGTTACGCTGACCGGATAATTGCAGGAGGCCGTTCGCCCAACCAATTTGACGGTATAGGCATACGACATCGCTAACTCCGTCGTGCTAGGGCTCAAACTCACCATTGAGGTGTACGTCTTTGGACGCGTTGGCCACTTCACGGCTTCTTGACCGTTGTTGCATCCAATCAGGGATGAGATGACAAGGAGGGAGAGCAAAATCGCTCGGCGCATAGAACCATTCTGTCCGATCCCAGGAGGTCAAAGCTACTTATTAAGGTTCAAAGGACCGGCCAGATTGATTGAGGCGCGACTTCTGGAGTATCATTTTGAGGTTCTCGCAGGGGTGTAGCTCAGTTGGTAGAGCGAAGGTCTCCAAAACCTTAGGTCGCGGGTTCGAATCCTGTCGCCCCTGCCATCTTCGACCCTGCCCAATTTTTGGGCGAGTTCGTTGTTACTCCAACTTCACACGCATAAGTTTGGGAGATTGACCAAACGCTCTTGGCCCATAGCGAACGCTTTCAGAGCATCACTGTTCGAGGGACCAGCCCGAAGTCTCTTGCGCACCCACGACGGGCACCCTTTTCGCGAGGTGGGTGGTCGAAGACGAGCAGCCGAGAATTTTCTAAAGTTGACGGCACAACGCGACCAGAATTGGGTTCGAGTGTCAGATCACCCGAGACATCCCGGTGATCATAGACAGTCGATGGAGAAAACGCAAAGGTTTGAGGTCGTCTCGGACCTCAAACCTTATGTTTTGTGGTAACTCGTGATTATCGCGTAGCCTGCATCGACTCGACCATGGTGCGAAGTTCGCCATAGCTTCTCTGCCCCATAATCAGGCAGATTACGCCTTTCTCATCCTTCCAGAAAAGAGCGTTCATGCCATCTACCTTTCCACACATAAATCTCTCGTCGCCTTCAAACTGCCAACCGCCTTCCACTCTTTGAACGTCAGGCATCACCATCACGGTAACTACGCCGAAAGAATCGCCCAGTTGGACGTATCCCACGCGATGCCCCGGAACATCGCTCCGACTCACCGACAATAGCCGCATCTGTTCCGGCTTGGATCGTAGAGCCTCGCCCACGGCATCTTTTACCCGAGGGTCCAGCTTCTCTTGTGACTCCGTTGGCGAAAGAGGAATCGCCGTCACACCCGCTACATATCCCGCAATTTCATTGGGTCGAACGCTCTTCCCGTTGACTCGGTTAAAGTAACCACCTACGGCAATAACCATGAAGAATAGGGCACAAATCCCCCAGGAGTACCGGCCAACAAAGGACTCGACTCGCTTAGTCTTGTCGACTTCATCTAGGCGCTCCTGACAACTCTTCCAAAGCGCTTCGTACTCAACTGGCTCCGTCCGGGTCCTCAAAAGATCCTTGACTCGCTGCATTGAATGAAACTCCGCAACAGAGGAAGGGTCTTTGTCCAATATCTCCTTTACTGCGTGCTCTTCGGCCGCGGATAACTCCCCGTCCAAATAAGAATGAAGGTCTTCTCGATCTATCATTCCTCGGCTCCGTTCTTGATAAATCCTTCTTTCATTGCAAATTCAATTAAAAGTCGCCTCAAGAGAGATCGCCCGCGCGCAATTCGACTGCGAACGGTACCTATGGGGACGTTGGTGGCGTCGGCGATTTCTTGATAGCTGAGTCCTTCGATATCGCTTAGAATGACAGCCGTGCGGAAATCCTCGGGTACTTGAGCCAGAGCGTTCTCGACTTCACTTCCCACGATGTTATCGAAAAGGATTCGATCGGGAATCTCTTCCTCGCTTCCCATCGGTTCCAAGACGCCATCCTCTTCAAGCGAACCAAGTTGGGGCCCTCTCTGCTTTTGGCGATATCGATTGATATAGAGATTGGTGACGATGCGGAGCATCCAAGCCTTAAAGTTGTTACCGTCGAAACGGTCAAAGGCTTCGTAAGCTCGGACCATGGCTTCCATGGCCAAGTCCTCAGCTTCTTCGCGAGATCGCGTCAGTCTGAGAGCTGTTCCTACAATTGATGGGAACACTTTCTCTGCCTGCCGTTCGAATGCCTCACGTTGATTTCGGCGTCCGAAGAGCATAGGTCGGGCGAGTGTACCTGTCAGTTTCCGGTAGGGGGCGCTCTCGCCCATCGTTCCAGTCATGGTCACATTTAGAGTAACAAATGAGCCCCTCAAGGCAGTTCCCGTCGCACAATAGCTCGTAACCTTGCCAGGCCCTTTGGCGAAGGTGTCCACATAGGACAAACTATGACCATGCGGTCTATCGACGAACTGATCGAGGTTGCGAAGGAGGTAAGGCTGCGCGCCTACGCACCTTACAGCGGCTACCTTGTCGGCGTTGGAATTGAGTCGGCTTCCGGCGAAGTATTCAAGGGCTGCAACGTTGAAAACATCAGCTACGGACTGACTATTTGCGCCGAACGCAACGCGATTTCCACGATGGTCGCAAACGATCAGCGCCTGATCCGACAAATTGCCCTCGTTACCATCGATGGCGGCTTGCCTTGCGGAATGTGCTTGCAGACAATCCGCGAATTTACGGACGATCCCTCCGAGCTTCGCATCCATATCGCCAACCTCGATGGGTTGCTTTTCAGTAAAACCTTGGCCGATCTTCTCCCGTTTGGTTTCCGATCCGACCAGGTTCACCGAACCTAAGTCCAGTGTTGGTTAGTCTATGAATCAGTGACGGCGCGTGGTAAAACCTCTCAACGCCGTTTGAGGCCATCAATTCAATGAAGTATCTCGGATTTCTCCTACTCGCACTTTTTGTATTCCTCCTCGGCTGTGGTGGCGGGGGCGGGGGTGGAGGTGGTAGCAGCGATGGCACGACCAATGGTTTCACCAACGGCGCCACCGATGCCAACCCAGGGTCCACCATTGTGGGTCAGATTGTCAGTCGCGACTCAAACCCGGTAACTCCCATCGCGGGGGTGACCGTTCGGTTTTATGACAGCGGCGGATCCCTGCTCGCCTCTGCGGTCAGCCGTGCAAATGGCTACTTCGATGCGAATATCGGAACCAACGCCGTTAAATGCGATGTCGACGGATCGACGGTTCCGAACGGCTATTACGCGATCTTCCGATATGGCTCAACACGGTATCAGGCGTCCTCCACTTCTCCGTCCGTGACTTGCAGAGTTCCCCTTCCCACCATTGTTCCGGGAGTGTTGACGGAAATGACGAATGGCGCATTCAAGTTCGTCTCTCTCGGTCCCCCCGATCCACCCGCTAACGGATGTTTGCCTTAAATAAGAAGCCGCCGACAAGGCGGCTTTTTATTTAATTCTCATTCAGTGGGGACCTCGGAGATACTCTGCGATGCCCTTGAGTTTTTCTTCCGCCATGTTCGGGAATCCCGGCATCGTCGATCCTGCTTTCTTGCTCTTGGGATCCTTGATAAACGCGATATACCATTCGGAGTCTGTATGGATCTTATAGGTGTTGTCCAATGCCGGCCCTCCTTGTGCCTTTTTGCCGTCGGTCCCGTGACAGCCACTACAGCCTTCGGCATTAAAGAAGTCGCGTCCCTTCGCCGCCAGAGCGGCGTCTATGGGCAGCGCACCAAGAGTCGTCTTCGGTTCTTCCCCCACAATCGGGTCTCGGGTACCCGTGAGGGGAGCGAATCTTCCACCAAAGAAAATGCCAACGAGAAGGAAGTAGAGCATAAAGGCTCCAAAAGTGATTCGGACTCCAGAGTCGGCAATCCGCTTCGATAAAAACGGCAAGATGACAAGAAATGCCGTAAACAAACCCGGAATAACCCCTGTACCAATCCACCCTAAATTGGAACCGATGGAGTTGAACGCTTGGAGTGAGCCATGAAGAGGCCACGTATACCAACTCACCAAGGCTCCGTATTGGTTGTAGTCCAACTCCGACGCTCGACTACCGAGAGGGCCGGGAATGAAAATGGCAAGGCTCACCGGAATGAGAATGGGCAAGATAGCCAATAGCCGGTTCTCCTTCACCTCGCGACGACTATATTGGATGAAGAACATGCCCACCGCGCCGAGAACGAAGGCAAACGGAAGCAGGAGGCGATGGGCCAAATACCAGTGACCCAACGTTTGCTCATTGAATGCCGCTTGCCCCCCTCCCATCAGAAACTCTGCGACCTGGGTGCCTAGTACTGGCATGCCCGCAGCGATGCCCCCTTCGATCGCCGCGCTCTGAACGCCATGTTTATCGAATGGCAGTAGGTTGCCGGTTACCTGAAAGAGATAAGCACAGCCAAACAACGCCAACGAACCGTACCAGCGCAAGTAGTGAGGAGGTCGATATCCACCCGCTAGGAGAAGACATACAACATGAAGGAAACTGTGGAGGATAAGAACTGCGCTGCCCCAATAGTGAAAGTTCGAGATAAACGCATGCGGCGTTCCCCCCTGAATCAGCTCCATCGTGCTATGCGCGTGATCTGGTGTGCCTATGTAGGCCCGACTCAGATACCAGCCCGCCGCGAACTGCAGCACGAATTGAATGAGGAGCGCCGTAGACGACGTTGCGAGCAGAGTTCCAATCCTCGATGCCTTCACGCCCCCAAGTATCGCGGATCGGCCCCGCCATGTCTACCTTCCTCCCACATTCGTTGGTCCCAATCCCAATATTTACAAAACGCCAACCTGGAAAGGCGGTAGTACAATCGCTTGAGAGGGTTTTTGGGGTTGCAGCACGGAAGCTTTAATGAACCTATAAGAAACGAGCTCACCGAAGACGGCGTTCAGCAAATGCTGGATCTTGCCGAGAGGTTAAGAGCCGCAAGTGGGGGCGAACTTGATGACGCCGCGATCCTTGCTGTATCCGAAGCCACCGGCGCACCGGTCGAATACGTGAGACTGGCCATCCGTCTCCGTCCGGAAGAAAAGAAAAAGAGCTTTGCCCATCGAGTGCGGTCTGAGTACCTGGGCCTCGATCCAGAGGTGCGCCGCTACGTGATCGGCGGTCTGATCGGAACCGGTATGGCCCTCATCAGCGTCTTGAGCACTCGGTTGTCCAGCGTGGGCTCACGTAGTTTTGACGGGGTCCTCGGAGTTTTGCAGATTGTGCTCGCAACCATAGCGATCTACTTTGCCTCAACCTCCAAGGACTCGCGCTCAGCGGCCATCGTAGGCGCCATTGCCTCCGGCGTTGGCTTTACGATGTTCACGATCTTCAAGGCCGTGGGACTTACGAACGCGGCAGTCGAGCCCACCTTGTTGATTCCCATCACCATTGCTGGAGCCTTGGCAGGACTCGTCGCAAACAAGCTTGTCGCACAAAATCGAAAGAAGTTGGGATTGAAGGATCCGCTGCAAGAACGCCACGAGCTCCTGAGACAACTTGTGGAGCTTCAGGACAAGCTTCGCTCTGGCGAGCAAGCGATCACGTTTTTGAGCTTGGATATCGTTGGCTCGACAAAGATGAAAGAGCATGCCGATCCTCTCAGCATCGAATACACCTTTAACGAGTATCACCAGTTCGTCGATCGAATCGCTCGAAAATACGGGGGACGCGTCCATTCCACCGCAGGTGATGGCGTGACCTGTGCGTTCGATACTCCGATGCAAGCCTTCGGCGCCGCCAAGAATGTTCAGGCCGGGATGCTGGAGCTGAATACGTTTGGCAACAAGACAGGAATACCGCTTTCCCTTCGCGCAGGGATCCACTCAGGCACCGTTGTGCCGCCTAAGCCTGGCGATATCGCTTCCCTCAACTTCGCTCATGTCATTGACATTGCGGCTCACTTACAGAAAGTCTCGCCCGTTGGCGGCATTGTCATTAGTGAAGTCGCCGCAAACACATTGCCTGGCGGCGCCCACACGGTTGGGATCGAGCGCATCGAAGCTCAAAACGTAACCGGAATCATCTGGCAATCGAAAGCAACCGGACCTGTAGCCGCCCCGAGCGAACCACCGCCATTTCCTGGAAACGAATAGCGCTTTCGGCGGTTAGAATAGATGTATGGATGCCATTCCGAGACTCAGTCGAGCCTTCTCGGACTCCGAGTGGAAGGAAGCTTGGCAGTTTGCCCCGAAGGTTCCTAAGCTGGTCAGGCAACTGGATAGCGGCCAACGTTGCTCCGTCCGAGAATCTCTTCACCGCGCGGCCTACTTCGTGGGAGGAAAGCTCCATGATGTTGGCTTCAGTGTCTTCAACAATGGGGGCCAACCCCTTTTGCGTCGAGATCGCGAAGGGTGGAGTGATGAGATCCTCTTTCACGCGCCCACTACCAGCATCGCCGGCGTCTATTGCCCAGCCTCGATCGAGATCCTGGTCCAACTTCACGCCCTGAGAGACATCCGTCAGAAGTATTCGCGTTCTTTCGCCATGGTTCCGGCATTCGTTGCGTCGGCCAACTTGGGACAATTCGAGACTCCGCCCTGCCGAATCCTCTGGAACTTGGAAGATCACGAAAATGTCGAGGTAATCGCCGACATGCTCTATCGTCAGGGCCTTGATTGGATCGAGGATCTCTGCGATCCGGTTCGTCTGGAAGATCGAGCGATGTCCCACCGTTTACCTCTCGTGGACGATGTTACTGCCCTAGAGATGGTCCTCTCTGTAGGAGGACGCCATGCCGCCGCCCGAGTGATGGAAGAGTGGCTCGATGAACCTGGCCTGGGTGACAGTCTTAGAGAGGAGTTGCGCCGACTGGCCAAGGTGGTGGGTCCCGTCTATCGAGGCGACTCTCCAGGGCAGAATTTGGCGGTCATCTGTGTGTGTTACGACCTCCTCAGATCATCACAACGGCGCTAATCAGAATACTTTTTTGAAAATTTCTTGCCAAAGACCTACACGCCATGCCTTCCCACTGTGCTAATATATGGCGACGCGTTTGTACGCGGATCTTAAAACGAAGAGGAGAATGTTCATGGTAATTACTCAGACACCAGCCGCCGCTGCCACCACCCTCTTCGGTTCGGCCATCTAGCCACTTCCGCTGGTTAGTCCGCCCTACCGAAGGGCGGTGGATTCCTTTCTAACAGTTTCAGGCGCTCTTGCGTCTGCCTGTCCTCCAAAAGGATCGTTACCAGCGTTGAATTCAACTCACAAAAAGGCCCTCAATGACCGTCTGGGCCAGATGACGGTTAAGCAGCGAAAAGAAGCACAGCGACAAGCCTCCGAAATGAGGCAAGCCGCTCAGAAGAACTCAAAGAAGCCCGCCGGCACCATCGACGACTTCCTTTATCGGCTCCTCTGCAATGAGCCCAAGGGGGTGGTCGGTCTGGTTGTCCGAGTGGAATCGACCCTTTGCCATGTGCAAATAGAAATGGAGGTGAAGCCGATGCTATTGAGCCGAGAAAGTAGGCCGGTCGTCGGCGACGAGGTTGAAGTCGACCTCGAGAAAAATCGAATAGTCCAGATCCTCCCTCGTCGAACCGAGCTTTCGCGACAGGATGATCGGAATCCAAGTTTGTCGCGCCCTGTTGTCGCGAACATTGACGTCGTAGCTGTGGTCGTGTCGGTCGGTACTCCGCCCCTGCACCCACGGTTGATCGACCGCTATCTGTTCGCAATCCATAAGGGCGGCGCTAAGCCAATCATTGTGGTCAACAAACTCGATCTTCTCGCGGAGATGGATGCAGTAAAGCAACTTGACCGACTGGAGCCGTATCGAGCGCTGGGAATCCCTTGCGTGAACGTATCGGCGGTGCACGGGAAGGGGCTGGAGGCGTTGCGAGCACAACTAGCTGGGAAGCGAGTTGTCTTCGTGGGTCATAGCGGCGTGGGCAAGAGTTCCCTGCTCAACGCCTTGCTAGACAACGCCATCGCGGAGACTGGATCGGTATCTGACAAATCCGGAAAAGGAACTCATACCACCACGTCTTCTTCCCTGTTCCGTCTCGACGATGGAACGGAGATCGTAGACACGCCAGGAGTGAGGTCCTTTGCCATCGACTTTGAACAGGAAGTCATCGAAGGATTTCCAGAGTTTCAATCGATTGCGACCGGATGTCGATACCGAGATTGTCGCCATATCGACGAGAACGGCTGCGCAGTTCGAGAAGCGGTCCAACAAGGAACAGTGCCTCGAACTCGATATGAGACCTACCGTCGGATGCTGGATGGCGAGGTTGCGACTGGGATGGGGTTCGTTTGCGTGAAATGCGGCGTGACCTCGACCACCAGTGGGGCCGGAACTCAGCACCGGAACCACTGTCCGCGGTGCCTGCACAGCGTCCACTTGGACGTCAAACCAGGAGACCGGGCGTCGAGTTGCGGCGGCATGATGGAGCCCGTTTCGGTTTGGGTACGACGAGACGGAGAATGGGCGATCATTCACCGATGCTCGGAGTGCGGAATGTTCAGTTCCAACCGAATCGCAGCAGATGACAATGGAATGCTATTGCTTTCGATAGCGGCAAAGCCGATGTCAAAGCCTCCATTCCCATTGGAATTCACAGAAGCAATTGAGGCGGGCGTTTAGCCCGCCTCAATTCAGTCCTATTCAGGAAATTGAAACGGATCTTGATAGCCTTTCCATCCTGAAGGGCTTTCTTCGAACTCCTCGTCTGTAAGGAGCGCTCCATCCAGCTTGGATCGGAGCCCATTGATGTCCATATCGATTCCAATCAACACGATCTCTTGCCTTCGATCCCCATACGGCTCCTGGAAGTGCGATCGTATCTTGTCACGAACGCCCGAGGACTCCGGCCAATCCCGCTCAGGACAGGTCGCCCACCACGTCCCCGCCAATTCATACTGGCAAGCGCCGCCAGCTTGGCTCCAACCCCCAATCCAATTCATACTGCTGGCCAGCCAAAAGAACCCCTTGGATCGGATCACTCCCTGCCATTCCTCTTGAATGACTTGCCAAAAGCGATGTGGATGAAATGGCTTTCTCGCCCGGTAAACAAAGGAACCGATGCCAAACTCTTCGCTCTCTGGAATATGCTCATTCATCAATTCACGTACCCATAAGGGAGAACGCTGCGCGGCCGCCAGGTCAAAGCGTCCGGTGTCCAGAATTCGGTCTAACGGCACTTCACCCTTTGCCATCGGGATGATCTCTGCGCCAGGATTGAGCTTCTTAAGCGTTGCGACCAATCGCTCCGTTTGCTCCTTTGCGATCAAATCAGTCTTGGAGACGAGGATGACATTGGCGAACTCAATCTGTTCGATGAGAAGATCGGAGATGGTTCTCTCATCCTCTTCTCCTACCGCCAGGCCTTGCTCCGAAAGCTCTTTTGCTTCACGATAGTCTTTCCAAAAGTTCAGGCCATCGACCACGGTCACCATGGTATCCAGGCGACTGACCGATTCCAGATGAACTCCGCGCTCATCGACGAATGTAAAGGTCATCGCCACAGGAGCCGGTTCGCTAATACCGGACGACTCGATCATTAGGTAATCGAATCGATTTTCTCGCGCGAGACGACCGACCTCTTGAAGAAGATCGTCGCGAAGCGTACAACAGATACAACCATTGGTCATCTCAACCAATTGCTCTTCCGTCCGATTGATTTGACCTTCTACAAGTTGGGCGTCAATGTTCACCTCGCTCATGTCATTGACGATGACTGCGACGCGCATGCCTTCCTTATTAGCAAGGATGTGATTCAAAACCGTCGTCTTCCCTGCGCCAAGAAAGCCAGAAAGGACGGTCACGGGAAGTCTCTTCATAGATATGGAGTGGCCGGAAGTCCGGCCACTATCTCCCTTTTGCTTAAGCCCTTCTCTTACGAATAAGGGCGAGAGTTCCGATCGCCAGGGCAGCCATGCTTGCGGGCTCCGGAACGGGTTCGGCGGAAGGATCGAATTGATCCCCCACGCCAAAGCGGTAAGTCACACTTTTCGTCAACATCGAGTCACCGACCATGCCACTTACATCAAACGTCAGGTCATAGACTCCCGCCGAGCTAAAGCCAAAGTTGGTGTGCTCATGGCCAGCGGTTTGCATCCAGAAGGCATCGGACGCATCGATCCCATCGGCAGTGGAAATCCAAACCGGATCAACCCCGGTCGTACCTGACCACACCGAAAAGTTTCCTCCATTTGTGGACGAAATGCCTGTTAGCTGCCACTTCACCCACTCGGCGGTATCCGCGCCATAAACGGCAATCGCTCTCGAATCGGATGTCGTGTAGGAATCTAACTTTCACAACTACACCTTCAACGCCTCATTGTAGGGCGCGTTTGAACCTATATCGACCCGCCAAAAACACGAAAACGCGTCAGGCGTGACGAAAACTGCATACAGAAATCGAAAACTGCATACAGAAACGTGGTAGGATGATGTCAGGTAGGAAATTGCATACAGTCGGTTCGATTGTGTTGCATTCCCGCCAAACCTGGTAGCAGAGGTACAAGACATTGGCACGTAAACGACGAGAAGCGGCGACGCCGCAACGAAAGCAGTGGGGTAAATCGACCGCCTCAGAGACGACGCGCAAGAGACCAGACGGTTCGACATACACGGTGTGGCGTTGCCAGTATTACGGGTTCGCACTCAGCGGCGAGACCATGACCCGAAAGGTCAGAGAGGGCGGCGAATGGGTGAGTCAAGAGTTTTGGGCATGGGAACTCGACCGCAAGCGTCTATACGCCCAAGGCGACACCAAAGAAGAAGCAGAGGCGAAGGCCGAACGACTCGGCAAACTTCACCTTGAGTACGAAGAATGGTGTTGGCAGTGTGAGCGCGACGGCAACCCGCCCAAACCAGGCGACACGTTCGAGAACTGGCTTGGCGACAAAGAGGCGCGTGAGAACAGGGACAAGCCGAAGGCGACGCCCGCACTCGCCAACATGGACGCCGCCGAGGATGAGACCGACCACGTTGCGCCCGCGAACTTCACCGCCGTCGCGCAAGAGTTCATGGCGACCAAGGGGCGATTCAACCGCACCAAGAAGTTCGAACCGCTGAAACCATCGACGCGGCGCACGAACAACAACTACGTCAAGCATGCCGCCGCCATATCGAACAAGCCGATGGACAAGTTGCGGTTGCCCGAAATCATGTCGTGGTTTCACGGCTACCTTTCGACACACGCCGAAGGCACCGCCGCCCGATACAAGTTCTGGTTGTGCGAGGTCGGGCGGTACGCGGTGAAGGCGCGGTACTGGAACGTCAACCTCTTTGAGTCGTTGCCCGAACTCAGCATTCGACCGAACATCGAGATTCGGCGCACTTGGACACTCGATGAAATCGACCGCATGTGGGACGCGGCGCACAGTCCGCAACAGAAGGCAATCATCGTGTTGTGCCGCCTTGGGTTGCGGTTCGGAGAGGCGACGGGTCTGACCGAAGCTGACCTTCTCGACGATGAGACCATACGCGTTCAATATGCGCAAACACGTGTCAACGTCGGCACCGACGACAAACAGAAGTTGATACCGTTTCTCGGCGACCCGAAGACCAGCGCGAGTGCCGCGAAAGTGCGAGTGCCGAAGGCATGGATGAAGATACTTCGCGAGTCTCTTGAGAAGGCAGAACCGCAACTGATTCGCGCATACAACGACGACCCTGACCAGGGCGCACGTCTTCACCGATTCGTTGTGCCGAACCAACTTGGCGAGATATGGCAGGAGTCAACCGCGACATATGCGTTCGAAAGGCTGATGTCGAGGGCGGGCGTCGAGTTCCGCACCGAGGAAATGGGCGACGTTAAGACCCGCGAGACGGTATGGCATAGTTGGCGATACACGTATTGCAGCGAACTCGTTGTTCTCGGCGCTGGTGACGTTGAGTTGATGTTCTGTATGAGGCACACCGACGCGAACCTTTCGAAGAAGACGTATGCGCAAGCGCGGTTCGAAGACCGCACCAAGTACGAACCATACAAGGCAATCATCAAGACGCCGTACGACTACAACAACGCGATATGCAAGTTCGACACCGACCGCCGAGAGGCGCGGGCGAAGCGGTCTCGACCGAGAGTTACCGAGACGCCCGATGAGCGGCGAAAGGCGATGCTTGAACAGGTCGCCGCACAACTCTAAACGTTCAACGACAACAACAAACGGCGCGGGCATATAACCCGCGCCGTTTTCGTTTGCAACACGTGTTTCGCGTCTTATGGTGTTGGAATCGCGTATTATCATGCAATGGCGCGTTCAAACCAAAACCTCACACCATTAAGCAATCAAGAACTCTTGTCGTTGCGCAAGGGCGCAAAGACCGTTGACCGTATATCGGTGCGCATCGGCGGCAAGCGTTACGACCTACCAGTTGAGGCGCACGTACTCACAACCGACGATGAGAAGGGATTGTTCACGTTCATATCGTTGCCCGCGACGAACGCAATTCTCGGCGTCACAAGCGACGGTCATGAAGTCATCAAAGAAGGCGAGAAGGGCGCGGCAATGGGCGCACTCCGAACGACAATCGCGAGGGCGAAGAAGGCCAACGAACCGAAGGGTGCCGACACGCCCGCACTCGGCGACGACGTGTTAAAGGCACTCAAGGCGGCGGTTCCCGCTGGTTACCGACTGGTGTATGAGAACGGCGAACCGAAGTTGCAACGACTCCGACAGAAGCGGTCGGGCACCGAGGCACCAGCGACAACGGGCGGGCGTCGAGGGCGCAAGAAGTAAGGCATGGGCGACTACTTCTCGGTGCCGCCCGACCAACTCATGTTTCATCCCGTGTCGGTCATCTTTGTTCCAACAGGCGTCGAAGACCCTGTTGGCAAGATGTACGGTCAAGCAACGATGCACTCGCCGCCTATCCCTGGTTCAATCGTGGTGTTGAACGACACGCACACCAACGAGTTCACGCGGTTCAGGGTCATCGGTTTGGAGTATCACGTTAAGATGGTCGGCGGCGACCAGGTTGCCACGTGGTCAGAGAGGTTTGAGGCGGGCGCGGCTGAACGCGACCTACTGCCATATTCAAACCGACTCATGGTGTTTGTCGAACCGTTGTAAGGGTTCCTCATACGGCAAGAAGGGCGGCAAGATTGCCGCCCTTTCTTTCGCCCGTTCGAGACCGCCTCAACCGTTCACCTTGCTTTTCGGTCGAGGCTTGAACGCCTTGTTGATAAGCGGCATGTCTCGGTACCATTCCGCGCGACTCTTGCCAGTCTTGGCAATGAAGGCCGCGACTCGTTCGCCTTCGGTCTTGTACGACGGGTCGTTGAGAATGTCTCGCACCGTGGTCATTTCGCTGACGCGCCATTTGCCCAACAACACCTTTTGCCACGTGATGAGTTTGCCCGTGCCCTGCTTCTTCTTCTTGGCGTTCCACATGTCGCGGCACGACGGTTGAGCGGCGAGAGAAGACCATTCGCGGGCGAACTCGATTATCTCGTTGTCGCCCAACCATGTCGCGGTGTAGTTAATGATTTCGTCGTTGGTCGGGTCGAACCAAACCAGGGTGCCACGGTCAAGCATCGCTTCCATGTCCTGTGTGAGCTGACCGAGGTTGTTGGCGAGAATGACGACTTCGCTGGTCGTGGTGAACGTCGGCGGGTAGTCGGGCGTGTTGTCTTCGACAACTTCGCCGTCTTCATCGACGCGAGTCTTGGGTTTCGGGTTCGTCTGGTTGTTGAACCACGAAATCGTTTTGACATCCTTGGTCTCTGCCAACGCCTTCAACATCGAGGCCGTGTCAGGGTTGCGCCACAACGAGTCACAGTCGTCAATGACAATCAACTTGTCTTGATTGTCGTACAGCTTCTTGTAAAGTTCGAATGCGGTGAGTCGCGCCTTGTTGAGATGCACGAACTCGACACCCTCGTTTTCGAGCGTTGACGTTATCGTTTCGGTCTTGCCAGTGCCGCCGCGACCGACGATTGCGATGAGCGGATATACGCCGCCTTCGGCGATTTCCGTTGCCAGTTCAACGAGTTCGGCGTATGCCGTAAGTTTCAGGTCTGCGTTGTTATAGTTCATTGTGTTTCTTCCTGCTACCGAAGAACACTTATGGTGTGTCTCGAATCCTTGAGACATTGAGACATTGCATGTCTCACCGTAGGTGTTCCCGTCGAGTTATTCATTGCTGATAGGCTATTCGTCGCCAACAGCTTATGAAATCGTTAATGCCCAAGGCACCACGCCCGACAGGGTTCCTTAACCTGTACCTCAACGTGATGCACTCTTGTCAAGCCCTTAATGAAAAAAGTTCAAAACTCATCGCGGCGGTCGTTGTCGCCTTGGGGCGTAAACAATACGTATATGGGCGCAAATGATTAAGCGCACCGCGCGCGCGTGGTGCGTTTACGAAAACGATATATGCACGTCATATCAACGACTCTATGAACGCGTATATGGCGCGACACGTGTTGTCTCGCGCAACGGTCACGGTTCGAGGCCCGTGTTACAATGCAAATCATGAAAGGTCTTCTAATCGCAATCGGCGCATTCGCCTTGTTATTGGTCGCCTTGGCGATTGGGCCAGACTGGTCGCCCGATAAGCCAACGGTTAACGAGAAGGTCGCGGCACCCGTCGCCGACCACAACCCGCCAAACCTAACCCTTGCGTCGTCGCTGGCATTCCGCACGGCGACCGAGCGGGTCAGCGACCAGGGCGACGCCGCCTCAATCCCCGAGAGTCAGCCGTACGGTTGCGAAGAAGGCCGCGACATCGCGTTAACCCGCGCACCAGACGGCACGTATGTCGCCGAGTGCCGCGTTCACCTTGCCGACCGCCGAGTTGTGACGGTCGTTCTGAAAGAGAAGGCGGGCGGGCGCAACTGGTACGTCGATGAGGTCAAGACGCCTTGATATAGCCTGTTAACCCGCGCCTATATAGGGCACGAGACGACCGCCGTTAAGGGGCGGTCGTTTTCATATACGGTGAGCGGTCGCCGCGCATGAGGGGGTGACGTTGCAACACCCTATGGCGGCGCGGAAACACCGACTGAGGGTCGGCGCAAAGTTGCAATAAGGTCAGGCGGCGGGTACGCCTGGTCGAGTCCAATACGCGAGGTCGAACAGGGCGGCAATGCGGTCAACACCCTCAAACCCTTTCGGGTCGGTCTTGCGCGGGTAACTGATGTCTCGATGCGTGGTCAGGTAGCGAATCGACGGCACCGCCGCGACAATCTCGCCGAGTAGTTCCTTGAGGGCAACCCGCTGTTCGTCGGTGTACGGGTCTTTGCCGTCGTTCAGGTTTTCCAGGCACACGCCGATACTGTTGCTGTTCGAAATCTTCAACCCGCCGTACAGGTAGGTCGCGCCGCAATGTTGGGCGGCACGAGCTGCGGGCGCAAACTTGAACACCGCGCCGTCTTTGCGTATGTAGTAGTGGTATGAGAGGCGGCGCATCTTGAGCGTCTTAACCGTGCCTTCGAACCTTCCCGCGTCGGCATGCAGCACGACCGCGATGGTCTCGGCGTCGCCACGGTCGCGGGTATTCAGCCAGTAACCAAGAGTCTGTATGTCCATCGCCGCCAACGTAGGCGGTCGAGAACACCAGGCGGCGCACAACACAACGTGCCCGAAACGGCGCGTATTTGCCCCGTACAGGCGATTGGAGAGGTCGAGGCGGGTGATTTACCGCGCGGGCGCTGAAACGGGCGTATGAGCGGATTTACGCGCCTCTCGGCGGCTGACCATGACTCATACCCTCAGAACGATGAGACATTGAGACATCGAGGGCGGCACTCACCGACACTTTGAATCGCTTTTTGAACCTGAATGGTGGTGTTAGACAGGTAATGAATCCCGATGATGATGGATGATGATATTTGGAGAATTGGGCTGAACAGTATGAATTGAGACATCGAGGGCGGCACTCACCGACACTTTGAATCGCTTTTTGAACCTGAATGGTGGTGTTAGACAGGTAATGAATCCCGATGATGATGGATGATGATATTTGGAGAATTGGGCTGAACAGTATGAATTGAGACATCGAGGGCGGCACTCACCGACACTTTGAATCGCTTTTTGAACCTGAATGGTGGTGTTAGACAGGTAATGAATCCCGATGATGATGGATGATGATATTTGGAGAATTGGGCTGAACAGTATGAATTGAGACATCGAGGGCGGCACTCACCGACACTTTGAATCGCTTTTTGAACCTGAATGGTGGTGTTAGACAGGTAATGAATCCCGATGATGATGGATGATGATATTTGGAGAATTGGGCTGAACAGTATGAATACGTGCATGGGCAGTTCTCTATAAGAGAAAAAATACAAAGCAAGGGATGACCAGACCGAATGTCTCAATGTCTCATCATTCTCAGAGAATCACTCTCTTTCCAACGACGTAGGCACTCCAAGTGCCTTGCATTGGAAGTTGACCTTCTCAACAATCTCATCGAGTATGTATGCCAACGAGTCAGGGCAAGATATGCCGAACCCGTCATGCAACCAATACGTGAGTTGAACACGTTTGTCGGCATTCTCAATCACTTCGACAACTGGTGCCAACAACTTCATCTCATACGCTTGCGCAAGGCATGCGAGAATCGACCGAACGTTGTTCTCCTCATAGTCGCCGCCGTGTTTGTTGTCTTTCCGTTGAGTGACAACGACGTACTCTTTGCCGTACACGTCGTGAGCGCGACCAGCGGCGCGAATCTTCTTCATTTGGCGAACGCGGGCAAGCCAGAGGGCGCGAATCAATGCGTGTTCGCGCCAATGGTTGAACAACGCCTTGCCCTTCTCGATGTCGTCGCCTTCGGCACTTGCGAACACCTTAATGAGTCGGTCTCGACCAGCACCGAAGGCGAGGCCGTAAAGGGCGCGTTTCACCAACTCCTTTCGCGAGTCATCCCAACCCATGTGACCGAGGATTTCCGACCAGAACGATTGCCCTGACTCAAGGAACTCGCGGAGTTCGGGCACGTCCCATGTCACCGAGAGAATGGCGAGTTGCGCCGACTTCAAATCGAACGAGTGCCAACCGAGATAACCGAACAACGCCTTGCGAACGCTTCGGTGCATACCCAACACGTTCGACCCGACCGCGTACACGCGGGCACTCTTGGGCGACGGTCGATAGAAGGGTTGGGGCGTCGCCTCAGTCTTCAGGAGAATCGACAACGTGTGTTCGGCGTTGTCTTCATGGTCGGCGAGGGCGCGGAGTTCAGGCACCAGCGGCGCGACCTGCGACCAGCGGTGCGGCGGCAAGTTGTTCAGATAGGTGAGAAGGCGGGCCGCGTCAGGGTTGCCGCACTCGGCGATGGTGGCAAGGCATTCTTCTTGCGTCGCCTCTCTCATCACCCTCAGTTGCGCCCGCGTCGGTTTCTTGCCCGTGTCGAGGGCAACCCGCTGGTCGAGCGGCACCGAGGTTCGGCGAATGGCGCGGGCGAGCTGGTCAATTTCGGCGGCGTTGGTTCCCCAGTCCACCGACTCGACGCGGCGGGCCATGCCTATCGACTTGTAACCGTCGTCGATGGGGTGCCAGAACGTCACCTTCGCGCCCGTCAACGCCTCAAACTCCTTCACCTGGTCGTACACGCACAACCGCCAACCTCTCTTACTGCGACCGCAAATGTCCTGCATGTGCCGCACCGACAAGATGAGCTGCCCCGACTCTCGGTCGCGAGAGGTGCCGAACAACAGGTAGTCGGCAAGGCGTAGGTGTTCGCGGTGAGAGGGGTTGTCGAGGTCGAGGTTCAGGAGTCCCGCCAGGGCCGCGCGGTGAGAGGTCGTCACGTACGCGCACGTGTACCGATTCCAATTCTCATCTCTCTTTCTCTCTCTCGTTCTCGCCATTCTGCTACTTGACCAATGGGAAGGGCGACGCCTACGACGGGGTAGCAGACCCGCGTTCGGCAATCGCCCTGACAATCCTATTCTACTTCGCCGCCGTTCTGCTACCAACACGCGACGCGCCTTACCTTACTTATACATATCGTGCCCTTTCACCTGCATGTTGCGCCCTTTCTACCGAAAGTTGCAGAAAATACGTGTTTGAGCGCAAATCATGCAGGTCGAGACGTGAGTTTTCCTTAAAGACACCCTTAGAGGCGCGACTTCTTCACCGCGCCCGAAGGGAGACAATCAGTGACTTTACAGAACACGGGCGACGAGTTCGCCCGCTATCATGACGCGTTTCAAGACGCGGTTGCCGACTACATGCGCAAACGACAATGGCACGTCGAGTCGGTTGGTTATCACGACGTGTTATCAAGCGACGCCGTTAAGATTCTCAAGAAGCGATACAACCCGACCGCGCAAGCGTATCGCACGAAACCCGACCTTCTCTGCAACCACGAGCAGTACGACCTAACCCTTAACGTCGAGGTGAAAAGCAACGACGGCAAACATGCGAATTGGGCGGTAGAGATGCGACCCGTCGTCAACAGTTGGTTCGCACACGTGGTTAATCGCACCGACACCCTGTACGTTTACAAAGACCTTGGTTACTGCCATGAGGACGTGCCGAAAGAGCGGCACCGACCCAAGCTGGCACCACGCGCCGCGTGGATACAAGAGCTGGTGCCGCTGGTAAGCAGAATCATCGTTCCCGAATCGTGTTCTATCGAAGAACGCAAAGAGTATCGCCGACTCGCGCGAACGGTCGAGGAATGGCGCGAGATTCCTGTAGAAGTAAGACCGTGCGCGGGCAGTGGCGACGCGATGGTGATTATCCCTTACGACCGCGTTAAGGAATTGCCGAGATTCGCGACAGAACTTGAGGCATGGACGCAATCGTTCATCGACGCCAACGGTTACGACGACGATGAGTGCGAGGGCGACAACGGTTGATGATTTACCTACTCTTTGCCGTAGCAATCGCGGCGGCGTTCATCATCGGGCGCAAGTGTTCCTTGCCACGGCAACCGAAACAACAACTCAACGCCGTCGCCGCGTTCACCGTCATCGACCACAACGAAAATATAAAGCGCGAGGAAGACAAGTAATGGCGTGGTTGCTGTTCTTCGCCCTTATCGGTTTTATTGTCATTCTCACCGTCGAGAACTGGCACCAGGCCAAAGAGATTAAGAATCTCGAAAGAAAAGAGAGTTCAACTCGACAATACATCACGGCACTCGAAAGGCAAATTACTGACGCCGATGTTCTTGCGTCCATCAAAGCCGACACCGCCCTAAAAGCATTCTTCGACCATTTCGGTCGCTAACAACTGTTGTCTTGCGAGGCGCGTTGTCGCCCGCCCTGTTTTGCCCTGAGAGGTATTGCTATGCACGAACAAGATGAGTTCGCACAAAACGCCGTTGCGCGAATCTTCGAACTACGCCTAACCCTTAACTACTTGCGCGAGTTACACGTTGAGTGTTCGCGCCTACTTAACATCGTGCCCGACAACATGAAGTTGGCGGCGTGTATCAAGTACGCCCGCGCAAGCGTTGAACGCGACGCAAGCGTATTCGCCCGCGAACTCAAGGGTTTCGGCGTTGACGGTTTCGACATCGGCGAAGCAATCGAAATGCCCTTTGAGTTGTGGCAGGACGCAACCAGCACCAACACGACCGACGACATCCTTGCCGAGTACGACACCGATGAGGACGATGACGACGCCGACCAGGGCCAGGACGGTGCCGCCTAATGCCTTCGACTTACAGCGACGGGCGCGTATACCAATCGCCCAAGGCGGCGGCGAACATTCCCGCCAACTGTCTCGACATCTTCGACAGGGCACACGCGGGCGACCGAGAGGCCGAGGCGCGGTTGTTCGACATCTTCTCGTACCTTGTCGAACAACTCATTGACCCGACCAGCGACGACCAGCGTCTTGCCGCCAACCTTGCCCTTCTCAACGGCATTCGCAAGTTCCGCGCCGACCGAGGGTTTCAGCCTCAGACTTATTGCGCAACCTGCATACGCAACGCCCTGTTCAAACTCAACCAGAGAAGCAAGGCGCGACCAGAACAATCGGGCGTCGAGGATTGGGACGGCATAAGCATTGATGAGACTTTGCCCGACGAAGAACAGTTGTGCGAGAGAATCATTCTCGGTCAAATCCTTGAGTCGCTTGATGAGCGCGACCGAGAGATTATGGTTCTACTCTCTGAGGGTTACAGGGTAACGGAAATCTCGCGCACGGTGAAACTCAGCCGTTCATACGTGCATTGTCTCATCAACCGCATTCGCGAGAGTGTCGGCGCTGACTGCCTTGACGAATGGTCGCTTGACGAACTCGGCGACAACGACCAGGATGACGCGCGGGTTGCCTAAGTTGTTTGCAGAATGGAACCCGTCTCTCTTGCCGTAATCATCACCGAAGCAATCAAGTACCTGTTGTTCGTCGTCGTGCCCGCCCTGGTGGTTTGGATATGGCGCACACAATCGAGGGTGCAAACACTTGAGGCGCGACTTGTAAACGCCGAGAACGAGAACAAGAGACTGGAAACCCAGCTTCACAAACAAGACGGCGAAGTGCAAGCACTCATCACCGCGCACAACTCGATGATGGTGACGCTGGCAAGAATAGAGACGCACCTACAAGTTCTCATCGAGGCGCACAAAAAGTAGTGCGAACATGCAGGTGACGGGCGAACAGGTGTATAACAAAGATGAAGAATAGCCATTGACGTTTGGTCTCCTATACGTCATCGTGCCCCGTGCCAGTTATCTCCTTTCCTGGTCTCAACGGGGCACTTCTTTTTGTCTCAAGCCCGAAGCACGTGAGACATTGAGACATTCACCAGCGAACAAGCCGACACGGGCAACACGTGTTGACAAACGGTGCCCGCCCGTGTTATCGTGATGCATCATGTTCGATGATGCTGATTACGACGAACTGTTGAGGCTTGCGCGGGTGTTCGGCGAGTACGAGAGGGCGATGAGTCTTCTGACCGAGCGCGAGAAGATGGTTCAACACCTGTTCTGTATGGAGATGCTGTCAGTCGATGAGATTGCGGCAAGGCTTGACATCACGCCGAAAGAAGTTCGGGCGGCGATGTTGTCGGCACGTGATGCGTTGAAGTCGGGCGAATAACGCGGTCAGAAGTTCGTATAGGGCGCAACCGTCCCTTCTGGTCGCCCGCAACACTTGCCGAACTTCTTGCCCGACCGACACGGGCAAAACCAATTGTCGGGCGTGTCGCCGCGCATAAGGGCGTCTTGCATGTCCTGCACTTGCTGCAACTCGTTCGCGGGTATCACCGCACCCGCCGCGCCGCGCCAGTATCGGTCGCGCAACTGGTCGTAAAGTGCGTAGGTGCGGACGGTCGCGCGGGTCTCGATGCTGTCAACCAGGGCTTGACGCCTGTTGGGGATGTTGCGGGCGAATGAGTGCGGCTGAGACGCGGGTAAGAACAGAATGCGGGTCTCGCCGTCTGGCTTGGGCGTCACGTCGATGAGGTCGCCCGTAGGGGAACGCCAAACCATGTGTGCCTCTGCCTCAATCATCACGTCGGGGTTCAGCCATATCGTCCAACCCGAGAGAGCTTCGCCGCCGTCGCGGGCAACCTTCGCCGTCACTACAAGGTTGCAGAAGTTGGTAGGAACACCGCCGAGGGGCGCGACGGGAACATATAGCGGTTCGGCGTCGGGTTCGATGCGCCGACAGAACTGTAATACCAACGGTGACACTTCCCCTGGTGTGGTCATGCGCCGAATTATGCACTCACCGCGCACACTCACACCGTAAAGAAAACACGTCACCGCGCCCGCTAACCGTTAACGTCGGTCGGCGGGCGTCTCTTTTTGCCCGTCGTGAGAGATTCATACTCACACATTGTCAGGTTCAAGAAGTGCCCAAACTGCATACAGTTGGTCGATTCAGCCGAAATCACGCCGTTTCTGTATGCAGTTCACCCGCCGCGCCTGGTCTCGACCCTTCATACTTGAGGTCATGGACAAGCCGACTGTCACCGTGAACGTCAACGACCAGAGAGACCCGAACGCGCCTAACCGTATGGGGCCGCGAGTCGGTCGGTTCCGAATCCTGGTGAACGGTCAAGAGGCGGTGAACGTTGCCTTCGGCGTAGGTGGTCTCAACATATCGACCGACATGGGCATAAAGGGCATGCCGAAAGACTTCATGAACTTCGACATCACCTTTGACCCTGAAGACCCTGAGATTCTGGCATGGGCAAACCGCAACGTTGAACACAAACAAGAAGACCAGCAATGACGCACGTTCAAGTCTTCAGTTATCGAGGGCGCTGGTACCGAACCGAGGGTGACTCGCATTGGACGTGCGCCGACATCAAGGACGCGTTCAAGGGTCTCGGCGGCGATTGGCAAACCATCGACACCATGACAACCCTTCTCACCGTAGGGCCATTGCACGACGGGTATGAGGTCGAGGCGTACAGGCATGAGGGTTCGCCCGAATGGGTTGTCAGCCTACGACGGGCGGGCGTCACCTACACCGAACGGGGCGACCAGCTCGACGTATGCCTTGCACGGGCGGTGAGTGGCGCGAACTTGGCGCGGTTGCCAGAGTTCAACGTTTCCGAGGGCGACGCCGCCGTGCTGAGGGCAATACAGAAACGCGCCCGCTAACCAACAACGAGACACGCGACGTGATGTCTCAATGTCTCACCTTCTGACCAACACAACACTTGCGCCGCCTACGTTCGGGCGATGCAAGACTTCAAACCCGAATACGGGCATGTAAAGGTTGTTCTTATCGCACTCGTTGCGATGACGGGTTACCTACTAACGGGCGACACACTTGACGCGAACTTTCGCATCGTGGTCGGCACCATCAACGCGGGTTCTGTTGCCCTTCTCACGTATCTTCTCAAGCCGCCCGTAAAGAAAGGCGGCAACGACGACAACACGTCGCAAACGGGCAACCAGACGCCAAAGACGGGCAACGACGGCGGTGGTGCGTAATGCCGCAACTACCCAAACCGACCGAGGCGACCAAGAAGGCCATAACAACCGCCGTCGCCGAACAACTGAAAGACCATCTTGCCCAAGGCGGCGCACTCGATGACAAGGCGTTAATCACCGCGTTGCGCGGCATTGTCGGCGTATGCGTCGAGAGGTTGCCGTACGCGGTCGAGGAATGCAAAGACCCGAAGGTTATTGCGACGACGTTGGGCATCACGGTCGATAAGATACTTGCCCTTGAGGGTAGGCCGAACACCAGCATTGCGAACCCTGTAATGACGCCCGCCGACCGCAACGCGATGTTGTCGCGCCTCACCGAGTTGGGCAAGAAGAAGAACGACGCCGAGGCGGGTGACTAACGGTGTTCACGCCCGAAGACATCGACGGTCTCGACTTCTCGCACCTGACGCCCGAACAGCTTGCCGAGGTTGATGACATCTTGCGGCGTCTGGCAGAAGACGCGCAATACGACTGGTTGCAGAACGCGCGACCCGAACAACTCATGCCAATCACCGAGAAGGGTTGGCGCACGATGTTTTGTCGTTGCGGTAGGGGTTGGGGAAAGACGCGAACAGGTGCCGAATGGGTGCGGTGGTTGTGCGAGAACAACTCGAATCTCACTATCGTTGTCGGCGCACCGACTAAGAAAGACATTCGCGAAACGATTGCCAAGGCGATTGTTAACGTGTTCCCGCCGCAAACCAGGCCCAAGTACATCGAGTCGAAGCAACGCATCGTCAATTTGCCGAACAACAACTTGATTGTCTGTTACTCGGCTGAAATGCCCGAGCTGCCGCGCGGTCAGAACTCGCACTACTGTTGGCTTGATGAGATTGGTTCGTATGACTCCAACGGGCCAACGTTCTACATGAACATTCGCATGGGTTTACGCCTTGGCGACAACCCGCAATGTCTCATCACTTCGACGCCTACGCCTTCAACGCTGGTCAAGCAAATCGTCAGCGAACCAAACGTTATCGTCGTCGAGGGTTCGACGTTCGACAACGCCGCGAATCTCGCCGCGTCAACTCTCGACTACTTGAAAGAGTTGTATGAGGGCACCCGCATGGGCAACCAGGAGTTGTACGGTCAACTCTTACTCGACACGCCTGGTGCCTTGTGGAGTGCCGAACTCATCGGCGTCGCGCAAATCCGCGAATGTGTCACCGACCATCGGTTTATCGTCATCGGCGTTGACCCTGCTGTTACCAGCGACGCAAAGAGTGACCTTACGGGCATCGTGGTCGCGGCACTCGGCGAAGATGAGTTGTTTTACGTGTTGGAAGACGCGAGCGGCGTATACACGCCGAACGGTTGGGCGGCAAAGGTGATTGAGTTGTACGAGTCGTACAACGCCGACTTCATCATTGCCGAGGCGAACAACGGCGGCGACCTTGTGATAAACAACATCAAGTCGGTTGACCCGAACGCCAACGTCAAGAAGGTGTATGCGACGCGCGGCAAAGAACGACGCGCCGAACCCGTTGTTGGCTTGTACGAACAAGGGCGCGTTCGTCACGTGCCAAACCTTGCCGAACTTGAGAAACAGTTGTGCGGTTGGTCACCTTATGACAGAACAGCGAAGTCGCCCGACCGTCTCGATGCACTCGTTTGGGCGATGACCTATTTGTTGTCAACGATGCGCAAGCGTCTTCGCGTGTTTTAGGAGTTAATAATTCCTCGTCGTCATCGTCATCATCTTCTTCGGGCACATAGTAGCGTTGTAAGAGGGCACTGTTCCCGATGATTTCATGCGTTCCAAAAAACCCTTTAAAGACCCAACCGTATTCGCCCTCTTCGTTTAGTGCATTGACGAACTCATCCGTTGTCATTCCGTACACGTAAATGGACTTGTACTCGTAAGCCATACTGCCCGCCATTCTAACACGCACCGCGCCTACGTTCGCCCGATATGCGCATTTTGGGTTTAGAGATTGGGCGCAAGGCGAAGCACACGCCGCCGACTACCGACAAAAAGGGCTTTACCGTCATCGGCGACAGTTGGGCGCGTAACAGCGCCACGACTCCGAACGCGGTAGGTCAACAGCCTTGGAACAACGGCGTCATGGCGGCGCTTGTGCGTTGGACATCACGCAACATTTGTGAGGCGACGCTTAACGTCGGCAAGAAGAACGGCGACGGTGTGTTTGAGTACATCGACAACCACGCCGCCGCACAACTCATCGAGACGCCGAACCCCTACTACGGTTCGCGACTTCTTTGGTCGGGTGTGTTGCTATCTCTTATCGTTGACGGCAACGCGTATCTCTACAAGTCTCGCGACGGTAACGGCAAGGTGCGTGAGTTGTGGTACTTGCCTCATCACCAGGTGACGCCGACATATCGTGCGGGTAGTCAACAGTTCATCGACGGTTACCGATACACGGGCGGCGCGGTTCCTAAAGAGTTCGCCGTTGCCGACATCGTGCATATCAAAGACAGTATCGACCCGTCGAACCCGCGAGTCGGATTGTCGCCCGCCCGCGCGGTTATGCGCGAACTTCTCACTGACACCGAGGCCGCGCGATATTCGCAACTCATGTTGGCGAGAACAGGTCAGACGGTTGCGATTTCCGTTAAGGACGCCGACGCGATTGTTGACCCTGACTCTGCCGACGTGCTGAAGCAGAAGTTCAAGGACTCGACTACGGAAGAAGGGCGCGGCGAACCAATCGTTATGTCTTTGCCTGTTGACATCACCGCAATCGGCATTAACCCAAAAGACATGTTGCTTGGCGAGATGGTCAGCATCGTCGAACAGCGCATTTGCGCCGTGGTCGGCGTGTCGCCTCTCGTTCTTGGTTTGGCAAGTGGCAACAAGGTCTCGACTTTCGCGAATTACGAACAGGCGCGAGAGGCGGCGGTTGAAAACTACCTGTTGCCGATGATGTCGATGATTGCCGACGCGCTAAATCGACAACTGTTGCCCGACATCGACAAGTCTGGTGTTCGCTTCCGTTGGGATACAACCGACATGCGGGCGTTGCAAGAGGATGAAGACGCACTTCATACGCGCGTTCAATCCGACTATCAGTCGGGTCTCATCACTCTTGGCGAAGGTCGAGGCGAACTCGGTTATCGGGTAGGGCCAGAACACGACGTTTTCATTCACGAGGCGTACGCCGCCGCGCCGTTACCGCCTGGTCGAGAGGGCGCCTCAGAGGGCGCCAAGTCTCATTGGCGTCGGCGAGAGGCAATCAAGGCGAAGCGGCTGAGGGGTGAACTCGATGGCGCGACCGAGTAGCGCGGTCTTTCACGCCGCCCAAGACCGAGTTTCGGCCGCATTGCGGCGGGCAACCGACGAGCTGGGGCGCGGCGACATCGACGTTGACCAGTGGGGCGACCTGGTGAACGAGGTTTTGCAGGATGCGCACGGCGACGCCTGGTCACTCGGTCGGCGTCGAGCTGGTGTCGATGGTGCCCGCAACGACGACGACGACTTTCTTGGGCGCGGCATTGCCGACCAGGAGATGTCGGACTTCTTCGGCGACTTCATCGACAGGGTTGCCGAGGGCGACCCGCGTTACGTCGATGCTGACGGCAACCTTCGCCTCTCGAACATCAATGCGCGACTCGACATGTATGCGCACCGAATGCGCGGCACCGCGAACGAGTCGTTCGTTCTCAACTCGCCACGATTGTCAACTTTCATTTGGCGTTTAGGCGACGCGGAACATTGCGACGACTGCATTGCAATGGCGGCTGACAGTCCATACACCGCCGACAATCTTTGGACTTACCCAGGCGCGGGCGAGACCGAATGTCTCACGCATTGCAAGTGCGTTGTTGTTCGCTGGCAAGACGGCGTTACAGGATTTCGACCGAAGTAAACAGTTTGAACAGGGTGCGTGACTACGTTCGGGCGAGACATGAGTTCGCCGACTATGAATATCGAACGCAAGGCATTAGCACTCGACGCCGCGACCATTGATGAGAACGGAACCCTAACGGGGTACGCATCGACGTTCGGCAACATCGACCGACATAACGAGGTCGTTGAGAAGGGCGCGTTTGGCAACCTTGACGTGTTCCTTCGCGACGGTTGGATAACCGTTAACCACGATTGGGACGCGCTACCAGTTGCCAGTATCACAAGTGCCGTACAGGATGACAAGGGGTTGCGCATTACCGCGCACTTCCATTCTGACGAGCGTTCGCAACAGGTGCGAACAATTGTCGCCGAGAGATTGGCGCGGGGCAAATCCGTAAGTCTCTCGATTGGTTACGTGGTTCTTGAGGATGAGACGACCGCCGAGGGTGTGCGTCTTCTCAAGTCCATCGACCTGTTCGAAGTTTCTGTTGTTACTGTTCCTGCCAATCCTCAAGCCCTTGTTACGGGCGCGAAGAGTGGCAAGACCTTTGACGACGACGCCGCGCATGTGCTTACGACTGTTGCGGACTTCAAACAGCGTGTCGCTGCCCTTATCGAATTGCGAGTTGCGCAAAAGCGCAAGCCGTTAAGCGAGAAAGCGGTTGCCGCTGTTCACGAAACCTTGGAAGGTCTCAACCGACTCGTTGATGAACTCGCCGCCTTACTGCCTACAGAAGACGCCGACGCCGTTACCGAAGAAGTCGAGGCAACAACGACCGAGGGCAACACCGCGAACGACGCGAGTGCCGATGCAACAACTGATACACCCGACAACACTACGGTCGCCGATGACTATGTTGCCGAGGATGACGTTCTTGCCGCATACGCCGAGTTCGTGCATTCCGATTTCGAGGATTAACCATGAAAGCAAAGATTGCAGAACTGAACTCTCAAATCGAGGCAAAAAGCGCGGAGATTAAGACGCTGTTCGAAACCAACAAGGATGAGAACGGCGCGTTCAAGATGACCCGCGACCAGCTTGCCGAGATTGAGGCGAAGAAGGCCGAAGTTGCCGCACTTCGCAACGAACTAAACGAACTCAAGGCAAACGACATCACCCGCCCTGAGTTTGACGCAAAGGGTGATGAGAACGAGGGCATCAAGATGAACACAATTGGTAAGGCGTTCGTTGCTGGCGGCAAGAAGAACGGTTTTGTTGACGGCATCGAGTACAAGGCGGTATTCACGCGTTCCGCTGGTTTGGCACCTGAGCGTTTCCGCAACGGTCACGTCGATTTCGCGCGGCGCAACGAGCTTAACCTGTTCGACGTTTTCGACATCGAACCGATTAAGGGCGACGCACTCAAGTACGTGCGAGAGACCATCTCGGCGGGCGCTGCTGAGGCGGCTGAGGGCGGCGCGTACAACGAGGCGAACATTGCACTCGCCGACGTGGTTGCGGTGGCAAAGAAGGTCACGACCATTCTGCCTGTCACCGACGAAGTTCTTGCCGATAACGACGGTCTTGAGTCGTTCCTTGACGGTCGTCTGTCCTACCTGCTTCGCGAGCGTTTCGAGTCGCAGTTTATCAACGGCGCTGGCACTTCTGACACGATGCTTGGTCTCATCGCGACCACGGGCGTTCAGACGTACACCCGCGTCACGGGTGAGAACCACGGCGACGCCATGATTAAGGGCGGTTCCAAGATTCGTGAGGGCAAGGCGGGCAACTGCAACCTCTACATCATGAACCCTGCCAACTTCACGGCGATGCGACTTGCCAAGGACGACAACGGCAACTACCTGTACGCCGAGCTGCGCGAGGGAACCAACCCGACTCTCGACGGCAAGACCGTTCTTCTGAACGACGCCGTGCCCGCTGACACCGCCATTGCGGTCGATACGAACCATGTTCGCATCGGTCTTCGAAGCGACGCCGAGATTGAGGTTGGCTACAACGCCGACGACTTCTCGAAGGGCAAGAAGTCCATGCGCGGCACGATGCGCGGTGAGGCGGTGGTTTACCGACCGCAGGCCGTGGTTATCATCGACATCTCTGACCCTGCCTAATCAATAACGACATTCAGTAGATAAGGGGAGAGGGCGACTCATACGGGTCGCCCTTTCTCTTTCATGTGTTGCGTTCCTATGTTCGGGCGACATGGAAAAGTTATCGCCCATTACCATCGGCAAGACCAAGACTGGCGAGTTGGTGCCGTTGCGACATCCCGATTGCACTTCGCTTGTTGTGCGCGAGGGTTCGCCGATTCCGCACGACTACATGTGGCACGTCGAGAAGTACCTTGCCAAACTCGCCGCCGAAGAAGTCGCGACGCCCGATGTCGAGTCGGTCGATGTCCTTGACACGCAAGAGGTTAACGGCGATGTCGGCATTACCGACCTGACCGAGAAGCGCGTTGACAAGCCGACTGAGAACAAGCGCGTCGCCAAGGCGAAGGGGAACAAGTAATGCCGTACCCGACAGGCGAAGAACTCGCGAAGTACATGTATGGTCTCGGCGCGATTGATTCGTTGCCCGTCGATTACGCCATTTACGACGCCGCGATGATTGCCGCCGCCGCGCGTTGGGAGAAAGACACCAATGCGCCGTTCTTGGCTGATGAAGACGCCGATGAGTATTCGTACGTGCCGAGAGGCAACACCAAGTCGTTCACCTTGCCAACACTATTCATCGAGATTGATTCGTTGACGGTCGATGGTGTCGAGTTGGTCGAGAACTCAACGAGTTCACCACGATTCACCGCCAACAAAGAACAGGGCGCGTACTCGATGCTGAACCTTGACAGACAACCAGTCAACTCGGTTGTTGTCAACGGGCGTCGGGGCGTCGTCGATGAACTCCCTGGTGACGTGTTGCTTGCACTGTATGCCGAGGGCGCGAAATACGCGACGCAAGGCAACCAACAACTGACGGGTGCCGTTTCAGACGTTCGCGTTGGCGAAGTTAGTTACAAGTATTCGACATCGCAACACCAGTTGTGGCGCGATGAGTACGACGCGACGGTTAAGCGATACCGCCGCATGAGGTTCTTCTAATGTTTCCAATGCCGCACACCATCACGCACGAACCCAAGGTTGCCAACCAGGGTGCGAACAAGGTGAAGAAGACGCCGAGTTATGGCGACGCCGTTGAGATGAAAGCAATGGTACAGCCGACCAACCCGACCGCCGTGTTCGCCGTTACGGGCGTCGTGATGAATCGACCGCATAACGTGTACCTCTCGGTCGCTAACGGCGAGGGCATGAAGGTCGGCGACCGCATCACGTATGAGAGTCAAGAATACGTCGTTTCCGCGCCCGTTAGGGTGTGGCGCGGCGTAGGTATCGACTACGCGATTGTGACCATCGCCGACAAGGATGGTGACGAATAAATGCTTGACGCATGCCTTGACGTTATCGACAAAGTGACCGAGAACATCTCGACCACGTTTGGCGACCTTAACGACATCGTGATTGGCGGCATGCGTGATGATGTCGCCGCACCTTACGCGGTGGTGATTGTCGGTTACTCCGACATCGCCGAGAACGCACTTGGTGGCGTGTACGAATGCACGATGAACGTTGCCGTCACGGTGGTTCGCAAGATTGCCGAAGACACAACTCCCGAGCTGCAAAAACTCACCGACGCGAAGGCACTGATTGCAACCGTGATGTCTGAGGCGCGACCGTACGCCGACGCCGCGTCGATGGTCGTTGTCACGAACATCGACCTGTCAGAGAGTGACGAACCGCAACAGGATTCATACGAGTTCACGGTTGAGTTGCAGTTCTGGGTACTCGGCAAGCTGGTCGAGGTGTAAGCGTTGGCAAAGTTCACGTCGTTCAAGGCGCTTGCACGTCACCAGGACGCCCGCGCGAAGAAGATTGCGGTAAGGGCGCAACGCCTCCATACCGATATGGTCGAAGACCTGAACCGAGAGGCGCAAGACCTTTCTTCTGGTCGCGTCTCGACCCGCACGTTGCGCCGCATGGGGCACCCGTTCGGTCGCCGCATGGGTAGTAAGTCCAACCTCAAGACCAGGCGCACGACTTGGGCGCGTCAGCGGGGCAAGTTGCCGACGCTGCCGATTAACGTTCAGTCGGGTTTGTTGCGCCGTTCGTGGATTATCAGGCGAACGCCGAGACGCGGTTTCGGTCAGCGTTGGGACATGCGCAACCGTGCGCCTTACTCGAAATACGTGTTGTCGCCTGGTGGCACTTCCAAAATGGTCACGCGCCCGTTGTGGCGTGTTCTCAAACAGTCATGGCGCAAACACAACCGCCAACTGATTAAGAAACTACGCGCGTTGCACAAGTCTGTTTGACCCTTGCCTATGTTCCCGCGAGTTGCCCGCATTGCGGGTGTCAGGAACGAGGAACTATGCCAAACATTGTTAGAAAAGTAGGCGCTGATGTTACGCTGTTCACTCTCGACGCGACCGATTACATCGGTGTCATCGAGGGCGCAACCATTAACATCGAGATTGCAACCGAGAACGTCGGAGCGGTGCGAGACGGTTGGAACTATGACGTACCAGTTGGCGCGTCCTGGTCTCTCGACGCCGACGCATTCATTAACGACTTTCCCTTGCTGATGTTGAAGGCCGCGACCGACGACCGAATGATTACGGTTGTTGTCACAAGTGCCGCCGATGGTCAGAAGTACGACGGCGAAGCCGTGATTAAGTCGGTCGGGCATACGCTTAACCGACAGGGCGCACAGAAGGTCAAGATTCAGCTTGTCGGACACGGGCCATTGGTGCCGTCTGACGCGGGCGCATAAGGGGACTGAAACACCTTGGATATTCAGTCACTTATTGACAGTTACGGGCCGTCTTCTGAGACCTTTGAGGTCACGTTGCCGCAAGGCGAGAAACTTGAGTTTCGCACTCTCTCGGATTACTCCGAGTTGCAATCTCTCAAGCGTCGCGCCGAGGGGTTCTCGAAGATGGTTAGGGGAGTAGGCAAGGCGGTCGCGACGAAAGAGTACGCGCCGTATAAGAAGATGGATGACGAGACCTTGCGTCACGTCTATTTCATTCACTATTCGCTAAAGTCGCCGAAGTGGTCACAAGCTGACCTTCTCAAGCTGGCGACAAAGGCGGGTTGGCTTGTCGAACTCATCATGACCGAGTTGCAGATTCGACAGAACCAGTACACGGAACGCGCCGTTAAGGAACATCTCGAAACTCAGGGGGAAGACTCAGGGCTGACGAATACTGGCAGTTAATGCTACTCGTCAGCCGTTGGGTTTACCGCAAACATCCTGACGAACTCACCGCGCGGCAACTCAAACTAATCGAGCGCGATTGGATACCGCTATATCTCGTTGAGATGGAACGGAAGAACGGAAACGCCGAGGGTGGCGGCGACATGGGCACCAATCCGTTTGATTGCCTATAAGACATGAGACATTGAGACATTCACGCGATGTCTCAATGTCTCATCATCTGGGGCGACCGACATTCTCGGTCGCCCTTCTTGTTGCCTCATCGCCTACGTTAGCGCGATATGTCTGCTGTTACCGTTGATGAGGTCATTACGCGTTACACCCTTGACGACCGTTATTCGGCGAAGGCGAAGAACGTTACAAGTGCCACGAACAATATGGGTGCCGCCGCAACTAAGGCGGGCGGCGCTATGGGCGGCGGCGGCGCTGGTCTCATGGGCATCGTCGGTCGTCTCGGCGGCGGTCTTACCGCCCTTGGCGGCACCGCAATGGGCGTTGTCGGTGCAATCGGTAGCGTTGTAACCGTTGTCTTGGCGGCGGCGGCGGCATACGGCACGTTGTTGGTAAGTGCAACAGCGGCGGCGGGCGCGTTAGCGTTTAAGGGTCTCGAATCGTTCGCGGTGGTTGACACCAACATTCGCAAGTGGAGTGCGTTTCTCGACGGCGGCATGAAGGCCGCGATGCAAATGGAGAAATACATTCGCAACTTCATGTTGACATCGAACTTTCAATATGAAGCGTTGGCGGCGGGCGTTACGAAGCTGCTGATGATGGGCGAAGACGTTGAGAAGTTGTTGCCGACGTTCGAAAGACTTGCGACCGTGCCTGGTAACTTCTCGACCGCCGACATGGATGCGGTCGCCGACATGTTCATGCGGATTAAGGGCGGCGCACAACTCGGCGAGCTGCGCGAGACTCTTGGTCGGTTTGTAATCGCACTCAAAGACCTAAAGGAAATCGGTGGTCTCGATGAGTCGATGGTTGGCGACTCGGCGGCGATTATGGACGCCGTTGTAAAGACCATCAACATCAAACTTGCGGGCGTTACCGAGACGGCGGCGGGTTCTGTCACTGCCAGTCTTGGAAACCTTGGCGACTCGTTCAACTCGTTGTTCATTAAGATTGGCGAGATGGTCGCGCCCGTACTCGCGCCGTTCATGGACAAGATACAGTCGTTCATGACGTACCTTGCGAGTGACGGCGGGCCAATCGACCGAGTTGGTCAGGCACTTCTAAAGGTGTTCGGCGAAGCCGACGCGGGCGGCATGCTTGACAACTTCCTTGGCGACGTTGCCGCCTTCATCGAGAGAGTGCCGCACATTGTCGATTACGTCGTTCGCGCGGGCAAGTGGTTCGTCAAGGGCGTACTACTCGCCGCCGCGATAGTCGGCGGCGTGTTGAACCTTGCCGTCAAGATTACGAACTTCATTCTCGGTAACATCATGCGTCTTCTCGTCAACCTGCCTGACTGGTTGGGCGGCGGGTTCTTCGCTGACGTAGGCAAGGCCATACAAGACCAGTCGGACGCCATGACGACGTTCATGGCGGGCATTGGCAACTTGATGGGCGGCGGTGCCTTCTTCGGCAACGATGCGACCAACGCGTTCGGCGACTTTCAGTCTTGGCAATCGAAGTCGAAGAAGACCAAGGTCGATGCGCCGAAGGTCAAAGACTCGTTGCGCGGCGAGACCGTTATGGAGCGCATCGAGAAGAACACCTTTGAGACCGCGCAACACACCAAGGAATCACGCGAGGCGTTGCAACGATACGTACTCGGCGGCGGTGACTTGGGCAAGCTGGGCGTCACGCCCGTTGAGATGAACGCCATGAAGAACAAGACCGTGAAGGTCGAGGCGGGCGGTCGGAAACTCAACGAGGCAATCGAAGACATCGTTATGAGAGTTCTTATGGAACTTCGGCGCGGCAACCAGTTCTAATGCCCGCCTGTTCTTAGGGCGCACGTCGCGCCCTAAGTTCCGTCGATGTTCAAACTATTCATCGACGGTAATGAGCCGCGCATTAAGCGCGACTTGATGTGGTTGACAATCACGGGGCACGATTGGCGACCATGCGAGGTCTCATCGACCGATGACCCGTTGACATCTTCTGATGTGTGGGTTGACCCTTACAACCGCATCGGCATGTTGAAGCCGTTGCCAATAACCGACGAATGGCATTACACGCATACGGGCGGTTATGCCAAGTACAACAAGTCAAGTCTCGGCGCGGGTAGCAATTGGGAGAACACCGACAACTTGTCGGTCGGTGACGTGTACCTTGACAGTAAGGGCGACATAAGCGGTGAGACGCTTACCACGCCCGCACTCGCCGATAATCAACCGCTGTTCTTCTCGTTCTTCACCTACAACAGCGGGAACGATGTATTCGAGAACGTGCGCCTCTCATGGACGAACGGCGTTCAACTTCGCATCTTCTCAAACAGCCGCGTCGAGGTTTGGAAGAACGGCAAGTTCAAAGAAGACTATTCGATTGCGGGTCGCGTTAAGGACAACGAGAAGCAACAGGCGAACAGCACCGTTGACCTAATCATTATCCCTTACAACAAGAAGGAACTTCTTGTTCACTCCAACCAGGGCGCGGGTTTCACTCATTCGTTTGTCGAACTTGAGGATGACACCGCGATTACCACGGGCGCGGTAAGTATCAACTTCCCGAACGGCAAGGGGCGGTTCCAAGTCGCCAAGTGCGGGTTCAAGAGTTCGGGTTACTTGTTGTCGCGCCTCATGGTGTTTCGCAACGCACCAGTCGCGACGCAAACGTATGACGACTCTTATGTAAGCGAAGCGAACGGCGGCACCGTGACGACGCCGCGCCTGGTGGTCGCCGACTCGATTGGTACGACCTTCGCCGCCAACGGCACCGCCGACACTTGCCGCCTTCGCGTTGACATGAGCGGTGACGGCACGTCGTCGCCCTACTTCCATTGGTGGGCGGGCGGCTACTTGCCAGAGTTCACCGAGACCGACGACGCCGAGAGAGAAGAAATCCTTGACTACGTGCGACAGGTCAGCGTCAGCGTTGACCAGTCGGGCAAGGCGGCGTCACTCTCCTTCACCTTCATCAACGCGTACGAGGTGCCTGTTGTCGAGGTCGCAAACCAAACCAACCGCCCGTTGGCGCTGACTTGGGAACAAGAAGGCATCGAACCCGTTGACGTTTTCAGGGGCCGCACCGAGGCACCTGAATGGGAGCTGCACTCAACCGATGAGGCGACGACCGTTACCATCAACGCAAAAGACTGGTATTCGTCGTTCGACGCCTACACGTTCAGTGACATCATCCCTCTCGATGGTTTGCGTCTCGATGACGCCATTGAGTTTCTAATTTCCATCGCTGGTTTCAGTCATCTCGACTGGTCGGAGATTCCGACGTTCGACGACTACGAGTTGCCCATTTCGCCGAAGGGCGCTGAGGGCAAATGGGGCGTCGCTGTTCAGGTCGGCGACACCATTGGCGATTGGGTTGCGAAACTCATTAACGACTACGCTGGCACGTACACGTTCGGTTGGCGACCGACCAACAACGGCTACGTACAGTTCGTCGTTGTCGAGAACGACAACGAACAAGCGTCAAAGGTTCAACTGTTCCAAACCATCCCCGAGGCGAAGACGCACCTTATCGACGTTCTCGGCATGACCGAAGAAGACGCGTTTAAGAAGAAGCATCTTTACACGGTCTCGACATACAAGGAACATTATCTTGAACCCGAGGCAAACGTTATCAACGTCACGGGCGAAGAACCGCGCACGGGGCGACCGATTTTCGTTATCTACGAAGACGCCAACAGTCTCGACCCTGAGTTGTTGCCGTCCGAGAGACCTGATAACTGGTTAGGCATCCCGCGCAAGTACGGTCTCGTTGACCCTTCGGTTACCAATCTCGACATCGGCGAGAAGGTCGCCGAAATCCTGTTTAAGCGGCTGACACCAAAGCGGCGTATCGCCGAGTGGTCGGGCTATGTTTTGTTTGACGACGAAGGCGTTGCCATTTGGCGCGGCGACGTTGTTGACATCGCGTTGTTGGGCAAGTTTCGCATCACGAGTATGTCGTTCGACATCAACAAGGACTTCGACCCTGACGATGAGGTGAACGCCAACTTCTATGCACTTTACAAGGCGAGATACACGGGCGAATGGATTGCCGAGAGTGACATTCAGCCAGAGGAACCAGAGGAATAAGGACGCATGACGAACAAGAGTCTTTCGCAAATCATTAACGAACACCGCCTAAAGCTGATGTCGAAGGCGGTTGTAAAGAAAGGCGGCGACAAACTCGTTGCCAAGACGCCCGTTCTCATCTCACGACTCATCGTCACCGACCCGAATGCCTTGGGCACACCGACGCGCAACTACACGGGGGAATAAATGGGCATTACGATTCGCATTGGCAAGGATGATGAGGAACAGGTAACGACGAACATTACCGTTCAAGGCTGCTCGTGTCGCATCGAAGACTTTACGATGGCCCTGGTCGATTGGGCAAACCAATGGGTCAAGGACGCCAACCGAAACGCCGCCGACAAAACGTCGCGCGAACAACTGCGTGAGAAGGCGTTAAGTAACGCCAAGAGCGGCACAAGAACCGTCACGGTTAAGCCGTGCGGCGGTTGCGGAGACAAGAAGACGCCGAATGCCCAATAACGGTCTTGTCATCGCTTGGGACGCATTAGAACTGCGTTGTGCGGGCGCTATATCGGGTTCGGGTAGCGGCGCGGGTTACAGCACGTATTCATACGGCGCAACCGCGACGACCGCATACGCGCCAAACGCGTTCGTTGTCGAGGGCGGCATATACCTTAGTTGTTCGTCGTCGTTCGACGGCACGTCTGGCACATGGCAAGTCGTGTATGACGGGCCTGGTGCGCCGTTCGGTGGTTACATTGTTAGCGGTTCTGGGTTTATGGCAACGTCCATCGCGGCGGTCTTGCGAGACATCAAGATTTACCAACAACTCACGGGCGCGTCATACCGAATCACCTGGTCGGCAATTGACATCTATGTGAACGGCGCGTTCAACATCACCTTGCCTGGTAGCGGTATCGACGCGAGTTCGGCGGGCGTCGGTCAGAACTACATACCGATAATCGGTGTGCCTCTCGACATCACGGGCGGTTGTTCTGCTGGTCGAGCTGGTATCGACCCGTTCGAATGGAACCCTTGCGACCCTGCCGACTTCGCGCCTCAGTCCTACACCACGCAAGCGAGCGGCACCGCCGAGGGCGGTTGGCGGTTCAAAGAGGTTGGCGGCGACTGGCAAACCTTGCCTTGCACACCGTATTACGTTGACTCGCCTTCGACGGGCGGCACATGCCCGTTCGGTCTTTCCGCTGCTGGCATTGTCGAGGCGACCGACACTTACGACGTTGACATTAACGTTGAGTCGTACACCGAACACGAGTTTACGTATGAAGGCCGCGACACGTGCCAATACCTTGTTGAAGTCTGTTGCACCGAGGTAGATGACGGCGGCGACGGCGAACCGAATTGCGTTATCTACGACGCTTCGGGTGCGCACTGTATCGACCCGTGCCTTGGGTTTCCAAACTTTGTCGAACCGTTCCGAGACGTTTACAAGAGTCGAACGCGCACCCGTGGGGCGAGTGGTCGCATGCGCATCGTGCCCGACATGGAACGCGCGATTAAGCGACATCGAGAGAACTACCGTGCGCTATGGTTGCGACTACCATTGCCACAAGTAACGGCGTCGGCGTCTCGCACTTGCACGATTGACAGCGTAACGACATCGGGTAGTTCTAACCCGCAGGTTTACCCAGGTAGTGCCGAGTTTCTTGGCGCGGTCGGCGACGACACGCATGCGATGGAAGACTTCTTTGCGTTGCCTACTTACTCGCCTACAAACGCGGGCAAGAGTGAGTCGGAAACCATCAACTACACGTCTTACGGGCCTGGTATTTGTGAGTGCGGCGACTTCAACAACGTTGGCCCTGGAATGTGCCCCGATGGTTATGGTATCGCTTGCGGCGAAGTCTGCCCCGAATACGACAACTCAAGCGAGAGTGAGTCGGTCGGTTACTCGTTTGTCGCGACGGTCGGCGATGAGGGTAGTTATCAATGGCACCTTGACGATGAGCTGCGTTATCTCGGCACGTGGTGCAACCTGCATTGGCATTATCTGCATTGGCACCAGGACTGGTCAGACATCGGGTATCTCGACTATTGGGGGCCTGGTCGCCAACAGTGGATATTCAACGAGGCGTTGCCGCCCGATGAGAAGCGGCGCACCCGTAGTGACATGATTGGTTCTTGTCATGAGGAATCGGGGCACACGCCGTTTCTCGATGCGTTCGTTGGCGGTTATAGGTGGTTGGGCTGTTCGCGTTGGAAGGTGCGCAAACCAACAGTTCCGACCGAGAAACCAACCGACGCAACTGGTGCGGCGCGATGGACTTTCGGCGACTTTGTTGAGGGCGAATGGACGGGTTCAGGAACGGTCGGCGCGAGTGTCACTCTCGACGTTGGCACGACCAGGGCCACGGTCGATGTTCTCGACTTCATGTCAACGCCGTACCTTTACGCGTTGATATGCGACCGAATCAGAATCGACAACGCATTTACAAACGCGGCGTCGTTCACCGTCACCGCAATCGGCGTCGATGGTTCCGAGGCGACACTTTGCACGTCGGCGGGCACGTGGGACATTCCAAAGGGGCGAAGCAAGCGTTACGCGGGTAGTTGGGGCATCGACAACGGTCTTGGCGTTCTTGACGACCTTGGCGTTGACACCATCACGGGCAAGGGCATTTCGCCCGACACGATGTCTGACCCTGAGAGGCTTGTTGGTTTCGAACTGTTGCCGTCGTACGGTATCGCGAAGTTGCGATACGACATCGTGCCTGTTGACGATGAAGACCCGATTGTAATACCGCACCCTGTCTTTCTCAAGGCACCGACGACGCCCGTGATGGTTTGGGAGTCGGGGCAAATCGTCGCGTTGCTGTTCGAAGACGGCGGCATGATTCGCCTTGGCAACTGGGTTTGGTACATACCAGGCATGGGACTTCTCAACCCGCCCGCGATTTCGGGCGCTGGTTACAAGTCAACTGTCATCGACGCACTATGCACCTTGCGGGTCATTTGGGAAGCGCGAGCGCACGACGACGACCTTACGACCGAATGCACCGAGTTGTATGACTTCTATGAGGGGCAATCAATCGGCGTAGTCGATAAGTTCTCGGTGTCGTATCCTCTCACGACCGAACAGGGTTTACCGTTCGCGTTGGTCAACACGATGAGTGAAGGGCCGCCGTTGTGTTGTTTCCCTAACAAGTCGTGGAACTCGACGACATGGGTTCAGAACGGCGACTACAAACTTGAGGTTTGGGATTGGGCGCAAGAACCGCGTTATCTCATCACGGCGGGCGACGAACCCGCGCACCTGTTCGACCCTGATGAGGTGCAATGGACAACCGTATTCGAGGACGTGCCGAACGGTTGGAGTGCGAGCGTTCACACGCATGAGGTTGACAACCTTGAGTCGGTGAATTTCAGAGTTCGCAAGGGCGGCAAGAAGTGGGCACACGTCGCGCCTTGGCGCGGGTTCTCTTGCGTTCTCGACCTTGGCGAAGGCCGCAAGATTCCTTCGGTCGATTGTCACCCTGACGGCACTTGGTACCGCGCGTATCTCGCCGATGGTAAGGCGAAGACGGGTTACCGATTCCGAACGGGCGACTGGAACGACACCTTGCAAGACGACATCGAGGCCGACTCGGTGTGCATTCGAGTTGACCCGACCAGCAAAGGCAACCGCATTTGGTTGATGGTCGGCAAGGACACGACGATAACCCTACGTTACAGCGACGACCGTGGTGTTACGTGGTCGGCGGTGCAACTCACAATGGCGGGCAAGTTCCCTTACTTCATCTATACCGACGACAGAAAGCGATTCGACTTCTGGCAAGACGGCACGACGATTAAGGCGCAGTTCAAGGACGCGCAAAACAACAACGTCGGCGCTGAAATCACGGTGACAACCGATGTCGATGAAGACTCAGGAGTTGTCGCCGACTACTCGGTTGGCGACAAGGGCAAGCGCGTCTTCGGCGCACTGGTGATGAAGGATGAAGTCATTACGTGGTTGACCAGCGAAGACGGGTTTACATGGACGTAACGATTTAGAGATTGCCCTGACTACGTTGCCCCGAACGCGGAGAGAAACGCCGCGAGAAGGGCAACTTACTTATGGCAAACCTGACTAATAACCAAGAGACGAACCTGTTGAACTGGCTGCTAAGAAGCCAGTCTTGGACTCAGCCGACCAACTGTTACTTGGCGCTGTTTACGACCGCGTGTACCGATTCAGCGTTGGGAACGGAAGTCTCGACCAGCGGCACGGCATACGCCCGCGCGAACATCGGCGTCGGTACGTCGAACTGGTCGGCACCCGCCGACGATAGCGGTTCGCAAATGACCAGCAACGCAAACGCAATTTCGTTCACGACCGCAACCGCGTCTTGGGGAACCGTCACACACGGTGCGCTAATGACCGTATCGAGCGGCGGCACGATTTCTGACGTTCTCGTTTGGTTCGCGTTCGACACATCGCAAACCATCAACAGCGGCAACCAGGTCGTTATCAACGCTGGCGAGTTGAAGGTTAAGGCCAACTAAGGAAACAAGCCGCGTTCACAACTCAAAGGGTTTGCGGCTGTTCGCCATGTCGCAAACCCTTTCTTGCCTTTACATGCGGGTGCATTTCCTTTGACCGAACTTCAACATCTCGACCGAACGCCTTACACCGCCGAACAACTCGCGTGGTTGCGCGGTGTCACCGCATGGTTTCCGAAGGTATGGCATGAGACCAGCAAAAAATGCGTCGAGTTGCGTTCGTCGCCTGGTCGGTTCCGAGAGACCTACGCATTAACCATCGACGGCGTGTGTTGGATGACCGCCGCGCCGCCCGACCTTCTCGACCATCGCGTTGTTCTCGATGACGCCTTTGGCGATGTCGTGTTGACTGGTTTGGGCATGGGCGTCGCCCTGGTGTTCGCCGACCGCAACCAGCGGGTCAAGAGTGTCACCGTTGTCGAGAGAGACCAGCGCGTTGCCGACTTAGTGTTGCCGATGGTAACGCCTCATCTTCGCCGCCTTGCGCCGACCCTGGTGATGGCTGACGCGGACGCGTACGACCCGAAGCGGCGGTTTGACTTCGCCTTTCTCGACCACGCATACGAGGATGTCTCGACCGAGACCATCGCCCGATTCTGTGAGTTCACGTCGGCGGTTGTGAGCTGGTGGGACGAACGACAGGAGGTTGAGGCGTCATGGCGGTAACGGGCTGGAAGTCTTGCGGCACCGTCGCGAATGACACGGGCGTTGGCACTCTCGGTTGGCACTTGTTCAACGACGCGGGCGCATTGTCAGGCACCGAGGTTTCATCGGACAACGGCACGTACGCTGGTGTTTACGGCAACAGTTCGGCGACGACGAACTACCTGAAATGCACCAACTTCGGATTTACGACTTCGGACATTCCGAGTGGTTCGACCATCGACGGCATCGAGGTCGAGTATCGCAAGTATCGCGTCGGCAACCCTACAGTGTCGGCAACGGTCGTCAAGCTGGTCAAGGGCGGCACCATTCAGGGCAACGACATCGCGGGCGACACCGATTGGGCGACAGCCGAGACCGCCGACGTGTATGGCAGTTCGACCGAGAAGGGTGGTTTGACAATCGCCGACACCGACGTTACGGCGTCGAACTTCGGCGCGGCACTCTCGATGACTTGGGCGTTCACTCGCCTTGGCGGGATTGGCGACAACGGCGTTGTTGACCAAGTGCGCATGCGCGTGTACTACACCGAGGGCGACGGCACCTTGAACATGAGCGCGACCGCGACCATCGGAGTCACGGCGACTGGTGCGGCAACGGGCGGCACACCGACAACCCTGAAATGGGCAAGCGGCAACAACCTTAATCTCGCTTCGGTGACGACGAACGCACCCGACCTTGTTGACGGTTCGGCGGGCGACAACTCGACCTACTACCAGGCCACGGGCAACGCCAACCAGTACATCACCGCGATTTACGACCTTGCCACGGCAAGCACGGTCGGGCGTCTTCGGTTCCGCTATGGGTTCAAAGACACTGGCAGTTGGAACATCTACGGTTCGAATGACGGCACGTCGTGGATTGACGCATGGACGGGCGGCATGCTGCCTGATGATTTCCCGTCGTGTACGTTCGCGTGGAAGGATGAAATCAACGCGACCACGATAACGACCACGCAATACCGATATTGGCGGCTGGTGGTTCGCGACACCAACAGTGGTTGTACGCAACCGTGGGATGTTCGACTTGGGGACTTCCGACTTTACGACGGAAGTGGCAACCAGTACATACCGAGCTTCACCACGCCGCCGACCAACATGGCGGCGACCGCGACGGTTTCAGGCACGGCGACCGCGACAATGGTTCGCGTGGTCTCGATGTCGGCGAGTGCGGCAATCGGTGTGACATCGACCGCGCCAATGACGGTCAAGAAGAACTTGACGGGTGCCGCGACAATCGCGGGCGCGGTTTCTGCTGTTTACTCGGCAAGAGTGTTCGCGTCGGGTAGCGCGTCCATCGGCGTCGTTGCCACGGCACCGAAGGCGACGTTCCCGATTCGCGCTCGCTACGGTCGGGGCGCGAACCTCAACTTCTCTCAGTGCCCGTATCAGGCGAACAAGGTTTACGACAACACCCTTGACGACACTTCAACGTACATCTCGGCGACGGGTACCAACTCTTGCGCCCTGTCCATCGTTTACGACCTTGGCGAATCGCGGAACGTTGACGCGTTCTACTTCAACGCCTACCATCACGACGGCAACTTTTCGAACTTCAACTACTCCGACGACGGCACGTCTTGGACTGAGGTAACGAACGAAGACCTGTTTGGCGACGGCACCTTTGCTTGGAACAGTTCGGGCGGCGAAATCACGCCGAGTTCTCACCGATATTGGCGACTTGTCGTCACCGATACGGTCGAGCTGTTCTCGCCGCCTTGCGAGGTTCGCGTTGGTGATTACCGACTTCTGAACGATGGCGTCGAGTACGTGCCCGACGAACCAATTGTTCAGGTGTTCCCGAACGTCTCGACCATCGCGGTCACGGCGTCGAGTGCTATTCACCGAGTCGTACCGATGACGGCAAGTGCGACCATCGCTGGCACCGCGTCGGCGACGATGCTTCGCAAGGTATATGCGACGGGCGCGGCAACCATCACGGGCGCGGCAACCGCCGCCCTGACCAACAAGGTGTTCATGTCTGGCACCAGCACGGTCGAGGGCGACGCGTCGGGCGTGATGACCAAGAAGGTGCCAATGAGCGGCACCGCCGCAATCTCGGTCGTCGGAACCGCCGCGTATGAGGTCAATGTTGTTGACCTGAACCTTGCGGCGACCGCGACCATCGGAGTCGCCGCCGAGGGCGCGTACACGCCGACCGTGCCGATGTCTGGCACTTCGACCGCCGTGGTGTTCACCAGCGGCAACGCAACCGTCATCAAGCCGATTTCGGGTGCGCCTTCGATTGGGGTGACGGTCTCGACCACGATGACGGTTGTTCGACCGATGAGCGGCAACGCCTCAATCGGCGTCACCGCCGAGGCCGAGGCGACAACCAAGAAGAACCTTGCGGGTGCCGCCGAGGTCGGGGTTATCTCGACCGCCGCCGCGTCTCTGATTCTTCACCTCTCGGCGTCGCCGACCATTCAGGTGAACGCGACCATCGGGGCGACCAACGCCGTGTTCATGGCGGGTGCCGCCGAGGTCGGCGTAACGGTCGGGGCGACGATGGTTCGCATGGTGCCGATGAGCGGTGCGCCGTCGATGTCGGTGACGACTCAAGGCACCGTCACAAACCGCGTTAGAATGCCCGCTGAGGCGTCGGTTGGCGTGAGCGCGGGCGCAACCCTGGTCGTCGCAAAGTTCGCGTCAGGAACCGCCACAATCGCGGTCGAGGCGAACGGTCGCGCGACGGTGAGACTCAACTTGTCAGCCGAGGCCGACATTGCGTTGTTGGCGCGGGCTGTTCTCATCGCAGGGTTTCAAACGACGTTCACCGATGAGTTCACATGGCGTCTCGAATTGGTCGATGCGACCGAGGCCGAACTTGCCCTTGAGGACGCGACCACGGCGGCACTCGACCTGGTTGCCGACATCGAGGCGCACGGCACTACGTTGGGGTGAACGCCATGAGTATCAAGCCGATGACCCTGATTGCCAAGAGTTCCAAGACCGTCAAGGTGACGGTGAAGGACATGCCCGCCGCCACGTCGGTCGAGACGGCGTACCTCATGGTCAAGCCGACGCCCGAGAGTGTCGATGCTGACGCGGTGATTACCAAGACCATCACGGCGACCGCAACCAGTTCAGGGCAAGTCACCGACGACGGCGACCCTTCTGGCAAGGCGCAACTCTCGTTCGTCATCACGACCAGCGACAGTGACTTGCCGCCCAAGACCTATTACATGGCGGTGAAGGTCATTCTCTCATCGGGCGCGGCGGTCGAGCTGCCCGAGTCTCGACGCCCCGTCTCGCTACTCAACGCCCAAGTCGAAAGAACCTCTTAACGCCCTACGTTCGGGCGCTATGAAGCTGTTTATCAAAGTGAAGTTTCGCGCCTTCGGCATCACCTTCGGTCAGTTCGAGAAAACGGTTGTGCCGCCGTTCGTCATCCCGCCGATTCCCGACCTGGTTGGTCGCGTCCTGGTCAACGAGCGCGGCGTATATCTCGCCGTGGTCGAGTGATTTGACACCACGGCGAGTCGGATTGTCGGTTGCCGCCGACCCCAGTTAAGCGGGCTGACCCAAACCAGCGGCGCGTAACCCTTCGGCGGTCACGGCACCGTGTTGGCAACAGTCGCACAACTTGCCGTCGATGACCACGGCGGGCACCTTGTGAATGCCGTATTGAGTCGCCTTATCGCGGCACTCGTTCGTCGCGCATCCTTCGCGGAGGTCGTAAACCTTGACTTCGCATGACTCACACGCGACGCCCTGCACTGTCTTAACCGCGTCGTCGCAAAGCGGGCAACCCGCAATGAACACTTCAACTTGTCGTTTCATCTTCACGTTCTCCTTGGGCACTCTCAAGAATCGCGCAGCATCCCTTGACTTGCGGCAGGTCGCCCGACTGCCACGCCGCAAGCTGTTTCGAGAGGTGCGCCCGCAACGCCCGCATGCCTTCAATCTGACGGTCGAGCGTTTTGACCTTATCGGCAACGAGAACGGCGACATTCTCGCATGGCGGGTCTTCGCCCATATAGGTCGATAGACACGCACCAATCTCGGCAAGGGAGAACCCGTTTCGCCGCGCCGCCAAAACAAGGCGCAACCGACTCACGTCTTCCGCGCCGTACGCGCGGTATCCCGACTCGGTTCTGTCAGGCGAGGGCAATAGACCCTTGCGTTCATAGAACCGAACCGCTGATATGCTTGCGCCCGACGCCCTTGCCAACTCACCGATTTTCATGACCGATGCGAGGAGTGTGAATCCTGAACCAAGGTTGAGAGTCAACCCTTTTTTCGAAAAACGCCGCAGGAGCGGCAAAGACTGCATACAGGCTGGTCGAGAACTGCATACAGAAACCGTTTCGAGACCGCCTCAGAACCGCTTTCTGTATGCTAAATGAACCTAAAACTTTGGCGGGAACCGGTAGGAATCTAACACTCCTGGATCAATCTCTTCGGCGCCCCACCCAAGATAGATCTTTCCAACCTGATTCGTTGTTGGCAGCTTGTAGTACTGTTCTCCACTACTAACTCCAATGAAATTCCACTGGGATCCCGCAGGGCGGGTGAAGAGATGATTATCTTTAGCCCAGAAATAGGCTTCGTCAGGTGCGTACTCGTTCCCACCTCCGGTATGTCCGTGAATGTGAGGTTCAAGTCCGCCATCTTCATAGGCAACCCCTAGATCGTAGTGACCTGAAGTAAGAATCTCAACAGCTTGAGCATCACTTGCTCCAGCTACTATTAGCCCTATCGAAAGAAATAGAAATGCAGCGCCTTTTTTCAAAAGGTTCTCCTCCTCTTTGATGCCACAACCCCGGTTACCTACTGAGGTGGAATGGCAAAGTTAAAGTTGTCGCTCACCCACCCTCTAACTCTCCTTGCCGTAAAGCTCTTTACGTGCGTATCGGCATAGAGATAGTTCGAGCTCCCCTCCAAGTTGGGATAGGCAGGCGATCCGACTTGATGTCGATCTGGCTGGATGTCGTAGACCACCGAATCCCAATCCCCCACTCCTCCGGCGAACCAAAGGGAGGAATGGGTGTGGTCTTGTGAAGTGCTGACCCCTCGCTTTTCCTGCACGATAAAGGTCGTCATGGTTTCGCTGGGTTTTGGAAGCGCATCCAATTGCGAAATGCAATCTTCCTGCCCAGTTGCAACCACGTATTCGTTCATCACGTAACTGGTGCCCTTTGCTTTAAGCAACTTCTCTCTTCGAGGATCTGCCGGGCAAATCCGAATCTCATCGATGTTTCCCAGATAGGGGCCAAGCGTGTAGATCCAGCTCGCCTGCACATAGGAGATCGTGTGCTTACTCAAAGGCATCCAACCGTCGTTGTCATTCGCGTAAAGCTGAATCCCGAATCCGATCTGGCGCATGTTGCTTGCGCACTGCGTTCTCTTCGCCGACATCTTCGCCGAAGCAAAGACTGGGAAGAGAATCGCGGCGAGGATGGCAATGATCCCAATCACCACCAGCAGTTCGATTAGCGTGAACCCTTTGCGAATGACCACGATGAGATTATATACCCATACCCCCTACCCCTATAAAAAGATTTTCAATTTTGGTCGCGGCAGGGAGAATGCCTATCAACTTTCAAGAAAAAGTGAAATCTCAACGGGTATCATGCCGTAGCTAGGTTTAGAAGAATGGCACTCACTCCTGAACATATCGTCGGCGACCTCATCGATATCTATCGAAAGGTGGATGAGGGACAACGGTTGAGTTTTGAAGACGGCATGCGTCTCTACGAAACTCCCAACCTGAATGCCGTTGGCTACATGGCCAATATCGTTCGAGAGCGACGTCACGGGGGCCGAACCTACTATGTTCGGAACCAGCACATCAACTACACCAACATCTGCAACAAGTTCTGCAAATTCTGTTCTTTCTATGCCAAGAAAGGCGGTCCGGCTCCTTATCAGATGTCCTTGGATGAAGTGCGAACGCGCCTTCAATGGCATGCCGATGTTCCCATGACCGAGATCCACATGGTGGGCGGCATTAATCCGCGCCTTCCCTACCAGTACTATCTCGACCTCGTCCGCATCGTCAAGGAAGTCCGCCCGGGAGTGCACGTGAAGGCTTTCACCGCCGTCGAGATCGTAGAGATCGCCCGGCAAGGAAAGGTCACGATGGAGCAGGCGCTTGCCGATCTGATTGAGGCTGGCCTTGATTCATTGCCCGGCGGTGGCATTGAGATTCTGAGCGAGAGGGTTCACAAGGAACTGTTTGGCAAGAAGCTTAACGGCGAAGAGTGGAAGAATGTTGCTCGAGCCGCCTCGAAGCTTGGCCTCAAACAGTACGCCACCATGCTCTACGGTCACATCGAAACGAACGAAGAGCGTGTGGATCACCTTGTCCAACTCCGAGAGTTGCAGGATGAGACGCAGAACTTCTTGACCATGACCCCGCTTAGCTTCCACCCCGAAGCAACCGAGCTCGCCGATATCCCCGCTCCCACGGCAGATACCGACCTTCGAAACATCGCCGTCTCTCGTTTGATGCTCGACAACTTTGAGCACATCAAGAGCTTCTGGATCATGAACACAGTTCCCGTTACCCAAATGGCCCTGTGGTACGGAGCGGACGACGCGGATGGCACCGTTCACGAGTATGAGATCACTTACAAGGACGGAGAGTTCGGGAACAAGTCGCAAGTTCTGACCCGCGACAACATGATCAAGATGATCGAAGAAGTTCATCGAATCCCGATCGAGCGCGACTCCCTCTACAACGAGATCGTTCGCGAGGAAGAACCGGCGCCCAAGGTTAGAAATTTGACCGCTGTGCCGATGGCGAACGCATAGTTCTCGGCGGATCGTTCGAGTTTTGATTTTTACTTAAAGACCGCAATGGTTACACCGGCCCCGCCTTCGGCAGGCTCAGCCTCGCGGTAGCTCTTTACACTGGAAGTGCGGCCCAGCATCTGCCGAGTCAGTTGGCGAAGGATTCCCTCACCTTTGCCATGGACAATTCTCACACTCGGCAGCCCCGCCAACACGGCTTCGTCCAGGAACTTCTCTAACTCTCCCATGGCGTCTTCGGCCCGGGTACCTCGCAAGTGGATTTCGGTCGTCGCCGTCTGTGCCTTTTGCAAGCCGACGTTGACTCTCGGCTTTTCCTTGGAAGGACTTGCCGCAACGGCCGTGAGTTGAGACACCTTAACGGTCATCTTAAGCGGGCCAACCTGAACCTGTGCTTTTCCGTCCCTCGGATCGGCAAGAAGGACGCCAGTCTGGGAGTAACCATCGATCTTGACCGTTGTCCCTGAAAGTAACGCCGCTCCCGTGGGCTCGGCTTTCGGCTTTGCCTTCGGCTTGAATTCGTTGGCAAAGTCCTGCCCAACTTCTTGGAGATCTTTAAGGCGTCCCCGCGCCTGATCCATCGCCTTCTGGGAGGTGCCTGCCTGTTTGAGCTGGTCGAAGATCTCCGCCGCCTCAAGTCGAATCTGCCGCAATGCTTCTTCGATGAGTCCTTGAGCCTTGGCGCTCGCCGTCTTTCGAATTTCTTCGGCTTCACTCAATTTTTTGGAAGCTTGCTCTTCTCGCTTTCGAAGGTCGGCGAGCCTTCGATCCGCCTCGCCTTGTGCGATTCGCGCAAGCTTCTGGGACTGTTCGAGTCGCTCAAGCATCGCCGCCAAGTCTTGGTGCTGCTCGCCGAGTCCTTCTTTGGCCGCCTCGACAACGTCCTTCGAGATGCCATATCTTTCGGCGATCTTGAGGGCATGGCTCGCTCCGGGGGCGCCGACAAGGAGCCGATAGGTTGGCCGCAAGGATTTGGCATCGAACTCCATCGCGGCATTGGTAAATCCCTCGGTGCTATAGGCAAACGCTTTCAGCTCGCCGTAGTGGGTGCTCGCCATGATCGTCGCCCCTTTTCTCTGCATCTCAGAGAGAATCGCCCTTGCCAGCGCAGCGCCTTCGGCCGGATCAGTCCCCGCGCCCACTTCGTCAAGCAAGACCAACGCCCCAGACTTCAGGGTCCTAAGCGCCTCTCCAATGTTCTTGATGTGGGCGCTAAAGGTGGAGAGGGATTGCTGCAAGCTCTGTTCGTCACCGATGTCCGCCCAAAGCTGAGTGAACGGCCCAAAGCGAACATCAAGCGCGGGAACCATCAATCCGGACTGGAGCATCGCGACAAAGAGGCCGATCGTTTTGATCGCAACCGTCTTGCCACCTGTGTTAGGTCCCGTGATCAGAATATTCCCTTGCCGTCCGCCCAACGAGAGCTCAAGGGGAACGACGTTCTTGGGGTCTAGCAGAGGATGCTTAGCCCCTTGAACCTGAATCGAATGGGGCTCTCCTCGTTGCGGGGGAGCAGCCTTCATCGCGAAGGCAAGGCGCGCCTTGGCCAACACAAGATCCAGCGCCGAGATTGTCTCCAGGCCACCCGCAATTTCTGGAGCCACCGCCCCGACCTTGCCACTCAATGCGGTCAGGATCCGTACCACCTCTTCACGTTCGGCAGCTTCCACCTCTCGCAGCTGGTTTCCCATTTGCAAGACTTCTTCCGGTTCGAGATAGATGGTCTGCCCGCTGCCGCTGGTGTCGTGGACGATGCCTCGTATCTTTCCTTTGTTCTCCGCCTTCAGCGGAATCACGTACCGACCGTCCCGCATGGTGTAGATGGGGTCCGAGAGCAGGTCGCGGCGGCTACCGGTGGTGTACGACTGAATGGTATCGACAATCCGAGCCGAGATTGAGCGCTTCTTTTGCCTCAGACCGCCCAAGGTCATGCTTGCGCTGTCTTTGACGTCCCCATTTGCCTCAAGACTGTCGGCGATCGCCTCTTCAAGCCGAGGGTGCTCGGGAACGAACTCAACCAAGGGCCACAAGAGAGGGTAGTCGTTTCTAATGTTGGATAGAAGCGATTTCCACGCTCGCATCAGTCCCATCGCTTCCCCAATGCCGAAGAGTTCCTCCCCGCCGCCAACGCCTCCCTTGGCGACCCGTTGAAGAACGGGGCGATAGTCGCGAATGGAGCCTAAGGGTGGGGCCGATACTTTGGAAATCAGATCGTACGCTTGCTTGGTTTCGTCAAGAAGACGATCGACTTCTGCCGGGTCCAGCGTTGGCATGAGTTCTTGGGAGGCGGCAGCCGAAAGCGGAGTTTCGCAATGAAACTCTAGCTGCTCTCGAATCGAGCCAAACTCCAAGACTCGCAACGCATGCGTCACGTATTCATTTTGAACGGTTCTTATCTAGGGGTTGGGACTGGCGCGGACCTCATTTTCAACAGACTTTGCCCCTAACCGTCATTCCATGCAATCACACCGACTCTTAGATCGGTCAGACTAAACATATGATTACGGCACTCGCAGCGGCACTGGTGCTTAACTCAACGGCGCCCCAGACGATTCAATTAACTCCAACGGACGATATTTGGGTCTATCCTCACGCTACCGACCCCGAGAAGGACGGATACATCCGGTGTTGGGGCTCTGCGGGGCAGGCCGTAGCACCCGATCCAGATGCCGTGGATGACTTTTCCTATAGCTATCTGAAATTTTCCCTCGCCAAGGTCCCCGAGAAAGGCACCCTCAAGGAAGCAAAGCTCGTCATCTGGCATATTGCCGATCCAGGCTGGAATATCGATCTGGCCAAGCAAAACCCGCTCCAAGCCCGTGGTCTTCGCCCCGATTTCTCAGAGAAGAATTGGGAATACGACATCTGCCGTTCGCTTTACCCGGACAAGGCGAACCAATCCGTCTTTGGCTCGTATGCCCCTGAAAAGATTGAAGCCGGAAAGCCCGTGAAGTTTGAAATCGACCTTTTGAAAGGACCAGGCAGATTCGCCCGATTCTTCAAGGAAGCTTCCGATTCGCCCGAACGAGAGTTGGCGCTTGCAATCACTTCTTCCATCGACCCGGCCGAAGTTGGCCAAAAATCGGTCTACAAGTTCTATTCCAAGGACTGGGAGAAGGCAGAAGTCAAGCCGACCCTCACGCTGGTTGTCGAGTAATTTGCGGTCCGCGAAGAACTCGTAGGCCGTTGAGGATGACCAACACCGTTGAACCTTCGTGGCCAATTACGGCGATGGGCAACGGAAGCCGCGTGAAAAGCGAAAGCAACGTGAGGGTGCAGATCACCCCGGTCGCGAAGATCAAGTTTGCACGGATGATGGCGTTTGTCTTCTTGCCCAACGCCATCAATTCCGGAATCCGATCAAGGCGATCGTGCATAAGCACCACATCGGCGGCGTTGAGCGCGATATCGCTGCCCAACCCGCCCATTGCTACGCCAAGCGTCGCCTGAGCAAGCGAGGGAGCATCATTGACGCCATCTCCCACCATCATCACCTTCCCCCCTTCCTTGACGAGGGCTTCGATGGCTTCCGACTTATGAGCGGGCATTAATGCCGCCCGATATTCGCGTAGCCCCAGTTCCTCGGCGATTGCCTTGGCCGTTTGCTCCGTGTCACCCGTCAGCATCACAACATGCTTAGCGCCCTGCTGCTCGACGTCCTTTAAGAACTGAGCTGTCTCCTGTCGCGGTGCATCCATGAAACCAAGAGCAGCGATATCATCGCCATGAGCCAGCAGCGCAACCGTCATCCCCTTCTTCTGGAAGTTTTCGACGTGCTCGATAAACTCAGGGGAAATTGAGACGCCTTCCGCCTCCAGATACTTGCGTTGGCCCACATAAACTCGCTTGCCATCCACTACTGCAGAGACGCCTAATCCGGCCGCAACAATCTCTCCCGACGCGGCAGGAACAACCATTCCATTCTCTCGAACGGCGGCCATGAGTGCCTCGGCCACCGGATGGGCGGTGTACTGCTCCGCTGCAGCGGCAGCCTTGAGCAACCGCTGAGCATCTGGCGAGAGCGCTCCGCTTCCATGCCAACAGGCTTCTTCCTCGGTGCAGCCGTGAGACTCAGCCCCCACCGACACCATAGATCGTGCACATAAACAAATCTCAACCAGCCGGGGTCGGCCCAAAGTGAGGGTTCCCGTCTTGTCTACTGCGATGGTATCGATCTTGCCCGCGATCTCAATAAACTCGCCGCCTCGAACAAGCATTCCATTTCTCGCCGCCCAAGCCAAGGCGCTAAGCGTGGTCGCTGGAGTCGAGATAACCAGTGCGCAGGGGCTCAACGCAACCAAAAGGGTTAGGGAGAGATAGAGCGCCTCGGTAGTTGGCGTCTGCAACGCAATCCGAATACCAAAGGAAACGGCAAACGCCGCGATCACAAAGAACGTGTATTTTTGTCCGAACCAGGTGCTAATCCTTTCTCCGCTCGCCTTGTTCTCTTGGGCGTCCTGAACAAGGTTAACGATTTTATCGAGCGTGCTATCTCCAACTGTCGAAGCTACCGACATGACCAGAGAGGAATCCAAGTTTCGGGTTCCCGCCAAGAGGGAGTCGCCGGTGGTCTTGGCGACCGGAACAGACTCGCCCGTCATTGCGCTTTGGTCCACAGCGCTTTGCCCGGAGATCACTTGCCCATCGACAGGTATCGATTCAAACGGCGGAATCTTGATCGTATCGCCAATTCGAAGTTCTTCGACCTTGACCTTCTCTTCGACTCCATTGATAATCCGCACCGCTTGGTCAGGCCGCAACCGAATAAGTCCCTCGATAGCGGAGCGAGTACGAGCCATTGCTAAAGACTCTAAGGTGCTGGAAAGACTGAAAAGAAACAAAAGGGCGGCGGCATCCAGCGGTTGGCCAACGACAATGGCTCCGATTGCCGCCAACACCATAAGAATGTTCACGTCCACGACTCTGTCTCGAATGGATTCCCAGGACGACTTCAGAGCAAAGTAGGAGCCAAAGAGAACAGAAAAGTAAGGGATGGCCGGGTGAACGCTAAAGAGACCCAAAACGAGGGCAATTCCACAGAGAATCGTGAGCAAAACCTGCGGGTCTCTCAATAATTTCATATCTTATTTAAAGATGACATATCACGCTGAATTTCGTGGGCAGCGACGGGACCATGATGTCATTTCATATATGTTTGATTGAACCAATCTGTATTTTTGAACAAACTAAAAGCGGCACATATATCGACCCAAAGAAATAGCCCCGGGGCATCAAAACCCCGGGGCTAATCAGTGTTACCGTTACTGTACGGCAGGCGCCAGATCCAACTCGGCATCCGTAGATCCCGATGAGGAGTCATCGTCGCCACGTCGCCGGTTCATCCTTCGGCCGATCTCGATCGACATGTCGTCGAGAATCGTGTAGCTACAAGGAATAACCACAAGCGTCAAGATGGTCGAGAGCGACATACCGCCGATGATGATGATGCCGATCGTCTCTCGGAACTCAGAACCGCGTCCCAGTGCCAAGGCAACCGGAAGCATTCCCAAGATCAACGCGAGCGTCGTCATCATGATCGGGCGAAGTCGCGTCGGACCAGCTTCAACCAAGGCGTCATGTCGGTTCCTTCCACGAGCACGTAGTGTGTTCGTGTAGTCGACCAAGAGAATCGCATTCTTACCCACCAATCCAACCAAACAGATCAGACCGATGAAGCCCACGATGTTCAAGGCCTTGTCCGTAATGATCAATGCAAGCAACGCTCCGACGAACGCCTGCGGCTGAGCCAGCTGAATGATCAGCGGGTAGAGCAGGTTATCGTAGAGAGACGCCAGCAACATGTAGACCAGCAAGAACCCGAGGCCAAGCGCACCAAAGAGATAACCCATCTCACGGGCCTGTGCGTCGGCTTGTCCCAGAGGCTTCAGTTTGACGCCTTCAGGAATGAGCTTCTCTTTATCGAGCAATTGGTTGATCTCGGTTTGGACCGAACCTGCCGCGTAACCAGGCAACAGGTTAGCTGTTAAACGAACCTCTTCCTGACGGTTTCGGCGGTCGATCTTGTCCGGACTCGCTCCCATTGCCATGTCCACGACGGATGATAGGTAGATCGGATTGCCGTTGGAGAACTTGATAGGAAGTTTTGACAACGTATCCGGGTTGTTTCGGTCCTGGATGTCAAGCATCACGCGAACCGGGTATTCCTGGCCCTTGATGCGCATCTTGGTATTGTCGTCGCCTTCATAAAGAAGACGCATGATCGTTGCCACATCGGCAACCGTCATACCATAGTTGGCCAGTTTCTGGCGGTCCGGCTGGATTCGAAGCTCGGGCTTACCGGGCTTGGAGGAGACGTCAGGGTTGATAACACCCTTGATCGCGCCCGCATCCAATCGCCGTTTGACCTTTGCAACCGTCTCCACGAGCAAATTGCGATTGTCAGAAGAGAACGACATTTGAATCGGAGCGCCAAAGCCCTGTCCGTTATTCGCCGAAACCTTGATATCGGCTCCGGGAACTCGCCCAATCTTATAGATCAAGTCCGCCGCGACCGATTCATCCGAACGAGTTCTCACCTTCTTATCGGTGTGCCCGCCGATAAACGCCTTCTTGTCGTACAAGGAGACTGAGACGCGCGCATACTGCGAACCTTGATTGCCGGTATCGCCAAATCCGCCTGAACCCAGCGTTCCTACCTGACTCAGAACGTACTTAGCATCGGGATCCGATTTGGCAATTGCCTCGACTCGATCTACGACTCGCTGGGTTCGTTCCAAGCTTGAGCCTGGAGGAAGCGTAATGTCGATTTGGACCTGTCCACCATCGCTTGCGGGCATGAAGCCGAATTTGAAGACGGACTCCTTCTTCCACTGAGCATAAGTGAACCCGGCAAAGGCCGCCATTGGGAACACCAAACCAAAGAGGAAAGCGTTTCCGATCAGTCGGTACTTCGACTTTCGCGTGACCACGTTCATCAACAGGAACGGAATGCCAAGCACTACGTATGGCAACAACAGTCCCATAAGGATTCCCATCACGGGATTCTTCGTCATGCCGATCATCGCGACCGCAAGAACTGCCGCCGTGATCCAGTAGATGCGGAATCGCATCTTCTCCTCAAAGGCGTTTTTCGCGTAGTTGTAGCCAAACACGCCAATGCCGATAACGACCGTCACAACAAGCAGCATCATTGCCGGCCCCGGCTGTCCACCCTGGGATAGAACAGACTTTGAATCCGGCGAGAAGCTTCCTGCGATGAACATGAAGACGGCAAAGAGAACGACGTTGCCACTGAGGAAGACGAACCAACGGTGGTGCAAAGCCCACTCAAGAATGCGTCGATAGATGCCTTCCAGAGCGCCAAATGCTTTCTCAAATCCAACGGCAAATCGGCCAACCGGATGCTCTAAATCCTCGCCCTTTCGATACCACCGAGAAGCAAGCATCGGGGTGACAACAAACGAGACGAAGAGAGAGACGACAACACAAGCTGCAAAGGAGAGAGCCAGCGGTCGGAAGAACTGACCGACGATGCCTCCCATGAAGCCAATGGGCAAGAAGACCACGACGTCGGCCATCGTAATGGCGATGGCCGCCATGCCGATTTCACCTCGACCGTTAAGGGCCGCGTCACGGGGATCTTCACCCATTTTGAGGTGACGATAGATGTTCTCCAGGACAACGATCGCGTCGTCCACCAACACACCGACCGCCAGCGACACCGCCAGCATCGACATGTTGTTGAGCGTAAAGCCGAATGCCTTCATCGCGATGAAGGTGGCAAAGATACAGAGCGGAATGGCGATGGCAACGATCAACATTCCACGGAAGTTGTGGAGGAACAGGTAAACGATGGCCGTTACCAAGATGATTCCAAAGATGATCGCAACCTGCAAGTCCTCCAAAGAAGACTCGATGGTGGTGGCTTGGTCAAAGGTCTTGGTGAACGTTACACCGTACTGTTTGCCAAGTTGTTCAGAGAGGGCCTCTGCCGCCTTTGAAATCTCAACCGCGTTACCTTCTTTGGTCTTCTGAATGACCAAGACGACCGAATCGTCTCCACCCAAACGGCTGTAGGTTCTGCGTTCTACTGACGTGTCCACGACCGTGGCAACGTCGGTCAGCTTGACCATTTTTGGCTGAGAATTCGGATTGTTCTGATCTCGAACCGAGATCATCGTCTTCTCTACGTCCTCAGGACTCTTGAATTCAGCCGGAATTCGGATGGAATATTCCTGATCAGTGTTGATACTGCGACCGGCAGGCAAGTTCTGAGATGCACTCCGCACTGCGTTCAAAACGTCAGCGGCACTTATGCCATACGCCGTCAACCGCTCGGGTTTGATCTGCACTTGGATTTCGCGCTGATCTCCACCGGTTGCCGTCGCGGCACCCACACCCTCAAGCTGGGCAAATCGGTCGACTAGAGTGTTATCGGCCAAATCGCGAAGGTCGCGAGAAGACATGGTCTTGCTACTCAAAGAATAGTAAAGAACCGGCTGACTACCCGCATCCAATTTAATAATCGTTGGCTTCTCGGCATCGTCCGGAAGCTGGTTGACTACCTGATCGACCTTGGACCGAATATCGTTCAACGCCACATCGACGTCGATTCCGATGTTCAAGGAAACCACGACGTTCGAAACGCCTTCCTGAGACGAACTCGTGACTTCACGTAGACCGTTGACGCCGGATACGGCTTCTTCGATCTTTCGCGATACGAGCTCGGCCACCTCTTCAGGGCCCGCGCCCGGATAGGTGGTAAGGATGGTGACCGTTCCAAACGATACGTCGGGGTTCTGCTCGACGCGCATGCTCTTCAGGGCCATGTTGCCCATGAGCAAGGCAGCCAACATCAGCATCAGTACGAAGACCGGACGCTGAATTGCTGTTTTGGTTAGACCCACGAGTTACGCTCCTGCCTGTTTGGCTTCTTCCTGCTTGATCTTGGATCCATCGTCAAGAGAATCCTGACCCGCGACAATAACTTTTGCCGCCGAGTCGACTCCTTCGACTTCGACCACACCATCAGTACGAAGACCGGTCGTAACCGGCACTTGCTTGGCTTTGTCGCCATCGACGACAAAGACGACGTCTTTACCGTTTCGCTTCACGATCGAAGTCGCGGGAACGGTTGGGGCATTGGGAATCGTTCTGAGGACGATCGTGCCCGTAGCGTACATTCCTGGCTTAAGCGAAGAAGTATCGCCTTGGAACGCAATGCGCACCTTAAAGAGACGCCCAACGGTCTCGCCCGAAGGTCCAATTGCCTTCACGATTCCCGAGAATTTCGTCGAGCCCAACGCGCTGACCACGATACTCGCCGGACTGCCCACCGAGATCTTATCGATATTGAGTTCCGGAACGTCTCCCTCGAAGTAACTCCCCTCTTTGCTCACGATTCGGGCAACAGGAGTACCGGGCGCGACGACGGTTCCTGGTTGGACAGGGTTACCTGAGATCTTGCCCGAGAAAGGAGCCTTGATGGTGGCATCGGAGATCGCCTGTCGAGCGATTGTTACCTGAGCCTGAGCCGATTGCATTTGAGCGCGAGCCGAGTTCACTTGCGCTCTAGCCGCCAAGACTTGATCGTTCAGATTGACGTCCAAAGATTGCTGCGCCTTTGCGCTTCTCAATCCTTCCTCGGCCTGACGAACCGCTTCTTTGGCGACTTCCAGGTCTTCCGCTCGCGTACCGTTCGCAATTGTCAGTTGACGCTGCAACGCATCGTTATATTGCGCAAGGGCGACGTTATAGGCGTTTTGCGCTTGCTCCAATTGTGACTTTGCTACGGCCCCTTCGCTCACCAACAGGGTGTACCGATCTAGGTCCTTCTGAGCTTTATCTAGGTTGGATTTCGCGGACTTCACCGCCCATTCCGCTTGTGATCGCTCTTCGGTGCGGGCGCCTTTCTGAGCCTTATCAAGTTGAGCTCGAGCCGAGCGGACCTGGGCCTCAGCCTGCCGCACGGCCGATGCCGACTTCGTCGGCTGAACCTTGGCTGTTTGAGTGGCCTGAGAGAGTTGAGCCGTTGCCGACTGCAAACTCGCCGCTGCCGTTTGGACACTCGCCAAAGCCTGGTTAAGTTGTGCGGTCAACGCGGTTGTATCTTGAACGGCCAAAACCTGACCCGCTGTGACGGGATCGCCGTCCTTGACGTAAACGGCAATGATCTTCCCCGAGTTCTTGGCTCCAACCTGCGAGTCGGTCGACGTGGTTATCTGCCCTGTAATCTCCAAGGTCTCGCTAAGAGTTTGATAACTCAAGGGCTTGGCCGAAACCGTTACGGTTGGGTCACTTACGATGGATTCTGTGCGCTTGGCTTGTTCCTGAGCTGGCCGGTTGACGCAACCTGCCGAGACAAGAGCCAAGGCCACTATGCTAAGTAGCCCTAATCGCTTCAATTAGATCCTCCCATGAGCTTCTGCAGATCGTCCGTTCCCACGGCTCGCTGAAGCTCGGAATATGCGGTCCAATAGTCGTACCGAGCGGCAACTGCGCCGGTACGAGCTTGAGTGAGTTGCTGCAAAGCATCGGTAATCTCAAGCGTGATTCCCTCTCCCGCTTGAAGCCGGAGCTTTGCAATACGATAGTTTTCTTCCGCCGACTTTAACTGACGTTGGGCAACTTCAAGTCGGGTAGATGAATTGATGAGATTGGTGATCGCCTGGCGAACCTCTAATGAAATCCCGAGCCGAACCTGCTCAGTTTGAATCTTGGCCTGTTCCTCGTCCTGCCGAGCCTGCTTGACTTGGGCTCTTGTAACTCCCGAGTCGAACACTGGGATGTTCAACGTAAGCGTTCCGGTCGTTTGCTCGTCTCTTGCGGAAAAGCCTTCGGCATCGATGTTTCGAACGTAGTTAATCGCCAAGGTCAAAGAAGGATTCATGCCCCGCTCGGCGGCCCTACGAATGAATGCCAGCGCTTCCTGGGTCAGTTCCAAGGCTTTAACTTCAGGTCGGTTGTCTTGTGCGGCCTTGGCAAGCTTATCTACTTCGACCTTCGGCTTCGAAGGAAGCCCTTCAATGTGCGAAACCTTGAAGTCCGTCTCAATTGGACGCCCCAAGACGTTATTCAAGGATTGCTTGCTAAGGGTCCACTGATTCTCAGCGACGATCTCATCTGACTCGGCTTGGGCAACCTGAGCCTCAATTCGGATGACATCTACATCCGCCTTGCTTCCCGCCGCTCGCTCCGCCTGAGCATTCTTAAGTCTTTCTTTCGCCTCTACAACCGCCAACTTAGCGACTTCAACCTGATCTTCGGCCCGAAGAACCGACAGATAGTTCTTTCGAACATTTAGCTTTACATCGTTTTGCGTTGCTTGAAGCGTCTCTTCGCTGGCAACCAAATTTGCCTTGGAAGCCCGCACGATTCTTCCAACGTTGCCCGAGATGTCGATCGGCAACTGAAGGGAGGCCGTGGCCTGTTTGGTATCGATCGGGCTAGTTACGATCGTGTTTCCACCAAAGCTCGCCGTCCCTTCTTTGTCGAACCGGGTGTAAGTTCCAGAAAGGGTCACTTTGGGCCCCAATCCTCCCTCGTTTTCTTTCACTTTTTGGCGGTTCTTCTCAACGGTCGACTGTTGAAGTCGAATCGAAAACGCATTCTTGGTGGCTATGTCCACCGCCTGATCGAGTGTCAAGACGTCGCCGCCCTGGGCTGCCATCATGGCGGCCATCGTTAAAATAATCGTCACGCCTTACCCTCCTCGGCCTTTTCGGCTCGATCCAATGTCTTCAGGAACTCGTCGATAAACTCTCGAGCCGACTCAATCTTAAACAGCATCACGCCCGGATGGGCTGGATGTTTCATAACCATTAACTTATCTCCAGGGTGAATCCCCAATTGTTCGCGAGCTTCGGCCGGGATCACGACTTGTCCGCGCTCACCAACCGTTGAAGTCCCATAGAACCCGTCTTCCAACAACCCACAGTTGGTCTTATTCTTCATGGCATACCTTCATGCTGATCATACTTTTCATACTACTTGCCCTCAGTATGAATTTCGATCCTCACCAAAAAGCCTATAAGTTACGGGCAATGACGTTTCCTGGGCCTATTTCCCCTGCGGTATCGTGGCTCAGTGCGAACTCTCCTCCTCGCTTCTGTTTTGGTGACGACGGCAGTGTCTCAGGCTCAAGACCTCGGTCCTATACGTACCAGGAACCACCGCGCCCCCTCCTTGGCATTTCTACGGTTCGACCTATCGCCAAACGTTTTGGCATTTGGAAAAAAGTCGTTTGAAATAGGTCTCGTTTCGACAAACGATTTCAGAATTGCCGATTCCGACGGTCATCACATCTTTGAAGATCAGGAAACCGAACGTTTGTCCCTTCTCTACCGTGAAGGGCTCGCCCGAGGATGGGAGTGGTCCGTCGAAGTGCCAGTTCTATCCCGGGGGGGCGGATTTCAAGATCCTATCATCGATTGGTGGCACGCTAACATCATCCATCGCACGATTCCGGGCCGAGATACGACCCCGTTTGGTGGCAGTCAAGTGAACATTGATGGACAAACCTTCGGATCTTCAACGGGGATTGGCGATATTTCGGGATTCATCTCCAAAGATCTGGGCAGAGGCCTCATAGCATCGGTGGCATTAAAAGCTCCAACGGGAAATGCAGATCGACTTCTTGGAAGCGGAAATCTGGATGCGGGCCTAAACCTCCAAAAAAGATGGCAACTCGCACGCAAGATTAGTCTTTACGGTCAGCTCGGAGCCGTGTTTCAGGGCAAGGCAAAGAAGTTAGAGAGCGCGAGAGGAATCGTCCACCAAGAAGGCGTCGCAATCGTTTGGCAACCTAACAGCCGTGATGCTTGGATAGCCCAGTGGCAGGGCGAGTCATCCGCGCTTCAGACGGGAATCCCCACTTCAGATGCCACTCACCGTCTCCTTACGTTCGGCTACAAGCGACGCCTCAGTGCAAGTCAAACAATTGACATGTATTTTAGTGAGGATGGGGACATATTTAATCGAGATCTCCCCGAACTGGCTAATATTGGCCCCGACTTCACCATGGGAATTCGACTGAACCTTAAGTTCTAAAAGAAAAGAGCCCGGATCGAGTTTTCGATCCGGGCTCCAACGCGAACCTTGTTTTACTCAGCGGCGGGCGTGCTCTCTGCAGCCGCCGGTGCGGCCGGTGCAGCGGGAGCCTGCTGGGGAGCCGAGCGTTCAGAGTTGTACCGCTCACGTCGAGGCGTGTACTCTCGTCGCTCGTTGCTCTGCTCGGTCACTACAAAAGGAAGAAGAGCCATTTCGCGAGCCTTTCGGATGGCGCTCGCAATCATGCGCTGCTGCTTCGCGGTATTTCCCGTCTGGCGGCTCGGAAGAATCTTGCCGCGATCATTCAGGAATCGGCGGAGAATGTTGATCTCCTTGTAGTCAACCTTGTCGATCTTGTTGATCGTCAAGTAGCTCACCTTTCGGCGTCGCTTGTTCTTAAAGCGCTGACCGGGTTCAGGTGAATCCTTATCACCCCGGGGGGCGGACCTCATGCCTTGGCCTTCGGCAGAAGCGGGGGTCTCCGTCTTCTGCGGCTTGGTTACTTCTTCACTCATGGTTACTCTGGCGACGCCTCTTCGGCTCGCGGACCCTAAAGGGTACCACACTCGTGATTCGGAGCGATGAGGTCTTAGGAAACGACCCAAAACCCGGCTTCGCTCACCTCATACCGGTACCCGTACGAGCGTTTTCGAGCCTAGCCCGGCAATTCCACGCGCGTAACATTTCGCGTTTTAGGCCATAAAGCCCGACCCTGGTAGGAACGCCGTAAGAACTTTGCCCTCAGGCGCGGAAAGACTGCTACGTGAGTGAAACGCGAAGTGACACTCCAAAGACATCCGGAGGACTCATCCCTAACCCAACACATTCCTCCACACCCTCCAGCCCATCGGGCCCGCCTCGCCAGCGGGCCCTTTTCTTTTCGCTCCGTTTGCCATCGGCAAGTTCCTAGGGCGCTACCGTCAGCCACTCATTCCAAAGCGTTTCGTTCGAGAATCGTAGCTGAACATAATCGTCCGAAAATCCTGAGAACGTGGTTGCGCTTGAGAAATCGATAGACACACCGTGACTTCCATTGGATGTAGTGTTGTGTCCTTCCCATTTCACCGCCAATTCAATCGCCGCCTTGACATCGGCGCAAGCACTCTGAACCTCGGTAATGGAGGAACCTGTTTGCAACCGATCGCAAACATCCCAGAGGTCGCGGTACACGCGATTGGATAGCGGGCTAAAGGACTTGGCGTTCGTTCGAACCTGAGCGATAAGCAGTTCCAACGCGCTCTTGTTATCAATGAGAACTTGAGCGAGAGCACTGATCTTTGCGTTCAAGTTGGAAATCTCTGACGTATCGAGGACACTCTGCGTAATCTTCTTTGTCGGGCTTCCCGCATACCCCGCCAGCATTCCATCGACAAATCCCTTGCTCAGGCTCAACGTGGTGGCATCGGGATTGTCTCGGAACCCCTGGAAAACCAAATCGTAAGGATAGCCTTCGCCGGGAGGAGACTCTTCACTGCCTACCACGTAATCGGCCTGATCTCGAATCTCGTCGGCAACCTCGATCATCTGCATCAGGCTCGCATCCCAGGCGATGATGTCGAAGTGATTGCTGCCCAATGCTTGCGCTAACTCCCAAGTTTGGATGGAATTGCCAGTCTCATCGTCGTAACTCACCCCGCGCGTTGGATAGTTCTGGTCGATGCCTCGCTTCCAGCCGTTGCCGTGATTCCAGATGATCAACACATATCGATCGGCCGGATAGTTGGTTTTGCCCCACTCAATGAAGTCGTGGAGGGTCGTCTTGCTGCCCATGTCGACATTCGTTCCCATGTCCTGAACCAGATCTGAAACGATGTTGCTCGTATTGTCCGGCCGAACCAGATAGCGACGAGTTCCATTGAATGTAGAACCACTGTAACGGTCGGTTGATTGTTTCCACTGCACCACAAAGCGAACGTCGGGATTTCCTGCCACTGTTTCCATTTGATTGACGTTCGTCTCGGAAAAAGTGTAAAGGTCATTGGCCGCATTCATATAAACGAGCACGGTCCACTTCGACTGTGTAATTTGGTTCTCTTCAACCTTGATTGAAGTCGAGCCCTCCAGTCCTGTCACACTAGCAACAACTGTCCCGTTCCCGGCGGAAGTCCCCAAAAGCAACCCATCCGAACCAACGGTCGCGACGCCTCCGGTGGTGCTCCAGGCGAAAGATCCGGGCGAGATAAAAGTCGCTTTCTTTTGCGCGTTGTATCCTGCGGCATAAAAGCGCTTGCTTTGGCCGGTCTTCAACGTCACATTCTGTGGAGTGACCTTAATTGAGACAGGATCGGTGTTCGCGACTGCCGTATATGTTCGAGAAGAGTTAAGCGTGATTGCCTCATCGAGGACCCCGACGACGCTTCCACCCAAGTCTGGATCCTCATATAACTCGACCTTGAGGTGATACTGGCCCTTGGCTAAGTTGGAAATGAGCGCCTGTTGAGTCAGTGATCCATTGTCCGAAAGCGCTATCGCCCGTTGAAGAGTTTCGGCAGAGTCATAAAGGCTCCACTTCATCGATTTGCCCGTTATTCCGCGGTCGAGATGACTCCAGTCCGAACTCACCACAAGGTTAATGATCGAGCTTCCACCGCCTCCTCCACCACAGCCTGTGAGCAACGACGCGCATAGTGCCGCCAGCAATATCGATAAGCTAATGCGTTTAAACATATTTTACGGTTCTTAGATGCCCTGTTATTAGTGTTGGTTCAGTCCAGTATGGCTCGCGGCTAGGTTCAAGTGAGCCGAGTATTCGTAGTACAGTGCCGGACCATTCCGTACACGAATTATTGACCTTACTCAAGGAGCTGGGAGTTCGGACGATCGAAGATCGTTCGGGCGACGGCAAAGTTGGGTTTCCGATATCCGTCCCTACGAACGACGGACAGAACATTGTGCTTGATTTGCCGGTTCCGAGTCCGCTGAACTGCCTTGATCCTTCCCAGATCGGCGTAGCCATCCTCGACCCCACCGGTAAGGTCCGAAGAACCTGGGGATTGGCGAATCGCATTGCTCTCTTTCGGTCAAGCCAATCGATGCTGGATTCTCCTCTGGGAAATCTCTTGGAGGCAAGCTACCAGGGATCTCATGGGTCGCTCTACTTTGAGGGATATCGATACTACAGCGCGAGCGTGGCTCACGAAGACTCGACTAACGCTTTCGTGTTGATCGTCAACGCTCAAGAAGAACGAAACGCCAAACGTCAGGCCAGCAAAAGTTGGCGGATGGCAAATGCCCTCAAGCGACTCGGCAAAATTCTCACGATGAACCAACAGGTTCACAGCATCGCCGTCGCTGCCGCCCATGAAATAGCCTCGGCAACCGAGCTAGCCGCCGTGCTGATTTGGACGCTGGACAGTAACGAGAACTGTCTTCGTCTTACTGCCAGCGTCGGGGCAAATCGTGCCGGAACGAACATTCTCAGCAAGTTGGCTCCCGATAACGGCTCTACGTGCGTGGCCGAACTTGTCGCCGCTTCCCGGCAGTGCTTTTTTACTCCCGACGTTTCGGATCATGTCCTCACCAGCGAATTGGAGGCCAAGTTCTGCTACCTGCGTCCAGGCGGAGCCAGCGTACATCCATTGGTCATTTCAGACCGCCTCCTAGGTGTTCTCGAACTCGTCAGTCGTGAAGGAGATGGCTTTTTCGATGAACAACAAGAATTATTTCAAACGATAGCCGAACATTTCGCCCTGGCCCTCAATGCGGCGGTGATGTTTGAGGACTTTGAAAAACTGGCCACCAACGACGCTCTGACGGGCATTGCGAATCACCGATGTCTTCAAGAGTTCTTGCACCAGAGGGTCGTCGAAGCGGCTCGCACCGGGCAGGAACTGGGGGTCATCATGATTGATGTCGACCACTTCAGGAGCTTTAACGAGGAAGAGGGGCACGACGCAGGGGACGAAGTGCTTCGACTGGTGGCTGAGGCGATAAAAACCTGCGTTCGTCCATATGATCTGGCCGCAAGATACGGAGGAGAGGAATTCACTGTCGTCATGCCTGGCAGTTCCGAACAGACCACACTATCAGTAGCCGAGCGAATCCGGCAGCGAGTGGAGAGTCTCGTCTTCGTGACGCGAACGGGCCACCACCGCCATGTCACGGTCAGTCTAGGTTCCGCCAGCTATCCCAACGGGGGCGTTGATGCCGTCGATATCCTCAAAGCTGCCGATGTCGCGCTCTTCGAAGCAAAGCGGTCGGGCCGGAACAGAGTCGTCGTCTTCAAAGGACAGACGTCCTTTGACGGTCGACGCGAAGACCTTAACCTTCCGGGCATTATCGCCTGGATTCCGGACGAGGACCGATCACACAGCGAAGACTTGTATCAGCGGTGCCTTCACGACGCAATAGGACTCTCGGCCCAGCTAAATCTTTCGGCCATGCAAACCGCCATTCTGCAAGCTCTCGTGCGCGTTATCCCCACCGTTCGAAGAGTCCGAGACGTCGATCCAGAATTCTTTGAGCGTATGCGAAATGCAGAGGAATTCAGGCTCCTTTTACCTAGCATCGACGCGCTCGAGGAACGCTTCGAGCAACGCGGTGCTAAAATTCCTTTGTTGGCAAGAACCCTTGCGGTGATCCTTGCCGTTGTTGAAGGCGAAGGCAAACCATTGGCGGACGATCCGCATCGGTACGATCCGGAAATCGTCGCAATGATTTACGAACGGCGGTCGGCGGCTTGACGTCGGATTGTCGGTTGTGCCATCATATCGAGTTGCGCCAGAAGGCGTTGGAGACCGATTCATGTACGCGATTGTAAAGACGGGCGGCAAGCAGTTTAAGGCAGCCAAAGACGAAGTCCTCATCATTGAAAAGCTGGAGGGCGAACCGGGCACCAAGGTAGTGCTCGACGAGGTCGTGCTTGTTGCCGACGGAAGCAAGGTCAAAGTCGGATCTCCGTTCGTGAAGGGCGCCAAGGTCACCGGCGAAATTGTCCGCCAGGCCAAGGGTCCCAAGATCAACGGATTTAACTATAAGCCGAAGAAGAATGAGCGCAAGCGCTGGGGCCACCGACAGCCGCAGACTCACCTCAAAGTGACGGCGATCGAGGCAGGTAACTAACTAGATGGCACATAAAAAGGGTCAAGGTTCATCCCGTAACGGTCGAGATTCCAAGCCGAAGATGCTTGGTGTGAAGAAGTACGGTGGCGAGGTCGTCAAGCCGGGCTCCATCATCGTCCGTCAGCGCGGCACCCAGTTCCACCCCGGCGTCAACGTCGGCATGGGCAACGATCATACGATCTATTCGCTGATCGATGGTCAAGTAAAGTTCGAAGGTCCAAAGAACAAGCGTCGCATCAGCGTCTACGACCAAGCCTAAGCGAAGTTTTGATGGGCCGCCAGGATCTCTCAAAGATTCTGGCGGCCCTTTTGTTTTAGAGGATGCCGCTTCGGAGGAGATCCTTCAAAACGAGCAGGCCGGCTACTTTGCCATCGTCGACCACGGGCAGTTCGCCAATCTTGACAGGAAAATTCTGGAACACCTCCAGAGCCTCTACGGCGAGAAGGTCGGGGGAGATCGTGGATGGTTGAGAATTCATCACATCTTCAACCGGAGCATTCAAAGGATCAGAATGATTCAGCAAGTGCTTACGCAGATCGCTCTCACTAACCAGTCCCAAAAGACTGTGGTCGTTCGACACCACCAGTGCCGCTCCAACTGCCGATAAGGTCATCGACCTAATAACGTCTCTGGTTAGATCGCCCACTTGAACAAGCGCAACGTCCGCGCTCGGTCGCATCACATCGGAAACAGTAAGAAGTAGCCTCTTTCCAAGCGCCCCACTCGGATGGAACCGCGCAAAGTCCTCTCTACCAAACCCTCGCCGGTCCATTGCCGCCAAAGCCAACGCATCGCTAAGGGCAAGCATCGCGGTTGTGCTAGTTGTGGGCGCGAGATTATTCGGACATGCTTCCTCGTCGACATGGGTGTTCAAGCAGAGGTCAGCAAGTCGCCCCGCACTTGACGTAGGCCGACCTGTAATCAAAATGCTCCTCGCACCTTGAGCACGGATCGAAGGAAAGAGCCGCACGAGTTCGTCGGTCTCCCCACTGTGGCTATAAAGAATCACCACATCTCCTGCCGTCACCATGCCGAGGTCCCCGTGAACCGCCTCGGATGCATGCAAGAACAGAGAAGGCGTACCGGTGCTGCTCAGAGTCCCCGCCGTTTTACGGGCAATGTGTCCCGACTTCCCTACCCCACAAGTGATCACACGCCCCTGGCAGTCGAGCAACCATTTGACGGCCGTCTCGAACGACTCGTCTAGGTTATCGGCCAACCGACCAATCGCGTCGGCCTCACGCTTGAGCACCGTGCGAGCGAACTCTAAACTCATTGTCCACCCTGAGGCGATTTACCGCCAAGAATCGTCTTTCCGAATAAAGAGCCCACCCATTCCACTGCCATCTTCGCCGTCTCGTTATTGGAATCGAAGAGTGGGTTCGTCTCTACGAGGTCGAGCCCAATGAGACGATAAGGACAGTCCCGGGCATCCAGACACTCCCGAAGTAGCTCAGCCACAAGATGTGATTCCCGATAGCTCAGCCCGCCGCGAACGGCCGTTCCCGTACCTGGCGCCAAAATAGGATCTAGGGCGTCAACATCGAACGATATCCATAAGTGCCGTGCGCCCGACTCCTTCATCCACTGGTCGAACCAAGCGATCGTTTCGACCACGCCCCTTCGGTCGACATCGTGCATCGTGATGGCGAGATCGCCGGGGGTTTGCCGGATTCTCAGTCCTTCCAAGGGGTCCACGTCGCGAAGCCCATACCAGGCGCACCTCTCGGGCGAGAGAGCCTGATGCGGCACTACGGAACTCAAAAGCTGACTCCATTGAACATCCGCCACCCCACCAACTCCACTCTCCAACCTCTGTAGGGCGGCCACAGGCATTCCATGGATGTTTCCCGTCGAGCTAGTTCCTGGCGTATTAAGGTCGGCGTGAGCATCAATCCACAGCAGGGCGATATCGCCCTCGTAGACTTCCAGCGCCGCGGCCACGCTAGCAATAGGTAAAGAGTGATCGCCCCCCAGCACTACTGGAATGGAATGGCTTTGCAACGACTCCCTCACCCGAGCCTTTAATTCCTTTAGGCAGCCTAATAAAGGTTCAAAATTCCGAAGCCCACCAGGTTGCGTGGACTCAACTCCGGAATCCAGATCGCCCATATCGTTCACTTCTACATGGAGATCATGAAGCACCTGATTCAGCCCCGCCAAACGCAGAGCCGCTGGCCCTAGCCGACTTCCTAGTCGCTTTCCACAAAGGTCGAACGGCACGCCTATGATGTCAATCACGCCCGAAAGTGTACTTCCCTAAAACCTTGCGTAGTGGTAAGGCGATGTACTCTGCCCTTTTCATCGTGAACAAGTAAACTCGGTGCAATGCCTACCGTTGGGGTTGTTGCCGTTCAAGGCGACTTTGAAAAGCACATTGAAGCCCTAGAAAGATGTTCCATCCCTGGCCTGATCGTACGCGAAGTCCGCGTGGGCGAAGATCTGGCCCAAGTGGACCGAGTTATCATTCCCGGTGGAGAAAGCACAACCGTCGGGATGTTGATGCAGCGGTTTGGTCTTGCCGAGGCTCTTCAGGAAGCGGCGTCTAACGGAATGCCCATATGGGGAACCTGCATGGGCATGATTCTTATGGCTCAAACCATCGAGGACCGCCCCCACCAATTCTCTCTAGGACTCCTTAACATCACTGTCCGACGAAATGCGTTTGGCGCCCAAGTCCACAGTTTTGAAGACGAAGTCCAAATGGAAGGCATCGACACTCCCGTGATGGGAGTATTCATCCGGGCACCAATCGTCACTGATATCAAAGATCCAGCTATCCCAGTTGCGAGCTATCAGGGCAAAGTAGTCGCGGTGCGTCAAGGCAAACTTCTCGGCACCTCATTTCACCCTGAGTTAACGGATGATGTTCGCCTTCACCAGTGGTTCCTGGGAATCTAGTCGACTTCGAGCGTCTAAATAAGAAGAAATGCCTCGATTCTGGTTACCTCTATGCCTCGTTCCAACCATTGTCTGGAGCGGACCTGCTCCAAAGGCTAATTCTGCCTTCGACCTCTCGCAACCATTCCCCATACCCGGCTCCTTGGGCAGAGTCGTTCGAGACGGCGCCAACCTAAGATTTCAAAAGGATCCGAAAGGCTCAAAGCGGATATTTGTCGGCACGAACCTCACCGGTATGGCCTGCTTTCCAAAAGACCTTTCGCAAGCGAATCAATGGGCCAAGAGCATCTCACTCAGAGGTTACAACATCGTCCGACTCCACCACTTCGATTGGGTTTTACGCGACCAAGGTTGGGGTTACAAGGATCGCCTGGACGAATTTGTCGCCGCACTCAAACGGCAAAGCGTATACATTGTCATCGATCTCTTTAGCGATCGAGCCGATAACCGCGAGGCATTCAAAAGGGGCGTCCTCACTGCTTCTCAAGGCATCCGAGCCGACTGGAAGACGTTTGCGACTCAACTTTTGACCCGAAAGACAAGTGTCCACGATTGTGCCGCGTGGAAAGAGGAGCCAGCCATCCTGGGTATCTGCCCCCTCAACGAGGATGATCCCAGATTCCTCAATGTTCCCACGTCACAATACAAACCTGCCTTTAAGTGGATGCTGCAAGTCGTGCGCGTGACGGGATACAAAGGGCTTGTCTGGGGACTGAATTCAGGTGTAGATCAGTCCCTCCTCGATGCTGCCAAAGAGTTCGACGTGGAGGATTTCCACGTTTATTGGGACCATCCCCAGGGCAATCGCTACTTGACGACTTCAGGAGTTCGCCAGCCCTGGCAACTACCTAGTCGAATGCTTCCAGAGTTGCCATCATTCTGCACGGAGTGGGGCTCTCTTCCCTACAATGAACTGAGGGGAGAAACCGGTCTCATGTTTGTGGGAGAAATGGTGAAACGTTCCACGTCCGTAGTCATTTCCTACGCTCTGGCCACAAATGAAACAATGATGGAGGCTTCTAAGGCGCCCATTGATCAGTTTGCCTTTCATACCGATCCAGTCCGGCTCGCCACAGATAGAATCGCCGTCCTACTTTTGCGAAGAAAACTGACGGGTTTAAGGACGGCATGGGAAACTTCGTCTGGAGCCTATCGCCTTGAGTCCAACCAGGCGGTTATCCAGGTCCGTGGTGACGCAGCTGCCCGCCGAGCCGACTTCCTGGGAACGCTTGACGGAGAGTCTGTTGACCAGTCAAAGCACATGCTCCTTATTAGATTCGGAGATGCTCAGAATACTGGCTTTTCCAGTCACGTTGTCTCCGACAAGGTTGTGAAGGAAGTCGACAACCGAGGAGGTCTGCCAGTGAGGGAGCTTTCGGTAATGGGGCCGTATCGATTCAAATCAAACCGCCGATGGGATGCGTGGGCACTAGATCCTTACACCGGGGAAAAAGTGAGAAGGGTCCCTTGCGCACAGATCCAAGCCGGGCAATGGCAAGTTGAAACGAGCTCGCTGAACACCGAACTCGTTGCCTCCTCATAAATTGAAGAGCCCCGGTCTGAGGGCTAGACGCGGGGCTTGGGGGAGGGAGGAAATCTTTGAATTCTCTTCTATTCTTTTCTACGATCGATTTGCGATTCTGGTGCCGTTTACGTAAATCGCATCCTCTTTGATCGCGGCGAATAAATCGATCGGAACAAAAAGAATGCCATTTCGTTCGACAACTTCCTTCGGCAAGTCGAATCGTTTACCATTAAGACGATAACTTGAACTATTCCGTTCGAGTTTCAGCATATTTTCTTCGTCCTCCAGGTAGTAGGACTGACTCCCCGACTTAGTAACTTCAAGTCCCAATTCGTCTGCCATTGACAGCAGGGGAACCATCACCGTAGAGCCATCTCGGAAAGGAATCGATGAATCTTCAAATCGAATGGTCCTATCTCGATACTCGATCTTGAGGGAATCCCGATTCCCAAGGTCGTCTCGATCCAAATCCCGATCTCGATTTCCATCTCGATCCTGGTCTCGGCTGCGTCCATCGTAGGCGTCTTCACGGTCATCCCGCGGGTCGTAATCAAAGGCAATGGCACGGTCGAAAGCCGCTCCCATCTTTTGCCCCTTATCCACAATTTTTTCGCCACTGGTATTCATTGCGTCGGTTTCTGCGACCAAAATGCCACCCAGCACACCGATGATTGCCCCTTCCAAGGGCTTTCTGAAAATCGAGCCTAAGATCAGCCCACCGGCCGCGCCTCCTAGGACAACGTTTTCTCTTCGAGTCCCCTTCTTAGCCTCCATCCGTCCATCGCGATCCTTGGAAACGTACTTGTCGCCCAAGGGGATTGGATAGGCTCTGATGTCCACTCTTCGGCCGTTAGGTAATTGGATCGCCGTAAATTCCAACTCAGCAAAGCCCTTATCACCGCCGTCTTTCTTCTTGATCTCGCGAATAATGCCGACGAGCTTCGTGCCTTCGGGCAGGTATTTGTCTCCCTCCACGGTTGCCGATACTCGATCTCCGCGTCGGGAGGTCTTGGTACTGATGGAGTCGTCAAACTTAACGGGGATGACTTCGTTATCTCGGATGCGGATTCGCTCAAATGCATGGGCAAACCCGGGAATTGCCAAGAGCGCTATGGCTGCGAATTGTCCAAACTTTGTCAAACTGGCCTCTCCTTGGTTAGGAACTATCCTGTTTGACGACGAGCCTCACCCGGAGTTTCCACGGTTAGGTCGAACGGGTCTTGCGGTGATTCTCAGATCAGGGCCCAGAACTTGGCAACCGATGATCTCCAATGCGGGTGCGTCTGACAAGTGTTCAACTTCAACATCTTCGTACCAGTTGAGACCATTACCCAAGAGTCTGCCTCCTAGGAACAACTCGTAGCGATCCACCAAGTCTGCACGCACAAAGCTGGCGATGGTGTGAGCTCCACCTTCTACGAGAACCCCGGTGATGCCTCGGTCAAACAGAATACTCATCAACGTAGGAAGATCAAACGAATTGCCTATAACCGGTCCAACGATACATCCTTCGCCAGGATGCCGTGAAAAGTGGAGCGTCTCTGCCGTATCGTCAAAGACTTGATAGGAGGAGTCCAGTCGGCCGTCCCCATCTAACACAATTCTTATTGGCGGATTCGTTACCCCAGGAATTCGGGCGGATAGGTGCGGATTGTCGGTCTCCACCGTCTTCCGTCCCACAAGGACTGAACCACAATCGGCTCGTAAACGGTGTCCGGCTTCCCTTGCTAGCTCCCCGGTAATCCACTTGCTTTCTCCAGAAGACAATGCAATCCGACCATCCAGACTGGCCGCCGCCTTCACCACAACAAAAGGGCTCTTCCTCATCATCGCCTTGAGCCAGGCCTCATTGGCGGCGGCCGCTTCGTCGGCCATGACTCCTTCTATGACCTCGATTCCGGCGCTTCTCAGGCGTTCAGCGCCCCCCATCGCCTTTGAATTGGGCTCTGCACAAGCAATCACTACTCTAGAAACGCCCGCCCGGATGAGGGCTTCGCTACAAGGCCCTGTTCTACCGGTGAAGTTGCAAGGCTCGAGTGTGACGTAGGCGGTGCTACCCATGGCTCGTTCGCGAGCTTGAGTTAGCGCCACGACCTCGGCATGGGGGCCCCCTGCATGATCATGGAAGCCCTCGCCCACTATTTCTCCACCGCGCTCAAGGACGCATCCAACGTGTGGATTTGGAGCTGGGAAGCCTTGCCGAGAAATCTCGATGGCACGCGCCATGAGTTCCTTATTCAGTGGACTGCTCATCTTGCTCTTGCTTTTGCGCGTGATCCCGTAGGGTTGCCTCCAAAAGGGCCTCCATGTTTCGCCTAGACTGCTCCATGTACTCGCTTCGAGCGCTTCGGGCAATCATATAGGCGCCTGCGATAGAGGCGATCAATGCGAACGCCTCGACTCCAACATAGATTGCTCCTCGTCTGAGGTATTGAATCTGAGCCTCTCTCGGCGCAGACCTTGCCGGGCGAGGGCCAACTACCCAAGCAAAGGCAAATAGAAACACCACCGAAAAGATGATCGAGATCGTGGTTGCTGTCTTTAGCCACATAGCGCCGCAAGCGTGTTGTACGCCTCCGCAATCGATTTCCCATTGGCCAAGCGACTTCCGACGACAAAGAGGTTTGCTCCTGCCTCCCTTGCCACAGGCAAAGTCTTCTCGTCGATGCCGCCATCGACCTCAATGATCAAGTCCGATCGAAGGGAACGAAGTCGTTTGACCTTGTGAAGCGCTTCTGAGATAAATGTCTGTCCTCCCCATCCCGGATTAACGGTCATAACGAGGACTTCATCCAGAATGTCGACGATTTCCTCAACCATCGCAACTGGAGTCGCCGGGTTGACCGCCACTCCAGCCTGTACTCCCATTGAATGCAACGTCTGGGTTAGTCGGTGAGCATGAGAGGTGGCCTCGGAATGAAAAATGATTCTGTTGCAACCCGCTTTGGCAAATGCTTCGAAATGAGCCTCAGGGGTGAGAGTCATAAGATGAGCCTCTAGAGTGAAGTCGCCCAATCTCCTCAAGCCCTTCGCTACCCCATCTCCAATCGTGATTGGCGGCACGAATTGTCCATCCATCACGTCCAGGTGAATCACCCCGGCGCCCGCGTTAAGCAGTTCTTTTACCGGCGTGGCCAAGTCCGAGTGATCAAATGAAAGAACGGAGGGTGCAATCATCGATTATCCCCCCGGTTGTCTCCCACGTCGGAACTGCCATCAGCCTTCTTGTCAATCGTTTTGACCAAAACTTCATCGTAGTAAATCTGGAATTGAGCGCTCTTTCCATATCCCCGAGTTGAAATTTCGACCACATCGTCCGGGTCCTTTCCTTGTTGAAAGACCGTGCGTGTGCCGTGGCTATCAGTAATGGCGACTCGAAGATTGACTGCGGACTCTAGGTTGGAGAGTTTAATCGTAAGGTTGTAGACATACTCTTTCTCGTCAACACTCTCGTCAGAACCCGAATCTCCCGAGCGCCCTGAACTGAGCGTCACGCGGACAGCAGTGAATCGGTCAACTTTCTTACGGGCTTCGGGATCCTGCGAAATGATAAGACCGGCATTTATTCGACGGTCCGCTTTTTTGCCCATGAGGCTATCTAAGGTCAAGTTGACATTCTCGAGTTTTTGCTTGGCAGTATCGACCGTGTCGCCCTTGAGGTCGGGCACCTCGACAAATTTGCTTCCTGAGCTAACAACAACGGCAACCTCTGCGCCCTCATAGACCTTTTTGCCAGGCGAAGGATTCACATCCAAAATTGTTCTTGGAGGGTAAGTCTCGCTGGTTTCCTCCCGCTTAATGACCATCTTTAGCTTGAGTGCTTCAAGGTTCTTTCGTGCGTCGATCTCTTTAGACCCTTTGATATTAGGAACCACGACAAGACTCGGCTGACTGATGTTGAACACCACCCAGGCAATAATGAGCCCGACCACTCCAAGACCAAAGACCACCGCCGTCAAGGACAACCAAAGGGGAACATCACGTACCTTCGGCTCTTTTTTCTTACGTTTTTTGTCGTCGCTTTCTGGTTCTCGGATCGCCGACATTTTTGGAGCGACGGGCTGTTTATCAGACGAACTTGGCTTCTTGTTTGGCAATTCAAGCGATCTCCCAAATCGCAGACTGTCTTGAAGCTTTCGAAGATCGCTCAAGAGTTCGCCTGCGTCTTGATAGCGTTCGGCTGGATTCTTAGCCATGGCTCGCTTGACGATTTCGTCAAATGCCACTGGAACGGCGTTACTATAGACCTTCACGCTTGGAACGGGCGCGGTAGCGTGCTTCATGGCCATCGCGACGGGGTTGTCGGCATTGTAAGGCAGGCGACCACTCACTAGCTGGAACATGAGGATCCCTACTGCATAGACATCGCCTTGGGGAGAAGGCATTCCTCCGGCGCTGATCTCAGGCGCCAAGTACGCGGCCATGCCCGGTAGAGCGACGATGCCGGCGGTTTGACTGGAAGAATAAGCTTCCCAAATGCCAGGAATTTGAAGTCGACATTGTCCGTCAGGCAACGCCACGAGAGTGTCAGGGGAAACATCGCCGTGAACGACTCCTCGCTGATGAAGACTGGCGAGCCCTTCACAAATTGATATTGCCGTAGAGACAACGACGGAAACTGAAAAGGGAGCCAGTTTGTGGATCCTTTCTGATAAGGCGACTCCTTTGGAGTTTTCGCTGATTAAGAAAGGAACGCCATCGTCGTCATCCACTTCAATCATTGCTTCAATGCCATTTGCGTAGCAAGACGAATACTTGTCCACCACTTGCTTCACGGCATCGATGAATGCCGGCTCAGCCGCAAAGGGCTGCTTGAATACCCTGATCGTTACTTCACGAGCCTGTACTCGATCCTTTGCTAGGTAGGTTGCAAAGATTGGTCCATCGGCGAGTTTCTCGACGATTTCATAACGAATTCTAAGGATAGAGCCAATCACTTAGCGTCCCCATTTTGATTGGGAAGGTAACCCAATATGATGCCGCCAAGGAAAAAGAGGAGTGCCAAACCGATGATAGGCTGGCTATCGACTTTCGCAGAGTAGGCGACTGGATCTCCCTGAAATCGTGCCCATTGACTTGCCAAGTACCCAAAGGCAAGAAGCATTGCCGATATGATTGCCAGAGCGAGTCTTATCCGGTTCATCCATTCCTAAGTGCCAGCTCAACTTCTGATTGCGGCACGTCTTCAATGAGTTTACATCCGCCGATTTCCGTGAGAAGGCTAAACGCTAACTTACCCTCGGACGCCTTCTTGTCACGTTTCATTGCTTGGATCATCGCATCGATGTTAGAGAGTTCTGCTGCAGTCGTCGGTAAACCCTGCGCAGAAAGACACTCGGCGACAATCCTTGCCGTTCCCTTAGTCGTAATTCCAAGACTTTCGCCAAGCTTGGCCTCTATCACCATGCCGACGCTAATTGCTTCGCCGTGCAAATAGACTGAATAGTCTGTAACCTGCTCAAGGGCATGCCCCACGGTATGTCCATAGTTGAGAGTAGCCCGTAGTCCATTGCGCTCGTATTCATCGTTTTCAACAACGAATTTTTTGTGCTGGATGCACCTGTGAACAACCTCTTCTATAGGAAGCCGGGCCGCCTGAAGATCGGAAACGAAGGAAGCATCCATGATGAACCCATACTTCCACACCTCCGCCATGCCATTTGCAATTTGCCGCTCATCCAAAGTCTTTAAGAAAGATGCTGCGACGTAGACTGCGCTGGGCGGATGGAAGGCCCCTACCAAATTCTTGCCTTGCGGCAAGTCCACACCGACCTTTCCTCCAACCGAAGAATCGACCTGTGCAAGTAGAGTGGTTGGCACTTGTATAAATCCAATACCTCGCATATACGAAGAGGCCACATACCCTACTAAATCGCCAATCACGCCCCCTCCTACCGCAATGATCGTAGAACCTCGGGAGACTCCTTGTTCCGCCAACCATTCGATAACGTCCGAGAATCGATGCAGATTCTTTTCGGATTCGCCTGCGGGAATCACCTTACATTGAAACGTCTGCTCAAGCTCAGGATAATGTCGAGCCAAGTTCTGATCTGTTACGACGAGAGAGGTCTTTGGCAAAGCTGACCACAATTCGTCCAACTCAATGAATTCGATTGGATATTCCCCAGTCCGGTGACGAACGATCAATCTGATTCAACCTTCCTTATCGCATTCAAAACCGCTTCTGCCGCACTATTGACATTTTCATCGTCCATATCCACGACGATGTCCGCCTGAAGGTATAGCGGCTCCCGTAATTCCAATAGAGCCTTGAGTCGGTTTTGCCAATCGTCGACTAATAGTAGCGGCCTTTTCTTCTTACTTGACTCAAGCCGCTCAATGAGCGTATCTGGCTTTGCCCTAAGATAGATCGTAGTTCCAAGTCGCGCCAGTTCCGACCAATTGGCCTCTCTTAAGACAATTCCTCCACCGGTAGACAACACCGCCGATTCAGCCGTTAGCGATTTAAGCAGGCACGTCTCATGATCTCGAAATGCGTCTTCGCCATAAACCTGAAAAATCTGGGAAATTGAGCGACCCAGCTTTATTTGAAGCATCTGGTCGGTATCCCAGAAAGGTCTTCCGGATAAATCGGCTAGTGCACGACCAACCGAGGACTTGCCGGCGCCCATCATTCCAATAAGTATCCAGCAGTGGTCCATAAATGAAAATGGCAGGGGCTCAGCCCCTGCCATTGAATATACACGAGTAACGGAACTAACCGCCGCCCGTGACGTCATCCTCTTCCACAACGCGCGGAGTTACGAAGATCAGCAGATCGCTGTTTCGCTTGGTGCGCTTTGTCGAGCGGAAGAATTGCCCCAAGATAGGAAGGTCGCTCAAGAGGGGAACGCGAGAAACAACCGTGTTGTCGTTCTTATTCGTCAACCCACCCAATACGATCGTTTCGCCATTCTTTACTCGCGCTACGACGCTAATGCTCTGATTACTGATGTTGGGAAGTTCACTTCCGTCAGGTCCTCGAGTCGTCCCAACGAAGCTCTGAATCGCCGGAGCAAGATAAACCGTGATCGTATTGTCCTCGTTAATACGCGGAGCAATGGACAGGCTCGTCTGCGCCTGCAGCGGATACGGGTTGGAATTCGTCACAACCGTTCCATTGGAGATGGTGGTTGTGTTGAAGAAGATCCAGCTCGTGATACTGCTGTTAATCGTTGCTGGCTGGTTATTTAGCGTCCGAAGAATCGGAGACTGAACGACCTTGCCACGTCCTTCCTGCAAGAGAGCACGCATTCTCGAAGTTACGTTACCCGTTGCGTAGTTAAGGAACACGGGATCGGAAGTTCGCGCAAAAGTTCCTGGCGCAGTTCCTGCAAATACGGTTCCTCTCTGGTAAAGGAAGTCGAAGCCGATCGACTTGTCAAGATCATCGGTTGTGGTGATGAACTCAACCTTGATCTCAACTTGACGAGGAGGAACGTCGAACAAACTGATTGAGCGCTGAAGTTCAGCGATATCTTCTTCGGTTCCGCGAACGACTAGGCTATTGTCGGTAGGATCGTAGCTAATGAAGTCGATGCTATTGGGAACAAGGCCTTGACCTCCCGTAAGCGTCGTACCTTGGCCGTTACCGCCTTGGCCACCGCCTCGACCGCCATTATTGCCACCACCAAGACCGTTTCCTTGGCCACCGCCACGACCACCGTTGCCGCCGCCTTGACCGCCGCGACCGCCGCCAAACCCACCTGGGCCCCCAACCTGATTGCCAGATTCACCGGGAAGCGAAATATCGCCACCCGACTCAGAGGAAGTCAGACCCTCAGGAACGCGAGGATTTACAGGCTGATAAGAAGGCGAGAGACTATTGACGACGTCCGGTCGGAACGAATACGGATTGAAGTCATCTCGATTATCAACTTGCTTCCGAAACTTCTTCAAATCGTCAAATCCGCGTCCGCTATCCATAGGAGTAGCGAACATAAGCATGTCGTAAACATTTCTGACATCCGCGTTGCGAACTTTGATTCGTTGCAGAACGCGAACGATCTTTGCCACGGGAGCAGCCGCTTCGACATCGGCTTCCGCAGACTGTTTCCCGATGATGTAAACCCCATTAACATCCTTCCGGAAACTAGCGCCCGCGCACTTGCATATATAGGCGAGGGCCTCTTCAGGCGTGACCTCGTCCAATTTGAGAGTGACCTTACCGAACTGATCGTCCGACGACTCGAACACAAACTGAAGACCAGCTTGGTCCGTCAAGAACTTAGTGGCCGCGAACAGGTCGGCGCCTTTCAAATAGACGTTAACCCTTAATTGTTCGGACCCCTGCTGCGCAATGGCGCTCGTAGGTGACGCGAGAAATGCGGTCGCCACCACACCCATGAACGCCATTGTTGCCCAGCTTAAACGCATCATATTCCTCCTAAACCCTCTAATCCTCTTTAGAATCCTCGACCGCCGCCGCCGAAGCCGCCGCCGCCAAAACTGCCGCCGCCGAAGCCGCCGTTACCGAAGCCGCCGCCGCCGAAGCCACCGCCGCCTCCGAAGCCACCGCTTCCACCGAAGCCGCCGCCGCCGAAACCACCATTACCAAAGCCGCCACCGCCAAAGCCGCCGTTGCCGCCGCCACCGAAGCCACCACCAGAAGGCGTGTTGTTCAATGTGGACATCTCAGGCGTTGTGCCAGTCGACTGGCTTCCAGAGAGCATTTGGATGATGAACTCGGGATCTGCCGAGCGAATCTTAATTCGTCGCACAACGGTTGAAGTCAGGTTTACGCCAGGGTTCTCATCCCCTTTATCGTTAATAACCTGATCAACCTTCGGTACGATCTGATAAATACCGGCCTCAATACGATAAGTAGCGTTGACCTGCTTTAGGATGTTTTGCAGTGCTGCGTCAAACGTTACGTTTCGCAAGCTGCATGTGACAGTTCCTTGAACCTCTGGGGCAATCGAATAGGAAACGCCAACATTTTTGAACAACGCCCGGAGCGCCTCTCGCACATCCGCGGAGTCAAGCTCCAAGGTAGGAATGATCTGTTGTCCGACATCTTGTGCATGCGCCTTAATCGGAGCACCAGCGACGAATGCGACAGCAAGGAATGCACCCACTGCCAATTTAAAGTTTGTTCTCATGTGAGACCTCCGAACTGTCTGATGAATAAATTCGTTGTACGTTTTCACGATTATACGGTTTTCTCGGTATTTTGGCTATTTATCCACACCGCCGTCTGGACCGCCAACAGGTCCACCCGGTCCGCCCATACCTGGGCGCCCTGGCGCACCACGCCCTGGGGCGCCGCCCGGACCACCATTTGGCCCGCCTGGCGCTCCTCCACCTTGATTGGGATTGAAAGGTGGACTCTCAAGTCTTACGACGATTTGGCGCGGAAGCTTATTGCCATTTCTACGCAGAATCGCCTTTTCATCGTCGATCGAAACAACCGTCCATTCGCTATTTGGAATCCTCTGCCCTGGTCGAATAATCTCCAAAGGTCGACCATCGCCCATATCAATGAGCGCAAGAACAGACTCCCCAACGATAACGCCAGCAAGTCGACGATAAACCTGCGGCTCTAGAACCGGCGTATCATCCTTCTGCTCCGGCTCCTCGTAGTCAAAGCTGAAGCCGCTGTCTGCCAGCAATCGTTCACTGGATTGCGATACTTCAAACGCCTTCTCTTCTGCCATCAAGGCAAACGGATCAGTCCTGGACGCAAACGACTGCCCGTGGTTACCCGAGTTCCGATTCTTCAGTTCAGCAACAAGGGTCAGGTCCCCAGGCTGTACTTGATCGCCGGCATCTACGTTAGCGTCGAACTTCTCATTTGGAAGGGTGATGGTTACCGCCTCCAAAGGCCCTTCCGAATCACTTCCGCAACCCGTCAAAATCAGACTCAGAGCAAAGAAAGGCACTCCAACTTTCAGATATTTCTTCAAGGAATCCCCACACTTGTTCAATTTCATCGCCCGCCTCCTGGTCGACCAGGCATCATACCGGGGCCGTTTGGCGGCATACCAGCTGGACCACCCCGCATTCCTGGACCAACTCCTGCTGGTCCGCCTCCAAATCCGGCAGGACCACCACCGGTGGTGCCACCAGTCGCTCCCGATTCAGGAACGGAAGGATAAATCTTCTTTCCTCGAATGTATCCAACAACGGTGACGCTGTAAGTACCACGAAGATGAGGCGATGTCCCTTCAAGAGAAAGACCGTCCGCCACCGCCAAATAGTGCGGCATATTTTTCCAAGCCCGAACGTTCTCGAGAATCTGCTCGTAGGTTCCTTCAACGGTTACCTGTCCCAGATTAAAGATAGTAACGGGAAAAGCAATTGCGGGATAGTTGTAAAACCCGGCCAGAATTTCCTGAGCGCTATCCGTCGGAGTTTCGATTAAAGGCCCATCACCTACGACCTTCACGCCACCCTTAACCAGTTGAGCATTGATTGCTCGCTGAACGTTGTTCCGGAAGTCACGAGTATCTTTCACCAACTGCCAAAGGTCAACGCTGATATCTACTCCGCGAGCGGCCAAAGATGCTTCTGGAGTTCGAGTCTCAACCACACCTCGCCATTGGTCGGCATATTGAGACACGCGCTCTTTGGCATTTTTCAATCTCTTTTCGGCCTGCGGGAGTTTGTCCCCCTCCGTCTTCAGTTGCTCAGCAAATGTATTAAAGTTCGCCGCTTCTGCTTTATTCGGCAAGTAGTGCTGAAACAACCCATAGGAAAGGGCCATGATCAAGATCGAGAGACCGATCAGAATTATTGTAATTGGACTAAGCTTCATTCTGGTTCACTCGACCCTTATTATCTTTCCTCATTGCCGCCTACTGGTCCAGCCGGCATCCCTGGCCCCGCTCCGGGCATTCCAGGGGGTGCACCAAATCCGCCAGGCGCAGGTGTTCCGCCCGTTGTGCCAACGGTGCCGGCGGTCGCGGTTTGCATTCTCAAGGTGTCGCCTGGAACTGGGGTCTGCAGCTTGCGAGGGAGAGTGACATCGAGAGTCACAACCGAATATCCAGGCATGGCGCCTCGTGCTTCGGAATGATCTGTCGAACCATAACCACCCTGCCCAAGATATCCAGTTGGCGCAGATTGCGCTTGGTAATAAGCAAGCCGGTCGTACTTGTTATCAGGAATATTCCCTTCACCAGGCTTAATTGGCCTGCCGTTTTGATCGACATCCGTTAGGTTTGGAACATAGGGATCCACATTCACGTATCCGCTTCTCGCAACCGAAATCGCCTGAGGAATACGATAGAGTGCGATCATCACATCGGCATACTGCTGAAAGGTCTTAATGGTCCCGACGAGCCGAACCGTTGCCGTATCTGGCCCAGAGGGCGTCGCACTCATTTGCATGACCCGGAAGAAACCAGGAATGTACGGCTTCAAATCGTTATAGAGGTCAGGATACACATCGTTATGCTTAATCATGGCATCAGCCAGATTGATGTTCCGAATGATCATCCCAGCGTCTGCCATAACCTTGTCGGCTTGTTTGGACACGGCCACCGCACGGGCTGCCGCCTCCTGATTAGCCTGAGCATTCTCTCGCGCAGCCTTCAGGTCCCCCTTGGAGACGAAGATCAGTAGTACTGCACCGATGATGCCAGCTAATGCCAGAAGCACACTGACAACAGTGGCCGTTTTGGCTTGGCTACCTTTCGATACGTAAGTCGGTAAGAGGTTTAGCTTCATTCTGTCGTCTCAGTCAAAGAGGATATGGAGACCGTTTCCGACCGCCACAAGAAACTCCTGTCGATGCTCCTCCAGCATGCCGGGAGCCAGCTTCTTCGCTGTAATGTTTAGACGGCGCAGGGGATCGTAATTGTCACATTCGAGCCCAAGACTCTTCGAAAGAAAGCTAGCCAGCCCCTTAAGCCGAGAAGCGCCTCCCGCCAAAACGATCCGGTTGATATCGCCACCGCGACTTCGGTAGTAGTCAATCGAGCGACGAACTTCCGCGACAAACTCTTCAAGGATTGGAGCGAACGCGTTATACAGAGCCACGTTGCCACCAGAAGGAGCAGGGACTGGCGCTGGCGCTGCCGGAGCCGCATCAGGGCCTGGAGCACCCGGCTCGCCCTCAGCAAACGGGCTGGGAGCGGAATCGTCGGCAAAAGGATTATAGGGCTGGAATCCTTGCGTGGGTGTTCCGAATGGATCGGCAGGAGCAAGAGTATCCGCAGCGTTCTCCGGAATCTCGGCCGAAGCAACTTTCATTTGTTCCGCTTCTTCGATCGAGATCTGCATCGAGTCGGAGATTGCCTTAGTGAACATTTCTCCCCCGATCGGAATCTGTCGAGGCATGAGCAACTTGCCGTTCCGGTAGATGTTGATGGAAGTGGTCTTGTGACCCATCTCAACCACGCAAACCGTTTGATCGCGATACTCGTCGCCGTAGCTTTGTGTAATCGATCTCGCAATGCTTAAAGGTTCTACGTCGATCACAGCCGCAGTCTTGCCCGCCTTCTTGACGCAATCGACGATCGTATCGATCGCCGACTGAGGTGAAATCGCCATCACCACGTCCATATTCGTTGAATTCGGGTCTTCATCAGCCAACGGCTTGAAGTCGCTAACAACCGTGCTTTCTGCAAATGGGATATTTCGGTTGATTTCCCACTGCATGTGCTCCTTGAGCTCGGCTGGGTTCATTCTCGGCACTTCGAGAGTCCGCACAAGCACAGACGCTTGCCCAGCAATGGATACGACTGCAGAGGAGACAGAAGCCCCACTCTCAGTAATTGCTTGTTTGAGCGCGGTTCCAACGGCGTCGCTGTTGTACACACCGGTGTGATCAACGGCGCCGCTTGGCGTGTCAATCATTCCGAGTGCAGAAACGACGGCATCCTTCCCCTGCGCCCTAACTTCGGCAACTTTAATTTTTTGGCTACCGATATCGATGCCAAGAACGCTTGTGAGCTTTTTAGCCATATGGTGAACTACCTGCTTCCCAGGGTCGCGGTCTATGTTATCAAAGCCGGGATGAGCCTGTCAACAAGCTAGCGCCCCTAGTCGAGACGCTGAGAAGACGGGGCCAAAGCCCTAAAGTGTTCGGATATACAAGAAAAAGGCGGGAACTTGGCGTTCTAATGCGAACTGCGGTCATCAACTCGAGTTCAAATTCCTTAACTTTCGTCGATTTTCCTGGCATGCAGTACAAACAGAAAGAGGGGCTAGAGAAATATTTCTCTAGCCCCTCTTTTTCCCCGGAATCTTAATTCCCAGCAGGCTTAGGCGCAAAACTTGGCGCCATCGTCTGGAAGTAGATGTCTGGAGAGCCGCTACGTGTGCTGGTCCAGAACATCCAAATGAGGTTAGGTCGCGGGAACGCCGGATCGTCCAGCGGGTCAGGGAACGCGAAGAGGTTCGCTTCGTTGACCGCTTGTTCAACGGGAACGGGTGCTTCCTCGGTCTCCGTGATCCATGTAATCGGCGCCGTGTAGCCTGGATTGCCCGTTACAGGGTTAATGTACCGATGGGCGGTACCGTCCGAGCTATCAATCCAATAGAAATCGATAACAACAGACTTTCCTTCGTCTTCTGGACTGAAGTAAACGCGTCCCTTGACGGGATCGACTTGGAAGAACCCGCTTACCGGCGCACCTAGCTGTAGAGTAGGCGTTCCTCCGAAGGACATGTTTCCAGTCTCATCGGTATAGATTCGGTAAGGCAGTTGAATGCCTAACCGCATCGTCTTCATCATCGGTCGTGCCGACTGTCCAGCACCTGCCGCGGCGCGGTTGTAAGTGAGGACCATTCGGTTTACTCGTGGATGATCGCCAGCAACGATGCTTCCACCCGAGTTGTTCGCCCAATACTTGGTGACACGCGGGGCATCCAATCCCTCGAATCGATTGTCAACAAACATGGAAGCTCCGGTGTAGCCAGAAGCCGTGCCTACGCTCACTCGCTTGAACTTAGGTGTGTATTGCAGCAGGATCTCACTAGTCGCCAGCGGCAACCCACCGGTAAAGCGAACTTGCCCAAGTCGCGGATCAAGATACGCCTTTCCACCGAGTTTGGTGTCCATGACGACCAATCCAGTTTCTCGATCCACCTTAGGTGTGCCTGAGACCAGCGTCTGAGTCGCCGTGGAACCGATGTTGCGAATCGAGAGGACGATCGGCTGCGTGATATCCCAATCCACGCCAGTAGCCGTGAAGATGCTGCGCTGAGAGTTGCCCGTCAGCCGCTCCTCAGCGACTTCAGGGAAGTTCACCACGCTTTGTGGCACTCCCGCTCCGTCCGCCAGAATCCTCGTGAGGAAGACCTCGGTCTTGGATTGACCACGAAGCTTTCCGGTGAAGGAAAGATCGTACACCGGGCGACCAGCCAGATTGGCCTCGCCTCCAGTGTATCTTCTACCACTAAGCGCTGGAGATCCTACCGATTCAAAACCGTCGCCAAAGTTCAGCGTTTGCGGCGCTGTGAAGCCACCGGTTGTCGCGTCGTTTCGTTGGTTGTAATCAAAGATCGTCCAGAAGATATTGGTGTTTCCCGTTCCCAAGGCGCTGTACATTGCCAAAGATCGATTAGCATCCATCTTGACGACGCTCGCTTTGCCTTTCTGGGTGTTCGGATCGTACGGCATGGGATAGGGCGTCGCATCCAGCGTTGGCACACCGGTGTTATCAACCACCATCCGCGTCATAAAGAGGCGAGACTCGCTCGTCCTTCCACCCGAAGTCTGCTTCATCGCCTCACCGACGAAGGCCATGTCAAGGCTATTGAACACAGTGGGGTCGCCAGCGTTCAATGGCCCCGCCGCGAACGGATTGACGAACCCACGAACTGGCAGACTGGGCGCTCCATACTTCTCGGTCCCAGGGACAATAGTCTCGCCTGCCGTGGTCGGATAGAGATAGCCGCCCGCCGGATAGCCATTAGTCGTCGAAGGCGAAGCCTGGAACCATTGAGTTCCCGGGGAGAAGAATCCAAACAGATCCCGCAGTCCGTTCTTGGGATCGAGTCCGCCTGGAGCCGCTCCGCTTCCATTAACGCCGGCAAGATAGATGCGATATTGATCGTTGCCGCTGGCCTGAGTAGGTTGCGTCGCCGTGTTTGCGGCTCGGCTCGATGTCCAGGCCGCTACCAATCCACCATTAACCGTTCGGGTGCCCGCTGGCTGCAAGTTCTTGTGGAGGAACGCCGCCGTATCCGAACCCAGAACGGTCGGATCGTCGGTCATTGGCGCACTAAACTTAGTGAAGTTATTGGTCAGCCGAGTCTCTCGAACCTTCAATGACAGTTGCATGCCCGGCTCCGAGAACGTTTCTGCCGTGATATTCGGATTAACGAGACTCATGTCCAGCGCCTGGTTAGCCGCCGCCGTGTCTTCAATAACCCGGATGATCTGTGTGTAGGTTCCAACTGGAACGCCGATCGGCACAGACACCGCAACCTTTGGATTATCCGAAAGCGGGCTTGGCAAGAAGCGACCACCGTTGGTATCCAAGTTTGGATTTGCTGCATACCGAGGATTGGTCTGAAGATAAGTATCTCCTCGCTCACCCACTCGGGCTTTTTGCAGAATGACCTGTGGAGTTAGCGCAAACGGCTGATTGATATCGCTCCACAGCTCAAGCCCTGTATCGATCCAACCGAATTCATCCACGGACGATGAGTACATGCCCCAGGAACTGAGGGTTCCACCGCGATTTACGCGGGTGGCGATTCTCAAATTCAAGAGGTTGACATTTCCAGGATTCGATACTTGGAATTCCTTGAACATCTGCGGATAGTCGGTTGCCGTTCCCCACGGGGTGAACGGGCCTCCGCTCCACGGAGTCAGCGGTGAGTAGCCCGCACCAGCCGGGAACGAGCCCAGATCCAGACTCGGCGTTCGGATCGCCACCGCTTCATCCACCGCAACGGCGCCATTCAACCAGAAGTCTCGGTGGGCTTCGGTGCGACCACCAATTGTGTCGAGCGTGCCGTCCGTGTTGCTATCGACGAAGACCCGCATCCGACCCGAGTAGCCGACCTTGAGCAGACTTCCTGCTGAGTTCGTCCAGTCCACATTGAAGTTGGCCGGTTGGTGCAGAGGAATATCCACATCAATGGCAAACGGAGTCGGTCGCAAGACGCGATTTTGGAAGTTGTCTTGATCGATCAAGCCACCCCCAGCCAAAGTTGGCGCGTTTAAGCTAACTCCGCTAAATCCAGGATTCTCGGTCTTCCCGTTCGGATCCTTGGTGACGTTTACGTTTTCAGCACGGATATTCGGATAGTCAAGGCTGATATTCGGCCGCTGATCGGGTAGATCCTCGAAGAGCGTTCCAAAGATCGCCGTTGGAATTGGCTTCACAACCGCCGCGGCTCCGCCCAGCCAAGAGAGTTCAGGTCGATAGACGCGAACCTGATCCAGACCTCTATCCGGACCTCGGAGTAGCGTCATCGCGCTTCGGTCGTACACGTAGACCACGCTGGATCCAACTTGCGCATGACCAATCAATCCGAAGTGGCTGGTCAAAAGCGACTCATTGTTGCCTGCCGTTGCCGCTACATCAGGGCTTCCATTGACCAGCGCGTCGGGGTCGGAAGTCACCGTGGTGACACCTATTCCGTCGTTCACGCCGGACGCGGACATCTTGATACCAAGCGGATTGGCAACTCGGAAATCGAGTCCGTTAGCCGGATTCGTCGCGATAACTACTTGAGCTCCGCTGCTGGTGGTCCTTCCCGGCGAAACCGTGTAGGTGACCTTTCCATTTCCAGGAGGAAGGCTGTTGGGCCCGCTTCCCTGAATGGCAAAGGCCAGAATGGCATAGCCATCTTTCTCCGCAACTAAGGGAGAGTTAAGTTGACGCGACACCACGGCGAACTGTCGAGTCGTCGCTCCGTCCGTACTGATCTGGAAATTGACCAAAGAAGGGGTATCGGTAGCGTTGCCATCGACATCTTCTTTGTACGGGAATCCGTACACCACGAAGTAAGCCGTTTCACCCCATTCAAAGTCGACGTCTGTTCCCGCCCAGCCGAGAATATCATTGTAGGTCACTGCCGTCGGATCGTCTCTAAGTGCGGCATATTCAGCCGCTGTGACCGACTTGATTTGAGCATCTCTAAAGAGGGCTCCCCGAGGATCGTTCTCCGGAATGCCTTCAGCTCCTGGAGGATCGCCCTGGCCAGGCAACAGGCCCGTATTACTCCATGCATAGAGGTTTCCAGACAGGTCTCCTCCATACATGAATCCTGGGAACCCAACTGGGCTACCAACCGAGGTGCCTCCCACCGTTCCATCGGCCGCCTGATAGAACCAAGCCCGCTTTCCGTCGTAGATATTCGAAGAATCGTTTGTCAGGCCGGATCGGGCAAAAAGTGCCGTGAACTGGCCATTGTCTCCAGGTACTACAACGACCGGCAGAAGATTCTGAACGCTCGTCCTATCGTAAACAATCATCGGGGTGAACGTCAGAGGTCCGGTCACCGTCGTGTTGAGTTCGTTTGTCCTCCACAAGACGTTATTGATATTCGCCGCGTCTAGCGCATAGACGTTCAAGTTCTGGTTGGCTACAAACACGGTATCAACTGGCGCCGCGCCACCAATCAAAGCCGCGGAAGCCGTTGCGGGCCCGCCTACGAACGAGAGTGGCGTTGGCAAGCCAGCGGTGGCCGTAAATACTTGGGCACCACCACCGTTTGTAGCATCCAATGAATAGAAGCTGCCAACACCGTTATCGTCTTCGGCCGTTCCAAAATAGATTCGACCAAAGTCAATAGCTGGAGTCGTGGTGATCGCAGGCAACTGATTCGATCTGCCGGGATAATCCCACAAAACCGTGGTCGTGTGCGAGGCCGCGTTACCTGCCGGATCAAGTGCGTACATATGGCCGCTTTCCGTAGGAACATATAGGCGAGGCGTTCCACCAACTTCCGCATAGGCAAGCGATGCATTGGTAAAGGATCCCAAAGTGCCGCTGCGTCGCGAGGACGGGTAGTCGCTTGGGTAAGACCATACTCGCGAAGTCGTACCGGGCTTACCCCCAGCCAAATCGTAGTCGCCCCGACCGGTTGCATCGATACAGTAAACACGGCCATTGGAAGCGGCAATAAAAACGTAGTCATTGCCTCCCACTCGTTGAACGATAGGAGAACTTCGCCCAAATCCAGTCGGCATCTCGGCTATCGTGGCCGGGCCACCCGTGCCTACCTCGCCATCGATTCCAGCCGTGATGTTCGGATCGACCCAAGACGGGTTTGTCTCGTCTTCGATACTCGGATAGGCCCAGATGACATTCGTCGTCCCATCCGCGTTTCCAACTGCGTCCAGGCAGTAGATATGTCCATCCTCGCAGGCCACGATGACGACGTCTTGGGAGACGACCGCTCCACCCGGTTGTCGAATGTTGACCGTTGCCGTAGTCGGCGTCGAAATAACTTCGGAATCGAAAGCACCGATGAACCGAACAGAGTCAGCGTAAGAGAATTTGCCGATATCTGCCGCCGAATTCGTATCGTTCGAAATCTCCACTCGCAACGGCATCGCTTGAGTGTTTTCAAACCGTCTCGCGCCAACTGAATACCACCCCGGTCCGCGGTTCATGTCGATATAGAACAGTTGGTCTACACCGTTCTCGTGGACAATTACCTTGACGGAGTTTCCGTGATCCTCACCAATTACTGAAGGCGCCAAATAAAGCTGGACTTCATAGAGACCATCTTCCAGCGCTGAGTTACCTCCACCGAGATCGGTGTCGTAGATCACACCATCCGTGCCTCCAACCGCTAAAGGTGCTCGGTAGTAGGTCGTGCCTCGGCCCGCAGCTGTGCCCAACCCAATCGGTATCTGGACGAAGCCAGCACTGGCCGTTACGCCGGAACTCAGATCATCTTTTGTAAAGGTGAACGCCTGTTCGGCGGGACGGAAGGTCCAACGGCGAGTGCCCGTGTCGTAGTCGTAGCTGGTGACCACGCCCTGGGAGATACCAACCGTTTCATTGTTTCGCTCGCCAATCGACTTCTGGTTGACCGCCGCCACCGCACGGGTTCCGCCCGTAATGTTAGTGATCGTCGGCGTCGCCTGCATCTCGCCAATTTGCGGCACCGCCATCGCGGCGTCTGCGTAGACCAAGCTGGTCCCCGGGTTATCTGTCAGCGCTCCGGTATTGGCCGAAAAAGGCACCGTGTTAAACAGGGTGATTTGAATGGGATTGGTTCCGTTGTAAGCAAATTGTCGGTTGGTCGTTAAACCACCATTCCCAAGCCGAACCCAGCCTGGTCCGGCGGCGTAGGTGTCTACGACATCCGTGTATGTCTTTACTCCGTCATACGTAATTTGATAAACAAAATAGCGTTGCGGATAAAGCCTGGCCAATCCCGTTCCGGTCCCACCTGATGGGAGCCAAACATAGAGCGCGTAGTTCTTGGGGGTTCCTGCCGGCTCGTTAAGGGGAGCGACGGTGGGATCCATCACCCACGTGAAGCTCTGGGTGGCGCCAATAGCAGGATTGTTGGGAAGCGGCGTTGCGCTCACCGTCGTTGTGTAGCGATAGGCTGGAAATCGACCATCGAATCCAGGCACACCTGGGTAGATGGCAAACGCGCCGACATTTTCGTCTGAAGTCTGATCGGCATACGATGGCTGGTCGTACCAAAATGCCGCCGAGGTAGCATCGTTGGGGGAGGCAAGCCATCCCGCTGTCGAGGCCACATTGGGAGCCAAGGCAGTGTTGTTTCGGATAATCGTCCCACTGCGGCTATCGGTTGCATTGGGGCGGAACCAGGTCAGCCTTCCTCGGCTCGGATTACTGAGGTTCGGCGTAGCATTCTTACCTGTACGAGCATTGTCTCCCTTCAGACCGCGAAAGTCTTGAGCTACGGCTGAACTGGCCGCAAGCGCCATGCTTACGGCAGTCAACGTCCCAATCCAAAGATTCAATTTCGATCTCATCGATTTCACCGATTTGTTCTTCATTAACGTCGATCAGCAAAGACTGGCTGATAAAGGTCACGAGCGCCAGTAATGGGCGGGAGCTCAAAGCGAATGCTTCCGCTATAGAAACCAAGATTTGGCCGATTCCAGGCAAAGCCATCATCCGTGCCTGTCCCGAAAGCTCCATCTACTTGGACGACCTCACCGTTGAACACGTCGCCGTTGAGCTTTCGGCCAATATAGCCGTTGACAATAAGCACATCGCCCGATTCCAACCTGCGTGCGTAGGTTGCTCGCAATCCTCGTGCATTGCTTCCAAAGATGGTTGGCGGGGCTCCGGGCTGATAGCGCATGTAGCGATAGACCTCGTTCGGCATCATCCAACGAACAACCCAATCGGTACCGTTGTTGATAACCTCGTAAACACCCGTAGAATCCGTAAACATGATCGCCGGTAGCGATACGCCTGGGATATTCCTGGCGGTAACCGAGGTCAAGTTCGTGAGCTTCTTTCGGTGAAGGGGGCGAACTGCCGAGGTGAAGTCTCCCGTATTAGGATCGAAATAGCCTCCCGCATCTACTTGCGGAACAACGATATCGTAGATTGCCGTGGAAGCCGAAGGGCCGGCCGGATCGAAAATTATGATTCCGCCGTTTCCGTCGCGAGCCTGTCGCTCATTCGTCCCCGCCGGAGTATCCAAGCCGATATCGGTTCTGGTTGGCGCGCCATTTCCGATGCCCGCTACATAGTAGTAGGCGCCCGATGGCAACGCGGCCCGCGTGATGGAAGTGTATTCAAATCGCTTACCTGAGTATTCGATGGGACTATGCCATCGAAGAACACCGAGCATTCGCTCGTTGCCGATTTGAATTGCATCGCCAATTTGACGATTCGGACCCACAGCATGTCGATCGATAACATCAAGAATTCGATGGTTACCCGTATCGGCGACGACGTAGTGAATCCAATACTCCAGAGTCTGCGGGCTTGTGACCCCGGTGGGATTCGACACAAACTCGCCATAAACCGCGACGTCTCTTGGGTTATTGAACTTATACGACTCGTTCGGTTCCAATTGAACGTTTGATGCCGGATCGATCTTGAAGTCGTTCAAGGACCGTACTTCTCGTCCCGCGCTGTCGATCCTAACAACCCGATTACCGGAGGGATCAACCGCTACCAGATCGGTCGGGCCAAATGGATAGGCACGGACGGGTCGCTGAAGAGTACGCACATTGACCGTCCCACCCACGTTGGTCTCCGGCCCGGAGCTACTCGTCGCATCGGTTGCAAAAAGGGGATTTCCCGCGGCATCGAATCGCCCCAGCCGTCCTTCGTCGCAGACGACGAAATCGGCGCGAGAGAAACCATAGAGAACGCCATTTCCACCGTAAGCGCCGGGATTGTTGGTTCCACCTGTCACATACAGCCCGCCATCGCCAGCCGCCAAGGACATCGTTCGACTGGTGCGAGGCATGTTCGTTTGAGCTAACCGAATCTTCCAGTCCTCTAGCGAACCAACCCCAACCGTCTGTGGCCAGCGGATATTCGGATTTCCCGCGATACCAGCTCCCGAGGGCTTGATGATGTTGACTTGTCTCAACCACGGTCTGGAAGCATCGACCCGGATGAACTGATCACGCTCGCTGATATCGGCGTTGATGCCGTACAGCAAACCTGTCGTCGGCGCCGTAATTGGGTTTTGTCCTTTCACGATGATATTCGGCAATTTGCTCGCGCCGCCAATAAAGAGCGTTCCGCCCGTCACAACGGGAGTCGTGGGTTGCTCGTAACCGTGTAAGACCACATACCAAGCCAATGGATTCCACCGACTACCAGCGCTTGCGTCTGGGTAAACCAATGTGTCCGGTCGGCCCCCTGATCGCAATACGACAGGTTGGCTAAGACTGAATGCACTCTGAATTTGCCCGCGACTCGGCGTCATCAGACTATCAAAGCGAATCTTTCCAGAAGATCGGATGTACTGGTAGATTCCTGGCGAGGCGACGCTCAATACCGTCGGAATGCTCTTGCTGGAACTTCGCGTTATATCTGGCTGAACCAGTGAGAATCCGTCGCGCAAGTCGCCGACTGCAATCTCGGGCATCTCGGGCTCGGACTTAAACGCCATCAATACCGTGAAAGGAATGAACTGCGAGAAAGGTGCGCCCGTCTTTCGCATGCTTGCGACTACGTAGACGTAATCACCCTTCACCACCGGACTACTGGTGAACGTAATTTTATTGACCGTCCCCCCAAGGATGGGTGCAAATAGATTGACCAGTTCGTCGTCGTCGCTGATGGTCGCGGGCACCGATGCAGGTGTCGATTGATTAAGATTAATCGTGTGGGGGCCATAGGCGTCATATCGAATGACGCACTTAAATGCTCCCTGTCCTTCTTCTCTGAACGCGTAGAACGCCCCGCCCTGCGTAGGATTGGGAGTAAAGGAGTCCTCGCCGCTACTGTGAACGACATAGATCGTTCCGCGAGCGCTCATCGCGATACTGCCAATAATGGGTCGGCGATTGCTAGTGTCGTCTGGAAGAAAAATACTGCCACGAACAATGGAAGGTCTTGGTTCTCTTCCCCAATCGATCGTGTAGTCAACTCGAACACTGTAGTTCGGATCCCAAGCGCCGCTTAGGCCAAAATCCAACACCCCCGCAATACCTTGCGTTACGGTGCCATTAAACAAGGTGTTCATCTCGGTCACCGTCAAAGGATCGCCATTTGCCTTAATGACGGTGAGCTTGACCCCTAGTGAGTCACTGGACAATCGGACGTTAAGTCCTTTCTGCGAAGCGCGTGTGGACACCGTGAGCGTGCCGCCGGATGCTGTGACCGAAAGCGGGCTCTCTCCCCGAGTACCGGCCCAGAGGCTAAAGATTCCCGCGTTTTGGTTAGGTGACCGTGTGGGAACATAAACGACGCGATCCATGCCGCCCGAGTTGTCGGCAATTGGAATATATCCAACCGTGGGACTTGCCGTGATCTCGTTCATCACCGTGCTAGAAGTGCCACCCACAAACCATCGGCTCCCTGCGGTATCGAGTCCCTGACCGTTCGCTGGATTAACGATCCAGACCATTCCGTTAGGACCACCCAATCCCGTTCCATGATTTGTGGCTACGTAAACCAAACCTTCATGGTAGGTTGGAGCATACGGTCCGTGCCATGGCGCTCCCGTAGAAAGTCCACCGACGGGCTGCGCATCTGGAGCCGCTACAGCATAAAGTGGTGCGGCATTGGCATTCCCCACGATCTGACCAAACGCATTGGTTGGAAAGATAGCGAATGAAACCAGTTGACCATTCGCGTCCGTGACCATGACCTGGTCGCTTGGCAATCCAACTGGGTTTGCAACTTCAACGCAAATAGGTGCAGAGATCGGCCCCGAAAGCGGTTGACTGACCCATAGCAAATCTTCATTCGTACCAAAGGCAAAGTCAGGAAGGCCATCGTCGAGATTGTTATCGCCGTCCAAGTCTTGCTTAGGGTTGGCATCGTAGACGTAAATTCGATCGTTTGCCGATACCGCAATAATGTTCTTATAGCTTGCAACCGGGAAGTTGGTCTTGTTTCCTGGATCCAATGCCGTAATACCAGCGTCATAGCGCATCAAAAGCGGAGCGCTGATATCGACAGGAATGGACCCAGACTTGCGGCTGCCGGTGGCGGACTGTTCCGATCCGGAGCCAAGACTGATGATATTGACCGCAAGCCGCCCCAAAGTATCGGACACCTTGTCAAATCGCCCTCTGGGGTCCAAGGCATAAAAACCCTGGTTAGCTAGATAGGTGGGCAAAGAACCCGGGTCGTTCTTAACTCGATTGAGATAACCCGCCGCGTCTCGTGACGTCACAACCTCAAACCCATCGCCTATGCGTCCAACCATCATCGTCGCATTGCCACCAGACAACACGACCGGCTTGAGTCGGCCCCAGTCTGCCGCCACCGGATAAGATAGCGAAAGCGCGGAACCAGCGATTGCCGGCGCCGTCAAAACGGCATTGGTCGACCCATTGAGATAAGGAAGACTTGAGACACCAAAGGTATAAGGATAACTAAGCGCTGGGTGATACTGGTCAAAGTTTCCACCGCCCGTTCCCGTTGACAGCCCAAAAGGAATGGGAAAATTGTTGATGACATTGTCGGCGAACAGGCCCTGGTTCACAGATGCCGTTTCCACCCAGAGAATTCCGCCACGGTCAACGAACTGGCGAAGTTTCTCCCGCTCAAGCGCATTCAATGCAACGTTGCCAGTAGCGTCCAGCAGCAGAACATCATACTGCGAAATCTGCGCGTCACTCAGCTTGCTCAGTTGAACTTCCCAATAACCAGCCATCCTCTTATTGAGTCTCTCAAAAAGAGTGGGCCCACCACCCAAAGCAGCCCAACGATCGACCATCTCCTGGGTCGCCTGTGCAGGCGCATTTGGATTGTAAATATTCCAACCGGCGGGCTTGATGGCCGTATTACTGTCGAGGTTGTACCAAACGTGAGGTGACCGATTAGCGGGCACTCCTGGAACAACCTGCGAGCTGTCGATCAGAACAACTCCCGCGCGAACCTGCGTCCCACGCTGTGCATAGTTCAACGATTGCGAAACCGCAACCGATGAAGCGAGCGACAAAGCAGCCAATCCGGCCCATCTTAAAGTCATTACTGGTTCACCTCGCCAAAGTAAGCCAAACTCGGGCTCACTGGCAATCGAGGCATCGGCGCCAACATGCGGCCCTGATCGTCCGATCGCACCGCCGGATTCGCCGGCGAGAACGGAGACGGATTAACAGGGTTCCATGCGCGTCCGCTACCTAGAACGGGATCGTACGTGATCACAAAATTCGGAACGTACAGATCGCTACTCAAGTCGTATCCAACCGGCACGTGCTGCTTAGGAATTTGGATATTGGCCCCACCCGGAGTTCGAGCGTCACCAATAACCCGGGGAATCCATCCCCACTTCTTTTGCCATTCGACCTGTTGGCTCATGGGCACCGGCATGTTCTGGCTTACTGATCCAAGAATCGACACTCTAACGTCAATCGGCTCGCCATAGAAAGGAGTCATCGGCCCTGAGCCGTAGTCCTCGTACCGCTCCGCCTGAGCCTCTGCCACACCTACAGCCGTGACTCGCTGAAGATAAGCGTCGCGACGATCGTTAGGATTAGGATTGAACCAGGGACCAGGAATTACAAAGAAGGATCCATCTTCCGCATACATGGATGCTTCTATCCGAACGTCGTTAGGAACCATGGCCGCCCGAGCGATCAAATAGTCGTTCGATGCGTTGAATCCCAAGTCGTTGAATCGAATATTGAATTCGTTCGTTTCCTGCGCCAATAGCTGATAAGTACCGTGTTCCGCCGGAGTGGGGATCAACGGGAACGTGGTGTAAGCAGCCCCAACCCCATTCGATTGAGAAATCGGGAAGAACGTCGTCTCAAATTTGGCAAACCGCTGCCAAGACTCCGAACCCAAGCCATAAATCTTGCCTCGGTCTTGCTGCGCAGCCCCATAACCATTCTCAAAGAATCCCGCCGTACTGTACGGCAAGAAATCGGAAGCGTTATTGCGTTGATAAGGATCGAACAGGTTCACCGGAGCGACCGCTGGAGTTCGATTCAAATCGAAGAGATATTGCCAATCTTCGCGTCCAGGCGCCGTCAGACCGTAGTTCACATCCAGAGAAATGAATGTGTTGGATGCTGGCCCATCGTCCATGGTATGCATCAACATCAACCCAGTACCGATTGGAAGCGAAGAAGAAAACTCCTCGTAGGTGTAAGCATATGGCTTCCACGTTGAAGGATTAGCTGGGTTTCCACTATCCGGATTGAGCAGATACTCGGATCGGAAAGTGTAAGAGGAAGGATAATCAGCGCTCTGCGTTCGCCGCATTCGAATCGGATTCGTTTCGATTGCGTTCGGCAAGTCGTTAACCTCCTCAATGATTTGTGTAGGAGGCATCCCAGTGAATTGGCTGGTATTCACCGCCACAAAGTCCTTCGCGGCCAACATCAACATCGATCGGCTCGACGTGTTGATCCGTTCACCCAGCGCTCCCGTCTGATCGAAAGCCGCTTGGGTTCGAGAAATACCCTTCGTAATGCTGCCTTCCACGTAGATCGTGCCGCCGGACACTAGCGTCAGCTGCACGTCCGTCGGGATCGCGCCGCGCACCCTCACGTTTCCTTCGAAATAGAGAAGTCCCGTGAATTCCTGACCGGCCGCCGCCACTTGCGCGGGTGTCGCAGTATTGATGTTGATACCACCGCCAAACGGCGTATAGGAATTCGCGATATAAAGCTTGCCAGTTCCCGAACGCACGATTCGATATCGATTCACGGAATTACCCGTGTCCGTACCGTCAGGATTTCTCCACGTTCTTTCACTCGCCGGCGCTCTCGAGTCCCTGAGGATAATAAAGCCATCTGGAACGAGTTGGACATAAGCGCCACGCGGAACATAAAAGGCGCCTTGCCAACCAGAATTAGCCTGCTCGTTGTTCGGATTCAGCCAGTCATAGACAAGCGATTCCGCAGTTCCAACGGACATCCGACCAGATTCATCGGTTCGATTCTGAACATCGGAGATGTTGTTGACATAGACGCTTCGCCCATATCCAAATGCACCCGTGTTGCTGACCGGCCCGACGACACCGCTATCTCGAGCGGCTTGCCGATAAATTCCTTCGTGCGAGACCGGATCCGATGCCAAGAACGAGGAAGGCTCCTTATAACGCGCCCCGCGAGGGTTTCCAGCGCCATCGGCAGATGGAACGCCATCTCGAACCATGCCAGAAACGGTTGAATACTGGGAACTCTGACTGTCCAACGTGCCCGCCGGATTCGTCATCACGCCACCCATCGGAATCCAATTCCCCGTTCCGATATCTACCGTAGCGCCGTTAACTCGCAGCACCGCATTGTTGTCGGCCCCGATGATCGTCCCGGCGACGTTGATGCTATCGCCAAAGTACCGATTCATATTTGCCGTTACATCGCCATGGACCACAACGTCGCCGTTGAAATACATGGAAGCACCATAGGGCACCGCTGCGCCAGAAGTACCGCCATTCAAGTCAGGCAGGATTTGGCTTCCACCGAACTGCGTCTTGATATGGACAGTTGCATCGGGTGGCACCGATCCATTACCGTCGTAAAACTGAAGCCCTGACTCCGTAGGCGATCCAATCTCAATGGCGCGGCTTACTCGGTCCTTGTTCGTCACGAAAAAGGCTTGTTCGGTTAAACCGATAGATGCAAATGCGATCAGCTTCCTTGACTGAGCACGTTCTTTCTCGCCTCGTGCATCACTTGCCGTCGTCGGATCGTTAGGATTGATCTTGCCCGGCTTACCAACCGCCTCAATGATCATGAAGTTCTTGGCTTGACCAGGATTACGCAAGGCACCGTTCGGATTTTGTACAAAAATGTTCGCATCGCTCGGCCCGTAATGCACACGCGTCAGCGCCCGGCCCGCCTCGAACTCGATTCGCGAGTAGGCGCCGAGGCCATCAGGGCCACCCAGGTCCGTGCCAAATCCTGGATCGCCAGGTAGCGGTGCTGGGCGCAGCAAAGCGTAGTCGGGATCCCTTGGCACTCCGCCCAGGAAGTGAGGATAAGCCGGATAGGTCACAGGGTCGTAACCAACGGGAACAGTAGGCTGAGGACGCCAGTCGGCCGCCAAAGGATTGGTCAGCAACTGACCATGCGCATACCGAATACCAGCTTCCGCCAAGTCGTTAGCCACTGATCGCTGGCGAGCTCGATTCGCAGTTGTAATATTCCGGCTAATAAGGCCAAGAAACACAAATCCGAGAATCAAAAGCACGCCCAAGATCAGCAGGGCGATGATTAGGGTTTGCCCACTTCTCTTCGTTCGCTTCATCACAATCGCACTCGCGCCCATTCGATAAATCACCTGAGATAGTTCCTGACCTTAGCCGTCGCAGAAAGCGTCACCGTCTGTGGATTCGGAAGGTTCGACTGCGGATAGTTCCGTATCGTCAACAGAATCGACATCAACTGACGAGTGTCATAGTCCACGGCATAGGTATCTTGCTTCGCACTGTTCGGAAGAGAGCCCACCGGCTGTCCTCCCGTGAATTGGAAGCGATAATAGACCCGAATGTTCCCGGCCGGCAGCGCAACGTTGGGATCGGAGTTGAGCTGAATGTAACCCGCTTTAAATCGGGGCTGAAATACCGCGCTCACAAAGCTTGCCGGGTCATAAACCGCGGGCGGATTCGGCAAGCCGTAAAGAGAATAGTCCGTAGGCTCGGGCTGATCGACATAGTTAATCCGATACTGATTTGGCCCAGGATTACTCGTCGTCCGCGTATAACGTACCGGCTGGCCGAAGTTAGGCCCCGAATGCTGGTCCGGACCGATCACAACCTCGGTGCCCGGAACGATTTTGGCCCGTCCAAATCCTTGCGTCGGATGTAATGGACTGATCGATCCATCAATTTGGAGAGTCGTCCTCAAATCAATAAATCGATGCAATTGTCCACCGCGCAGGGCGACGAGAGCCCCGTCGTTCCAGTTGCGATTGAAGCAGGAATTAATCTCGTAACCAGCGCCAGAATAAACCGCTCCCGCGCCTGGATCTTGGGTCGGCGTCAAAGCTGGCCCCGTTGCCGCTTGAGGCTGGTTCACGGCTACTCCTGGGGGCAATGCGCTACCGTTCAACTTGACCGTGTCGATACCAAAGCTTGCGATCACTCGACCAATACCGCTATCCGCGAGGTGGGCCATGAACAGATTCCGGGTTGCGGCATTCGTCAACGCTCCCGGCAGAACCGCCGCTGTAAACGGCCCTGCCGCCAACGGATTGCCGGCCAACACGGAAGACTGAGCGGCATAGACCGTTAGATCAAAGACCGGTATACCGCCTTGATCGTCCGGGACCCCGCCGTCGGGATCAAATTCAAAGATCTTCGTGTGCCCATCTGCCGAATCGACACGGGTTACCAAATACTCGTTAAAGTTAGGATCAGTCCGCAACCATCCCGCAGGATAGGTGCGAATGAGCGTGGAACTCCATGCGCCCATGCGAGTGACATAGGTGTCGGGGCCAGATTGACTGCCATTGTCTTGCTCTTCGCCAAGCTTGGAAACCCGTTTGGCTTCCGCAGGCTCCCCACTGACACGCGTCGGACGCAATTGCACCAGCGGAACCAAGCGAGGACGATCAAGTACGACTCCATCCGCTGGATCCGTTCGATTATCGAACGCCACCAATCGAGAAGCTTTGTCGTAGACCGGCAGGATCATGTCATAGCGAGATACTTCAGTTTGAATCGTCGCCCGACGCTGCCAGTTCTGAATCCGCGCGGCCTTGGCGGCGCCTGCCGCTGTAAGGGTTCGGTCTGGATTGTAATCAGTGCCCGGCAACAGCGTGAAGAAAGCCGGGTCATCCAACACGGGATTACCGCTGCCGTCAACTTCAAAAAGTTGCGTGTTCGGAATGTAGCCTCCGGTTCCACCGTTCGCTGCCGGATCCCAAACCTTGGCTTGGTATTCCGCACGATAGAGGACATACAAGTCGTCTCGCCCACCCGTGCGAGCCATCAACAACCCATCGTAAGGATTGTTATATCGAGCGGCAAGTAAATTGCCACTTGTAGCATCGGTCTCCAATGGCCTCGCAAGACCGACAAAGTATCGAATACCGGTCACACCCGGTAATACGGGCAAAACGACCTGACCCTTCGGAGATCGTAGAGTGGGGTCCTCGATATATTTAACGAAATTCCCTTGCGCGTCATAGACTGGCACCAAGAATCCACCGCCAGCGCCCTTGAGAGAAGGATCGCCCTCAGCGGGTTTGATGATGTCCAGCTTCATGTTCTCGATTGTCGTCGGAACATCGGTGCCATTGAATGGCACCACAACGGTAATCGCACCATTAATGCCACTGTTGTCCCGGACCGAAACGCCGTTGTTGACTTCGCGCTGGATCTTTTCGATCAAAACTCGAGCTTTGTCTTGCGCATCACTGTAAGCCTGAGCCGCGCGAGTCAAATTGAAGCTCTGGAAGATCGGCAAAACGATGATCGTGAGCAAAACCGCAGTGATTGCAATGACGGTTAAAAGCTCAATCAAAGTGAAGGCTCGTCGACCACGATGAACGTTGCGCATCTGGAAGTCAGACTGAACTCCCTGCAACCTGGTTCCCGAACTCCAACTCATTGCTGGCCTCCCTTCTGCAGGTAGGTCTCCGTAATGGACCGTCGCCAATTCTGTCCCCATTTATCAAAGGCATTCATATTTGCCGCCGGATCGGATCCAAGCGAAAACTTCGCTGGGTTCCAGAGAACCCGGACGGCAACCGAAGCACCTCGCACATATCTGACGGCATAACCATATTTGCTCGAATCTAGATAGACGCCAGTCGCCGGCAAACTCGGGTCGTAATCTCGACGCAAGTCAATCGAGGGCAATTGAACCGAATCCGTTGCACGCGGAGCCTGAACTACCCCACTGAATGTCACCGGCCCCACGAACGAGCCGCTAACCGAATAGTAAGCCTCGCCAATTGAAACTTTTCTACCAAGGTCGCACCAAGGGAAGAAGATTTTGGTTGCCTGATCGTCAACCGCCGGATTGCCCAAAGTGATCTGCCCAAAACTGGGAATCGCATTCACGCCAATATAACGTGCCGCTGCCGTTAATACCTGAACTTGATACTCTTCGGACGACTGATACAACACTCGGAAGCTTCTTCCCGAAGCGTTCGCTAAAGTCTCTGCTCCCCAGGAGTCAGGATCGAACAGAACGACCTGCAAGCCCGCCGTCCCGGTGTCGCTATCCAAGAAGGATATCGTTCCCCGAGACTTATCGACCCTGTAAGAATCCGGAGAGAGGATTGCGCCGGTCTCCGTATCCATGACGACGACATCCAATTCCTGAGAACCACCAGAACCATTCGCTACGGCGAACCCAAGACCGTTGTAAGGACGGCCATCGGTATCTTGATTGCCTTTCACCTTCAGGGAACTCAACTTGAGCTTCACCAAGTAAGGCTCGTTATAGGGCACGCGAACATCGTCCCGAATGATCCCCCAGTCGAACACGTTATAGTTAGCTCGCGCCGTAAGAGGAATCTTCTTTCCCTGCGCGTCGGGAACATACAGATCATATGCCGCTGGATTAAACAGGAGGGAGCCTGTATTCGCTTCTTGAGTCGTACCGTTAATGTCGTCCATTAACTTGTACTGATAAGGCTGGTTGGGATCGAAGCCCGTATATTTTGGAATTCGCTCAAAAACTCGATTAAGCTGGATCGAATCGAATTCAACGCCGACAAACGACTCACCCGGACCGAGATAAGGCGCAACGATGGTCATAAAATCCACCGTCGCATAGCTTGGCGCCAACGAGCCAGATACCTGGAGCCGGTAGTCGACCACATCGAGCGCACGAGGGGTCGGGCCGTCAATGTAAGCAGTGAATCCTATTCGGTAGGGGTGGACGAGCACTGGCGATTCCACCACTTGAGGAATGTACATTACAGCAGTTGGAGAGCCAGCTTGGTCGACCCAATATTGATAGTTCTCGATGGATGAAGTTGCCGTCGGCGCGCCACGAACGGGCACCAAATCGTTGCCATAAACGACGAGGCGAAGATCGGCGGCCAGGGGATCGTCGGTACCAATCGTGGAATTCATGCGGATTGGGCCGAACTGCAGGTTCATCAATCCGCCATAAAACTGATTAGGACCGTTGCCGATCGGTCGAGGAGCCGGCACGCGACCGCCCTCACCAATGATTCGAGTTATGACGTTAGCGCCAGATGTTTGATGCCAAGAACCGATTACGCCCGAAGCGTTTTCCATGGTGCCGTCTGCGTTGAGAAGAGTCGCCGCTGGCCCAAGATCAGATGCTAAGCGAGAGCTATCTCCGAGCACTAACACTTGTCCCCCACTTCTAAGGAAGGACACCGGAATGATCTTCTCAGGGAGCTGGTCGCCCATCGCCTTGAGCCGCTCGATCTCAGATCGAGTCAGTTGATCACCAACAGATTGACTTCGGGTAAGACCAAGCAGGCGGAATCCACCGGGAAAGATCTGTACCACCGCCAGAATTCCGATCAGAAATACGACGATGACAACCAGAATCTCAACGAGCGACGTACCTGCAGTGCGTCGACTTCGAATCATCCAACACTCCTCGGGTCAAACAAGACCCAACTGCGCTCCACCGTTAGGCAGATCATTTCCCCAATAAAATCGAACAAGTTAAGGCAGGACCCGCCAAGATCGATCACTTACGTCTTTAGAATCGTAAGGACGAGCCGCTCCGCCAAGGAATAAGACGATGTCGTTCTTGGTCCTCTGAACATTCCCGGAACCATCGTAATCGCGGAAGTAGCTGTTCCACGTAATAACCGTGGTCTCAGGCGGATCGGAATATCCAAGCTGACGAGGATCGTCTTTTACATCGCCTGTGCTTAGACCATAACCCGTCCAAAAAAGCGCGTATCTCAGCTCACGTCGATTACCACCGCCCGGAATTCTTACACTCGCCGTATCGTAGCCGCTAACGCTATAAAACCGAGCATCGATGAGAGTTCCAGGACTTAGCGGATTGGGACGCTGGACCGTATCGCCCGTACCATATTGCTGGCGCGCACCGGCCAAGTCGTCCGATGCATCAACAACACCGTCTCCATTCAAATCAAGAATAGGAGCTGACCCAACGGCTCGAGGATCCGCCTGGGGCCACACAGCAGTCGTAGTATCACCGCTCTTGGCACGCTCATAAGCAGGCGTAAAGGTCTTCACGGAGTCCACTCTCTTCGAATAGAGAGCACCACGCAATTGCTCCGCCGGGATTACATCTGCCCCCAGAGGATCGCCACTGTACGTATTCACGTAACCCAGCAAAGCGGGAGGATACGCACCGTTATCAGCTCGATAAAGCTGCAACGCGGTCCTCAGTGAGTTCATATTTGTGATATCCGAGCTACGATATGCCCCAACCTTCGCTCGCGCGAAGACCGGAAAAATGATCGCGGCAAGGATGCCGATGATCGCGATGACCACCAGCAATTCGATCAATGTGAAGCCTGACTTACGATTCATGGTCTTTCGACTCCGTTTATCCCCAGACGTGGGACTAAGCCCAAACGTAACTTGTTCCAACTTTTTCTATTTTCCCGCCGCCCATTGCCAATAGGAATGGAACGCTCTTAGCAATTGAGTTTCAAACACGGCAGCAACAATAGCCCCAAGGGCCAGATAGGGCCCGAACGGGATCATTGTGTGACCGGCTTCGAAATCTTCTAAATCTTCAATAGGCTCAAACGGATCCTCTTCAAACCACGCTCGATAAAGCTTGGGAATAAAGAGCCCGATGACGTCGATACATAAGATATATCCAACGCCACATTTAAGCAATGACCCAATGGACTCTGGCACGTAGGCTGAATCGCCTTCCGGTTCTGACTCCTGAGCAGCCCCCTCTCCCTTTCGAAGGAGGACCTGAGCCACACCCAGAACAGCACCAAGGGCCACTGCTAACCCAAAACTCATCACTGCCGTTATCGGAAACAGGACGGCGCCGATTCCTCTCGCCATCTTGATATCTCCATGCCCCATCGCGTCCTTTCTAAAGAGGAGCCGTCCAAGAAACGCAATCCCCCACAAGACCCCAACTCCGACAAGGGCTCCGACTACACTGCTCGGCCAGCCATTGATGGTCGCCGCCGGAGACTTCACATAGTAAAGCCAGCCATTAAATGCCAATCCCACGAAGAGCAAGAACGCATTGATCTGATCGGGAATGATGTAGAGTTCCCAGTCGATAAAGATGATGGCCACCAAGGTGCTGGCCGCTAACGCAAAGCAAATCGCTTTAGCTGGATTCGCCTCAGCGATCAAGTACTGCCACCAGATTCCCGCCCAAATACTTCCATTGAGCAACTCAACCCAGAAATAGCGAGATGAAACCGGAGCACCGCAGTACTTGCACTTGCCTCGTCTAAAGAGCCAAGTCAGAAGAGGGATCATGTCGCTCATCAAGAGGCGATGTTGACATTTCGGACAAAAACTATTTGGAGGATTATAAAGGGACAATCCTCGCGGCATCCGGTAAATAACGACATTGAGGAAGCTGCCAATGGCAGCCCCAAACGCCAATCCTAAAACCCAAGTCCATTCAGGAAACAACAGCTTATCCTATCAGTAATTGAGCCTGTCGGTCTACACCGACAGGCTCAAAAGCGAACCGCTCTACCAGAGAAACGATTTACTCGTCTCCAGCGCCAGAAGACAGTTTCGATATAACGTCAACGAGTGGGAGGAACATCGAAATAACGATGAATCCTACGACAAAGCCCAGAGAGACGATCATAATGGGTTCAAGCGCCGCCGTCAGCGAAGCCAATTGAGCTTCCACCTCAGCTTCATAAAAGTCTGCGATCTTCTGAAGCATGAAGTCCAGCGAGCCCGACTCTTCACCAACGCCAATCATGTGAACCACCATCGGCGGGAACAATCTCGACTCTTCCAGCGGGTCGCCAATTCGGTCACCTTCGCGAATTCTTGCTCGGGCTTCCAGAACCGCATCCGACATGATGGTGTTACCCACCGTCCCGGCAACCGTCTCCATCGCCTGAAGAATCGGTACACCCGATGTCAGCAAAGTACCCATGGTTCGGCTAAAGCGCGCCATGCAGATCTTGTGATGAAGTTTTCCGAAAATCGGAATCTTCAACTTAACTCGATCGGCTACTCGCCGTCCAAAACGAGTCGAAACAAAGAGCTTGTAAGCGATGATGATGACGACGATCGCAATGGCGACAATCCACCAGTGATATTTGATCGTATCGGATACGGCGATTAGGAACTTCGTCGGAGCAGGCAAGTCATCTCGCTTCAAACCAAGATCGAAGAGAATGTCAGCCCATTGGGGAACGAACCAGTAGACGAGAAAGCCCGTAATGCCCGTTGCCATAATGGCGACAAGAACAGGGTAAGTCAAAGCCGACTTGACCTTTCGGCGCAGCTCAACGTCTTTTTCCAAAAAGTGAGAAAGTCGCTGTAGCGTCTCTTCCAGAACACCGCCGACTTCACCGGCGCGAATCATACCGATAAACAGGTTGCTAAACGTGCGGGGGTGTCGCTGCATGGATCGAGATAAACTTTCGCCTGACTCAACCCGCTCGCCAATATCGACAATGATCTTCTTTAGCTTGGGATCCTGCGTTTGTTGACCAAGAACGTCTAAACATCGAACGAGTGAAACGCCGGCATCGACCATCGTCGAGAACTGGCGACAGAAAACCGAGAGGTTTGTAAGCTTGACCTTGCCATACTGCTTGTGCTTGGCCGACTTGGCCTTGATCATCGTAAGTTCGGTGATCGTGAAGCCCTGTTCCTCGAACCTCTTCCTTAGAATCTCTTCGCTTTCGGCGTCGGCGGTACCCTTTTGGATACCTCCGCTCGCGTCCCGAAATGTGTAGCTATAGACTGGCATGGTACTCCTTTAGCGTCGAGGCGGCGTTCCACCTTGTCCCTGCTGAGGGGTGTTGATCATCTTCTTAAGCTCGTCTGGGTTCTGACATCGACTGAAGATTTCTTCAAGGGTCACGTAACCCTTCAAGTAGAGATCACGCAAGCACTGGTCCATGGTAATCATGCCCAAGTTTGCGCTGGTCTGAATCATGGACGGAATTTGGTGAGTCTTCGCCTCACGAATGAGGTTTCGAATAGCCGGACTTGCCGTCATGATTTCATTCGCCGGAATTCGTCCTGGCGCACCTGCCCGCGGCAAAAGCTGCTGCGAGATGATCGCCTGAAGATTGTTAGACAACTGGACGCGAATCTGTTCCTGTTGGCCGGGAGGGAAAACGTCAATGATACGGTCAACGGATTCAGCCGCGTTGTTGGTGTGCAAGGTTGCAAAAACTAAGTGGCCCGTTTCAGCGGCCGTAATCGCAAGCGAGATCGTCTCCATATCGCGCATTTCACCAACGAGCAAAACGTCAGGATCTTCACGAAGGGATGCGCGTAGAGCATTCGCAAAGCTCTTCGTGTCACCACCCAACTCTCGCTGGTTGATCAGAGACTGCTTGTGCGTATGGAGGTATTCAATCGGATCTTCAATCGTGATGATATGAAGCGCCTTGTTGATGTTGATGTGGTTAATCATCGCCGCCAACGAGGTCGACTTACCAGAGCCAGTAGGCCCGGTTACCAAAATCAACCCACGAGGCTTATCCGTCAATGTCTCCAAGAATGGAGGAAGATTCAAATCGCGAACGGTTGGAATCTTTTGCGGAATAAGACGGAAGGCGGCTGCCACCGAACCTCGATCTCGGTACATGTTCACACGGAATCGAGCGCGTCGAGGCAGTTGGTAAGAAAAGTCCAACTCAAGCGTGGTCTCAAATCGGTTGATGTTATCGTCCGAGATGATTTCGTACATCATTCGCTGAAGAATCTGCGGCGTCGCCTTTTCAAAATTCAGACGCTTCAGCGCGCCGTCTTCTCGAATAACGGGTTCAGAGCTTTGGCAAATATGCAAGTCAGAGGCATTTCGATCGACGACGATATGCAAAAGCTCGTCGATATGAAGGTCTTCCATCGGCACGGGAGCGCCAGCCTTCTTGACCTCCTCTTGAGAGACCGGCTCCGGAGTCGCGGCTCCGGGCACCTGAAACATCGGGGTATTAGTATCCATTTTTAGAATTGCTGTCGATATCTAGACTTACGTCAAAACTCCTACTCTTTACGCAAAGCCGGCGGTGAAGACGACGCGCATGACTTCTTGAGGATCGGTTTGTCCAGCAAGAACCTTCAGGAGACCATCTTCACGCAGCTCGTGCATCCCATTTGCCTTCGCGGCGGCACGAACATCAGCAACCGGTGCTCGTCTTACGACGAGTTCAGCTATCTCGCTGTTCATAACCATCAACTCGTGGAATCCCGTTCGTCCCCGGTAGCCCGTCATTCGATTGTCTTCGTGAGGAACGCCACGATAGAGCGTGATCATCTCATCCGGGTTCTCCAAATTCATTCCGAATCGCCGAAGATCGATTGCCGGAACCTCATAGGCTTCCTTATGATCAGGATCTACTCGTCGTCCAAGTCGCTGTGCAAGAACACCCGTCAGCGTTGCCGCGATCAAGTAAGGCTCCACACCCATGTCGATCATACGTAGAGTTGTGGAAGGCGCATCGTTCGTGTGGATCGTCGAGAGAACCATGTGACCCGTAAGTGACGACTCAATGGCGATTTCAGCCGTTTCAAGGTCACGCATTTCTCCAACCATCATGATGTCGGGGTCTTGTCGAAGGAACGCGCGCAGCGCGGTGGCAAAGGTCAAGCCAGCCTTACGGTTCATACCAACCTGAGCTACGCCTGCCAGCTGGTACTCAATCGGGTCTTCAGCGGTAATGATATTAACGCCGATGGTATTAAGCAGGTTCAAACAGGAGTAAAGAGTCGTGGTCTTACCCGAACCCGTAGGACCCGTACAAAGGAAGAGACCCTGCGGTTGGGAAACGAGCTCTTCAATCTTTGCTTCGTTCTCAGCGGTAAAGCCAAGCTTGTTCAGACCGATCATAACGCTCGACTTGTCGAGAATACGCATGACGATCTTCTCGCCCCATGGAGTTGGGATCGAACTAACGCGAAGGTCAAACTCTTTGCCGGCGTGACGCACTTCGATTCGACCGTCTTGCGGAACGCGACGCTCGGCAATGTTCATGTCCGCCATGATCTTCAGGCGGCTGATCAGCGGGGCCATGAGGTTCCTCGGAACCGTCATCGCCTCCATCAAGACACCATCTAGTCGGTATCGGACTCGGACCGCTCTTTGCTGAGGCTCAACGTGGATGTCCGATGCTCGATCCGCAATGGCTTGTTGAATCAACGCGTTAGCCAGCTTGATGATGGGAGCCTGCTCCGCCATCTGCTCCGCATCTTTTTCGCCAAGGTCCTCTTCTCGTTGGTTTACGCCTGCCGTAGCAATAGCCGTTCGAATATCAGCGCGCAGGTCCACCGACTGAGTAGCCGGAGAGGGATTTGCGGGACTGGAAGGAGCCTCGCCATTCGTAGCGCTGCCACCATAGGTCTTCCGAATCGCGTCCTCAATCGCGCCGGGTACGGCGAGAACAGGGACAACGCGGCAGCCGGACGCCATCTTCACGTCGTCCAGGGCCATGATGTTCTTGTCATTGGCCATGGCCAGCCAAAGCGTTTGGCCATCCTTCTTTACAGGAATGACGCTATGAGCTTTGGCGATCCGTTCGGGAACGACATTGATCGCAGAGCTGTCGATTGTAATCCGATCTAGGTCGACGAAAGCGATGCCCATTTCCTGAGCTTTCGCCTGAAGAATTTCCCGCTCTCCAACCATTCGAAGAGAAACGAGAACCCGTCCGAGATCGGATTCTTTTGTTTGCTGTTGAACTTTAATCGCCTCTTCGAGCTGTTCGGGAGTCAAATATCCCTTTTGCTGAAGAAACTGCACCATCGATACGCGAGGCAACGCCATCTACTTATCCACCCAACCCGTGTCCTGTCCAATCCAGTGCCGAGCACTCCCCTAATTGGACGTGAACACTTATTCTAGACCAAAGGGCCCAATATTTCGCGTTAAGGATTGCGGAACGCACCTGTCAAATATGGACGAGACGTGTAGGACAGTTCGTTCGCGTTCTTCGTCCCCGCCGGAGAAATGTTAACGCATGTTGCGGTCGTGTGCAAGGTTCAATCGTTGAAACTTCGCTAATCGGGGGCGATAAAAATATCTTGACGGGTGTCGATTTAGAGCGTTACAAAAAAATGTCCGCCGATTTACCGACGGACATTTTTTTCTTTAGACAGCGCTGAGAGCGCGGATTCGATCTTCGATTGGGGGGTGTGTGCTGAAGAGTTTTGCCAGACCTTGCCCACTGAACGGGCTGGCGATGTACATATGGGCCATCTGTGGCTGAGCCACTGGAGATTTGATGCGGTGAGTGCCACGGTCCAAGGATTGGAGAGCTTGGATCATGGGTTGGGGGGTTCCCAGAAGTTCTGCGGCGGTGCGGTCGGCGCCAAACTCTCGGGTGCGAGAGATTGCCATTTGGATGATCGTCGCCGAGATGGGCGCGAAGATCGCGATGAGAAGTCCAACCAGGGGGTTTCGCTCTCTTCCGTCGCCGATGGGGACGAAGTAGGCGAGGTAGGCGATGAACTGGATGAACGAGGCGGCGGCGGCGGCGACAGTCATGGTGAGCATATCGCGGTTCTTGATGTGGCCGATTTCGTGAGCCATGACGGCGATCACTTGGTCCTCGGGCATGTTTTCGATCAGGCCCTTGTTGAAGTTAATCACGGCCACCTTTGGGCTCCAGCCGGCGGCGAAGGCGTTGGGCTGGGGGTCGGGGGAGATATAGAGGGTCGGGGTTGGGATACCGGCTTTTTGGCTCAGGCGCTCCGCGGCTTGGTGGAGCCAGGGGAGTTGGTTCGGACCGAGGGGTTGGGCTCGGGCGAAAGAGAGGGCTAATTTGTGGCCGGCAAAGAGGGAGATGCTCTGGAACAGCAGGGCGGCGAGCAGGCCGATGATGGCACCGCTTTGACCGAAGAACAGGGCGCCGATACCGACGGCCAATGCTCCGACGACTACGAGCAGGATTCCAGTTTTTAGGGTGTTCAAGGTTTCTTTTACGATCCTCCGTTGGTCTATTCAACGCCGGGTTTTTGGGGGTCGTTCCTGGGGTCCTAGTGGATACCCTATGATCGAAGGGATACCTATAGAGGCTTGGTTTACGGATCGTCAATTTGGGTTCACAGGGGTACCCTTATGGCTTGATTCGAGATCACCTTTCCCGACTTGTGTTTGGCGTCGTTTCGGACCTGATTTCTTCGGGCGTTTTGCCGGAAGATGTTCGGGGGGCGCCGGTGGAGATTTCGGACACGAAGCAGCCGGAGCACGGGGACTTCGCCTGCAACTTCGCGATGGTCGCCTCGAAGAAAGCGGGGATGAATCCTCGGCAGTTGGGCGAGGCTTTGCGGGAAAAGATTCTGGCGAAGGGGGACTCGGCGGTTCGAGAGATCGAGGTTGCGGGGCCGGGGTTCCTCAACTTCCGCCTTCATCCATCTTGGGTGGCCTCGTTTGTTCCGAACGTCCTCGACAAGGGCTCCGATTTGGCTAAGTCTCAATCGGGTTCAAAGCGTATTAACGTCGAATTCGTATCGGTTAACCCGAATGGTCCGATTACGATTGGTTCAGGGCGTGGCGCGGCGTATGGTTCGACGCTGAGCAATGTGCTTCAGGCGGCGGGCAACGTCGTCCATCGCGAGTACTACATCAACGATGGGGTGAACTCGGAGCAGATGCGCCTGTTCGCGGAGTCGGTAAAAGCGATCGTCGAGGGACGGCCAGTGCCAGACAATGGCTACAAGGGCGACTATGTTCATGCGGTCGCGGCCGATATCAAGGAAGAGGCGTCCTCGCTCGGTCTCCCTTCCCTGACCACCGACTGGTACCAGCAGAAAGCTCAGGACTCGATGCTCCAGGCGCAGGAAAGTGCCCTTACCGCCTTTGGAGTCGCCTTCGACACTTGGTTTTCGGAGCAATCGCTTCATGAGGCGGGCGCGGTTTCGGTTGAAATCGATCAGATGATCGAATCGGGAGTCGCGGATGCCAATCCGGTTCGAACGAAGCTCAAGTTAGCCAAGGGCGGGGTGATCGACGAGGTGATTGTCGAAAGCCAGACGGGCGATGTCTCGGAGGACGACGACGATCCGAACGCCAGCGCGGCTCAGGTCACCGAGGGTGGGCAGCCGACGCTTTGGCTGCGTTCCACGAAGTTTGGCGACGACATGGATCGCGTTTTGCGACGTCGAGACGGGCGACTGACTTACATCGCGAGCGACGTGGCCTATCACAAGGATAAGTTCAACCGCCCCGAGAACGCGGACAAGCTGATTACGATTCTTGGTCCCGATCACCACGGTTATATTGGGCGACTTACGGCGGTGGTGGCCGCGATGTTCCGCGCGGCCAGCCGCGCGGAACAGGGTGCGGGGGGCGGGGTGCCGGGTGCGGGAAATGCCTCGGAGCTTTCGGAGGTTGAGGCGAAGATTTATGGGTCGGTGGAGGAGCGAGATGCTTGTTTGGCGGCTCTTTCTGAAGCGAAGGCTCGGTTGGAAGTGCAGATCTATCAGTTGGTCCGCTTCATGAAAGATGGCAAGCCGGCGCCGATGCGAAAGCGCGATGGGAACATTTATGCGCTGATCGACCTGATTCGGGAAATTGGGGAGAAGGTTGCGCCGGATGGGACGGATGAGGAGAAGACGACGGCGGGCCGCGACGTGGCCCGATTCTTCTACCTGATGCGGTCTCACGACACGACATTCGACTTTGATCTGGATCTTGCGGAGAAACAGAGCGACGACAATCCGGTTTTCTACGTTCAGTACGCCCACGCGCGAATTTGCAGCGTGTTGCGCAAGGCGGCAGAGGCTGGTTTTGAGGTCACGGACTCGGCGGATTTCGAAAAACTCGTTCATGAGCGCGAATTGACTTTGATCAAGAAGGTTTGCGATCTTCCCTATGAGGTCAAGCGCTGCGCCGAGGATTACGGCGTCCACCGCTTGACGACGTATGCGATCGAATTGGCGCGCACCTATCACCATTTCTACGATGCGTGTCGGGTGATTCAGGCGGATCAGCCGGAATTGACGCGGGCGCGATTGGGGCTTTGCCAGGCAACAAGAGTGGCCCTGAAGGGGGCTCTCGATTTGTTGGGGATCTCGGCACCGGAGAGGATGTAGGGGTTTCTGGGCGCCTCGCGCGAACGTTGGGCGTGGGATCAGGGCGCGATTTGGGCGCCTTCAGGCTGATATCGTTTTGTGAGTTATTCAATGAACTCGATCTGTTTTTAAGAAGCCCCTATAAGATGTAACTGGGACGATGGTTACAGCTTTTTTAGGACTTCTTTTGATCGCCAGCAAGGCCAATGAGCCCGTGTTTGGCGGGGCGGCAGAGATTGTTGGCGGTTTGCGGCCACACCCTGAGCAGGTTCTTGGGCTCTACATGCGGCGGAGCAAGATTGCCGCCTACTTCCCGAAGGGCGTTCGACAAAGCGCAAACGATCCTTGGATACGTGTGGGGGAGACTCGAACCACGGTTAGCGAGGCCCGCCTGGATGGGGTTAGCTGCCTATGCCTGGAATCCAAGGCGAGTCGAGATATTTTAGGCAATAACCCGAGCGAGGGACAGAACGACGTGCGAGTGAAGAGGCGCATCGTTCGGGTTCGCAAGGTCTGGATCGGGGATGAGGGGTCGGTACTCAAGACCCGGTACGAGCAACTGGAGCCCGACGGATTCGTGGTCGATATGCTGTTTCAAAACGGCACCCTCGCCGTCACGAAAATTCAAGACGAGAAGACGCAGCGGGGCGAAGTTGAGATTTCGGTCCAACCTGAGAAATTCGAGAATGAGTTTCTCGCCATGTATTCCCACGGCAAGATCAAACGCGAAATGAAGGAGTACGCCACACTCGACTCATTTTCGGGAGGGCTCTCCCTGTGGTCGGCCAAGGTCATTCGCACTTTTGAGGGTCTCATTGGCGAGGATCGTTATAAGGGCGTCCAGGTGGAGTTGAGTCAAGGCACTTATCTCGACACGGCCTGGGTCTCCGAAACGGGTGAACTCCTGCAGCTCGACCTGGGGACAGGCGAGCGGCTCATGGTGGAACCGAAGACGGGCGAGGCTGGACTTTTCCGGGTTAAGACCGGTGGGAGCTAGTCCTTGCCGATCCCATCTCAATGGCCTTTGGACATCTTTGGAGACATCGGGCTTTCGCTTGGAGAACAGGCCGAGCTTTTGGACTACGGGCGAAGACTGGACGACCTCCCGCCCCATCCGGACCATCGCGGATCCTCTAAGGGTTCGTCACCCTAGGCGGTGATCAATCTCAGTGTCCGGTAACGTAAAAGGTCCAGCGACCTTGAGCCGTTCTCCGCTCTCTGGGGGTTGCGTGGGAGAGGAGGTGTGCGCGATTTCTGGATATCGAGTCGTGCGAGTCCTTGAAGCGGTCCTGCGTCACTGTTAATGCAGGTGCTACGGTGGGTCTCGCCCCCTTCCCTTTGGCGATGCCTGCAAAGCGACGGGTTGCCGCTGTGGGTGTTCTGGGTTGGCGGGGGCGCTCTGGAGGTAGGACCGTAGCCTACATTTTGCTCTGTGGTTCGTAACGCGTGAATAATCTCCGAGCGAGATGCAGGCGTCAGTCCTTCTGACGTGAGCGCGATCTGTTTCAGGGCGCTCTGTTTTGCGGAAGCGCGTACGACGGTAGGACCGTCGGCTACATTGCGCTCGGTGGTTCGTAACGCGCGAATAATCACAGAGCGAGATGTAGGCGTCAGGCCCCCTGACGTGGGTGCGTTCTGTTTCAGAGCGCTCTGTTTTTCCGCGCGCGTACGACGGTAGGACCGTCGGCTACATTTCGCTCTGTGGTCTGTAACGCGCGAATGGACACCGAGCGAGATGTAGGCGTCAGTCCTCCTGACGTGGGTGCGTTCTGTTTCAGGGCGCCCTGTTTGGGCCGAGCGCGTACGACGGTAGGACCGTCGGCTACATTACGCTCTGTGGACATCACGCGCGAATGGACACCGAGCGAGATGTAGGCGTCAGTCCCCCTGACGTGAGCGCGATCTGTTTCAGGGCGCTCTGTTTGGGCCGAGCGCGTACGACGGTAGGACCGTCGGCTACATTGCGCTCTGTGGTCTGTAACGCGCGAATAATCACCGAGCGAGATGTGGGCGTCAGTCCCCCTGACGTGGGTGCGTTCTGTTTCAGGGCGCTCTGTTTAGCCATCGCGCGTACGACGGTAGGACCGTCGGCTACATTGCGCTCGGTGGTTGGCGGCGCATTGTCGATTTTAGAGCGTGATGTTTGTCAGGGACTGTCTGGTTTGGGGTGTTCTGGCTTTGACGGGAACGCTCTGGGGGTGGAGCGCTCACGACGGTAGGACCGTCGGCTACATTGCGCTCGGTGGCTGGTGGCGCGTTGTCGATTTTAGAGTGTGATGTTGGTTAGGGGGCTGTTTGGTTTGGGGTGTTCTGGTTTTCACGGGGGCGCTCTGAGGGCGGGAGCGCTCACGACGGTAGGACCGTCGGCTACATTTCGCTCGGTGTGCGGTGGCGCGTTGTGGGATTTGGAGCGCGATCTCTTGAGAACGGGGAGGCGATTGTTTTTGGGGGTTCAGGGAGCGCAGATTGTCGCGGTTTCCGAATGAATATTTGAATGAATCCTGCGTTAATATTAGTACAGGTGCTCGTATGGTGGGACTGACTCTCTTACTTCTGGCGACTCAGGCTAAGCAGACGACGATTCCAGAGGAAGCGTATCTTGGTGGCTATCTTGAATCGGCGATCGGGCTCAAGCTTCATCCCACAACGGTTTTCAGCCAGTGTATTTCCAGGATTAGTCGGCCAAGGACCGATTTGAGTGGCTACTACGATCTAAATCCGAAGGATGCCATGGCCAAGGAACCCACTTCAGTGGGATTTAGCGCCTCAAAAGTGAGTCGTTCCGTCTACGAAGGGAAACCGTGCCTGCTTTTTGAGTCGGACGCTACACGCAACAAGCGGCGCGACTACAAGAATAGCGATGGCATCAATGTGATCAACATCACGCCGGTGCAGCGATACCGAAAAGTATGGATTTCGGAAAACGGGACGCCTCTCTTTGAAACCAGTGGCTACCGAAGTGGATCGGGCACCTATGAACTCAAGGCGACGTTTAAGGGAGACGAAGTTGAAATCGAAGTCGCAGGGCCAAAGGGAAAGCGAACAGCCACGATCTATCCGGCGGGCGGTGTCGAACTCTTTGCGAATGAATTCAAACCGATGATCGATGGCGAAAAGGTTCTGGTCAAGGAGAAGTCGTTTTCTCGTCTCGATCCGGTTACCGGCGGGGTGGTCAAGATTCAGGCTAAGGTCGGAGGAAAATTCACCGGCTCGCTCTTTACAAAAAGGTTTGAGGGGCACCGGATAGACTTCACTTTTGATGGTCGTGAACAGATCGGATTTGTCACTTTCGATATGGACCTGTTGCAGGTGAACCTGCCCTACGGCGAGACCCTCTTTGCTCAAACCGATCCTACCGATGGCAAAGGTTCTCCGACCCGGATCAAGACCGGGGGGTCTTAGTTGCTCGCTCTGCTTGCTTCGGTGATCTTTGCTCGGCCAGAGCCGGTCTTAGGCGGGCAGAAACAGATCATCCTTGGACTTGAGGCAGCGCCGCCGCTCGTTCTTTCCTATTTCACTTGGCGGCGGAGCAAGCCGAACGAGTTTGGGTCTTCGACTAATGAGTACACCCAGAGGATGGGGTATCTCTCCGCCGCGGTGAAGTCCGACGTCATGAATAACAGCCGGGTTTGGAGATTCGAGGCGGAAGGACACACGAAAGATCCCCTGAAGGAGTCCGACCTAGGGGTGGCGGCCACCGAAACTACTTGGGTCGCAAAGGATGGCCACATCCTTCGACAGGTCTTCGAGGTCCAGACGCCCAAGGGCGTCGCTCGGACGGTGGAGGCGATCTACGGGACAAAGACGGTGGAACTCACGATTACCGAAAACGGACAAGAACGCACGGCCACTCTCTATCCCACGGAAGGCTGCCAGTCCTTCTTCGATCGATTTAAGCCGATGGTGGTCGACGGCAAAGTCGTGCTGAAAGACAAGAAGTTCTCGATTCTCGATCCTCAGACTTTGGGGATCGTTTCATGCTCAGCGACCGTTGGGGGCCGATTCAACGGCAAGATTCTCCTTGAGCCCGCCAAGGGGACGACTTACGACATCACCCTTGGCGGGAAGCGTCAGCACGTCTATCTAGACGAACGGAACCACCTTCTCCAGATCGACATCACCGAAGACACGTTTTTCCAGGTCGATGCTTTGCCGACTGAGGGGTAGGGGGCAGAGGTGTTAGGTGTTAGGTGTTAGGTGTTAGGTGTTAGGTGTTAGGGCGTGGAGCGTGGAGCGTGGGGCGTGGGGATTGCGCGCCGGCGGCCGGACACGGGCGGGACGCCCGTGAAAACCATGGTCGGGACGACCTTGCAACGATGGACGACTCGGCTAGGGGTGTAAAATTGAGGGGTCCCGGCTTTGATGATGTCTCCCGTCGCCGTTTATGTTCACACTCCGTTCTGCCCCAGTAAATGTGGGTATTGCGACTTCAATTCTTACGCGATGCAAGGGCAAATTGTCGAGAGGACGGTGAGCGCGATTTGTGCGGAGATCGAGCGTTCACCCTGGAGGGGACGACCGGCGAAGACGATCTTTTTTGGCGGGGGGACCCCCACGTTCCTGAGCGAGGATCAGCTTCTTCGAATTTTCGATGCGGTGATTCGCGCTCATCCCCCTGTGGAAGGATGCGAGATTACGAGCGAGGCTAACCCAGGGACGGTGGATGCGGCAAAATTCTCCGCCATGCGGGAGGCAGGTTTCAATCGCATCTCACTCGGGGCGCAGAGTTTCCTCGACTCCGACTTGATCGCCCTCGACCGCATTCACAAGGCGGGAGATATCGAGAGGGCAGTAGATGCGGCCCGGCAAGCGGGGTTCGACAATGTAAACATCGACTTGATGTTTGCCCTTCCGCATCAATCGCTGGTGGCGTGGCGGAAGAACTTGGACCGAGCGTTTTCCTTAGAAACGGACCATCTGAGTCTCTATTGCTTGACCATCGAACCGAACACGTCGTTCTACAAGAAGCACCTGAAAGGGCAGCTTGATCTGCCGGACGATGAGGCGCAGGTGGCGATGTACGACGAATGCTGTGAAAGGGCACTGAGCAAGGGCTTCTCTCAATACGAGATTTCTAACTTTGCGAAGCCGGGGCGAGAGTGCCGCCACAACCTTTGCTACTGGTACGGCGAAGAATACGCCGGTTATGGTCCAGGCGCGGTCGGGAGCATGACAGACCCCATCGGGGGAAGATACCGGTACACCAATCTGAAGCATCCAGAACGATTCTCAGATGCCGTCGAAGCGGGTGATCGATTGGATTTCGAGCGAGAGTCTCTTGACGGGGACGTACTACGCACCGAACGGGTCATGCTGGGTCTACGGTTGAACGAAGGAGTTTCTTCGGAGTTGCTGAATCCGGGCCCCGTCAAACGGCTTATCGAAAGGGGTTGGCTGACGGAAAGGGACGGACGTGCGGCGCTGACAGCGGAGGGCCGTCATTTTTGTTCAGAAGTCGCCCTGGAACTGATTTAATACAAGATCGTCTCAAACAAGAGCCATGAACCTTCCTGCCCTTCTCGTTTTCGTCTCTTTCGCAATTCAAAACGCGGATATTCCAGCCAAGTACCAAGTTAAAGCGCCCAGCCGGGACACGCCGATCGCCAAGGTAGACGGCGTGGTGGTCAAGGCAAGCGAGGTGGAAGACCTGCTGTGGGAGTGGCGGGGCCGAGAGGCATTGGCCGACATCATTTCTTATAAGATGATTAAGGCGGCAGCAGACAAAGCGAAGGTCTCCGTCACCGATGAAGATGTAGATAACGCCATGGCCGAGCAGATGACCCAGCTCACCCCCAATGTAACCGGTGGCAAGAAACCTGAGGACTACCTCCTGGACCAAGGATTTACGAAATCTCGCTTATTCCTGAGAGTTAAGACGGACTTGCTTTTGAACCAGTTGGCAGCGGTCGGCTTTAAAGCGGACGAGTACGTGAAGATTTCCACGATCATCGTGAAGCCAGACAGCATCTCTTCCAGTTCGCTGACGGCGGCGATCCGGAAAGCGGACTTGTTTTACGAGAAATTGACAAAGGGCGACTCTTGGGAGTCTGTTTTGGCTCTCTCGACGACCGACGAGCGGACCTTGAAGGCCAAAGGGATTGTGGGATGGCGGCGGATGGACGCCTTTCCAAAAGAGGTACGCGATCTATTTCCCACTCTGAAGACAGGTGGCTATACCAAACCCGTTCAGACTCAGAACGGCATCCAGATTTTCAAGATCGATATGTGGGGCAAGGACGCGACAGGTGACGACCGGGAGGAAGCCCGAGAGATTCACGCTCAGTCCAATAAGTCTCAGATTCTTCAAAAAATTCGCGATGAGGTCAAGGTCGAACGACTCTGGCAAAACTCTGGAGCTTCTGGTTCGTAGGTATAATTGAGCGGTCAGGGGCACCACGGATCTCGGTGGAAACGGAGGTCGGAGCATGGAGGCTCCCCTTGACCGCCATTTTCTTGGCGCTTTCCTCTTTCGCACCCGACCAGAGGTAATGTTGCGATCACATGGCGCGCACGCTTCTTCTCTCCACCCCGGACAGGACTTGGCGCGACTGGCTCAAGGATCACCGCAAAGGCCGGGATCTTATTTGCCTAGACCCCACCGAACCCGATCAAGCGCCGCCTGGCCGTTTGTGCCTCTTTCGTGGCGAGAAGATTGTGGCTTGGCACTTCTATGGAAGTCTGGACCCGCAACGTTCTCCTCAGACAATGATCACGGCGCTGGTCCAGTTGATGGCGCAAGCTTCGGAAGACGTCATCGTCCAATCATTTGCATATCGCGGAACCCCTTTGCTCCGCCACGTGACGATGCTTATGGCGCAGATCTTTCAGCCCGATGAGATTTTGCTTCCCAAGGGCGCGCCTCTCGAACAAGCGGGATTTCCGGTGGGTCCTCAAGAGGTTGAGTTGGAACAGGCGTTTCCCACGATGGTCCAAAATGCGCAGAGGAAGGCGCATTGGATGAAGCTGTTTGAGAACTGCGAGGAGCACGAGTTGGAGTTGGCTCGGCTCTCCGTTGAGGGCGCTCGGCTGGGCTCTGGGGAAAAGATTGCGCATGAGGTGCTCGATCGATTTTTTAAGGGCAAAGGGCTTTACGGCGAGATTGCAGGCGGGGCGTTGTTTTTGATAGCGGAGGAGGATCCTTCCGATTCCGAGATGGCGCGAGCGCTGGACTATTTCCATTGCTCGCGGGCGCACATTGCTCATCCCGCCGAATACGAAGGGCTTCTTTGCAGTTTTGCCCGATCTAGCGGCGAAGATTTTGGCTATGGTGCGATCATCTCCATCGACTTTGCGGGGGGCATCGTGAAGGCGCACTCGACGGCGGTGGCGCCAACACCGGTCCGAATTTTGCGGATTGGAGGACTTAGGGTGGATACGGCAGGGCGGGAGTTGGGCGAAGTCCGGCCCTGGCAGGTATAAATTTAGTTATGCGCCTTTACCTCGTTCGGCATGGGCAGACCGCCTGGAATGCTGCGGAACGAGCCCAGGGACACTCCGACATTCCGCTGGATGAGACCGGTGAAAAGCAGGCGGAAGCCCTTCATTCGGCGTTTGCTTCGCGATCCGTGGGATTAGTGCTCTGCAGCGATTTAGGACGCGCCCGACAGACGGCGGCACCGATTGTACGGGCGACGGGGGCGGAGTATGAAGAGACACCTCTCTTGCGGGAACGCGGCTTTGGGGACTGGGAAGGAGAGTCTTTTCACGACATTTCCAAGTGGTGGTCCAGCCTGGAGGCGTTGCAGGGGAACGATCGCTTTAAACTGCGTCCCCCGAACGGCGAGTCTTTCCACGACGTTTGGGAGCGGATTGCGCCGGTGGTGGAACGCCTACGGTCTGCGGATAAGAATGTGGCGGTGGTATCCCACGGCGGAACTTGTGGTCTTCTGCTGGCCCAACTCGTTCACGGCACGCTGGAGACTTGCCGCGCTTTTCGATTTCACAACACCTCGGTGACCAGCTTGGAGCGGCAGACTTACGGACCGTTCCGCATTCGGCGCTACAACGACATTTCGCATTTAGATACGGACGTGGTGCTGGCGGGAAGCGTCGATGGCGCGGGTCGTTAGGGCCTGGCCTTGTTTGGCAAGCGCGGCGCTTTTGTGTCTGGCGTTTCCTCCGTTTAACCTGGGGCTCATCGCTTTTGTAGCGTTGGCGCCCTGGTTGGTCAGTTTGCAGGGGATTTCGGGCAAGGCGGGGTTTAGGAGCGGGTGGACCTTTGGTTTTCTGTTCCTGCTCGGACAGTTCTTGTTTCTCTTCAGCTTCGTTTCCCGTTGGACGGGGAGCGTGGGGTTGGCGCTGGTTCCCTATTTGTTGGCTTCGGCGATCGGCGGGCTGTACTTTGGGCTGGCGGGAGGGTTGATTTCTCGGTGCTGGGAGAAGCGGGCTATCTGGGCGATTCCGCTCGTTTGGGCGGGAGTTGAGGTTTTTCGCTCTTACCTACCTGGACTAGCGTTTCCCTATGGGCTGATTGGGATTCCTCTGTGGACATTTCCGCAGGTCATTCAAACGGCGTTTTACGGTTCTGTGTTCTTTGTAAGCGCCTGGGTGGTGCTGGCGAACGTGGTGGCGGCTCTGTACTTGGCTCGGCAAAGTCCTTGGTCGACGATTCGGAATTACGTCGGGATTTTCGTGTTGGTGCTGGTGGCGTCTTTAGTGCGGTATCAGGCGCCTGTCTCTGCCGTGACGAAGGCAGTGACGATTGGGCAGCCAGGGACCGATTTAGCGTTTGGCAACCGTGAGGCAAATGATGCCAGGTTGCGGACGGCAGTGCCGGAGTTCTTTGCCGCGGCCCGGGCTCGGGGATCTTCCTTGCTGGTCTTGCCGGAGGGAATCTCGGGGAACGATGGGGCATTTCCTCCTCATCCCGTCTTTTCGGTGGATGGCAAAGTTCCGGTTTTGTTTGGCGGGCAGCGTCAAGACGGGGGGCAGCACCAAACGGCCTTTGGGTTCGACGGGAAATGGTCTTACGCGGATAAGACACGGTTAGTGATCTTTGGGGAGTATGTGCCCTTGCGCGAGCAACTTCCCTTCTTGGCATCGGCGTTTCAGATTCCCGGAGGAGACCTGGTTCCGGGGGACTCCGTTCAGAGTCTGTCTTTGGGTGAACTGAAGGTAGGGCCGGTGCTTTGCTTTGAAGCATTGTTTCCAAATGTTTCCTATCAGCAGGCTCGCAATGGGGCGCAGTTACTGGCGGTGATGTCTGTAGACGACTGGTATATGGGAACCGCGGCGCCGGAATATTTGAAGGTGAATTCGATTTGGCGAGCGGTGGAGACGGGGTTGCCGGTGGTTCGGGCGGCTTCTCAGGGGTATTCACTGGCGGTGGGTCCACGGGGAGACGTCTTGGCGGCGATCCCGCTGGGGGAATGCCGGGCAGTCACGGTGGGAGTGCCGGTAGCAGACGGGGCTCCGTTTGCCGGGTTCTATGCGTTTCCCGCTTTGGCTCTGTTGAGTTTGGTGGTCTTGCCGGTTTGGTGGCGGGTCCTACGTCGATAGTCCTAGGTCAGCGGCAGTTGGCGAAGAATGAGAGAGTGGGGCAAGATTCGAGCTACTCATCTCGGCGGGCTTTGGCAGCGGGCGCGCATCTTTCCGGGATATTTTTTCCTCTGCTTGGACCCTTGGCGTTCTGCCTTTTTTGCCGGAAAGATCGGTATGTGGGCTACCACGCGCTGCACGCGTTGATTGGGACGCTGCTGCTGAATCTGTTTCTCTTTACGGTGGGGGCGATCTCGCTGGCGTTCAGTGTGGCGAGTCTTTGGAACCACTATCAGAACGGTTGGAAAGACTTTAGTCTTTGGCAGGTCTTGATCAAGTCGGCGGTGACTTGGATCATCTTGGCGCTGATCGGCTTGGCGAATACGGCGCTGAATCTTTTTCAGGCTTGGGGGGCCTATCAAGGCAAGCTGCCGCGTGGGGGCCTGACGACGATCCTGGTGAACCGGATAACCGGGCGAGAGCGCGCGGCTTTAGGCGACGCTTAGAGGGGTCTGGAGGAGAGAAGGGGATTCGAACCCCTGGGACATTGCTGCCCTTCGGTTTTCAAGACCGACGCGATCGACCACTCTGCCATCTCTCCGCATTAGATTTTACTGATTATCGGTGGTTGGCTGCCAGGGTTAGGGCTGGTAGCCTTTACGACATGGATCTTGGGATCAGCGGAAAGGTGGCTATGTTGGCGGCGGCGAGCAAAGGAATTGGGCTTGCTACGGCGAAGATGCTGGCGGCGGAGGGTTGCCAGATTTCGATTTGCGCTCGTAACGAGGAGCAGCTTGAAGCGGCGGCGGCAGAGATTGGAGGAGAGACTCGGTCTTATGTCGTGGACGTTAGCAATGCCGAGGATCTGGCTTGGTGGCATGAGCAGACGGTGACCGATTTGGGCACGCCGGAGATTCTCGTTACGAACACGGGAGGGCCTCCTGCGGGAAATTTTACGGAGATGACGGACGAGCAGTGGCAGTCTGGATTCGATAGCACGTTGATGAACGTGGTGCGGTTGGTTCGACTGGTAGCTCCGGGGATGGAAGCGGCGGGATTTGGGCGCATCGTTCACGTCACGAGTTTGGTGGCGAAGGAGCCCTCGGCATTGCTTCCGATTTCTTCAACTTTGCGGTCGGGGTTGATGGCCTTGACTCGGCTACAGGCGAGCGAGTTTGGGGCAAATGGCGTTACGGTGAATTGCGTTTTGCCGGGGCACACGTTGACGGATCGACAGCGTCACTTGGCGGAGATCGTGGCGGGCAAGGAAGGGATCACTCCCGAGGAGGCTTTGGCCAAGCGGGGTGCGGAGACTCCGGTCGGGCGATTGGGGACTCCGGAAGAGATAGCGGCGGCGATTTCGTTTCTTTGCTCGGTTCCGGCGGCCTACATTACGGGAACGAATCTGTTAGTGGACGGCGGGCTTACCAAGGGTCTGGGTTAATTAAGGTTTGCCTGGAATTCCTGCACTCGTTTGAGGATGTCTGAGCCAGGCGGGGCGTATTGCTGGGCCAGGTAGAGCGCGGTTCGGATTTCTTCGGCGGGCGGGTTAGACGATTGGCTTAGGAGAACCGCGTAGTTGTAGTACGCGACGGCGGCGGCTTGGCCGTAAGATGCGCGCTTTTCGGCGTTCGGTTCCTTGGTGGTGGCGCTTTCCCAGGCTTGCGCGGACTGCTGCCAGAAGGTGGTCTTTTGTTGAGGATCCTGCTCTTGGTCGGCTCGGCTGGCGTAAAGGCTGCCGAGGTCGGTGTAGTAGGCGCTGTTGTCTGGGTCAATGCGTGAGGCTTCTTGATAGCTGGTCTCAGCTCGGAGCCAGTCTCGGCGTTCGAAGGCGGCTCGACCTTGGCGTTCGTAGAGGACAGCGAGGTTGGCGTCGGCCTCTTTCTTTTGAACGTCGCCTTGGAGGCGGCCGCGCAGGGATTCTAGCTGGCGGATCTGTTCATCGATGGGGAGATCCGTTCGGATGGATTTGATCTCCTTGACGACATCAAAGTCGTGCCGTTGGGCGCTGGTCTTTTCGATCACTTTACTGATCGTGTTGATTCCGACGATGATAAGGCCGAAGAGAGCGCCGATTACGAGCAGCGAAACGAAAAGTTTGCCGATGAATTGCTTGGTCTCCGGCTTGATGAGGGGTTGCCGGGGAGGGGGTGGGTAAAAGACGGGGACGTTGCCAAATCCTGGGGGGGCGCCGGGGGCGTGGGGCGGGAAATTTGCCGGTCCGGGTTGTGAATATGGATTGTAAGGGTAGGCGACGGGGGGCGGCGCCGGGGCCTGGGGCATTTGAGCCGGTTGATTCGGATACGGGTTTAAGTAGGGATTTCCGAGTTGTGGGGGCGCTTGATTGCCGTAAACGGTGGTTTGGGGCTGCGCGGGGGGCGGAGCGAGGACGACTCCGGCGGGGCCGGTTCCCATTTGGGCATCCTCTAGGGCGCGGCTCATTTCGCTGGCGTTGGCGTATCTTAGGCCGGGGCTTTTATCGAGGGCGCGAGCGATGACTTGCCAAATTTGATAATTTGCTTGGCTGAGCCGATCCGGCTCTTTGTTCATGATCGCGTAGGTGATCGTGACGACGCTATCGCCAGCGAACGGTTTTTGTCCTCCGATCATCTCGTAAAGGACTACTCCCACGCTAAAAAGATCGCTTCGGGCGTCAATGTCCTTGCCGACGACCTGCTCGGGGGACATGTAGCTGGGGGTGCCGAACACTTGCCCATCCATGGTCAGATTGGGTTGGAAGGTTAGGCGAGCGATGCCGAAATCGGTGATTTTGATCGTGCCGTTGGACAGGATTTGAATGTTATCGGGCTTGATGTCTCGATGAACGACGCCTTGTTTGTGGGCATGTTCCAAGCCTTTGAGGACCTGAGTCGCATATTCAACGGCTTTGTCCACGGGAAGAAAACCTTGCGTATCGATTTCATTTCGCAGGGTGTGGCCATCGAGGTATTCCATGGCCATGAAGAACCGGTCCCCTTCTTGACCGAGTTCGTAGACGGTCATGATGTTGGGGTGGTTGAGGGTGCCAGCGGCTTGAGCTTCGCGCTTGAAGCGATTGATACGATCTTCTCGCTGCTGCGGCGTCGATCCGCCGGGCATTGCCAGTTCTTTGATGGCCACCCGGCGATTCATCAACGGGTCATACGCTTCGTAAACAATATCGTTCGAACGCGCAATTTCCCGGATGATTTGGTATTTGCCAAGGGTGGTTGGGGGACTATTGCTCATTATTCCGCTGGAACGGTCTCCATTTTATGTGACGCATCCCGATAAATTAATCGTTGGCTTTAGCTTTTGTTTTCTGAGGTTCTGGTAACATCCCCAGCGATTTTTTCTCCGATCTTCGGAACGTGTCGAATAGAGAGCGCGATCGTCCCGAGGTAAGTATTTGATCAATAGTAGTTCTAGGATTTGTCTGCGCAGGAAGCGAATGTTGACAAAGCTTGCCGGATCGGCAGCGCTTTTCTTCGCATTCGCAGGTCAACCTGTCAATTCCTCCATCCAAGCGTTTCATCGCGCGTATGGACCGAAGTCTTCCCTTTTGGTGTCTTCACCCATCCTATCTTGGGAGGTTTGGCCAAGCAGCGGGGCGAGGGTTACCTCCAGCACCATGTCCATCAATGGACAGCAGGTTAACGCTATCTACGACGAGCATACACGACGTTTGACGTACCAGCCGAACCAACCGTTGCTTGCCGGGACTTATCGCGTGCAGTGCAAAGTGGTTGTCGACAAGTGTCTGACGGTTTCGAAGGACTGGTCGTTCCAGATTTTGAACCAGGCCATCGCAAAATTACCGGCCCCGACCGACAATCAGGACCTAGCACTTCAGATTGCCAACTCCTACCGGCAGCGAATTGGGTTGCCTTCGATGGAGCAGGAGTCGAGACTCAACGCTGCCGCATTGGCTCATTCCAAGTATCTCTCGCTCAATCGCCGGACGGGTCACTACGAGAAAGAGGGCGAACCAGGATTCATCGGGGCTACACCGAGCGATCGCTTGGAAGCCTTTGGTTACTGCGGTAGTTCTTGGGAGTGCGTAACCTACAACAGCGGCACGGTTCAGAACTCGGTTCGCGATCTCTTCGACGCTCCTTACCATCGCATCCCTTTTCTTCAGCCGGGCATCGTCCCGTTCGGATCAGGGTTTGCAGGAAAGAATCTTTCCATCAAGTTTGGGGATAGCGGGACCGGCGGATCATCCGTCTCGCCCGGGGTCAATCAATCCGATGTGCCAACCAAGTGGAATGGTAACGAATCTCCCAATCCCCTTCGGATGCACCCAAATGCGGGCGATATGGTGGGTTATCCGGTTGTATTCGCGAATTTCTCGGAAGATAACCTGCCTGTTTCACTGGTAAGGGCCTGGCTCAAGACGAGCGCGGGGGATGAAGTTGAGTGCTTCGTGAATTCGCCCGAGAACGACGATCACCTCGACAATGCGATTATGTTGCTTCCGAAGAAGCCACTGAAGCCCAACACAAGCTACTCAGCACACGTAGAAGTCCTGGTGGCCAAGAAGCAACAAATCATACGAGACTGGGTTTTTCAGACAGGCGACGACTAGGGATTTGAGACAAGGTCCTTTGTCACGACCGTTGTCGTATCCCCAGACTGCAATCTCGCGTTAAATTTCACGATCATTCCGTCAGCGACTCTTACCGAGGCTCGAATGGGCTCGTCAAAGTAAATGCCGGGCATTGATTTCACATCAATGATCAGATTAGCAAGATTCTGCCCGTCTACCGTTTCAAAGGACTTCAGGTGGTATTGAACGGACGCCTTCTGACCGACAAAACTTAGTCCTCCCGGCCACTCATCACCTGGCTTGACTTCTTTGTTCGGCAAGGTCAGTACATTTTCTTCCGGGACGCTCAGGCCAGGCTCGGCGCCGTTCACGCTTCGATCCTCGACCTCACCCGTCGGTGAGACCGTGAGATCCACCACCACCTTCTTCAGCGCTTCTTTAGATTTGGCCACACTGGCTTCGCCGTTAGACGTGTAGTCCGTGAACGTCTGCTTGAACTTCGTCTTTCCTTCCGATTGTCCTACCACTTCCAATTGGCTCGTGATGGTCGAAGTCACATCTTGTCCGGTAGTCGTCATCCGATAGACGAATTTCTGCGAAGTCTTTGGCTTGAGGGACAAATCAAAGCTCGTCGAGGCATCCAGAACTTTTGGTTCTTCGGCACAGCCCGCGATGAGGAACAAGATGGCAGCGAGGGGAAGCGATCGTTTCATTTGTCGATAGGCATCAAGTTGAGATTGAATTCGAGTTTATTAACAACAAAACCCCGACGATGGTTGCATCGTCGGGGTTTTGTTCGCAGATTTACCGGTCTTCGAGGGGAACGTACTTGAGGTTCGCGTCCCCTTCGTAGATGCACTTCGGTCGGATCAGGCGGTTGTTTCTCAGTTGCTCAATCGCATGAGTGCTCCAACCGGCGACACGAGCGATCACGAAGATGGGCGTGTAGAGATCGGTGGGGATACCTAACAAGTAGTAGGCATAGGCAGCGGGGAAATCGACGTTGGGGTGAATGTTCTTTCGCTCCTCCATCGTTTTCTCCAGGATGTCGGCAATATCGCCAAAGCGCGTATCGCCCTTTTCGACGCCGAGTTCCTTGGCCACCTTGGTGAGGTAGATGGCGCGGCTATCGCGCTTCTTGTACTCTCGGTGTCCGAAGCCCATGATCTTCTTCTTGCCTTCGAGCGCGTCATCGATCCACGCCTGAGCCTTGTCAGGAGTATCGATCTCAAGAAGCATCTTCATGGCTTCTTCGTTGGCGCCACCGTGAAGCGGACCGCGCAGGGTACCGATACCGGTGACAATGCCGCTGTAGAGGTCGCTCAAGGTGGCAACCGTTACTCGGCAAGCGAAGGTGGAAGCGTTGAAGCCGTGCTCGGCATAAAGGGTGAGCGAGGCATCCATGACCTGAACGGTCTTGGCCGGGGGCTCTTCGCCGGTCATCAAATAGAGGAAGTTCTGAGCGGTGTTGTGCTCGGGTTTGGGCTTAAGAGGCTCCAGCCCGTTTCGAATTCGATGCCCGTTGGCAACCATGGTTCCCGCTTTTGCGACGATGCGAACAGCCTTCCGAACATTGGCGGCATCATCCGTCGCAGGTTTTTCGTAATCGGGATCAAAGGGCGCAAGAACGGAGAAGGCGGTTCGAATTGCATCCATGGGATGCGTTTCCTTCGGGAGAGCCTTGAGGGCCGTGTAGACGGCTTCCGGCACTTCTCGTTCGGCAGCGAGGAGCTTTCGGAACTCGTCCAGTTCGCTCTTCGTGGGGAGCTTGCCATGGATCAGCAGGTAGGCGGTCTCTTCATAGCTGCCATATTCGGCAAGGTCGTGGACATCGTAACCGCGGTACTGAAGGCTGCTGCGATCACTGTCGATTTCGCTAATTGTGCTGATGCCAGCAATGACCCCCTCTAGGCCGGGGCTGTAATTTGGATACTTTTCGGTAATAGTCGCGCTCATGGTTCCTCTTCGAAAAGGTTGCGGGTTTGGGTACCCCGAGTGTACCGCTATTTTTTGGGGAGCTTTGCCGTTGCTTTGCTTGGCTTGGCGGTGGTCCTGCCCTTGCGGACAACGGGCAGCCTCGACCGCGGCCTGTGTAGAATGCCCGCATGATTGTCGTCTTCAGTCAAGCATCCCCGCAGAGTTTACAGGGGGCGGCAGAACAGAATCTGAGGTCGATTACAGAATCAGCTCGCTTGGCTGGACACCGGGTCTATCACCTTCCCCGCAACTTTAAAGATGCGACCGCGGCCGATGTTCTGGAGTACTTGCCGGAAATGGAGAATGGGGCAGGAGTCTTTTTGGGTTATGTCTCCGGCGATTCCTTTTACGAGACGCTCTATGAAGCAGCGCTGACCAAAGGGGTGCGCATGATTAACTCTCCCGAAGCGACACGACGCGCCATGGAGTTTGAACAGTTTTATCCGTTGATCCACGACCTAACGCCCAAGAGCGTGGTGGTTCGAGGCATTGACGACGTGAAGGAAGTGACTCGTTCGCTTGGGTATCCGGTCTTCGTCAAGGGCGAGATCAAGTCGCGCAAGGAACTAGGCTGGGAAGCCTGCGTCGTCCGGGATGCGGAGGCTCTGCGGAGTCGGTTTCTGGGGGACGGCAAGCTCATCGCCCGGGAAATTGCCCCGTTTCGTCCTTGCCCTGGCTTGAGGTCAGATTTTCCAGCAAGTCGGGAATATCGGTGCTTCCTCATCGATGGGAAAGTGGTGGGGATGGGGTTCTACTGGCCGACCTGCGATCCCTATGGAGATGTGACCGACGAAGAGCGGCAAGCGATCGTGCGGTTAGCGGAAGAAGCGGCGCGCCGGATTGATTGCCCGTTGATGGTGGTTGATCTTGGGCAGCTTGAGTCAGGCGGATGGGTGGTGATTGAGACGGGAGATCTGCAGTATTCGGCGGTGACCCAGATGTCGCACATGGGCTTTTGGGGAGCCCTTGGCGAGCGCTGATTTTGGAATTCAGCCGCTGCGGGTTTTGAAGCGACCGCGCTCTGGGTTACTCGCTGTGGTGGGGGGACGGAACCTTCGGCTACCCCTGCTGGGGGCCGGAGTTTAGGGTACGTGAGCAGTTCATGGCTGGTCTTTGGCAAGAACGTCTTCGGGCCTGATGGCACTCAGCGTGGGGCTCCGCCCGCATCTACACCCTGTAATTGAGGGCGTTCGTCCAGGAAGTTGATCGTAGTGGGAGCGCTCTGGGGGTGGGAGCGCTCAAGACGGTAGGACCGTCGGCAACATTTCGCTCGGTGGTTGGTGGCGCGTTGTTGATTTTAGAGCGTGATGTTTGTTACGGACTGTCTGGTTTGGGGTGTTCTGGTTTTGACGGGAACGCTCTGGGGGTGGGAGCGCTCACGACGGTAGGACCGTCGGCTACATTGCGCTCGGTGTGCGGTGGCATGCTGTCGATTTTAGAGCGTGATGTTTGTTACGGGCTGTCTGGTTTGGGGTGTTCTGGTTTTGGTGGGGGCGCTCTGGGGGTGAGAGCGCTCACGACGGTAGGACCGTCGGCTACATTGCGCTCGGTGGTTGGTGGCGCGTTGTGGGATTTGGAGCGTGATGTGGGGTGAGGGCTGTCTGGTTTGAGGTGTTATGGTTTTAGTGGGGGCGCTCTGGGGTGGGAGCACTCACGACGGTAGGACCGTCGGCTACATTGCGCTCGGTGGTTGGTGGCGCGTTGTCGATTTTAGAGCGCGATGTGGGTTGGGGGCTGTTTTATTTGGGGCGCTTTGGTTTTGGTGGGGGCGCTCTGGGGGTGGGAGCGCTCACGACGGTGGGACCGTCGGCTGCATAGCGCTCGGTGGTTGGTGGCGCGTTTTGGGATTAGGAGCGTGATTTGGGTGTTGAAATAGCGAGCGTCGGCGGAATTGGGTGTTAGACGGACCAGGATTTGTCTTTGGTGTCGTAGGCTGGGTAGTCGATGCGGTCGTAGAGTTCGGCTCTGGTTCGCATCTTTTCGAGGAGTTCGGCTTGGGTTCCGGTTTGGATGAGTTTGGCGTAGCATTCATCCAGGGCTTTGAGCATGATACGGAAGGCGGTCATGGGGAAGATGACCATTTGGTAACCGAGGTCGCGGAAGCGGGAGACGGGGATGATGGGGGTCTTGCCGAATTCGGTCATGTTGGCCATGAGGGGAGCAGCGACTCCTTTTCGGAAGGCCTCGAACTCTTCTTCGCTTTGGAGGCCCTCGGGAAAGACGGCATCGGCTCCGGCATCGACATAGGCTTTGGCGCGGTCGATGGCGTTCTCTAGGCCCTCGACCCCGCGGGCGTCGGTTCGGGCGACGATGATGAAGGCGGGATCCTTTTTGGAATCGACAGCGGCACGGACCTTTCTCACCATGTCTTCCCTGGCAATGACGGTCTTGCCGTCGAGATGCCCGCATCGTTTGGGACTCAGCTGGTCCTCAAGGTGGATTCCGGCGAGTCCGGCGCGCTCCATCTCGATCACGGTCCTCATGACGTTGAGCGACTCTCCAAATCCGGTATCGGCATCTGAGATGACGGGCAGGTCGGTCACGGCGGTGATGTAGGCGGCCTGCTGGGCGAACTCGGTGAGGGTCGCGAGGGCGATATCGGGGACGCCGAGGGTTCCGTTGGTGAGGCCCGCTCCGCTTAAGTAGAGCGCAGAGGCTCCGGCCTTGGTCGCGCTTACGGCGGAAATCGCGTTGAAGACACCGGGCATGGTGACGATGTCTTGGGCGAACATCTCTCGGAGACGCGCGCCGGGGTGCGAGGTCGGGGGCTTCAGCACGGGGAGAGGATACCTTTGCGGCTGCGCCGCAGGTGTTAGGTTTTAGGGCGCTTCGCGCAAGGTGTTAGGGGCGGCTGTGCCGCAGGGACTGCGCCGCTTCGCGGCAGGGACGAGGGACTGGGGACGAGGCGTTGGGCGTTGGGCGTTAGGGCGCTTTGCGCTAGGTGTTAGGGGCGCTTCGCGACTGGGGCGTGGGCGTTCTTTGATACAATTTTGAGGTGGACGATGGGGTTCGGGATGAGTATCAGGACTTGGTGGATAAGATTGGGATGGCGCCGAATCTTCGGCGATCCGATAACGTCTTTCAGGCTCGATTTGTGGGGGCTTCCCTGGTTGTCTTCATCGCCCTTGCCTTTATCCTTCCCCTTGATGACAAGACCTATCCTCCCGTCGGGCGGCTCTTGGTGGGGGCGCTGGTTGGGTTGCTCGTTGGCGTCGGGATTTCGGGGTTGATTTTGGCGATTAAGAACTTGCGACGGTAGTCGTTAAAGGTTGACGCACGTATACTATTGGCATGCAAGCCCTTGGCGTTCTCTTGGGGGTGCTGGTCGGTGCAGTGGTTGCCGGCGGCGCTTTTCTTTTCCTTCTTCGTACGAAGTCTCAGCAATTGGATGAGGCGACGGCGGGGTTGAAGGCGGCGGAGGAGAGGCTTCGGGATGAGCAGATTGCGAAAGCGAAGCTGGAGGAACGATCCCTACGGGTTGATGCGCTGGAGGCGGAAGTTCGTGAGCAAGAGGCGGCTTTGGATTCGGCTCGGAACGATTTGGAAACTCTGCGGCTCACCCTCAAAGGCGTTGAAAAAGAGCGCGATTCCGACCGAAGGAGCTTTGAAGAACGCAAAGCGGAACTCGACAAGGTGATCAGGGAAGCGGATGCCCGACTTCAAGACGCCTTTAAGGCCCTTGCCTCGGAGGCTTTGGGACATAGCAACAAGCAGTTCTTGAACCTGGCCAAAGAGACCTTGGAGAAGTACCAAGAGCAGGCGAAGGGCGATTTAGACAAGAAACAGACGGCGATTGAGACGCTCGTGAAGCCGTTGTCCGAATCTTTGCAGAAGTATGAAGAGAATTTGCAACGGTTGGAAAAGGACCACGCTTCCCGTGATGCGAAGACCGATGAGCAAATTCAGAACCTGCTGAAAGGGGTGCAGGCGCAGCAATCGACGATGTCTGATCTCAAGGGACTGTTCCGGGGGCCGACGTCTCGCGGTCGGGTGGGAGAAATCTTCCTGAAGCGGATGTTGGAGGCGGCGGGACTGGAGGAGGGCCTCCACTACGATATGCAGGTGAGCGAGACGACGGAGACGGGTCGGCAGCGACCGGACTGCGTGGTGAAGCTTCCGAGTTCCAAGGCGTTGATTATCGATGCAAAGACACCTTTGAATGCTTACGAGGACTCTTTGGCTCTGGATGACGATTCGGCCCGCGCCCTGAAGCTAAAAGAACATGCGGTCAATGTTCGACGCGAAGTGGACTCCTTGGCGAAGCGCTCTTACACCGATTTGAACATCGAAGCCGACCTAGTGGTGATGTACTTGCCGATTGAGGCGAGTTTGAACGCGGCTCTTCAAATTGATCCTGAAATCATGTCGTACGGGTGGGATCGGAAGGTCGTGGTCACGACTCCGACGCTTCTTTACGCCTTGCTTCAGATTGTGGCTTTGGACTGGCGACAGGAATCGATTCGCAAGAACGCGGAGGAGATTACGAAGCTGGGCAAGGACATGGTGGATCGTATTCGCATCGTGGCGAACCACTTGCGGAAGGTGGGGACGGGTTTACGCACGGCGAACGACTCCTATAACGCCGCGATTACCTCGATGGAGCGTAATTTGCTGACGACGGCCAAGGGGTTTCAGAAATTGGGCACGGGTCGGGATGTGAAGATCGATCCTCTGCCGGAAGTCACGGCTCACGTGGAAGAGTTCAAGAAATCCGAGATCTTGGAATTGCCGCCCGCCGAGCGGATTGCCGAACTGAACCTGTTCGATCAGGCGGCGATCTTCGACGAGCCTACGGACTCCGAGTTACCCGACGGGCTCGGCGACCCGGTCTAGGATTTCTTGGGCTCGCCAGCAGGCGGCTTGGTGGACGGCTCCGACGGAGATCAGACCAGGCTCCTTTGAACAAGCTTCGATGGCATAGGGGCAGCGGGGGCGGAAGGCGCACTCGGTTCCCAGGGTTGTGAAGTCGGGCGGATAGCCTTTGATGGCCTCCAGGCGCGTCTTGCTGGGATCGGGGAGCGCGTTGAGCAGAGCCTTGGTGTACGGCATGGCCGGCTCTCTGAGCACTTGCTCCGACGGTCCCATTTCCACGATCTTTCCGGCGTAGAAGACGGCGATTCGGGAGGAGATGGAAGCGATGGCGCCGATATCGTGCGAGATCAGCATGACGGCGGTGCCTTCAGTTTCCTTGAGTTCCTTGATCAGGCGCAGGATCTGGGCTTGAAGAGTTACATCGAGCGCGGTGGTGGGCTCATCGGCGATGAGCACCTTCGGGCGGCAGGCGAAGGCCATGGCGATGACGACGCGCTGTCGCTGCCCGCCACTCATTTGGTGCGGATACTTGCGGGCGCTGGCCTCGGGGGCGGGGACGCCGACTTTGCCGAGCATCTCGACGGCTTTCTTTCTGGCTTCAGCCTTGCTCAGTTTTTGGTGGAGGATGTAGCACTCGGCGACTTGGTCACCGACTCTCATCATGGGATTGAGCGAGGTGAAGGGGTCCTGCATGACGAGGGCGATCTGGTCGCCTCGGATGTCTCGATATTCGCGCTCTTTTAGGCCGACAAGCTCTTTTCCATCGAGTTTGATGGAGCCCGCCGAGACCTTGCCGGGGGACTGGAGCATGCCCATGACGGCGAACCCAGTCATCGACTTTCCGCAGCCGGATTCTCCGACCACGCCGAGGGTTTGGCCAGCCTCAAGATCGAAGGAAACGCCGCGGAGAATGCGGGTCGATCCGAATGAGACTTCTAGGTCGCGAACTTCGAGGACGGGCATTGGTTTGGAAGTATACAGTGGATATTGTCCCAGGCTATTCGCAAGGGGTACTGGTTCCAGCTATACTCACCTTTATGGCGGATAAGATCCGAGTAATCGTTGCCGACGACGAAGCGGCGTATCGTAGTGCGCTTCAGAAGACCTTGACGTTGATGCCTGAGTGCGAGATCGTCTCGGTCTGCAAGGATGGGCAGGAGGCCTTGGACGCATGTTTGGCCGATCCGCCCGATGTCCTTCTGACTGACATCAATATGCCCCGGTTGAGCGGGATTGAACTCACCCGTAAGCTTCTGACGAAGGAGAAAGGGGTGAATGTCGTGATCCTTACGGTTAAGGAAGATGACGACACGGTTTATGAGGCATTCCGAGCGGGCGCTTTGGGCTATTTGCTTAAGACGAGTACGCCACAGGACGTGGTGGAAGCGATTCGACTGGCAGAGCGGGGAGAGGCGAAGATTACGCCTCGAATCGCGACGAAGGTTTTGGAAGACTTCCGACGCGTTCAAGAGGACGACGATACGGACGACAGCGAACTGTTTGTGCTGAGCGACCGCGAGTCGGAGATCTTGGACTTGGTGGCGCAGGGTCTCCGTAATAAGGAGATTGCGACGAAGCTCTCGATCGCTGAGAAGACGGTTAAGAATCACGTGAGCAACATCTTGAAGGCGTTGCAGGTGAACTCTCGAACCGAAGCGGCGATGAAGGCGGTTAAGTCTCGACTCGTCGAAAAGGCGTAGGTTTAGGCGATGGAAACGCCCCCACCTCCGATTCCGCCGCAGCAGTTCCCGTATCAGCCGGAGCCGCCGAAGAAGAATAACAACGTTCTTTGGATTGTGCTTGGGGTACTGGGGGTTGGCTGCTGCGGGCTGTTTGTGGTGGGGGCGGCGATTCTCTTCCCGGTGTTCAATCAGGCAAAACTGGCGGCCCTAGGCACACTCTGCCTCAGTCGCGCCAAGCAACAGTCGACGGGGGTGATGATCTATTCGGTCGATTTTGACGACCGATTGCCCTTGGGAGATGGTTGGATGGACACTCTCGGGCCCTACACCAAGAACGACGAGATCTTCCATTGTTCGACCTTTAAGGCCGAACCCAGCAAGTATGGCTATGCGTTTCATCAAGGCATCGCGGGCAAAAACCTTGTGAAGATGACCCATCCACAGACGGAGATTCTTACTTACGAATCCACCCAGCTGGGTCGAAATGCGTTAGGCTCTCCAGAGATCGATTTACCTTCGAAGGGACGACACTCACTTAGCGGTGGACATCGGAATATGATCACCTACTGCGACACTCACGCCAAGGCCGAAAAGAGCGCCGAGTAACTGTATTCCTCTTCCCCACAATTGTTGTGGTTCACTGTAGGTATGCAGACGCAAACCACCACAACGGCGTGGAACCAGATTGTTCAAGAGGGTGTGCAGGCTTATGTTGAGGCCCTGACCGATGCGGATTCGCAACGGATTTCTGAGGAGTACGGGACTCACAACTATCACCCTTTGCCCGTCAACCTGGTGCGGGCCGATGGCGTGCTTGTCTTCGATGGCGAGGGGAACGAGTATATCGACTGCATTGGGTCTTACTCGGCGGTGGCTCATGGGCATTTGAGCGAGTTCATTGTGCAGACGGTGAAGCGCCAACTGGAGAAGGTGACGTTGGTGAGCCGAGCGGTTTATTCGTCGGAACTGGCGGTTTTTCTTAAAGCGATTTGCGATTACTCCGGGATGGACATGGCCTGCCCGATGAATACCGGGGCCGAGGCGATTGAGACTTGCTTGAAACTCGCCCGGAAGTGGGGTTATACGAAGAAGGGCGTTCCGAAGGACCAAGCGGAGATCATTGTTGCCGAGGGGAATTTTCACGGTCGGACGACGACGATCATTGGGTTTAGTTCGGAGCCCCAGTACAAGGAATTGTTTGGACCCTATGGGCCGGGGTTTGTTTCGGTTCCGTTTGACGATGTAACGGCGCTGGAAGCGGCGATTACCCGGAATACGGTGGCGATCATGATGGAGCCGATTCAGGCGGAGGGGGGGATCATCGTTCCTGAGCCCGGGTACCTAGCCCGAGTGAGGGAGATTTGCACTCGAAACAACGTCTTGCTGATTTGGGATGAGGTGCAGACGGGGTTCTGTCGGACGGGCAAACGGTTCGCTTGGCAACATGAGAATGCGGAACCGGATTTGATGGCGGTAGGTAAGCCTTTGGGGGGTGGGCTCTTCCCTGTTTCGGCGGCGCTAGGTAAGCGGCATGTGATGGAAGTTTTTGTGCCGGGGGACCATGGGAGCACGTTTGGGGGGAATCCGCTGGGGGCGGTGATAGCGGTGGCGGCTCTGGCGGAGATGGAAGTGGACGGGCTGGCGGCGAAGTCTCAGGAGCGGGGTCAGCAGATGATGGACGGGTTCCGGGCACTGGAACTGCCGCAGGTCTTGGAGGTCCGCGGGAAGGGGCTTCTGGTGGGGCTGGAGGTTCAGAATGTGGACTCCAAGAAGCTGACGCAGGCGTTTTTGGATGCTCGAGTTTTGACGAAGGAGACTCGGAACCATACGTTCCGGTTTGCTCCTCCACTCACGATTAGTGAGGCGGAGGTGGACGAGGTGGTTGCTCGGGTTGGTCGGGCGATACGGTCGGTGGTTTAGGCGATCGTTTGGAAAAAACTCTCCCGTCGCTGGGCTTTCCTTCAGCGAACGGGAGAAACTCATGTGTTTGCCACTTCTGACTATTCCATGACAGAAGGCTTAATTGCAATATTTTTTCTTTATAAATTTTATTTCTACTTTGTTTGGTAAGCAGATTTCGGCTGCGCGTTCCAAAAGTACCTTTTCGCTTGGCACTTCACGGCAGGATCGATATACTGCGGGCGACGATGATTGCGGTTGTTATGTCCCTTTTTGCGGTCTGTTCGGTGGCTCAGGATCAGACCTTGCCGGAGTATTTGGACTCGTTGAAGTGGGACCCTTCAACGAAAGGGCCGTTGGTGGCGGTGGCTACCAACCGGAGATCGGCGGCGGGAAAGCAGGGTTTGGAGGCGTTTGGACGAAAGTCGTTCGTGGTGGGCGGATTGACGGTGGTGGCACCCGAGACGATGGTGGTCATCGACGGCTCGATGAAGTCGGCGCCCAATATGTATGACGGGCTCCCTCGGCAAGCGAAGGTTCTTTATTTGCTGAGCACGCTGGATTCGGGGCAGATGAAGAAAGCGGCGGGGAACGGAATTGGTTTGGGAGACCTGCAAGGAGAACAGCGGGCGGTGTTTTTGTCCCTGTTGCCACCGACGGTGAAGTGGCAGAAAGGGGTGGTGGACGACCGTGGGTTTGTCGATGTGAAGAGCAAGGGGACGCTGAGCGAGAAGGAACGGAACAGCGTTCGGCTTCGGATCTCCAAGGCGATCAATTTTCAGCTCAGTCTGGTTGAGGGTCAGGGTTATACGAACCACGACACGATTGAGGATTACGGCGTTCCGGGGACGGTGGCTTACCTGCGAGACTCCGACGATGACTACGACAAAGGCGACGCGTTTGGGGTTCAGATTCGATCGACGGTGGAGAACCGGCTGAAGAAGAGCCAGCTGGATTACAAGAGCGAGGTGTTTCAGACAGAGATTTCTCTGGACGCGAAGGACACGGTGGCAGGGGTTTTGGGAAAGATCTCGGCGGCGACGGGGGTGCGGTTGGACGCCGATCTTCGGGTCGCGGGGTTGGGAGTACAGAGTTACGGGAAGAAGGCTACGGCGGCGGGAGTCTTGCAGGCCTTGGCGCTTGGGGTGACGGGGACGTATCGGCTGGTTGGCTCGACCTTCGTTCTCACTTCGGATCTGGAGGGAATGGGGGCTCGGAAGTATAAGTTGAGCCTGTGGCAGGCGGATATCCAGCGGGAGATTTGGCGGCGTATTGATGAGTGGCAGCAGCTATTGGGGCCGATGGGTTACTTGTCCGGGTCCAGTTTTGATAACGAATTAGGTTTGGCGCCGAGTGGGGACGCCAAGCAGCTCTTGGACAAGATGGCCCCGAGTGACGGGCCGGATAAGTTGGATGGGAGTTCATTGCCTCCCAACCTGAGGGGCTATCTGGATCGGGTGAACAAGCGGTATAGCCACCAGCAGGTGCGGACGGACCGGGTGGGGATGGAGACGATGCTCGCGTACGGGTTTGTGCTGCCGGATGGGAATCGACTGCATCTCGAGCGCGATGAATTGGGAAGCGGGTGGGCGTTTATGAAACGTGAAGGGGCTCCCCGTCCTTTGGCAGCCGTTCCTCAGCCGCCCTTTGAGTTGTCGGCGGGACCGCCTCGGGCGCTGGTTTTGAGTGCGGAAACGGTGGCGCAGGCCCAACTGGCGATCGATTTGGCGAAGGCTTACGGGTTTAAGGAGCTTTGGCTACATACGCACAGTCCAACTGCGTTGCAGGCGGCAATCAAGAGTGAAATACCTACGTGGCTGGTGATTAAGCCTTGGGAGGCATTGCCGGGGGCGACGGGGCTGGACCAGAACCTTGGTGGGTTGTCTCAGAAGGAGCTTTTGAAGCTGATGACCGAGTCTCCTACTTTCTTGCAGTCCCTGGGATTTCGGCAGGTGTTTTCCGTGATCGATACTTCCCCTTCGGTATCTCCCGATGGGACTGAGGGTTCGCGATGGGCTCGATATGCGGCTCTGGCCAAGACGGAGGGACTGGGCGGGGTGGCGGTTTTGAAGCACCGTCCGACCGGATATGAGAAGGAGCGTCAAGAAGGGTTCTACTTCGAGCGGATTGTCTCCGAGACCTTTGATCGAGGCTACTCGGTGAAGATGCGGGAGGCGTTTTTGAACGCCTATCATGTCGATCCGATCGACATCACCCCGCCGGGGCTCTTTTTTGACAGCGACCTCCGGCAACCGTTCTTCTTGGACGATAACTTGCGGGGATCGAGCAGCGTTTATAGCGGGCGTGACGTTCCGCTGCCCGAGTTTAAGAAGATGGTGGACACCTGGCAGAAGTTCCGGGGCGATACCCTTGAGAAGGCGACATTGACCTTAGCGGCGCAGTTACGTACCTCCTCGCAAGCTCCTCTCTATCTGGAGAGGGTCAGTCACTTTTCGCACCCAAGTTGGCCCTTCGGCACATTGTTAATCCAATGGAATCAGGGGGACAAGATTCCGGAGTTCAATGAGGTCCATGAAGCGCCCTCCGGGACGATGCGCTACTCCTTTGAGTTTGCGCCGCCGATGACGGATGGCGAGCAGCAACTGTTGTCACAGACACTCTCGAACGTGGTGAGGGGCAACGCTAGCGTGACGATCTCCTTTGATCTCTCGGGGCTTTCGACGGAAGACGCGGAGAAGTTCATGAAGCGGTGGCTCAAGCCAGCAGCGAATTGAAGTCCTTTCGGGCCTTGCGTTCGGGGGTGTAGTCCCACCACTTCTTGGCTTCGCCGGTCTTGGCGTAGTGGACGGCGGCGGCGAAGGTGTCCCAGACGCAGGGGTCTTGGCGGGTGTTGGTCAGGCGGCAGAGGCTGACGTAGAGTTCGTCGGGTTCGCGTTCGGCGAGTTGCGCGATTGAGGTGACGCCGAGTTGGATGAGGTCCTCGGCCATCGATTTGCCGATGTTCGGGACGGTCATGAGTTCTTTGCGGGCGGCGTCGGGCATGGATTCATTTTGGCTCCACCTGGATATTTAAACCGAGTTCTTGAGCTATGTCAGATCAGTGCGCGCATCAAGCTCCGACAGAAAAAACAACAGATACCTACCATTAGAGGATCACCTTATTGGGCAAGGTCTTCGATCAAGGCGATCAAACTCTTTTTGGGATCACAACCTAGTTGCTGCATGATCGCAAGGAATTCGATCAGGTCGAGCCTTCGACTTCCGTCTTCAATGAACTTTATGTAATTCGACGACTGCCCCATCATCTGGGAAAGCCTTCGTTGGGACACTCCTGCCTCTTCCCTCTTGGTCGCTACGAACTTGATGAGTGCGTCGTACTCAGGTGTTTGAACTGACCAGACGGGTTTTCTGCCCACACAAGCAATATGCGGTGAACTTACGGTAGTAACTTACTATCATTTTTTGATATGATCTTACTATCAGACATTTGATGCTCTTTAGCTCAGAGACTCAAGCCTATGGAGAACTTAGTCCATCATGAAGAACCGATATCGTTCCGACGAACAGTTCCGTGACTTCCTTATTTGCAAACTCTGGCGCTATTTGGATCAAGTGAACAAAGGACGGCCTAAGGGTAACGAGAGTGGCCTTCGAGAACACCAACGGCTGGTAGACGACCTCTTAATGTTGGCGGAACGAGTTCCCAATCCGACTGGACGCAACGAACTTGAGATTGAAAAAGAAGTAGGACGATTGCTAAGGATTTGCCGAAGCGAACGAATGTCTCAGACACCGCTGAGTGAGATCATGCTGACCATCCGGTCAGCAACGCTTGAGGCTCCCTCGAAAGCAGAATAGACACAAAAGCAAATCAAACACTCAGTACCAGAATTTAAATTCCAGTACTTAATGCTAATTTGAACTTTATTTCAATACAAAACGGAAATCCATTGATAGGATGAAGAGCATGGATTTCATTTGTCGACTCACACTGTTGACCCTTCTATCGCTGTTGACGTCTCTTTCATTTTCTCAGGGCATTGAGCTACCTGGCGGGCCTGGAGGAGGGGGAGTTGCTCCGGCAGGTTACAGCACTCTCAATGAAGATTGGTGGATTAAGACAGAATTTGACGGCTCTCTCGTTGCTCACGGATTTAACTGGATTGGTGGACAGGCTGTTCCATTCAATATGAGCATGTCCTGGCCTCCCTACATTGGGGGAGTTGCATCAAACGCCACTCCCTTTTCTAACGAGGTCTTTATTCACTCTGAGGGCGACATCACGATTCATCTCCTTTGGCGTCATGGACTGAATCCACTTCCGCCATCATTTGTCAGAGTTCGCCTTTCGGGAGGTGTTTCTTGTGGGGCCAGCGGAGTACACAGTTATGAGTTAAACAGCGGAATAGGCTTGCCATCAGTGGCAGATACTGAAGCTACCGACCCGTTGTTTTCACGCTCGACACCAGGAGTGGTTCTTCGCAAGATAGCAATCGATCTATTGGGGGCGGGACAATTTAGATTTCACCAGAAAGCTCGCATCAGCGGCAACGAACCAGGTCTTATGCTGAGCGCAAACGCTCCCGCATTTTCGATCGAAATTGATCCTAGAGACATCGAGATTACTGGAGTAAATGGGCAAACTCCTTTAACTAAAGGACCTATCTCCGGACATAACACAAAAACCACCACCCTGCCGCAGGATCAATATTCGTGGTTTAGCTTTTATCACGACAATCGTGTATTCACCTACGATGTTCACGACGCAATTTCTCCGCTGCTGACCTTTCCGACCGATTTAACCGACTCTGCCACATGGCATATTGGACTTCCCTCAGCATACGTGTCCCTCACCGAACCACCGGCCGGTTACACACCACCTCGACAATTCCAAGAAGTACTTTATATCGCATCCATCGTAATGCCAGCAAGTGGAGACCTTTGGCGATGGACGCTCTCGAGGCCCTTTCCACCTGGCCCACCTGCCAAAACACAAATTGATGGGGTATTCGATCCAGAAGACCTGCTGAGTAGCCGGGCAATGGAGGGCACTTATGTTTCACCGATGACTGTTGCGAGCCAATGGCTGGTTGGTCTGCCGGGTACTTACACCACAGTTTTCACCGATCCCGGCGATTCAAACTCGGCCGATCCCGTTTCTCTCCAATGGACGTGGGCGTCTGATGGATTGATTGCGGAAAGTCTGCGTAATGTGGTTTTTCACCTTAACGCTGAACCGGATGGTCAAGAAAGCAATAAATGGGTTGATGTACGCGCTGACGCTGGTTATCAAAATACAACGTTTTCAGCCGATGGCAACTCGCCCATTCCCGGATGGGTTGCTGCCGGAATTCCCGATGCAACAATTATTGTGAACCCTGGTTACGCAAGCACCTTACAAGTAGTTGCATCCCTTGCTTCTGGCGGCGGTCCAGGCGGAGCAATTTTCATGACGCTCGCAGGGCTGGAATCAGGCACTCTTGCGGTTGCCTTCGCAAGTGTGGAGTTAGCAGGAGCACTTTTGAACCTTTTACCAAATGGTGAGGAGACATTTCATTTTTATCGGAGCACCTTTTCTACGGGGCAATGTGATTCTCTCAGCATCGATCCTCCGCTGTATTTAGACGCAGATGGAGACGGACTCTTTGAATGGGTCGAGAGAGCGGACTACAAAGACAGATCAGCACTTGAGGCATTAAAGGCTGCAATTTACGAGGGGAGCTTTCCTATTCAGAGCTTTTTATGGAGAATGAAACACAGACTCACGCAGACTTTTGGATATGAAGTATATGACAAATGGGGAGTAGGCGGTTATCAAGGCCCTGAATTACGAATCAGGAGAAAGGACCGAGAACTGAGTCAAGCTTACTATCACATGGAATTCAAGTGGGACGATCCACAGAGTAGCGTTCAGTAACAATGAGAAGCTTATTGATAGTATTGTCTATTGCCTTGGGCTCCACGGCGCGGATCTCAAATGCTCAGGTGTATTCTCCGCCAAAATGGATCCAAGCTAAGTGGACTGAAAGTAGTAAGCCGTTCCTGGCCATTCGCATTGAACTAGATGGGCTAAAATATGGTCCAAAACGAGATCCTGATCGAGTGAAAGAGCTTTTTAAGCTTCATGTCACCCCGATTAAATGGAAACTCACTAATCCCTCCCTCAAGATGGGAGTAGTTGACCTTTACTGGGCTACTGCCTTGGCTGCTTACTTCCCCGGCCTTGTGGACTACGATATCGCTGTCACACTGGAAAAGCGCGAGATTCCCCCGTCTTACGAATTCGTTCGGGTTGCCTTTGTTGCCTACACTCAAGAAGCCTCCTACCGGGGAGCGCAGACTGGCTTAGCCGATCGTCTTCTCAAGCAATCTCCAGAGGACCCTTTAATAGAGACGGCATTTGTAAATATGGTCGGACTGGTCCGAAAACCGGACTTAGCGCTCTTGGACCGAAGTCTGATGATCGCAGAGAAGTTGGAGAAGACCTACCCCCAGCGAGCCGACATCTTTCGGCCTCTCCTGATGAAGGCCTACCTTTTGCATGGCAATTGTCAGAAGAAAGCCTGTATACAACGAGCCCTAGACTACATCCTTAAACTCTCCAAGGATCCTGGACTTAGCGACGAGCAAAGGGAGAGATACTTAGTCCTTCATCGCTACTACACGTCTCAAATTAAGCGTAGTAAGTTCAAAGGCTAGTCGGCGATCGTTCGCGTCCATCAGGGGAAGAAGAGATTGTCACGTCGTCTCGGATGTCGGGAGAGAGATCGCTCTGCGTACCAGAGTTCACGGTGGTTGTTTTTCAGCGTCAGGCTGTTGGGCAGGGGACGCTCTGTCCGTGGTTGCGCTCAGCGCGGGACCCCGCCCGCGATTACATGGCGCTCGGGAGTACCCACGCTGTGATGGTCAGGGCCATCAATTTTCTCGCGGGTTAAGTCAGTTCGTTTTGTGAGCGCAAGTGCTCGGCAAACGTTCATCCCTCCCGGCCTCCTTTCAAAGGGAGTGACCTGCCCCCGCTTTGAGGCACATTTTTAAGAGTAGAGTTTCTCCTTCATTCTAGTTTGTTCAAAGTTCTTTGCGTAAGTCGCGGGTGCGACGTAGCCGAGTGACGAGTGGGGTCTTTCTTGGTTGTAG